>Ga0207829_100005_pt1 | contig 830372 bp, 736 predicted proteins | sample TtaePargueraPR_4_FD_187738 | JGI IMG/M metagenome (GOLD analysis project Ga0207829, IMG submission 187738) | Aerobic enrichment media microbial communities from Bioluminiscent Bay, La Parguera, Puerto Rico - Tt and P1 (SPAdes) | ecosystem: Environmental > Aquatic > Marine > Unclassified ... | reverse complement strand
ATGGGCGTTAACAGTGGATAACTTCTCCGAAGTTACCCACAATTAACACCCTTAATAGTAGTAATAGTCACAATCAAAACCTGATTTTGTCTATTTTAGAGTTGTCCAAAAAATGGGAAGCCTTCACAAGCAAGAATTATCACGACGTATATCCAGTCACTACAATGTGAAAAAATAATTGTCTTTGAAGCCGCCTAGCTCTGAGGTAATCTTTTTGACTTTCCTCCGTATAACCCAAATCCATTAATAATTTAGCACGATCAGCTAAAAGAGATTCGCTGTAAGGATACAATTTCACACCCATGTTCAGAGTTTCTAATGCTTCGTCATTATTATTCTCTTGAATTTTAGCCTTATAAATTTTCTTTAAATCTTCAATAGATTGATAATTGGGGTTATAAATAAATTCGAACAAGGCTAGGTACTGGTTTGAAAAGGGTTTTCCTTCAAGGAATTCACTTTTCCAAGACTCCATAATAATTTCAAATATCCTTGAAACTTCTTTTTCCAGAATAGGACTTGGTGAGTCAACAATCTCATAGAATTCCAGATTTCTATTGGCATCTATTTTCAGACTAACAGCAACAATGCCTTCAACATTTTGCTTCCTTGCCTCTAATGGATATTTTAAATTTTCACCAATTATCTCCTTAAAAGTCTGAGCTTTGACAGGAAAACAATTTAAAGCAAATAACATCCAGAAGGATAGAATCAGGAAAGGGTAATTAGCCATTTCTTTTACGGAGAGAGTTTTATTTTTGAGTTGTAAAGAGTCTATTTCTTATTCAAACTTCAAATAACTGTATTTTCCGTCTAAGTCAATACTGTGAAAATTTATTTTTAGAGAATATTACAAATCATTCAGAAGGAAGCATATAATTTGACGCATTTGAAAATAAAAATTGGAAGTAAGCTTAGGCGATTCATTCCTCTTAACCTTAGGCTTTTGGTTAGTTTGAAATTAAGGACTTAGACAAATTGTAAGAATTGGAGCTAGGCTCAAATTTGATTTTTTATTGAATCACAAAGGTCTCAAAAAACTCCAAGAATATCCCTTCATGCTCTCCGTGTTCTTTGTGGTAATTATTCCAATACAAAGGGAAGAGAGGAATTCACATTCGGATTTACATTAACTACGAAAAGAACAAAGTACTCCAAGAATACCTCTTCATTCTCTCTGTGTCCTCCTGTGGTTAATTTGTTCGAGGTTCGAGGTTCAAGGTTCCGGGTTTTGTCGAATTGGGTAACTGAGGAATTGATGAATTGGGGAATTGAGTGATTCAAGGTTCTGAGGTGGTCTAATTATGAATGAGGAATAAGGAATGGGGGGAACGTTTTGGGTTTTGGGTTCTACGTTCATTCATCATTTGTGGGTATTCAAGATAAGCCAACCATTCATTGAAAAAACCTTGGTACTCGATACTTGAAACTTCGTACTTAGTACAATAAATCACCACTTACTACTCACTATTTACTACTTACCACTCACACTTCCTCTGTGTCCTCTGTGGTAAAATCCAATTGCATTCCTTCACACAACAGAATTTGATTTTTTTTGCCAATTCCATCCTTTCAACCTATTTTGAAAGCTTAATCGTAAGGAGTTTTTTGGATGCTACTTAGTAAACTGGAAATCAAAGGGTTCAAAAGTTTTGGCGATCGCATGGTCATCAACTTTGATAAGGGTATCACCGGCGTAGTCGGACCCAATGGCTGTGGAAAGTCCAATGTGGTCGATGCCATTCGTTGGGTATTGGGTGAGCAAAAAACCCGTATGCTACGCTCCGATAAGATGGAAAATGTCATCTTCAACGGTACCAAAAACCGAAAACCCTCAAACCTGGCCGAGGTTTCCCTGACTTTCGAAAACACCAAAAACCTCCTCCCTACCGAGTACACCCACGTCACCATCACCCGACGCTACTACCGCTCCGGGGAAAGCGAATACCAAATCAACGGGGTCACCTGCCGACTTAAGGACATCACCAATCTCTTTATGGATACGGGAATCAACTCGAATTCCTACGCCATCATTGAGCTAAAAATGATCGACGAGTTGCTGAATGACAAGAACAACTCCCGACGGGAACTCTTCGAGGAAGCAGCTGGAATCTCCAAGTTCAAAACCCGTAAAAAGGAAACGCTCCGCAAACTCGAGGATACCGATGCCGACCTGGACCGGGTGGAAGACTTGCTTTACGAAATCGAGAAAAACCTCAAATCTCTAGAGAAGCAGGCCAAGCAGGCTGCCAAATACTTTGAGATCAAAAAGGATTACAAGGCAGCTTCTATCAATCTGGCCAAAAAGAGCATCGAAAAGCAAACGCAGTCTTTACTCGATGCCAATCGAAAAATTCAGGATGAATCCGATCGCAAACTGGAGATCCAAACCCAAATCGCGGATCAGGAAGCCCTTTTGGCGGAGCTAAAAGCGGAACTGGTCAGCAAGGAAAAGCTTCTCGCCTCCCGGCAAAAGACACTCAATGAGCATGTCAATAAAATCCGCTCCTTCGAGTCGGAAAAGAAAATCAAAAACGAGCGTCTCCGATTTTTGGAGGACCGTTCCCAAAAACTCCGGGAGCAAATCGATGCCGACCGCAAATCCAACGACCGGGCCGGTTTCTCCATTCGTTCCCTTCAGCAGGAAAAGGAATCTGCCGATAAAATCCTCGCCGAGAAAGAACTCATCGTCTCCGAACTTCGGGAAGCTTACGATTCTCAAAAACTCATTCAAACTGAAAAGCAGCAAAAGCAAAAAAGCCTGCAAACTCAGTACGAGCAGCTAAAAGAGCGAGTGTACCAACTCAACAAAGATCTGGAAATCAAACAGATTCAGCTCTCTACCCTCAAGCAGGAATTGGAGCGGACATCCTCGGATGATTTCAGTCAGGAAGCTTCCCTCGTGGACTTCGAAGCCAGAATGATGGATCTCGCTGGGGAACTCAGTCGGGAAAACAAGCAATTTGAACTCCTCAAAAACAAGCAGGAGGACCATGATCAGAAGATCGAGGAATCCAACCGCCTGATCGAGATGATTCGGGAGGAGTTGACTACGACTTCGCGGAAATTGGACTCCAAGCAAAACGAATACAACCTGACCAAATCCCTGGTCGAAAATCTGGAAGGTTTTCCGGAGGCCATCAAATTTCTAAAGAAAAACTCCTCTTGGGCCAAGGATGTGCCCCTACTCTCTGACTTGCTGACTACGGATGAGAAGTACCGGGTGACCATCGAAAACTACCTTGAGGGATATATGAATTACTATGTGGTGGATACCGAGGCTCAGGCCATCGCCGCCATTCAGTTGCTGTCGGATGCCTCCCGAGGAAAGGCCAATTTCTTTGTCTTGGAGCACTTTGAGCGGTTTAAGTCCAGCGCAACCAAGCTTTTTTCCAATGCCATCGCAGCCACTGAGATCATCGAATTTGATGTCAAATACAGCCGCTTGATCAATTTCATTCTGGACAATGTCTACATCGTGCAGGGTGATTACAAGGATTTTCCGGAGGATAGCGAGGCCGTCTTTATCTCAGAAAGCGGCAAGTACACCAAGCGCCAATTCTCCATTTCCGGAGGTTCGGTGGGGCTTTTCGAAGGAAAAAGAATCGGTCGGGCCAAAAATCTGGAAAAGCTGGACAAGGAGATCAAGGAACTGAATAAAAAGGTCTCTGCCACCCGAGCCAACTTGGACAAGAATCTATCCGAGCTTTCCAAACTGAAGGAAATTTCCTTCAAAAAAGAACTGGAAGAAAAGCAGGCGCAAATCAATGAGCTGAATCAGTCTTACGTATCCGTTCGCACGAAAAAGGAGCAACTCGCCGAGCTGCTTTCCTCCAATGCCAATAAGCGGGAGGATATTCTAGACCGCATTTCCGAACTGGAGGAGAGCCTGACCGAGATTCAACCCACCTTGATCGAAGAGCGGGGGGAATTTGAATCCTTGGGACAGGACCTGGAGATCCTCACCGAAGAAGTGGAGCAGGAATCCCAAGTGCTCTCCGAAAAGTCTCAGGCCTACAATCAGGAAAATATTCTCTACCATCAGCAGCTCAACCGGGTCAATAGCCTGGATCAGGAAATTGAGTTTAAGCAAAATGCCTACGAATCCTCCAAGGAGCGAATCGAGAAATCCCAAGCGGAGCTTTCCCAACTCGATACCGAAATCAAGAGCCTGCTCGAAAACAATGAGGTGAAGGATGAGGAACTGATCGAGCTGTATGCCGAAAAGGAAGGAATCGAAGGTGGAGTGACCGAGGCAGAAAAGGATTACTACAGCAGCCGCGGTCTGATCGATGAGACTGACCAAAAGATCCGAAGTCTCCAAAAGTCCAAAGAAAGCCATGACCTCCTACTGCAGGAGCTACAGCAAAGCATCAATGAGATCAAGCTGAAGATGACTTCCATGAAGGAACGTCTGAGTGTGGAATTTGAACTGGATCTGGATCAACTGATGGAGGAAAATCCCGCCTTGGATGAAGAATTTGTGGATTTTGCCGAGGAGGATCTGCGAGCCTTGGTGCAAAAGCAAAAAGAAAAGCTGGAAAAAATCGGTCCTATCAATCCCATGGCCATGGAAGCCTACGATGAGATCAAGGAGCGGCATAGCTTTATCCAAGGACAGAAGGAAGATCTGGTCAAGGCCAAGGAATCCCTGCTCACCACGATTTCCGAGATCGATCAGGTCGCCAAGGAGACCTTCCTGGATGCCTTCGATAAGATCAAGGAGAACTTCGTCAAGGTCTTCCGCTCCCTCTTTACCGAGCAGGATGACTGCGATATCAAGCTCACCGATCCGGATAATCCCCTGGAGTCCAGCATCGAGATTATGGCCAAGCCCAAGGGCAAGCGTCCGCTGACTATCAACCAACTTTCCGGAGGGGAAAAGACCCTAACCGCCACTTCCCTACTCTTCTCCATCTACCTGCTGAAGCCGGCGCCTTTCTGTATTTTCGATGAGGTGGACGCCCCACTGGACGATGCCAATATTGATAAGTTCAACCAGATTATTCAGAAGTTTAGCGAGGAGAGCCAGTTTATTATCGTGACGCATAATAAGCGGACCATGGCCAGCACAGATATTATCTATGGGATTACGATGATCGAAGCTGGAGTCAGTCGAGTGGTTCCGGTGGATTTAAGGGAGTTGGCGTAGAAAGTTATATTTTTAGCTCTTTAATGCCAATATTTACCAAATATTTAAAGGTAGAATCATAATTAGATTTTGGTCTTGTGTGATCTATTTTTGATCCTTCTGGAATAAAAATAACCATACCTTCTCGTGCTCGAGTAAGTAGAACCCGATATTTATTTTTAATGAACTGTTTTCGCGCCTCTTGCCTTTCTAATTGCCATTTGGTTCCCTTAAAAGCATGATAAGACCACCCTATTTCTTCTTTTCTAAAATCATCACCCCAACAAAGCCCTACCCAATCCAATTCTAATCCTTGAACATCGAATTCGGTTGCCACAATTTCTAAAAAAGAAGAAGATCTGACATCTTCCTTAGGATTCAAAAACCAATTTTCTACATCAATTTTATTAATCACATCTAAACCTAAAGGACGAAGACGTTTGGCACCAGAGCTTGCGATAAGTCCAGATCTTCTGTGACCCCTATTTTTTTCCCTTAAAAACCTTCTTGCCTCCTCCAAATTCCGAGTTAAGAATATTGGATAATCAATTAAATAATTTTGCAAAATACTTTTGGCTTTATTAGGCTCATCATCTAAAACTGCAGCAATCCATTCTGATAATTTTTCTGCTTTATAAGATCTTATTGATACTTTTAAATGGAGTTCATCCATTTCAGTAATAGATAAGTCAGTAGGTGTTTTTTCAAAGAGGTTATGATTTGCTATTCGTGAACTTCCCTCTTTCAATTCTGGAGAGATAAAAATCTTCCACTTCTGAAATTTATCACTGATAGTTTTCCCCCATTCTGACAGACCTGCTTCCCCGGTATTAATTTCTTGTCCACTTCCTATTAAAGCAACTATGACCGCCCACCCTGAATTTCGGTTCATTATTGAAAGAAGCATTTCGGCTTCAGAGAAATCGCGATCGAATTTTCTTTTTGATTGCTCGGCATTCCACGCTCTTTGAGCTTCGTCGAATAGGACAATTTTGTCCGGCGGAACTTGGTCATTGGAATGATAAAAATCAAGGAAATGATGGACGTTTTTAACGAACGCAACCTCTCGACGAGATTCTGTTACAGATATATTCCTTCTTTTTGCATTATCTCGTGCTAAAGCTTCTGTTAATACTTTTACAAGTGGTCCATTTCCAGAAAGAAAAACACCTTTTCCAGAATTATTTTCAACATTATGAACAATATTCAAACCAGCTAATGTCTTTCCTGCCCCTGGCACTCCAGTAATAAAACAAATTATTTTCTCATCATTTGATTGTGCTAGGGAAATAGCTTTTAGAATGGAATTCGTTGTTGAAGTTAAATTCTCTGATCCAGCATGTGACCTTGATATCTCCTTTACACTTTGACCTGCAAATAGATGTTGAGCCGCTTCAATAATAGTTGGAGTTGGGAGGTATTCACTATTGTCCCATTCAACTGGATTGATTTCTTCTATTGTTTGATTTGAATAAAAATTAAATGCCGAAGAAATTATTTGAAATAAAGTAGAGTTATTCGCAAATAGAACGGGCTTAACAAAATCACCATTTTCCCTCAAATTTTGTTGCACATCTTTTGCCTCTGAAGCCCAAACAATGGGTATTAAATTTCGACCAAAAGATTCTTTATGAAAATCTCTAAGGTCAAGAGCATAATCTTCAACTTGTGTTATTGCCTCAGAAGAATAAGTTTTTCCCTGGTCCTTAAACTCAATTACAAAAATTAAATCATGTGCAATTATAATCAAATCAATCCTTTTGGATCTTCGCGGAATGGGATATTCAAAAATAAGATACCAATTAGATGGTAGATTTTGTAGAACTGATTTTAATAATATAATTTGGTGATCCCATGATTTCCTTTGCTGAAACAATAGTTGATGATTGGTAACTCCAAGTGAAAGAAAACCTAATACAGTTTCTTTTGATTGATTGAGAAAATCAGAAATCCTATTTATATACTTTCCTGGCAATTTGACAGTATTGATTTGATCTGTAAAAACTCAGTTGCATTTAGAATACAATTCAAAAAACTTAAGGATAGGAGATTCAAGCGCCTTCGCTATTTTAAATATTGTCTCAATCGATACATTCCGTTTTCCATTTTCTATATCGGAGATATAAGTCCTATCAAGCTCAGCTAACTCAGCCAATTTTTCTTGAGAAACACCTTTATCTTTTCGAATTTGCCTTACTTTCTTTCCGTAAGCCACTTTGATATCCATACCGCAATCTGAAAAAATGTGGCCTATTGTACCACGGACTATAGTCGACAAAATGGATAAAATTATTATTTTAGGAAAAATTTGATTCCATGAACAAACTCATTTCCATTTCCACCGAATACCTATCGCCCTCAAGATCAATAGAGACTTTAAATTTGGTCCTGTTTGAAGAAAGCAAGCAAATCTATGTTTACAATTTTGAAGGAAAGCATTTCAGAGTGTTTGAAAGCTTGGTTGAAATGATCCAGTTTTTTGAAGTTGGAAATGAGCCATTAGCGTCTTTTGATTCAGAGGCTGATTTAGATGAGTATTTGGAACAATTGCCATTAAAAAGAATCAAAAGACCTCTTAACCTAAAACTCAATTATTTGTACCGTGACGGTGCTAATTACAAGCAGTTTGGGTCTGTTATTTTTAAAAATGAACGTATGATAACTCCACGATTCGCTACAGATAAGATCAAGGAGAAACTAATATCTACCGAATTCTTTGTCCCACAAGACTGGAACCTACCTAGACTTCAAAAGTATCCTTATGAACCTGAAATTGATCATGAATGGCATGAATTTGAAAGTTTTGAGTGGACTGATGAAGATGTGACAGATAATCGTGAGATTTCAAGCTTTTTAAATGGGATTCAAAAAGGATATGAGCTTTAAATTCGTTTTGAACGATTTCCCGCTGATTTACGCGGATTGGTTGCGCTGATTTTCGCTGATCTTTCAATTCATATTGTGAATTAATCTGCGAACATCTGCGTCTTTTTCTGCGGGAATCTGCGGGAGCAACTAAAAATTTTCAGTTTAGATAAATCAGTCTTTTGTTGGAACCTAAATCGAAAGGCTTTGTGAAAAGCTAAGATTTTTGTTCAAAAGTTTAGCTATTTTGAGGTATAGAATCAATAATGCTTTTCAAACAACTCCCCAACTCGCCTTTTACCTCAAAATCCCAAAACCTTAAAACTGTCCAGCCTTTTGACTGGTAATAGCTATTTATTTCCTCATCGCGTTGCATATTCCGTTCGATTTTGGCAATCCAGAATTCGCGGTTGGATTTGATGGCATGTTTCCGATTTTCCCAATCATAGCCATGCCAAAAGGAACCATCCACAAAAATAACCAGCTTGTATTTTTTGAGGCTTATATCTGGGTTGCCTGGGAGTTTCTTTTTTGGAGATTTATGTCGTATTCCAGCATACCAAAGAGCTTTCTTGAGTAGCTTTTCAGGTTTAGTGCCCTTCGACCTGATTTTGGACATATTGAAGGATCGCTTGGGAGTCGTGTAGAATCCATTAGCCTCCGAAAACTCAGGCACGGCTATCTTTGGTCGTCTGTACTCCTTCTCTCCCATTCCCAAATCTAGATATTTTTAAAAATCATTTTTCCTTATCGGTAAATACGGTTTACAAACAAGCCCACTGTCGATTTCTTAAAGTCCCTCTAGTAAAACCTTCCCCAATCACCCCATTTCCCCTTTTGACTCCAATCTAGGTCAAATGCCGTATTTACTTTTTTTCAGAAATCGGCCTATTTGAAAACTCAAATGATTTCTGAATGGAATTCCTTCCTAGCAGAAGGCATCCGTTCATCCACCTTTAACCTTTTAATGCTATGTATTTTAGTAAGCGTAATTTTCGACTATCGGTTTTTGTTCTGGCCGTTTCCCTATGGATTGGCCTTAGTCCTGTCCACGCACAGGAACTTTACCTGGATGGAGAGAAAGCCATGAAAAATATGGATGAGCTGAAGCTTGTTCAGTTTACCGTATCCTTTATGACCTCTGAATATAAATCCGCTTCTACCCAGTCCAGAACCAATTTTAACGGTGCAAAATCTGCTCTTCGAGTAGTTACTACCGGTCTCACTCAGGAACTTATGCAAAAAATCGCGGATGATGCCTATGCGGATTTCAAAGCCAAAGCAGAAGCCAATGGCTTTACTCTTAGTGATTTTGACGTAAAAGAAAACCTACCCAAATACCTGGTGGAGACTTTCCCTAAGACCGGAAATTTTATGGAGAATTGTGATCATTACCAGGTTTATGGCGATATCTCTTCCATCACCGTATCTGCCAATGGAGAGCCTTGCCTCTGCAATCTCAATCTGGGTTTGTCAGGTTATGCTGCCAAGGAATCCGGTACTCAGCCGATTTCGGTCAGCTACCTATTAGGCTCCGGTTACCTCGCTGCCAATGCGAAGGTGACCAAGAATACTTTTATGAATGAGGTATATAATAAGACCAATGTGACCTTTTATCCCGGTCTGCAAGTTTGGTGGAGATCAGGTATCGATATCTGGCAGACCAAAAGCAAGAAAGGCGAAATCAAAATAAATGAGCATATCTATCGCGAAGGTCCTGCCGGCGAACTCGTCATGGAAGACAAGACAGAGCTCATGACCTATAGCCGTGCTTCCATGAATCTAAAAGTGGATCCGAATAAGTATTATACAGATGCGATGGCCGTCCTACAGGAAGCGAATGATAAATTGATCGCTGCCATGGTAAAAGCTAGGTAAGTTTTATGGTTTTTAGTGGAAAAAAGCCTGTGAGTTAATCTCATGGGCTTTTTTGCTATTTAGCAAGCATGATAGTATTGATTTGTTTCTAAGATTAAAAGTTTATAAACCTTATAACCCAATCAATGCATTCTGATTTTGGCATTTTTAAATAGAATTTGATTTTTTTAAAAAAAAATATTGTTTGGATATATCTATTATTATAAAATATAATGTTACTATAAATACCTAATTAAAATATATCTAGTATCAATAATTATATGCAAAATAATATAAATTAATAACAAATAAGCAAGACAACCTTTATATATATTAGGCGTTAGTAATAGTAGATAAACCACAAACAAAAACCTTAATATTATGAACTACTTTAAGAACAATTATTTATACAAAACATTATTCAGTTTAGCAGCGGTATTCTTTTTAGCTACATCATTTACACTAGCGCAAAAGACTTATACCGATGTCAGAGAGAGTAAAGACCTGTCTGACTATGAAAGCTACGATTGGGTATTTAACAAGGAAATAATTCCAGAGGACTATATTGTCGTAGATGGAGATATGACTTTGATTTACAACCATAAAACCTCCAATTCCCACGTAAAGGAAGCGATTAACACCCAAATGGATGCCAGAGGCTTTGTACACGACGAACAGAATCCAGATATGCTGGTCAATTTCCAGATTTTAGAAAAGCCAACTGAATTAAGAACGTACACAATGACCAATGGTCAAGATTATTTAGGCTTTGGTCCACGCTCAGTGAGTACGAAAATGGTGCCTGTGAAAGCAGGAACCGTAATAGTAAACTTCATTGATGCTCAAACCGGTAATCAGGTATGGCAAGGATTTGCTTCCGGTGCATTAGAAGCATCTGATATGAAGAATATCAGTAATCTGGAAGCAAAAGTAATATCCATCTTTAATGACTGGAACTTTGACCCATTCGGTGAATAGTATTGATAAACTATTTACCGAGAGAAGGCGATGTATTAAGCATCGCCTTTTTTATGTTTTATAGTCCAGCGTTTGCTTCGCCTGAAATTTTTTCCTCCTCCTTCCTTCCAAATAAATAAGCCTTGATTGCTTTACAGAATCTGTCAATCGGATTATTTTTCTATATTGAATCTCATTCAAAATGAAAGATTGATTTTAAAGAGAAACAAAAAGTACTTTTTACCCACCCCGCCCCCAAAAGACCATGACTAGATTTATTGTTGTTTTTGCTTTGATCTGCTTCATATCCGCCTGCAGGTCACATGAGAATTTATTGACGGATGCCAAGACCTATTCCAACTTTCGGGGATTTATCCCCATCGATCCCATTGAATACAATGATGAGATCTTGCTTGCCAGGGATGGCGACCTCTACACCAAGGACATCAAACTGATGAATAGCGATGAGATTTTTCAGTTTCTGAATAATGAAACCGTATTGGTCAGTATCGGTCAGGTGAATTCAGAGGGTGGAATATCCTATTTGCCGGTGACGGTTTCTACCAAAAACTCCAGCTACAAGGTGACCATGGACTATATGAAATTCGCCACCTTGGCTGAGGTTCGCACAGATGGTTCCTTTATTGGTTTCCGCCGGGTGGGTGTAGGACTGCGATTGATCACCCTTTTGACTGCTAATGAATCCGGAATCAATATCGGAGATCTCTCTTCTATCGGTTTGGCCGCTAAGCAAGGTACTATCAAAGGAACCATGATGATCGAAGTGGTGGGGATCAAATCCCGGGAAGTGACTACCCTCCTCCCCTTACCATCAGAAATCAATCAAACCACCATTCAGAATGCCATGCAAGCTTTGGCCACCATCAAATCCAAAATCTATGATGAGGAAACCGAGCTTTTTCCGCAGGTCATGGCCATCAAGCCAGATAGTACTTCAAGGAAAAGAAGACCTATAGCTCAAATCCCGGACTCAAATCCGGAGACAGGTCCGGAAAGATTCCCCACAGGTGGTGATAGTTTGTTGACCAATCCCCCTACGACTATTCCCAATCCAAGACCAGAGGATATCAGGGATGATTATGGAAATGATATCCTTTTACAAATTGGCGGAAGTAAAAGCACGGTATCCAAGTACCAAAAAGCCAAAAATCTGGAGAGAACTGCTTTTGAATATCTTTTTGACCGAGAAATAGATCAGGTAATCGAGACCTTAAATGCTGCTGAGATAGCTTACCCGGGATTTCATAGTGTCTATGATATCAATAGACTACTCAAAGCAGAACGGGAAACCTTGAGGGACAAAAATTCTCCCAAATGGAAAGAAGTCTATGAAAGGATATTGAAAGATTACCCTTGGAAGCTATCCGATGAAATTATTGAGCGCCTCGAAAACGAAATAGACCTTTAATGCTGGGTTATTCTATACCCTGATTTGCAATCTTATCTAGTCTAATGCCAATTTGAGTGCCTTCACTTATGTTTTACTGCCGACGTGAGTGTCTTCACTCATGTTTTGAGTTTTTCATTTATAAGACTGCTTCGCTTCACTCGCAGTGACGGTAAAACCAGTATTTCTCCGAACGAAGTGAGGTATATTTCAGGAGACGTAGCCGACTATATTTCGCCGAAGGCGTATTTCTTTTCATACCGCCGACGTGAGTGTCTTCACTCACGTTTTAACTTTCCATCCCCTTGAGACTGCTTCGCTTCACTCGCAGTGACGGCTCTCATCTGGTTCAAGTCTCCTGACTTGGACCTTAAAAAAGGCAGTCTCCAGACTGCAAAATAATTTCTATCAAATCCTACTTTCAAAAAGTATCCACCCCAACTCTTGCCAAAGCGATCTGAGTATCTGATTCCTCCATCTCCGTCCAGGCAAAATAGATCCAATCACCAAAACGCTCCATCTGAGGGAAACCACTTCTTCGACTTGGGTTCATAACGGCAATTTGATAAGCAGGAAAAAGATTTCCCTCCTGATTTACCTTTTGCACCATCAAGTAAGTAGCATCCTCTTTCATCTCCATCCAAGAGATCAAACCTTCTTCATCATTCAACAAAGTCACATCCACCCTACCCAAAGCATCTCCAGTACTGATTGTTTGGGCTTGGGAAAAGTCCGCACCACTATTGCTTGAAAAGGCTACTTTCACAGCTGAAGACTGATCTGCATCAGTAAACCAAGCAGCGAGGACAGTTTCACCTCTTGCATCGACTTTAGGGCCATTGACTGGGCAACCCATGATTTCCCATCCATCCGGATGAATAACTCGCGGCTCCGTCCATTTGCCATTGACCAAACGAGTGATAGCAATATCCCGAATCTCCCGATCAGAGCGGTTGCGATATAAAATAATAGGCCCCTCAGCAGTCATAGCAGCTGTGGTCTGACAGCAATCGCAGGTTCTTGCGTCTAGGAGTTCATCCCAAATCACTTTCCCTTGGAGATTCACCTCTGCAACTCGTAAGGTCATGGCGCCAGAATGGCCAGAATGATCATGCCCTCCCCCGGAAGTATTTCTCCCATCCAGCCAAGTCACCAAATAGCTGCTATCGGAATAGGTGATGGAACTTACAAATCCATGCTCATTCAAAGTACTATCCTGATGCAAGGGTAGGTTGTTTTGCCATCTGCTTGCTGATTTTGGAAGCGCTTGAAGTTGAACGTCATAGGAAAAAGTAGCCGGCGATGACTTTTGAAGGGTGTGGGAAAGGAGATTACCCTGATTATCAACGATAGTGGGAAAATCCGCCCAGTTTACAAACCAATCCTTTCCTTCTGTAATGAGTTGTGGTGAGGTAAAAGCCTCTTCTTTGAATTCGGAAAAATAGAGGGCATGGGTAGAATCAGATAGTGGGGAAACGAAGGAAAGCAAGAGGCGGTCTTCTGAAGCAGAAAGGACAGGTAATGAGGCAATAGCAGATCCCGGAAAATCAATTTTCTCGGGTTGCCAAAGCTTCTCTTCTCCCAATTGACAACTGCCAAGCAAAAACAGCAAAAGGTAGGCGTAATTCTTCATATTGCTAATTAAGCACATAGCGCCATTACAGACTAGACCAATCGCAAAAAAGGAATAAAATCACCATAGGGGTAGCTGGGGATGCAAAAATTCTAGGTTCTAAGTTCATGGTTCTTAGATATCCAGCTCATTCTAGTTCAAGTCTCCTGACCTGTCTGATACAGGCAGGCCTGGACCATTTTGAACGTATCTCACCAAACGAAGTGAGGTATATTTCAGGAGGCGAAGCCGACTATATTTCGCCAAAGGCGAATTTCTTTTCATAACGCCGACGTGAGTGTCTTCACTCACGTTTTGAGTTTTTCACTTTTAAGACTGCCATCCCTCCGGGAGGCGGGCTTCTCCCGATTCTCGGGATCGCAGTGACGGTAAAACCAGTATTTCGCCGAACGAAGTGAGGTATATCTCAGGAGGGGAAGCCGACTATATTTCGCCGAAGGCGTATTTCTTTTCATAACGCCGATGTGAGTGTCTTCACTCATGATTAAAAAAAATTACCAATCACTTCATCTGCTCGATCTCTTTGATATTATTGGAAATGGGTGAAATGCTGATGGACTTTTGATCCTTTTGAATATGAAAAATAAAAGTGCTGGTATTACCGAGTTTTCTTACCTCCTTCTTGTCTCCATTCAAGAAATGTAAAGTAACGTTATGCTCAATTTTATTTTCAGCAATATTAGACCGCTCTTTCATTCCCTTCCCCAATCCATAGCCTACAAAAGCTGTCAAAACCATTACAGCCATAACGAGTCCATAAGCCGTCAAAACGTTTATTCCTTCTTTTTTGGGTTCGGAGTTTTTGGCGTTTTTCCTTCCTTTTACAACCATCAAATAGTAGAAAACCGAACCAATTACGACTAAAAAAACCAAAAGGATAGGCTTATCTGTCAAAATAGCAATCGGCCCTAGCAGCACGTCCAAAATACTGGCATAACTAAGAAAATTGATTCCGATCAGTCCATAATAAAGTGACTCGGCTAAAATCCCCAAAATCAAAATATAGAGGTAACCCAAAGGAAGAAATTCGGAAATGGTAAGTTGCGAGTCAGTAGACTCTTTCTTTGAGGGGGTAGGAAATATCATATTTTCTCGGTCAAAAGCACTTTTGAAAATACGCTGTGAAAATTAAAAATGAAAATTATCAAATTTCCGGTTTTTAGGCATCGATCTAGAGATTTTTGATAATACCAACTCATCAATATTCTTTCTTTTTAAAATTCAATCCTCTCAGTAAGTAATAAGTATGTTGTATAATAAATTCTAGAAAATTAAATAGTTCAGAGATTACTGATCTTTCTAAGAGAAAATTTGAGTTTAAAAATCTTACTTACGGTATCTATTTGATCTTTGAAAACTCCCTGTTTATATCTATTTTCAACTTAATATTTAAATATCAGGGATGAATAGAGTTGAAGAATTAACCTCTTTTGATATTCTGGACACTGATCCGGAAATCGAAATGGATGAAATAGCCGAGATGGCAAAGGCTTTGTTTGGAGCCCCAATTTCCGTGGTTTCCTTCATTGATGGAAAGAGGCAATGGTACAAATCAAAAATTGGAGTTGAATGGTCTGAAGTCCCCCTTGAAGATACTTTTTGCAAATTCACACTGGACAAACCAGATGAAATACTCCTGATAGTAGAGCCTGAAAAGGATGAAAGAGTCGCAAACAATCCCTTTGTGATTGGAGAAGAAGGCATCAAATTTTATGTAAGTGCTCCTATTGTATCAGCTAAGGGAAATGTATTAGGGACAGTATGTGTTTGGGATCAAAAAAAACATGAGGTCGATGAATCTCAATTACAAGCATTAAAAATCCTTGCGAAAAGAGTAATGATCTCTTTAGAAACAAGAAAACTCCTTCGTAAACAAAAAATAAACATCGAACTCGCTGGTCAAAAACTTAAAAAGTTAACTGATTTTTCCCCTGGTGCATTATTCAAGTTCAAAGCTGACCTAAAAAAGAAAAAACTGGAAGTCGAATTTATCAGTGAAGGGATCAAAAGGTTGATACCAGGAGTTTCTAAAGACAAAATAAAAAGAAATCCCAAGGAATTAATCGAAAAAATCCGACCTCCTTACCGGACAGTATTATTGAGGAATTTTCTTGAATCCAACGGTAGAACTTCAGCTTTCGAACTAGATATTCCAGTAAAAACAAAGGAAAACAAAACAGAATGGTTTTGGGTCAAAGCTAGGCCGGAAAAAACAGGAGGTCTAATTGAGTGGTATGGTACTATCCAGGAAATAGATCAGAAAACTGCTCATGTAGAATCCCTAAAGAATATGTTGTTTGACATTTCTCATAAAATGAGAGCTCCTTTAGCCAAAATAAAAGGTATAGTAAACATCATCAAGGATGATTATCCTAAATCTGATGATACAGAGAAATTATTTGACTACCTCCAAGATGGGACGGAAGAACTAGACACATGTCTTCGTAGCCTCAATGACGAGTATCAAAAAAAGATGGTAAAACTTACAAAGAAAAGTTAAAGGAATTCTCACCGAGCAAACTGATAAACCATCTCGATATGCTCAATCCCATCCTCATCGTAAACCTCACCTTCCTCTCGGAAACCTAATGATTGGTAAAACTTCAAGGCATAGGTTTGAGCACCCAAGCGGATGGGGACAGGACCAAAGAGCTTTTTACAGGCAGCGATAGCTTCCTCCATCACTTTTCGACCAAGGCCTTTTCCACGGTAAGCCGGAGCAGAAACGACCCGTCCAATGGCTACCTCCTGATAAGAAAGCCCTGCGGGTACAATTCGGCAATAGGCAACTAATTCTTCCCCTTGATAGAGGCCGAGATGCTGGCATTTTTGATCCTTATTATCCAAATCCAAAAAAACACAGTCCTGCTCCACCACAAAAACCTCACTTCGAAGTCGAAGTATTTGATAGAGTTCTTCATTGTTAAGTTGGGAAAAAGTTCGGAGCCGGGTTTCAAGATTCATTATTCTAGCCTTCTTTTAGGTTTTGATTTTTAAACCAACGAATATAAATCAAATCTCCCACCGATAAACCCACTTTCCTCTGAACGGAAGAATTTGAGCAATTATAGAAATTCAATTGAAAAACGAGGAAAGCAAAACAAGAACCTTTGCTTTCTGTTAAATTTACCTGAAGACCTAGGAAAACCTTTTATCGTTCTAAACCCTGTCTCTCTTTTTCAATTCTAAAATCCATCCTTTTTACTTATGTCTCCTTTCTCATCATTGATCAAAAAACTCAGTTCAATTATCCTTTTCAGCATCCTTTGGACTCTTTCCTTTCCTTCTTGGTCTCAAGATCAATCCAGAGTTGTATTTCAAAATGTTCGAGTTTTTGATGCTAAGAGCATGACTCTATCCGAGCCGCAAAATGTACTTGTAGATAACAATACGATCGCGCAGATAGATAAAGCTTGGACAAAAGAAATGCGCATTGCCCCGATCAAAATCAAGGGGAAAGGGAAGACCTTAATTCCCGGATTGATTGATGTACATGTGCACTTGGTTTTTGGGTCCTTAAGCATGGTACAAATGATGTCGCCCGGATTGAATCAGGAGCTAATTCTCGAAAAATCCGGTAATGGAGCAGAGGAAATGCTGCTTCGGGGATTTACCAGTGTTCGGGATGTAGGTGGCCCTATTTTCCCGCTCAAAAGAGCCATTGACCAAGGAAAAATACAAGGGCCTAGGGTTTGGCCAGCTGGGGCCGTGATCAGTCAGACGGCTGGACATGGGGATTTTCGAACTCCTGATGAGCGCTCACGGAAGTTCTTCGGAACACCATCCCGAGCCGAACTATTTGGCGCTACCTTTATCGCAGATGGAAAGCCGGAGGTTTTAACCGCTGTTCGAGAAAACCTTCGATTTGGAGCCAGTCAGATCAAACTGATGGCTGGAGGAGGTACTTCTTCCGCTTATGACCCCATCGATGTCACCCAATACACTCTGGAAGAAATGGAAGCGGCTGTAGAGGCGGCAGAGGATTGGGGAACTTATGTGACCGTTCATGCCTACACAGACCGTGCGGTTCAAAAAGCCATAAAGGCCGGTGTCAAATGTGTGGAACATGGACAAATGGTTTCGGAAGAAACGCTAAAGCTAATGGCTGAAAAGGGAATTTGGTTGAGTTTACAAAACTTAATGGAGGATAGCCCAAACATGGACCCTGCTCGAAGGGAAAAAAGAAAGCCGGTTTTGGAGGGACAGAAAAAAGTTTGGCCGATGGCAAAGCAGTTAGGAGTTCAAATTGCCTGGGGAACAGACTTCCTATTTGAACCAGAGCTTAACAAAGAGCAAAATGCTTACATTCTCAAGCTTCAGGAGTGGTTTTCGCCTGCCGAAATCCTCAAAATGATTACCTATGACAACGCACGCCTTTTAGCTTTATCAGGTAATCGAAGCCCTTACAAAGGTCAATTGGGGGAAGTAAGCCAAGGTGCTTTGGCAGATTTGATTCTAGTGGATGGCAATCCTTTGGAAGACATCAATCTGTTGGCTCAGCCAGAGGAGAAATTTTTGGTGATAATGAAGGATGGAAAGCTGATTAAAAACAAAGTGGATTGATACCAATAAACCTCTCTTTTTGTCTCCAATCATAAGATTTTTAATAAAAGCGTTGAGGTCTAAAGCCCAGGATAGTTTTCAATAAAACTTCAAGTAATCGATCCATAGCTCAAAACTTCCCTCCTGCTTATCGGCCAATATAAAGCCAATACGCTTAATCCCAGCCAGTTCCTTAGGATCAATTCCTTTAGCCATCGTATTTCCCATTCGACTGATTTCCAGATCTCTCAGGGGAATTTTCAAGGTTTGCCAGTCCTCACTTTTTTCCCCGAATTTCTTCCGGTACTTTGGAAGATAAAAAGGAGTTTCCTTTTCAATCAGCAATTCAAATTTGCGGTCAGTGTCAGATTTGTATCGAATTTCGCAAAAGGAATATTCAGATAAATCATAATTGCCCAATGGGCTACGGAGAGAAACAAAGCCTCCGTTATTTTTCAAAGAAACTGTTCCGGAAAACAGGACAGCATCATCACTCAATTGAGCTTTGGATTCGGAAAGACCACCCATGACGCCATCATTAATAATTGACCAGCGTCCAAAATCCTTTCCTTCACCAAAATCGAATACTAGGGGGTCGTTCATTTTTTGAGGGTAAAGAAATAAATAGATAAATCCAAGGATAGCCGCTTTCCACATAGCATAGAAATAGGATTATAGCTGGAAATGTTTACTGGCCCTTACGGTTTTCGGATAAGAACTCAAAAAAGAAACCATTTAATCAAAGACTAAATGGTTTCGAAATTAGATCTATCTTTTTACCGTATTTTCAAATTGGATAAGACAGTATCCAATTACCCTTTCGAGATTTTCATGGGTTATGGAATAGCCGGTCCTTTGGGAAGGGCATGACATCCGATCTCGAATACTTTCTCTTCAATAAGCGAAATAGGAACTAGGGTATTTACAAAGACAGAAATCTCAACTGGATAGGTCTCTGCGTGAATTTCAACGCGATCGATTTGGTCCAAATTTGTCAATGCATCCTTGATTTTAGTGAGATCTTCTTGGCTATTGGTATTTACCAAGAAAGTTTTCCCTAGATCCCCTGGTAAGATGTTTTCTGAGAGTAAATTCATGATTTTGTTCTTTTTTAGCCTTGAATAATATACTAATTAATTTGCCATCCTCCACCTAAAGCTCTGTATAACTCCACCTTAGCTTGAAGCTGACTTAGCTTGATTTCCACAAGCTCCATCTCGGCATCCAAAGCCTCTTCTTGTGTAAGGAGAACTTCTACGTAATCTGCTTTCGCAAATTGAAACAAGCTGTTTGCGACCTCAACAGACTGCCTTAGCACCTCTACCTCACGGGATTTGGTATCAAAGCTATTGGTGTAATTCTCCAACTTGGCCATTTGATTGATTACATCGGTGTAAGCGTTCAAGATGGTCTGTTCATAGGCAAAGACCGACTGAATTTGCTGAGCCGAGGCCATGTTGAATTGCGCTTGAATAGCCTTCCGATTGATTAAGGGAGCCATTAGGTCTCCTGCGGCATTGAAAATCAAGGATTCAGGATTGAAGAGGTAGGCTGGGTTGAATGCTTGATAGCCAATTCCAGCCCGTAGATCCAACTGAGGGTAGAAGTTTGCTTTAGCCGATTTCACATCCAACTTGGCCGCTGCGATCTCCAGTTCAGCCTGTCGAATATCCGGTCGATTTTCCAACAATTGACTCGGAATTCCAGCCTGTAGGCTATCCAGCTTTATTTGCATCATGTTTTCAGAATGCCGCGGAATAGCCGTAGGATAAGCGCCAGTCAAGAAATAAAGACGGTTTTCAGTCTCTACCATTCGCTGACGAATCGCATATTGCTGGTTTCTGGTATTGAGTAATTGCGCTTCAAACCGATTGACAGCCAACTGATTTGCTTTTGCAAACTCTTTCAATTGCCTGGCCTTTTCCAGAGCATCCTCTTGAATAGCCAGGTTTTGGTTGATGATATCAAGCAGATTATCCAGAGCCATCAATTCATAATATGAGGTGGCTATTTCTCCTATCAGTTGGGTCTGCAGGAAGTTTTTACCCTCTGTTTTGGCTAGATATCGCAGCTGTGCGGCATCCTTTGCATTTCTGAGCTTTCGCCAGATATCCACTTCCCATGAGGCTGTAGCTCCCAAAACGAAATCTCCAAGAGGTTCAGGAAATTCCTTCCCTTCTTTGATCTCCAAATTATGCTCGACAGCACCATCACGAGTAAACCTTCCCGGTTTTTCAGCACCTGCTCCTACACCTAAATTTACAAAGGGTTGATACTCCCCTTTCTTTTCCAACACCTCATTCTTGCCGATTTCAATTTCCTGCAAGACGATATTGAGCTCTTGATTGTGAAGCAAGGCTGTATCAATCAATGCGATCAAATAGGGATCTTCGAAGTAAGTTTTCCAATCTACAGCTGCCACATTGCTTGTGTCCCCCTGAGCCGAAATAAATTCGTCAGGGAGCTTTGTATTTGCTTCCTTGAAATTGACTTGGGCAGATTTACATCCCCAGGCCCCAAGCAAGATCAAGAAAGTGACCTTTTTCCAAAGACTATATTTATTCCTATTCATTGTTTTTGTTTTTTCGGTTTGCGGCTTTTAGCAAGACATTGAGTTTTGCTATTTTTTTCAATAGAGACGCACTGGCTTGACCTTCTTCCACGTAGGCTTCGGATAGCGAAGAATGGGCCTCATCCTGAATGAGGTTTTTACCCTCAATCATTTTTCCGAAGGTGAAATAGAGACCAGGAATGATCAAAACACCGATCATGGTTCCTAAAAACATCCCTCCCATGGCGGAAGAACCAATCGTTTTGTTTCCAACAGCTCCTGCACCATGTGCAATCACCAAAGGAATCAATCCGGCGATGAAGGCAAAGGAAGTCATCAAAATCGGACGGAAACGCATTTTGGCTCCTTCGATAGCAGCATCCAATACGCTTGCTCCTTCCCGGTGCCGCTGAACCCCAAACTCAACAATCAATACGGCGTTTTTCCCCAGCAAACCAATCAGCATAATCATACCGATCTGTGCATAGACATCATTAGCTAAGCCCATGAGTTTGAGCATCAGAAATGATCCAAATATCCCGATCGGTAGGGAAAGTAAGACTGCAAAAGGCAAGACAAAACTTTCATATTGTGCAGCTAATACCAGGTAGACAAAGAGTAGTACCACGGCAAAGATGTACACCGCTTCATTTCCTCTTCGGGATTCATCAAAGGACAAATCCTCCCAAGCAATGTCATATCCTTTTGGCAAGGTTTGGGCGGCTACTTCACGAATTGCCTGAATGGCATCCCCCGTCGTAAACCCTTCGGCAGGTAATCCTCGAATCGCTGCAGAATTAAACAGGTTATAGCGCGTAATCTCGTTCGGACCTTGAGTCTTGTTTACCTTCATAAAAGAAGAGTACGGCACCATTTCACCTTCCTCATTCTTGACAAACAAATCCTCCAAATCCGATGGATAGCGGCGAAATTCCGGAGCTGCTTGGGTGTAAACTTTAAAGAACCGACCAAATCGGATAAATCCTTGCTCATAGGTACTACCGATCAGGATATTCAGGTTTTCCATCGCTTTACCAATGGTTACACCTTTCTGCATGGCAGCCTGATTATCAATTTCCAAGTGATATTGTGGGTAATTGGCCGCAAAGAAGGTAAACAAGCCTTTTAACTCAGGTCGCTTTCGCAAAGCAGCCAAAAACTCTTGGTTGATCTTGTCAAACTCCTCGTAGTCTGTTTCTCCACCTGTTTTGTCAAGCATTCGAAGTGAAAACCCGCCTGAAGAGCCAAATCCAGGAACAGCTGGTGGCTCAAAGTATTCGACTACGGCTCCCAGGTCCTTGGTTTCCTCCTCTAATTCTTCCATGATTTCATGAACGGAATGCTCCCGCTCTGACCAGGGCTTTAGGTTAATCAAGCAAGTACCTGCATTTGATCCCCTACCCTCTGTCATGATTTCATATCCGGCAAGAGAAGTAACAGACTCGATGCCTTCTACCTCTTCAGCAATTTTCTGAAGCTCCTGAGCTACCTTATTGGTAAGTTCCAAAGTGGAACCAGGAGGTGTCTGAATGATGGCATAAATAGTACCTTGATCTTCATTTGGCACAAAACCTGAAGGAAGGATATCATTGGTATAAATGATCCCCGCGACAAAAAGCCCAAGAATCCCAAATGTGACTAGCCTTCTGGCAACCATCACATTGAGTACCCTGATGTAGTGACCAGTCAACCTTTCGAAAAGCCGGTTGAATCCATCAATAAAGCGATCAAACAAGGATTTTTTACGCTTTCCATGATGATTTCTCAGAATCATAGCACATAGAACCGGAGTCAAAGTCAAGGCTACAATTCCAGAGATAATAATGGAACTCGCCATGGTAATGGAGAACTGTCGGTAGAAGACCCCAACCGGTCCACCCATAAAGGCAATCGGAACAAAAACCGATGTCATCACCAGGGTGATCGCGATGATCGCACCACTCAATTCTCCTAAAGCTTTTTGCGTTGCTTTGTATGGAGTGAGTTTTGGATCTTCTTCCATTTTGGCATGCACCGCCTCGACGACCACGATGGCATCATCGACTACCACCCCGATGGCCAAAACCAAGGCAAAAAGGGTGATCAGGTTGATGGATAAGCCAAAGAGTTGAAGCACAAAAAAGGCCCCAATCAAGGATACCGGTACGGCTATGATCGGGATCAGCGTAGATCGCCAATCTCCTAAAAACAGGAATACTACCAATGCCACCAAAATAAAAGCATCCCGAATGGTATGAACCACCTGCTCGATAGATGCATCTAAGAATTTGGAGACATCGTAGCTATACTCGTAGTGAACACCTTGCGGGAAGTCCACTTCCAGTTCCTTCAATTTCTCTTTTACCTGTGCAATCACATCACTACCGTTACTATCGGGAGTTTGCTTCAAGACAATGGAAGAGGAAGGTCGGCCATCCAAGTTGGAGTAAATATCAAAGAACTCACTTCCCAGTTCGACCTCGGCGATATCCTTTAATTTAATCAGTTCCCCTTCCTCATTGCTTCGAATGATGATGTTTTCGTATTGCTCAGGCTCGTTGAATCTACCCGAGTAGGTCAGCACATACTCTACTGACTGAGCTAATTTACCTGAGCTTTGGCCTAGACGACCCGGACGAGCGATGACACTTTGCTCATCCATCGCTTCCAGGACCTCTTCAGCGGATATTTTATAAGCTCGCATACGGTCCAATTTCAACCAAACACGCATCGCGTATTTACGAGAACCAAGAATCTGTGCCTGCGCGATTCCGTCTATCCGCTGTAATTCTGGAATAATTCGGGTATAGGCATAATTATAAAGGAACTTCTCATCAATATCAGCTCCCTCTTCCCCATAGATATCCACATACAAGAGCATACTGGGTTGGACCGGGGTGATGATTACACCTTCCCGCTGCACCAAGGGAGGCAGGTTTGGCATGACTTGATCCACTCGTGTTTTTACCCGGACTACCGCTTGGTTAGGATCTGTACCGGGTTCGAAAACAACCCGGATAGTACCCTCTCCTGCACTCGTTGCATCAGAAGCGATGTATCGCATTCCCTGAACACCGTTAATCGATGTCTCTAGCGGAATCAAGGTTGATTTGGTCAATACATCCGCACTGGAGCCCGGATAGGCCACAAAGATGTTGACAGTAGTTGGCGCGATCTCAGGGAACTGAGATATAGGCAGCTGGGTAATGGCAAGTAATCCCACAAAAACAATCATAAAGGAGATTACAATAGCCAATACAGGCCTTCTTAAAATATCTTTAAACATTTCTTTCGGAATTTAAGGTGATTGGTAATTACTCGGCATGTAGATGCAAGCCTTCCAAAACTTCGGTTGGATTGATCAATTCAAAGTGAATTTTCTTACCGTTTTCGACCTTTCGAAGGCCTTCCAAAAGAAATGTATCAGTAGACTTTAGACCACTACTGATCAAATAGATATGATTGAGTTCGCCCTCAACCTTCACCTCTCTAGACTGAATAGTCCCTTCTTTGTCCACTAAATAGACAAACTTCTTGTCCAAAACTTCAAAAGTGGCTTTTTGAGGAATCATAGTCACCCCTTCCAATGGCTTAGGCCAAAGGATATTGCCTGTTTGACCATGACGAAGCAGGCCATTCGGGTTTGAGAAGGTAGCACGGAAGGCAATATTACCTGTAGTGTTGTTGAAATCTGATTCGATGGTCTCTATTACTCCTGATTCAGAGAATAGACGATTATTTGCCAAACGGAGCTTGACAACCTCCAAGCTATCATTAGAACTCATGGCGTAATCCAGATATTCTGACTCTGGGACATTGAAATAGACCCACATCTTGCTGTTATCAGAAAGCGTTGTCAGCAATTCGCCTTCATCAAGCAAACTACCTAAGCGGACTTCCTCAAACTTTCCGACAATCCCATCAAATGGAGCCCGAACTTCGGTGAAGGTAAGATGTGCTTGTGCCAAGGCTAGTTCAGCCTTTGCTTTTTCAAGTTGTGCTTTAGCTAATGCCGCTTCGTTTTGAGATACGATATCTTTGTCCGCCAGTGCCTTGATGTTTTCATATTCCACTCTGGCAAATTCAACCTCAGATTGAGCTTTTTGAAACTCAGCCTGGTAAATAGTCGGCTGAATTTGGAACAGCAACTGCCCTTTTTTGACATGCTGTCCTTCGTCTACGAAGATTTTTTGAAGGTAGCCTTTTTCAAGAGCTCGTAGTTCGATGTGTTGAATAGCTCTAATTTGGCTTACATATTCTTTAATAAGTACTGTATCTTGTTGTATGGGTTGGGACACCTTGAAGGTTCCAGCCTCTTCGTGTGTAGTATGAGAAGCGCCGCAAGAGCTCATCAAGAAGGCGTAGCCCACTGCAAGGAATAGTAAATTCCTGTAGGTTTTCATAATTGAATGAATTTTTAATTGTAGGTAAAAAGAAGTAAATCAAGTCCCTAAGCATTCATTGAGATGAGCAATAAGGACAGTTAGCGAGGGCCGAATGAGGCCAATCAAAAAATCCTACAATCGATAGACGCAGTGGAAAATATGAAGACGGTCTGTGAGGTCTTCAAAGAAATTTTTGGAATAACGAATAAAACGTGTTTGATCACGTCCAAGGCTTATAGAGAGAAGACAAGCAAGAATGGCTGCCAGCGCAAACTTTAGCTGATCTTCAAATTCTGTAACCGATTCTTCAACCTGCTCGAAGACTTCATTTTCCCAAGAAAACAAAAAGCCTGCGCTTGACTTCAATTCATCAACATCGACAGAACTACCAACATTTGCATCTTCTGAGGTAGAACTTAATTGAGAATTAAAGGAGGAAGGATGATTTAATAATTCAAAACCAGAAAAAACGCCAGGGGCAAAAAGCGTAAACAACAATGAATAAATCACTGTCAAAAGAATTGCCGCCCGAAATGGTTTACGAATCATTACGGCAAATTTATTTGAATAATCTTCAATAATCCAAATGATTTATTTAAGATTTTTGATTTATAACCTGGATTTAAAATAAAAAGGAAAAATGAACTCTGAATTCCTTCTAATTAGGAGCGTTTACCTAAATATTTGAAAATAAATCGACAGGAGTAGTAGAATTCATTTTTCTTTAGCTACCTTTGATGCATCTGAGTAGGAAATTGCTACACGCAGCAAAAATATCTCAGGTAAATGTATCGGTAATTATCCTGCCACAAGTAGCAAATCAAGAGTTTTTCCCTCGGTCTTTCTTCTTTTCTTCTACTTTTTGATTCCCCCCTCTAGCAGAAAAGCTAATTGAAGAATTAAACGCCGCAGATTGATTTGAAAGTAAAATTTAGAAGTATCCTTAGTATTCTTAACACCCTTATTTATCAAAACCATTCGATTCTCGGAATCAGCTCTTTCTGATTTCTCCCTCACATTACGCAGTCGCGTAAACACCTATTTCAAAGACAAGCAAACTCAAAAACATGGCAATACCGAAATGGTCATCAAGACTGTTTTTATGTTGTCGCTCTATTTTGTTCCGATCATTATGGTCAGTACAGGATTATTGACTCAGACCTGGCAGCTTTTTGCGGCCTTTATCCTGAGTGGATTTGGAATGGCTGGAATAGGAATGGGTATTATGCATGATGCTATTCATGGCACTTACTCCTCAAATTCCAAAATCAATAAAATTCTTAGCTACACACTCAATATGGTTGGGGCAAATGCTAGCGTTTGGCGTATTCAACACAATGTACTCCATCATAGCTTTACCAATATCCATGAAGGCGACGATGATATCAATGCTCCGTTTTTCTTGCGCTTCTCACCAAACGTAAAGAAAAATAAACTTCACCCCTACTAATCTTGGTACACCTGGTTTTTCTACGGACTTTCCACATTATCCTGGGTTACCACAAAGGATTTTGTACGACTTGATCGCTACCACAAAATGGGGTTGGTCAAAGGCAAAAATGCCTACAGAAATACTTTCCTGAAGATTATGGCCTGGAAAGTTGTCTACTTCGCGTTCACACTGGGAATCCCAATGATCTTCTCACCATTCGGCGTGGGGCAGATTCTTCTGGCTTTCCTTGTCTTGCATTTCATTACGGGCTTATCGATTTCATTGGTATTTCAGACAGCTCATATTATGCCTGATGTGGTTTTTCCAGTAATGGACGCAAATGGTACCGTTGAAGGTGAGCGCATGATTCATCAATTGGTAACGACCTGTAATTATTCACCGAAAAGTAGAATTTTCTCTTGGATGATTGGCGGGCTGAATTATCAAGTAGAGCATCACTTGTTTCCGGATATCTGCCATGTACATTATCGGAAAATTGCCCCGATAGTCAAGCAGACGGCAGAGGAGTTTCAACTCCCTTACTATTCCAAGAAAACCTTTTTTCATGCTTTGAAGGCACATTTCCAGATGCTCCATCACTTGGGCACTGTGGAAACTATTCCTGTAAAAAGCTAAACCACTATCCATGCAAACTTCAAAAAGAAATAATCGGCCTAATCCTTCCAGCCGAGGCTCGCACGCGCCCAAAGGAAGGAGACCAGCCAAAGCAAAACCAGTCTCTAATCTTGATCCAAATTTGCTTCGAAAATCAGCTAAGCCTGTGCTTACTGAACAGAAGCAGGAGAATAGACAACGATTCGATGAACTGAAGCTTGACAATAAAATTCAGCAAAACATCACAGCCAAGGGATATGAGTTTTTGACTCCTATTCAAGAGCAGGCGATTCCTGTTTTGCTACAAGGCATAGACATGCTCGCCATTTCCCGTACGGGGTCCGGCAAGACAGCCGCCTTTCTGATTCCATTGATCATCCGATTGATGCAGAAGCCTCTAGCTACCTCTCTTCTGATCGTCACTCCTACCAGGGAACTTGCGCTTCAAATTGGAGAAGAGTTTAAAGGACTCAGCCGGGGAATGAATCTTCGTTTTGCCACCTTTATTGGCGGAACGAATATCAATACTGACCTTAAGAATCTTGGACAAAAGCCTCAGGTAATCATCGGTACACCCGGAAGACTATTGGATTTATCCAATCAGCGGGCACTTCGATTGAACCATATCAATACCTTGGTTTTGGATGAATTTGACCGAATGCTAGATATGGGTTTTGTCCACGATGTGAAGCGACTGGTGGAATTGATCGGAAAGCGCGAACAAACGCTTTTGTTTTCCGCGACTTTGGATAAAAATCAGCGAAAGCTAATCGACGGGCTTCTTCATCAACCAAAAGAAATTCATGTAAATCCGGGAACTGCTGCCAATGAGCATATCGAGCAGGAAACTATTCGAGTGCCTGAAGGCAAAGACAAATTTGAGATGCTACAGGATTTGTTTAGTGACAAAGATTTGAAAAAGGTCATTCTCTTCACGGAGACCAAAAGACTGGCAGATCGACTTTGTAAGAAACTCAATCAAAACGGCATCAAATCCGGACAGATTCACGGCAATAAATCACAGAACTTTAGAAATAAGGTTTTGGATGAATTCAAAAATGAATCAATCCGGGTCCTGGTTGCCACAGATGTGGCAGCTAGGGGAATTGACGTGCAGGATGTCACGCATGTCATCAACTACCAACTGCCCATGACGATGGATTCTTATATCCACCGAATTGGACGGACGGGGCGGGCCGGAAAGACCGGTCGCGCGATCACCTTTATTAACTAAACCACGCAATATGGCCAAAAACCAAAATGCTTTTATGAAAAAGCAGCGAGCTGAACTCAAACGCCGCAAGAAAAAGGAAAAATTTGAGGAAAAGCTGCAGCGTAAATCACAACCCAAAGACGGAAGTCTTGAAAATATGACAGTTTATGTAGATGAATTCGGAAATCTTTCGGAAACACCACCTGAGCCGCCAACAACAAAAAAACAATTAAATCAAACCAATTCCCGTAGCAATTCTGCTGCACAAAACAAGTAAAACTATGAACGAAGGAACAGTAAAATTCTTTAACGAGTCCAAAGGTTTTGGATTCATCACGCCATCAGACAACTCTGAAGACGTATTTGTACACATCAGCGGTCTCGTACACGAGATTCGTGAGCACGACAAAGTTAGCTTTGACACGACTCAAGGTAAAAAAGGTATCAATGCAGTCAATGTGAAAGTAATCGGTTAATCCCGATCACTTGACTTGACCGGGCTTTCGAGCCCATCAATTCAAAAAATCATGAACGAAGGAACAGTAAAATTCTTTAATGAATCCAAAGGATTTGGATTTATTACTCCAGCAGACAATTCTGAGGACGTATTTGTACACATCAGTGGACTAGTACACGAAATCCGTGAAAACGATAAGGTAACCTATGATACCGTTCAAGGTAAAAAAGGAATCAACGCAGTCAATGTGAAAGTGGTCGGTTAATCCACCCTTATTCATTCAAAAGAAAAGCGGAGTGTTTACTTCGCTTTTTTTATGTCTTTTTTAATAATCACATTTCTTCTTCACCCTGAAATAAAGCATCAGTATGCTCTATAGTTCTCGAAATCTATTGAACGCAGTGTCCAGATCGATATTCTTCAGATATTTTTTAACTTAACATCCTAAACCACAACAACTATGAAGAATCTAAAGTATCTCTCTTTTTTATTGATGCTGATAGCCTTATCCTGCGTGAATCGCTCCAAAAAGGAATGGGGTGAAGAATTAACCGAAACCAAGTCTATAGCCGGGGTAAGCAAGGTTAGTCTTACGGGAGCATTTAATGTCCACATTCATCAAGGGGATGAAGAATCAATGGAGATTGAAGGCTATCAGAAAACCATAGACCAGCTTACGATTTCTCAAGAAAATGAATCCTTACAAATCAAGTTTGGATCAAAAGAGATGGAATTTGAGGAAGGGTTTACCCCAGAAATTCACCTGACGATAGCCAACCTAGAAGAGTTATCCTTTGACGGTGCAGGGAATATCGAGTCTGAGGGTAAATTGGAACTCAATAGCCTCCTTATCAAAGGAAATGGTGCTGCCAACTTAGAACTGAATTTTGAAGCAAATGAATTGGAAGCAAGACTGAATATGATGGGAAATACGAATTTCAAAGGCAGTGCTGAAAACGCAAAAATCCTATTTGAAGGCATGGGCAATTTAGATGCGGAGGGTCTCCTTACAACCAATTTAGATCTAAGGTCAAGTGGCATGGGCCGTGTATCGGTTTATTGTACTGGTGAACTTTCTCTCCAAGCAGAAGGCATGGGAGTAGTCAGCTACAAAGGCAACCCGACAGTAATCAAAGAGGAAGTAAATGGCCTGGGAATCGTAAATAGAAATTAAAAAGTAATATCCATCTGGATAAAAATGCGAGCCATTCTAAAGCTCGCATTTTTTCTTTTTCAACTGTCTACTGTGCTAAGTATCCCCCATCCACAGGATAATAAGAACCTGTAACAAAAGAAGACTTCGAGGACCCTAACCAAAGAATCAATTCAGCAACTTCCTCAGAAGTACCTAATCGGCCTATAGGATGCAGACCCTCTACCATTTTAAGCGTCTCCTCATCCAAATTATTGATCAATAATGGGGTCAAAATATAACCTGGTCCAATCGCATTTACGCGGATATTTGAGGCAGCATATTCCAAAGCAGTAGCCTTAGTCAATCCTACCAAACCGTGTTTTGCCGCCACATAGGCCGGCGAAAGTCTTGTACCTACGGCTCCGAGAATGGATGCAATATTCACGATCACTCCTCCCTTTTTCTTAGCCATCGCTTGAACCTGATAGTGCATACCATAAAAAACACCAGACAAGTTGGTATCGATGACCTTTTGCCAACCGTCCAGTGGGTATTCAGCTGTAGGAGCCAATGGACCACCAATACCGGCATTATTAACTGCAATGTCTAGCTTCCCGTATTCTTTGATAGCAGCATCAACCAGTTTTTGATTTTCTTCTGCTGAGGAAATATCTGCTTTGAAAAACATAGCCTCACCTCCGGCTTTCTTGATCTCGTCTACTACTTCATTTCCCTGCTTCTCATCGACGTCAGAAACCACCACCTTAGCACCTTCTTGAGCATAAAGTAAAGCAGCAGCCCGTCCGATTCCCGAAGCAGCACCTGTGATAATTGCAACCTGATCTTTTAGCATTTTCATAGTAAAATGGGTTTAGAGATTTAAAATAGTATCCGTTTGAGATTACGTCCTCCTTTAAAAACGTAAAGCATTGATTGGAGGCCAAAAAAGATCACCTTTTTAAAGCTAAACTGATAAAAATCATATCATTACTCAAGCAGATTAATTTTGTTCAATAGTTTTTCTAAATCAAAATCATCACTTGTATTTATGATTATTTTTAAAATTTTATTATTTAAATGAGAAAAAATATAGCTGATAGAAAAATTATATTCTGAATTTTCTCAATTCCAACAACCCTGCGAAATGGTAGACGTATATGAACTAACTAAACCAATAAATTAAATAAAAATGAAAACTTTAAATCCGTTTACGAAGAAAATTTGGGCTGTTGCAGCACTTCTGTTTTTGGGCCTTGGAACGCTTCAGGCGGAGACCAATTCCCATGAGACAAATTTAGAGAGACCCTTGAAGGTTGAAGAAATTTCAGTTGAGATTTCTGAACGAATTCCTACCATCATTTTGGTAGATAAAAATCTAGATATTGTCGCTCAATTTTATGGAAATACCGATGAAGTAAAGCTGAAATTCAAAGACACCTTCCAAAAGAGTGAGAAATTAATCGAACATAATGGACAGAAAATATATCTGTTGACAAACTAATTAAGTCAGTAGAAAGTAATCGAAATCAGCGGCATTCCCATGTCGCTGATTTTTTTATTTCCTATTATTCTGAAAATTTCTTTTTCGATTTCAAATCCCGACAGAAAGGTTTCTATTTGTCATTTTCCTAAAGTGATCCATCTCGGAAAACTCATTATTTTTATCAAAACCCTACCAATCATGAACCTACAGGAAATCCAAGGAGAACTGCAAGAGCTAGAACTGCAGATGAACAAGATTTCACTATCATTTTCAGATCTTCTAGGTCATATTCATCTAGAAAACAGGATTTCCGCAGAGAATCTACTTCACTACCTAGTTCTGAGGAGCAATGACATTCAAAACCTTCAAAATGAACTGCATGCAGTGGGATTATCATCGCTTGCATCCTGTGAAAGTCATACACTTCATCAAATCCAAGTGACTTTGGAGCGATTGGGTATAAAATCCGAAACAGTAGCAAAAAGCACATCGGAATTTGGAGAGAACAAAATCAAAAACTCCAGTAAGCACTTATTTGGGAAACCACAAAAAAAGTGGTTGTCTGCAGTGATGGTAACCTTTGATTCCTCATTTCTTTCTCAGCCAGAGTTGATTGAAGAACTACTAAAAAGCGGAATGAGTGTAGCAAGAATTAATTGTGCACATGATCAAGAGTCCGTTTGGCTATCAATGATTCAGGCGATCAGAAGGGCAGAAAAAAACACGGGACTATCCTGTAAAATTCATATTGACTTAGCCGGTCCAAAAATCCGTACTGTTCTACTTAAGAAAGGTAGAAAAAAAGGCAAAGTTGAATTAAAAATCGGACAAAAGTTCTGGCTGAGTGAGACTGAGGATGGTTTTGAAAAAGATGATTTGGTTGTAAGCCCAAATGAATCAAATATTATTGAATCATTGAGAATAGGAGAAAGAGTCCTCTTTGATGATGGTATGATTTTGTGTTTGGTCAAGAGTACTGATGATAATAAGGCACTTTTAGAAGTTGTCAGGATTTCTTCAAAAAAACCATATTTAAAGGCCGAAAAGGGAATAAATTTTCCTGACACGAAATTAAATACCCCTTCCCTTACAGCTTATGATCAAACGTGTCTGCCTTTTGTTGTATCCGAAGCAGATACGGTGGGTTTTTCATTTGTTCGTTCACCGGAAGATATTCAACAGCTTCGCGCTGAGATGAGTCAAATTTCCAATTCCTATCCTTCAGTCATCTTAAAAATTGAAACGGCTGAGTCTGTCAGAAACTTCCCATCCCTCCTTCTTGAAGGTATGAAGGATTTAAGTTTTGGAGTAATGATTGCGAGAGGTGACCTGGCGGTAGAAATCGGGTTTGAACGATTGGTTGAGATTCAAGAAGAAATATCTTGGCTCTGCGAAGCCGCACATGTTCCGGTAATTTGGGCCACTCAGGTACTTGAAAGTTTACACAAATCAGGTTTGGCCACACGGGCAGAAATAACTGATGCCGGGAGAGCTGCGATGGCCGAATGCATAATGGTGAATAAAGGTGCTCATACTTTGGAGGTCTTAAAATCCTTAAGGGAAATCGCGAAAAGAAGTCAAGGTCACCGCAGAAAAAATAGATTGCTATTCAGGCCATTGGGAATTGCAAGGTCCTTTTTCACTGTGGAATAAATTAGGACTAAATGGATTTCTGATACTTATTCAAAATTGCAGGCAGAATTTTCAGCTTTCCAGATAAGTGTTTGGTTCATCAAATCACTAGAGGGAATTCCACCTTCACCTGAGCCTAAATAACCCAATTCATTTCCATTGCAGTCATAGACTAAAAAAACTGAAAGGCAAAAAGGACAGCAGTTTCCAAAAATAAATGCTTTGCCTCCTTGATAGTCCGCTGCTAAGACGTACTGATATTGAGCAAACTCCCCTTCTCCACCGAATTCCTTTATTTTCTCTTTAAACCAAGGAATATCTGAAATCTCATCATTTCCACAGACTGGAAATCTATCCTCGTCTTGACAAGCGCCGAACATCAATATGATCAATAAGGACAAGAATAGTAGTTTTTTCATGGATAGAATATAGCTAGTAATTAAAAGTGATTTGACACCAAGACGAATCAACATTTCAAATAGCTACAAGAAAGAAAAAAGATTTTACAAAGATTTCAGGGAAGTAGCCATTCTTCAACTCCTAATTTGAAGAAGAAAATTTGTTTTCTCTTTTTTTAAATGGATTTTTGGAGCGATGAACCCAAGCCACGACCTAGACGCAGTCGCGTTAAATTTCTCTCCAAACGACCTTTTATTACTGAATCTAGCTCTTGCTTTGATTATGTATGGGGTTGCTTTGGACTTGAGGGTTGAGGATTTCAAATATTTAATCAAAAACCCAAAAGCCTTTTTTCTGGGTGTCTTTGCGCAATTCCTTTTACTTCCGGCGCTTACGTTATTGCTCATTTATGTAATGAGACCTCCTGCTTCTGTATCTCTGGGGATGTTTCTAGTAGCCTCATGCCCGGGAGGAAATGTCTCCAATTTCCTAAGCAATCTAGCGAAAGGAAATACGGCCTTATCTGTCAGCCTAACAGGTTTCTCTACGATTGGCTCTATTTTCCTTACCCCTATAAACTTTGCGCTTTGGGCTGGTTTTTATGGTCCTACACGAGAGTTGCTTCGAGAAATCAGTCTTGATATTTCAGAAGTATTCCTGACCGTATCCTTGATATTGGGGATACCTCTTGTGCTGGGAATTTTGACAAGAAACTTCTATCCCCAACTGGCAGATCGCGCAAAAAAGATCCTTCAGCCCTTGAGCATTTTGATATTTGCGGCCTTTGTGGTTGTGGCATTTATGGGAAATCTGGACATTTTTCTTGAATACATTTCAGTCATTTTCCTTTGGGTTCTTACTCACAATGCAGTGGCACTTTCAGCCGGTTTTTTTACTGGTTTTTTTGGAAAACTTCCATTTCCAGACATAAAAACACTGAGTATCGAAACAGGTATACAAAATTCCGGCTTGGGCTTAGTTTTAATTTTCACTTACTTTAACGGACTCGGAGGAATGGCCATTATCACAGCACTTTGGGGTATTTGGCATTTGATTTCGGGAATGGCCTTGGCCTTAAGTTTGAAAAATATCAAATGAAGAACCTGTTTAACTGGATCCTTCGGCTTTTAGTCAAAATTGCTCTCCATCTTTTTTACAGGAGAATTTATGTGAGGGGAAAGGAAAATATTCCTAAAAACCGTCCAATCATCCTTGTAGCCAATCATCAAAATGCACTGATTGACCCACTTCTCCTTGCCACACATACCAGATTGAACCCTTGGTTTTTGACCCGGGCATCAGTTTTCAAAAAAGCACTCGTAGCCAAAATTCTTCACTTTATCCGCATGCTTCCCGTGTATCGGGTAAGGGACGGTTTTTCTACCATTCAGCAAAATCAAAAAACATTCGAGGCAACTTTTGAAGTACTCCGAAGAAATGGAACCGTCATCATTTTTGCAGAAGGTACGCATAGCCATGTACGCAACTTAAGACCACTAAGCAAGGGCTTCACCCGGATGGCATTTGGACTGAAGGAGAAGTATCCTGAATCAGAGCCGGTCATTTTGCCCGTGGCAATGGAATTTAGCGCTCATAAGCGAAGTGGCTCAACGGTGAGAATAACCTTTGGAAATCCCATTCCAGTAGACCTTCCTCCATCCAAGTCCGGCCTCCTTACCAAGAAAGTAGAGCAAACACTTCGGGAGATGGTTATATTGATTCCTGAAGATAATTATGAGAAAAACCTTCAAAATCTTATTGATGCAGAGGTAGATCTTACTGTTAAACAAGGAGTTAATGATTATTTGGAAAAAGGCATCATCGACTATCCATATGAAAGCCCTTCTGGTCTTCGCAATAAATTGATGAAACTCTTCCACTTGCCTTTGTATTGGATTTGGCTATGGATAAAACCTAAAATAGATGACCATGTCTTTTATGCCACTTTCAAGTTTTTAATTGGCTTCTTTTTGGGGCCTTTATGGTACTTTTTGATGATTTGGGCGATTTTCGAAAGTGGTCAAGCAGCATGGGCTTTGACTTTTTTCATTATGGCTATTATCAGTTTATTCTGGAATAAAACCCCTCAAGAATAAGCCTTTCCTTACCAAATAAAATTTGGCAGGAATGTGTAACTTTGAGGAAAGAATAGGAAACCCAAAATATAAAAACCATGACAGAAGATTTCTTGCCAATCAATGGCACCGACTATGTCGAACTTTATGTGGGAAATGCTAAGCAGTCTGCTCTTTTCTACCAATATGCCTTCGGATTCGAACTCATCGCCTATGCTGGACCGGAAACAGGAATCCGAGATCGAGCTTCGTATGTATTGAAGCAGGATAAAATCAGACTCGTACTCACTTCTCCTATGGTAGCAGACCATCCAATCTCACAGCACATACAAAAACATGGGGACGGAGTAAAAGTCCTGGCTCTTTGGGTAGATGATGCTGCTAAGTCTTGGTATGAGACTACTTCAAGAGGTGCAGAATCAGTAGCTGAGCCCAAAACCATCACCGATGAGTTTGGTGAGGTAAAAGTAGCTTCCATCAAAACTTATGGAGATACCATCCATACATTCGTAGAACGAAAAAATTATAAGGGAATATTCCTTCCAGGCTACAAGCCTAGAAAAAGCACTTATCAATCAACTTCAATTGGCCTAAAATACATCGACCACTGCGTAGGTAATGTAGAGTTGGGTGAAATGAATAAGTGGGTTGATTTTTATGAAAATGTGATGGGCTTCAAATTGCTGATCACTTTTGATGATAAGGATATCTCCACAGAATACTCTGCATTGATGTCCAAGGTAGTTTCCAATGGAAATGGCTACATCAAGTTTCCTATCAACGAGCCTGCAGAGGGAAAGAAAAAGTCACAAATCGAAGAATACCTTGATTTCTACAATGGAGCTGGCGTACAGCACATGGCCATCGCCACGGATGATATCATCCACACAGTGGGTGAATTGAGAAAACGGGGTGTTGAATTTCTTGAGGTACCATCCACCTACTATGATGATTTACTGGATCGCGTAGGTACCATAGATGAAGACCTTCAACCCTTAAAGGACCTCAATATTCTTGTAGACCGAGATGATGAAGGTTACCTCCTTCAGATATTTACCAAGCCACTTCAAGATAGGCCTACCCTATTCATTGAAATAATTCAGCGAAAAGGTGCCACATCTTTTGGAAAAGGAAATTTCAAAGCACTCTTCGAAGCCATTGAGCGAGAGCAAGAACTGCGAGGAAATTTATAAGATTTGAGCCGACCATTGGTCGGCTTTTTTTATATTTAAAAAAGCTGATCAATTATGAAAAAATTACTCTCCCTGGGTGGTACCTTAGTGAAAGGTGGCATTTTTTTCTTACTCCCGCTTGTTCTTTTCGTAGTAATCCTAGAAAAGGCAGTACAAATCATTCGACCTCTCAGCGACACTATCAGAAGAGGTTTAGGGCTAGCAGATAATCAGATTTTTACACCCTTTATATTTTCATTTCTTGTCGTGCTTCTTTGCTGCCTAATCGCAGGGATAATTGCCAAAAGAGGCCTAGGAAAAAAAATGATGTCATGGATCGAAAACAACGTTTTGGTCTTATTTCCAGGATATAAATTGATCAAAACTACCTTCGAGCAGCGGGCAGGAATTCAAGAAAACCATGATTTCCCTGTGGTCTTGGTTCCAATCGACGGATGGATGCTGGCATATCTCGTTGATGAATTAGAAAAAAATCAAGTTGTCGTTTTCGTTCCTTCTGCACCAGACTCATGGAGTGGAAATTTGGTAATTTTTGACCGAGACAAAATCAAAGATACCAAGCTAGATAAGGCCGATGTAACAAGAATATCGAGAACTCTCGGGGTTGGAAGTAAAGAGATTTTAAAGGAAAAGTTCTAAATCCTCACAGAATTCAACTGCCGAATCATTTTAATGAAAGTCAAACCAGAGCGAAACTGGGTTCAAGTTTGACTGACTTTCATTTGTAATCTCCTTTGAAGAGTTGGCTTGCAATGACTGCTGGCTTGGCTGAAACATAAACTGAAAGCTCAAGTCTGAATTCTCAACCCTTTCTTCACTTTGGCTGCTTGGAGTGAACTTCAAGACCGATTCCGCAACCATTGTGGAAACTCGCACCGAGACAGCTGTAAAATCAAGCTTCAGGCTTTCAAAAGAATCGACTTCTAGGTTTGAACTAGTGAGTTGATTGGTTTTCAAGTCAATTTCTCCAAATTCCTTGATCTTATTTTGCCAAGAAGCATTTTCCAGACGGTCCTCCTCAATATCAAATTTTAAACCGAGTGATTTACTAATAAGAGTATTTGAACCCTCTGCCTCTAGCTTCAATCTACCATCTGAAAAAATAGTCCAGGTTAGTATGATGGATTCCGGTAAATAGAATGATTTGACCTGAATCGAACCGTCCTTATTTCTCTTCCAACTGTAGGAGTCAAAAGCACTTTCGATCCCTTCTAATTCAGGAATCTGAGCGAAAGGGAGAACATGCATCCCAACCTTCACTTTTTCGAGTCCTCCGGATGCTTTAGCAAATACAAAGATCTTATCCTCAACTCGTATTTGTAGATCGATGGTTGATTCCCGAACGACAATCGTTGACTTTTCAATGTCTTCCGATCCGCTCGAAAATGGGATTACAAAAAGACTGTTCCAAATGATCAGAAATGTAAAAACAGAGTTTGTAAACATATTGGGGTGATGAGAATGCTAAAGTACTTTTTTCTTGATGAATAAGAAACCAAAAGGACTTGTAACAATAACCGGGCCTCTACAAAATCGATTTGTATGAAGAAGGTTTATTTTAGGAAGGGATTTAAGGAGATTAAATGGCATTTTTTGACATTTTACATATCTTAGAATCGCACAAACAATTTTTAAAGAAATGACTACGATAGACCCTGCAATCTTAGTAAAAGCCCAAAGCTGGCTTCAAGGAAATGTTGATGAAGAGACCAAATCGGCCATACGAAAACTTCAGGACGAAGACCCTAAAGAATTTATAGACTCTTTTTATCAGGATCTGGAATTTGGAACCGGTGGACTCCGGGGATTGATGGGTGTCGGCACCAACCGAATGAATGTCTACACCGTAGCTATGGCCACCCAAGGACTTGCTAATTACCTTTTAGCATCTTTTCCCCATGACTCCATCAGCGTGGCTATCACTCATGACAGCCGAATCAATAACACTCTTTTTGCAAAAACCACAGCGGATGTGTTCACTGCCAATGGCATCAAGGTATATTACTTCCGCGAAATGCGCCCTACTCCCATGCTTTCATTTGCAGTAAGGCATTTTGGATGCAAAAGTGGTGTCATGATCACTGCCTCGCACAATCCCAAGGAGTACAATGGATATAAAGCCTACTGGGAAGATGGAGCTCAGGTAGTTGCGCCACATGACAAAAACATCATCGCTGAGGTACAAAAAATCACCTCCTTTGATCTCGTTAATTGGGATAAAAATGATGACTTGATCGAATATATCGAAGAAGATTTCGATCAAATCTATTTGGAAAAAGTAAAAGGGCTCAGCTTGGAGCCAGCTGCAATTCAAAAGCAGAAAGATATGCCAATTGTGTTCTCCCCTATCCATGGAGCTTCCGGCAAAATGGTACCTGAAGCTTTGGAGACATTTGGCTTTGAAAATATTCATGTTGTCAAGGAGCAAGCAAAGCCAGATGGCACCTTTCCAACCGTAAACTACCCAAATCCGGAGGAAGCTGAGGCACTGGCAATGTCAATCGAATTAGGAAAAAAAGTAAATGCAGAACTGATTTTGGCATGTGACCCGGATGGTGATCGCTACGCAGCTGTTGTCCCAAATGAAAAAGGCGAGTTTGAATTGCTAAATGGAAATCAAACAGGCACCCTTCTCACCTATTATCTCCTTAGCAAATGGAAAGAAGCAGGAAAATTGAACGGAAAGCAGTTTATGGTCAATACCATCGTAACCACTGAGCTAATCAACCGCATTGCTGAGGGTTTTGGAGTGAAATGCTTCAATGTATTGACCGGATTTAAAAACATCGCGGCAATAATCCGTGATTTGGAGCGAAAAGAAACCTTCATTGGAGGCGGAGAAGAATCCTATGGTTATTTGGTGGGCGATTTTGTCCGTGACAAAGACGGCGTAAGTGCTTGTGCTATGGTCGCAGAGGCAATTGCCTATTACAAAACGCAGGGAAAAACCGTTTTTGAAGTCTTGGCAGAAGTTTATCAGCAATTCGGTTTTTACAAAGAATCATTGATTTCTATCACCAAGAAGGGTAAAGACGGAGCAGAACAGATTCAGGCTTTGATGATGGACTTCAGAACCAATCCTCCAAAAACCATGGACGGAATAGCCGTAGAAACCATCTATGATGTCAAGGAAAGCACGATTCAGCATGTCAAGAGCGGTAAAAAAGAAAAACTTGATTTGGACTCTTCAAATGTGATGCAATTCTATCTTGAGGATGGGAGTAAGATATCTGCAAGACCTTCCGGAACAGAGCCAAAAATCAAATACTATTTCTCAGTCAGTGCACCTTTAGAAAATGTATCTGACTATCGGAAAGTGGAGCAGGAATTGACAAAAAAGCTTGAAGGACTGAAACAGTATTTTTCATAAAAAATGAAAAAGCAGGATTTTGAAGTCCTGCTTTTTTTTATACCCTTTGCCAAAGGACATCAGTAAAGTAGTCTTCCGTATCATTAAAAAAGTCAACAACCTTAAAGCCAGCATTTGCTGCAAGAGACTGAATTTCACTGATTCCATACTTCCTACTTGTCTCTGTCCAAATGGGTTCAAAAGCCTCAAAAGAAACGATTTTTCCAGCTTCGGAGAAGGTTACCTGCTGATTTTTTAAGGAGACTAAATAGCTGCGACATTCTCCGGTAATCGGGTTATAAGTCGGCCAATGCTTAAAGTTATTTCGATCAAAGTTTGCAGACAACTCCCTATTGATTCGATCCAGAAGATTAAAATTAAATTCCTTCGTCACTCCGTGAGAGTCATTGTAAGCCTTCAAGATTATTTCCGGGTCTTTCTTTAAGTCTATACCCAGTAGTACCCAATCGTGCGTTTGACATCCAGCAGCAATTTGGTTCAGAATATCCTTTGCTTCTTCCAAATCAAAATTCCCGATATTCGATCCCAAAAAAAGTATAAGCGTGGGCTTGCCATTCTCCCAAGGCCTCAGTTTCATTGCCTCTCTGTAAGAAGATTGAAGTGGCTTTATATCGATCCCGGGAAGCTCACGAAGCGTCTTTTCCTCTAATTCCTTGAGTACCGAACCGGAAAAATCAACCGGAAAGTAAGTGAAATTGACATCAGGTTTGGATTTGAGGTATCGGAGCAAAATCCGAGTTTTCAATCCATCACCCGCACCCAGTTCCACCAAATTAAAATCATGTGTCACTTTGAGAATTGCTGAAAAAATGGCTTCATGCTGTCTTTCTAAAATTTCAAACTCCTTTCTGGTAAGGTAATATTCCGGAAGGGACATGATTTTTTGAAAGAGCCTATCCCCTTTTTCATCATAGAAGTATTTGGAAGAGAGCCGCTTTTGATATTGATTAAGCCCTGAAAGCACTTCGCTCAGGAATGCATTTTTCTTAGAATCTGAATTGGTCATTTTTTAAAGGGATTTGGCAAGGCGAATGCCCATAAACTGCCATCTAAATTGTGGATGGAAAAAATTTCTGTAAGTAGGTCGAGAGTGATTATCGGAGGTAGCGACAGAGGCACCACGTAAAACCATCTGGTTCACCATAAATTTACCATTATATTCCCCCAAAGCACCCGGTGCAATACTGAATCCGGGATAGGGCAAATAAGCCGAATTGGTCCATTCCCAGCGTTTTCCCCAAGAAAATTTGGACTGAGCTACTTCCCATTCAAACTCGGTGGGTAGTCTCGCTCCTTTCCATGCGGCAAAAGCGGATGCCTCATAAAAGTTGACATGTGCTAAGCTTGCTTCAAGGTCAAGGTCTTTGCGACCTGCAAGGGTGTAATAAGTCCATTTTCCATCGATTTCTTCCCAATAAAGAGGAGCTTTTTGGGATTGATTTTGAACCCATGACCATCCTTCATCATGCCAAAACCTAGATTTTTCATAACCTCCAGAATCCATAAATTCCAAATATTCTCCGTTAGTGACTAAGGAAGAGGCGATTGAGAAGGGTTCTAGGAATACTCGATGCGCTTTTAGCTCATTGTCAAAGCAAAATTCATTTCCACTATAACCGATTTCATAAATACCCTCCTTCACATCGATCCAATGACCTTTAGCTTCAGTACTATATTCCTGAATATCCATGACTACAGGGTCAAGAGGATTGTGCCAAAGGGAATATTTTAAATCCGTAATCAGAAGTTCCTGATGTTGCTGCTCATGATTGAGTCCCAAAGTGATGAGTTTTTCCACCTCTTCCTTAGCATCCAGGATTAATTGAGACATGGCTTCATCTACATAAGCTCGGTATTCAAAGACTTCACTCACAGCAGGTCTAGTCATGATACCGCGCTGATTTCTTGCGGTCCGTCTACCCATTGCATTGTAGTAGGAATTGAAAAGGAAATTAAACTGTGGGTGTTTTACCTGGTATCCTTTTAGATAATTAACCAAAATAAACTGCTCAAAAAACCAAGTGGTGTGAGCGAGGTGCCATTTCGGAGGGCTCACTTCCTCTGATGCCTGCAGGCTAAAATCTTCAATAAGGAGGTTTTTACATAGATTTACAGAATGGGAGCGTACCGATTGATACTGCTTCAAAAGACTCATGAATCAAAAATTAGTAAGTCTTAAATTTATAAAATCATCCCTCCTTTCCCAAATGAATCAGAGCCTCTCCCACGTTAATTACTGGTAAATTATTTAAACCAATTATATGGCCATCAGAAGGAGCTTTGACTGGGATTTTAATTTGGCCGTAAGGATCGGTAATCCTTGCTAATATCTGTCCCTTTTTTACTTGATCCCCTGCTTTCACAGAGGCATTAAAAATTCCTGATGATTTTGCTCTGATCCATGAAGATTCCTTGAGAACGATGGTGTCTCTCCTTTCGGGGTTTTCCTGAATCATGCCAAGATGATGAAGAATTCGTTTAGTACCAGCAACCCCCTCATCCGTAGATAATTCGTCGATTCGCATGGATTCCCCTCCTTCAAATACAATCAATTGCTTTCCGGCCGAATAAGCGGTTTTTCGAAAAGACTTATCAATCAATTTCGAATTGACTACATAATAGGTCCCAAATACCTCAGCTAATTTCCGGGCCTTTTTATCCTTAAAATCTACCCGAACCTGTGGTTGATTGGCTAGCATTCGTCCCCCTGTGTGAAAATCTATCCCCAAATCAATCTGAGGAATAATCTCTTCGCTCAATATGTAGGCAATTTGCCCCGCAAGGGAGCCTTTTTTGCTTCCAGGAAAGCTTCTGTTTAGATCTCGTCCATCAGGAAAAGTTCTACTATTTGATAGAAAACCATAAATATTGACCAAGGGAATGATGATGACAGTACCCAAAAGCAAGTCCAGTCCAGCATCAATTTCATCCAAAATCCTTCTAGCGGTCACTATCCCATTGATCTCGTCACCATGTACTCCACCCGTGATTAAAACCACAGGACCTGGCTCTTTCGCAGCCCTTATAAAGATCGGAAGATCAATCAGCGTATGAGTAGGAAGCTTTGCGATTGGGATTTCTATGTTGACAGATTGGCCAGGTCGGATCTTGACTCCGTTAATACTTAATTCTTTCATAAATCCTATCGGGAATTCGGTTCTATTTTCATTAAAAAACTTTTTCTTTGCAGAGATACAGCCCATGAATATACAAGAAAACACGTCGTTAAAACCATACAATACTTTTGGTATAGACGCAAAAGCAAGATTTTTTACAAAAGTCTCAGGACTGAAGGAATTAAAAGAGGCCCTTCTATTTGCAGAGGCTCAAACTATCCCCATTCTTATCCTTGGCGGCGGAAGTAATATCCTTCTGACACAGGATTTTACGGGCTTGGTGATCAAGTTGGAGCTTAAAGGGATTAAGGTAGTAGAAGAGGATTCCGAGAAAGTACTTGTATCAGTTGGTGCTGGTGAAAACTGGCATGAATTTGTTCTTTTTGCAATTGCACAAAATTGGGCAGGAATAGAAAATCTTTCACTCATTCCCGGAACAGTAGGCGCCTCCCCGATGCAAAATATCGGTGCTTACGGCGTTGAAATCCAACAAGTCTTTCATCACCTGAAAGCCTTAAATCGAAAAACCTTAGAACTGGAAACCTTTTCTGCAGAAGAATGTCAATTTGGCTATCGGGAAAGTGTCTTCAAACATAGACTTAAAGACAAGTATATTATTTGTGAGGTCGTCTTTCAGCTTTCGAAAATTCCTTTGATCAATATCAGCTATGGAGCTATAAAGGATACTTTGGCAGAAATGAAAGCTGTGAATCCTGGAATCAAGGAGGTGTCTGATGCAGTTATTGCCATTCGTCAGTCCAAACTTCCCAATCCAGCTGAAATAGGCAATGCGGGATCGTTTTTTAAAAATCCGACTATTTCGGAATCTACTTTTGAAAAGCTAAAAAATCAATTCCCCGAAATTCCGGGCTATAAGGTGGATGAGGGCATTAAAGTCCCCGCTGCTTGGCTCATCGATCAGGCTGGTTGGAAAGGCTTTAGGCGAAATGACATCGGTGTCCACAACAAACAAGCTTTGGTTTTGGTCAATTTTGGAAAAGGAAAAGGGAAAGAAATTCAAGAGCTCTCCCAGGAGATTCAACAAAGTGTGGAAGAAAAGTTCGGAATTAAATTAAGTCCTGAAGTCAATTTCATTTAAATCAGAGGATCATGCACCTCTAGTTCCTTATGATAACGGTCCACCTGAACCCCAAATTTTCGTAAGAAATCAACGCCTTCATCACTTCCAATGCCTTTATATTCTGCGTAGGAAAAGAGGTAAACCACTTTAGCTATTCCCATAGAAAAAATAATCCTCGCACATGGAAGGCATGGAGCTAGGGTTACATAGAGGGTAGAACCCTCTACTGATGTATTATTTTTTACTGCATATAAAATCGCATTTTGCTCGGCATGCAGGGCAAGCGAGCAGCTCCCCTTACTGTCTCGTGCACATCCCGTATCAGGAAATTCCAAATCACAATTGTGCGTACCAGCCGGCGGCCCATTGTATCCAATAGAAATAATTCTCGTATCTTTTGTCAAGACGGCACCCACATGCTTTTTGATGCAATGAGAACGCTTTGCCAAGTTGACGGCCAACTCCATAAAAATATCATCAAAATCAGGTCTGCTCATGTCGCGAAATTTCTCCAAAATTAGTTATACATTTTAGGTAGGAAAATAAGATTTCAAATTCCTTACTTAAAATGCCAAAATTGGTTTGGGATTTGTGATTTGATTGAAAGGTAAAAATACTCTGAAATGCTTAAAGGAAAATTTTCAATTGGTTGGACTATCCTTTTGATGGTCGTTATACAATCGTGTAGTAGTATAGAAATTTTTAAAGAGAACACGGAGCTTCCCTTATCAGCAAAATACAATTCCTTCGTGATCGTCAATGCTGAGGTGAATATGAACGGCTTTTCAGCCCAGTTTTTAGATGCAAAAGTCCAAGACAAAATTCGTGAGTCTTTCGAGAGTCAAGGATTTACTTACGATCGAGTCAAACCTGACCTTGTCATTCGCTACACTTCTAATGAAGACTTGAGACAGCGAGAAATAAACAGTTTCAACAATCCCTACCCATTTTGGGGAATGCGGGTTTGGGATCCTTGGATGTTCAATCCTTATTCCACCTACAATGATCCTCCGCGGACAGACAATTATGAGCTCCTTCAGGTAATCATAGATTTTATTGATCCAGAAAAAGACAAATTTTTAATGACTCTGACTGGTGTGACAGAGGTAAACAGTCCAAAGTACAAAGAGAAAAAAGTTTTAAAAACCACTGAAAAAGTTGTTGAACGCTTTATTTCAGAGATTGATTTCTTAGAGAATTAGAAAATAGTTACATCAATTGTTGAGATACTCCTACTCTTTCATTGGAAGGGTGTGAAGATTCACTAAAAATTACAAAGTTATTTGGCCGGTTATTTGCTATTTGAGCAGAAGATTGTAATTTTGTATTATAATTATTGTAATTCAGCACCCCGATTTTGCATTTTAATGCTAACTATTGTTCTCATAGACGACGACCCTATCAGCACATTTGTGACTGAAAAGCTTATTTCCAAAAATGTAAGCCAGGCTTGTCAGTTTTTCAAATATCAAAGTGCAAAAGAAGCTCTTCAGGAAATATCGAGCATTAAACCCCATTATCTTTTTTTAGACCTGAATATGCCCGAGATGAACGGCTGGGATTTTCTTGATCGGTTCAACCCTAGCGATACAGAAGCAGAAATTTATATTTTAAGTAGCTCCGTAGACGAGCGAGACATTAATAAAGCCAGCCAATATCAGTTCGTCAAAGACTACCTCTCTAAGCCTCTGGTGAAAAAGTACATTCAAAATATCTTCAATTAAAATTGACAAATTCCCTTCAGGGAATTTTTTTTTGGCTTTTTAGAAAATCTTTTTGAGAGATCGGAACATTCGTTTTCAGGATTGGTTTTATTTTTATCAAAACAAGCAAAAACTATGAGACCAATTCAACCCGAATTAATTGGAGCAATCGAGCGGACGGCCAAGAAACTTAAAGATGGAGGATCAAGCTATCAATGGGGACACATGGGCGCATGCAACTGCGGAAATCTTGCTCAGGAACTTACACCTTTTTCAAAAGCAGAAATTCACCGATATGCAATGGAGCGCTCTGGTGATTGGAATGATCAAATATTAGAGTTTTGTCCTACAAGTGGTTATCCCATCGACCTTGTTATTCAGCGAATGTTAGATTTTGGTTTGACCTTAGATGATCTTGGACATTTAGAGAGACTTTCTGCGCCAGAAGTATTAGAACGCATTTCATTCGAAAGAAAGCAGTCACTTAGCCAAAACAAGCGCGAGGATGTAGTATTTTATCTAGAAACTTGGGCTAGGGTACTTCGTGAAAAATGGGAAAAACAACAGTCATCCGAAATTTTGGAAAGAGTTGAAAAAAATTCAATTCCGGTGTATTGAGCAATTTGTTTTTTTAATTTATTTGCATCGTTTTCACTTAAACCACAATCTTATGGAAGATTTCGAAGATGATTTTGATGAAATGGATGACTTCGATTCCGATGATGATTTTGACTCCGAATTTGAAGACGAGTACGATCTAGATGAAGAATCCGAGTTTGTCGATGACAACATCATGGACTTTGACGAAGAAGAAGATGATTTTGACGAAGAAGAGGACGAGGACTTCGACGACGAATTTTAAATGACAAGGCCCAAGAACTTGTTGGTATTTTGGGCCTGGTCCTTTATCTTCGAACCTTGAATTAAACAACAAATATCAAGCTCATGATTCTATTGGATATCTTCAGTTCACCTATTGCCTCCGGCGCTCAGCTATTCTTACTGATTGTTGTGATTTTGATCGGATTAGGCGCGGGTCTTTCAGCAATGGATGCACGTAAAACCTTCTCAAAGGGTAAAAAATAATCTTAACAAAAGGGCTTCTGCCCTTTTTTGATTTATGGACAAAAAACAAGATTACTCGAATCACGCACGGTATTTTCCGTTTCATCATTTTTTCTTAGCACCCCTATCCTTAGCTTTTTTTATTTGGACGCTAATCGATTTAGATTTTTCAAGTTCTGAAGCGATTGCAGAAAGCATCAAATCCTTCATTTTAGCAATTATGGTTCTGTCACTTCCCATGTTGTCCAGGATCTATGCACTCAAAAACCAAAATCGGATCATTTTTGCGGAAATGAGAGCTCGCTATGCCGAACTTACTGGCAAGGCATTTCGGGAAAAAGAGGAAAAACTTAAAGGAGGTCAAATAATTGCCCTACGATTTGCCAGCGATGAAGAATTGATTCCTCTGATTGAAGAGACAATCGAAAAAAACTACAGCCCGAAAGAAATCAAAATGAAAATCAAGAATTGGAAAGGTGACTATCAGAGAGTCTAAATAGTCAATTTCTTTTCTAAAGTAAGCTTCAGATTTTCAGCTGCCTTTTTCTTATAGTCTATTTGAGAAAAATCTAATTTTGGTAATTTCATAACAGATTCAAATCCGACACCTTGTCCATCATTACCTGAAGTAATAAGATAGCATGACTTTTGGTATTTCTTGCACATCTGTAGCAGTTCAAAACACCCTTTTCCTTCTTTAGATTGTTGATCAAACCTACCTTCTCCCGTCAAAACGATGTCGCTTGACTGAACCTCTTTTCCCATGGCTACCTGATCAAAAAAATAGGAAGCTCCAAATTTGATTTCGGTTGAGAAAAATGCATTTAATCCCAATGCAATTCCTCCAGCCGCACCAAATCCTGTACAATCCTCAAATGGCTTTTTTGCTTTTTGATAGAGAAGCTGTATGATACGATTTGCATCTTCTGAAAAGGAGTCCATTTGATCCGAACTAAGGCCTTTTTGAGGTCCAAATACAGGAATCGCTCCAGTGGCTCCAAAAAAAGTATTTCTCACATCACAGAGACAGGTAAAAGTAAGTTTTGAAAGCTTTGGGTTAGACTGCACGTAAGCCAACTTTTTCAACAAATGATCTGAAAAGGGAACGATCTCCTTTCCCAAGGAATCTAAAAATACAAATCCCAAACCCTGTAGGATGCCCAGTCCTAAATCTACACTAGCGCTTCCTCCAAGGCCAAGAATCACGTGCTCTGCACCCATTTCTATCCCTTTTTGGATCAATTTACCTGTTCCGAAGGTAGAAGCTACACGGGGGTTTAATTCAGAACTATCAAGCAAGCCGATTCCACTGACAGTAGAAACGTCCAAGTAGATAGTTTTGGATTGAAAGTCATAGCCAAAGGAACCAAAAGCAGGTCTTCCAAATGGATCTAGCGACCAAGTGCTTATTTTTTCTAGCTCCAAATACTCGGTCAAAAGCTCACAAGTGCCATCTCCCCCATCTGCGATCGGTATCTTCTTGACCTGTGAATTTGGATACTTACTAGCTACAGTTTGCCCGATAATCTCAGCAGCATCACTTGCAGAGATTGTTCCTTTAAAGGCGTTCGGAGCAATTAAGATCTTCATTTTAAAGCATTCATCCGCTCAAAATAATCCTTATAAGCGGCCTTGACTTTTGGAGCTAAATAAATGGTCGAAATCATCGTAGGAATTGCCATGATCGCATACATTCCATCTACTAGGCTAATCACTACATCAAGAGAAGCCACTGCCCCAGCCACAATGGTGATCAAATAGAAATAATTGTAGAAATCAGCTCTTTTGGCTCCAAAAAGGTAATTGAAGCACTTGTGCCCGTAATAGGAGTAGGTAAACATGGTAGATAGGGCAAAGATCAAAACGGCTGACATGAGAAGATACTTACCAATTCCTGGTAAAGCTGACTCAAAAGCATTCAATGTCAATCTCACTCCATCCGCTTCGGTAGTCTGCCAAACTCCAGTCAGCATGATTACAAGGGCTGTCAAGGTACAAACCACAATGGTATCGATAAATGGCCCCAACATCGCAATCAAACCTTCTCGAATCGGCTCTCTATTTTTGGAGGCACCATGGACCATAGGAGCAGTACCAATTCCCGCCTCGTTAGAGAAAGCTGCTCTTCTTGCCCCAGTGATAATCACAGCTCCTACTACGCCACCAGCTGCAGCCTTTCCAGTAAATGCATCAGAAATAATCAACCAAAGCATTTCAGGTACATCCACAAAATTCTTTCCTACAATAATCAAAACGGTAACGAAGTATAGTACAACCATGAAGGGTACTAGACGGGACGCCACTGCTGCTATTCGCTTAATTCCTCCCAATACCACAAAAGCCACCAAGACCATCATCGTGATGCCGATAATCCATCGAACGGTCTCTGTGGATTCGATACCAGCAGGCTCTAGCATTACTGCTCTGAAAACCGCTGAAAGTTGATTGGCTTGGAATATGGCCAACAGACCTATGACTCCTGCTACTGAGAAAATGATAGAAAGAAATTTGAACTTTTTACCCATCCCCTCTTCGATGACGTACATGGGTCCCCCTTGAACTGTACCCGCGGAATCTTTCCCTCGAAACATGATAGCCAAAGAGCAACTGTAATACTTGGTAGCCATTCCAACGAAAGCAGAAATCCACATCCAAAAAATAGCCCCCGGACCTCCCATATTGATGGCTATTGCCACACCGCTGATATTCCCCAGTCCGACTGTCGCAGCAATAGCAGCAGACAATGCTTGAAAAGAAGTAATCTGTCCTGGAGCAAGATCATCATCATATTTCCCTCTAAGGAGACTGATTGCATGTCCGATTTTTCGAAAAGGAACAAATCCGGAATGGAATAAAAGAATGAGTCCGCCTCCCATCAGTAAAACAAGCATCGGCGTACCCCAAATCCAATTCGCAAATGAAACAATAATGTCTCCCATAGTTCAACTTCTTTTTAATGTATATTCTAAATAAGCTACCATATTACCTCCAAATTCCTCAAAAATCAAAGATTTGAGAAAGGCATATACAGAAAATCCCAGCCGAGATAGCTGGGATTTTAAGTCTTTCGCCTGATTACCAAGCTACTTTGGGGGATTTATAAAATTGAATTCCTTGAACCTCCCAACTTTCACCCAGTTGAGCGACGCGACCTTTAAAACTTTCCCAATCTCTCGATGAGCCAGGAGACCAAGCCACTTCGGCTAATGCCGCTAGTCTAGGGAAAGTCAAATATTCAATATCGGCTCTGTTTTCAACCGTTTCCGTCCAGAGAGGTGCTTCGACGCCTAAAATATCAGACTTTTTAATATTTGAAGAATAGGTAGCCGGATCCCAGAGGTATGCAGAATCCAACTCAATGTACGCCGCCCAATGCAAGCCAATCCGGCTGGTCGAATCATACTGCATATCAAGATAGGATTTCTTAGCCGGCGACATTAAAATCTGATTTCCCTGTCCCACGGCTAGTGCAGCATTATCCTCCATAGCCCAAAACTGTGCAATATTTCCAGGTAAAAGATTGGCAGTAGCTACCTCATCCCATCCAATACTGATTTTCCCATGCTTTTGAACGATATCCTGAACTCGTTCTACGAATTTGATATAATCATCTTTGGCGGTCACATGAGATTCATCTCCTCCAATATGGAAATAGGGTCCTGGAGTAATTTCAGAAAGCTCTCTAACTACATCGTCCACGAGCTGATAGGTCAATTCCAAATCAGTATCAAAGGTACTGAAACCAACTTCTATCCCCGTATAAAGCTCAGCAGGCTCCCTGGTAATCATTTTGGAAGTGAAATCGATCTCGGATTCTTCACCAGGGTGATTGACCGTACTGAGATCACCATCCGGTAAATTTATTCCTGGATTCAATTCTCCATAAGCTGCTAAGGCTGCATTTGTATGCCCTGGCATATCGATTTCTGGGACGATGGTAATAAATCGCTCTTGCGCGTAGCGTACGAGTTCTTTGTAATCATCCTGCGTAAAAAAGCCACCTTCTCCACCGCCAACTTGTGTCTTTCCTCCTATCTCAGTCAGCTTTGGCCAAGACTTGATCTCAATTCGCCATCCTTGATCGTCGGTTAAGTGAAGATGCAGGTAGTTCAACTTTAATCTCGCCATTTGATCGATGTAATGCTTTACATCTTCCATCCCAATGAAATGTCTGGCTACGTCTAGCATGGAGCCTCTATAAGGGTATTCAGGGTCATCCTGGATTTTTCCTGCCGGAGCAATCCAATTTACATTTTGCGCCATAGGGGCAAAAATTTGGCTTGGAAAAGCTTGAAGCAAGGTTTGAATGCCATAAAATATTCCAGCGGGTGAATCTGCAGAAATCTTTGCCTGACTTGAGGTTATTTCTAGTTCATAGGATTCGTCATCCAAAGCCCCACCATATAGTTCTAAAATGATTTGACCTTCTCCTTCACCCACTTTCAGCTCAAAACCAGTTGCCCGTTTGATGGTTTGATTAAAATATTGGGCCAAGGGTTGCAAACTAGCCTGATCTCCAATAAGCTGAATGGATGCTGCTGATGTGAGTTCAAAGGAACCATTGGAAGTACTTACCGATTTGGGGAGAGGAATCAAACCTCTCTCATCCAGTGAGGGGCCTTTCGGTCCGCAAGAGAACACCAAAGCGGTCAAAAAGAGTACGATAATTGACTTTTGATAGGTCATAGTGTCTGATTTGTTTGGTTAAACTTAATTTAAATTTTTTCAAATGTCCGATCCTTTATAAAATTTCTTTCCAAAACCCTCAAATGAGACTTCAACGGTAACGGCCGAAAAAAAACTCAACCACTCAGCCTTCCGAAATCGGATAATCTCAAAATATTCGAAGGAAAAAGCGATTATTTTGAATATTTTGAAAACTGAAATTCAATAGAAAATAAAATAATATGAAGGAAAACAAAAATGGCTCGGATACTTCAAGGAGGAATTTTATAAAAAGCTCAGCTTTGGCGCTTTCAGGATTTTATATTGTTCCACGGCATGTTTTGGGCGGTCAGGGTTTTGTTGCCCCAAGTGATAAACTTCGGGTGGCAGGTATTGGTGTTGGAGGAATGGGCTTCAATGACGTAAGTGGAGTCTTCAGAAGTGGTAAAGCCGATATCGTGGCACTTTGTGATGTCGATGACACTCGGGCTAAACGAAGCCGGGATGCACATCCTAAGGCAGCTTATTACAAAGATTACCGAAAAATGCTCGAAGATGAGCATGACAACATTGACGCAGTGACCGTATCAACTCCCGATCACATGCATGCTGTGCAAGCGATGATGGCTATGAAAATGGGGAAGCATGTGTATGTTCAAAAACCACTAAGCCATGATATTTACGAAGCAAGAATGCTTACAGAGGCTGCAGAGAAATATAAAGTAGTCACCCAAATGGGAAATCAAGGATCATCAGGTGATGGAGTCAGAAAAATGGTGGAATGGTACAATGCAGGACTGATCGGAGAAGCGACAAAAGTGTATTCTTGGACCGATAGACCAGTTTGGCCACAAGGAATTCCCTGGCCGAGTGAGGGAGTGACTCCACCGGCTGATTTAGACTGGGATTTATGGTTAGGTACTGCCCCCTACAGGGATTATGTCGGAAATCTAGTTCCCTTCAATTGGCGAGGATGGTGGGATTATGGAACAGGAGCCTTAGGAGATATGGCTTGCCACATCATGGAGCCTCCTTTCAGGGTCTTAGGTCTTGGGTATCCAAAATCTGCTGAATGCTCTGTGGGCTCTGTTTATGTAGGAGAATTTCAGCGTGGATATTTTCCTGATAGCTGCCCTCCTTCTTCACACATCACCCTTCGCTTTGATATGCCAGGTGGAAAAGAACTGGAATTTCACTGGATGGATGGCGGTATTCAGCCTACAAGACCTGCAGAACTCGGGCCTAACGAAATCATGGGCGATGGAGGAAATGGAGTAATTATCGAAGGTACTGCCGGCAAAATGATGTGTGCAACCTACGGTCGAGATCCCAAACTCCTGCCAACATCTAAAAATCAGTATATCAACGTCCCCGAAACTGAGTATCGTGTACCTGGCGGAGATAGTGGTCACTACAACAACTGGGTAGAAGCTTGTATTGCTGGCTTTGGATCAGAAGAGTATAAAAAGTTGAGTTCGCCTTTCAGTGTGGCAGGACCACTTACTGAATCAGTGCTGATGGGAAATCTTGCCATTAGAAGCTACGACTATCGCGTCCCTAGACCAAATGGAAATGCCAATCAGTTCGACTATCCAGGTAGAGGAATCAAATTGGTATGGGATGGACCAAATATGAAAATCACCAATTTCGATCCAGCTAACCAGTTTGTCAGACGAAACTACCGGGAAGGTTACAGCTTATAATCATAAAAAAAGCGGTCCTAAATGGACCGCTTTTTTAATCTTCAATTGTCAATTCTACACGACGATTTTTACTCCTTCCAGCCTCTGTTGCATTAGAAGCTATTGGCCTGGTGCCGCCCCATCCAGAGATACGTAGTCTCTCAAAGTCTACACCTTGATCAACCAAATAATCCCTTACAGCTCCAGCTCGATCTAGAGAAAGAGCTTTGTTTAATCCAGGGTCACCCGCACTATCTGTATGACCACTTATCCGAATCTTCAAATCTGGATTTTCACTTAAAAAGCCTACAATCTGATCTAAGAAGTCAAAAGTATCTCCCTCTTCCAGATCTGCAGTCCCTCGTTTGAAATTGACTTTGTCCAATAGTAAACTGTTGCCAGTTTCTGCTTTAGTCATCAAAATCACATTGGGTTCCTTTGTCTTTAATTCAGCCAAAGAAATCGAGGTAGGGAAAAATTGAGCAGCTTCAAACCGAAGGAGTTGAACGCCGGAGGCTTTAAGATCACTTATTTTTTGATTTTGTGCAGGAATTTCCTTCCACTCCTCGCCGCTTTTGGCCATTAGACGGAAGTTTTCCACCCGAATCTTATTCTTTTGATCAATCACCAACCATCTCACTGGCTCTTCCTCCATTTCAACCGACTTTTCCATTAGCTTAACTTCAGGCATTCCAACAGCACTAGAAGGGTAAAGTGGTGCTAATTCCGTCACGGTGGTCACATTTTCAGATTGGTTTTGCTGAGAAACGGCAACTGTCTCAGGGGCCTTAAATTCATTAGGGATTTCTAGTGGAGTGATTTCCTCATAGGTAACCAAATCTGCGAACCCATCACTGTTTTGGGTGGTAGTCCAAACCACCTCCGTAGGCGAAATAAACGTGACGGCACTTTCTGAGCCAGGGCTGCTCAATTGAACCCATTTCTGGGCAGCACTCCATTCAGTAAGATCTTCTGAAAGTACTTTTGCAATGAAAATATCCTTCCCTTGGGCCCCTAATTGAAGATTTGAAGAAAAATAAAGCAGTCCTGAACTAGGGTCAAAATAGGGTGAAGTTTCTTGACCAGGTGTATTTATGGCAGATCCAAGGCTTTTTGGTGCTGCCCATTGAACAGGACCAAGCTTTTCGCTCACATAAATGTCTTCATTTCCACGGCTATCAGAACGATTACCTGATAGAAAAATATACTTTCCGCCCTTCGAAACTGATCCAGTGATAGCGCCTTGGAATTTTTCGATTTCAGGCATGGATACCTGACGTAAAAAATTCCATTCCTGACCGAATTTCGAATACTGAAACACCCCAAAACGATCTGAGCCTGAATGAAAGACCAACAGCGTTAGAATATCTTCCAAGCCTAAAGCCAAATCATATCCTGCGGTACTTAGGTCTTTCCGATGAATAGCTTCTGACCATTCACCTTCAGGAGTTTTTTTGGTCATCCAAATATCTCCCGGATCATTGATTCCCCCTACATTTTGAAAATGATTAGCGCGGGTAAAGAGCAAAACGCCATCCCCTATCCAAACCGGATTCATGTCATCTTGGGGCGTATTTGCCCCTGACAGATTCTTGATTTGTTGAGAAAATACCGAGAGAGAAACAAAAAAGGCAAGCAGAAATAAGCTGCCTGCCCGTAAATTAAACTGAGGTTTATACATTTTATTATTGGTCGAGTACGATCGCAAAGACTAGCGGAGCTACTATGGTAGCATCTGACTCAATGATAAATTTTGGTGTATCAAGTCCTAGCTTACCCCAAGTGATTTTCTCATTTGGAACTGCACCAGAATATGATCCATAAGATGTAGTCGAATCAGATATCTGACAGAAGTATCCCCAAAGTGGTACATTATCACGCTGCAAGTCTTGATGAAGCATAGGCACCACACAGATAGGAAAGTCTCCTGCAATTCCCCCGCCAATTTGGAAAAATCCAACTTTACTATCTTCGGTAGCATTTTCTGTATACCATTCTGCCAAAAACATCATATACTCAATCCCACTTCTGACAGTGTGAACGTTTTTGACATCTCCGGCGATCACATGTCCTGCAAACATATTGCCGAGTGTGGAATCCTCCCATCCTGGGACGATAATAGGAAGGTTCTTTTTAGCAGCTTCCAAAAGCCAGGAGTTTTTGGGATCAATCTGAAAAGAATCTTCCAGTTTACCGGAAAGCAAGATTTTATAAAAGAATTCATGAGGGAAATAGGCCTCTCCAGCTTGATCAGCTTTCATCCATTCCTCCAAAATCACATCTTCAATCCGACGCATGGCTTCCATCTCCGGAATACAAGTATCTGTCACGCGGTTCATATGTCGATCCAAAAGATCTTGCTCCTGCTCAGGAGACAAGTCCCGGTAATTTGGGATACGCTCATAATAGTCATGAGCAACTAAGTTGAAAACATCTTCCTCTAGGTTGGCTCCAGTACAGGTGATGATTTGAACTTTATCCTGTCGAATCATCTCAGCCAGAGAAATCCCCAGCTCAGCTGTAGACATGGCTCCCGCCAAGGTGACCATCATTTTCCCACCTTCATCCAAATGTGTTTTATAACCTTCGGCTGCATCGATGAGTGCCGCAGCATTGAAATGCCGATAATGATGCTTCAAAAATTCGGTGATCTTCATAATTTCGATTTTTTAACTTGAGCTGTAAAATTACCCAAATTCAAACATAAAAAAACCCGGACTAGCCGGGTTTCCATAGATTCGATATTATTTATTGCGCAGCAGGCTTTTCGCTAGCAAACTCTTGGTTGAGTCCTTCTACCACCTTATCTGTCAGGTCTAGGGCATCTTTACCATACCAAACAGCACCACCACGAGTGTAGCTAAGGATAAGGTCTAGATCATTTTCTTCTGCATATTTTTTCAAATAAGCCTGAACCTTATCGTAAACCTCGCTGTAAAGGGTACTTTCGTCACCAGCTAATTCTTGCATTAGGTTGTCACGATAAGTCATCAGATTCTGCTCTTTCTTCACAAGCTCCTCTTGCTTTGCTCGCTGCTGATTAGGAGTCATATTTCCGCCAGTTTGCTGGAAATTAGCAACTTCTTGCTCAAAGCCTCTTGCTCGACCCTGTAGATCAGATTCAAACTTCTTTCCTTTTTCCTGAAGCTCTGCAGACTTAGTCTTGAAGTACTCATACTTATTGATTACACTATCAGTCAAAACGAAAGCTACTTTCAGATCAGAAAATTCTACAGAAGATTCACTTTGAGTAGTAGTTTCTGCTGCTTGTTCAGTTTTTGGCTGACAGGATAGCATTACTGCAAATGCAGAAACCAGAGAAAATAGGGGTAATACTTTTTTCATTTTATTGAGAATTAATTTAGGCTCTTTGAAAATGGAGGAATAAGCGCGTTTCAATAGTCGCTCACTGCTTACCAAATTCAAGGTGGATTTTACATGCTTGACAAGGGCGCAAATATAAAGAAAGAATTGACTTGACAAGCCCTGTAATCGAACTGTGTCCTTAAAATATCCTAATCAAAAATACATTTCCTGCGCCAATCGGTAGACTTGGGCATGAGCATCAATTATTTGACTGATTTTAGGACTATAGCCTCCTCCCATACAGCACATGATTGGTAGGTTATTCATTTTTGCTACAGAAAGCACCTTCCGATCTCTTTCATAGATTCCTTGAATGCTCATTCCCAATCGCCCCAATTTGTCAGAAGAAAGAACATCAACTCCGCATTGATAAATCAAAAAATCAGGTTGAAAGTCATCAATCAACTTTTTTAAGTTTTTGTCCAAGATAGAAAGGTATTCCTCATCGGCAGTCCCATCTGCTAATTCAATATCCAAGTCAGATTTTTCTTTTCGATGTGGGTAGTTCTTGGCACCATGCATGCTGAATGTGTACACTCGAGGCTCATTTCTAAAAATAGCAGCAGTCCCATTGCCCTGATGTACGTCCAGATCAATGACTAAAATTCTCTTAGCCTTTTGAGAATTTAAGAGGTGAAAGCTCGTCAGAGCAATATCATTCAATAGGCAAAAGCCTTCTCCTCTATCCCGAAATGCATGATGTGTCCCTCCTGCAATATTTAAAGCGATTCCATGCCCTATTGCAAATTCCGCGGCTTGCACCGAACCTCCAGCAATTAGAATTTCACGCTTTACTAGCGCCTCACTCAATGGAAATCCCGTGGCTCGCTCCTCAGATCTGTTTAGGCTGAGGTTTTTTAGCTTTTCCCAATAAGAAATATCATGGGCTTGGCCGATAAGCAATTCATCGACCACTTCTGGCTTAAAAAAATTACTTTCGGTGACAGTCCCTTCATAGAGTAATTGCTCAGGTAGCAACTCGTATTTCTCCATCGGAAAACGGTGTCCAGGAGGTAAAGGATGGCAATATTCGGGTGACCAGGCTATTTTTAGCATAAAAAAAACGCTTGCATTTTAACAAGCGTCCATGCAAAGTGTTTTAATCAATAATTCAGACGTCCTCTTCTTCCGACTGAAAGGAGTAAAGAGTCTCATCCAGTGAAATGGTGTCTTCGTTGTATTCGAGAATAAACTTCCGGATAGTAGAATCGTCGATATGTTCAAGGTTAAGGGCTGCATCCAATCCAATTCCGAAATCATGATTGGTATCAATATCTATGAATTCCTGAACCTTGACAGTTTCTTCTTCTTCGATCTCCATGATCATTTCGGTAATAAACCAACCAATCTCCTCTTCCTCACTGGATAAAGGCAATAAATTTCCATTTTCATCTTCTTCGTAGCGAATTCCGTTGAAATTAGGAAACTTCTTCGCAGCCTCATGTTCGGCCAACTCATAGACCTCACTGGCATGATGAAGTCTCAAAGTGTAAAGTGCCGCATCATAGATGACCTCTTTGCCTTCATACATTCCGATAAAGTAAAAATTCACATACTCATCGGAATTTTCGGCATCTTCAACTAGTTGATAGGGTTTACCAATACTTTTGAGTTTAGCTTTTAGTTTGGCGATTTCTTCTGGTGAAAATCCTGGGTTATTCTGAGGATTCATGTTAAAACAAAATTAGAGTCAAAGCGGAAAGTTAACTTTCTAGATTGAAATAAAAAGAAAATAGAAAAATTTTATCAATGGATAAAGCCAAAATTGAAAAGTTTGATGAGGATTCGATGAACTATATTCTAAAATCAAAGGAAAACCAGTCATTTGATCGGAAACAAAAGATCACCTCAAAAAAGAAAATTGCGAAGACCATAGCTGCCTTTGCCAATACAAATGGAGGAGAAATTGTGGTCGGTATCTCTGATCAAAATCAAGTAATCGGGATAGATCCAGAGGAGGAAATCTATATGATCGAATCGGCCAATGAATTGTATTGTCATCCAAAAGCGGAGTTGTCATTCAAAAAGCTAAGCTATGTTGATAATGATCCAAGTCCTTATGAATCAGCTGATAAACTTTTACTTTTGGTCCAAGTAGAAAACGCTCCCTCGCCAGGAGTCCTTTGGAGGGAAAGTGAAAACTCTGAAGAGAAATTTTACATCAGAGAGGGAGACCGAAGCATCTCAATCTCTTGAGTCCATGTTGTTTCCAAATAGTGAATTGATGATACTGAGGACGATCGCAAAAAGCAATGCCCACCAAAATCCATCCACTGAAAATCCTGGAATGATGTAGTCAGCAATCAGGATTGCAAAGGCATTGATTACCAATAAAAATAATCCTAAAGTGATGATGGTAAGAGGCAAAGTCAAAAGGATCATCAAGGGCTTGATGGTTATATTGATTAGAATCAATAACCCTGCAAGCAAGAAACCTGTTGTCCAAGTATCGATATATACGCCAGGAATAAAAAATTCTGCAATTAGAACCGAGATTCCTCCGATCAGTATTTTCACTAAGAAATTTGGAGCTTTACTTTCTCTGGGCATGGTTTCAAAAGATTGGTTGGGTATAAAAACTAATATCGAAAAATAATTAAGTATTCTGGAAATTCGAATTCAGATATTCAAAATTCATGGGTTATATTTGTTCAGTATTAATTAATAGTTTATTGTGATTATCATTATTTTCTTCCTCCTTCACTGGTATTTCTCTCTATTCTGCCAAAGTTTCTTCCTTCACAGATACGCAGCTCACCAAATGTTCGAAATGAACAAGTTTTGGGAGCGTTTCTTCTACATCTTCACTTGGATGTGGCAAGGTAGCTCTTACCTCTCTCCTAGAGCTTATGCGGTGCTTCACAGAATGCACCATGCTTACAGCGATACGCCAAAAGATCCACACTCCCCTCATCATACCGAAAACCTTTTCACCATGATGTGGAAAACCAAAAATATCTACAATGAGTATTTTTCTTTCCGACTCAAGCCTGAAGAAAGATTTTCAAAAGATATTCCCGACTGGTTGACCTTTGACAAGTTTGCTGATAACATGGCCGTACGTGTGGCTTGGGGTCTGTTTTATGTATTGATCTACGTACTTTGTATTACAGTCTTTGAACTTCCCGGGACTCATTGGTGGATGTACTTCTTATTACCAATCCACTTCTTGATGGGACCTGTGCATGGTGCTATTGTAAACTGGAGCGGTCACAAGTATGGTTATTCTAACTTTGACAACAATGATAAGTCAAAAAACAGCCTTTTACTTGATGTTTTGATGCTTGGAGAGCTTTTCCAAAACAATCATCATAAACTACCAAATCGTCCAAACTTTGCAGTGAAGTGGTATGAGTTTGATCCGACCTATCCAATTGTAAAACTATTGCACGCATCGAAGATTATTAAACTTCGAACAGTATAAAAAACGAAAGGGACAAAAATTTGTCCCTTTTTTATTTTTCTGACTTTCAGTACTTTAAATATTTTTCAACTAAATAGTAATACTAATTTTTGTATTTTTCTTGGATTTAAGAAACTAAACGAATAATTTACCTTCGATTTAAAACTTAACACCAAAAAACTTATGAAACCATTAACCAGAGCGGAAGAGGAGATTATGCAAATCCTCTGGGATATCGAGCGAGGATTCGTGAAAGATATTCTTCTTCCAATGCCAGAGCCAAAGCCGGCTTACAACACTGTATCGACTATCGTCAGAATTCTTGAAAGAAAAGGATTTGTAAGTCACAAATCTTATGGCAAAAGCCATGAGTATTTTCCAATCGTCTCTAAAGACGAGTACCGTACATTTATCATCAAGCGTATGCTTGAGGGATATTTCGACAGTTCTTTTGCAAAACTTACAAAGTTCTTCAAAGGTGAAGAGTCTTTGAACAACAAGAACTATCAATAAGATACGGCGAAATTTTGGGTAAGCATTTAAAAAAGGCTGTCAGAAATATCTGACAGCCTTTTTCTTTTTTATTGAACGTCTTTCAAAAGCTCCTCGACCGCTTTCTCCAGTTGCTGATCAATGCCTTTGTCAATCTTTCCAGGCATATTTTTCACTTCAAATTGAGGCTTGGTTTCGTTATTTTCTAGCCATTCCCCAGCTTGGTTTTTAGCTGAAATCGGTACTACTCCCCATCTAACGCCATTTGGTAAACCTTCCCATCCGGCAAAAGAACAAGTCCCCGGGGTAGGCATACCTACTGTTTTACCAATTTCTAAATCAGTATATCCACAGGCGAAACAATGACCATCTGAATAGTTGGCTTCGTTGAACATGGCCAAAGTCGGCTTAGTCCAGCGAGCAGTAGGCTCATACCCTACTTCTTTAGCTTCGGTTGCATAAGTTAAAAAGCGCTCTCCAGTGAAGAACATAGCCAAATCAGCTACCAAATCACCCCCACCATTGAAACGAGTATCGACAATAACGCCTTCTGTATCATGATACTTACCCATCATTTCCTCATACACATTTCTATACGGGCCATCACTCATTCCAGGAATATGAACATAGCCCAACTTACCACCGCTTAGTTCAGCTACTTCTTCTTGGTTCTTCTTGACCCATCGTCTATAAAGCAAGCCATTTTCCTCACGAAGTGATATCGGCTTGATAGTGAGTTGCTGTGCATTTTGTCCATTGGCATCGGTCAATTCAATCAAGGTGAACTTATCAGCTTTACGGTTGAGTAGCTTCGCAAAATCCATATCAGCTGAAATAGCAATCCCATCAATAGATCGAATGATCATTCCGGCACTCACATTCAGATCGGCTTTGTCCAAAGGACCTCCTGGTATAACCTCTGTGATTTTAATACCATCACCTTCAAATCCATAATCCCAAAACACTCCCAGAGAAGCTGTCTGATCAGGCATGGAAATACTTCTTGAATATCTTGCTCCTGCATGAGAGACATTGAGCTCACCAAGCATTTCGGATAGCATTTCTGCGAATTCATAGTTATTCCCGATATGTGGCAAATACTTTTGATAATCAATTCTTGCCTTCTCCCAATCCACTCCATGCATATCAGGAGTGTAGAAAATGCCCTGAGTTCGCTGCCATACGTGATCAAAAAGATGTTCAAGCTCCGCAGTTCGGTCATAAGTCATCTCACCGCTTATTTTGATCGACTCCCGCTTCATAGAGCTAGGATTGATTTTGGAAATTGAGCCATTGCTAAGCAGGAAAAGGCTTTCTTGGTCTTTGTCCCACATAAGGTTACCATAGCTGGCATCCAGCTTCAATTCCTGTTTGGTTTCCTTGGTTCGGATATTGGTCGACCAGAGGTTGTATCCTTTCTCAAATCGAGCTAGATAATACAGTTTTTCTCCATCCTTACTCAAAACCGCGTCTCCTAAGCTACTGCTATGGATAGTCAGCCTAGCCTTTCGCTCTTCAATTCCTTCCCAGTCAAAATTGAGCGGACTTATTTCTTTTTTATCCTTGCTCTTATCCTCTTTCTCAGAATCTTTCTTTTCGCCGTCTTTTTTAGCTTTTTCAAGCTCTTTCATGAGTTTAAACTCATCTTCACTCAGATTGAACTTATCCCAGGCACCTTTGTCGAAGAAAAGGGTATAGACATCTCGCTCGCTTCTTCCAGACGTAGCATAGCTTCTTAGACCATCTCTATTGGAGAACCAAAGCATTTGCTTTCCACCATTCACCCATACAGCACTTCCATCATCATAGCCGTTCTTAGTAAGGTTGCGGAAAGGTTCTTTACCACTAGAATCCAAAAGAACTACCTCACCATTGACCATGGTCGGATTGTAGGAAGCAAGTAGCCATTTACTATCCGGACTCCAGGTGAAGTACTGATCCCCGTCACGCATGTGGTAGAGATCATCCGGAGAAAGCAGCATGACTTTTTCCTTTGATGCCAAATCCATGACCATAATAGATCGGCGATCCTCGACAAAAGCTAATTTCTTTCCGTCGGGTGAAAGCTTGGGTAAGTAGGCATCTACTTCCAAGTCCAACATCGGTGATTCATTGATCAGCGTTGAGGCAAAGAAAAATGGCTCTTCGCTCCGAACTTTCTCAGCTTTAAAAATCTGCCAGCGGCCATCACGCTCACTGGAGTAAAGTATGGACTTTCCATCCGGAGCAAATTCAACAAAACGCTCTTGCTCGGCTGTTTCAGTAATGCGCTTGGTCAAGCTTCCATCCACTGCCGTCACAAATACCTCACCACGTGCAATAAAAGCGATCTCTTTTCTATCCGGTGAAAGGCTCATTTCGCTTACACCTCCGTTGATAGAAATAAAATTATCAGGATTAGTAATAGCTTGGGTAGCTAAGCTTATTTCAACTTTTTGGGGTGATTCTCCTGCCTTCAGCGTGTAAAGTTCCCCATCAAAGCTAAAGCTCATCAGCCCATCTTTAGAAATCGTCAGAAAACGAACCGGAAAATCCTTCAAATCAGTTAAAGCCTTTGAATTCGAAGGATCAGAAACCGGCATGGAAAAGACATTGAAATCTCCATTCTGCTCACTCAAGTAATAAATTTCTTCTTCATTCGGAGAGAATACAGGGTTTCTATCTTCGCCATAAAAAGTAGTCAACATCTGATGCGTGTCTGTATTCGCATCATACATCCAAATATCCCGGGCAATTCCTGACTCATGATGCTTTCTCCATTCATTTTCGCCACCTTTTTTATCATGATAGATCATTTTTGATCCATCTGCATTACTCTGTACATACTCAGCAGGGATAGTCCAAATTTGATCCACTCTCCCACCCTTCACAGGTACTTGGTAGAGCTCAGGCTGGGAACCAGTAGGATATTGTCTGTGAGACGCGATATCCATTCGCTGTGCCCCAAAGATCACTCCTGAGCCGTCAGCAGTAAAATCAAAAGGCATTTCATCATTTGAATGGAAAGTGAGCCTTGACGCCGGTCCACCGGAGGCACTCATGATGAATATGTCAAAATTACCGTAGCGATCTGATGCAAAAGCAAGCTGCTTTCCATCCTTACTCCATACGGCTTTGTAGTCATGCGCTTCGTGGAAAGTGAGTTGTTTGGCTTCACCACCGGCACTTGGAACCAAGTATAAGTCTCCTTTGTAGGTAAATACAATTTGACTACCATCGGGAGAAATAGCTGGATACCTCAGCCATCTCGGATCATCTTGAGCCCAAGAGAGCTGACCAATCAATAATGCGAAAAGAACTAAACTGAATTTCTTTATCATGAATTTGAATTTTTGAGGCCTGAAAGTAAGAAAAATTGCAATAGCATTGCAGAAAAGATATTTAATCAGAGCTTTTTGAAATTCCTGTGGTAGTTTTCTTTCCTTCCCTTAATTGATCGGACTATATTTGCGGCTTAATTAGGAAAAGCTGCACATGAATTCATTTATAGAAGAACTACGCTGGAGAGGAATGCTTCAAGACATGACTCCGGAAATCGAAGAACACCTGAATAAAGGAATGGCTTCTGCCTACCTGGGATTTGACCCCACTGCAGATTCACTTCATATCGGACATTTGGTAGGTGTAATGACGCTATTACACTTTCAGCGCGCAGGACATAAGCCATTTGCATTGGTCGGAGGTGCTACAGGAATGATCGGCGATCCTTCTTTCAAGTCAGCTGAGCGAAATCTTCTAGACAAGGAGACTTTGGATCACAATGTCAAGTCTATCCAAAATCAGCTGGCTAAATTCCTTGACTTCAGCAGTGGCACCGAAAACAAAGCCGAACTAGTCAATAATTATGACTGGATGTCAAAATTCTCCTTTTTGGAGTTTATCCGAGATATAGGAAAACACATCACTGTCAACTATATGATGGCAAAGGATAGTGTCAAAAGAAGACTAGAAAACGGAAATGGCCTTTCCTTCACGGAGTTTTCTTACCAGCTTATTCAGGGCTATGATTTTTACCATCTCTGGAAAAACAACAATTGCACCGTGCAGCTTGGCGGCTCGGATCAATGGGGAAATATCGTCACCGGTACCGAGCTCATCCGAAGAATGGGTGGAGGACCTGCCTATGCTTTGACGGTTCCTCTTATCACCAAAGCGGACGGAAGTAAGTTTGGAAAGACTGAAAGCGGTTCGGTATGGTTGGACCCAGAAAAAACATCTCCTTATGCATTCTACCAATTTTGGATGAATGTATCAGACGAAGATGCTTCTAAATACATTCGAATCTTCACCGTCTTGGACCAGAAAACAATAGAAGATTTGGAAAAAGCGCATCAAGAAGCTCCTCACCTTCGATTGCTTCAGCAAGAAATCGCTAAACAGGTCACTACAATGGTCCATAGCGAGGAAGAATATGAGCTTGCAGTCAAAGCTTCGCAAATACTTTTTGGGAAATCCTCAACGGAAGATTTATCCAAATTAGACGAGAGAACCTTCCTGCAGGTATTCGAAGGGGTCCCTCAAGTAGAGATTTCCAAGGCTGAATTTGAACAGCTGGAGTCAAACTTGGATCTTTTTGGAGAAATGACCCAAGGGGTGATATTTGGCTCGAAGGGTGAAGCTCGCAAACTCATCCAAGGTGGTGGCCTTAGTATCAACAAGGAAAAAATTACCGATCCCAATGGAAAGTTTGAATCGAAGCTTCTGCAGGGAAAATATCTTTTGGTCCAAAAAGGCAAAAAGAATTACTTCATCGTCAAAGTAGAAGCCTGATAGTTTGACAAAAAATGGTCAAAATATAATTTTGGCCATTTTTTGTCTTTTTCTTTTTACAGCCCCTCTGTTTTTTGACCCAGGTTTAATAAATTCACTTTTGAATTACATTTTAGCTCAAGCAATCCATGCCTAAAGAAAAGAATAAAGAAAAACTCATTTTGGACGCGGCCATCCGACTCTTCACTTCCAAGGGTTATCAGGCTACCAGAATGAGTGATATTTCCCAAGAGGTAGGAATGAGCAAAGGCCTCACCTACTTTTATTATAAAAATAAGGAAGACCTTTTCATGGCTTTGACAAAGAAGGCCTTTGATCAGTTTAAGGATGAATTTCGGGAAGTTTATTTGAGCAAAGGAAAAACCGGATTGGAAAAAATCACCGATTTGGTCATCCGAGTGGTAGACTTTGCCAGCAAAAACCAAATCCTCTACGATGCCATTATCAATTTTATGGATTTGGTCAAAAAGTACAATCAGGAAGAGAGCAGAAAAGAAATTGATCCACTGATACTAGAGAGTCAGCACTTCCAAAAACTACTGGAAATCCACCATGAACCAGCTAAATTTGGTGTGATGATGGTCAGTCAGGGAATCAAGGATGGTAGTATCCGGCCTGAACTTCAGCCTGAAATCACTTTTTATACAATTTGGAGTATGATCATCGGTTTTGAAAAAATGCTCGGTCCGGTAGGTTATGATGGAAAAGAAGTGAAAATCAATCCGGAGAGTTTGCAACCTGGATTCCTCAAACTCCTGCAGGATATGCTGAAAGGTACCATACAGGCAAGCAAACCTGCCACGGTTCAAACCAGTCTGTTTTAAATAAAAGCCCTTAGCAAATTTGCTACAGACTCAGAAAAAAACAGAGGTTGTCTTGTAAAACGTTTTTTTGTCAGCCTGAGCACTTGAGAGACGAGAGTCTCGAAATCGAAGGCTATTTCCAGTATTCTAGAGAACGTTTTGGCTATGCCCAGTAAGGGATTTTATAGCACTTTCGATTCATTTTATACTTAATTTTCGATATTCACATTTACTTTCAGTTAACCACTAAAAGCCCTTATTGGGAAGCCTTTCTTGTTGGTTTATAGTTTTTTATTCATTATCTCCTTCTCCATCGTAATAAATATCAAATACGACTTCAAGGTTTCTGTCGCTGAGCATTTTCATTATTTCTGGTTTAAGACTAAAACCTCTGTTCCAATTCTCCATATATCCAGCAACGTCAATCCAAGCTTCGTATTTTGAAGTTAATTTCCTCCAATTTTCTAGATCCGAAGTCAATGAGTTTAACAAGTCTTCCAATTTCCTATTCAAGTCAGTATTATCTCTTTTCGAAGTCAAATACCATTTGCCCCAATCTGTTATCCTTGTTTTATTGGAGTTTCCAATGGGGTGTCTTTCATTAGGATTCCATGATTCTGTTGGTTCTGCACCAACCAAATTAGTAATCTCTTGTTTGTCCAATTTCTTAGAATAAAAATTCACTCCAACACTAAATTCTTCAAATGTTCCTCCTATTTCTCCAATGTGCTCTGTTTCTTCAAGGTTTACAGGTTCCCTAATAATTTCCTTTCCGTTTTCGTCAAACCATCTTGTTGAACTCATATTGTTTCTGTCTCTTTACTATTACCCACAACATTTCGACTTCGCTCAATGTGACAAAATTCACCTTTAAAACAACCTATTTTTCCATTTATTCCTGTAAGTAACCTTAATGAACGTTACCCATCATTTTTCGAATCATCGGTCTCAGAATGAATAGCAAGGCCGCAGAACCAATCACTGTGTAAACGATCAACATGTACTGATCCGGCATTTGAGCCAAAGCCTCTTCGGTACCACCACTCGCCTCACCTGCAATCAATCCTGCAAAGAGGTTCCCTAGTGAAACTGACAGGAACCAGATTCCCATCATTTGACCTCCATAGCCTTTTGGAGCTAGTTTGGTTACCAAACTCAAACCAACTGGTGAAAGTGCCAGCTCACCGAATGTGTGAAGCATGTAAGTGAATATCAGCCAGGTAGGTGCTGCTAGCTCACCAGAAGCTGCGATTTTGGCAGCGAAATACATCACTAAGAAACCCATACCCAACATGAATAAGCCAAGGGTGAATTTCATTGGAGAACTAGGCTCAAGATTTCTTCTTCCCAACCATACCCATAGACCACCAAAGATCGGCGCGAAAATGATAATGAACATGGAATTGATAGACTGGAAGTAGCCTGTTGGAATCTCAAAACCAAGAACCGAACGATCTGTAAATCGCTCTGCGAAAAGGTTCAAGGTAGACCCGGCCTGTTCGAAGCCTGACCAAAACATCGCTGAGAATAAAAATAGAATGGCAATTACCCCGACTTTATTTCTATCAGACTTGTCTAATCCTCCAAAAAGAATCACATAGCCCAGATATGCAAAAGCAACCAAGGCAATGATAGTACCAGATGCCCCTGCAATAGCTACCACATCGATAGGAACGATGCCAGTAAACATAATTCCTATCAGTCCAACCAAGACTATACCTATCCAGGTAACTGCTGATTTCAATTTATTTTGCTTGGCCTGCTCAAAGTCATCTGACACAATAGGCGCATCTCCATATCCTTCTAGAGAGCTACCTGTCAATTTGTATTGAATCAATCCAAGCACCATTCCAAATCCTGCTAAGCCAAAACCAAGGTGCCAATCGTATTCTGCTAAAGTGCTACAAGCAATTGGAGCAATCAGAGCACCAAGATTGATTCCCATGTAAAAGATTGAAAATCCTGCATCTCGCTTTGAGCTTCCTTCTGGATAAAGCTGTCCTACGATGGAACTGATATTCGGCTTTAAAAGTCCAGTACCAAATACAATCAATATCAGTCCAAGGAAGAATGAAGTAGTATCGAGTGTACTTAATGCCGTCTTAGAGGCATAATCCCCTGAGGAAAAAATCCCAGGCAGAGCCATCGTAAAGTGCCCCATGGCAATGATGATACCACCGTACCACACTGATTTTTTTAATCCGAAAAGCCTATCAGCCAGCCAACCCCCGGGAAGCGCCAAAAGATAGACCCCCATGGTATACAACCCATAGATGGCTCCTGATGTCTTATCATCGAAACCAAGGCCTCCTTCGGTAATAGCAGCCGTCATAAATAAAATCAAGAGGGCCCGCATTCCGTAGTAGCTAAATCGCTCCCACATTTCAGTAAAAAAGAGCGTCATCAGCCCTTTTGGATGGCCAAAAATAGTTGGCCCTTCGAATTCCGGATTATTAGGTGTTTCCAAGGATAATTTCTTTTGGTTGGATAGATTTTTACAATGATAAGAGAATTCTGGACTTCGTTCCAAAAAAAGCTTTCCTCAGAATAATAAATTTCATTTCAAACTATGACAAAAGTCAGCGAAAAAATTATTTAAATACTACATTTTTGAAAGGCCACCAAATAATTTATTGAAAATCTTTCGTAATCGATTGAATGATCAAAAAAAGCATATTTTTTGATTTTCAATCGGCTATTTTTCTTTAATTTTGACCAAGATATTTTCAGAATATAAACCCAAATTTTATGCAGGATTTAGCGCTGGATGCCCAGACTTCTCCTTTGGATTTTCTAGATCTCCACACGACTGGAAAAATCCACTACAACCTTCCACCTGCCGAACTTGTAGAGCACGCTTTGGCAAGGAATGAAGGATCACTCACCTCAACCGGTGCCTTGATGGCGGACACGGGAAAATTTACCGGAAGATCTCCCAAGGACCGCTACATAGTCAAGGATGCTAAGACTGCCGACTCGGTCTGGTGGGGAGATATCAATATTCCTTTTGAGGAAGAAAAGTTTGATCAGTTGCTTGAAAAGATGAAGCAATTTCTAGCAGACAAAGATCTTTTTGTAAGAGATGCCTATGCTGGAGCTGATCCAGAGTACCGATTAAATATCCGAGTTGTAAATACTTGGCCATGGCACAATCTCTTCTGCAACAATATGTTTTTGAGACCGAGTGCCGAAGAATTAGAAAATTTTGAAAATGACTTTACGATCATCTGCGCTCCAGGATTTCAGGCGGACCCAGAAGTAGATGGTACCAAAAGCTCCAATTTTGCGATTTTGAATCTAAGCAAACGGATGATTTTAATTGGAGGGACAGGATATGCCGGAGAAATGAAAAAAGGTATTTTCTCGGTCTTAAATTATCTCCTACCTCATGAGCATCAGACGCTCTCTATGCACTGCTCTGCCAATGTGGGAAAAGACGATGACACGGCTATTTTCTTTGGCCTATCTGGAACAGGGAAGACCACCCTATCTGCAGATCCAAATCGATCTTTGATTGGTGATGATGAGCACGGATGGACTGAGAATGGCGTTTTCAATTTTGAAGGTGGCTGTTACGCTAAAGTCATTGACTTGACTAGGGAAAAAGAGCCTGAGATATGGGATGCGATCAAATTCGGCTCCATTGTAGAAAACACCCGTTTTAAGGCAGGCTCAAGAGAAGTGGATTTTGCAAATAAGTCTGTTACTGAAAATACCCGTACGGCTTATCCCATCAATTTTATTCCAAATGCAAAGGAGCCGTCAATAGCTCCTGTTCCGAAGAATATCTTTTTCTTGACTGCAGATGCCTTTGGAGTGATTCCTCCTATTTCCAGATTGAATAAAAGTCAGGCGATGTATCATTTTATTTCAGGATACACGGCAAAGGTAGCGGGAACCGAAATGGGTATTACCGAGCCAAAATTGACCTTTTCCGCTTGTTTTGGAGCGGCATTCTTACCGCTACACCCCACAGCTTATGCTACGCTATTTGGCGAAAAAATGGAAAAGTACCAGACTAATGTTTGGCTAATCAACACTGGCTGGACTGGAGGCCCTTATGGAGTTGGCTCTAGGATGAAGCTAAGTTACACACGAGCGATGATCACTGCAGCTTTGGAAGGAAAGCTTGATTCAGTGGAGTTTAAGTCCCACCGATATTTTGGATTTTATGTTCCACAAACTTGTCCAGAAGTACCTAGTGAAGTCCTTAATCCACGGAAAACTTGGAAAAACCCTGAGGATTATGATCTCCAAGCTTCAAAGCTAGCCAAGTCCTTTATCGAAAATTTCAAACAATTTGAAGATTATGCCTCCGAGGATATTCTCCAAGGGGCTCCAAACTTCTAAAACATTCAATAACCCAAATGTGACCGAAGCCCGCATCATTTTGAGCGGGCTTTTTCTATAGATTATTAATTTTTATGCTACGAATTAATATTCTCCGTTTATTTTTATGCCATTAATTATTAGAAAAATGAAAACAGCAGAGATTATTACGGAGAAAGGAACCATGAAAGTGGAATTTTTCGAGAAGGATGCCCCTAACACTGTCAAAAATTTTGTGGATTTATCCGAAAAAGGATTCTACGATGGACTTACTTTCCATCGGGTAATTCCCAATTTTGTGATCCAGGGAGGTTGTCCTGAAGGTACAGGAAGAGGAGGACCAGGCTATCAAATCGATTGCGAATTGACTGGTGACAATCAATATCATGACAGAGGAGTGCTCTCGATGGCCCATGCTGGCCGAAATACAGGTGGATCGCAGTTTTTCATTTGTCACAACCGTGACAACACGCGGCACCTAGATCGAAATCACACCGTATTTGGTAAGGTAGTAGAAGGCTTGGATGTCATCGATGATATTCGGGCAGGCGATAAAATCGAAAAAATCATTATCCACCAGGATTAACTCTAAATCCCCATTATTGGGGATTTTTTTTATAAAAATCCTGCAACAAGGACTTCAACTCCTGATGAAGGATAGGGGCTGTTTCAGGTCCCACTGAATTAATCTCACCGTACGGACGATCTTCATAATCATAGGTAAATGGAGGTTCTACATCCCACTGACTTTTGGGCACGATATAGCCAATCATATCATTGGAAATCCCACCGAAAAACTTGAATTGACCAGAAGTCAGGGTGTTAATCGCAGGGACCTCTAAAGGTTCTATCCCAAAATCAGCTCCTTCGGGAGCTTCTATTCCTCCATGAAGAATCTCCGGATACAGTTCTCCAGGGACATGTAAAAAGCTTGCCGGTCCTAATTCCCAAATGGCGATTTCAGATCGGATTTTTTTCCAACTGACGAATCCTCTATCAAAAATTCCGATGACCGCCGCTAATTGAAAAAGCTTATTATCAAGTGGAAGTGCAAAGCTTTTAGCTTTTAGTCTCAAATTCACCTTGGAGAAAGTATTCAAGCTCGTATCAGATAGAGTTTCTAAGGTAATTTGAGCTAGAATATCTCCCTGTGCTTTCATTTTTTCGGGACTTGGCTCCAAAAGCTCTTCTCCAGAAAACGGATCTTGTATCGGCATACTGGGATGAGTAGTCATCAGGCCACCTACGGCTCCATTTAGGAAGATCGCTACGCCGCCAAGCCCCTCATTACTCATGGAATCAGAAAGAGAAATCCCATTTTCCACTCCATCTCTCCAAGTACTTGGAAAATCTGAGCTGATTTGAATATTCTGTGACCAGAGCGTTTCGGGATGATTTCCCCAATTCATTAAGGTGCCAAGAGTTTTGCCAGTCTCCCTATCCAAAACTTGCATCAGGCGAAGACTCGCATCCAAAATCACAGGTGGCCGCGTATCCCCTACCAAAGGCTTGAGCCGTTCAGTTTCCTCTCCGAACTTAAATTCTGCAGGGCGTAAGGAATTGTAAGCCTCTTCCACGCTTTTTACTATTCCTCTTTGCACCTGATCCAGGTAATCCGGATTGACTCTCCGTTTGAAGCTGGAGGGTCCCCACATTCCCATCAGGTCAGGAGAAGAATGAACATGCGTACTGGCAATAATTACATAATCAATCCAAGGAATTTGGGCTTCTATTAGTTTTCTCGTGCTGATAATCTCATCATTTCCAAAGCCAATCATATCTATCACACACAAGGCCATTTTGACATTTCCGGCATCCAGCACCATCGTTCTAGCCCACAAAGAGTCGAGTACTCCCTGTGCTGGTCGATTATTTTGAAAACCTGCTAACCAAATAGCATCAAACTCACCATTTTGATTTTTATCCTCAAAAGTATCTCCATCCTCAGGATTGTATTGAGCATCTCCATTCGCATCGGTCCAGGTTTCAAAGAAGGTCGGTGTAATAGACACCTTAGAAAAACCTGCTAGTATTTCATTTTGCTCTCCTTCCAATTCCAAATCCACCCAATAATCAGGATGTCGGTCTTTTGTCTGAATAAAAACCCAAGTAATACAGGAGATGAAAGCCAAGGCCAGGATGAGACCGATGATTTTTAAAGTCTTCTTCATAAACCAAGATTTTGTCAATAAGATGAATAAAGTAGCTCGGTTCTAAGTTGGAATAAAATTTGGAACAGAGGATGATATGCAGACAAATTACATTAAAAAAGCAGCATTATTTCTATTTTTCGCAGCGATAATCAGCCTTCCTTCTTCCGTGAAAGCTCAACGATATGGTACTGCACTAGGCCTTCGTGTAGGAAGTTCAGATCTGAACCGTACAGTAGGACTTACGCTTGAGCAACGAATCCAAAAGCGTATTTCAGCAGAATTGATTCTTCAGTCAGACTTCTCGAGAAACACCACCTTTTCTGCTTTGGCAAAATTCCATAGACCCATTATTTCAAAGAGATTCAATTACTATTTGGGTGCAGGACCGGCCCTCGGAAATGAGGAAAGCTTTCGAAAAATACCTGAAACACGGCAGATCGTGCACACCTACGGAAACTCAACTTTTGGACTTGATATGATTGCAGGATTGGAATTGACCGTAGCGAATGCAGTGATTTCACTCGATTACAAACCAAACATCAATATTTCCGGGAGGGAAGAGTTTTTTAGAGGTCAAGTCGGGATTTCAGCCAGAACCGTATTGGTAAAGAGCAAAGAACAAAAAAAACGAGCCAAGCGGCGTCAAAAAGCCAGAAAGTCAAATGGCTCCGAAAAAGGAAGCTTTTGGGAAAAATTGAAGATTGGACCGGCTTACTAATTTCCTTTCAATTTCTCCAAATACATCTTTTCGTGAAGATCTGATCGCTTCACAATACTGCGATACCACTTTAGCCTAAGCAAGTTTTTCTCATCCTCCCTTAGGTGAAAATCCGGAATATCAAGTTTCTGAGTTTTCTGAATCAGATCGAAAAGAAAAATTGAGGCTGAAACAGATATATTGAAGCTTTCTGTAAAGCCTAACATGGGAATATGAACCAATCCATCGACTTTCCCTTGAACTTCTGGAGAGATTCCTTCATGCTCATTTCCAAAAACCAAAGCAATTTTCTCATCGGCCTTTAATTCCGAAATCGGAATTGAATTTGAATTAGGGCTTGTACCAATGATCTTATAACCCTGACCCCGAAGTTGATCAAAACACATGTCCACCGAAGAGCCTTCAGGATTATAGTATTTATACAAATCCACCCACTGAGATGCCCCTCTGGTTACATACGGATTGATTTTGTAAGCATTGGTCTTCTCAATGACGTGCAAATCTTGAATGCCAAAGCAGTCACAGGTTCTAATTACAGCACTGGCATTATGAGGTTTGTAGATATCTTCCAGGACGACGGTAAAATGTCGGGTGCGCTTGGCAAGAACCTCCTCGATTACCTTTTTCTTATGATCAGTAACATACTGTCCCAAATAATCGAGAAGCCCCTTATCAAAATCCGATTCAATATCACCCATGGCCTTTATTGCATCAAAACAAGCCTAATTGCTCTTCGTCACTATCCTTTTTGGGTGAAAGATCCACCGTACTTCCAATCTCTATTTCGTCGGAGTCTTCATCCTTTACTTCCTCCTTTGAGGATTGCTTTTCTTCTTTTTTCTGAGCAATTAACTCCAAGCTTTTTATCGGGTAAGAACTCAATTTATTACCCATAGCCTTCCAGCCCTTCACATCAATGATCATATCCAAGTCGTAGACTTGTTCTTCTTCTTCCTTTCCTTTTGTGACGATAGCTTTCACTTGAGGCTGTTTTTCGGAAGAGATCAACTTAAGAGCTGAAGAACGATAATCCGTGATGAAATTAAATTTCTTATTTAGCGTAGTTGTTTCAATTTGGAATCGCTTGACGAAATAATTCTTACTCCCGCCATCATAATAGACAGCAGATAGGACCTTCTCGGGGTCAAATTTTTCGATCAACAATACATCATTTGGCTCATAGCGATTAGTCAGTTCAAAATTTGTCAACTCATAATCACCTGATTTATAGCAAACTAAAATTCGATCCTCTCCTAAGAAATTACCAATCAAATTACCTCGTTCATCAGTATTTAGACGACCAACAACCGGGTCGTAATAGATATCCAAGCCACCAAGCGTGGAGACCCCTTCCATTTTCAGCTGAACTTTTCGGACTGGATACCTTGTCAAGATATTGCCCCCTGCTCCTCTTCCTTTGATGTCAAGATCAGCAAAATCGAAGTCAAAAACCTTAACCCTAGCCTTGGCGCCCTGAGTCAAATAAACTGTGACGATTTCGGCTTCTCCATTCGGATTGGCTGTCAGATATAGGGTTTTGGATCCTTTTGTACCCTTGGTCAAATCGTATTCTCGATCTCGGGTGACACCACCAGGTTGGAAGCGCTTAACCATCGCTCTCCCTGAGGCTCCGTCCAAGTAAATCAGGTTAAAGGTGAGTCGATCATCTGTTTTTCGATAGATACCAACATGAAGGATGTCTTTTCCCATGAAGACTTTATCCTGAATTTTGGAAACCATCATTTTCCCGTCCTTGCGGATCACAATGATGTCATCTAAGTCCGAGCAATCGCAAACAAATTCTTCTTTTTTTAGACCTGAGCCCACAAATCCATCTTTACGATTGACGTAGAGCTTGGCATTATTTGCAGCTACTACAGTGGCTTGAATGGTATCAAAGGCACGAATTTCTGTCTTCCGCTCCCTTCCCTTTCCATACTTTTCCAGCAATCGCATATAGTATTTGATTGAATAGTCTGTAAGGTGTCTTAGGTTGTGATTGACTTCTTTCAATTCATCCTGCAGGCGTTTCATTAATTCATCTGCCTTGAAGGAATCGTATTTTGAGATACGTTTGATCTTGATTTCGGTCAGACGAACCAAGTCTTCTTGGGTGATTTCCCGATAGAAATCAGGCTTATAAGGATCCAATCCTTTATCAATAGCCTGCAAAACCTCATCCCAAGTAGTACATTCCTCTATGTCTCGATAGATTCTGTTCTCGATGAAAATCTTTTCCAAAGAGGAAAAGAGCAACTTCTCCATCAACTCCCCTTTTCGGATTTCTAATTCCTGCTTGAGAAGTTTCTTGGTCTGCTTGGTATTGTATTCCAGAATTTCATTGACTGAAATGAAAACCGGCTTTTCATTTACAATAACACAGGCATTGGGAGAGATGGAAACCTCACAATCCGTGAAAGCATATAATGCATCGATGGTCACATCAGGAGAAACTCCCGAGGCAAGATGAATCTGGATTTCAACATCCTTAGCCGTATTATCTACTACTTTCTTGATTTTTATCTTTCCTTTATCGTTCGCTTTGAGGATAGAATCAATCAAAGAATCAGTAGTAGTTCCAAATGGTATCTCCTTAATTGCCAGAGTTTTGGAATCTTCCTCTTCAATTCTTGCTCGAACTTTTACTTTACCTCCTCGAAGGCCCCCATTGTATTCTGAAAAATCTGCCAAACCTCCCGTCAGGAAGTCCGGGAGTACGTTCGTGGTATTGCCTTTCAAAATCTCTATCGACCCTTCAATCAGTTCGCAGAAGTTGTGAGGCAAAATCTTGGTAGATAGCCCCACGGCAATTCCTTCCACCCCTTGAGCTAGAAGTAATGGGAATTTAACAGGCAATGTAACTGGCTCTCGCTTTCTTCCATCATAGGACAATTGCCAATCCGTAGTCTGTGGATTAAAGACTACTTCAAGAGCAAACTTGGAAAGTCTGGCTTCAATATATCTGGCGGCTGCAGCTGAATCACCGGTGCGAATGTCTCCCCAGTTACCCTGGGTTTCAATGAGCAGGTCCTTTTGTCCCAAATTGACAATGGCATCACCAATCGAAGCATCACCGTGTGGGTGATATTGCATGGATTGACCAATGATATTGGCGACTTTATTGAAGCGCCCATCATCCATTTCCTTCATGGCATGGAGAATTCGGCGCTGAACAGGCTTCAAACCATCTTCAATGGCTGGAACTGCCCGTTCCAGAATTACATAGGAAGCATAGTCCAAAAACCAATCCTTATACATGCCTGTCACAGGCACTGAGTTGTGTAGGCTATCGTCCGTTTCTTCTGGTTTATTTGTTTCTTCGCTCATGTATTAATCCAAATATTTTTAAGAAGTCTATTTGAAAGCTCTTCTTACAGTCTTAACGAGGAAAGAGGCTATTGTACTTTTTGTACAAAATCCTTCCCATTGCATAATTTCTGCAATCAGGCTGCTTCTTCCTCTTCTACTACTTCATTGTTTTTTGGGTCATCCAATGCCAGATCTTTTTCGATCTTGAGGTTCTTGATGATGAATTTCTGGCGATCCGGTGTGTTTTTACCCATATAAAAGCTTAGGAGATCTGCGATCTTGGTATCCTTCCTTAGAATAATGGGTTCGAGTCGAATATCCTCACCGATAAATTTCCCGAATTCTTCCGGAGAGATTTCTCCCAAACCTTTAAATCGAGTGATTTCTGGCTTATTTCCAAGCTTATGAATGGCTCGCTGCCGCTCTTCATCTGAATAGCAATAGATTGTTTCCTTCTTATTCCTTACCCGGAATAGCGGAGTGTCTAAGATGAAAAGGTGACCATTTTTCACCAAATCTGGGAAAAACTGTAAGAAATAAGTCATGATCAGCAGACGGATATGCATTCCATCTACATCCGCATCGGTAGCAATTACGATTTTTCGGTACCGAAGCCCCTCAATTCCATCTTCAATATTCAAAGCATGCTGCAGCAGGTTAAACTCCTCATTTTCATACACCACCTTTTTTGTCATGCCATAGCAGTTGAGCGGCTTTCCTCTCAATGAAAAAACCGCCTGCGTCTGAACATCCCTGGATTTGGTAATGGAACCAGAAGCAGAATCCCCCTCTGTAATGAATAGCATGGTGTTGTTCTTCTGATCCTCATTGGCCTTAGGATCATCATAATGAACCCGGCAATCCCGAAGCTTTTTATTGTGAAGATTCGCTTTTTTGGCTCGTTCATTCGCCAATTTTTTAATACCTGAAATCTCCTTTCGCTCCCGCTCTGATTGTAGGATTCGCTTTAGCAAGGCATCAGCTACCGCTGGGTTTTTATGGAGATAATTGTCCAGTTCGGTTTTTACGAAGTCATTGACAAATGTTCGAAGAGTCGGTCCATCCGGCCCCACAGACTGTGAACCCAGCTTTGTCTTGGTTTGAGACTCAAATACGGGTTCCTGCACCCGTACCGCTATCGATGCCACGACGCTTTGTCTGATATCGGAAGCATCATAGTCTTTCTTGTAAAATTCCCTAACGGTCTTCACGATAGCTTCTCTAAACGCAGCAAGGTGAGTCCCTCCTTGGGTGGTAAACTGACCGTTGACGAAGGAATAATACTCCTCTCCATATTGATTGGAATGGGTCATGGCCATTTCTATGTCATTTCCTTTCAGATGAATGATCGGATAGCGAATGGCTTCCTCATCCACCTTATTGGCCAAAAGATCATACAATCCCTTGTCAGAAAAGTATTTCTTTCCATTGAAATTAATGGTCAGACCTGCATTCAGGTAGGCATAATTCCAAATTTGATTTTCAAGATATTCCGGAATGAAATGATAATTTTTGAAGACTGTAGGATCTGGAGAGAAAATGATTTTTGTACCATTTCGATCTGAGGATTTCTCCACTTTTCGGTCTTCCTTGAGTACACCCTTTTCAAATTCGGCAACCTTCGTCTCTCCATCTCTGTAGGATTGAACTTTAAAGTACTCAGAAAGTGCATTGACAGCTTTGGTACCGACTCCATTCAAACCCACGGACTTTTGAAAGGCCCCTGAGTCATACTTTCCACCAGTATTGATTTTAGACACACAGTCAATGACCTTCCCTAGCGGAATTCCACGACCGTAGTCTCTGACCTCTACTTTATGCTCAGAAATTTTGACATCGATCGTTCGCCCATATCCCATCATGTGCTCATCGATAGAGTTGTCCAAAACCTCCTTGACCAACACGTAAATCCCATCATCTTGGGCACTCCCATCTCCCAATTTACCAATATACATACCCGGTCGCAATCGGATATGCTCTCTCCAATCAAGGGATTTGATACTATCTTCGTTGTATTTTACTTGGTCTGCCATAGTATATTTTAGTACTCTGAAGGGTTTTGAAGTTTTTTGGTTTTACCCACAAAAAGCAAAAAGAGTGCAATTATCCAGACAAGGAGTAATGCAGGTATAAGGTAAAAGAAAACGCTGAATTGATCTGCCGTGATCTCTTGCTGATTATTGATAGAATGGGTATAAAACACCATCATTCCTAAGCTGAGATTCAACACTCCACCAAAGGAATAGAACCAGGTAAGCAAGTAATCCCGAAATGGGTCACCAATTGGGAAGAGACGATGAAGTTTTTTCCAAGATTTGGTTTCCAGGAGTTTTGGTGGCAAAAGCGAAATCAGGTTGAAAATCACAAAGAGACTAATCATCCCATAGAAATAAGTGCCTTTTGGCCATCGGTCTGCAGCGTCAAGCTGAAAATAGACTTGCTCAGGTAAAGCGGAATAGAAATAAAGCAGGAAAAAGAGGAATATAACGATACTGAAGTAATAGAATGCCTTTCCGAATCTATAATACATGTGTAGCGATTTTAAGCTGCTAATATAAAGTATTTGCCCAAACCGACGTCTTATTACATCGGGCAAAAGGGTGACAAAAACTGTCATAACTTTCCAAAAGTTTGAAAATCAGTTTAATCGATAAAAATCCAGAGAGAAAACAATTTCGTCTGACATCGATTCTCTATCCAAAAATAGCTTCAATCCAAATAAATCTAATTTTAAGACCTTCCACAGGGAATAAGCCCTTACCTTTGCCTTCCATGAACACACGCCTTTTATCACCCATCGTTTTTGCCCTGATATTTTCTTTGAGCTTAGCATCTTGCAGCCAAAAATTAGATACCGAGGGACTCAATATCGAGAATTGGAAAGCAGATCGATATGGCTGTAAAGGCCTTCGAATGCAAGACATGCAGGAATTAGAACGAATTAAAAACAACTTCCTAGGAGCAAGTAATCAAGCCTTGATTAAGACCTTTGGAAGACCGGATCGCGTGGAGCTTGTCGATAAAAGTCAAAGCTTTTTCTTTTATTTTCTGGAGCCTAGTCCTGAAAATTGTGAAGGCTTAGAAAGCGAAAAAGAACCTCTAAAGGTTCTTTTCCGAATGAATGCAATATCTAAAGTCTCTGAGGTAACGATCACAGACCTGAACCCATAAAGCAAAGGGCTGCAGCACCCAAGGTACCGGCATTGTTTTCTAGTGTAGCTTTTTTGAGCTTCAAATCTTTATTATAGTACTGTGTCAGATATTGACGAATGGTACGCTCCAAGGCTGGCATCATAAACTCCAAACCAGCAGAAATCCCCCCTCCAAAGTAAACTTCAGCGACATCTAAAATCCGGATGGTAGATACGATGGATTGACCTAGAATCTCTCCTACTTCTTCGAAAACCATCAAAGAAACTTCATTTCCCTCACGTGCAGTATCTACCAATAAATGTGAACCTAAGGTAGCTCCCTTAAGCCTTCCTGCCTTTTCGGGGAATGCAGCTATCATTCGAGCTAAAATATCAAGAATGCCTTGTCTTCCGATCAATGTTTCTAGACGAGCATTTCCTTTGGAAAGCATGTGACCCATTTCGAGAGCATTTCCTCTTGACCCTTTAAAAACCTCACCATCAATTACATAAGCACTTCCAATTCCAGTACCCATTGTAATGAACAGGAAGTTGTCAGATGGATCATCTTTGCCAAAATAGAACTCTCCGATAGCGGCGGCAGCGGCATCATTTTCTAGAAAAAATTCTTTGTCCGGATACTTCGCTTCAAGGCTTTCTTTGAGTTTGAATTGATTCAGGTCCGGGATAGCCGGAATCTCCAAAGGGGTAGTCCGATCCTTTGAAATTAATCCTGGAAGCCCAATACCCACTTTTTCTACCTGCGGATATTTTCGAAAATATTTCCCCAATCCTTCTGTAAATGCTTCTCCAAATCCATTAGGATGTTCTCTGAATGGATGTGTTTCTTCTTTATCAAAATCAAGGATTTCACCACTCTTATTTACCAATCCGATTTTAAGATGGGTTCCTCCCACGTCCACTCCCAAAAAGTGTGTTTCTGTTGTAGCCATTGAGTTATTTATAGGTTTGATTGTCAAAAAAGCCAAAATTTCGGCTTACTTCCTATACTCTTTCTCTATCTGGCGGAAAATTTTATGTACCGCCGGACAGATGAGTGTGTTTTTCAGACTCAAGTTAAGAATCCCTGCCATATTTTTTCGATTGGTATGCGGATATTCCCTGCACGCCTTCGGTCTGTCCTCGTAAACTAGGCACTTATTATCCAAACCCAAAAATGGACAAGGTGAGGAACGAAGTACAAAATCGCCTTCTTCGTCGCGCTGAAGGTATTCGTCGATAAATTGACTTGGCTTCATCCGGAAAACTTTGGCGATGCGATCGATATCCGTCTGAAGAAAAATCGGACTGGTAGTCTTACAGCAATTAGCGCAGTCCAAACAGTCGATTTCTTGAAAAACCTCCTCATGATTTTCCGCAAAGCGCAAATCCAAATCCTTGGGCTTTAGCCTTCTGAGCCGGTCTTTCAGCTTTTTGTGAGCGGGAAAATCAGATTGACTTTCCTGTCGAAAAGTCTCAAGGTCTATCACTGCTTCGAATCATTTAGCTTGATGCCATCCTCAAGGATTACAATTTCCTTGGCCTTGTAAAGCTGTCCGATGCATTGTTTGAAATGCTTTTTGCTCATGCCGAGAACTTCCTTGATCTCTTCTGGGTCGGATTTGTCATGAAGTGGCAAAAATTGCTTTTCTCTCAACACATAAAGAATCTTCTCGGCTCCTTCCTCATATTTGGCCCTGCCAATAGGCTGGAGTTGTAGGTCAATTTTACCATCATCTCGTTGCTTCTTTACAAAAAGTCGACGGCGCTCGCCAAGCCTTAAAGGTTGAAAAACCTCATTTCCAAAGATTAGGCCCTCATATCTGCCTTCGAGCAAAACCTTGTAGCCTAAATCTGTTTTTTCAAAAATCAATCCCGATATCTCTTGACCAGGTTCGTAATCCTTGGGTGCAGGATAAATAAAATCCCGGTATTTACTACTGCCTATCAATCTATTGGTGCGATAGTCTGCACAAACCCGAATGAGATATTTCTCACCCTGATGCATATTTTTCCCCATTTCAGCCTTGGGCACAAAAAGATCCTTGGGCAAGCCCCAATCCACGAAGGCCCCAAAGGAGGTTAATTCCTTCACCTCCATCACTGCCCACTCATCCAAACAAGCCTTGGGAACGTCAGTGACTGCGACTGGCCTATCTTCACTATCTGTGTAAATAAAAACTGACAAGACATCCCCTTCTCGCTCATTACCAGAGAGATAACGATTGGGAACCAAGACTTCCTCGCCGGATTCGGTAGCCACATAGGCACCTGAATCGGTGAATCTATTGATGGGCAATAAACTGATTTTTCCAAGTTCATTCATGCCTCAAAGGTACGAGATAAATTAGAGACAAGAACTGAAACCTGACAAACAAAGTCAGATAAGCGAAGGTTAAAAATTGGAAAAGCTCCAATTCAGCGGTAGCTTTGAACCCTCGATTCGAAAAGAATTAAACCCAAATTAACGTAAACTAACATCTAATATTTATGCAAAACATAACTGTGATCGGTTCAGGTACCATGGGAAATGGCATCGCCCATGTTTTTGCCCAGCAGGGCTTTCAGGTTTCTTTAGTAGATCTGAAAGAGGATTTTTTACAAAAAGCGGTATCCACGATCAGTAAAAATATGGATCGTCAGGTGGCAAAAGGAAAACTCAGCGAAGAGGACAAAACTTCTGCGCTTTCCAGAATTAGCACCTTCACAGACTTGAAGTCAGGAGTGTCTTCGGCAGATTTGGTCATTGAGGCAGCTACCGAAAACTTAAGCATCAAGCTTGACCTGTTTCGACAGCTAGACGAGTTGAGTCCCAAGTCAGCAATTTTGGCTACCAATACCTCCTCTATCTCTATCACCAAAATCGCAGCTGTCACCCAGCGGGCTGGTCAAGTGATCGGAATGCACTTTATGAATCCAGTGCCTGTGATGAAACTGGTTGAGGTAATCAGAGGCTATGCTACTTCGGATGAGGTTACGAACGACATCATGGAGCTTTCCAAAAAACTGGGGAAAGTACCCGTAGAGGTGAATGATTATCCAGGCTTTGTAGCCAACCGTATTTTGATGCCTATGATCAATGAGGCCATTTATTCCCTTTACGAAGGGGTAGCTGGAGTGGAAGAGATCGATACGGTCATGAAATTGGGAATGGCGCATCCTATGGGACCTTTGCAATTAGCGGACTTTATTGGCTTGGATGTTTGTCTTTCTATCCTAAGAGTACTTCATGATGGTTTTGGCAATCCTAAATATGCGCCTTGCCCACTTTTGATCAATATGGTAGAGGCTGGGTACAAGGGCGTCAAGTCAGGAGAAGGATTCTATCAGTACACAGCCGGCAGCAAAGATTTGGTTGTAGCATCAAGATTTAGCAAGTAATTTCTATTCAAAATATGCATTTAGCAGTATCCGGAAATATCGGTAGCGGGAAGACTACGCTCACAGAAAAGCTGGCCAAACACTACGGTTGGAAGGCTGAATTCGAAGCGGTCGACAATAACCCATACCTTCCTGATTTCTATGAAGACATGAAGCGTTGGGCATTTCATCTTCAGGTTTATTTTTTGAATTCCCGTTACAATCAGATCAGAAAGATCCAAGACAATAATGAGAACACCATCCAAGATCGAACGATCTACGAGGATGCCTACATATTTGCAGCGAATCTGTATAAAAGCAATTTACTGACGGAACGGGATTACTGGAACTACAGAAGTTTGTTTGACTCCATGATTCAGCATGTGAAGGCTCCGGACTTGCTTATCTACCTCAAGGCTGACATCCCAAAACTGGTAGGCCAAATCGAAAAGCGGGGAAGAACTTATGAGACAGCCATGCGAATCGATTACCTCAAAAACCTCAATCAGCATTACGAGGATTGGATAGAAAACTATCAGGAAGGAAAACTGCTGATTATAGATGTGAATAATTTAGACTTTGTCGAGCGGTCAGAGGACTTTTCCTCTATCGTCGAAAAAATAGAACGGGAGATGTTCGGGCTTTTCGCTTGAACATCACCCCATTTTTCTCATTAACCAATTGAAAATCATCTGTTTTTGTTCATCCTTTGGATTGATCAATAGCTGATCCAATCGCTTCAAAGAACCGCCTGTCATCAAGGTCTCAAAGGGACAAAGTCGAATCAACTTATACCCATGAAGTCGTGTGAGTAAATCAATTTGGGCATCATTGTAGGCTTGAAGCTTCCACCCTGTAGAACCATTCCCCGAAAAATCACCTGGCTCGCTGGAAGGACCAAATAATCGCTGGGCAATGGGAGGCCCCTCCCAAACCCTAGCCTGCAATCCAGCCTTCACAGCCTCTTTCTCCTGACTTCTACAGAGTCTTTTGTAGGCTTGATCAAAGAAAAAACTCATTTCTGAGTACAATTCAGACCTCAATGAAATCAGCCGATAGCGATTGAAATGAACTTCTGTATCCCAAAGAATCAAAAACCGATTAAGCTTGAAGTCAAACTTCATCTTTTCAAGCAAAGGAAGATTTCCCTTTCCTCCCAAATCTTCAAAAATTTCCTCTAGCCAAACTTTGCCCTTTTTGTCTAAATAGTTTGATTCGACGGGAATAGAAACTTCCCATTCGTAGTCAGCCCCGCCCTCTTTCAAGATCAAATCGAGCTGCCGGGTCATCAATTGGCTCATAGTTTAGGTGTTTTCCCGCAGAATTTCCCAGGTATGGTCTGCCAGCAGTTTTACTTCAGCCACAAATTTGGCCCAATCTTTTTTCCGACCCCATTCATCAGGACCGATCAAACTCAAAAAGTCCGTACCATCCTCTTTTTGGTACAAAAAATATTTATGGTTAATCAGGGGTTCAAATCCCATCGCTGCTTGATAGATTCGCTCAGAAACTTCCACGCGGGCTTTGATTTTTTTTGCCTGATCCGCCAAAAGCTGCATCTGCTGGTAGATCTGAGACATTTGCATATCAGTCTGCGACTGCATGGCTGCCACTGCTCTTCCAGTGATTTTACCTTTATCTTCCGGCTTGACGATCGCGCTCCCAGAATGATGGGCATAGGGCAATAGACCCGGATTCTCGGTGGTTTTTTCTTTCATCTGGTCCAAGTCCAGATTTTCAATATTGATTTTTTTACCGCTCATTTATTCTTCTCCTGTACTGATTCTTTCTTTTAAATTTCCCTTCGACCCCGGAAAGGTGGTCTTTTGGGAGATGTCGTATCCTATCCATAACATGATTGCCATGAAAATGATAAAAAGAATCAAGAATATTTTTTTTCCTTTGTTCATGTCTTCCCTACTTTTCGATAGACAAAATAAGTGAGTTCACATCAATTTCCCCTTCTTTTGGGTAAACTTTCATACTATAAATAATGCATTTCAAAAATTGTTTCTAATTTTAGGGGAAGTACCAAACAAACTTTTACGTAAACCAGATTTTTCTCCCCATGTATCAATATATAAGTGAAGCCTCTATTTATCAGTATTTCGGAGATGATGATCCTGAGATGATCAGAGACATGATTCAGATTATACTAGATACAAATGTTAATGACCTACAAGAACTACCAAAGTTTTTAGAAAATGGGGATTTTGAAACCATTAAAAAAAGATGTCATAAAGCAAAACCATCCATGAGTTATATTGGGGCCATGAAAACCCGAAAGCTTCTGGAGAAAATCGAGGAAAATCTCGAAAATTCGAAAGAAGAAATCGATGAACTCCACGGACACATGGATGAAATCAAAAGGGAGCTTTTGGATTTTCTGAAAGAAAAAACTTAAATCTCTCTTTAAATGATCAAAAAAATAATTTGGATTAGCCTAATCACCCTAATCCAAGGTAGCCTATTTGCTCAATCCTCCCTCTTCGTAGAATACATCATGCGTGATCCCAGTTGGATGGGATATTTTCCATCTGGAGTCGAATGGAGTGATGATAGTAAAACCATTTACTTTCAATACAATCCCGAAAACAACCCAGCAGACTCCCTATATCAAATTCAGCTTAGCGACCTTTCTTCTATCGAAAAAGTTGACTGGAAGATGGATCGGGAGCGATCAAGGTCTCAAGAATCCTTCAACTCCGATAAAAGCCTTCGCATATTCGTAGGTCCAAATGATCGGATTATTTTAGAAGACCTCGAAAAAAATTCACAAAAAGAGCTGCTTAACTGGCACACTCGGGTTTCTTATCCCACCTTTTTGGCCGATGAAGACTTTCTCTTCTTTGTAAGCGAGCAGAATATCTACACGCTTGAAATCTCCACCGGAGTAGTCAAAAGAGTGACCAATATTTCCAACGGTTCCCAACCTTCTTCATCAGGATCCGGAAAAAGTGATTCAAAGGCTTCCAAGCCATTTTTAGAGTCAGAAAATTTGAAGCTTTTGGAGGTGGTACGTCAGCGGGAAGAAAAAAGGGAAATGAGACAAGCTTACCGCGAAGCAACTCAGATTACACCCGAAAAAGAATTCACCTATTACACCGGAGGGAAAAATCCATCCAACTTACAGCTTTCACCAGACGGAAGATTTGCGAGCTTTTCATTTTTCAATCCTTCCAGCAATAAAAACACGGCAGTTCCCAACTACGTCGATGCATCAGGTTACACCGAGGACCTCAATGCCCGTCCAAAAGTAGGCACCAAGCCAACTACATCTGAGATTGGAATTTATGATCTGAATAGAGATACGGTTTATTTTATAGAAACCTCCAAACTTCCCGGTATCAAAGATTTGCCTGATTATGTGATTGATTATCCTGATCGGGAATGGGAAGAAAAAGAGCGAGATTTGGCCCTATTTGGACCAGTGTTTTCCCCTGATGGATCGCAAGCCATCGTCGTAGTAAGATCCATTGATAACAAAGATCGCTGGATTACCTTGGTTGATTTGGAGACAGGGGAATTAACGACTTTGGACAGACAGCGAGATGAAGCCTGGATCGCCGGACCTGGAATCGGTTGGACTTACTCAGGAGGCACTTTGGGATGGCTACCAGACGGAAAACACATTTATTTCCAATCGGAAGAAAGCGGCTATTCACATCTATACATCCAAAATGTAGACACACAAGTCAAAACAGCATTGACGAGTGGAAACTATGAAGTTTTTGACCCTTTCATCTCCAAAGACAAAAAATCCTGGTATCTGACCACCTCCGAAGTTGATCCGGGAGAGCGGCATTTTTACCGTATGCCTCTGATGGGCGGGAAAATGGAAAAACTGACCTCCATGACCGGAAACAATGAAGTTAAGCTTTCCCCGGATGAAAAGCATCTTGCCATACTTCACTCCTACTCCAATTCTCCCACGGAGCTCTATCTCCAAAAAAACAAGGTAGAGGCTGAACCTATCAAATTGACCAGTGGTCAAAGTGAGGAGTTTCAGGCGTATGATTGGAGAGATCCGGAAATTATCCGTTTCCAAGCAGCAGATGGTGCGATGGTTCCAGCACGGATCTACGAACCCAATCCAGAAAAGAAAAATGGAGCTGCCGTGATCTTTGTGCACGGTGCCGGTTACCTACAAAATGTCCATAAATGGTGGAGTAGCTATTTTCGAGAGTACATGTTCCACAATCTATTGGCCGATTTGGGGTATACCGTTTTGGATATTGACTATCGTGCTTCAGCAGGATACGGTCGGGATTGGCGAACAGGAATCTACCGTCACATGGGTGGAAAGGACCTTTCTGACCAAGTAGATGGCGCAAAGCACCTGGTAAGCAATTATGGAATTGATGCAGATCGAATTGGAATTTATGGTGGGAGCTATGGAGGCTTTATCACGCTGATGGCCCTATTCAATCACCCGGATGTTTTCGAATCAGGTGCAGCGCTTCGCTCCGTCACGGATTGGGCTCACTACAATCACGGCTACACCTCCAACATTCTCAATACACCTGAGGAGGATCCCATTGCGTATAGACGCTCCTCACCTATCTATTTTGCTGAAGGACTGGAAGGTCACCTCCTCATCGCTCATGGCATGGTAGATGTCAATGTTCATTTTCAGGATGTCGTGAGACTCTCCCAGCGATTGATCGAATTAGGAAAAGATAATTGGGAAATGGCTGTCTATCCGGTGGAAGATCACGGATTTGTAGAGCCTAGCTCCTGGACTGATGAATACAAACGTATCCTTAAACTCTTCAACAGCACTTTATTGAATGAATAAGCAAGTTTACACAAGGGTTGCTGCGCTACTGCTGAGCATCCCTATCCTAGTCTTTTCTTGTCAAAGCCCATCCGAAGAAAAGGAACCCAAAAGAGGCCTGATTGCAGAAAAAGCCATGGTTGTCTCTGCTCGAGGGGAAGCTTCTCGCATTGGGATTGAGATTATGAAAAAAGGCGGAAATGCCTTTGACGCCATGATGGCTACAGAAATGGCTCTTGCCGTGACCTTTCCTTTTGCAGGAAATTTAGGAGGCGGCGGTTTTGCGGTCTATCGCTTGGCAAATGGAGAAATTGGTTCCATAGACTACCGTGAGAAAGCACCGGGAGCGGCACATCGAGATATGTATTTGGATGAAAATGGGGATGTAATTCCTGGTCTGAGTACGAAGGGAGCCTTAGCTTCAGGAGTGCCTGGTACAATAGCAGGGATTTTCGAAGCTCAGTCCAAATTTGGGAAGTTGGAGCCAAAAGAAATCCTCCAACCGGTAATCGATTTGGCTAGAAATGGATTTGTAGTCAGTACTCAGCAAGCAGGACGATTGCAGAGTATTCGCGAGGTGGTTCGTGAAGTAAATGGGGAAAACACCTTTTATGGAAAAGAATGGAATGCAGGCGATACCATTAAGAATATTGCCTTAGCCGAAACTTTGGAACGCATCGCCAGCAATGGTCGAGATGAATTTTACCAAGGAGAAACTGCAAAAATTCTTGTGGACCACATGCAAAAAATGGGTGGTATTATCACAGAGGAAGATCTTGCTGCTTACGAGGCAGCTTGGCGAGAGCCGATTGTATTTGATTACAAAGAACTACGAGTAATCTCCATGGCACCGCCTAGCTCCGGTGGAGTGACCATTGGTCAGATTTTGAAAATGGTCGAACCCTATGATCTCCAAGCAATGGGGCACAATTCGGCAGATTATGTACAAGTATTGACCGAAGCCATGCGCAGAGCCTACGCCGATCGAAATTATTACCTCGGAGACCCTGACTTTGTAGATATTCCTATTGATGAACTTTTAGATGATGATTATTTAAAAGAAAGAATGGGAAGCTTCAACCCGGAAATGGCTACCCTGTCAGCTGATATTGCTGAAGGAAAAGTCCTTTTTGCTGAAAGCATGGAAACCACCCATTATTCCATCATGGATGAGGAAGGCAATGCACTTGCTGTCACCACAACACTTAATGGAGCTTATGGATCCAAGGTTTATTTGGATGAGCTAGGCTTCTTTATGAATAATGAAATGGATGATTTCAGCAGTAAAACGGGCGTTCCAAATATGTTTGGACTGATTGGCGCTGAGGCTAATAGCATTGCTCCGGGAAAACGAATGCTCAGCTCCATGACTCCTACTTTGGTTGAGCGAGATGGGAAATTATGGATGATACTCGGAACACCAGGCGGCTCTACGATTATCACAGCCGTAGCCCAAACCATCCTCAACGCTTATGAATTTGACATGACCATGCAGGAAGCGGTTGAAGCACCCCGATTCCATCATCAATGGCTACCTGATCAGATTCTGTTTGAAGAAAACACCTTGGATTCTGCTTTGCTAAAAGCTCTCTCAGCGAAAAATTACCTGATCAATGAAGGTAGAACCCCCATCATCGGTTCGGTAGATGCCATCATGCTTTTGCCGGATGGGAAACTAGAAGGTGGAGCTGACCCGCGTAGGGAAAATGAAGCGGCGGGGTATTAAAAAAAGGCTATCTTAAATTTATGTTTTACCGTCACCGCGAGGCTTAACACTTAGGAGAATGAAATAAACAAGATGATATTTTGATTTGAGAATTTTTGTTTATCGAAATGCCGTAGGCATGAATCATTGACTAGCCAGCCATTTCAATGGCTGGAAAGTGAAAGCTACAGATTTTATGAAATGCCGTAGGCATGACCGACAAATATTCCATAAACGACTGATCTGAATTTGGAAATTTCCCAACCCGTCATCGGTAGTGAAGCGAAGCCCGCCTCCCGGAGGGCAGGCAGTCCCAAAAAAGGGAAGGCAATTTACAAGATTGCCTCAGGACGCTACCATTAAAATACTTTTATCCTTCCACTTTCTTCGAATACACACGCCCAAACCGATCCTTAGCTTCAAAAACCAAATTCTCAGAATTTGTAGGTTGGAAGAAGAACATGTGATCATTCAATTGAGGCTCTACCCATTTGCGTCTAGCAGGTAATTCCGGTCCGCTATGCAATTCCATACTCCAAGGATCTTTTGCCATAATCTTCTCAGGAGAACCCACCTTTATTCCATTTTCATACCAGCTGAGTTCCCAAGCCGGATCATAATTCCAGCAATTCACAGAAACAAAATCTTGAAAATCGGGATGATAGCCTTTAGGATAAACCCGGAATTGCTCATCAATACTCAGCCCCGTTCCCTTGTATTGCCATTTTAATTCGGATCCCTTTGCTTCATAAACCGCATATCCACTTGGTGTACCATCATGACAAATCGGACCAGACCACCAGGCCCCACATACAGTACCATGACAATGCTCATAGACATGCCCCATAATCATATTATCATTAAAATGGGTATGTCCTGATAAAATGTGGGCATTATAACCCTCCAATAATCGATAAAGATGCTCTCGATTACTCACGGTACCTCCCAAAGTATCCCGGTCCGGATAGCGCTGCACTGCTCCAGTGTAGGTGGGGATATGCAAGGAAACTACCACTGTTTTTCCTTTTTCGACCAAAGCCAAATCCTGCTCCAACCAAGCCAATTGCTCCTCTGGGATATAACCGATGTATTTGGTGCCAACTCCGAGGTAAAACACATCATCCAAAACCACATAATGAACCTCTCCCCGATTCCAGGAGTAATAAGTAGGCCCAAAGTGACCCTTGAAAGTCGTTGCCGTTCCTTCATCGGATCGCACACCAAAGTTCATATCGTGGTTACCTATCACCTGGAAAAAAGGAATACCCGTTGCAGCAATTCCTTGATTGTATTCTTTGAACAGCTCCAATCGGTCGAAAACCAAATCTCCACAGCCAATTCCAAAGGTATTGGGGTCACTTAGCCTAGCGATCGTTTGCTGGACATCCGGAATGCTTGTACTGAGCAATTGTCCTGCTTCATAATCATCTTGAATCTGCGTGTCTGAAAGCAAAAGAAAATGATGGTTTTCGTCCGACGCAGCATTGGGAATTAGATTAAAAGAACAGGTTTGATCGGATTGATTCGGAATGATTCTCTGAAAGAAAGCTGCAGATCCATTTGCCTGCTTTTCGATCTGATAGCCGGAAGGGATGGATAGAAAAACAAACTCACGGTCATTGAATGAAATCAACTCATATTCACCATTTCCATCAGTAAGCACAATGGTACGACCGTCAGATACGGCTACGCCGGAAAGCCCCTTTCCACTCGCACTTACCTTGCCTCTCAATCGTATGGCTGAAAATGGATTCAAAAGCCTCCCGGAAGGAACGGGATCAGCTAATACAGATGTACCCATAGAAAGCCAAGCTGCAGAACTCAAGCCCAATGATTTCAGAAAATCTCGTCTTTTAAACATGGTTGTGTAGATTAATTTTTAGAAAAAGGAATAAGCAAATCCGCATAGTTTGCACCACCCTCCCCTTTGATTTGAAAGGTTATTTCTTGATTCTCCCAGTCAATTTCGGCCAAACCGTAGTTTAATTTGGCAATCAAGTCTCCGATTCGATAGCGGTTCGGTTCCTCGGATATGCTGCTCCAAGTATGCGTCAAACCACTTGATGTAATCTCGTAAATACCATCTGGGAATCGCTCATCAGTCATTTTCATCAGTTCGGCGATATGTCGATCTCCACTGAGTAGAATAGGAGTTTTTGCACCCGATGCAGCAATCAAACTCAGCAGACGCTCCCGCTCTTGAGGAAAATTGGCCCATTTTTCATAGGCATGCTGTGTGGGTAAAAACTGAATCCCCGAAACGATCAGATTCACCTTGGCAGGACTGGTTTTCAATTCATTCTCCAGCCATTTCCATTGCTCCTCTCCCAGTATTTGGCCGTCCACATTGGGTTGATACACCCGGTCGATGCGCATCAAAGTATCTCGATGATATCGCGCATCCAATAAAATTACTTTGACCAGATTTTCTCCCTTTCCAAATAGATGAGCAGCATAAGCTCCTTCCCGTTTGCGCTCGGGTGCAGCCTGAGGAACATCCAGAAAGTCTAGCATTAACTGTTGGGAAGCTGCTTTTTGGGCAAAATATTTTCCCCCATCATTGATCCCATAATCGTGGTCATCCCAAATCCCAATTACTTTGGAAGTGCGCTTGAGTGCCTGATAACTTTCTACCCGATTCTGGCGATTGTATTTGGCTTTAAGGGTGTCCATATTGGGAGAATCCCCGTAAATGTTATCCCCCATCCAAATCCAAAGCTCCGGGTTGTCTGCCACAATGGATTGCCAAAGGGGCTGTGGACTATCCTGACGATTGCAGGATCCAAAAGCTATTCGGGTGATTTCTTCATTTGAGGTGGTCAGACCTTTTGGTTTGCAGGCAAAAAACAAGGGGAATCCCACAAGAAGGATAAGACCAAGCGTTTTTAAGTTTTTCACGACTTTTGATTTTTCTTTTGAAGATCGAAAACTTTGTGATTTTCTCTTCCCCACTCCAAAAATTTATCAATTTCTTAACCTTCCATTAAGGCAAAAGCTTTTGCTTGTCTTTCCCAATTTTTTTTCCAAAATTTAGAATAAGTGCTGACATAGAGCAGCTTAAGATTTTAATCCTAGTTTTTTAAACCCTTTCAAAATTCTTAGCCATGGTCAAACATTACATCATCACCAATCGAGAAGTCACTACCCGCCGAAGTAGAAATTACATTTCCGTCAATGAAACAGAGTATATGCGAAAGGACGGCGATGAGGAAGCTCGTCATAATCTACGCTACGGAACGATCAGTTTTGACCCAAAAAAAGCCAAAAAACTGAAAGACTTCGATATTCAGATTATTCCTGAGGTAGATGAAAGTCTTTTGGCAAACTATGCCGACGATAAGGACGTGAGCAAAGCCAAGTTTCCTTCTACCGCTATTTTCACCGAACTGTATGAGTCGGGAATCAAGGCCAGCAAAAAGAGCCCTGAAGGCGATCATATCCGTATCTCGGAAGACATCCTGGTCTTTGTACATGGATTCAAGTCCGATTTGGAAACAGCCATGCAAACCCTCTGTGAGCTTCACAAACGATATGTAGAGCCGGAAGACTCCACGATCAAGCACTTGGTATTATTCACTTGGCCTGCCAAGAAAAAACTGCTTAAGTATCGCTCTGACGCCTATGATGCGATGCAGTCGGGCTTTGCTTTGGCACGTTCCATGGCTTCGCTTCGGGAGTTTTTCAAAAAGAAATTTGTGGAAGAGCGAAAGCCGCTGTGTGATCAAAAAATCCATCTGATGTGTCATAGCATGGGAAATCGGGTGCTGGAAAACATGGTCAAAGGTGTACAAGATATCGGGCTGGACATCAACTCGATTTTCGGAGAGATTTTATTGGTGGGCGCTGATATCGATTACTATGCACTGGAGCGTCCAAATCCACTTTATCGCCTCATTGATTTTGGGGAACGAGTGCATGTGTACTATCACAATAAGGATCAGGCACTAGGAATCTCCGAGCTTACCAAAAATGCCTTCAATAGACTGGGGAGATGGGGCGCCAAGAATTCAGTCAATCTGGCAGATGACATCTATCAATGTGATGTGACCGAGATCGATGATGACAAGGGCTTGCTTCATGACACGGTTCATCATTGGTATTACACCAATTCCCCATCGGTGGTGGAAGATATCATCGAAGTGATGAAGGGTGGAAACTCCATTTTCAACAGATAAGCCATGGCTAAGCGTAGATTTTCTGACCTGCACTGTCACAATCATATGCGTGCGCATTTTCAGATGCAGGAAAAAGCAAAAAAATTCAGAAGAAAAGGAGAATTCAGCCCTTGGACCGTCATTGCATCCAATCATAGAAACCATCAAAAGGGCGTGATGGGGGCCAGCTACAGTCAGATCGATTTGGTCAAATGCTGGAATTCCAACCTTCGCCTTACCTTCAATTCCCTGTATCCGCTAGAGCGCCAATTTGTGAAGGGCATTGACCCAAAAATCGGAAAAGATAAATGGTTCCGATTTTTGACCTCGGCCATTTTGGGTTCAAAGGGAATCCGCCGGGACCTGCTACAAACTGCCTACATGCGCATTCCGGATAAGGTCGTGGATTACTTCCAATCGGACGATTATGATTACTGGGAGTCACTACAGCGAGAGCGGGATTTTGTCATGATGGATTCGGGAAAGCGAATCCGGAGAAATGAAATTCACGTTCCCCAAGCTTTGCTCCGGGAGGAGCGACTTGCCAGAAAACTGGCCAATCAGCACCCAAGGCTCTATTATGCTGAGAATGCTTCCTATCGCATTCCAAAAAGTCGGAAAGAACTCCAAAAATCACTGGAGGACGATCAGGAGATCACCATGATTTTGACTATCGAAGGAGCGCATGCCTTAGGTACCGATCGGGTACAATCCATCGAAGAAATCTCCCAACGCGTAAAGGAAATCAAAGAAAACTGGGAGGCTCCGATCTTCTTCATCACCTATGCCCATCACTTTGACAATCATCTCTGTGGTCATGCCCACTCCATACCAGGTATGGGTAAAATCCTCATGGACCAATCCGAGCGAATGAATGCGGGTTTCAATAATGATGGCAGAAGGATTCTCAAGGAACTCCTGGGCATTAATGGAGATTTTGAGCGGGATGAATCGCTCGGCTATCGCATTCTGATTGATGTCAAACACATGAGTGCAAGATCAAGAAAGGAATTCTACAGTCTGGTGGGCAAATGTCTGGACAAAGGAGATCGAATCCCTGTCATTGCCTCCCACTGTGGCTATTCGGGAATTTCCAGCTTGGATCGGCATATTGAATTGGAGGATTGTGAAGTGGATGACTATACCGATGAAAGCGGGAAATTCAATGCTTGGAACATCAATATGTGTGATGAGGATATCGAATGGATAGTCAGAACTCGGGGAATGTTTGGAATCTCATTTGATCAGCGGATTCTGGGAATCACCAAAAATGATTTGAAAAACAATCCGAAACGAAACGGAATTCAGCTCATTTGGGAAAATATCGAAGCCATCATCAAAAGTGCCTACGCCAATCCAAATCTAAGCGAAGAAGAAAAGCCACTCGTATGGAATTGCCTGACCATCGGAACGGACTTCGAAGGCTTGATTGACCCGGTAGACTACTACCCTACTGCTTTGGAGTTTGACTTATTCAGCAACAATTTGATTTTCGAAATCGAGCAGGCCCGCAAGAAAAGCGGACAAAAACATCTTGCTCATCTCAAATCCAGAGAAGATGTAGAAAAAGTGGTGGAGGATTTTTGTTTTAATAATTCGAAGCGGTTTGTGGCTGAAAATTATTTGGGCTGATAGCGGGAAGATGGAAGTGGGAAGTGGGAAGCGCGAAGCCTCGGAATTCTGAATACTAAGGCTGATTTGAGGCCAGTCACTCGTCTGTTGTGCTGCTTTTCCGAAAGCAGCACTCAGCTTAGGTTAGCGCAAGTCTCAGGCTTTGTGCTTGAACTAATACAGTCTCCTGACTTCTAGGGTTAATCGTTTCCATCTTGCTGGCATCAAATCTGATTTCCTATCAAAAATAAAGCGCCAGCGCTGGAATTGTGTTTGTGACTTTTACCCTAGGTTGCGCTGAGCCTCGTACCTCGGCATGCTTACCCAGGGCTATTACATCTCGTGTCCACCACGGCGGACTGGCACTTCAGCACTCACTCAAACAATTTTGTTGTGCTGCTTTTCCGAAAGCAGCACTGGCAAATTTCCCAAATCATCCTGCTGATGGAGTGGCAAGATAACTAGAAAATTATACGTAATCATTCCTGTAGTTCAAAATAGCCTTGACTTAGTTCGAATAGCTTACCGAGTGGAATAGAAGTGAACCAAATATAATTTGGTTAATGGTAAAGAAGCAGAATTTCAAATTATTTATCCTACAAATTAGTCTGTAAAAACTTTTTTTTTGAAAGAAATGGATTTATATTCATGCAACATTATTGCATTTTTTTTAGATAGTTGAACACCAAAAAAGGGGCTTCCAAAAAAGCCCCTTTTTAAATAATAGCATCAAGCCCCTCAATCTTCCCCAAAAATCTCCTTCACTACCCAGCCTTTCCCCCACTCATCCTTTTCCTTTTCAGTCCAGAGTTCCGGGAAGAAAATCACCTTCTGAAAACGGGGAGGAAGGTACTTTTGCCAGTTGGTACCTCCTGTAGCGGCAATATCGACGGGATCACGCTGCAAGTAGCGAACGGCCGATTTGTAATGGGCCAAGGGCCAAAAAACATTCGCCTTCAGATCAAACTGTTTCATCAATTCAACCAATTCCTTGCTTGGTGAATTGATTTCCATAAAGCGTTGCCAGATATTTTTTCGCCGATAGGAATCGATAATTTCCTTTAGCTTCTTCCCGTATTTCAGGTTGAAATTTTTCAGAGTCAGCGTCTTTTGACCGGTAGCCAATTCGATCGCACCCTGCTGCCAGTAGAGATGCTCAAAAATATCATCTGCCGGAGAATGATAGTCAAAATCGTCTCTGGAAGCCAAAGCCACCAATTGAAAGGCGTCCGCTGCCATGAGTTCGATCTCCCGATACTGGGCACTTTGAAAGCCTGATGAGGGAAGCAGAGACATTCTGAATTTCAGGAATTGCTCACGCTCCATCCCCTTCCACATCATCGCAAAAGAAGAAATCAAATGATCAAAATACATCAGAATCCGTTCTAGACGGGTTTTGAAAAAGTCCTCATCCAGTTTTTCATTCTCGGAAATCTGCTCCATTTCGGAAATGATCAATTTGAAATAAAGCTCGGTGATCTGATGATAAATGATAAAAATCCGCTCGTCCTTGAAGCTGGTTTTGGGTTGCTGTAGGGATAGCAACACATCCAAATTGATGTATTCCCAATAGGTCAGGTAATCTGCATAAAGCAGTCCTTCCAAGTAGGAAAGCATATCCTGGCCGGATGCTTTAAACTTTTCTTCGAGTTGTTTGATTTTATCTAAAATACGTGGGTCAAATTGGGAGTCACTCATGGCTAAATTTTATCAAAAATGGTAGTTTTTTCCCCTTCGATCTATTTACTTCGAAAGGTCTTGGGGCTTTTCTTCCCGACAAAAATCAAGCATTCAATTCAATAAACCAAAAAAGGCATGGAGGCTGTAGGAATTCAAAAATCACAGAAGCAGGACACCTTCGAAGGGGTAGACTTCCTCGATATAGACGATTTGTTGACGGAAGAGCACAAACTCATCCGTAGTTCGATCCGCGATTTCGTAAAGCGGGAGATTAGTCCTTACATTGAGGATTGGGCTCAGAAGGCTCATTTTCCCTATGAAATCGTCAAAAAATTCGGAGATGTAGGCGCTTTTGGACCCCAAATACCCGAGGAGTATGGCGGCGGAGGTTTGGATTATATCGCCTATGGTTTGATTATGCAGGAGATTGAGCGAGGAGATTCAGGGATGCGCTCCACGGCTTCTGTACAAGGATCCTTGGTCATGTATCCGATCTACAAATTTGGATCCGAAGAGCAGCGACAAAAGTACCTTCCAAAATTAGCTTCAGGAGAAATGCTCGGTTGCTTTGGCCTGACCGAACCTGACCACGGTTCCAATCCAAGCGGCATGGTCACCAACTTCAAGGATATGGGCGATCATTACTTGCTGAATGGGTCCAAAATGTGGATTTCCAATTCTCCCAAAGCAGATATCGCAGTAGTTTGGGCTAAAAATGAGGAAGGTAGAATTCACGGTCTGATCGTCGAGCGTGGCATGGAAGGCTTCTCTACTCCCGAAACACACAACAAATGGTCGCTTCGGGCTTCCTGCACCGGGGAGTTGGTTTTTGACAATGTGAAAGTTCCGAAAGAGAATCTCCTACCCGGCAAGTCAGGATTGGGAGCTCCGCTGATGTGTTTGGATTCCGCCCGTTTCGGAATTGCCTGGGGGGCTATCGGTGCTGCTATGGATTGCTATGAGTCTGCGAGAAAGTATGCGTTGGAGCGCATTCAATTTGACAAGCCTATTGGCAGCTTCCAATTGATTCAAAAGAAACTAGCAGAAATGCTTACCGAAATCACCAAAGCACAATTGCTGGCTTGGAAAGTGGGTAAAATGATGAATGAAGGCAAAGCCAAGACGGTGCATATTTCTATGGCCAAGCGCAATAATGTAGAGATGGCCTTGAATATCGCCCGAGAAGCCCGTCAAATCCACGGAGGAATGGGGATCACCGGAGAGTATCCCATTATGCGACATATGATGAATCTGGAATCCGTGATTACCTATGAAGGAACACACGATATCCATTTGCTGATTTTAGGAAATGAAATTACCGGAATTCCGGCTTTTAAATAAGGGTTCTTAAAAAGGTATTAAGCTCCCCCATTCTGATGGGAATTGGGATGGGGGATTAATTTTTAATTATTTCGAATTAAAGGGAGTTTAGCGTTACAAGTGAAGAAGTGCTTGGCCATCTAAGTATGGTATTTTGTCAGAATTGTAAATTCATGAAAATAGAAAAGCTTAGATTTAATCTATGCTTAGAGTCGATAATCAATCAACATTCCAAGTGGCTTCTGGATCCCCGTCAAAAGCTTCATCTATTGTAAAATCATCAAAACCATTATATCCACCATATTTTGTAGTTCCAGAATCATAAAAGTCATTATCCCAAAAATCATCTTCATAATTCTTCTTTTTGATAAAATTTAAATAATTTTGATATTTTAATTTTTTTGTATTTTGTAAATCTATATATTTTTTCAATCCTTCTACAATTTTAGGATTGTTTAAATTAGATTTTAACGATTGTATTATTGGTAAATTCCAAAAAACTTCATCAGAAATTATGAAAGACTTTACGTTAATTAAACACCAAGGAATATAACCTGGGTATTGTTTAATAGCACTCCGAACAGTTTCTCCTTTGTATTGGCCAAATCCCAAAACTGTGTCCATATCATGAAAATAGTATTTCATTTTTTAAGCTATTTATTAAAATTATTAATGGTTAAATTGTTTCGATACTTGAGTCCTTCCATTGATTATCTATCATTGAAAAGCATTGGATTAGTTTATAAAAATAAATCTTTCCACCACCTAATGAAGAATATTTTATGGTAACAATCCTTTTTAAATTTCTTTCTTCTCCATTCGCTTTTTGAAGGAATGATTTGAATTCTTGTGGGTTAATTCCAAAGCTCCATTCAGAATTTTCGTCTGGAAATCTAAAATAGTTTTGTTCAGTAAAGTTAAAAAGGATTTCTTCATGAAAAGTTATTTGAATTCTCGATTCTAAAATTTTTGCAGGTGAATTAGTTATTCTAAATCCGAGGAGATTAGGTCTTGGTATAAGCCCATTTGTAGGGTCAAGATAGCTATAAGATGAGGCCCAAATGAAAGGCCTCGAACTTCTTACATAGTCTTTTCTATTCCACCAAAGTGAAATAAGTGAGACAATTAAGGATATAAGTGCAATGAAAATTGGAATCCATTCCTGATACCATGATAATTCTGGAAAATTTTCTATAAAAACTCTTAATTCTTTCATATTTGATATATACTAATCATCCAAATCATTTTTTCTTGAATCATGTTTAATGGAAAGAAATAAATAGTAAACATCTACTGCTTGCCTTTTGAATAATTTGAGATAATTATAAAACAATAGAAATGAACTTATGGAAAATAAACCCATTATAGACCAAGACGCCCAATCCATTTTACTTCCGGCCAAACAATCCAAAAATAAAAATCTAAAAGCAATATAAAATAAAAATGTTGCACATACATTTCTTGAGAAACCATATAAATTCACAAAATGATGTACACGAGGTGCTAGGTAAGGTCTAGTGGTGATAATATAAGAATAAAGCAGCCAATAATAATCTTTTGAATTAACATCAAATTCAAAAACCTTTTTTACTTCATCTTTTATTTCTCTTATCATTTGACTATTAAATGGCCTTCGATAACTACCAAATAAAATTGGCCATTTAGGGTTATCACCACCTTTCATAAGGATTGATGAAGGATAACCAAAAACAAATCTCACAAATAATCTTTCTATAAATAAACTAGCAAAGGCTGAAACCACATGTCCTATTAAGTAACAGAAAAATAAAAACAGTATAAAGGGAATAAATTTAAAATCAGATAATGTTCCCGTTGAAAAGAAATCGAGTAAATAATAAATTTTTAAATCTAAGGATTTTATGGTTTCTAGTTTAATTTCAGAATTATTTTCCATTTTTCTAAGAATGGCGGCTAAATCATAATCCACAATTAATAAAGATGTTAGAAAAAATCCAGGAAGCAAGTACCCGAAAATCGAATACAAGGATAATGATTGATTGATATAATTTTGAAACCTTTCCATAATTGCAAAAGAACTAGATTTTTTCTCCTTTCGGCTCCAACGCCTCCCTTAACACCTGCTGCAAGAGCAACTCATTTTGCTGCTGACTTTCCTTGATACTCGCCTCCAACTCATCACAATACGCCATCAACTCATCCAACTTGGCGACTATGCGTTGTTGTTCGGAGAGTGGTGGGAGTGGGACAGTCATCATTCTCGCTTTTGCCATTCCAAATACAGGGTATGACATTGTGCTTTTTTTCTCCAATAGAATTCTATCAGCCACTGGGCTAGATAAAAAGTAAAACAAAAATTCAGAAGTGATTAGTGAATTCTCTGCCTGAATTAAAATAACATTGGCTGACAAAGTGTAATTGAAAGGCTCTGGCAACTTAACTGGTTTTCCTATTGTGCCTATTTTTCCGAATATAAAATCACCTTTTCTTAATTGATATCTATTTTGATGTTCTTCTAAAATGTTGAAACCCACTTTTCTTGCAGATAAAAAATTGACAGATCCATCACTATTTATATCCTTCATAGCCACATAGGGAATTCCGTCTTTACTTTCGGGTGGAGTACGATGGCTTGGTTGGGGGTCAATATATTCAGCTAGGGTATTTCCTCTACACCACACCCAATTCTCGGGTATTTCAAAAGGAATCTCCTCTTCGGTGATGGGCGGCAGAGGTTTTTGCTTTTTGATTTTCTTTGACTTAATCAAGCGTTCTTTCTCTGCTTTGATTTTTTCCAAAAGCACCGAAGCAGGTTCTTCATTTTCATCCTGAGGCACCAATTTGCCTTGCATAGCTTCCCGCAAAAAGGCCTGGCGGAGTTGCTTTACTAAATCGAGTTGGTGGGTGAGTTCGGTATCTAACCCTTCTGAAGATTCTTGTGTAAAAACAAAAAGTTCCTTTACTTCTTGCTGTTTCTCTATATCAAAATAGGGCAGCTTGTATTTTCCAAATGCAGTTAGTCCAATTGCTTCTTTTGATGTTCCCGCTTTAGTATTCCGAACAATTTCATCTTTAAAAGCCTGAAAAATTAGATGATAAAATTTTAAGTCAATTGGGTAATTCCTAGGATCTCTTGGAGTCACGATAAAGCATAAGTCACTCGCAATAAATTTTCCATTTACATAATGTGTTCGTCCTAAAGAACCAGATGCAGCTGCTGCAAAAATGAGTGCCTCACATTCGTGCGAATATTCATTGTGAGTTTTCCAATCAGCCGCTGCGGTAATAAAATCATATTTACCCGGAGTGCATTTGGAACTTTGCAAACCGCCTTTTTCAAAATGAAACAAGTCTTTAATCTTCATTAAGCTCATTGCACAGCCACCTTTAATTGGTTCAACAACTCATGGCTTTTGCTAAAACTTTTGTCCAGCATCTCCATCAATTCCCCACTGCTGTGGATGATTTCTTCTTCCTTCTTGGTCGGGTTTTTAATGTCCAAATCATAGTTGCGGTCAACAATGGTTTGAATGTCCACTTTCCAGCTTAAGTCGGATTCTTTGCGGTCGTTCCACCATGCTTTGATTGGGTCAAATTCTTTGATTTGTAAAGGCCTAGTTTTGCTGTATGCTTTTTGACCCTCCGGCAGGCGATGTCCATAGTACCAGATTTCTTTGGTTGGTTCGCCCTTCGTAAAGAAAAGTAAGTTGGTAGCTACCGTGGCATAGGGCTGAAACACGGAGTTGGGCAAACGGATAATGGTATGCAGATTGCATTCTTCCAAGAGTCGTTGACGTACTCGTTGCTTTACACCATCACCGGTCAAAGAGCCATCCGGCAAGACAATACCTGCTCTTCCGCCATTTTTCAGCAAGTGAATCATCAAGACCAAAAAGAGGTCGGCACTTTCCTTGGTGCGGAAGTTTTGCGGAAAGTTGTTTTCGTTGTTGTTGGCTACTATGCCCCCAAAAGGAGGGTTTGCCAAAATAGCATTCACTCTGTTTTTCTCTGTGTAATTGCTAAGCGGCTGGTCCAAACTATCACGGAAAGTGATGTTGGGCACTTCCATGTCGTGCAAAATCAGATTGGTAGTCGCCAGCAAATAAGGAAGCGGTTTGTATTCCCAGCCAATGATGTTTTTGGCAATGCTTTCCCGTTCTTCTACACTGTTGGCTTGGGTTTTCAAATGCTCAATAGCGGCAGTTAAATAACCGCCTGTACCGCAACTTGGATCCAAAATCTTTTCACCCAATTGGGGATTGATCATTTCGCATATAAACTCCGTAATGGCTCTTGGTGTGTAGAACTCGCCACTTTTACCTGCACTTTGTAGTTCCTTCAGAATGGTTTCGTAGAGTTCCCCAAAAGCGTGGCGGTCTTTGGCAATGTTGAAGTCAATCTCATTCAGCTTGTTCAACACCTTGCGGATATTGATGCCGCTTTTCATGTAGTTGTTGTTTCCTTCAAACACCTCACGGACAATCAAAGCCCGCTTGTTTGCCAGGTCATCACTCATACCCACTTTCAGGTTTTTGAGAGTGGGGAATAGTTTTTGATCCACGAACTGTTGCAGCTCGTCACCTGTCATACCTTCATCATCACCAGCCCAAGCATCCCAATGGAATTCTTCGGGAATGGGGCTTTCGTAATCGTCTTTTAGGATTTCCAATTCCTTATCCTTGTCAGAAAAGATTTTAAGAAAAAGCATCCATCCGAGTTGTTCGATTCGTTGTGCATCACCGTTTAGTCCGGTGTCTTGCCACATGATTTTACGGATGGAGTCTAAGATTCCTTTGAGGTTGGTCATTTAATTATTTTTGTTTTGCTCAATTTTAATCCCGAAGGGATTGGATGTTTGTAGAAAAATGTTGTTTCCATGATATTCGACCCCGATAGGGTCGTACCCTTAAACACGATTCATTTATCTATAAAGATATAACCCTTTCAGGGTCTTATTCAATCCATTCAAACAAATACTCATCTTTGTGCTCAATTTGAAATTTGGTTAAAAATTCTTTGTACTCTCCTTTAAATGTTCTCTTTCGATGGTGCTCTTTTTGATTTTGAATATAACTGATAACATCATCCAAAGCAGAATGAGAATAAGAAAAAGCACCATACCCTTCCTGCCATCGAAATCTGAATTTTGAAAATCTCTTTTGATTTACAAACTCATTACTAGCTTTCTTGATCTCCCTTACCAAATCCGATAAACAGCAGGAAGGACGCATACCAATTAAAAGGTGTATATGGTCAGGCATTCCGTTTATCGCAAGCAGCTTTTGGTCTTTATTCGTGACTATTCCCGTGATATATTTATACAACTCCTCTTCCCATGAGGAATGAATTAAACTTTCACGTCCTTTAACCGCAAAAACTACTTGAATATAAATTTGAAAAAATGTACCGGCCATAATCGTTTTTTTTGTTTTTGATTTTTCCTGCATATTAAATTGTTAAGATAGACTCAAGAGCTCCATAATTTTTGCCATCAGCGGCAGTTGTAAAGTAATTCTTTACAACTGAATTTTCTTGTAACTTCTTCTCTTTCAGTATGTTCTTAATGTGCTGACCAATGTTTTGCTTGGAGGTGTCAAAAAGTTCTGCTAGTTGATTTTGGTTCATCCAAACATCGCCATCCCGAGCATATAAAGAGACACTAGCCTTACCATCTGTCGTATTGTAGATAATGATCTCCGACATATCAAGCCCCTGTTTTATAAAGTTCTTGTTCTAATTCTTTCAATGCTTCCAAGTATTGCTTCTTTCCACCAAATCGACCAATAATCTCCAATGGCCCTCCAAATTGATCTAGAGGCTTTACCTTAAGAATATCCATACTTTCCAGATTCGTGATTCCTTCATCGGAATACTTATCTAAGAGTGCTTCCAATACCTTTCTTGCCTGCTCTCCATATTTGGTGAAGTAGTCCCGCTTCTTCACATTATTGGCTCGTTCCTTTCGGGTAAGCGGCGGTTGGTCAAATGCTACGTGACAGATTAAATCAAATAAGTCAACTTCCCTGTTTACTGCATCACGCAAAGCTTCAACCATTACCCCTTGATCTTCCAGTTCTTTGATGATTACTTCTTTCTTATCGCTACTATTCCAGCGATTTAAAAAATCATCTAGCGATTCAAACTTGCCCTTGATGAGTTCTTTGGTATGATCCTTTAGGCTTGTTGTAATGGGTTTGCCCTGATTGTCAAAATACATTTCACGACTGATCAGAACTGAAACATCTACCCCATTGACGTACACCTTTCTCCTAGGCTCATGCACCTTAGATGTTGGTGATTGTGGTTCTGGTTGCCTGATTTTAGGTTCAATGACGATTTCTTCTCCGGACTCTTCATCAATAATGGGTGACTCATTCGATTCCTCCTCGTCGACAATCCCTACTAAATCTGTTTCCTCTGACACAGGCTTGACCCGGATGGGATCACCGTCAAACTCTTTATCAGCAAATAAATCAGTCACATTTCTAAAGTCCAGAATGGTGAAGTACATTTTACCAAACTCCTCATTGATCCGTGTTCCTCTACCGACTATCTGCTTGAACTTGGTCATGGACTTGATCTCCGCATCCAGTACGATGACTTTGCAAGTCTGCGCATCAACACCAGTAGTCATCAATTCAGAAGTAGTTGCTATGACGGGGTAGGTTTCTTCAGGATTGATGAAATTGTCCAATTCTCGTTTTCCTTCATCATTATCCCCTGTGATCTGCATGATATACTTGTGGTTTTTTGCCACTAAGTCTGCATTGAGATTGGACAATGCAGAACGCATTCGCTCTGCATGATCTATATCCGAACAAAAAACGATGGTTTTTGCGAAGCGGTCATAGCCTTTCAAAAATTCAGTAAGTTTCTTGGCAACCGTCTGCGTCCGCTCTTCAATGACCAAGTTTTTATCAAAATCTTTTCGATTATATACCCGGTCTTCAACTTCATTTCCTTCCTTGTCTTTTTTACCTCTCTCTGGTCTCCAACCTTCCGCATCTACATTCAAGTTAACTCGTATCACTCGATACGGGGCAAGGAAACCATCATCAATTCCTTGTTTTAGGGAGTAGGTGTATAGCGGTTCACCGAAGTATTCACTATTTGAAACTTCATTGGTTTCCTTTGGAGTTGCGGTCAGACCAATATGAGTTGCTTTTTTGAAATAATTCAGAATTTCTCTCCAAGCACTGTCTTCTTTGGCGCTTCCTCTATGGCACTCGTCTATGACTATGAGATCAAAAAATTCAGGGGAAAATTGTTTGTAGGCATTTGCCTGCTCATCAGCACCCGACAAACCTTGATACAAGGCTAGATACACTTCGTAAGATTTATCGATCATCCGATGCTTAACCACCGTCATTTTATCCTTGAAATGCTTGAAATCCCCTCTCCTAGTTTGGTCAATCAATGCATTTCGATCCGCTAAAAAAAGAATGCGCTTTTTAGCTCCACTTTTCCATAGTCGATGAATAATTTGGAAAGCTGTGTACGTCTTTCCCGTTCCGGTTGCCATCACCAAAAGAATTCTATCTTGTCCCTTGGCTATAGCTTCAACCGTTCTGTTTACCGCAATTTGTTGGTAATATCTGGGTGAGCGACCACTCCCGTCAAAGTAGTAATCCTGAGCTACTACCTTCTCAGCTTCAGAAGTTTCAATGCCTTTGTATTTCTTGTATTTCTCCCAAAGCTCTTGAGGCGAAGGAAAGCTGTCAATAGCTAATTCAGTTTCAACATTTCCATCTGTTGTAGTTCTGTCATGAAAAATAAACCCATCACCATTGCTGCTAAATACACAAGGAATATCCAATATTTTGGCATAATCCAGTGCTTGTTGAATCCCAGCTCGGACAGAGTGTTTATTGTCTTTTGCCTCAACAATAGCAACTGGAATATTTGGCTTATAGTAAAGAATGTAATCTGCCCGTTTCCGGGTTCCCCTAGCTGTTAACTTGCCTCGGACATAGATTTTTCCATCAGTAAAAGACACCTCTTCAAGTAGCTGAGTCAATTTATCCCACCCAGCTTTTTCAATCGCTGGAGTTATAAATTTGGTACAGATATCTCTTTCTGAAAGGTCTTTTTTATTCATTTTTTGGTTTTTCTATGGCTATTGAAGTAATTGCTATTGGTAGATAGACTGGCAAAATTCAAGTAGTTTTCTTCTTGGCAACGGTCTCAGGCCTGGTTTTTTAGCACCCTGGTGGATATGCGCTATACAACTTATTTGGGTTCATTTTTATTTCATATTAGCAATTCGCTCAATAGTATTGAGGAATTTTTCTTTAAATTCCTGTTCGTGCTCAGTATCTGAGTTGATTTTGCTCGAAAGGTTCTGGCAAAGCTCCCATTTCTTATATTCTATTCCGTTTTTGGAAACAACATCTCCCACTATTTTTATATTACTCCCGCTGCCATAAATGGAATCAATAATTGACTTTGGATAAACGTATTCAATTCCATTCTCCTCCCAAATAATGATATTTTCTTTAGGTATCCCTGCCTTAATTAAAGTTTGTTCAACTGAGGAATCATGGACTTTATCTAATATTGCTATTATCCTTGTTCTATATGGACTTTTTTGTAAATCTTTAAACAAGCTTCCTGCTATATTGACAATCTCTTTTATTCTGCTATCGGAATTCGCATTAATTACGCTGAATTGGAGTTCGGGGTATTTAGTCTCAAGAACTTTAGAAATAAAGTGTTGATCACACTTGCCTTCTGTGAGAATAATTGAAGAAGGCAGATATAAAGACTCAAGCCTATTACCTAATAAGAAAAAGTGAATATTATTAAAATCTGAAATTGTTTTCGTTTGCTTAATATCAATGGTATCACCCTTCTTTATTATTGAGTAATTATTTGAAAGAAAAAGTCTGTCAAGAAAAATCGTGGAATGGGTTGCAAAAACTAATCTCTTTATATGGGGGAAATACTTTTTTCTGGCTCCTCTATTAAAAAGAAAATCAGCGAGAATACCCTGTGCTTCAGGGCTAATCCCTAACTCAGGTTCATCAATCAAATAAGTGTCATAATCGTCATCAATTAAACATGTTACTAGGGTTGTAATTAACCTTAATCCACTACTAGTATATGAAATATTGTGCCCATCACAACTGACATATTTTTGAGACATTGTATTATCAGAAACAGTATATTCTATAGCAAGTTTAGCCCCCAATAAATCTTCAATGATTTGAAATAATTTAATTCTCTGATCATCATTTAACTGAGAAATTGCTTGTTGTAGATTTATTGGAGAATTATCAAAATTTTGATTTTGCTGTTGCCACTGCTGGATAAATTGCAAGTATCGCTCATCTTTTTTATTCCTATTAGGCGTGTAGTAACCAAGTGTATTGAAGTTATTGTATCTAGCCGGTCCAATGTATGATGCTTGTTTTCCGAGGCTTTGGGTTATTGTTTTTAATAGAAAAGACTTTCCACAATTGTTTCTTCCCACCAAAACTGCATAATCTGATTCCTTAATTTTTTCAATCATCTGAATTGCATTGTCTGAAAATGCTGTATTTGGTTTCTCGTCGTATTTATATTTATTCATATTTTATTCCAATGATAGACAAGCAATAAATCTACTCAACAGATTATAACTATTTCCTATTTAGTCGTGACCCTAAAAATCCCCTAATCACCGAACCTAACTTTTCAAATCCGACTGAATGGGATAAGCCACCCATTTTTAGGACCTATTCTAAGATAAGCAGCCCCACCCTTGAACTCCATAAAGGATTTGAACTAAAAATAGAGATTTTGGAAAAAAGTCCAGCTACCTTTTAAAAAAAATTTCGTTTTCGACCTTAAAAAATTTGGTAGGCTTTAGACTCTGTTAATTGGCATTGCGTATCGAGTCGATTCTAGCAGTTAATCCTTGCGTGAGGACACGCAAGGGGGGCAAGTTGGGGGGCAAGGAAAATGCTGCTTTCGGAAAAGCAGCATATCGATTGAGGGAAAGCAACATAACACAAAAAAGCAGCATTAAGCGACTAATGAGATTGCTTCTCCCGACCTTGTCGGGATCGCAATGACGGAATTCACTCAAGAAAGCAGCATAACGCTTGATTTCAGATTAAAACTTCCACCCTACTCTCAAATCCATATTCTCGGCCACATGCCCATGGGCTTTCATCCCTACTCCTAGCCGTAGGTTTTTACCTAGTTGATAGGTCAGGGTGTATCGCTGATAGAAATTTCGGTCGGCTTGATAGGAATCGGGTTTGCTTGCATACCAAGCAAATCGCTGCTGGAAATCAAATCTTCCAAACAAAAAGTGATTTGCCAGAAAAGGTGCCGGCATCAGGGATTCCAAGCGGCTTTCCTCCACATCCAAGGAAAAATCCTTATTCAAATCCAGCCCGGCACCCATCGCCCAAATGCCTGTAAATTTCTGATAAAACCCAGCTCCCAGAGAAAAATTGGGAGATCTGCCTCCGGCCATGGATTCCCGGGTATTGAATCCCAAGTCCAGATAAAACTCAAAATTCCTCGACAGTTCCGGCTTTTGAAAACTCGGCAATTCTTCTTTTCGCAAGAAATAGGTCCCTCCTATTGAAAACATTGGATAATTCATCCCCCGATTGGGTTGGCGCTGTCCCCCATTCGAAATATGATTGTAGAAAAAGGATGCCGTCAGATCAAAATCTGAACCGATAGAATAGGACAGCACGGGACGGACATAAAGCAAGAAGCTTAGTGGAGCGCTGAAAAAGGTATTTCGGGGATTCTCAATTGGATCATAAACCCGGGTCAGATAGGATGCGCCAATTCCCATATCCAAGGAAAACTCCGCTTTGCCTGCTCTCCATAAAATAGGTTGAAAGCTTCCAAAAGCAGTCCAGGCCCGACCTAATTCGGCGGGATTTTGAAAATCCTGAACCTGCAACCCAAAACCCAAATAGTGAAAGCAATTGCATGCCTCCCAATTTTCTTGATTCCCCTGAAGCACTAGGTATTTTAGGCTCAAGCCTAAGGGATTGGATTGAGAAATATCGGCCAGTTCTTCGTTGTGAGGAATAATCCAGCCTCGCTGAACAGAAAAATCCAAGGCCTGTCTTGCGCTTTGTCCATAGACCGAGCCTAAAAATATCCCCATAAAAAGAAAAGGCAAAAGTGATTTCATGGATGATCGCTTTTGCCTTTTTTAACTAGACCGAAAAATTTTGGTTACAAAATCAGCTAGGGATTTTTGATGAATCGGGCTTGATAGACTGTTTTATTCTCTCCGTATAGCTGAATCCAGTAGACACCCACCGCCAACTGACTGATGTCCAGATCAGCAGAGATCCTTGTAGCTTGAATAAGCTGAACCAGACCTCCTACCTCTTTGCCCTCTGATGAGAAAATCTGAATATTCGGCTCATCCTGTCCAATTTCTTCTGAAAACTCAAGGCGAATTCGTTGGGTAGCTGGATTTGGATAAACTTTGATACTTTTCACCACAAAATCTGGCTTTCCTCCCAAACCGGAAATGGTCAGTGTCACGGCCGGCAGCAATGTGCTACATCCTGCTGAGCTTGTCAAGGAAACAGCATATTCTCCCATCAGGTTAGCTTGATAAGTCTGAGAGTTTGCTCCTTCAATGAGTTCTCCGTTTCGGTACCACTGATAGCTAAAGTCACCCGCAGGTGCTGTCAGGAGATCTCCCTCCACTTCAATTTCTCCGCTTGGAAGCGGATTTACCTGTACGGCTACTACATCTGAAGACGAGAGACAAGCTCCCGCATAGCGGATCCTTGCCTGATAGTTGCCGCTTTCGCTTACCTCGATAGAGGTCCCGTTCTCATTAGGTATAATCGTACCGTTTCTAGTCCAATTCACCACTTCAAAATCGCCTGTAGCATTGACAAAGAGCGTAGAGCTTTCACCTTGGCAGAACTCCAAATTCCCACTTAAAGTCACCGGTTCGGCCTCCAATGAAATAATACTCAGGGTCGAATTAGCTTCCGTAACATTTCCTGCGAGATCCTCGGCGCGGACAGTTACCACGATCTCTTTCCCGATATCCTCACAGTCAAATTGATTTTGACTCAGGGTGATTTCAAGCTCTGAGCAATTATCATTGGCTGAAATGATGAGATCATCGGCCGAAATCGATGCTTCCCCAAGCTTCAAATCCAGCTCAATTTCCAAATCCCGGAGTTCGAGAACCGGTGCAATCTTATCCTCTACAAAAACCAGCACCTCAAAAGCCCATTCTACACCTCCTTCTCCACTGATTAGCAGCTGAACTGTATTATCACCCAAATCCGCACAGCCAAATTCAGATTTTGAAAGCTCAAAACTTAATCCCGAACTATCGAATGGCCAGGTTTCAAATAGGGATTCAACAGCCAAAACGGCCGAACCTTGCTCATTAAGGGATAAATTCACTGCCTCCTTCACGGCAGGAAAAGGAACCTCCTCTACTTCTACCACCAAGGACTGCGAACTGACGAGACAGCCATTTTCCAAGGCCAAAACAGCCGTGTATCTTCCGGGGCTATCTACGATGATGGAACTTCCTTTCTCTCCAGGAACCTGCTCCAAATCTTTTCGCCACTCCCAAACATCATAATTCAATTCCTCTCCCAAACGTAATTCTACAGTTCGCCCTTCATACAGAGGCCCCTGAGCAGTCAAGGAAACCTTTTGGGATTCGATAAATGTCAGTTGTGCGTAGGTCGGATAAATCGAGGTATTTCCAGAAGCATCTGTCACCACCACGTCCAGGTCAATGGGATAGTTTACACGTTCGGAATCGATATCCGCACAAGTCACCGATGTTTTGCTCAAGCTAACTTGAATGCCTTCCGAGCCACAATTATCAGTAGGAGGCGAAACGATAAAATCTTCGATGTCGAAAGTGAGTTCTCCAACACTCAAGTCAAAGTTGTATTCAGCTGATTTCCATTCCAGGGTTGGAGGCATTTCATCCACTACCTGAACAAGGATTTCCGATTCTTTTTTTGCACCATCCAGTTTAGACAAAGTGACAAGAATACTTTGCTCTCCAATATCCTGACAAAAGAATTGGCTTTGACTCAAGCTAACTTCTATATCTTCGGAAATCGGCCATTCAGTAAATACTTGTTCCTTGGATAGTTCGGCCAGACCGTTTTGATCAAGAGCTAATTTTACAGAAGGCTTGACCTCCGGGAAATCATCTACGACTTCTTGAACCTCGATTTGCTCAGAGAGCACCACGCAACCTGTACTGAGTAAGAGTTTTGCATAATAAACCCCAGGCTGATCGATGGTTAATGTTTTTCCGGTTTCTCCCTCAATCGGATTGGATGACTGGAAGAACCAGCCAACTACCTCATAATCCAATTCATCACCAAGCACCAAATCTATTTGCTGTCCAGATACAAGCACTCCTGAAGCCTCAAGGCTTACCTTCTTCGATTCAACACTATTTAAAATCTGAACCTTTACTTCCCGAACAAACTGATTTCCTGATGCATCTTCAGCGATCAGGCGAACTGGAAATTCTCCAAAAAACACTTCAGGGTCTTCAAAACTACTACAGGTGATTTCAGGCCCTTCTACTCTGATAGGCACTGTTGAACAGTTGTCTGAGAAATCTACCGGGTCAAAATCAGCGATAGAATATTCTACCCTTCCGATTGTTGGATCAAATACAAGGGTAGCATTGGCAGCATCAAAATAGGGAGCTATGGTATCCACGACAATTAGGCGAGTGGTATCCTTGAATACCTCCCCATCAAACTGACGGGTGGAAGTCACGATCAATTGCTGCTCTCCAATCGCATCACAATTCAACTGAAAGCCTGTAGAATATTCAAAAGAAAAGTCTTCATCAGGCTGCTCAACGAGCACTTCCTCAGGAGACAAAAATGCTCTTCCTCCTTGATCCAAAAATAACTTAACTGAGTCTTTCAGCTCCGGTACAAAAGCCTCTGATTGGAGTAAAACCTTTAAAGAAACCTCATCTCCATAAACCCGTCTTTCGACATTTTGGAGATTATAGTTTTGATCCAAAACCGGAAAAACATAAACAGGTGAAAAATCAATCTGAGCGAATTGATTTCCGTTTTCTACAATCCGGTTGATATTGACTTCCAGGTGGCCATAATGCTTACCTCCATCCGTCAATACGGGATTTCCACCTTGAATGGCCCACTGCTCAGGTTCATTTTGATCGGCAGTCCACTGCTTGAAAGAATTATAGTTTAGCAATTGAAGCGGATTACTGATCCAATTTCGCTTTTCTCCCCGCATGCCATCTCCAGCCACTCCCACGTCATAGTACATGACGCCTTTTCCATCATTATCCAGATCTACAAAAGATCGCTCAAAAAGCTCATCATGTCCTGACAAAACAGCTACCACTCCAAATTCCTCGAAGAGCGGATGCAAAACCCGCATGGGAACCCCACTTTGACCTGTCGCCAATTCATGATTGATAGGGACTCCATGTTCTCCTGAGCTGTATGCGGCATGGTGAAACTGTACAAAAATCAATTGACCTGATTCTTGGGCTTCTTGCAAATTGGCTTCCAGCCACTGATATTGAGGACTACCTGGCCCAAAGCTACTCAAATCAGTGCCACCTGCAGCCTGATAGGCAGATTCAGTGAAGTTTTCCTGCGTATCCGTTCCATTTACGGTAAAGTCCTGATTCTTGAGTTTTTGATCATCCGGAAAATCTGAACGGGACTGATCCGGAGTGCCATTCGAAGAGTCCAAGGTCAGGATGGTTACAGGACCATAATCTACTCGGTAGTAGCTTTGACGATGAAGCTGTAAAGGATCAGTGCTAGGCGTTTCGAAATATTCATGAAAGCGCTCTCTTCCTAGTTTGGGCAGAAAATCACCTTTTTCGTTGAATCCATAACTCCCATTTTTGGCTCCGAAGTTTTCCCAATTCCCCAATGCAGGAATGATGGGATAGTTGGACAAACCTTGATCGTATTCTCCGGCATTATGCCTCCAAAATTCATCCCAAGCAGGCTGATAGCCCGAACCTTGCACCAAGTCTCCCGGCATCAGTAAAAAGTTAGGCAGGCGTGAATTGATCACCCGGAGGTTATATTCATACCCTTCCTTTTCGGTCAGCGCATAGTTGATAATATCAAAACCTTGCTCTTCGGTAGTTCCAAATTTTGCTATCCAATCTTCAAAACCACTGCTAGGCCTAGAAGTAAGGCCTGCCGGATACCAAGCTCTGCGATTGACCCGACCGAGGGGTTCGGTTTCGCTATCTGAAAGCGCAATAAATCGGATCGAAGACCAATTGGCTGGATCAGGGGCAGTCTGAAATCCCGATGAAAAAGTTTCACCACCCATTTTCACCTGATAAAAATAAGCCACCCCGGGATCAAGATTTTCTAGACTGACTCGAAAACGACGAGTTTGATCCGGAAAGAGCCAAGAAGCGGGATCTAAGCCGGGTATATTTTCATTTTTTTCAATGGATGTGTAATAGATTTCGGCAACCTCCTCCCCTGTCAGGTTTTCGGTTTTAACGGGATTCCCCTGCTCATCAAAAAGGATAAATTCCGAACTGCTTTCGCCTGTAGACCACCAGGTGATTTGGAAATTCGCTTTTCCGTAAGTCTGCAAATAAGGCTTTACTCGAAAAGTTGAGTTTTCGCTTGCCTGCTGAAAAGACCACAGAATTGTGGCCATCACTAAAAATAAAATACCTAGCCGTTTATTCATTTTCAAGATTTATTAAATCCTTGAATCTAAGTTAGAAAAATTCGCTAATTATTTAATCCTAGATTTGAGGATTACCGATTGAACAGGATTCAAAGGATCGTTGGAGAAAATATAAATATTTCGCTGATCGATCCCTCTCCTACCTTTTGGATCGAACGTTACGATCAAATCCATGCTTTCTCCGGGTGCTAATTCAGTTTTGGGAAGAGTTAGGGATAGACAGCCACAATTTCCCTGTACTTTTTTAATTTCTAAAACCTCTCTTCCCCGATTGGTCAAAGTATAGGTAAGCTCTTGGATTTCATCTGCAGAAATTTCTTTCAAATCAATTTCTGAAGGACTGATCCTCATTGCTGGAACTGACCCGAGCTCGTCTTTTGCAAAACCCGGGTAAAACTCAAAAACATTTGCTATCACATCGGTATCCGACAACAGGGAATCTGACCAAAAAAACTGAATAGGATCTTCAGAAAAACCCAAATCATTTTTGGCAGCCCCGTCATAGCCAATTTCCAGAATACCACGATGTCCCGGAGCAATGGAATCCTGAATTTGTCGAATCTGAATATGGCCGGGTCCAAAATACCGAAGGCTATCAGCTCGAAGAACCGAGTCTGAGAAATTAAATATTTCTAAAGCTTTGAATGATGGTTCGTTTGTGAAAACATCCCCCATATTGGTTTTCTCCTGACGCATCCCAATCGGTCCACTGATAAAAGGATATTCTATCTCAGGGTTTCTTGGCTTGGGGACTGCCTTCCCTTCCAGATAGAGCGTATCCATCATATTGGCAAGGTTTCCCTTCACCACTACCAATCGAGAAAAGCCCCCAACAGCGGAACCGGGATCAAAAGCAACCTTCAAGATTCCTGTCTCACCTGCTGCCAAGGAATCCTGAGTATATTCCACAGTAGTACAGCCACAGTCCGTCCAAACTTTCTCTATCCAAACCGCGGAGTCTTGAGAATGGGTGAATTCAAATGTTGCTACCTGAATTCCTTCCTCTTCCAAAATGGCTCCCAGGTCAAGTTTATTCACTTTCCAAATGAGTCGAGAATCCTGAGTCCCTTGAGCATGAAGTACTTGCGCCTTTAGGCAACACAGAAGGACGAAAAAAGCTGAAAATCCAAATCTTTGCATAGGTACAAATAACGGATAAATCCGGACGAATTGTAGGCTGATTTATTTAATTTGCGCTAAAATTAGACTGATGGCACGAGTACTGACAGGCATTCAAAGTAGTGGAAGACCACATTTAGGTAATATTCTAGGAGCAATAGTCCCGGCTATCCAACTGGCTAAAGAAAACTCCGAAGAGTCCTACATTTTCATAGCAGATTTTCATTCACTCACCAGTTCAAAGGATGGAGAGCTTCGCAAAGAAAACACCCTAGCGGTTGCTGCAGCGTGGTTGGCCTTTGGCCTGGACATAGAAAAGACGGTTTTTTATCGCCAATCACGAAGACCTGAAGTAGCTGAATTGACCTGGTACCTCAATTGCTTCACTCCTTTTCCCATGCTTGCCAATGCGCATAGCTTCAAAGATAAATCCGAACGACTGGCAGATGTGAATGCAGGGCTTTTTACCTATCCCGTCCTGATGGCAGCTGATATTTTACTGTATTCTGCTGATTTGGTACCGGTGGGAAAAGATCAAATGCAGCACTTGGAAATGACTCGTGATATCGCTACCGCCTTCAACCGGATTGTGGGAGAAGAAATCCTCACACTCCCCGAGGCCAGAATCGCAGAGTCAGTTAAGACCATTCCGGGTACTGATGGGCAAAAAATGAGTAAGTCCTACAATAATTACATTGATATATTCCTTCCTGAAAAGCAACTCAAGAAGAATGTAAATAGCATCGTCACAGACAGCACACCTCTTGAGGAGCCCAAAGACCCGGATACTTGCAATGTTTTTAAGCTTTACAGTCTCATAGCTGATGAAAGCCAAACAGCAGAACTTCGCCAGAAATATCTAGGGGGCAATTATGGCTACGGACATGCCAAAAAAGAATTTCTAGAATTGATTTTGGATAAATATGCTGAAGAGCGAAAGGCTTTTGATTTCTACATGACGCATCCTGAGGAAATTGAGAAAAAGCTATCCGCAGGGGAAGAAAAGGCTAAGATTGAAGGAGAAAAGATTCTAAGTCGGGTTAGGGAAAAGTTAGGTTTTAGATAAAGCCCGAATGAAAATGCAGTTTGGATCTCCGGATAAATATTAACTTAATATGTATATCCGCTTTCTTACCAGTTACCAAGTTTTATAAATTTTCACCTCGACTTCGCTCGGTGACCTTTAGATGTTTTAAGGTAAGGAGTGGAGGAAAATGCGGCTGCGCCGCATTTTCCTCCACTCCTAAAATAAACCACGAATCCGGAGGCCGAGCGAAGCCGAGGCCATTTCGATCTACTGGCATCATTACGGATAATCATATAAATTAAACAAATTAATAAAAGGACATCCAAATGAAGCACTTCGATTTCAAAGAACGCAATATAATTTCTGGTCCTCATCTACTTGGGTTATTACTGGTAGTCACAGGCTTTTTTGTGTTAGTAAGCCCGGCTTTTCTTTCCAGCGGAAGTTCGATTGAAAAAGTGTTGGCCGTTGGTATGGTCTCTGTGATAATTGGGCTTTTAATTATCCTCACTTACAAAGGGACACTTATCGACTTTGAGGAGAAGAGATTCAAAAAGTACTCTTCCGTTGCAGGATTCAAGTTTGGAGACTGGAAACCTCTGCCACTTTTATCTAAAATCAAATCGGAATCCAAAACTTATATCAGTAGAAATACGCCAAACGGGATAAGCCCGACCCTATCTGGAAGAGTGACCGAATTCAAGACCAGCATTTATTCCATCACTTCCGAACCCATTTTTTTATTCAACTATTCAAATCCGAAGGAGTCCCTCAAGCAAGCTAAAAGCCTTGCCAAGGGTTTGGAGATTGATCTGGATATTCAACCTTTAAATGATTGAAATGATGACTTTTTTGAGAATTCTATAAAAAAGCGGGTTAATGTGGTACATTGAAAGAGATTGGATTTCTAGTCGGATTAGGAAATATTATGAATGTCCGCTTTCTTACCAGTAATCAAATTATATTAGGTTCACCTCGGCTTAGCTCGGTGAACGTTACTGTGTAAAGTTCGGGAGGGGAGGAAAATGCGGCTATGCCGCATTTTCCTCCCCTCCTAAAATAAACCACGAATCTGGAGGCCGAGCGAAGCCGAGGCAAATTAAGTCTCTTGGCATGATTGCAGATAATCATAAAAACACTTCACTATTTCCTCGATAAAAGCTTGTTTTTCCTTTCTCCAGAAAACCAACCCGATTTTCAGACATTGAAAAATCTATGAAAACAATACGATACATCGGTTCCATTTTAATGATCGCAACCGGTATTCTACATTTTCTTCCGAGTTTTCAGTCCGACCCTGATCCAAATGCAATTCCAATGTTGTTGTTTGGAATTGGCTACCTCTTCATTGGTATACTTTTATTTAAGGACCATCGCTATGGCAAAATATTGGGGGTAATTTTACCACTGATTGGATTAGGTGCTGGATTTTTTATTCTGGGAATAGAAAATTGGAATGCACTATTTTCGCTGATGTTTTTAATCGACGCCATTGTAATCTGCATCTGTCTGATTCTTATTTTTAAAAAGACAAGTTCAAAAATCGCCTAGATTAAGACTTCCTATTAGCCTTCTCTTCCAGTTATCCTGCTTCTCCAGAAGCAGGTCATTTTAGGGAATTTACCAGTGCCGCTTTCGGAAAAGCAGCATAACCGAGGAAGGTTATTTTTAAATTTGATTTTATTTGAAAATTGCTTCTAACCAATCCTTTAGATATCTTAAGACTGCTTGGAATAATTTTAACCATCAACCCGTAAATACCATGGCTAAAAAGATCGATTGGACCAATCAGTTTTTCAATTTTTTGGGAGTGATTTTGGGTGTTTTGTTGGCTTTTTTTATCAATGAGCGGGCAAATTCCAATAAAGACAGAAAAGAAAGCCTCATCATTATGGAATCCTTGCTTGGTGACCTTCAGGAAGATATCCAAGCCTATGAAAACTTCTTAATTCCTCAAAACAAACTGATCCTTCAAAATTTAGAAAACCTGCTAGAACTGATCAATGATGGGGATTATGAAAATATCGATGAGCCTTTCAGCATGTCTCTTCAAGTCGAAAACTACGGTCCCACAAGTGCTACTTATACTTCTACCAAGAGTACCGGAAAATTAGCTCTCTTTGAGGATATAGAACTACAAAAGCAACTCAGCAACTACTATGAATCCATTGCGGAGGAAAGTGTCAAAAAAGGAGAATATCAAGTTCAATACTTCACCAATGAACTGCTTGCCTGGTTGAGCAACAACATGGACTTAATAAGCAATCAGCTTTATAGACCAAGTGATTCTGGCATTTTACTGAACAAACTACTGGTCTATTCCTCTTTGATTGATCAGAAAATCGTATCCTATGAAATCAGCTTAGAAAAGGCCAAAATTTTAAAGGAGGAGTTGGAAAAGGTTCTGCAGGAAAATAAATGATTCAAAAAAATACCCCGCTCCTTTCGAAGCGAGGATTGATTTTATCGGCTTCGCCACAAGTCTTTCAGCGGCTGTCCATTGATAAGCATTACAAATCTCGCAGGATTGGGAATCAGCACAATTCGTACATCCTGCCGGTCAAACTGATCTGACTCGATCGGTACTCCTTCCTGCCCTTTCACTTCATAACTCACGATTCCTCGCGCATCCGGAAGCAAGGGTTTATACTTATTTGCAACATAGGCTGTGGGAAGAAGGATATCCGTATCTGACTTCAAAAGGCTGTAAATCTTCTCCAGTTCCTTTTCTAAGATATCTTCGTAATCCTCATTGAAATCATCCTCCAAGTCATGAAGTTCCTCCTCGATGTCATCGTAATTCTCGTCGTTGTAATCCATTCCAGCGAGTTGAATCCGCTTTTCTACAATTTCGGTTAGCTCCTGATCCAGCTTATCCCAATTCATGCTTTCTGTTTTTGATTTTGGTTTTTGTTTGAAACCACAAAGATGAGGATAATGTCCTGCAAAGCATGGAATTTTGGCGGAAATTAACTCATCAGCAAAATTTTTCCGTTTCTACCGGGCTTTTTATAAGCCTCGATCGCCTCACGGAAGGATTCTAGAGGATACTTGGCTTCGATATCAATCTTGGAGTTTTCTGCCATCAAAAAGCCGAAAACTTCTCCAAATGCTTTTTTGCGGGAATCTTGATCCAGACTTTCGATCCAAGTACTCAACCAAAACCCTTCGATGGTCAAGCCCTTGAAAATCAATAGTCCACTATTTACAGGCATATTTTCAATACTGAGGGCTCCGAAAGCCATCATTTTGCCGTTTTGGCGTAAGCAACTCAAAGCTTTGGCTCCAAGTACCCCGGATACGGCATCGAAGATGATATGCACTCCACCATCCGTCTTTTCGGGAATGACTTTCTGAATTTTCTCCTTCTCAGAATTCACGACCAAATCAGCTCCCAAATCTTTGAGCAATTCGATTTGTTCGTCATGGCGGACTGTTGCCGCTACTTTAATCCCTTTCTTCTTGGCCAATTGTATCGCAAACTTCCCAAAAGCTGAGGCTCCCGCCGTAATCAGCAACCATTCTCCTGCCTGAAGGCCTGATTTTTCGATCATTCCATAAGCTGTCAGCGGATTCACAAAAGCCTGGCAAGCTATCTCGTAGGGCATTGGTTCAGGAATAGGAATGACAGCCTGCATGGGCACACATACATATTCTCTCCAAGTTCCAATCGCTGAAAACATTACTCGTGTACCGGCGGGTATATGGCCTGAGGCATCACCTTGCTCCACCACCCCTGCTGCTTCAAATCCTGCGCTGCTTGGCAACTGTGGTGTAATTCCATACATCCCTTGCACAAACATGATGTCTGAGGGATTGATATTCCGTGCCTTCACGCGAATGAGTACCTCGTGGGCTTTTGGCTTGGGTATTTCGGAATCTACGAGTTGTAAAACATCGAGTGGCTTACCTATTTTTTCAAAAATGATCTCCTTCATGAAATTTGGATTTAATGTTGGATAAAACTATGGATATATTTTAAGTCTATCCTTCTCCAAGGCCTTTTTTTTTATATCTTGAAAAGAAAAAATCAACCTTCAAAACATGGACTTATCTTCGGTTTTTTCTCTGGATGGAAAAGTAGCGCTGATCACCGGTGCAAGTAAAGGAATCGGCTTCAGCATAGCAGAAATTTTTGCAGCTGCAGGTGCCAAAGTTGTCATAAGCAGCCGAAAGCAGGATGCGCTGGATGAAATGTCTGGAAAGCTTCGAGCCAAGGGCTATGAAGTCAGCGGCTTTGCCTGTAACGTGGGCAATATGAAAGAACTACCCAAGCTCGTGGATCAAACCGTTGAAAAATATGGTACCATTGATATTTTAGTGAATAATGCTGCCTCCAATCCAGTATTTGGACCGGTGCACGATACCAGTCTCGAGGCTTTTGACAAGATTATGGATGTGAATGTCAAAGCACCATTTGAATTGACCCGACTCTGTTTTCCCCACTTGAGGAAATCTGCTGAGGCTTCTGTGATCAATATCAGTTCGATCGGAGGCATTTCTCCTGAAGCGGGTTTGGGTATCTACTCCGTGAGTAAAGCTGCTTTGATTTCTCTTACAAAGGTATATGCCAAGGAATGGGGTGATGCAGGCATCCGTGTCAACGCCATCTGCCCAGGGCTGATCCAAACTAAATTTTCGGAGGCCCTATGGACGAATGATAAAATCATGGGAATGATCATGAAGCAACTCTCCATTAAAAGAGCCGGAACTTCTGAGGAAATCGGAGCCATGGCCTTGTTTTTAGCCTCTGCTGCATCTTCTTATACCACAGGCGGCGTCTTTACTGCTGATGGAGGTTTCACAATTTAAAGCTATGCACCCAACCCAAAATTTACCTAGTTCTGAATTGAGCAAACTGCTGGACTCTTACCGTGAATTTGTAGAGACAGAACTCTATCCCATAGACCTGAAAGTCGTCCAAGGTCCTTTTAGATCTTATCTACCCCAACTGAATGAACTCCGGGAAAAAGCCAAGAATCTAGGGCTATTTGCCCCGCATCTCGACAAAGAATCAGGTGGCTTGGGCTTAAGCTTAAGTGATTTTGCCAGAGTATCTGAGATATTGGGAACAAGCCCATTGGGCCACTATGTCTGCAATTGCCAAGCTCCAGATATCGGAAACATGGAATTATTGGAGCTTTTTGGTTCGGATTGGCAAAAAGAGACTTTTCTCCACCCACTTCAAAAAGGGAAAATCAGGAGCTGCTTCGCAATGACCGAACCAGCCAATGCGGGTAGCAATCCAGTTGTCTTAAGCACTACTGCTACACGAGAGGGCGATTCTTATGTCATTAATGGGCATAAATGGTTTACTACAGCAGCAGATGGCGCTACTTTCACCATCGTCATGGCCGTCACCAATCCTGAGGCAGAATCACCCTATCAGCGTGCAAGTATGATCTTGGTTCCACTAGACAATCCGGGCTTTTCACTAATCCGAAATATCCCCATCATGGGCGAAGAGGGTGAGGATTACCTGTCTCATGCAGAGGTGAAGTTTGAAAATTGCAGAGTTTCCACAGATCACCTAATTGGAAAAGAAGGGCAAGGGTTTGCCTTAGCGCAAGAGCGACTTGGCCCTGGAAGAATTCACCATTGTATGCGTTGGATAGGCATCTGTGAACGTGTCTTTGATATGATGTGCCGTCGAGCTGTATCACGTGAGTTGCTCCCTGGAAAACCTTTGGCAGAAAAGCAGAGCGTCCAAAACTGGATAGCTGAAAGCCGGGCGGAAATCAATGCCAGTCGTCTGATGGTTTTGAACGTAGCTTCCAGAATGCAGGAATTAGGCAGTAAAGCTGTCAAAGAAGAAATTTCTACCATCAAATTTTTTGTGGCTGACGTATTGATGAAGGTGATCGATCGCGCTATTCAGGTTCATGGAGCTCTTGGAGTCACAGATGATACCTTGCTTTCATTTTGGTACAGACATGAGCGGGGAGCCAGGATTTATGATGGCCCTGATGAGGTTCACAAAGCATCTTTAGCCAAAAGCATCTTAAAAAAATATAGGCCGCAATGAATGAGATGAACTTTGATCGCTTAAAGCTTTTCCTAGAAGAAAAGTTTTATTGGGACCCTAAAAGTATAAAAATCAGTCCTCTAAATGGGGGGTTTTCTAATCTCACTTTTTTGGTAGAAACACCCAAAGGAAAATTCGCCCTACGCAGACCTCCTTTTGGCTACAAAATAAGTACCGCACATGACATGGCCCGAGAAAGTGGGATTCAGGATGCCTTGCATCGAGCCGGATACACAAAAGCGCCAAAATCCATTCTATTGTATGAAGATGATCGAATTTTAGGTGCCCCATTTTTCATTATGGAGTATATCGAGGGGATCGTCATTCGAAATCGAAGACCTGCTGGTATCATCCCGAAGAAAGAAGAATTTGAAAAACTAGCTTGGAACACCATTGAAGCCCTTTTGGAACTTCATCACCTTGAGCTCAGAGAATCTGGACTTCTTCGATTAGGTAAACCTGAAGGATACGTGAACCGGCAGATACTCGGCTGGACGGACCGATATCAACGAGCTAAAACAGATGAAATAGCAGAAATGGAAAAGTTGGCTGACTGGCTAAAGTCAAACATTCCACAAAAGGAGAATTACGCATTCATCCACAATGATTTTAAATATGATAACCTAATCCTAGAACCTGAGGATATCAGTGAAATCAAAGCTGTTTTAGATTGGGAAATGTCTACCGTCGGAGACCCCTTAATGGACTTAGGGACAAGCTTAGCCTATTGGGCTCAGGAAGATGATGAAGACATCCTGAAAATGTTCAATCTGACTCATTTACCAGGAAATCCTACCCGGCAGGAAGTTATCGAGTACTACGATCGAAAATCTGGTCTAGACTTGAGCAATATGCTCTACTATTATGTTTATGGGCTATTTAAGGTAGCAGTAATTGCTCAGCAAATTTATAAGCGCTACAAGCTTGGGCAGGCTGAAGATCCGCGTTTTGCAGCATTGATCGAAGTAGTAAAAGCCGCAGGTAGAAAAGCAGAAAAAAGTATACTCACAGAAAAAATCTAATATGACCACCCAAAAAGTTTGCATCCTTGGTGCCGGAACCTTGGGTTCGCGCGTTGCTCTTCAAGCAGCTATTTCAGGCTACACCGTCTCTGTCTATGACATTCATGAAAAAGCGCTGGATTTCGGGTTTCAGACCATGAAAAAAATCTTGTCTCAGTTGGAAAAAGGCAAACTTCTGAAGGAAGCCCAAGAAAAAATACTTTCACGGATTTACTTTACTACCGATGCCGAAAAGGCGATTCAGGACGCCGACATTGTCAATGAAAGTGTGACTGAAGAGGTTGAGGTAAAGAAAGAAGTTTGGAGAAAGTTCGGAAAAATTGCTCCGAAAAAGACCTTCTTCACCACCAACACATCCTACATGCTTCCATCTATGTTTGCGGATGTATCAGGTAGACCTGAAATGTTTTGTGCTTTCCACTTCCATGATGTCTTTTATTCTCGAGTAGTAGATATTATGCCTCATCCGGGTACAGATCCGGCAATGATTCCCATGCTAGAAGACTTTGGTAGAAAACTTAATCAGGTTCCCGTGCTGGTGCAAAAGGAAAACCCTGGCTACATTTTCAATACCATGCTCCTAGCTTTAATCGGTGCAGCTGGTAAATTGCTTACCGGAGAAGTTGGTAGTGTCGAGGATATTGACCGGTCTTGGATGGTCAACTTTCATATGCCAATGGGGCCCTTTGGAATTTTGGACTCGATTGGATTGGATACGGCTTGGCATGTCACCAAAAACCGAACAGATTCTGCCTCAGTGGCCTTTGCCAAGCATCTAAAATCCTATCTGGATCAAGGAAAACTCGGTGAAAAATCAGGTGAGGGTTTTTACACCTATCCAAATCCTGCTTATAAAAACCCGGATTTCATCCAATAAAGCGAAACTTCAGGTATTTGATTTTCTCTCCCTTTTCAGAAAACATTTTCTCATAGCGGGTTTGAATCCCGAAGTGATCATCCTTCCATTCACTTTGGTAAAAATCATGCGTGTGACCCAAAACCTCTATGTCTTTTCTGGATTGAACCAAGTTCAAAGAGAAATCAAATAGTCCTGTATTATCTGTTTTGAAATGGACTATTCCGCCAGACTTTAAAAGAGGTCTGTACATATCCAAAAACCGATCAGAAGTTAATCTTCGCTTTTCGTCTCCATCCCTTGGAAAAGGATCAGGAAAGGTAATCCAAAGCTCATCTATCTCACCTTGATCAAAAAACTTATCCAAAAGCTGAATCTGAGTTCGTAGAAATGCCACATTCTCCAATCCTTCTTCGGTAGCGGTAGAACTCCCCTTCCAAATGCGGCTTCCTTTGATATCTACTCCGATGAAGTTTTGATGCGGGAATACCCGAGCCAAGCCGACTGTGAATTCACCCCTCCCACAAGCCAATTCAACGACTAAAGGATTTTGGTTTTGAAATTGCCTAGCTCGCCACTGACCTTTGATTTCCTCAAAAATGGGCTTACCCTCTTGTACTACGTTAGGGTTTTCTTCATTCGCCTTGAAGCGAACCAACTTTTTTCTACTCATTTACAGCTCTTCGATTTCCGCGACCACAAAAGTACTGCCTCCGATAAATATCAGGTCATTTTTACTCATTTTTTTCGGAAATGAATCGGGCTTTAGATTTTCAAAATTTTACTTTCCTATAGACTGCTCAAAATGGAATTTAAATCCCCAAATCTTATATATGAAATAAGAAATCGATCTGGAAAACCAGCTCTACATAAAAATCCGTATCTTTATTTACCACGTTAAGACAATCAAATGGACATTTCGGTGAAATATAAAATCATATCTGAAATCATAAAAAGTAATGATGAGGAGATGCTGAATGCAGTCAAAACGATCTTAAATATTGAGGATAAACTTGATTTTTGGGAAGAAATAAGCGAGGAAGATCAATTGGCTATCGACCAAGCCTTGGAGCAACTTGATAGAGGAAATTTCATCTCAAGGGAGTCCGTTGATGCAGAAGTTAAAGAAAAATATAATTTTTAGAATTGAGCCTCCCGATTCGATATTCACTCCGAGCTAGGCATGAGCTTTTGGATATATTGGACTACATCGATCAAAATTTTGGTCGAAAGAAAACGAAAGAGATTTATCAAAGGTTAGAAAGGGCTATTGATTTGATTTCTGAAGCACCAGAAATGTATCCTGAATCCAAGAAAAGGAAAGGATTAAGAAGATATGTTTTCAGTAAACAAACCAGTATTTACTATCGTGTAAATTCAGATTGCATTGAAATAGTGAGTCTCCGACCAAATAGAAAAGACCCAAAAAACTTTTAATCCTTTTTGAAACTACAGCTCTTCGATTTCTGCGACCACAAAAGTACTGCCTCCGATAAATATCAGGTCATTCGCTTGGGCTTTTTTTCTGGCAAATCGGACAGCTTCCGAAATAGACGGAATGATTTCACCCTTTAGGCCCTGAATAGAAGCTTTTTCCGCCAGTTCTTTTGCAGACATAGCTCTAGGGATTTTTGCTTCGCAAAAAACATAATGGGCATTTTTCGGCATCAAACTCAATACCTTCGAAATATCCTTGTCGCTGACCATGCCGAAGACAATCCATAATTGATCAAATTGATAGGTCTTCAATTGATCCAAAATTGCCTTAATCCCAGGTTCATTATGGCCTGTATCCGTGATGACCCAAGGGTTTTTACCCAAAATTTGCCAGCGACCTTTCAGGCCTGTCAGTTGGGGCACTTTCAAAAGCCCTTCCTGAACTACCTTATCGCTTAGCTTCCAACCCATTTTACGCAGCTGCTCTATACTTTCCAGAATCCCTGGTAAATTAAATACTTGGTAGTCTCCCAAGAGACCGAATTCAAGTTCTGATTTCTCCAAATCATGAACTACCTCGTAGGATACCGAGAGCAAATTGTCATTTTTAATTTGGTCTTTAATTTTCTTTTTGACCTTCCAGTGATCATCAGCAAATACAATTGGAGCACTTTTCTCTTTTGCGAGTTGGCGAAATACCGACTCACATTCCTCCTGGCTTTGGCTGATTACAACAGGAGTGTCAGCTTTGATAATTCCCGCCTTTTCTGCAGCGATTTTCGGCAAAGTATCCCCTAGATACTGCATGTGATCCCAGCCAATGTTGGTAATCAGGGATAGTTCTGGCTCAATGACATTAGTGCTATCCAACCTTCCTCCCATCCCAACTTCAATGATGGCTATATCTACCGCTTCCTCAGCAAAGTACCAAAAAGCCATTCCGACCGTCATCTCAAAAAAACTGGGCTTGAGCTCCAATAGAAACGCTCGATTAGCCTCAACAAAGCGGACAACATCCTCTTCTGGAATTTCTATTCCATTGATGCGAATTCGCTCAGTAAATGACTTAAGATGAGGGGAAGTATAAAGTCCGGTTTTGTTTCCTGCAGCTTGGAAAACAGCGGCTAGGGAATGAGATGAACTCCCCTTCCCATTGGTTCCGGCGACATGAACGGTTTTAAACTTCTTCTCTGGATTTCCGAGATGATTGCAAAGAGCGAGCGTATTGGAAAGGTCTTTCTTGAAAGCTGCCGCTCCGACACGCTGGAACATAGGCAAGGAAGCGTATAAAAAATCTAAGGCCTCTTGATAGGTCATGGATTTAATCAACCTTGATAATAAATGTGATTTTTCCGCTAGAGAAATCAGCAACAGCAGTACCACCTTGTCGCTTAAAAGATACTTTATTCACTACTTGACGATAGTATGCTAAGACCTCATTGGATACATTATACTCTAAAGGAACTGCTTGGACTACGCGTCCAGAATCATCAACGGTGATTTTAAAGACGATACGACCACTTCGGGTAGAAACTTGGTCATTGATATTAGGTTTCGCTGCGAAATCCCATCCAGCTAAGTCAAGACTATAGCCAGCACCGGAATTGGTACCCTGACCTGAGCCTTGCCCCATTATGGCTCTACCATCTACAGTACCCTTTGGATCTCCTTCATCCCCTTTTTCTTTAGAATCACCTTGTGCTCCACCAGCCGCCGGTTGGTTTCCTTTTCCTTTGGTACCACCTGCACCCATCAGCGCTCTTTCATTGATTTTGGGCTGTTCGGGAGCCTTCTGAACTGTTTCTTCCGCTTTTGATTCAGCTGGAGTAGTGACAGTTTTTGCTGGCTCAGTAGGTTTAGGATCTGGTTGTTTGACTGTTTCAGTAGCTTTCTCTTCTCCCTTCAAAGGAGAGGGCTTAGCAGAAACCGCCTGATTTGCGGTTGGTTGAGGGTTTGACTTTGGTTTTGCCTGCTCGGTCTTCGGAGAGGGAGTTGGCGTAGCTTCAGGGCTGACTTTTTGGGCAATTTCACCCGGGGCAGCAGCTTCGACTACTGGAGTTTGAGTTTCAGAAGGCGGGTTAGAGCTATTGATATTACCGGAACCTGTCGGAGTAAAGCCCAGATTCAACTCCAAACCAAAAGTGGGAAGCGGTGGAATAGGTTGTTTCCACACAACAATAAAATAGATCGCAATCAGCAGTAGAATATTCACCAGGAGGGTAATGATACCCGCCCGCTTCTTATTTTGGCTTTCTACTTTGTCTGCGTTCCAATATTCCATCTTAATACGGTTTTGTGGCGATGGAAACATTTGCTTCCAAGCCTGCTGCTATACCGCCAATTTCTACCAAGTATTCTACAGGGACTTCCTTATCAATATGAAGAACCACTTGGCTATCCTTCCCTTTGAGCAAGGAAGTCAATTCAGCCTTAATCTGATCCCGATTGACCACCTTATCATTTACGGCATATTTGAGGTCTTTGGTGACCGAAACGGTTACCTCCTGCAAGGCTATGTCCGATGTCTCGCTCGATGGGAGATTGACAGGAAGACCTGAAGGAGTAATAAATGAGGAGGTCAACATGAAGAATATCAACAAAAGAAAAATGATATCCGTCATGGAGGACATACTGAAAGCTGACTCTACCTTATGTTTAGATTGAAGTGCCATGCTTATTTTTCTTGTAAGAGTTCTATAAATTCGATCGAGGCGTACTCCATTCTGTGCACGAGTTTGGAAACCTGGGTGACCAAATAATTGTATCCCAAATAAGCCAAGATACCCACTACCAGACCTGTAGCGGTGGTAATCATCGCCTCATAGATCCCTTCGGAAAGGAGCTTTGGCGAGACCATGCCCTCTTCTTGAGCAATGGCAATAAAGGCCTGAATCATCCCTGCGACCGTACCCAAAAACCCAATCATAGGGGCTGCACCGGATACCGTAGCTAAAAGACTCAAGTTCTTTTCGAGTTTGTAGATTTCTATTTTTCCTACGTTCTCGATCGAGACTTCGATGTTTTTCAAGGGAGAACCAATTCGCTCCACTCCTTTTGCAATCATATTGGCAATGGGAGTTTTTTCATCTGCACAGAGCATTTTGGCTTTTTCAACCTGTCCGCTTGCCACCAAGACTTTCACCTGATCAAGCAAATGAGCAGGAGTTTTAGAAGCTTTCTTCAAAGTCATCAATCGCTCGATGAAAATGTAAATGGCCAAAATAAACAATAGGTAAAGTGGGATCATCATATACCCACCTTTGATCAAAAGATCAAGCAAACCGATTTGCTCGGCCGCACCATTCATACCCAGACTATCTGCTGCCGCCAAGGAATCTGTAGAGAGCGTTTGTAATAAGATCATATTAATATTTCAAAATCCACAATGCTTCGGTGTAATCATCTTTGATCTCAGCGAGTGCATTATTTGCCTGTGTGAAGGAATTATACTTTCCTAAAGCCAAACGATAATTAGGCGAATCTTCGTATGGCTCAATCAAATAAAGCTCCGGAACACGGGATTGATACTCAGCTGATTTTTCAAGGGCAAGTCGCTCAGTACGAAGGCTACCCACAATGATATAATAGGTAGCTCTTTCACCTCTCGACTCAATTCTCGTCAAAGAACCTAGCTCTTTACGATCAATTGTTGTACCAGATTCCGCTGTGGGAGCAGGTGGATTTGGATTATTGGAAATAAGATTTGTAGAATCCTGATTATCAATACTTTCAGATTCTTGGTTTTGAGTTTCACTTGGAATAATTTCAGGCTCTTTCGCTGGAGAAATCGTGCTTTCAGCCACAGTCTCTGAAGATGGCTCATTATTCGGTGCAGGAGATGGATTTTCTTCCTTCATCAATTGCCAAACAATTGTAGAAATCAAAAGCAATCCGATAAAGGCCGCAACCATCACCCAAGAACTTGACTTCTTGGCTGGAAGCTCAGGGGACTTTTCAGGAGCCGTCTTCTTCACTTCGGCTTTTGGCTCCTTCATATCCTCAACTTCTTTGGGTTCGAAGGTTTCAGGTAGTTCATCAAGAGGCTCCTTCTCCTGAACAGGTTTGGGAGGAATTTGAGAAAGAACCTTGGAACGTAGCTCAGAAGCAGACACCACTTTTTCTTCTGAGCCTTCGTTAGGAGATTCAGAATTGGACTTTATATTTTCCTCTAATTCTTTGAGTTTTTTGACTTCTACAAAAGGTAACCCAAAGTCTTTGGGATCGGTCCAGGTTTCTTTTTCTCTTTTCTTCACAGTCTAATGAAATTGCCTTGTTACGAAGCTAGTTGATTTGATCAAAAAGCACAAAAATATTAAAACTTCAACCAAGCTCCGCCGATCAACTGCACGCCTCGAACCGGATAATTCAACCAACGCACATTTTGGCCATTGAGAAGGTTATTTCCTTCCACAAAAACACCAATCTTTTCTGTAATCTGGTAATCAGCTTTCAATTGTAGGTCTGCAATGGTCTTTAACTTCTCAGAAGAAAAAGGGACTTCAGGGTTTGAAGTAATCGTACGGGCCTTGATTCCTCCCATAAAATTCAGATTTGCCTGAATCAATAAACCTTCCAAAGGGAATACCTGATTATTGATACCTACCTGCCAAGTAGGCCTATGCCAAGCTTCTGCCTGAAGATTCATATCGTATTGAAAAAGGTCAAGCCTTGAGGAGAGTCGATATAGCTCATTGACACGGACACCCAATTCGGCATTGATGTTAAACACCGTCACTCTATCATCATACACCAATTCAAAACGTGAAGTATCCGCTCCTGAATTCACAAAAAAGTGCATTTGATTGAACCTACTGACATCTATTCCAGCACGGTAATCAACCGTATTTTGAACCGTTCCCTCGATTCCTCCAGCTACCTTGTAATTATTAATGGTATTTAGCAATTGTGCAGATGGCCCGATAAAGGGATTTTCCATGGCGAAACTGTAATAGGTATTTCGAATTACATCACCGGAAAACTCCCCGAAGAATCCAAATTCATCGGCAAATTGATAAGAAGCTTTCAAAAGAGGGAATATTCGAAAATCACTGGATTTTCCCGGAACAGAATCATTTTCTGAAATCAAATTTAAGCCTGCAGTAAACTGAAAGGCATCCAATTGATAAACCACTCGAGGACGGATGGCAAAATAATTTCTGCTTACATCATAGTCTCTGTCCTCAGGACTTGTATTGAAGAATGATAAATTGACAGAACCTGACCAATCATCAGAAGGTCTGAAAACTGCTTCTCCTTGCAAACCAATTTCAGTTTCTTTTGCGAGATAGCTATCCTTGAAATTTTGAAAATGGACTTTACCCTGGTAAGAGATCGGCCCAACTTTTTCTATGTCACGGAATCCCGCATGAAGACGTATCGTATTGAAGACATTTCCCTGAATTCCGGTGAATTCCAAATTAGGATCATTGATCACGGAAGTATCAATTCCGTAAAAGGAATAAGAATCTTGTGCCCATTCAAGACCTCCGAATACTTCTATTTGGTCTAGAAAGTAACTGGCATTCCCTCCAAGATTGGTGTGGGATTCTTTTGACTCTTCTCCCAAAATGGGGCCTTTGCCAAAGCTTTGATGCTTCAGATTGAAGGAGTAATTCCAATCATATACCTCAGTTGCCATCAATCGAGCCTCCAAAAGAGGACTGGCAAAATTCCCATAACCAGCCTTCAAAAACCCAGGATATCGATCAGCAATATCACGTCGATAGGTCTTTTGTACCGGCTCTGCCTTTAATTGAACTGGCGGTAAATCCAACTCATAGAAATTGACCGTGTAATTGAAATCACTGAGCCCTTTCGGTTGAGGCAAAACGGGTAGCTTCTCATAAACCCGAGGTTGATTCGGAAGAGTCAAAACCCGATCCTTTCGGATGACAAACTCCTGGTCTTGAACTTCCCCTCTATTTTGTATTTGTGCCAAAGCAATTCCAGGAGCTCCTAGAATCAATGCCGCGAAGAATATTTTTAATTTTCTCATGGTTAGTTCAAGGTTTGGAGTTTGTCCTGAGCAAGTTTCTTAATTTCCTCATTCGTGGAGTTTTCTACGATAGACTCAAGCGTGGCTTTAGCCTGAAAATCCTCTCCAGAGAGCAAATAGTTTTCTGCGAGAAGAAGGAACATCCGACCATACCAATAATCGAAATCGGCAAAAGGACCGGACATTTCAAAAATACTGTCATTTGAAAGGTCGATCTGACCTTGCTTTTGATAGGATTCTGCCAAAAGGAACAAGCCCTCAGCCCCTTCTATCGTCTTATACTCATCTACCAGAACCGCCAATGTGCCCCCTGCAGCCTGATCTTGCTTTAAGGCAAATTGTGCTTTGGCCTTGTTAAGTAAAGCCCTCGGAGTTGATTCCGGTAAAATACCATCCAAGCTTTCCAATTTTTCTGCGGTGGTGATGACTTCCTGATAGCGTTGCGTTTCATTGTAAGCTTTCAATAAAGCCATCAGCGACTCTGCCTCTTCTACTTTACTTCGGGCATTTTGAACGGCAGTTTCCAAGTACGGAATAGACTCTGAATAATTTCCTTGCGCGGATAAAATCTCCCCTATTCGCTGCATTGCCTTCAAGCGTTGCGGAGAGGCCGGTTCGCTTTCAAGCTGACGGAATACTCGCAAAGCATCATCTTGATTACCTGACTGGAAATAAGAGTCACCCATAAAATACAGGGCGTCCACTCGCTGACTACTTTCCGGATAGCTACTCAGATATCGCTCAAAAGCTTGGCTCGCCTGAGCAAAATTTCGCTCAAAATACAGACTCTTCGCTGATTCAAACTCCAAGGCTTGCACAGAGCCATTTTCTGGATTGGATCGCTTGTAGCTATCCAAATAACCTGAAAACTCCCCTGCCCTTCCTTGCAGTGCCAGTGTCTCTTGCAGACCCTTTAGGGCTGTTTCAGCATTTCCTGAATTCGGGAATTCATCCAAAATGGTTTGATAGTCCCGAACCGTCTGATCATAATTCTGCTGGGAGAAATTGGCTACAGCTCTGCCTTCCAAGGCAAAAGGAACAAATGGACTATTCGGCCGCTTCGAAATCAAATCCGAAAAGGCAAAAGTTGCATCGCTATATTGGGTCTCTTCCATCAGGATTTGACCTTTTTGGAAAAGCGCATCTTCCAGATACAGTGAATTAGGATAGCCTGCGATCAATTGATCCAAGCTTCTCAATGCTGCACTATTTTTTGATTGGAAATTCTGAACAACCCCTAGGCGATAGTAGGCATAATCAATACCCGCATTTCGCTCCGAAATCGCTTGCTGAAAAGTGCTTTCCGCTTCAGAAAAGCGCTTTTGCACATAGTAGCAATCACCTAATCGGAGTAAGGCATCATCGTAATTTTCCTTGTTTTGACGGGTTCGCAGTCGGTCTGTGTAGGTTTTGAACTGTGCCTCAGCCTCGCGGTATCGCTTGGAGTTAAAATAAGCATAACCCAGACCGTACAAACTTTTGGTCAGATAAGCACTAGAAGTGGTCCTACCCAACTGAAGCGCTTCCTGGTAGGAGGCAATGGCTTTATCCAATTCTCCATTGGCGGAATAAATCTCGCCCTTCCAGAAATGTGATTCCAAAATCAAGTCCTTATTGACTGGATAATCTAAGGATTTATCCAGATAGGAAATTGCCGCAGGATATCTTTTGTCACGGAAATAGACCATTGCTTGATAAAAGGCAACTCGCTGATAAGCTTCCCGAATGCGCGGAGACTTATTTTGAATTTGATCCATCTGCTGAATCGCACGGAGATAATCGCTGGTATTGATCAAGGCTTCTGAAAGCAAGGTCTCAGCCTCTGAGCGAAACGCCCCTGAGGGATATTCATTCAGGTATTGATCCAATCCGAAGATCCCTTCCTGAAAACTTCCTTTCTGAAGATTTGACTTGGCATAGTTAAAAAGTGCCTCCTCTTTGATTTTTGGATTGAAATCCGCAGAGGCAGCTGCTTTGAAGGAGGTGCTGGCAAACTGATAGTTATCCAACTTCAAATAGGCATGCCCCAAATAATAGGAAGAAGCTTGTCCCTTTTCGTCAGCTGTAGAAGCGGAAACCTTCAAATAGTCTGAGGCTCTTTGGTAGTTTTCAATCTCAAATTGAGCAATTCCACCTTTATACACCTGCTCGGGTGTAAGTTCTCCCTTTCGGGCATTGATGAAAGCGTCATAGTTTTCAGCTGCTTTCGCAAAGTTCTTTTGCTCAAAATAAGCCTCTGCCAAGTAGAGATTGATCATTTCCTTGCGCTCAAGATTAGCTCCACTTTTGAGCTTTTCTTCTGCATAGCTAATCAACTGAGTAAAGCTTTCCTCCTGATAATACAGGGAAGCAAGAAGGTAAGGGACTTTTTCTCTGTAGAAGGGTGACTTTTCAGCGCTTTGAAGATCTTGAATCGCTTTGGCACTATTTCCATTTTGCAGCGCAATAAAACCGCTATAGTAGTAAGCATCAAAGCTTATCTCCTGTCCAAGTACTTTTGCCTGATCAAAATAAGGCGCAGCCGAGTCATAGTTTTTCAATTGAAAATGTGCATAACCCTGCTTAAAAAGCAAATCTGCCCGCTTGGAAACTTCCAAATTTTCAGGGCTTACCAAGGCGTAGCCATCTATTGCTTCCCGGTAGTTCCGCTTAAAAAAGAAATGATCCCCTAGGTACAAGCCTGCCGTCGCTACACTTGGATGCTTGCCATTGTCCAAAATGTAGGACTTCATAAGACCCACCCCATCAGGACTTTCTAATTCTAAGGCAGACTGTGCGGCTAAAAGACGAGCTGTTCGGGATTGATCGAGGTAATTATCTTTAGAGGTGACTTTTTCAGATTCATAAAGGCTGGCTGAAAAAAGTTGCTTTTCAAAGAAAGCGGTTTGATCATCCAAGAAGCGCTGTTCTCCAGTTTGGTAAAGTGTGGACTGTGCCAGCACCTGAACACTGAAGCCTAAAGCAGCAAAAAGCACAAGGCAATATTTCATGGGCAAATGATTAATTATAATGCTTCCATACGATCCCAAAAGCGCAGATTCAGCCTTGGGATTTCAAGAAAAGAAGCGTTTCAATGCAAAATTTTATACACGAGATCTCGGAGAATTTCACCTTCGCTCATATTTCCGGAGTCTACTCCTTTAGAACGAAGATCTGCTTCCCGAATGTGTGCGAACACCTCAATTATCTTGCCCAATTTATAGTTGCGGGAAGCGGTGAAGTATTCTCTTGCAATGAATGCATTCATTCCTAAAGCCGCAGCGGCTTGGTCAGCATTTTGAGCTTTATGCTCATGAATGATCGCTAACTTGCTGAAATAGAAATAGATCAATGAAAAAATCGGGATGATGGGATGATTTTTTGGGTTCTGAGAAAAGTATTGGATGATTTGATTGGCTTTGACCACATTTCTAAAACCCAAAGCCTTGGTCAGTTCGAAATTATTGTAATCCTTGTGGATCCCGATGTATTTGGAGATATGGTCTACGGTGATTTTGGTACCTGAAGGAAGATTAATAAACATCTTCCCAATCTCATTGGTCATCACCTCTAGATTATTTCCGATCGAGTCAGCCAAAAGATTGATCGCGTTTTGATCAATGCCATAGCCTGTTTCTTTAAAATAGCCCTCAAGCCATTGCTTGAGCTTGTATTCAGGCACTTTCTCAGATCTCACATACACAGTATGCTTATTCAGGGCTTTGGCCAAGGTGGTTTTTCCGTCGATTTTTTTGTGCTTGTACGCAAAAACCAAAATCGTACTGGGTAGCGGGTTTTCTACATATTTGATCAACAGTTCAGCAACGCCTTCATTGCTCCAATCGGGTAAGCTTTGGGCTTCTTTTACCACTACCAACTGACGCTCAGCCATCATCGGAAATTTGCGGGCATTATTCAGCACTACCCCCATGTTAGCGTCTTTTCCATAAAGTGCCAACTGATTGAAACTTCGCTCATGCTCCGGAATCGCATTGTCCTCAATTATCTTTGTAATGAGATCGATATAATAGGGCTCATCTCCTTCTAAAAAATAAACTGGAGAAAACTTCCCCGCTTTCAAATCCTTGATGACGTCCGTCGGTTGTTTAGGCATGGTTTGCAATTTGAGACTTAAAGATAAGAGTAGCGATCAAAAGCTGCCAAAAGCAAATTGATAATTGTGAAAACTATTCTCCTGTTAATTTTGTAATAATTAAAAAGCATTCAAATGGACTTTCAGACAGGTATCTCTTATTATAAATCCGGTAAATTCGAAGAAGCATTGGTGGTTTTCAACCAATTGATCACAGAAAATCAAAGCGAAAGTAATTATTTTCTCTTTCGCGGCAGAATACTTTCCCGTATGGGTCAGACCGAATCTGCCTTGGAAGATTTCGATAAAACAGTAGCGCTTGAGCCCTATAACACCGATTTTATCTCTGATCGAGCGGTGGTTTTGCACTTATTAGGTAAAAATGAAGAGGCTCTGACTGAATTTGATCGAGCTGCCAATCTTGATCCGAACAACCCTTACCGCTATAGTAGCAGGGCATTTTTCAAAGACAGAATCGGGGATTTGATGGGTGCTATTCAAGATTATGAAAAAGCAATCGAACTTGATCCTGAGGATGCTGTCGCTTACAACAACAAAGGCCTAGTGGAAGAAAAGCTTGGCTATCAGAAGAAATCAAAGAAAAGCTTTGAAAAGGCTGATGACTTGGTTGGATATAAAGCTCCTGAGAATAAAGAACCCAATCCACCTGCCAACGAAAAGCCAGCACCCCTACCGGAAATTCCAAAAAATGGAAATACCAATGAGACCTTGACGCTGGGAAATTACTTCCAGATCCTGAAAAAAGTTTTTACAGATTCTAAAACCCGTTCTGAGTTTTTTCAATTTCTGAAAAAGCCTTTTTCTTAAGCTTAGAAATTCTTGATCACCCACAGGGGTTTCGTGATGAAGTAGGCCATTTTCTTGGATAGGCTTTTATTGAAGATTTTATCAAAGAAATCGCGTTGCCTACTTAAAGTAATGAGCATATCCCCTTTGGCGGAGGCAAGATAGCTTTCCATGCCTAGAGCCAAGTTATCCCGAAAAGACTTCAGGACAAAATTCACCTTATCGTACCTCACAAAGGGTGTAATCTCTTCCACCATCGATTGATGTAAGGGTCTATCCAATTTGTTTTTGCCATCCGAAGCATGAACAATATCTATTTCAGCATCAAAAAACTTTGCGAACTCAACTACCTTCTGAATAGCTATTTTATCTTCTTCTCTATAGTCCGTACCAAAGACCAATTTGCGTGGTTTCTTATAAAATACCTTCCTAGGCACCACCAATACGTCCACGGGGGACTTTCCTACGATCTGACTTGTGCGACTTCCAATAATATTTTTTCGTAAGTCATTCATCCCTTCTGTGCCCATGACCACCAGCTGACAATCCGTTTCCTCGATTGCATTTAGCATGACTTCAATCACATCTCCCTCCAAAATCATCCCTTCACAAGATTCCAGACCCAAAGGGATTGATTCTGCTTGTACTGTTTTTTTAAGATTATTCAGTTTTTCTTTTAAAAAATCACGCTGATAATCATTGTCTTCACGGCCTGGATTCAGCTTTAAAAAGTCTTCTTTGTTGCTGACATGAATTAAAATCAGCTTTGCACCATATTGCTCCCCGATTCGGCTTGCATATTCAATTGCATTGAGTGAACACTCAGAGAAATCGGTAGGGCAAACAATAGTCCCGTTTTTTTCCATAATTAATAGCCTCGAGATCGGTTTACGAGATTCATCAAAGGTTCGTTGGATTCAAGTCGACGGATATTCTCAACCACCTGAGGAGAGGCCGCTTCCGGATTGGTTACACTCGCAATGTGCGGAGTCATAAATATACCTTCATTTTGCCAAAAAGGATGATCTTCTGGCAGGGGTTCCTTCCGATATACATCCAACATAGCTCCCGACAGCTGACCTTTTGAAATTGCATCAACCAAGTCCTCTTCGACTAGATGTCTTCCGCGGGCGACATTGATCAAATAAGTCCCGGGATTGACTTTTTCAAAAAGCGATTTATTCAAAATATTTTCAGTATCAGCAGTCAACGGCAGCAAACAAACCAATACATTCACCTCCTTTAGAAACTTATCTAATTTCTCCTTGGGAAAATAAGGAAATGGAAAATCATCTTTCTCAGAAAAACCAAAGCCTACTACCGGAAAACCCATAAAATCGAGTTTTTCCAATACATCAAAACCTAAAGCACCTACTCCCATCACCCCTATAGTGACTGGAATTTCAGGTTCAGACATATCCCAATTTCGATCTTCTTTTAGTTGCTGATATCGAGTGACCTGCCTATGAAAATTCAACACACCCATCACCACATAATTGGTCATTGACCAAGTCAACTTTTCATCTACAATTCGGACAATCGGGAGGTCCTCAGGGATGGAATCATCACTTAGAATATGATCTACTCCAGCACCCATAGAGCTAATCATTTTTAGATTTGGAAAATCTGCAAGAATTCCTTTGGGATGCTGCCAAAGAAGGGCAACCTCAACCTTCTCGGGATATTGGATATTGGGAAATACTTCGATTTCCAATTGATCGTTTTGCTTTCGGATAGCGTCGATCCAAGGTTGAGGATCTCTTCCAGGACTGATGATTGCTAGGCTCATAATACAAAGGTCGACATTTGTAAATATCTACTCAATCTCGGTATAAAACGATACATCCATTGATCAAAAATTTGACAAAAAAACACAAATTCTTGGTCAAAAATTAAGCAAATTGCACTCAATTAACTGAAACGATATAACAATGAAAAAATTTAGCTTGATATTCTTTTTGGCAGTTTTTACTGCTTTAGAGAGTTCTTTTGCCCAACAACTTCAAATGCCACAGGCCTCCCCTTCGGCAAGTATTTCCCAAAAGGTAGGTCTCACTGACGTACAGGTCATCTATTCAAGACCAAGTACAAGAGGAAGAAAGATATTCGGTGAATTAGTGCCTTACGGGCAAGTATGGCGCACAGGAGCCAATTCGGCTACTACCTTGGACTTTTCTACAGACGTCATGATTGACGGTAAGACTGTACCAGCTGGCAAATACGCACTTTACACTATCCCAGGGAAAAATGAATGGACCATAGTCCTATCTAAAAACACTGATCTTTGGGGCGCCATTGGTTATTCAGATGCCGATGATTTGTTGCGATTTACGGTCTCGCCAAATAAGCTGAGTCGAAAGTACGAAACCTTCGAAATCAGCTTCAATAATATGACTGACAATGCTGCTGACCTTTCGATGAAGTGGGAAAACACCCGAGTGGATTTCCGGATTTCTACAGAAGTCGATCCAATTGTGATGGCTCAGATTCAGGAAATGGTCATCGATACGAAGACGGAAAATCCAAGCTTACTTTACGCTTCCGCCAATTATTACTACAACAATAACAAGGATCTTAATCAAGCATATGAATGGATTAAAGCTTCCACAACTTCTGATCCGAAGTACTGGACCATGCACCTGAAAGCTAAAATTGAAGTGGCTTTGGGCAAAAACTCAGAAGCGTTAGCCTCAGCTAAAGAATCTATGAAACTAGCGGAAGAAGCTAAAAATCCAGATTACATAGCTTTGAATGAAAGATTGATGAAGTCGATCAAATAATTTGAAGAATTCTGCAAAGTTCCAGTTTTTCTTTGCTTATCTAGTTGGAAGTTGGAAGACCGAAGCTCCCTGAACCTGAACTTAGGCCTTATTCTGGGCCAAAAGTTTCTCAAATTGACAGAAAAGTAGATAATCAGATAAAATAAAGAATCAAGACCCTTTCAATCTGGAAGGGTCTTTATTTTTTCAAGACCTGAAGCAGCGTGGCAAAGAGCATGACGGAAAGACAACCGATGGCATTGTACCAAAGAAAGCCGATGTCCCATACGATTCCGAATAACCCTTCCCCATTTTGAAAATGGATTACTAAAATCAAAGCCTGAGAAAGAAGTGCTGCTAAAAACACAGCAAAGCCTTTTACCCATTTCATAAAGAAGCCTACCAAGAATATTCCCAAAATAGTCCCGTAGAAGAGTGATCCCAATAAGTTTACTGCCTGAATAAGATTCTCGAAAAGTGAGGCATAGATGGCAAAGAAGATCGCCAGAGCACCCCACAAGGCCGTAAAAAGCTTCGAAGAAATTACATAGTGACCATCTGAAGCTTCCTTTTTGATCGAACGCTTATAAAGATCAATCGTGGTGGTAGAACCAAGCGAATTTAACTCGGAGGCACTGGAAGACATAGCAGCCGAAAATATCACCGCAAACAATAATCCGACGATCCCTACGGGTAAATGATCCATCACAAAGCGCATAAAAACATAATCCGTATCTCGGGTTTCCGCCACTGGATCATTCTTGACAATTAAAGCCTTCACCTCATCTCTGACCGCTTCCTGTTTTTGCTTGATCTGCCCAAGGGAGGCTTTGACTTGATTTTTTGAGACATCATCTTCCGCATCCACGGCTATCAAAAGCTCCTGATATGCTTGCTTTCCTTCCTCAAACAAGGCGTCAAATTCTCCTTGAAGGGATTGAAATTCAGAGGCATACTCACTTTCTTGAAGTTTTTCAGTCTGTACCGTATTGAATACTACAGGAGGCTGGTAGAATTGGTAGAATACAAAGACCATGACTCCTATAAAAAGAATAATGAACTGCATCGGGACTTTCAAAAAGCCATTCATAATGAGACCCATGCGGCTTTGACTTAAAGTTTGACCGGAGAGATACCGCTGCACCTGACTTTGATCAGCTCCAAAATAAGACAGAAATAAGAAGACCGCTGCGGTCATTCCTGACCATACATTGTAGCGGTCGGACGGATCAAATTCCAGGTTGACCAAGTCCAGCTTTTCCATACTCCCTGCGACATGCAAGGCCTCTGTAAATGAGACCGGAAGCATACGAATGACAATAATACCTGCCAAAATCATCCCTCCCATCATCACTGCCATTTGCTGTTTTTGCGTGATGGATACGGCAGCTGTACCTCCCGAAACGGTGTAAATAATCACTACTACCCCAATGAATACGACGGTCCAAGTCAGATTCCAACCCAAAAGAGTCGAAAGAATAATGGCAGGCGCATAAATAGTAATCCCCGAAGCCAAACCTCGTTGAATAATGAAAAGTAAGGAAGCAAGCGTCCTGGTCTTTAAGTCAAAGCGATTTTCCAAATATTCATATGCGGTATAGACTTTCAGCCGATAATAGATAGGGATAAACGCAACGGAAATGATAATCATGGCTATGGGCAAGCCAAAGTAAAATTGGATAAAACCCATACCGCTTTCATAAGCTTGCCCCGGCGTACTAAGGAAAGTAATCGCTGAGGCTTGAGTAGCCATGATAGAAAGCCCAATGGTCCACCAATTCATGGAATTCCTACCGCGTAGGTAAGAATCTAGGCTATTTTGACCCCTTGTTTTATAGATACCATAGCTTGCAATGGCACCCAGGGTTCCAAAAAGTACAATCCAGTCTAGGCTAGTCATGAAAAGTGCTGCATCAGGAAGTAGAAAAAGAAAATCAATACTGCCAGATTAAGCATGAGTCCCCAGTAGAGGCGCTTCCATTTGATATCTTTTTCTTCCATTTGGGTTTATTGTTCGATTAAGTTTACGAATAATTTTACGGCTCCGGGTACTCCAGCAGGCAATTGTCTAAAAAAGGATAGTCCGGTATAGACATAGTTGCCTTTTCCATAAGCAGCATGAATGAGCGAACCAGTCTGAGTGTCTTCTCCCGGATCATTCATATACAATGGAGTCGAGTATTCCTCATCAAGGCTTCCGGCAAAATATAATCCTCGCTCCTGCACCCATCCTTCAAAGTCACTCGGGGAAATCTTATTCGGGCCAGCCAGAATTGGATGTGTGTAGTCGGCTTCAACCGGAGCAGTTTCTACTGAAACCCGATCTCTGGTCAGCGAGAAGGGATAGGGACCAAGTTGACTGGTCAGTAATCTACCCGTTGTATTGTATTGTACAATCATATTTCCCCCTGAAAGTACATACCCCATCAATGCTTGCTGGTTTGCTGCAGCCTGAGCATTGGTATTGTAGGCACGAATTCCCATAATTATAGCCTTAAACTGAGCTAAATTATCCAAATCAAAATCATTGTCTCCAAGCATGGTCACTTGATACCCTAGAGCTTCCAAGACCTCAGGCACTTCATCTCCAGCACCAGGCACATAGCCAATTTTACCTCCTGATATTTCCCAATCCGCTTGAATCCAATCAATAGAAGCTGAAGTGAAAAATGTAAGATTAGGGATATGCTTATAGGTGATTCGGTTTAAAGTCTGATCAAAACTTCCTGATGAAGTTGTGTAAGTAGCCACTATTCTTCGCTTTCCCACTTGATCAGAAACGAACTCTACTCGATATCTTCGCTGCTTTCTTCCCACTAGGTCTTCTGATTCTAGTATTCGATATTCACTGGAATTTAAACCAGCAAAACTCAAATCGCCATCTACGATTTTATCTCTAAAATTGACAAAAACCGTTACCTGTGGTCTTTTTTCATTGATTCCAAAAAGCACTTTCTTCGACAGTTCCAAGTCTATCGATGGAGTAATAATAAATGGCTGTTTTACTTCCCCATCTACGGGATCATTAAATTTATAGACTAAAGGAGTGCTAATTGTCAACAACTGCCCCTCAATCTCCAAATTCAATGTGGCTTGAATACTCGCATCATTAAATGGCTTTCCGATCATTAGCTGATCATCAACCGGATACATGGGGCCATCTTCGTAATTTTCGAGCCAGTAAGGCTGGGTAAATTCAAAACCTTTAGGAATGGTCAAATTAATATCCTGACGGAAAGGCTCATTTGCTGAACTACCATCCCCTTCTACCTCAACTTTTTCTCCCAAAACTTCTACGCCCAATATATTGATGGCTGTATTTCCGGGAGAATTAATCACCAAGTCTGTACTGACTGATGCCCCGGGAAAGGCCACTTCCTGATTGGTGACAAATTCTATTTTTGATCCTATTACTTTTAAAACAATATCATTAATCGACTCTTTTTTCTCTTGAAGCCAGAGATCGCTTCCTTCCATTTGATTGATTTGCTCCCTGATTTTTAATAGAGTAGAAAGATTGTTCGCTGTGGACCGAAAGTCAAAATTTTGAATCAAATCGTTTATTAAGAGCTCTGTTGCTTTACCGTTTTCAAAATGATCCCATCTGTTTTTCACGCCCTCAAAGGGACTTTGCTCAAACTTTTCTCCTGCAATAAATTGAATATGATCATTTGAAGTCCCAATGTAAGCAGTCGATCCAAAGCCTTGAGACTTATGCATGGTTCGGCTATTCGCTGCCATTTGATTGTAGGTTTGACCCAATACGGGATTGTATTCGCCGGTGGGAAACTCATGGTAAATCTCCCCTTCCTGAGCTTCAAACTCTCCGCGAAAATTATATGCATTCCAAAATATCCGCTTTGCTGACCAAGGTTTCACATACTCAAGTTGCTCAGGGAAAGCATTTGGGTCTCCAGATATTGCAAAAGCTTCTTCAGCTAAAATCGCTGAAGTGGTATGATGCCCGTGAGTTACACCAGGAATGGTATTGAATCGAGTAATGATAATATCTGGCTGAAACTTTCTAATCACCCACACCACATCTGAAAGAATAGTTTCTTTATCCCAGTTTTGGAGGGTTTCACTGGGATTTTTACTATAGCCAAAATCCTTTGCTCGGGTAAAATACTGAACTCCTCCGTCTGTCATTCTAGCTTGCAAAAGCTCTTGAGTTCTGATTTGACCCAAGCCGATTCCTAGTTCTGGTCCAATGAGATTTTGCCCACCATCACCTCGAGTCAAACTCAAATAAGCTACTCGGGCTTTTGTCTCGTTAGCCAAATAGGCAATCAGCCGGGTATTTTCATCGTCAGGATGAGCTGCGACATAAAGCACTCGCTTGGTCTCTTCCAATTTCAGAAGCTCATGATACAATTCCGAGGAAGACAAAGTCTGAGCATTCACCGAGAATTCAAGTCCCAGAAATACCAGCACTACTGGCAGAAAGAAACGTAGTTTTTCCATGAATTTCTTTTATCAAATTCCAAACTAGTATTAGCTATGGGGAATAAAAAACAAAATTTGATAGGTGGGTCTCTTTTATTGTTTTCTTAAAAATCGGTAACCCAAAGTGAATTCAAAAAAGTCAGCTTTGATTCTATGGGCCTTGATTTGAACTCCAAATTGTAGATTTTCAGACATCAAATATCTAAGTCCTATTCGCTCGTAATAGATTGTTGATTCTTGGTTTTCACGGTTTCTATGGAGATAAAATCCTAATCCGACCGGGGCATAGAGCCTTTCTGTAAGTTTCCACTCCCAAGCTCCTGCTATTGCTGCACTGGTTTGATCCCAAAATCCCACATCGGGATTACCTGTTCGTTCTGACAGACCTGGAGCAAAAAAGACATCTAAGCCCACCCCATATCGATATTTGTAATTTTTGTCCCAAATATAGCTCAGGTTAAAACCACCTCTGAAGTAGGTCTCCTCTCCGATCTCGTAATTCTTAGAGCCAGTGTAAAGCATAAAATTCCAGTACCCTTTTTCGAAAAGAATGGGGCGGTCTCGTAGAAAAGCTTCTTCTGGTTTTACTTGGCTTGGCTGAAAATTATACCGCAAACCTATCGATACAGGAACTAAATTAATACCAGCGTTGGGCTTTCTGGTAGAGCCATTTGAAAAATGCTTTAACCCAACCATTGAAAAAAGCTGAAACCGATCGGAAAGGGTATAGTTAGCTTTTGCTCCAAAATGTATGTAGCTGTTCAATTCGGAGCCTATAAACTGGTTGATCGGGTTATCCAAAGAGTCGTATGGATTAAGATTGAACCCCAAACCCAAATGAGCGAAATAGGAAAAATTAAACCTCTTATCCTGAGAGAAAGGTCTAAATGGCATGTCAAAAAACCAATAAACTCCCATCGGTCTGCCGATTTCAGATTGATAGGGTAGTGTGGAAGATACCCCAATCCCGAAAATTGGGTTTCTGTATAGATCTCCCATAAAGGTTTTGTTTTGACGCCATCCAAAACGAAAGTCAAAAGCAGTGTAGGAAACCAAATCAATCAACTCATCAGCCCAAGGATCCCCATTGCTGATGAAGGGACCGGATTCTACCGATAGCTCAATAATCTTATCATATTTTTCCTGTGAAAAAGCTTGAAAAGAGACCAAACTTAGGCTCAAAAAAATAACCACTATCAGACAAGCATGCCTAATATTCAAAAACAGACTACTGAAAAAATAAGCTAGTCTCATAAAGTGAAGAATTAACGAAATATCAAATCATTAAAACGAATATAATGAAAACAAAAAAGCTGCCAAATGGCAGCTTTTTTAGGTACTTGAGATTCTTCAAATTATCCTTCCATCCAGTTAGGACCGAGAAGTTCAATTAGTTTCTTGTTATATTCTTCAGCTTTCGCGTCATTTTTCAAGCGAGTGTGAATCTGGAAAAGAATTTCCATGATTCCTGTATCCTCAGGCTTGATTTCAAGAGCGCTTTCGAAATAAGTCACTGCGTCAGCATAGTATTCGTTTGCTTCTTTGCCCATAGACTCAGAACGCTTCTCCCACTCTTCATCAGACAGACCGTTCAACTCATTGAGAATTTCACGTGCTTTTTCGATAAGCAATGCAGCAGCATAGTAGTTACCTTCAAAGAATTGTGGATCAACCTCTACTGACTTTTTGTAGTCGGCAAGTGCACCTTCCATATCGCCTGCTTGCTCTTTTAGATATCCAGATCTTAGCAATAAAGCGGTATTGTTTGGATCGCTTTCAAGAGCTGTTTTGATTTGAGCCATTGCTTCATCCATTTTGTTTAGCTGAAGCAAAAGTTGGATTTCGTAAGTAGAAAGGTCCTTATCTGAAGGATACTCTTCTTTTGCTCTTGTTACCATTGCATAAGCAGCTTCAGGGTCTTTGTCTTCAGTAGACAAAATTTGAATCATGAAGTAATATGCATTTAGCTTGTTGTATCCTTCGATATCAAGCAAAGCAGAGAAGTGTCTTTTAGCATCTTCAGTTCTTCCAAGATCATTAGCAAGGAACCCTGCATTGTAGTGGATAGTAGTGTCTGTCGGGTCAATTTCACCAGCCAAGTTGAAAAACTCATAAGCCATTTCATAGTCTTCCTCATTGTATTGAGTAATCGCCTTGTCAAATGCTACGTTTTTCAATTTGTTCACTGAATTAGGACGCAAGTTCTCAGGAGCTCCAGGGATATCTTCTTCGAAAATGTCTTTTCCTACACCTGAAGTTTTATCTCCATCGCCCATTTCAAAGGCTTTCATGAAAGACTCATAGGAGTTGTTACCTACTTGAAGATTTTCCATGGTATTGGAAGAGTCAGTAGCGAACATTCCTAATTGAATCTGAGCTTTCAACAAAGTGGTCTCAGGATCTGAACCAGTTTCTGGATCCTGAAGAGCTGTTTCTACTTCAGATAGAGCAGTGGCATAGTCTCCATTTTTAAAGTTTTTTTCAGCTGAACGTACTACCTTTTTTTGTCCAAAGGCTAGGGTCGTTGCGCCGACCAAAACCATTGATAGAATTAGCTTTTTCATTCTTGGCGTTTATCTTATTTTGGTTGATTATTCTTTTGTTTCATTTGGATTCTCTTCAGAATCTGGTGCAATTTCTGAAGAATTTAGATTTTCTTCATCTTCTTCTTTGGAAATTTTTTCAACGGATGAAATCTCGTCTCCTTCAGAAATTTTGATCAATCTCACTCCCTGTGTGGCTCTTCCCATAATTCGAAGTCCATCCACTGAGATCCGGATAGTAATACCAGACTTATTGATAATCATCAAATCATCTGTATCGACAACTTGTTTTATTGCAACAAGCGCTCCGGTTTTTTCGGTGGTGTTCATAGCTTTCACACCTTTTCCACCTCGATTTGTGATGCGATATTCCTCAAGGAATGACCTTTTGCCGTATCCTTTTTCCGAAACTACAAGAAGAGTCGCATTTTCCTCAGATGCACATACCATGCCAACGACATAGTCATTCACATCATTTAAGGTTATGGCTTTTACTCCTGTGGCTGTTCGACCCATTGGTCTTACTGCAGACTCATGGAAATGAATAGCACGACCTGATTTTGCAGCTATCACAATATGCTGATCACCATTCGTCATGTCTACATTTACCAGTTGATCATCCTCCCGAATGTTCAGAGCTATGATTCCATTGGTACGAGGTCTACTATATTGCTCCAGAGTAGTCTTCTTGATAATACCTTTTTTGGTCACCATAATCAAGAAGTGATTATTGATGTAATCTTGATCATTGAGGTCATTAACCTGAATAATTGCTCTAATTCGATCATCGGAAGCAATATTGATCAAGTTTTGGATAGGCCTTCCCTTCGAAGTCTTTCCGCCTTCAGGGATGGCATAGGTTTTCAACCAGAACAATTTACCCTGATCAGTAAAAATCAGCAGGTAATTGTGAGTAGAGGCTGTGAAAAGATACTCGGTGAAATCGTCCTCTTTGGTGCTGACTCCTCTTGAACCTACTCCTCCTCTACCCTGTGTCCTATATTCGGTCAAGGCGGTTCGCTTGATGTACCCCTGATGAGAAACAGTGATTATCACTTCCTCATTTGGGATCATATCTTCATAGCTGAAATCTTCAGCATTATGCTCGATTTCTGTACGACGGTCATCACCATATCGATCACGCATTTCGGTGAGTTCGGTTTTGATGATATCCATTCGCTTATCTTCATTCGAAAGGATATCCTTTAGCTCCTCGATCAATGCCATGATCTCCTGATATTCCTGAACGATCTTATCACGTTCCATACCAGTAAGACGCTGCAGACGCATGTCGAGAATGGCTCTCGCCTGAATCTCAGTCAATTCAAAACGCTCCATCAAGCCATTTCTAGCTGTCTCTGGATCTACTGAGTTACGGATTAGGGCAATTACTTCGTCCAAATTATCCAAAGCAATCAGATAACCTTGTAAAATATGAGCACGCTTTTCAGCTTCTTTAAGTTCATATTCCGTTCTTCTCACCACTACTTCATGTCTGTGACTGACATAGTGTACAATTAGATCTTTTAGGTTAAGCGTTTGTGGCCTGCCTTTTACAAGCGCTACATTATTGACTGAGAATGAGGTTTGTAGCTGTGTATGCTTATATAAGTTGTTTAGAACAACATTTGAAATTGCATCACGCTTCAATTCATATACAATGCGCATCCCGGATCGGTCAGACTCATCCCGGATTGCAGAGATACCATCAATCTTTTTCTCATTGATCAAGGCAGCAGTTTTTTCTACCATGCTAGCCTTATTGACCATGTATGGAATCTCCGTGATGACAATCATCTCCCGGTTTCCATTATCCTTCGTTTCAATACTGGCCTTTCCTCTGACGACAACTCTTCCACGTCCGGTTTCGAAAGCAGCTTTTACACCATTGTATCCATAGATAATCCCTCCTGTAGGAAAATCAGGAGCGGTGATATGCTCCATCAATTCAGGAATCGTAATTTCTCTATTATCGATGTAGGCAATAATGCCATTGATCACCTCTGTCAGATTGTGAGGAGCCATGTTTGTGGCCATACCTACAGCAATTCCAGATGCTCCATTCAGGAGCAATGCAGGAACCTTGGCAGGTAACACTACCGGCTCTTTCAAAGAGTCATCAAAGTTGAATTGGAAATCAACAGTGTCTTTATTGATATCAACAAGAAGCTCTTCGGCTATTCTTTTTAGCCTGGCCTCTGTATATCGCATAGCCGCAGGGTTGTCACCATCGATGGATCCAAAGTTACCCTGACCATCTACCAATTGGTATCGAAGTGACCATGGCTGCGCCATTCGAACCATAGTATCATAGACAGCAGAGTCACCGTGAGGGTGATATTTACCAAGCACCTCACCGACAATTCTAGCGGACTTTTTATAGGGTTTATTATGAAGAACTCCGAGCTCTTGCATTCCGTAAAGAATACGGCGATGAACTGGCTTCATTCCGTCTCGGACATCTGGCAACGCTCTTGAAACAATAACCGACATCGAATAATCGATGTAGGCACCACGCATTTCCTCCTCAATATTGATAGGAATAATATTCTCGTTTTCTCCTTGGGCCATATAATGCTAATTCACGGGATAAATTAAGGCTGCAAGATAGTAAAAAGGCCCTGCTTTTGAAAAGTTAATTCCAAAGTCAATCAGGTTCGATCAATCAATACCATTGACCTATTTTTCGGTTTTGGAGATTAAATATGGAGCTACCTCTGTACTCGACTCCATTGTGCATGTGCTTCATCACCACTCCGCATCCTGCGATTTTGCATCGCTTGGTCCCCGGGATCCGAATTGCTAGCCCTACTTGCATGCCATAGACACGTTGGTCAAGCTCCTGAAATTCAGAAAAATCGGAGGCAGAATAAGTAAAACTCCGAATATCCATGGAGCCTTTAATGAAAAGTTTGGTATACTCTGAAAAGTCCCTTTCCAGCCGGAGCCCAATTCCAAATGCAGGCTGATCTGCTACTGCCAATCGAGGGGTGTAATTTGGGTTTTGAGTCAAACTGGGATTGACAAAATTTTTGATATTTAAATTACCAAAGTCGGCCTCAGCGATCAATCGCCAAGGATAAATCTGTCGAACTCGCTGTCTTAGCTCAGATTGCATATAAAGATTGGCAGATGCATATCTTCTATATCGCCATTGTAAATACTTCGCCCGACGATTTGCATCCCAAAGGACCAAACCCACCGTACCATAAAAGCGGGTGGCTTGGTAGCTTGCCCCTTCGAAGGGAAATTCAAAATTTCCGCCAACCATTGGTTTGATATTCCCCCACTCCATACCATATCCCCCTCCGATTGTAAGAAGGTTGAATAAATTCACTCGCACTCCTGCATTTAAAACGGGGAAGACCCAATCTGAGCCCTTCATAGCCAATGGATTTTCTTCAGAAATATCGAGCGGCTCATCAAAATTTTGAAACTGGGTGAGCGGATACAAATCTGGATTTGGTGAGAAAAAATCGGTTGAAAACTGCTGATATCCAGCTCCTGTTGATATTTCCAGTGCAAACTGCTCCAAAACGTTTCTAAAAGCGTTTCCTACTGCAGATTCACTTTTTGGGTTCTTGGCTTTACGGCTAATCCCAAAAATATCTTCTTCTTGGGCAAAGGCAGACCCAAAAACCAAAATTAGAAAGCATAGTAGTAGCGTCTTCTTTTGCATCATAAGGCAATAACGAATTGAATCAAAGTATGGTGTGAATATATAAAAAAAGCCTCCCAGAAGGAGGCTTTAAATCAATTATGAAAATGAATTATTTTCCGTCTTCAGCTGCTTCACCGTCCTCAACAGGAGCTGCTGCGGCTTTCATTTCTTCGATCATTGTATCTAGTTTCTCTTTTACAGCTGGATCTTCTTTAATAGCTCCTAGCACTTTGTTGTAAACAGAAACAGAGATTACATCGCTGTCAGTGATCAGGTTAGTCTTGTAGTCAACAACACTTTGCTGAAGACCGCCTTGAAAATCCAAAATAGCTTGGTAAGCGGCTTTTTCTTCCTCTGTGACATTTGCCTCAGCCATTTTCGCCTCATCTCCCCAAGCAGCTTTGATTTCATTGTATCGAGCACCGCCGTCAATCACCTCATTGTTGAGAATCATATTACGAAGCTCTTCCGTTTTTTGCTCTACATACTGTGAAGTCATTACCTCTACAGTTGCATATTGTGTTAATTCCTCATCAGTCACGGGTCCTTCAGTTGCCTCTTGTCCGAAGGACATAAAAGCAACAAACGCTACAAAAAACGTAGAAAGCAGAGTCTTTTTAATCATGATTAGTCGTTTGGTTAGTTACAAGATTGCAAAAAAACAGTCAAGGCTCAAAAAATCAAGGAAACCGTTGATATTTTAGAATTTTTATGACAAATGGTCAATTATCAAGCTCTTTTGAGCATAGCAATAGTTTCTTTCGGAGATTTTGAGTTGAAAACAAAACTACCGGCTACCAAAATATCAGCTCCTGCATCTTTCAATTTTTGGGCATTATTTAAAGAAACGCCTCCATCTATCTCAATTTGGGTGTTACTCCCCTTTTGTATGATCAATTCCTTTAATTTACTCACCTTGGAGTAAGTGTTTTCAATGAATTTTTGTCCACCGAAACCAGGGTTGACGGACATCACACAAACCAAATCTATTAAATCTAAGGTATCAGTCAATAATTCAACTGAGGTATGCGGGTTAATTGCTACCCCCGCTTTAGCACCAAGATCATGAATAGCCTGAAGTGTCCGATGTAGATGATCACAGGCCTCGTAGTGCACTGATATGTTTGCAGCACCGGCATTTCTAAAAGCCTCCAAGTATCGGTCTGGCTCTACAATCATCAAATGTACATCCAGTGGCTTTTTGGCATGACGATGAATGGCTTCAGTCACAGGAAGCCCAAAAGATATATTGGGAACGAAGACACCATCCATAATATCGACATGGATATAGTCTGCTTCCGAGTCATTGAGCATTTCTACAGCAGACTGAATATTTGCAAAATCAGCAGCTAAAATGGATGGGGCAATTTCTAAAGACATTGAAAAGGATAATTTGATTAGAGGCGGATTAACTTTTGCTGTTTGATAAGCTTTCCGTCCTGCATTTGGATAATATACATACCGGGTCTAATCCCTTCTAGCTGCAACTCATAAGGGTCTTTTGCAGTATTGCGAGATAGACTCTGATTTTGAAGGGTTTTTCCGTTGAGATCAATCAATGAAAACTCAGCTGATAAACTTGACCCAAAATAAATGGTCAACTTGTTTCCTTCCATGGGATTTGGAAAGACTTTCCAAGGGATAATTTCACCATTTTCTTCTACTGAAAGGATTTCTCCGTAAAGAGCTTCTCTGAAGTTTGGAATTCCATACCCCAAAAGATTGTCTGGATTTTCATATTGAGAGGCACTTCGAAGAAGATTTTCAATGAGTTCCGCCCGAGTCCATTCAGGCTTAGCCTGCCACAAGCCAGCTGCTAAGGCGGTGATTTGCGGAGCAGAAAAAGAAGTCCCGTTGGCAAAACCCACGTTTCCATTACTTCTCAAAAGCGCTACTCCATTGCCAAAAGCTGCCAAGTCCGGTTTGATCCTTCCATCACCTGTAGGGCCTCTAGAACTGAAATTTGAGACCTCCAAGCTTTGATTAACCGATCCAATAGCCAATACATTTGGAGAATCTGCAGGAGCAAGAATTGAAGGCTCAGATGGCCCGTAGTTCCCCACGCTATTAACTACCAAGATTCCTTTGCTGGAAGCAATATTTGCGGCTTGAGTAATTACAGCAGTTTTCCCATCCAATTGTCCTGAACTGTAATTCATCTCCGGGTCATCAAAATCATAATAACCCAAGGAACTATTGATGATATCTACTCCGATGGAATCCGCATATTCAGCAGCTCGAAGCCAATTATACTCTTCAATTCTGTACTCGGTTGCTACCTCCTCAGTCATGGCCAAGAAGTATTCTGCCTCCGGAGCACCGGCGATAAAACTTTCAGTTTCTACCGCAGCTATTAAAGAAAGGACATTCGTACCATGCTGATTGTCGGTAAATACATTTTGGTTCCAAGGCCTGACAAAGTCTTTTTGCGCAACAAGTTGATTATTCCTCAGCAAGTGAGATAAGGGACTGGCATTATCTGTACCAGGGAAACCTGCATCAAAAACGGCAATCCTAATTCCTTTACCCTTAAAGCCTTCCTCATGCATAAAATCAATTCCAAGAAGACTATTTTGAAAATCTGAAGGTAATTCTTGTGCAGCAAGTGTTCGCTCAGCTTTTCCTCCTGGAGGACAAACTTTTGCGGTAGCACTTACAAAGAGTCTTTTTCCAATTCGAGCATTTGGATTTGGAATGTATCCTTTTCCCACCAACTCCACTTTTTCTACAAAAGGAAGCTCTGCTATTGACTTCACTCCCTCCATATCTGTCACAATCAAGGAGGCATTGAGCCATTTTGATTGATAAAGAATGTAATGCGAAAGCTGGTAAACTTCATCAACGTAGCGCTGAGTTACCGGCAGATCAGTACTGTCTACAGCAACGCCTTCTTTCGCTCTTCGAAGCAAAGCCCGGTCTGTCAAAAAATCTTGAGGCTGATCTAGATTTAAGCCATCCTGAGGCTTGTACTTATAAAAAACAGCATAGCGATCTTGTGCCTCCACCAAAAATGGTAAAAGCCAAAGCGTGACCACACAGATTAATAGCCTATTCATTACCGTAAGTTATTAATTTCATATTCAAAAATCTACCAGAATCTATTAGCTGTTCTCCAAGACAATCGTTTCTAGAACAATAAGTTAACACTTCTGAATACCTTTCTGTTAAACCAACCCCCTTCTGAAAAACATCATAACGAATATCCCGAAAGGTAATCAGGTCATCTTCGTTTTCTTGTAGCACCCGGATTTGCTCAGCGCTAGACCCTGATGATTCCTGAATCAATTCAAATTCATCCTGCTCAGCACCCCGATATAAATTTCCATTCCAGGTCAATCCTTCTTTAGGCGGAAAGGCAAGGATGACAATTGGCTGGTTGTTAAGATTCATAACCAAATTATTATCCCTGTTTACCAGTGTATAGTCAACTTCTACCTGCCAGTTTATCTGATCAAAAGATCGTTCCCTTTGGACAATAAAAACCTGTTCGCCAGCATCATTTACGAATAAACTGCGGATTCGATCCTTCAAAAAGTATTGACTATCCTCGAAGTCATTCTCACCAAAATACGTTCGCTCTGAAACTTCATAAACCCAGAAATTTCCGATCAATAAAGGAAAGTAATCTAAGCCAGGATCAACTTGCGGATTTTCTACCTCTCTTTCACAGGAAAGTAGAATTAAAAAAAGAAAAACAAATGGTAGTTTTTTCATCATTATCAGAACCCTAAATTACTTGTTTTACTTCAATTTCATCCAAAATCAAATTTGAAAGGCAGAAATGGAAGCAAAACTGTCATCATTGGTTAACTTAGCCAAAAATTTTATTTAATGGCTCTTAGTACTTTCGTAAAGATCAGCGGCGTAACCAACTTAAGTGATGCAAGGTATTGCGCAGGAATGTTTGTAGATCTATTGGGTTTTGATTTGCAGGAAACCTCAGACAAGTTCGTTTCACCAACTCAATTTCAGGAGATTTCAGGATGGGTTTCGGGGGTTGATTTTTGCGGGGAGTTTGGAAATGATTCTTTAGAAACCCTACAAGAAAAACTCAAAAAATACCCCGAGATTTCTTGGATTCAACACAATAAGTTGGAGACTTTACTTCAATTTGACTCTGAAAAATATCAATTGATCTTTCAGGCAGATCTCAGTGAAGTCAGGCATATTGAAGAAGAGCTTGCAGAAAAAATTTCTAATCAAAATCTTCACTTATTGCTTTCAGTTGATCAAACCGAATTGAACACTGATCAGAAGGAATCCATCAGATCCATTTCTAAGAACGCTAAGGTCATATTAGCCGGAGGTATTAGTCCGTTTAATGTAAAATCAACCGTTTCTGAATTGGGTTTATTTGGTATTGCTCTTGAAGGAGGGGAAGAAATAAAGCCAGGGCTCAAAGATTTTGATACCCTGGCGGAAATTCTAGAGGAGTTGGAATTGGAAGATTAAAATTCTCGATTACTCCCAAAGATCTGAAAGATTGTAAGGGCTACTTCCTTGAGTAAAGAATGTGCCATCAACAAATCGGTGACTGATTCCGATATCTTTGAGCTCCATCATATCATGATCATCTAGTTTTATATCAGCAGCTTTCAGATTTTCAGTTATTCGGGATTGATTTACTGATTTTGGGATCACCACAATATTTCGAGCAATTGACCATGCGATCAGCACCTGTCCCTCAGAAACACCATGCTTTTTAGCAATTTCCTTTACTACCGGATTTGAAAGTAATTTCGGGTCATTTTTATGCTTTTCTGCTCTCGAATCAGGCGAGCCTAAAGGACTATAAGCCGTCAACAGGATATGATTTTCCCTGCAAAACTGAACCAATTTGTCCTGCGGTAAGAATGGATGCATCTCTATTTGATTCATTTCAGGCGATTCTCCACCCATATCCAGAAGCTCCTGAAGCTTGCGGCTATTAAAGTTGGACACACCAATATGTTTGGTTTTGCCAAGTGCTTTTTGCTCCTGCATAGCTGACCATGTCTGAGAAAGCGGCACATCCTTGTAGGTAAAGAACTCTTCTCTTAGCGTCGCAAAACCAACTCCATGCTTGAAAGCAATTGGCCAATGAACTAGGTATAAATCCAAGTGATCAAGTCCGAGGTCTTGAAGGGTTTTGTCCAAAGCAGGCCCTACATCCTCAAGCCTATGTGAATCGTTCCATAATTTAGATGTGATGAATACCTCTGACCGGGTAACAATTTTATCAGCAATGGCATCTGCCAACCCCTCTCCAACTTCTTTCTCATTTCCATAAATAGCCGCACAGTCAATATGTCGGTAACCAGCTTCGAGTGCCCAGTAGACCGCCTGACGTACTTCTCCTGGTTTGCTTTTCCAAGTACCAAGACCCAGAATAGGCATGGTATCTCCGTTATTAAAAGTGACTTTTTGCATTTGATGTTGTTTGATGGAGTTCAAAATTTGAATAATCGTAATTTACTAAAAAAACGAAGGTCAATCGGTCCTTGTTTCCAGATATCTTTTGAATTGGTTCATTACCCAAAGATGAAAGCGTGCCTGCGTATTCAGATAAACTATCCAAGGAAGACGGGGAACAAATTCATGGATAGCGGACAGAATATAGTCTCCACCTAGAACGCCCCTAAATTCCAACCAGCCATAATCAAAGCGCTTCACTAGCCAGCCTCCTGTAATGTAAAACAACTGGCGCTCTTGATCACTGCGATCAGGAATCATGGTAAGCTGAAGCATGGGTTTCTTTCCCCAAAGCAAATGAAATCCAATATCACCTCGCTCAGTCCTTTTTCCATTGATGAGAAATTTAAAAAAGCTAGGCAACCATAAATTATATCGGTTTGCAACCCAGGCAGCAGAATGACCATTTTTATTACTCATTCGTTGAATGCTTCTGACCGTGTTTTTCATCCCCTTCTTGGGGTAAAACTTGGGTAGATTTGGCCTTTGATCAGATTCCAAAGCCTCTTTGACAGACTCTTCATAGGAGATATACTGAAGCTCTTTTAAATCAAATGCCTTTTTGGGATCAACCTTTAAGGTATGTACCAAGCTTTCAACCAAAGGAGACACCAGCTGTGGCGGGCTATCCCCAAACAAGCCAACCCAAAACTTGGATAGCCCCAAGGAAAAAACAGGAACAGAGAAAATTATTCGCTTTTTCCCCAAAGCCGTGGCGGTTTTTGCCAGCATGGATTTATAGGTTAAAACTTCAGCGCCTCCGATATCTATAGCCCGACCGTAAGCATCCTCATTGCCAATGCATGTATCGATAATTTGAAGTGTATTTCGCAGGGAAATTGGCTGTGTCTCCGATTCAGTCCATTGTGGACACATCAATACAGGCAATCGAGTTACCAAGTTTTTGATCATATCAAAACTGGAGCCTCCTGGCCCAACAATAATAGATGCCCTTAAGGCTGTAAGAGCAGCTGACCTAGAACCTAATGTATGCTCAACTTCGAGACGACTTCTTAAATGCCTTGATAAGGTACTTTCTGGTTCATCAGGTATCAGACCACCTAGATAAATGATTTGCTTCACATGGTTGATATCCGCAGCTCTGCTGAAATTATCAGCTAAAAGCAGGTCTGTATCCTCGAAACTTCCCTGATTGAGCCTTGTGGAAGCATTCATCGAATGGACCAAATAAATGGCGACATCCACTCCTTTCAGAGCCTCCACCGTGGATGAAATCGAATAGAGTTCTACTTGCCTCCATTCTACTTCCGGGTAAGGATTCTTTTTTACTTTCCGACGGCTTAAACCGATGATTTTGTACTTGTGCTTGTATTTTTCGATAAACCAACTCCCTATGTAACCTCCTGCTCCTGCTATGGCGACGGTAACTAGAGTATCTGATTGGGAGCTGTCTTCGTGCATAAAAGTAGATTTGATTATAAAACTAATTCAAATCCAGTCTGTTTTCGATTTTTTTATTTCGATGCATATTCCTTGGCTAAGGTTGTCGTATGATACTTGGTAATCATATTCGGCACCTCCCAATCCGGCATAGTTCCGTTTTGATAGTATTCTAAAAATCGTTCTGTAACCTGAGCGAAGTGTGCCTCATGCCCATTGTGATAGCGATCAGGAATAATCACCCGATATTCACCATTGCTTGATTCTTCCAAATCTATTCCGGGATAAGTACTTTGGAGCGTGGTTTTGACGGCATTTTCCAACTCAGCCAAATTTTCTCCCAAGAGTTGGACATAGAGTTCCGGACGGTAATTCTGCTCTTTTCCCTGTCGAATGACCAAATTGGCTTTAGTCCCACGCATCATGCTGTAATGCGTATCCCCTGCCCCTTCCGGCGCCTGAAAATTCCAGATTACACTTACTTTGGCGTGGATTCCCTTGAGCGTGTAATTCATCTCCCCATTTGAATAGACCTCTAAGGATCCATTTTTGATATCCTTTTGGAGAAAATCCGGAAACTCGGCTTTCCCAGTCACTTGCCGAAATTGCTCCAGACTAAGAGGCGTAGCCCATCTTCTGGCCGAAAGTATGGTGACATCAGTGGTATCTACGATTTGATTGGGAAAGGCTTCCCACTGAATCAAGTCCACTAGGTGCGTGGTCACGTCCACAATTCCTTCACCCTCGATTTCCACATCAAAAAACCAACCAGGTCTGACCAAAGGAATTCCAGAAACATACTTGAAAAAGTGATGCACTGACTCCTTGGTAATCGCTGGGTTGTCTAGACTTCCCTTCTCCAATTCCCCAAAAACTTCCGGGATTTGAGAAAGCTCTTTTTGAAGCAGAGTGGTGATTTCAAAACGTTCGGTCATGATATCATAAACCAGCAAATCCTTCTCCTTGGCAATGGCAAAAGCCTGCTTCAGCTTTTCAAAACCTTTTCGGTTGATGACCAAGGGTTTGTCCGCATAGACATGAATGCCGTTTTGAACTGCTTCGAGGATATAGTCAATCTTTTTATCATTCTTTCCTGCCACCATCATCACATTTCCCGGCTTTTGGGAAATCATCTTTTTTAGGTAATCATCCCCTGCGTAAACTTCCAGGCCCCATGAGGTGGGAATTTCTGGCCTTGTATTGTAAGACTCCAACCGGTTCAAATGATCTTTCAACTCGTCTCCTGGAGGAGCAAATATGAAAACGGTTGAATCTACTCCCGGATACATAGTCTTATGAATCAATCCGGCATGAAAATGCCCGGGATCCAAAGTCATGATAGTTACATTTTGAAAAGTGGATTCTACCATATTCTTACCAGATTCATCGGAGCCACAAGCGCTGAACAAAAGGGCCGAAAAGGCCCAGATTTTATAATTTCTTAAATTCATCGATAAATTTTTGAATGAATAGATATCATAGAAAAGCAATCCAAATTGCCCTCAAAAGCATCCCAATTTCACTAAATTTTAGGTTTTATGATTTTCATTAATTGATTCCTGACTTGTCAAAGCCGAGAATGAGTAGGGCATGAAATCCCTGACAAAAACCAAAATAAGCATGCTTCCAGCTTCTAGCTTCAAACTTCCTACCCTCTTAGAATTAAAGGGAGTTCAAAATTAGAAAAGGTCAAAGATTAAGCCTTCACATAATCCGTTCCCCATGGTCTTCGCTGAGGTCTACTGAGATGGGTGTTGGCTTCCGGATCATTGATGAATTCTTCTTTTACCGGATCCCAAGCCAATTTTCTGCCCAATTTCATTGCAATATGGCTAACTAGGCAAACTGAACAAGCCCGATGTCCGATCTCTACGGGAGAGAGCAGTTCGGCTTTGCCCTGAATAGCGTCCAGCCAGTTGCCATGATGCTCATCACTTCGGGTCAGGCGGATTTCATTTTCGCCAATTTGGGATGTTAGGATTTTTGGGTCTGATGCATCCAAAGCTTTAGCATTGTTGTTTTTAGCAACAGGATCTGAAGAGGAAGCCTGATAGTTGCCTCGGGAAACCCAAATCCATCCTTCGGTTCCTTCGTATCGAATTCCGTTTGGATAGCCTCCGGAAGTGAACATCATGACACCATTATCGTATTCGGCCTTGACCATAAAGTCTCCGTGCACATTCCAAAATCCGGAACGTGGAAATTCTGCCACTGCCTCAATATACCTTGGCCCTGTCAACTCGGTATCCATTCCCCAAGCTGCCGAATCAAAGTGATGCTGACCCCAGCCAGTGATCATTCCCGCGCCATAGTTTTCATGCCGCAACCATCCCGGACGACTGTAGTCATTTTGTGGGTGCACTCCGATTTCCGTATATGGAATCTCGGGCGTAGAACCCAACCACATCTCGAAATTCAAATTGGAAGGAACCGGCATGGGTGGAGCATCTGGACCCGATGGATCGCCGGGAAGTCCTATTCGCACGGTATGAAGCTTTCCGATTCGTCCATTTCGGACCAATTCTGCTGCAATTCTAAACTGCTCGCTCGAACGCTGTTGCGTGCCCAGTTGAAGAACTACCCCTGTTTTGTTGACTACTTCTACCAATTGTCGACCTTCTTTAATGGTCAAGGAAGTAGGTTTTTGGACATAGATGTGCTTACCTGCCAAAGCGGCTTCCATGGCAGGTTGAGAATGCCAATGATCCGGAGTAGAAATGATCACCGCATCGATGTCTTTATTGAGCAGCATTTCCCGGTAATCCCCGTACTGCTTCACATCCATGTACTTTTCGCCCAGCTTTTTGGTGTAGTAATCTTCGACCAATTTTTTCCCATCGGCCATCCGCTTGCTGTCTACATCCGACACAGCCACAATCCGGGCTACATCATGCCGCCAAGTCCCGGGCAAATCATGGTCTCGGGCGATTCTTCCGCAGCCGATCTGACCAATATTGATTTTATTGCTTGGAGCATTTTTTCCGAAAACGGAGGCTGGAACGATGGTAGGAAAGCCGAATGCGGCTCCTGCCAAGGCAGTTTTTTTCATAAAATCTCTTCTTTCCATATCCTTAGTGATTTATTGCTTGGGTTTATTTTACAAATACTCTCCAATAGGCCTCGGCTTCTTCAGCCGTAAGATCCCCGTCAAATACAATCATCCGATACTTCAGGGAGTATCGCTTTTCTGGCTGAAGTTCCCAAGATTCATGACGGATGGGACAAAATTCGATGAACACATTTCCTTTTCCATTGTATTGACCAACAGGCCACACTCGCAAGGGTTCGGGATGTGCTTTATTGGTATTGTGGCTGAGAAAAAGAATTCCGCTTTTTCCCTCGGGTGAGTCTGTTTTTCCTTTGACAATAATCCATTTGGCCTCTGTCCCGTCGGCAGTTTTGCGATCGTGGCCCTCTGAAGTCAAAATAGTGCTGTTGTCATCTCCCCAAACTTCAGTGGCCCGGAAACCTATCCCACCTCCGTATCGGTAATCATCCAAAAGGATTCCTCCGGGTATTTTGGTGGAAATAGTCGTGGTATAATCGACCATGTATCGGCCTTTATCAGCCGGCTTCAATTTGATTCGCAAATCCTCTTCGATAGCTAATCTTTCCGACTCAGGAGCCTTGAGATCCATGTGATTTTGACGCACATTCAATTCAGCAGCCCCACCGGCTACTTTCTTGGAAAGAAAATGAGAAAAATCCACTCGGCCCTTTTCATCCCCCAAATTCCAGAAATCCACCTCTCTCCCACTGATGGTAGCTCTAGTCCAAGGTCCCCAAATACCATAGTGATGATAATGGTCTTTTGGTTGAATCCGACTGAGGACTTGTCCACTAGGAGAGTTGATGGGATGGATAAAACCGGATTTGCTGAAGGCCTCTTTGACACCCTCAGGAACAGGTTCTTTGACCGTCTGATAGGTAAGAACTTTCTTTCCTCCAAAATAAAAGTCCACCCCCTTTTCGGATTCCTTAAGCTCAACTTCTTGCGCAAACGATCCCGTAGAAAAAATGGCCAAAAAGACTGCAAAGGTCAAAATTCTTTTGAAAGACATAGAAATTTCAGGTTATTGGGCTTGTGTTTTTGAAGTTATTAAAATCTCTTAAAAAGCCCCGAACTACTAACCCAATTTACCTATGATCAGAGCTATTATCTACGGAATCGTTTTCTTGTTTTCGTTTCAATTCGTCTCTGCACAGAGCCTTCCCGAAGTAAAATTAGATGAAGCTTGGAAAGAGAAAATCAGAGATTTAGCACCTGAAAAACCAACTTTTCCAATCTCAAAAAAGAAGAAAGTTCTGGTTTTCTCCCTGCATACCGGATTCAACCATTGGGTGAGACCTCATACCGAGGAGCTAATTAAGATTCTCGGGGAAAAAAGTGGTGCCTTTGAGGTCATCGGTAGCAGAGATATTGATTACATGGAATTGAAGAACCTGAAAAAATTCGATGTATTAGTGCTGAATAATACCAATTCCAAACCCGATAAACGCAATCTTTTTTGGGATGAGCTAAAAAATCAATCCTATGGAGATTCAGCTGTCATCATGCAAAAAGCACTGGAATTGGAAGAAAATATCCGCAAATATGTGTCAGATGGAGGAGGTCTCTTGGTCCTCCATGGAGGAAATACCATCCTAAACAACTCCATGGATTTCAGCAGACTTTTAGGTGGAAGCTTTGACTATCATCCGCCTCAGCAGGCCTTTCAGGTTCGATTGGAAAATCCCAATCATCCCTTGGTCCAAGCCTTTTCCCCGGAAGGATTCAATCACGTAGACGAACCCTATTTTTACAAAAACGCCTATGAAGAAGGTGATTTCACTCCACTTCTCTATTTCAACAATTCAGAAATCACTGGGCAACGTAAGGGACAGGAAAAATCCTATGGAAAAACCTACGTAGCCTGGATCAGACCGGAAGGCAAAGGAAAAGTCATGTACGCCTCCCCTTCCCACAATGCCCAAAGTTTTGATAACCCACAACTGCTCCAATTCTTTCTGGATGGAATGCAATATGTGGCTGGTGATGTGGAGTGTGATGAAACTCCTATTGGGAAGATGAAACCCTAATGAGTAGGCATGTACGAATGAATAATAGCCTGTGCTGCCGTACGCCCTGAAGTCATTGCGGCATTGATGGAGCCATTTAGGAGGTAATCTCCTGCTAAAAAGACCTGATCTGTGATTTTGCAGGCCGTAGGTGCAATCTCATATTTCATATCATCCACATGGGGAAGCGCATAAGAGATTTCATACAACTTTAGAAACTTGAAGTAGTCTGCCTTTACTCCTGAAATCTTTGAAAGTTCTTGTTGCACCTGTGAAATAAGCGTTTTCTGATCCATATCCGCTTCTAAAACTGTGACTGAAAGCAAAGAACGATCTCCGTTTGCATAAGCCTCCGATACATCATCCATGAAGACGATATTATTGACCAAATGGTCACCTGGGAGCAATCCGATCATCGGCCTAGCCAGAAATGATCGCTGTAATGTAAAGTAGAGGTTCCAAACCTTGCGAGGGCTTCCAAATTGTCCCTGTAGTTGCTTCATCACTCGATCTGGTTGTACAGCGATGATTACTCGATCCGCAATCAAAGTTTCTCCATTATCCAGATGGATTGCATTTCCCTGTACTTCCTTCACGGGATGATTAAAATAAATCTGTGTCTCACTCAATTGCTCTCGGATCATAGCAGGAATTTCTCCCATTCCTTTCTCAGGAACCGCTGCATGTCCTTGAGCAAACATCTTAAATACAAACTCAAACATCCTAGCCGAGGTATTCAAGTGCTTTTCTAAGAAAATCCCTCTAAAGAAGGGAGAAAAGAAATTCTCAATAATCCGATCCGAGAAGCCATAATTCTTCAGATATTGATGGGTGGGGATATTTTCTCCGGCAAAAATCTCCTGATTGGATTTGTTTTTTAACTCTTGGGTAAGAGAAAACATTTTCACCTTATCCATAAAGGTCCCAACCTTAGAAAAGGCCATACTGACCACTTTCAGCGGATTTCGCATTGGGTCTGAAATGATATAAGTATCATTTTGATCAAAAATGACAGCACCCGGGTCGAAAGTTTTCAGGTGAAGAGCCTGAAAATCCAGATACTTTTTAGCCTCTGGATAAGCAGTATTTAAGACTTGAAACCCATGATCTAAAAGAAATCCATCTACTTCATCGGTTTTCATCCTACCTCCGATTCGATCACTTGCCTCCAAAATAACAGGACGAAATCCAGCCCGTTCTAACTCAAGTGCCGCAATCAAGCCTGATATTCCAGCTCCGATGATGTAAATTTTTTCTTCTTTCATAGTTCAAAGGTTCAAATCATTCTAATTACAAAAATGGCCAAAATCTTGGAATCTGACCTGAATTTCTAACTCATGCGAATTCAAAGAGTTTTGCCAAATTTTGATGAAATCCATCAATGGTCTAGACCTTTCACCTGCAATTTCTTAAAATCACAAAAAAATTAGACCATGCGATCCATCCTATTCATTTGCTTTCTACTATTTAGTTTCTCTGCTACCCAGGCGCAAATTTACTTTCCAGAAAAAGGAAATTGGGAAAGAAAATCACCTCAAGAGCTAAACATGGATGCCTCAAAAATCCAAGAGGCCATTGAGTTTGCAAAAACTCATGAAAGTGACGCAAACCCCAATTTAAAGATAGCTCATTATGAAAGTGGCTTCGGAAGGGAACCCTTTGGCTACCCCATCGGGCCAATGAAAGTGAGAGGACCAGCCACAGGCTTGATCATTTACAAAGGCTATGTAGTTGGGCATTGGGGAGATCCAGATCGGGTAGATTTGACTTTTTCTGTTGCAAAAAGCTTTCTATCTACCACCGTAGGGTTGGCCGTCCAAGAAGGCCTCATTCGCAGCGAACAAGATTTGGTATATCCATACATGGCCCCGATCTATCCCTACTTGCCAGAGCGACCTTCCATCAATAAAGCTGACCATTTGGAAGAGGAGGACGTATTTGATCTTTTTGGAACAGAGCACAACCGAAAAATCACCTGGGATCATTTGCTGAGGCAAACTTCCGATTGGGAAGGAAGTCTATGGGGCAAGCCTGATTGGGCAGATCGTCCTGCAGAAGGAGTGGCACAGAAGCGAGCAAGCCCCCAAAATGAACCCGGAAGCAAATATGAATACAATGACACTCGGGTAAATGTACTTGCTTTGGCTGCCATGAACGTCTGGAGAAAGCCTTTACCGGTAGTCCTAAAGGAAAAAATCATGGATCCGATCGGTGCAAGTGATACTTGGAGGTGGACAGGCTATGAAAATTCCTTTGTAATTATTGATGGACAAATCATGCAGTCCGTCAGCGGTGGATCGCATTGGGGAGGTGGAATGATGCTTTCAGCTTGGGATCAAGCAAGATTTGGATACCTGACTTTACGAAATGGTAACTGGCAGGGAGAGCAGCTTATTCCGGAGACTTGGATGGAAAAATCCAAAACCCCTACTCCTGCTAATCCTAGCTACGGGTTTATGAACTATTTCCTCAATGAGGATCAAAAGCAAGTCCCTGCTGGTCCCAAATCAGCTTTTCTCCATATTGGGGCAGGTACCAATATGATCTATGTCGATCCGGAAAATGACCTTGTAGTGGTAGCTAGATGGATTCCGAATGGAGATAAGGCGGAATTGGTGAGGCTAATCCTAGAAAGTATTAAATGAAAAAAGCCCCGGAAAACCGGGGCTAGGTGATCGTGAACAACTTTTCACTATTCCTTTTTGTGACGGAAGGAGTACCGCTTGTCGGCATTTTAGAACAACCTTAAACCTATTAACCTATTTCTAACCTAGAGCAAGACTAGCCGACTAAACCAAATAATCTTCTGTAATCGAAAATTATTTATTCGTCTTGCATACAAAATTACGGGAAAAATTAAGTCGGGGTTAACCCCTTCACCTTTTCTTGACTTATATCAAGATAGAATAAAACGATAGAGGAAATGAACAGCATTAAAGCCCTGTTGACTTAATAATGAGTTAAAAAAAGTACAAAGAATCAGGTCTGAAGATTAAATTGAAATTGTTAAAATGAAAAGAATAGGGATTTTTATATTCGACAATGTGGAGCTCTTGGATTTTGCAGGGCCATTGGAAGTTTTTTCCATCGTGGGAGAAATCATCGGAAAAAGCGAATTGGAAGTGACCACCGTTTCGGAAAAGGAAATCCCTATCAAGACCATTCATGGGCTTTCAGTCTCGGCTGATCTCAGCCTAGATCGTTTAGAAAGCTTAGATTACTTGGTAATTCCAGGAGGAGATGGTTCCAAGCAAGTGATCCAAAATGAAGGTCTGATGAATTCCTTAGAGGATCTCATTTTAAAATCTGAATGGACCATGACCGTATGTTCGGGAGCACGAATTCCTGCTAAACTAGGTCTATTGGCTGATAAACAATTTTGTACGCATGCTTCGGTTTATGAGGATTTAAAAACGATGGAACCCACAGGCATCCCAAGGCCGGATCAGCGTTTTGTCCAATCTGATAAAAAGCTATTTACTGCGGCAGGTATTTCTGCCGGCATAGATTTAGCCCTTTACTTGACAGCAAGAACTTTCGGAAAAAGCGTAGCTGAAAAAACTGCCGAATACATGGAATACCCAATGAATTACCAATGATCGCAAACACACCACAACCACCCTATTATGCTGTGATTTTCACCAATCTACTTACTGAAAGCACAGATGGATATCAAGAAATGGCCGAAAGAATGGTTTTGCTAGCTGAAAAGCAAGCTGGCTACCTAGGCCACGAAAGCGTCAGAGATAGCCTTGGAATAACAGTGAGTTATTGGGAAAGTCTGGAAGCCATTAAAAATTGGAAAGCCGTCTCGGAGCATGTCTTGGCTCAGGAATTAGGCAAAGAAAGATGGTATAAATCTTTTAAAACAAGGATTTGCTTGGTTGAACGTGATTATGGATTTGATAGAGAGTCAGATCAAAATGCATAACCGAGGCTAAGCCCAAAATAAAATGGAAGGAAAGTCCCTGAGCCAAAAACAGGGGTCATAGAAGCTCGAAATAGGAATCCTCCGTCGACTGGCTCTCTTCGATAGCCAAAAATCATATTTCCTACGAGTCCATCTCCAATAGTTCGCTCATTTCCTACCGAAAAGGTATTGGAACTATCTGCAAAACGGAGGTAGGTAGCACCAAGGCCCACTTCAAAATACTTCCCATTTTTCCCCAAAAGATAGTTTAATCCAAAAGGTGCAGCGGCGACGGAACTTCCATTGAATGCGAAATAAGAAATTCCCCCTTTGAAACCCAATCCGTCGAATCGCTTTTCAAATCGCTGATCATAATTAATGGAGCCAATCAGTCCGTTTCCCAAAATCTCTACAAAAACTCCTCTACCCCTTTCCCTCGTGCTTTCTTGAGCAAAAGTCTGGGTGGACATTATTAACAGAAATATTGCAAATTTTAATCCTAGTAGTTTTTTCATATTTATTCTAAAAAGCGTAGCCAACACCTATTCCAGCAAAAAGAGGCCAGAAGCCATTATTGTTAAAAATCGGGTTCAAATTCACCTTCCAAGTAAACCCACCGTCAACAGGCACTCTTCGGTAACCAAAATTCATTGTACCCATGATACTTGGTGAGCCATCTACATCCAGAATAAAGTTGTAGGAGTCAGACCCAGTGGTGGTACAGACATACTGTCCTGTGGTCTGATCAAAATAGCCTTCGATACAGTACTCATAATAGCTATTATCAAAAGCGAAGAAAGTCGCTCCAAAACCTAATTCAAAATAATGTGGCCCCTTGCCGTAAAGTCTATTAACCATGATAGGCAATGAAAAAAACGAATCACCATCAGATACCGTGTATCCTCCTGCTCCAATCCGCATCCCCCAAGAATTGATATTATCCTTGTCGAAACGGAAATCATAATTGAAACTGTATGGAAGACCAGCTCCACCTAGTTCCACATAGACAGCCTTGGTTGGAGATGTAGGACTTTCCTGTGCCAAAACGAAATTTGAAAAAGTAATGGCAATAATGGCAAGTAAAACTTTTTTCATTGTAAGGGATTTTTTTCTTGTAACGCAAGACTAAAAGAAACGATACAGATTCCAATGAAATTTGTTAAAGATTCTTTCAAAAATTTTCAGGTGATATAATTCTCTTAAATTAGAATGAAGTTTATTCCATGAAAAAGAAAATAAAAGCATTGATGGTGGTTATAGCGGGGTATTTTGCCTTGCTTATTGGTCCTTCTTGTGTCCAGGAACAGCTGCCTGATTTATATGCACGCTGTCCAGGTGCTCGGGATGCCAATGCTATTGACCTAAACGTTGAATTTGCACCCTATCTCAGCGATCGCTATGCTACCTCTTCTGATACGGTTGACTTCGAAGATTTTTTTATGGTTTTGGATTTGGAAGCTGAAGTATTGTCCGAAGCTAGTTCTTCTTGGGCCTTTGGAAGGGCATATGCGCTTTCATGTGCCCCGATTTACAATTTCAAAAACATCTCCAATATCGCAGTGACATTGCGTGAGCCTTTTGGTAGCCTGCAAGCGGGTACGGATATTTCTTATCTCTTTGAAACCTTAGAAGGAACTCGGCTTTCAGATTTAAGGGTTTTTCAGAATCTCATCCCTACTTTTGGTCTTTATTTGCAAGAGAATCCTGAAAATTACTCTCAACTGTCACTTAGAATATTTCTATTCCTAAGAGATGGAAGTCAAATACTAGTCGACACCACATCCCCTACTTTGAAAACCAACTAATTATGCTTAAAAAGCTGTTTTTATTCATTTTCGCCGCAGCGATGATCATAGCTGTAGTGTATATGCTAGGCCCAAAAGTAGAAAGACAAGAACTGACGATCGAATATCCTGAAGTTCCCACCCGACTGACAGAACTCGAGTCGTATCTGCAAACGCGAGAAGATACTGTCCTTGGTCTGAAAGAAGGTAATCAGGCCTACATTCAGTGGGCTGATGAAAGCAATAAGCGAAAAACCCCCTATTCCATCGTTTACATCCATGGTTTTGGAGCGAGCCCCATGGAAGGTGATCCCGTACATCGATTTCTAGCAGAGCATTTTGGAGCAAACCTTTTCGTAACAAGACTTCCGGAACATGGTATCAGAAGGGAGAATGGAATGGAATACTTAAGTCCTCAAATCTTAGCCAATGCTGCAGGCGAGGCCTATCAAATCGGAAAAAGCCTTGGTGATGAGGTCATTATAGTCGGAACATCCATGGGTGGAGCTTTGAGCCTTTTACTCGCTTCACAGCAGCCTGATATCAAAGCAGTTGTGGTGTACTCACCTGCTATTACTGATTATGGAGGAAGATTGGAAGCTCTATTTAGTCCCTGGGCTCAGTGGATCATGGAAAAGACAAGCATGAAAAATAAAGTCCTCCATCAAAACCGAGAAGGAGAAAAAGCAGCCTATTGGTCTGAGGACTATCATAGCAATGCCTATGAAAGTCTAGCGGTGATCATGTATGGAAATATGGAAGAAAAAACCTTCCAAAAAATCCAGCAGCCTCTTATGCTTGGATACTATTATAAAAATGATGAAGAGCAGGACAAGGTAGTATCAGTGCCAAAAATGCTGGAAATGTACCAGCAGCTTGGAACTCCTACCGAATTAAAAAGAGAGAAAGCATTTCCGAAAACGGGCGATCATGTGATTGCCAGTTCCATTACTTCCAAGGATTGGGAAGCGGTCTTATTTGAAACCATTGATTTCCTGGAAAATGTAGTTGGGATTCCTGCTAACCCCAAGTTTCAGGAAAACATTGAAGAATTGACCGAGGCTAATGAACTGATGAAGAATTAAAAAAAGGCCCGAAAATTCAAATGAATTCGGGCCTTTTGGCTTTAATTAATTAAAATCTGAATATCTGTTATTTACAATCCAAATTGTATGCGGCATAAAATCCGCTTTAAGGTTCAGATTCCGTAAACTTCACTCTTCCAACCTCCAATCAGATATCAACAGAAAGTCTGGCAAAGGCATCAGAGCTGATAATCATTTTTTAAATAAACCTGTTTAAAAGATTCTCATAGTATTCCTGCTTGCCGCTTATTTGCTCAGGTTCACCTGCCACAGCTGCATAGTTTCTCAAATCTTCCAATCCAAGTTGACCGTCTTCAAATTCCTTTCCTTTTCCTGAATCAAAGCTTTTATATCGATTGATTCTTCTCTCCAAGTAATCAGATTTTTCGAGGATATCCTGAGCGATCAACATGCTCCTTGCAAATGCGTCCATACTTCCGATGTGAGCTAGGAACAAATCATCTGCATCTGTTGAATTTCTTCTGATTTTTGCGTCAAAGTTGACACCACCTCCTTGAAGACCTCCGGAAGTCAAGAGCACTAGCATCGCTTCTGTGAGTTCCTGAAGATTCAATGCAAACTGATCGGTATCCCATCCGTTTTGATAGTCACCTCGATTCGCATCTATACTTCCCAAAAGTCCAGCATCAGCAGCTACCTGCAATTCATGCTGGAAGGTATGCCCTGCTAGGGTCGCATGATTCACTTCGATATTTAATTTGAAATCCTTATCCAAACCATAGTGACGAAGGAAACCAATTACCGTTGCAGAATCATAGTCATATTGATGCTTGGTTGGCTCCATTGGTTTTGGCTCGATGAAAAAGGTACCCTTGAATCCATTCTTTCGGGCATAGTCTCTAGCCATGATTAGAAAACGAGCAAGGTGCTCCGTTTCTCTTTTCATGTCGGTATTGAGCAGGGACATGTAGCCCTCTCTTCCTCCCCAAAACACGTAATTTTCTCCATCCAATTTGATGGTAGCATCAATGGCATTCTTAACCTGAGCTCCAGCCCAAGCCACCACATCAAAATTAGGATTGGTAGAAGCTCCATTCATATAGCGCGGATTACTGAATACATTTGCTGTACCCCAAAGCAACTTTATTCCTGTTTCCTGTTGCTTCTGCTTCGCATAATCAGTGATGATTTCCATTCGCTTTTCATACTCAGCAAGCGAAGCTCCCTCATCTACCAAATCCACATCATGGAAACAATAGTACGGTGCTCCAATCTTTGTAATAAATTCAAAAGCAGCATCCATTTTGTCCTTCGCACGTTGTACAGGATCTGGATTTTTATCCCAAGGATGCTGAATGGTCCCCGGTCCGAATGGATCACCGCCCGTTCCACAGAATGAATGCCAATAGGCAATGGCAAACTTGAAATGCTCTTTCATGGTCTTTCCGCCTATCATGCGATTCTCATCGTAGTAGCGAAAAGCTAAAGGATTATCACTTTTTGGTCCTTCAAAAGGGATTTTTCCTATCTCTGGAAAATAATTTGTTGACATATAGGTTATGTTTAGGTTTGATATTTTTTGAATATGTATATCCGCAATCATGCCAGTGGTCCAAAGGGCCTCGACCTCGCTCGGCCTCCGAATTCGTGGTTTATTTTAGGAGGGGAGGAAAATGCGGCTGCGCCGCATTTTCCTCCCCTCCCCAACTTCAAACGGTAACGTTCACCGAGCGAAGTCGAGGTGAACCTACTAAAATTTGGTTACTTGCTAAGAAAGAGGATAATCATATTTTACGAATTATAAGTCCATTTTTTCAATATCGGAAAGCCGTTTTTTCCATCGGGAAAATAACTCTTCGTATGGCTCAAAGAAATTTCCATTGGGTTCATAGGTTTCGATCAACTGAAGCCCTTTAAAAGCCTCTGCTTCACTGGAAAATAAACCCATTCCAATTCCTGCACCCCGAGCAGCACCTTGTGCTCCATCCGTATCATAAAGCTCCAAAGTCACCCTATTCATATGGATAAAAGCACTTCGGAATATCGGGCTCAAAAACATATTTGCCTTTCCGGCTTTTACGGTTTTGAGATCCAATCCCATTTCATTCATAATTTGAAATCCATAGGTCAGTGCGGAAACAATTCCTTCTTGAGCTGCTCGAAGCATATGTCCTTTGCTATGCTTCAGCAAATCAAGCCCTATTAGATGAGCGCCAAGTTGTCGATTTTGGAGAATTCGCTCGGCTCCATTTCCGAAGGGAAGGAAAATCAATCCGTCTGAACCGATCGGAGCAGATCTTGCCGAGGTATTCATTTCAGTGTAGTTGATATGGCTTCCGCCTAGAAGTTTACGCATCCAACTATTCAGAATTCCAGTCCCATTGACACAAAGCAAAACGCCGTAAGAGGGTTTTTCTTTAGCATGGTTGACATGGACAAAGGTATTCACTCGTGAAAGTGGATCATGAAGAGGCGTATCACAAACCCCATAGACAGTACCTGAGGTACCAGCAGTAGTCGCTAGCTCACCTGGCTTCAAAACCTGTAGAGAAAACGCATTATTGGGCTGGTCCCCCGCTCTGTAAGCTACAGGCACCCCTACTTCTATACCCGTCAGCTTAGATGCTTCGGCTGTTACTTTTCCTTGCTCAGAAAAAGAAGGAACCGCCTTAGGCATCCAGTTCTTGTCAATTTGGTAATTCTTTAATACAGAATCGCTCAGACCATTTTTCTGGAAATCCCAAAAAACCCCCTCAGAAAGTCCTGTCTCTGAAGTCATAATTTCACCCGTTAACTTCATGGCAATAAAGTCCCCGGGAAGCATCATTTTATGAATTTTAGAAGCAATCTCGGGTTGGTTTTCAATCACCCAGCGAAGTTTGGATGCGGTGAAATTCCCAGGGGAATTCAAAAGATTATTCATGCAATAATCCTCACCCAGAGACTGGAAAGCTTTTTCGCCAATTCCAACCGCACGGCTGTCGCACCAAATAATTGAAGATCGAAGTACATTTTGATCTTTATCGACCAAAACCAGACCATGCATTTGATAGGCGATACCGATTCCTTTCAGTTCGCCCTTTTTGACATTTGCCTGCTTGATTACGTAGCGTGAGGCCTGCTGTACATATTTCCACCACATTTCTGGATCCTGCTCAGCATAGCCTGTTTCAGGAGCCTCGATGGGCATTTCTTCCTCTGGAAATGCTTTTGAGACAATGGGTGCTCCAGTATCTGCGTCTAGAAGAGAGGCTTTGACCGAGGAGCTTCCGATATCAAATCCAATTAATAAGCTTCTCATTTTACCAGAAAATTATATAAAGTGCCGCGATAATCCCCGAAATCAAAAATGCCCCAATCTTGAAACTGGTACTGGTCTGAAATAGCTCCTTGTTTACATCGATACTGTTTGGATGATCCTTGCCTTTTCCTTCATACAAACTGATCACAATCATCAATGCCGCAAGTACCAAGAAGACGATCCCTGGACTGATGAATCCTGTATACTCCTGAATAAACTGGAAGGCCTGATCTAATTGTCCTAAAGCAGGAGCAACAAAGGCTGCAATTACGAAAGCAACAACAGCCGTAATTCTACCTACTCGAACCTGCTGCGTCTCTGTCGCATTTTTACCAAAATATTTGCTGTAGATATCCATGGTAAAAATCGTGGAGGTACTATTAGCCATGGACGCCAAAGAAGAGACAATAGCCGCTGTCAAAGCAGCAAAAGCAAGCCCTTTCAATCCTACAGGAAGTAATTGCAAAAGCGTTGGATAAGCACGATCTGATTTAATCAAGCCAGTAGCTGGATCCTCCATGGAAGAGATAAAGCTTGCGTCCATACCATTATTCACGATCACCAATGCCGCAATTCCAGGAATTACAACGATCAAAGGCATTAAAATCTTCAAGAACCCGGCAAAAATCATCCCTTTCTGGGCTTCATCAAGACTTTTTGCAGCTAATGCACGCTGAGTGATATACTGGTTAAAACCCCAATAACTCAGGTTGGTGATCCACATACCTCCTACCAAAACACTTAGGCCTGGCAAGTCTTTATACGCATCATAAGTTCCTCCCTTTCCGTCAGGGATCATCATTTCTCCTTTTGATAGAATCATTGAGAAATGGCCCGGAACTTCTTTTCTAAGTAAGCCTAAACCTTCCCAAGCATCTCCGTTACCGACCATTTGCAAGGCAATGTAGGTAGTTGCAAGACCACCTGCAATTAGGAAAAAGACCTGTACTACATCAGTCCAGGCTACTGCTTTGAGACCACCATAGATGGAATAAATCATCGCAAACAGAGCCAAGCCGATAATTCCGTAGGTCAAGGGAATGTTCAAAATGGTATTCAAACTCAAGGCTCCGAGATAAAGCACCGATGTCAAGTTGACAAAAACATATAGAAGAAGCCAAAAGATAGCCATGGTGGTTCTCACCCTTGTATCGTAGCGATCCAAAAGGAAACCAGGCATCGTGTAAATTCCTTTTTTGATGTATACCGGTAAAAAGAAAATAGCCACCACCAATAAGGTCGCAGCTGCCATCCATTCATAGGTAGAGATTGCCAATCCAAGGGCAAAACCTGAACCGGACATTCCGATAAATTGCTCTGCTGAGATATTGGAAGCAATCAATGAGGCTCCTACCGCCCACCAGGGAAGTGCTTTGGAGGCTAGAAAGTAATCTGAGGAGTTTTTTACGTGTCCTTTTTTTTCTCGGGAGACAAAAAGCCCCATTCCGACAATCAATAGACAGTATCCAATGAATACCGCCAGGTCTAAAGGTTCTAAGAGCATAGGATTTTGGGTTGTAAAGCTACTAAATAAGGTTTTGGTTTAAAGACTAAGGGATAAATAGGGACTAAATATAAAACTTTCATGCAAACGTATGCGTGCCCTCTCACCATTTTCAAAGAGAATTTTTGTAAAAGGCAAAAAGGTAATCCGGGAGATCGGTTTGAAATGCTTTGGAACCAATTTGTCCTAACATACTGATTCCAGTAACATTACTTACCCATACTCTGTCGGCTTTTAAAAGATCATCCACAGGAAAAAGATCTTGGACAAATTCAATCCTTTTTTCCTCCAAAAAATTAAGGAAGCTCCTTCGCATCACTCCCGCGATACAACCGGATTCCAAGGAGGGGGTGTAAATCTTCCCTCCTTTTTCCCAAAAAATATTAGCGGCTCCTGCTTCAGCAACATTACCACAATTATCTAGGAGAATAATTTCATCCGCCCTATTTCTCTTTCTTTCCAAATTGGCCAAAACATAAGGTAACCCATTTAAGGTCTTACTCGAGGAGTAAATACTTCGGTTTAATCGAATTTTTTCAGAAACAATAGCCCTATGCTTAATAGCTGGAGCTCTATGAAAATCAGAAATCTGAAGGAGCTGCACCACGTCGGATGATTCCGGAGTGTATTTTCCCTTTCCCGACCTAAAGACAGTCCAACGAAGACGGGATTCACCGTCCAGATTCAAAGATTGTAGAAGCTGGAGTAGGCTATGCTCTTGCAGGCCTGATACTGATAGATCAAGGATTTCCATCCCATGTCTGAGTCTGTCAAGATGAAAATCGAAAAGCCTTATCTTTTCTCCATCCCAATACATCGTCTCGAATAAACCATCACCAAAACTCATGGCACGATTAGGAGAATCGACCTGACTTGTAGATGACCAAGTATCAGATTCGGACATTTTTATAAAAATTGTATCGCTAGCGTTCATTAAACCGTTCATTTTCGAACATAAAATCCCACAACTTATTTAGACCTTTGTTAAATTTCGCCATTGATATAAAGATTTTTCTTCTAATTGACTAAATATTTACATTTTTGGACCGTCGAAATGATCCTAGCTTTCATTAGCATCATTATTGACTATTTCGGGCAATGGCAGGTAAAAGTAGTGTATTTGATATGATCGGGCCAGTAATGATTGGACCTTCTTCTTCCCATACCGCGGGTGTGGTCCGAATAGCGCGTGCTGCTATTCGGGTATTGGGGGAGACACCGGATCATGCAAGCATTGTCTTTTACAATTCCTTTGCGAGAACTTATGAGGGACATGGAAGCGACCGTGCGATTATTGGCGGATTGATGGATTTCAAAACTGATGATGAGCGAATTCGAGAAGCTTTAGATTTGGCAAAGTCAAGCGGCTTGACTTACCAGTTCAAATCCATTGGCAACTCTTCTGTTCATCATCCAAATACGATTAAGCTCAACCTCAAGAAAGGTGAAAAGTCTGTGGAGGTAGTTGGAGAAAGTCTCGGAGGTGGGCTCATCAACATTGCAGAAGTAGATGGATTTGTAGCTAATTTCTCGGCACAATTTCATACGCTGATCATAAAAGCTCAGGATATTTCAGGAGCAATTGCTTTTATATCTTCAGTCATTGCTCAAGAAAAAGCTAATATTGCTACCATGTCAGTTTCGAGAAAGGGAAAAAATGACCTAGCTTGCCATGTCATTGAAATGGACTCGGGGATCAAGGCACTTACCATTGAATACCTCAAGTCACTTTCTTGGGTTAAAGAATTAATATACATTCCAGATATAGATTTATAGAAAAAAGCAAATTGAAATTTCACAAATCCTTGAACACTCAACTTGCAATAATCATCTGATTATAAACAGATTAACCAAAAAAAACTAAACCAAATGAAGAAACTTTTATTAGGTTTTGCATTGATGTTTGGAGCTTCTTTTGGAGTGAATGCACAAAATTCCGGTCCTTATGACCTGGAGACGGCTGTGACTATTGCTCTAGAGAATAATCTAAACTTAAAGCGAAGCGAATTAAACCAACTGAATAACGAAGCAAACCTGCTTAGTACAAAAGGTAACCGCTACCCATCCCTTTCCACCGGTGCAAGTAGTGGGTTTAGATGGGGTCGTTCGATCAACCCGGTGACCAACTTGTTTGAGACACAGCGAATTGGAAATATTAACCTTTCTCTGAACTCGAACATGACCATTTTTGCCGCAGGCAGAATCAACAATGCGATCAATCAAAACAAAGCAGATCTGGAAGCAGGTCAGTTCAATATCGAGGCTACCCGGAACAATATTACCTTAAATACAATCAACCTTTTTATCAATGTTGTATTTAATAGAGAGCAGGTAAAAATCGCCGAAAATCAGTTGGAAACCACTGAAGATCAACTTGCCCGTACCACTACTCTAGTTGAGGCAGGTCAGTTGCCAGTTTCAGATCAGCTAGACTTGCAAGCTCAGAATGCTACCAATCAGCTGGAAGTGATCAATGCCAAAAATGCTCTCCGAATTGCAAAACTGAATTTGGCACAGGCCATGCAAATTCCATTCACAGAGGAATTCGACATTGTAGATCCTCAGTTGGAAATCGATCAAAACTTGATGGCAACTGAGACACCCGCTATGATTTATGAAACTGCGGTTGAAATCATGCCGGAAATCGCAGCTGCCGAGAAAGCAATCGAAAGTGCTGAGTTCGGAGTAAAATCTGCAAAAGGAGCCTTTTATCCATCGATTGGACTTGGCGCAAATATTTTCTCAAACTACGTTGACAGGGTTTTTGGTTTGGATAGACCAAGCTTTGGAGACCAGATCGAAAACAACCTTTCTCAATCCTTGAACCTTTCCTTGAATATCCCAATTTTCACACAGTTCAATAATAAGGCTTCCCTACAAAGAGCGAGAGTTTCACGCCAGCTTGCCGAAGTCGCCGAACTGGAAGCCAAGAACCAATTGAGACAGGATATTGAAACAGCTTACAACCAAGCACTAGCTGCAAGACTTTCTTATGAAGCTTCACAGACAAGAGTAGAAAGCCTTGGAGAAAGCTTCCGAATTGCTCAGCAGCGGTTTGATCTTGGAGCTATCAATTCCGTAGATTTCCAAGTGGCGCAGACTAACTTCTTCAACGCCCAAGCGGACCTACTTAATGCTAAATACACTTACATTTTCCGAGTGAAAGTTCTTGACTTTTACCTAGGTAACCCCATCAACCTAAACTAAACCATGGCTACAAAAAAATCCAACAAATCACTCTATTACCTCCTTGGCGTAGTCGCCTTGATTATTGTTTTTGCAATCATTGCTAAATCTGCCGGATGGATTGGCGGAGAAAGAACTACTTCCGTACAAACTGCAAAAGCTAAGAAAACCAAGATCATCGAGAAAGTCTCTGCATCAGGAGAGATTCAACCAGAAATCGAAGTAAATCTTAGCCCGGATGTCGCTGGAGAGATCATTGAACTCAATGTCGCAGAAGGAGACTCTGTGGAGATGGGTAAGCTTTTGGTTAAAATCCGCCCTGACAACTTTATCTCTGCACTTGACAGATCCAGAGCAAACCTAAATCAGCAGCAAGCTAACCTCGCTCAAGCAAAGGCAAGCCTTCAGAGAGCAGAAGCACAGTTTACTCAAAGCGAGCTTAACTTTAATCGTCAAAAGGTCCTTTTCGAACAAAAAGCTATCTCAGAAGCTGATTTCGAGCAGGCTCAAGCAAACTACATTTCTTCCCAGAAGGATTTGGAAGCTGCGAAGCAAAATGTGGTGGCAGCAGAATTTATCGTCAAGAGTTCGCAGGCAACTGTCAACGAAGCAGCTGAAAACCTCCGATTGACCAATGTTTACTCTCCTGTATCAGGAATTGTGTCAAACCTGCTTGTTGAAAAAGGTGAGCGTGTAGTCGGTACGCAGCAGATGGCTGGTACAGAAATGTTGACCATTGCTGACTTGACCAAAATGGAAGTTCGAGTAGATGTAAATGAAAATGACATTGTCCGTCTAGCCAAAGGTGATACTACAATCATTGAAGTAGACGCTTATTCTTTCTCAGGGAAGAATTTCAAAGGAGTAGTGACAAGCATTGCTAATACTGCCAATCAAAAAGCTTCGGCTGATGCAGTTACCGAATTTGAGGTAAAAATCAGAATTCTCAACTCATCTTATGCTGACTTGGTCGCTGAAGGAAATCGCTATCCATTCCGACCTGGAATGACGGCATCTGTAGAAATCATCACAACTGAAAAGTCTGATGTACTATCGGTTCCACTTTCGGCCGTGACTACAAGAGAAAGCGAACTGGATACCCTATCAGACGGAACTACCCGAATGAAGGAACTCATTTTCGTGGTAGAAAATGGCACTGCTAAAATGCGTACCATAAAAACAGGTATTTCTGACTACCAAAACATTGAAGTATTGGAAGGACTTTCGGAAGGTGAGGAAGTCATTTCAGGTCCTTACTTCACCGTAAGTAAAGAATTGAAAGATGGGGATAAAGTCGAAGTAACAAAAGCCCCTGCCATGGGCGAAAGTATCGCCGAGAATTAATTCTAATTCTTCTTTTGCAAAGCTTTCTTTTGGGAGTCTAGGGGGAAAAATCCTCAAATAGCCTCCTGGGAGAAAGCTTTTTTATTTCTCTCCAAAGCTGTCAATCGAACTTTTTCAGCTCATATTTTTTTATGGGTTTGTGTGAATCGACACAATTCATAAATCTCAAAAGTGCCACCTTTACCAGCTAGATTGATTTTCATTTTTAACTATGGAGCAAAGTACCCTTGACAAACCAAGCACAACACGCATTTTCCCCGTAACGGGAATGACTTGTGCTGCCTGTGCTTCCAGCGTAGAAACTATTTTGAGCTATACCGATGGGGTTGTTTCGGCCGCAGTCAATTTTGCCAGCAATACAGTAAAAGTCGAATTTGAAGAGGGTATTGATCCCCAACAACTTCACGATGCCTTAGCAGATGTCGGGTATGGTCTGATCATTTCTGACAAAAAGGTGCAAGACAGTGTGGAGGAAGCTCAGGCCGAACAATACCAAAAAATCAAAAAGCAAACGATCGGAGCAGCCATTCTCAGCATTCCTGTTTTCGTACTGGGAATGTTTTTTATGGATTGGCTACCGGGAAGATGGATCAGTCTTCTCTTGACGATTCCGGTTCTTTTCTATTTTGGCTCTCACTTTTTTGTCAATGCATGGAAACAGGCAAAAAGCAGAAAGGCCAACATGGATACCTTGGTCGCTCTATCCACTGGAATCGCATTTATCTTTAGTAGTTTTAACACCATTTTTCCTCAAGTCCTCAGAAACCAGGGGCTGGAACCACATGTGTATTTTGAAGCTGCTGTGGTGATTATCACTTTTATTTCCTTTGGAAAACTCCTGGAGGAACGCGCCAAATCCAGTACTTCCGCCTCATTAAAAAAGCTGATCGGACTTCAGCCCAAGACACTTACACGACTGCGTGGAGAAACATCCGAAGAAATCCCAATCGAAGAAGTCCAAAAGACAGATATCATTTTGGTCAAACCCGGTGAAAAAATCCCTGTGGATGGCAAGGTAATCGAAGGAATGTCTTTCGTGGATGAAAGTATGATTTCGGGCGAACCCATCCCAGTAGAAAAGAAATCCGGGGATGAACTTTTTGCTGGTACGATCAATCAAAATGGGAGTCTTCAACTTCAAGCCACTGCAGTAGGCTCTGAAACAATCCTGTCACAGATCATCCAGCGAGTTCAGGAAGCCCAAGGAAGCAAGGCTCCTGTACAAAAATTGGTCGACAAAATAGCCGGAATCTTCGTTCCCACAGTGATGGCTATTTCTGTTTTGACCTTTATCATTTGGATGGTTTTTGGTGGAGAAAATGCACTCACTCAAGGATTATTGGCATCCATTGCCGTTTTGGTGATTGCCTGTCCATGTGCACTGGGATTGGCGACCCCAACCGCTGTCATGGTGGGAATGGGAAAAGGAGCAGAAAATAATATTTTGATCCGCGATGCGGAAAGTCTCGAGCTTGCTCATCAGATAAATGCCATCATTTTAGATAAAACCGGAACCATCACCCAAGGAAAGCCTGAGGTTCAATCTGTAAAATGGGCTAACCACCTGGATGCAGAGCAGCTCAATAAACTTTCCGGAGCCTTACTCGCAATGGAATCCCAATCCGAGCATCCGCTAGCCAAGGCTATTTCTAAGAATCTACAGGAAAAAGGGATCAAAGCTCAAAAAGTAGAAGACTTCCAAAATCTATCAGGCCGTGGAATTCAGGCTTTCTTCGATGGGAAAAAGTTACTGATTGGGAATCATAGCTACATTCAGGAAAATGGTATCGAAATCCCCGAAGCCTTCACTGATTTTTCAAAAGAAGCGATGCTTGACGGAAGTTCTACCATTCATTTTGCAGATGGAGAAAGAGTCCTTGCCATTTTCAGCATTGCTGATCAAGTTAAAGAGGGATCGCTTGAAGCAATCAAAACTCTCCAAAAAGATGGAATTGAAGTTCACATGCTGACGGGAGATCAACAGAGTGCTGCGGAAAAAATCGCTAAAAGCACCGGCATAGAACATTTTAAATCAGGAGTGCTCCCTTCCGAGAAAGGTGAATATGTGGAAATGCTGAAATCCCAAGGCAAAAAAGTGGCCATGGTAGGCGATGGCATCAATGACTCGGAGGCACTAGCCCGAGCAGATGTAAGTATCGCAATGGGCCATGGATCGGATGTGGCCATGGATGTAGCAAAAATCACTTTGATCACCTCCGATCTTCGAAAAATCCCCCAAGCAATTCGACTTTCCAAGTTGACGGTCAAAGGAATCCGGCAAAACCTGTTTTGGGCATTTATCTACAATGTAATCGGTATCCCGATCGCGGGAGGCTTGCTCTATCCCATCAATGGATTTATGCTTGACCCTATGATTGCAGGAGCAGCCATGGCATTCAGTTCGGTATCCGTGGTAGGAAATAGCCTTTTGCTTAAGAGGAAATCGCTCTAAAGTTTGTTAAGTGAAAACTTGTTAAGGATTGTAGCATATATTTTGCAAATTCAGTTTTCGTATAAAATCACAAAATCATGAAATCGAGTATGATTTAGCAATCACAAACTGATATGACTATTGTCATGCGAGATTCCATGTGACCTTTGAAAATCAAATTATAAACACATGAATAAATTAATTCTATCATTTTTCAGCTCCATTTTGATCCTTGGTGCTTTCTCCGCAACAGCACAGCAAATGGAAAACATTCCCATCATCGAGGTGATCGGGACTGCCAGCAGAAGTACAGCGCCTGACCAGGCTACATTTAATATCCTTTTAGAGGAAAAAGCCATGAATGTGCCCACAGCAACGGGCGTATTGAATACCAAGACAAAAAGCCTTGCCGATGCCCTCAAAAAGGCTAGAATCAAGGACTATAAACTAGTGGCGGACAATTATTCTGTCAATGTCAATCGCGTAAAGCGCGGCAATTCCCTACAGGACAGCGGATTTGTGGCTAGGCAATCCTTAAGAGTAGTTACAACCAGCCAAAATGAGGACTTGCAAAAAATCTCAGAAGCCATCCAATCAGCAGGAGACATGAGTTATCAGCTTCGGTTTGAGCTATCGGAAGAACTTCAAAAATCATTGGAAAACACCTTAATTACTGAAGCCCTCCGAGATGCACAATCCAGAGCGAGATTGATTGCCGAGACTTTGGGAATTGCATCCATTCGAGTCCATCATGTTACTTTCGAGCAGGATCTTCAAAAAGGCATACGAATGATGTTGGGTGACTCGGAAAGCAGCCCAATGCTTATAGCTCCTGATAATCAGGATATTTCAAAAAGAGTTTATGTGAAATATACTTATTGATAAAAAGCGAGGTCTTGGGTTAATATCCCAAGACCTTTAGCATACTTTCTTGTGTTTGATCCTCCGCAAAAAGGCGGTGAGTTACTTTTCCATTTTCATCTCGATCAATCAACACATGCTTTGGCGCAGGAATCAGGCAATGCTGAATTCCCCCATACCCCCCAAGTGATTCCTGATAAGCACCCGTGTGGAAGAATCCAATGTATTGCTTCTTTCCTTTTTGAACTTTGGGAAGATAAATATTGAATTGATGCGCCTCCGAGTTGTAATAGTCCATGCTATCGCAAGTAAGACCGCCGAGTGAAATATTGTGATATTCCTCCTCCCAGTTGTTGACAGCCAGCATGATATATTTTTGATTAAGTCCCCAGCTATCAGGTAATTGCGTGATAAAGGACCCATCGATCATATACCAAAGCTCCTTGTCATTTTGTAGCTTTTCATCCAAAATAGAATAAAGAACTGCCCCACTCTCCCCTACTGTGTAGCTACCAAATTCAGTGAAAATATTAGGCTCAGTCGTGTTGTTTTTAGCGCACATCCACTTGATGTTCTTGACGATTTGATCTGCCATGTATTGGTAATCATAGTCAAAAAAGACATTGGTCTTGATTGGCCAACCGCCTCCAATATCCATGGTATCGAGACTAGGAGCGATTTTTTTCAAATCCACATACTTCTGAATGAAACGTGTTAACTCAGACCAATAGTAAGCAGTGTCTTTGATTCCGGAATTGATAAAAAAGTGAAGCATTTTCAAGCTTACCAAAGGGTGATCTTTGATTTTCTCTTCGTAAAGCTTGATGATATCATTGTAGCGAACACCCAGACGAGAGGTGTAGAATCCAAACTTTGGCTCTTCGTCGGCAGCAATTCGAATTCCTACCTGAAATGGCACCTTCACATGCTCCAAATAGTAATCGATCTCACTTAGATTATCTAGAATCGGAACGCAGTTTTTGAATCCGTCATTGAGCAATTCGGTGATGTATTGCTTATACAAATCTCTTTTGTAACCATTACAGATAATGAAGATATCCTTGGTAATTTTTCCACGCTCGAATAAAGTTCGCACAAGCGGAATATCGAAAGTAGAAGAGGTTTCGATATGAATATCGTTTTTCAGTGCCTCATCCAATACAAAGCTGAAATGCGATGACTTGGTACAGTAGCAATAAGTGTAATTCCCATTGTAGTCATGAGTCTTTATCGCATTTCCAAAGTAAGACTTAGCGTTTTGAATGCTTTCAGAAATCTTCGGAAGATAGGTAAGTTTGAGCGGTGTTCCGTAGGTTTCAATTATCTCCATCAAGTTGACCCCATTGAAGAAAAGTTGGTTGTTTTCTACATGGAATTCCTTGGTAGGAAAGTCAAAAGTCTGTTGAATGAGGTCTATATAACGATTCATTTTTAAATATTTTCTTCTTTACAAAACTGCCACAAAATTTGGGGAATCCCATGAATTTTCAAAAACAAAGGTACTCCCATGATATATAATTTATTTAATGCTGCTTGTGTTTGAATTCCTCAGCTTCATTGGGCATCTCAATTGCCAAATAGCGGGATAAGCTAGATTCCTTAGAGTATATTGAGTACTTTTGCAAGCTGAAAATAATCCACCCAAAATACCATGAGAGATATTCGGCTTGTAGAAGTACGTTCAGAAATAGCTGCCGGCACACGAGGTGCAAGTTTAGGAATAGACGCACTCAAAATTGCTTCCTTGGATGCTAAATCAGACTTTTTTACTCAGTTTGACCCGATCAATGTACCAGATGCTAATGATTACCTCTGGAAAGGCAATAAATTTCCTCATGCCAAGTACATTGATGGCGTATATCAGGTTTTGAAAAATGTATACAGCACGATCGAGTCGCTAAGAATCGACAAGAAATTCCCGATAGTCCTGGCAGGCGATCACAGCACTGCGGCAGGAACCATCATGGGCATCAAGGCCGCCCATCCCGATAAGCGTTTGGGTGTGATTTGGATCGATGCACATGCAGACCTCCATACCCCATTCACCACTCCTTCTGGCAATATGCACGGAATGCCTTTGGCTATGGCTTCGCAAACAGATAACCCCGAATGCCAGATTAATGAGCCGTCAGAGGACACTTTGATGTTTTGGGAGCGTATCAAAAATATCGGTGGCAATTTTCCAAAAATCAACCTTGAGGACATTGTTTTCATTTCGGTAAGAGATACAGAGTCTCCGGAAGATTTCTTGATAGAAAAACACGGAATCAAAAACTTCAAGACCAAAGAAGTACGGGACTTAGGTATCCAAGAAGTAGCCAAGCAAAGTCTTGAAATCCTGAAGGATTGCGATCAGATTTATATTTCCTTTGATGTGGATAGTCTGGACTCTTCCATTTCGGTAGGTACTGGAACTCCCGTTCCGGATGGCCTTACGGTGAAAGAGGCCATCGAACTCAATGCTGAGCTCATCAAAGATAAGCGTGTCTGCTGCTGGGAAATTGTCGAAGTCAATCCTACATTGGACACCGAAAATACCATGGCTGAAAATGCTTTTGAGGTCCTAGAAGTCACCACCAAATCACTTGTAGACAATTTCTAAGGCATTTATTCAAAATAAATCCGGATGGCGACAGATAAAAATCCAGAAAACTGAATTATTTCTGGAGCAGTCTTAAATTTGGCATTCAAAATAGATCAACTTGCTTCAGCTAATTTACTGCTAAAAATCTAGCATGACCATACAAGAAAACATCCAAAAAGGCCTTCAGCTTGCCTTCCAAAATATCTTCAATCATTCAGTAGAAAACCAAGATTTGGCTTTGGCCCCAACCCGAAAGGAGTTTGAAGGGACATATACTTTTGTGGTTTTTCCATATTTGAAAATTTCCAGAACTACTCCTGAAAATACCGCGACTTTACTCGGCGAATACCTTCAGGAAAATGTCAAAGAAGTAGCAGGCTTCAATGTGGTCAAAGGTTTTTTGAATCTTGTGCTCGATCAAAGTTCTTGGTTGGACCTTTTCACAAAAATCTACCAAAACCCTTCCCGTGGTCAAATGCCTTCCAATGGAAAGCGGGTCATGGTAGAGTATTCTTCCCCAAACACCAATAAACCACTTCACCTCGGGCATTTAAGGAATAACTTTTTGGGCTATTCTGTGGCTCAAATTCTGGAGGCGAATGGCTATGAAGTGATCAAATCCAATCTGGTGAATGATCGGGGAATTCACATTTGCAAGTCCATGGTCGCTTATCTCCGATTTGGAAATGGAGAAACTCCTGAATCATCCGGACTTAAGGGAGATCATCTTGCTGGAAAGTACTATGTCCTTTTTGACAAAGAGTACAAAAATGAAATCAAGGAACTGGTAGCATCTGGACAGACCGAGGAAGCTGCAAAGAAAAATGCTCCTATTCTGCTTGAAGCTCAGGAAATGCTCCGAAAGTGGGAAGCAAACGATCAGGAAACGGTCGCTCTTTGGAAGCAGATGAATACTTGGGTCTACGCAGGCTTTGATGAGACTTACCGAAAAATGGGCGTGGAATTCGACAAGTTTTATTACGAATCTGATACCTACCTACTCGGTAAGGACATCGTAGAGGAAGGCTTGCAAAAAGGCGTCTTTTTCAAGAAAGAGGATAATTCCGTTTGGGTTGACCTGACTGATGAAGGACTTGATGAAAAGTTGGTTCTTAGAGGTGATGGTACTTCTGTTTACATCACTCAGGATATGGGTACTGCCGATTTGAAATATGAGGACTTCCAGATCGATAAGTCTGTCTATGTAGTAGGAAATGAGCAGGATTACCACTTTGATGTGCTTTTCAAAATCCTCAAAAAACTAGGCCGTCCTTATGGCGAAGGTTTGTATCATCTCTCCTATGGCATGGTAGATTTGCCTACCGGCAAAATGAAATCCCGAGAGGGGACAGTGGTAGATGCAGACGACTTGATGCAAGAAATGGTCGATACTGCTGAAAAACACACCAAAGAACTAGGGAAAATTGAAGGATTCAGTACCGAACAGGCAGAGGAACTATATCAGATTTTAGGTCTTGGAGCCTTGAAATACTTCCTTCTGAAAGTGGATCCGAAAAAACGAATGCTCTTCAATCCGCAGGAATCCATCGAATTTCAGGGATTTACCGGGCCATTTGTCCAATATTCCCATGCTCGGATTGCCTCCATCCTTCGCAAGGCCGATCAGATTGGAGTAAATTATCAAAAAGCGGATTTCACAGGAATTGGCTCTATCGCTCAGTCTGAATCTGATTTGATTTACTTGCTCAACGAATTTGAAAATAAACTCAGACTAGCCGGGGAGGAATATTCGCCATCTATCATTGCGCATTACCTATTTGAATTGGCTAAGGAGTATAATCGCTTCTACGCAGATCAACAGATCTTTGCGGAGGAAAAACCCGAACTCGTAGCATTTAGAGTTGCACTTTCTTCATTGACCGCCCAAACAATCAAAAAAGGGATGGGTTTATTGGGTATACAAGTACCAGACCGAATGTAATATGCAAAAGCTTTTAACCTTCATTTTTGCCCTTGGCATCCTGTCCTGTGGCCGAACTTTAGAAAGACCTGAAAATCTTCAGGCTGGAATGATACCCGTAAATACGAAAACTATGGAATCAGAATTTTACAATTTCAAATTGAAAGACCTGGATGGTAAAGAGGTAGACTTTGAGCAGTTTAAGGGTAAGAAAATCCTTGTGGTGAATGTAGCATCTAAATGTGGCTACACTCCTCAGTATGCTGCCTTGCAAGAGCTGCACGAGAACTTTGGAGACAAAATCCAAATCCTTGCCTTCCCTGCCAATAACTTTGGAGGTCAGGAGCCAGGTTCAAATGAGGAAATCAAAGAATTTTGCTCTACCAATTACGGGGTAACTTTTCCGGTTTTTGAAAAAATATCCGTGAAGGGATTTGATAAACATCCTTTATACAGATGGCTTTCCGACGAAAAGCTAAACGGTTGGAACAATCAGGAACCGACTTGGAATTTCTGCAAATACTATATCAATGAAAAAGGAGAATTGGAGAAATTCTTCCCATCATCCGTTGCTCCATTGGATGAGGATATCTTAGCATTGGTAGGAGCTTAATTCAGAATCTTAGTGAAGCACTCCATTACAACAAAAAAAGAAGCCTGGCTGCATGCAGTCAGGCTTCGTACTTTACCTTTGGCCTTGGCCAGTATTTTTGCCGGATCAATCCTTGCCGCTTACTATGGGATTTTTAGATGGGAAATTTTAATTCTGGCCTCCCTAACCACCATTTTTCTTCAAATCCTATCCAACTTATCCAATGACTATGGAGATACGGTTCATGGGGCTGATTCTCAGGAACGTGAAGGACCTGTACGAGCAGTTCAGTCTGGGCTGATCTCTTTGCCCGAAATGAAAAGAGCCATGTATCTTTTTGGAATGCTTTCATTCATTTCTGGAATCAGCCTGATCTACCTGGCCTTGAATGATTGGATCTTATTTAGTGTATTCTTGGGATTAGGAATTTTAGCAATTTGGGCATCTGTTTCCTACACCTCGGGAGGAAATCCATACGGTTATGTTGGGTTGGGAGATTTATCGGTGTTTCTGTTTTTCGGGATTTTGGGAGTGGCTGGAACGTATTTTCTCCATGGCTTAGAGCTGAACTGGCCCATATTTTTAATCGGTGGATCCTTGGGATGCTTCAGCACAGCTGTTTTGAATATTAATAATATCCGGGATATCGAATCCGATCAAAAAGCAGGAAAACGATCCATTCCTGTTCGAATTGGCAGAAAGGCTTCCGTGAATTACAACTGGATCTTGATAGCAGGCGGATATGTCCTTTTGATGATCTTTAGTCTAAGCACTGGAGCCTACAGTGGATTACTTTCAATTTTAGCATTAGCTGTAATGATTCCGATTGGATTGGGAGTACAAAAAGCCAAAAACCCGAAAGAAACAGATCCATTTCTGAAAAAAATGGCATTGAGCACATTGCTTTGGGTCATCCTTTTGGGTGTGGGCTTATTGCTTTTTTGAAATCGAGCCTGCCAAAAGAAGACAGGCACTTCGCAAGCGACACACACCGGGATACCCCGATGGATCGGGGAATTCCTACGAGATTCCATGTGGCCTTTGAAAATCAAATTATATGCACATGAAAGCTGATAAAAGTCCTTTTTTGCTAAGGAAATTATGCTAATTTGGCATAAAACATTAATCCAAAAACCATGACTAAAGTACTTGTACCTTTTGATTTTTCAGAGGAAGCCCAAAACGCGTTGGATTTTACTTTGGCTTTTGCCAGTAAACTCGACAATGTTTCCATAGAGGTTCTTCACGTCTTAGAGATTCCCGCTACCACAAGTATGGGAACCATGGGCGGAGGTGAAATGATGGGAGATATAGAAAATCAGATTTTTTTCGTAGAACTCATGGACAAGCGAAAAAAACAGCTGAGTGATTTAGAAGCTGCTCATCAGAATAAACCTTATGCCTTTAAAAGCACCATTAAACTTGGAAATGCTTTCAAGAGTATTCAGTCTTCAATTCTGGAAGAGGATCCTGATTTAGTGGTCATGGGTTCCAAAGGGTCTTCGGGTCTGGAAGAAGTATTGATCGGATCAAATACCGAAAAAGTAGTCCGGACCGCTCGGTGTCCAGTCGTCACCATCAAATCCAAGGTCAATCCGTCGGATTTGAAGAAAATTGTTTTTGCTAGCGATTTTAGGAGTAATTCAGCCGAAATCGCAGCCCGACTAAAAAGATTGCAGCATATTTTCGGAGCTGAGGTTTTCTTAGTGATCGTGAATACTCCAGGAAACTTTGAAACTACCAGAGAGTCGATTTCCAGAATAAAGCGCTTTGCTAAGGAATTTGGCTTTGAGAATGTAAAAGCTGAGGTTTACAACTCCACTTCAGAGGAAAATGGCATCATCGAATTTGCCGAGGATATAGATGCAGATCTAATTGCTATGGCCACTAGTGGGCGTACAGGCTTCCTACATTTAATCACTGGCAGCATCGCTGAAGATGTAGTCAATCATGCCAAGCGGCCTGTTTGGACGCTTCGAGTAGAAGATTAATTCTTAAAAAAGACAGTACCTAAAGCCTGCATATCAGCAGGCTTTTTTAATTTTAAACCATGGGAAGAAAAAATAACGATTGGAAAAAGCGGGACGGCGTAGTCTATTCGACCTCATCAGATTTTGATTTCAATTACGACTCAGAAGAAACATCGGAGACCCTCCCTCCTCAGCAGCAGAATCTAAAAGTCATGCTGGACAAGAAAGCCCGAGGGGGAAAGCAAGTGACGTTGGTGTCTGGATTTGTTGGGTCGGAGGATGACTTGAAGGAGCTCGGAAAAACGCTCAAATCCAAATGTGGTGTAGGCGGCTCGGCAAAAGACGGTGAAATCTTAATTCAAGGAGATCATCGGGACAAGGTCTTGCAAATCCTTACCGAACAAGGTTATCGAGCCAAAAAATCAGGAGGCTAAGTCATGCTTTCCTATCGACTTTTTCAGGCAGGACTTTTTCCTTTTTTACCTTTTCTGATTGCTGAGGCAAAGGCGATCCGAAAAAGCAAACCCATCCCTCCTGCTCAAAGCAATCATTTGATTTTAGGAAGTGGCGAAAAAAAACTATTGATTTTTGGTGAGTCAACTGCGGCAGGGGTCGGGGCTAGCAAACCCGAAAAAACGCTCGCTGGACAAATAAGCATTCATTTTGATCAAGGCTACCAAGTGATTAATCTGGGTAAAAACGGCTTACAGGTCAATGATTTTTTCAATGAGTTTGGAGCAGAGATCAGTAACCTCAAAGGTCATGTAGAGGGTGTTTTTCTTTTTATGGGAGCCAATGACTGCTTTAGGCTTACCGAACCAACAAAGTACAAACGCCTCCTTCTTGAAATCATCAATCATTTCCAGAAGAACTTTTCCCCGGAATGGATCTATCTGGCAGCCATTCCCCCGGTCAATAAATTCCCTGCCTTTTCTACCCGGATGCAGTTTTTCCTCCGAAATCAGCGTACATTTTTGACCAAAAAAATGGAAGAGATCAAAGAAATTTACCCCAATATTATTTTTGAAGAAATCGACCTGAAGCTTAGCCCGGAGTTTTTTGCAAGTGATGGAGTTCATCCATCCGACATTGGATACGAAGCTATTGCCCAATTTGCCATTGATGGAATAAAAAGATGGCGAAACAAAGTCTAGCGACATTTTCCCTAAATTTCTTTCCCAATCCTGACATTTAGCTATGAAAACTATTCATCCCCTATTTATTTTCATACTCTCCCTGTTGATTTTCTCCTGTCAAAATTCAAAGGAACAAGAGGAATTGATTTTTGACGAGGCAGCCCAATCCAGACTGGATTCGACACTTGAGGCTTTCGTATCTCAGGGAAAAGTTGCTGGGATATCTGCCCTGGTTTTCGAAAAAGGGCAAGAGCGCTATTTCAATGCATTGGGATATGCAGACAAGGAGGCTAACCGAAAAATGAGCCGGGAAACTATGGTTCAAATTTATTCCATGACTAAGCCTATCACCGGAGCAGCGCTGATGAAGGCTTATGAGCAAGGACTTTTTGAGCTGGACGATCCACTGGAAAAATACCTGCCAGAGTTTGCTGATATGAAGGTGTACCAAGGTGTAGATGAAAATGGCGAAATGATTTTGACGGAAGCCCAGCGATCCATCACGGTACGGGATATCACCAGACATACCGCCGGTTTTCCCAATCGAGATAATATTCCCGGCCTCAGCGAAGTCATGGCCGAAAAGGATGCTCGGAACTTCAATAATACACTGAGTGACATGGCGGCCAAAATCGGGAGTACTCCACTTTGGTTTGAACCGGGCACTCAGTGGGAATATGGGCTTTGCGTAGATATGCAGGCCTATTTGGTGGAGAAGGTGACCGGAGTTCCTTATGAGCAATTTGTGAGGGAAAACATTCTGGATCCCCTTGAGATGAATGAAACCATGTATTTCGTCCCAGAAAATTACCGGGATCGAATGGCTGCCGTTTACCAAAAAACCGATGAAGGTGGAGTTGAAAGACAAAATGATTCGATTGCTTATCGATTTAGCTACAACAAATGGCCATTGACACCAGGAGGATTTGGGCTGAGCAGCACGATAGATGATTATTTGAAATTTGCCAAAATGCTCCTCAATGAGGGAAAGCATGAAGAGAAAACCATCCTTAAGCCAGAGACTATTCAATTGATGTCTACCAATCATCTACCCGATTCCATCCCGGAGGACAAGCGATCTTGGCTTCCAAGCAAGGGTCAAGTGGGGTTTGGGATTGATTTCGCTGTGCGAACAGCTGCTCCCCAAGGTCCGGAGGAGAATCCAGGTGTAGTCGGAGAATTCTTTTGGGATGGAGCTCTGAGTACCTTGTTTTTTGTCGATCCAACCAATGAGCTAATCGCCATTTTATTCGTTCAATTAACCCCCTACGATGGAATTGGACTACATCATGATTTCCGGCAGGCCATTTATGGTCCTTGGAAACCATCAAAAAATTAATCTTGCAGAAAACTATATCAAGCTTTGTATGTTTTGAATCGGTGGTTAACTTTGAATTCGAAATGAATTACTCCAAAGCACATAGCGCTTATTTTTATTCACATGCCCTTCAGGTTCATGTGCATCATTTCCATCATTCCTCTTGAGAGGAATATTACAAACACCCCATCCGGTGACGCTGATGACAGGGATTCGGCCTTTCACCACCATTTTACACAATCATTACATTTCTTAGCGTAAATTTATTCATGGAAAAAATTATCCGTATAGCCGTCCAAAAAAGCGGTAGACTCTCTGAAGATTCATTGAAGTTGATCAAAGAGTGTGGCATCAAATTTTATAATGGAACCGGAAAATTAAAATCCACCTCCACCAATTTCCCAATTGAGTTTTTATTCCTCCGGGATGACGATATCCCAGGCTATGTTTCTGATGGAGTTGCTGACTTGGGAATAGTTGGCGAAAACGAACTCGTAGAAAAGAACAAGGAAGTAGAAACGCTGAAAAAGTTGGGTTTCTCGAAATGTCGGCTTTCATTAGCCATTCCAAAGGGAGAAAAATACACAGGAATTGACTATTTCGAAGGAAAGAACATTGCTACTTCTTATCCAAAAATTCTTGGAGATTACCTTCAAAAAAAGAATATCAATGCAGAAATCCATGAAATCAGCGGATCTGTTGAAATTGCTCCAAGCATAGGGCTTGCTGAAGGGATTTGTGACATTGTCAGCTCCGGCTCTACCTTGATGATGAATGGACTGAAGGAGGTTGAGGAAATCTTCAACAGCGAGGCAGTATTGATAGCTAATAAGGAATTGGCTGATTGGAAGAAAGAGATTGTGGACAAACTACTTTTCCGCATCAATGCCGTCCAAAAAGGAAAAAGCAACAAATACGTCCTTCTCAATGCACCCAATGAATCACTGGATAAAATCATTAGCCTGATTCCGGGAATGCGTAGCCCTACCATACTTCCCTTAGCACAAAAAGGCTGGTCATCTGTTCACTCAGTGATTAGTGAAGACCAATTTTGGGAAAATATCGAAGAACTGCGTACTGCGGGAGCTGAAGGTATCTTGGTAGTTCCAATCGAGAAAATGGTAATTTGATCAATTAGCAAGCATTAAAACAAAAAGCTGATGAACATACTCGTCAATCCTGAAGAGAAAGTTTGGAAGAAGGCGGTTGAGCGACCTGTATTCAAGACCAAGCAAATCAATAAAATCGTCAAGCCTATTCTCCGCAAAGTGAAAAGAAATGGAGATAAGGCATTGATCAAATATGCCTATGAGTTTGACCATGTGGAGTTAGAAAGTCTCTTGGTCCCTCAGTCTGAGATCAAGGCAGCGGCTGATGAATTGAGTCCTGAACTCAAGGAAGCGATCCAAAAAGCAAAAGCGAATATTGAGCGCTTTCATCAAGCGCAAGAGACTCCGGAACTGATCGAGGAGGTAATGCCAGGTGTGGTTTGCCGACGAAAGAGTGTCGCTATCCAACGGGTAGGACTCTATATTCCTGGAGGTACAGCACCACTTTTCAGCACAGTGCTCATGCTCGGTATTCCTGCCAAAATAGCCGGATGCAAGGAAATTGTACTTTGCACTCCTCCCAATGTAGAAGGCAAGGTTCACCCAGCCATCATCTACACTGCTGATTTAATTGGAATCCATAAAATTGTCAAAGTTGGAGGTGCTCAAGCAGTTGCCGCCATGACATTTGGAACCGATACTGTGCCGCAAGTGGATAAAATCTTCGGTCCGGGTAATCAATTTGTGACTGCAGCCAAGCAAATGGCAACCAAATATGGAGTAGCTATCGATATGCCTGCGGGACCTTCAGAAGTTTTGGTTTATGCAGATGATAGTACGCCTGCAGAATTCGTAGCCGCAGACCTTCTTAGTCAGGCAGAGCATGGCGTGGACTCTCAAGTAGTATTGGTAACCCATAGTCAGAAGTTTGCCAAAAAAGTACTAAAAGAAATAGACGCACAACTGGAAGTACTACCTAGAAAAGATATTGCAGCAAAATCACTGGATAATTCGGTTGCTATTGTAGTCAAAGATCTTCAGGAAGCGCTGGAATTGATCAATTTCTACGCGCCGGAGCACTTGATCATCAGCGTGGAGAATGAAGAAGAGGCCGTGGAAGGAATCGTCAATGCAGGATCTATTTTCATTGGAAAATATACTCCTGAATCCGTGGGTGATTATGCATCCGGCACCAATCACACACTCCCTACCTATGGCTATGCCCGAAACTACAGCGGAGTTTCATTGGACAGTTTTGTCAAGAAAATTACCTATCAAAAACTTTCTCCCGAAGGAATCCAAAATATCGGTCCCACGGTAGAAGTGATGGCAGAAAATGAACTTCTTCATGCCCACAAAAACGCTGTTACCGTTAGACTTAACTCACTCAAAAAGAATAAGTAATGTCATTTGATTTAAATTCATTGCTTAGGCCTCACATAAAAGATTTGAAGCCCTATACTTCTGCGAGAGATGAGTACAGTGGTAAAGAAGGGATCTTCCTGGATGCCAATGAAAACCCTCTTGGCTCAGTGACTATTGAAAACTTCAATCGCTACCCAGACCCCTACCAGACAAGTCTTAAAATGGAGCTATCCAAGATCAAGGAAGTCGATCCTAAGCAGGTGTTTTTGGGAAACGGTTCGGATGAAGCCATAGACCTACTCTTCCGTGCCTTTTGTAATCCCGGAAAGGACAATGTGATTCTCCTTCCTCCTACTTATGGCATGTATGAGGTCAGCGCCAATATCAATGATGTAGAAGTCCGAAAAGTGAGCCTGACCGCCGACTTTCAACTTCAACCCTTGAAAATATTGGAGGCTGCAGATCAAAATTCGAAGATTTTATTCATCTGCTCTCCAAATAATCCTTCTGGGAATAAAGTAAAGCGTGAAGATATTTACTTCCTTTTAAGAAACTTCCCCGGACTGGTCGTGGTAGATGAGGCCTATATTGACTTCAGTGATGAACCTAGCTTTACTACCGAATTGAAGAACTATCCAAACCTACTCGTGATGCAAACTTTCTCCAAAGCTTGGGGATTGGCTTCGCTTAGACTAGGCATGGCCTTTGGAAGTGAGGAAATCATCCGGATACTGAATAAAATCAAGCCGCCTTACAATATCTCAGGGCTGACTCAGGATACTGTTTTACATGCCTTGAAAGATAAAGGGAAGGTTGAACTGATGATCAAAGAGATCTTGGCCGAGCGGGATTTCTTGGAATTGGAGCTGAAAAAGCTTCCATTCGTGGAGAAAATCCACCCTTCTCATGCTAATTTCCTTTTGGTGAAGCTTCCTCATGCAAATCAGGTTTATGAGGATCTCATTGGGGAAAAGATCATTGTGAGAAATCGTGCCAAGGTAACTTTATGTGACGACTGTCTCCGAATTTCGGTAGGTACAAGAAGTGAGAATGAGGCTTTTATTGAGGCTCTGGCAAGAATTGGAAAAAAGTAGGGAGTTGAAAGAGGGAAGTTGGAAGTAGGGATTGAAGGATTTCTTAGCTGAAAGAGTTGGGTAAAACATCAGAATAGATAACCCAAAAAAACAAATGGATTATTTATACAGAAAGCTTAGATATAAGAGCAAATAATAATTTGATTATCAATGAAAAAGAAAGTGCTTTTCATAGACCGGGATGGAACAATCATCAAGGAGCCACCCACTGACTTTCAGGTTGACAGCTTGGAAAAGCTGGAGTTTATCCCGAAAGCCATCTCAAACCTTCGCAAAATAGCGGAGGAGACGGACTTTCATCTAGTCATGGTTACCAATCAGGATGGTTTGGGCACGGACTCTTTCCCCGAAAAGGACTTTTGGCCGGCACAGTTCAAAATGCTCTTAACCCTTGAGCAGGAAAACATCACCTTTGATGCCGTACACGTAGATAAGACCTTTGAGCATGAAAATGCACCTACTCGCAAACCAAGGACTGGATTGCTTCAGGAATACTTCTCAGATGAATACGATTTGGAGAATTCTTATGTAATCGGCGATAGATTGACCGACGTTCAATTGGCTGAGAACTTAGGAGCTAAAGCCATCTTCATAGGCGATCATGAACCTAAAGCGGCGCTTTCTACCAAGGATTGGGACGAGATTTACACTTTCTTAAAAATGCCTCCTCGAAAGGCAACAGTCAGTCGAAAAACCAGCGAAACCGATATTCAAATCAGTTTAAATCTGGATGGAAATGGCTACTGCAAGATTAATACAGGCTTGAGCTTTTTCGACCATATGTTGGAACAGCTTGGCAAGCATGGTTCAACTGACTTGGAAATCCAAGTAAAGGGTGACCTTCACATTGACGAACATCACACCATTGAGGACACTGCCTTAGCATTGGGAGAAGCATATTTGAAGGCCTTGGGAGACAAAAAAGGAATTTACCGCTACGGTTTCCTATTGCCAATGGACGATGCCTTGGCTCAAGTGGCTATCGATTTCGGAGGAAGACCTTGGTTGGTTTGGGAAGCTGAATTCAAGCGTGAGAAAATCGGTGATATGCCAACAGAGATGTTTTACCATTTCTTCAAATCCTTCTCAGACACTGCCAAGTGCAATCTGAACATCAAAGTAGAGGGAGACAATGAGCATCACAAAATCGAAGCAATCTTCAAAGGCCTAGCTAGAGCTATTAAAATGGCTGTCATGCGGGACCCTAGAAACATCAATCAATTACCAAGTACCAAAGGAGTACTTTGACAATGGATTGACACTCTCATAACTGTAAGGTAAATAGGCTTTTAACATAAATTTGGATTTGAATTAGCAGTCCCGCTTTTTCAAATCCATATTTTTTTTGTTTATTTCGGTATGCTACGAAATTTTAAAACTATTCTCACACTATCGGTCTTGGTATTTTTTAGCTCCTGCAGATCAGAACTTTATGAAGCTGAAGAACTATTTGACGGAAAACGCTACGAGGAGGCTATTTCTTCCCTGAATGCCTACCTCTTTTTTCATGTGACCGATGTCAAAGCATTTCACCTCCGTGCCCGGGCCAAAGAAGAATTGGGTGATATTCCCGGTGCGATAGAGGATTACGAACGCATCATTCAGCTTGATAATCAATATGCTCAGGCTTATGCTGGAATTGGGATCATTCTTTTTAATCAAAAGAAGTATAAAGATGCTGAATTATGGCTTCTTCGTGCAGCCAAAACTGATGCAGAGGATTTTAATATCCTCTATCATTTAGGCAGGGCTCTTTTGATGAATGAAAATTACACCCTTGCAGAAGAGTTTTTCCTTAAAGCTAAAGAACTCAACGAAAAGCACCCTCAACTTCACTTTTACACGGGAATGGCTCGAGCCTTTCGTGGGGATGTGCTCGGTTGCGCGGCTTCCTTCAATACCTACGTAAATTTGGAACCCGACAATATGGTAGGACGCTACAATAGAGGTTTTGCTTTGATGCGTGCGGGCTATCTAGAATGGGCTTTGGAGGACTTTGATGCGGTACTTAAGACCGATCCAAACCACACGGAGGCATTGGGTAAGAAAGGCATTTGCCTCGCTCAATTGGGAAAAACTGAAGGATGCAATTACATTCAGCAAGCTGCTTCTAAAGGTTCGGACTATGCCCAAAGCCATTTGGATCTCTGCTCCTAAGCCAATTTTGATCGGATTGCATCCCGGTAATTGGGCATGGCTTTTTCACTCAGTCCCAAAAACAAATACGGCTCAATCAGTTCTAGCTCCATCAGGTAAAATACCCCATCTCGCATCACGCCATCTACTCTGGCGTAGAGCGATTCGGATGCAAAATTCTTAACAAAACTTGTAGCCGATTCAAGCATGGCCACATCGGGATCAATCTCCTGAATTGTACCCCCAAAATAGTGCTGCACGCGAAAATCTTCCTTCTTCGGAGTTTTCAAAACAGCATGTGAGAATTTCCCATCGAAAAATAACAATGAATACTCTCCTACCTCAGCTACTTCCTTCACAAAAGGCTGTGCCAAAAATGCTTCAGTCTCCAGTAGACCTTGAATTTGATCTTGCTGCGCAATTGCTTTTTCTAAATCCAATCGAAAAGTATTCTTTGCTCCCCCACTGACCAATGGCTTAATGACAAACTCTTTCACCGCTAAGCCATCCATGACCGCTTTGGGATCAAAAGTGCTTCCCTTTTCCAAAAGCACTCCGGCAATTACCGGAAAGCCTTTTTTCTCCATTTCCAACAGGTAAGTTTTGCTACTGTTCCATCGAATAGTTTTCAGATCATTAAAAACCGGAATTTTCAGCGACTCCATTCGATCCATCCACTCCAAAAACTCCGGATAGTAATCGAAATAATCCCATACAGATTTGATCAACAACGCGTCATATTGAGCCCAATCTACCTTTGGGTCCGACCAAGGCATGATTTCATTGTCAAAACCCAGGTCTGAAAGTGTCTTGGATAATATCTGGTCCTCATCGATAGTATTGGCATCATAGGCCCCTATAGACACGTAACTGACGATTCCGATTTTCTTTTTCATCATAAAATTTTGCCCAAAAGTAAGCTTTAACGATATTTTGTACGGACCGTTCTTCAAAAATCGCCTCGAAGAATTACTTTTGGGCTTTGCTCTACCTATGAAACACCGTAAGCTGGTCATCATTCCTACCTACAACGAGTCCGAAAACATTCAGGACATGGTTCGCACCGTGATGAGTTTGGATGGTCATTTCGAACTACTCGTCATCGATGATGGATCTCCAGATGGCACAGGAGAGTTGGTCAAAGGCTTACAGAAGGATTTTGATGGTCGCCTGCATTTGGTCGAGCGAAAGGGAAAATTAGGCTTGGGGACAGCCTACATCACGGGATTCAAGTGGGCCTTGTCCCATGGCTACGACTACATCTTTGAAATGGATGCGGATTTCTCCCATGATCCCAAAGACTTGATCAGATTGTACCAAGCATGTGCAGAGGAAGGATTTGACATGGCCATTGGAAGCCGGTACATCACGGGAGTAAATGTGGTCAACTGGCCTATTGGAAGGGTGCTTATGTCCTATTTCGCCTCCGTCTATGTTCGCTTCATCACGGGATTACCGATCAGCGATTCGACGGCTGGATTTAAATGCTATCACCGAAGTGTTTTGGCAGGAATAAAATTGGATGAAATTCGATTTATCGGCTATGCCTTTCAAATTGAAATGAAATTCACCGCCTGGAAGCTAGGTTTCAAAATCAAAGAAGTCCCAATCATTTTTACAGATCGAACGAGAGGTACCTCCAAAATGAGCAAGGGGATTTTCAAAGAAGCGGTTTTTGGAGTGATTTGGATGAAAATCAAGAGTATTTTTTCTCCTTACCAACTCAATCAAAGCGAATTGACTGAATCGGGTTTACCCGTGAAATAACAATCACCGGAATCCACAGCACCAAGGCTGTTAAAATCGTAATCCCAATATTCAGACCGATAAATACAGGCCAATTCCAATCTATCGGCACATAGCTCATGTAGTAACTTTCCGGGTTGAGTGGAATGAGATGGAAATAGTATTGCAAGAGCCCAATGCCCAATCCCAAAGAATTCCCAATCAGAAGTCCACGACCTAAAATCCGCATTCCATTCCAAAAGAATATTTTCCTAATCTGAAGATCCTGGGCTCCTAAGGCTTTCAGCAATCCGATCATCTGCGTACGCTCCATAATCAGGATAAAGAGGATAGCCCCCATATTGAAAACAGCTACAAAACCAATTAAAATCAAGAAGACGTACACATTGGTATCCAGCAACTTAAGCCAGTCAAAAATCTCCAAATATTTATCATCTGATGGAATTAATTTCAAGTCTAATTCCAGTACTTCCTCTATCGTGCGGGTGAGCTCTGGGCTTGGCTGACCTTCCAAAAAGATCTCCAAGCCTCCTACCTGATCCTCATTCCATCCATTCAAGTTGCGAATGGTTTGAAGCTCTCCGATAATGATTTTTTGATCAAAGTTTTCCAAAAAAGTCTCATAGATCCCCACAACTTCCACCCGACGATAGCGTGGTGGGTCTTGGACAAAGTATAGCAGAATCCTGTCTCCTACCTCCAAAAGCAGACGATTGGCCAAAAACCTACTGATCACAATCTCATTGGATGTGCCGGTCTCTGGAATGGTTATAAATCGTCCTTCAACCAGGTATTCTCGGAAACCCAAGGTATCAAAATCGCTGGAAATCCCTTTCATCAAGACGCCTTCCACTTCTTCTTCCCCTTTCATCAGTGCCGCCTTATGGGCTACTTGCTGCACTCGTTGAATTTCCGGGATGTCTTGATAAATCTGAGGATAGTTGGGTTTTAGGGAAAAAGGGTTTTCCTCAAAGGAATTGCTCATCGTAAAGCGCTGCACCTGATAGTGCCCCGTGAATCCATACACCTTATCCGAAACCGTCTTTTGGAAACCTCCCAAAATCATGAATGCTAGAATGGAAACGGCTATTCCAATTCCCAAACTTCCCACGGCGATTTTATGAATCGTCGCAGAAAAACCGCCTGTCCGGCTAAAACTGATTCTTTTGGCAATGAAATAGGAAAGGTTCAACAGAGAGGTTTAATTTGTGAAGACACAGCGCAAATTAGCATGAAGAAGATGAAAAAATTAATCCAATTCGGTTTTTTGTCAATTTTGATCCTATCAATCAGTCTTGGCTCCACTTCACTTTTTGCTCAGGTACTGACTGGTGCTGAGCGACACGAATTATACCTTCCCATGCTGGAGGGGAAAAAAGTTGGCTTGGTTGGAAATCAGACCTCCATTCTTCCCCAATCCGACAACAAACATGTGGTGGATTTTCTGCTTGAAAATGGCGTTCAAATGAAAAAGGTTTTCGTACCTGAGCATGGATTTAGGGGTACAGCCGATGCCGGTGAAAAAGTAGACAATAGTATAGACCAAAAGACCGGACTTCCGATTATCTCACTCTATGGAAATAATAAAAAACCCGCAGCGGATCAAATTCAAGATTTGGATGTGATCATCTTTGACCTGCAGGATGTGGGGACTCGTTTTTTCACCTACATCAGTACCATGCATTACGTAATGGAAGCCTGTGCTGAGCAAGGCAAAAAGATCATCATTTTTGATCGTCCCAATCCAAACGGGGGCTATGTGGATGGCCCGATACGAAAGCCGGGGTTTGAATCTTTTGTGGGAATGCATCCCATCCCGGTGGTTCATGGACTCACCGTAGGCGAGCTCGCGCAAATGATCAATGGGGAAAAGTGGTTAAAAGGCGGAATCAAAGCTGATTTGGAAGTAATTCCTGTGGCTAATTGGACACATAAGCAGGCCTACAATCTTCCCATCAAACCTTCCCCTAACCTACCCAGTGATTTAGCCATCAAACTCTACCCCAGCACTTGTTTTTTTGAAGGCACCGTCATGTCATTGGGTAGAGGTACCTATGAACCCTTTCAGATGTATGGCTACCCGGATCCAAAGTTTGGAGACTTTACCTTCACTCCAGTCAGCATAGACGGAATGTCCAAAACACCTCCCCATCAAGATAAGCTTTGCTATGGAGTGGATCTTCGTGGAGAATCATTAGACCATCATTTTACCCTCAAATACCTACTAGATGCCTATCAAAAATCGGGAATGAAGGAGAAGTTTTTTAATAATTTCTTCAACACCCTTGCCGGCACGGATGAACTGAAAAAGCAGATTTTGGCAGGAAAAAGTGAGTCAGAAATCCGAGAAAGCTGGAAGGCCGGATTGGAGGATTTCAAAAAGATGAGAGCAGCTTATTTGTTGTATGATTGAGTGGGGAGTGGAAGTGGGAAGTAGGGAAGTTGGAAGTGGGGAGTTAGGGAGTTAGGGAGTATGGAAGTTGTGGGTTTGGAAATTGAGGTAAATAGTGAATAGTAAATAGTAAGTGGTTGGGGAGTAGGGAGATGGAAGTGGGGAGTTAGGAGGTTTGGGAGTTAGGGAGTTGTGGGTTTGGAAATTGAGGTAAATAGTGAATAGTAAATAGTAAGTGGTGTGGGAGTGGGAAGCGTGAAGTAGGAAGATGGAAGTGGGGAGTATGGAAATTGAGGTAAATAGTGAACAGTAAATAGTAAGTGTATGGGGAGTAGGGAGATGGAAGTGGGATGTAGAGAGATAGAAGTTGAGGTAGATAGTGAAGAGTATATTGTAATTGATGTGTATTTAAATTAATTCAAATGCCGTAGGCATGATTTATTTTATAGCCAGTCATGGTTAGTGAGCGGAGCCGAACTATTAATGGCTGGAAAGAGGAAATAAAAAATAAGTGAATTGAAGTCAAAAGAGGAAATGAGGATTATTTATATGGGCACGCCGGAATTTGCGGTGCCGGGCCTTGAAAAACTAGTGGAAGCGGGTTGGAATATCGTCGGAGTAATCACCGCTCCTGACAAGCCACAAGGTCGGGGAAGAAAATTGGTTGGTTCGCCAGTCAAGCAAGCTGCAGAACGTCTTGGACTCCCTATCCTACAACCTACCAATCTCAAAAACCCTGAATTTCAAGAAGAGCTCAGGGAACTAAAAGCTGATCTTCAGATCGTCGTGGCCTTTCGAATGCTTCCTGAATCCGTCTGGAGCATGCCGCCTTTAGGTACTTTCAACCTGCATGCCTCTCTCCTGCCCAACTACCGGGGAGCTGCTCCAATCAATTGGGCGATCATCAATGGCGAGACTGAAACCGGTGTCACCACTTTTTTCCTCAAGCATGAAATCGATACGGGAAGTATCATCTTTCAGGAAAAGGTTGCCATTCTTCCGGAAGACGACTTGGGAATTGTCTATGAAAAATTGATGAATGTGGGGTCCGATTTGGTAGTTCGAACAGTCGAAGCCATTTCAAAGGACGAAGTAAAGCCACTTCCTCAGGACGAAAGCAAGGCTCTGCACCATGCGCCAAAGATATTCAAAGAGACCTGTCAGATCGATTGGACTCAATCGTCTGAATCCATTCACAATTTGATCAGAGGCCTCTCTCCCTATCCTGCTGCATGGACTACTCTCCACGATAAAACCTGCAAGATTTTTAAATCCAAAGCACACACTGAACCCCTTCCCGAGCTAAAACCCGGTGAATGGAAAAGCGACGGTAAGAGTTTTCTGAAATTTCAGTGCGGAGAAGGACATTTAGAGGTACTGGAGCTGCAGCTTGAAGGAAAAAAACGGATGCACATTGGAGATTTCTTGAAAGGCTACAGACTAGAGAAATAGAAAAATTAATCCTGACCGTTTGAAAGCAGACTTCATCCTATTTCCAACTGTTTCACACGGAATATTAAAACCCATCTGCGATCATCTGCGACTTTTTCTGCGAATATCTGCGGGAAACCCTTTACTCTTCTCCCGCTGATTAACAGAGATTTTAAGCGCCGATCTACACGGATAATAAAAAAACCATCAGCGATCATCTGCGACTTTTTCTGCGAGTATCTGCGGGAAACCTTTTCCTCTTCTCCCGCTGATTTACGCTGATTTCAACCGCTGATTTACGCGGATTATTTAAACCAATCAGCCATCATCTACGAGCTTTTCTGCAAATATCTGCGGGAATTTATTTCCTCTTTTCCCGCTGATCTACACAGATTTTAACCACTGATTTGCGGGGATTATTAAAACCAATCTGCGTTCATCTGCGACCTTTTCTGCGAATATCTGCGGGAAATATTTTTTCTTCTCCCGCTGATTTACGCTGATTTTAAGCGCCGATCTACACGGATAATAAAAAACAATCTGCAATCATCTGCGACCTTTTCTGCGAATATCTGCGGGAAACCCTTTCCTCTTTTCCGCTGATTTACAAAGATTTTAACCGCTGATTCACGCGGATAATAAAAACCAATCTGCGATCATCTGCGACCTTTTCTGCGAATATCTGCGGGAAATATTTTTTCTTCTCCCGCTGATTTACGCTGATTTTAAGCGCTGATTTGCACCGATTATTAAAACCAATCTGCGATCATCTGCGACCTTTTCTGCGAATATCTGCGGGAAATTCTTTTTCATCATTAAAAGTCTTTCTTTCAAAAACAACCTCATTCATGAAAATCATTAACCTTTCGATGAATTGAATTAGAAATATTTTCCGAATTGAAATTTACCAATAGACCAACTTTCAGGTTTGATAACCTTAAATAGGTAATAAGTTGCTTAAAATGTACTTCAGCCAGGTTTTCTACAGATTTAACCTCTACAATTACTTTATTCTCAACCAACAAATCAATTCGATAGCCAACATCCATTTTCAATTTTTCATAAACCATAGGCAATCCAACTTGTTGGCGAACATTTAAGCCTAAGTTAATTAACTCATAGGCTAAAGCCGCTTCATAACTTGATTCTAAAAGCCCCGGGCCAAGTGCATTATAGACCTTAAAAATTGCTCCACGGATCTGATAGGTTATTTCATTTTCATGCATGTCCTAAAATAGTAAAAATTGAAAATTTTTGAACGCAATGCTTAGAAATCAATTATTTGGATCACAATTATTTAAACATAGAAATTACTAATGACTACAGTAATTTAATGGCGATCTGTGCCCCTTTCTAGGGGTAATGCTTTCTTTTCTCCCACAAATTTGCGCGGATTATTAAAACCAATCTCCGATCATCTGCGACCTTTTCTGCGAATATCTGCTGGAATTTATTTCCTCTTCTCCCGCTGATCAACACAGATTTTAACGCTGATTCACGCGGATAATAAAAACCAATCTGCGATCATCTGCGACCTTTTCTGCGAATATCTGCGGGAAATTCTTTCCTCTTCTCCCTCTGATTTACACAGATTTTAACCGCTGATTTACGGGGATTATTAAAACCAATCTGCGTTCATCTGCGACCTTTTCTGCGAATATCTGCGGGCAACACTTTCTTTTCTCCCGCTGATCTACACAGATTTTAACCGCTGATTTGCACGGGTTTTTAATACCAATCTGCGATTATCTACGAACTTTTCTACGAATAAATGCAGGAAATATTTTTTCTTCTCCCGCCGATTTACGCTGATTTTAAGCGCTGATTTGCACCGATTATTAAAACCAATCTGCGATCTTTTCTGCGAATATCTACGGGAAACATTTTTTCTTCTCCCGCTGATTTACGAAGATTTTAACCGCTGATTCACGCGAATAATAAAAAACAATCTGCGATCATCTGCGACCTTTTCTGCGAATATCTGCGGGAAATATTTTCTTTCAATTGATAATTTAGAATTAAAAGATTCCAAAAATTATTTTTTCAATTCCACTTATTTTTCAAGATATTTAATATGCTGTTGTAGAACAATTTAAATACTTTAATCATGAAAAAATTACTTTACATTTTTATCCCTTTTTTAATTCTAGCTGTCCCCACGGCAGAAGCTCAGATTCTCAAAAAACTAAAGCAGGCAGCCGAGCGAGGTGCTACCAATGCCTTGGAGAAAAAAACAGAAGAAGAGATCAACAAGCTCGTCCAGCGCCAAATCGAAAAACAACTCAGCGCTTGGGGAAGTAATGAATCCAGTCCAATCAATATGGACATGGAATCTATTTTTGCAGGAATTGGCGAACCTGTCGACATCGAGGATAGCTATGAGTTCTCCGGCTATATGACCATGGAGATTGTCAGTACCGATGCCAAGGGAAAAACGGAAGACCCGGTCACCATGAAGACTCTTATGACTGACCAAGAGTATACAGCTATGGAGATTAGTGACCCTGAGGCAAATGAAGGTCTGATGACCATTGTATTTGATTTTAAAAATAGTGCCTCAGTCCTATTCATGGATAATGAGGGTCAAAAAAGCAGCTTTGCTTACAAGTTTGACATGAGTAAAATCGCTGATGAAGACATGGATCAGCAGGTTGAGGATTATGATGTGAGCTTTGAAAAAACAGGGAATACCAAAACTATCTTAGGCTATACCTGTGACGAATATGTCGTCAAGAGTGAAGATGGCGAAGGCCATTATTGGATCACTCAAGAGCCCATTGAGGGAGTCAGATCCCTTTGGAGCATGGATAGCCCTTTGCTTAAAAACGCCACCAAGGAAAAATATGCCAAGCGATTCGCCAATTTACCCTATGGGGATTTTATGGAAATGAGCTTCACAGAAAATGGAGGAGATACGGTGGAAATGACCGTCATTGAAATCGAAAAAAACAGTCCCAAGTCCCTCACCACTGCTGAATATCCAAATGTCATGGAGAGCATGGGCAAGGATTGATTAGCAGAAACAAATAACAAAGGAAAGGCGATGAGAATTTCATTGCCTTTTTTCGTTTAACCAGGATTTTGAATTAGTACACATAATAGCCTTTTCCGACCCGATTTATCTGAATTTAAGTAAGCAAGGCAATTGATTTTGTCACCGCTGCGGATATTCTCAAAATACTTGTGCGACGAGGCATAGAACCTCTAATGGAGTTTTCTCAGATCGTAAAAAAGGTTGTTTTTCGACACAATTTGATCATAAACCTGATATCTAGAACTAAGGGCTTTTGTGCGCGATGGGCCGTCGCAGCCCTGCCTTTGCCGGCAGGCAGGCGCGAGCCAGGCGTTGGCTTTGCGGGAGGAAGCATAGCTGCGACAAAGCCTTTTGGATACTTTTTGGCTAAAAAGTATCAATATAAAATCCGTAAAAAGTCAATCTTGATGTGTAAATCGGTAAATAAGCCTTTGGTGAACTCATAGCTGGACTTCCTTTATTTATACCTCAATTCCATCTATCTCCGTGAAAAAGGAGAATACCTTTTATTCTAATAAATGAGTTAGCTACTCAACATTACCCGCCAAATTTCATAGAATCCGGGTTTAATATTAGCAAGTCATCAATTCTCATTTTTATAAACCAAGCAATCAAGGTAAATTCAGCCTCGATCAAATAATACAGATGAAGCTTACCATAGTAGCCGCAAAAGCAAAAAACAATGTAATCGGAAAGGAAAACGACCTTATCTGGAGGTTACCTGCTGATTTCAAGCGATTTAAAGCAATCACAAGCGGGCATTATATTTTGATGGGGAGAAAAACTTTTCTTTCCCTGGGAAAACCACTCCCCGACCGAACCCATTTGGTCATCACACGAGACCCGAATTTTGAAGTACCTGAAGGGCATTTTACTTTTGGCACGATCGAAGATGCCTTTACCTTTTGCAATAAATTGGGAGTAAATGAGCTCTTTATCATTGGTGGTGGAGAGATATACTCACAGACAATAGCTATGGCTGATAAGCTTATCTTAACTGAAGTAGAGGCCGAACCCGAAGGAGACACTTATTTCCCTGAATTTGATCCAAAAGACTGGAAAGAAGTCTTCCGGGAATACCATCCGGTTGACAGCAGGCATCGCTTTGCTTTTTCCTTTGTGGACTATGAAAAAATCGAGCAGCCATGAGTCAATCCGTCATTTGGATCACAGGAGCCTCATCTGGCATTGGTGAAGCTTGCGCAAAAAAATTCTCCCAAGAGGGTCATGCACTTATTCTTTCTGCGAGAAATCAAGAGGCTCTGGAGCGAGTAAAAAAAAGCTGTCAGCATCCAGAACGCATTCAAGTCCTACCTCTTGATCTGGCTGATCAGTCGAACTATGATCAGAAAGTGCAGGAAGCCCTAGGCTACTTCGGTCGAGTGGATGTCCTTTTGCACAATGGAGGAATCAGTCAACGATCTCTGATTTCAGAAACCCGATTAGAAGTAGACCGGAAACTCATGGAGGTGAATTTCTTTGGAACTGTAGCCCTAACAAAGGCCATCTTACCTTACTTTATCCAACAGGGGTCTGGTCATTTTGGGGTGGTGACCAGTTTGGTGGGAAAATTCGCTTCCCCTTATCGATCCTCTTATGCGGCTTCCAAGCATGCATTGCATGGTTTTTTTGATACACTGCGAGCAGAGCATGACAAGGATGGCATTCGAGTGACTTTAATTTGTCCCGGATTCATCCGCACGCAAGTTTCTGTAAATGCCCTTACCGGGGATGGAAGTCCTTTAGGCCAAATGGACGATGCCCAAGCCAAAGGCTATCCGGCAGAAAAGTGCGCTGCAGAAATCTATTCTGCTATCCGAAAAGAAAAAGAAGAAGTTCTGATTGGTGGAAAAGAAACTTATGCCGTTTATTTAAAGCGCTTCTTCCCCCGTATTTTCTCCAAAATCCTTAAAAACGCTAAAGTCAGATAAAATGCAACTGGTAAAAGCCGAGATCATCGCCATCGGTGATGAGTTACTTTATGGCCAAATCGTAGATACAAACAGTCACTGGATCTCTCAGGAATTGGATCTAGTGGGGGTAAAAGTGGTGCAAAAAACCACCGTTGGAGATAAGCGGGAGGATATCTTGGCAGCATTCGGAGCTGCTGAAAAGCGAGCCGATCTAGTCCTAATCACTGGAGGATTGGGGCCCACGCAGGATGACCTGACCAAGCCACTTTTAGCCGAGTATTTTGACTGTCACATTCAGGAAGTTCCTGAGGCAGTTGAAGCCATTACGGCCTTTTTCAAGCGAAGAGGGCGGGAAATGACTCCTCTAAATGTACTTCAAGGTCACCTTCCCTCCTGCTGCACCTATGTGCCCAATGAGGTGGGAACTGCCCCCGGGATGTGGTTTAAGCGAAATGGCACTTACTGGATGTCAATGCCAGGTGTACCTCATGAGATGAAGAAACTTATGAAAGACTTTGTCTTGCCCAAACTACCCACGCTTTTTGAATTGCCGGTGATCTATCACGAGGTGATCAAAACAGCCGGGATTGGAGAAAGCTGGCTGGCAGATATGATTAATGATTGGGAGAATGCCCTTCCAGAAAATATCAAATTGGCCTACCTTCCTTCTTTGGGACATGTCAAACTACGCTTGACCGGCTTTGGCACAGACCATCAAGAGATACAGGATGCTGTAGAAAAGCAAATCCAGTTGGTACTTCCTCAAATTCAGAAATACGTTTACGGATTCAATGAAGAGCGGCTTGAGACAGCCATCGGGAAACTTTTGAGAGAAAGTGGGAAAACCGTAGCTTTGGCTGAAAGCTGTTCGGGAGGATATATTTCCCACCTCATTACAACGGTGCCCGGAAGTAGTCAGTATCTGCAAGGAGCGGTAGTTCCCTACCACAACGAATTCAAGGAAAAAATCCTAGGCGTATCCGCCAAAACCTTGGAAACTTGGGGAGCGGTGAGCGAACAAACTGTCCAAGAAATGAGTAAAGGGGTAAGAGAACTCTTTCACGCAGACTTTGGGATTTCGAGCAGTGGAGTAGCCGGCCCGGATGGAGGAAGCCCCGAAAAACCGGTTGGAACCGTATGGATCGCCTGTGCCGGAAAGGACTTTGTTGAAAGCAAAAAGCTCCAACTTACCCAAGATCGAATGCTGAATATTCAACTGACAGGGGTTGCTGTTTTGAATTTGCTAAGAATCTGCATTGAGAAATATGACAAATAAAATTTTATCTTATCCGTTTTGATGGATGATAAATAAAATTTAATTTTAAAACTTGATTATAAACCCAATTAAATATCAAAACCAGAATGGCTAGTGTAGAAATGCTCATGCCCAAAATGGGTGAAAGTATCATAGAAGGAACCATCCTGTCCTGGCTGAAAAGCGAGGGAGATGAAATCGAACAGGATGAATCAGTACTGGAAGTAGCAACCGATAAGGTCGATACAGAGGTACCGGCAACCCATGGGGGGATTTTGAAAAAGATCCTGGCCAAGGAGGGTGATGTCATCGCGGTGGGTGCTCCGATTGCGATCATCGAAACTTCCGATAAGGTAGAAGTTCCTGCGGCCGAGCCTAGTGATACGCAAAAAGAAGAATTGGTAGCTGCTGCACCTGATAACACAGCATCTATCCTCAGCGAGCCTGAAGTGAGTTCTGCAGACGCCTCTAGCGAGGATGGACGCTTTTATTCCCCTCTGGTAAAAAGTATTGCAAAAGAAGAAGACATCTCAGCTGCTGAGTTATCTAAAATTCCAGGCACAGGCAAGGAAGGAAGAGTGACAAAGCAAGACATGCTTTCTTATCTGAAAAATAGAAAAGCTGCTCCTGCTCAGGAAACCGCTGTTGCTCCTGCTCCATCCATTGCAGAACCTAAACCGGTTCCTGTAAGCATTTCAGCATCTGATGAGATCATCGAGATGGACCGCATGCGTAAGATGATTGCGCAGCGAATGGTGGACTCCAAGCGAATTTCTCCTCATGTTACTTCCTTCGTGGAAGCAGATATGACAAACATTGTTCTGTGGAGAGAGAAAAATAAGCATGCCTACAAGGAAAAGTATGGAGAGCCTATCACCTATACCCCATTCTTTATCGAGGCCATTGCAAAGGCAATCCGGGACTTCCCGATGATCAATATCTCCGTGGATGGAGATAGAATTATCAAGAAGAAAGCCATTAACATTGGTATGGCGGTGGCTTTACCTTCCGGTAACCTGATTGTGCCCGTAATCAAAAATGCAGATCAGCTTAATCTAGTTGGTATCTCTAAGCAGGTAAATGACCTAGCCAATCGAGCTAGAAACAACAAGTTGAATGGAGATGACCTGGCTGGAGGAACTTACACCGTATCGAATGTAGGCTCTTTCGGAAATGTGATGGGAACACCGATCATTCCACAGCCTCAGGTCGCAATTATGGCAGTAGGTGCCATTGTCAAAAAGCCAGCTGTAGTTGAGACTCCAACCGGCGATGTAATTGCTATCCGGCATAAGATGTTTCTCTCCCACTCCTATGATCACCGGGTTGTAGATGGCTCCCTAGGCGGGATGTTTGTAAGGCGAGTAGCAGATTATCTGGAAGCCTTTGATATGAATTCTAGTTTTTAAGAGCTAAAACCAGGAAATACATCAGGGATAAAACCACAAAGAGCACCAAGATCAGAAAGCTTATTTTCTCTTGGTGCTCTTATTGTCTTTTGTAGTATAAAAGAAAACCACCACGAACACAACGAACACAAAGCTTGTTTTTTCTTCGCGTCCTTGGTGTCCTTCGTGGTTAAAAAAATCCCTCTGTGTCCTCCGTGGTAAAAGAAAACCACCAAGAGCACAACGAACACAAAGATTTTTTTTCCTTCGTCTTCTTCGTGGTTAAAATTAATTCGTGTCCTCCGTGGTTAAAACCTTAAAGTACAACTCGCTTAATCCCATTTTTTAAAAGTCCAACATTAAAATTAACCAATAGTCCTAATCGGTTCCCTGATAGCTTCAAATAGGTAAGTATCTGTGCTAGATGAACAGGATGAATCTCCTCAACTGCTTTTATTTCTACTACAATTGAGTTTTCAACCAATATATCTATCCGATAACCTGCATCCAATTTTACTTCTTCATAGACAATTGGCATGGGAACTTGAGTGGATACTTGCAAACCTGATTTTTGGAGCTCATAGGCTAGACATAGCTCGTAGGAGCTTTCTAGTAATCCCGGACCAAGTGCCTTGTGAACTTTAAAACAGGCATCCAAAAGTATTTTATAATTCTGTTCTGTAATCGTATCCATAAGTAGAAAAGTTTGAACTAAATTCAATTTAAAAATAAAAAAGAAAACCACAAAAAGGAAAAACCACCAAGAGCACAAAGTTCACAAAGTTTTTTTAAAAAAATTTCTTTGTGCCCTTAGCGTCCTTCGTGGTATAAATTATTTCGTGCCCCTTGTGGTTTAAAAACTCCTCTGTGTCATCCGTGGTAAAAAGAAAACCACCTAGAGCACCAAGTTCACAAAGCTTATCTTTCCTTTCCCAATGCTCGGGACAAGCTGTGCCCTTCGTGTCCTTAGTGGTCAATCTTCTTTAGTGTCCTTTGTCGTTTAAAAACTCCTCTGTGTCCTCCGTGGTAAAAGAAAACCACCAAGAGCACAACGAACACAAAGCTTATTTTTCCTTTCCCGATGCTCGGGACAAGCTGTGCCCTTCGTGTCCTTAGTGGTCAATCTTCTTTAGTGTCCTTTGTCGTTTAAAAACTCCTCTGTGTCCTCCGTGGTAAAAAGAAAACCACCTAGAGCACAACGAACACAAAGCTTATTTTTCCTTTCCCGATGCTCGGGACAAGCTGTGCCCTTCGTGTCTTTTGTGGTTTAAATTAATTCGTGTCCTTTGAGGTCAAAACTTAATCTCGATTCCAGAAATAGATAAGGGACGCCTGCCCCATTACACTGGTCAGGTTCTTCCCCTTCGGAAAGTCCGGAGTACTAGCCGGATCAAGCTGCCACTGATAGTTCCGAGCATGGATAATCTGCAGCTTGGAGCTCAATAAAAGATTCTTAAACTGCTTATCGTACAAGAAACCTAGGGAAAGATCTACCCAGGGTTTGCGTTCGGTAAACTGAAGCAAAGCCTTGTAATAAAAATCCTGATTATTAGCCAAGCGCTCAAAAAGGATTCCCATTTTTTCAACTCCTTCTACTAAGGATATTTCAACAGTCTGAACATTTGATCCAGTTCCAATCCCAACTCCCAATGGTTGCCCATAATTAACGAATCCTCTAGCAGGATTATGAGTATGCCAAGTTAGGCCTCCTCTCAATCCATTTGCAATTCCCCCATATCGGATATATCGGTTTACTGATTCTTGCTGATGGGTAATCTCTGAACGAATTTGAATTGTCTTTCCCCAATCAGGAACATCAAATAATTGATTAAAACCAAAAATAAAGGCTCTGGCATGCTCCGGATTTAAGATATATTCTCTCCAAGTAAACGCATGGTCTCTTCTACCATATTCAAAATAAAGTTCAGATTTTGTTTGTGGGACAACCAAGCGCCCAAATAGGGTTATCGTCTGATCCCTCCCATTGGCATCAAAATCGACTGAATTTCCATCATCAAAAAAGTTTTTCTTTTGGAATCCTTCAAAGACTGGAAACCAATCATAAAAAGAATTTCCACGATTGGCATTGTACTGCTGGAATGTGCGACTAAAACCAAAATAAAATCCTTTCACCCATTTCGGGTTCCAAGTAAATGTGATTGCATTGGTATATCTAGAGTCTCCTGAAAAAGGATTGAAGAATCGATCATTTAATTCATCATTTTGAGAAGGATCAAAACCCGAGTTTTGTAATCTTCCCATCACCATCTGAAGCTCAATATTCCCAAGGAAAGTTTTTGCTGGTTTGGTAGTATTGATGGTCCAATGTGGAAAGCCTTGCGCATTATTCGAAAAAGTTAAGGCATTAAATTGCCCGGGACCCCACCAAAGGTTCTCCGTACTTCCCCCAATCTCAAAAGCTCCATATTGAAAGGTCAATTTGGATTGTCCCCACCAAGGTCGGAAGTAAATTCCATTTCCATAGCGTTCAGGATTATCTCCCCAGTTCCAAAGAAAAAACCTACTTCTTATTTCTGAATCTGACATTTCTTCCAAACCAGTTTGAAAGCCAGCATTCTGTGCTAAAACAAGTTCTGGCCTAATAGTTAGATTTATAAACTTATACTTTGCCTGAATCCCCCCTGACACATAGTTCTGAAATCCGGGATTAGGGATCAATCCATAATCTGCCCAACCATAAGGTCTTCCCGTAAGAATTCGAGTGGTATTCACAAAAGGCAAAACCCCAATTTCCAAGCCTTCAACTGTATAGGGTAATTCTAACTCTTGGGTAACCCTATACAAAGTATCCATGGTCAGAACCGGCCGAATCAAAAAAGAGCCACCGATCGTATCAGCAGCTCTTAATTGATTTCTTCTTTGTATTTCTTCTAGGATTGGAAAACCAGCAGGAAATGATTGAGAAAAGCTATCAATCCAGAAAAAAACTAAAAGTCCAAAAGTACCCCAAATAATTTTTTGGATTTTCTTACCAATCATAGAATTTGTCTGCATCAAAGCGATAATCATCTGATTTTGATTCCTCAACCGACATGGTAGAAAATACCATCAACCTTGAATCTGAAGATAGGAATTGAAATCCATTTAAATATCCTCCAGGAATAGAAATAATAGCTGGATGACTGTCATCTAAAAAAAATTCAAATGGAGTTCCTACTTTTTCTGAACTGAAATCAAAAATTGGAATGAGTACTAGTTTGATTTTTCCGGATAAAACCTGAAAAGCCTTCCCTTCTAATTTATGACCTTGCCAAGCTCTTATTTGATCTTTATATGCAGGAGAAATCATATAGAATCTCTTGTACTTATCAAGCGAAAAATCATTACAAAAGGCTATGCTCCCTCTTTGGTCTGTAAAAGTCTTAATTTGTAATTGATCAGGAAGCTTCAAAGGTTAATGCAGTCAATTGTTGGATATTCTTTTCCCTCGTAAAACTTCTCTCTAGCAGTTTTTTTGAATTCTTTCCCATATGATTTAACTCCTCCTTTTTCATTTCCAAAAAGGACTTAAACCCCAACTCAATTTCAGTAGGCAGGTCAGGGTCGGCGCAATATCCTATTGAATAATCTGTAATCATTTTAGGAACTTCACCTTTCATGACCGCAAAAATTGGTTTTTCATAATTCAAATAGGTCTGAAATTTACTGGGAATCATAATTTCATAGATTGGTGAATTCACCAAAGAAATCAGTAATACATCACTCCCTTCAAAAAAATCAGGCATTTCATCTACTGGTCTTCTACCAATAAAATTAACATTTTGAATCTCATTTTGGGATACATATAGTTTTAAGTCTTCTAAAGCAGAACCATCACCTATAAGATTCAACCAGGCGTATGGGTACTCCTTTGCTATTACCTTAAAGCCCAAAAGTACCTTTTCTAAATTTTGAACTTTTCCTATGTTACCTGCAAAAGTAAAATTGATCTTCCCCGGTAAAGTTTTAGGGGAAGATGCCTTTACGGTGATTATCGGCCAATTAGGCACCCAAGCAATAGTTTTTTTTGACTTCAAGTAGCCCCCTAGTTTATCTGAAAAACCACTACATGAAACAGCGATTTTATCGGAATTATTGTAAACAAAAGATACCAATCTATCTAAAACTGCACCGAGAAACCTTCCTTGTTTAAAACCATAAGCATAAACTGTATCCGGCCAAAGATCCTGAGTCCAAATGGTTAATGACTTTTTGTAAAAAATCCTAATTAAGTTTCCTGGAAGGGCTACTGTCAAAGGTCCTGTTTGATAAACAAATACTTTATCAAATCTCTTCCCAATAAATAAAGCAACCAAACTTGCAAAAAGGACAAAAAGGAAATAATTAAGGATTTTGATCAACTTACTTTTCTGATATCCGGGAAGTACAAAAACCCTATGAACTAATATGCTTTCAAAGTGGGTTTTTTGGTATAGCTTATTTTTGTAACCAGGATAGATTTTACCAAAAGGATAAGAAGGGTTACGTGTAAGAACCTCAACAAGATATCCCTTTTCAGACCACTCTTTTGCTAGATCATTGATAATGAAATCCTCCGGAAAAAATGCCTCCCCTATTATTAAAAGCTTTTTACCCGACATTTGGATAGATATCAGAATACAATTGTTTATGATTCAACATAAAGAGTCGCAGTTGTCGAATCATCTGAGTGTAACTTGGAACTTCAGGTAGCAAATCTGGAAACTCTGATTTAAGACTTTTATCTACTTTTTTCCCTTCTACTGGGTTGATGTTTATACCAGTTTCAAACTCTGAATTAAACAAGGATAAAAGCTCAAATTTGGAAATAGCAGTTCCGTTGGTTACATGACGTAAGCCACAAATATCCTTTTCTATGGAATATTCAATGATTTTAGCCAATTCTGTAGTGGTCACCCCTCCCCATAAAGCATGCGTGAATCCATTCACTTCAGTGCTTTGATTCATAAACCAATGAAAAAGGCCCTCTCCATTTCTTTTTAATTCAGGGCCAATAATTGAAGTTCTTAGCGTTAGGTGTTTGTCAGAAATTATTTCTCCAAGCGCCTTCCCTCTTCCATAGACATCATCTGCGTCTCTAAAATCTGACTCAAGATACCCTCCTTTTTTTCCTGAGAAAACACAATCTGTAGATATATGGATCACTTTAGCTCCAATTTGATCAGCCTCAGCCACTAGGAAATGGGGTAAATAAGCATTGATTAAAATTGAATTTTCGGGATTTTGATTAGATCCTTTGATTAAAATCCCAATACAATTAATGATAACCTCAGGCTGAATTTTACTGATTAGTTCTTTAAGACTTATGAAATCACTTACGTCACAAATAATGGTTTCCGGTCGAAGCTTGTTTCTATATGATAGATCATAAACATCATAATCATCATGGTCCAACAATCGAAGAAATACCTGATGACCAAGCATACCTGAAGAACCTAGCACCAAGACTCTTTTTTTCATTTATTCCAGGTTACCCGATTTACAATTGAAGTATAACTCTGAATGGCTCTAATCACCCGAGTAGAAGTGTTCTTAACCTCATATTCAAAAGGCAGATGCTGTTGACCAGATGCGTGAAGTTCACGTGCTACCGGAATAGACTGAAGCATGCTTTCTTTTGATATTCCCCCAAGTACAATAGTGCCCGCATCAATTGCTTCAGGTCGCTCCGTACTGGTTCGAATACTTACAGCCGGAAAATTCATCATCGCTGACTCTTCCGAGATAGTGCCAGAATCAGATAAAACCACAAACGCTTCCTTTTGCAGTTTGACATAATCAAAAAAGCCAAGAGGCTCTACATTTCTAATTAATTCATGAAATTGTATCCCCTTCTCTTGAATTCTCTTCTTAGTGCGTGGATGAGTACTAAAAATGATTGGGAATTGATAGGTATCGGCAACTGCATTTAAAGCTTCTGCCAAAATTTGAAAATTTTCTTTTAGGTCAATATTTTCCTCTCGATGTGCACTAACAACTAGGTATTTTCTTGCTTCAAGCCCAAGTCTGTGTACAACATCAGAAGATAAAATCTCAGTTTCATATTTATCCAACACCTCTTTTAGAGGAGATCCTGTTACGAAAACATGATCCTTTCGAAAACCCTCGCTTAGTAAATACCTTCTACTATTTTCAGTATAAGTCAAATTAATATCAGAGATATGATCAGATATTTTACGGTTGATCTCTTCGGGTACATTCTGATCAAAGCATCGATTGCCAGCTTCCATATGAAAAATTGGAATTTTCAATCGCTTAGCGGCAATGGTGCATAGAACACTATTCGTATCTCCCAAAACCAATAATGCATCAGGTTTAATTTCTGATAAAACTTCAAAGGATTTGGAAATAACGTTGCCGATTGTTTCTCCAAGGTGCTTTCCTGCTACATTCAAGTAGAAATCAGGCTCTCGCAATTGAAGATCCTCAAAGAAAATTTGATTAAGGGTGTAGTCATAATTCTGACCGGTATGCACTAAGGTTAGATCGAAAAACTGATCACATTTCTTGATGCATTCTGCAAGGCGAATAATTTCGGGACGGGTTCCGACAACAGTGACAACTTTTAATTTTTTCATATCTTCTTCCAATTGGCAAGTTCTTCTTGTATAAAAGGAAGTGCTAGTAGCTTCTCTTTGATTTCAGGAATACTAAGCCGAACCGTATTATGTGAATTATAATCTTCTAACTTCTCGACTTTGGTACTTCCTTCTGTAAAATAGTTTCCATAATTCAGATCCCTATTATCGGCTGGAATTCTAAAGAATTCGCCCATATCTTCGGCCTTTTCCATTTCCTCTTTGGTGCAAAGCGTTTCGTATAGCTTTTCTCCATGTCTGGTCCCTATGATTCGAATAGGGTTATCAACTTTAAAAATCTCTTTCAATGCAATTGCCAAATCCCCAATGGTGGAAGCAGGGGCCTTTTGGACAAATAAATCTCCCTGATCTCCATGCTCGAAGGCAAACAGGACCAAATCAACAGCCTCTTCCAATGACATGAGGTATCGAGTCATATCAGGGTTTGTGATTGTCAGTTCTTTTCCTGCTTTTAGTTGTTCCACAAAAAGGGGAATGACAGAACCGCGAGAGGCCATTACGTTTCCATAGCGGGTCAAGCAAACTTTGGTTTTATTTCCTTTAATATTCCTCGACTCGGCGACCGCAACTTTTTCCATCAGGGCCTTAGTCATTCCCATCGCATTGATAGGATAAGCAGCCTTATCAGTACTGAGGCAAATCACATTTTTTACTTTATTGGCAACACAGGCCTTAATGACATTTTCAGTTCCCAATACATTCGTCTTGGTAGCTTCCACTGGAAAAAACTCACAAGAAGGCACTTGTTTGAGAGCAGCTGCTTGAAAAACATAATCTACACCTTTCAGTGCCAGATCCAGACTATTGTAATCCCGTACATCTCCAATATAGAATTTCACCTTTGGATGATTTAAAGCAACTCGCATATCGTGCTGCTTCTTTTCATCTCGGGAGAAAATCCGAATTTCCTCTATTTCTGAATTTAAAAAACGAGTCAGAACAGCATTTCCAAATGAACCTGTTCCACCGGTGATTAAAAGCGTTTTATTTTTGAACATATACTAGTTATAAAATTCAGTCCACATATTTATATTCTTTTGGATGTCAAACTCTTCTTCCACAAATAACCTTGCCCGCGATCGCATAAGAGAATAAGAACCACTTTCCATCTCAATAATTTTGGAGATTTTTTCTGCGATACCATCAGGAGTAGCATCTATCCAAAAACCAATTTTCTTTTTATTCATAACTTCCCAAGGAGTACCTTTGGAGGCAATCACAGGAGTACCCACCATAAGTGATTCAAGAACAACATTTCCAAAATTTTCAGATTTGCTTGGTAGGATGGTACAAAGACTTTCTTGAAAAAGATTCATTTTTTGTTCACCTTCAACTTGACCCACAAAGACAATATCTTTTACTAGTCCTAAAGCATGAATTTCATTTTCAAGCTTCCTTAGGTACTGTATTTCAGAGTCAATTTCTGCTTTCCCAGCAATAATCAGTTTTGGGTAAGAAAGCTTTGAATTTTTTAGTAAATCCATTGCTTTAACAATTAAATGAATATTCTTGATTTCATTGATCCTACCCAAAAATAAGACTTGGTTTTGTTGATCTATTGAATGAAGCTTTTCTACGTTAATAAAATTAGGAATGGTATAAACCCCCTTATTTTGTGGGAAATAGGAAAGAATAAGTTTTTTCTCAGAATCACTAGTCGCATGAAATTTTAGCTGTTTAGAAATAGGCTTGAGAAAATACAGATATATTAATTTAACTCTTTTTGATTTAGCAAGAGCATCCGGAAATAGCTCCCCTCTAGGGGAAATGGCAACTTTCTTACCAAACAATAAGGCAAATAACAATAATGGTAATGTAGGTTTGAAAAATAAGCTTGAAAAGTGGATAATATCTACCGAAAGTACTTTTTTAAGTTCAGTAAAGCTGATAAACTTCAGAGAATTACTCACAAACTTTATCTTATTCGCTGAATTATAAATTTTCGGATCTAAAGAAGTTGAAGAATTTAAACCAAAAAATGTAGAAGTAACCACACAAGAGTAGCCTACATTTGCCAGCTCCTCATTAATCCAAAAAATTGAATTTGCAGGCCCTCCTGCCTGAGAAGGATAATAACAAAGGAGAGGATAATATATTTTCAATTTAATCTTTTAATGATTTTAGCAGGATTACCAGCAACTATCACATTTTGGGGCACATCCCGCGTTACGACAGATCCTGCAGCAATTATTGAATTCTGTCCAATAAAACCTGCCTTAGGTAAAATAATTGATCTAGAACCAATCCAGACATTATCCTCAATCAATTTGGGATATTTAATCGGTTTTGATTTGGGATCATAGCCATGATCATGAGTCATCAAAATAGATTCCTCTGAAATAACTACATTTATTCCAATTGTAAGATCGCCACTAAAGTCAATTTGACATTTTGTATTAATTTGACTGTTTTCCCCAATAACAAGCTTACTGTTTGAAAATTCAGTGAAAATTTTACAAAATCTACCAATGGAAACATTATCACTAAAAAAAACATTATTGACATTTCTTATTTCAGTTCCAAATTGGATGATCTTTGGGTTTGAACCCTTTGCTAAATTAAAGCGCCAAAAAAAGGTCGAAATTATTTCGTATAGAGAAATTAGAAAAACCCTGGACACTAAAAAAAAAGCTGTAAAAAGACCCAAAAAGCGGAAATTCCAGAATTTATCCATTTAATTGAGAATTTATTATTTTTTGCATGAATAAATCTTCATGAGAAATTAACTTTCCATTAATAATCTCTCTTAAGGTATTTTGTCCCTCATTTGAAATTCTTTCTAAATCACAGAAGCGTTTAAGGCCAGAGAATAAAACTTCAAAAGCGCTCTTACTATTCTTTAAAGGCAATTTAAAACAATTAAAATCATCAACCATTCTTCCTGGAATACCCCCTACAAACGTTGTGAAAATGGGTAATTTAAATGCCATTGCTTCATATAAAACTCTAGGAAAACCTTCATCATGGGATAAAAAAACAAAAATATCTGAATCTCGGTAAAATCGTTCTAGAGCTTCCTTTTCAGATACTTGTCCATGAAAAATGACAAGGGAATCTAGTTTCATTTTATGAGAATTTTCTTTACTTTCTTGAATCAAATCACCACCACCAACAACATCCCAAATGAATTTAACGCCTGAATCCTTAAGTAATTTAGCAATTTCAAGAAGTTCAATAATTCCTTTCCTTTCTTCTACTCTACCAACAGTAAGAAACCTAATTACTTCTTTATCAAAATTACGATCACCAGAATAAAAATCCTGAAGGGAAATATCAATCATAGGTTTAATTAATTCCACTTTATTATTTATATCAGAAAGCTGATCGATGAAAGATGGTGAAACAGTTAGAATGAAGGAGGAATTCCTTAGGATGATTGAATCGAACCAATACTCAGAGAAATACTGACCTCTCAAATAAATCCCAAACTTTTTGCGCATAAAAAAACATAGTAATCCAAAAAGACGAGAAAGATTTCCAGGAAAAAAAAGATAAATAAAATCTGATTTTAATATGGAACTAATTGCAACAAAAATGCTGATAGGGTTTTTAAAAGAAGGGAAAATGATAGAATCAATGCCTACATCAGTCAAGGAGTAACTGGAAAGATCAGATTCTTTAGCATACTTTACTCCAAATTGACAAAATGAAACTTTAAAATTGGCCTGAAGGGAATTAAGAAAATTTCCCGTATGCTTATTTATAAACATACCGTAATCCTGATCTACACCAGTAGAACCATTACCTATAATTAAAATATTCATTAGAACTTGAAAATTACTTTTTTATTGACCAAGGCTAGAACAAAAATGGGTAAGAACACCCTAAATATTCTTCCAATTACATGAAATGAAAAAAGATGACTAATACTAAAAGCTACACTAATTGCAATAAATAAAAATGCATAAGAAAAAAATATATCACTGGATTGATAAAATTTATTTTCAAAAAATAAAATAATTAATGTGGATAAAAAGGTATATAGAAAAATAAAAAGTATCCCAAAATGTATATAAGATTGAGAAGTCATTGGAAGTATTCGAGAACTGTCTTGATACTTGGTAGATAATGCGTCATTAAAAATTACATTACTACGATCATTCATATCAGCTAATCTATGAATAAAAGGAATAGAGCTAAGAAAATCATTAGTAATAATACTTAAATCTATTTCACCTTTATAATCTTCAAAAGCTAAAAATCCTCTATAAGTATTTGGCCAACTATTAGTATAACCATTAATAAAATTAGAAAGAAATGCAAGAGTAATAAATTCTGAAGCTCCATAAGAAATGGAATCCGTTCTAAATTGTTTGAATATAGATAAAACTGCAATTATTATAATTAAATAGGTGGTTATAAAAACAATAATTCTTCTCGAAAAAATTGAGTAAATCTTTATATTTAAAAAAATATAACAAAGAAATGGTAAAAATATACTAGATCTACTTATACCAATATAGAACAAAGAAAAGACTAAAATAGGTAACACTGATATTAAAATAAATTTGAATTTAAAATTAATAAAAAATTTTCTTGAAAAATATTGTAACCAATACAAATTAAAGAAAACGATTGTGAATTTAATTATTTCAAGACCTATTGTAGAACCATATACCATTTCCTCATCGCCAAAAGAATAGCTAAGATCAGCGTATCTCGAAGAATCAAAAACAAAATGAAAGTTTTTCAAAATATCTTTATCATAAAAAAGAAAAAATAGACTCATTATAATCAATATAAATAAAAAAACATAATTATGATTGTATTTAATAAATCGATAAACAACTCTCCTAAAATTAAAAAATCGTATAGTCAGGAAAATGATTAAAATTTCTCCCAATATAGCAGCATAAGTAATGAACACAGATTGTTTGCTTAATATAATAGGAAGAACATCAGAATTAAAATTAGAGGCTACAAATACGGGATAAAAAATAACACTTTTCAAATAAAGGATACCAATTAAAACCAATTGTCCTGGACCTGGATTCCATGAATTAAATAGAATTAGATAGAAAGATATACCGAAAAAGAAAGGAATAAAAATCACATACTTTAAATACTCGAAATTGAATGAATTTTCCAGATATAAGAAACACAATAAAGAGGCTAAAAAAGAAGAAAAAATTAAAAAAATATTGAATACTTTAAGAATACTCATTTACCAAACACTTTATTATCGATTAATTATTTCACGCAAATAGATAAAAGATTTAAATTTACCAAAAAAATAATAAAATAACAAATTTAAAAGGCCAATAAGACCGAATAATGTTAAAGCATAAATACTTGAAGAAAATTGAACTAATGAATCTAAAATTGATATAGAAACCAAGATTGAAAATGAAAAAATAAATATCTCTGACAGGTCTTTAAGTTGATTAGAAAAAGAATAATTTATTAATCTACCTGAATATACCATGTTTATGAAGGCTCCTAAAAATGCTGAAGCAGTATATGATAAAACCAAGTAATAAACTCCGTATCGAAGTGAAATAAAAACAAAACCTAATAAAATAAGTTTGTTCAATAAATTAATTTTCATATACAAATCACTTCTTCCTTTAGACAAAAAAATATTTTGATTTATAGAATACAAAGGATAAATTGATCCGGCCAAACAAAATATGATAAAATAATTGACAGATGGCAGCCATTTATCACCAATCAAAAATATTATTATATATTTTGATGAAGCAATTAACCAAAACATTATTGGCGTCACTAAAAGAGAATTCAATACAAGAGTTTTTCTAAATGCATTTTTAAAATCTGAATTACTATGTTGCATTTTTGAAAATGCAGGATAGGTTACATTACGGATTGCCGCTGTTAGAGTTTGGGAAGGTATATTTGATAGTTGTTTGGATTGTGTATAGAAACCAAGGTCAAGTTTTGTGTAATATTTCCCAATTAACAAAGTCTGAATATTTGAGGCAATAACATCCACAACTCCAGTTATTAACAACTTATAACTAAATGAAAATAAAGTTTTGACCTCATAAAAACTAAACTGAAGACTAGGTCTCCAATTCGAATAATACCAAATTAATATCAATCTCAAGATTGAAGATAAAACTATCTGAGTTACCAAAGCCCATACTCCAAAATTCAAAAAAGCTAGTATGATCGATATAATTCCAGAAATAGAACTTGCATAGATTGTTCTCTTTGCCAAAGTTTTGAAATCTATTTCCTTAATTATTATTGCTGAAGGGACAATTCCAAGAGAATTAACAAATATGGAAAGAAATACTACCCTTGCAATAGGAGCCAAATCTGAAAATTGATAAAATTCACTTATCGACGGAGCCAAAATAAAAAAAAATGAATATATAAAAACACCTGTAAGAATGTTAAAGTAAAATATAGATGAATACCTCAAAGGAGAATTTGAGTTTTCTCTAATCAATGCTTGAGAAAACCCACTTTCTAAAAGCACTTTTCCAAGTTCAGTAAATAAAATTAGAAGACCAATGATACCAAAGTCTTCTGGAACTAATAATCTAGCGAGAACAATCGTGACTAATATTTGAATAAGTCTTGTCCCAAGCACCTCAAATAGGTTCCACAAAACTCCATGTATTGTTTTATTTTTAAGGTTCAGGGTTTTACGAACTTTGGTTTAAACTATCCTTTTTTTTAACTTCTTTGCTGGAACTCCACCAAATATTGAGTAATTATCAACATCTTTAGTGACAACAGATCCAGCCGCAATAATTGCTCCTTTTCCAATTTTAACACCGTCTAAAATAGTTGAGTTTGCTCCTATCCAAACGTCATCCATAATTTCTATTCCCTTAATAATTAAACCTTGGTTCCTAATTAAATCAACTTTATGATATGAATGGTTTGAACCCACTATTACTACATTCGGTGCAATAAGGCAAAAATCTCCAATTTTGACCTTTCCTCTTATTGTAACATTCCTATTTACTGTTGTTCCTTTACCTACACTAATAAATCCTTGAGTTCCTCTAATTTCTACATTTTCACTAATTCGTACTCCCTCACTCAAAATTACATTATCATGAATCTGTGAATTATCACCTATTCCTATAAAATTATTTAGTGTAATATTTCCAGAAAAGGAAACATTAAAACCTAGACTTAGTCTTTTATATTTTAAACCAAAAAAAAACAAATTAATTAATATAGATTTTAAATACCTATAATACTTTCGAAAAAAATTACACACAGCTAACATAACTATTTCAACTATTTACCCAATTTACTGTTAAAGACAACCCTTCTTTAGGTGTTTTAATAATAGAATAATTAATCATTCTAACTGCAAAATCTATATTAGCTAAGGAATGCGGCACATCCCCCTTTCTCTCCGGTCCAAATTTGATCTCTATATCCGTAATTTCAGGATCGTATTCGGACAAGTACTCTTTCAAAAGCTCAACAAGCTCCAATAGCGAAGTTCTTTCTCCTGCCGCTGTGTTATACACTTGATTCAAAGCTTTCTCATTATCTGTAGTCAAGCAAAGTAGATTCATCAGAATCACATTATCGATATACGTAAAGTCTCTTGAATACGAGCCGTCTCCATTAATAATGGGACTTTCGTGATTCATCAGCTTTTTGATAAATAATGGAATTACCGCTGCATAGGCACCATTAGGGTCCTGCTTAGGTCCAAATACATTAAAGTAGCGAAGGCCTATCGTATCAAGACCATAAGTCTTATGGAAGATGTCCGCATAGAGTTCATTCACATATTTGGTGATCGCATAAGGTGATAATGGTTTTCCTATTCTATCTTCTACTTTTGGCAATTCCTTAGAATCTCCATATGTGGAAGAGCTTGCTGCGTAGATGAATCGCTTGACTCCATTATCCCTTGCTGCCACCAGCATATTAAGAAAGCCAGAAATATTTACCTCATTGGTAGTGATTGGGTCATTGATAGACCGAGGAACGGAACCTAAGGCCGCTTCATGTAAAACAAAGTCCACCCCATTACAAGCCTTTTGGCAGGTTTCAAGATCTCTGATATCTCCTTCGATGAGCATGAAATGATCGTTGCCGAGAAACTCCTCGATATTATGTTTATGCCCTGTAGCGAAATTATCCAAGCAGACAACCAAAACTCCAAGATCTAGAAGTGCCTCACATAGGTTGGACCCGATAAATCCCGCTCCACCAGTAACAAGAACCTTCTTGCCTTGTAGCTTTTGGAATTGGGGATTACTCTTAAAGTCGTGCATCTACTTTTTCTTTATTTAAAACTGACTTCACATCAAACACCACCTGATTATCAGATTTTTCCAGTGGCCAAGATTTGAACTCTTTATGTGCCACGGCCAGAATAATCGCTGAGTATTGATCTAAGTTCTCTTTGGTTTTGCCATTGATAATTTCCAAGCCGTATTCATGCTTTACCTCGGCTGGGTCAGCCCAAGGATCATAAATATCCACATCCATATCGAAGGATTTGAGTTCTTGGTAAATATCGATCACTCGAGTATTTCGTACATCCGGACAGTCCTCCTTGAAAGTAAAGCCTAAAATCAGCACCTTAGAATCAATCACTTTCAGGTCCTTGCGCATCATAAGCTTGATGACTTCAGTAGCCACATGCTTGCCCATGGAGTCATTGAGTCGCCGCCCAGCTAGGATAATCTCCGGATGATAGCCTACTTCCTGAGCCTTTTGGGCCAAATAAAATGGATCTACCCCGATGCAGTGTCCTCCTACCAAACCGGGACGGAAGGGAAGGAAGTTCCACTTGGTTCCTGCAGCTTCCAGGACTTCTTGGGTATCGATGCCTAGCAGATTAAAGATCTTGCTGAGTTCGTTGACAAAGGCGATATTAATATCACGTTGGGAGTTTTCGATCACCTTTGCTGCTTCTGCGACCTTGATGGAAGAGGCTTTGTGCGTTCCAGCTGTGATTACTGATTTGTATAACTCATCGACATAATCTGCTACTTCTGGGGTACTGCCTGAGGTGACTTTGAGGATTTTGGTTACTGTATGTTCCTTATCTCCAGGATTGATTCGTTCTGGGGAATAGCCTGCAAAGAAGTCCTGATTGTATTTCAGCCCGGATATTTTTTCCAAAACGGGCACACATTCTTCTTCCGTCACGCCCGGATAAACTGTAGATTCATAAATCACCACATCTCCTTTTTTCAAAACTCTCGCAATAGCCTCCGAGGCCTTCAGCATAGGAGTAAGAATGGGCCGATTGTGTTTATCTGTAGGCGTAGGAACAGTGACGATAAAGATATTCGCAGAGGAAATAGGTAGGATAGCATCGGTTACCAATAGGCCTTTCCCCTTTTCTTCGAGTTCCAAGGAGCCTTTGACAAGCACTGACTGGAGTTCAGAGTCATCTACTTCCAGGGTTCGGTCTTTTCCTTTTTGAAGCTCATCCACCCGCTTAGGGTCGATATCATAGCCCACTGTTTTGAATTTCTCAGCAAAGGCAACTGCTAAGGGTAGACCTACATATCCCAGGCCGATAATGGCAATCTTACTTTCGTTAAGTGGTTTTAGCATGGAAAAAGTCAAGGAATTGTTTATTTGTCGAACTGGGAAACTGACGAATTGATGAATTGACCGTTAAGAGTTAATTGTTAAGCGTTAATTCGGCCTGAGTTCGAAGTTCCTACCTTCGGCAGGCAGGCGGGGTTCCGGGTTATTGTCGAACTGATGAATTGATGAACTGACGAATTGATGAACCAATGATCTGTCGAACTGTGGAACTGATGAATTGATAAATTGATGAAATGAAGGTTAAACGTTAATGCCTGCCTACGGCTGCACGTTAAAGGTTTAAGCGTTAATTCGTTAAGCGAAACTAAGTTCAGGGTACGGAGTTATTGTCGGACTTATAAACTGATGACTGGACTTAGATTTTCAGGTTACACCCTCGATTCGACGATTAAACAATTACACGATTAAACATCCAGAGAGTCGAGTTGCAGACTATTTAAAATCCTCATGAATGAAAAAAGCGGTATTTACTGTCTTGGCCATGACAGAATAACCGTATCCTTCCAAATAGCCAAGCATTGGATTTTGATCAAGATTTGAAAGTGAGTTTCTCAATATCTCGGCTAGGATAACTTTGGGTTTATATTTTTCCAAATTAATAGAGCGAATCACTTCAAAATCCAAGCCTTCCACATCCACAGAAAGGAAATCAATTGTTTGATCCTTCGGCAGGTACTGATCGAGTATTTCCTCCAAGGTAAATGTCTCTATATCCTTGGTAAACAGAAGCTTAAAATTATCATGACCATCTCTTTTCTCAGAAAGCTCTTTTGAAAAACCATTTAATGCCGGTTCATTGAAGGCATAATATGTCAAGACCTGCTTTTTGTCTGAAATCGGTATCTCCAGATTTATATCCCTAGCCCTCACTTTATTAAATGCCTTCATACTATCAGGCATAGCGTCAATATTTATTCCTGACCAACCTTTCCGATAAAAAAGGTATGTATTGGAGTATCGATAAGGATGATGAGCACCTACATCTACATAGAAACCACGATACTTTTTCCGAATATCAAAGATCCTTTTCAATAGAACATCCTCCCCTTCCTGAGAAAAAGATTGATTGACAAACTTCCCTCTATACTTTTCTGGGAACAAACTATAATCCCTTAAAAAGCTTAATTCGCTGATTAGATTTTTTGGAAGAATACTTCTGAGAACTGCCTTCATTAATTATGCTTTATAGGAGATCCTAATCGATAGGTTTTGGAATTTCAGGCTGCGAGTGCCACGGCGGACAAACTGTTAAGGGTTAAATCGTTAAGCGTTAATTCGTTAAGCGTAATTATGTTCAGGGTTCGAAGTTCAGAGTTATTGTCGAATTGATGGGTGACCATTATTTTGAGTTAGACTCTCGACTCGACAGTTAAACAATTCCTCGATTAAACAACTAGAGGGTGGTTAAGCATTATCATATTAACGATTAACCGTTAACGATTAACTCTCAACTGCGCAGCAGCCAACTGCTCGACTGAATCTTCTCACCCAACCCATCGATCAATTCGATTCCCAATTCCTCACAAACAGGGACCTCAGGGATTGATTGATTATTTTGATCGCCTCCATTGGCAAAAGCCAATTGGTAATCCTTTGAAAGTTCTTTATGTACCTTTTTGATCGTTTCACATACTGTACGGTCCTTATCGATGGAAAGGTAAACTCGATCCACTGATTTGATATTGGATACGATAAACATCCGCTCATCCTCTAACTGAAACTCTGCAGAGCCCTTCAGCATACGCTGATAGTCATTATTGACAATCACAATCAACTCATCGCCTACTGCCTTCGCCTGATTCAGGCATTCAATATGTCCCTTGTGTAAGGGATTGAAATAACCGGAAACGATGATGGCTTTGCGCATGTTTTGAGGTTTGGAGTTCGAGGTAAAGAGTTAAGTGTTAAAAGTTAAAACGTTAAGGGTTAAATGTTAAAGCGTTAAAGGTTAACTCATTTATATCCCTTCCCCCCACTGTTTTTCAAAGTTCGAATGAGGCCTTGAAGTTTGAATTTAAGCTTTTCTGTAAGTAATAGAATTTCCTCATGCTCTTCGGTAGAAATATAATTCCAATCTAACGCTCGGTATGATTGAGAACGAACTTCGCCATTCGAACCCTTTGCGATATATAAGAAATTTATAAATTCTTTATTCCCGTCCCTTTCAAAACCTTCAGCAATATTATCCATGATGGAACCTGCTGCTGAAGTAATTTGGCTTGAAAATTTGAAGTCTTTGAGGAAAGGACCTTTCAGAGTAAGCTTTTTCACATAAAAAGAAAGATCTCTTGCTAATTGCCAAACCTGTAAATCTTCAAAACATTCAATTGAGGCCACTCTTAACCTTTAACAATTAACTCTTAACTTTTTATACACTATACAGAAACCTCTACCCCTTTTCCTCCCCTTTCTTGCCCCATTCTTCCTTCATATTAACATAAAAATCAGAGCCGAAAACCCATCCTATTCCTACAATTAGACCTAGCATGGTGAAAATGACTAAGGTAAGTGGGCGTTTAGGAGCTGATTTTTCCGTAGGAACAGATACGGATTGAATATCAGAAAAAACAGGGGTATCCTTGGAAACTTGCAATCGAGCTTGCTCTAATTGCTTGGCCAGTTCATTGTAAACAGAAAAGGCCAAATTAAACTCCGCCTCCAAACGCTGAACTTCTGATTGGGCTGAGGCTGTGATGATATTTTTATTGCGGTCTCTATAGGCTGCCAAGCGACGCTGCATGGATTCAAATTCTGCCTTTTTCTCCCGATAGCGTTCTTCCGTAAATAAAAGCTGCTCTTTTGCATTTCTAATTCGGAAGGCGATCACTTCTTCTTGAAGTAACTTTTGTGCAGCTAAAGCCATCTGTGCCGACATAACGGCATTTGGCATGATGAACGATAATTGGACAAAGCCCTCTTTCTCGTTGGTTGTAACACTAAGCTGCGAAGCCAAGCGTTCAAAATGTTTTTTCTCATCTTCAGATACAAATACTAAAGAGGTATCAGAGGAAGCTACTGATTCGCTTTCACCTCTTATCGCTTTCAGGAGCAAACCAGGAAGTCCTAAAGTATATTTTTTGACCGAGCTGATAAGGCCAGGCTGATAGACTTCCTCAAAGTATTGAGCATAGGTAATAGGCTGCCCTGTTTCCGGATTGGTGATTGAAGTTTCAATTAGGGCTTTTTGAAATTTTACCGAGCCTGCCAATTTAGGGTAGAGGGTTGGAGGTATCTCCTGTCCATCACCCATTTCTCCAAGATTGATTCCAGCCAAAGATGCCAAACCGCTAAGCCCTCCAGGCTTCTGTCCACTTGCTACTTGAGGAATAAAAGTAGAAGAGGCTGTAAACTCTACAGGAGATAGGAAGGCTACCAAAAGACCAAGGACAATAAAACCAGTAAGAATCTTAATGATAAAGGATCTTCTATCCCATAGCTTTTTCACCAATTCGAGTAGGTCAATTTCATCTTCAGGATTAGGCTGAGGAGGAAAGTAAGGGTTGGGATAGGAAGAAGGAGGCTGCTGAGACTGCATCTTAATTATTCAAGTTTTGAACCAAAATTATTGTTGTCAAAGCACCTGTGGTGACTGAAAGAATCTGGATAAAGGTATCAATGAATGGCTTATCTGACTTTTCCTTAGGAGGTTTACGATTCACCAAAATTCTTGAATCGGGAAGAACGGTTGGGTTCTTGAAAAGACCAATTTTAGAGGACAAGCCATTAGGCTGAATTAAAAAGGCCTTTCCGCCCTCTTTTCTGACTTTTCCTCCTGCATTTCTAAGATAGAATTTGGCTTTCTTTCCTTCTTTCCAGACGAAATTCACTTCATTTTCTACCGCACCTAGTACTTCTACTGTCCCTGCTCTATCGGCAATGAATATCTGGTCTCCATCTTGAAAGAAGGATTGTTGTAAATTCCCGGATTTTGAAAGGTTTACTGCCAATACATTTCCATTTCTGATGACATAAGAAGCAGGTAAATAAGCGTCATCCCGAAGTCCACCTACCTTATCAGCCAAGGCAGAGAAGGTTTCAAATCGTTCCTCCAATACTATAGAACCCGGAAAACGGACAGCTCCGTCGATCGAAATACTTCTAAGGGGTTCTACTCCCTCTTGTTTACGAACAGAAATGATATCATTATTTTCTAAAACGAAGTTGGTGTTTGAAGAATTGGTATTTCCCAAAAGGTAGTCCGAATCAGGAATGATATCAAAGCGCTGAGAAAGTTGACCAGTATTATAATCAAATCGCTCTCTGTTAACTACCACTAAATCCTGATCTGCATATTCCAGAAAACCTCCTGCCTGTAAAATAGCATCCTCCACACTCATCCCTGCCGTAAGGGGAATTTCCATAGGTTCACGTACATATCCAGTCACTCGAATAGTTGGATTAACCACCTCAGTCACCTCTCTTGAATATAAAATCACTTCATCCTTAGGCTGAAGGTATGTTTCTTGCAATTCGGCAAGGTTGTCTAATGAATAGGTAATAACCTGAAAAATCCCTGATTCTGCATCAAATCGCTTGAGGTCAATTCGAGAGGTTAGTAATTTGGATTGATAGTCAAGCTCTTCGAAAGAAGTGGATTGAAATATTAAGTCAAAAAGAGAAAGATTCTCTCGCCAGAATAAGGATTTTCTTCCTTTAGAGTCAAGGCTGCCTAGATTCTTTGTGGTGTTTAAAATGATAGAATCTGAACTATCTAATCCGAAACCTGAGATATAAACCAATTTTTCACCTTGGACTTCCTGTAGGGAATAGACTTTTACCGAATCTTGACTTTCCAGTTGGATAGGCAGCGAGTTGTTAAGCACCGACTCCAAATTATAGGTAGTAAAGCTTCGCTCTCCATTAAGATTTTCTTTATAGACATCCACCTTTCCTAAATAGGTGTTTGGGCGGATATTTTTACCTGCATTTAGAATCAATGATTTAAGGTCAGGAAACTCAGAAATCGGATAATCTCCAGGTTGATTGACATTTCCACTCAAAGTCACTTGATTCAGAACTTTTTCAAGAATTGGAAAGAAACGAACTACGTCGCCATCCTGAAGTTGATATTCACTGGCAGTTTGGTAATTGGCGGAAGTAAGAAACCTATCATAAATATCCTGACCATTTCTCTCCATATCAGACTTAATCCGTTGAATCGTCACAGTCTCACGGGAGGTATTTACTGGAAGTCCACCAGAAAAGCGGATCAAATCCTGAAGCGTTTCTCCGGGTTTTAATTCATAGATCGCTGGTTTCTTTACTTCACCCTGAAGCGTCACTGTGGACAGACGAGGGGGGATAAAAATCAGGTCATTAGAAGTGAGCCTGAAATCTTCATTCAATGAGCCTGAGCTAAGAAAGTCATACAAATCTACTTCCCGGTATAATTGATTATTCCTGTAAACCTTTATTGAACGAAGAGATCCCGATGTTTTTACACCACCTGAGGTATATAAGGCAGTTAAGACAGAAGCCATACCAGAAACCAAATGAGCCCCTGGGGCATTACTTTCACCGACCACAGTGATTTTCACCGGTCTTATTTGAGTAAGCGAGACATCGAGAAAGGTAGTTTGTCTAGCAGAAAGCAAACCCGAGAAATATTTCCCGAAATAGACTGTAAGGCGGTCTCGAAGCGTGCCATAGGTATTGCCTGCTGCTTGAAAGACACCGAAATTTGGAATGGTAATATTTCCATTGAGATCTACTTCTGCCTCAACTTCCAGGGAGTTGTCCCCAAAGATGACGATCCTAAGCCGATCTCCCGGGGAGATCAAATATCCCTCATCGATATTTCCTACCAGATAATCCTTGGATAGATAAGGGTTATTATCAAATATGCTGTAACCAAAATAAGTCGAATCCGACTCACTGGTGCCCACGGATCTTACATCCATTATTACCTCATCAGCTAAAGTAGTAGTATCCAAGCCAATTAGCGTTGGGTTTTGAGTTTGAGGCATGGATGGATTTAGGCCTTGAGAAGGAGTAGACTCTTGGTTTCCCAAATAATTATTAAGAAAGGCATCAAAATCAATTCCTCTCATCCGAGCCATTTGTCTTGCTTGATTTTCGGATATGCCTCTTTTTGCCAATTCATCAAGAGCTTGCTGTCTAGTATTGATATCCATTGCCGCAGCTTGTTTGGCAAGTTGCTCCTCTGACTGTCCATAAGCAATTGATGAGAATAGGACGAAAGTAAAGAGGGTTCCTAAGAATAAGTTAAAGAGTGATTTCAAGGTATTTTAATTTTCTTGCTAGAAGTAAAATTTTGAGAATTAATTCTTTGTATTTAAGTCTGAAATTTAAAGAAAGCTATTTATTAATATATGCACAGCTTCGCCCTTTCAGTCCCAATCTAGAGAAAAAATCGATTTTGAATTCTACTTGGAGATGGATCAGTAGTAAAAGATTCCCGTAGCTTCTTCCTCGATATTTTTCTTCCTTCTTAGGTCTTAGCTTATAAAAAAGACTGATTACCAGTTAATTTGGGGGTCAAAAAGCCAAAACCTTGCCATTATTAGCAATGTTTTGACGCTTCAAAGATATAAAAACGAGCAGTTTTGGTACTCATTTTAAATCCTATTTCCACTAACTTTTTTTATATACTATTTTTTGCATTTTAAATAAAAAATTAAAATGCTCGGACCACTAAATCAACACTTCATTCTATTAAGAAAGTGGGGAAATTTTCGAGATTTTATTTCAATTCAATATTTCCGAAAAGTATTTTCAATAAAGAGGTAGGATGCGAAATCGGTTTTTTCTTACATCGATTGAAAGGGACAAGTAAAAGTAAGCTGCATATAGGCAAAGATATGGCTTCATCAAGATATAAGGCCTATCTCACCGACTGAAAGGAGGTATATCTCAGGAGGCGAAGCTGACTATATCTTTCCTAACGAAGTGATGGGTATCTTTTTGAACACAGTTAAGATTTTTAAAAAGATAGCTTCGCAGATAGGCAAAGATATGGCTTCATCAAGATATAAGGCCTATCTCACCGACTAAAAGGAGGTATATCTCAGGAGGCGAAGCTGACTATATCTTTCCTAACGAAGTGATGGGTATCTTTTTGAACATAGTTAAGATTTTTAAAAAGATAGCTTCGCAGATAGGCAAAGATATGGCTTCATCAAGATATAAAACCTATCTCCCCGACTGAAAAGAGGTATATCTCAGGAGGCGAAGCCGACTATATTTCACGACCGGAGGGAGTGTATTTCGCGACTGAAAGGAGCATATCTCGCGACCGAAGGGAGTTTATTCCCTCCCACCCGGCTGATACCTTTCCTCCATTCTTTTTTCTACGTCTTGTCTATAAAAGGCTACATCCTTAAAATTAGCATCTGCATAGCGCTGGGCTTGATCAAGAAAGTGAGGGGAATCGGGATCAGAACTCTGACCCCCTGCCAAAATACTCTTGGCTTTTACCTTTTCTCCAAATTCCACTACGGCTACAAAGCTATTGCCCGAACTTCCATACAATGCCTTCGTTCCTTCTTTTCGACTGGCACCATAGGAAGCCAAAGCGCCCCATCTGCCAGAAGCCAAACCAATCGGAATAAATGGTTTGGAGTCATCGTATTTCAAATCAATATCTCCACTAAGCCGCTGAAACCGGTTTACTTCTCCCCAGGCAAAGTTCCAAGTTCCATAGTCTTCTTTCAATTGCTCAAGAGTCTCTTCAAAAACCCGAGCCATCTCCTTCTGAACATCCGCTTGAGAATGGGATTCCAGCACTTCATTTTCTACCAAATCATTTAAATCCCGGAATTGACGCTGATAGTTAATCCCATAAAAATGAGCCAAGGTCATAGCTTCAGATTCCTTGGATGTTTTATAATCCCAATCCTTTAAAACCTCAGTAGCTGCTTGCAGGTCAGTGCTATTCCCATACTTTTCCAGGGCCTTCACCAATGGTGGAATCAAACGCTGAAAAGCAGGAATTACCGGATCATAGGCCAATTCAATAAAGGAATCCAAATCTAGATTTTCAGCTTTTGATAACACATCCACTGCATGAATTCCCCGGAAATTCTCACGATCAGGAGCCATGTAAAAAGGATAATCGGCTTCTTTGGGACTGAATTCACCTGCAGCCGTAAAAGGCGTTGAGTTACAGTTTTGAATCCAGTCGGTCGGAGGATTCAATATGGTAATACTCTCATCTACAGTATGTAAACCCTGCCAGTCAGTTGCAGGATCAGAACCATCCACGGGCTTGGAATAGTCAAATTGGGGATCTCTTTTTGGGATAAAGTTCCCATGGAAATAAGCGATATTTCCTTCTGCATCTGCAAATACAGTATTGTTGGACGAGTTAGTCCGGATATCCATCATCTTCCGAAACTCATCATAATTATCCAGCTTGGTCCGGGTATAACTCTGAATTAGGGCATTCACAGGGTCCCAATTGATTCGTGTTGCTACCCAATTGTCTTCGAGTTTGTGAGTAATTGGACCCTGATGAGTTCGGTACATGGTAAATTCCTTAGTCTTGAGACCCTCCGAGGTTTTGTAAGCGAGTGTCACAGGAACTTCCTCAATTTCTCGTTTTTCATCTCCATATTGATAAAAATATTTGCCGTTTTCCTCAGTGATCTCCTGCTTGAATTCATCGATAAAATCCACTCGTGTGGAGGTATGAATCCATCCCGTTTTCTCATTAAATCCTTGATAAACAAAAAATTGCCCCCAGGTTACTGCTCCGTAAGCATTTAGTCCTTCCTCGCTTACCACGTGAACTTCAGGTCGAAAATAGAAAGAGGTATGAGGATTAATTAGCAGCATAGCATTGCCAGAAGCGGTCATATCCCCACGGATGGCAATTCCGTTACTTCCCTTCGGCTCTTCATTTGGATCAGGGTGATTCAATCCATCCCCAAATTCAGAATAGGCCAAAGCCTTATTTTCTTCATAAAATGCTCTGATTCGGGAGGTAGGAATTTGCTCTATATCTCCTCCGATGGAACCCTCAAAAAAGTACATGGGAAACCAAGGTTCATAGCGCTCAATAACTTGAGGTTCCACTTCAGGATGGGTGTGCAAGTAATAATTGACCCCATCAGCAAAAGCCTGACAAAGCTCTTTCAACCAATCAGGAGCCTTTTCATAAGCTGCTCTAGCCTCTGCTTCAGTCATGTAAAGATTTGCTCGCAAGTCAGAATATAGTGCTTCCTCTCCTTCGAGTTCGGCCAATCTACCGGTAGCCCAAATATAGTTTCGCTCTACTCTCCTAAAGTCATCCTCACATTGGGCATAAAGCAATCCAAAAACCGCATCCGCATCGCTTTTTCCGTAAATATGAGGCACTCCAAAATCATCCCGAATGATCTCCACCCGTTCCGCTTGGGCTTCCCAATTATCGATTTCATTCGGAGCCTTACAGGCAAAAACGAAAGAAAGAAAAGCAGCTAAGAAGAAGGTAGATCGGAGCATATTTTTGATTTTGGGTGAAAGTTTAAATAAAGTAAATATTGGGAAATTTGGCTTAGAAAATTTGAAGGGCGGTTTTTCCATCTCATTCCAAGGAGCAACGATATCTCTCCCGCAAAGGAGAAAAGTAAGAAATATAACTTCGGTGAAATACACTTCGTGAAATACGCTTTCAGCGAAATACACCTTGTGAAATACACCTTGTGAAATAAACCTCACTCCGTTCGGTGAAATACTCTGAATAAATTCATGGTGAAAGAAAGAGTGCTGAAGGCACAGCAAGACAAAGGCGAAATACGATTTACGAAGTACGATTTACCGCACATTTTTCTCCAGCAGAGTTCTCAAGAAGCGAAAGAAGAGTGCTGAAGGCACGAAATATATTAGCCCATTATGAGCGAAGAGGAACGATGAGCGAAATGCTGGGTTAAAAAACACAAAAACCACCCCAGCGCTGGCCCAAAATCTTTGATTTGGAACCGAATTAATATTGCCAGCAAGACGAAGACAAATCTGAATCAACGATTTACAAATTCTGTTTTACGGCGCAATTTTTCAATATAAACCGATTTTCAAATTTTCATCTTAATTATTTCTCACCGCTTTAATGTCGAATGATGAATGTTCAATGTCGAACTTGCCTGCTGCAAGCAGGTCTCGAAGTTGGAAAGACCCTGAAGTGCCAGGCCGTGGTAGACAAGACTTGTAAAACGACCGGATTGAAAATCCTACGATATGGATTCGGAATTGCATCCCGATAGCTATCGGGACCCGAATAGCTAAGGCAACATTAAAAAACCACTCGATATTTTGGAAAATTCTGTAAAACTTCATTTTTCTATTCAAAATTTTACCTTTGAACAATCATAAACAAACCAATACAATGGACTACCGATCTTTGATTTCCTCTCCTACTCTTTTGATTGATGAAAAAATCTGCCGTGCCAATATTAAAAAAATGGCGGATAAAGCATCTCTTCACCAAATGGAGCTGATTCCCCATTGGAAAACTGCCCAGTCAAGGACAATTGGCAACTGGGCAAAAGATTACGGCATTCGGCAAATCACGGCCTCTTCCATTAGACAGGCTGCCTACATGAGCAACCAGGGTTGGGAAAATATCCACATTGCCTTCCCCTTCAATGTAAGGGAAATACCTAGCCTAAATAAACTCACAGAAAACCAGTCTATTTCAGTTCAGATCGTCAATACCGTCACCATCTCCAAACTGGCCGAAGAGCTTAAAAATCCCATCGGGTTTATGATTGAAATAGATGCCGGGTATGGTAGAACGGGTGTTCACATGAGTGATTTTGGGAAAATTGATGAAATTCTTCGGATCGCAGCGGGGTCTGATAAATTGAATTTTATTGGCTTCTACATACATCCTGGGCACACCTATTACATGCCAGACAAAGAGGGAATCTATCATGAGACCCGACAGGCATTAGCCATGCTCAAATCTAAATATCAGGCTCAATTTGAAAGTTTAAAAACCCGAATCGGGGATACTCCTGGCTGTGCTGTGGCACATGATTTCGGAGATATCGATGAGATGGGACCGGGAAATTTCGTCTTTTATGATTTAATGCAAGCAGACTTGAAAAGCTGCGAAAAATCGGATATTGCCGTTGCTCTTGCGGTTCCTGTGGTGGATATCATTCCTGAGAGAAATGAAATTTTAGTCCATGGAGGAGGTGTTCATTTGGCGAAGGATTTTTTACAAAGAGAAGATGGTCAAAAGATCTTTGGAGAAGTAGTGCTTCTGAATGAAAAAGGTTGGGAAATCCCTAGTGAAACCAGCATTGTCAAAAGTATTTCTCAGGAACATGGCTTGATCAAAGCTTCTAAGGAATTATTGGAGCGAGTGAAAGTGGGAGATCTCCTAGGAATACTTCCTGTTCACTCTTGTATGACCGCCGATGCAATGGGAGCTTATTTAAGCTTGACTGGTGAATGGGTGGATCATGCGGAAAAGAAGAGTTTTTAATAATTGGACGATTGACGAAGTACGAATTACGAAATACAGCATTTTGCCTCAATCGACCTGAAATCATTCCTCTAAAGTTCTTCTTCTCGCTCGGTAGTTTTAATGTCAAATGATGAATTTTGAATGATGAATATCGAATTTGCCTGCTGCAAGCAGGTCTCGAATTTGGTAAAAGTGCTGAAGTGCCAGACCGAGGTGGACATCGACTTATAATAGCCCTACCAGAGGTAGGCAGGCCAGTATGAGCGAAGAGGAAAGATGAGCGAAATGCTGGGTAAAAAAGAAATAAAATTACCCCAGCGCTGGCCCTCAGTTCTTAATTTTGAAATCATCTTAAATCGATAGCAAGACGGAGAAGGATTTAAAAACGCAGTCAGGAGACTGCATTATTCAAGGCACAAGCCTACCTGAGGCAGGTAAATCCTGAGACCTGCCCGTCCGGCAGGTGGGCTTGCGCCAAGAAGAGCGAAATGGTGTCAAAGAAGAAATTCACGAAGGTAAAAAGACCCTGAAGGGGTCAAACTATTAATAGCCCCAGGTAAGTAAGACGAGGTTCGAGGCGAAGCGAAACCTGGGGTTTAAGGATAAAATTTCATCCCCAGCGCTGGCCCTTGATTTTGAGTTAGAAGTAGAAATGATATGCCAGCAAGACGGAGAGGAGTTTAACAGTAAGCATTTTTATAGACCAACCCGTCATAGTTGATTTTTGCGAGTTCTTTCTTGATACTTTTTAGCCAAAAAGTATCCAAAAGGCCTTGGCCCGGACTTTTCTTCAAATCGCCTCTAACAAATCGGAAAGGCAAAAATTTTCTTGCGATTTGATTTTTGAAGGACTCTGAAATCTAAAAATGGGAGGATCTCTGAAACAAGTTCAGAGCTAGCCCATTTTCTTAACGATTTCCTCGCCTTGCAAAAACCGAAAATCCCGTAGGCCATCCCAAATACTCTAAAAATCCCACCCTATTTATGAAAGGTAAGGAAATGCATGGAGAACTTTTTTAAATACAGGCACCCAAAAACAGCGAAAAAGAGAGTGTTGAAGGCACGACTTATAAATGCTCTTGGTAAGCCTACCGTGATAGTTCCGGGACCCAGCAAATAGGTTTAGAAATCACAAATTGACACCAGCTCTGGCCCTTAATCTTTGATTTGGAAACGCATTCTTAGTGCCAGCAAGAGAACGTAAAAGCCTGAAAAAAATGCGGTGCATGATGACCTGTCTACAGATGCTAGGCACGAACGGCGGAGAGCCAGAAATATGCTCCTTTCAGTCGCGAAATATAATCGGCTTCGCCTTCTGAGATACACCTCTTTTCAGTCAGTGAGATAGGCATTATATCTTGGGCCATATCTTTCTTTATCTGCGAAGCTATCTTTTATTCCTTTACTGAATTGAAGTGGTAAGATTTTCGATAAGTCCTATGCCTTTTTTGACCTAAAAATATTCCTCTGAATGCACTCTTCTCAATTGAGGTTTTAATTTCGAATGATAAATTCTCAATTTCGAATTGCACTATACCTTATCTGTGGCCCTCATACTTTGAAAAGGGGATTCTATCTCGTAATTCCTGAATCAAACTACTCGGAACTTCTTGGCTTAACTCATAGGCCTTCGCCAAGCGACTCACCTGCTCTACCGAACTCGCACCCACTGAGAGCGATGCAACAGGAGGCTCTTCCAAGCCAAAACGAATCAAAACAGCCTGAGGATCAAAACCACTTCCATGGATTATCTTCCGTATTTCTTCAACCTCTTCTTCTGAAAAGTTCAAATACTCCTTTCGAGGCTTATCCAATAAAATGCCTTTCGCCAAGCTACCTCTCACCAAAACCCTTGATTCACTCTCTCTTATCATTGGAAAAATTGACTCTTCTGGCCTTCTATCCAATGGACTGTATTGAGTCATAAAAAGTGCGGGAGGATTTTTCTTAAGTACATGCCGCACCACATTTGGTCGAATTGAGGAAATCCCAAAAGCTCTGATTTTCCCACTCTCTTTCAAAATATCAAAAGCTTCCAAAGTCTCATCCCAAGGGTCATCAATCGTACCTCCATGGAGGAGATAAAAATCCAAATAGTCAGTTTGAAGTCGATTGAGACTTTCATCCACAGCTTTCAAAATATAGGCTTTCTTTGGATTCCAATCCCATCCTGATCCATCCGGACGCCATTCATTCCCCACCTTGCTAGAAATCAACACCTGATCCCTCCTTCCTGCTATAGCCTTTCCTACATTCGATTCATTGATTCCTTTTTGATATAAGTCGGCTGTATCCAGCAAATTGATCCCAGAATCCAAGGCCTGATGAATGATTTCCAAGCTTTCCTTTGTGTTTTCGGGAAGGGACATACAGCCCAGGCTTATTTCGGGAATTTGAAAATCGGTTTTGGGAAGCTGTATTTTATTCATCACATTTTGTCATTTTGATTTATTCCCAAGTTTTCAAAATTTATGGTTTATTCATATCAGAAAATGATTCTTTCTGCCATTTATAGCTATTTTTGCGACGCTTAGAACCTATTAAAATGAAAAAAATCGCAGTTTTTACCTCAGGAGGAGATAGCCCCGGCATGAATGCCTGTGTACGTGCAGTTGTCCGTACAGCCATTTTCAAAGGCTTGGAAGTTTACGGAATCTACAGAGGCTATGAGGGGATGATTGAGAATGATATCAAGCGGATGTACACCTACTCCGTCAGTAATATTGTACAAAGAGGCGGCACTATTCTTAAGTCTGCTCGCTCAACTGAGTTTCGAACTCCTGAGGGCAGAAAAAAGGCCTATGAAAATCTTAAAGCCCATGGAATTGAAGGTTTGGTAGCCATCGGAGGAGATGGAACCTTCACAGGAGCAAAGATTTTTCATGAGGAATTCGGCATTCCTGTAGTTGGCTGTCCCGGGACAATTGATAATGATATCTATGGCACCGACTATACGATAGGTTTTGATACCGCGGTGAATACTGCTTTGGATGCTATTGATAAAATCAGGGATACGGCAGCGGCACATGACAGGATATTTTTTATCGAAGTGATGGGGCGTGATGCGGGTTTTATCGCAGTAGAGTCAGGAATTGGAAGCGGTGCCGAATTTGTCATGGTGCCAGAAACCGCCACAGATCTAGACGCAGTCGTCAAGTCCCTTAAAAATCTCCGAAAAACCAAAACTTCAAGCATTATCGTGGTGGCTGAAGGAGACGATGAAGGTAGTGCTGAGGTAATCATGAATAAGGTCAAGGATAAAATCAAAGACAAAAAGAAGGAGTTTAAAGTGACTACTTTAGGTCATATTCAGCGTGGCGGAAACCCTACGGCCCGAGATCGGGTTTTAGCTTCAAGATGTGGAATGGCAGCGGTGGAAGGATTGCTTGAAGGCAAGTTTGCCTGCATGGCTGGCATCATGAACCAAGAGGTCGTATATACGCCTTTCGGAGACTGCATCGGAAAAGAAAAACCCCTGATCCAAGATCACCTGAAATTAATTGAGTACTTAAGTATCTAATATGGGCTTTATCCCGATTTTCCTTACCCTTGGAGGTGCTTGCCTCCTGTTTTTTCTTACCGTAAGAAATACCTTTCAACGGAAAATAGCGCTTGAAAAAGAACTGTTTTTCAATCTAGGGGAAAAACTCCCTGAGTTGAAGGGGAAGTCTGAAGAGTTGACTAGCAGCGAGCAGATTCTAAAACAAATCTCCGGGCTTGAATTAAGCCCTAAAACCAAAAAAGAGGTCTTAGAGCTGCTCAGAGACATGAAAGTCAATCGATCGCAATACAACAAACTGATCAAAAAAGCTCCTTACAATTGGGTCGCCAAAATCAGTGGCTTTCAGCCAATTTAACATTGACCCACTTGAGAATTTGCTCAAAATCATCTGGGTTAAACCACTGATAATCAGACTCTTTTCGAAACCAGGTCAACTGTCTTTTGGCATAGCGTCTTGAATTACGCTTAAGTAACCGGATAGCTTCCTCACGATCATACTTTCCCTCTAGGTATCCGAATATTTCTTGATAGCCTACAGTTTGAAGAGCATTCAGATGACGCTGTTCGAAAAACTGCTCCGCCTCCTCAAAAAGTCCATTTGCGATCATTTGATCCATTCGCTGATCGATCCGTTGATAGAGTTCTTCGCGATCTCGCTCAAGTGCAATTTTTAAAATTCTAAAGGGTCTTTCCACTTTTTTTCTTTTCCTGAAAGAGCTAAAAGGTTTTCCTGTACCCCGAATCACCTCCAATGCGCGCATCAATCGCTGTGGATTTTGAATATCCACTTGGCTATAATATTCTGGATCCGCTTTCTTGAGTTCTTGTTGCAGAAATTCCAGTCCATTTTCTTGGTAGTCACGAATTACCTCCTTTCGGAAAGTATCCGGAATATCCGGCATATCATCTAAGCCATCGGTGATAGCTTTTGCAAAAAGCCCCGAACCTCCGGTCATGATGGCAACAGATTTCTCCAAAAACAGATCCTCTAAAATTCGCAGGGCATCGCTTTCGAACTTTTTGACATCATAGTCTTCTGAGATTGAAACAGAATCGATTAAATGGTGTTTTACCTCCGCTAATTCAAGGGAAGTAGGTTTCGCTGTTCCAATGGATAGTTCTCTATAAAACTGTCTGCTGTCGCAGGATATGATTTCTGTATTAAAATTTTTGGCTAGTTTTAAACACAAATCTGTTTTGCCCACAGCAGTAGGACCAACTATCAAAATCAGGGTCGGATTTTCGGACAATGGATCAGGAATTTTGATTTACTTTCAAAAGTCCAAACTTATAGAATGAAAAGCAAAAGCATACTAATCGTAGAGGATAACGATCTGAACCGGAAGTTTTTCGAAAATCTGATCGGTCAAATCTGGGAGTTTGAAAGTGCTCTCAACGGACGTGAGGCCATCGAAAAATTAGAAAAAAGGGATTTTGATTTGATCCTGATGGATATCCAGATGCCAGAAATCGATGGTATCACTGCCCTAAAAAGAATTCGAGAAAAAAATCTTAGTCTCAGTCCTGTCATTGCGGTAACAGCTTTTGCGGATGAAAGTGAACGGGATTCCTTTTTGAGTCAAGGCTTTGATGGCTTTATTACCAAGCCCATTCGTCCAAAAGAATTCATCCTGCAAATCCAAAAAACCATCAACGGGGAAAAGCCAAAGGTATCCAAAGCCAAAAGCCCTCTGGATGTAGATGACTTGATATTGGACAAGAAAATATTCAATCAACTTAGTAAATACAATAAACCGGAAACTATACAACAAATCTACCGTGACTTCATGGAGGAAGCTGATCAACTCCTTCCCGCTATAAATAGTGATTTTGCAGATGGGCTATACGAAGAAGTCAGCAAACACTGCCACATCATCAAGGGAAATGCCGGCACACTCGGAATCAATCGAGTGTATATTGCTGCCGCAAAAGCGGAAAAAGAAAGCCGACAAAATCAAATTTCCTCCCTTGATAAATCATTGGCTGAAATGGAGAAAGAAATCATCAGATTTAGGAAATATTTATCAGAAGAAACTATTTTTAACTCATGAGCGAAACAAAAAGAATATTAGTCGGTGAAGACAGTTCAATTATCATCAATCTAACCAAAAGTGTACTCGCATTCGAAAACTACGAAATGACTGCTGCCAAAAATGGCAAACAGGTTTTGGAAAAGTTTGAGAAAGAAGACTTTGATTTGATCCTAATGGATATCAGCATGCCTGTCTTGGATGGAATTGCCTGTACCAAGGAAATCCGGCAGATGGCCGACGAAAAAAAAGCAAAAGTACCCATCATTGCCATCAGCGGCAATATCCATAACATGACCCACGATGAATTCCGAAAGGCCGGCTTTGACGATTTTCTTCAGAAGCCTCTTGATTATGACCGCCTTTTGGCTACCGTCAAAAAATTCCTGAGTTAAATGGCAATTAAGTACACAAGACATTTTTTGGACAAACTTGAAAACTTATTCGCCTCCTCTGAGTATATTCTACGATACGAGAAGGGAAGTTTCAAGTCAGGATATTGCATCCTGAAAGACACCAAAATTGTGATTGTGAACAAATACTTTCCCCTGGAAGGTAAAATCAATGCATTGGTAGACATCCTTGGCGAATTGCAGTTTAACCCTCAAGATTTTAAGGAAAAATCTGTTCAGGACTTCCTAAAGGAACTACAACAAACCCAACTGAAATTTTGAATATTCGATTTTTAGGTACCGGTACCTCACAGGGAGTTCCAGTCATAGGCTGTGACTGCGAGGTCTGCCGGTCGGTAGATTTCAGAGATAAACGATTTCGATGCTCTGTTCACATTGAGACAGAAGGCAAAAGCTTGGTAATTGACACGGGACCCGATTTTCGGATGCAGATGCTTCGAGCTGATATTCACCAACTTGATGCAGTCATCTATACCCATGAGCACAAGGATCACACCGCTGGACTAGACGATATCCGTCCATTTAATTTTCGCCAGAAAAAAGACATGCCTGTCTATGGTCGAAGTCAAGTTCTCAATCAGATTCGTCAGGAGTATTCCTATGTTTTTTCGGAGAAAAAATACCCTGGAGTCCCTCAGGTTTTGCCCATTGAAATTGACGGAGAGGCATTTGAAGTGGAAGGGATTACCATCCATCCCATTCCCGTGATGCATCACAAATTACCTGTTTTGGGTTTTCGGGTGGGTGACTTCACCTACATTACCGATGCTAACTACATCTCTGAAGAATCCAAAGAGAAAATCAAAGGATCAAAAATCTTGGTCTTAAACGCTCTTCAAAAAACTCCCCACCTTTCCCACTTCACCCTAGAAGAAGCCATCGAAATGGCACAAATGCTGGGAGCTGAGCAAACTTATTTCACTCATATTTCCCACAAGTTGGGACTTCATCGGGAGGTAGAAAGTGAGCTCCCTGAGGGCATTCATCTAGCTTATGATGGTTTGATGCTATCTTTGCCTTGATGCATTTAAATTATCATTTTCTTCGCTTCCTTTGCCCTCGGCTTCAGGAAACCATGCAAGGTTTTGTGGCAGTTGCCTGCTTTTCGCAAAACAAAGATGAGCTTGTAATCGAATGGAAAAAAGAAGAGGAGACGCGGTTTTTGCGTGCACACTTTCTCCCTCCGCAGATTTACTATTCTTTCCCCGAAAACTTTCAGCGGGCCAAACGAAATTCCATTGATCTTTTCCCTGAGCTGATTGGTGAAAAAATAAAGTCCTGTCAGGTTTTGAGTTTTGAAAGAGCATTCTATTTCGAAATGGAATCAGGCATGATATTGCTTCTCAAACTCCATGGTAACCGAAGCAATATTCTGCTCTACGAACCCAATCAGGAATTTCCAATCCGAGTATTCCGAAATGCACTTTTAGAAGATAAATCCTTGAATTGGAGAGAGCTAGAGAAATCCCTAGATCTCAGTCAAGACCAATTTGAAGCACTCCAAGGCAATGCTTCTAAGTTTCTCCCCACCTTGGGCAAAATCCCCAGAGCATTTCTGCTCAAACAGGCTTATCCTGAGGCAAGTTTGGAGGAAAAGTGGAGTCAAATGCAAGAAATGATTGACATGCTAGACAGTCCGCTTTTCACTTTGGTTCAAGAGGATGAGGATGTCCATCTTACCCTCCTTCCCAGCGAAAATGCGATCGGTCAGTATTCTGACCCTTTGGAAGCTTTAAATGCGCTTTTTCACAAGGCTTTGGTGATTGGGGCTTTGGAAAAAGAAAAGAAGCAGCTGGCCAAAAATTATGCTGATCAAATCAAGCGAACGGAAAATTTCATCCAAAAAGCCAAGGCTAAATTGGAAGAACTCCAAAACTCACCTCCACCTGCACAGATTGCAGACGTAATCATGGCTAATCTTCATGAATTTTCTGATGGAGTACTGAGTAAAAATCTTTTCAACTTTTATACACAAGACGAAATCAAAATTACCCTCAAACAAAACCAGAAACCTCAAGAATTAGCGGCTAACCTTTATCGAAAAAGCAAAAACCGTGAGATCGAATGGAAGCAATTGGAGGAGGCGATTGATTCCAAAGAAAAAAGGCTATCGGAATTGCGACACTTGGCAGAGCAGGTAGAGCTGATGGAGGGATTTCGGGACCTGAAAGAATTTAAAAAGAATCACAAATCTGAAATCAAAGACGCTAAAAATCAAGAAAGTCTGCCTTTCAGACAATTCAATATTTTTGGATTGGAAGTTTGGGTTGGAAAATCATCCAAGGACAATGATGAGATGCTTCGCAGGTTTGTACATAAAAATGATATTTGGCTACATGCAAGGCAGGCTCCAGGGTCGCATACCATCATCCGAAATCCAGCAGGAAACAAGATAGCAAATGCCGTTTTGGAGCGTGCTGCATCGCTAGCAGCTTACTATTCTAAATTAAAGAATGAAAGTCTCGCTCCTGTGATCTACACAGAAGCCAAATATGTGAGAAAGATCAAAGGCTCTGCTCCAGGTTCGGTCATGGTGGACCGAGAAAAAACCCTTTTGGTGAAGCCTGAGGGCCCAAATCAAGAAATTTCGGGGGATATCAAGGACTGATTCGCGGAGGATCAGGAGCTCGAAGAGAAATTTTATTGAATCCATTGACAAGGACTACTGTGCCAACTATCCCTGTAGCCCCACCCACATACAAAAGAGCTTTGCCTGCATCTGGATTACTGCCTAAAAGCTGACCGCCGATGATAGTTACCGTGTATCCAATAGTGGCAATAAAAATCCCTGTCTTTAATTGCTTTTTGGAATTATGTAGATTGAGTTGGACCTCGTATAACTCCTGATCCATCTGAACTATAGATCTTCTTAAGGAGTCCAAATTGGCCTGTTGGGAGCTACTTTGAGCCCAGGAATTTGACATGGACAATAAGCCCAAAAAAGTCACTGCAATAAAAAACCGACTCATACTATTGATTAATCCAGCTTTTGAATTCGTTTACACGCTCTCTTGCCACTACCAAGGCATCTTCTGATTTGGCGTTCATGGCAAGGGCTAATCGTCCGTTAAGATAAGGCTTGATTTCGACCAAACCATCTAAATGAATAATCATTGAACGATTAATTCTATAAAACTTTAACGGATCTAGCAAGTCGGACTCCAATTCACTCAGAGAATGATCGATTACATATCTCACTGAAGAACCTATTTCTACCAAATAGGTCAAGCCTTCTTCTGCATAGAAATAAGCCACATTTTCAACCGGAATAAAGACAAATTTATTACCCAGTTTAGTTAAAAACCTCTTCTTATAACTTTTTGACGTATAATGCTTTACGATGTTATTAATAAAGCTCTGATCCAGCGATGGAGTTTCAGAATTTGGATTGAATTTCTGGGCCTTTTGAAGAGCTTTCACCAACCTTAGTTCATCTATTGGCTTAAGTACATAATCGAGGCAATTATGGTCAAAAGACTGAAGTGCGTATTCATCATAAGCTGTTATGAAAATTACGGGAATTTTCAAATCAGCCATCCCGGTAAAGGCTTTGAAACTCAAGCCATCTGCCAAATGTATGTCGCACAGGATCAAATCGTAATTGGAGATATTTTCCAATTTGGACCTAAACTCGCGGACACTTTGAACAGAATCGATGACTTTCCAATCAGAAAAATTTTGAGAAACGATGGATTTGATTCGCTTCTGGGCTAGGGGTTCATCTTCGACTAACAGTATTCTCATAGCTTCCTATCAAAGGGAGTTTAACTTCAAAAATATTTTCCCCATCAAGAATCTCGATGGAATGATCTAAAAACCTATATCTTTCAGAAATGTTTTGAAGACCTATTCCGGTAGATTCTTCTACCGCCATTTTTGGCTGCTTGGGATTACTCACTATAAGATAGTCACCCTTGGTATATATTTCAACCTGTAGCGGCTCTGTTTCTGTAAAGTAATTGTGCTTGACAGCATTCTCTACCAGTAATTGAAGTACTGCAGGTGGAATAAGTTTCGATTTACTTTCATCTTCAATTTCCACTTTAAAGGAAAGCGATTGATCAAATCGAATAGAAAGCAAATCCATGTAATCATATAAAAATTTAAGCTCTTCTTTCAAGGTGATGAGTTCATTCACCTTATTATTGAGCATGTAGCGATAGATAGAACTTAGCTTTTGTAAGTAGCTATCAGCCACTTGAATGTTTTCATGAATCAGCACTGACAAAGCGCTGAGGTTATTAAAGAAAAAGTGGGGATTAAGTTGTGTATTGAGTGATTCCAATCTTGCCTCGGCGCTCAAAAGCTTAAGCTTTTCAGCCTCTAGATTTTTCTCACTGAATTTTTTATTGAAATAATAGATCGCATTGACACAGTTGAGGAAGAGATTTACTCTGAAGAGAAATCCCAAGGTCAAGAGAAAATTTTGTTTGGTCAGATCAAAAGGACCTCCAAAGATTAATCCGGTTGATTTTACAGAAATCAGAGCTAGTCCTGAGATCAAAACAAAGCTTGACAAAAACTGAACTGCTAAAGGATGGACTTTTTTGAAAAGTGGAAGGGTATTTTTTTCGATGAAATAATTCGCAAACCAAACGAGGTAAGACAGAATGATAATTAAGGGAAAAAGTTGATTTTTAGGAAGAGCAGCTTGAAATAATCTATCCCCGTCCAATATGAGAATATTGAAAAAGGAGTACAATCCCAAAAGTCCCGGATAAATGAATTTATATCTATGGCTAAACATGCCCGCTGATTTCTTCCCCTGATAAGATAAATGAATGAAAAGCAAGGGTGGGGCAATGCCCTACCCCTGCTATATGGTGGTTAAATAATTCTCTTAAAGTGTCGGTAATAATACTCCGTTGATGACATGGACTACGCCATTTTCGATTGCAACATCAGCGACTACTACATTGTAGATATTTCCAGCTGAGTCTGTCACGGTTACATTCGCTCCAGTTCTAGTTACAGTCAAGTCCTCTCCAGCAAGCGTAGGCACGGTCTGAGCGCCTTCAGCAAGGTCGGTAGAGAAAGCAACTGTAGGAACTACGTGGAAGCCAAGTACTTTTTGTAATCCGTCCAAACCGATTGCATCGATCAATTCATCAAGATCAGCTACTCCAAGTGTACCCAAAAGATCTACAAAGGCATCATTGGTCGGAGCGAATACTGTGATAGCTTCAGCATCAAGCAAAGTTTGTCCCAGTCCAGCAGCAGTCACCGCATCTAGTAGGATGGTCAAACCAGCATCTGTAGCAGCTTCAACTACATTTGGAAGATCTTCCTCAGGCAATAGTACTCCGTCGATGACGTGAACTACTCCATTTTCGATCTCTACATCTGCAGCTACCACATCATAAGTGTTACCTCTTCCATCTGTAACAGTTACTGCATTTCCATTACGAGTAACAGTCAAATCCTCTCCTGCAAGAGTAGGAACAGTCTGAGCTCCTTCAGCCAAATCTGTAGAGAATGCAACGGTAGGTACCACATGGAAACCAAGTACGTTTTGCAATCCTTCAAGTCCGATCGCATCGATCAATTCGTTAAGGTCAGCTACTCCAAGAGCTCCCAATAGATTTACAAAAGCATCGTTGGTAGGTGCGAATACAGTGATTGCTTCAGCATCAAGTAGTGTTTGACCAAGACCGGCAGCGGTAACAGCATCCAAAAGAACAGTTAGACCTGCAGCTTCTGCAGCCTCAACTAGATTCGGTACATCTGGCTCATTCGCAGTAGGTAATACCACTCCGTCGATTACGTGAACAACACCATTTTCGATCGCTACGTCAGCAGCTACTACATTAAAGGTATTTCCTCTTGCATCAGTCACGGTCACATTGGCACCTGTACGAGTTACTGTCAAGTCCTCACCAGCCAAAGTAGGAACAGTCTGTGCTCCTTCAGCCAAATCAAAAGAGAAGGCAGTAGCAGGCACTACGTGGAAACCAAGGATTCTTGTAACTTCTTCAATTCCAACAGCAGCAACCAATTCCTGTAGAGAACCTAGGTTCAATGCAGCCAAAAGGTCAAGGAAAGCTTGATTGGTTGGAGCAAATACTGTGATAGCTTCAGCATCAAGAAGGGTTTGACCAAGATTAGCAGCAGTTACTGCATCCAAAAGAACAGTCAAACCAGCCGCTGTAGCTGCTTCTACTACATTTGGAAGCGAGAACTCAGGCAATAGAACTCCGTCGATCACGTGAACAACTCCATTTTCGATGGCAACGTCTGCGACTACTACATTTGCTGTGTTACCCAAAGCATCTGTTACAGTCACTCCGCTTTCGCTAGCTTCAACAGTCAATTCCTGACCAGCTAGAGTTGTGAAAGTATTGGTAGCTTCTAAATCTGTAGAGAAAGCTACTGCAGGTACTACGTGGAAACCTAGGATAGTTTGAAGATTTTCGATTCCTCCGATTTTAGCAACCAATTGGTCTAAATTCTCAGCATCATAAGCGGCCAAAGCAGCAGCAAAAGCATCATTGGTTGGTGCAAAAACAGTCATTGCTTCCGCTCCTAACAAGGCTCCACCTAGATCGGCAGCTGTAACAGCATCAATCAGCGTGGTCAACCCAGCACTTTGAGCAGCTTCTACCACATTTGGAAGCATCAAATCAGGAAGCATCACACCGTTAATTACATGGACTACACCATTTGCAATTTCGATATCTGCTGCAACCACTTGAGCTGTACGTCCAAGTTGATCGATAACAGTCACAGTACCACCAGCAACTTCAACAGTGATATCCTGGCCAGAAAGTGTAGTAAAAGTGTTGGTAGCTTGTAGGTCACCAGAAAAGGCTACTGCAGGCACTACATGGAATCCAAGTACAGCTTCTAAGTTTTCGATACCTCCAATTTTCAATACCAACTCATTTAAGTCAGCAGCATTGAAAACCTCCAAAGCAGCAGCAAAAGCTTCATTGGTTGGAGCGAAAACAGTGATAGCTCCCGCTGAAAGCAGAGTATTTGCCAATCCATCAACTGCAGTCACCGCATCTAGTAAAGTAGTCAAACCAGCCTCAGTAGCTGCTTCTACCAAATTAGGAGCAGGCAAGTCAATAGAAGGAATCAAAACACGGTCAATCACATGGACTACTCCGTTTTCGATTTCCACATCAGCTTGTACCACTCGAGCCGTGTTTCCGGCAGCATCGATTACAGTTACGATACCTGGAGCACGGTTTACTACTAATTGCTGACCAGCTAATGTGGTCACAACATTAGTCTCATTAAGTTGGTCTGAGAAAATTGTGTTTGGCACAACGTGAAAACCAAGGATGGTTTCAAGATTCATTGGACCTCCAATTTTTTCTACCAAATCATTCAAATCTGTCGCTCCAAACTCAGTCAAAGCATTCGCAAAGGCATCGTTGGTTGGGGCGAAAACAGTAATTGCGTTTTGCGCTTGCAAAGTCGCTTCCAACCCAGGTATTGCCCGGATGGACGTCACAAGAGTGGTCAAACCAGCATCCTCAGCTGCTTCTATGAGCGTGGGATAAGGTAAAGGGCCTTGATAGTCTTCATTCTCACAAGCGACGAATGAAAAAAAGACGACCCCGACTAAAAGGTACTTTAAGAGTTTTGTCATAGCATGTTATGGTTAGTTTGCTTTCAAAACTCTGTATAGACACGAATTGATTTCTGAATAATCCCGAACTGTAGATTTTTCACTGTGAACTGTAGAAGTTTCACCCTGAATTGAAAAAAGCCCCGGAGGGCTTTTGATTCTAAATCCAATAAAAGGAGGTTGAAATGCAGTTTTAAACTCAGATCTATCCCTTCTTCTTAATTCACAATATGAATTTTGAGCATGTTGGTCTTGCCTTTGGCTTTGAGTGGCATACTGGCAGTATTGATAATGATATCACCAGAATTTACATGGTCATCACGCTTCAGAGTATTCTCGATATCTTCGAAAGTAGCGTCTGTAGAAATTTGATTCTCATAGTAATAAGCGCGCACTCCCCAGACCAAAGACATTTGAGTGATCAACTTCTGATTTCGGGTGAAAACAAAAATACTTGCCTTTGGGCGATGAGAAGAAATTCGGAAAGCTGTAAAACCTGAAGAAGTAATCCCCACGATAGCTTTTGCCTTGACGTTTCTTGAAAGTCTGGAAGCCATCAGGATGAGGTTATTGCTCAAGAAAGTTGGTGCACTTTCTGGGATTTTGTAAAGGTTATGGTAAATATCTGAGTTATCTTCTAGGTATTTGATAATGCTAGACATAGCCTTTACAGCATTCACAGGATATTTCCCTGAGGCTGTTTCGGCAGAAAGCATCACCGCATCCGCACCATCAAGAACCGCATTCGCCACATCATTGGTTTCTGCCCGGGTAGGTCGTGGATTGGAGATCATACTTTCCATCATCTGAGTGGCGATGATGACTGGCTTGCAAGCAAGTTTACATTTCTCTACCATTTTCTTTTGCCATAAAGGGACGATTTCTTGAGGTACTTCCACCCCAAGATCTCCCCTTGCTACCATGATAGCATCTGTCGCTTCGATAATATCATCGATATTATCCAAAGCTTCCGGCTTTTCGATTTTTGCTACAATCCTGCAGACTTTTCCTGCTTTTTGGATTCGCTCCCGCAAATCCGTGATATCATCCGCTGATCTTACAAAAGAAAGCGCAATCCAATCTACCTCTTGCTCCAAACCAAAAACTAAATCTTCTAGGTCCTTTTCGGTAAGAGAAGGTGCAGATACTTTTGTATTAGGCAAGTTAATCCCCTTTCTGGACTTTAAAATGCCCCCATGAACTACCGTACAGTTTACATTTTTGCCGTCGGTATCCTCCACGATCAGTTCCAAATTCCCATCGTCAATCAATATACGATCGCCAGAAACCACATCATTAGGCAGGTTTTGATAAACCGTAGATACCAAAGAAGCATTTCCCACTACGGGATCATTGGTAATGGTGATTTTATCCCCAGGAACAATTTCAACTCCGTTATTTTCTACCTCTCCTACACGGATTTTTGGACCCTGGAGATCCTGAAGTATGCCTAGGTGTAAATTGTCTTCTTTATTGATTCTTCGGATAATTTCAATTACCTCTTTATGGATAGCATGGCTACCGTGGGAAAAGTTTAGCCGAAATACATTGGCCCCAGCAGCTGCTAAGCTTTTGATCGTTTCATAATTATTGGAAGCAGGTCCAATGGTAGCAAGAATTTTGGTCTTGTTGAATTGATTCATTATTAATAGGTTAATAGGTTTTCTTTTGATTTTAATTTCGAGATATCAAGCTTCATGACATTTTGTACATAAGGAATCTGCCGGAGATTGGAAACAAAAATTTGAGCGTCCAGTAGCTCTGTTTCATCTTGTACCAATAGAAAATAATCCATGGTCCTAAGTTCGGGAATCAAGTAAGATACATTTCTTTCGGAGGTGATTGCCTTGTTTTTCAGAAGCTGAATAAATCCATGAGGTAAAGAAAGGAAATATTGGCTAATTTTCAGATTGGGTGCAGACAAAAACTCCAATTCGATATCATCCTCCCGCGTCAGATCTAAATGGAGCGCACGATTAATCAGCCAGGCCATTTTGTAGTCCTTTACAGGAGATACAATACCCAAAAGCTCAAAATCATAGGTATGCTCAATTTCTAATCTGACTTTCTTCATTTAGGCTTGGCAAGACTTAGCTCAAAGTTAGAAATAAAAAAATGACGAAAAATGAAGTAGCACCTCTTTCAGATTTTTTTTGAGAAAATAAGCCCCTGAAAAAAGAGCTAACAACAAACCAATCAAAAGGCTAGCTTCTTCGACAAAGATTGAAAAATCCTCAAATACTGGGAATATTGACCCTGAAATTTGAAGATTTTAATTAAATTTCTGTGTTGAGCGACAAAGTTGGTAAAAAATTTACTTAGACCTTTTCTTTGCCTATTCGCTTTTAAATATATTTCTTTGCGGAGTGTTATTAACTAAACTGATCACAAAATGTCTGAAATTGCACAAAAAGTAAAAGCCATCATCGTAGACAAACTTGGCGTAGAAGAATCTGAAGTGACTATGGAAGCGAGCTTCACCAATGATTTGGGAGCTGACTCTCTTGACACTGTAGAATTGATCATGGAATTCGAGAAAGAATTCAACATCTCTATTCCAGACGACCAAGCTGAGCAAATTGGCACTGTAGGTCAAGCTGTCTCTTACCTTGAGGCTAACGTAAAATAATCATTCTTTCATTCATTTTATGAATTTGAAACGAGTTGTAGTAACGGGTATAGGCGCCATCACTCCCATTGGCAATACTTCCGAAGAATTTTGGAAGGGATTGACAGCGGGCGTAAGTGGCGCTGCGCCTATTACCAAATTCGACGCATCACTTTTCAAAACCCAATTTGCCTGCGAAATCAAAAATCTCGATGTAGATAATTTTATCGACAGAAAAGAGGCAAGAAAAATGGATCCTTTCACGCAGTATGCCATGATCTCCGTTGATGAGGCGATGGCTGACTCAGGATTGGATTTGGACAAAATTGACAAAGCACGTGCAGGGGTTATTTGGGGATCAGGAATCGGTGGATTGCGTACATTCCAAGACGAGGTTACTAGCTTCGCCTTAGGAGATGGAACGCCTAGATTTAATCCTTTCTTTATTCCTAAGATGATCGCTGATATCAGTGCAGGTTTTATTTCCATCAAATATGGATTTAGAGGTCCTAACTTCGTCACTGTTTCGGCTTGTGCTTCGGCCACCAATGCGCTAATCGATGCATTTAATTACATCCGAATGGGCAAAGCTGATATTTTCATATCAGGTGGCTCCGAAGCAGCGGTAACTGAAGCAGGAATCGGAGGATTCAATGCGATGAAGGCATTGTCGCAAAGAAACGATTCACCTGAAACGGCTTCTAGACCTTTTGATAAGGATAGAGATGGTTTTGTGTTGGGTGAAGGTGCCGGAGCGCTTATACTTGAAGAGTATGAGCATGCAGTAGCAAGAGGTGCCAAAATCTATGCAGAGCTAGTCGGTGGTGGAATGTCAGCGGATGCCAATCATATTACCGCTCCACATCCTGAGGGATTAGGAGCTAGCGAAGTGATGGAATCTGCATTGAAGGATGCTAATCTCAATCCAGCGGATATTGATTATATCAATGTGCATGGAACCTCCACTCCACTTGGTGATGTGAGTGAAACCAAAGCGATCCAAAAAGTATTCGGGGAACACGCTTACAAGCTCAATATCTCCAGTACCAAGTCCATGACTGGTCACTTATTGGGAGCTGCAGGGGCTATCGAGGCAATTGCTTCTATTATGGCTATCAAACATGGGATTATTCCTCCGACGATCAACCATTTCACGGATGATGAAACCCTTGACCCCAAACTTAATTTGACATTCAATCAGGCTCAAAAGCGTGATGTCAATGTCGCTTTGAGTAATACCTTCGGTTTTGGCGGACACAACTGTTCTGTCATCTTTAAGAAAATAAACTGATTACCAGTTGAATTTGCTGAAGCGTCTGGGAATTCAAAACTTATTTCTGAGTAAAAAAGACAAAAGGCTTGCCTCCTCCATCAAAATGATGACTGGAGGCAAGCCTTTTAATATTTCCCTCTATCAACTGGCCTTGACTCCGGCGGCTTTGGGGGAAGAAAGCCCACAAGGCTATCGAGTAAGCAATGAGCGCCTAGAGTTTTTGGGTGATGCCGTTCTCGGTTCAGTCATTGCCGAGTACCTTTTCCAAAAATACCCCTTACGGGATGAGGGCTTCCTCACCGAAACTCGCTCCAAACTTGTCAATCGGGAAAGCCTAAATCAGACCGGAATTAAAATCGGAATCAAAAATATGCTCTGGGAGTATATTGAGGACAGACCCTTTACTGCGAATAAATCTCTTTATGGGGATATTTTGGAAGCGATGATCGGAGCCATTTATCTTGATAGGGGTCATGCTTTCACCAAGAATTTTATCCTGCAGCGCATCCTCCTTCACTTTGATATCCAAGGGATGATAGCAACCACCTCCAATTACAAATCAAAAATCATCGAGTGGACTCAAAAGGAAAATAAGGAGGTGGATTTTAAGATAATTGAAATCAATGGCAACCAGCGGTACAAAGAGTTTGTTGTAGCTTTGAGAATAGAAAATCGAGACGTAGCCGTTGGAAAAGGTCCCACTAAAAAGAAAGCAGAACAGGAGGCCTCCAAAATTGCTTGCGAACAATTAAAAATCCCCCATTAGAATTCCCCTTCAATCAGTATGAAATTAGCACTTGCCACAGTCAATCAGACACCGCTAGACTGGACGGGAAATCTCCAGCGAATCATTGCTGCGACCGACCAAGCCAAGCAAGAAGGAGCAAGACTTATTTTTTTTCCTGAGCTCTGTATCACTGGTTATGGCTCAGAGGATCTATTTCTCAGCTATTGGTACCCTGCAAAAGCTTTAGACCAACTCCAATTACTGCTACCTCATAGCCAAGGTGTAACGATTGCCGTGGGTCTCCCCTACCGAATCCAAGACAAGGTCTACAATACCATGGCCTTGCTTGAGAATGGTGCGTTGAAAGGCTTTGTAGCCAAGCAGTTTATGGCCATCGACGGTGTTCACTATGAATTCCGCTGGTTTACTCCCTGGAAAGCTAATGAACAGATCGAAGTTGATTTCTTTGGAGCGAAAATCCCCTTTGGCGATATCACCTTCGAAAAGGAAGGAATTCATTACGGATTTGAGATCTGTGAAGATGCTTGGAGAGGGAAAGAAAGACCGGGCTATAGACTTTGTGATCGAAAAGTAGATTTGATCATCAGTCCCAGTGCAAGCCATTTTGCTATGGGCAAAACCCTAGAGCGCAAGCAATTAATCGAAGACAGCTCAAGGATTTTTGACTGCTTCTATGCCTATGTGAATCTTCTTGGAAATGAATCCGGAAGAATGATTTTTGATGGAGAGGCGCTTTTCGCCAAATCGGGAAAAATTCTCTATCGAAATCAACTTCTCTCATTTCAAGACTATCAGGTCATGACCTTCGATTACAAGGATGAGGAGCAAGAAATTGCAGAAATTCATCCCAAGGAATGGGAGTTTGCTCAAGCTTCTGCCTTGGGTCTTTTTGATTACCTAAGAAAAAGTAAAAGCAAAGGCTTTGTACTTTCACTTTCCGGAGGAGCAGACTCCTCGACCATTGCTGTATTGGTTGCGGAGATGGCCCGAAGAGGTCTCGAGGAGCTAGGATTACAAGCATTCTGTCAAAAGATCGGTTTGAATGACTGGGAAAACTATTCAGCTGATCCCGAAAAACTCCTGGTAAATGAACTTTTAACCACCGCCTACCAAGGCACTTCCAATTCATCCAAAGACACGCTAGAAAGCGCTCAATCCTTGGCTGAAAGTCTTGGGGCTAAGTTTTACCATTGGACTATCGATGAGGAGGTTTCTTCCTACACTTCTAAGATCGAAAATGCCTTGGGAAGGAAGCTGACTTGGGAGAAGGATGATATCACCTTGCAAAACATTCAGGCAAGGGCACGCTCTCCTATTATTTGGATGCTAGCCAATATCAACAATGCACTGCTTTTAGCTACTTCCAACCGATCGGAAGGCGATGTAGGCTACACGACAATGGATGGCGATACGAGTGGAAGTATTTCCCCTATCGCCGCAGTTGACAAATATTTCGTGCTCCATTGGTTAAGGTGGGCAGAGGAAAACCTCAATCGCCCTGGACTTAAAAAAGTCAACTCACTTCAGCCTACTGCCGAACTTCGACCAAGTGAACGAAGGCAAACGGATGAAAAGGATTTGATGCCCTATTCGCTAATTGTGGAAATTGAAAAACTAGCGATTCGGGATAGACGATCCCCTATGGACATTTATTGGCTCTTAAAAGAAGAACTGGATCTGAATCCAGAAGAATTGAAAGGTTATGTAAAAAAATTCTTTCAACTTTGGGCAAGGAATCAGTGGAAACGGGAAAGACTCGCTCCTTCCTTTCATCTGGATCAATTCAATGTTGACCCAAAAACTTGGTACCGATTCCCTATCCTTTCCCAAGGATTTTCAGAAGAACTCGCACAATTGGAAAAAGCTTAATATCCCATGAATTTGACACAGTTTTTAAATTACATCGTCTGGGATCCAAACCCGGCTGTAATCCCCGGATTTGATCGACTAAGATGGTATAGTCTTCTTTTTGCCCTTGGCTTTATTATTTCCCAACAGTTTATGGTCTACTTTTTCAGAAAAGAAGGACATAAGGAGGAATTGGTCGATAAACTTACCATTTACATGGTGTTAGCTACTATTATCGGTGCCCGACTAGGACATGTTTTGTTTTATGAGCCTGCCAGATATTTGAGCAATCCGATTGATATTTTGAAAGTCTGGGAAGGTGGACTTGCTTCTCACGGAGCAGCTATAGCCATTTTGATTGCGCTTTGGATGTATGCGCGCAAAACGCCCGGACAAAGCTACCTCTGGGTAGTGGATCGGATTGTCATCGTCACAGCCATGACCGGAGCACTGATACGTTTAGGAAATTTGATGAATTCCGAGATCGGTGGAAAGGACATGGAAAGCGACCAAGGAATCGTCTATGCACGAGATTTGGAAGAAATACTGGAATCCTTGCGAGTACCCATTGTTTCTATCGATGCTTACAAACCAGATGATCGAAGTGATGAACTCACCGGAAATGGGATTGTCCCAGTAAATGTGAGAATCGAAATCAGCAAAGGGGATTTCAGCAAAGAGACTTTAGAAAGCACCCTACAAAGTGACGTGAAGTATGCCCTCACGCAGTTTAATAGCTCCAAAAAGTATTTTGCAGAACCCCTGGAAACACCCCTCAATTTGACACTTGAGGAAAATAGAGACAGCTTTATCGCAATTGTCAAAACCTTCGGTAAAGCCAAACACCCGACACAGATTTATGAATCAGTGACCTACTTTATCATTTTCCTCCTTCTATTAGGAATTTGGTGGAAATATAAAGAACAGGTACCGGAAGGACTTCTTTTGGGGCTTTTCCTAGTCCTTGTCTTTGGAATGCGCTTCGTTTGGGAGTTTTTCAAAGAAAACCAAGTGGAATTCGAAGAGGGTCTTCAATACAACATGGGGCAGCTCCTAAGTATTCCATTGGTACTTGGAGGGATATTCCTGATCATCAGAGCCTTGAAAAACGGACTCAAGCCCCTCAAAGATCAGGGAACTGGATCATGACCCTGACCACCCCAAGGGTGGCAGCGGGAAATTCGCTTGATTCCTAGCCATCCCCCTTTCAAGGGTCCATGCTTGAGGATAGCTTCTTTCGTATATTGACTACAAGTGGGTGTATACCGACAGGATGAAGGAAAAAGTGGCGATATCGTATACTGATAGACCAATACCGGAAAAATGGCGATCTTTCTAACAAGGTTTTTCCACATGTGTTGTTTTATTGGTCTGATTGATTTGAAAACCAAAACTATTGATTGAAAATTCCCGGTGAAAAATCCTTTTGTACATATTTTCATTTTTATGCTGCTAGCCTTAAGCTGGAGCCATGAACTATGTGCACAGGATACTAGCCTAGCCCCTGCGCGGCAAAGTCCACCTGACAGTGTTTATGTGAACAATATATTCATCATCGGGAATGAAAAAACGCAAAAGAACATCATTCTTCGGGAGCTTGACTTTGCTAGTGGATATTATTACGATTGGGATACTTTTCTAGAAATCTTACAAGCTGACCAAAATAAAATCTACAACCTTCGGCTTTTCACCTCTGTGGAGATTACGCCGCTCTTCACAGAAGATGATCAGGTGGAAATCTTGATTCGGGTAAAGGAGCGTTGGTATATTATTCCTTCCATCATTTTTCAATTAGCGGACCGTAACTTCTCGGAGTGGTGGACCAACCAAAACAGGGATCTTTCCAGAGTAAATTATGGCCTCCGAGTATCACATGGAAATGTGGGAGGTAGAAATGAAAAGTTGAGATTCAGTGGGCAACTTGGGTTTACTCGAGCATTGGACTTGCGATATAGCAAACCATACATCGATAAGAATCAAAAACACGGACTTGCCACACAGATCACATTCTTTGAGCAAAAGACTTTGGCCATTCGATCCTCAGATAACCGGCAGGTCTTTTTCACCAATGAAACTGAGGACATTCTTCGAAAAAGCCTCACGGCTGCCGTTCAGTATACCTATCGGAGAACATTCTATAATTTTCATTTTTTGACACTGGGTTATTCATCCAATACAGTGGATGAGGACGTTTTAACCGAGAATCCCAACTACTTTGTCCACGGTGAGAACTCGCTTCGCTATCTCTACATGAGCTATACTTTCCGTCATGATAATCGTGACCTTGCTGCTTATGCTACCAAAGGAGAATTGCTTCAAGCAACAGCAACCAAGTATGGTATTTTCAATACTGATGATATTGATGAGATAGAAGTTAGTATTACGGCGAATAAGTATTTGCCCATCAATGACAAGTTTCATTTTGCCACAGGACTAACAGCTAACTGGTTTTTGAGTCCAAATCAGCCTTACACGCTTGTACGAGGTGTGGGATATAACCCGAACTTCATACGAGGCTATGAACTGAATGTCATCGAAGGACAGCAATTGTATGTTCACAAAAACTCATTCCGTTGGAAATTCCTCGATTGGGCGATCGATATTTCCAACATCATGCCCCTAGAGCAGTTCAGCACGATTCCATTTCGCTTTTACCTCAGTGCCAATTTCGATCATGGCTATGTGAAGGATAGAAACCAACTTCCCGAAAATGCAAGACTGACTAATCAATATCTCTATGGATATGGGTTAGGAATTGACTTGGTGGGATTTTATGATGCTGTTTTCAGACTGGAATATTCACTCAACAACTCTGGACAGGGCAATCTTTTCCTAAACATCAAAGCTCCTTTCTAAAACTCTGAGGAGGAAGTAATTACAAGTATTTGTAGTTATTTATTTTTTAACCTAAATTCAAAGGAGACTTTTAATTGACTCCGATGAAAAAGGTCCTGACTTTTATTCTGACCTGGGGGATTATTCAATTTGCTTTTGCACAAAACGACCCTCTGACCCAAACTCACGGCGCCCGAATGATCGCTTTGGGAAATATGCGGGTTCACCTTCCGGACACCTGGTCATACTTCAATAATATCGGAGCTTTGGACCGGGCAAGCTACACGGGAATGGTGGCTGGCTATGACCACCGATACAATCTCAAGGAACTTTCCACCTTTAGTCTAGCTGGAAGTTTTCGGAATACTTGGGGAACTTTTGGTGCAGGAATTAGCCGTTTTGGTGGGACGCTGCTCAATCAGCAAAGTCTGGGTGTAGGATATTCAAATACGCTTGGGATAAGCAGCTTTGGAATAAAGCTGGAATGGGCCCAAACGCAAATCGAAGGATTTGGAAGTGCGGGAGGATTGGTAGTCAGCATTGGAGGCGTGACAGAGCTGAGTCCATCCCTTTTCCTAGGAGCGCATATCATCAATATCAATCGAGGAAAGATCAGCCCAGAAAGCGAAAACAGACTGCCTACCTCGGTGCAATTGGGACTTCATTACCTCCCTTCCGAGTCTGTCAGTCTTTTACTGGAATTTGAAAAGGACATTCTTCAAGACCCCATCGTGAAGGCTGGGATCGAATATCGGTTAAAAGAGTGGGTGATCCTTCGAACGGGTGTGAATTCTCAGCCGGCCAAGATTTTTGCTGGATTTGGAATTCAGAAAGAATCTTACGGTTTTGACTATTCCTATGGCAATCAATCAGCTCTAGGAAACACACATCACCTTAGCCTTTTCTACCGATGGAACGACTGAGGAAAATCGGACTATCGGCCTTAATTCTATTCGTTTCAGGTCAAATTGCATTTGCTCAAACACCTCCAAAACCTGAAATCAACCCGGAAGATCTAATCGAACGTCTTTTCCCCATTCCTGAGGATGATATTGACTATGAAAGTATTTACGAAGTCTTGCTCCAACTCTACCTCAATCCTATCAATCTGAATCGGGCGGATTATGAAAGCTTGCAGGCGAGTTACCTTCTGAATCCAAATCAGATCGAGAGCTTTTTCAAATACCGAGACCAACATGGCGATCTGATTTCCCTTTATGAACTTCAGGCAATTCCTGAATTTGACCCTGTCACTATTGAGCGTTTACTTCCATTTGTGACATTGGAGGAAAAAAATCAACGAATAAAGAGTTTTTGGCAGCGATTATCCGAAGAAGAACAAGCCTATTTCATTTTTAGGCACAGAAGAGTCTGGGAGCAAAGGAGAGGCTTTAGTCCAGCGGACACGAGCAGCACAGGACGTATTGCTACCCGGTATTTGGGTGATCCCAATGACTTATACCTGAGGTTTCGAATTCAGCATGCGAGGGATTTTAGTCTTGGATTTACCTTAGACAAGGATGCTGGCGAGCAATTCACTTGGGATCCAACAACCCGTCGCTACGGCTTCAATTTTTTCTCCTTCCATTTTCATCGCTACAAAGTTGGTAAGTGGAAAACCCTGGCATTGGGAGATTTTCAAGCATCATTCGGTCAGGGTTTGGTCTATGGTGCAGGATACACTTTAGGCAAAGGTGCAGAAACAGTACCAACTGTCAGACGTAGTAGCGTAGGGATTCTTCCTTACACAGCCGCATTGGAGTTTGGATTCTTTCGAGGTGCTGCTGCGACCTATCAACATCGGAAATGGGAATTTACTGCTTTGGCGTCCTTCGCTCCTCGTGATGGTCGTACTAGAGAAGCTCTTGACAGCCTTGAAGATACCAACAACCTGATTAGCTCATTCAATCAAAGCGGCCTTCATCGTACTCCCTCCGAACTAGCCACCAAAAATCAATTCCGTGAACTCAGTCTAGGAGGTGCTATTCAGTACAAACCAGTTTCTAGGGCGCAGCTCGGTGCTACTTTTCTCCACACTGCTTTTAATAGAGCCTGGATACCACAACAGCGGCGCTACAATCAGTTTGAATTCAGAGGAAGGAGTAATCAATTGGGAAGTTTTTATTTCAATTACAATTGGAAGAACTTTCTCTTTTTTGGAGAAAGTGCCTTTTCAGCTTCCGGAGGAAATGGCACCGTAATCGGAATGATTTCCAGTCTTAGTCCGAAAGTTGACTTTTCCCTCCTGTGGAGAAATTACGGGAAAAATTTCCATAGCTTTTATGGGAATGCTTTTGCAGAAAGTACCCGTCCTATCAATGAGCGGGGAGTCTACATGGGCTTGGAAGTGCGTCCTGACAAGAAATGGAAGCTAAATGCCTACTATGATTTTTTCAGATTTCCTTGGCTGAGATTCAGGTTATACAACCCTTCAACCGGCTATGAATGGCTGACTAGATTGAGTTACCGTCCATCCCGTACCTTGAATGCTTTTGTTCAATTCAGAGAAGAGCAAAAAGATCGAAATCTCCCAGATTTGAATGAGCCGGCTACCCCCTACCGCAGTCAAGCCATAAAAAGACGAACAGGCCTTTTGAACTTGGATATTCAACTGACCAATAATCTATTTACTCGAATCAGGATTTGGTGGACAGGAGTTAATTTTGGCAGTAATTCAAGCAATGGATTTATGATTATCCAAGATTTAAGATTTGCTAGAGAAAAATGGAAAATCACCGGTCGCTATGCACTTTTTGATACGGATGACTTCGATAGCAGAATTTATGCTTTTGAAAACCATGTGCTTTGGACCTTTTCCATTCCGGCATTTTCTGGACAGGGACAGCGCTATTATCTTTTGGGTGAGTATGATTTGAGTCGAAAGCTTCGGCTATATTTTCGATTTGCCCGAACTTCATTTACTGATCGAGAAAAAATCAGTTCGGGACTACAGGAAATTCAAGGCAGCCGACAAACTGAGACCACACTTTTGCTTCGATACTATTTAAATCGCTAAATTTCCATCAATGGTAGGCATTGTCCCTTCATTTTTGATAATTTTCCATAAAAGACCATCAAACCTTATGAACAAAATATTACTAACAACTTTCAGCTTGCTGTTCAGTATTTCCTTGACCTATTCCCAAGGGCTGGATCTTAGCAAGTTTGAAAAGAATGAAGGATTTGTAGACTTCTATCTCGATCGGGAGAAAGGTAAAATTTATCTCCAAATTGAGGACTTGGAAGAAGAGTTTCTATACGTCAATTCACTCACGGCAGGCGTAGGGTCCAATGACATCGGACTCGATCGCGGCCAACTCGGAAACACGAGGATTGTAGAATTCCGACAATCGGGCAACAAGATTTTCCTAGTTCACAAAAACTATGATTTCAGAGCCTATTCGGACAATCCCTATGAGGTCAAATCGATTCAAGATGCTTTTGCAGAATCAATTTTATGGGGATTTGAGATCAGCCAAAAAGATGGGGAAAGCCTAATAGTAGATGCCACTAACTTCTACATGCAGGATGTCCATGGAGTTGGAGATAGACTGAGCCAAAGACGACAAGGAACCTACCGAGTTGATAATTCTCGATCAGGCCTCTACTTTGATATGATCAAGAACTTCCCTGAGAACACAGAGGTAGAAGCGACCATCACCCTCACAGGGAATGCCACAGGTGGATTGATTCGATCAGTAACACCTAGTCCTGATGCAGTGAGCGTTAGACAGCGGCATTCCTTCATCAAACTTCCTGATGATCAATACCAACCTCGAGAATTTGATCCAAGAGGTGGATTTTTCTCGATCAGCTATATGGATTTCACTACCCCGATCTCTGATCCAATTATGAAGCGATTCATTAGCAGACATCGCCTGGAAAAGAAAGACCCTAATGCGGCTGTTTCGGAAGTTGTAGAGCCCATAGTTTATTACTTGGATAGAGGAACGCCTGAGCCGGTAGCTTCAGCACTGATAGAAGGCGGCAACTGGTGGAGTCAAGCTTTTGAAGCGGCAGGCTTCAAGAATGCCTTCCGGGTTGAAATGGCTCCTGAAGGAATGGACCTGATGGATGTACGCTACAATGTCATACAGTGGGTTCATCGCTCTACCCGAGGCTGGTCCTACGGAAGTAGTGTCAGAGACCCTCGAACAGGAGAAATCATCAAAGGACAGGTTTCTTTGGGTTCTTTGCGAGTACGCCAAGACTACCTGATTGCTCAAGGTCTTTTGCAACCATTTGAAGACGGAAAACCAGCAGATCCGAGAATGTTAGAAATGGCTTTGGCAAGATTACGCCAGCTTTCAGCACATGAAATTGGACATACCATTGGTCTGGCTCACAGTTATGCTACATCCGCAGAAGGTCGATCTTCTGTGATGGATTATCCGCATCCCTACATTACTCAAGCATCCAATGGTGAACTTGATCTTACCCAAGCTTATGATGACAAAATTGGCGAATGGGATAAGTGGGCTATCAAATACGGCTACGGAACTCCAGCTCAAGGACAAAGTGAGGAAGAGTTTTTGGAAAAAACCTTGGAAGACACCTATGCTGCAGGATATGAGTTTATCACAGATTCTGATTCCAGAGACCCAAGTGGAGCCCACCCCCGCTCCCATCTGTGGGACAATGGTGCTTCGGCAGCAGAAGAACTAAACAGGATGCTAGATCTTAGAAAAAACAAACTAGCCTCCTTTGGATTAAATGCAATTTCGGAAGGTACTCCACATGCAATGCTGGAGGAGGTTCTGGTTCCCTTGTTTCTCATGCATCGCTATCAAGTGGAGGCTACCAGCAAACTGATTGGTGGCTTGGACTATACCTATAAAATCAAGGGAGATAATCAGCCAAACCACACCTGGATTCCAGCATCTCAACAAGAAGAAGCTCTTGATGCCCTACTTCGTACAATCAGTCCGCGTGAATTGGAAGTGCCAGAACATATATTGGCTTTGATCCCACCGAGACCTTATGGATATGGCAGAAATAGAGAAACATTTGTCTCCCGTACCGGTCCAATTTTCGATCCTATTGCTCCGGCAGAGAGTGTGACAGATGCGGTTTTCACCTTCCTTTTGGAAAGCGGTAGAGCCAATCGTCTTCACCTACAGGCTATGCAAAATGCTGATCTTCCGAGTCTCGAATCTGTTTTGAATAAAGTTACAGCCCAGCTGTTTTCCAATACCAACCGCGTGGATTTACAGCAGGAAATCAAAATGATGACCGAAGCAAAATATGTAGATTACTTAATCGCATTGTCCAAAAATCGGGATGCTTCGAATTCTGTTAGAGCTATTGTGAGAGCAGAATTAGACGAAATCTCCAAAATGGGCGGACCAAATGGAATGCTTGCCATGCATCGCGATTACCTTTCTGATAAGATTGAAAGCTTCCTCGAGCTTCCACAGGAAATATCCTCGCCAGAAGCCCTCAAAATTCCAGATGGTGCCCCAATTGGGATGGAAAGTATGAGTTGTGACTTTGAATATTGAATTAAAAAAGATCCCGGAGAAATTCGGGATTTTTTATTTCTATAAAAGAAAATCACAATAAAAATTTATATTTCAGATAGTTACATTCATTTTTAACCTATGCCACAAAAGAAAAGATGTTTTGTAGTGATGGGCTTTGGGATCAAGACCGACTACGTCAATGGCAGAAAGCTCAATCTGGATAAATCCTATCGCCTCCTTGTCAAACCCGTGGTTGAATCTAGGGGTCTTGATTGTTTCCGAGCTGATGAGATCCCACATTCAGGCAATATCGATGTGAAAATGTATCAGGAATTGCTGGAGGCGGATCTAGTCATTGCGGATCTTTCGACAGCCAATCCAAACGCACTCTACGAATTAGGAGTGCGCCATGCCTTGAGGCCATTTACCACGATTGTCATTTCCGAGGATAAGTTTGTCAATCCATTTAATCTTAATCACCTTTCCATTTCTAGTTATCAGCATTTAGGAGATGCTATTGATTTTGAAGAAGTTCATCGCTTTAGAGAAGCACTGGGTAAGCTGATTGATACGGTATTGGGGAAAAAGAAAACCGACAGTCCCGTTTATACTTTCTTAAACTCATTGGTACCTCCCAAGGTGCAGGAGCAGATAGATGCTGCAATTGGCCGGGCAAAAGCTGCACAAACCCCACAAAAGGCATCAGAGAATTTGGGAGTAGCTACTTCCTTGCTGATTCAGGAGGCAGAAGATGCAATCGAGGTGAAAGAGTTTGCAAAGGCAAAGCAGCTTTTTGTGACCGTAAGAACCCTTTCTGGGGAAAAAAACGATAGTTACATCATCCATCGATTGGCATTTTGTACTTACAAGGCAGCCCTTCCCGATACTGTTTCATCCCTGCATCAGTCGCTCGACTTATTGAATTCCATCAATTTGGCCCATACGAATGACGCTGAAACAGTTTCTCTGGCAGGAGCAGTTGAGAAAAAGTTATACGAGGTGGGTGAAGGGAATCAGCATTTGGAAAATGCGATTTTATATTATCAGCGAAGCTATTATCTACTTAACAATCGATATAATGGTGTAAATCTCGCCCTGACCCTACTCTATCGAGCTACCTCGAATATTGCTACTAATGATCAGGAGAGGATTGCAGATCTGGTTTTTGCGCGGAGGACCTGGCAGCGAGTACTATTTCTCTGCGAACGAGATTGGCCGATAATCAATCAAAAAGAAGCCGGAGATCTCCAACGGATGCAAAATGGGAATAAGGACGGCCAAGAACTCAAAGAATACTATCAAGCTGAGAAATATTGGATTCAGGTCAATAAAGCAGAGGCTAGTTATGGCTTGGGGGATTTCGAAACCTACCGCGTTGCTTTAGCGGAAGCTGAAAAAATCCCACATCATCCCTGGCAAGTTGACAGCTTTCATCAACAAATGGATAAATTAGCAGTCGAATTGAAAAAAGTGGGGCATTTACTTGAACCCAAATGGGAGGCTCCTGATTAATCTATAAAAAAGACTCGATGAATATGAATAATCCTTTATTGGACAAATTTGAAGCACCTTTTGAAACAGCACCATTTAACCAAATCAAGACTGAGCACTTCCTGCCCGCTATCCAAAAGTCAATCGAACTTGCCAAGGATGAAATAAAAGCTATCAAAGCTGCCCCTTTACCAACTTTTGAAAATACCATTGAAGCTTTAGACCGGGCCGGGGAAAAGCTTGGAGTGATTGCAGGAATATTTTTCAATCTGAATTCTGCAGAAACCAATGAGGAAATTCAAAAGCTTGCTAGGGAGATTTCCCCACTTTTGACAGAGCATTCTAATGATATTCTTTTGGACAAGGCACTCTTCGAACGAGTTGAGCAAGTTCATTCTCAAAAAGAGCAGCTTGACTTGAGCCCGGAACAAGAGACGCTTTTGTCAAAGACTTATAAATCTTTTGTAAGAAATGGAGCAAATCTCAATGAGGAAGACTCTCAAAAGCTTCGCAAAATCGATCAGGAACTGGCTCAGCTTTCTCTGAAATTCGGAGAGCATGTGCTAGCTGAGACCAACCGGTATGTACGATTCGTAGAAAATGAATCCGATGTAGCGGGACTTCCGGAAAGTATCAAAGAGGCTGCAGCACAGACTGCTGAAGAAAAGGGAAAAGTAGGACAATGGGCATTTACGCTGGATTATCCATCTTATGTCCCGGCCCTGACTTATTTGAAAAATCGTGAATTGCGTAAAGAACTTTTCATCGCCTACAATACCAAATCTTCAAAGGGAGATGAATTGGATAATAAATCTGTGATAAAGGATATCCTCCAACTTCGCTATGAACGAGCCAAACTACTCGGCTATCAATCACATGCTCATTTCGTGCTGGAAGAGCGGATGGCAAAAACTCCAAAAGAGGTATTGGAGTTTCTGGAAAACTTGCTAGAAAAAGCAAAACCTAAAGCAGAAGAAGATGTATCTGAAGTAGCGGCTTTTGCCAAAAAACTGGATGGAATCGAAAGATTGGAGCGATGGGATTTTGCCTACTACTCCGAGATGCTCAAAAAGGAAAAATATGAGCTGGATGATGAGCTACTCCGTCCCTATTTTCAATTAGAGAAGGTCGTAGATGGAGTATTCCAAACTGCCGGAAAGCTATACGGGATTCAGTTTACACCAAACAAGGACATTCCTGTTTACCATTCAGATGTGACAGCCTATGAAGTCAAAGATCGAGATGGAAAGCATCTAGCTGTATTTTATGCAGACTTTTTCCCTCGGGCTGGAAAGCGAAATGGCGCTTGGATGACAAGTTACAAGGGCCAATATCAATTAGGAGGAAAAGATCACAGACCCCATGTTTCCATTGTCTGCAACTTTACCAAACCAACCAAGACTAAACCTAGCCTCCTGACCTTCAATGAGGTAACGACTTTATTTCATGAGTTTGGACATGCGATGCATGGCATGCTGGCAAAAAGTAATTACTCTTCTCTTTCAGGCACGAGCGTCTATTGGGATTTTGTAGAATTACCATCCCAGATTTTTGAAAACTGGTGCTACGAAAAAGAATGCTTGGACCTCTTCGCTGTTCACTTTGAAACTGGAGAAAAAATCCCTCAAGAATTAATCGATAGAATCAAAAAGGCCGCAAACTTCCAACAAGGCTATCAAACTGTCCGTCAGATCAGTTTTGGACTTTTGGATATGGCGTATCATCATCAGGATCCATCCAAAATCGAAGATATAGCAAGCTTTGAAAAGCATGTAATGGAAAAGACGGACTTGCTACCAAAAGTACCAAACACCCTTATGAGTACGGCCTTTTCACATATCTTCCAAGGAGGCTATTCTGCTGGTTATTACAGTTACAAATGGGCTGAGGTACTAGATGCGGATGCTTTTGAGTTGTTTTTGGAAAAAGGAGTCTTCGATCCTGAGACTGCCGAATCCTTCGCTAAAAATATCCTTTCAGCAGGTGGAACAGAGCACCCTTCCAAACTTTACCAGCGATTTAGGGGAAGGGAACCCAAACCAGATGCCTTATTGAAAAGGGCAGGTCTGATTTAAATAGCAAAACCTAAGCATCATGAATATGAAGAAAAGAGGAATCTGGGTCCCAGCCTACGTAAAGGCACTTTTGGTAATGATTTTCATCATTGTGACGGTTTTCTTTTTAATCGTTGGAAAGAGCATTTTGGTACCGCTGTTTATGGGAGGATTTTTCGCCATTCTCTTCACTCCGATCAGTAATTGGCTCGAGTCGAAAAAAGTCCCTCGCACCCTATCCTCTTTTATTTCTCTTTTGATGATGACGCTCGTAGTCGGAGGACTTTTATATTTCATAATTGGGAATGTAGCTGCCTTCTCTAATGATTTTGATAATGTATCGGACAAAATATCCAACTATGCCCATGATTTAGATGAATGGACGAATTCAACCTTAGGGATGGATTTTGCTATCCAAGAGAAAGCGGATCTCCAATACATCAAAAATATTCTTGACGAGAATAGTTCAAGCATTTCCAATTTTGCGCTGAAAACAGTGGGCTCTTTATCGGGAATTATTTTGATTCCTGTTTTTATGTTTTTTCTGCTTCTCTATCGAGACCATCTAGCGCAAATGATGATTATGATCTATCGCGATCATGATCCTACTCTGGTTAAAATGCGAATTACAAGCCTTCGAAAAGTCATCCAGCACTACATTGTTGGCGTGGGGAAGGTGATGATCATTTTGGCGATCTTGAATGTGTCAGCCTACACCGCTCTAGGAATCAAGCATGCCATTTTCTTCGGGGTATTAGGCGCCATTCTTAACATCATTCCTTACGTAGGTCCTTTCTTTGGAGTACTTCTTCCGATCGTATATTCATTTCTGACCAAAGACAGTCTATTCTACCCGATTGCTGTTTTGGTCATTTATCAGATTATCCAAGTGATCGAGGGAAATTTTCTTACCCCAAAAATCGTCGGAGGGAATGTCAATCTCAATGCCTTTATCACCTTCTTAGGCCTTCTGATAGGCGGAACCATCTGGGGAGTAGCTGGAATGATCTTGGTCATACCTACCCTGGCGATTCTAAGAGAAATATTTGATCTGAGTGAGGAAACAAAGCCGTTCGCATTTATGTTGGGCGAAGATAAAAGTGATAAAAAGGAAAAGCCCAAACCAAAAGATGAGATACCTGCAGATTAGTTTTTTGCTGATAGGATTCCTATTCGCAGTTTCCTGTGACACGGATGAGGATAAAAAAGGTCGTTTTCTACTAAAAGGAAATGAAAAGCTAGATGAAAACGACCCTCGATCTGCCATTCAGTTTTATGCCGAAGCACTTTCAATTGACTCAACTTATGGAGACGCCTGGTACAATAAGGCTATGGCCCATATCCAGCTAGGTCAATTTCAGGAAGCTACATTGGATTTTTCTGAAGCCATTCGATACCTAGAGAAAAAGGATCAAGCCTATTTTCAGAGAGGCCTAGCCTACTTGGATAATGGTGAATTCTACAAAGCAAGAGAAGATGCCCTTTGGATGCAGGAGAATCAGGCGGAGAATTGGGAAGGATTCTTCTTGGGAGGGTTGGTTTTTGAAAAACTCGGTGAGTTTGACAAGGCTATCGATTCCTTTGGGAAAGCCTTAGAGCTAAACCCTGAAAATAGCGATCTGCTCGTGAATCAGGCTACAATTTTTTACTACCAAAAAGACTTTTCAAAAGCTGACTCACTGCTGGATAAAGCCCAAGAAATCAATCCTTTGGAGCCGAATCTTCATAATGTCAAATCGTTGATTGCCTTTGAAAAAGGAAACTACCAAGAAGCTCTTGAGGAGGTGGAGAAAGCTATTTCATTGAATACCTCCCAGCCTTATTTTTATAATAATAAAGGTCTTTATCTCTTGTATTTGGGAGATCTGGAGGAAGGAATAGAGTTTATCAACCGAAGTTTAAAAATGAAAGAGGATAACCCATTTGCTATTCGCAATAAGGGTATTTATTACGTCTTGAAAGAAGATATTATTTCGGCGAGGCAACTCCTAGACCCTCTGTACAAAGACTATCCAGAAATGGAATTATTAGAGGAATATTATCTGAAAGCTCAGAATTGATGGCTTTTTGCGGAAACCACCTCTTTGATTGCCTTCAATAGTTCTGCTGCATCAATCGGCTTCGCTACAAATCCATCAAATCCACTGGATTCAATTCGCTCCATGATTTCAAGTTTTGCTGCGGCTGTAAGGGCTATGATCGGGATATCTTTTATAGCCTTGATGCGCTCAGTAGCTTCAAAGCCATCCATGACCGGCATTTGGATATCCATCAAAATACAATCGTAATTTTTGGATTGAACTGCATCCACTGCCAAGCTTCCATTGGGAACTCGATCGTAGGTGTAGCCCCACTTCTTAATGATTTTGCCCAAGACTAGTGCATTCACATCATTATCCTCCGCCATCAATAGATGCAGCGTAGAAAAATCACGGTTAAATCCATTAAGGATTACCCCTTTTGGAGTTTGGTCTTGATCAAGTTCAAATTCCATATCAAAATAGAAGACAGATCCTTTTCCTACTTCGGACTCCAGGGAAATGTTTGATCCCATGAGTTTCAAAAGTCTTCGGGTTATAGATAGTCCAAGGCCTGTGCCTCCATATTTTGAATTGAAACTAGGCTTGACTTGATCAAAATCGTCAAAAATTCTTTCCTGATGCTCTTTTGCAATTCCTACTCCTGTATCCTGCACCTCAAAATGAATCTTGATTCGATCTCCTTTTTGTCCCAAGAATTTAGCTCTAACATCTACCTGACCTTCATGGGTAAACTTCAAAGCATTGGTAATCAGGTTATTTAGAATTTGAGAAAGACGGGTTTTATCGCTCTTTACGATCACATTGAGATTAGGATCTATATCGAGATTCAATTGATTCTTACTATCTCTAGCGTGGAAAGCAAGTCCTTTCAAGACTTGGTTGATCGTTTCCGAAAGATGGAAAGGAGCATTTTCTATGGATAATTTACCTGCTTCTATTTTTTGGAAATCGAGCAGATCATTGATCATGATGATCAAGTTATCCACTGCAAAACTGATTGTCTGAAGCGTGTTCAACTGGGAATCAGTTGGATTCTCTTGTTTCAACGAATAGACAGATCCCGAAATGGCATTCAAAGGAGTGCGAAGCTCGTGACTAATCATTGACAAGAAGTCTGACTTGATTTGACTCGCCTTTTCAGCAGTTTGACGGGCATCATCCAATTTGGACTCAAACTCTTTTTGATTGCTTATGTCAGTCAGGTAGCCGTACCAAACCATATCCCCATTTTCCAAAACCTGAGGACGGGCTGCTCCCATGACCCATCTGAATCCGCTTGGCTCCTTCTCATCTCTAACTCGGAATTGACACTGCCAAGGCTCCAGCTTACGAGCAGAAGCCACAGTACTCATGACTAGATTTGGAATATCTTTCGTGTGTACCTTAGTAAGGGCTGAGGTGATATCGTTGAATTCTTCGATTTCTGACTCGGATATTCCAAGAACAGATGAAATTCCCTTTGATAAGAATGAGAAATTCATTTTCCCATTTTGATCCAAAACCAACTGGTATAGCCCACCAGGCACTTGTTCGGTCAAGTTGATCAAGAAATTGCTACTCTCCTCTAGGGTTTTCTCAAGAGAACTCTTCTCAGTAACATCTTTGAATGAATATATCCGATAGGAGTCCTTAGCTGTCTGATGCAGCTTACAGGATAATTCCAAAACTACGGATTTACCGTTTGGAAAGCTCGCCTCTCCAAGCCATGGTTTGATTTCATTGCCATCCTGATGAGAGGCAAACCAAGATTGCAATAGACTACATTCTTCAAAAACTTGACAGAGGTCATCCAAACTCTTAATCTCAAAATCTTCAGTATGAAGCAGGTTTGAAAAAATCTGGTTTTGGAAATAAAAGTCTCCGTCTCCTTTTACAACCAAAATAGGCTCGGCTGAAAGTTCGAGGAAGCTTTTGAATAAATCCTTTTCGTCTTCAAGAAGCTTTTGGGAAGTTTCGTCAATCAAGGCACCAACCCAAAGATCCTTTCCATCAGCTCCTTCCTCTTTATTCATCAAAAGACTAAAAAATCGCTGTCCCCAAGCAAATTTCTTTTCTACCTGATCGATGTTGATACTTTCTTCGGAAATGGACTTGATCTTCTCCAAGAGCGACTTTCGATCCTTTTTGGAGGAAATCCCAAATTTTGAGAGGCTTTTTTTATCCCAGTCGATCTTATGTTCAGTAGCATCAAAGTGAAAGGCAACAGCTGGTCCGTGTATAGCCGCCTTTTGCTGAAGCTCCAATTCTTTTTTAATAGCTTCCTTCTCAGCCAAGCTTTCCGATACATCCCGAGCTATCAAATTGAAGTTATTCTCAGAAAACTGAACAGAGAATTCCAAATATCTGAATCGCCCATCTTTTCCTTTGATCTTAGCATGGAAAAAGGTTTCCATTTGCTGAGCTTTCCCCTTTTTCCAAATCTTCCTAACCCTTGTCAGATCATCCGGATGAATCAGGTGGCAAAGATCTCCCTGCAATAATTCCTCCGCATGGTAACCAAGTACAGGAAGTACAGCAGGGTTGAGATAGGTTAAATAGTCATGCTTTCCGACAGCCAATAAATCCAGCTGACGTTTGAAAAATTGCTGAATCTCAGGACCTGAAGGAAGGCCTTTTGCTTTCAATTCCTTGCCTTTGTAGAAAAGGAAATAATTTGTCCCTGCATCCTGTGGCAGTTCCAGCCGAAAAGAAAACTCACGACCATCATGAACCAGCTGAAGCTCCTCTTTGAAAATATAATTGCTAATATCTAAACCCAATCCTATGAGGCTTTTATCATTTAGATGAGAGCCGATAGATTCTTCAAAGGATTTATTGGAGTAGAAAATACTATAAGGATAGGTATCATCAGCCAAAAACACCATCTCTGATGACTCAAAGATGAGCTTTTTGAACGTGCTGTTGATCCCTTTTTCTTTCATTTTTGACAGGATGGACGACTTTAAGGCTAAATTTTCTTGATATGGGTGATTAAAAGCCTAATCGAGCCGTAAACATACAGCAATTTGCATTTCATAGCAAATTTTTTACTTTTCAAATCAAATATTTTTCTAAAAATTTACAAAATATCCGATTTTTGCCCATAAGCGAGTTCGAAAGCCATCCCTAAAGAATCCATCTGTCCGGTAATCAATGCTATATTCCAGTTTTTGCTGTTTGGAAATCAGCTTTCCTATTGTGGTGACCAAGCGATTTTCTATGTCAAAACCTCCTCCTTGCAGTGAAAAAATCGGTTCATTTGACAAGACCAAGTAATATTCACCTGGGTCCAAATCTTCTCCCTGAAGTGGAATATCAACAGCCAAGCGGTAGCGAAGTCTAAATTCTGTAGCTTCTCCATCCGTAAAAGTTTGGTCAGTTCGGAATCGATGAGCAATACGAAAGGTTCTGTTTCTGTCTAGAAAGGCAAATTGCTGAACCACACGAAAAGCATTTGCTCCATCTTGGAATCGATAAAAAATACCACCCGCAACACTGCTGACTGGACTGAGTGACCAACTGTAAAAAGACATCAAGTCAGTCCGATAGTGTCTAAACTGCCAGCGCTCAGACTCCTCATCCAGATTTCTGAAAATTATCTCCTGATTTTCTACTTTGAAGTTTAGCTTTTGTCCATTTTTAAGGCTTTTCGTAGCAGCAAACTCAGGGAAAAATCCAGTAAAAAACACATGTTCTTGGGCCTTTGACAGATTTACAAAACCCAGCATCAATGAAATCAATACTAATTTTCGCATCAAAAAATCAAATTATCCATTATCCTAACTTCTACTTCCTGCTGGGAGATAAATGCGCCGGTGTGATCAAAAAGCCCTTCCCAAAACTTACTAATCTCCCCTTTTAGCTTTCCGGTGTATTCAAGTTCATACCTGATAACTATTCCTTCATTTTCGTCTTCATCAAAAAAATCTTCCAAATCATCGCTTTCACCCGAATATTGAATTTGTAGGCGGTTGATTTTATAATCTTCAAACTCAGACTGTAAATAGTCTGTAATGCTTGCCCGAATAGACTCATCTAGCTCCTCAAAGGGAATTTCAATCTCTACGTCTACAATTGCTCCCAGGGTATCAAATTTTACGCTATGGAATCGTTTACCCCACCAAAACTTTCCCTCATAAGCTCTGCCTTCATTTGAAAACTCCTCATACCATTTTACTTTCTTCTTCCCTTCAAAGGCATCGTTCAGCCAGTCAACAGCAGCCGAAGGGACATCCTTTTTTTTGACGCCCTTCTCTTGTTCGATTTTCTTTTGAGCAAATGAAACTCGAGGGAGGGCAAGGATAAAAACGCCAAGGAGTACTATTCTTAAGATTGGATTTATCATTTTCTCTAAAATAAAAAAACCGTTACCAAAGATTGGCAACGGTTAATTTTTTATAAGGTTTTTAAGCTTAAAGTATTCCTGCCTTGATCAAATTTAAAGCAGAACCTGCCTTAAACCATTCAATCTGACCTTCATTGTAGGTATGATTTACAAGGAACTCATCCTTAGTTCCATCGGCATGAGTTAGAACAACCGTAAGTGGTTTATTTGGTGCAAACTCAGTCAAGCCTAAGATATCAATGGTATCATCTTCCTGAACTTTGTCATAATCAGCTGGATCATCAAAAGTCAAGGCAAGCATTCCTTGCTTCTTAAGATTGGTTTCATGGATTCTGGCAAATGATTTGACCAAAATGGCTCTAACTCCCAAGAATCTAGGCTCCATAGCCGCATGCTCTCTAGAAGAACCCTCTCCATAGTTTTCATCACCAACTACTACAGTTCCGATACCCTCTTCCTTGTAATGCCGTTGTGTTGCAGGTACTTCTCCATATTCACCTGTGATTTGATTCTTAACTTTGTTGGTCTCGTCGTTGTAAGCATTTACAGCTCCGATCAACATATTATTGGAAATATTGTCCAGGTGACCTCGGAATCGCAGCCAAGGACCAGCCATGGAAATATGATCTGTAGTACACTTACCTTTTGCCTTAATAAGCAATTTGAGGCCTTTCAGGTCAGTTCCTTCCCATGCAGGGAATGACTCCAATAGTTGAAGTCTGTCTGATTTTGGATCGACAATTACATCAACTTTAGAACCATCCTCAGCAGGAGCCTGATATCCAGCATCTTCTACTGCAAATCCTTTGGTAGGCATTTCCAAACCTCTTGGCTCATCTAGTCTTACTTCTTTCCCCTCTTCATTGATCAATGAATCAGTCATTGGGTTGAAAGTCAAATCACCGGCAATGGCCAAAGCCGTCACCACTTCTGGAGATGCCACGAAAGCATGAGTATTTGGATTACCGTCTGCACGCTTCGCAAAGTTTCTATTGAAGGAAGTAATAATGGAGTTCTTCTCTTGCTTTTCAGCTCCATGACGTGCCCACTGACCGATACAAGGTCCACAGGCATTTGCAAGGACTACTCCTCCCATTTTACCGAAGGTGCCCAAAAATCCATCTCGCTCTACCGTATATCTTACCTGCTCTGAACCAGGCGTAATGGTAAATTCGGATTTAGCGACCAATTTCTTGTCCACAGCTTGCTGTGCCAAAGACGCGGCCCTAGAAATATCCTCGTAGGAAGAGTTGGTACAAGACCCGATCAAACCTACCTCTAGTTTAGCCGGCCAGTTGTTTTCCTTAACGGCAGCAGCAAACTTAGAAAGTGGCCAAGCCAAATCTGGCGTGAATGGTCCATTGACATGTGGCTCAAGCTCTGAAAGGTTGATTTCAATCAATTGATCAAAGTATTGCTCAGGGTTTGCATATACCTCATCATCTCCTGTCAAGTGCTCAGCGATACCATTGGCCAATTCAGCGATATCAGATCTGCCTGTACCGGAAAGGTAGGCAGCAGATTTTTCATCATATCCGAAAATGGAAGTGGTGGCACCGATTTCAGCACCCATATTACAGATGGTTCCTTTACCCGTAGCAGAAAGAGAGCGGGCTCCTTCACCAAAATATTCTACAATCGCTCCAGTTCCTCCTTTTACGGTAAGAATCCCGGCAACTTTAAGGATTACATCTTTTGCTGACGTCCAACCTGACATTTTTCCGGTCAGCTTCACACCAATCAATTTTGGAAATTTCAGTTCCCAAGGCAAACCAGCCATCACGTCACAAGCGTCTGCACCACCTACACCGATCGCGACCATACCTAGACCACCAGCATTAGGTGTGTGAGAATCTGTTCCAATCATCATGCCTCCCGGGAAGGCATAATTTTCTAAAACCACCTGGTGAATAATACCGGCTCCTGGCTTCCAAAAACCAATTCCATATTTATTGGATACAGAGGCCAAAAAATCATAAACCTCTTTGTTTTTATCGTTTGCTTTCTGGAGATCTTTCGCTGCACCTACTTCCGCCTGAATCAGGTGGTCACAGTGAACTGTAGAAGGTACAGCTACCTGGTCTTTACCAGCTTGCATAAATTGCAAAAGGGCCATCTGTGCAGTGGCATCCTGCATAGCTACTCTATCGGGCTGAAAATCCACATACGATTTTCCCCGCTCGTAGGCTGCCGTGGCTGGCCCGTCAGAAAGGTGAGAATACAAGATTTTTTCAGTCAAAGTCAAGGGTTTCCCTACAGCCTTACGAGCTGCAGCAATACGCTCCGGATACCGGGCATATACCTCTTTGATCATTTCAATATCAAAAGCCATTTAATTGGATTTTAGGTGGATAAAAGGTTCTAAATTATTAGAGCAAATATAGGAATTTAGGTCAAAAATCGGAAACCAACCAAATAGCGAAAGAAGCTGTCTATCCTTATTTGAAACCAATCCAAAGAGTGCCGCTCATTGGTTTTTAGGAGAAAAAGAAGAAAAGGCAAAATATCAGGTAAATGAACCCTCCCAGAAAAAGCCAAGCCGTATATCGAATCAATTGAGATGCTTTGATTCCCGTAATTGCCAATAGTGGCAATGCCCAAAATGGTTGAAGCAAATTACTGATTTGATCTCCGTAGGCAAAGGCTAGGATACTCTTCGCAGGATCAATCCCTAAGGCCTGAGATGCCTGCATGATGATCGGGCCTTGAACAGCCCACTGCCCGCCACCCGATGGGATCAAAAGGTTGACAAAGGCGGCTGAAAATAAGGTAAATACACCCAAGAGATCGGAATTTGCATTATCTACAAAAAGAGAGGCCAATAAATCAATCATGCCTGATTGAGTCACCATTCCCAAGATTCCAGCATAGAAAGGAAACTGTATAAAAATATCTGTGGCGCTTTTGATTCCTTCCCCCACCGCTTCACTGAAGCTATTCAAGTCTCGATAGACGAAAAGTGTAAAACCGAAAAGCAGAAAATTCACCAAGTTAAGGTTTAGAAAACCTAATCCAGAACCTGATTCAGACCATATCATGGAAATGAAAACCAGTAGAAAAAGGAGACCTACTATCATGCCTTTGGACAGGAAACCTCCCACCGGAATAGGACGGAGAGGATGGCTATATTTTGGTTTTTCTACAGTTTGATTTTTTGAATTGAGCCATAGAAGTATGAAAAGAAAAACCACCACCAAACCTCCGGTAATCAGCAAATTTTCTAAAGAGAAAATGGTTCGGTCTACTGTCACTTGACCGATGGAATCACTTAAAAAATGATCTTCCTCCGCTACTTTTAAGGTAGCTGACCCTGAAAGACCTCCGTGCCAAACTGCCATTCCCAGGTACCCGGCCGATGCTAAAAGTGCAGAATTACAGGCTATGGATTTTTCTTCCATCGCCAATGAAACAAACCTCGCCAACAACGCTCCGACGACAAGACCAAAGCCCCAGTTTAGCAATCCAGCGCCCATGGTAATTAGGGCCGTGAATAAAACAGCCTGAAGAGAAGTATTGGGTATTTTGGATATTTTCTTTAAAAACGAATGAACTGGTTTAGCCAAGGCCAAGGCATAGCCAAAAACCAAAATAATCATCATTTGAAGGGTGAATTCCAAAAGACTAAAAAAACCATCCTTCCAGGAAAATACGGTTTGCTGAATGCTTGAAAGAAAATCATTCCCATTTTTCAGCGACAGGATTACTGCCCCAGCAAACACAAAAACTGTCAAAATAAGTACGATGTCAAAGGGGCTTGGGAAAGGGAAGCCTTTTGTGTTTTTTTTCAATACCAAATAGTTTCGGAGTTAGGAATATTTACTGTAATATTAGCTGATAATCACTCAAAACAAAAAGGAAAGGGTTCCCCAAGACGACCTAAATCGATGGATTTTAGCTTTAATGCATTTTCTGTTTCCTTGATAATCAGCAGCTTGGCTGTAATGGGTATATCGGCTTCAATCGCATTTCGATTGGATACCACTACCCGATGGATAGCCATGACCATGTTCTTCATCACAGTTTGGGGATTTTTTTATGGGTTGGAACTTGCATCCACCACTTTAAAGGACATGTTACTCTGGATCAATTTTGAGTATATCGGAATCTCTTTTGCCCCTGCGTTGTGGCTGATTTTCACCTTGAAATATACCGGATATCGAAATTGGGCAAAGCCACCGGTGCTGATAGGTTCATTTACAATTCCAGCAATCACACTTTTAATGGTTATTTCAAATGGACTTCATGGACTTTATTATGAAAAAACGTTTCTAGTCCTCGACGGTCCTTTTCCTGTCATGGGAATGGAGAAAGGGCCTTACTACATCATTCATGTAATTTACTCCTACGCTGCATTCTTACTTGGAACGATAATTCTTTGGAGGCGCTTCGAAAAAGCTGATCCACTATTTAAGAATCAGACAAAACTCCTGATCGCTGCGGGTGCTTTTCCAATAGTTTTCAACCTCTTTTATCAGACAGGCGTAATCAAGCCTTTTGGCTATGTGGATTTAACCCCCTTTGCCTTTTTATTTACTTATTTGGTGTTAGGGATAGCAATTCTACGATATGGGCTTTTCAGTATCAAGCCCATTGCACAAGGCAAAATCATGGAAGCGCTGACGAAAGGCGTGCTGGTATTTAATAGCTCCAATAAAGTGGTTGATTTTAACCCTACGGCTAGAGCCTTCTGTGCTGAACCTAAGAAAATTAGAATTGGAGCTACTCTTGAGAGTATTTTCTGGAAAGAAAAAGCAATCCTTGAGCTATTCAATAGTTTTGAGCAAAAGTCTATCGTCCACAAACCAAGCTTCGGCGATACAACAATCCGAGTAGAAATAATTCCTATCAGAGATAAGGAAATGGATGACTTGGGAAATATCCTACTGATTGATGATATCACAGAAGAGATCAAAACCAATCAGCAATTACAGAAGCAGAAAGAAGATCTTCAGCAATTGAATGATTTGAAAGATAAGTTTTTTAGTATCATATCTCATGACCTAAAGGGCCCCATCTTCGGAGTCAAGGAACTTGTTCATATGACACAAACTGGCCTCATCAGTCAAGAAGAATTTCTAGAGATGATGCCTGAAGTGTCTAAAAATATGGAGCAGGTCGCCATTTTACTGGAAAACTTGCTGGCTTGGGCTTCCAGTCAGATTCGTGGTGAACAGGTAGATATTCAGCAGTTTGACATATTGCCACTCGTCAACCAGCAAAAGAAACTTTTGAGTCGCCTAGCAGAGGACAAGAAAGTCAAAATTGAGATAGATATCGAAGAGTCAATAAGAGTCTCGGCGGATCGAAATATGATTGATTTGGTGCTCCGAAACTTAATAACCAATGCCATAAAATTTTCTCGGGCGGGAGATCGAATTTTATTAAGTGCTTCCAGAGAAAAATACCAAGCAAAAATCTGTATCAAGGATTCTGGAGTTGGAATCAGCAGAGAGAATATTCAAAAGATTCAACAAGGTGAATCCTTCACTACCCGAGGTCTAAATAATGAGACTGGAACCGGTCTGGGATTAGTTCTTGTCAGAGAATACATTTTTAAGAACAAAGGAAAACTTGAAATCGAAAGTGAAGAAGGCAATGGGAGTACTTTCTGTGTGTATTTACCGCTAGCAGATTAATTCAATCTACAGGCTGAGTAAAAACTTCAGTGTATCCTCGCCATCAGCGTAATCTTCCGGACCTGGACTCTGAGCTTTCCCGAAAGGTATGGCTCCTTTAAAAACTTCCGTATTCCCTACGACGCATTGAATTTTATCCAACTGACTGGAAATAAGCCGATCCAATTCCTCCATCCCATCATACACATCATAAAACAGCACCGAAATAGGTGATACTAGTTGTGAATCCTGCTTCAGAAGTAGAAATCCATTATCAAGGTGAGGCTCATTATTGACCAAATAGATGGATTTATTGTATTCATAATTATTATGGTACTTGTGATGGTCAGCAACAGATGCATACACCTCCCAGAGCCCAAGCACCCTCTCAAGAATGTCATCATTAGGAACAAAAACCTTAGATACATTTCTACATCCCAGTCCAAAATATAAAAACACATCTTTACCCAAATCCAGAATCTCCTGATCAGTTTCTTGACCAGTCAATATGGCCACAGAAGTCCTGTTCTGACGGATAAGAGATGGATATTTCCCAAAATAATAATGAAAGTATCTAGAGGAATTATCACTGCCCGTAGCGATGTAAGCATCCTTTGCTTTAAGCATCTCAGATATTTGAATATTGGACTCGAAGGAAGGCTCTAAAATGATGAGTTGATCAATCAGCCACTTCATCAAAACCGTGTCAGCAGAACTAAGCTTGGCACTGATTGTCTGACCTGATAGCAAGACGCAGGCTAAATCATGAAAACCGACTGCCGGAATATTACCTGCCATCAAAACTCCCACATCTTTGGATGCTCCCTCTGTCGGAAGGTTATATTTTTCCAACCAAGCCCGAATTGACTTTTCCTCAAGCATAAAGGCTAAGCCTTCGAAAGCCCGTTTACAGTTTTCCAGCGTAAACCAATTGTTTTGATTTTGCGCTCGGTAAAACAATTCGTTTTCTTCTTCTTTAAGTAAATCTTTGATTTTGTGTCCTAGTTGGACAAAGGCTTGGATACGTCTTTCTGGAGAAATCATCTTACAAATTTACCAGATTGCGGTAAACTGGATAGAATTATTTTAAATTAGTTAGCATGACAACTTTTTTTTGTGGGTCTGTGTTTCCCTTGTTAATTTTGGGAATAAATTTCGATTAATATGGCAATTATGATTACGGACGAGTGCATCAACTGTGGTGCCTGCGAGCCAGAATGTCCAAATACAGCAATTTATGAAGGTGGAGTAGAATGGACTTGGGGGGGAGGAACTTCTCTCAAGGAAGTGACTTTACCAGATGGCACTGTAGTAGATGCTAATGAAAAGCAAGAACCTGTCTCAGATGAGTTCTACTACATCGTCACTGAAAAATGTACCGAGTGCAACGGTTTTCATGAGGAACCTCAATGTGCGGCGGTTTGCCCTGTGGACTGTTGTGTAGACGATCCTGAGCACCGAGAGAGCGAAGACGAGCTCTTGGCCAAGAAAGCATTTTTGCATGCAGAATAAGGGGAGGCTTAGCCTCCTTTTTTCATTTGTTTCTGATAAACAGCAGTTTATTGCCTTTTTTTGACCATTTCTAAAAAATTTTTACTTCAATCCTTTGAAAACTAGGAAGGCTTTTGCCTATCTTAGTTGCAAATAAATACCCAGCACCAAAAAATTAATTGAATTGTGGAAGATCGAAGAGGTTATGATCGGGAAGATATTTTCTCGAAAAAAGTAAAAGCAGGTAAACGTACTTATTTTTTCGACATCAAAAGTACCAGAGGAAATGATTATTACCTGACTATCACTGAAAGTAAGCGAAAAACAAACGGAGATTCTTTTTCTTACGAAAAACACAAAATCTTTCTTTACAAGGAAGATTTTTTCAAGTTTGCAGAAGCGCTCAACGAATCTATAGAGCATGTAAAAAATGAACTTCTCCCAGATGTGGATTTTTCTCAGTATGAAAACGAAGAAGAGGAAAACAGCTATCGGGATGAACTCCGATGGGAGTAACTTTCGACTGAGTTTGTTTCAAAATTTGAAATAGTATATTAGAGGAGGCTTTGGCCTCCTTTTGTGTTGTATGCAGCGTTTTTTTATATATCTGATTTTATTCATTGCAGTCTTTCTGCTTTTCGGTTGGTATTTCTCCAATATCACCCTCTACTTGATTTTATCCCTTATCCTGGCAGCCTTACTGAGACCTCTTACCAATCGGCTCAACGACTTCCATGTCATGGGACAGCATATCCCAAGATGGACCGCTATTTTGGTTTCTTACATCGCCATTATTTTATTTTTAGTATCCATCGGACTGCTATTTTTCCCACTCATCAATAATCAAATCTCCATCCTGAGTTCGCTTGATTATGAAGAACTCTACGAACAGGCCAAGATCCCTATTTCGAGGCTGGAAGACTGGCTGATCAATTACCAATTGATAGATTCTCCTCGTGGTGAGTTATTTGATCAGATTCAAAAAACCCTGCTAGAAACCATTGCAGGGATAGATGTAGGAAAATTCATCAGCTCGATTATCAATACGGCAAGTAGTCTATTTATTGGACTTTTAGCAGTTGCCTTTATCACTTTTTTCCTTTTGTTAGAAAATGGACTTTTCAGAAGAAATGTACTGAACCTCATACCGAATCCATACTTTGAACTTTCTGTAGCCACTTTTACTAAAGTCGAAAAGTTACTATCAAATTACCTGACAGGCCTATTTATTCAAGTCATAGTGATTTTTTCGATAGCAAGTCTAGGGCTCACTTTTGCAGGAGTAGAATACGCACTGACTATAGCCCTTTTTGCTTCAGTAGCTAATTTGATCCCATATGCAGGCCCGATTTTAGGTGCAAGTTTTGGAATAATCGTAGGAATATCTACCGGAGACTACGCAGGAAGTACAGAGATCAATTATCTCATTTTCAGGATCTTATCTGTGTTTGCCGTGGTTCAAATTACGGACAACATACTTTTACAACCGCTGATTTTCTCAAAATCCGTCAAAGCGCATCCCCTTGAAATATTTGTTGTTATCTTTGCCGGAGCAAAAATAGCCGGGGTTCTGGGGATGATTTTCGCCATTCCTGTTTATACGATTTTCAGGGTTTCGATCATGGAATTCTACCAAGGCTATCGCTCCTATCAAATATTCAAAATCAAATCCTAGAATAAATGGCATTACAATGTGGCATTGTAGGACTACCCAATGTAGGTAAGTCCACTTTGTTCAACGCACTCTCGAGTGCCAAAGCCGAAGCGGCAAATTTCCCCTTCTGTACCATCGAACCAAACGTCGGAGTAGTAACTGTTCCAGATAAGCGACTCAATGTACTTGAGGAGCTTGTTAATCCTCAGCGTGTATTGCCTACGGTAATTGAGTTTGTCGATATAGCGGGCTTGGTAAAGGGTGCGAGTAAAGGTGAAGGATTGGGCAATAAATTCCTGGCAAATATCCGTGAAGTTGACGCGATCATTCATGTGATTCGATGCTTCGAAGATGAAAACATTGTCCATGTAGCCGGTAGCGTTGATCCGATTTTTGACAAGGAAGTCATTGATACAGAGCTCCAATTAAAGGATTTGGAATCCATCGCAAAAAAAATTGCCCGGATCGAAAAGGTAGCCAAATCCGGTGATGCCAAAGCGAAAAAAGACCTAGAAATACTTCTAAAATTCAAAGAAGGACTAGAAAGCGGCTTAAATGCTCGGGCAATCGAAGTTGAAAAAGAAGATTTGGAAGCAGTCCGTGATCTTCACCTACTGACCATCAAGCCGGTTCTCTATGTAGCCAATGTAGATGAATCCAGTATTCTCACAGGTAACAAATACGTAGAAACACTTCGAGAAAAGGTAAGTGAAGAAAATGCTGAAGTCATTGTACTCTGTGCAGCGATTGAATCACAAATTGCAGAATTCGATGATCCTGAAGAAAAGTCTCTTTTCTTATCTGAATACGGTCTAGAAGAAAGCGGACTGAATAGACTCATCTCTGCCGCTTATTCACTTTTGGATTTGATCACTTATTTCACAGCTGGCCCTCAGGAAGTACGCGCCTGGACCATCAAAAAAGGCTGGAAAGCACCACAAGCTGCAGGAGTAATCCACACTGATTTTGAGCGTGGATTTATCAAGGCAGAGGTAATCAAACTAGCCGATTACCAGCAATTTAAGTCCGAGGCTGGATGTCGTGAAAACGGGAAAATAGCCATTGAAGGGAAGGAATACGTCGTAAAAGATGGAGATATAATGCATTTTAGGTTTAATGTTTAACATTTTTTCAAAAAAAATTGTACTTTTGCCTTGCTTATCCACCCAAAATTGCGTTTAGTATTTTATAAATAATTGTCTCATTTATTTTTAAAACATCGTGAGAGTTAGATTAATATTTTCCTTAAAAAACAAAGGCTCCTATTTGCCTTTCCACCACCAGTACATCTTGGCCCAATTTCTAAAAGGCCTAATTGTCAAAGGTGGTCGAGAAGAATTCTTCAATTACAATTACTTCAACTTCTCTGGACTGAAAGGTCAGACCAAAGTAAGTAGAAGTGGACTGCACTACTATTCCAGTCTGGTCACCCTAGTCCTCTCCTCCCAAAGTGAGGATTTTATGGACTACCTGCTGGAGCAAGTTTTCGCTACTCCAAAAATTGAATTGGGAAATCTCATCTTATCGCCAGAATACACTGAGCTCGAAAACGAACCAGAGCTAGAGACTTCAAATAAGTTTGTGTGTATTTCTCCTCTTGTATTGATCACCCCTGCATTCAATGAGGAAATTGGCAAGAGATTCATCAGCCCTGACAGTGACGAATTCTCTGATCTTCTATACGAATCAACATTGACTCGAATGGAAAGATCAGGTTGGTATACGCCAGAGCAAATGGAGTCCTTCTACAAGTTTCAAGTTGTACCAGACATGAACTACGTAAACAAGCTGAAAGAACAGCAGAAAAAGTTTGCGAGGATTTATTCTGTGTATGATATGGATGTAAAATACGAAGTGAGAGGATACACCCTACCATTCACCTTGTATGCTGCTCCAGAAGTTCAGGATTTTGTTTTCAAGTGCGGACTTGGAGCATTTACTCACAAAGGATTTGGTATGCTAGATTTGGCCAATCATCCTTCAGGCACTCGTACCACCACTTACAAATTCAAGCGTGAGGGTTTTGTTCCTTACCGACCTACAGAAAGAGTTAGACAGAATGTGGCTCCATCTGAAGAAGGTGAAGAGGAAAACACTCAAGAAAGCGACGATTAAAATAATCGAATCCCCAATCTCAACAGGTTGGGGATTTTTTTTGGCTAAAATGGAAATGTCAGCAAAGAGTGCTGACTGACGGTGTAAAAATCTCTCCACACCCGATTCAACTCCGAATTTGGATCAGCTGCATGTAAACCTGCAAAAGGAAAAAGTGATGCATTACTTTCCCTGCAGAATTGAGTCATAGTCCGACAGATCCGACTTAAAGACTCCAAGCTAGACTCACTTATAAATCCTGAATTACTGAGTTCGGATTCGGCTTGGTCCACGCTAGAGTAGAATTCGGATCGAATTAAATCCAATTGCTCCGCGGTTTTTTTAGCCTTTTCCTCAAAGAATTCAATTTGCTTTTGATTGAATGGCTTGAGTTCATGTCTATACCAAAAAGACTCATTTATCAAAGATTGAAGGTGCTGTGTGATTCCAAGGATGTTGGCTGAAAGTGTAGCCTCCGCAAATTGCAAAAAAGGAAACCGGTAGATTGGGTTTTCAAGCTTAACCTGATCAGGTACAATTTCAAAGCATCTAGCTCTTGGAACTTTCAACCCTTTGGCTGAAAAGGCATGGCTCCCTGTAGCAACCATTCCCATATATTTCCAACTGTCCAATATCTCCACCTCCGCTCTTTTCAGGAGAAAGGCTTTTACGATAGGAGCTCCATTTTCTGATACGATTGGTTTTCCCTTTTCATAAATCTCACAATTGGCTGTGAAAAGCGTGGCATGAGTAGCTCCGGATGCATAAGTCCATTCCCCAGTAATTTCAAATCCATTAGGCACTAATTCAGCTTTTCCTCCTACAAACCCACTACCAGCCAAACAGACTTTGGGATTATCGAATACCTCATTTCTCAGCTGCTCTTCCATGAAACCGACAAACCAACCTGCTCCTGCACAAAGAGTCACCGTCCAACCCAAGCTTCCGTCCATCTTGGCTAGTCGCTCTTCTATTTTTAAAGCTTCTGTTAGACCCAATTCCAAGCCATCAAGATCTTGGGGAACAAGGAGTTTAAACCACTTCTGAGCATAAATTTCTTCAAGCCATTCCGGCAGAAGTGACCCAAGATTCTCAGCTTTTTTCGCCTGTTCGGCGGAAAATATATAATCCATTTCCTTCCAAAAATTAGCAATCAGGCTTCATTTTAAACATTTTGCCTATTACCGTGTTTAATAGTTATGAAATCCATCTTAAACACTGAAGGTAGAATATCAAGAAGAAAATATTTAAGCCTTTTCATCTTTTTTTATTTTGTGAATCTAATCTGTTTAGCCAAAGCTTTCGAAGCTTATCAATTGGAAGCTTGGATTTCCTTTTATGCTTTTGGGACTCTTCTCATAGCATCGATCGTTTTACTCTTAGTTCAAGCTATTCGAAGATTGCATGATATCGGGCTAGATTGGAAATATTCCCTATACCTGTTAATTCCACCGCCCGTCAACTTTTTCGGGTTCGTATGGCTAGCTTGGGAAAAAGGTGAAAAAGGACCAAATCAATATGGTCCTGATCCAAGGAAAACCGACGTAGTCTAGCTTGTCATTTCAAATTAATGCTAGCTAAAGCTTAGTGCATTTTAGTTTTTTTGGCCGGCGAGCCATTCCATAATTGTGACTGGCTTTCCGTCCATCATTACTTGAGAGCCATCAAAGTCTGTTCTTGCAGTATTTGCATGAGAATAGATCCAAGACCAATGGCCATTATAGCGAAAATCCTCTCCGCCAAAGAAGCCGGTAATATCGGTTACATTGTCATAGTAAGAGAAAACTACATTTTTTGCTCCGGCATCTTTTAGTCTTTTAAATAGCGGTACGACAGTTTCGTCTGGCTTGGTCGTCTGATCATCTTTCGAATGAACAAACCAGATGGGAACATTCTTAATTTCTTTGATTTGCTGATCGCTAACAAACTCATTGTGGTAAGCTAGGGCACTGATATATCCTGCAGCAAAGTAATCCGGATGCTCCAAAATCAGCTTTAAAGACATATATCCGCCATTTGAACATCCACCTACGTAGATTCGAGAGGCGTCGATAGAAGGATTATTTTTTACAAAATCATCAATCAATGCAAAAAGTGCTTCATTGTAAATATCGTTCGTCTGACCTCGGGTCATCCCTTCTGAAGCCTGCATCCAAAAAGTAGGAGCCTGCGGAACCAACACAGCCGCCCCACCAAAAAGCGCTTGAATCTCAGGAGATGCATAGTTAAAAGCCTTATTTCCCATGAGTGCAATGGTGGGATCAGTTCCTCCTTCCCCACCTCCGTGCAGCCAGATAATCAGTGGGATCTTTCCCTCCACTTGCTCTGGTATCCAGGAGGCATAAGAAAGAGTAGTCGATAGATGTGTAAACTGACCTTCGAGGTCAAATTCATCTACAATTGGTCTTATCCTTTCCGACTCATTATTCCAAATAGTGCCACTTGGCTGATGAATGATTTGAAGCTGATAATCAATCCAAAAATTCCCCCCCCTATTTCCCACTCTCATATATTGAATGGGTGACCCTAAAGGCATATTTGGAGCGACTGTTAGTACTAGAGTAAGATGCTTACCTTCTTCTAGTCGATTTCCTTTGGCATCAGAAGGATAAGACAGGATAATATTTCGCTTTCCATAACTCTGAGTAGGTGGGATTTGACCATCCGTCGAACTTCGAGTTACAAAAATCTCAAAATCATTAGCCTTATAGTTTTCTGGACTTTCATCCAATGGCAAAATCACTTTACTGACAGCCGGACCCCAATCAAAGCCATCAATAATGATTGAATAATTCTTAGTCTCGGTACTTTTTTGGGCTTTGGCTAAAAAGGCCGTGCAGGAAAAAAGGACGAATAGAACGAGGAAGAGTGGTTTTTTCATGATTGGGTTATCGGATAATTTTTAGACTTTTTATCTTATTGTTTCAAAATGAAAAAATAAAATGATAAATCAAATCATTTTTTTTCAGCCAAAGCTGAATACAACCCAAAACACCTTTATCCTTACTTCAGCCTATCTCATTTCTCTTCAAAGCAGCTACTGCATAATCCACCGCACGCGCTGTCAAAGCCATGTAGGTGATGGATGGGTTCTGAGTGCCAGTGGAAGTCATACAAGCTCCATCTGTCACAAAAACATTAGGTGCCAAGTGCATTTGATTGAATCCATTCAAAAGTGAAGTTTCAGGATCTCGACCCATTCGAACTCCGCCCATTTCATGAATGTCCAAACCTGGGGATTGCTTGCTATCAGATTTACGGATATTGAAGCATCCTGCCTTACTGAGCATCTCTTCGCCCTGTTCCAAAAAGTCTTTTAAAAGCAATTCGTCATTTTCATCGTAATCCACAGACACTTTCAGCAGAGGAATACCCCATTCATCTTTTTGATCTTGGCTGAGTGATACAAAATTGCTTTCTTTTGGAATAGTCTCGCCCTGCATCATCATAAAAACATGCCATGGTCCTGGCTTTGCACTTGCTTCCTTAAATTCAGCTCCAAAATTCATATCACCGGCACCTCCCCAGCCACCTCTTCCTGCGGAGTAAAAACTCATATACCCTCGCTGGAAATCCATTTCTTGCTTATGCACATTTCGAAAGTTGGGAAGCATCACAGCTGTGGGCCTACGTCCGAAATAATATTTATCCTCAAAACCTTCGAAACCAGCGCTGAGGGAACCACGGTAATTATGAAAAGCAATATACTTTCCCAATATTCCCGAATCATTTCCCAAGCCATTTGGAAATCGACTCGAGGTACTGTTAAGTAAAATAAGGTTGGTATTAAGTGCCGAAGCGTTTAAAAAAATGACTTTAGCAAAATACTCAGTTGCTTCTTTAGTGACACGATCAATGACTCTTACCCCTGTGACTTTATCCTTTTTTTCATCCCAAATGAGCGAATGTACCACCGAGTCGGGCCGCAGAGTCAAATTTCCTGTTTTTGCAGCGGCTGGTAAGGTGGAAGAATTAGAGCTGAAATAACCTCCGAAAGGGCATCCTCGATAGCATTGATTTCTGGCCATGCATTGACCCCTACCCTGCTGCAGGTGGACATCGTTAGGTTGAGTCAGGTGCGCACAGCGTCCAATAATAAATTTACGGTCTCCGTAAGCTTTCAAAATGCGCTCTTGAATCTCCTTCTCTACGCAATTCATTTCCCATGCTGGTAAAAACTCTCCATCGGGCAAGGTATCCAGCCCCTCATAGCTTCCCGAAATCCCAACAAAGCGCTCTACATAACTATACCATGGAGCAATATCCTCATAGCGAATGGGCCAATCAACTGCAAAGCCATCTCGACCAGGCCCTTCAAAATCATATTTACTCCACCGCTGTGTCTGCCTTGCCCAAATCAGGGACTTTCCACCCACTTGATAGCCCCTTACCCAGTCGAAAGGCTTTTCCTGTACGTAGGGATGATCTTGATCTTTGACAAAAAAATGAGCTGTATCTTCTTTGTATGCATAGCAGCGATTGACGACAGGATTCGCTTTCTTATCTTCCAAAGGGATTTGATTGCGATGAGGCATTTCCCAAGGAGCCGCCGTCATGGTAGGATAATCTTTTAGATGTTCGACCTGCCTACCTCTTTCAAGAACCAGCGTCTTTAAACCTTTTTCACAAAGTTCTTTTGCAGCCCAGCCTCCGGAGATGCCAGAACCGACAACAATCGCGTCATATTGATGAGAATTCATAATTGAAAAATAAGCGATTCTTTTCTGACTTTTATAAAAATTTTAAAAAACCTCTCCAGGTCTTGATCAGAAATAAGAAACAGCTGGGTTTTCTAGGAATCAAAACCTCCTCGAATCGTATCGGCTATTTCCCCTAGTTCTTCCTGACTTAACTTCAATTTCGGGCGAGTGAAATTAATATCATCCATGGTCTTGAGAGGAACTAGATGAATATGAACATGAGGTACTTCCAAACCTATCACAGCAACACCTATTCGTGTACATTTGATGGTTTTATCCATTGCTTTTGCCACTTTTTGGGCGAAAAGATGAAGCGCTGTAAGGTCTTCAGAAGCCATATCGAAGATATAATCGACCTCCTTTTTTGGGACTACCAATACATGTCCTTTCACCAAGGGCATAATATCCAAAAAAGCGATGTTATTTTCGTCTTCAGCGATGATATGTCCAGGGATTTCCCGGTTGATGATTTTTGTGAAAATGCTTGCCATAGCATCAAAAATAAAAAAATCCCGAGGATTTCCCGGGATTGATCGAAAAGATAAATGTTGAATAATCCTTAGTACGAGATATCCAGGATTTCAAACTGCAACTTTCCAGCAGGGGCATTGATTTCTGCAATCTCGCCTTTTGATTTTCCTACCAAGCCTTTTCCAAATGGTGAGGCAAGGGAAATCTTTCCTGCTTTCAAATCAGCTTCCTCCTCAGACACCAAGGTGTAAGTCACCGTCATTCCGTTTTTTACGTTCTTGATCTTGACGGTACTCAATATCCCCACCTTGGATTGATCCATTTTGGAATTGTCCAGTACACGGGCATTTCCTACTACTGCTTCAAGCTTTGCAATCTTCAATTCCAACAAGCCCTGTGCATCCTTTGCCGCATCATATTCGGCATTCTCTGACAAGTCACCTTTGTCTCTTGCCTCAGCAATCTGCTTAGCGATATCTGCTCTTCCTTTTGTCTTCAACTCCTGAAGTTCATCCTTCAGTTTCTTCAGACCTTCTTCGGTATAATATTGTACTTTCGACATAGTTAGCGATTGTTAGTACCTGCTAAAAAAGAAAGTAACGGTCGCGCAGGAGAGACCGTTACTTTTTTAAGCTTGGCTTTATTTCTTTACAAAAGTAAGAAATCCCCCTATAGATACAAATTTTAGGTTTTAAGGTTCAAATTATTTTCATCGATCATCCAAATGCTTTTTTGATTTGCTTGACCAGCACCTCATTGATCTTTTCATAGGATTCAAAAGTCCATCCAGCCACATGAGGTGTAAAAATCACATTTTCGCGATTAGCGAGCTTTTCAAATTCAGCCTTCTGTTCTGGACTAAAGCGGTTGAACTTTTCATTCTCGAGCACATCTAGCACCGCACCTTTCAATATCCCGGCATCCAGCGCTTGGTTCAATGTCTCAAAACTTATCACCTCTCCCCTAGCCGTATTGATCAACCAAAAAGGTTTGGCAAAGCTTTTTAATTCATCAAAAGTGAAAAAATTCCGGGTTACCTCTGTCAAAGGAACATGCAAGCTCAAAATATCTGCTTCAGCCTTCAGTTTTTCCCAGATTACTTCCTGGACCAAATTATCTTCAAAATCCTTTTTGTACTTATCGTAGGCTAAGACATCCACTCCAAATCCTTTCAGCCTTTTGGCAAATGCTCTTCCCATATTTCCATAGCCCATGATCCCTACGGATTTTCCTTTGAGTTCATAGCCACGGTTGCCTTCCCGGTCCCAGATTCCTTTCCGCACCTCCTGATCACTTTTGATAAGATGATTCATAAGCGCCAAAAGTCCCCCTATCGCATGCTCTGCCACAGCATCCCGATTGCCTTTGGCAGCATGAAAAAGCTGTATTTCATTTTCCGCCAAATATTCCAGATCAATTTGGTCCAGGCCTGCCCCTGCACGGGCAATAAACTTAAGGTTATGAGCTTTTTCCAAAAGATCTCTATCCATTGGAGTTTTGGACCGAATGACCAAACCCTCGTACAAAGGGAGGGCTTCCATAATCTCTGAGCGGGTAATATCGGGCCTATAATCTGCCTGATGGCCTTCCTTCTCCAGCAAAGGGATGATGCTGGAGTGCATTTTATCGATAATAAGTATTTTCATTCTAAAGATTCAAGAGTAACATCGCGATCCCAAAATAAACGGTTAGACCTAGCAAATCATTTGTGGTAGTGATGAATGGTCCGGATGCAATTGCTGGGTTGATACCAAAATGATTTAAAATCAGAGGTGTGACAGTTCCCATAAATGAAGCCAGAAGGACGACGCAGAAAAGTGCCACTCCCACGGTAATTCCGAAAATCGGTTCGAATCCATAAATGAAAACCACTACCAAAAACACGAAAAAAGCTAGTAAAACTCCATTTAGAACAGCGACCAGAAAGCCTTTAATAAAACGCTTTAAGGGCGTATCATCAAAAACTGACTTAGATGCCAAGGACTGTACGATAAGAGAGGATGCCTGTATGCCTACATTCCCCCCTGTAGCTGCTACGAGTGGAATAAAAGATGCTAATGCGATGTATTTATTCAATCCATCTTCAAAAAAGCCGATAATTCTAGCACCTAATAATCCTCCGATTACTCCGATTAGTAGCCAAGGAAGACGGGCTTTGGTAATCATAAAAATGGAATCAGACTCTTCAATATCGCCTGAAATACCTGCCATGGCCTGAATATCCTCCTCTGCCTCCTCTTGTACTACGTCCAAGATATCATCAACAGTAATTCGTCCGACCAATTTGTTTTTGGCATTGACGACAGGTACAGACTCGAGGTCATACTTTCGCATGATACCAGCAACCTCCTCCTGATCCATATAAGTAGGAACAGAAATCACTTCTGGTTCATAAATATCTTCAATCCGAGTATTTTCTCCGGCAAGAATTATTTTCTTGAGCGAAACACGGCCAAGCAACTGCTGTCGGTTATTGACTACATAAATCGAAAAAATCTTCTCTACATTTTCGGCCTGCCTTCTTATTTCATTGATGGTCTGAATGACATTCCAGTTTTTATTGGCTCGGATAAATTCCTTTGCCATGATACCACCGGCAGTATCTTCTTCATATCGCAGAAGATCAAGTACCTGATCAGACTTTAGCCTGTCCTGAAAATAGGCAATGACCTCTTCACGTTCCCGCTCACCCAGTAAATTAAGTAAATCCGCCGCATCATCAGAATCCATCAATTCGATGAATGAGGCGATCTCTGGATTCTCCAGTTCACGAAATACTCTGATGAGTGTATTATCATCCAACTCGATCAGAATATCTGCTGCTATTTGCTTATCCAGTGCTCGAAGGACATAGATTGACTCATCTAAGGATAATTCATCCAAAATAGCGGCAATATCTGCCTCATTCACCCCATCCAGTGATTCCTGAATAAAATCCAGATCTCGGTTTTCGATACCGTGCTGTAGGCTTTCTAGGTACTCTTTGGAGAGTTCAAATTGCTTAATGATGTCCACGGGATTCTTGGATTTTCTGGGTTAAAAACACAAAATCAGCCACATCCAATTGCTCGGCTCGCAAGTCCAACATAGGATGGCCTTGAAGTGATTCTGGAAGCTGAAAGGATTTTAGGGAATTTCTCAAGGTTTTTCGGCGGTTACCAAAGCCTCCTTTCACCACTTTGATAAATAAACTTTCATCACAGTCCAGACTTTTGGTCTCATTTCGTATCAAGCGAATGACACCAGAATTTACTTTGGGAGGAGGATTAAAGACTCCTGGGGGTACCGAAAACAAATATTCAATCGAGTAAAAGGCTTGCAGTAGAACCGATAAAATCCCGTAATCCTTATTTCCTTTTGGAGATGCGATTCGCTGTGCTACCTCTTTTTGAAGCATGCATACCACCTCGGTTACTTGATGGCGCAACTCAAGGACTCGGAAAAAGATTTGGCTTGAAATATTGTAAGGAAAATTACCCGCAATGGCAAAAGGCTCTTGGAAAACTTTTGAAATATCCATTTTCAGGAAGTCCCCCTCCAATATATGATCAACCAAATGTGGATACTTTGCCTCGAGATATCGGATTGACTCTTGGTCAATTTCTGCCAAATAGAGCTCCTGTGGGTTTTCTAGCAAGAAATCTGTGAGTACGCCCATACCAGGGCCAATCTCGAGGACTTTTTGGGCACCACCATGTCCTGTGACAGCTTGAGCTATTCGCTTGGCAATGCTCAAATCCGTCAGGAAGTGTTGTCCCAGATGTTTTTTGGGTCTGACTTTCTCCATCGAATAGCTCCGGTAATTTTTTATAAATTGCAGCCTAAAATTAAGACAATATTCCTAAAGGCCTAAGTTCGACAGTGATTGTAAGTAGCCTTTTTTGAGCAAAGCAATATGACAGCAAAGCAACATAAACCCATAATTGGGATCAGTATCGGAGATATAAACGGAATAGGCCCGGAAGTAGTGATGAAAGCGCTTCAGGATGCCCGAGTTCATCAAGACTTTGTGCCTCTAATATATGGGCATGGAAAAGTGCTCAGTGTTTATAAAAAAATGCTAGATCTGGAAGGATTCAACTTTCTACAGATCAGATCCATCGATGAAATCCAACATAAACGAATCAATGTGATCAATGTGATGGAGGAATGCCCGGAAATTATTCCCGGCGTAGAAACCCAAGAGGCAGGAAAATTGGCTTTGGAAGCACTCCGAACCTCAGTTGCGGACCTGAAAGAGGGAAAAATCCATGCGCTAGTGACCGCTCCTCTAAACAAGAACAATATCAATAGCGAAGAGATCAAATTCATTGGCCACACGGAATTCCTAAGCGAAGCCGTCAATGCCAAGGACAGTTTGATGTTTTTGGTATCGGACAAACTGCGCGTAGGACTGGTAACAGGACATATGCCAATAGCTCAGGTGAGTCAAGTAGTCACCGTGGAAAGAATCAAGCGGAAGGCTAATTTCATGCTTTCAAGTTTAGAAAAAGACTTTGGCATCAATCGACCAAAAATTGCGATTCTAGGTCTAAATCCTCATGCAGGTGAAGATGGCCTGCTTGGTAAAGAGGAAATCGAGGTCATTAAACCAGCAATCAACCAACTGAAGGATCAGAATAAATTAGTCTTTGGTCCCTACCCTGCTGATGGCTTTTTTGGTATGATGCATCAGACCAAATTTGATGGAGTCCTCGCAATGTATCATGATCAAGGATTGATTCCTTTCAAATCCATGGCGTTTAGCGATGGGGTTAATTTCACAGCAGGGCTTCCGATTATCAGAACTTCCCCAGATCATGGGACAGCTTATAATATTGCCGGTAAAGGACTAGCAGATGAAGGTTCAATCAGGGCAGCATTATTTCTGGCTTTGGATGTAATTAGGGCTCACCAAGTCTTAGAGGAAGAAACAGAGGACGCAGAATAAAAATTGCCCTGCGATGAAAGGAAAATATAATTCTCTTTCATTTTAATCTTTCCAATTAATTACCTATTTTTGCGGTCTTAAAATCGATAAGAGACGTCGTGAAATTCCTGCAGAACTTTGACATTGAGGTAATTAAATACCCAGAAGGGACACATGAATTAGAGTTTGATGTTAATGATCGATTCTTCAGAGAATTCGGTGAGAATGATCTGGTGCAAAATGGCAACTTGACCATAAGGGTCAGCATGCACAAAGGAGCAAATTTGATCGAAATGGATTTCCACATCAAGGGAAGCGTTAGGCTCACCTGCGATAGAAGTTTGGAAGAGTTTGACTCTCCGCTTGAATCCGAGGAAACCATGATATTTAAATATGGCTCAGAAGAAAAAGAAATTGACGAGGATGTTTTCATGATCACCAGAGACACGCCAAAAGTAAATGTGGCTCAGCTTATTTATGAATTCATTCTTTTAGCCTTACCGGCAAAAAAAATTCATCCTGACCATCGAAACGAACTCGATGATGAGGAAGATGAATTGGATGGGCTTTATGTTTACATCGATTCTGAAAAAGAATCAGAGGAATCTGATGATGAAGATGTAAACGTAGATCCCCGCTGGGAAAAGCTAAAAAACCTAAATAAAAAAAAGTAATAGAACTCTTAAATCACGCATAAAATGGCACATCCTAAACGAAAGATTTCCAAAACCAGAAGAGATAAAAGAAGAACTCATTACAAGCTAGAAGCTCCTGGTTTGGCAAAATGTCCTACTACTGGTGAAATGCACTTGCCGCATAGAGCTTTTTGGCTTGACGGCAAATTGTACTACAAAGGACAGGTAATCATCGAAAAAGAAGTAATGGCATAAGCCAAAATTTCACTGAATCATAAATCCATTCTATTTATAGTTTGGATTTTTTTTATGCCAAAAATTTCAATAACCTCGCTATCAAACACTTAAGATATTACAAATGGAATATTTTTGGTGGTAAGAGGCATTTATGATATTTTTGACCTTCTTTACAAAAAAGGGGCAAACCCAAAAATGAATAAGGCGAGTGATCGCCTTTTTTAACCCAATTCGAATGGAGAAAATAAAAGCCATGATCACCGGCGTACAAGGCTATGTACCTGAGTACCGGTTGACCAACAAGGAACTTGAGAAAATGGTCGAAACTAACGACGAGTGGATCACCTCAAGAACCGGCATCAAGGAACGAAGAATTTTAAAAGGCGAAAACCAAGGAACCTCAGTGATGGGGATTGAAGCTGCTAAAGGCCTCCTTGAAAAAACCAATACTGACCCCAAAGACATCGAAGTAGTCATTTGTGCAACAGTGACTCCGGACATGCCCTTCCCTGCTACTGCCAACATAATCGCTGATAAAATCGGTGCGAAAAACAGCTTTAGCTTTGATATTTCCGCAGCTTGCTCAGGGTTTTTGTATGCTTTACAACTTGGTTCACAATTTATCGAGTCTGGCACCCATAAGAAAGTACTTGTGGTAGGTGCAGATAAAATGTCCTCCATTGTAGATTACAAAGACAGAACTACCTGTATTCTTTTTGGTGATGGAGCTGGAGCAGTTTTATTGGAACCAGCCGAGGGAGACTTGGGAATCAGAGATGCGATATTGAGGTCTGATGGTTCAGGCGAACCATTTCTCCACATGAAAGCAGGAGGAAGCAGAAGGCCAGCTTCACACGAGACAGTAGAAGCCCGCGAGCATTATGCTTACCAAGAAGGTTCTACCGTGTTCAAATTTGCTGTAACCAATATGGCAGACGTCAGTGCAGAAGTAATGGAGCGGAATGGTCTTAAAGGAGATGATGTCGCTTGGCTAGTACCCCATCAAGCCAACAAGCGTATAATTGATGCCACTGCAAACCGAATGGGTGTAGGACCTGAAAAAGTAATGATGAATATTGAGCGCTATGGCAATACCACAGCAGCAACTATTCCTCTTTGCCTTTGGGACTATGAGAAGCAACTTAAAAAAGGAGACAATCTCATTCTAGCTGCATTTGGTGGAGGATTCACCTGGGGTGCGATCTATGTCAAATGGGCCTATGACCCGAAGTAATTTCATTAAGAATAAACTCAAATTATTAATATGGCGTCGACAGCAGATTTTAAAAATGGACTCTGTCTAGAAATGAATAATGATATCTGGAGCATTGTAGAATTCCAGCATGTCAAGCCTGGGAAAGGGGCAGCTTTTGTAAGAACTAAGCTAAAAAGTTTAAAAACCGGTAAAACGCTCGACAAAACCTTCAATGCAGGTGAGAAAGTAACTACTGCCCGGGTAGAAAAACGTCCACACCAGTTCATTTATAAAGATGACATGGGGTACAATTTCATGGACAGCAATTCATTCGAGCAACTTTTGATTCAAGAATCATTGATTGAAAGACCTGAGTTGCTTAAAGAAGGTCAACTCGTGGATATTCTTGTACACGATGAAACAGAAACTCCACTTGCGGTAGAATTACCTCCATTCGTAGAATTGATGATTACTTACACGGAGCCGGGAATCAAGGGTGACACAGCCACTAACACGCTTAAACCTGCTACCTTGGAAACAGGAGCTACAGTAATGGTTCCACTTTTCGTAGATCAAGATACTATGATCAAAGTGGATACTCGAGACGGTTCTTATTCCGAGCGAGTTAAATAAAAATAGAGCTATGAGTTCTTCTCATAGCTTTTGTTATTTTGAAAACCCCAGTCTAAGAAGCTAAAACAAAAAGGAATTTTGAAATCAGGTCTATTTACCTAAAGCAAATCAGTAGGTATGTAAGATCCCGATGATAAAAAACCTTTAAAAACTCAAAAAACATGAAAGCAAAAGAAATTCAAGAGCTGATCGATTATATCTCAAATTCCGGTCTTGCCGAAGTTAAAATCAAAACAGACGAGTTTGAACTTTCGATCAAAAAATATGCAGACCAAAGCTTCAGAGCAGTAGAAGCAGCTCCTGCGGCTCCTGCACCTGCCCCAGTTCAAGCATCAGCACCCGCTGCTCCTGCTGAGTCTCCCAAAGAATCAGCTGCAGAGTCTTCCTCAAACTTGATCGAAATCAAGTCTCCAATGATTGGTACATTTTACACCACACCTAATCCTGATTCCGATCCATTTGTGAATGTTGGAGATAACGTGAAAGCTGGTCAGACAGTCTGCATTATTGAGGCAATGAAGCTTTTTAACGAAATCGAATCAGAGGTATCCGGCAAAATCGTCAAAGTTCTTGTCAACAATGCTACCCCTGTAGAGTATGATCAGCCACTTTTCCTTGTAGATCCAGCTGGTTAATTTTTTCACCAAAACCCACTTATTGTGTTTAAAAAAATATTAATCGCGAACCGAGGAGAAATCGCCCTACGGATAATCCGTACCTGTAAGGAAATGGGCATCAAAACGGTTGCTGTCTATTCAACTGCAGACAAGGATAGTCTTCATGTCAGATTTGCGGATGAGGCTGTGTGCATAGGACCTGCCCCAAGTAGGGACTCCTACCTCAACATCCCTCGTATCATTGCAGCTGCTGAAATCACAAACGCTGATGCGATCCATCCGGGCTACGGTTTTCTATCTGAAAACGCCGAATTTTCCAAGATCTGTGAAGAATACGGAATCAAATTCATCGGAGCATCCCCTGACATGATCGATAGAATGGGTGATAAGGCTACTGCAAAAGCTACCATGAAAGCTGCTGGAGTACCTACAATCCCCGGCTCAGAGGGACTTCTTGACTCCGTAGAGCAAGGATTGAAGCTAGCCAATGAAATGGGCTATCCGGTGATCCTAAAGGCAACTGCAGGCGGTGGTGGCCGTGGAATGCGAATCGTAAAAGAAGATAAAGACTTCCAGAAAGCTTGGGATGACGCCAAAATGGAATCTGGAGCTGCTTTTGGAAATGACGGTCTTTACCTAGAGAAATTCGTTGAAGAGCCTCGTCACATCGAGATTCAAATCGTAGGAGACAGCAATGGAAAGGCATGTCATCTTTCTGAAAGAGATTGCTCTATTCAGCGAAGACATCAAAAACTAGTCGAGGAGACTCCTTCACCCTTCATTACAGACGAACTCCGACATGAGATGGGCGAAGCTGCGATCAAAGGTGCCGAAGCAATCGGATACGAAGGCGCAGGTACAATCGAATTCTTGGTGGATAAAAACCGCAACTTCTATTTCATGGAGATGAACACCCGAATTCAGGTGGAGCATCCTATCACGGAGGAAGTAACAGATTTCGATTTGATCAAAGAGCAAATCAAGGTAGCCGCAGGAGAAAAAATCAGCGGTAGAAATTACTATCCAAAGCTCTTTGCAATGGAATGTAGAATCAATGCAGAAGATCCTGCAAATGGATTCCGCCCTAGTCCGGGAAGAATCAATAATCTTCACCTTCCAGGCGGCAGAGGAGTTCGGGTCGATTCACACGTATATGCAGGCTATGTAATTCCGCCTAATTATGACTCCATGATTGCCAAACTCATCGTAAGTGGACAATCTAGAGAGGAAGTGATTGTGAGAATGAAAAGGGCGCTAGAAGAGTTTGTGATTGATGGTATCAAAACCACCATTCCATTCCATATTGCTCTGCTGGAAAACGAGCAATTCAAAGAAGGAAACTTTACAACCAAATTCCTGGAGACTTTTGATTTTTCAGTTGTGAAAGGATAACGGAATTTACCGTCCAAAATGAAAGCCATGCCGACGCATGGCTTTTTTTATGGTCAATTCTATTTTGGGTAATTCGTTAAAATCGAAAAAGTCATCTTTCTAAAGTACAAATTTTAATCAACATCCCAATTCTTCCTATCAGGCAGGATCCCTCCTTCCAATTGAACTCAAATTTTAAAAATATTGGACTTTTCAAATAAAGGCAATAAAAAAGCAGGAGAAAATCTCCTGCCCTTTATTTGAAAACTAAACCAACTATTATTTAACTACCACAATGATTTCAAAAATAATACAATTCTTTTCAAATCAAAACACAAAATAAAAATTTGTTAAAATTATTTATTCCTTTGGAAATGTACTTCTGCTAAAGGATATCCCCAAAGCAAGTCCTTGGCTAAATTGTATTTTATCGTCCTGATCCAAATCATATATGCTCAAGCTGGTCAAGGAGACGCTGATTAAGTTCGATACCTTGGCTGTAAGGGCTACATCAAGCCGGTGATCAATCTCATCAAATGCCAAATTTTCATAATTAATAAACATTTGATGGCGAATGAGTAGGGTCACATTTTCGGAAAGCTTCTTATTATACTCTAGAAGAGAGCTAAAGGCCAGCCACTCGGACCTAACCTTATCTCCGATAGGTACACCATAATTCTCCGGAACAGTGAGATAGAGGTCTGTATCAGTCACAAAGGTAAATCTTGGAGAAAATGGAGAAAGACGAAGCATAAATTCTGAATTAGGCTTGTATTCCAATCCCCATGAAGACATCAAATATGCAGGGTTTGCAAATTTGGAAATCAATGTGCGATTTCCATCAGAAAAGTCATATCCCGGAGCAAACTGCGAAAGGAAGTTCAAGGAAGTGAAAAGATTCCATCGATCGCTGATTTTGTAACCTACTTTGGAGTCTAGAAAAATCCGGTCATTAGACTTTCTTGCATCCTCATCTTGATTTTTGACGATACCATAGATGAAATCCATTGTATTGTCCCAGGTCCACTTATCTTTTTTATAATTTGCCCTACCATTCAGATAAAAGCCCAAAGCCACGGAATTGACACCACCACCGGTCCAGTTACTACTGAATGAGCCTTGGTTCAAATTGATACCACCTGCAATCTCTTTTAACCAATAGGTGGTATCTTTGGGTGTTTCTTCCTGGGCAAACAATAGGCTCGATGAAAAACAGAAAATGAAAAGGGTAAATAGTCGTTTCATAGCATTTATTCTTTAAAATATTAAATCAAGCTTCAAAAATATGGAAAATGAAAAGGAAAATGAGCTGATAGTCAGAGATTTTTTAGCAAGACAGCGAACAACCTTAGCCAATGATCGGACGCTTTTATCCTACATTCGAACGGCCCTATACTTCCTTGTCTCCGGCACGGCCCTTTTCCAAGTGAAGGAATTGGACCATGTAAGAAATTTGGGCTATTTAGCTTTTGCCTTAAGCATCATATTTCTTCTCGTGGGGATAGTGAATTATTTCAAGGTAAAAAAGAGACTACAAAAGGGTCACTATCAAAAAATGTAAAAAAAACCGCGAGGAAACGCGGTTTTCATTTTTATTGATTGCTGTAAGTAGGAATCAGTTCGACTTGCATCACTTTTTCAGGATCCAAGTTGAAAAACTCCTTGTGAACATTAAAGACCTCTTCGTCTCCCTCCGGTTTCTTAGCAATGTAAGATCCGTCTTCCTGCATTACGTAAGCATTAAAATTATCTCGAAGGTTGAAAGCCAAAATATTCATCAGTTGCTTTTCCAAGAGAGGAGATTCTACTTTGAAAAGGCTCTCAAGACGCTTATCAAAACTCCGCACCATCATATCTGCACTACCGGCATAGGTTCTGGTATTTCCATTATTATGAAAATGGTAAATCCTAGAGTGCTCCAAGAAATCTCCAACGATGGATATCACCTCAATATTTTCACTTAGCCCCACCCTGCCTGGTCTGAGGCAGCAGATTCCGCGTACGACTAGCTTCACTGTCACTCCAGATTGAGAAGCTCTATATAGCGCATAAATTGTCTCGGAATCTTCCAAGGAATTCACTTTGATAAATATTCCCGCCGGCAATCCATTTCGAGCATTTTCTGCCTCCTGCTCTATGAAGTGGATGAGCTGATTTCGCATATCTCTCGGCGCCGTGATCAGATTTTGATAGTTGGTCGGCATCGAATGTCCCGTGATTACATTAAAAAACTCAGACACATCATTTGCCAAGACCTCATTTGTGGTCAATAGCCCAATGTCTGTATAAAGTCTAGCAGTATCCTCATTGTAATTACCCGAACCCAAATGAACAAACCTTGTGATTTTTTCCCCATCCTTTTTGACTATCAAGAGTAGCTTGGTATGCGTCTTAAGATGAGTAATTCCATAAATCACAAAACAACCGGCTTTCTGAAGTCGTTTGGCCTCCCGAATATTATTCTCCTCATCAAATCTAGCCTTCACTTCAAAAAGCACAGAAACGTGTTTTCCATTTTCGGCCGCTCTTAGTAAGGCTTTAGTAATCTGACTATCCTTAGCTAAGCGATAAATAGTCATTTTGATAGCCATCACCCCTGGATCATCGGCTGCCTTTTCGATTAGATCTAGAATAGAATCAATGTTGTTGTATGGATGGTGAAGCAGTATATCTTTCTCTTTCAGCGTATCGAATATATCCGCGTTTCCTTCATCTTGGTAAGATAAAGGCTTTACTGGAGCAGGCATCTGTGGCAATCGGTCACGAAACTGCTTGTTCCCTACAATCTGCCAAAGCCCGGTGAAATCGATCATGCTTTCGCGCTTGACATGAAAAACAGAGTCTGAGCCTAATTTCCACCGCTCCAGAAGAGAATTCAACATCCATTTACTGTAGCCTTCTTCGATTTCAATCTTCACCACTCGACCAGTCTTTCGCTCCATCAGCTTTCGCTTAACCTCTTCGAGAAAATTGGCATCCATGTCCTCACTCTCTTCAAGAGTAAAGTCACCATTTCGGGTAATTCTAAAAAGGCTGATAGACTGAATGTCCACATTTCGAAATAGGGAAACGATATTTTCACGAATCACTTCTTCAATAGGCACCAAAAACAAGGTATTCCCCCGCTCCACTTCGAAGAATCTTGGAATATTAGCAGGGATCTGAACAAAAGAAAGTTTACGCATGTCCTTCCTTTCGCCTGGCGTAGTAGTCACGACCCCAAAGATCAACAGCTTATTCATCAAGATCGGAAAAGTACGATACCCGTCATAAACCATTGGGGTCAACATCGGATAAATCGCCCGGTCAAAATATTGCTTCACCTTCTTTCGCTCTCCGTCCGTGAGTTTGGATGTATTGCATAAAGCGATGCCTTCATTGGGCAAGGCTGGCAAGATAGAATTCAGAAAATGCTCGTGCTGGGCATGATGAAAGTTTTGACATTCTTCCATCAAGGTAGCTTTGAAAGGCTCCTCCCTTAATCCAGAGTAATCAATCCGCTCTTTGTCATAATCGAGGTAGTTGTAAAGTGACCCTACTCGGATCATAAAAAACTCATCCAAGTTTGATGCAGTAATGGCCAGAAACTTAAGCTTTTCGAAAATCGAGCGATGATCTTTTTTAGACTGATCCAATACTCGGTCATTAAATTTCATCCAGCTTAAATCTCTACTGATCAAATCACTTTTGTGAATCACTGAATCAAATCGCTCTCGGACTGCTTGTTTCATTTTTTACTGATTTTTTGATGATGGGCCCTTTCCTCCCCAAATTTATCCACAAATAAATATTGATAATTGGCAAGAGCTTAAAAATAATATTTCTATAACAGGGCCTTGTTTATTTAATCATTAACAAAAAAGGGCTCTGATGGAGCCCTTCTGCGATGTTTTAAGTATCGATCTTCGCATACTTGGCGTTTCGTTCGATGAATTCCCGCCTTGGGGCTACCTCATCACCCATCAGCATACTGAATAAGTGATCTGCTTCTGCAGCAGAGTCAATAGTCACCTGCTTGATGGTCCGCATATTAGGATCCATGGTTGTGGTCCAAAGTTGTTCAGGATTCATCTCTCCAAGACCCTTATATCTTTGAATATTGACACTATCCTCTTTTCCGTCTTTTGCCATATCGGCAATCAGAGTCTTTCTTTCCTCTTCGGTCCAGCAGTAGCGCTCATCCTTACCCCGCTTCAAAAGATACAAAGGAGGCAATGCGATGTACACGTACCCATTCTCGATGAGGTTTCTCATGTATCGGAAGAAAAGCGTCAAAATCAGGGTTCGGATATGCGAACCGTCAATATCAGCATCCGTCATGATAATGATTTTATGATATCTAAGACCAAAAAGATCTAATTCTTTATCATCATCAGCGGTTCCGAATTTCACGCCCAATGCGGTGAGAATATTCTTGATTTCGTCGTTATCGTAGATTTTATGCTCATGAGCTTTCTCTACATTAAGGATTTTACCTTTCAGCGGTAAGATCGCTTGGAAGTCACGATCACGACCTTGCTTGGCAGACCCACCTGCAGAGTCTCCCTCCACTAGATAAAGTTCACATACGGTTGGATCACTATTGGCGCAATCCGCTAGCTTACCAGGCAGACCACCGCCGCCAAGGACATTCTTTCGCTGCACCATCTCCCGGGCCTTTCGAGCGGCATGACGGGCTTGAGCTGCCAAAATCACCTTACCAACAATAGTTTTGGCCTCTTTAGGGTGCTCTTCGAGCCAAAATTGAAGGGTTTCAGATACTGCGGAATCAACCGCTCCAACTACATCGGAGTTACCAAGTTTAGTTTTAGTCTGACCTTCAAATTGAGGCTCAGCTACTTTGACGGAAATGACCGCAGTCAATCCCTCTCTAAAGTCATCTCCAGAAATCTCAATTTTAAGCTTATCGAGCATTCCGGACTTGTCTGCATAGGATTTCAGCGTACGTGTAAGTGCTCTTCGGAAACCTGTGACATGTGTACCGCCTTCGTAGGTATTAATCGTATTGACGTAGGAAACTACATTTTCACTGTAGGAATTATTGTAGCTCATTGCCACTTGAACCGGCACATCCTGATCTAGTGATTCGATGTAAATCGGCTCAGAAATAATTTTCTCCTTAGTCTCATCCAGATATTGAACAAATTCAACGAGCCCACCTTCTGAATAAAATTCATCAGACTTTGGCTTACCATCCTCTTCAATCTCCCGAAGATCAGTCAAAAATATGCGGATACCTGCATTCAAAAAGGCCATTTCCCGAAGACGGGTTGCTATGGTCTCATAGCGAAACTCTGTGACAGTGAAAATACTATCATCAGGTTTGAAATGAATGATAGTCCCTCGCTTATCCGTTTTTCCTATTTCTCGGGCGGGGTACTGAGGAACACCAATTTTGAATTCCTGTTCAAAAATGACTCCATTTCTATGTACGGTAGCTTTTAAATCGGTAGAAAGTGCATTCACACAGGATACACCCACACCGTGCAAACCACCTGACACCTTGTAAGTGTCTTTATCAAACTTACCTCCAGCGTGAAGGACTGTCAAAACAACCTCCAAAGCAGAACGCTTTTCTTTTGGGTGCATATCCGTAGGAATCCCACGACCATTATCTTCTACTGTGATCGAATTATCCTCATGTACCGTAACATGTATCGTGTCACAATGACCTGCAAGGGCTTCATCGACTGAATTATCTACAACTTCCCAAATCAAATGATGAAGTCCTTTGATGCCAACATCTCCGATATACATTGCTGGACGTTTCCTTACTGCTTCAAGACCTTCTAAAATCTGAATGTTACCGGCACCATATTCGGACGGTTTCTTCGCATTTTCTTCGCTCATATTTTTTGAAAAAAAAGCCTTCAAATAGGCTTAATCGGTGATTTTTTAAGTTTCAAATGATTCGGCAAGATAAGCAAAAATTCTGAGTTGAGCACGCAATATGTAGACTCCATTTCAGATTAGGTCTGATTCTGAATTTAAACAAATACTCAAAATAATATTCTGAATTATATCATTTTATCACATTTTTTTACACCTGTTGATACTTGATAATAATCATTTAATACCTGTTTTTGAACCACTTATACCTTTTTGTTCAATTTTTAGTATTAAAGTTTAAACAAATTTAATTCTAAAATCTTTTACATCTAAAATCATTTAACCAAACTTAATAATAACCAAATGAACATCACCTTAGCAGCAGAGTTGATCGGTCTTGACAAGATCATCAATTCAGACCCGATCGCCATCACCTTCTTTATTGGTTACATGGCCATGTTTGCCTCCTCAGTATTCTTCTTTGTTGAGAGAGGTTCTGTAGATGGGAAGTGGAAAACTTCCCTATTGGTTTCCGGCCTAATCACCGGAATTGCGGCTGTACACTATTACTACATGCGGGACTTTTACCTGCAGACTGGTTCTAGTCCGACAGCTTTCCGTTATGTTGACTGGACTCTGACTGTTCCATTGATGTGCGTTGAGTTTTACCTACTTACCAAGCCATTTGGAGCAAAAGGAAGCACGCTTTTCAAATTGATCATTGCTTCTTTAGTAATGCTTGTGACTGGTTACATTGGAGAAACTTCAGGAATTGACAGTAACATCATGTGGGGTATTATTTCCACTTTAGGTTATTTGTATATCGTTTATGAAGTATTTGCTGGTGACGTTGCCAAGCTTGCAAAAGAAAGCGACAGCCCTGCAATGGGAAGAGCAATGTTCTTGTTGAAGATCTTCATCACACTAGGATGGTCTATCTATCCAATCGGATACATGGTACTTCCTGGCAACCTACTTTCAGGTGCTTTTGAAGTAAGTTCAATTGACCTATTTTACAACCTTGCCGATGCTATCAACAAAATCGGATTTGGCTTAGTGATCTACTATGTAGCTATTACTGAATCATCTAAAAACAAAACTGCTACTGCTTAATCAGATTCGCCTCTCCCTTCACGGGGAGAGGCTAATTTATGCACTATGGTTCACTACGACTACATATTTGCCGGAGGAGGTTGCGCAGCATACAGCATGCTCTTTTACCTTTCAAAAAGTAAATTGAAGTCAAAGCGAATTTTGGTCATCGATCCCATGGGCGATGACTTCCCAAACAAAACCTGGTGCTATTGGGCAAAAAGCCCACTTGAAATCCAGCCTGAATCCGAAACCAAATTTTGGAACAAGCTAAACCTCTCCAAAAATGGAAGTAAATTGACACTTCCACTAGGTGACTTAAATTACTATCACGTTGAGGCTGGCAATTTTTTCAAAGAGCTGAAAGCTTATTTCTCTAGTATCCCTTCTATCACTTTCCTAGAAGAAAAAATCACAAACATCTACCCTACTTCTCAAAATTTTGAGATCGAAACAGATTCAGGAGAATCATTCACTTGTGATTATTTACTAGACTCTAGGTTGGAAGAAGTTGACTTCCAAAATCAAAAAATCCTTAAGCAGCAATTTGTCGGTTGGAAAATAAAAACGGAACAACCTTTCTTCGATGATTCTGCTGTCACCCTGATGGATATTTTACCACAGGATCAAAAAAACTTCTCTTTCGGATACATTTTACCCTATGACTCCAAGCATGCCTTGGTAGAATATACAGCCTATTCGGAGGAAGCTATTCCTAAAGAAAACCTTAAAGCTTCTCTTGATTCATATTTAGAAAAGCACCTTCAAAATGTAGAATATTCGGTATACTTTGAAGAGACCGGAGCGATCCCCATGAGCACCCAGTATAAAACTGTTCAGACTCATGAAAGATGGATTCCCATCGGGACAAGAGCTGGCTGGTCAAGACCTTCCACAGGTTATACTTTTCAATTTATCCAGGAACATTGCCAAAAGCTTGTCAATGAGCTGGAATTAGATTTAGCACTTTCCAAAAAATCAATTCCCAGCAGGCATTTTTTCTACGACAACATCCTGCTAAACATTGCAAAAAAATGGCCCGAGCAGCTGGAAAACGTCTTCTTTGACTTATTTACTGTCAATTCCACAGAAAATGTCCTTCGCTTCCTACAAGCCAAAACCTCATTTTGGGAGGAAATCAACCTCCTACGAAAAGTACGATTTGCCCCTTACCTAAAAAGCCTCTGGTACTATGAAAAGCACTGAGTCTTTGTTCAAAATATTGGGACTGGTGGTTTGTTTGGGCTTTTCACTGATCCCAGAATTACCACAATATATCGAGTTTGGATTTGCAGGCTTGGTTTTATTATTCGTTGGAATCCCACATGGAGCCATTGATCACTTAACCTCCCAACCAACGATTGATTTTAAGGGTTTGATTGTTTTTCTAGTTCGTTATTTGTCACTAATTGGTGCTTATCTAGTCGTTTGGTACTTTCTACCACAAATAGCACTTGTGATTTTTCTCGCCTTCTCGGCTTACCATTTCGGTCAAACACATTTTCTGAAAATTCAAAACTCGGATGTTCGAAGTAAAATGTTATTCATCACTCGGGGATCTTTTTTCCTTTCGGTAATCTTATTTGGGGATTTTCAAATGACAACTTTCATTTTGGATCCCATCGTCGATGTATCCTTTCTGGAAACTTATTCATTTGTGGTAATGGGAGTTTCCCTGATATTGACATTAGGTATCGAATATTGGACTTTCCGAAAAATTAAATTCGAAAGCTTGGTAGACCTTGTCATTTTGGCACCGCTTCTATACATGGCTCCACTATTTATCAGTTTTGTGGTCTACTTTGGATTTTGGCATGCCTTACCAAGCATGAGACTAGAGTACGAATTCTTAAACCGCTTTCCACAATACAATAGCCTACTCAAATTCGCCAAACAATTAATTCCCTTCACCCTTTTAAGCCTGATTGGAATTTCCGGTTTATTGCTCTTTGGAATGCGATTCTTGGATCAAAGTGAGCTTTTGCTCCTGTTTTTTATTTTGATCTCCTTAATCTCTTTTCCCCATGTATTTTACATGGATCACTTCATCAAAAAATTCAAAACTGCCCGGTACTAAGCATCACGAGATTACAGGCAAATAAAACTTCAATTCCTTCATTCTTTGCCTTTTGGGCGAAATCCATATTCTCTGTTCCTGGATTAAAAATGATACGCTGAGGTTTCAATGAAATCAAATAATCTATCCATTCGCCCTGATTTTGAGGACCAATGTATAATGTGATGGTATGAATCTCGTCTAAAGATGGTTTCTTTCGAAGGTCTAAAATTTCCTTTCCAAATACTTGACCCGATTTGATTCCGAGGGGGATAAACTCAATACCTTTTTCATAAAAAAGCTGGGCTGCCGAATAAGCATATCGAGAGGGATTGGTCGTGGCGCCAACGATTAATGTAATTTTCTTTTCAGACATCTCTTGATCCAAATTCTCGATCCCGCTCGAATGTATCCATGTGTCTATGCTTTTTGGACTCGTAGATATCATCCAAAGTGATCAAAATTCCAGTCTCCTCGACTTCCCCAAACTCATCATTCAAAGCCGTACCAAATGTCATCATGGTGGGAGAAAGATTCATGTACGTATTGATCAAAGGGGGAATATTTTCTCCATAAGACCGGACTCGTGAATTCAACAACTTGTAGCCTTCCTTGTAATCCAATCCATTGAATGGATCAGGATCTGTACCAATATGAGTATCGTAGGTAAGTGTCTTTTCCTTCTTTGGGTTGACCAGGTTGTTTTTATCCGGAAAATAATGATTCAGAAAAACAAGCAGCAAATCTCTCGCCTCCCTGTGATAATGGGGATACATCGTCACCTTACCAAATAGATATTTGACATCAGGATGGAGCAGAACGACCGCTCCAAGCCCATCCCAAAGATTATCCAAACTGAATATCCCTTTGCGATTATCGATGCTGGGTTGGTATTTAGGCTGCACAAATGACCTTCCTAATTCAATGGTGTAGGGCAGGTAATTTTTCACAAATTCATCTGAAAAGTCAAAAAGGTGGAATGTCGACAGATTGATATTTCCACCTTCGGAAACGGCGTTTTTGCAATGAATCAACCGATAACCTGCGACGATTTCCTCATCTTCAGGATTCCAGGTGATCAGTTGCTCGTAGCAATTAGGACAAATATCATTTTCATCCAAGTCTAGACTCTTTCCTGTCCCTCCTCCTGCTGTTCGAAAAGTAAGTTCACGCAATCGTCCTATTTCTCGCACCACATTGGGCGAATTATGATGATTGACTAGATAGACTAGATTATTTCCATTGTTGGTATATCGTAAAAACCGATCAGGGCTAAGCTCTGACTTCAAAATATCCTTATCTACTGCAGGAATAATCGCTTCTTCCTTACTCATTTTTTGCTCCAGTTTCACCTGTTTGTAAATTCATTTTCAAACCGTCGTCTACTAATTTGAAGCAAGCTGTTATTATCTAGCTTTTTTGCTTCGCGTGGTGATTTTTTCCTTCTCCGATTTGGTACACCCTTTTCTTTAAATCTCCTGCCCAATAAATATCTGAATGTTCATCTGACAACTCTGTGAAAGAAACCACATCACCCAAATGGATCGTCACTTTCTGACCTCGTTGTTTATACATTTCATCAGGCAAATAAAACATTTCTAAATTAGCTTTTATCCCCAGTTTTTTTCGCCAACTCGCGAGATTATAAAAGAATTTAGAATTTTTACCTTCAATAAAACAAAGAATAATGTTTTTCTTATTCTTTTTCGCCTTGTTGACAAAACTCTTTCTCCAAGTCAAATCCCTCACTCCTTCATCTGACTTTCTGGAGACTAAGCCTGCCGGAAAAATCAAAACCACACCATCTCCCGAATAGGCTTCATCGATTTTCTTCATGGTATCTGCCGAATTCCGCCCATGCTTATTTACAGGAATAAATAAAGGGTCAAAATTATCAAAAGTCATGAGTAGGTCATTGACCAGAAACCTAAAATCCTTTCGATGTCTCCCGATGGCATGCATCAGTGCTATTCCATCCATCCCACCAAGGGGATGATTGGCAGCTATGATGATCCCTCCTGATTTGGGAATCTTCTCAGCACCCTTCAACTCCACATCCAGCTCAAACTCTTTGACCAGTGCGTCTACAAAATCCAGCCCTTTGAGATGTCCGATACGGGCCATGACTGAATTCATCCAAGATTCATGCGTGACATTTTTGATATAAGAAAGTAAAAAGCCCGGCATCCACTTGAGGAGTTTTGGATTTTTGGAATGAATAGCCTTCTCGATATCGATGAATTTTTTCGACATGAATTTTAGAATTAGCGGGATTTAAGAGTTGGTCAGTTGGAAAAATACAATTTCTCATTTAATAAATAAGCATAGCCAAAACAATATTAGCCTCAGCTTCATTCATCTAATTGAGTACCAAATGAGTATTTTTCAACAAATTGAAAACTAATATGATCACAGTACTAACAGGAAGCACTTCAGGCATAGGATTCGAAACGCTAAAAGGTCTACTTGACCATTCTGAAGTGTTTATCCTGCCGGTGCGTAATTTAGAGAAGGCTGAATCCAAACTGGCCAAATTTTCAAATCGTGAAAAATTCAAACTTTATGAATTTGACCTTGCGGACCTCGAATCGGTGAAGGCAGCAAGCCAAAAAATCAACAAGGACTTTCCGAAGATCGATTTGATGATCAATAATGCAGGTGGGATGTTTCCCGGAGGAAAGAAAAATAACAAGGGCCTGGACATGACTTTTACTGTCAATCATTTGGGTCATTTTTTGCTAACTCATCAGCTTCTCCCCTCCCTTATCAAAGGAGAAGCAAAAGTCATTCAAGTAAGCTCAGAGGCACACCGCTTGGGGAAATTCAGATCCAATGACATTGGACTTTCAAGTGTAAGCAGTACCATCACAGCTTATGGAGAAGCCAAACTCTACAATATTTTGATGGCAAAAGAGCTGGCAAATCGGTATGGAAAAGAAGGAATTACGGCTTTTAGTCTCCATCCCGGCGCGGTAAAAACAGCCTTTGGATCAGAGACGGATCCTATTACAAAAGCAATTATACGGGCCACACAGTTGTTTTTTATCTCAGCACAGAAAGGGGCCGAAAACTCACTTTTCCTGGCAAAAACAGATTCTACAAAATTAAAAAACGGAGGCTACTACGTGAGGAAGAAATTGAAGAGTCCGAATTCCGCAGGTCTTAGCGCTAGCAATGCCGAAGAGCTCTGGGAATTCAGTGAAAAGACCCTCGAAAAGTTGGGACTGATCTAAAACCCTTACTTTTGTCCTCAGATTTTGACAAAACATGGAAGAACGAATACTTTCCCTTAGCCCAGGAGCTTGGAATGATTACGAATTGATAGATACCGGTGGGTTCGAAAAACTGGAACGCTTTGGAGATTTTATCTTAAGCCGGCCAGAGCCTCAGGCCATTTGGGACAAAAGCTTGCCTGATTCTGAATGGAAGAAGCAGGCCCATGCTCATTTTGCCAAAGAGAAAAACAACCCTGAAAAAGGGAGTTGGCAGCAACTGAAAAAAATGCCTCACAACTGGCAGATTAATTATAAAAATCAGCAAGGCTTAGACTTGAAATTAAATCTAGCTCAGACTTCTTTCAAGCACATTGGGCTATTTCCCGAGCAGGCAGTCAATTGGGATTACTTGTATGAGAGTATTCAGTCATTTCCTGGAGAAAAACCAAAGGTATTGAACCTATTTGCCTACACCGGTGCTGCATCAGTAGCAGCAAAGGCAGCAGGAGCTGATGTCACGCACTTGGATTCTGTCAAACAAGTTGTGACTTGGTCTCGACACAATATGGAGGCATCTGGCCTTGATGGAATTCGGTGGATTGTGGATGATGCATTGAAATTTATCAAAAGAGAAGCAAGAAGAGGAAATATCTATCAAGGAATTATTCTTGACCCACCTGCCTATGGCCGTGGACCCGATGGAGAAAAATGGATTTTGGAGGAGCAGATCAATGAGATGCTTAAAATCTGCTCGGAAATATTGGACCCTTTGAATAACTTCTTGCTTCTGAACATGTATTCACTGAGCTTCTCCTCCCTGATTGCTGTAAATCTGGTTCAATCAAATTTCAAAAACATTAAAAATGCCGAACATGGAGAGCTCTTTCTCAAGGACTCCTTTGGCAAAAGACTTCCGCTTGGCGTTTTCTACCGCTTTCGAAGTTTCTAATTATCATCTATGAATCACCGCCAACTATTTCTTAGTCATCTAGCCCAAACCACAGATTTTCCGCTTTTGATAGAAGTAGAAAAAGCTGAGGGGATCTACCTATTCGGTCCTGAAGACAGGAAATATATTGATTTGATCTCGGGAATTGGTGTCAGCAATGTAGGCCATCGCCATCCGAAAGTTCTTCAAGCTATTCAGGGACAATTGGACAAGTACCTCCACCTCATGGTGTATGGGGAGTATGTCCAAAGCCCGCAGACACTTCTAGCAAAGGCCCTCTGTGATACCCTTCCAGATCACTTGAACAATGTGTATTTGGTCAACAGTGGTTCGGAGGCGATTGAAGGGGCGATGAAATTAGCCAAGAGATATACGGGACGCTCAGAACTGATCTCCTGTGTAAATGCTTATCACGGAAGCTCTCACGGTGCATTGAGTATTGGCGGCAATGAGATTTTCAAAAGAGCTTATCGTCCCCTACTTCCTGGTATCAGCAATTTCGTGTATGGTGCTTATTCTCATCTCGATCGGATTACTGAAAAAACAGCAGCCGTTTTTGTAGAAACGATTCAGGGAGAAGCGGGAATCAGAGTGGCATGCAAAGAATACTTTCAGGCGCTTAGAAAACGATGTGATGAAACGGGAACTTTGTTGGTTTTGGATGAAATTCAGGCAGGGTTCGGAAGAACGGGCAAATTTTGGGCTTTTGAACATTTCGAAATAGTACCCGATATGGTAGTCTGCGCAAAGGGAATGGGAGGAGGAATGCCAATTGGGGCCTTCATTGCCAATCAGAAAGTCATGGCCGCCTTCAAAAATAACCCACTTCTCGGTCACATCACCACTTTTGGAGGACATCCTGTCAGTGCAGCTGCTTCTCTAGCCACTATTCAGATTTTGCAGGAAGAAAAGGTCATAGATCAAGTAGAAGAAAAAGCGAACCTATTTAAAAAGCTTTTGGTACATCCAAAGATCAAAGGTATTCGGAATAAAGGCCTGATGATGGCTGTGGAATTTGAATCCTTCGAGGTATTGAAGCCTATCATTGATCGGGCGATAGAACTCGGTGTAATCACCGACTGGTTTCTCTTCTGTGATGATTCCATGCGAATTGCTCCGCCATTGGTCATTACCGAAGAAGAAATTCGGAATGCCTGTAAAATTATTCTTCAAGCGGTGGAAGAATTGAGTTGATCATAGCAGAAAAACTGATCATTTTTTTCTTAATTAGAACCCACTAAAAACTTTGATTACTATGAGAAAGGTCGGTGCATTTTTGGGAGGCTTAGTGTTACTTCTTGCCTTGGGGCTTTTGGTTTTTATCTTCCTCCACTCGCCTCAATATAAGGGGGAAATTGAAATCAATGGACTGTCAGAAGAGACCACCGCTTATTTTGATGAGTATGGTGTACCACATATTTATGCCTCAAACGCATCGGATGCCTATCGGGCTTTAGGATACCTGCATGCACAGGATAGACTTTTCCAATTAGAAATGATGCGAAGAGTAGGCACAGGAACTTTGGCTGAGTTTCTGGGTCCCGATGTGGTCGAAATTGATCAATTTTTCAGAACACTCGGTATTCCAGAACATGCCCAAACATCCACAGAATTCTGGAATTCCCAAGCAGATTCTCCATGGAAAAATGCTACTGAAGCCTACATAGCAGGTGTCAATGAGTTTATTCAAAATGGCACTTTACCGATAGAATTCTTACTACTCGGAGAAAACCCAAGGGAATTCACCATCAATGATATTCATGGAATCGTAGGCTATATGTCCTTTACATTTGGAATGGCTCTAAAAACCGATCCACTTATCACCAAAATGAGTCGTGAATTGGGACAGGAGTATCTGGAGGCTCTCTCGATCGAGACTTTACCCGAGCATCATTTCATCCCGAACTTTTATCCTGACAGTATCTCTAATGGAAGTTTAAGCAGCCTACTGGAAAAGTTACCTGTCCCTTTATTGGAAGGATCTAACGGATGGGTGGTTTCCGGGAGCAAAACCAAGAGCGGAAAAGTCATTTTTGCCAATGATACTCACATTGGATTTTCATCTCCCTCCGTTTGGTATGAAGCGCATTTAGAGTATCCCGGATTCAGTTTTTATGGAAACCATTTAGCCGGAGTTCCTTTTGGATTGGTAGGACATAGCAGGCATCACAGCGTAGGACTGACGATGTTTGAAAATGATGATCAAGACTTTTTTGAAATCAAATTGAATCCGAATAATCCCGATGAATATCAATTTGGCGATGAATTTCTACCCTTCAGTGTGCGAAAAGATTTAATTTCTGTTAAAGGTCAGGACCCGGTAGAAATTGAAATAAGAGAGACCATCCATGGACCTATCGTAAATTCTGTCGTACCTGAAATTGCCTCCTTGACCGATAATCATGTAAGCAGCTGGTGGGTATATACGATGGAACCAACCCGTGCTTTGGAAGCCATCTACAAAATCAACCACGCACAGGACTTGGAAGATATGACAGCCGCTGCATCTCTGATACATGCTCCAGGGCTAAATATTATGTATGGCGATAGTCTTGGAAACATTGCCTGGTGGGCAGCGGGGAAGTTACCTATCCGGTCTGAAAAGGTCCATTCAAAAATTTTTGCTGATGGGTCTGATCCTGAAAGCATGCCGCAAGGATGGTATCCATTCAGTTTGAACCCAATGAGCATCAACCCACCATCGGGTTTTGTGGCCTCTGCAAATAATCAGCCCGACACACTTCAAAACGGCATACTTTTTCCAGGATATTATTTTCCGGGAGAACGCTGGAAGCGAATTGCAGATGCAATCAATTCCAAGGATGATTGGACTATCCAAGAAATGAAAGCGATTCAACTTGAGGTAGTGAATACCGATCATGCCCAGATTGCCAAAATCATGTTAAGTCAAATTCCTGATTTTGATTTTGAAGGGAAAGAACGAGTCAAAAGCTTGTTGGAAAATTGGGATGGAAATCATGAACTTAGCTCTTCAATTCCTACCATTTATTATAAGTGGCTTTACCATGTCTTAAGATTGGCTATGGAAGATGAGCTTGGAAAGGAAGCTTTCGAAAGCTATTTAGGGTCCTTTGTCATGATCCGTTCAAATTTGCCTTTCATTCGAAACTTTGACCATCCTTGGTGGGATAAGGTAAACACTCCCGAAAAAGAAAATGCATCTCAAATTTTTTCAGAGAGCCTAAAAATCACCCTGCAAGAGCTAGAAGCCCAGTTTGGGGACAATATAAATTCCTGGGATTGGGAAAAAGCAGTGATATTGGAGCACCCACATCCATTAGGTAGCCAAAAACCACTGGACAAGATTTTTAATGTAAAAACTGACCCAGTTGCAGCAAATGACGAATCAGTCAATAAGTTGGCATTTAAACTCAATGGAGAAGGTATTTACAAAGTGACATCAGGACCGGCTATGCGGATTTTGCTAGACTTCATGGATGTAGATCGCTCGCTTTCGGTATTGCCTACAGGTCAAAGTGGGAATAGATTCAGCAAACACTACCGGGATCAGGCTTCCCTCTATACAAAAGGAAAATACCGCTATCAATTAATGGATAAAAATGAAATAGTTGAAAGTGCTAAAGATGCTCTGATTTTGACACCGAGATAACCTTCCCTTGCTTATCCTGTTTGTGAATTGAGAAGAAGACCATAGAATAGGGAAGATAATTGGGAGGCATATAATGATTGGTTTATAAATTGTAAACCTAGGATACGTTGAGCCCCTTCTCCATTGATAATCGAAGAAAAAAATCGTATTGCCTATACAACCATTCTTTAGGCAATCGACTTAGTAAAAAAACAAAATTTGAATGGGACAGAAAAAATGCCCACACTGCGGAAATTGGTCTGAGTGGAATCAAAATATTGATGACACCTGTGATCACTGTGGCAAAAACCTAAGTCCCGTAGAAGTAAAAAGAGATCAAGTCAGAAAGGACGAAAAGAAAAAGAATGAGGAAGAGTGGATGTTTTACATCAAAGAATCTGATACATCCTTAGTCAAGTTTTTCAAAAAAGTAGGAAATGGATTCTATACGGTTTTTATGGCTATCATGACATTTATTCTTTGGCTTATTGCGGCTTTACCCGGATAATGCGCATCTTCAAAAACCCGATTTTTATCACATGCTGCCTGATTTTTTGGATCAATCAAGCAGTGGAATACTGGTCGTTTGAGAGCTTCCCCTTTCTATACTCATATCTAGATGACCTATTAGCGATGCCTGTGATCTTGGGATTAACTTTGCAGATTTTCCAATGGATTCATCCAAAGAAAGACCATTTTCGATTTACCATGACCCAAGTGATCGTCGGATTTTTATACGTCTCAGTTGCATTTGAGTGGTTTTTACCGGCTTATTCGGATACTTACACTAGAGATTTTTGGGATATCCTTTGTTATTTTCTTGGAACAATCGTCTTTTACCTAGGAATTAACCCAAAAAATAAAGCGATTTCAAACTAAGCGACCCCTAACTTGTTTTTATCATATGAAGAATCAAAATAAAAAAAACTATCCAGTAAAGCTTTCTGAAGAAGAATTGCGGCAGAAATTGGATTCAGAATCCTACCACATTCTGATAGAAAAAGGGACAGAAAGGCCATTTACAGGAGAATATTATCTCAATCATGACACTGGCATCTATGAATGCAAGGCGTGTGGAAATGAGATTTTTCATTCTTCAAAAAAATACGACAGCGGCTGTGGCTGGCCTAGCTTTACGGAACCAGTCAGACCGGAGGCAATAGATGTTCAGATGGATTATTCCCATTTCATGGTTCGCGAGGAAATACTTTGTGGCAAGTGTGGTTCACATTTGGGACATCGATTCCCTGATGGTCCAAAAGATCAAGGAGGTATTCGCTACTGCATCAATTCCAGAAGTATGGATTTTAAAGGAAGTTGATTTTTGAGTGAAATTTTTATTTTTAATTTTCAAAAAACGAAGCCTTGCACTATGCCCTCCGAATATTATTTGAAAAATAAAGAGAAGATTCTAGCCCGAGCTAAAAAACGGTACGAAGAAGACGCTGAATTCAGGGAGAAGACAAGAAAACGTTATCGGGAAAAGTATCAGAAAGACTCTGAATACAAGGAATACACCTTGAGCAAAAGCCGAAAAAGGTATTATGAAGATGAGGAATATCGAAAGAATACCATTGAGCGTGCAAAAGCGAGAGCTAAACAAACCAAGAAAAAATAATTTTCCTTTGATCAATAGACCAATTGGATAATAAAAGCCAAAACGCCAATGGTCAATCCCAGCATAAACACCTGATAGGCTCTACTAAGGAGTCTATATTTTTGATTCAAAACGAGACTTTGATAGTACAGTGATGATGACATTTGGTCCATGATCGCATCACGTGAAGCCATCGCATCGTGAATTTTTTGGATATACTCGTCCTTACTGAAATGCGAGACTGACCCAAAAAATATCAAAGACCTATTTTCTATAGTCAGGTTATCGGACTTTCCGACGATTTTTGGTTTGGCTGCCTGGACTGCCAAAATGGTGGAGATCAAACACATCAAGACAAACAAAATGATGGGGGTAAGCATCATGAAATTCTGCATATCGAGTTGATTCGATACGGATCCGTAGCCTACCAAAGCCACCATGGATGAAATAACCAGCGCATTGATACTAATGACGATATTAGCCTTGTTATCGGCAATTTTGAGCAACTGTGAATTGGTATTGAAGGTAACTCTGAAAAAAGTCTGCCTTTCACGGCTGGTTTTGTCTTTTAGCTTGATCTTCGGAACCTGTTCTTCCATAAAAGAAATTTTATTGGTCAAATTAATAAAATTCAGACAAGCTAGGTTCATCTTCTCATAAAAGTATTCAAGGAATTCTATTGAATATTTGGGGAAAGATGATCGTATTTCCAAGATTCTAAAAGAACCCATGCTTCAGAATAGAATTTATCCGTCGATAGAATTTCCCTTAATTAATTCAAAGATTTAAGCTATTTTCTCAAAAAAATGAAACTAAACCAAGGAATTAATCTTCCTGCAGGGCAATGGTTTAAAAACTTAAGGAATTTTATTAGCTACAAATAACCACTATATCCAATGAAAAAACTCAACAAGGAAGATATTCCTCAGGAAGTCTATGACCTCTATGACTACTATGCTCATAACCAGCTAGACAGGAGGACATTCATGGAAAAACTATCGGCCTATGCTGTAGGGGGAATCACGCTGACCACTCTTATGAGTACCATGATGCCTGATTATTTGACTACTGCCACGGTGGAGCCTTCTGATGAGCGAATGCAAAGTTCAGACTATGTTTTTTATAACTCGCCAAAAGGCGGAGGTGAAATTCGAGGTTTACTTTCTAAGCCTGCGGGAAGCGGTAAATTTCCCGGTATCGTAGTAGTTCATGAAAATAGAGGACTCAATCCTTACATTGAAGATGTGGGACGTCGATGTGCAGTAGCAGGTTTTATTTCGATTGCTCCCGATGCGCTTTGGCCTTTGGGTGGATATCCAGGCAATGATGATGAAGGTAGAACCATGCAGCGGGAAAGATCTCGTGATGAAATGCTAGAGGATTTTATCGCGGCATTTGAGTATTTGAAAAACCATCCGGATTGCGATGGCAATGTTGGTGTAGTTGGCTTTTGTTTCGGTGGCTGGATATCGAATATGATGGCAGTGAGGCTTCCTGACCTCAAAGCAGCTGTTCCCTTCTATGGAGGTCAACCTTCTGCGGAAGAAGCAGCTCAAATCAAAGCACCTTTGATGATTCAGTATGCAAGCCTTGATGAACGGGTCAATGCTGGATGGCCAGCCTATGAAGAGGCGCTAAAGGCGAATGGGGTAGATTATGTGATGCATATGTATGATGGCGTCAACCATGGCTTTCACAACAATACGACTCCTCGCTATGATGAAAAAGCTGCAAACCTAGCTTGGGAGCGTACAATTGCCTTTTTCAAAGAAAATCTTAAATAAACTCTAAGAATGAAAGGGGCGATTCAGCCCCTTCTTTATTAAATCAGTAACTTAATCTTATGCAAGAAAAAAAATTCAATTTGGCTGTCTTGATTGATGGAGATAATGCTTCAGCCAAGCTAGTCAAGGAAATCTTGGATGAAGTTTCAAAATACGGTAAAGCGACCATTCGACGAATTTACGGAGATTGGACCACTCCGCATATGAACGGATGGAAGGAGGTAATCAATCAATACTCCTTCAATCCAATTCAAAAGTTTGCCTATACCACTGGCAAGAATTCCACCGACAGCTCATTGATTATTGATGCCATGGATATTCTTCATGGCAATTCAGTGGACGGATTCTGTATCGTATCCTCTGACTCAGATTATACTGGCTTGGCGAAGCGGATTCGGGAGGAAGGAATGTTTGTGATGGGAATAGGTCGACGGATCACTCCATTGGCTTTTGTTCAGTCCTGTGAGATTTTCACATTTGCCGAAAACTTGGGGGAAGAAGATGAAGCTGAGGAAATCAAGGATGATAAAAAAGCCGATAGACCAAATGTTGTCAAATCATCAACTCCTAAAAAATCAAAACGACCCTACCCCAAACTGGATTTACGTTTGATTGACCGTGCCTTTGATATTTCGGCCAGCGATGAAGAGGAGGAAATTCACATTGCTAAAATCGGAGCCTCCCTTCGTAAAATAGACCCCAGTTTTGACCCAAGAACCTTTGGTTTTCGAAACTTGACTGAGCTTTTCAAGAGCTTGAATAAGTACACCGTGGTCAGAAATGAGGTCAATGGCTTGAATTATCCACTCGTAAAGTTGAAATAATTTAAAAGAAAATAGTGGGTTTCTAGCCTCATAGAGCACTTTTTCAAAAAAAGTCAATTTTTCTTCGAAATCCCGTTACCACTTTCCTACGCTTTTGTCGCCTATAGATATACAACCAAAAATCTATACGCCATGAAAGCATTATTTCAAAACAAATTGAAGGTGATTTTGGCCTTCGCACTTACCTTAAGTTTTACAGCCTGTGATATAGGAGGCGGTGAAGATCCTATCCTTATATCTCCTGACGCAGAATCAATTACTGACTATTTGAGGAATATGTCCACCGATAACAATAGTCTCTTAAACGTTCAAAATATCTCTGGTGGCTCGCAACGAACAGAAACAAGCAACAGGGTAAATGGAAGTCCAATTGACGGAGGAACTCTCGAGTGCAGAACGGTCAAGTATGATCTTAAGAACAACTTCGAGGACATCGCCATTCTTAGGCCTACAAACGGAATCATCTATCCAGGTGCCTTAGTTATCGCAGATGAAGCCACGCTAGGCGGTTTGCCTACACCTGCTGCAGTTGACCGTGCTCCCATGACTTTACGGATCGACTTACCGGGAATGGGGGAAAATGGTTCTCTGAATGTAGAAAATCCATCAAACTCAGGGGTACAAACAAAAATCGATGAGGCACTTGAATGGTGGAATGCTAATGCCTATCAAGAAGGATATGTCAATGCAGCCAATTCCAGCTACATAGCCAGAACATCCTATAGTAGCCGCCAAGTAAGTATGGACATTGGTCTGAATGTGGAATGGGCTCGCGGAGACGTAGAGACTCAATTCAACTTTGAATCCAGTACTTCCGAAAGAGTAGCCATGATGTCATTTAAGCAGGTTTTTTATTCGGTGACCATGGATCCACCGACCAATCCGGGACAGGTTTTTGGGCCTGATGCCAGCTTGACCGAGATCGAACAAAAATTCGGTCCAAACTCTCCCCCAGCTTATGTTCAGGCGGTCAATTATGGCCGGATCATTATGTTTAGAATGACCACAACTGAATCAGCTACAGATGCAGAGTTGGAAGGAGCTATGAACTATGCCACAGGGCTGACAAATGTATCTGGTACAATCGAGGCGAAATATAAATCCATCCTCAACAAGTCAAGCATCACCGTAGTCACCATTGGAGGAAATGCTTCAGTAGCTTCTGAGGCTGTCAATGCCAAAAACTTTGCAGATCTGAACTACATCATCACAGGAGATAATGCAGTCTATTCTAGAAACAATCCTGGGGTACCTATTTCCTACAAGTTGCACTACCTAAGTGACAACACCACAGCCAAATTAGGATACACCACTGAATATGAAGTGAAAACCTGTGAGGAGAAAAAGCATCCTGCGAGAGAAGTAACTTTGAACAATAAAAATGGATTTCTCGGAGTAGATGTCCGCTTTATCATCACGTATAAGACCAAGGAAAATGGAACCACATACAATCGAACCATTTCTAGTGGCGATATAAAAACCAATACAAAAAGAGCTAAAACAATTCCAGCTGGAGCTTTCGGAATTAGACTAACTGTGGAGTATCAGGATGGCTTGAAGTGGAAATTTCTAGGAGACAATACCTATAGCAAACCGACACAGGTATGTCTGGAAACTACTCAGAATGCCATAAAAACTCAGATTTACCTTAAACAAGTCGGTTGTTAAAGAAAAAACGGCCAGAGAATCACGCCTACTCTCTGGCCGTTATAAGTTGCTCATAATAAGTTGCCTTTTCCTGATTACCAATTTGCAAATAAGCCTTTGCTAACTGACTATTTACTTTTGAAATTTCTTTAGAATTGGAATCAGAATCCGCCTGAAAAGTCACTAAAGCATCCTCAAGAAAATCTATGGCGGTAGAAAAATCTCCCATCGCTAGCAAGCACCCACCAAGAGCTTGTTGGCTTTGGGCGATTTGAATATGGCCATCTGGTAATAAATCTTGCCTGATTTTTAAACTTTCCTGAAAAAACCTTTTCGCATCCTCATACCGATTTTCATCCATTGCGATTTTTCCAAGGTTTATTCTTGGACTAGCTTTTCTAGGATCTCTTTCGGATAAAAGTTCATCAAAAACTTTAAGGCTGATTTCAAAAACCTCTCGGGCATTCTTCAAATCTCCTGCTGCATAGTAAGCATTTCCCAAACTGCCTTTAAGGGCACCATAATAATAATGAGAGGTCCCAAAAATAGAATCAATAATTGAAATGGCTGATTGATAATAAGGTACTGCCTCTTCGGGCTTATCCAATCCAATATAGGTCCTTCCCATATTGCCCAAACTAGCTACTATCTCTACATGATAATCGCCGAGAATAGCCTGCCTCTGTTCGAGTGATTTTCTTACATAATCAAGGGCTTGCTCATAGTCACCGATATCCTGATAAAAACTCCCAAAAAAATTGTAAGTATATGCAATCTCCAGATGAGGCTCATCGAAAAGTTGCCTCTTCATTTCCAAAGACTCAGTCAAGTATTTTTTTGCAGAGTCCAATCGATCTAGTTTTCTGGCGGTGGCCCCTTTCATGTGGAGATAAGTGGCTTGCTCAATATTAGGGGAAGGGTGCGCCTGCTTTGACAATTGGAAACCAATACTTAAAGCTGAATCAGCCTTTGGGTAATTTGCCATGTCATAATAAGTGCTACCCAACTCCAGAAATGCACCTGACAAAACCTCTCCATCTTTGATACCTACATCGGAAAGTCGCTTTATGGCCTTTTCAGAAAAGTACTGGGATGAATCAAGTACTCCATACATAAAAAACGTACTCGAAATCAGGATCTCATTTCTTGCGAGCGTTTCGGGCGACACTTTGGGCAGTTTCAGATTTATTTCATAAGCCTCATCGATCGTTTGTTTTCCTTTTTCATATTGTCCCAAAGCCAAATAAACAGGTCCCAACCGCATAAGCATGTCAGAATAAAGCGCGGGATCATCGCCCAAGTTTTTCTCTAAATTGACCAATCCTTGATCCAAAAGCTGAACTGCCGTAATAGTATCAGCACCTCCGATATTGGGGTCTGCTGACGAAAAAACATCCGTGATCAAATTCGTGATCTGATTAGCTCGCTTGGCCTCTGCTAAAGCAATATTTCGCTGCTCTCTTAATTGAAAGGTATAAAATAGCCCAAGAGCCACTAATAATATAGCCGCAGAATTGACCACCGCTAGAATAGTGCGATTTCTTCGAATGTATTTTTTGGCACGATAGGTCCAATCCTCCGGGTGTGCAAGAATGGGATAGGTTTGCTCAAAATTTTCCAAATCCCTGACAAGCTCATCGACAGAAGCATAGCGATCATCTGGATACTTTTCCATCGCCTTCATGCAAATCAATGACAGATCATTTGCAAAGGCAACCGATCCAAATTCCGGTAAAAGTCTAAAACTTGCCATATTTCCTTCAAGCACTGCTTCTTTTAATGCAGTAGGGTCTTCGAAATATTTTTTGAATGGATGATAGCCACATAGCAACTCAAATAAAACAACTCCCAAAGAATAAATATCCGAAACGGTATTTGGGTGATCTCTTTCAATCTGCTCTGGAGATGCATAGGCTAAGGTGAAGCTCCCCTCCTGCTCGTTTCCTTCTTCCAGCATTTGAGATACGCCAAAGTCAAGCAGCTTTACCTGTCCATCCTGATTGACAATAATATTTTGGGGCTTAATATCGAGATGAGCGATCATAGATTGATGGGCATACTGCACTGCTTGACATACCTGCCCGAAAAGTTTCAATCGCTCAATGAGCCCATGGTTATGAATCCTACAGTAATCCAAAAGATTATTTCCCGAGACCCACTCCATGGTGAAAAAAGGTCTTTCATCTTCGGTAAAACCTCCATCATATAGTCTGGCAATATTGGGATGATTCAGCTTAGCTAGAATTTGTCTCTCCCGATCGAAAAAACTACGATAGGCAGGATTGATCATCAATGGCTTCATCAATTTGATTGCCACTACCTAATCAAACTGACCATCCACCCGAATACCTTTGAACACGGTCCCCATAGCTCCCTGACCTACCAGTTCCTTGAGTTGAAAAGGACCTATTGACTCATTGATGAGCTCGTGATCGTTTTCCAATATAGAAAACACACTACCTGTACCTGCCTTGAAAATGGGATGGGAATCTAAATCAGCTTCAAGCAAATCGGTAAGCTGATCATAAAGAGCAGGATTCTTTTCAGCAATTTCTTGGAGTCGAGCTTTTCTATCAGTTTCGGACAGCTCAGTTAATTCATGAAAAAGTCCTGAAACCTCTTCCCACTTTCCATCTCCTCTCTTCATTTTATTTACTTTTTAAAAAAATTTATTTGACAAATAGGTACAGGTTTTAAAAAGGAGTTTTATTCAAAATTTAAGTTCAACCTTTTGGTCCAAACTGATTCAGTTTTTCAACTCCTTACTAAGCCAAGCTTTTGCAAGGCGCCAATCTCTTCTCACTGTATCAATCGATACTCCCATCATTTCAGCAATTTCTTCGTGTTTGTAGCCTCCGAAAAAATGGAACTCTACTACCCGGCAATGCCGATTATTCAAGGCTTTAAGTCTATTCAGAGCGTCATTTAGCTGCAAAACTTCCTCTGGGGAGGTCATGACAGCATGATTAGCAGATCCGTAAGTAAGCTGTATTTGATCTCCACCCCGCTTCTGTCGCTTTTTTTGCCTGGCATAATCTACCAAAAACCTCCTCATCACGATGGCGGCTATCGCCAGAAAATGGTTTTTATCGGCGTAGCCTTTCTGACTACCGTCCATTTTGAGATAAGCTTCATGAACCAAGGCTGCTGTATCCAAGGTGCTAGACTGATACTCGGACCGGAGTTTTTGCCTTGCCATCTTTGATAATTCATCATAACATCTCAGGAACTGGGAACGAATGGCCGAAAAATTTCCAGGTCCCATTCCTGTCATCATCACTTCACGCATATTCAAAAGTTTATTTGCTTAGGAAAAATAATACGCAAGCATGTAAAAGCCTAAAAATCAATAAATTATTTTAATAAAATTATACTAATCTTGGATCTGCTTAATTATTCAAAAAATATTGCTGAAAAAAAATAAAGGTGAAAGACTTTTGATCATCTTTCACCTTAATAATTGTTTGAAATAAATAGGGTTTAATCCACAATTTCGACAGTCAGGGTTTCACCTTCTTTGGTCACCTTGACGACACCTTTTTTGGTGAGCCCTTTCATAGAGACATCCCACTTTTTATTGCTAAGACCGGCCTCTTCTTTGATATCCAAAAGGTTTGCCGGGCTACTTTTACTGATCAATTCGAATACAATTTTCTCCTCCTCGGACAACGCAACTGCTTTCTTTTCAGGTCTCATTTGAGGGAAGAAAAGCACTTCCTGAATGGTGAAATTATTGGTGAGAAGCATGGTCAAACGGTCAATTCCTATTCCCAAACCAGAAGTAGGAGGCATCCCATATTCCAAAGCTCTCAAGAAATCCTCATCCATCGCCATCGCCTCATCATCTCCACGAGCTGCCAGCTTGAGCTGATCTTCAAAACGCTCCCGCTGATCGATCGGATCATTCAGCTCTGTGTAGGCATTAGCTATTTCTTTTCCATTTACAAAAAGCTCAAAACGCTCCACTAATCCTTCCTCGGTACGGTGCTTCTTGGCCAATGGCGTCATTTCGATCGGGTAATCAGTGATGTAAGTAGGCTGAATCAAATGAGCTTCGACTTTTGCTCCAAAAATCTCATCGATCAATTTTCCTTTACCCATCGAATCATCCACCTCGATAGCCAATTTTTTACAAACTTCACGAAGTTCCTGCTCATCCATCTGACTCACATCTATACCTGCGTATTCTTTGATGGAATCATACATAGTCAAGCGTCGATAAGGTCCTGCAAAATCAATAATGTGCTCTCCTACCTTGACTTTCGTATCCTCGTGAATGGTCTCCGTGACTTTTTCGATCAGCTCTTCTACCATCTCCATCATCCAGATGTAATCCTTGTAAGCCACATAGATTTCCATCGAAGTGAATTCAGGATTATGAGTTCGGTCCATCCCTTCATTTCGGAACATTTTTCCAAATTCATAGACCCCATCAAATCCTCCCACGATCAATCGCTTCAGGTACAATTCATTGGCGATACGCAAAAACAAAGGCATATCCAAAGTATTGTGATGAGTCTGGAAAGGACGTGCTGCCGCTCCACCGTGAACTGCCTGAAGAATAGGCGTCTCCACCTCTAACCAACCATGATCATCAAAGTAGCGACGCATGGTAGAAATGATCTTGGAACGAGTGACAAAAGTCTTCTTAACCTCAGGATTGACGGTAAGATCCACATAGCGCTGTCGGTAGCGAAGTTCAGGGTCAGTAAATCCATCGTAGATATTCCCCTCTTCGTCTCTTTTCACCACTGGAAGTGGCTTAACTGCCTTAGAAAGCACCTTTAGCTCGGTTACATGCAGAGAAATCTCCCCTGTCTGCGTGGTAAAAATATATCCTTTGACTCCGATGAAATCTCCGATTCCCAGGAGCTTTTTAAAGACTGAATTGTAAAGCGTTTTATCATCCTCCGGACAAATATCATCCCGTCTTACATAGATCTGTAGACGACCAGTCGAATCTTGAATCTCAGCAAAAGATGCCGAACCCATAATTCGTCTTGACATCAAGCGTCCAGCGATGGAAATATTCTTATAGTCGTTTTTTCGATTCTCGTAATTTTGATGGATGTCTTCTGCGGTCACATTGATTTGAAAAGCCTCCGCTGGATAGGGATTCAATCCCAGTTTCATTAGCTCTTCCCGGTCTATACGACGCTCTATTTCCTGTTCGCTCAATACTTGCATTTTATCAATCTATAGTTCTGATTACTAATCACTTCTTTGGGCTTTTTACTTTTGCGCTATCAATCGCCCTTCCTTCGCTTCATTTCCCGCTTCACCAATTCAAACTCCCTACTGCTCTGTCCTGCAATGGAAGTATTCTCAGCAGCGCGGCGGGTGAGGTAAGGCATGACTTTCTCCACAGGTCCATAGGGAACATATTTCACTACGTTATATCCTGCCTTGGCAAGGTTAAATGAAATATTATCACTCATCCCGTACAATTGAGAAAAAAACACTCTGCTATCCTGAGGATCTAAGCCAAACTCATCCATAAGCTCGGTTAGCTCCAGATTACTTTTCTCATTATGAGAGGCACAGACTAAATAAATTCCGTTTTCTACACAGAATCTAATTGCCGCATCATAATCTCGATCAGTAGCTGCTTTGTTTGGCTGAATTGGATCAGGGTAGCCCATATCTTCGGCTCGCTCCCGCTCTTTTTCCATGTAGGCACCTCTTACAGGTTTGGCTCCGAATAGGTAGCCTTTCTCCTGAGCTACTTGATGCGCCTTCATCAGCCTTGCCAAGGAATCATGTCGGTACATTTGATAGGTATTGTATACCACACAGCGCTCCTTGTTATATTTTTCCATGGCTTCATAAGCCAAATCATCAATTACATCCTGAAACCAAGACTCCTCTGCATCCACCATGACCCGAATACCGAGGTCATGAGCAGCTTTGCAAAGACGGTCCACTCTTTCTTTTACTCGATCGAATGCCTTTTCTTCAGCTTGAGTCAGTTTCTGACCGGCCTGGATTTTTTCCATAATGTGAAAATCCCCCAAACCTGTTGTTTTGAAAACCCCAAACGGCATGTAATCCGTCTCTGCGGATTTTAGCATGGTTTGGTAAATTTCCTCCGTCGTCTTTTCAAAACTTTCCTCATCTCCTTTCCCTTCCACCGATAGATCCAAAATTGCCTGAACTCCATAATCAGCTAGTTTTTGACAAGCCAATATGGTTTCGTCGATGGTCTCTCCACCGCAGAAATGTCCAAACATGGTCTTTTTCATGATGCCTTTGATCGGCAACTTCAGCTTGAAGGCCAAGTTAGCCAAGCCAACCCCCAAATCTGAAATCAGATTATTATTCAGGGTAGCAAAAATCAAATACATTTTTCGAAGCTCGGCATCAGTCTTAGATGCAAAGGCAACTTCTAGATTCTCAAAAGAAATTTTGGGTTTCACTGCCATACAGCGCAAATTAAGTCGCAAAGATATCAAAAAAACAGCTTTGACTTCCTTTTTGTTAGGAAATATGAGAAGAGTCTTGGCAGCAAAAAATTATAGAAATTGCAGGCTGAATTGAGACAAAAAAAGAGATTTAGGAATTATTAATCCATTTGATTTTGAAAAAACTCTTTAATAAGAAAAACCATAAAAATCCGCTCATTATTTCAGGGCCTTGTAGCATCGAATCACCCAATCAACTTGAGGAGACAGTAAGTCAATTGGTAGACCAAGACATCGAAATCATCCGTGGGGGTGTATGGAAGCCCAGAACCAGACCAGGAAGTTTCGAAGGGCTCGGATCCATTGCATTGCCTTGGATTCAGGAAGTAAAAAGCAAATATCCTGTCAAATTTGCTATTGAGGTCGCTTCAGCTGAACACGTCGAGGAAGCTTTGAAATACGATATTGATATCTTTTGGATTGGTGCAAGATCCACTGTCAACCCATTTACGGTACAGGAGATTGCAGATAGCCTAAAAGGAACAGGAAAACCAGTGATGATCAAAAATCCCGTCAATGCAGACCTTAGCCTTTGGATGGGTGCCGTAGAAAGATTCCAAAAAGCGGGTATTACCGACATAGCAGTGATTCATAGAGGTTTCAGTAATTTTAGGGATACTATTCACCGTAATTCACCTCTATGGCAGATACCGATTGAGTTTCGCACTCATTTTCCAGAGATCATGATGATCAATGACCCGAGTCATATTTCAGGAAAAAGAGAGCTAGTACCATTGATTGCACAGAAGGCCCTAGACTTGAATTTTGATGGCTTGATGATAGAAAGCCATATCGACCCTGATAATGCTTGGTCGGATGCTCAGCAACAACTCACTCCAGCTGATCTAAAAAAGATGCTTTCTGAGCTTAAAACTAGAAAGGTGAAGTTTGAAGGTCAAAAGATGAAATCCCAACTAGAAGAAATCCGTCAGCAAATTGATCAAGCCGACCATGATTTGTTGGAAGCTTTGCATAGAAGATTCGAATTAGTTGAGAAGATCGGGGAATACAAAAAGCTCAATAATGTAGCAGTCCTTCAGTTGGATCGATGGAAAGAGATTTTCGAATCTAGACCTGAATGGGGCAAACCATTGGGATTGAATAAAGATTTGATTCAGGAAATCTTCGGATTATTACATCAGGAGTCAATTCGAAAACAAACTGAGATTTTGGATTCTGAATAAATGGACTAAAGCTCACACTAAAATTTTTCCTGCTTTAGAAAATATTTTTCTCAAAATTTTATTTTAAAAATTTCTATTTAATATAGAATTAATTCTAAAACCTATATCAAAATTAGCTCTATTTAAAATATTTAAAAAAACCGGCCTTCTTTTTATCAATTCAGTAAAATTTTACCAAAAAATTATTTTGCATTTAAAAAGTCTATGAATACATTTACGGCATGTTAATAACAGCAACGATCTATTTTACTTTCTTTTACTTTTACTTTCGAATGCAAAATCGAATCGGAGCTGTGTATTGTCCAGTCAAAAACTAACAAAATATAAAAACACAAAAGCCCGATTCGAAAGAGTCGGGCTTTTTTCATTTAAACGCTCAGACGTATGAAACCACACAAACAAATCAAAGATTGGGGACTAGGATTGACCACCCCACTGATCATTGCAGGCCCTTGCTCTGCCGAAAGTCCAGAACAAATCGAAAAAATCTGCCTGGAAATGAAAGCAGAGAATGCAGTACCACAACTTTTCAGGGCTGGTATTTGGAAGCCGCGTACGCGTCCAGGTTCTTTTGAAGGAATCGGAGAAGAAGGCCTGAAGTGGATGGAAATCGTGAGACATCACTTGAATATCCCAATTACCGTAGAGGTAGGAAATGCAGCTCATGCAGAACTTGCTCTAAAGCACGGAGTAGATGTGGTTTGGATAGGCGCCCGGACAACTGTCAATCCTTTTGCTGTTCAAGAAATTGCTGAAGCTCTAAGAGGATCTGATGTACCAGTGATGGTGAAAAACCCTATGAACCCTGATTTGGACCTTTGGATAGGTGCATTGGAAAGAATGCATGCAGTTGGTTTGGACAAACTAGCGGCAATCCACCGTGGATTTTCAGATGCTTATGACAAAAGATTCAGAAATAAGCCAAACTGGTCCATGCCTATTCACTTGAAGCGAGTTTGGACAGGAATGGAAGTCATCAATGATCCTTCTCATATCGTAGGAAAAAGAGACGGAATCCTGGATATTTCTCAGCGAGCTATGAACTTTGGTTTGGATGGACTGATGATAGAGACTCATCACGATCCAGATAATGCATGGTCTGATGCCAAGCAACAAGTGACTCCAAAAGCTTTGCGCGAGATACTCAACTCGATTGATTTCAAGGAGCCGCTCGAAAACATGAAGCCAGATGAGCGATTGGAAGATCTTCGCCGGGCAGTTGACCACCTGGATGATCAACTTTTGGACGTACTTCAGGAGCGTTTTGCAGTGATCGATCAGATCGGAGAGCACAAGAGACAGCATCATTTGACCGTATTCCAATCAGGAAGATGGAAAGATGTGATGGAAAGCCGTACCCAAAAAGGTGTGAAGAAAAATCTCAGTGAAAAATTCATGAAAGAGTTGCTTTATTCGATTCATGAAGAATCTGTGAAGCGTCAAGAAAAACAACTTCGAGAAGCCGACGCAGTAAAAAAAGCCTAAAAGGAATTTCTGGAAAAAGGAATAGAATAATTATTCCTTTTTCTGCTTTCAGCTAACTTTATACAAAATTCAGGTTTGTGAATCCAGTCCATATTACTCAAAATATTGCTTTTGAATTACGAAGTAGGTTAGCCAATCTTTCTCACTCGTCCATATTCCTCCTAAGTGATGAAAACACTGAAAAAATGTGTTTTCCTGCCATTGCTGAGGTTTTGGGTGATGATTTCTATCACTTCACAGTACCTCAGGGTGAGAAGCATAAAACCCTTGAAACCTGCTCTTTGATCTGGAAGGAGATGACTGCAGCCGGTCTAGACCGAAAGGCCATCATGATCAACCTGGGCGGTGGAGTAATCGGTGATATGGGTGGTTTCTGTGCCAGTATCTACAAAAGAGGCATTCGTTTCATCACTATCCCTACTACCCTACTTTCTCAAGTCGATGCAAGCGTAGGTGGAAAGCTTGGGGTGGATTTCCAGGGCTTGAAAAACCACCTCGGGGTATTCAATGAACCCGAAATGGTCTTGATTGCACCTGAATTTCTTAAAACTCTTCCCGAAAGAGAACTTAGATCGGGCTTTGCTGAAGTCATTAAGCACGGACTGATTCAAGACAAGTCCTATTTTGAAAAGCTTGATTTTGAAAATTGGGAGAAAAATGATTGGAAAGAGCTCATTGAGCATTCGATTCAAATCAAAAAATACGTGGTCCACACAGATCCAAAGGAGAGTGGTTTTAGAAAAACCCTGAACTTCGGACATACCATAGGCCATGCAATGGAAACCTTCTACCTCGATTCGGAAAAGCATTTGCTTCATGGTGAAGCCATTGCAGCAGGAATGATCTGTGAGGCTTGGCTGTCCCAACAGAAATGTGGCTTGAATCAGAGCGAACTTGACACTATCGTAAAGACCATTCTACAAGTCTATGGCAAGACAGAAATTCTGAATAATGAGCTGGAATCCATTGTCAATCTCTGTCTGCAGGACAAAAAAAATGAAGGAAAAACCATTCTTTTCTCCCTTCTTGACCAAATAGGTAAGTGCCAATACAATATTCCTGCGAGCCAGAAGGAGATTGCTGAGGCCCTTTCTTTTTATCAATCCCTATAACGAAAATCCCCCAATGGAAATACTCGAACTTGGGCAAAAAGCCCGCTTCGAAGCAAAGGAAATTCCCCTTCCTTCCTCAAAAAGTGAATCAAACAGAGTATTAATTATTGACGCTTTGACCGAAGGTCAGAATCAAATTCATAATCTAGCAGAAGCTCGGGATACCCAGACTATGATCCGACTTCTTCAGACCAATCCTCCTATTTTCGATGTACTGGATGCAGGTACCACCATGCGATTCTTAACCGCTTTCGCCGCAGCAACCAACCAGAATAAAGTCATGACTGGAACTCCGAGAATGTGTCAGCGACCCATCGGGATTTTGGTTGAGGCACTGCGAAGCATTGGTGCTGAAATCCATTATATGAATGAAGAGGGCTTTCCGCCTCTCGCAATTCATGGCATGAAAGAACAAAGCCAGAATAGGGTAAAAATCCGGGGGGATGTTTCCAGTCAGTATATCTCAGCCATGCTGATGATAGCTCCCACTCTTCCTTTGGGCTTGGAGATTGAATTGGAAGGAAAAGTTGGAAGTCGCACCTATATCGAAATGACACTTCAACTCATGGAGAAATTCGGTGTGTCGCATTCTTGGGAAGACAATTTGATTAGCGTAAAGCCTCAAAAATACCAATCCGGTACCTTTTCAGTGGAAAGCGACTGGTCCGGAGCGAGCTATTGGTTTAGTCTTTTGGCTTGTGCTGATGAAGGCACTTTTTTCCTAAAGGGACTAAAAGAAGATAGCCTGCAGGGTGATTCCGAAATCGTAAGGATTATGGAGAATTTTGGCATCAAAAGCACTTTCAAAGAAGGCGGTCTTTTAATTGAAAAACAGCAAGTTAAAGGCATTTCTCATATTGATTTCACTCACTGTCCGGACCTAGCCCAAACAGTAGCAGTTACCTGTGCGATCATTGGTCAAAAGGTGAAATTCACCGGACTCGAAAGTCTTCGAATCAAGGAAACAGATCGCATTTTTGCTTTACAGGAAGAGCTGGCAAAATTCAATGCTGAACTTAAGGAAGTGGAGCCGGATATTTTCGAAGTGATTCCATCGGTCACGATGCCAAGCGAAGTTCAGATTCACACCTATGATGACCACCGAATGGCCATGGCATTCATGCCGCTTTTGACCAAAACCAAAGTCAAAATGGAGGATCCATCCGTGGTCAATAAGTCCTACCCAAGCTTCTGGGATCACTGCGAGTCTTTGGGTATTCAAATGCAGAAGTCATGAAGCAAATGATTGCTATCCAGGGAATTCCAGGTTCTTTCCACCACCAAGTGGCAATTCAGGAGTATGGCAGAGAAGCTGAGATTTTAACCTTTTCGACCTTTGAGGAAGTAGCTAAAGCTGTATTCAACCAAGAAGCTACGGTGGGTGTCATGGCTATTGAAAACTCCATTGCCGGAGCCATTCTGCCAAACTATGACCTCATAGACCGCTATGGACTGAAAATTATTGGAGAATACTACCTCTCAATTTCTCATCAATTCATGGTCTTGCCAGGTCAAAAAATAGAGGATATCCATGAAGTTCGTTCTCACCCCATGGCTTTGCTCCAATGCAAAGCTTTTCTTAACCATTATCCTCAAATCAAACGTATCGACGACATCGATACCGCTTCAGTAGCGAAGCGTATTTCAGAGCAAAAGCTAAAGGGAGTAGCAGCCATAGCCAGCGAAATAGCAGCAGAAATCTACAATTTGGAGATTTTGGTGAGTGATATCCAATCGGTTAAGAGCAATTTTACTCGATTCATTTTTCTAGGAAAAACTGCTCAACCAAAGGATCAAACGCCCAATAAGGCATCCATTAAAATTACCATTCAAAATAAGGCTGGTAGTTTGGCTAGGTTACTCACGCATTTCAGCAATTTACACTTAGATTTGAGTAAGATTCAATCGATTCCTGTCATCGAAAAGCCTTGGGAATATGCTTTTTTTATTGATTTGGTTTTTGACAATTACCATGACTACCACGAGGCCATGCGGGTAGCGAAAGCAGAATTTGGAGAGTTGAAAATATTGGGTGAATACCATAACCGAAAAGCATGAAGGGATTTGCAAAGCGCACGGAAGAGGCTAAAGAGTACTACTTTTCGGCAAAATTACGAGAGGTCAATCAGCTCATAGCTTCGGGAAAACCGATCATTAATCTGGGAATCGGAGGCCCAGATCTTTCTCCACCAGCTTCGGTAATTCAAGCCTTACAAAATACAGCCAGTCATGGCAATTCCCACGGATATCAATCTTATCAAGGAATCCCAGAATTGAGAGTTGCAATGGCTGAATACTATGAAAAGGAATTTGGAGTTTCCTTGAATCCGGATCAGCAAATTCTTCCTCTCATGGGCTCCAAAGAAGGCATTATGCATGTCAGTATGGCTTTTCTGAACCCCGGTGATGAAGTATTGATTCCAAATCCCGGGTACCCTACTTACCGATCCGTGACCGAATTACTTGACTGCAAGGCGATCAGCTATCCCCTAATATCTGATGGCTCTCCGGATTTTGATCTTTTGGAAAAACAGGACTTGAGCAAAGTGAAGATTCTTTGGGTAAATTATCCTCACATGCCTACCGGGCATAGAGGCAGCAAGGTACTCTTTCAGAAACTCGTCGACTTTGCTAAAAAACATAATCTTATTTTGGTCAATGACAATCCCTACAGCCATATTCTGAATCCGGAACCCATCAGCATCTTTTCAATTGAAGGTGCGAAGGAAGTTGCACTAGAATTAAACTCACTGAGCAAAACTTTCAATATTCCTGGATGGCGTGTAGGAATGGTCCTAGGTCTGGAAAATTGGATCAAAGCAATCACCCGAATCAAGTCCAATATGGATTCCGGGATGTTTTTAGGAATTCAACGCGGGGCTGTTGAGGCATTGAAACTAGGCAAAAATTGGTTTGCAGATATCAATGAGGAGTATGAAAAGCGAAGAAAATTAGTCTGGGACTTGGCTACGCTTCTCGATTTGGATTTCTCTAAAGATCGTTCAGGTCTTTTCGTTTGGGGAAAATTACCAGCTAACAAATCAGCTCAAGAGCTTGTAGATTGGCTTTTATATGAAAAAAACATATTCATCACCCCCGGGGAGATTTTCGGAGAAGAAGGTAAAAATCACGTTCGAATTTCGCTTTGCCTACCTGAATTCAAAATATTGGAAGCTATTAAACGATTAAAAAATTAAAGATTTATGAACAAGATTCACATTATCGGATTGGGCCTTTTGGGAGGTTCTTTTGGGCTAGCTGCCCGTCGAAAGTTCCCTGAATTGACTATTACTGGATTCGATATTTCTGAGAAAAACCTCAAGGATGCCGAGGTTTTGGGAATCATTACCGAAGCAAAAGAAAACCCAGATTCGGATACGGATATTATTCTTTTAGCTACTCCTGCCGATAGCTTAGGAGATATTCTGGAAAAAACACTGAATGAAATCGGTGAAAATACGCTTGTAATCGATTTAGGATCCACCAAAAGTAATCTTTGCGCTCGCGCAGGAAACCATTCGAAGCGTAAGCAATACCTTGCTGGCCACCCTATAGCAGGTACTGAGTACAGTGGACCAAAAGCAGCTTTTGCAGAATTGCTAGACGGGAAAGTCATGATTCTTTGTGAAATGGACAAAACCGATCTTCACCTAAAAGAAAAAGCCTACCAGCTTTTTGAGGCCTTGAACATGAAATTACGCTTCATGGATCCGGAGGAGCATGATCGTCATTTGGCGTTTGTCTCTCACCTGTCCCATGTGAGTTCCTTTATGCTTGGAAAGACTGTCCTTCAGAAAATGGAAGATGATCGAAATATCTTTGATATGGCAGGTTCTGGCTTTGCTTCGACAGTTCGATTGGCAAAATCCAGCCCTTCCATGTGGGCTCCAATCTTGACAGAAAACAAGGAGAATATCCTCCAAGCACTTGATGGCTACATCTCCAATCTCTCCAGTATCCGTGATTTGATCGCAAAGAGTGACGGTGAAAAAATCCACCAAGAATTAGCAGATATCAATAAAATTCGAGACATCCTAGACTTGGGTCGAGGATAATTAAAAGTACATTTATGGAAGGAACAAAATTCCTCAAAATGCTATTTCTAGTCAGATAATAACTTGATCATGAAAACACTCAAATTCAAAACCAATATCAACTGTAACAACTGCCTCTCCAAAGTAAGCCCAAAGCTTGATGAGGAAACAAAAATCGAATCCTGGGAGGTAGATTTAAATAGCGATGATCGCATCCTGACTGTCAATTCCGAAAGTATTACCAACGAGGAAGTTTTCAAAACTGTGCTGAAGGCAGGTTTTATTGCCAAACCTCTTGAATCTTAAGGCTTTGATCTCATCAATTTGAAGTGATTTAAACCTATTTCAGAAAAAACCGTATTTTTGAATTCTTGAAAAGAATTGTATCCATAGCGCTTTCTCTTGTAGTACTTTTTTCCACCATTGGAGTGGCGAAGACTACTCATCTATGCATGGGGCATGCGGTAGAAAGTGAAATCGGTATTTCTCCGAAACATCTGGATTGTGGTATGAATATGCCGAAATCATCGGAAGAGTCTTCCTCTGAAGATCCTGAAACTTGTTGCGAAAACGTAATCGAAAAGCTTCAGGTTGAAGATGATTTTTCAATTCAAAAAGCAGACTTAAAATTTGAAATTAATTTTTTGGTCGCTTTCATACCTGTATTCCTATTAGGTCTAGACTTTTTTGAGGCTCCTTTGTCGGCTATTGTTTATTTTGAGAGTCCGCCCTTACCCACTTCCCTACACATCCTACACCAAGTTTTCTTAATCTAGAATTCATTCCTTCAGCATTTTGCTGTTCTCACAAAACCACTGTTTTGTGCACCTTTTTCTTTTTTCCAAAGGAATGAATCATGCTAAACAAAACCATCAAGTATTTCCTTGAAAATAAACTGGTTACGTTTATTTTCCTGATCATTATAATCGCCTGGGGACTCGTTGTGGCCCCTTTCAATTGGAATATCAATTTCCTTCCTCAGGACCCCGTACCCGTGGATGCGATTCCAGATATTGGCGAAAACCAACAAATCGTTTTTACCGAATGGATGGGTCGATCACCGCAGGATGTGGAAGATCAAATCACCTATCCACTCACCACTTCCCTGCTAGGGTTGCCGGGGGTAAAAAGTGTTCGATCTAGCTCAGTATTCGGCTTTTCGAGTATCTACATCATTTTTGAAGAGGATATCGAATTTTACTGGAGTAGGTCGAGAGTCCTCGAAAAACTAAATGCCCTCCCTGCAGGGCTTCTTCCTGAGGGGGTTCAGCCTAAACTGGGTCCAGATGCCACGGCACTAGGGCAGGTCTTTTGGTATACACTTGAAGGTAGGGATGAAAATGGTAATCCAGCGGGCGGTTGGGACCTACATGAATTGAGAAGTATACAGGATTATTTTGTTCGCTATTCGCTTTCTGCGGTTTCTGGAGTAGCGGAAGTAGCATCAGTGGGAGGCTATATCAAAGAATACCAAATAGATATTGATCCTACAGCGCTGAAAGCCTATCAGGTAAGCTTGCTCGATGTGATGAATGCAGTCCGGCAATCCAATATCGATGTCTCTGCAAATACCATCGAGGTGAATCGGGTAGATTATTTTATCAGAGGACTAGGCTACGTAGAGGAACTGAGCGATCTCGACCAAGCTGTCGTCAAAACCACAAACAATACCCCCATCCGCATTCGAGACGTGGCCAAAGTCAATATTGGTCCTCAGCCAAGAAATATGGGAGGGATTTTGGACAAATCGGGCGCTGAGGCAGTTGGGGGTGTAGTCATTGCCCGATATGGAGAGAATCCTTTGGCAGTCATCGAATCAGTAAAAGCTGAAATCGACAAACTCTCAGATGGCCTACCCTCCAAAACGCTTGACGATGGTCGGCTTTCTAAAGTCACCATCGTCCCTTTTTACGATCGGTCAGGATTGATCTATGAAACACTCGGTACGCTTTCAGAAGCAATTTCCCTTCAAATATTGATCACCATCATCGTGGTCGTGGTGATGGTGTACAACTTACGGGCCTCGCTATTAATTTCCGCACTTCTCCCCTTAGCAGTGCTGATGTGCTTTATCATGATGAAGTACACAAGCGTTGACGCCAACATTGTGGCTCTTTCAGGGATTGCCATAGCCATAGGTACCATGGTTGATTTGGGGATTATCCTCAGTGAAAACATTCTTCAAAGACTTGATCAAGCCCCTGAGGGTGAGTCTAAGCTTAAAACGATTTTCACAGCTACTACTGAGGTTTCTTCAGCCATTATTACAGCGGTCAGTACCACCATCATCAGTTTTCTTCCAGTTTTCACTCTTCAAGCAGCTGAGGGGAAATTATTTGGTCCTTTAGCCTACACCAAAACCTTTGCCTTGGTTGCAGCCTTGATTTTCACTTTGCTGATTATGCCTGCCTTAGCGCATTGGGTATTTGGCAAGAATGCACTGAGCAAAAGGTGGAAGCTTTTTGGAAATGGTCTATTAATCATTCTGGGATTAAGTGTTTTGATTTGGATATGGGCTTGGGCTGGCTGGGTTTTATTGGCCTTTGGAACAGCCAATTTACTCCTGTACTATTTCCCAAAACAACTAGAAACAAAGAGGGATTGGATTCTGATAAGCATTACAGTCCTAGCTGTTTCCTGGCTACTGACTACTTACTGGATGCCGCTGGGTGTAGGGCTTAGCTCCTTTGCTAATTTAACTTTTATAGGAGTTCTACTAATCCTTGTCTTAGGTGGATTTAGGCTGTTTATCCAGGTCTATCCAAAAATTCTAAGCTGGTGTCTTTCGCATAAAAAGCAGTTTTTGGTCTTTCCTGCAATTATCATCCTTTTAGGAGCCAGTATTTGGTTGGGCTTTGGTCAAGTATTCGGTTTCATCCCGCGAACATTTGACGCACTGGGTTGGAATATTCGCACAACTAATGTCTGGAGTTCAATGGTTCATGCTTTTCCAGGTTTAGGAGAAGAATTTATGCCAGCATTGGACGAGGGATCGTTTTTACTCATGCCTACGTCCATGCCTCATGCTGGAGTTGAAGAGAACCTCGAAACCCTTCAAAAACTCGATATGCTGGTCACGGCTATCCCCGAAGTGGATTTGGTGGTGGGAAAGGCTGGTAGAGCAGAAACCGCCATCGATCCTGCTCCTTTATCCATGTTTGAGAATGTCATCAATTACAAAAGCGAATACTTAATTGATGAAAACGGATACAGACAAAGATTCCAGACGAATGAAGAAGGGCACTTTGTTTTGGAAAATGGTCTTAGCTATGATCCAGACTCCAATGAACCTTCTAGCATAGATTCCAAGCTGTTGATCCCTGATCCAAGCGGAAAGTATTTCAGGCAGTGGAGAAAGGAGATCAAAAGTCCAGATGACATTTGGAATGAAATAGTACGGGTCACCAAACTACCAGGCGTCACCTCAGCACCAAAACTTCAACCTATTGAAACCCGGCTTGTAATGCTTCAAACAGGGATGCGTGCTCCAATCGGAATCAAGGTTTATGGACCTGATTTAGAGACTATTGAATCATTTGGTCTAAAGTTAGAAAACTTCCTGAAAGAGGTTCCTTCTGTAAAGGCAGAGTCAGTATTCGCAGACCGAATTGTGGGAAAACCTTACCTCGAAATTGATATTAACAGAAAGGAGATAGCCCGATATGGAATGAATGTAGCCGATGTGCAAGAATTCATCGAATCTGCCATTGGAGGTAAAATCTTAAGCACCACAGTGGAAGGTAGAGAGCGCTATCCGATTCGAGTCCGCTATGCTCGTGAGTACCGCGACAATCCGGAGGCTTTACATGAAGTATTAATTCCGACACCATCAGGAAGTTTCATACCCCTTGAGCAATTAGCCGAAATCACTTTCCGAAAAGGACCCGATATGATCCGAGGTGAAAACAGCTTCCTCGTTGGCTTTGTACTGCTAGATAAAAAAACCGGGTTTGCGGAAGTCAATGTGGTAGAAGACGCACAAAAATATTTGAAGCAAAAGATTGATTCGGGAGAATTGGTAGTTCCACCCGGAGTTCGATTCGAATTCTCCGGAAATTATGAAAATCAGGTTCGAGCTGAAAAACGACTTTCTATTGTAGTTCCACTTTCGCTCATCTTAATTTTTTTGATTCTCTATTTCCAGTTTAAGAGAGCTTCCACTGCTCTCATGGTTTTCTCCGGCGTGGCAATGGCCTTCTCAGGTGGATTCTTGATGATTTGGCTTTTCGGTCAAAATTGGTTCTTGGACCTAAATCTTGGTGATATCAATCTAAGAGATCTATTTCAAATGAAAAGCTACAATCTTTCTGTAGCGGTTTGGGTAGGTTTTATTGCCCTATTTGGAATAGCTACAGATGATGGGGTTGTCATGGCAACCTATCTGAAACAGAGTTTTGAAAGCAACCAACCCAGAGACATCAATGAGATAAGGGCTGCAGTCATCGAAGCAGGCCAACGAAGAGTGCTCCCTTGCCTGATGACTACTGCAACCACTCTTTTGGCATTGATACCCATCTTCACCTCGACGGGTAAAGGCTCGGATATCATGGTACCAATGGCTATCCCAGCCCTAGGTGGGATGATCTTAGAGCTTACGACAGTTTTTATTGTGCCGACGCTGTATTGCTTATGGGCTGAAAGAAAAATAAAACAAAACAACACGGCTTTTTTCCATGAATCAAATAATTGAAATTATGAAGAATTGGACTAAAAAGAACTTGGACTTTGGAGTTTGGAGAATACCAAACCCAAAACTCATCCTATTGCTGACTATTTTACTCGCAGTAGTCGGCAATAAAACAATGGCACAAAGCCTGGATGATTATTTAACTCATGCTACAGAAAACAGCCCGCTGTTAAAGGCCAGTTATTCTCAATACTTAGCCAGTAAAGAACGGATCGATCAACCAGGATTACCAGATCCCGAATTGCAAGTCGGTGTATTTCTTCAGCCTATGGAGCGTTATATGGGAACGCAGTTAGCAGATTATCGACTCATGCAGTCCTTTCCATGGTTTGGTACTATCAAGGCTCAAAAAAGTGAAGCGGATTTTTCTTCTCAAGCCCAATATCAACTTTTCATGGAAGTTAGAAATGAATTGTTTTTCCAGATAAAGTATACATGGTTTGACTTACATCGCATTCAAGGAGAGATAGATATCACCAAAGAAATTCTCACCTACTTCCATAAACTAGAAGAACTTGCATTGACAGATTTTAAAGCTAGTACTGGTTCAAGACCTAGCCAAACCAATCAGAATCCCTCAAATTCCAATGGAGAAATAACACAGGGAAAAATGAGCGAAATTAACTCCAACTCAGGAGGCACAAATGGAATGGCAGAGGTAATCCAAGTAAGACTTGAAATCAAGGAGTTGGAAAATCAATTGGCACTGTTGACCTCCAATCAGAATTCTCTCTTCATCAAGTTCAACCAATTGATAAATCGGGATATTCAAGATAAAATTGAATTGAACGAAAAGCTCCTACCGCCCATACTTGAGCTCGATAAATATAGTTTATTGGATAGCATCAAAGAAAAGAATCCGATGATATCCAAATATGAGAATGATGCTTTAGCATACGAACAGAGGGCTAAAATAGCGAGGCTAGAGGGTAACCCTAAGATTGGTCTGGGTATCAACTATTCTCCCTTCCTTCCCCGTGAAAATGATGGTATTGATCATTCAGAGCATTCTATGGATATGTTGATGCCCATGGTGACTCTTTCATTACCCATTTTCAGAAATAAGACTGAAGGAAAAATCAATGAGGCTAAATACTTACAAGAGGTAGCTACCCAAAATCAACTTCAAACAGAAAACCTTTTATCGATACAATGGGCTGAAGCTTTTCAAAACTGGGAAGATGCTACTAGAAGTCTTGAATTATATGACCAGCAAATCGAGTTGGTTCAACAACAAATAAATTTACTTACGACTTCTTTCAGTAATGGCTTGGTGCCGTTTTCCTCTGTGCTCAAATCGCAGCTGAAAATCTTGAATTATCAGATAAAGCGGATTGAAGCCATTACCCTGCAATACCAGAGCTTGTCCTTATTGGAAAAACTATCTGGAATTAACTTAATCAATACCTAACCTCCCTGTTATGAATAAGCTATTAAACAATAAAATAATATTGGTTTTAACCACGCTAACATTAGGTGCTTTCATAGGTTGGTGGATTAAACCGACTGAATCAGGTTCTGTTGAAAATCATGATCACGCGCATGAGTTGGAATCAATTAGCCTATGGACCTGCTCCATGCACCCGCAAGTCCAACTTACAGAACCAGGCGATTGTCCTATTTGCGGCATGGACTTGATTCCCGCTAATTCTGAAGGAAACGAGGACAATGAGTCTCCAGTGCTAAAAATGACCGAATCATCCATGGCATTAGCACAAATTCAAACCATCCAAGTGGGATCAACCGGAGGAGAGAGCAAATTAGAGTTGACCGGAAAAATTCAAGCTGACGAAAGGGAATCTGCTTCTATCACTGCAAAATTTCCTGGGCGAATCGAAAAGCTCTATGTAAGCTTTACTGGGGAAAAAGTAGTCAAAGGTCAAAAATTAGCCTCCATTTATTCTCCAGAGCTACTTTCCGCTCAACAGGAGCTTATCGAGGCATCAAAAATCAAAAGTGATTTTCCGGAGATTTATCAGGCTGCTAAGCAAAAGCTTCGTCTTTGGAAACTATCAGAAGAGCAAATTTCATCCATTGAAGTAGCAGGAAAAATACAAGAACAATTCGATGTTTTTGCGGAGCATGGGGGCATCGTGATGGGACGAAATGTTGCAGTAGGAGACTATATCACTACAGGACAAGCCTTATTTCAAATCGTAAATCTGGATAAGGTATGGGTAATTCTAGATGTTTATGAAAGTGATCTTGATCAAATCCAAGTGGAGACCCCGATTCAATTTACTGTCGCAGGGATTCCAAACACGAAGTTTAGCAGTAAGGTTAGCTTTGTGGATCCCGTGATCAACCCTGAAACACGCGTTGCAGCTGTACGCGCAGAGCTTCCTAATGGCCAGGGTAAACTTCTTCCAGAGATGTTTGTAAAGGCTGAAATTTCAAAGAATAGAACTGGTCAGACTACCCTATCGATTCCCCGGACCGCTGTACTTTGGTCAGGAAAAAGATCCGTAGTATATGTCAAGGTTCCAAATCAAAGTCCTGCAGGTTTTGAAATGCGGGAAGTAGAAATCGGAGCACTTCAAGGTGATAATTATACTGTTCTTTCAGGATTGGAAAATGGTGAGGAGATAGTAGTAAATGGTGCTTTCACAATTGATGCAGCCTCGCAGCTAGCTGGAAAACCAAGCTTGATGAATCGAACTTCATCGAATCAAGTTGACGTTTCGGAGAATTTTTCGAAGGGTTTTAACCAATTAGCTGATTATTATTTTGAGCTCAAAAATCAACTGGCATCCGATCAATGGAAGGTCAATAACAAAATATGGGAAGGAATTCGTAATTCGTTGAAATTGATGGAAAATGAAGAGAAAACCACGATTCAACCTTCGGTATGGCTTGGGGTTTTAAATGATCTCGAAAAAAGTAACGGGATTAAAGAAGCAAGGGTGAATTTCAATAGACTTTCTGAATTAATCCTAGAGGCCAATGAAACCTATGGATTGGCTAATCGGGTAGTCTACAAAGACTATTGTCCAATGGCTTTTGGTGATGAGGGAGCCTATTGGCTAAGCGAGAAAAAAGAAATTTTAAACCCTTATTTTGGAGCCTCCATGCTAACTTGCGGCGAGGTAAAAGCAATCTACCGAAATTAAACTTTCCCTTTCCAATTCAAATCGTTGATGAGCAGAACACTTCTATTGATCGCTTTTCTTTTTTCCTCCATTTACAGCTTTGGGCAGTCTAGGGTTCTTTCAGTATTGCCCGAATCTTCTATCCGAGGAGTTCAGGTATTTGGAAAACCTGTAGACAATCAAACCCGCTGCATTCACTGGCATTCGGATTTAGATATCATTGCCATCAAATTTAAGTGTTGCGATAAATACTACCCATGCTTCAGTTGTCATGAAGAAGAGGCTGACCATGAACATCAGGTTTGGCCAAAAAGTGAGTATGATCAAAAAGCCATTCTCTGCGGAGTATGCGGGACAGAATTAAGCATCCAAGACTATATGTCCTCCAACAACACCTGTCCCAAATGTCAATCAGCATTCAACCCAGGATGCAGCAAGCATTATCATCTTTACTTTGATGAGAAAAAGAAAGAAATAGACTGATTATTCTGAATAGTGAGAAGCGTAATAATCCTGATAGGCACCTGAAGTGACATGATCCAACCAGTCTTGATTGGCCAAATACCAATCAATGGTTATTTCGATCCCCTCTTCAAATTGTAAGCTTGGCTCCCATCCCAACTCTTTTTGGATTTTAGTAGCATCGATCGCATAGCGAAGGTCATGCCCTGCACGATCTTTCACAAAGGTGATTAGCTTTTCTGAAGTACCGCTCAGACGCCCCAGCTTTTCATCCATTTTTTGACAAAGCAATCGGACGATATCAATGTTTTTCCATTCGTTAAATCCACCGATATTATAGGTCTCCCCTGCTTTTCCTTTATGGAAAACAGTGTCAATTGCCCGTGCATGATCCTTGACAAAAAGCCAATCCCGAACATTCTCTCCTTTTCCATAAACTGGCAAAGGTTTCATGTTTTTAATGTTGTTGATACAAAGTGGAATTAACTTCTCTGGAAAATGATTGGGACCGTAGTTGTTGGAGCAGTTGGAAATGACGGTCCGCATTTTATAGGTATTCGCATACGCTCTCACAAAGTGATCAGAGGCGGCTTTAGAGGCAGAATAGGGAGATTGGGGGTCATAAGCGGTGGTTTCCAGGAAAAAACCTCCGTCATGCAAGGATCCAAAGACCTCATCTGTAGATACATGATAAAAGAGATGTTCATCCAGCTTATCAGCCCATGCTTTTTTTGCAGCATTCAGCAAGTTAACCGTTCCAAAAACATTGGTTTTCACGAATGCCAAAGGATCTGAAATCGAGCGATCCACGTGCGACTCTGCTGCCAGGTGAATGACATCTGTAATTTGATGCGTTTTGAAAACCTCGTCAAGCTTTTCTGCATCCTGAATATCCACCTTTACAAAAGTATAATTGGGGGAATTTTCTACTTCCTTCAGGTTCTCAAGGTTACCTGCATAGGTAAGAGCATCCAGATTAATGATTTGATAATCAGGATAATTTTCCACAAAAAGTTTGACTACATGCGAACCGATAAAACCCGCTCCGCCTGTGATTAAAATATTCTTACTCATAAATTCTATTTCTTGTAATAATCTAAATACCAATCTGTAAAGGCTTTCACCCCATCTTCAATAGGAGTATTGGGCTTATAGCCGGTATCTCGGATTAAATCCACCACATCCGCGTGAGAAGCTGGAACATCTCCAGGTTGCAGCGGAAGCAATTCCATGGTTGCCTTCTTTCCAAGTCCCTTTTCAATTGCATGAATGTAATCCATCAGTAGAACAGGTGAAGAGTTCCCAATATTGTAAACCTTATACGGTGCTTTTCCGCTTCCCGGATCTGGGTTTTGGGAGTCAAAATCAGGATTTGGACGGGCAGGACGATCGGCTACTTTGAGTACACCCTCCACGATATCGTCTACATAGGTGAAGTCTCGTTTCATCTTCCCATAGTTGAAAACTTGAATAGGCTTGTCTTCCAGAATGGCTTTTGTAAAAAGGAACAGCGCCATATCCGGCCGTCCCCAAGGCCCATATACTGTAAAAAAGCGCAGTCCAGTCGTAGGAATCCCAAATAGATGACTGTAAGTATGAGCCATCAATTCATTGGATTTTTTTGAAGCAGCGTAAAGCGAAATTGGATGGTCGACTGGATCTGATGTCGAAAAAGGCATTTTCTCATTCGATCCATAGACCGAGCTAGAAGATGCGTAAACTAAGTGCTTGACAGGGTGAAATCTACAGCATTCGAGGATATTCAAAAATGCGATAATATTACTTTGCACATATACCTCAGGATGCGTCAAGGAATATCTAACTCCCGCTTGTGCTGCTAGATGGATAACAACATCAAATTTTTCGCTGCCAAATAAATCCATCAAAGGCTCTTTCTGAGCCAAATCCATTCTGACAAAACTAAAATTTGAAAATTTCTCTGATTCTAACTTTTGGTTGGCTTCGAGCTTATTTTTTTGAATTCCCAAAAAATCCAATCGATCGAATTTCAGATTTATATCGTAGTAATCATTGATTATATCTAAGCCTACAACTGTATCTCCACGCTCCACAAGGGCTTTAGAGACATGAAAACCAACAAATCCGGCTGCACCGGTGACTAAATATTTCATTTTAAATTCACTTGCTAATCAAAGGTTGCATTTGGTTGAAGCATTCTTGTAGGTACAAGCTATTTTCTGATTGACCAAATATTCCAAAATCTTGAGTTTAAAGGGCTCTTGCGATCAAATATAAACTATTCCATCTTATCAGCCTCTCGGATTAGGCGTTCATAGTTAGAAAAAATCTCAGCATGGATCTTCCTCCTGTCAAAGTTTGATGTTACCTCCTGATATAAAGCATCAGCCATAGCCAACATTCTATCCCGTTTTACGAAGGCAAACTCCATCGCCTCTTTCAGAATTTCTATATTTCCTACAGGAAAAATCAAGCCTGTTTTTTGCTGACTGACTAAATCAGTATTACCAATAATATCGGAGCAGATAATCGGAAGTTGCATCGCAGCCGCTTCCAAAAGTACATTCGGAAAGCCTTCCCGATGAGAAGGATGAACCAAAACATCTGCCAAAGCCATATAATGAGCTACATGATCCGACCAGTCAATCTGCGTGATGCGTGGATGATCATTGATCTGCTGGATGGTATCAGGACTCAAGGGATTGAGGTCTTGTTCAAAGCTACCAAGTAATACCAGTTTGGCACGGTTGACAATCTTTGAACTTAAGAATGCTGACACCAATTCCTCTATGCCTTTATCCTTGACCAATCGACCAACAGCCAAGATGATAAAATCATCCTCACCTGGCATAATTCGCATAGTTGCGGCTACCAAATGATTCTCTTTCAGTACATTCCGGTTGTACTTTTCCAAATCAACTCCATTAGAGGAGCCTTTAGCGATTACCCGGAGCTTTTTTGACTCACAGAGATTATTCTCCTCCACAAAATTCTTAAGTCCCAAAGAATTGGGCCATACCTCCGAAGCGTTAGAATATGTCCACTTTTCGGCATTTTCCAAAAGGCTTTTTTTGTTGCCAGTGGCAGCCATGGCAGGAATTCCTGCGAGTGTGTGAATTCGAATTTTGACTCCAGCCAGATTAGCTGCAATCATCCCAAGGAGACCTGCTTTCGGAGTATGCGTATGAACGATATCAGGTTGCTCTTTTTTGAAAAGCCTGTAAAGTTTCCAGATACAAGAAAGGTCCTCGAAAGGTGTGATTCTACGGGTAAAAGGAATAATCTCATGTCTAACTCCCTCTGCCCTTTCAATATGTGGAATTTCTTTCCCGTCGGCACTGACCATTATCACCTCCCAACCCTTTTCCTTCATGTAGGCCATTTGGCCTTGAAGGAGCAGTTTGAGTGAAAGTGGTACAGTTGTAATCCGAATGAGTTTGGGCATATCCAAAAGTTTGATAAAAATGCAAATGTAAGATAATCGACAAATAAAGCGATCCAAAGTGCCATTCTTATGGCATTCGATCTTAGAGTAACGAATGAAAAAATCTAAAATTTCATTACGTCACAATCATTCAAAGTCTAAATCCTCTAATTGAAAAACCGCCTCCACTGGCAACTCAAAGACCTTGGCGATCTTGAGTGCTAAAACAGTAGAAGGAACATATTTACCTGCTTCAATTGAATTAATAGTTTGGCGGGAGACGGCCACTTTATCAGCTAATTCTTGCTGTGTCAAATTATGACGGGCCCGCTCAATTTTTATAGTATTCTTCATAATTCACATTTGAAAAGGTATCCTATTAATTCAGCGAAAGCGGATATTCCCAAACAAATGAGTTTGGGGAATCCATGAAGTGATGAAGTCTGCCTAGCCATTAGTTTTCCTTTTTGGATTGATACACTTGAACTTGAAATGCAGCATAGATGTATAAATTCAAAAGGAAAAGCACCAAATAAGCTGTAAACATCTCGGATGTCAGCCTATCAAAGCGCAGGTAATTGATCAACATCAGTGCTCCCAAGCCCCAAATAAGCCAGAAAAACCCCGTCTGAAAGGCCTGCAATCGGAAGCTTTGAATCATTTCATCCTCTACCTTTTCACGGGTGAGATTTAATATCCCAAAGCCTATCGCCCAAAACCCATAAATAATTTGAGCTGCCTCGTTTGGCTCTGTATCTGGATTAGAAAATGCCAAACCTATCACCAAAAGGATTGGTAGTGGGAAAAAGAGATAAGCAAACTTCTTCCAGGCAGTTGGCAAAAGCGGAACAGTGAGAAAAGATCTATTTTTCATAAGTCAAATACTTCTTACCAAATGTAAAACAAACTTTACTTTTTGTCAAAATTTCTTTCCTATTAATTTTAAAAAATTGAAGTTTAAATAAGATTAGTACTGAATATTTATGCTTTTTTAAAAAAAGGAGGACAATTCTTTACCTTTATTCAATTAAACAGATAAAAAATTAAGGTTTTTATGATCAGCAGTACAAAAATCACAATCATAGGATGTGGCAATCTTGGGACCTCCATTGCAAGGGGCTTGCTATCCATACCAGGTTTTCCTGCGAATAATCTGACCCTCACCAAACGAAATACAAGCTCTTTAAAAGAATTTGAGAATCAGGGTGTACATACTTTATCGGATAATTTAGAAGCAGTTAAAGGCAGCCACATTGTAATCCTAGGTGTCAAACCTTACAACATCCCTTCAATATTGAAGGAAATCAAACCGGGACTGGATGGAGAAAATCAAATGATTGTATCCCTAGCAACCGGAGTGACTCTGGATGAAATTCTCGAAAATATTAATCCAACTAGCCCGACTTTTCGAGCCATGCCTAATATCGCTGCCGATATTCAGGAATCTATTACCTGTATTTGCTCCAAGAATACAAACTCCCAGCAAGAGCAATTGATAAAAGAACTTTTCGATTCTATCGGTCAGACTATCACGATAGACGAAAGCCTCATGGAAGCAGCTACTGTCCTTGGTGCATGCGGAATAGCTTACGTTCTACGATTCATGCGAGCGATGATTCAAGGTGGAATACAAATTGGTTTTGATGCTAAAACAGCAAGTCAAATCGTAAATCAGACTGTTAAAGGGGCCGCCCAACTGATGATTCAGAAAAACATGCATCCCGAAGAAGCGATCGATAAGGTCACCACTCCAAAGGGATGTACTATCGTAGGGCTAAATGAAATGGAACATCAAGGATTCAGTTCTGCCATGGTAAGAGGTGTCTTGGCTAGTTATGAAAAAATAGAGAAATAAAACTTTAACTGAGTTCAAAAAAAATTAACGCTTTGATAATTTATTGGCGTAAGGTTGCCTGAGGCCCTTTGCAATCGATTTAAAATAAAAAAGTCCAATTTTTTATTTTATAAATCATAAAAATTTTATTGTAAACCAATAAGAGATTGTTTTTCTTTTGAATCTTTTTACTATTTTTGTCCCGGGTGATAAACAACTTTTGCTATTCCTTTTTGAAAGAAACGACTTTTAAAGGAAGGACTGTTTGGTACTTTTTATTCCTTCCTTTTCATATAACTTCTGCTCATTCTGGCTCCGGTTTGGTGACCGGAGTTAGTTTTTGAAGCCTACCTGATTCAATTTTCAATCTAGTATTGTATAGCGAAGTCCTAAAAATCCTCTTATTCCTTGATTCGGCGCAAACATGTAAGACGGATCAAATGTCAAAGCATTAGGGTTTCCTGGAGTAGGAATCACACTTCCATCCTCTGCAAAGTCCACTCCCCTATCAAATGGATCAAATGCACGAGCGATACTGTTGGCCGGAGGCAAAAAATTCAAAAGGTTTTTTACACCACCATAAATCTCCCATCGCTTTCCAATCGTTTTTGTGGCTTGGATGTTTTGAATACTAAACCAAGGAGAATACTCTGGACGAGGGTCCAATTCTCCCAACAATGGTAATCGCATCGGACCGTACACGTTGCCGGTGTAATCAATTTTCAAACCTATTCTTGAGAAACTATATGCAATATTCCACACCCCGGAAAACCGCTCTGCCAAAATCTGACGCTCGGTAATTCCTTCCTCGGTGAGCGTCACGTCCAAGAATGTCGCACCAATATTTCCCTCCAACCCATTGGGCAAAGCGAAGTTGGTGGTCAAGGAAACTCCTTGAGAGACCGAATGCCCATCAAGGTTTGCGTAAATGATCTGATTGGGATTGGTTTCGTAATCAGGGATAATCCGATTTGTGAAATAAGTGTAAAAGGCCGAGGCATCTAGGCTGAAAAAGGCTCCCGAATTAGTATAGAACTTCTTTACCAAATTTGCATTCGTATTCCAAGACCGCTCTGGCTGGAGCTCTTCTTCGAAAATCACATCTCTTGCTCCAGTCAACGCTGCATGATCTTCGGTAAACACGTTTGCCACTCGGAATCCATTTCCCGCCGAAAGTCGAAATATTAAACTTTGGTCAGAGGAAGACATTTTGAAATTTGCGCGAGGAGAAAAGATAGGCCCATGAACCGAATTGTAATCAGCGCGGGCACCTAAAAGAAGGCTTTTATTTTTTCCTACCTGAATTTCATCCTGGACAAACACCCCCGGAAGATGAATTTCAGATGGTAAATTCTGATCTAATCCTACACTTGCAGTAGCGGGAGTATTGTCATCGTGGTAGGTGTAGCGATAAGCAAGACCTGAAAGGAGTTGGTGATTACCTAGGGACTTGGTCCAAGTCAATTGACCAAAGGCAATTTTCTGATCTCCGAGGTAAAGCATATCCCCGTATACCGAATTTTGATTATGTCCATTGGCAGAAAACTGAAAGTTCAGGTTTTCTACGGTTGGAAGTTCATAATTTCCAAAAAGCTCCCAGCGACTCGTGTAAATGCTTTCTCCGTAGATCTCGTCACCACCTCGGAATTCTGGTGTCCAATTCATTTCTCCTCCCCAGCGATCCTCATAGAGGTACCTAAATGCTACATTAAACTCCTTGCTGTTTTTTCGATCTACTCGAAATTTTTGAAAGAGTGAAATACGTTTTGAAAGAGTCACGTCGGTCATCCCGTCCTCATTGTTGTCAATTGGATTATCATACTGAAAAGTATTAATCCCAGTCAGAGAATGAACACGTTCACCAATCTTTGTTTTTAGACCCAGGTCCAGATTGACCTCTCCCCAACTCGTCCCAAAAGCATCTACTGAAACAATGGGCGCCAGTTCAGCTCGCTTGGTAATGATATTAATCAATCCACCTACAGCTTCTGAACCGTATAGCGTCGATGCCGGGCCTTTGACCACCTCGATTCGATCAATAAGGGATTGCGGTATTCCTGTGAGCCCATAAACGGTCGCAAGACCACTTACAATCGGCATCCCATCGATCAAAACCATGGTATAAGGCCCTTCCAAACCATTGATGTGAATGTCTCCCGTGTTACAAATATTACAATTGATCTGAGGGCGGACTCCATTAATGGTCTGAAGTGATTCAAATATGGACGGTGTTGGATTAGCTTTGAAGAATCCATCCTTGTAAACCTCAATAGGAACGGGACTATTCGATCTTGAAACTTCCTGAAGCGTTCCGCTGACTACCACTTCTTCTAGGCTTGTATCTAATGCCTGAAGCGAAATCACAAGTTCTTCCTTGGAGGGAATTGTCCAATTCTCCACAGATTTACGATAACCCATCATCGAAACCTCTACCCGGTAAGTGCCAGAAACCAGTCCTTCTATTGAAAAATGTCCAGCACTATCAGTCATAGTTCCCTTGCCTAGCTCGGGTAAATAGACAGAAGCAAATTCAAGAGCCTTATCTTCTTGAACTACTCTCCCCGAAAGAATCCCTTGGGCAAAAGCTCCAAATGAGGAAAAAAACATAAGAATTAAGAAAGTGTATAGCTTTTTCATAATTAATGCAACTTTGTTGCAATTATAATGCTTTTTCGTTTTAAATCAGTAATTAGATATACAAATATATTTTGTTAGATTATTCTAACAAATTTGATTTGAAAGTATTTTTAAAAATATTTGAGGAAAATAAGATTCCATGGCATCTATCACAGAGGAAAACTATCTAAAAGCCCTATTCAACTTATCTAATAATCAGGGAGAGGCAAGCATTTCTGATTTGGCTAATCAACTGGGCGTCAGTATGCCTACCGCTAATAGCATGGTAAAGACCCTTCAGAAACAGGGGTTATGCAAGTATGAAAAGTACAAGCCTGTGGTTTTGACCGAGCAGGGAAAAAAAGCTGCCGCCTTAATCATTCGAAAACATCGGCTTACAGAAATGTTTTTGGTAAATAAAATGGGCTTTGGCTGGGAAGAGGTCCATGAAATTGCTGAACAAGTAGAGCATATTCACGCACCCAAATTCTTTGAGCGAATGGACGAAATGATGGGCTTTCCGACCGTAGACCCGCATGGTTCTCCTATTCCAGACAAGCAGGGAAGAATACAAGAACTGCATTTAAAAAGTCTGAGTGAAGCAGCACCAGGCCAAGAAGCAGTAATCGCTGCTCTATCTGACTCTTCAGCTGAGTTTTTAGCTTATCTTAATTCTCGCCAACTGAGTCTCGGTACAGAATTGAAGATTCTATCAAAAGAATCCTTTGATCAAAGTATGACGGTAGCTTATGGTGAAAAGGAGCGGGAATCGCTCAGTCAGAAAGTATGCGAAAAACTTCTAATCAGGATTTTTGATTGATCTAATAATCTCTATTCCAGCCCCTACCCGACTTCTTTTCAGCTTTAATCTTTTTGGCTTTTAGTCGCTTTTCGATAGCTGCCTTGCTCGGTTTTGTGGCTTTTCTAACTTTCTTTTTTGCAAAGGACTTGCGAAGTAGGTCATAAAACTTTCGAATGACCAAGTCCTTATTTTGAATTTGGGACCGCTTATCCTGTGCTGTCAGGTGAAGAATCCCTTCTTGGTCGATTTTATTTGCAGCTTTTTTGGAGAGAATTTCTTTTTCCTCCTCAGTAAGCACTTCTGAAGAATTGACAGCAAAGAGCAACTCAACCTTCGTTTCTACCTTATTTACATTTTGGCCGCCAGGTCCCGAACTTCTCGAAGTCTTGAATTGAAACTCCTTTTCAAAAACCCCGGAATTTATTCTCTGATTAAGTTTGCCATTAGTCATCTCCTAAATACCAGTCAAATCTCGAAATCTTACACTCTGTCTCTGACTCAAATCAATCTGATGTCCCGAATTCAAATGAATCATTAACGTGCTGTTGAAATAAGGTTCTATTTTTTTCACAAAATCCAAATTGAAGATGAATTGCCTATTTGCTCTGAAAAAAAGATCCTCAGGGAGCCTTTCCTCCAGATATAAAAGCGATTTATGAAGCAAAGGTTTCTGATCTTCGAAGTGAACCCGCACATAGTTTCCGACACTTTCCAGAAGAAAAATCTTATGGACAGCCACAAAATAACAAGAGTCTCCATCCTTAATAAAAATCTTTTTGTCCAAAGAAAGTTTTTGGGAGGGAGCTTGCTCCGATTCTGAGTTAAGGAGAAAACGTCTAATGGCATCCTGGAGTCTCAGTGGATTGACCGGCTTTAGCAGATAATCCAAGGCATTAATTTCAAATGCCTTGATAGCGTATTGATCATAGGCCGTCACGAAAATCACTTGATTTACAGAGTTTAGAGATTCTAAAAACTGAAAACCATCCATCCCTGGCATATTAATATCCAAAATAATAAGGTCTGGATTCAGGTCATTACAATCTCTCACTGCCTCTTCTACCCGAGCACTTTTGCCGATCACCTTCAATTCGGAAAAAGGCTTCAGCATTACCTCCATCTCCTGTAAGGCGAGCAATTCGTCATCAACTAGGTAAACTGTTTTTTGCATTACTTAAATATTTGGAATCAATATTCTAGCCTCAATCTCTTCTTTTGCATTCCTGACCAATTCAAAGGAAGCCTCATTACCGTATAGTGCTTGTAATCGCTTAGTCACATTTTTTAAACCGATCCCCAATGATTGCTTTCCATCCAAGCTACCGGGGTTCGTAACCATAATCCTCAAATTCCCTTTTCGCTTTTGACAGACCACCCTTACCTTACCTCCATCGGGAACCTGACTGATTCCATGTTTGATTGCATTCTCAGCAAGGGTCAAAACCATGGCGGGAGGTATTTTGAGCTCCATGGTATCCTCTTCTAGCTGGATTTCCAATTCCAACCTATCCCCAAACCTGATTTTTTCTAACTCCAAATATTTTTGAACTTCATTCATTTCATCTTGAATGGCTATCAAAGTCACCCGCTCATAGTTCAAAGAGAATCTCAAGAGTTCTGAAAGTTTGATGATTCCATCTCTGGCCTTTTCCTGATCGATCAAAACCAAAGCTTTGATGGAATTCAATGAATTGAATAAAAAGTGGGGATTAAGTTGATTCTTCAGAAGTTCAAGTTCTGCTGATTTTGCAGCATTCTCTAAGATGAGCTTTTGTTCCTTTACGTGTTGATTCTGCTTCATGATGTGATACAGATAATAGATCACTACCCAACCCATCACGTACCTTCCCAGATTCATAACTTGACCAAAAAAGCTTATCCAGAACTCCCTTTTTGAAAAGTCATCTGGATTGGTAAATACAGTCATTGGAACATATAGAAAAAAGGTCATCAACAATGATATTACCAAAACATCAAAAACTCCCTTGATCCAAATCCGCGATAGATCTTTTTCAAATATTGTTTTCGGTATAAACCATTTTCTATAAAAATGAGAGATCAAAATACCTAATCCGGCCATAACGCAGAACTGAAGGAAAAACCCCCACATAAACTCTCCAACTATAAAAAAAGTATAGTTGATAGTTTCTACAAAAACTATGGAACTCCAGCCCAGAACCTGAAACACCCAATATAATTGCGTATGGTTAAGTTTTACTGGAGTTCCTTTCAGCTTATTCATATTACTTCACAGCCTCTACTTTGTATCCTGCTTTCTCAAGTAAGCTTATCACACCGTTTTCTCCACCAAGATGTCCCGCACCTACCGCAAAAAAGGTTGCTTCTTCCTTCATGAGATTTTCCATATCATCAATCCATTCTTCATTTCGGTCATCTAGCATGATCTCTGCAAAATCCCCGGTCATAGTACCTGATTCAGCGATCATTTTATACAACTGATCCAAATCCTCGGCCTGATAGGCTTCAATCATTTTGGCAAACTCCTTCTGCGTATAATCCTCAGTGACCATTTTACCCAACTCATCTAACTGATAATCAATGGGAATCTGATCAAAAACCTGCATCTGAAACTCAACCGTTTCTAAGCCCAAAATCTCCTTTTGCTGTTCAGTTGCTAGATTGGTAAAAAACAGCTCATAGCTTTCAATCTGCTCACAGGGAAGCTGCTTCAGCATAATCATACTCGACAGCACAAATGGCTTAAGCACTCCAAACTGGGAGATACTAGCACCATAATTTTCCATCAAAAACTGATTCAGAGCCTCTTTATATTCTTCCTTGATCTGAGGTTCGAGGTTTTTCATTCCGGCATTTAGCGAAAGTTGCTGCATTTTCTGCTGCATCGTAGGATCATCCATATCGAGCTCCATCACAAGCTGATCAGTATTTTCAAAGGCCTCTTTGATTCTATCATCCATCATAAACTGATCAGGACAGATCAAATGAATGGTACCAAACAGATAGGAATCTTCAGCCAGTCCATTCCCACTAATCTTCCAAAGCAGACTTTTGTCAGTCTGACCCATTGCCGTAAATCCTGCGAAAGTCACTAGCAAAAACACTAGGACGAATTGAGATAAAGTAGTTTTTTTCATCTGTTTATTTTTTTAGAAATACTAATCTAATTACAATCAAATAACAAAAACCCAAAACCTTTTCGATCGCATAAATTGGGAGGTCTAGCTAAGAAAAAACCTGTTGAACAAAGCCTCCAAATAGGTCATTTAGAGAAATAAATTAAAAAATTCAGAAGAAAATTCTGAATTTCGTTTCTATTCATTTAAATTGACACAATAGAAAGTCAACCTTGCTCTCAAACCTATTATTACACATGAAAAACAGAAGGGAATTTCTCGTAAAATCTGCAATTGGAGTGGCCTCACTTGCGGTAGCTCCGGGATTATTGAAGGGTGCACCAGCAATAATTAAAAGCTGGAACAAGCCCGACAGTCGAATCAATGGCGTGCAAATCGGCTGCATTACCTATTCCTTTCGATCTCTTCCTGACCAAAGCGCAGAAGCTACTCTAAAGTATGTCGTTGACAGTGGAATTTCAGCAATCGAACTAATGGGTGATCCTGCAGAGAGTTTTGCCGGAATGCCTCAGGCTAATTTTGATCGCAGGAGAGCTTGGCAGCTAGGCCGGAAAGCAAGAGGTGGAGAAAGTTTGACCGAAGATGAGCAAAAAGAGTTGAAGGATATCCAATCGGAGGTAGACGCTTATTCAAAAGCTGTGGCTGATTGGAGAGCAAGTGCCGATATGGCTCCATTTGAAAAGCTTCGAAAGATGTACAAGGATGCAGGTGTAAGCATTTATGCCTTCAAGCCAAGTGCTTTCGGCTCTAATAATACCGATGCAGAAATCGCCTATGGAATGAAAGCAGCTAGAGCTTTGGGTGCTTCTCATGTCACGCTAGAGCATCCATCTAATGATGCACATACACTCAAACTGGGTAAAATGGGCGAGCAAAATAAAATGATTGTAGCCTATCATGGTCATGAGCAGCAAACCTTTGACTTTTGGGATACGGCCTTGGCTCAAAGCCCAAATAATGCGCTAAATCTAGATATGGGTCACTATATCGCTGCAGGACACCAAGATCTTTTTCCACTGATTGAAAAAAACCATCAGCGGATTCTCAGTATGCATACCAAGGACAGGCAAACACCTGAGCATGGTAAAGGAAATGTAGCTTGGGGAAATGGTGACACTCCGATTGGAGATGTCTTGAAAATGATGCAAAAAAACAAATACAAATTCCCAGCTACGATCGAATTGGAATATCAAGTTCCTGAAAATTCAGATCCTGTCTCTGAAGTACAAAAATGCCTGGAATTTTGTAGAAAGTCTTTGGCCTGATTCCTTGAAAAACAGGAACTTAACACAGCCTGCCGGCAGCGGAAACGTTGCCGGTTTTTTTTTATAGAATTCGTTTCAAACCCTCCAGTCTTCCTAGTGCCTCCTGCAACTCGGAATCTTCTTTTGCAAAGCAAAATCGAATAAACTTATGGTCTTGTCCATTGTGATAAAAAGCCGAAACCGGAATACAGGCAACCTTGAGTTCCTTTGTCATACGCTCCGCCAATTCCTTATCTGAAATATCCGATAGATGACCATACGAGGCCATCTGAAAGAAGCTTCCTTGCGCAGGACTAAATTCCAAGCCTGTTGATTTTAATCCCTGACAGAAAAAATCCCGCTTTTTCTGATAGAATTCAGAAACTGATTCATAATTGGAAGGAGTCTTCAGGTATTCTGCCAAGGCATATTGGATTGGCGTCACCGTACTGAAAGTGACAAATTGATGAATCTTCCGAAACTCCTCCATCAGTTCTGGTGGGGCGATGCAAAACCCTACTTTCCATCCTGTTACGTGAAAGGTTTTGCCAAATGATCCGCATACGAATGACTTTTCCCTCAACTCTTCATGTCCTATGAGAGACAGATGTTTTCTCTCGTCAAAAGTGATATGCTCGTATACTTCATCGCTGATCACAAAGATATTTCGATCCCTTATTAGCTGGGCCAAATGATCCAAATCCGAAGAGGACCAAACATAGCCTGAAGGGTTGTGAGGAGTGTTGATTACGATTGCCTTGGTTTTAAAAGTCACGGAGGAAATAACCCTTTCCCAATCGATTGAAAAATCGCCTTTTTTCAAAGGAATATGAATAGGAATTCCACCACTGAGGAGAATAGCGGGCTCATAGCTATCATAAGCGGGCTCCAAAATCAAGACTTCATCACCAGGCTTAACCACCGCTGTGATCGCACAAAAAATAGCCTCAGTAGCCCCTGAAACTATACTGATTTCAGTTTCTGGATTAGGTCTATATGCATGGCAACGCGCTGTTTTGGCTGATAGCACATCTCGGAGGGCGGGAACGCCCGACATCGGGGCATATTGATTAAACCCTTCTCTTGTGTACTTAGCTACCAACTCCAGAAGTTTTGGATCCGAATCAAAACCAGGAAAACCCTGAGATAAATTGATAGCATTATGATCTTTGGCCATTTGAGACATGACCGTAAATATGGTGGTACCTACATGGGGTAATTTTGATCGAAGGGGCATGAATTAAATTTATGCTACAGAAAGCATCTAAAATGAAGATTTAACTTGTAAGTATTAATTCTTAATTTGATAAAAATAACCGAGCAATGAAACCCTTTCAAATTTTTCTAACCCTATTACTACTTTCTCTCCATTCGATAGCCTTCTGTCAAGAGCCGATCAAACTCTTGCCGGAAAATCCTCACTATTTCGAATACAAGGGAAAACCATTGGCCCTAATTACCTCGGCTGAACACTATGGTGCCTTGGTAAATCTGGATTTTGACTTTGAGAAATACTTGAAGACACTTCATCAAGAGGGCATGAACTATACCCGGATTTTTATGGGAAGTTATTTTGAAATAGCTTCTACCAGCTTTGGGATCAAATACAACACGCTAGCACCAGAGAAAAACCGGGTAATCACACCCTGGAAAACCGTGGAGCGTGACGGAAGAATTTTGTACGACTGGTCAAGCTATAATCCCACCTATTTTGAGAGATTACATGAGTTTATGAGGCTTGCTGAGGAGCTCGACATCATCGTAGAAGTTACTTTTTTCTCTTCCATTTATACAGATGAACACTGGGAAATCAACCCTCAAAACCCTTTAAACAGAACAGAATCGGCAGCTCCACTTGAGCGAAAACTGGTACACACTACTCAAAACGGATCCTTACTAGAACTTCAAAAGTCTTATGTCAGCAAGTTGGTGATAGAACTCAACCCATACCCGAATTTCTTCTTTGAAATCCAAAATGAGCCTTGGTCCGACCGAGGCCGATCCATCCTCAATCTGAAAAATCAATATTCATTAGATGCTGACTGGACAGAAAAGATTGACATCGCTGACTCACTTTCCTTGGCTTGGCAAGATGAAATGGTCAAAACCATTGTAGAAACAGAAAGCAACCTTCCCAAGAAGCACCTGATCGCCCAGAATTATTCAAACTTCTACGCACCGCTTTCCAAAATATCTGAACATATTTCTATTCTAAATTTTCACTACAACTGGCCCCAATCTGCCACTATGAATTATCATTGGGATCGGGTAATTGGCTTTGATGAATCAGGATTTGCCGGAAACTCTGACATGGTTTACCGAAGACAGGCTTGGGCATTTTTATTTTCTGGCGGAGGACTTTTCAATAATTTAGATTATTCATTTTTCAGCGGAAAAGAAGATGGCACACTTGCTAATGAAGCACCTGGAGGTGGTAGTGTGAGTCTTAGAAAGCAATTGAAAATCCTCCATGACTTCTTCCATTCCTTTGAATTGAAATTCCTCACTCCTGATCAGGATGTGGTAATCGGGTCTCCTGGATTTCTAACCTATGCCATGAAAAATGGAAATCAGGGGTATGGATTCTTTGTAGTCGAGGCAGGAGAACAGTCCAGCTACCTAAAACTGAATGTGCCTCCAGGAACCTATCGAGTGGAACTACTCAACACCCTGACGGGTGAATTGAAGAATATCGGCAGCTTTCAAGTCACGGTCGAAGAGCTGATTTTGACCCTCGAGCTTAATGAAGGTGAGATTGCCGTCAAACTGATTAAAGAGTGAGACAAATATTTCAAGGTACATTAACCGCTTTTGACTACAATCATTGGCAATACCACTTCCCTGTGCCGGATGAGGTAGCTGAGGCAATGATTCGTGGTAATAACCGGAGAGTATTGGCTTGGATTGAAGAAGAGGGCCCTTTCCATGTCGCATTGATGAAAGCCAAGGAATATTGGTATATTCTAGTTTCAAAAAATCTTAGAAAAAAGCTTGGGATAATTGAAGATAGCCCCTGCAATATTTCGCTAGAGCAAGATCAAAGCGAGTATGGTCATGAAGTCCCTGAAGAGTTTGAAGTACTTTTGGATCAAGATGAAGAAGGTCGAAAATATTTCGACTCCCTTACTCCAGGAAAGCAGCGGTCATTAATCTATTTGGTCACCAAAGTAAAAAATCCAGAAAGCCGAATGAAAAAGTCTTTGGCCATCTTGCATCACCTCAAAGTAGCCGAAGGAAAACTGGACTTCAAACAGCTAAATGAATGGATCAAGCATTACAATAACCTTTAGGAAATCATGAATCAAAAAGCCTTTGAAAAAATCCGAAAAATAGCATTTGATGCCTTGGAGCCCGTTGATAGAGAATCGCTGACTGAGTCTTGGGAAGATGCAGTTGTAAAAGAATCAGAGAATCAATTTTTGGTAACATTCAAAACATTTGAAGATTTGATCAAGGGACCTCTGTCCGTCCTTATTGACAAGAAAACAAAGGAAGTGTTGATGATTCAGCCTAGAGGATAAAAAAAGGGCCGAAGCCCCTACTACATCAATCAATCATTTTTTTCTAAACCCAATTTCACTCGCCTCGCTTGGCGATTGGCTTCTTTTTTGGGTCTGCTTGCTCCGAAAGTTCCACGATTGATTTTTCCTCGTTTAGATTTCAAATCTCCTTTTCCCATAAGAATCTAGGTTTTTGTTTCACATACGTGAAATTAAAAAACATAGCCATTCGAGTCAATTTTGAGACAATTGATAATATCGAAGGCAAAAATCATTTTTGAATTTCCTAACTTCCCTCATGCAGAAAAGCCTACAAATCAATATTGATCTAGGAGAGGGAGTCCCTCATGAAAAAAAACTGATCCCATACCTCCACGCTGCATCTGTGGCTTGCGGTGGACATTACGGAGATCGAGACAGTATTCGGGAGACGGTGATAGCCTGTGGGGAGTTGGGTAAAAAAGTAGGAGCTCATCCCTCCTATCCTGACCGGAAAAATTTCGGTAGAAAATCCTACCGGATGCATCGGATGCAATTGCTGGATACCTTGCTTGAGCAAATCCATTTATTTCAGGAAGTAATTCAAGCTCAGGAAATGGAGTTTGACCATATCAAATTTCATGGGGCGCTCTACAATGATGCAGCATCACAGCCAGAGCTTGCCAACTGGCTGAGTGAATTTTTATATTCTGAGTTTCCAGAGATCCCCGTATTCGTACCTCCTTTTTCAGAAATGGAGCGTGCTGCAGAATTTGTGGGTCTAAAAACCAGAAAAGAACTATTTGGAGACCGAGCTTACACGGATCAATTACTGTTGCTCCCAAGAACTGAAAAAGGGGCACTTCTAACAAGTTTTGAGGAAATTGAAGCACACATTTCTCCGATCTTAAAAGAGTCAAAAGTCCATACCAAAAGCGGCAAAGAGATTAAAGTATCGGCAAAAACGATCTGCTTTCACGGAGACAATCCCGGGATTCTTGATTTTCTTCCCAAAATCTTTAGTAAATGGTAGTCAAAAAACCAGAATTAAGGAAAATCACCCCAAAGATATGGGAGTTGTTTTGGGAGGAAGAACCCTCAAGCAGCCTTCGCAACAATAGAATCAGCCTAAAAAAATGGCTGGAAAATCAATACCATTCAGAGCTCCTTGAAATCAGACAGGGGTATCAGACTATCAGTATTTTTTGGAAAAATGAAGGCCCGGAGGATTTTTATACTTCATTTCCCGAATACTTTAACTCAGAAGATTTAAAACCCCAAACTTGGGAAATTCCAGTCTGCTATGGAGGAAATTTCGGAAAGGATTTGGAGCAGCTTTGTAAGGAGAAAGCCATTAGCAAAGAGAACCTGATTCAAATTCACAGTCAGAGTGAATATGTATTGGAGTTTTATGGCTTTTTGCCAGGATTCATGTATTTGTCAGGTCTTCATCCAGATTTGATATCTGCTAGAAAATCCATCCCTGATCGAAAGGTCGAAGCAGGATCAGTAGCTATTGGAGGAAAACAAACGGGGATATACCCCCTAGAAAGCCCTGGCGGATGGCATGTCATTGGAAAAACTCCAATTCAAATTTTCGACAAAGACCAAAACCCTCCGGTGAATCCGCAACCCGGAGACTTCGTTCGATTTTATCCGATATCTGAAGAAGAATTTGATGATTTATCAGCCAGCTCCAAAACTCTAGGACAGTCATGATCAAAGACCCTGCATTAGCCAGCATTTTGAAGACTGGCCCGGGTACCAAAATCCGAGATCTTGGACGGATTGGATTTGCTGAATATGGGATCGCTCAAGCAGGCCCTTTGGATCAGTCAGCCTATTTGTGGGTAAACCATTTACTGAGAAATCACCCAAATGAAGCTGTTTTGGAAATCACCCAACCAGGTTTCTCCATTCGATTTGACGCTCCGACTTTGATTTGCCTTGCTGGAGCTAAAGCCCAAGTAGTTTTGAATGGGAAGGAAGCTGGCTCATCTGGTCTGATTCCTATTTTGGAAGGGTCAAAGCTAGAAATTGGAAACTTTGAATTAGGCAGTATTCTTTACTTGGGAATAAAGTGGGGCTTCCAAAGTCCCTCTTGGCTTGGTTCGAGAAGCTATTCCACCGGAATCAGTGATCAAGACTTTGTCAAGAAAGGTGATTCAATCCCCTATTTCACCAATCATGAAACGACTACCATTCATACATTTAGTCAAGCAAACTGGGACTATAAATACCTCACTGAATCAGCGATAAGGGTGTGTGAAGGACCAGAGTTTTCCCAACTCCCTGAAAGGGAGAAGGAAAAAATTATCGGCCGTGAATTCACCATTTCAACCTTAAAAAATAGCATGGCCATTCAACTTGAGGAGCCTTTTCCAAACCAGCTTTCAGAAATATACACTGCTCCTGTTTATCCAGGGACAATTCAACTCACCCCAGGAGGAAAAATCATCTGTTTGCTCAGTGATGCACAGGTCACGGGTGGATATCCCCGTATTCTTCAAATTCACGAGGATGATACCCGAATATTGGCACAAAAAAGATCTGGAAATAGAATCAAATTCAAGCTTTTAAAATAGAAATACAGGAAAATGAAATAAATATTTGAGCAAAGTAAGATAGACTGCTATCTTAAAGGATACTTTTCAAAAACCGAAATTCATGAACACTGAACTAATCGAACTAGTCAAAAAGCAGGGAATGGACCCAGAGACCGTTTCTCAGCAAATCGAAAATTTCAAAACGGGCTTTCCTTTTTTAGAAATCACAGGACCTGCCACTCCCAATAATGGTATTCGAATCATGTCTGATGAAGATTTGGACCATTTTCAGGAAACCTATCCAAAAAAGGCTGCTGAAATCGAAGTTGTCAAATTCGTCCCAGCCTCAGGAGCTGCATCCAGAATGTTCAAAGATCTTTTCGCCTTTTTGGATGGTGACGGTGACATTAGCAAAAGCGGTTTTGTCCAGAAGTTTATGGATAAAATCGAAAAATTTGCCTTCTACCAAGATCTTGATGAAGTCCTAAAATCCAAAGGAACAAGCATTTCAGACTGCTTGGACCGTAAAGATTATAAAGAGATTCTAGCTGCATTGCTTAATGACGATGGGTTGGGATATGGAAGCCTCCCAAAGGGGCTCTTGAAGTTTCACAGCTATGAATCTGGGACACGAACACCAGCTTTTGAGCACCTGATAGAGGGAAGTCAGTACGCTGTCGGGAAAGGAAAAATCGTAAAAATCCATTTTACTGTCTCTCCTGAACACGAGGAGAAGTTTAGAGCTGAGATCGATAGCATTGTTCCTCACCTTCAAAAGGAAACGGGCCTTAAGTTCGAGGTCAGCTATTCACAACAGAAAAAGAGCACAGACACCATTGCTGTCACCATGGATAATGAGCCTTTCCTTGAGGAAGATGGGAGTATTCTATTCCGACCTGCAGGACACGGGGCACTGCTCGAAAATCTAAATGACATCGATGCAGATCTAATCTTTATCAAAAATATCGATAACGTAGTGCCTGATCGAATCAAGCAAGCCACGGTAGAATACAAACAAGCAATTGGTGGGCTCCTGTTGGAAGTACAAGAAAGAGTATTCGAAGCACTGGAAGAACTGGAAACCGAAATATCCCCTGCGGCCATCGATCGGGCAAAGAAAGTTTACGTGGAAGATTTGGGAGGAAAGCTTCCGGCAAGATTTGATGGAATGCCTCGCATGGAGCAGTTTAGTTTTCTTAAGGGAAAGCTGAATCGACCAATCCGAGTTTGTGGTATGGTAAAAAATACCGGAGAGCCCGGAGGAGGACCATTCTGGATAGCCGAAGAAGATGGCTCCCAATCATTACAAATTTTGGAAACTGCCCAAATCAATTTGGAAGATCCAAACTCCGAGCGGCATTTGCAGGCGGCTACCCATTTCAATCCAGTGGATTTGGTTTGCGGAACGAGAAATTACAAGGGTGAAAAATTTGATCTGATCCAATACCGAGACATGAAAACAGGATTTATCACAGAGAAATCCAAAAGTGGCCGGGAACTGAAAGCATTGGAACTTCCTGGACTTTGGAATGGCTCAATGGCTGGATGGAACACCCTTTTTGTGGAAGTCACTTTGATCACTTTCAATCCTGTCAAAACCGTGAATGACTTACTGCGAGAAGAGCATCAATAAAAATGATGCTGTCTCAAAAGTAAAACTTGTCACATTGAGCGAAGTCGAAATGTACTGAAGGGTGCTAGAAATTGCTTTCGACTCCGCTCAAGCTGACAAAAAAACTATTTATGAGACAGCCTCATTTATTCTTCTTTTTTACCCTCGTAGAGATCGTATTTTAATAAGCGGCAATCTATTGTTCCATTCCAAAATTCAATTCTTCGACTAGCCCGAAGACCTACTTTTTTGGCAAGGCTAAGATTTCCCGTAAAAATGTAGCCTCTGTAACCCGCACACTTCTGTTTTAGAAAATCACCGATTCGGCTGTAGGTTTCTGCCAACTCTTCCTCTTCCCCCAATCGCTCTCCATATTCTGGGTTGAACATGATAACACCTTTGGGCTTTTCAGGGATTTCCGTCTCTGCAAAATCACATACCTGGAAATCAATCAGATGCTCGACCTCAGCAGTAGCGGCATTTTCCTTTGCAAAAGAAATAGCCTGCAGCGAAATGTCCGAAGCAATAATTTTCACCCCGGGATTGTCTATGACCTTATCTCTGAGCTTTTTCATCTTTGCTTGATAAGCCTCCTCAGGATATCCCAAAATACTCATGAAAGCGTAATGGTCACGATACAGACCAGGAAAGCGCTTGCATGCCATCAAGGCCGCTTCAATGGCCAAAGTACCTGAGCCGCACATGGGATTGATGAATGGAACGCGTGTATTCCATTCGGTAGCCATGATTGTCGCTGCGGCTAGATCCTCCATCATTGGAGCTTTTCCGGGAATCTTCCTATAGCCATGCTTGGCAAGGGTATCTCCTGTCGTATTGAGATAAATTTGCGCCTGTGTTCCTTTCCAGTACACCTGAATGACCAAACCTGAAAACTCTGAACCCGAGTCAGGTCTCCTTCCAAATTTCTCCCGAAAACGATCTACAATTGCATCTTTTACTTTTACATTCACAATTAAAGGGGTGGTAACCGTATCATTCTCTACCACCGAATTGACTGAAAAATAGCCGTCCACGTCCAAATAATCTTCCCAGGGCAATGCCTTGATTCTCCGATAGATATCAGAGGCTTGATGAAGATAAATACTCCGAATCTCAAATAAAACATGAGAAGCAGTACGGAGATGAAGGTTCAAGTCCATGCAATCCTCCAGAGAGGCTTTGAGCTCCACTCCAGTTCGGTGCACTTTCTCAGGAAAAAATCCCAACTCACGGATTTCCTTTTCCAAATAGTCAACGGACCGATCTTTACAAGTCACAAATACCGTCCGTCTTTCATTAAAATCTAGCATGCACAAAAGTAGATAATTTGAAAGAGAATGCTTCAGCGAGATTTTCAGGGAGTAAAATATCTTTCCAAAATTCGCAATCGATTGCGTAACTTGAGTACTTGTTCATTTGTGCACAAGCACTGAATTCTTCAACTTAGAATATCAAAAATCACCAAAATACATGATACGAATACGATCAATTTTCACTGTAATTCTTGTTCAGTTCCTATTATTTTCCTGTGCAAAGCAAGATGAATCAGTAGATGATGGCTGGAGAGAACTTTTCAATGGTCAAGACCTCTCAGGCTGGAAAGCTGTTGCGGGTACCGCTGAATTTTCTGTTGAGAATGGAGAAATAGTAGGTACCGCAGTGGAAGGGTCTCCAAATACTTTTCTGATCACCGAGGAGACATTTGGAGATTTCATTTTAGAGTTAGAATTGAAAGTGGAGCATGTGTCTTCCAATTCAGGGATCATGGCAAGAGGGCAATTTGATCCCAGTGCAAGAGAGGGAAACGGCCTGGTTTATGGTTATCAGATCGAAGCTGACCCTACCGAAAGGGCCTGGTCAGCGGGAGTTTATGATGAAGCAAGAAGAGGCTGGCTTTACCCTTTGGATCTAAATCCTTCAGCCAAATCAGCATTTAAACTTGGAGAGTACAACAAATACCGAATTGAGGTTATCGGCGATGAAATCAAGACATTTCTCAATGGACAAGAAGTAGCTTATGTCGTCGATGATATGGATTCAAAGGGATTTGTTGGTTTGCAGGTACATAGCATTAGAAACCCTGAAGATGCGGGACGGAAAACTTATTTCCGAAACGTTCGAATCAAAACGGAAAACCTTGATCCTAAGCCTTTTGATTCAGACATTTTTGTGGTGAACAACCGGAAAAATGAATTGACTGATTATGAAATCACTCAAGGTTGGAGACTTCTTTTCAATGGACAGAACGCTGAAGGATGGGTAGGCGCTTACAAAGACTCCTTTCCCGATTTTGGTTGGTCTGTTTCTGACGGAGTCCTGACTATTGCAGCTTCTGATGGTGGTGAATCTACCAATGCCGGTGATATTGTGACTGAAGAGAAATTCAGCGCTTTTGATTTGGGGTTTGAGTTCAAACTCACCGAAGGCGCCAATAGCGGTGTGAAATATTTCGTCACACTCTCTGAAAACAACTCCGGCTCAGCAATCGGCCTGGAATACCAAATCTTGGATGATGAAAAACACCCCGATGCAAAAATGGGAAGAGATGGTAATCGGACTTTAGCTTCCCTTTATGATTTGATCAAAGCTGATAAGCAAAGTCGCTTTGTCAAACCAATCGGTGAATGGAATAAAGGTAGAATCGTAGTACATCCGGATAATCGAGTAGAGCACTTCCTAAATGGAGTCAAGGTAGTGGAATACGTTCGAGGCTCTCAAGAATACCGGGATCTAGTCGCCATTTCGAAATATAAAGTTTGGGAAAACTTCGGGGAAGCTACCGAGGGGCATATACTCCTTCAAGACCATGGCGATGAAGTAAGCTTTAAAAACATCAAAATCAAGACCTTAAATTAACCTATCAAATCATGAGTAAGCAATCCAGAAGATCTTTCATCAAAAAAAGCACAGCAGCAAGTCTTGGTATATCCGCCTTGGGAGCTGTTGGCTTTTCTGCAAAATCATACGGAAGAATCCTAGGCGCCAATGAAAGATTGAATGTCGCCATCGCTGGACTTGGCAGAAGGTTGGGCGCTTTCTATGAACCTATCGCCATGAAGTCTTCCAATGTCAATCTTTTGTATCTCTGTGATGTGATGGATAGTCAACTCACAAGGGCTGCTGAAAACTTCTCCAAGCGGATTGACTATCAACCCAAGCAGGAAAAAAGTATTCTGAAAGTATTAGAAGACAAGGATTTAGACGTCTTGATTAATGCTACTCCGGATCATTGGCACGCACCGGGAACCTGGATTGCTCTGGAGCATGGAAAACATGTCTATGTCGAAAAGCCCTGTTCTCACAACCCTAGAGAAGGAGAACTCCTGATCGCTTTGCAGAAAAAATATGGAAAAGTAGTTCAGATGGGGAATCAGCAACGGTCTGCTCCCGAAAGTCGAGAGATCATTCAGGCTATACATAATGGTGCTATCGGAAAAGCCTACAAGGCGATCGCTTTCTACAGCAATGCACGAGGTGAGGTAGTCAACCCCTCCCCAGCTCCCGTTCCGGAAGGTTTAGACTGGGAATTGTTCCAAGGACCTGCTCCTAGAAAACCTTATACCCATGATACCTGGAACTACAACTGGCACTGGTACGGATGGGACTATGGCACGGCAGAAACAGGTAATAATGCCACTCATGAATTGGATGTAGCGAGATGGGCCTTGCAGGTTAATTATCCTGAGAAAGTAATGGTCGACGCCGCCAAGCTACACTTTCCCAATGATGGCTGGACTATGTACGATACCATGGAGGCTACTTTCAAATTCTCGGATAATAGCACAATCGTCTGGGATGGAAAAAGCCGAAACGGATACAATACCTATGGCTCGGACAGAGGTACGATTATTTATGGCTCAGAGGGTAGTGTTTTTGTCAATCGAGGAGGCTACAAACACTATGATAGAAGTGGTAAACTGATAAAAGACAGTTCGTCCGCTGGAAATGAAGCAGGAACGGCCCTTGGAGGTGGTGGAGACATGAGCACTCGACATGTGGTCAATTTCTTCAATGCCGTGCGCGGTACAGAAACCCAAAACTCCAATATTGAAGAAGGAGCTGTCAGTACTCTTTTATGTCACTTAGCTAATATTTCCTATCGGACCGGGGAGACACTGGAATGCGATACCAATTCTGGCCGCATCAAGAATTCCAAAAAAGCGATGGAGCTTTGGTCCCGAGAATATGAAAAAGGATGGGAACCACCGAAGGTTTGATTTCATTCTAAACAGACGAAACACTTCATTATTTAATCACTAATAATTCGTCGAATTTAAAGTCTATCTGAGCATTGGCTACATAGCTTTTGCAATCAGATAGGCTTTTTAGTTTTTAAAGTACAATAAACTGAATATCAAATACTTCTATTCGAAATCGATTCCGTAAGATACATTTTTTTGCTATTGATTTTAGCTTGAATTGGGGGTAAATTAAAATTCTTTAGTTAGTAACTCTAACAGAATATCTATCTATCAATTTACCCAAACCCAAAATAGTATGCATGCTAAAATTTACAGACCGTACTTAATGGTGCTGTTACTCTTATTTTCAGTAACAGTCACTGTGGCTCAAGAAAGCCAGGTGAACGGCACCGTAGTCGATGAGACAGGTACTCCCATACCGGGAGTTTCGGTATTACTTCAAGGTACCACTCGAGGAACAACCACAGATCTTGATGGAAAATATACCATAGAAGCTCCTTCATCAGGAGTGTTGATTTTCTCTTTTATCGGATACACGACTATAGAGGAAACAGTTGGAAATAGAAGTATCATTGATGTTCGTCTCGAGCCAGATCTTTCAGAATTGGAGGAAGTCGTGGTCGTGGGATATGGTACTCAGAAAAAAAGTCAGCTGACGGGTGCCATTTCATCTGTTGGAAATAAGGAAATCCAAGAATTACCTATCACCGATGCACGCCAAGCCTTGCAAGGTCGTGCCGCCGGGGTCGATGTGACTCAGGCAGGATCGAAGCCAGGAACTGCACCTCAAGTAAGAATCCGAGGTAGACGGTCCTTCAATGCATCCAATGAACCGCTTTATGTAATTGACGGAATTCCTACGGTGGGTGGATTGGAAGATATTAACCCCCAGGATATTACTTCGATGGAGGTTTTGAAAGATGCATCTGCTACCGCAATCTACGGTTCCCGAGGCGCAAATGGGGTAGTATTGATCACGACAAAAAGAGGCAGCACGGGCAAAACTGTTGTTTCGATTGACTCCTATTATGGGATCAGTGAGGAATTAGGCAGAATTGAAGTGTTTGACGGCCCAGGCTTTGCCGAATACAAAAGAGAATCAAGAAGAGCTACGGGGAATTATCCTGACGGACCTGCAACACCTGATGCAGATGCTACGCTATTTGAACCTGTAGAACTTGAAAGCATAGCCTTAGGCAGAAGCACAGACTACATCGCAGGTTTGATGCGAACAGGAAGCATCCAAAGTCATCAAGTAAGTGTCAGTGGCGGAAATCAAAAGACTAGCTTCTTTGTCTCCGGAAACTATTTTAGAGACGTAGGTGTGATCAAAAATCAGGACTTTACCAGAGGTACTTTTAGAATAAATCTAGACCATCAAATCAATGATAAGCTGAGAATAGGCACCTCTACCCTAGTAACCTACAGCAAAAGAAATGGCGAAAACTTCAACCCACTGGGAGGCGCTTTGCAAGAAAATCCACTGGGTAAACCCTTTGAGGATGATGGCACCCTCATCTTCCTTCCTACCTCAGATGGATTGCGTACCAATCCATTTGCAGAAATAGTACCCGGTGCTCAAATCGATGAAACCTTTAGAACCCGAATTTTCTCCAGTATTTATTTAAACTGGGAAATCACCAAAGGACTTACTTATCGATTCAATTTTGGTCCGGATTACACAGTCAGACGCTCAGGTAGATTCACAGGCTCTCAAACCAATGCAAGACGAGGAGGAGATGCGACAGCCAGTGTAAGCGATCGATTCAATCTGAATTATACTGTCGAGAATATCTTGACCTATGAGAAAAAATTTGGGACTGACCACAACTTAAATGTCACTCTTCTTCAATCATTTCAGCAGGATCGATTTGAGCGAAGCGATATAGGTGTACTTGGAATAACTGCTCCATCACAGTTATATCACCGCTTGGGAGATGCTTCCCAAATCACCAGTGCCAACACTGAGCTGATAGAATGGGCACTCCTATCCTATATGGGTAGAGTCAACTATGACTACAAAGGAAAGTATCTATTGACCGCTACCCTGAGAGCTGATGGAAGTTCCAGATTCGGGCAGAACAACAGATTTGGATACTTCCCATCCATGGCTATTGGCTGGAATATGCATGAGGAGGGCTTTATCAAAAATTCATCTTGGATAGACAAGTTGAAGTTCCGAGTAAGTTATGGTTCGATAGGTAACCAAGCGATTGTGCCTTATCAGACGCAGGCATTGCTAGGCAGAACTTCCTACGCTTGGGCAGGTGGAGGTTCGGCTGCATTTGGCTACCGTCCCAATACCATCGGAAACCCAGATCTTCGATGGGAAACCTCCACAACATTTAATAGCGGAATTGATTTCGCAATTTTCAAGAATAGGATCTTTGGTGCAATTGAATACTACGTCACCAATACTTCTGACCTATTGGCTCCGCAGCCACTACCTAATTCAACGGGATTTGGTGGTTTTATCACTAACATCGGAAAAACTCAAAACCGAGGTATAGAGCTCAGCCTTTCTACTCTGAATATTGAGAAAGGAGACTTTTCTTGGTCAACAGACTTGATTTTCACACGAAACAGAGAAGAAATTCTTGAGCTTCCAAATGGTGACGATATTGCTGCAGGACGATTTATTGGTAGACCGCTTACCGTTTTTTACGATTTGCGAAAAGTCGGTATCTGGCAATTGGATGAAGCCGATTTGGCAAACTCCTTTGGAGATCGTCCGGGAGAAATCAAGATTGAAGATTTCAATGGAGATGGGAGAATCAATGCCAATGACCGTCAATTCTTAGGCTCGGCTGTTCCTGATTTCTCTATGGGGATGACAAACCGGTTCACCTTTAAGGATTTTGATTTCTCCTTCTTTATCTTCGGAAGATTTGGGTCTCTCATTCGCTCAGCCTTCCATGATAATTTCAATACCCTCTTTGGTAGATATAATAACTTGGCTGTAGACTACTGGACACCAACCAATCCTACCAATCTATACCCAAGACCCAATCAAAACCAAGAGCGTCCAAAGTACAACACTTCCATGTCTTACTTTGACGGTACATTCATCAAGGTCCGAAACATTAACATCGGTTACACTTTGAATGATGCCGCATTGAAGAAGATCGGATTCAACAGTCTACGAATCTTCTCCAGTATTCAGAATCCATTCATTTTCTCAGAATACCGAAGTGTACATAAGGGTATCGACCCAGAGACCTTTATCGATGGTGAACAAGGTGTCGAAGGCGGTGTGATTAATGCCAATATCGCGCCTCCTGTGGTTCAGTTTACATTCGGTATCAACGCCAAGTTTTAATCAACAATGAAGAATATTATGGAAACTTTGAACATAAAAAATATAGTAAAAAGAGCAGCTTCCTATAGTCTGATCAGTGCTTCCCTGCTTTTGGCAAGCTCTTGCGAAAATGCTTTGCAGGAGGATGTTATATCTCAAATTGGAACAGAATATCTAAACACTCCAAAAGGAATAGAGGATGCTGTGAATGCAGCCTACAGTACGATGAGAATCTGGTACGGCACCGAGAGAGGGAACAATCTGACTGAATTTGGTACAGACATCTATACCAACGGTGCTGATGGTGCTTGGAAATTTATGAATACCTACACCAACCAATTTGACACCCAAAACGGTCATGTCCGGGAATTATGGGATGAGCTTTACAGGGGAATCAATACTGCCAATTCAGTAATTGACCGTGCTCCTGAAGTGAGTGGACTGAATGAGGGGGTCCGTAGCCAGCGAATCGCCGAGGCTAAATTTATTCGTGCGCACCATTATTTTCTTTTGGTACAATTATTTGGCCCGGTAGAACTTCGAATGAATGAGACCACCATTCCTACCAATGAAGTGAGCCGAACACCTGAATCGGAAATTTATGCAGCCATCATTCAAGATTTGGAAGAAGCTATTCCCAACTTGGAGGACAAAAGTGCATCCAGCGACTACGGAAGAGCAACTAAGTATGCTGCAGAGCATTTATTGGGAAGAGTATATGTGACCAAAGCCACCTCGTCTTCCGCAGCCGGAGATGATTATTCCAAAGCTGAAAATCTATTTAAAGACGTCATCAATAATTCTGGACTAAGACTCCTGGATGATTTTGCTGAGGTTCATGCCTTTGGAAATGAGATCAATGATGAAATCATTTGGTCTGTTCAGTATACTAGAAGTCCGCTTACCAACGGTGGAGGAAATAATGCTCATGTATTCTTCCTGATGGAATATGATACACAGCCAGGAATGATTCGCGATACAGAGAACGGGCGACCATTCAAAAGATACCGCCCTACTGTATATGCTTTGGAAACTGTATTCCAAAATCGTGAAAATGACAGCCGGTACAAAAAATCCTTCAAGGACACCTACCTCTCTAACCGACCGGGAACTTACAATACCACTTTTGATCAGACAAAAAGTAGTTTGACATTTGCTCAGGGTGATACAACCATGTTCCTCCCAGGATTTGAGATGTCTGAGGAAGAAATGGCAAAAAGACCTTATCAGGTATTGGTTCCTAGCCGCTATGACGAGAAACTCTTTCCAGCTCTAACCAAGCATCTCGATCCAGGAAGAGTGGACCGTACGCAGTTCCAAGGGGGAAGAAATTACCTGGCAATGCGGCTTGCGGATACCTACCTCCTACTTGCAGAAGCTCAGTTCCGTCAGGGAAAAATTGCTGAAGCAACAGAGACCATCAATGTGGTCAGAAGAAGAGCTGCTTGGCCTGGAAAAGAGTCTGAGATGGAGATTAGTCCAGATGAATTCACTTTTGAGTTTCTGATGGAGGAAAGAGCAAGAGAGCTTACAGGCGAACAAACTCGATGGTTAGATCTTAAAAGATGGGGCAACCTTGTCGAGAGAGTCCGACTCTTTAACCCACAAGGAGCACCAAATATTCAGGATTTCCATGTGTTAAGACCAATTCCTCAAAACCAGATAGATCGAGCTCAGGGAGGAGAATCAGCATTTCCGCAAAACCCAGGGTATTAAACCCTCTGCAAATGAAAAACCGCAATCAAAAATTTGATTGCGGTTTTTTGTTTATCGATCTTCAGTTTATCTAACCATCGTCGACTCACGAATCTGAATTTGGCTGGGGATGACAATGATCTGATCTAAAAAATCAGGTTGTCTTGGACGGGTTAGTTTCTTAATCAAAAGCTTGGCACATTCCTGCCCGATCGTCTCTGCAGGCTGAGTGATAGTGGTCAGGGATGGGTTCAAAATTCCTGCAATACTCATATTTGAAAATGTAATAATTTTCAGGTCATATGGGATTTTCAAATTGGTTTTTCTGACGGCTTGATAGGTAGAGATAGCCAATTTTTCAACAGAGGAGATAATTCCATCAGGGCGGTTCTCAGATTGCAATAATTTTAATATCAACTCAGTATTATCTTCGTCGCTATGCTTGCAATAAAGGCTGAAAGTCGGTTCGGGAGTAAGGTTAGCCATTTTCAAGGCATCCAAATAGCCTCGGTAGCGTTCTTTTGTAATTGAAAGATCTTTGGACAAAGTCAGAAAGGCTATTTTCTTACAGCCTTGCTGGATCAAATGATTGGTGCCTTTATAGGCACTTTCATAGTCATTTGTAATGAATTTAGTGGTAGGTATTTCCCCACATATTCGATCAAAGAAGACCAAAGGCAGCCCACGCTCATGGATTTTTTGAAGGTGTGAAGTATCACTCGTTTGGCTGGTCACGGACATGACTATTGCGTCAGCCCGGCCATTTTGTAAAAGTGAAAGGATTTTCTTTTCTTTTTCCACATCTTCGTGCGTGTTATAGACCAAGAGATGATACCCATGCTCTTGTGCAATCTCTTCAATACCATCAATTACCTTAGCAAAAAAGTTATTGATTCGCTCAGGAATCACCACGGCAATGGTTCGGCTCTTGTTTGCGCGTAAACTCCTTGCAAAAGGATTTGGCTGATAATTTAACTTTTCGGCCATGCTAATTACCTTTTGCTTGGTAGCCTCAGAGATTTCATAGCTGTCATTCAAGGCTCTTGATACGGTCGAAGGCGCAAGATTTAGAGCCGCAGCAAGCTCTTTGATGCTAATTCCGGAATTCATGTTCTAGGTATTTTGGGTAGATCTAAATTTAGAAATTCTTAAGTGAACTTCTCTTCAGATCCCTCCCAAAATACGAAAACGTTTGCGTAGTTTGATTATCAAAAGCGCCTTTAACCCAATAAATTAGAATCATCTTTTATTTAGAATTCAATATGAGCCAGGCATTCACTATCGACAAGTTCATCAATGAACATTTTCTTCTCCACAATGAATTTGCCCAACGACTATATCATCAATTTGCTGCTAATCAGCCAATCATAGATTATCACAATCACCTTCCCCCCGCTGAAATCCAATCCAATCGGCAATTTGTAAACCTTAGTCAAATCTGGCTGGCCGGAGATCACTATAAATGGCGTGCCATGCGTACGCTCGGCATTAATGAAAACTATATCACTGGAAATGCCTCAGATTGGGAAAAATTTGAAAAATGGGCTTTCACCGTTCCTTACACGGTTAGGAATCCATTGTATCATTGGACGCATCTGGAATTGCAGCGCTACTTCGGAGTGGAGGAATTATTATCTCAAGAGAATGCAAAATCAGTCTATGAGACCTGTAATGAGCAACTTGCACAACCTGGATTTACAACACAAGGACTGCTATCCAAGATGAACGTGGAGGTGGTTTGTACGACCGATGACCCTACGGATAGCCTAGAAAACCACAGACAGTTTTCACAGTCCGATTCTAGCCTTCAGATGTATCCAGCTTTCAGACCTGATAAAGCCTATTCGGTAGAAAATCCTTCAATTTACAATACGTACCTAGAGAAGCTGGAAAAGCAAGCGGGATTAAAAATTCAGTCATACGAAGACCTTCTAGCTGCACTTCAAAACAGAATTGACTTTTTCCACGCAAATGGATGTCGGCTTTCTGACCATGGACTGGAGCATTTGGTATTCTTTCCCACAGAAAGGTTTAACATTGAAAAGCTGTTTCAAAGCATTCGTTCAGGTCAAAGCATTCAGGCCGAAGAAATCCAGTATTTCAAATTCAAAACGCTTCAGGCTCTTTGTAAAATGTACCATGCAAAAGGCTGGGTACAGCAGTTTCATCTTGGGGCTTTGCGAAATACAAACACCCGTCAATTAAGTACCCTAGGGCCCGATACTGGCTTTGATTCGATTGGGGATTTTGAACAGGCAAAAGCTCTGGCAGGATTCTTAAATTCCCTTGACGAGACAGACCAACTTTCGAAAACCATCCTTTATAATCTCAACCCAAGAGACAATGAAGTCTTTGCTACCATGACGGGAAATTTCAATGATGGAAAGATCAAAGGCAAATTGCAATTTGGCTCTGGGTGGTGGTATCTCGACCAGATTGATGGGATGGAAAAACAACTCAACACGCTTTCCAACATGAGTCTCCTCTCCTGCTTTATCGGTATGCTGACGGATTCTAGAAGTTTTCTCTCTTTTCCCAGACATGAATATTTCAGGAGAATTCTATGTAACCTCATCGGAACTGATGTAGAAAAAGGACTTCTTCCAGCAGATGAAGCTTGGTTAGGAAAAATTGTAGCGGATATCTGCTATCACAATGCTAAAAATTACTTTGATTTTTCACCGGATAATTTTCAAGTTTAGGGATGACAAAAAACCTATTTGACCTAGCAGGAAAGAAAATCGCTTTTTCGGGAGCAACCGGAGTGCTGGGAAAAAGCATGAGCCTCCACCTAGCAAACCAAGGTGCCGAACTATTGATTTTGGGAAGAAATCCTGAAAAAACGGAAGCACTTGTGAAGGAAATTGAAAATAACGGAGGGAAAGCAAAGGCCTACATCTGTGATGTCATGGATTGGGAAAGTGTAGAAAGTGCTGCGAAAGAGATTGAAAGTGAACATGACTCATTGGATATTCTCATAAATGCCGCAGGAGGAAATATGCCAGGAGCAGTGGTGACACCAGACCAAAACTTCTTAGACCTAGACCTTCCATCCCTTCGGAAGGTAATGGATCTCAACTACTTGGGAACAGTACTCCCTATCAAAGCACTCCTTCCATTGATGCTCAAAAACAACCGAGGCAACATATTGAATATCAGCTCTATGGCCGCTTCTCGCCCGATGACTCGTGTCATGGGCTATGCTTCTGCAAAGGCTGCAATTGACAACTTGACCAAATGGCTATCGGTGGAGTTAGCGACTAAGCATGGTCCTCAGTTTCGGGTGAATGCAATAGCACCAGGTTTTTTCCTGACAGAACAAAACCGCACGCTTCTGACTGAAAATGACGGAAGTTTGACTAGCCGGGGCAATCAAATTATCACTCACACTCCAATGAATCGATTCGGTGACCCGGACGATTTGTTAGGCACTTTGCAATGGCTTTGTTCAGATGCATCCGCCTTTGTGACAGGGACCATTGTACCAGTTGATGGTGGATTTAGTGCCTACTCGGGAGTGTAAATTCAATCTTAAACCCAAAACAATCAAACTATGATTCCTAGAATGGAACAAACCATGCGATGGTATGGGCCTAATGACCCTGTCAGCCTTCGCGATATTCGACAGGCCGGAGCTACAGGCATTGTCACGGCTCTCCATCACATTCCAAACGGAGAAGTTTGGTCGATTGAGGAAATCAAGAAGCGAAAAAAAATCATTGAGGATGCAGGCTTGACTTGGTCAGTAGTCGAATCCGTGCCTGTACATGAACGGATTAAAACCCGAACTGAAAACTATCTCCAGTTGATTGAGAATTACCAGCAAACGCTGCGAAATTTGGCATCAGAGGGGATTTACACGGTTTGCTACAACTTCATGCCAATCCTGGATTGGACTCGCACGGAGCTTTACAAAGAGCTTCCAAATGGCGCAAAGGCATTGTTTTACGAAAAAAAGGCAGTTCAGGCTTTTGATCTGTTTATCCTAGAGCGAGAGGAAGCCTTCAATGAATATTCGACATCAGAAATAGAAGAACTCAAGCAATATTATCAATCCCTTTCCCCGGAAAAGCATCAGCTTATCATTGATAATATTCTAAAAGGTCTGCCAGGTTCAGAGATTGGCTATACCTTGGATGAGTTTAGAGACATGCTGAAGACCTATGATGGAATTGATGAGAAAAAACTTCAGGAGCATTTACGATTATTTTTGGATTCCATTGTACCTGTAGCCGAGGAGGTGGGAATATACCTGACGATCCATCCTGATGACCCTCCTTTTAGCCTGTATGGACTTCCAAGAATAGTCTCCACAGCCGCTGACGCCCGTAGGATTATCCAAGATAATCCAAGTCCACACAATGGCTTTTGTTTTTGCACGGGTAGCTATGGTGTGCGACCTGACAATGATCTGATTGCGATGATCCGTGAGTTTGGTGACCATATCAATTTTATTCACTTACGAAGCACCAAACGCGATGCAGACGGAAACTTTATGGAAGACCATCATCTCACCGGGGATGTACCTATGGCCGCAGTCGTAGACGAACTCCTACAAGTACAAGAAAAAAGACAAAAGAGCATCCCCATGCGACCCGATCACGGTCATCAGATGCTCGATGATCTGGAAAAAAAGACCAATCCGGGCTATTCTGCAATTGGAAGATTAAAAGGTTTGGCTGAAATTAGGGGATTAGAAGAAGCTCTGATTTACCAAAAAAGCAAATGACTGAAAAAGAAAAAATGATCGCCGGCCTACTCTATCAAGCCGGCGATCCTGTTTTGGAAGCAGAAAGGCTTCACGCACGAAAACTTTTAAAAGAATTCAACGATTCAGACCCCGAGAATAAGGAAAAGCTCCAAATGCTACTTGAAAATCTGCTTGGTGAGATTGGGGAAGGACTTTGGATCGAGCCTCCCTTTTTTTGCGATTATGGGTATAATATCAAAGTTGGAAATCAGGTATTTTTCAATTTCAATTGTGTGATCTTGGACGTGGTTCCCGTAGTCTTCGGAGATCGTGTTCTCGTTGGTCCCAATGTTCAATTTTACCCGGCTACCCATCCTTTGGATGCCAAAACCAGAGGCGAGCTTTGGGAGTATGGAACAGAAATCCATATCGGTTCGGATGTCTGGATTGGAGGCGGAAGTATAATCTGCCCTGGCGTAAAAATTGGTGATCGTGCCGTAATCGCTGCAGGAGCCGTAGTGACCAAGGATGTGGCCCCCGATACCCTCGTAGGAGGAAATCCAGCAAGAATCATCAAGGAATTAAAACAAGAATAGATCATGTCAGATTTTTACTCAAAAAAAGACCTAAACTTTCAGCTTTTTGATCACTTACAGGTGGAGAGCCTGAGCCAACTAGCCTACTTCCAAGATCACAGCAAGGAGACCTATGAATTGATTCTGGATGCCGCTGACCAAATCGCCTCCAAATCACTTCGGCCATTACTGACGGAGATGGATCGTCAAGAGCCACAGCTTGAAAATGGATCCATCAAAATACACCCCGGAATGAAACCGATCTTGAAACAATTTGGTCAAGATGGATGGATCAATGCAACTTTCCGCTATGAAGAAGGTGGACAGCAACTTCCTTGGACCCTTCATCTGGCTGCTGGGTACATTTTGCAGGCAGCGAATTATTCCGCTTCTGTTTTCCCATTTTTGACCACAGGAGCGGCCAATTTGATTCGCACTTTTGGATCAAGCGCTTTAGTCGAACGCTTCACCCCAAAGATGTACGCCGGAGATTGGCAAGGAACTATGGCCTTGACAGAGCCTGATGCGGGAAGTTCGCTTTCTGATATTTCCACTACCGCCTACCCTACTGAGACGGAGGGAGAGTATCGGATTAAAGGTCAGAAAATTTACATTTCCTGTGGTGATCATGACGCCTGCGAAAACATCATTCATCTGATGCTAGCGAGAGTGGAAGGTGCTCCTGCCGGCACCAAAGGGATTTCTTTGTTTGTGGTTCCCAAGTTCATTCCCGAAACAGGTGAATCAAATGATGTGCTCACCGAAGGTCTTTACCACAAAATGGGCTACAAAGGCGCGCCGATTGCCCACCTCATGATCGGATCCAATGAGAAGACCATTGGGTTTTTAGTTGGGGAGGAAAATATGGGACTGAAATATATGTTCCAAATGATGAATGAGGCTAGAATAGGCGTAGGGATGAATGCAGTGGCAATTGCTCAGGCTGCTTATCAAGCTTCTTTGGCCTATGCCAAGGAGCGTCCTCAAGGAAGAAAAATCACAGAAAAGGATCTTTCCAAACCTCAAGTTCCAATCATTGAGCATGCCGACGTGAAGCGGATGCTTTTATTCCAAAAGAGCATTTCGGAAGGTTCTTTGGCACTCTTGCTATATGCATCTAGACTGATGGATGAAACGATCCACGAACCTATTCCGGATCGAAAAAAGGAAAAGCATTTGCTCTTAGAATTGCTAACCCCTATCGCAAAAAGCTACCCTTCCGAAATGGGAGTTTTAAGTACTTCGGCAGCGGTGCAGGTACTTGGAGGAGCAGGATATACACAAGACTTTCCGGTGGAACAATATTACCGAGAGGCTCGAATTCACCCCATTCATGAGGGGACGACAGGTATTCATGGATTGGATCTTTTGGGAAGAAAAATTTTCCTAGAAGATGGGCTTGGTTGGAAAATGCTGTACCAGGCCATCGAAAAAGATATCAAATCCTTCCAAGGCCCTGAAGATATATTGTTACCCTTTGATCAGGCTTGGAAAAAATCACAGGATACTGCTGGGACATTACTGCAAAAAGCCCAGGAAGGACCAGAGATTTTCTTGGCAGACGCTAGTCTCTTTTTGGAGCTTTGTGGAGTATTGTGTGTAGGCTGGATGTGGCTAAGACAAACTCACGTCGCAAGTCAAATGATAGATAAAGAAAATGCTGATACTGCATTTCTACATGGGAAAATAGAGACGGCTCGCTATTTCATGGAATATGAACTACCAAAAATCCATTCCATCGCCAAGCGGCTTCATTCCAATGCATACCCTACCGTAAATATGCGTTCCTATTGGTTTTGATTGAATTTTGGATTTCTCTCATAGACTTTAGAAACAATTCTTTATTTTCACCCAAATTTTGAATATAAATGAAACGAGTTTTAGTAAGTGGTGGTGGAGGATTTCTCGGTAGCCACCTTTGTGAGCGTTTGCTCAAAGAAGGAAATGAGGTGTTGTGCGTTGACAATTTTTTCACCGGAAACAGAAGAAATATCCATCACCTCCTCGATGATAAAAATTTTGAACTTCTTAGACATGATGTCACTCACCCGCTCTATGTAGAGGTTGATGAAATTTACAATTTGGCATGTCCTGCTTCTCCCATTCATTATCAATTTGATCCGGTACAGACTACCAAAACATCTGTGATCGGTGCGATGAATATGCTTGGATTAGCAAAAAGATTGAAAATCAAAATCTTACAAGCCTCAACATCTGAGGTTTACGGAGATCCAGAAGTTCACCCGCAACCAGAGTCTTACAGAGGGAATGTTAACACGCTGGGACCACGAGCTTGCTACGATGAAGGAAAAAGATGTGCGGAGACACTATTTTTTGACTATCACCGCCAGCATGGAGTCGATATCAAGGTCATGCGTATTTTCAACACCTACGGACCAAGAATGCACCCGAATGACGGACGAGTGGTCAGTAATTTCATCGTACAGGCATTGAAAGGTCAGGAAATCACCATCTACGGAGATGGAAAGCAAACCCGCTCATTTTGCTACGTGGATGATAACATCGAAGGGATGTATCGTCTGATGAACTCGAGAGATGGATTCACAGGTCCTGTGAATATTGGAAACCCCGGCGAATTCACGATGCTTGAGTTGGCAAATTTGGTTCTGGAACTTACAGAAAGCAAAAGTAAACTAGTCTTCATGCCCCTTCCCCAAGACGATCCCATGCAACGAAAGCCGGTCATTGACCTAGCGAAAAAAGAACTGGGATGGGAACCAACAGTACCACTTAGAGAAGGACTCGTAAAAACCATTGACTATTTCAGACAGATCGTTTGATACTTTCAAAATCCCGCTTTTAATGGCGGGATTTTTTTTGATTTAGCGGCAAGATTTGATCCTAATCAGACAATCTTTATTTTTCAAAAAAATATCACCCCATGCAAAGACTATTTACGCTAATCTTTCTTTTTGTTTGTGCTCAAAGCTTCGGACAATCACCTCAAAAATCTCAACTGGAATCATGGACAGAGGAGTATTGGCAACACGGTTTGAATTTGCTCACTGAGATTGTAAAAATGCCCAATGATGCAGTCTACACAGAGCAAATCGAAACAAATATTCAATGGTGTGAGCAGCAGTTTGAAGCGAGAGATTGGTCCTATGAGCGGCTTTCTACGGGAGGAATCCCAATTCTTTTGGCACAAAAAATCAATCCCGATGCAAATACTACTATCCTTTTTTATTTTCACATTGATGGACAAGCAGTAGACAGAAGCCAATGGGATCAACCGGATCCTTATATCCCGGTCTTAAAGGAAAAAGACGAAAGTGGAAATTGGAAAACGATAGATTTTCAAAGACTGCAATCGGAATACAATCCAGATTGGAGAGTTTTTGCTCGATCCACCTCAGATGACAAGGGACCTTTTGCTATGTTTTTGACAGCATGGGATGTTCTACGAGAAAAAGAAAACTTACCCGATTATTCTGTCAAAGTGATTTTGGACTTTGAAGAAGAGCAAGGATCGCCAAATCTTCCGGATGCTGTCGTGAAATACAAAGACAAGCTTGCTGCCGATCTAATGCTAATTATGGACGGCCCTAGACATAGCTCAAATCTTCCCACTTTAACTTTTGGGGCGAGAGGAATAGCCCAGATGACCTTGACAACATTCGGCCCGAAATTACCTCAACATAGCGGTCATTATGGAAACTATGCTCCCAACCCTGCCCTTCTACTTTCTCAATTATTGGCAAGTATGAAGGATGAGGATGGACGGGTCAGTATTCCAGGATATTATGATGGTATTGAACTGAGCGAACAAGAAAAAGTAATCCTTGCGGCAGTTCCTGATAATGATGAAGCGATCCAAAAGCGTCTAGGGATTGGAAGAACTGATCAAGTGGGAAATACTTATCAGGAAAGTATTCAGTACCCATCCCTCAATATTAGAGGGATGCGATCTGCCTGGGTAGGCCCTGAAGCTAGAACTATCGTCCCTGCTACTGCATTAGCTGAAGTTGACATACGCTTAGTGCCAGAGTCAGACCCAGAGCGACTTTTCTCACTGATTCGCAAGCATATTCAAGACCAAGGCTTCCACATTGTAGAAAGTGATCCAAGCGATGAAGAAAGACTTCAGTATCCAAAAATCGTGAAGCTTGAAAGTAAGATTTCCTATCAAGCATTTCGAACTCCGCTAGATTCCTATGCCGGCGATTGGCTGCGGTCAGCTATGAATAGAGCCTTTGGTCAGGAACCCATTCAGATCCGAATATAAGGAGGAAGTATCCCGATTTCGCCTTTCGTAGATGCCTTGAATATCCCAGCAGTAACAGTTCCGACGGTCAACTCGGATAATAATCAGCATAGTCCAAACGAAAATATTAGATTAGGAAATTACCGGGAAGGAATTCAGGCGATTTTGAGTGTTTTGACGGAGCCCAGCAATAAATAATTACTTCAAAAAGCTATACAAGTATGGAGCTTTATGGGACCCTCCAGAATATAGCTTCTCGTGACGCTCCAGAATCCCTAAACTCAGCATCTTGCGTTGGAAATTAGCTCGATTGAGCTTTTCTCCCAGGATAGCTTCATAGACTTGCTGGAGCTCTTTCATAGTGAATCTTTCAGGTAAAAGATTGACTGAAAGCAGCTTTTGATCCAAATGGGTGCGAAGATGCTCCAAAGCTTTCTGGACAATAAAATTGTGGTCAAAAAGCAGGTCAGGAATTGAATCTACATCATACCAATTGATCGAATCAGAAAGCGCGTCAGGTCTTGGTTCTACTTTCTCATAGTCAATCAAAGCGTAGTAACCCACCGAAACAAAGCGCTCAAAAAGCCAATGATCTTCTGGCACTACTTTTTCCTGCGAGGCCATGATTTTCCGCATGACTTCCGGCTTATTTCGCTCCAGAGACCCAAATGTGTAAAACTGCTCTAGGTAAATATCATGGAGGCTGGTTCTTTCTAGCAAACCGCGCTTGACTGCTTCATCTAGTGGTTCATGAATTTTGACAAAGCCTCCCGGTAAGGCCAACCATCCTGTTTTGTGGTATTCAATCAAAAGTATTTTTAGCTTTTCACCTGAAAACCCAAAAATGACAGAATCATATGCTAAATGAGGAATGTATTCCTCTCTTTTCAAAGTTGACATTCTTTGCTGAAAATTTATTCAAATAAATAGGATTTCAGTCAATTTCCAATTACTATTGTTTCAATCAGATACATTAAAACCATAACTAATGAGGAAAGGCTGGATCACTTCACTCATTTTGATTTCATTAATGATTGGGTCAAAACAGATTTTAGCACAAGATAACTTTTCATTCCCAGTAAGAACTACCATTGCTACTGGAATCATCGAAGGGGAGTACAATACAAAAACCGAAATTGAAAAATATTTAGGGATTCCTTATGGACAGCCTCCTGTGGGCAACCTTCGATGGAAAGCTCCTCTTCCTGCCAAACCTTGGAACGGAGTTAAGGAAACAAAAAAATTTGGTCCTAGAGCAGTCCAAGCTCCTGTTTTTGGAGATATGAACTTCCGCTCGGATGGGATCAGTGAAGATTGCCTGTATCTAAACGTGTGGAGTCCATCTACAGAGACTGAAGAGAATCTTCCCGTATTGGTTTATTTCTACGGAGGAGGATTTGTAGCAGGAGATGGAAGCGAGCCTCGATATGATGGAGAAAGTATGGCGCAAAAAGGAATAGTGGTAGTGACAGTTAATTATCGTTTGGAACTTTTTGGTTTTTTTGCCCATCCCGAATTATCAGCAGAAAGTTCTTATAAAGGCTCCGGAAACTATGGGCTGCTAGACCAGAATTTAGCTCTGAAATGGGTAAATGAAAATATTAAAGCTTTTGGTGGTGATCCTTCCCGAGTGACCATAGCTGGCGAATCAGCTGGATCGATCTCCGTAAGTTATCAAATGGCATCTCCCCTATCCAAAGATTTAATTGCTGGAGCTATCGGGGAAAGTGGTGCCGGAATCAAGCCCACACTTCCTCCAGTTTCCTTATCAGAAGCGGAGAAAACCGGGAAAGAATTTGCTGAAAATGCGGGTGTTTACTCGCTGGCCGAACTCAGAGCAATGTCTACAAAAGAGCTTTACGAAATCTATCAAGAGTCTGGAAGATTTGGGTTTCCGGTTGTTATCGACGGTTACTTTCTACCCAAAACATTACCAGAAATCTTCAAGGCCCAAGAACAAGCACAAGTTCCATTATTGGCTGGGTGGAATTCCGCTGAAATCCCGGGGGCGGCTTTTATGCAAGGAAAGCCTTACACCCAAGAAGCTTTCATCGAAAGAGTGAAAGCATCCTTTCCAAATGATTGGGAGGAGGTACTACAATTGCACCCTCACCAAACACCAGAGGAGGTCGAACGCTCGGCAACGGATTTAGCCTCTGATCAATTCATCGCCTATAGCACTTGGAAGTGGCTGGACCTCCACGCCAAAAATTCCGACCAATCAGTCTATAGATACCTTTATAGCAAACTTAGGCCTGAACTTAGAAACCCAGACCTAGTACCAGGATTAGCAGGTGGAACTATGGAGCGAGAAGGTCAAGAACCACCCAAGGCATTAGGAGCTCCTCACGCCTGTGAAATAGAATATGCTATGGGGAATCTCCACTTGGTTGAGGACTATGCTTGGGAGGCAGAGGATTATCAAGTTTCAGAACTCTTTCAAAATTACTTTGCAAACTTCATCAAATCCGGAAACCCAAACGGCGATTCATTACCAGAATGGCCAAACATGAAAGCTAATGCGACTAATCCGGCCTTTATCAACATCGACGTGCAAACAAAAATGGAACGCTCTGAGGTCGAAAAAAGGTATCAATTTCATGACCGCTTCTACGGAAATCAGTAGGTCATCAAATATCCTAACTCCTGTTCACACCCGCTAACACCATTTTCAAAGTAGCGTAATCATACTTCCCATTAAAGTGCTCACGAAGTTCTTTCATCCCCGAAAACTTATCCAAACTTCCCATCACTTCCAAAATTACCTCAGCCGGCAGGCAATCTTCCAGTTCTATCCTACCAGCTGAGATTCCTTCTGCCAAATGTCCCTTGATAGTAGACTCGGCTAAGCCGCGCTCTAGGACTATTTCTGGGATTTTCTTTCCTGACTCAAATAACTGTAATGTCAATTCTACAGAATCGCCTTTCTGACGCTTGGGCTTGGCAGAACTAGATTTTCTTCGACCGGTTTTATTCTTGATTTCGTGAATTTTTTCGCCAGCAATTACCCGATTCTTTTGGATAAGTTGCTGCCTAAGTTGGACAAGGTCTTTCTCAAGGGCTATCATTTTTCCAGAAACTTCACCTGCCAGAATACTAGATGTCAAAGCTCCGACCTTTCTAATTTGAAGCAGTTTCCGAAATACTGACTGCTCTATCCCTTCCAGTCCCTCCAGATATTTCTTAGTGCGGGAAAAATTGGATACCATCTGAGCTTGAAGGTGAATTTTCTCCAGAATTTTAATTAAAATCTTTTCGTAATAAGCTGATCCCTTGGCGATTCGCTCATGAAGAAGTTTTTGATCTTGGCTTTGAAGCAGGTACAAGAGCTGTTGACGAAAACGCTCCGAATTACCTAATTCAGAGCGGAATTGCTCTTGCATCTCCGGGATCGCGCTTTGCATGGTTTCATCTTCAAATTCAAAAGATGACTCTTGGTCCTTGGCAAAGTAGGCCAGATCTTTCAGTAGCGGTTCAAAATCAAAGGTTTCTCGGACAAGTTTTTGAATAAAGTGATTTTGATGAAGATGGAGTAATTCATCCAATCGCTTTTGAGCTTTTGCTGAATGAGAAAAGTCTACAACAGATTTGTCTGAAAAAATAAGATCAGATTGGATACGACTTCTCAAGATCAAACCATCCAAACTCCTCAAGCGGCTCAGAGCAACATACACCTGACCCGGGGCAAAAGCCCTTCCCACATCGATGATTGCTTTATCAAAAGTTAAGCCTTGGCTTTTGTGCACAGTAACAGCCCAAGCCAATTTGACAGGAAAATGACTGAAGGTTCCTATCACTTCCTCATCCAATTCATTGGTCTGCGAGTTGACGAAGTATTTCTTGTTTTCCCAGGTCTCTTTTCGAAGTAAAAAATCAGATCCGTCTCCATCCATTTCCACTCGAATTTCATCCTCAGAAAGCTCTTTCACTGTGGCTAGTTTACCATTGAAATAGAGTGAAAGGCCTGAAGAATCATTTTTAATAAACATGATTCTTGCTCCTTGTCGAAGTTCTAGCTGCGCCGGAAGGGGGAAAAGTGATTCAGGAAAATCTCCCTCAACTTCAGCCTCATAAAAATAAGATTGGCCAGTAAGACCCTGCAGTTCTCGTTGATTGATTTGTTCCGCTTTGTAATTGTGAGTAGTAATTGTGATACAGTCCTTGATTTCCTTCGCTTCTGCTTCGCTTTTGAAATGTTGATTGAGAATTCGTACATCCTCAGCAGTCATCTGATTATCCCTCAGATGATTTAGTACTTGAATGAATGTTTCGTCTTGCTGTCTGAAAATTTTATCCAACTCCAAATAAACCATTCCCGACTGCTGTAAAGCCTTGGCTTCAAAAAAATGCATGGATTTATAAAACCGACTCAAGACCTGCCATTCTTCCTCTCTGACGATCGGTGGCAGCTGATACAAATCACCGATCAACAAGACCTGTACACCTCCAAAAGGCTCCTGAAAATTACCCTTGACACTTTTTAGCCGATAATCGATCGCGTCCAGTATATCTGCCCTCAGCATGGAAACCTCATCGATCACCAGCAAATCTAAAGACCGAAGTACATTCTTTCTCGGCTGATTCAAAGGATGCTTTCTGGCGATAGTATGCTGGGTAAAAAATCCATATTTATCTGTGAAATTCCCCTCTGGTTCGCGAACCGGGAGGAAACTTCCCAATGGAAGCAAAAACTGTGAGTGAATAGTCACTCCTTTCGCATGAAGTGCGGCAATTCCAGTCGGAGCGACTACGATGTAGTTTTTATAAGTTTGATCAGCAAGACTTCGAAGAAAAGTCGTTTTGCCAGTACCGGCTTTTCCAGTCAAAAAAATAGGCGCCGCTGTGTTATTGACAAATTGGGCGGCCAAGGATAGCTTATCCGTTAATTCCTCTTTCATTAAACTAATTTATAAATAAAATGTGATTATTTGCGGTAGCAATCTCTGTGGGTTTTCTACTCTTAATGCACTCGACCAATTTAACCCAATCTTTTTTGGGGATCAGAAGTTATTAAAGCAGATTATCCATGAAAGTCATTTCTCTCCTCCTACATTTTTATTAACTTTAAATAAATCAAAACTATATTTTTATTATGACTTTAGATGAAATTAAAGCAAAATTTAAAGAGGCCGTCGCTGAAGCGAAGGAAAAACTCGATGAACTAGAAGCAAAAAGAGAATCTCTTTCAGACGACTTGAAGGAGGAGTTTGATGAAAAAATGGCCCAGCTTAAAACCAAGAAAGATGAATTGGAAGCCAAGCTGGAAGAAATCGAAGATGATTCGGAGGATAAATGGGATGAATTTAAAGATAAACTTGGGGATGCATCTCAATCCTTCAAAGAAGGCTTCAAAAAGCTAGGAAGTTTATTTACTTAAATCTCAAGGGGCCTTTTTAGGCCTCTTCTTTTTTGATTGACTGGGAATAAAAATCTTTACCACACCAGCTGGCATAATCTCCATCACACCACCCTTGGTACTCTCCCAAATAAAATTGAAAGGGCCTCTATACATATTTCTCGTTGAGCTGTATGATGCAACCCGATAATTGCTCTTTTCGGGAAGATTCGTCGATCGCAGAGCCAGATTTCCTGCGAAAGTTTTGAGACCATTATTCCCATCATTTTCACCTTTTGCAGGGACAGCCATGGTGAAATTTTCATAATCGAAAGTCAATTCGTTTTGAGAACCAAATTCATTGGCGTTCATAGCTAGGGCCAAGCGATGCAACTGTCCTGAATTGACTTTAACTCCTGCCAATGGTTCTGTAATTCTATTCAATTTATTTAACTCAATTCCCTCAAGACTTAACTGCAACTGAAAGGCTTCACTATCATAGGGTACTTGGAAATTTGCATTTAGCTTGGTTTCGCCAAGAAATTCAGTTTGAATCTCCATCGTCATTTTACGCGATTTTTGAAGAGAATCTACCGTCACAAAACCGAAGATTTGAGCATTCAAATTATGAAAGTCAATCAAGCCAGGAGTTGACTCACCTTTGGGTACTTCCAAATATTGGATATGGCTATTTTGAATAATCAGTGTATCCATATCCACCGGAAATGGAATGCTTTTTAGAAGTCCCGAAAAGAGCTTTTTCTTCTCTTCAACTGGCCTAGGTTTATTTTTATTTCTTAGGTCAACAAAAACCAGGCTATCCAAGACCATCTTTTCGGCAAAAGCTGACCACTTCCCATAGAGATCACTGCTCGCATCTATTCCTATAATCTGAAGTTGCTTCAATTCAACTTCAATCAGATCTTGCTGGTATTCCAATGCATTTGAAGATTCCAAAAGCCCTTCATCATACCTGACAGAAATATTCTCTAGCTTCATTTTCTTTCCTAGCAAATCAAAATCTATCGAACCCAATTCAAAGGTTTGCTTTGTAGGAAGTGTCAATTTCAAATTCCTGAAGGAAGTGTTGATTTCATCTAATTCGAAAGGAACAATATGAGTGATAATTCTCCGGTCTGTTCTTAAACCCCGAGCTCTAATATTAAAATCCGTAAATCCACCAATACGTCTCGTCTCATCACTTTTTAAAAAAACCTCTGCAGTTCCATCCATTAATTGAAAATTGCGGATGGTACCTCTAGTGATAATATCTTCAAAAAAGCTCTGAAAGGCTTTGGTTCCCTCTCGTCCCTGAGTTTCTTGATCGGTTAGAGTCAGACGAAACGAAGGTTTAAACAAAATCAAATCCCCAATGATTAGCTCTCTCGAAATTAAAAAATCCCAAACCTGAAAATCGTCGAGGATAATTTGATTGATTGTTCCTCTAAAAACCACCTGAGCATCAGCCGCCACAGGACTCAAAATAATGGTAGACAAGACCACTCGTCCTCGAATAATACTGACTTCTACATCCTCTAGATTCAAATCATAAGAGCGCTCAGGATTAGTATTGATGGTACTTTGTAGTCGCTCTTTGATTAATCTCACCAAGAAAAAATTCGCTGCAAAAAGCAAGGCTGCAAATGCGAGAATTATCAAGAGTGGCTTTTTCACAGTCAATTATTAATGAGATATTTATATCATCCATTCAATTATGAAAGATGAAAAATTTTCTTCAAGTAATTTCACTGATCACCCTAGTTTCTTTGCCTATTTTAACCCCTATTTCCCTATCGGCCCAAGAAAACATCATGAAAGTACTGTCTTATAATATTTATCATGGTGAAGACCCTCTAAATCCAGGAAACTCTAATTTGGATTCCATAGCGGATTTTATCAATCAGCTCGGACCTGATTTGGTCTTACTTCAAGAAGTCGACAGCATGACCACTCGCTCTGCTTCAATCTATGGAGTAAAAACAGATTTATTGGAGCTTTTGGCCTTAAAAACAGGGATGAAAAGTTTCTTCGCGAAAGCTATGGATTATGCTGAGGGAGGATATGGAGAAGGAATCCTTTTCAAAAAGGGTATTTCTTCTGAATCTATAATACTCCCAACCCCTGCAGGTGGAGAGCCTAGAGCTATGGCCTGGGTTGAGGTTGAAATAGCAGGTAAGCAAATTGGCGTAGGAGGCACTCATCTTTGCCATCAATTTGAAGACAACCGGGCCGCTCAGGTAAATGCAATCTTGGAATTTACCTCCAAAAAAAAGATTCCAGTCATTTGGGGCGGCGACCTCAATTTCAAACCTAGCGATCCAGAATATTCCCAAATCCCCTCTAAATTGTCTGATGCTGCCCGTTTATCAAACAATAACTCGCCGACCTATTCCTCATCAAGTGGTTCGGGTCGGATAGACTATATCTGGTTTGATTCTGATCAATTCGAGCTAGTGGAATATCAAGTATTCCAAGTAAATTACTCAGACCATTTTCCGGTATTAGCGACTTTCAAAATCAAATAATCATGACGAATAGACTTTGGACTCTTGGACTTTTTTTCATCATTTTCTCTTGTCAAAAAGCTGAACAGGAAGTTGAAATCAAATGGCAAGAATTATTTAACGGGAAAGATATTCAGGATTGGCAAATCAAGATTCGTAACCATCCTTTGAATGAGAACTACGCCAATACCTTTCGAGTCGAAGATGGAAATCTGAGTGTGCGCTATGACAGCTATGAAGATTTCGGGAATCAGTACGGCCATATTTTCTACAAGGAGCCGTTTTCTTATTACCTCTTACAAGTCGAGTATCGATTTATTGGTGAGCAGGCACCTGGCGGTGAAGGTTGGGCATACAGAAATAGTGGTGCGATGCTTCACTCTCAAAATCCCGAATCCATGCTTCAGGATCAAGACTTCCCTATTTCAATTGAAGGCCAGTTTCTTGGAGGTAACGGGACAGATGAACGAAGTACCTGCAATCTCTGCACACCAGGAACAAATGTGGTTATGGGAGATACCCTATTCACTCCCCACTGTATCAATTCTAATTCAAAGACATTCCACGGAGATCAGTGGGTTCAGGCTAACTTCATAGTATTGGGAGCCGAAGAAGTGCATCATTTGGTAGGAATGGATACAGTCCTAAGCTACTATCAGCCCCAAATCGGTGGTGGAATGGTCAGCCCAGTTGATTCTTTAGTCAAGATTGATGGAAAGCTATTAGAGTCTGGATATATAGCTTTGCAAAGCGAAAGTCATCCCATTGATTTCCGAAGAGTTGCTCTGATCGATTTAAGCATGTTAAAAGCCGATAAGAAAGCGATGGCCAAGCTAATCAAAGAATCTCTTGAGCTTAGCAAGATTGATCCTAATTGAAACCTTTCAATGATTCAGTGCGCGGAATTAAACCCGGACATTGGTAGTTCCACCACCAGCCAAGGTAATCGGAACAGGCTGGTTTTCTTTCCAGCTTCCTCCAGTGAAATCAGGAACATCGATGGAATTTGACCGATTCGCTACTGACCATTCACTTAACGGACTGATACAGCTCCAAAGCGCAGCATCATACACGTCCTGATCAAGAGGAAGGCCATTTCTCAGACAATCTACCAATCTCCAATCCATCATAAAATCCATTCCGCCATGTCCTCCAATTTGCTTTGCCAGTTCCCCTACTTTTAGCACAATTTCAGGCGTATACTTTTTTTCCAACTCCTTCATTTCCTCCTCCTTCATCCAGCTATGACCTTTGGAAACTCTCGGTTGAGGATATTTTTGAGCAAATCCCTCGGTACCACTGACTACATGCAATCGGCTATAGGGTCTAGGGGAAGTCACATCATGCTGAATCATAATGGATTTGCCTAGCTTCGTCTTCACAACCGTAGTATTCATGTTTCCTCTGTAAGACTTGGAAGCAAATTCTGTCCAAAAAACATCTTCCTCAGCCAATTCTTGGGCTTTCTTTTTCATTTGGAAATCATTCGAGCTCAAAGAAGTCAAATAATCCATCTGATCTCCCCGATTGACATTCAGAATCTGGCAAATGGGACCAAGACCATGAGTCGGGTACAAATTTCCGTTTCGGTAATTTTCCCTTAACCTCCACATATTTTGATAGCCGGTATCCTTGTCAAAATTCAACCAAAGCAAATCATGAATATAGGCTCCTTCCACGTGCAAAACTTCACCAAAGAAACCCTCTCGAACCATTTTCAAGGTCATCAATTCAAAGAAATCATAGCAGCAATTCTCCAGCTGCATACAATGCTTTTTGGTCCTCTCCGATGTCTCCACCAGTTGCCAGCATTCATCCAATGTCCGCGCTGCAGGAACCTCTACGGCGGCATGCTTTCCAGCTTCCATGGCATAGACTGCCATAGGAGTATGCCATTCCCATGGAGTAGCGATGTAAATCAAATCCAAATCGGGCCGATCGCACATCTTTTTCCAAGAATAGGCATTACCTGAGTATAATTCGGGGTTATGTCCCGTGCCTTCAAGAGATTTCTTAGCTTTTTCTGCGCGTTCAGGAATCAGGTCACAAAGTGCCTTGATCTCAACTCCCTCGATCTTACTAAGCCGATCTACGGCACCCGGCCCGCGCATCCCCAATCCTACAATTCCAATTCGTACAGTCTCCAACTTAGGGGCAGCATAGCCACACATATTGAATTGTTGAACTCTACTCGTGCCATATTGGGCCTCTAGGGGCAAAATGGATTTGGAAGATGCATGACCTGCACCAAAAAGGCCCATACCCAGAGCTCCTGCAGATTTCAAAAAGTCCCTTCTACGATTGGATTTCATTGCTTTGATCGGTTGATTGATTTGTCTAATTAAGGAAAAATCGATCAAAGTCTAAATTCATGAGATTATAATTTGTTTAAACGGTCTGAGCCTGTCCAGCACCAAAACTCAGAGAAGTCTATCCTAGAAACAATCATTCCCCAAGTTTCATTTTCGACATGGACTTTTCATATGCCAAATAAAAAAACCGGAAATAAAATATTCCCGGCTTTCCCAAACCTATTACGCATTATCTATAGTCTATGCTTTTGCTCGTGGGCAGGTATTCATTCCTACCAACGTGTATAAAGGGCAAAATCCAACGAGTGTGGTCAAGGTGAATACACCACCGACAACCAAGGCAATCACTCCCAAGGTACCAGTCACAGTACCGGAGAAATATAATCCAATCAAAACTGCGGCAATCACTAGGCGAATCGCTCTATCAGTCACTCCCATATTCTTTTTCATAACTCTTCGGGTTTAGGTCAATTTATTAAAATCATTGTTTAAAAATCCTAAAAGGCCACATCAATTACCATGACAAAAGTCACAGATGAAGCTGACTTTCAATCAACTGTCAAGAAATTAACTTCAAGGATTTCCTGAGCTTTCAGACCTTGTGGTGAAAAATCTGGGTCACGCCTTTTTCCTTCCGGATACCATTTCCAAAAATACACTCCTGCCAGCCAAGGCTTCTTCCAAGCGGTTTCAAAAAATGCCTGATAACAACGCGCCTGTACTTCTTCGGACAGCGGAGATTCCTTTCTTTCATTGGGCCAAACCCATGGCTCAGCAGCTGCATCGGCAGTATTACAATAGCCAATTTCAGTAAAAATAACGGGCAACTGATAGTTCCTAACTAACTTTTCAATCGAAGCGAGTGGGTTTTTCCAGCCTTTTTTTAATTGGTTCAAATCCGGCTCTTGACCTTCGCTTATTGGAAAATAGGCTTGAATTCCGATGTAGTCCAACTCATCCCAAAAAGTCACGTGCTCAAACTCTGTGAAGTTGGCAGCATAAATCAACTTACCCTCGTAGACTTCTCTAATTGATGAAATTATCTCTAGCCATTCCGTCCTTCTGTGAACAGTCTTTTCCAGTTCAGTACCAATGCATAGAATGGGAAAATCCAATTCAGCTGCCAATTTTGCATAGTCTACAATGAAATTCTTATAATTTTCAAACCACAAAACCCAATCTTCTTCTGAGTTCATTTCAATCTCTCCAGGCCAACTGCCTCTTGCCCAGAGATGTGGTTTAAGCATATTGGAAATCCCCAAATTGATCGATGAGTCGGCAGTGGCTTGAATCCCCCGAGCTGACTCTCCCCACCACTGACGTTCTGCATCCAGAGACCAGCGAATCTCGGGTTTGTTTTTATCAGCCTGCCAACCAAATGGCGTCTGAGAAATTGCATTGGCTCCAATGTTCCTTAAGGCTGCGAGCTCACCCCCTTGCAGAGGCTGTCTACTCCCAACCCAACAAACTCCTTTTAATTTTTTATTTACAGAAGGCAAGATTGGCTCAGCTTCCAAAACCCATAAACCCAGTCCCAGCACAAGGACTGCGAAGAAACTGAGATAATATGGTGATTTGATTTGCCTCACGAAACCAAGAGCGTTTGAATAAGTATTTCTTCTTCTAAGGTACGGTGGACAGGGCAGCGATTGGCGATTTCCAAAAGCCGCTGCCGCTGATCGGAATCAAGATCACCTTCCAACTCGATCTTACGGGTAAATTGACTGACTTTAGAACTCTCCTTTTCAGGTTTCTCAGAATCTATCCGATGGACCTTTTCATGCTCAAGATATACCCTTACTTCTTCCAATGGCCATTTTTTTCGCTCAGCATACATTCGAAGCGTCATGACTGTACAGCTTCCCAATGAAGCCATCAACAAATCGTATGGTGTAGGACCCAGATTTTTCCCACCTACATCTAGGGGCTCATCTGCAATTAAATGATGAAAAGGAGTTTTGATCTCAGTCGTAAAACCAGCATCCGCACTTAGTCGAACCATCACCGGATGGCCTTTGGTATCATTTTCAATCTTGTCTTGCTGATCTACATAGCGTAAACTCCAAGAAGAAAGGACTTGACCAATATACTCTGCATCCGATTGATTGGACACCAAGTGATTTGCTCCGTCCAGGGAAACAAAGCTTTTGGGGTGCCAAGCTGATTTATAAATCTTTTCAGCATTTTCAATTCCCACAATTTCGTCCTGTGGAGAATGAAAAATCAGTAATGCCTTTTTCAGGTCTTTAAGGAATGATTCGATTGGCTGCTGATCCAAATTGTCCAAGAACTCTTTGCTGATCATGAATGGCCTGCCCCCTATACTTACTTTGGCCTGTCCATTTTCTAGAATGTCTTCAAGCTTATTTTGAAATAAATGACGCACATGAAGCGGATCAGCAGGTGCACCGATTGTAGCAAGTGCATTCACCGAAGGAAGACTTTGGGCTGCGTAGAGTACTGCTGCACCACCTAAAGAGTGGCCTATCAGCATAGCCGGAGCAGCATAGTTTTTCTCCAAAAATTTTGAAGCATCCAGAAGGTCTGAAATATTGGAGGAAAAATCACTTTCCGCAAATTCTCCTTCACTCCTACCCAATCCAGTAAAATCAAAACTCAACACAGCAATCCCTTCATTTGAAAGCGATTTACTGATTCGCGTTACCGCCGAAAAATTCTTGGAGCAAGTAAAACAATGAGCAAAAATGGCGTAAAATTTCGGTTGCCTTTCCAAAGGCAAATAAAGATCCCCTGAAAGCTCTAGTCCTTTTGAATTTTGAAATTTGACGCGCTTAGGGTTCATGTGAATTTAGTTGAGAAATTCTACCTGGATATTTTCCAAGTTAATTTCAGATAATAACTCCAAGTTACCCTTTTCATATAGTTCTTGCATATTTTCGACCGGAGTATTTTTATCTTCTGGCTTGAAATTCAGGTAGTTTTGAAATCTGATTCCATCCACATTTACCACAGAGCTCACCTCTCTAAATCGAACTCCACCCCCATCGGTATGATAGCTGTAGGCCATAAAATCCACATAAAAATCTTCCGTACCAATCCAATATAAAAACTCATCATCAAAGTCTTCTCCACCGCCATCTTGCTGAAAGGTCACTTTTACTAAATGGTAGTTTTCACCATTGAGCGTGGTTTCCCCCAAATAGGATTTAATAGCCGCAGGGTCATTGAGTCCATAAGGTAAAAATGCGAAGTAAGCTACGGAATTGACTGAACGGGAAAAGGCACCTATGCGCTCTTCACTTAAGGTATCCACCTTCACGCCATCTATCCATCGGGTAAACCCTTCATTATTCAATAAATCTTTGACTTGACCTAAGGAATCGGAAAATTCCCGAGTGTATTCAAAACGATCCGGACTTTTAAAAATCTGATAGTGAATATCCCGAAAATCGAAATCAATTCGAGCTGATTTATAGCGTTCATCCCCATGTGCAGCAATAGACTTATCGACGATTTTTTCGGCTTCTGTTTTCACCTCGCAGGCAGCTAGCGAAAAAATTAATCCAAGCAGTCCTAATAGCTTATGTCTCATTATTCTTTCATTTTTATTTCAAAATTGTCATAAAGGTAATCCGCCCTCAAGTAAAGCTTTTTTCCACTTGAGTCTACCCGGTAGCTTTTTCGAATTTTATAAAACCTAAAAGGTCCAACTTCATTAAAGCCGATATTTTCAACGAGACTTCGATGATCTTTCAGTTGAATTTCGGTTCCTAGGATCAAATTCGTCTCGATATCCAAATAATACCACCAAATATCTCCTTCTGGACCATAGTTTACTCTAAGGGTTTTGGCCTGGCCCAAGGGTGTCTCTCGAATTCCCTCAGAACTCCATTCAGAACCTTCCTCGTTCATCAGATTCCAGGGCTGGGAAAATGCATAAAAGGCAGCTTCGAAATCACTTCGTTTGCTTTCTAGAAAATCCTTGTTTGAGATCTCATTTCCACCAATCGAATAAGAGATTTGATCATCTTTCATGGATAAAATATGCACTACCGAATCCTGAGTCCAGGATATACTTCCAGAAAGGGAAGGATTAAATCGAAAGACAATTTGCTGGTCCGTTTCCTTTTCGACTCCTCCATCTTCGAGGAGCAGCTTTGTCCACTTTCTAAAGGATACTTGCTCTAAATTATCCCAATTGTCTTGTCCTCCATGTGCTTCGATGCTATCAGAGAGAAAGATTTTAGCTTCTCTTTTTTCCTTTGGGGCACAGGAAAAGGAAAGTGTCAAAATAGCCAATACAAGACCTGATGTGACTTTTTTTAGGTACATTTTTTTATTCAATTGATCCCGAAACTTAGGAATAAAATCCCAAGCTAAAGCCACAAGAAGCAGACCGTACTCTAAAATCAGCAGACCGAAGGACTCATTGACCGGCACTTGATGGTAGGCGGCATAGGAGAAAATCATTGAAAAGCTCCAAACTATCCCAAAAATCCGACCATTGAACAAGGAAAGCCCAACCAAAGGAATAGCGTACCAAGGATGAACTACTGGCTGCAAAACCAAATAGACTAAATAAATCAGGCTCCAAAAATCCACAAAGTGTAAAAGCCTTTGGGTTTTGATTCTTGAGCTGAGATAAAAGATAGCACCGATCGTAATGACTGATAGCAATTTGGTCAGGATCGCAATGGTATTGTATCCCTCTATCCAATACCCCACCTCTCTTGCGAGATAGTAAACCGAGGCATTGAACTCAAATTTTCCTTGATAGAGACTTAATGTATCCAGGAAATTCCCCCAAGCATCTTGCCAAACCAAGGGCAAGAAAGCGATAAATATCCCTGAGAGAGCTCCTATCCAAAAAAAGGCATGAATACGTGTTCTCCTAAAAAAAAGAAGACTGGGCACTAAAATCAAGGGAACCAATTTGACTCCAACTGCTAAGGACCAAAAGAGACCTGAAATAAATTTTCGATGTCTGACAAGAGCCCAAATACTCGCAAGCAATAAGAAAAGCACAATCCCTTCAAAGTGAAGATTGACAGTGATTTCCTGAATTATAAAAGGATTCAACCAATAGAAAATAATCCGTCGAAGGGGGACAGAAAAAGCCTTAAAAAGCCTTAGAAAAAGCAAGAGAACTCCGACTTCGAAGACGATCAAAATCAACCGGAGAACTTGAATACCAGTGAAAAGATGGTTGTCAGCGATTTTAGCCGAAATGCCAAATATCAATTGATTCAAAGGCGGGTAAACCGAAAAATAATCGGGTGAATTGAGTAGTGGGTAGGCTGCTTGAAAAAACTGACGATCTGCCTTTGCTACTTCCAAAGAATCCAATAATTGAGTGGGGGTAAATTGGTAAGGATTCTCTCCCAAAAGAACTACCTCACCATCCCAGAGAAATCGGACATAATCCTCGGACCAACTAGGCACAGTGCCTAACATCCCCAAGCGAAGTACTAGACCCAGGAAAAATACCCAAATCCAGTTTTTAAGCTTTCTCCATTGCCAAAAAAGACCAAGCATAGCCAAAAAGCTTAATAAAAATGTCAGGAATAAAATCGTGAAACTTTCCCGCGGGATCAGATAACCCATAAGGAGATTACCCAGAACCAGGACAAGCAAGAAGATTGCTGTCAAAAAGTGGTTTCCAGTACCTTTCACAATCCCAATTCTTTTCGAATAGACTCGTGAATCAGCCCATTTTTGGTCCAATAGTCAAGCTTTTGATGATTTCTCCGGGTAGCCGTGGTACTCTCAAGCTGTCCATTCTCCTTAACTTGAATTTCTTCCCAGCTGACAATTTCGAATGGAAAAGACTCTTTGAACTGGACTTTTAAAGTTCTTCCCAATTCGGGGTATTCAACCACAAATTGATTAGTTTGATTTCCGAGTTCCTCCAACTCAATCTTCGCTCTGTAAGCTTTCAATTCGATATGAGAAAATCGCTGATAAGTCAGAGAAGGTATCAGTCGTTGATCCCCTTGAGGGACCAAATCAGGATTCAGTCGAATTAAATTGAAGATCCCATCCTCGGTTTGGGCATCGATTTTCAGGTTTTGATCACCCTCCGACTCAAAATAGGAAAAGAGCTTTGCCTGGTAGGCTGCATTTTTCCAATTCATCTGAATAAATGCCTGTCCACACCATTCTATCATTGTCTGTGTGAGTTTGTAGGCCGGAAGATCCTCCTCCACAGGGGTAAATACGCTTAGCATCGTATGATAAGGGTAAACACCCGTGACAAAATCTCGGGTCATATTCAGTTTTAGCACCTTTCGAGCATCAGCTCCAGCATTCTGAGGATCATCGAGTTTGACCTGCTTGGATTTTGAAAAATCCTCAGTCACAAAAATCATCACTGCCTTCCCTTCTCGAGGCTCCCCATATCGGTACTGCTTGAGATCAAAAACATTCAATTCTGCTTGGCCCTGATACCAATATTTTCCAAATGCATCCATATCCACATTTTCTCTAGAAGCGGTACCACAAGAGATCAGAAGGACAGAAAAAAACAAAAGCGCGTAAAGTCGGGTAAGCATAAGTTCTATTTCATTCAGGAGATCTATACTTAAAAATGGTCAAAATTATCTTATATCCCGCACCAATCACACCTTTAACCGTCCCACTGACCTTAGACTGACCTATTCGTTTTCTATAGCGAACCGGAATTTCAAGATAACGAAGACCTTTTTGATGAGCCTTGATTTGCATCTCGATGGTCCATCCAAAGTTTTCATCCCGCATGCCTAAACTCATCAACGAATCCCATCGAATTGCCCGAAAAGGCCCCAAATCAGAAAAATAGGCTCCCTGAACAATCCGCATCAAGCGGGTCGCCAACCAATTTCCAAAAACCTGTGGAAATGTCATTGACCCGGATTCCCTCACTCCATTTGCTCTCGACCCCAAAACAAAATCAGCTTCACCCTTGACTATGGGCTCCAAGAGCAGGATCATTTCTTCAGGGAAATCGCTGTAATCTCCATCCAGAAATACAACTACATCGGGGGCTTGAGTTTGTTGACTGATCCAATCCATAGCCGTCAAACAAGCTTTTCCGTAGCCTTTTTGGGGTTCAAATACGACCACAGCTCCATGACTTTTGGCTACCTCAGCAGTAGAATCTTTTGAATTATTATTGGCCACTACGACATTTCTGACCAGCGAAGGTATTTCCTGAATGACTTTCCCAATAGACTTCTCTTCATTGTACGCAGGGATGATCACATCCACAATCAAATCCTTCTTCATAAGTTATTTCCCCAAACCATAGGACCGAAACGAGGTGAAAAAAACCAGCCCATATCCAAAGGCTAGCATGGCATGAAAAGGTAAAAACAGATAGTATCCAGACTGTAAAGCCAAAATGACCATCACCAAAAAGATTAATGCGAGAAATCCCTCTACCCAAGTAGTCGCAGGCATAGGGAACTTCAAGTAAAGGTTATTTCGAAGGCTGGATTTTCTTGATTCTAGGTTGAACTTTGGAGTCCTGATAAATGGAGATTTCTTGCCTGTCAAGCCTTCCCAAACTGCTTGGGAATTGTGAACTGCCATCCCCATAGACACGGAAAGAAACAGCGGAAGAATAAAAACAGCTTCTAGCAGGGATTTGAAGAAGCCCTTTTTGGAATAAAAATAAGAGATCAGGTAAACTAAAGCGATAATCACAAAACCTATCAAGAAAATACCGGCAAATTGAGTCCATTTGGTGCTAATGAAACCCTGGAAACCCATCCACCAAACTGCTATACTCGCCAAGCTTACAGTCAAAATCACCAAGAAAATACTGCTATTAAACAGATGCGCCATGGCGTGCAACTTGGTTTTGACCGGCAAATCAGCTTGGAGTACAGATGATGCATGCTTTTTGGCACACTCGGCTCCACCCTTATTCCAGCGAAACTGCTGTGACTTGATGGCTGACATGATTGGTGGAAGTTCGGCAGGCGATTCGATCTCAGGTCTGTAAATGAACTTCCATCCCTTCTTTTGTGCCCGATAGCTCAAATCCAAATCTTCCGTTAGCGTATCATCTTCCCAATTGCCGGCATCCAGAATACATTCCTTTCTCCAAACGCCGCCTGTCCCATTGAAGTTAATGAAGGCCCCTAAGGTGTTTCGACCTACCTGCTCAATCAGGAAATGGGCATCTAAAGCAAAAGCTTGGAGACGGGTCAAAAGCGAATAAGACTCATTGATATGAGTCCATCGTGTTTGAACCATTCCGACCTTTGGATTTTGAAAATGAGGGATGGTCTTTTGCAAAAAATCTGGACTTGGAAGAAAATCCGCGTCGAAAATCGCAATAAATTCTCCTTTTGTTTTTTCCAACCCTTCTTTCAATGCTCCTGCCTTAAATCCCTTGCGATTTTCCCTGTGAATGTATACAAAAGGGAAATCAGGGAAACCTTTGATTTTTTCACGAATTAAATCCTGCGTTTCATCCGTACTATCATCTAGAATTTGTACTTCAAGCTTGTCTAGCGGGTATTGGATCTTGGTGATCGCCTCAATCAGCCTTTCGGCTACATACTGTTCATTGAAAATGGGTAATTGTATTGTCACCCTAGGCAAGTCAATGATGTCCTCAGGTTTCGGATTTTTCTTTCTGGCTTTCCAAAAATTGAATAACAGATGACCCTGTGCCAAAGCATAGCCCAAAATCAACAGCATACCTAGGAGATATACCATTAGAAAGAAGTAGGAAATAATATCAGGCATTGAGTTTTACAGAATCATTGCCAATCAAAATCGGCATTTCATTGATTCGGCCCTCCTCAGGACCATTTTCGAGTTTCAGTACGCCACGCGGACAGACAGCAGAGCAAACTCCGCAACCCACGCAGGAAGAACGGACTATATTTTGACCCCTTTGAGCATACCATCGCACATCGATTCCCATTTCACAATAGGTCGAGCAGTTTCCACATGAGATACACTGACCTCCATTAGTAGTAATTCTAAATCTAGACTTGAATCGCTGCACCATTCCCAAGTAAGCAGCCAAGGGACAGCCAAATCGACACCATACGCGATTACCCATAAAAGGATAAAATCCTGTCCCAACTACCCCCGCAAATGCAGATCCGATCGCAAAGCCATAAAATGAATGAAGCTGATTGGTCACATTTCCAAGAAAGCTGAATGCTGAAAAGTAATTAGCAATCGTAAGAGCGGTCATCACTACCGCCAAAACCAATACTCCGTGAATCAAATAACGCTCGATTTTCCAGGATTTTAGGGATTTATCTGAAAGCTGCCGGTAAGGATCTCCCACAGTCTCGGCTAATCCGCCGCATCCACAAACCCAAGAACAGTACCATCGCTTTCCGTAGAAATAAGTGAATAAGGGCACTCCAACCACAATCAATAGTATTCCCCAAATCAGCATAAACATCCCGATTGCCCCTGAGCTGGTTAAGGTCTCTATTCGATAATCATAGAAAAATGAATAGTCAAGCGGCCAAATATTCTTGAAGTCAAAGTAAGGCTTATTCAACAAGACAAGGATTTCAGGAATCAAAAAAGCGAATGCAGTCTGGAAAAACATAACAGAAGCAGTGCGGATTTGCTGGTAGCGATTGCCCTTGTATTTCCTAAACATCCGTACTCCCATTACCAAAATGGCAAGTGTATAAATCAATCCATACAAAAACCACTGACTTGCAGGGTTCCCTGATAGAATGAGACTCAAAGGCTCCACCATCCATACCAGATTGACCATGTAAGCTGGAAACCAATACAAAATCACATAAAAAAGGATCAAGTAGCTTCCTGTCAACATGCCAAGCCAACCTCTATTTTTCATTTTGGAATGAAAAATTCCATTGTTCTTGATTCCTTCAGGCTCTCCTTTAAATTTTGGCAAATTGTAAAAAAGCCCTCCGAGTACAGTCAGGCCAATACTGGCAAAAAGAAAAAGCCATGGATGGTTTTGGACGGGACTTGAAAGAGAAGCTTTAGCCAAAGGAAAACTGTAATCATCCCAAATGACTTGGTCCCATTTGGATTCAGCTTTTAGCTCGGAATTGTAGTCATCTACTCGTTGATTAAGCTCCCGAATGAAACTGAATGAACTTGAGTACTCCTTACCATACATGGGCTCCAATAACTCTTTCATCTTTTCTTGATGAATATCCTTGGTATTGTCAAGCACAATCGCCTCAGAAATGGTGTATTCACCCAAAAAGGGTATGACTGTGAAAGCCAATAGTCCTGTCAGAAATAAGGTAAGCCCGATTAGTTGAATGTACTTCATAGCTTCGCTCCGATCAATCTTTGAAAGAATGAGGGTTTAGAGATTTTCAAGGTAATGTTATTTTCTTCAGCATACTTTCTTTGGATTGCTGAGATATAGGGTGCGAAAAACTCTGGGTCAAAATTAGCCTTGTCCAAATTTTGAATCACTTTTTGCCCAGACCACTGTTCCCGGATAGCTTTATCAAAGAACTCATGTCTAAGCCTAAACCCAAAATTATTCACCCCCAAAATTCTTCCGTCTGAATCACAAAGCATGCGGAAACAGACTTTACCAGAACTGTGCTCCCAATAGAAATTTGAGACTTGACTTTCATCCCAATCGGCGGGAACCTGTCCATACGTTTGGTATTCAATATCCAAAAATTTAGCTGAATTGAACCAAACACCAGGCTTATAGGGTGTAGGCTTACCCAGAATAGTTTGGGCCAAAGTCTCCCCATGCATTCTCCCGGTATACCAGACTTGTTCGATTAGATTTCGGTTCTTATCGGGCTTCTCTCGAAACTGTGCGCAGTCTCCGATAGCAAATACATCACTGAGATTGGTCTGAAATAACTGATCAACCAGAATTCCTCTATCCAAGTCCAATTCAGCGCCTTTCAGAAAATCTATGTTTGGACTTACTCCTGCGGTCAAACCCACAAATTGACAGGGAATTTCCTCGCCAGACTTAGTTTTTACCGCCTTGACTTTTCCACTTCCATCGGATATAATCTCCTCAAGCTCCGTATTGACCCTCAAATTAAAATGATGCTCACGGATATGCCTTCCTACCATTTCTGATTCCTCCTCGGGGAGAATATTTCTCCAAAAACCAGACTCACGAACCAAAAAAGTCACTTCAATATTTTTGTAGGCTAACATTTCAGCCATTTCAATTCCAATCAGCCCTCCCCCTACAATCACCGCTTGCTTCACTCCCGTTTCGGTGTTCTTTTCCATCAATTCCAAATCCTGTTTGGAATACAATCCCTGCACTCCCATCAAATCCTGACCAGGCCAGCCAAATTTATTAGGCTTAGATCCGGTAGCTAAGACCAATTGGTCGTAAGTGATGGTTTTTCCGCTTTGGCAGTATAATTTTTTCCCTTCGAAATCCACTTTCTCAACCCAATCTTGAACAAGGTCAATCCGGTTTTTCTCCCAAAACCAATTCTCGTATGGTTGCGTGTGCTCAAATTTCATGTGCCCCATGTACACATACATCAGGGCTGTTCGGGAAAAGAAATATTTGCTTTCACCGGAGATTACGGTTATTTGAATATTATCATCACCTTTTCGGAGATGTCGCGCACAGGTGATCCCTGCTATTCCATTACCTAAGATGACAATATGTTTGCTTGGACTCATGAAGATTTCTTGATGATCAAAGATAGCCTATTCATTTAGACTCCAGTCATAGTCCAGATGACTGATTTTGGCATTGGAAGAGAGTTTGACTTTGGAATATTGGTTTAAAAAATCAATCAAGCTTCCATTTTTGGTAAAATCACCCTTGAACCACGAAAATATTGATGAGATTTCGGCCTTATCTTTTGAAATCTTATTTCGCTTAGGGTCATTGATAAATGACTTAGCTACTTGATCTAATTGCTGATCTATTCTTTCCGGAACAAAGGCTTCATTTAGCAGAGGTGGACAAGAAAAAGATGCACAATTAATGGCAAAGTGAATCCTTGGTTCTTCAAATTCTTTGCGAAGAATACCATGTTCTATTTCATCTAGACTACTTTCCTGACCCCCTATTTTGAAAAACTTATAGTGCCAAACATCTTTGATAAGGGGGATTTTCAATTTAGGTCCCAGGTCTCGTATGCTTTCCACGGGATAATTATCTACAATCAGCTTAACGGTAAAGGCATTATAAGCATTGATCCAGTAGGCAAGTTGCTCTTCTTCAGACCATTTTTCTCGGTCAGGGGGATTATTGCTAAGAGTATTGAGATAGGCTTCCAGCTTTTCCTGGTCATTTATAAAACCTCGGTAGTTGACCATTCCATCCTCTTTCACATGCTTACCGAGGAGTTCATTCCAGACGCTGTGATCTGGCGGAGTGGTATTGATGCCTCCAAGGTCAGAAGCTCCACAGGAAAGAAGTGAAAACACTAAAGCAATCATGAGATTATACATAAATTCATTATTTCTAATTGAAAGTTGAATAAAGGTAAAGACTATTTGAAAAGTAAACCGTCGTCAAAAAGACAGGTTTCAATAAACCTTTTCTCCTTTGTTGAGCCATACTCCCCAGGCCCGGTTGTAAGCATGCACTTTTTTGGTCTGACCCAAAGAGTCAAAAACCGGCAATCCATCATTTACCCATTGGAAGATTCCACCGTAAAGATTTACGACGTTAAAGCCCTTTTGGACCAACTTTTTACCAATATCCTGAGATCGGGCTCCAACCGAACAATAGACCAATACAGGTTTGTCAGGATCTAGCTTTTCAAAAACTTCCTCTGAAAAATCATCATATCCGACACAAATTGCTCCCTCTAAATGGCTGACCTCATACTCCTCTTTTTCTCGGGTATCCAAGATTTGGTACTTAGACAGCCTTTCGATTTCATTGGGATAAATGACAGGAAAATCTGAATCGTAAAGCGTATTCAGCATGGTACGATAAGCCAAGGACTGACCATTTGCTGAGAAGGCCAAAAATGAAATGGCACAGTAAATAATGAAAGCTTTAGCAGGCAATAAACATTTTGAAATCATAAAACCTAAACCCCAATTTGGCTTGTGAGGTTCTATCAGGCGTAAAAATCTGAAAGCCGCGCGAGACCTCTTCGATCCTTGATGATGATTTTCTTTCCTTCAAATTCAATTAGATTATCCTTTTTGAATTCGGAGAGTAGTCGAATCACTGACTCCGTGGCAGTACCCACGATTCCGGCTATTTCTTCCCGGCTGAGAACAAGGTCAATTTTTTGGGCCTCATTACCTTCCACTCCATAGCTACTTGCCAAAAGAAGAAGCGTGTAGGCAAGTCGCTCCCGAATACTTTTTTGGGTCGCGTCTGTCAGTTTATCTTCCATGATGTTGAGTTCATGGCTTAGCTGCTTCGTCACCCGCTTAAAGAATTGTGTGTTTCCAAAAAGAGTTTCTAAAAATGATTCTTTAGGTATAAAGCAAATTTTTGCATCCTCCACGATCATGGCCGAAGTAGTATAATTTTCTTCACCCAAAAGTGCTGAATAGCCCAAGAAGTCACCAGCTTTAGCTAGATGTATAATCTGATCTTTCCCATTTGAAGCTGTTTTGTAAACTTTGACCACTCCAGAATTGATACAGAATATTCCTAAAGGCTTGGTGCCTTCATAGAATAGAATTTGCCCTTTTCGGTGCGAAATCAAGTTTTTACTCTCAGATATACTGCAGATATGAGATTCTGACAAATCAGAAAGCAAGGAATGTTTTCTGCTGGCGCAAAGTTCGCAAGGAAGTTGTTTTACTGAGTTAGACATAGTGGGGTATTCGTTAATGATTAAAAGGTAAAAAAAATGACTGAAATCATAAAATTTCAATGAGAAAATGGTGCTTTGGGTAGATTTTTTTCTTGGAGAAATTGATTTTTTGAGAAGTCATATTTTAGAAATATGTGTGAGAAACCATTACTGAGGATCAAAAAGTTGGACTTAAGCTTGAAGTGATAGAGGACAGCCTGATTCACTGTTTTTTGATTGATTGGGACGTTGGGTGCCTTGCACTCCACCAATAAGTAAGGAGCGCCTTCTTGATTACGCACAAGTATATCCGTACGCTTTTGAAGTTTATTATAAGTCAACCCTTTTTCAGTTACAAGGAGCCCCTTCGGATATTGATTTTTCTCTACCAAAAAATAAATCCAATGCTGCCTTACCCATTCCTCCGGGGTCAGCACAAGATGTTTCTTTCGGATCGAATCAAAAATCAGTAATCTCCCTTCTTCTTCAGTGATCCTAGGATTACATTCGGGAAGGTTGAGTTGAGGAAATTTTTCTTTGAAGAGTACCTCTTTCATGCCCCAAAGATGGAGCTTGCTGACCAGATTAAAAAGTCAAATAAGGAGCTATTTTTTGGATCCACTCCGGATCAAAAATCCGGATTTTAAGCAAGTCATCTGCCTGCTCATAATTCCCATGCTGATTGCGATAGGCTATAATTACTTTTGCCTGCCCATAACTGATATAGGGGTGCTTTGCCAGATCCTCCACAGCAGCATCATTGATTGCCAATCGATTTCTGATTTCTCCGTCAAATTCAAAATATTCCCATATTCGATCTGCTACTTCAGGCTGTACTCCATAGATGTCTTTCAATTGATCTTTTGAGAAAAAGCCTCCCATTGAAACTTCATATTTGATAATCCTAGCAGCTAAAGTTGGGCCTACTCCCGGAACAACTTGAAGTGTAATGGAATCTGCTTCCGAGAATGGAATTTTTCGAAGCCCTTGCATGGACCTATTGACAGTGTCCAATCCTACCCGGACCGGAAAAGGTGAAGAAACTTCCTCAAAACCCAACAATCGAAGCGAATCTGCGACCTCCAACAAATTCTTCTCCGTGACAGGATCAATTTGCCTCGAAAACAATGAAAAAAGCTCAGGACTGAAGGCTAAAAAAGTCAGCACAGGAACTACTAATAAAAATCCTCTGGACTCTTTTCGGCTAAATCCAATTTCCCTTTTCAACCAATACAAAAAACGAAGTCTCATACTTCAATAGAATTGATCAATAACGGATAAGTTAAGAATATTGGCATTCAATTCAAATAATTCAGACCTTTGCTATCAATTTATTTAGACGGTTTCTAAATTGATTGATAAATGACATAAATCACATTTCCTCCACCTGTGTCTATTAAATTTGCGAGGCAAGAAGAATACTATGCAATTTAAGTTCAGTGCAATAAGTTTATCCCACAAGACAGCTCCTGTTCAGATCCGTGAATTGATTGCTCTAGATGATCAATCTATTCATTCCATTCTGATCAAATTGAAGGAGTTTTTCAGTCTTCAGGATGCCCTCATACTCTCAACTTGCAATCGGACGGAAGTTTACTACTCACATGAACTGGATCTCAGTTCTGAAATAATCAAATTGATTGGGCTGGAAAAAGGAATTCCTGAGGTCACTGATTATTTGGAATATTTCGAGCTCTACAAAAATGATCAAGATTCTGTATCTCACCTTTTTCGAGTGGCAGTCGGTCTGGAAGCTCAGGTAGTGGGAGATATTCAAATTGCTAATCAGGTCAAAAGAGCCTATCAAACCTCTGTTGATCTCGACATGGCAGGTCCATTTTTGCATCGTTTGATGCACACCGTTTTCTTCACCAACAAGCGTGTGGTGCAGGAGACTGCTTTCAGAGACGGTGCAGCATCGCTTTCCTATGCCACCATCGAATTGATGGAAAGTTTGACTTCCAACACCTATCAACCTCGAATTTTATTGATTGGTCTTGGGGAAATAGGTGAAGATGTAGCAAAAAACATGGTCTACCTTCCTGACGCGAAGGTCAAGATTTCCAATCGTACACAAGAGAAGGCAGAAATTATAGCTGCTGAGTTAGGTTTTGAGGTGGTTCCATTTGATCAATTAGATCAAGCAATGGATGAGGCAGACGTGATTGTTTCTTCCATTCATAGAAACGACCCTTTTATCACCAAGGAACTCATCAGTCGTTTCAAAATCCAATCATACAAACTTCTGATTGACCTCTCAGTCCCTAGATCCATTGAAACTACTGTAGAAGAAGTACCTGGGGTGATTCTATACAACGTAGATAATATTCGAAGTAAAGCTTCTGAGGCTCTTGATAAAAGACTTGCTTCGATTCCTGATGTGGAAAAACTGATTTCAGAATCAATTGACGAGTTCTACAATTGGAAAAAGGAAATGATGGTCTCTCCTACCATCAATAAATTAAAGCAGTCACTGGAGCAAATTCGCTTAGAGGAAATGTCCCGGTTCCTTAAAAATGCATCTGAGGATGAAGTGGCCATCATCGATAAGATTACCAAAAGCATGATGCAAAAAATCCTCAAGGTTCCGGTAATTCAGTTAAAGAATGCTTGTAAGCGGGACGAGGCAGAGGAAATGATCGAGATTATTTCAGACCTATTCGATCTTGACAAGATTAAATCAGATAAATAATTCGGTTCAATAACATAGATGAAGACCAAAGAAGTAGCTTTCTTTGGTCTTTATTATTCTAGGACATGGAAAACCTCAAAAAACTTTACATTCTAATCTTTTTCGCTCTTTTCCTGATCGCTAAATCAAATGCACAAACCTGGGAGGTGTATAATTCGGAAATGAGCCTTGTTTCAAGGTTGATGTATAATGAAATCCTCGTACTCGGGGAAGCTGTGAGAATTGCAGAAACCGATGAGGGTCTTTTTCTCCTTTCCAACGACTATCAACCTGCTGTCCAAATCGAAGGCCAAGAAGTCTATCAGTATCTATCGCCCTGGATTTTGGTAAAGGGCGAATCTGGACTGGGAGCCTATCACGAATATGGTCAAAAAGTTCTGGACCTAAAATATGATCAAATAGAGGTCTTTTTCAATCTTCTTCTTGCAAAAAAAGGTCAGGAATACTTTGTCTATGAAAGAGGAAAAGGGACAACCCGGTCTTTGGGAGTGCTTGATCATGCTTGGATCAGCAGTAGAGGACAGGTAATTGCAGAAGATAAAGGAAAGTACTATTTGCCCTTGTCCATCAATCCCACAAAGGATTATGAATTATTAGAGGATAATGACAGTGACTACCTTTTAATCAAAGATGTAGAAGGGTATGGCTTGCTCAATATGGAAGGTCGAGTGGTCTTGGATGCTGTTTTGGATTCGCTTCAGCATACCCGAGGAAACTTTTACTTTGGATTCAATGAAAACCAATATCTCTTGGTGGAGGGAGATCCTATTCAGGCAAATGTCCGATACAATAGTTTCCACAGAATCTCTTTCGAAAATGATCTTATGCTAGAATACATTCACGGCAAGCTTCGTCGAGTAATGAAAGAGGATGGCATTCTACTAGATGCCGTAGGAATGACCGAGGTAAACCGGATCGGCCCGGATTTGTACAATGTGAAATTTAGAGATAATAAACTGGGGCTATTGGGAAGAGATGGATGGCTGGTAGGCCCAAGCGATAGTCTTTCTTTTATCCGTGGAAGTGATGAAAAACTTTACCCAGCTAGTAATGAATTAGGTAAATGGGGAGCCGTGGACTCCAATGGTCAGTGGATAATTAGTCCAAGCCTTGATGAAATGGGAAGTTTCATAAATGGAATTGCTGCCTTCAGAAAAGGGGGTTTTTGGGGCATTATTGATCGAAGCGGAAAAATCCTTTCCGATGCAAACTGGGATAGAGTCAGTATTCAATCGAATGGAAGAGCAATCGGTGAAAATTCATCAGGGAAATTCATTCTAAGCGCTGAAAATGAGTACAAAGGAGTTGAAAGCTTTGAAAACATCATTCCCTTAGATGAAGGAGAATTTATCGCCATCCGTGATGGGAAAGCAGGCTTTTACTCTTCCAATCAAGATCCGAAATTAGAAAACCTTTTTGATAGTATTCTAGTGCAAGATGGCCGCTGGCTGACAGCTGAGTCTGAGGGGAAAATCGGGCTTTTCGATAGAACAGGAAAAAATGTTCTTCCGATAGATTATGAGAACATAATTTTTGATCAGTTTAAAAATACTATCCTGGTCAAATGTACCTACAAGCCGATCATTGTAGTGGAACCAGAAGATTCTAAAAAAAGAAAAAAAGGGCGTTAAGCCCTTTTCTTATTTTTTCTCGTTTTTGCCCTTGCCCGAATCCGAACTATCCGAGTCAGAATTGGCTATAGAATCTCTCATGGAAGTATCTGATTTGATATTCTCCATTCGATAGTAATCCATCACCCCAAGTTGACCAGATCGGAAAGCCTCTGCGAGAGCCAAAGGAACTTCCGCTTCTGCTTCAATTACTTTGGCACGCATTTCAACAGACTTGGCACGCATTTCTTGTTCTAAGGCAACTGCCATCGCTCTTCGTTCTTCTGCCTTCGCCTCTGCTACTTTAAGGTCAGCAGAAGCCTGATCGATTTGAAGTTTTGCTCCGATATTAGTTCCCACATCAATATCTGCAATATCGATTGAAAGGATCTCAAAAGCAGTTCCTGCATCCAGGCCACGTTGTAACACGAGTTTGGAAATTTTATCTGGGTTTTCGAGTACGCTCTTGTGCGTATCAGCAGAACCAATGGAAGTAACAATCCCTTCTCCAACCCTTGCTAAAATAGTGTCCTCACCAGCACCACCGACTAGTTGGGCGATATTGGCTCTCACCGTCACACGAGCTTTTGCGACCAACTGAATACCATCTGCAGCCACTGCAGCGACACTAGGTGTATTGATCACTTTTGGATTCACACTGATTTGAACTGCTTCAAATACGTCCCTTCCTGCCAAATCAATTGCCGTAGCCTGCTTGAAGGAAAGGTTAATATTGGCCTTGTCTGCGGAGATTAGCGCTCGAATTACATTTGGTACGTTTCCTCCTGCCAAGTAGTGTGTTTCTAGATCATTTGTCGTGAGTTGCAAACCGGCCTTGGTCGCAGTAATCATCGAGTTAACAATAATACTCGGCGGCACTTTTCGGATTCTCATTCCGATGAGTTCGCCGATTCCCACGCGTACATTCGCAAATTGAGCCGTAATCCAAAGATTGACGGGTACGAAATAAAGGAAGATGAATAAAAGAATAATCCCCGCCACAGCAGCGATTAAAATGAACATTGAACTATTTGGATCCATAATTATTTAACTAAAATCAGATTATTTTCTATTCGAATAACAGTAATCTCCGTACCCACCGGAATGAATCCAGATTCGGATTTGACTTCATAGATTTGATCTTGGAAATCTGCCTTTCCATAAGGTTTGATGTCAGACGCAGCTTTTCCCATCATCCCTACCTGAAGTCCTACCAAGCGGTCGTCAAAGGCTCCACCCTGCATGGAAGACTTCAAGGAAAACTTATCCCAAACGCCTGATCGAAAACCATAGACTACAGCGGCTAAATTGATTATGACTGCGCCCGTTGTGATCCACCAGGCTATTTCAGGACTAAACGTAAGAAAGGCATAGGCTACTCCTGCAAGACTGATCACTAAGCCAAATATACCCACTACGGTAGTACCCGGAACGAATAGGATTTCAGCCAATAATAAAATCAGCCCAATACCTAGAAGACTTACTAAAATCAAAATCGACATTTGAAACCTTGATTACTTCAAAACCAAGATACGACAAAGAATTATAATGGAAATAGAAACTTCGAAAACAATTTAGTTTTAGAATTAAAGGCAATAAAAAAACCCGGTTTGACCGGGTTTGAATTTAGTAAGCTTTCGCAAAAAGGACTCTGCCTTTGGAAGGCTTTCCTGTTAATACGCATTTTCCACTTTCTTCTTTTTGATCAAGTGGGATACAACGGATAGTGGCTTTGGTCAATTCTTTGATTTTATCTTCAGTCTCACTAGTTCCATCCCAATGAGCAGAAAGAAAACCTCCTTTGGATTCTAGGAGTTCTTGAAACTCTTCCCAAGAGTTTACTTCGGTCGTATGCGACTCTTTGAAATCATTCGCTTTTTGGTAGATGGAAGTTTGAATTTCATCCAAAAGCGCTTTAACCTTCTCTTCGATTGGCATAGAATCTAATCCAAATGATTCTTTGGTTAAGGTATCCCTTCTAGCGATTTCGACTGTTCCATTTTCCAAATCTCTTGGACCAAGCGCAATGCGAAGCGGCACACCCTTCAATTCATATTCTGCAAACTTCCAACCTGGCTTATGAGTATCACGATCATCGAATTTGACAGAAACACCAGCTTTTCTCAGTGCTGAAACCAACTCATTGGCTTTGGCACTAACGGCCTTAAATTCATCATCTCCACGATAAATCGGAACAATTACTACCTGCATCGGAGCAAGTTTTGGAGGCAAAACTAACCCATTGTCATCAGAGTGAGCCATGATCAAAGCTCCCATCAGACGGGTACTCACGCCCCAGGATGTTCCCCAGACAAAATCAAGTCCACCTTCTTTGGTTGCAAATTTCACATCAAAGGCTTTTGCAAAATTTTGTCCCAAAAAATGAGAAGTTCCAGCCTGGAGAGCCTTACCATCCTGCATCATTGCTTCAATACATAAAGTATCTTCAGCACCTGCAAAACGCTCATTTTCGGTCTTTCTTCCTCTCACCACCGGTAAAGCCATGAATTCTTCCGCAAACTGAGCATACACTTGCATCATTTGAAGTGTCTCAGCCTCAGCCTCCTCTTTGGTGGCGTGGGCTGTGTGGCCTTCTTGCCAAAGAAACTCTGCTGTGCGAAGGAAAAGTCGAGTTCGCATTTCCCATCGAACTACATTAGCCCACTGATTGACAAGCAACGGAAGATCTCGATAGGATTGAATCCAGTTTTTATACGTACTCCAAATAACCGTCTCAGAGGTAGGACGAACAATCAGCTCTTCCTCAAGCTTTGCTTCAGGATCTACCACAACTCCCCTTCCATTCTCATCATTCTTTAATCGATAATGAGTGACTACAGCACACTCTTTCGCAAAGCCCTCCACATGAGAAGCTTCTTTGCTCAAATATGACTTAGGTATAAAGAGTGGGAAATAAGCATTGGTGTGGCCTGTTTCTTTGAACATCCGATCTAACTCGGCTTGCATTTTTTCCCAGATTGAATACCCATAAGGTTTAATGACCATACAGCCTCGAACAGCCGAATTCTCAGCTAAATCGGCTCTTTTCACTAATTCATTATACCAAAGGGAATAATCCTCACTTCGTTTTGGAAGTCCTTTACTCATTATAGTTGATTTGGAAGTTATTTGTAGATAATTTTGCTAAATTAAGCGTCGCAAATATAGCCAAAAAGAATAACCCTACACCCTTAAGGCCGTATACTGTACTAACAACTAAATAAAGCTATGAGGCAATTTAAAGGCATCTTATCATTAGTAATCATTGGAGCAGTGACTTTGAGTGCTTGCTCTACATCTCAAATAGCGAGTACCAGCCCATCGGATAATCTCTATTTCATGGCTTCTGATGCTCAAATTTCGAGTACTTATGCCGTAGCGAATAATACTCCGGAGACTTTTGAGCAATTTGAACAAGCTCAAACAGTTCCGAATGAAAGTTTCAGTAGTAGAAATGTAAATCCGGAATATTTGGCAAAATACTCTGCCACTCCCGAGGAGACAGGAGATGAAGTGGTATACTTCGATGACAACACGGAAACTCAATCAACTCAAGGAGACATTGACGCTTACAATAATTTCTCTGTAAACAACAATAATAATTCTTTCAATTCAGGCTTCAACTCCGGACTTGCATTCAGCATGGGATTCATGACAGGTTTCAATCCTTGGGGATTCGGCATGTGGGATCCATTCTGGGGACCTAGCTTCGGCTGGGGAGGAGGATGGGGTCCTGGATGGGGCTTCAGACCTGGATTTTCTATCAACATAGGATTTGGCTTCGGCAGTCCTTTCTGGGGTTCGCCTTGGGGTAATCCATTTTACCGACCTGGATGGGGAGGATTTTACGATCCTTTCTGGGGTCCAAACCTAGCCTGGGGAGGCGGATGGGGTCCCGGATGGGGAATGCCTATCTATGGTAACCGTCCGATTTATGTATTGCCAGGTGGCGAATTTGGAGATAGAAGAATCGTGAGAGGGGCAAGACCTACTCGCGGTGCATCCTTAGCTGGAGTTTCAGGAGACCGAAGCAGTGCAGTATTACCAAACACATCGAGAGCTCAAGCACGTAGAAGTGCAATGTCCAACAGAAGTTTGGTTTCTTCTGATCGCTCTAGGGTCCCTGCCAGAGACTTCTCAAATAGTCAATCAGATTATTATAACTCTAACAGATCTAGGATAGCAAATTCTTCTCCTAGGAATACAGGATCTGCAGCCATGAATCGATCATCTGCGACTCGTTCTAGAAGTGCTATGCCAACTGCAAGACCTTCTACCAGAACTATGGATAGAAGCGGATACGCTCCTTCAAGATCTATGAACAATTACAATTCAAGAAGAAGCACTAGCCCTTCTTATAACAGAAGCGCTATTCCTAATAGAAGTTCTAGTCCATCATACAATCGTGGTACAACTAACAGAACATATACACCAAGCCGCAGCTCTAGCACTCCAAGTAGAATGAGTACTCCATCGAGAAGCTCATCTAGTGGAGGTATGAGATCTTCTGGAGGTGGCGGTGTCTCGAGAAGTAGTTCCTCATCAGGATCGAGAGGAGGAAGGGGAAATTAATTCCCCTTTTTTTTTGAATTAAATTTATCCGTTTCAATCATTTTTTCGTTTTTAAATTCAAACTATCATTAAAATTTATGAGGTATATAATCGCTATTGTCTTTTCGATATTCTCTTTGGGTGCTACTGCACAAAGCGGATACTTTGAAGATGCCTTACGATTCAGTCAAAGCTTCCCAGCAGGTTCAGCACGAATCATGGCTATTGGAGGAACACAGTGGTCTCTAGGTGGTGATGTATCAAATATCGCCGGCAATCCTGCAGGCTTAGGTTTTTTCAGAAAATCAGAAGCTTCAATTAGCTTGGGGTATAGTGATTGGGGAGTACAGACAAATTATCTTGGACAAAATAGATCCTACAACACTTCTAATTTTTCTGCACCTAACCTATCCATCGTATTTGCCAACCCAAAAGGAGTAATGGAGAGGGGTTCATTCAAAGGTGGTTCTTGGGGTATCAGCATTCAGCGTATTGCAAATTTCAATTCTGAGTTTGGTTATTTTTCAGATGCTTTAGGTGAAACCTCAATTATTGATTTTTACCTCCAAGATGCTTTCGGTATACCTGAGAGCCAAATTGAAACATTTGGTATCACCGGAATGGCATATCAAACTTATCAGATAAATCCAGTAGCATTTGATCAGGATGGCAACCCCATTGCCAATCCAGACACATATGATTCCTTTGTTTTAGGGCTTCCCTTTCAGGATGAAAACGTTCTGCAGGAAGGCTCATCCAACCAGATTACCTTTGGATATGGAGCCAACTTCGACCATAAGCTTTTCATAGGAGGTTCTTTGGGAATAAGATCGCTCAGTTATTTCTCACAGAAAGTTTATAACGAAGAGTTCATTGACGAACCTCTTTTTGCAAGCTCCCTTCGTGAGGATTTGTTTATCAACGGGGCAGGATTCAACCTAAATGTAGGAGTAATCTATAAGCCAATCGACTTCTTGAATTTAGGATTCAACTTCCAGAGTCCTACTTGGTATGGATTAAATGAAGAATATCAAGCTTCCATGGTCGCTGAGTATAACAACTTCTATTATGAACCTGAGGATATTACTTTGGGTAGACAGGAGGCCGTTACGGACCTTTTTATTAACAACTTTAGATTAAACACACCATTGAGATTGGGTGGTGGAGCTACTTTCTTTTTGGGGAAAAATGGTTTTATCTCAGCCGATGTGGACTGGGTTGATTATTCTGCAGCAAGAATCAACTCCAATAGCTTCAATGAAGGACCGGATAATCAGGCCATTCAAAGCCTATACACTAGTACAATAAATTATCGAATCGGTGCTGAGGGAAGAATTAACAAGTTTTACATCAGAGGAGGTTATGCTCACTTTGGGGACCCTTTTGCAGATAATTTTATTGATAGAAGCACTACTCAGATCAGTGGAGGTCTTGGAGTAAGGCTCAACAGCTTCAATATTGACTTTGCTTTGGTGAGCCAACAATCTAGTGCATTGTACCAGTCTTATCAGGTCCTAGACAGTCAAAATAATAATATCGGACCAATTACCGATGTAGAAAATTCAATTATCAATGGTGTATTAACTATCGGATTGACTTTTTAAAATACTTATCAATTCCATAATTAGAAACTCAGCGGAGAAATCATTTCCGCTGAGTTTTATTTTGGCCTGATCATAAAACCTTCCACGCTGAGCGAGTAGATTTTTTAACTTCAAGGTGATTTCTCCGGCATCCAAACCTTCAAACATTGGTCTATTAGATACCCTGGAATGTTGAAGTCTAGAGGAAATTTCATTCAAGGGCACATCCAGATAGACTGAGATTCCCTTTTGATTGATGATGTCCATATTATCGTTGAAACATGGACATCCACCGCCTGAGGCCAAAACAAAAGACTCTTTATTGCTTAGCACCCTTTCAAGTTCTTTTGATTCTAATTCGCGGAAAGCCCCCTCTCCCTTTTCTGAAAAAATCATGGGAATGGTTTTTCCAGACTGCTGCTCAATCAGCCTATCCAAATCTAAAAAATCAACTCGAAGTTCTTTTGCCAAGACCTTACCAAAGGTACTTTTCCCTGATCCAGGAAGTCCGACAAGAACAACTTTGAGTGCCTCCATTATTGAATAAATAAATCTAGAGCTTCAGAAGCAGTAGGCGTATTGTTGTGGTGATATTTAGCTAAAACGGTACCATCCTTCATGATTACAATACCCGGGTTGGATCTAATAATCGTTTTTACAACAGTTGCATCCGACTGCATCCCAATAATACTCCAGCCATTCTTTGAAATAAAAGCATCGATCTCTTCCTGTGGTGCAGCCGCCATCAGTACCACATCGACCGGAGCTCCTTCCATGTTTTTAACCAAATCGTGAATATCCGGCAAATTATCCTGATCAAATTTCCCCATGTTAGGGCTCAAAATCAGAACTTTATTGCCTGCAAAAATGAAATCAGACTGATCTCCTGACTCATTCCAAACTGAGAAATCCGAAATCTTTGGTAAAGCCTCAGGATTTTTCAAATTCATCTCCACAAATTCATAACTCTTGTCTGTAGGGTATTGATCCATGGTGAGCAACTCTCCGTCTTTTTTCATGACATATGAATATTGCAATGGTTCGGACGGCTGCATATTGGTGGGAATATTTACCCCTACTTTATACGCACGAAAATCTATGAAAGGAAGATTTCTGATAGCGGTCAGGGAAAGGACAAAACAGAAGACACCAACCAACCACACAACACGTTTCTGCCTAGCTGAGGAAGATTTAGGCAAATGCTTTTTTAAAGCCAGGATTCCCAAAATCATCACAAGCAATATAATATCCTTATAAAAAGACTCCCATGGTGTCAACTTGATAGCATCTCCAAAACATCCACAGTCAGTCACCTTATTAAAATAGGCAGAAAAGAAGGTGAGAAAGGTGAAGAAAAGGATCATTCCGGTCAAAGACCAGACCGTCAACTTACTTCGAACCCCAAGTATGAGCATTACCCCGAGGACTACCTCAAGTACAACTAGAAAAACTGCTAAATAAAGAGCAAATGGCTTCAAATAAATAAAAAAGCCCGCAATATCATTGGAAAAAACATCGAAATACTCCTCCAATTTGATGGCTGTTCCGACCGGATCATTGACTTTGATCAGCCCTGAAAAAATAAATAAGCCTCCTACCAAAATTCTTAAAACCCAGAGTATCCCTTTAGCTAGCATGATGGTATCCCATTTTGATTAAACAAAAAACTGCATAATTAATCATGTCCTGATAATTAGCCTCAATTCCTTCAGAGACCAGTGTTTTGCCCTGATTATCTTCGATTTGCTTCAGACGAAGCAATTTCATCAGGATAATATCAGTCATAGAACTGACTCTCATATCACGCCAAGCTTCGCCATAGTCATGATTTTTATTTTCCAATAATCCCCTGGTCAAATCTACCCACTGATCGTAATGCTTTTCCAACTCCTCAAAAGGGAGTTCCATTCGTTCATCATCTTTGAAGGATATCTGTATTAAAGCGATGAGAGAATAATTGATAATCCCTATAAAATCATCTTCCAATGGATCATCTATTTTCTGACTCCCCTTCTCCTGTACGGACCGAATCCGTTGGGCTTTGATGAAAATCTGATCTGTAATAGATGCAAGACGCATTATCCGCCAAGAAGTCCCATAATCGAGCGTTTTCTTACGAAAGAGTTCTTTACATCGACTGATTACTTGTGTATATTCGCTATTGGTTTTAGTTTCCAATTTCTTGCTGTTTTAATGAGCCTTATATCTTTTCCTTCGACGATCGAAGATAAATTATTTCCTCAAAAGATTACACTACAAATCAAAGGAAGACTGATTCTATGGGACGAACCTCAAATAATGGGAGTCATGAATCTCACTCCGGACTCTTTTTATGCGGGAAGTAGGCTTAAATTAAATAAAGAGGAAGTATTGGGAAGAGCCCAACAAATGATTACTGATGGCGCTGACATACTTGACATTGGAGGCTACAGTAGTAGACCAGGTGCCGCAAATATTAGTATTGAGGAAGAAATCCAACGAATCGAAGATCCTATACACTGGATCAGCGAAGAATTTCCTGAAATAATTATTTCTGTGGATACGTTTAGGTCAGAGGTAGCAAGACGTGGAATAGAAGCAGGAGCTCATATGGTCAATGACATTTCAGGAGGCTCACTCGATCCAAATATGTATGAAACCATTTCTGAATTATCAGTACCCTATATCATCATGCATATGCAGGGAACACCTCAAAACATGCAGGGAAAAACCGATTATGAAAATATTTTAAGGGAAATCTTGAACTATTTCTCAGAAAAGCTACATATTATAAGAGAGTTTGGCATCAAAGATGTAATTATTGATCCAGGGTTTGGATTTGCAAAGACACTAGAGCAAAATTACTTTCTGCTTAAAAATTTGGAGCTTTTTGATATGATCAACCTTCCGATTTTGGTAGGATTATCTCGAAAATCCATGATTTATAAACTGCTGAAAGTGGAACCTTCTGAAGCCCTAAACGGCACCACTGCATTGAATATGGTGGCTTTAATGAAAGGAGCTAACATACTAAGAGTACATGACGTAAAAGAAGCAAACGAAACCCGAAAACTATTTAAACAACTCTACGCTTGACCTTTCTTTTTAAAATAGGATTCCTAGATGTATCCATCGTCAATATGATTGATATTGCGTTGGTATCTATGCTATTGTATCAGGTCTACAAACTTTTGAAAGGTAGCGTAGCGATTAAGATTTTTCTTGGTTTCCTGTCGATTTACCTAATTTACTTATTGGTATTGGCCTTGCGGATGGAATTGTTATCCTCGATTTTGGGTCAATTCATGGGAGTCGGTGTTTTAGCTGCCATTATCATCTTCGCTCCTGAGATCCGTAAATTCCTCCTTCTCATAGGACGATCCTCCCTCCTTTCCAGCGATAATATATGGAGAGATATTCTCTTTTTCTGGAAAAAGAAAGACGATACCTCCTTCAACATTAATCCAATCATTGAGGCTTCCAAAACCCTTGCCGGTAGTAATACAGGCGCATTGATGGTCATTTCGAAAAGTACCGAATTGAAGTTTTATGCAGAGAGTGGAGATATTTTGGATGCTGAGCTTTCTAAAAGACTATTGATTTCGATTTTTAACAAGTACAGTCCTCTTCACGATGGTGCTGTCATCATTCATAACGGTAAAATCAAAGCCGCACGCTGTATTCTTCCTGTGACCGAGCGAGAGGTTCCTGCTCAGTTTGGATTGAGGCATCGAGCAGGGATCGGGATGTCAGAAACTACCGATTCACTAGTATTGATTGTTTCGGAAGAGACAGGACAGATCTCCATGGCCAAAAATGGAAAGATTCTGCATAACATGTCTTTTCAGGAAGTGAGAGAGACACTCAATGATTACCTAGCCAACCATGATGTCAATGAGCGCTTCGAAGACCTCGAAGAATATGAAATGAAGAAACGGAGAAAAATGGCTATGACGAGTAAATCATAAAAAAACCCGATCTGATCGCTCAAATCGGGATATTTTATTTCCAAAAAGAAATTTTAAGAAATCACACCAAGTTCTTTTCCTACCTCAATAAAAGCCTGAATTGCTTGGTCCAAATGCTTCTTATCATGTGCTGCCGATATTTGCACCCGAATTCTTGCCTGACCCTTAGGTACCACTGGATAATAGAATCCTATTACATAAATTCCCTTCTCCAATAATTTTTCGGCCATTTTTTGAGACAAGACCGCATCATAAAGCATGATAGGTACGATAGGGTGTTCGCCTGGTTTGATATCAAAGCCTGCTTCTTCCATTTTACTTCGGAAGTATTTGGTATTGTCTTCTAGCTTATCGCGTAGTTCGGTAGTTTCCGAAAGCAAGTCAAAAACAGCAATGGAAGCTCCTGTAATCGAAGGTGCAAGGGTATTAGAAAACAGATAAGGTCTCGAACGCTGGCGAAGCAATTCGATGATTTCTTTCTTACCAGAAGTAAAACCTCCGGAAGCTCCTCCCAATGCCTTTCCCAGAGTCCCGGTAATGATATCAAGCTTACCCATGACGCCTCTATGTTCGTGAACTCCCCGACCTGACTTTCCTATAAATCCGGTGGAGTGGCATTCATCGGACATGACCACGGCTTCATATTTTTCAGCTAATTCTACGATTTTATCCAGCTGGGCGATTGTACCGTCCATAGAGAATACTCCATCGGTCACAATCACAATTTGATTTGCCCCTGCTTCACGAGCTTCTTTTAGTTTCTCTTCCAAATCGCTCATATCATTATGCAAGTAGCGAAAGCGCATAGCCTTACATAAACGGACACCGTCAATGATAGAAGCGTGATTGAGAGCATCAGAAATAATCGCATCTTCAGGACCTAGTAGAGGCTCAAATACACCACCATTCGCATCGAAAGCCGCTGCATACAAGATGGTATCTTCCGTGCCTAAAAACTCGGATATCTTTCGCTCTAGTTCTTTATGGATATCTTGAGTTCCACAGATAAATCGTACTGAAGAAAGACCAAAGCCATGGGAATCAATCGCAGCCTTTGCCGCTTCAATAATTTTGGGGTGAGATGAAAGGCCTAAATAATTATTGGCACAAAAATTCAAAACTTTTTTTCCACCTTCGATCGTAATTTCAGCTCCCTGTGGAGAGGTAATTACTCTTTCTTTTTTAAATAAACCTGCTTCTTTAATCTCTGCAATTTCTTGTTCAAACTTGGGTTTAATCTGTTGATACATGTTGATTGGTTTTTGATCAGCTTATTCTTTTTATTGATTTCCCATTCGTCAAAAAACGCCATGGGACATCGGTTTTTTATTACTTTTGCGCAAGCAAACCCAAATATAATCAAAAAGCCAGGCATCACTAGCCGGGAAGAATTTACTCCTTTCTCATGGAAAAAATCCTAGTAATTGGAGCTGCAGGACAGCTCGGATCTGAACTTACCAAAGCCCTTACAGACCGATTCGGTTCGGAACATGTCATCGCTACAGACTTGAATGCTGACGCAAAGGAAAAATTTGACTTCTGTAGATTTCAGGTTTTGGATATCATGGATCAAGAGAGTGTCCGAAGCTTAGTTAAAAACGAAAAAATTACACAGATTTATCATCTTGCAGCTGTGCTTTCGGCTACGGGGGAAAAACGGCCTCTTTTTGCATGGGAGCTTAATATGGAAAGTCTTCTTTTTGTATTAGAATTGGCTCGGGAATTCAATCTAGATAAAATTTATTGGCCTTCTTCTATTGCTGTATTCGGACCCAATACTCCAAAGATCAATACACCTCAATATTGTGTAAAAGAACCCAATACCGTCTATGGCATTTCAAAGCAGGCGGGAGAAAGATGGTGCGAATATTACTTCCAAAAATATGGAGTAGACGTTAGAAGCTTGAGATATCCTGGACTCATTGGATACAAGGCACTACCTGGAGGAGGCACGACTGACTATGCAGTAGATATATACCACAAAGCCTTAAACGGAGAGAAATTCACATGCTTCTTAAGGGAAGACTCAATGCTGCCGATGATGTACATGCCTGACGCTATCAAAGCCACCATAGACCTAATGGAAGCACCAATTGAAAACATCAAAATACGGTCAAGCTACAATTTGGCAGGGATGAGCTTTTCGCCAAAGGATATCTATGAAAGTATATTGGAGCACCACCCTGATTTCAAAATCAACTATGAGCCTGATTTCCGTCAGCAGATCGCTGATGGCTGGCCAGATAGCATCGATGACCATTTTGCCAGAGATCACTGGGGCTGGAAACCAGCCTACGGTCTGAAAGAAATGACAAAAGATATTTTAGAGAACTTACCGAAATTTTTTCCAATCAAACTCTAACCTCAGAATCAGAAAAGAATAAAATTGCCTCCAAAATATTATGCGCATCAGCCTTTTGCATAATATTAGCTCGATGCCTTTCAACAGTTCGCTTTGATAAGCCAAGGCTTTGCGCGATCTCTTTGAGTGGTAGACCTTTGGATGAAAGGTCTAAAACCTGCCTTTCCCTTTTTGTAAGCTTTCCATAATCATTTGAAAAGCCATTGTTGTTATGTCCCTGGTAGTTCTCGTTTGTTAAAAGATAAAGGTCCTTGAAAGACTCTTTTTGAGGCTTTGATACCGGATGAATTTCAGCAATAAATCTGGAAGATCTATTAGAAACACTAATGGTTCGAATATGGAATAACTCATTGTTTTGACGCAATCTCACATTTAAGAATTCGACCGATTTTACTAACTGGTGTTCAAACCGTTGCATATTTAAAGAATTCGACTCGTGTGATTCGAAATCAAAAAGTTTAAAGAATTCTTTTCCGATAATACTGTTCTCATTTAGTAAGCTGGCACTTTTAAAAAAAGCATGATTTGCACGCTCTACAATACCCCTTTTTACAAACATTTTAGGATTACTCGAATTATCAAAAAATAGTTTATAGTCTTTAGAATTATAAAAACTAAAAAATCTTTTTTTATCTTGAGAATTCTTGAGCTTATTTATCGCACTACTAATATCCAAGGGTAAAAATAAGATGTTTTCCACTCCCGCTTCAAGAGCAATATAAATCTCTTCTTTGCCAAAGGTTTTACCTAAAACCAGAAAAAAAGCAACGTTATTTTCTAAAAACACAGGTTTAAGCTTACTATGAAATTTAAGCCACTCCCGCTTACAGCTATGATCGTCAAAAAAAATGAAATCAAATTTTTCAAAATACTCATAGGAAGGCAAGGCTTCATCTAAAATTATTTTATCTAAAATAAATTTAGACGAAATCTCATCAAGAACCTTAATCAAATTTGATTCTAGAACCGGGTTTTTACCAATAAGTAGAGCCCTCACCACCATTCAATAATTTTTTTATTGATCACCTGTAGCAAATGTCCAAGTAGGGCTATTTGCTACATTCCTTCCTTCATACTTTGCAACCACATACCAGAAGTAGGTAGTATTTGGTTTCAAACCTGTGACATTGGCCTCATTAGTAGGCAAGTTCTCACCCACCAAATCCTGGACAGTACTATTTGACTCAAAAATAAAGACTGAATAAGCCAATGGAATACCTGGATTCTCCTGATCCACATTCCAAGAGAAAGTAAAACTCAGATCTTGATTGACAGCTCCATTTCCTGGAACTGGATCAGAGAGTATTACACTTCCTACATTATTTTCATCCTCTAAAAGAAAAAAGGTGACCGCAGTATTCTCTTCCTCATAAACAGCGACGTTAATCGTTCCATTTAGAAAGTCTTTTTTTCTAGCAGTAATAACAACATCACCATCCTTAATCTTTTCTAATTGAAAGGTCCCACCTTCGTCAGTCAAAACGGCATTGCTAGATGGAGTAGTCGTAATTAGTACTCCTTGCAATGGCTCGTAGGTATCACCATCCACAACTATCCCAGATATGGATCCAAAACGCTCAATGTCAAAAGTTTCCTCTTCACATGCTGTAGTAAAGATCAGAAAGAAAACGAGCAAAAAGCCCCCTATTTTTTTATTTTGCATTATTTCCTATATAAAATCGTAATCCTAAATTCACTCCCCATATCAAATCATTAAAGCTTCCTGACTCAATGCCATCATATTGATCATTTAGCATTTGGTTTAGAAAAAGCTTACCAGTAAGTGCTGTACCCCCTGATAACATATACTCCAATCCTCCACCATATTTTACATATGGTAAATAGGTATTTTGAGAAAAACCTACCTGATCAGTGAAATCAAAAAAGGAGCCCGCACCAACAGATACAAAAGGCGATAGCTTACCAGTCGAATTAGCCATATACAAAAGGCTTAAATCACCGTGGTAATCAACAGATCTAAACAATTCAGGTACCTCTATTTGATGAAAGCCAAAGCCTCCCTCCATATAAAGTGAATTAGATAACTTGAATGCTAAAGAACCAGTAAAACCTGGTCTGAATGCCGTTCTAGAGTAATCTCCTACGTAAGTTTGGAAATTTCCACTTAGGGATAAAAATATATTGGATCGATCCACCCCTTGGTGTAGTCTACCTATGTAATCAGTTTTTTGATTCTCCTCTTTTTCTAACTGATAAGCCTGCATGACTTGGGCTGTAGTATCATTTTCTGATTTAAAATTCCACAAACCGTCAACCACTCCTTCTAAAATCATACTATGAACGGCCTTTTCTACAGCCTCTGTAATAGCCATTTCAGTAGGTTCGTTGTAAGTATATCCCGTTTCAGCCTCTAAGAGTCTTTTGAATTTGACGTACCGGAAAAACCCAGCTGAAACTTCTTGGGAAAGAATAGATTTAGTGGTGTAAACCGTCTTCAAAATCTTTCCATTATTTGTGGAAACAGCTCTTAGATAAATACTTACCCGATCTTCTCGATATTGAGATGATGCATCTGCCCCAAAGTAACGAACGCCAGCACCTCCAGTGAAAATATTCGTCTCATAAGAAATAATGCCTCCCTCTAACAAAACTCCTGCAAAAAGGAGTGGCGGTAGGAGAATATTAGTCGTTCCTTCATATTGCTCCCGACTAGAACGAATGATTTTTCTTTCATTCAATAGATTAGAGATATTCTCACGCTCGATCGGAACAAACCAACCAGATTCTTCCAAAGCTCTGATTAAGATATTGGTAGCTCCTTGGGTGACAGCCGTAGACCAGTTCGCACCGACATTTGACTCTTTGTATTGACCCGTTTGATCTCGAAACTTGTAGACTGCCACAAAAATAGGCTCAGCAGGCTCAGGCAAACCAAGCAATTCCGATTTGAAAGGTGTCTCAGGACCTAAACGAGCATCTCTATCATTAAAAGGTTGATAAAAAGATGGAGCACAGCCGTATCCAAAACATAGAACTAACAATAAAACTACAAAAATAAACCTTTTGTAGCTGTGAATAGATTTGAGTTGCATTTAACTTTTTTGATTAAAAAAATGGAACCTCAATGATTGAGGTAGCCCCGGTCACATTATCAATAATCGTGACAATGAGGCCTGAACCTGAATTTGAAATATCTATTTGATAATCTCCTAAATTATAGGATCCTGACTCTAAAGACTCCTCTCCAAATTGCCGATCAATAATCTCTCTGGAAAGTCTACTTAATATTTGCCGGTTTAAACTTTCGGAGAAATCGTTTAAAGGGTCCTGACCAAAACCAAGGCGATCATCTCTGCTAGCAGGATCTTCAAAAGTATCCTGAGCTTGAGCTGAACTCAACAACCACTGGTAGTTAAATGTATTTCCTCCAAACGCAGGGTTTTGGGGAGTATAGACTAATCGTTGGGCGAATAAATCTGATAATCCAATCAAAGAAAATACAAAAGCGAATAATATGACTTTTTTCATTTGGTAGTTTAGTTAAAATATTCCTGTACCTTTTCTTTCTTCTCCGTCCAATTGCCTAACTAACTCTTCGTATTGAATCAAATACTGCTGAGTAATTCCAATTGATTGTTTTGCTAGCTCTTCCACTATATCTGTTCTTGGTTGTAGAAAAGATTGAAAGACCGTTATTTCATTTATGGATATTTCAATCGTGGTAGTGTTAAGTCTGAATGGCTTCTCAACTATGAAAATGGAATAGTTACTCGCCTCTGGTGGAGCAACCCAATCTCTATAAAAGAAATCATAAAAGTCTCTTCCACTTTTTGTTTTTGTATCATCTATTAGAAGACCATCTATCTCCAGAACAACCTCTGAACTGCTTTTTTGAGTCTCTTGCTTTTTTATTGATTCTAGGAGAGTTTGAAGTTCTTGTATCGTGGCCTCCTTCTTAGCAGTATCCAAGGCAATCCTAGTAGTATCTGACTGAGCCCAAACATAACTCGTCGAAAAACAAAAAATAAAAATAGAAATCCTAAAATAAATCCAAAGCCTTGTCATCAATGCGCTTTTATTAAAATTTAGTATAAATAAATCACTTAAAAGCGAATTTTCCAACAATTATTGTCTCATTGGAAAATTAAAGGTAGTAGTGGAAATATTAAGAGTCATACCTGCACCTCCTATCCCAGAAGTTTGAGTTACTGATACTGGAGCTTGAAATGGGTCAATCAATGCAGTTAAACTAGAGCCATTACCGATTTGGGTTGCTTCAAAAGTTTGATTTCCCGAACCAATAAATCCATTACCTAAAAGTGCAACATCAATCTGGTTATTGTTCCCCAGTTGATTGAGGGTTGCAATTCGTGCCCCTATACCATCATTCTCAATGTATGCGTTGATAGTATTGTTATTGCCAGCTTGATTTGCATTTAAAGTGATGTTTTGGCCGATTGTCCATAGACCTGCATCATTAGAGTTACCCGACTGGGTTAACATTGCACGATTTTGTCCTCCCGCTTGATCTACATAGCCAATATTATTATTCCCATTTTGATTCAGCATAACTAAATTTTGACCTTGCTGAAAAACAGTTGCACTATTTCGATTACCAACTTGCATTACCGTAGCACTATTATTCTGAAGTATGACATCCGGTGAAATGATCTGGTTGGAAACTAACTCTTCTTCACGCTCACTTTGACTCTCTTGCGAAAAGCCAGAAATAGAACTGATTAAGAAACACATACATATGAAAAAAAATAATTTGGGCCTATTCATGTGATCTTGATTTAGTTTTGTGTTGTATACGAAGAATTACGGAACCCGGTTTGGGTAGAAGTAGCAATATTTCCGATTCCCGTTTGCTCTATGATTGAAGAATTCAAAATACCCCGCTGGATAATAATTCCCGAATTGGAATCGCCAGTCTGAAGTAAGTTTGCTAAATTTTCTTCACCTCGCTGAAATGCCTCCCCATAGTTATCATCTCCAAAGGCATCTTGATACGATTCGTTGTCAAAACCTCTTTGAGTAGTCAAATGAATATTTCTTGCACCATCCTGGATAAGAAATGCATAATTATTTTCACCTCGCTGAATGATCCCTACATCAGCACGGAAATTTGATCCTGCGAAATTTCTTCTACCAGTTTGAATTGACTCAATCTCATTCCCTTCTCCAATTTGACGCGTACCTAGGGAATTTCTGTTTCCATCCTGCTGTGAATACATTAAGTTTTCGTCTCCAAATTGAAGTGAGCGTGCGATGTTACGATTTCCATTTTGAAACTGATATGCCTCATTAGAGTAATCACTTGGAAGTACAGCCGCAGCTTGGATTGAGTTTGGAGCAATCACTTGCCCTCCATTTAAGCTATTCTGTACGATTCGAGCACGATTACGATTTCCATCCTGATCTTGTATAGCTAAGTTAAAACCGGCACCAAACTGACCGATCCGAGCAGTATTTCTGTTACCTACCGAAAGCTGGTCTGCGACATTCAATCCAAAACCCAATTGACGAACAGTCGCCAAGTTTCGATTTCCATCTTGAGATTGAAAGGCAAAATTAGAAAAACCCCGCTGACGAAGCCTGACAGTATTTTCATTACCAAGCTGAGCAACATCTGATAGATTTTCTATTCCCGTTTGATTTTGAGTGGAATTGTTGCTATTACCCTCCTGGTCAGAGGTAGCTATATTTCCAAAGCCTTGTCCAAAAGCAATCGAACTAAATAGAAACAAGGAAGAATATACAAGGAGCGTTTTCATAAGAAAAAGCTTGGCTAACTTAGTTAGCCAAGCATTTGTTGAATTTAAATTAGTTCTGAGTTACAACTGAAACGTTTCCATTTCCAGCTTGAATTTGCTCAGAGAAGTTAAAGCTACCTGTCTGAGTTAGCTGAGTGAAGTTGTTATTACCGTCAATGAACACAAATGAAGTGTTAAAAGAACCATCCTGTAGTAGGATTGACTCGTTGTCATTACCGATTTGGTCCATGAAGAAGAAGTTACCGTCACCTTGCTGAACAATATCTACAGCAAGGTTTCTGTTACCTACTTGGATGAAATCCGCGCTATTACCATCACCTCTCTGGAAGGTTTTACCTCGATTATCGTTTCCATCTTGACCGATAAAAGCAAAATTATTTGAGGCTCCTAATTGGTCAACTTCAGCAACGTTGTCGTTTCCAAATTGTTCGATAATCAGAAGATGCCCACTTGAGGATTGGCTACCATCAGCATCATTTCTATTACCTACTTGTAATACAAAACCTTCATTACCTCCATTGAAAGTTCTCAGTCTTGCATCGTTTTCTTTTCCATCTTGGATGATCTCATGATAGCTAGCAGCGGTTCCACCTGCAAAACCTTGTCTCTGCTGGATTAATGCCTCATTATCATTTCCAATTTGATTCATAAAAGCTACAGCATTATTTGACTGAACGCTTCCTCCACCAAATCCTCCTTGCTCTACCTTACCCATATTTCTATTTCCGTCCTGAATAAGGGTAGAAATATTATCATTACCTAGCTGATCAACAGTAGCCGAGTTGTTATTGCCTGTTTGATCAGTTGTTGAACTGTTTCCGACACCAGTTTGCGCGAAGGAAACAGAAGCTGTAAAAGCTAATGCACCGAAGAATAAAATTGATTTTTTCATGATTTGAAATAGTTAATTGTTAGAAATTGATTAATTAAAGTTATAGTCTTGTTGTTCTGATTAAAAGTGCTGAGAAAATTTAAACAGTATTCTGCTTTTCAGAATATCTTTTTTGTATTTCATTTCAAAAGTAGCGTTTAAAAGTAGTTGTGTCAATGGGTAATTTCCGCCATTCAATAAAAATTAATATTGGGTAATTTTACTCAAAAATTAAGTTTATAATGTTCAAAAAAAATTTTGATCAATTACGTTCAGCCGCTTTTCAGATACGAAAATCTGATTATCAGAAAGGGTAGAATATGCCTGGGTTCTCGTGTTATAAAGGCTGAAAAAAGAGTCCCATAAGATCAAAAAGTCATCAAGAGCGCTATCAATCTATTCTAGTATAGGTTGTGTTATGACAATACCTGAATTTAATTTTTAAAAGAAGCTGCTCGAAACCATACTGATTTCCAGCCTATCGCGGTCAAAAAAAAGGAAAAAAAAAAGAGGCCGAAGCCTCTTTCCTAAATTTTCCCTGAAATCAAATCGGGTTCAAAGCCTAAAGTAATACTATCATCCGGATATAAAATGATGGGTCTTTTGACCATACTGGAATTATCCATGAGAATAGGAATTGCCGAATCTACCTTTTCCAAGCTTTGCTTCTGACCCTCATCCATTTTCCGATAAGTCATTCCTTTTCTATTAATCACAGCATCCAAACCTGCCTTTTCAATAAAGCCAGTCAAGAGTTCCTTTGTAGGTTTTTGCTTTTTGTAATCGATGAATTCATATTCGACTCCCTTGCTTTCCAGGAAGTCAAAGGTCTTCTTCATTGTGTTACAATTCTTGATTCCGTATACTTTCAAACTCATATCATTTACTGGTTTTTATGAATTTCAATCATACTCTCTCGATGGGCTTCTAGAATTTTATCAATCAACTCATCACTCAGGGCAGTAGAAAGGAATAAACTTTCAAACTGAGATGGTGCAAGATATACACCCCGCTGTAGCATAGCTTGAAAGTATTTTCCAAACAAACCTGTATCTGCCTGCTTGGCAGATACAAAATCTGTAACGGGCTGATCCGTGAAAAACAAGGAATACATACTTCCTACGTGATTTACAGTATAATCATAGCCTAGTTCCAGGTTAATCTTTTTGATCCCTTCACTGACTTTTCTTCCAATATTCAGCAATTGACCATAAGTCTCCGGGTGACTTTGGAGAAATTTCAACATGGCCAAGCCTGCTGCCATAGCAATTGGATTTCCCGAAAGGGTTCCTGCTTGATATACCGGACCGGAAGGTGACACAAAGTCCATGATCTCCTTTCGGCCTCCATAAGCTCCTACAGGCATACCGCCACCGATTATTTTTCCAAGCGTGGTCATATCCGGAGTGACTCCATAGAGCTCTTGTGCACCTCCTGGTGCTAACCTAAAGCCAGTCATCACTTCGTCGAAGATTAAGACAATGCCTTCTCGGTTACAAATCTCACGTAACCCTTCCAAATACCCAGGCATTGGAATAGCTAGCCCCATATTTCCGGGCACAGGCTCGAGTATCAATGCTGCGATTTCACCTTTATTCAATCGCACTAATTCTTCAATTGCTTCCAAGTTATTATAAGGTGCTAAAAGTGTATCCTTGGCTGTACCAGCAGTCACACCGGGCGAATCCGGCTGCCCCATAGTCATCGCACCTGATCCTGCTGCAATTAAAAATGAGTCACCATGACCATGGTAATGACCGATCATTTTGATGATTTTATCCTTTCCTGTATAGCCTCTGGCTACACGAATAGCTGACATCGTAGCCTCCGTACCGGAGTTAACCATCCTGACCTTTTCTACAGAGGGCACCATGGAAATGATTAATTCCGCAATTTCAATCTCCCGAGCTGTTGGAGCCCCAAAGGATGTGCCTGACTCCATAGCCTGAATCACCGATTCTCGAATGATGGGATGATTATGTCCCAAAATCATCGGACCCCAGCTATTGATCATTTCAATGTAGGCATTATCATTTTCATCGTAAATGAAAGCACCAGAGGCCTTTTTGATGAAAATCGGATCTCCGCCTACTGCACGGAATGCGCGCACAGGGGAGTTTACTCCACCGGGTATAAAATCTTGGGCTTTAGCAAAAAGCCGCTTACTTTCTGAAATATTCATTAATAATTTAAAGGTTTCAATTCGCCTGCTGATAGAGAAAATACAGGCACGTATCGATTAGAATTACTGTTTTGGAAGTTGAATCCCCATGTCAACTTTCCCGGAGCAAAAACCCGCTGATCCAAACTTGCACGGAAATCATAACCCAAATCAGGACGGGCATTCATCGCCACCCAGTATACTAACTCAAAACCGAGGATAGCGTTTAGGCTAGGAAGCGTAGAGTGTGTTTGATAGTATTCGTTCCGGAATAGTTTCATTGTCTCGGATTCGTAATTGGGGGTATTATTAGCGATGAAATAGTAATTCTCATGAGGAAGCATTTCATAATTAGCGAAATTGAAGCTAAGCCATGAGTCCAAGACTAAAATTGGAATTTCTGTCGCTACTGATTCTGAAAAAGATAAAATCGGGCTTGCAATATTCGGATCATCGGAAAGAATAATAACCTGATCTACATTCGCCTCTACACTATCGAGCGTGGGTCTGATACCTAAATCTGTCAAAAAAGAGGCTGCATTTCTGGGGTTCAATTCTTTAAAATCAACCAATTGAAATCCATCTGATTCAATACGTTCTTTCAATTCGTTGGCACTTCGTAGGTCTTTAGAGCTTCCTCCATAGCCGATTGCAATCCGACTACCCCAACTCTGACCTTTGACCGCTCTAAAAACTCCCTCGGATATATTCTCGGCAGAAGGCCGGAAAAGGAAGCTATAATTCTTATCCTCAAATCGATCCCCCAAGTTGGAAAGTGGGTGAATAAAAGGAATCTGTGTGGATTCGGCGAAGGCACTAACCAAATCTGTTTCTTCCGGGTAAATAGGGCCAATAATCACATCGGCAGATTTCACCTTTTCATCCGAAAGAATAGACCGGAGATTATCAACTGAGCGCTTTGAATTGAAGGTACTGATACTGACACGCATTCCCTCTGACTTCAATTGGTCGATACCCAATAGAATACCCTCATACAATTCAAAAATAAAACTCTCCGGATCTGGAGATTGAGTACCTGATGAAAAAGGTAAAATCACCACCAGGTCCAAAATGTCATTTTTAACAGTATTCCCGGTTGACCAATTTTCTCCCTGACCTCGAAGCTCGTAGTAAAGGGATTTTTCATCCGCTGAAAGCACGGTCTTCTTGTTAAGCACTGTGCTGAGCGCAGCAGTGAAAGCTGGAATGTCCTGATATTCTTTCAGGTTTCTCACCAAAAAATCAGGACTCTGCTGAACCAGATACTTATAGGCAAGATCATTTCCCTGCTCAGAATATGATTGAGGGAGGGTTTTCAGTAGGTCCAAACCTTCTGAAATATTCCTATTCAATAAATAGGATTCTGCTAGTAGAATTTTTGTCTCATTTTGGTTTTCCCAATTTCGACTTGCTAGTGGCTTCAGTAAACCGATAGCCGTTTCTGCCTGATTGGCCTTTAATGCTGACTCTCCTGCGTGATAGGAAGCATACAAAGCCAATTTCCCATATTTTGATTCATCCTGAAAAGCTCGAAAGCTATTCATTGCATCCCAGTAAGAGCCTGAAGCCAATTGTCTTTTGGCTTGTAAATAACCCTCAGGTGCGTTTTGGGCATTTACGGTAAGCACTAAAAAAAGAAGGGCTAAAAAAAGAAGTGATTTTTGCATTCCGATCAGTTAGATAAGCTTATGGACAAATTTAAATCATTATTTCCAAACCCAAAGTTTAGGCCGAAAACCCATTCCAAAAGAAAACCCGAAGGAAACACTCCGGGTTTTTAAGATTTTTAAGAAAGCTATTGATTGAAATATCAACAAATGAACTCCAATCAGTAATTCGATTTAAGCATTTTTCAAGCTTCCTTTCCCCACTTCCAAATGCGTAATTAAGAAATTAGAGGCTTAGGTACATTTTCAATCAATTGACTTTCAACTTATTCCCACTCAATAGTTGCAGGTGGTTTGGAGGAAATATCATAAACCACCCGGTTTACACCTTTCACGCGATTGATGATTTCATTGGACATTTTACCAAGAAACTCATAGGGTAAATGAATCCAATCAGCCGTCATTCCATCTACTGATCCTACCGCTCTCAAAGCTACAACCCGCTCATAGGTACGCTCATCCCCCATGACTCCTACCGACTGAATGGGAAGCAAAATGGCTCCTGCCTGCCAGACTTGGTCATAAAGTCCGTGATTTTTCAATCCTTGGATAAAAATATGATCAACTTCCTGTAGTGTTTGTACTTTTTCTGGTGTGATGTCTCCCAAAATCCGAATTGCCAAACCCGGACCCGGGAAAGGATGCCGTCCGATAATGGTCTCAGGAATCTCCAATGCTCGTCCTACTTCACGTACCTCGTCTTTAAACAAGGTATTCAAAGGCTCCACCACAGAAAGCTTCATAAAATCAGGCAAGCCTCCCACATTATGATGGGATTTGATGGTGGCTGAAGGGCCTTTTACAGAAACTGATTCAATTACATCGGGATAAATAGTCCCTTGACCCAGCCATTTTACGCCATCTATTTTATGCGCCTCATCATCAAATACTTCGATAAATACCCTGCCTATCGCCTTTCTTTTTGCTTCAGGATCTGAAATTCCAGCCAAGGCATCATAGAATCGCTGCTTGGAATCTACTCCAATGACATTCAATCCCATATCCTTGTAGGAATGCAACACCTCTTCGAATTCATCTTTCCTAAGCAAACCATTGTCTACAAAAACGCAGGTCAACTGATCTCCAATGGCACGGTGAATCAAAGTAGCGGCTACCGAAGAGTCCACTCCACCTGAAAGTCCCATGACTACCTTATCCGAACCGATTTTTTCTTTCAGCTCCGCCACGGTGGCATCAATGAAGACATCCGAAGTCCAATCCTGAGCACAGCCACAAATAGTGACTACAAAGTTTCTGAGAAGGTTTTTACCCTCGGTTGAATGGGTAACCTCTGGATGGAATTGAATTCCGTAGGTTTTTTCTCCCTCGACTTTGAAAGCGGCAACTTCCACCGAGGAAGTACTGGCTATCACCTCAAAGCCTTCAGGTAATTTCTTAATAGTATCTCCATGGGACATCCACACCTGGGAACCATGAGTCATTTCTTTGAGCAAGTCATGGTGCAAATCGATATGATCTAGATTTGCACGGCCATATTCCCGAATTGTGGAAGGCAAAACTTCACCACCATACTTCTGAGCAAGAAGTTGGGAACCATAGCAAACTCCTAAAATCGGAAGCTTTCCTCTTAGACTGTCTAAATCCAAATCAGGAGCCCCTTCGTCTCGGACACTGCACGGAGAGCCCGAAAGAATCACTCCTTTGATATCGGAGGTGATTTCAGGAAGGTTGTTGAAGGGATGGATTTCGCAATAAACGTTGAGTTCTCGGACTCTTCTTGCAATCAACTGGGTGTATTGAGATCCAAAGTCAAGGATCAGGATTTGTTCTGCCATGCGCAAAGGTAAGCAGGTCAGACCGATTGATAAAGGTTGGCAAAGAAAATTTGGGAGTGGATTGAAAAATTAGAAAATTAGAAAATTGAAAAATTCTCATAATCAACTATTTATAAATTGAAAAAGCTGATTTAGGATTTTCCTTTAACAATAAATCCCAATCCTTTTCGGTGAAACCCTTTCCATTAAGAATTGGAATCAGCTTTTCGAAAATATTGGTGAAAGGCTGGAAATCTCCGCCTCCTGCTTTGGCCGGATCATACCAACCAGCATCATGAGAAATCAGCACATTGCCCAAAATTCCATTTTCTTTGACGAAAATCAGGCGATCCAGATAGGGGTCAACTGTCCAGCCGATTCCGTCCAAGCTAATCCAAACACCCATTTCTGCCGCAACTTTATAATTTTCAAAATCCGGTTCATTTTGAGCATGAACCCACACAAATTCGGATGGGTCTACGCCCATTTCTTGAAGTATTCTCACCTCCTGCACAGCAGTTCTCCAAGTTCCTGTATGAGAAGCGATGGTCAATCCTGTTTTTTGATGGGTAATCCCTGCTGCTTTGACTAGCTTCTGATCAATGGGCGAAAGGGTATCGGCTTCATTCACCGAAATTTTTATAAATCCTGGTTTAATACCAGTCCCTTCAATTCCATTTTCAAATTCAGCTATCCACCGATCTGCCAACTGCTCGGCAGATTCGGTTTGTACAAAATTGGGCAAATACTTCCCTCCCACTGCACCATAAAAACCGGTATTAGTTAAGATTTGGATTCCTGACTTTTCGCTAAGGGATTTGAGCAATAAAGGATCCTTGGCCAAATAGCTAGGACTACAGTCGAGAATGCTCTGGACGCCATATTGCTTTATTTCCAAAAGAAATGGAAGGACTTTCTGTTCGACAGAATCACGATTCCAACGACCGGAATTGATGGAATCGGCCCCGATAAAGTCCACCAACATGTGCTCATGAATCAGCGTCAAACCCATGGAATCAATAGAAATGGGACCGGTGACTGTATTTATGTAATTATCAAAATTGTTTGAAGGATGATTTTGACAGGAAATGAAAATTAGAGAAATGAGAATCGAGATTAGGGATTTGAGCATAGCCGTAAAATTGGGTTATGATTTATGAAGTTATGGGCTAAGTCAACAAATTCCCAGTACCTTAAATTGATTTTGCGGAGGACTTAAATTCAGCTGCAAACATCGGTCATCCGGCATCAAGCATCGGACAAATTGCCCTACTCCACCTCTTCCTCTCCAAAAAGAGTTTGTAACTCTACGGCATCAATTCTTTTCTCCTCCTGAAGGAACTTTCCAAAAGACGCAGTGCTACCATGTGTCAGGTAGACTTTTTCTGCTTCTGTACCTTCTATGGCACTGATCAGACCCTCCCAATCGGCATGGTCAGACAAAACAAACCCCCTATCGGCGGCTCTTCTTCTTCTCGTCCCCCGTATAGCCATCCAACCTGAACAGATCCCTGTTCGATAGGGCGAAAATTTCCGCATCCAGGGAGTTCCCATCGCAGAAGGCGGAGCAATTATCATACTTCCTTTAAATTCAGACTTGGGAATGTCTTGGGTAACCTTGGGTACATCAGGGATATCAACTCCGCTATTGAGCAAGGCTTGGTTTGTGTTCCAGACAGCTCCATGAGTAAAGACTTTTCCGATCGACATATCCAGATGTTTTAAAATTCGCTGAGCTTTGCCTAGCGAATATGCAAATAGAACGGAATTTCGACCCTCAGAGGCATTAGCCTTCCACCATGAATTGATTTGATTGAAAATCTCCTCCTGGGATTCCCATTTGTATATAGGTAAACCAAAAGTGCATTCAGAGACAAATTCATGACATTTTACCGGTTCAAAGAGAGTGGAAAGTCCATCATCCTCCACCTTGTAGTCTCCACTTACAACAGCAATTCGACCCTTGTACTCCAGTCTAATCTGTGAGGAGCCAGGAATATGTCCTGCTGGATGGAGAGAAATCTTCACTCCATTCATCAAAATCTCTTGACCATAATCCACGGTTTCGAGACTGATTTCCTGCCCCAAACGGAGCTTCATCACCTCGGCAGAATCATGATGGGAAAGGTAATGTTTCATTCCCCAGCGAGAATGATCGGAATGGGCATGGGTAATCACCGCCATGTCAACAGGACGCCAAGGATCGATAAAAATTCCTGCGGGAGGACAGTAAAGTCCAGAGTCGGTGAGTTCGAGGAGATTCACATAACTTGATTTATGGAAACAATTTAAATCTCTTCCACTTCCCGATCCGGTTTTGCATAGCTAAGTCGTGCAAGCTTCTTGCCCACATGATACTCATCCAAACCGGAAACTGTAACGCTTTCCAATACATTTAAATCCAAGGAGCCATCGGTTCGAAGACCTTTTTCCTCTACATAAATATGCTCAATACTACCGATCACAAAGACGGTTTGATTTACTTTTAGCGTTTGAGTTTCGACCAGTTGACAGCCCAGCTGCAGAGGACTTCCCTTGACATAAGGAGCTGGAAAATCATCAAGATAGAGTTCTTCCAAACCTGTGTGAAGAAACTCACTTCCTTCCCATCTGGCCGAAGTCCAGTGGGCTTCTTTGTAAAAGGAGGGAGTAACTTGGTTCATTGTAAAATAGCCTGTCTCCAAAATATTTTCCAAAGTATCTCTTTTCACTGTATGAGGTCGAAAGAGGATTCCCACAAGAGGTGGGCTAGCCCCAATATGAAAAACTTGGGAAAAAGGAGCCAAGTTGGATATCCCCTCAGGGCTTTTGGTACCGATGAGATTCAGACTTTTATATCCAGAAAGACAATTAATCAGATTCCTTCGAAAGAAAGAATCTGATTCTAATATTTCATCTTTAGAAAAGTGCTTGATCATTTGGCAATAGCTTCCTCAATGGTATCACAATATTTGATATCCAATTGATCAATAATGTTGTCTGGATAATTTTGAAGGATTTGAGCTTTGGCGATTTGAACCATTTTCTCAAACCACTTTTCGTCAGGAAGGATTTTCCGGTGAGTTTTCACCCCATATTCCAGCATTTCCTTTTTCCAATAAATGAAATACCATTCCATGGTAGGCTGATGAAAAGCTCTCAGCGATCGCTTATCAAAGATGAATTTCTCATAATTTCCTGCTTTGACTATTTCACCGATCTGATAAAAAGCTTCTTTGAAGTCTTCGATTGGAATGTAGTCGGCAAGAAGTTCGCAAATAACAATTTTTAATTCTGGACTGATCAGCACGCGAACATATTTTTGTTCAAAGGCCAGTTCAAAATCCTGCGTCTCGGAGGTATGCAAGGTGTCGTTCATGGCAATAGATCGGGATTAGTAAACAGATTTTTTTCGCGCTTCTTCAGTGCGGTTAACTTCATCTTTAAATTGCTCCAGGCGTACCTCAAGATTTGAGGCATACTCTAGGGTAGTCCGCATCATCTCCTGCTGAGATCGGATTTGCTCTTTCAATCTTGAAAGCTCCTGATTGACTTCTGAAAGCTTGGACTCGTATTCTTTTTGTAGCCTTTCTTTTTCTAATTGGGCTTTCCTCAACTCTTCCTTAAAAAGTAGGAATGATTCAGGTGGTGTCTTCATATTCACAGCTCGTTCATCTCGGGACCGTACCCGTATTAATGACAAATTCAGGGATGAAAATGTTTAAAATCACTTCAAATTAGACATTCCTCCATCTACATGAAGAATCTGACCCGTCATCCAAGATGCATCATCTGATAGCAGATATTCAGCCGCTTTGGCTATGTCAGCTGGTGTTCCGAATCTTCCGATAGGATGACGCTTATTGCTAGCTTCCCGCTTATCATCGCTTGATAGCAAAGCAGAAGCTAACGGAGTATCCGTCAAAGAGGGTGCGATAGCATTTACTCTAATTTTATTAGGCGCCCACTCTGCTGCCAGTGAACGGGTTAGTCCTTCGATAGCACCTTTCGCAGCAGCTATACTCGCGTGGAAGCCCATTCCTGTCTGCACAGCAACTGTACTAAACAAAACAACTGATGCACTTTCTGATTTCTTTAGGCTTTTCATACATGCTTGAAGCACTCTCACAGCACCCAGGAAGTTGATATCAAGTTCCTTTTGGAATTCTGAAATGGAAATCCGGTGAAAAGGCTTCAAATTGATCGTGCCCGGAGCATATACAAGTCCATCAATCACCTCAGGTAGATCGGGAATGTCTGAAAAGTCTTCAGTCGTATCCAAGGCTGTGGTGCCTTCACCACTTTTTGAATACAAAAATAAATTTGCTCCCTTCGCCTTCAAGGCTTCTGCGAGTTCTTTTCCGATTCCTGAGTTTCCTCCGATTAGGACTATATTTTTTCCGTTCATACTGTTGTTTTGTTTCTATTTTAAAAATCTTTTTTTCTAAGATTTGTTTTGAATAAGTCACAAAAAAAACCGGACAATAGCCCGGTTTCTAAGTTGGTTTAGCTATTAATTACTTTTCGAGACTGATATATTTCAGAAACTCGTTTCTTGTTTGTTCGTCTGTGTCAAATTTGCCACTGTAGAATGAAGTGACTGTAGAACTGTTGGTGTCATTGATACCTCTTGAACTTACACACATGTGATATGCGTCCATAATAACCGCCACATCATCAGTTCCCAATGCCTCTTTGAGATCGTTTCCTATCTGCATGGTCAACCTTTCCTGAACCTGAGGTCTTTTGGAATAGTACTGTACAATCCGATTGATCTTAGAAAGCCCGATCACATTTCCATTTGAAATGTAAGCTACATGAGCTCGACCATAAATCGGTACGAAATGGTGTTCGCAGTGTGAAAAGAACGTAATGTCTTTCTCCACAAGCATTTGGTTGTATTGAAATTTGTTTTCAAAAAGCTTTGCAACTGGCTTATTCTTGGGATTAAGTCCTGCAAAAACTTCCTTGACGTACATTTTAGCCACTCGATGGGGTGTTCCTTTGAGACTGTCATCAGTAAGATCAAGTCCAAGAATATTCATTATTTCTTTGAAATGCTTCTCGATCAATTCGACCTTGAGGTCGTCATCCATTTCAAAGGCATCTTCACGAAGTGGAGTCTCGACTGAAGAAGCCAAATGCTCCTCACCAAGTTCTTCATAAGATGCACGGGCAATATCAATTCCCATCGAAGTCAACATAGTTTCTTTCTGTTTCATAGAGTCGAATGCTTAATTCGAATTTCCGATCAATTTTCTCCCTCAAAATATTCCAAATAACCACTGCAATGTTTTCTGCAGTTGGGTTGAGATTTTTGAATTCATCGGTATCCAAGTTTAGGTTTTTATGATCAAATTTATTTAGTACATGTTCTTTGATAAGGTCACTCAACACCTTCATGTCATACACATAACCTGTATCGGGATCGATATCTCCACGTAGACTTACGTGAAGGTCATAATTATGTCCGTGAAAATTGGGATTATTACACTTTCCAAAGATGTCAGCATTTTTTTCATCTGACCAATTTGGATTGTGAAGCCGGTGAGCGGCGTTGAAGTGTTCTTTGCGAATTACTGTTACTTTCATGCAATTGGGAAACAGCAGTTTTTTAAATTTTGTTTAATATTTCTATTATTTCTTTAAACAAATTATTTAAGTCGTTGAATTTCTGCTATTTAAATTTTAAGTGTTGGCTTATGCTATTTCTATTTTTTTGGTGAAACGTACTAACACCACGAATTAAACGTTTGCTTTTCTGAAAATAGTTCATGGTACGATTAATCTTTTTTGACCTTGATCAAAAGATTATTTGGAACTTATGCTTGAATTTGATGATTATCAAAATAACCTGAAGCAAAACCCAAGCCTATGCACCTATTCCACATTGCCTTTTTCTCTTTACTGCTCAATTTTCACGCAGAAAAAGAAATCCCAAGCGAAGATTTATCTTCAACCTACAGCTCTCCAATAGAAAGTCTATATGAGGAAATAGCCTCCAATTCCCCAAACCTGCCCCAGCAACAAGTATTTGAATATGCATTCAAAGGCTGGGAGCAATTGGAGTCCAACATTTCAAATCACCTTATCACCATTATTGATTTTAGTCTTCCTTCTACCGAAAAAAGACTCTGGGTCATCGATCCAATCAATAAACTCGTACTCGTGAATTCGGTAGTTTCCCATGGCAGAAATTCCGGAGAGCTCTATGCCAAGAACTTTTCCAATAAACCTTCTTCCTATAAAAGCAGCTTGGGATTCTATAAAACGGCTGAAACTTATCACGGCAAGCATGGACTATCCCTTCGTTTGGATGGCTTGGAGAAAGGTTTCAATGACTTAGCCAGACCAAGAGCGATTGTAATTCACGGTGCCGACTATGCCAGGGAAGAGTTTATTTCAGCAGCAGGCCGGCTCGGAAGAAGTTTGGGTTGCCCAGCCTTACCTAGCGAGCTATCCAAAGAGGTCATAGAGCTAATCAAGGAAGGTTCTCTGCTCTTTATTTATGGAGAAGATCAAGACTATCTCAGCAATTCAAAGCTTATTTCTGCTTCAGTTTCTAAGCAAGGTTAATACCTCTGCATCCCTTCCATAGATATCTGGTCGATAATTTGGCTTTCCTGTGGCATCAGCCCAAAACGTCAAATAGATCAGATAAACCGGTATTTTTTCCTTCAGATTGACGGTCTGTTCTTCATGACTGTTCATCGCATCCCAAATTTTCTGATCATCCCATTCTTTTTGATCCTGAAGAAGTAGCTGAGCAAGCTCTCTTGGCTTTTCTAGTCGAATGCATCCATGACTCAATGCTCTCTCTTCTCTTCCAAATAACGACTTGGCAGGAGTGTCATGAATGTAAACGCTATGTTTATTTGGAAACATGAATTTGACTAATCCCAGTGAGTTTTGTGGTCCGGGTTTTTGCCTTACCAAATAGGGAATGGAACGCTTTTTCCAATCAATTGTACTTGGATCCACAACTTCTCTATTGTAAGTCAAAACCTCCATATTCTTTTGAGTAAGGTAATTCGGGTTTTTCCTTACCGAGGGAATGATCTCATTTCTAACAATCGACTCGGGAATATTCCAATAAGGACTAAAGACCAGATAACTCATTTTCGCCTCAAAAACCGGCGATTGGTGATAGGATTTGCCTACGATTACTTTGGATTGAAAAATAGTATCCTCCTTATCCAAAAGGACTAACTTATAATCTGCAATATTCACTAAGATAGCCTTACTCCCATTCTTTTTACCATCAAGCCATCGAAGCCTTTCCAAATTCACAGCTACCTTATCCATCATATCTTTTGGAGATTGACTTAAAGAAGCTAAGGTGTTTTTCCCAATGATACCATCACTAGTCATCCCATGAAAGGATTGATAAGCCTGGACGGATTTCATCAAAAGAGAATCATATATCCGCTCCGTCAAATCATTTCCTCCGACATAACCCCAGAACTGAAGTCGTTCACGGATCTCAGGAATCAGCGAATGGCTATCGCCTACTTTGATTGATTTATTGACACTGAGTGCAGACCAGTCCAAGCTGTCTACTTTAGAAAGCTCGGATAGATTACGAAGAATTTCCCGCCCACGCAGATAGATTCTAAACTCTGGGTAATACTGAAAAATATTTGACCTTACCCGTTGGGATTGGTCGATTTGATTGAGAAAAGTTATCGGGTCAAAAGACTCTTTTGTTTGGATTATTTCCCATCCCCATTGAAGCTCCGAAGGATCCACCTTGCCTACATGCAGGTGTTTTGCCAACTGAATTAATCCATCACTCAGAAGCAACTCCAAGTCTACCAGATCTGTCCAATCACTTTTCTCACCGATCTTTTTGTTGGATTCGTAATTCTCAATCAGTGTATTGATCAAGTCCCAATGGTAATCCGAAGGCTGTAAACCATCAAATTGAGCCTGTTCTAATTCATATCGCCCTTCATAAGCCAACTCCCCTATCCTAGCTTCTTTGCTCCAGATAAATTGAAAGTCTCTCGAAGAATAAAACTTAAAGAGTTCTCCAAAATTCTGAATGGTCCGCCCTCTTACCTCTAAACCAACACTGGCATCCGTATTTTCTAGGCGTTGCCGAAGCAAATCAGTCTCTTGCCCAAAGCAGATAAATCCAAAAAGAAAAAAGTAACAAAGCAGGCTGAATCTCATTGTGGCTATTCAATCTTAAAATCCTGATACTTTTGGCCCAAAGTCCATGAATCCTTCAGCATGGATAGGAAATCTCCCATTCGATGAAGGGGAATCAAATTGGGGCCATCGCTAAGCGCTTTGGCTGGCTCGGGATGTGTCTCAATAAAAAACCCATCTATGCCGGTAGAAGCGGCTGCTCTTGCCAAAAAAGGTGCGAACTCACGCTGTCCACCACTAGTTCCTCCCTGACCACCTGGCTGCTGTACCGAATGAGTAATGTCAAACACTACCGGTGCAAACTGCCTCATGATTGGCAAGCCACGCATATCAACTACCAAATTGTGATAACCCAAAGAAAATCCACGCTCAGTAAGACAGACATTTTCATTTCCGGCAGATCTTACTTTTTTAACAGCAAACTGCATGTCCTCAGGTGCCATAAACTGCCCTCTTTTGATCTTCACAGCCTTTCCAGTCTCTGCAGCAGCAATCAGCAAATCGGTCTGTCTACATAAAAATGCCGGAATCTGAAGCACATCTACTACCTCGGCAACTTCCTTAGCCTGATAGCTTTCATGGATATCAGTCACCAAAGGAATATTCAAAGCTTGACCTACACGCTGAAGGACCTCCAGGGATTTATCCATTCCGATACTCCGAAAAGATCCCGAAGAAGTCCGGTTAGCCTTGTCAAAGGATGCTTTGAAAACGTAGGAAAAACCATTCTCTTCAGCCCATTCTTTTACTTTCGTGCCGATTTCCAGGCAGATATCGTAGCTTTCTACCGCACAAGGTCCCGCAAAAAGCACAGGCTTTTCTCCTCCCAAAACCACAGAGTCTGTGATTTTCATTTGACTATCAGTTCTCTTCATTTTCTATTTCGTTGTATGAATCAATTATTGAGATCAGCTTTCCCTTAGCAAAGAGAAGCAGGTCCCCCGCTTCTCGGAAGACTCCCTTACCGCCTGCATAGCGACTGACCCAATCCACCTGTGCACTCACGTAAGGCAAGGCATCCGAGGGACTACAGGAAAGGCCGACTTTTTTCAAAATTGGCAAATCGATCAAATCATCTCCGATGTAGGCCACTTCATGATGAGAAAGCTCAAGTGTCTCAAGAAGCTCATTCAGCTTTTTACCCTTGTCTTTTATTCCATGATAGTGAAAATCAAAGCGAAGCTCCTCACAGCGATTTTCAACCACTTTGGACTTCCGTCCTGTAATCGCTCCAATCAAAATCCGATTTTTACGGAGATGCTTGACTATCAAACCATCTTTTACCTGAAACTTTTTGAATTCCAGCCCATTATCATCATAAATGATTCCACCGTCAGTCAATACACCATCGATATCGGTGATTAAAAGCTTGATGTTTTTGGCTTTCTCCAAAATCTCCCCAGGAATATGGCTAAAGTAGTCTTGGATTATTTTTTCTGCTTCCATTGGATCGAATATAAGTCAAGTCTACGCTGTTCCAAATTCCGAACACTTCCTGCTTTCCGCTGCTTGGTCAATAAATCCAAATCTACATCCGCTACAATGGTCGTTTCGGCATTCTCCGATGCCTGAGCGACGATGGAATCATGTGGGAAAGAAAAGTCGGATGGGCTGTAAATTGCAGCCTGGGAATACTGAATATCCATGTTTTCAACCTTCGGAAGGTTACCGACAGACCCGGTGATAGCCACATAGCACTCATTCTCAATGGCTCTTGAACGAGCACAGGTATTGACCCGAAGGAATGCGTTTTTGGTATCTGTCCAGAATGGTACAAAAAGAATGTCCATTTCTTGCTCAGCCAGAATTCTTCCCAACTCGGGGAATTCCACATCATAACAAATCAATATTCCTATCCTTCCAGCATCGGTATCGAAAACGTGAATTCCATTTCCTCCCTGAAGTCCCCAATAGGCCGCTTCATCAGGTGTGATATGCAATTTGTATTGCTTGGCCTGCGTACCATCTCTTCGGCAGAGATAGCTTACATTTCGAAGCTTTTTACCATCATACTCAGGCATAGAACCGGCAATGATATTGACATTGTAGGAAACGGCTAGATCGCTCATCCGGCCGACAATTTCGTCCGTGTAATCTGCTAGGTTTCGAATTGCCTCAGACGCATCCATATCGTTGAATTCGGCCAGAAGTGGAGCATTGAAAAACTCAGGAAGCAGGCAGAAATCCGATTTATATCCTGAAACCGTATCGACAAAAAACTCGACTTGCTGCATCAGATCATCCACATTTGAAAATCGCCGCATTTTCCATTGAACAAGCCCTAGGCGGACAATAGATTTTTTGTTACCAATGAGCTTCTCATCTTTCTCATAATAGATATTAATCCACTCCAGCAAGGTGGCATAGGCTCTAGAGTCCTTATCCTCAGGAAGATACTTGGTAATTACTTTTCGGACGTGAAATTCATTTGCAAGCTGAAATGAAAGTACCGGATCAAAAATCTCCTTATTTTTTACCAACTCGATATACTTCCTTGGAGTCATCTCCTCGGCATGTTTGGAATAACCAGGAATACGACCACCGGCAATAATCGACCGAAGATTCAAATTCTCACAAAGCTCTTTCCTCGCATCATACAAACGTCTTCCAAGACGCATGCCTCGGTATTCGTAATGTACAAATACATCCGTCCCATAGAGGGTATCTCCATCATGGTCATGGGTATCAAACTTCCCAAATCCTGTAATCTGATCGTAGGTGTGATTATCTCCAAACCTTCCGTAGTCGACAATAATACTTAAAGCAGCGGCAACTACTTTTCCATTATCTTCGATACAAATCTGCCCTTCCGGAAAAACCTTAAGTTGATTTTTCAACTCTTCCCTTGTCCAGGCCATTCCTTTGTTTCGGTAGATAGATACCATTATCTCTCGGATATCATCAAAATCCGAAAGCTTGATATTCCGAAGTTTTAATCGATGTTCGAGCTCTTCTCGTTGTTTACTCATAGTTCAAAATTAAGGATTTTCGATCAAAAATTTTAAATCACAATCCTAACCAGACAATTTTCAGAATTTTATTTTGATTTTTAAGAATGAATGTAAATTCTGACTTCAGGGTCGATAATTATTGATATTTTGCTTACAAAATTCGACTAATATTTCGAAATCTATGCAATCAGACTCATCAACTGTTTCTAATTCCAATTCGGGCAACTTCGATTTGCTGGAGTGGATAGATCAAATCATGAACCTGAGTCTTTTCAACTTGGGTGATTCTAAATTAACGATTGGGCTCGTCCTGACGCTTATTTTTTCCTTTCTCGTTCTTTTTGTGGGATCTGAATGGATCAGAAGACTACTGGTCAATCGGATTTTGAAAAAATATAGTATCACTGAAGGTACTCGACTTTCGATTGGAACGATAGTCAAATATGTCTTGATCCTAGCTGGTGTTTTTTCGATTCTTCAGACGAATGGGATTGATTTAAGTGCTTTTGGCGTCCTGGCAGGAGCGATTGGTGTTGGTATCGGTTTTGGTCTTCAAAACATCACAAACAACTTCATCAGTGGGCTCATCATTCTTTTTGAGCAGCCTATCAAAGTGGGAGACCGAATCGAAGTGGGAGATGTCAATGGAGACGTCATCAAAATCTCAGCCCGATCCACTATGGTCGTCACCAATGATAATATCACGATTGTTGTACCAAATAGTCAATTTATTGACAATCAGGTGATCAACTGGTCTCACTCTGACCGGATGGTTCGATTTAATTTTCCTGTGGGTGTAGCTTATCGGGAGGATCCGGAAAAAGTAAGAAGAATTTTGCTCGAGGTAGCCAAAGACAATAAAGGAGTCCTAGAAAGCCCTGAGTCAGATGTCCTTTTTGAAGAATATGGGGACAACAGCATCAATTTCAACCTCCGGGTTTGGACCTCAGAGTATGTCAATCGACCAAAAGTGCTGAAAAGCCAGCTTTTATATGAAATTTTCAAACGGTTTAAGGAGCAAGGAGTCGAAATTCCATTCCCACAGCGCGATCTACACTTACGATCAGGATTTGAAAATTTAAAAAATTAGGGTAATTTTCGCCCATTAGAAGAAATGGATCGAGCAGGCCTGATAATGAGAAAGCTAGGCTTTATAGTTGTATTTTTGATAGGCTGGAGTTATCAAGCCAGTGCGCAAAGCTTTTACCGCTATCGGTTTGAGGAGCCATGGTCAATCTCTGCCAGTATAGGTCCTACCCAGTATTTTGGAGAGCTTTATTCCTTTTGGAAATACAATGAAGGAGTTCAGCCAGACTGGAATGCAAATATTGCCTTTCATAGAACTATAGGAACAAATCTCAGGGCCAAAGGAGAATTCTCATACATCAAAATGTCCGGCCAAGATCCTCCCTCCGATCCAAGGGCTTTTCGTACCCCTAGAAACCTTCATTTCCGAGCCCGAAACTGGGAAGTTTCAGGAGTAATCCAATATTTTTGGCACCCCGTCAAAGTTCCGAATATCCACCGTCCTCTTTGGAACCCATACATTTTCGTAGGTATAGGAATGTCCACCAACAATCCTCAGGCTCAACTCGATGGAGAATGGGTGGATCTGAGGCCACTAGCCTTGGAAAACAACCCCTATGACCGCTTCATCACCGTCTTCCCCATGGGACTTGGCTTCAAGTACAAGCTAAATGTGTACATGGATCTGACTTTCGAAGGGAATTATCGCTTCACTTTGACCGACTACATGGATGATATTTCGGCTTTCAATGTGTCGGAATTTTACTTGGACTTAGTGGATGATTATGTATCGGGCAGAAATCCGGACCGACTCCGATTAGCTATCCGAAATCCCGATTTTTTGGATGATAATGGAATGCCGGATGTGGACAAAATTTTAAGAAACAATGGCCGTGTTCGCAGAGGATCTGGGCTCACACACCGATTCGATGGATACATGACAGTGAATGTTGGACTGGAGATTCATTGGTCAAGGGATATTTTCGACAACTGGATTTTCAGGAATCGAATCAACGAGAAGCGCTTCAGATTCTGGTAATCTTTATCCTTTCCTCACTACCCTAGGCTTTATCCAAAACTTTTATTGGTATCCAAAATCTTTTTTCTGAATTGGTAGAGATTTACCTAAATTCACTCTTGCTGTACACTATTCTCTGACAACTGTCGAGAATTAATCATTTCAAGTTTTGAACTTTCAAATTTGGGACTTTCTGGCTGGGCTGGGAATCTTCCTTCTGGGCATGCATCAGATGGAGGCTGGTCTTAATGAGTTTAGCGGAAAGACTTTTCGTCGCTTGCTCCAAAAATTTACCGATACTCCCATCAAAGGGATTATCAGCGGCACCCTAGTGACTGCACTTTTACAAAGTAGTTCTTTGGTCACTTTGATGGTTTTAGCTTTCCTAGGCGCCGGAATAATTAGATTTAGCCATGCCGCAGGAGTCATTTTAGGGGCCAACCTAGGTACCACTGTTACCGCTTGGCTGGTTTATAGCCTTGGATTCAAAGTAGATATCGCCTCCTTTTCTTTACCTCTGATCGGCGTTGGGGCTTTACTTTTCATTTTAGCATCCCGTTACTTTATTCTGAAAAATCTAGGTTCCTTTTTATTGGGGTTTGGACTTTTATTCTTTGGTATTGATTTGATGAAAGGGTCGATTGAATCCCTGGCAGAAAACTTTGATTTTAGCCTGTATGCGGACTGGGGTTTAGTTGTTTTTGCTTTGATTGGACTTATCCTTACGGCCATCATTCAGTCGAGTTCGGCGACCTTAGTAATCCTACTTAGTGCGATCAGCTCAGGGATTTTAGGACTGGATCAAGCTGCAGCAGCTACCGTTGGGGCAAATATCGGTACCACAGTCACCGTCAGTTTGGGAGCTCTTGGAGGTACCCCGGATAAAAAAAGACTGGCCTCACTTCATTTTCTTTTTAATGTAGTTACCGGACTGATTGTCTTGTTTTTTATACCGTTGATTATTCAATGGATAAGCAGCCTACCCATTGGAAAAGATCCACTCTTGGATCTAGCCCTCTTCAACACCATCTTGAATGCATTTGGAGTTCTGCTTTTCCTTCCATTTATCAAACCAATCACTAAATGGCTTAAAGGCCGTTTTCTCACAAAAGAAAAACCCCATACTCTCTACATTCAGAACGTGGACGTGGCTGTTCCAGATGCGGCAATTCAGGCATTAGAAAAGGAAATTGAGGAGCTTTTTGTGAAAACAAAAAAGTTCATTTCTCTCACCATCATTGAGGAAGGTATTTCATCCCCCAAACAGGGGATCTTCGAAAAAATACTGAGCAGACCCGTTGAATACCTAGGGTTATATCAAAGCTTGAAGCTCGTCGAGGATGAAATTACTGGCTATCATCTCAAACTTCTAAAGACGAGTATTACCGAGGAGGAGGCAAAAAAACTTACATCACTGATGCTTTCCGTGAGATTGATGATCTTCTCAGCTAAGGATTTTAAGGATATAAATCACAATATCAAGGAGTTAAGAAACTCTTCTAGAAACCTTCCGAAGGATTTCTTGGAAGAATTAAAAGTAAAATTCGAAGAGCGAATTGTTGAAATAAATCAACTGGCCAAAGTTGAACAAACTGAGATTCAAGTTCCATCGTGGATGCGTGAATCGGAGCTAGACTCCAGCCAATTGGTTGAAAAATTATTTCAGGAAGCAAAAAGTCACAAAACTGACATCCCCTTTTCAACCTTTACAAATGTCGCCAGAGAGTTTTCTAGAGGGCTATATAATTTGGGTGCCGCTGTATTGCATTGGCGACACCCAATTAATGAAGTTTTTGATCCTTCAGAGGATGATAGAAGTCAAGCTTTAACACTCAAGACACCTAAATCGCCTTGAAAGAGAACTGTCTCAGTCACCCCAACCTGATAAGCTGGACTCAACTTATGATCTCCTGAAACAAGAGCTACCAAATGAAGCCCCTCCTCTTCGCAGAAGGAAACAATTCCTTTTTCTACCTCCTCGGCGCTATAGGTATGTTGGTGAAATACTATTTCCTCGTTGCCAGCCTGGAACAGTTTCATTCCATCCTGGATTTTTTCTGAAGTATGGAAGTTGCCTGGAGTATTGACAAAAAGCTGGTGAACAGATGCCTTGAAAGCTTTTACAAAAGGCTTGATTTTAGCGAAAGCCTTTGGGGTATCTTGCTGGAAGGTAGAAGCAAAGGCGATTTTCCGAAGGTCATTTCCATCCAAAGCCACCTTGACAGCCAATACCGGCATATCCGCCATTCTTAGAACCTTTTGAAGATTAGAACCTATGAATTTCCCTTCGGTATAGCCCTTCCCATAGGCTCCCATCACGATCATATCGGCCCCGGAGCGATTAGCTTCTCGAAGGATTTGTTCATGAGGCACCCCAATTTTCACCACCTGTTCAATTGGAGCCTTGGCAGGTGCTATTTGCTGAATGTATTCAGGCAATATCTCCTCCGCCTCGGTCTTTTGTTCGATCAGGTCTGTATATTTCATTTTAGCTTCCTCGGAGAGTTTTTCAAAGTCAATCTCAGAAGGAATGACCGTCACACAAACTATCTGTGCTCCAGACTTCACACTTATTTTTTGTGCAGTTTTCAGAGCCTCTAGTGAATAGGTAGAAAAATCAAAGGGAACGACAATGGTTTTCATAGCTTTTGGATTTTGATTCTTTTCAAATTTCCAAAAAATAAGTGGCCTTGACTTTGATGGATATCAAGCAAAAAAATGATAATTGTCAGCTAATCAGTTTTTTAAACATCAACTTCCATCATCAGATCACATCGGCAGTATTTCCCATCTCTTACAGGCACCTCTTTGAAACCCAATTTCTGGTAGATTTTTAAGGCAGCTTGAAGTTTGGTATGAGTATACAAAACCACTTTATTCGCCCCCATCTCTTTGGCCTTATTCAAAGCCTGCTGTCCTAAGAACATGCCCACTCCTTTACCCTGAGCAGATTTCTTGACTCCCATTTTGATCAATTCAAAGGTATCCTTATCGACTTTGGATAGTCCTACAGTCCCTAGAATCTGCTCATCCATTTTGGCAAAATAAATAGCTCCACCTTTTTCGATGATGGTTTCCTGAGGTGATTGGAGCTGAGCAATATCAAAAGGCTCTAGCGAGAATAGCTCCTCGACCCATTCTCGATTGATAGCTTCAAATTCAGGCTGCAGCTTGGCCTGGAAGGGTATGATTTCAAGGTTTTGCATTAAAAAGGAAGTTTGAGAGCCTAAATTTCAGGAATTTCTCCTAGATTGAAGTGATTTAATCAATTTGATCATGAAAAAATACTGCCTTTTATTATTCTCAATTTTCGCTTTTTACTCTTTTAGCCATGCCCAAACGCCTGAAGAAAAAATCCAGCAAATGGGCCTTTCTATTCCTGAGATCAGTCAACCGATGGCCAACTATGTGAAATGGAGGCAAGTTGGCAATGTGCTGTATCTCGCTGGCAATGGCCCGGATGTCTTTGGAAAAGTAGGAAGTGATCTTACTCCCGAGGAAGGCTATCAGGCTGCTCGAGAAACCGGCTTGGAAATTATCGCTGTCCTAAAAGCCGCTACAGGAGACTTGAGTCGCATTAAGCAATTTGTCAAAGTCCTGGGAATGGTCAACTCCGCACCTGATTTCACGGGGCATCCTGCTGTGATCAATGGCTTTTCAGACTTGATGGTGGAAGTGTTTGGAGAAAAAGGAAAACATGCCCGATCGGCGGTGGGCGTAGCTGCTTTACCCAATAATATTGCGGTGGAAATTGAGGTAATCGTAGAATTGGAAGATCAATGAACTGGATTAATTTTGCTTTAATTTTCTCTTTACTATTCTCTAATTATCAAGAAGATAAGACTCTTGATTCGGAATATGTTTTTGTAGATGGCTTGGCTTTTCATCAGCAAGGGACTAAGAGTATTTTTGAAAAATACGGACCGACCCAAAAGACTGACACGGACTACGAATGTGGCTTTCATTCTAATGAAGAACAGGGAAAAACCTATTATCAACTGATCTATCCTCAAATCACTTGGATTGGGAATGCAGAAGAAGGTTATATCTCAGAATTAGTCCTTTTCGATTTAGCAGGTAAAATCAAGTGGGCTTATTATCAGGAAGTGGAATTCAGTGGAAAAAGTACTCAGAGTGAAGTTGAGCGATTTTTCGGCAAGCAGGCCGAACCCATCAAAATCTACGGGCGAGACGATAAAAACCTATTCAGCCTTGGGGGTAGGTTTACTGATGCTGATGATGGCTTTTTCTTTCTTTTTAAGGAAGAAAAGCTGATTGAGTTTCATTATTGGAGTCCCTGTTGAACTATCAAGCTAAAAAAAAGATACTATCAACAAAAGGTTTATTTAACCCCTTGGATTGGAGGGATAAATCAATAAAAGGTAGGCAAAAAAGTGAGTTATTGGCAATTCTGAGAACAAAATGAAGCCTCTTGCATTTAAAGCAAAAATTTTTGTGCCGTTTAAAGGAATCGATTGGAGGATCAATTCTTCAAAATTAATGTATGGAGGTTATTTTTTATTCTTGACGATTGGTTTAATAGCCAGCCAAGTGAATTTATCTTCAAATATTGATTTTTCAATTAGGACTTTGCTTTTTTCTATACTAGGATTGATTTTTTATTCTGCGTATTGGGGTTCCCGGGAAAAGGAAAAGAAATATGGGAAATTAGAGGGTGAACTTGAAATATGTGTAGAAAGAATCAGAATAAATGACTATTCGTATTCTTGGACTGAAATAGAAAAATTTGATTTTAGAATTTTTCAAGTAGTTGATGAAATATTATGGACTGAAACGTATCCGATTGCAAGATACTACGGTGGACCAGCTTATTCTCAAGGTGTGAATAACTTCATTGAGTTTATGGTTGACGATAAGAAAGTGAAAGTTTTTTTTCAATTGGAAACCCCTTCACACAAAGTTGAACTAAGAAGAATGATACGGTTGCTTTTTTTTCATGACCGAATTGATCTCTCTACTACCTACCTAGGATTAAATTTGGAATATGAAGAGACTCAAGAACTCAAAAAAGCCAAAGGTAAGTACCTTGAAGACCAACAATCAAAGGTTAGCTCATGAAACACTCAGGTGAAATAGTTATTTATCAGTCAGGACAAGATGAACCTACTATTCAAGTACTTCTTGAAAATGACACTCTTTGGTTGGATCAATATCAGATTTCTGAATTGTTTGATACAGATCGGACATCAATAGTGAGGCATATCCGAAATATTTACAAAACCTCTGAATTAAATGAAAAAGCAACTTGTGCAAAAATTACACAAGTTCAACAGGAAGAGATAAATCAAAAAAAGTAGACAAAAAAGTAAGTTTGTGGTAATTAATAAAATGAAACTAATATACGTAGTTACAGCTTTGAGTTTTTTGATTTCTTGTGCAAAGGTGAATACAAAAACTAACCAAAAAGCAAAGGACACAAAAACAACAGAAGTCGAACCATCCAAATTGAATTTACCTGATACAACAATAAATTTCATGTGGAGAGATATGAAGTACGACTCGACACTGAATGACTCCTTTAGCTCAATATTTCTGAATATAGACTACATAAACTCTATGACCAGTCAAGAAAAAGCTGCGATTGGGTATGTATCGACTTTTATTGGAAACGAGTGTTGGTGGGACGGAGAAGCGAATGATGACAGAAGCAATTTAGACTGTAAAATAATTACTGCCCTTGGACTTGGTTACCAATGCTCTGAAAGCCACTTAGGGTTTTTAAGAAAATGGTTCTCAACTGACAATGGAGTTTTATCCGAATTAGAAAATTCAAATTGTCCTACAACTCCACACACAGCGACAATTCAGGATACTTTCAGCAAAATGGTAGTCAGCACCAAAGGAGATACCATTTCTGTTTATTATGAAGCAAGTGGTTTCAACTTGAGAGAGCAGGAAAATTGGGAATGGTCAGAGACAGTGGATATTCTTGCGACAACTGACAATTTAAAACTGATTAAGAAAGAAAAATCTGAAGTCAAACACGAAAAATTTGAAATGACTGAAGAGTGAAAAAATAAAAAACAGCCACTTTTGAGTGTAGTCAAACCATCGTGGGGAGGAATAGCTTCAAACTACACCTAGTCCTAATCATCTCATTCTACACCCAGAAGAGGAATCGGAATAATTTTCGGAAAAATAATAACGGTAATTGTTAAACGAAGATGACTATGCTAAAACTCGAAAAAAATGAGTGAACTACTTTATAAACCAAAAGCCTTAGGGTTAATGGCAATTGTATTGAATCTCATCCCAACATATTGGACATATTTTTTCTTCATCACAATTCCTGTCATAATATGTGGACTGGTATTCATATTTATCAAGCCAACAAAGAAGCTCATTTATGAAATTCCGGCTGCCGTATTGATTATTGGGTCAATTCTGGGACTGCTATTAACTGTAGTTTCGATTCAAGAAATGTATCAGATAGCCTAAACGCTCCTTCTGAGTGTAGTCAAATCATCGTTGGGGGGAATAGCTTCAAACTACGTCTAGTCCTAATCATCTCATTAAACACCCAGAAGAGGCATCAATTCATACCCTCTACTTGATACTTGAATCTTCGTACTGGATACTTCCATCACCTCCCACAAATCTCCTTATAAGCACAGTATTTACATTTTTCCTCATCCTCGGTTTGAGAGAAGGGAACTTCCGGATTTAGGATCTCCCCTAGCATAGCCGATAGGCCTGACACAAATTCCTCTTCCACTTCCCGGTAGTCATGAATCTCCTGCCCATTCATCTGCAGGAATGGATTGAATTCAGGATTGTAAATTTCCCGAATATTAAAAATTCCAGGCTTTAAGGCTTTTCGATTTTCCGGTTGCTCAAATTGGTAGAAATAAGCATACAAAAGGGTCTGCATCGCTGCCTTATTTCGCTTCTTCTCATCTCGGTCAAATAAAGAGGCGATGGAAAGCACTTTCTTATCGTCCTTTCCGGTCTTGTAGTCAATCAATCGCACTACTCCATCCTTCTCATCAACCCGGTCTATAACTCCCTGAAGGGCGAAATGAACTGTCCCATCTTTCGTTTCCACAGGAATACTTGCAGGGACATTTTTCTCCACACCCAAAATCGTGAATTCCCCATTCTCCTGATCGTAATCCAAAATGGCTTCCAGGTATTTGACAAAAATCTCCCGCGCTATCTGCAGCTGCCCGGAATAGTCCATCTGCTTCCCCTCCTCCAGTTGATAGAAATTACGAATTGCCTGATCCACCGCAGTCTGCACCTGAGGTCTTAAACGCTTGATTTCATGCGGATCAATTTTTCTTGAATCTTCACCTTCCCCCAGCCCATAGATAATCTCCACGGCATTATGCAAAATAGTCCCAAAAGTAGAGGGATCGATCTCTGTGACCACTTCTTCCCGCTCTTTCAAACCAGCCACATAGCGGAAATAAAATTTGAGTCTGCAATCCAAATACATATTCAGTGCAGAAGCGGAAAGTGGTCGGTTTTTTTCCTCTGGATTACTCTTGGCCAGAAAAGCCTCCATGTCATTCAGAACTTGTGGGCTTTTTGCCACTTCAATGACTTTTGAAGGAGTCAAGCCGACCGGTACCATGGAAATCTCCGGAGCAGCTACGCCCAATTCCGCCTGCATCTGCTGAAGAAAGCGGCTCATCTCCCCTGCTTTTCCTTGATCCGCGGCAGTCGTATAGATCAAATGGACTTCTTCTGCACGATGCAAAAGTCGATAAAAGGTATAGGCATAAATAGCGTCATTTTGCTCTTGAACAGGTAGACCAAATGCTCTGCGAAGATTGAACGGGATCATGGAATTGATGCCACCTCCGGGAGGAAAACTCCCTTCATTCAGATCGCAAATGATTACTCTTCGAAAGTCCAGGTTTCTAGACTCCAGTACCCCCATCATTTGCAAACCCTGAAGTGGTTCACCCTCAAAAGGAAGTTTGAGTTCTCTGAAAATCTGCCGAAATAGCTTAAGTACAAAATCAATTTTTAAAGCTTTGGAATGATTGCTTTGGAAAATCTCTTTGATTCGGTTCAGTTGCTTGAAAGCCTGAAAGAGATAAGAACGCTGAACCTCATCCTCCTGTAGCATCAAGGCTAAGTGGGTAATCAACTCCGTCAAGTAATCAAAAATCTCTGAAGGGTCTACCTGCTTGAAAACAAGCGCAGCTAATTCGGATTGGCCGACCAAAAGATCAGCAGGAATTTCTAGGAGATTTTCGCCTTTAATTTTATCCAGCAATTCCTGAAAATGAGTTGGATCTTCCTGCAGCAGATAGGGAAATGACAGTAAATCCGTCACTGGCTTGTGATAAAAACTCACCCTTTCTTCCCGAATTTTCACATAGCGCTGCAAATCCAAGACTGCATCCAAAAAGGCATAGACAGGCGCATTCCTGACCGGATAGCCCATGGTCACATTCAACTTATCAATCTGTGGCGGCAAATAATGCAATACCGGAAAAAGCAGCTGCTCATCCGGCAAAATAATCACCGTCTCTTCCAATGCCTCTTCTGCAGGAATCTCTTCCAAAAGCTTCCCTACCAAATTGGCCTGGTTGGTTTTCAATGGAATGGAATGAACATGAATATTTTCTCGCTGATGCCGAATTCGGTCGGGAATTTCCTCCGGAAAAGTCTTTCCAAAAATGGAATCCCGATGATAATCTCTGAAAAACAAACCCGCTTCCTGCAGTTTATCATTCAGGTAATATTGGTCTAGATCCCAGAAAATCTCCGCACCAAACTCCTTAACGAAAAACCCAATCAATCGTTCCTCCGCCAAAGTGAAGGCATTGAAACCCACAAAGACATGCTGCTTTTCCGGTCTTGGGATCGTATCCAGATTCTCTGCTACTTTTCGATATAATTGGCCTGAATAGGCTAATCCAGCTGTTTTTAGTCTATGCTGAAAGTCCTCATACAAGCGTCCCAAAATCTGCCAAAATCGAAGAAACTTCTGTTTTTCCTGATCATTTTGTTTGGCAAATGCTAACCAAAACTGAGAGATCAAGTCACGTTGCTCCGGGGTGAGAAAACTTAAATCGGATTCAAAGGCCTTGATTTCGGCGAGGTTTTGATACAAGGTTTTTGCCGGAGCCAAGAATTGATCAAGATCATTGAAGTCTTTCAAAATCAACTCTCCCCAAAAATAGAAGCGATCAAAATCCTCCGGTTCCTCCTGAATTTGCCGGTAAAGCTCATACAACTCAAAGATCAAAGTCAGATCATCCGCAGGCGTATTTTCAGCCAAACCATAAAATACCTGCTCGATCGTTTTGACTTCCGGCATCCATACGGGCTGATCAATCAACTCACCAAGATATCGGGTAAAAAACAGACCTGCTCTCCGGTTAGGCAAGACCACCACCAATTCTTCCATGCGATGGTGCGAATCCAAAAGTTTTTGGGCAGTTTCTTTCAAAAATGGGATCATACTTCAATAATTTCTGTGGGTTCCAAATAGCATAAAAATCCTTTGACAGGTTTCTGACTCAGTTGATGAACCAAATTCATGTATTCTTTGACTTGTTTGGGATGAGAAGCATATTTTTCACCTGTTTTAAAATCTACCACTATGACTTCTCGATCCCCGATCAAGACCCGATCCGGTCGTTTTTGATTTCCTCCCGGTAAAAGAATTCCCTGCTCTGCCAGAGTCAGATAATCCCCTCCAAACCAGCTTTGGAACTGAGGTATTTCGAATAGTTTCTTCAATTGATCCGTGACATCCTTGGCTGTTTCTTGATCGATTCTTCCCTCAAAAGTGTATTGCTGAAGTAGTCGAATCGCCTCCTCTTGGGTTTGGGAAGCAGCCAAGAGTTCGTGGACGATGACACCTAGTTTGCGCTGAGCCCGAGCTTGCAAACCATTTTCCGAAAAATCCCAAGCGAGTTTTTTCGTTTTAAGCTTGGATCGCCAGTTCTGAGTTTCCCATCTTAATTGCTTTGGAACAAAACCAGGCTGGGTTTCGCCTTGCTTGAGAGCAGCCAATTCGCCAGCTTCAAAAACCAAGTTTTCCTCATCCCAGCGCTGATTTGAACCAAATTCAGAAATCTGAAAATCTGAAGAAAAGAGCTTGTATAGGACATTTCCAGTCGATTTTTGGGAAACGCCACTGGATTTGCTATTGGTGAAATTAGAATAGCCCCAAACCACCTCCTCAGCCCGGGTAAAGGCCACATAGAGCATATTCAAGGAATCTAAATAAGCCAGCTTGACTTCATCTTCATATGCCTTTGCAAAATAGGAATCCTTCAAGGTGCTTCCATGCGTCAAAGGGACAATGGTTTTTAACCCATTCTCGGATTCAAATGGAGACCAAATCACAGGAGCTTGCAGTCCCGAAGAAACAATCTTCCAATCCAAGAAAGGCATAATCACCACCTTGAATTGCAGCCCTTTGGATTTATGAATCGTCAAAATCCGCATGGCATCATGATCCTCTGGAATTTTGACAGTACGCTTACGCTTATTCAGCTCCCACCAATCCAAAAATCCGACTAAATCAGCACGATTATTTTTCACAAAATCAAAAACAGCCTCTTTGAAACCGGAGATATAAGCCAAATCAGCCCGAAGCTGCATCAAGCCTAGGAAGGCAATGCTTTCCTCAATCAATTCCAACAAAGGCAATTGAAGGAATTCATTAGTTCGAGCCTGCAATTCTTCATCCTTGGATTTTAGCTCAGGTACTTGTTTGAACTTATGGAAGAGTTCATGAGAAAAAGGAATCTCATGTAGCAAAGCATAATAGTACCAGGCAGTTTTGAGTGCAACCCGGTCAGACGGATTGCTGAGATATTGCCAAAAAGCGAGCAAACATTTGACAGCGGCAGACTTATCCAAAAAGAGGGATTCCTCAGAAAGCACATCAAAGCGATAGGAAGAATCAGGATGGTCTCGGTCATAAGCCATCAGGTAATCAGCGATTTCTACCCCTTGAGCATTTTTTCGAACCAGAAAGGCTATATCTTTTAACTGATAACCTCTGTCCTGCAGGTCTTTAACGAGTTGAGGTAATTTTTCCAAAACACCATCATCTTCTTCCTTCTCTTCTTCATCAGCTTGATAGCCTGAGCGCGCCGGCTTTTGGGTAAACTCAATTCGAATTTTGCCCTGAAAATCCAATTCGAACTTCTTTTCAGGTATTTTTTGGTGGGCTTCCTGGAAGGCACTACTGAGCAAAGCTTCCGAATCAATCCCAAATTCTTTTTCAATACCAGCTTCCATCAGAGATGGGAGCGCTTGAAACAAGGCATTGTTAAACTGAATAATTCCAGGTAGGCTTCGATAATTGGTATCCAGGTTTTCCTCTTGAATGTAAGAGCTAGGAATCTGCTTTTGAACTTCAGACAGCAGCAACTCCAGTTTCCCTCCTCTCCAGCGATAGATAGATTGCTTGACATCCCCCACCAGTAAATTGGTATTGCCCGAGGCAAGTGAGTTTTCAAGCAAAGGCTTAAAGCTTGACCACTGAAAATCAGAGGTATCCTGAAACTCATCAATCAGGAAGTTGCGGTATTGATTGCCTATTTTTTCATAAATAAATGGCGCATCATTGTCTTTGGTAATTTCCTGCAAAAAGTCATTCACATCTGAAATCAGAAGGATGCTTTCTTCATCTTTCAACTCACGCAATTCCAAAATCAAGTCTCTAAAAACGCCGAATGCATTGAGATTTCGATGTAAGGCTTCGAAGGTGTTCCATTGCTTTAGCTTTTCTGGCCAAGAAAAGAGAATTTGATCCAATCCATCACGAATTGCAGACTCTATGGCTGAAGCATTTTTATCCCCTTTTTTAAACCAGTTTTGAGGATCTGGCAAGTCTCTAAGCATTGGTCCCGTCAATTCAGGTATTGGATTGTTCGGATCGCCCAGTCTGGAAAAGCGCAATGCAAAACTTTTACTACCTCCTTTAAAATCCGTCCATTCCAAACCATGAGCGACACGGATTTCATCGGCTTTTTTCTTCATGGACTCAGCTTCGGCTTTCAATTTGGCCCGCTCAGATCGGATGTATTGACGGAATTCTCCCAGAAAGCCTTCTTGGGCTACACTTTGTTGAAAAAGCAGTCTGTAGGCCTTGAAACCTTCTTTGAAAATTTCAGAACCCAAACTTTTGATCCCTGATCGGATATCCCAGGACTTCTCATTTTCAATCTGCTCCTTGGCATAGTCTACCAGCCAAGTTCTCAAGTTTTTATCCTGACTGACCTTCTCTACAAGTCGGTCCACCAATCGCTCCAAAACGGCATCCGTATCCATTTCGAGATCGAACTTTGCCTGCAGGTCCATTTCCCTGGCAAAAGATCGAATCACCCGCTGGAAAAATGAATCAATGGTACTGACAGCAAAATATCCATAGCCATGAAGGATATGAAGTAGTGTTTGCTTGGCTCTGGATTGAAGTTCCTCGGGACTCAAACCCAAAGAATCCATCAAGACTTTTTCCAATTCTGAGCCTGAAATTTCCTTTCGACTTAACTGACCCAAAACCTTCAAAATCCTCTCCTTCATCTCCTGCGTGGCCTTATTGGTAAAAGTCACCGCCAAAATCTGCTTAAAAGCAGTTGGTGGATTTTGGAGGGCAAGTTTGAGGTATTCCAAGGTCAGCGTATAGGTTTTACCCGAACCCGCCGAGGATTTATAGATGATAAAAGGTTTGGATTGCTCAGCCATATCTCAAAAGTCAGAAAGCGAAGATAAAAAAGCTCTTCACTATTTATGCAGTGATCCGCATTCTTTGACGTGAATTGTCAAGGTTGATGTTTTTCAGATTTTGACCACTCCTCCTATTTGATTGGTAAAGCCACTTATTTTTTTACAACTTTAGAAAGAGACATATAAACACATGAAAAACCTATTAATCGCATTTCTAATTACCTTTTGCCTGGTGCCAAAGCTACAAGCAAAAGACGGTTACCAGCTTTGGCTTTCTTACGAAAAGATTGAAGAAAGTAAGCTCCGAGAGGAGGTGGATCAGCTCTTTTCGGGCATCTATTTTTTTACTAAAAATCCCACTTATGATATCATCAAAGAAGAGTTTACTCGAAGTGCTAAGGGATTTTTAGACCAAAAAGCCAATTTCCTTTCCACAAGGGACGGGGATTTCAAACTTCTTGTAGGTACTCGATCTGAACTATCCCAGTATCTCGGACTTTCTCAGCAGGCTGAAATCAAAAATCTAGGCGATGAAGGATACTGGCGTGGACCGCTGGAAATCAACGGAAAGAAGGTCTACATCATCACCGGCAATTCTCCGATCGGGGTTTTGTATGGAAGTTTTGACTTTTTGAAAAGTATCCAAATCGGCGAGTTCGATTCAAATGCGGAAAATTCAGACCAACCAAAAGTTCAATTGCGGATGCTGAATCATTGGGACAATTTGGATCGAACGGTGGAACGAGGCTATGCGGGATTTTCGATTTGGGATTGGCATAAGCTTCCAGGCTATATCGACCCAAGGTATATTGACTATGCAAGAGCCAATGCAAGTCTTGGAATCAATGCAGTATCCCTGACCAATGTCAATGCAAACGCTTGGATTCTACGGGAAGACTTTATCGAAAAAGTGAAGGTTCTTGCAGACCTTTTCCGACCCTATGGCATCAAGGTTTATCTCACTGCCCGCTTTTCAGCTCCTATCGAAATGGGAAATCTGGAAACAGCAGATCCGCTTGATTCGGATGTTCGGGCATTCTGGAAAGAAAGAGCCCAGATGATTTACCAGCATATCCCTGATTTTGGCGGATTTCTGGTCAAGGCTAATTCAGAGGGTCAACCCGGTCCTCACGAGTATGGTAGAAATCATGCAGAGGGTGCTAATATGCTGGCAGAAGCTTTAGCTCCATTTGGCGGAAATGTAATTTGGAGAGCATTCGTTTATTCGCATGAAATCGACGAAGACCGACACAAGCAGGCAAATCTCGAATTTGAACCTTTGGATGGGAAGTTTTTGGAAAATGTAATTATTCAGGTCAAAAACGGAGCCATCGATTTTCAACCCAGAGAGCCATTTCATCCGCTATTTGGAGCAGTGGATGAGACCAATCTGGGCATGGAATTTCAAATCACTCAAGAGTACCTGGGGCAAGCCACTCAATTGGTGTATTTGGGGCCCATGTGGGAGGAGATTTTGAATACTAAAACCTATCGACCTGGCCCCTCTTCCACCGTTGCAAGCATCATTGACGGTTCGGACTCCGGCCAAAAACTGACTTTGATGGCGGGAGTCTCTAATATTGGGACAGACAGAAACTGGACAGGCCACCTATTCGGACAGGCTAATTGGTATGCCTTTGGCAAAATGGCCTGGAACCCCTATCAAGATGCGGAAAGCATAGCTTCAGAATGGATCAAATTAACCTTTGGCCATGAACAGACATTGCTCTCTTCCGTCCAAAATATCATGATGGAATCTCATGAAGCAGCAGTCAATTATATGACTCCGCTAGGATTGCATCACCTCATGGGTAGAAGTCATCACTATGGGCCCGGGCCTTGGGTAGAAGGAGGAAGAGCCGATTGGACTTCTCTTTATTATCATAAAGCTGATAGCCAGGGAATCGGTTTTGATCGGACTTCCTCGGGTAGCAATGCCCTTGGCCAATATGCTCCTGAAATAGTCAAGGAATGGTCTGACCCAACCCAAATTCCAGAGAAATACCTGCTTTGGTTTCATCACATCCCTTGGGACTTTCAAATGAAATCGGGAAAAACACTCTGGGAAGAAATGGCCCTTCACTACGACTCGGGTGTAAAAACCGCTCTTGAAATGAAGGAAAATTGGCAAAAACTTCAAGGGCAATTGGATGAAGAGCGATTTCATCACGTCAATCAATTGCTTTCTGTCCAAATAGAAGAGGCTCGATGGTGGCGAAATGCCTGCCTTTTGTACTTCCAGACTTTTTCTGGAAAACCATTTCCCGACGAGATTGAAAAACCGCAAGGTGATCTCGAATATTACAAGAGCTTAAGGTTCCCTTTTGCTCCTGGCATCAAGCCAAATTGGTAAAATTCTCAAAATATTTACAATGAAAATCCATATGGTCTAATTTAGCTTTCGTCAAGCAGGAATATTCTATAATTTAGCAATTCTTATTTCAAATACCCTTTCAAACCTTGGTAGTGAGATTTGTCCTAGTTTGGATTTTCGTCTTGATAACTCCCTTAGCACTGTTCGCTCAACGGGACACTTTTGATAGCTTGTTGGATCGGTCTATTACAGCCCGATACATCAGACTAGACAGTGCCTGGTACTTTCTAAATCAGGCAGAGAAGATTAGAAATGAGTATTTCCCAAAGGATCCCATACTTCTAGGAAAGCTTGAAAACCAGTCCGGAACCCTTTATTATGTCAATGGCGATTATGCCAGTTCTTTAAGGCATTTTTCTAATGCAATTGCAATACTAAAAGACCAAAACAGTAAAAAAGATTACGTCTATGCTCTCAATGGTAGAGCACTCATTTATCTGAGTCAGCACGAGTATGAAAATTCAATCAAGGTCTTGGATGAATGCATTAAAATCAATCAAGAACTGCAAGACAGTGTTGGACTAGGGAAGAATTATTTTAACAAAGGCATTTCTGAATCTGAATTGGGTAATTACGAGGAGGCCATGGTTTCACTCAAAACAGGCCTGAATTTTTTGAGTAATTATCCCGATGAGCCGCTTGTGCCCATGATAATCAATAGACAGGCTAAGGTCTATTTTGAAATGGGGGACTTTTCAAAGTCTGAACAGACCTATCAGCAAGTGTTGAATGAATATCCCAAAACCTCAAACTGGGAGTTGACTTTTGCCTATGCGGGTCTGGCCGAAATCGAATGCGAAAGAAATGATTATTCGAGTGCAATCGAATACGGAAAACTAGCCCTCAACTATGCTGAGCGAGTCAATGCACTTTGGGATAAGGAGCGGGCTTCGGCAATTCTTTCAACAGCTTACGAGAAAGCAGGAGCCTACCAGCAAGCATTGGAGTACAGCAGAATCAACAAATCCTATTCTGATAGCCTTTACAATCAAAACAAAAATTCAGAGATCAGTTTTCTGCAATTGCAGCTGAGCGATGCAGAGAATGAGGTACTGAAGCAAGAGCAGGAAAGTGCCCAAAACGAATTACGTCTCAATAGAAAATACTTGATTCTTTTGTTGATCGCACTGGCAGTGACGATATCCGGGCTAATCTTGTACTCGAGACTTTTGGTGAAGAAAAATAAGTTTGCTGAGCAGCTCAAAGTCAAACAAGAAGAAATCGAGGCCAAAAATGAAAAGCTCACCTCTATAAATGAAGAAAAAAACAAGCTCTTTTCTATCCTTTCGCATGATTTAAAAGGACCTGTTACTTCCATCAAGCAACTCTTAGAATTGAGTAAGGCAGGATTTTTCAAAGGGGAAGAAGAACGAAAGAGTGTACAAGACCTACTTACAAATCAAGTCAATCAGACTCATCAACTTCTAGAGGAATTGCTAGATTGGTCACATGCTCAACTTGACGGCATCATCACCAAGCCAATCGAAGTAAACTTAGTAGAAACCATTCAAAAGCAATTAAATCACCTTTCTTATCAAGCGATGGCAAAAAGCCTCAGCTTTAAATTTGATCCGCCAACCTCTCCAGTTTTTGCTATGGCAGATCCTCAGCAACTCAAAATCATCCTGCAAAATTGCTTGCAGAATGCCATTAAGTTTTCAAAGCCTGAGGGACAAATTTCAATTCAGCTTTCAGAGGAAAAAAACAATATCCTTCTCTCCGTCAAAGATCAAGGCGTAGGGATATCTCCCGAAAAGTTGGATGAAATCAACAACAAGATGGTCAGAGTGCAATCTTCTCCAGGAACGCATAAGGAGAAAGGAACAGGCCTTGGACTACTGCTTGTGAGAGAGTTTATTGAGAAAAACGAAGGTTCATTGGAAATAAAAAGTGAACTTGATGAAGGCACCGAGATCCTAATCAGTCTTCCAAAAAGCAAAACCACTTAATCCCTATGAGAAAGTTTATTCCATTCCTTGTCCTTAATTTTTTTGTACTCTCATCTATAGCCCAGACCCTTACGACAAGAGAAATGGACCGGATCAATTGGATGGAATTTGCGGAGTTTGTCCCTGAAAAGATTCATACAGTATTACTTCCTACCGGAACTCTAGAACCACACGGAGTCATCAATAATGGCGCAGACAATACCGCTCCTTTTGCTATGGCTAAGGATATTGCTGATGAGCTCAATGCGTTGATTGCCCCTACATTGAACTATGGCATGACAGGTAGCATGGCCAATTACCCTGGAGCCTTCGAGATTTCTGAGGAAGCCTATTCACTTTTTATCAGAGATATTCTTAAAGGACTTGCTAGAAATGGTTTTAAAAATATCATCATTCTGAATGGTCATGGAGGAGGGCAAACTGCCGTTCTACAAAAGGTAGCAGGCGAAGTAGCAAACGTATTACAAGTCCGAACTTTGGTGATCAACTGGTGGAGCTATGCTTCAGATGTGACTTTGGAAGTATTCAAAGAGGACGGAGGTCATGCAGGGCTGAATGAAACAGCTTATATCCAAGCCATCGATCCCACCCTTGTTCATCAGGATCGCTACAACTCCAACCAAGCTACTGCCTACCCAAAAGATAAGTCCTGGTCTGCGGTGCCTTTCCCATCTTCTATCGGTCTCTATCAAGAAGGCCAAGGATACCCTAATTTTAACCAAGAACAAGCAGAGGAATACTTTCAAAAAGTCAATAAAAAAGTCCTTGCTCTGATCGAAGAAACCATTGCAAAATGGGACTTGGCTGGGTTATAATAATTCTGAATTATGAAAAAGGCATTAATTCTCGGCGCAAATGGCAACATCGGGCAAATCATTGCTAATGAATTGGCTGACAAGGGGGTACTGATTAAATTATTTAGTAGAAACCCAAAGAAAGTCAACCCCAATGACGAATTAATCAGCGGTAACCTTCTTCATGCCGATGATGTCCTACAGGCGGCTGAGGGTGTTGATGTGGTTTTTTTAGTAGCAGGTATTCAATACGACAAAAAGGTCTGGGAAAAAGAATGGCCTATCATCATGGAAAACACGCTGGAAGCCTGTAAAGCACAGCAAGCCAAATTGGTCTTTTTTGACAATATGTATGCCTGTGACCCGACAAAAATCGGGAACCTGACCGAAAGCACAGCCCTGAACCCCGAAAGTACCAAAGGCAAGGTCAGATTGCATATTTTGAAAATGCTCTGGCGAGAGGTTGAAGAAAAAAGTCTGGAAGCAATTGTTGCGAGGGCTCCTGATTTTTATGGACCCAATGCCAAAAACAGCCTTTTGCATGAGCTGGTCATCAGCAGAATGAAATCAGGCAAAAATCCTCAATGGCTGTACAATGCTAAAAGCAAGCATTCCTTTATCTATATTCCTGATGCCGGCAAAGCAACCGTAGAATTGGCATTAAGCCCAGACACTTGGAATCAGACCTGGAATCTACCTACTGATCAAGCTTTCTACACTGTAGAGAAAATTACCCAGATCCTAAATACACATCTCAAGAAAGATTTCAAACTTCAGGTTCTTCCATCCTGGGCTATTTCGCTATTAGGTCTGTTCATTCAACCTTTGAAAGAAGTAAAAGAACTTAGCTATCAGCTCGAAGAAGACTATTGCTTCGATAGCAGCAAATTTGAAAAGGCCTTTGGCTCGAAAGCCACACCCATCGAAGATGGACTTAAAAAATGTCTTGAAGCCTAGCCCAAAATTTGCCAAACCCTTTCTCGCAATTGAGGGACTACCTCAGATTCAAACCAAGGGTTATTTCGCATCCATAAACGATTTCGAGGAGAAGGATGGACTAAAGGAAAAAAGTCTGGACTGTACGCTTCAAAGCTTTTGACAGTCTCAGTCAGTGTCTTTTTTCGGTTTGTACCCAAATAATACTTCTGAGCATAGGCCCCTATCAGAAGTGTAAGCTGAATATTAGGCATCCAGTCTAGAAGCGATGCATGCCACTGAGGAGCGCATTCAGGCCGAGGTGGTAAATCACCGCCCTTTCCCCTACCCGGATAGCAAAATCCCATCGGCATGATACCGACAATTTCCGGATCGTAAAAAACCTCCTTTTCCATTCCCAGCCAATTTCTCAAATTATCACCACTGGGATCATTCCAAGGAATGCCTGTTGCATGCACTCGCGTGCCCGGTGCTTGACCTATGATTAGGATTTTACTTTTCTGATGAACTGAGAAAACCGGATTGGCTCCTAGCGGCAGGTATTTTTCGCAGATTTTACAATCCTTAATCTGATGAATATGATTTTCGAATTCGCGTTTCTCAGATAGCATGATAAAGTGGTTAAAAATCAAACTAGCCAGTGTCAGAAGAATAACAAATTATTGATTTCAAAATAAGATAATATCACAGATTATCTTTTCTGGAAAAGAATTTTTAAATTTCATCATACTGGATGTCAATACTTTGGAACAAACATCTGATTCTGAAGTTTTACATTTTCCTGAATACCAACAACCAATCAAATCATGAGAAGCTCGATTATATTATTTGGAATGATCGTCATGATAGCTAGCGGGTGTTTCACTCAAAAAGACTATGTGACCGAATATGACTACAATTATCAAGCATCTTTTAAAAGGTATAAGACTTTTGCTTTTGTAGAACCGACAGAAGTAGATACGAGTTTGATCCGACCAGTTTTGAATGCAACCATTGGAGCACGTCTAGGATCTCAGGGTTTCAGAGAAAAGCCAGAAAAACCTGATATGTTGGTTTCGTATAAGATTTTCATGGATTCGATCCGCTATCGTGGATACGTACAACCGGAGTTTGATTACTGGCTTAAAAGCCGAGGCGCGGAAGTAGTCGAGGAGGATGAAGATGAAGAAGAGAAAGAAAGAGAAAAAGACGAAACGTACAATCAAATCAAGTACAAGGAAAACAATGGGATGCTGGTCATCTACGTGATCGACACAAAACGGGGAAATACTATCTGGCAAGGGTACACAGCAGCAAATTTTGATGAAGCTTCTCCTACTTTTCAAGCTGACATCACCCGAGCAGCCTATCGTGTCATGAATGAGTTTAAAGTTGTCAATAGATTGATGGAATAAGAACTAGCTTTACTCTCTAATTAATTTTACTTTTTTATTTAATAATCTGATAATTAACATTTTAATAAAACGTCAAGGAAGTGTATTAATACTTTTTTTAGTATTAAAAACTCCAAAAAAACGTCATTAAACTCAATTTTTACTGTGTTTGTGTTTTTATATTTTTCGTTTAGGTTTTTACGATAAATACACAAAATCTTAGCTTTTTGATTGAGAAATTAGTGGACAAGTCCACCTTTATATTTTTACTTATTTGCTTGATTTTTAGGTATTTATAATCTATATTCCGAATGTTTATAGCGTATTTCTATTGTTTATTACCCCCATTTTGAATTTTCTTTTTGTTCAACTATAAATTTTAATGCTATGACAAGTTTTAACGATCCGGGGATGGGTTCTTTTGTAGAAAATAGCCCCGAAAATCAGTTCGAAGAAGAGTTCCAACAAAATCCTTTTCAAGAAGAGGGACTCGAGATTGACCAGGCGGAATTGGATGCATTGGAGGAGTCAAGTCCTGATGCAAACATTCAAAACATCAAAACATTACAGCCAATTGATAAGAAAATCATTGATTGGAAATGGAAGCCGATTCCAATTGCCCGACACCAGGTATCAGGAAGTTATGAGACAGTTCAATCAGGCTGGAAACTAATTTTGAGAGTAGATGTCGATGGTACAGGCAACCTTCGAATGGCGAGCTTTGATTTTTTCCGAGTAGGAAGCACAACTAGCTATTGGGGTTCATTTATTATGAGAAATCCTACGGTGGTTTATGGGTCAACCAAAGTCACTGTTTCGGGTTCCTTCACAGGTACCAAGTCAATGTGGGCCAATCGGGCAAAAATTGAAATCTCTCGAAATTACATCTTTGCTACCAGGGCCTCAGCCAAGGTGACCATGATGCAAAACTCTACCTCAGGTGCTATTTATACCTGCGCTTTCAAATCTCAATATTTCAGAACCCTGCAACTAGAGACTGATGTGGAGCAAGGCACGACTCTGTTTGGTAGCTACAATACCGGTACCTACTCAAACCCAGGCCCTACACGGACTCTAAACTTGGTATCTGCTTTCCAAGAGGCCGGAATTCAAATGAATTATACGGGAAGCAACAACTACATCAATACCAGTGAGGCTGGAAGTGACTCCCGCTGGACAGAAAGCGAGATGCACGCCAGTATGGTGAGGCACTTCAGTGTGTACAAAAATTCTCCTCAGTGGGCCGTTTGGTTGTTTGCCGCACGAAGAGCTGTCAGCAATACGCTTTTGGGAATTATGTTCGATTATAAGAGCTCAAACAAACCTCATAGACAAGGAGCCGCTGTATTTCAGGACACGCTAGCAAGCTATTTTAGCGGGAACAATTATACTAGAAATCAACTCTTCACCTATGTCCACGAATTGGGACATGCCTTCAACCTCCTTCATAGTTGGGATAAAAGCAGACCTGACAGCTTAAGCTGGATGAACTATCCTTGGGGCTATGACAACCGCAATGGAAGTGGACAGTTTTGGGCCAATTTCACCTTTGCCTTCGACACTGGAGAGCTAGAACATCTCAGACATGGATACTACAATAGTGTAGTCATGGGTGGAAATGATTGGGCACAAGGCGCAGGTTTAGAGGCTCCTCACCGCCATATAGAGGACCTCACCGCAGATATCCACGATGATAATAGTGGCCTCAGGCTTGAAATCGTTCCTATTAAAAGCTCTTACGCTTTAGGCGAACCGGTGGTCGTGGAGATCAAACTTCGATCGCGACTCAAAGATGATCAACGGGTAAATGCACATGTACATCCAAAATATGAGCAAGTTCGCATCGGTATTCTGAAGCCTAATGGACAAGTAATGAATTATGAGCCCGTTGGACATAACTGCGTAGCGGTCAAGGATGCCGTGCTGACTGACGAAAAAGACACGCTCTACGCCAGTGCTTATATAGGCTACGGAAGAGATGGATTTTATTTTGATGCACCAGGTATTTACAAGATCAAAGGTGCTTACAGAACGCCAGATGGTTCTGTCATTCAAAGTGAGGATGTGAAAATCAGGGTAAAATCCCCTCTCAATGCACAGGAAGATGCTATTGCAGATAGCTATTTCCATGATGACGTAGGGATGCTTTTCTACTTAATGGGATCAGATAGTCCAAGCCTTAAAAATGGGAATGATCTTTTGAAAGAAGTATCAGAAAAACATGCCAAAAATTCACTGAGTATTTATGCTGACTTCATCTTGGGTATCAATGAATCTATGACTTATAAAATCGTCGATCCCGAAAGTCAAAAACTACAGGTGAGAAAAAGAGACCTCGGACAAGCGACAAGTCACTTGGACAAGGTCTTCTCTGAATCTGCAGGAGACAAAGGCATAGATAATATCACGCTGAATTGGGCTTACAGGCAATTGGCTGATGGAATGCTCAAGGAGGGTGATGATAAAGCCGCGGTGCAATTGATGAAAAGTATGGAAGCGACTTTCAAAAAGAAGAAACTGAAAGCTTCCGTCATGGAAACAATCAAATCACAGATCAACTTCTTGCTAGCTAATCGCTAGAAATCTTTTCTTCCTAAAAATCCGTCCCCTTCTAATGGTACTTAAATAGAAGGAGGACGGATTTTTCCATTTTTAGGCATCCCTAAAGCCACTTATCAGAATAGTGCGGGTACTTTTCGGATTTACTCACAATTCATCTATTTTTATAAAAACCCAATTTGAATCAATTATGAAAAACCTCATCACATTATTGATCTGTGGTGTGCTCAGCCAGTCAGCTTTGGGGCAAGGAACCCAGCTGCTTCGACAGCCTACGCTTAGCCAATCTGAAATCGTATTTGTCTATGCCAATGACCTTTGGAAAGTGTCTCGAGCTGGAGGTCAGGCAACCCGACTAACAAGTAATGAGGGAGAAGAATCTCTTCCGCATTTCTCTCCAGACGGTACACATATTGCATTTACGGCTCAATATGATGGAAATACGGATGTTTACCTGATTCCATCAGAAGGTGGTGAGCCACAACGACTGACCTGGCATCCAGGTGCAGATAATGTCACAGGATGGACTCCTGATGGACAGCACGTTTTATTTACCTCTGGCAGAGAAGGACATGCGACAGAGGAATCAAAATTTTTTAAAATTTCCAAGAATGGAGGAATGCCCGAATCATTGGCCATTCCACGGGCTGTGAATGGAGAACTTTCCCCTGATGCTTCACACATTGCTTATCAGCAAATTTCATTTTGGGATCCGGAATGGAGAAATCATCGCGGTGGACAAGCCAAACCCATTTGGATAGTCGATATGAAAGACTATTCTCTTCAAATGACTCCGCAATTGGACAATGAGCGGCATACTGATCCCGTTTGGCTCGGAAATAAAGTTTATTACATCTCAGAGCGGGATTTCCTGGCCAATCTTTGGTCCTTCGATCCTACAACGGGTCAGGAAAAACAAGAAACTTTCTTGAAGGATTTTGATATCAAAAGCATTGATGCCGGGCCAGATGCAATCATTATCGAGCAAGGAGGGTATCTACATTTATTTGACCCTGGGAATGGCTCTTTGACACAGGTAGAGATTGAGGTTAAGGGCGATTTTCATTGGGCTAGAGAGCGATGGGTGGATGTTTCTGCCAGTCAACTTCAAAACCCCTACCTCTCTCCTACCGGGCAACGCGCATTATTTGAATTTCGAGGTGAGATCATCACCGTTCCAAAAGAAAACGGATCCGGCAGAAATATCACCAATACCTCGATTTCTGCCGAAAGAGCCCCAGCTTGGTCACCTGATGGCCAAAAGATCGCCTACTTCTCTGATCAATCCGGAGAATATCAATTAATCATTGCCGATCAAACAGGCAGCACCATTGAGAAAACTATCAAAATTCCAGATCCAAGCTTTTTCTTTGAGCCAGAATGGGCTCCGGATGGAAGACACCTGGCATTCACAGATACGGACTACAATATTTGGCTTGTTGAAATTGAAAGTGGAAATGCACGAATAGTCGAAACCGACCGATTTGCACATCCTAATCGCTCCATGAATCCAGTTTGGTCTCCTGACGGGAAATGGATAGCCTATTCCAGGCTGATGGATAATCAGTTCAAATCTATTTTCGTCCTCAATGTAGACACCAACGAAAAGATCCAAATCAGCGATCAATTAGCAGACGCCATTTCACCAGTTTGGGATGAAAGTGGAAAGTATCTTTACTTCTTAGCTTCTACCAATTTTGGGCTAAATACAGGCTGGCTGGATATGAGTAGCTACGATAGGCCTGTGACCAGATATCTGTATTTTGCCATTCTGGATGCAAATGAAAAATCTCCACTTCTCCCAAAAAGTGACGAAGAAAAAGCCAAAGAAGCCAGTGGGGAAAAGAAAGATGAAAATGGAGCAGTCACTGTAAAAATTGATCCTGAGAATATTGCAAGAAGAATTGTAGCCGTAGATATTCCTGATCGAAATTATACTGGCCTTGCCTCTGGACCTGAAGGAACGGTTTTCTACATGGAAGCAATTCCCAATCAAGGAACAGTCCTCCGAAAATATGACCTTAAAAAGCAAAAGTCGGAAGAATTTTTACCTCGAGTAAATCAAGTGGTAGTCTCTAAAGACAGAAAGTCCATGCTCTACCAATCAGGGTCAACTTGGGGAATCATCGAAACTTCTGGATCAAACAAGAAAGTAGGAGATGGAGCGCTTAAAGCAATTTCCTCCATGAAAGTCAAAGTCAATCCACAGGAAGAGTGGCAGCAGATTTACAGAGAAGGCTGGCGCTATCAGCGAGACTTCCTTTATGTTGACAATGTGCATGGCGCGCCGTGGGATAAGATTTATGAATGGTATAAGCCTTGGGTAGACCATGTGCGTCACCGTACGGATATGAATTACATCATCGATATTATTGGTGGTGAGGTCGCGGTGGGCCATTCCTATACCCGAGGTGGTGATTTTCCTGATATCGACCGTGTACCAATTGGACTTTTAGGTGCTGATTTTGAAATGGTAAATGGACATTATCGTATCAGCAAGATTTATAATGGAGAAAGCTGGAATCCTAATCTGACTGCACCATTAGCTCATCCAGGTAATGAAGCGAAAGTCGGGGAATACCTAGTAGGAATCAACGGAAAAGAAATCCAAGCCAATACCAACCTTTATGAATACTTGGAAGGAACTGCCAATCAATACACGACCATTCACCTCAACTCAAAGCCAGGCTTGGAAGGAGCAAGAATGATCGCTACCAAACCCGTAGCCAATGAATCCCAATTACGAATGATGGATTGGGTGGAAGGTAATAGAAGAAAAGTCGATGAACTATCGGATGGAAAGCTCGCCTACGTCTATCTTCCAAACACCGGTCAACCAGGATATACCTATTTCAATCGATACTACTTCTCCCAGCAGGATAAAAAAGGTGCAGTGATCGATGAAAGAAATAACGGGGGTGGTTCTGCCGCAGATTACATGGTGGACATCATGGCGAGAGAACTTCACGGCTATTTTAACTCCCGTGCCAATGATCATAGACCGTTTACCACACCCATGTCTGGAATATGGGGACCAAAAGTCATGCTGATCAATGAACGAGCCGGTTCGGGTGGAGATCTGCTGCCTTACCTTTTCAACAAAATGGAAATAGGCCCTCTCATCGGTACCAAAACTTGGGGAGGCTTAGTAGGCACTTGGGATACGCCTCCTTTCATAGACGGAGGGCGAATGGTCGCTCCAAGAGGAGGTTTCTATGACGTAAATGGAGAATGGGCTGTGGAAGGAGTTGGAATTTCCCCGGATATTCCAGTAGAGCAGATGCCAAAAGATGTGATCAATGGAAGGGATCCTCAATTGGAACGAGCAGTCACTGAGGCATTGAAACTACTCGAAACTGAAGGGGTAGAACTCAAACCAGAACCTGCACCTCCTATTCGATATTTCAGACCAAAAGGAAATTAATTGTTAGCAAACCCCTAACTCAATTACTCCTTACACCATCAATACCCAGCAGCTGATTCTGAGTTATGGAATCAGTTCTGGGTATTTCTTTTTTTGAAAGTTTGAAAAAATTCGATTTTTTTGGTGAAAAATATTCTTTGAAAGATCCTAAATAACAAGATATTCAGAGGAAAAAATGCTCAGATTTATTTTCCTGAACAAATAAAACCTTTATGTTTTAGGATCGGAATTAAGTTTTTCGAATCTTTAAATAAATTAAACTTTTATAATCATGATAGATCAATTATTAAAAATGGCCGATGGCCCTTTGAAAGAATTTCTAGCAAATTCAAATGTAGATGCAGGTCCCGGAGATGCTTCCGCAATCGAGGAAGTTCTTGGTTCTCTTTTGCAAAAGAAGGCCCAATCTGGAGATCTCTCCGCTGTGAAAGAAATGTTTTCAGGTGCTGACACCCCAGCAGATAGTCCTGCAATTCAAGGACTCTCAGGAGATTTTGCTTCAGGACTTATGGAAAAGTTGGGGCTAAATAGCCAGCAGGCAATGAGCCTTGCAGCAGCAGCTCTTCCCATGCTGATGAACTTTTTCAATCAGCGCGTCAATGACGCTCCTCAAGACAATAATGACATCATGAATTCTGTAGCCAAAGCCTTACAAGGTGGTCCGGGTGCCGGAGGAGCTGATATCCTAGGTTCACTATTAGGTGGTGGAGGAAAAGGAGGCATGGACCTCGGTGGGCTTATGAATATGGGTAAAGGTCTTTTTAAATAATTTCATCAACATAAACTCCGAACAAATGAAAAAACTAACGATGATGGCGTTCATTGGAATTTTTATATTCCTTGCCTCCAATGCTCAAGCGCAGGGTCTTAAAATCCCAAAAATGGATTTAAGCTCTCAAGTTTTAGGAATTCTGGATAATACCAAAGGCCTTGGCTTAAATGCTGATCAAGAATCAAAACTCAAAAAAGACAATAAGAGCTTTGTGGATGAATTGATGAAAATAAGTGGAAGCAATGCCTCCGATGAGGATAAAAAGGCAAGTTTCCTTGGATTGAAAAATAAAAGAACCAAGTTCCTGACAGACCTCATGGGGAGTGATTTATTTAGAAAATATTCGGGTCAAATACTGAAAGGAATCAACCCTCTCAAATCGAAACTGGGGCTAGCTGCTCTAGCCTTCTAGCGCTAATTGCTTAACTTCACAGCCTCGGTCATCCGAGGCTTTTTTATTACATATGAAAAATCTCTTTCCCTTTCTGTGGGGATGTATTCTCCTAGTCTCTTGCCAGGTTCAGGATCCAAAAGTCAACTTTTGGTTGACAGACCCGAAGTCTGGAGTTCTTTTCGAGAAAAATCCCGAAATGCTTAAACCTGGACAAGAACCTCAAACCATTACTATTGACATCGAGTCACGCTTCCAGTCTATGGATGGCTTTGGATTTACCTTGAGTCAAGGCTCTGCTCAGCACATCCTTCAGATGAGCGATTCGGCACGCAATTCACTCCTTCTTGAGCTTTTTGGGAATGAGGAAAACAGCATCCGAATCAATTACCTCAGACTTTCTGTAGCTGCATCTGACTTGAATGAATTCCCCTTTTCTTACAATGATCTGGAAGATTCAATGGCAGTAGATCCCGAACTGGAAAATTTTAGTCTAAGCTACGATACCCTGGATGTAATTCCTGTTTTGAAAATGATTTTGGCTATCAACCCCAAAATCAAATTAATGGCCTCTCCTTGGTCTCCACCAAAGTGGATGAAAGACAATAAGGACTCAAGAGGAGGATCCCTTTTGGAAGAATTCGAGCCTGCCTATGCACGGTACCTAGTCAAATATATCCAGGCTATGGAAGCTGAAGGCATCAACATAGACGGCCTGACCATTCAAAATGAGCCTTTACACCCTGGAAATAACCCTTCAATTCTGATGCTTCCGGAGCAGCAAGCCCGCTTCATCGGGAAGTACCTGGGACCGGCTTTCTTGGAATCGGGTATCGAGACCAAAATTGTGGTTTATGATCACAATGCAGATCGACCTGACTACCCGATTTCAGTCATGAGTGACAGTTTAGCTAATCCTTTTATTGACGGTTCGGCATTTCATCTGTATGGAGGAGAAATTGAAGCACTTTCAGAAGTACATCGAGCCTTTCCCAACAAAAACATCTACTTCACAGAGCAATGGGTAGGTGCTCCCGGTAATTTGGAAGGAGATATTCCATGGCATGTGAAAAATCTACTGATCGGAGCGCCTAGGAATTGGGCAAAAACGGTTTTGGAATGGAATCTAAGCTCCAATCCAAGTCTGACTCCTCATACTGACCGAGGAGGATGTGACCGTTGCTTGGGTGCGGTGACAATAGATGGGAATCAAGTTACACGAAATCCAGCCTATTATGTCATCGCTCATGCCAGCAAATTTGTAGATGACGGTTCGGTCAGAATCGAATCCAATTCAATCGAAGGCTTGCCTAATGTAGCCTATCAAACACCGTCAGGACAAAAGGTCCTAATTGTGCTAAATGACAGTTCGGCTCCTGTAGATTTCCAAGTTCAGGAAGGCAAGACTCAATTCAGCGCCAATCTAAATCCTGGAGCAACTGGAACCTGGGTTTGGTAAGTGAACATTTTTCAAAATTACGCTCGTAACTTTTACTTCCTGTTCAAAATACGCATGAGTTCTCTGGCCGTGGTTTCTCCCTTTTGACGAATTAGTCTTCGAGGTGTATTATCTCCCACCTCAAAGGTCATCGCCTCTGCACCGTGCACAAAGAAGAAGTAGGAACTAGAAGTGACTCCTCGCTCCATACCTTCCGAGGGTCGAATATTGGGGTCATAACCCGGGATTTTTCGAGATGATCGCTTTATTAATTTGGGAATGAGACCAGGATGATTCCCATCCAAATCCTCATTGATTGTGTAAAAAATATCTTCCCAAGTAGCATGAAAATCTGCTGCAAAAACGAATTCACCCCCTGTTTCGCGCACTTTGGACTCCATAAATTCGGCCAAAGCTTTTGGCTCAGGCTGATTGAAATTGATCCAATCTCGATTAGTATCTACCCCTCCTACATTATGCCGCCAATGACCTCTGGCCACTCCATCGGGATTCATCAAAGGCATGACATACAGGTTATATTTATTTCGAAATTTTCTAGCCTGAGGACTATCCTCACAAAGAGTCTCGACAAAGCTTTTTAAGGCAAGAAAACCTGGAATTTCGGGTGGATGCTGTAAGGAAATAGCCATCAGCATTTTTTGATCATCAGCCTCCCCTATTTTCAAAATCTCCAGAGGCCTTCCTTCTTTACTTTGGCCAATTTCAATTTTTTCAACAAAATCATTTTCAAGGATTTTCCCTTTCCAACGCTCCACATAGGCAGTCCCTGCAAAATCCTGTGCCGCTATCCAAAGCGTATCTGGACCTACCCAAACCTTCGCTTCAGCAAATTCAATCTGCCTTCGTCCATCCTCCAATGTTTTATAGTGTGGGTGAAAAGCCGCAGAATCCAACTTCTTATAATAAAGCCCTCGCTTATTGATTTTGGGGTAATAGCGGTGAAAGCCATTTTGAGGATATGTCAGCCGAATCCATAGTTGCTTTTCCTCTTCTGACCACATTTTGAATGCATACCATGGACTCGGGTTGATGGGTTGATTCTCTGGCAAAATCATCACCTCGACCAGAGTGTCGTTGACCCTCTTGGCATCATTCAGTCTTCCACCTTCCATTTTATTAGAAATAAAAAAACCATCACCCAGATCAAAATCCCGATAGACTTGGGTTTCAATCGGTTTATCCTCGGTGGGAACCACATTGATAGGGCCTTGACCTGACCACTGCTGTGTAGGTTTGCAGGCCATGAAAAAGATAAAAAATACAATTGGGGCTAAATACTTCATTCTTGAATTTACAAAAAAAGATTTAGCCCCATGCTAGTATCAGACTTTAGGAACCTGCCAGCCGTTATGATAATGAGCTTTCATTAAGTCATTTGCCTCGCTATCACTAAACTGATTTTTACCTGCGTCCCAATAAACTTTCTTGCCTGTTTTGTAGGCTATATTTCCCATCTGAGCATTGATAGCTGCTACCGAACCAGTCTGAATAGCACATTTCAACATGCCCGGGTCATTTGCCATCACAGAATCAACAAAATTGACTGCATGCAAATCCAGTGCACTACCTTCAGGTCGTGTATGGGGAACCTCTTCCACTTTTGGCTTTCGCTCACCATTCACATTTTCAGTTTCGGGGATTACTTTCCAGCCTCCACGATTGACCACAAGGGTAGCATTATTTCCGATAAATGCGATTCCTTCAGTCGTGCCATAATTTCCTCCGTCGATACCTGTCGCATGCTCCCAAAGCATGTTGAATCCATCGTATTCATAGACAGTTTGAAGTGTATCAGGGGTCTCAGAAGCATCGTCAGGATAGGCAAATTTCCCTCCTGAAGCCATGACTGATTTAGGAGCACTTACTCCCATCGCATAAAGTGCGATATCAATTTCATGAACTCCCCAGTCTGTCATCAAGCCACCCGCATAATCCCAAAACCAACGGAAGTTGAAATGAAAACGATTGGGGTTGAACTCTCTTTTCGGTGCAGGACCAAGCCACATATCGTAATCTACCCCTGCAGGTGCCGGTCCATTGGGAAGCACAGGCACGGGCTTCATCCAACCTTGGTATGCCCAACATTTGACTAGTCGAATCTGTCCCAACTTCCCGGATTTGACATAATTGATAGCTTGATCATATTGACTTCCGGATCGCTGCCATTGCCCCACTTGGACGACTTTTCCATATCGCTCTTGGGCCTTCACCATGATTTGACATTCCTCGATCGTATTGGCTATGGGTTTCTCTACATACACATGCTTACCTGCAGATACCGCATCGACCATGTTTAGGCAATGCCAATGGTCAGGTGTACCGATGATCACCACATCAATATCCGGATCTTCCAGCATCTTCCGGTAGTCTTTATACTGCTTTGGACGAGTACCTCGCTGCTTAAAAACATCTTCAGTTCGTTGGTCCAAAACAGATTGATCTACATCTGCTAAAGCAACACAGTTGACGTTAGCCATTTTGAGATGTGCGTTCATATTGGACCAGCCCATACCTTTGCAGCCGATGACTCCATAATTGAGTTGATCTGAAGGCTTGATTTTGCGGGTAAAAGCACCAAAATCTGCCGCAGTTAATACTGATGGCATGCTGAGTCCAGCTCCTAGGAGCATGGTATTTTGTAGAAATTTTCTTCGAGAGGACATTTTTGTCAAGGGTTTATGTTAATAGGTTATAGGAGTATCTCAAATCCTAGATTTGTCTACTTAATACTTGATTCTAAATACTAGATACTTTCTTAAAGTGGTCTTACCCAAATATTTCTAAATCTCACCGGATTGCTATGATCCTGAAGCTTAATTGGAAGAGCCTCTGCGTGAGCTTTGTAATTAGGGATGCCGATGTACTCAGTAGGTCCGCGAAGGATGACATGATTTTGAACCAAAACACCATTGATCAAAACAGTCACAGTAGCAGGAGATGTAAGCACTCCATTTTTATCAAAACGAGGAGCTTTGAAAATGATATCGTAATAATTCCATTCTCCCGGAGCACGAAGTGGATTGACTAGTGGCGGAAACTGCTTGTAGATACTTCCAGCCTGACCATTGGTGTAGGTCTTGCTTTCGTAGCTATCCAAAATCTGCACCTCATACAGTCCCATCAGGAAAAAACCGGAGTTTCCGCGACCTTGTCCCTCACCTTTGATCTCTGTAGGAGCTGACCATTCGATGTGATATTGTGCATCTCCAAAGGCCATTTTTGACTGGATATCCCCTTTACCTGGAGTCACAACTAGTTCACCATTTTCTATAATCCACTCAGCGGGACTAGACCCATCTCGGGCAGAAACAAAACTATTCAAGCTACTTCCATCGAAAAGTACGATGGCATCCGAGGGAGGAAGGTTGTTTTCAGCTCCGGGAGTAATTTTTGGAGGGACAGGTGTATAGAACTCAGTAGCTTGAGGAGGCATAGGCGGTGGAGTTTTCTCTTGACCATACAAGGACAAACTCAAACCTGCCGAAAGGAAAAGGAATAAAAGTAATTTAAATCGAATGTTCATACCGTAGATTATTTTAAGGTTTATAATTTCACAGGATAAATTAAGTCCAAATGCGCTCAATCAAAAAACCATTGATGGATTTTTGATTGTAAGCGCCAGAAGCTTTCCTAATTTTCAGAAAATTTCACCTTATGAAGAAGATCTACCTCTCTATTTTAAGTCTGTTTTTCACAGCTCAATTCGCTTTTAGTCAAACTGAGTATTATTTCCCAGGGGAAAAATTTAATCCTGAAATTCCTTCACCTGAGGAATTCTTGGGCTATCCTGTCGGAGACTGGCATACTCGCTATGATCTCATCGTCAAATACTACGAAAAATTGGATGAACTCAGTGATCTGGTCAAGCTAGAAACGATCGGCTATACACACGAACACCGGCCAAAGGTCATCCTGACCATTGCCAACGAAAGCAACATGGCCAACCTTGAAGCGATCCGACAAACTCAAGTGCAATTGGCAGACCCAACTCAACCCAAACCAGATGTCAGCCAAATGCCATCTATCGTCCATTTGGGGTATGGGGTGCATGGAAATGAACCTTCTTCAGCAGAAGCAGCACTCTTGACCGCTTATTGGATTGTAGCAGGTCAATCTGAACTCGCTCAGAGAGTCAGAGAAGAATCTGTAGTACTCATCGATCCAACCCTCAACCCAGATGGAAGGGACAGACACAGTCTTTGGGCTAATTCTAATAAGGGCTTTCCACCGGTTGCAGATCCTTTGGACAGAGAGCACAATGAGGCTTGGCCTGGAGGCCGAACTAACCATTATTGGTATGATCTTAACAGAGACTGGCTTCCACTTGCCCACCCTGAATCACAAACCAAAGTCCAATGGTATCATCAGTGGTACCCTAATGTCACCACTGACTTTCATGAAATGGGTACGAATAGCACTTATTTCTTCGAACCAACCAAACCCTATGGATCCGAAAACCCTGTAGTTCCAAGAAAAAACTACGATGAAATCAACCCCATTTTCGCCAACTACTTTGCGAAATACATGGATGAAATCGGCAGTCTTTATTGGACAAAAGAGGTTTTTGACAATAGCTATCCCGGCTATGGATCCACTTACCCTGATATTCATGGTGGCTTGGGCTTGGTATTCGAGACGGCCAGTAGCCGTGGCCATCTTCAAGCTAGTCAGCGAGGCGACATCTCTTTTGCATTCACCATTCGAAATCATGTGGTCAACTCCCTAGCTACCTTAGAAGCTGCTATTGATAATCGGGAATACATGCATGATTATCTCCGGGAATTTTTCGAAACGGCAGTTGCTGAAGGAAAAAAAGACCCAGCTAAAAACTATGTGTTTGGAGATGAGTATGACGAAAGTAGAAATAGACTCTTTGTTCAGTTTCTACTTGATCATCAGATTGATGTCTATGAAAATAATGCTGATTTGAAGGTTGGAAATAATACCTTCAAAAAAGGAAAATCATGGGTGGTCCCCACCGCACAACCTCAATACCGCATGGTTCGCACCATGTTTGAATATGTTAAAGAATTTGCTGATTCGGTTTTTTACGACGCATCAGCCTGGACCATGGCGGCAGCTTATGGGATGCCTTTCGCCGCTGCACCATCTGCTCAAGCAGGTGAGGAAGTAAAAGAGGTAGCAAAACCTTCTTTCGAGTTTCCTGAAGGAAAAGCTTATGCCTATCTTATTGACTGGTCAGATTACTTTGCGCCGAAGGCACTTTATGAGCTACAAAAAGCAGGGGTTCATGTAGAGGTAGTCAACCGACCATTCCGATCGCAAACTCAAGAAGGTGCGGTAGATTTTGCAGCAGGGACGCTAATGATTCCGATGGGTTTCCAAAAAATCGAGGATACAGAATTGACCGAACAGCTGAAAAACATCGCCAATAAAAATCAACAGAAAGTATATAAGGTAGAAACGGGGCTAAACCTTTCAGGCATTGACTTAGGCTCCAATTCGGTGGGAGCTGTGCAGCAGCCAAAAGTCATAATGCTAGTGGGACCGGGTGTTTCTAGCTATGAAGCCGGTGAAATTTGGCATTTGCTAGACTCAAAGGTTGGAATGCCTATTACCAAAGTAAATACAGATGATTTTGGAAGGGTAAACCTATTTGATTACAATACGCTGATACTGGCATCCGGTAATTACAACAGCCTTTCAAATTCGGCTGTTGAGCACCTCAAAGATTGGGTTCAGCGAGGAGGAACCGTTGTTTCACTCAAGAGTGCAAGCCTTTGGCTCAATCGGCAGGGAATCACCAATGAATCTGCAGTAGAACTTGAGGAAAAAGCCGAACCTGAATCTCTTCCTTTTGCCAGTAGCCGCGATTTCGAAGGGGCGAAAGCTGTAGGAGGTAGTATTTATATGGCAGAGCTGGACTTGACTCATCCCATTGCTTACGGATACCAAATGAAAAATATCCCTGTCTACAGAAACAGCAATATTTTCATCCAACCTAGCAAAAACAAATACCTCACGCCTATTCGATACACCGAGAATCCACACCTAGGCGGCTATATTTCCGACCAAAACCTTGAGAAACTCAAGCAAAGCGCCAGTGTCCTCATTTCTCCATCGGGACGTGGAAGGGTCGTTCATTTCTTCGACAACCCTAATTTCAGAGGGGCTTGGTTTGGAACCAATAAGCTCTTCTTCAATGCGATTTTCTTTGGAAACCAAATGGATTGAATCTTTTGATAAATCAAAAAACCGCGGAAAACAGTTTCCGCGGTTTTTTTTTGAGCAAACCCTGTGAGAATAAATTTTTTAGCGACTGTAGGTCAATAAAATCCTACCTGCTACTTTGCCTTCAGGAGTATCCATTTCAACTGAATGTGAAGTGGTAAGACGATTTTTTTCAAGTGAGACGATTTCATATTGTATCACATTTTGTCTTTCATCAGTAAGAGTCAACACTTTATCTTCCAATTTCCAGATACCTTTTCCGTTCATACTTCCATCAGGATTGACCATTTGATAAGTTTTGTTGGGACTCAACGTCAACGTTGATTGAAGGTGAATGGACTTTCCTCCTTCTTCCAAAGCTGGCAACTCAGGACCCTCGTGTTGCTCAAACTTGAAGCCTGTCCCCTTCCAAGTTCCAAGGACTTCTTCCTGAGAAGGCCCGATCCAAGCGATAAACCCTAAAAGAATCAAGGCAGAAATCATGTAAGGTTTTAAGTTTTTTGTAATTTTCATAGTTTTGCGATTTTTTCGTAGATAATTTTAAAATTTTTTAGCGCTTGTAGGTCAGCGTGATTATTCCAGCTAGCTTTCCCATTGGGGATTCAAATGCCACTTCGTGTTTTGTGATCAACTCTTGATCAGTCAATGAAACAATGCTGTATGCCGTTGACTCTTGACCATCGAAGGTGGTTAGAATGTCATCAGAGCCTAACTCCCAAGTACCCGAGCCATTCATATCTCCCTGACCTGCTACGATTTGATAATTCCCATTCTCTTCAAGGATAAGTTTTCCATCCACATGCAACATCTTTCCTCCTTCAATCATGGCACTCATATCAGCCCCTTCGGTCTGTTCGAATTCAAAATCAGAGCCTGTCCAGGTCCCAACAAGCTGGGATCGGTCCACTCCTGAACTACAGGAAATAAGAAAAAAGAGCATTGCCAATACTGGTATTCCAAACAGAAACACCCCCTTTTTACTTTCTTTAGATTTTTCTTTGTGCATCATTATAATTCGTTTTTTGGTTTGAAAATGATTGAAATTATTCAAAAGCTGAAGCCCTCGATTTGTATTTAGGATTTGAACCAGAGTCCTTGAATAATCAATGGAGGAATAGCTTAGGGTAACCTGCTGATCTGCCTGAAACTCATGAACTTCCTTCAAAAGATTTTCAAAAACGTAGATGAGTGGATTAAACCACATAATTGATTTCACCAATTGAACCAATAAAATATCAAAACTATGCCCCTCCCGAATATGGACTGATTCGTGAATCATTATTTGTTGGTATTGCCTATCCTCTAGATCGAGCGTAGGAAGTAGAATCGTAGAAAAAAATGAAGCGGGTCTAAAGGCTGGGTTCAAAGCAATTTCAAATCCCTGATAATGTTTCTTTTCAGAATTCTGAATTAATCGTATCGTCCTGAAAAGCCCAAGAATCAACCTTGCCAACATCCAAATAAGTCCTCCAAAATAAAGAGCTGGCAAAAGCACTTGAATAGATAGAAAAGGAATTGATTCAGATCCATCCTTGATTATTTGAGAGCCAGCTATACCGATTGATGAAATGGTATTTACTGGCAAATTCCCTGATACACCAAACTGAAAATTAAAAAGTGGTAGAATCAGAGAGAATACTAATGCTGACAACAAATAAATCCTAGCCGATCCAAAGAAGGTCAGTCGAGCAAGAAAAAGCCTATAAAAGCCCATCAATACCAACAGGCAGAAAGAAAACTCGACGATATATGGTAAAACGTGGATCATGGTTTACTTCTTATCGTATTTGTCAATCAACTTTTGAAGCTCATCCACTTCCTTGTCAGATATTCTTTTTTCAGACACCAAATAAGAAAGCACATTCTCTACGGAGCCACCAAAAAAATTGCTCACAAGTTTATTAAAGCGGTTTGTACGGTAATCAGATTGGGAAATGACCGGAAAGTAATCGTGAGTTTTCCCATAGGTACGATGGCTGAGATAGCCTTTTTTCTCGAGTAGCTTTACTGATGATGCTAGCGTGGTGTAGGGTGGTTTTGGGTCAGGTAATTCCTCCAAAATCTCTCGAACTACCGCTCGTTTGTTCTTCCAAAAAATCCGCATTATCTGCTCCTCATATTCGCTTAGCTCTTCCATGATTGAAAGGTAAGTGAATTTTCAGAAAATGAAAACGATTTTTTCGTAATATTACGATATTGCTGTAAATATTTGTTAATTAACCCCGATCAACTCATAATCTCGAGTAAGATTCCGCTACCAAAAGTTACAGAATTCCAGGATTCAAGCGGAAACTGTATAGAAATCAAGTCCCCCGGTTGCATATTTCGATAGATCCCATCACAGAGACTGGAGGCGAGCATACTGATTACTGGATTATGCCCAACAATTAGAAGTCGGTCAAACTCATCCGAACAATTTTCCACCAAATCCATCAAGTCCCGCATATCCCCATCGTAGATAATTCGGGTAAATTCTTGCTTTTTGATCAGTACCGTTTCGGAAAAAATCTTTGCTGTCTCTTGCGTCCTACTAGCACTAGAACAATACATAAAGTCTATTTCGGGGGTGTTTTCATTGAAGCGTTTTGCAATACGCGCTATTTTTTCCCGACCTCTTGAAGTAAGAGTTCTTTCAAAATCTGAATCTGCTGAAAAACTGGCCTCCCCATGCCTCATTAAAAATAAATACTTCATTTTGGATAAAATTTTTGATTAGCTCCCTACATACATATCAGTGCACAATCACCCTGCCATTCAATCAACTGAATTATTAATAGTTGCAGGTGAAAACAATGCCCTCTATTTTTAGCTTTTCAAAACAAGCCCTCGAGCCTAATTCTAAAATTTTTATGTCCAAAAACGTAGTAATCGTCGAGTCACCTGCTAAAGCCAAAACCATTGAAGGCTATTTGGGGAAGGATTTTAAAGTTGCGTCCAGTTACGGACATATCCGAGATCTGCCCAAAGGGGACAAGGCCATCGATATTAAAAATCGTTTCAAGCCAACCTATGAGGTTTCTCCAGATAAAAAGGAGGTCATCAAAAACCTCAAAAACCTTATCAAGGATGCAGACACCATTTACCTGGCGAGTGATGATGACCGGGAGGGAGAGGCTATTTCTTGGCATCTGAAAGAAGTACTCAAGCTGAAAGATGAAAACACTAAGCGAATTGTATTTAGGGAAATTACCAAAAATGCCATTCAGCGGGCTATCGAAACACCAAGAGGAATCGATTATGACTTGGTGAATGCACAGCAGGCTCGAAGAATTTTGGACCGATTGGTAGGGTTTGAACTTTCACCGGTTTTATGGAAAAAGATCAAAACAGGACTTTCAGCAGGTCGTGTACAGTCTGTGGCTGTACGACTGATCGTCGAGCGAGAGCGTGAAATCGAAGCACACAAAGCGAAATCTACTTTCCGAATTACAGCTCAATTTGAAGTGGATGGAAAGTCCTTTCAAGCTGAATTACCCAGAAAATTTGAAACCAAGCAAGAGGCGGAAGACTTCCTAAAAGCATGCCTTGACGCGGACTTTTCTGTTGGAAATCTCGAGAAAAAACCGGCAAAAAAGTCACCGGCACCTCCTTTTACCACATCCACTTTACAGCAGGAAGCTTCCCGCAAGCTGTATTTCTCTGTAGCCCAAACCATGTCAGTGGCCCAGAAACTCTATGAGGCAGGTAAAATCACCTACATGCGTACAGATAGTGTCAACCTATCTGATGAGGCGATGAACTCTGCGGAATCTGCTATCAAAGGAGAGTACGGAAACGATTATCACAAAGCACGGAAATTTACTACCAAGTCCGAAGGTGCGCAGGAAGCTCACGAGGCTATCAGACCGACAGACTTTTCTAGAGCACAAGTAGACGGAGACAGAAACGAGCAACGACTCTACGAACTTATCTGGAAGCGTGCAATTGCTTCTCAAATGGCCGATGCTCAACTGGAAAAAACCAATGTATCGATCAATATTTCCAACTCAGACTTAACCCTTTCAGCTCATGGGGAAGTAATTAAGTTTGATGGATTCCTGAAAGTATATTTGGAATCTACGGACGATGATGAGGAAGAGGATACTCAAAACAAATCCCTCCTTCCACCCATGCAAATTGGACAGGCTCTAGACTTGAAAGAAATGAAAGGGAGAGAGTCTTTTACCCGTGCTGCACCGAGATATACAGAAGCAAGTCTAGTGAAGAAGCTGGAAGAACTGGGAATTGGACGTCCATCTACTTATGCACCTACGATCTCGACTATTCAGAAGCGAGAATATGTCATCAAAGAGAGTCGGGATGGTAATCCACGGGAATATCAGGAGATGATTATTTCAGATGGAAAGTTTCAGGAAAGCACCAAGACAGAAATTACAGGCGCTGAAAAACAGAAATTATTCCCAACCAATATTGCCATGGTCGTGAATGATTTCTTGGTCGAGCACTTTCCAAATGTCATTGACTTCAATTTCACCGCAAAAGTGGAGAAGGAATTCGACGACATTGCCGCAGGAGGACAAGATTGGCAGGATATGATTGATGCATTCTACGGTAACTTCCACCATAGTGTCGAGGAAACCGAGCAAGTATCTCGTCAAGATGTCAATTCAAGTCGATTCCTTGGCAATCATCCTGAAAATGGAAAGCCGATTACGGCAAGACTTGGAAAATTTGGTCCGCTAGTACAAATCGGTGACAGTGAAGACGAGGATAAAAAATATGCAAGCCTCAAAAAAGGGCAGTTTATTGAGAATATCAGTCTAGAAGATGCCCTGGAGCTATTCAAACTGCCACGTGATGTAGGAATGTTTGAGGACAAAAAAATGGTGGCTGCCATTGGAAGATTCGGACCATACATCCGACATGATGGCAACTTTGTTTCCTTGAAAAAGGAACAAGACCCACTAAGCATCACCGAAGAAGAGGCTATCCAATTGATCAAGGATAAGCGGGAAGCTGATGCCAAAAAACACATCAAATCCTTTGATGAGAATCCCGATATCCAGATCCTCAACGGACGCTGGGGGCCTTACATCAAGTTTGGAAAGAATAACTTCAAAATCCCCAAGGATAAAGAAGCAGAGAAGCTAAGCTATGCTGAGACGATAGAAATCATCGAAAATCAGCCAGAGCCCAAAAAGCGGGGAGGGAGATTTTCGAAGAAAAAATAAGTCAAAAAACCGGTCCTGAGGATCGGTTTTTTTTGTCTAACAATCAACAGACCTTCTACATTTTTTGATTGCAAGCGTCAAACCGATTTGACAAATTAGATTTCTTGAATACTTATTAAATTCAAAGAAATTATTTGGGAGTTAAAATGAAAAGATTGGTAGTACTCAGCGGGGCTGGTATTTCTGCAGAAAGCGGGATCAAAACTTTTAGGGACTCGGGGGGACTATGGGAAGGTCATGATGTCATGGAAGTGGCTTCTCCAGAAGGCTGGCGCAGAAATCAGGATTTAGTCCAAGAGTTTTATAACCTCCGGAGAAAACAAATGTGCGAGTGCCAGCCTAACCTGGCACACCGGATATTAGCGGAATTGGAAGAACATTATGAAGTTCAAATCATCACCCAAAATGTCGATGATCTCCACGAAAGAGCCGGATCATCTCAAGTATTGCACCTCCATGGTGAATTAAGAAAAGCGCAGAGTTCACTCGATCCTAAATTGGTCTATGAATTGGATCATTGGGAAATAAAAAAAGGAGACAAATGTGCGAAAGGGAGTCAGCTTAGACCTCATGTGGTTTGGTTTGGAGAGCCTGTACCCAAAATGCTAGATGCTATCAAACTGGCACAACAAGCGGATATTTTTGTGATTGTAGGTACTTCATTGGAGGTTTATCCAGCAGCAAGCTTGGTTTCCTATGTACCGGATCAGGCAGAGATCTTTGTTGTTGACCCAAATATCCCATCCTCCAAGCTACATCACCGAGCGAAGCACCTCGTCCTACCTGCCACCCAGGGATTGGAAAATCTTAAAAAAATCCTTTTGAAACCCTAATTATTGTAATGCTTTGAATAAATGATTTAAATTGAAGGAAACTTTTCTGTTGTGAGTATGAAAGCAAAATGGCCCATTTTAGATTATAGTGCCTACAAGGACACCACTTACCTTTTACATCAATGGTCGCAGATGGTAGGCAAAGTCCGGCTCAGAAAATCACCTTGGCAAAACTCCTCTTGGCATGTAGCGCTTTATTTGGATGCTCAAGGCATGACTACCGGACCAATTCCCTATGAAGGAGGTATTTTTGAAATCAAATTTGACTTTACCCAGCACGAGCTGAAAGTTCGATCTTCCAACGGTACTCGCGACAGATTTTCCCTAGGCAACCAGACGGTAGCTAGTTTTTATGAACAACTTCGGGAAAAATTAGACTTTATCGGGATAAAGGTAAAAATCACAAAAACCCCGAATGAAATCCCTGATGCCATTCCCTTCGACCAAAACACCAAAAGAATCCCCTACCTTCCAAACGAAGCCAAAAATATCTGGAAAGCATTGATTCAAATCCATAATGTGATGACGGTATTTCGCTCAAGGTTCAGAGGGAAAAACAGTCCCATCCATTTCTTTTGGGGATCATTTGATCTGGCATATACGCGTTTCTCTGGAGCTACTGCCCCAGAATTCGAAGGAGAAGTACCCAATCTAGCCAAAGAAGTCATGCAGGAAGCTTATTCGCATGAAGTATTCAGTGTGGGTTTTTGGCCAGGAGGAGAGCAATTTCCACAGGCAGTTTTCTATGCCTATTGCTATCCAAACCATGCCGATTTTAAAAACAAAAAAGTCCAACCTGAAGAAGCCTATTGGAGTGATGATTTAGGAGAGTTTATTCTACCCTATGAGGCTGTTCAAAAAGCTGCTAATCCCACCAAAAAATTACTGGACTTCTTGGAATCAACTTATAAAGCAGCCACTGAAGTGGGGAGTTGGGATAGAAATCAATTAGATTGTGACTTCTCATCTTTAGAAAAGAAAAACTCCAATATTACCATATGAAGAAGAAAGTAGCTGTCATCGGTGCTGGGCCATCAGGTATCACTGCCCTCAAAAACCTTCTAGATCAGGGAATCGAGGCGGTTGCCTTTGATAGAAATCACGATGTCGGGGGTAATTGGATCTACTCTGAAGACGAAAGTCATTCAAGTGTATTTGAAACTACGCATATCATTTCTTCTAAAACGCTTTCGCAATACGAGGACTTCACCTTCGACGATTTTGATCCGGAGACGGCCGACTATCCTTCACATGATGAGCTAAGACGCTATTTTCAGGCTTATGCAGCTCACTTTAATCTCTATCCTCATATTCGTTTTGGCATAATGGTCAAGCATTGTCGGTGGATTGATGAGGAGACTTGGGAAATTACCACTGAGAAAGATGGAGTAGAGGAAAAAGAGCTTTTCACCCATCTGGCAGTAGCTAATGGACATCACTGGAAACCTCGGTACCCAAATTACCCGGGTGAATTTTCAGGAGAATTTCTACACTCCCATCACTATAAAAAAGCTGCCCCATTCAAAGACAAGCGGGTGCTGGTCATTGGAGGAGGAAATTCCGCCTGTGACGTAGCTGTGGAGACGAGTAGGGTATCCAAGAAAACAGCCATTTCATGGAGAAGAGGCTATCGAATTGTTCCTAAATTCATTTTTGGCAAGCCTTCGGATAAAGTTGCAGAACAGTCTAAATGGATTCCACCAAGACTTCGAATGTTTTTGAATTCCATCCTCCTTCGAATCATCATCGGTAAAAATGAAGCTTACGGACTTCGCCCACCCACTGAGCACTTTGGAGCGACGCACCCCACTATCAATGATGAATTGCTACACAAAATCCGACATGGAAAAGTCAAGCCGCGGATGGACATCAAAAAATTTGAAGGTAAAAAAGTGGTTTTTGAAGATGGAAAAGAAGAAGAGTACGACACCATCATTGCATGTACAGGTTATTGGCTGAGTCATCCTTTCTTTGACAAAGACTTTATTGATTACAGCTCAGGACCTGTGCCTCTTTACCTTAAAATGTTTCATCCTAAAATCACTAATCTTCACTTCATTGGTATGTTCCAACCACTCGGCTGTATTTGGCCTGGCGCAGAGCTTCAAAGCAAGCTAATGGCACAAGAGCTAATTGGCAATTGGAAACGTCCGGAGAACTTGGAAGAACTTTGTGAAAAGGAGGTCAAAAACCCTGATTTCAAGCAAATCAATTCACCCCGACACACCATTACTGTTGATTTTCACCGATTTGTGAAAGACTTAAAAAAGCAACTTCCCAAAAACTACGTCTCCAAAATGCCCACTACAGAGGCGCTTTCGGTTGAACAAAACCAAGAGACCTGATGCAGTCACTAAAGTGGATTCTTATTGGGCTTGCCACTATTTTTGCCTTGTTTCTGGCAAAAGAATGGTGGCAAAGCTTTCCAAGAGTCAACTTAGCTCCTCCTATCAGTATCAAGAATCATCAAGATCAGCTTGATTCCATTTTAATTCAAACAATAAACGAGCATCATCTGGCAGGCTTGGCTGTGGGAATTATTTCCAACTCACAGGTGCTTTATAAAAACACCCTCGGGTATGAAAGTCTGGAAAAAAAAGACAGCCTCACATCGCAGTCAAAAATCCATGTAGCTTCCATTTCTAAGATTTTTTTGGCGCTTTATCTTTCCAGTTACCTTCAGGAAAATGGGCTTAACATCCTTGATTCAATAAAAAGCCTTTCTCCTGAGTTAAAATCAAAATATCCCGAAATTGGGGAATTAAGCTTTTCCCAAATCTTGCGACATCAATCCGGTCTGCGAGATGCAAGTTTCTTTTCAGGTTTCTTCAGAAAAAAGAACACCCCGAACTTGCAGGATTTTGTCTGGAGTCAGCTTCCAAAACAAGTAAATGGAAAGGGAGATCTATCCTACAATTATGCAGATTTCAATTACGAACTTTTGGGATATCTGTTGGAAAAAGACTCCGGCCTCTCCTATGATAATCTACTCAACCGATGGCTAAGCGAAGATTTAGATTTGCAAAACAGTTATTTCAAAGGTAATTCGCAAGAGGAGAATCCGGTAGTAATGGGGTACCGGAAAACTTATGTATGGAAGCGTCTCAAGCCACATCCATTCACGTATCAGGTAAGCCCCTACCCTTCCTCCGAAATGATCAGCACGCTCGATGATTTGATTAAAGTCACGACTCAACTTATCCGTGCTGACCTAGGTATGTTAAAATCCAACGTTCAGGCTCTTGAGGTAAACGAGAAGGAAAGTTGGGCAGGATTTCAGCAGATTGCAGTTGGGCCGGAGAGTAATTGGATGGGACACTTTGGTGGTCAAGCGGGCTATAGCTCTTTGCTAATCTTCGACCCCGAAAAAGAATTTGGAATTATCATCCTATCCAATACTCGGGACAAAGGAAATTTCCGAATAGACCTAGCCAGAAAGATCATTAAAATCCTAGAAGTATGAAGAAACTATCCTTTCCACATCCCATGGTCATTTTATTGGCTTTTGTTGTTTTATCTTGGATAGCATCTTTTCTGATTCCTTCCGGGACCTATTCTAGAGAGCTTGACCCAAAAACAGGAAGAGAAGTGGTACTTCAAGGGAGCTATGAGCAAATTGAAAAGGAGAATATTTCGCTACAAGAGATGGTGGTTTCCATTCCGGAAGGGCTCATTTTGGGGAGTGACATCTTGGTCTTGATTTTATTGCTAGGAGGAGCTTTTTTTGTAGTGGAAAAAACAGGAGCTCTTCAAGCTGGGGTAGAATCACTTATTTATAAATTCCGAAATCAAAAACAGCTTCTATTAATTTTTCTCTCATTAGGCTTTGCTTTTGCTGGAGCGACCATTGCCATGCAAGAGGAGATCATTGCCATGGTGCCTGTTTTGGTGGTTTTGGCCCGGAATCTAAAATTCGATATCAAAGCTATCATTGGACTCACGCTAGGCTCCTCATTACTCGGTTCTGGCTTCTCCCCCATCAATCCTTTCAACTCTCTTATAGGCCAACAACTTGCCGAGTTGGAGCTTTCCGAAGGACTGCTTTACCGGATGGTATTCTTTTTCCTTGGATTTGTATTATGGACTTGGTTGATGATTCGAAGTGGTCGCCCAAAAGTTCAGCAGCAGGAACTTGAGGTCGTACCAGGTCAGGCGATTGGATGGAGAAAGGGCTTGATTTTGATTCTTTCTTTAGGCGGAATAGTGGTCATGGGATATGGAATCACTCAATTTGATTGGGGATATAATGAAATGTCGGCCCTTTTCTTTGTAATCGGAGTTAGCTGTGGACTGATCGGGAAACTAGGAATCAACGGGACGGCAAGAACTTATGCAGCGGGCTTTAGCGAGATGATTTTTGCGGGTGTAATTGTAGGTCTAGCCCGAAGTGTTTACTTGGTATTGGAAAAAGGTCAAATCATCGATACCGTGATATACGGGCTTTTTTCTCCCCTAGAAGCACTTCCAGAGCAATTTGCTGTTGTTGGGCTTTTCGTATCTCAAGCTCTGATTCATATCCCTGTCCCCAGTACATCAGGACAAAATGTATTAACAATTCCGCTGGCAGTGCCTTTGATGGACCTTCTGGGTATTTCGAGGCAATTAGCAGTTTTGGCTACTCAATATGCCTCAGGATTAATGGATATTTTATCTCCTACTAATGGAGGAATGATGGCAGTAATAGCCGCCGCTGGTGTAAAATACAATGATTGGATTCGGTTTGTGATAAAAAGCTGGCTTTTCGTTGCAGGTGTCTGTTTGTTATCCTTAATTATCGCCTTAATTTGGTTTCAGTAAACCTAAAAACCTATCAATATGCAAATCAACGACCATAACCCACTTCCACCTTATCATCCTGATTCAAGTAGATACTCAGGAATGAAGTATCGAAGAACGGGACGAAGTGGATTACTTTTGCCCGAGATAAGCTTAGGGCTTTGGCATAATTTCGGCCACAATGCGGATTTCACCTTGGGACGAAAAATCCTCAGAAGAGCTTTTGACCTAGGAATCACGCACTTTGATTTGGCGAATAATTACGGCCCTCCTTTTGGATCGGCAGAGGAGAATTTTGGAAGAATACTTCAGAAAGACTTTAATGCTTACCGGGATGAATTGATTATCTCTTCTAAAGCAGGTTGGGACATGTGGCCCGGTCCCTACGGAAACTGGGGTTCGAGGAAATACCTCATCGCAAGCTGCGATCAGAGTTTAAAACGAATGGGCTTGGACTACGTGGATATTTTCTACCATCATAGACCAGATCCGCACACGCCTTTGGAAGAAACCATGGGAGCACTTGACCAATTGGTAAGGCAAGGAAAAGCCCTCTATGTAGGCATTTCCCAATACAGCGCAGAAGACACTGCTAAAGCCTATCAAATATTGAAAGATCTGGGAACCCCATTGCTAATTCATCAACCAAGATACAGCATGCTTGATCGTTGGGTAGAAGATGGACTTTTGGACGTCTTAGGAGACAAAGGAGTGGGAAGTATCGCTTTTTCTCCCTTAGAGCAGGGTCTTTTGACCGATAAGTATCTAAAAGGGATTCCTGAAGACTCAAGAGCTGCCAAGGATGGAAGGTATCTTAAGCCAGAGCAAATCAGCGAGGATAAAATCGAAATGATCAAACAACTCAATGAGATAGCTATTGGCAGAGGACAAACACTTGCTCAAATGGCCATTGCTTGGCTACTGAAAGACTCGAGAATCACCTCCGTGCTTGTTGGAGTCTCTAAACCCGAACAATTGGATGATAACGTTTCCGCAATTGGAAACAGCGAGTTTAGTGTAGAGGAGATCACAAAAATTAAATCTCTGATCGGAGCTAAATGAAGCAAATGAAGCCCGGAAAAGCACTCACCTTGATTGTGATTGCGCAATTTTTGGGTACTTCCCTTTGGTTTGCAGGTAATGCTGTAATTCCTGAACTTGGGGAGCTCCTTGGTAGATCCGAACTGACAGGTGCCGTTACCTCGGCCGTTCAGTTCGGGTTTATTTCCGGCACCCTTGTATTTGCTCTTCTGTCGATTCCAGATCGATTTTCACCCAGCAAGGTATTTCTAGCAAGCGGATTCCTCGCATCCACTTTCAATTTTCTCATCACCGTACTTCCCTTACATTATGAAAGCCTTTTAGTCCTTCGCTTTTTAGTTGGCTTTTTTCTGGCTGGAATTTATCCAGTGGGAATGAAAATCGCCTCAGATTACTACGAGAAGGGACTTGGAAAAGCATTGGGACTTTTAGTGGGGGCGCTTGTATTTGGAACGGCCTCGCCTTATTTAGTGAAGGCCTTGGGGTATCAGCTTTCGTATCAATCGATTTTTTGGACAACATCCGGACTAGCCTTACTGGGAAGTATCTTGGTAGGATTTGGTGTGCCTGACGGACCCCATCGCAGGAAAAGTCCCAAATTTGACTGGAATCTCCTCCCACGTCTCAGTCAAATCAACTCACTAAAAAGTGCGGCTTCTGGCTATTTTGGACATATGTGGGAACTCTATACCTTTTGGGCGTTTGTACCTGCTTTGATTTTTTGGCAAATGCAACATGCACCCGGGACAGGTCAAAATGCGATCTTCTCATTCTCGATCATCGGTATAGGTGCACTTTCCTGTGCTCTCGGAGGATTCATTGCAGAGAAAGTAGGAAGCCGTTCTGTCGCTTTATTTTCCTTGATAGGATCAGGAATTTGTTGTCTTTACTTATGGATTTTGCCTCAAAACGCCGGAGGCCTAGGTGTAGTTTTTCTTTTCATCTGGGGGATTCTTGTCACTGCAGATTCGCCCCAGTTCTCAACTTTAGTTGCCCAAGCCACTCCCGCAGAGTACCGAGGGACTGCACTTACCTTAGTCAATTGCCTGGGATTCGGGCTGACTATCCTGTCCATTCAATGGACTGAATGGTTGATCGCAGTACTAGGCATTCAAACTGCCATGGGATTATTGAGTATTGGCCCTATGCTAGGGATTTTTCTATTTAAAAAATTCCAAAAAAAAGAGGCCTTGTCTCGAGGCCTCTCCAAGTAGCTTCAAACCGGACTATCACTACCTAACTACATTTTCTAACGTTGCTAAATAAACCCATTTTTGGTCACGAGAGTTCAAACCTTCATTGACAGCTCTTCGCTGAGCGTCGGATTGCTCCATGTCTTCATAGGCTTGAGCATTGAAAAACTGCATGTAATCCTTGTAAACATTCATGGTTAAATGAGTGGATTTAGCCTCGGAACCGAGGGGAAGGGCTGTTCGTAGCAAGCTCCAATGTCCCATCAAGCCTTGTTCTATTCGCTTCTGGTGAATAGGCTTGAATACCTCTTCTTCTGCTTTTTCGTATGCTGTAAAATTACCTTCCCGAGCTTTCATCAGATCAAAAGACGCTAAAACTCCCGGCTTCATTTGGAAATTATCATCAGTACAAACAATCTCTTTCATGTATAGCCGCATGGGCATTTCTCGCATGGACAGTGAGTTTTCAAAGAGCTTGACCACTTGAGCATCATTCAGATGAGGATAAGCAATTTTGGTATAATCTATCATTCTTGTTTCATCCAATCCACTCATCATTTTGACTGGATCATCATAGTACGTAATCATAATATACTGAAAATCAGAATGATCAGCACCTGAATGTAAGGACCAAAAGTCCCAACCTGCGATTTGATCATCATTGCGGGCCTGCCGGTAGACTTTCTCCATCAAATCCTTGAATTCTATGTATTCAAAAAGCTGATCGCTTTCCACATTTATAAATTCAAGTACCATGAAACGTTCCTTTTGCGCCTCAGCAGTGAAGGCCAAAATCATACATGTCAAAAGAAGTAAAATAGACTTTTTCATAATTTGGGCTTTTAGGGGTTCATTGCATTTCCTATAATTTAAAAAAATTATTCTGCCATTTATCAAACTTTTGAAATAAAATTTTAAAAAACACTTGATCTCCCAATGTATTTCGAAAGATTTTCCACAGACAAATGCACATTTTTTTTAATTTGATATCGGAATTATTGGTAATTTGACAAGAAACTGAGGAAAATATGAACGGAATTTCAAGAAGGAGCTGGCTGAAAAAAATCGGTCTTGGAGGTGGTGTAACCTTGATGAGCGGAGGGCTTTTAAGTCCATTAAGTGCGGAAGAGATCAAAAAATATAACCCACGACCTCTCGAAGGCCCTATCAGATTGGGCTCAAACGAGAATCCTTATGGACCTTCCGAGAAAATGCGGGAAGCAATGATCAATAATTTTGACTTGGGATGTCGCTATCCATGGAGCTACAATTCGGACTTGGTCAAAATGATTTCCGAAAAAGAAGGTGTACCCGAGGATCACATCGTCTTAGTGGCTGGTTCGACAGAGGGCCTTAAGATCACAGGAATCACTTTTGGTCAAGGCGGAGAAATTATTTCCTGTGCTCCGACTTTTCTTTCGATGATGGATTATGCCGAACTGTGGGGCACCGACATCAACTGGGTTCCTCTCAATAAGGATCTCGATTTTGACCTCGATGAAATTGAAAAGAGAGTTTCTTACCAGACAAGGCTTGTTTTCCTTTGTAATCCAAACAATCCAACCGGAAAACTCCTTCCTGCTGATCGCGTGATGGATTTCTGTGAAACTGTAAGTAAAAAGACCGTGGTTTTCAGTGATGAAGCATATTATGACTACATCACAGAGCCCAACTATCCCTCTATGGTTGAATTGGTCAAAAAAGGAATGGATGTGATCGTCTCCAGAACCTTTTCCAAGGTCTATGGACTGGCAGGAATCAGACTGGGCTATTTGATTGCAAGACCGGCCTTGGCTCAGAAACTACGCGAAAGAGTCGTTGCCAACACCAATATTATGGCAATCGAGGCTGGAAAAGCAGCCCTTCAAGATCCGGATTTTTATAAATTCTCTTTGGAGAAAACAACTGAAGCCAAAAATGCCATCATTCAAACACTTGAGGAATTAAAAAGACCCTATTTAGATAGTCATGCGAATTTTGTCTTTTTCCAATCTGGAAAAGACATCAAAGAACTCAACAAAGCATTTGCTGACCGGGGTATGATTATCGGCAGACCTTTTCCGCCCTTGAATGATTGGTGTAGAATATCTACAGGCACACCTGAAGAAGTCGCACTATTCAATAAACATTTGAAGGAAATATTGACATGATACAACCGGTTCATTTGGAAAATGACCAAATCCTGCTCAGACCAATTCTTGAGCAGGATTTTTCTTTGCTTCTGGCACATACCCAGGACAAGGCACTTTGGGAGTATTTCACATACGATCTTTCCACCTTGACTGGAATTAGAGATTGGGCTCAACCCGCCATGAATGGAGAAAGACTGCAGTTTGTGGTAGTTGATAAAAAAAGCGGTGTATTGATGGGTTCGACTGCATTTGGGAATTATTCAGCAAGAGACCAGCGGATAGAAATTGGCTGGACTTGGCTGGGAAGAGACTTTCATGGAAAGGGAATCAATCGCCAAATGAAATATTTGATGCTTTCCCATGCCTTCGAGAATTTGGGAATGCAACGAGTAGAAATCAAAACCGATGTACTGAACATTCCTGCGCGCAGAGCAGTAGAAAAAATGGGTTTTGTAGAAGAAGGTGTACTCCGAAGCCATACGCTACTTTCGACAGGCCGTAGGAGAAATACCATTTACTACAGCGTCTTGGCAGAAGAATGGGAATTGCTCAAAAAAAATGACCCCGAGAGGAGTCATTTTTAACCTTAACCTTTCACAAAATAAAGTTTTAGGAAGCAAGCCAATCTGGCTTAGTAGTGTCTACTGTTGCACCCAGCTGATTCAACAGATTGTAAAGTCCGAAGTAAGTTCGGTTGATATATAATCCATGTCTCGAACCGCGTGCTTGACGGGATTTTTTAAACATCTTGTCATTGGAAATTCGGTCTCCGAGTTCGAAAATCTGCTCAAAGAATCCATCATCAGCGAAGTCAAAGCGATCCACATGAAATGGCTTACCTAAAAGGGAAATCATTTCCTTGAAAACTCCCTTGAAATAGACCTTTTCTTGATCTGTATCTTTATCCGAAATGAACTCTAGGTTGTAGAAGATTTGATTCAATTCTTCTTCCTTGATCAAGAGATCTTTTTTGATCAAAGAGAAATACCCATGATAAAAATCCTCCGGAATTACTTTCACACAACCAAAATCAATGATTCCCAATACATCACCTTCCTGAACGATGAAATTACCAGGATGAGGATCTGCGTGGACTTGCATGAGGTTATGAACTTGGTGGTGATAGAAATCCCAAAGCGCCTGTCCAATTTGATTTTTGGCTTCTTGGGTAGGGTTTGTTTCTAACCACTCTTTAATATGATTTCCCTGAATCCAATCCATAGTGATGATTCGCTCCGAGCTAAATTCATCATAGTAGTTTGGGAAATTCAAATTAGCGATATGTGAACAAGCACCAGAAATCTCTCTGGAGCGCTGAATCTCCAATTGATAGTCTGTTTCCTCCAGAAGCTTTTCCTCTACTTCTTCCATGTAGTGATCCAACTCTTTCTCATTCATATTGAGTAGTCTGAGCGCAAAAGGACGAACCAATTTGAGATCAGAACTTACAGAATCTGCTACTCCCGGATATTGAATTTTAACTGCTAAAACCTTGTCACCCTTAGTAGCTTGATGCACCTGCCCAATCGATGCTGCATTGACCGCCGATCGGGTAAAGGTATCAAATAGCTGCTCTGGACCTTTGGAGAAGTACTTTTGGAAGGTTTTCACTACCAAAGGATACGAAAGAGGTGGCGCAGAATACTGTGCCATGGTGAATTTGTCCTGATAGGCTCTAGGTAGGAGATTTTTGTCCATAGACATCATCTGAGCTACTTTCAAGGCAGAACCTTTCAGCTGGCTAAGCGATTTATAAATATCTTCCGCATTGCTTTGATGCAAACCCTCCTTATCCAAGGCGGGATTTACCATCTTTTTGGCATAATGCCTGACATAGTTGCCGCCCACCTTTGCACCGGTAGAGATGAATTTAGCAGCTCGCTGTACTTTAGAAACCGGAATGGATTCCTGTTCTCTTAATTTTTCAGGCATGATTATTTTGTTTGGTAGAGAAACTTAGCGAAATCCAAAAAGCTGTCTAGTGCACTTTTCCCCATGAGATCAAAGGCTAAGTTGACAGACTTTTCGATAGCCGCATCGGTCTTTTCGAATCCAGGAGTCTGGTCGGATAGCCAATAGTTGAATACAAAAAGAACTTGAAGCCACAGCGCCTCATCGTACCTGTCTGAGATAATTGGACGATTGGCTATCTCTTGAGTCTCTTTTCCTTCTAGGATGATCTCACTTGCAAAGTCTTTAAATCTCTCGCGGAAAATCTTCATTTCTGCAGGTAGCGGAGACATTGCCTTTGGCTTTCCACCATAGAGACTCAATAAATACGATCTGTTATTTTTTAAAACCTCGATCCAGGTGAACAAGAAGCCTAGAAATTTCTCTCTTACTGAATATTCTTTGTAAACTTCTTGAGATTCAAGCTGGGAGACTGTTTCGTCAAATAGCTCAACCCAAATGGCTGATTTGATTGAATCGAAAGAGGTGAAATAGGTGTAAAACTCGCCCTCAGTCATTTTCAATTCTTTGGAAAACTTGAAAATAGATACTGGTTCATGCCCATGCTCAAGCACATGGTTCATGTAAGATTCGAGGATGATTTTTCTGTAATCCTTTTTAGCGGATTTCTTTTTGGTCGTCGTTTCCATGTATGGTTTACTGATTCATGTAGTAAACACAGGAAAGCTTGGCTAGGTTTGAATTTTAGATAAAAAAAGCCGAATCCTTCGACTCGGCTAGCTATGTGGGTTTTAACCGCTGACTTTTTCGATCACCAAATTATGATTGGTATAGATACAGACGTCTGCTGCGATGTGAAGACTTTCCCTCACCATCTCTTCTGCCGTGAGGTGTGTCGCATACTTTTTCAAAGCTCTCGCTGCTGATTGGGCGTACATACTACCCGAACCAATCGTCGCGATTTCCAAATCCGGCTCGATTACATCTCCTGTTCCAGATATAATCAAAATATCATCCTGATCAGCTACAATCATCATCGCTTCAAGCTTACTCAGCATGCGGTCCATTCGCCATTCTTTTGCCAACTCCACAGCTGCACGCTTCATATTATTGCCAAAGGCACCCAATTTCTCCTCAAACTTCTCCAATAAGGTGAAGGCATCAGCAGTCGATCCTGCAAAACCAGTGACAATTTTACCGCCTTGCAAAACACGGATTTTCTTTACACTGCTTTTAGCTACGGTATTTCCCAGGGTCGCTTGACCATCTGCTCCTATCACAGTTTCTCCATTATGCTTGATTGCAACGACGGTAGTTGATTTTATTCTTTCCATTTCAAAAGTTTTATTGAGTAAATATTCTCTAGAACATTAAGATTCCGGATTGTATTACCAATAACTGTTCTAAAGCAAAAGTCCTGCGAAAACAGGACTTTTTGACAGATTTTATAATTAGATGAGAATTCTGACCGGGTCTTCTAAGAGGCCTTTGAGTGTGAGAAGGAAAGCAGATCCAACTGCTCCATCCACTACTCGGTGATCGCAAGAAAGCGTCACCTTCATCACATTTCCAACCTTCATTTCGCCGTTTTTGACGATGACAGTTTCCTTGATACCGCCTACTGCCAAGATACAAGCATCCGGTGGATTAATGATAGCTGTGAATTCTTCGATTCCAAACATTCCCAAATTGGAGATGGTAAAGGTATTTCCTTCCCAATCCTTTGGTTGCAATTCTTTGTTTTTAGCCTTTCCGCCAAGCGTTTTGGCCTCGTTGGAGATTTGAGAAAGAGACTTGCTATCTGCGAAACGAATCACAGGAACTAATAGTCCTTCCTCTACAGCTACTGCCATACCGATATGGATATGGTCGTTGTAACGTATCTTGTCTCCTAACCAGCTTGAGTTTACTTTCGGATGCTGTCTCAAAGCTGCTGCAGTAGCTTTGATCACCATATCATTAAAGGAGATTTTGACTGGAGCAATTTCGTTCATGCTCTTTCTCGCCTCAATAGCCTTATCCATGTTGATTTCCATGGTAAGGTAGAAATGAGGAGCACCGAATTTACTTTCGGCCAATCGCTTCGCGATGACTTTACGCATTTGAGAGACATTCTCTTCGCGGAAACTCTCCTGCCCTACTGCCGGCATTACTGCAGATGCTGAGCTTGAAGCTGCTGGTGCTGCAGTCGGAACAAAGTTTTCGACATCTCTCTTGATGATTCGGCCACCATCTCCAGATCCGGCTACATGTCGGATATCGATTCCTCTTTCCTCTGCTATTTTCTTCGCCAAAGGAGAGGCTTTCACACGCTCACCATCTGCCAAAACTGGAGCAGGACTTGGTGTAGAGGCTGTTTGAGATTCTTTTTTCTCAGGCTGAGGACTAGGTTTAGATTCCTGCTTAGGCGCTTCCTCCTCTTCACTTTCTCCGGCCATTTCTTGCTCATGAGCCTTGAGAAGCGTTTCGTAATCTGCTCCTTTCTCACCGATTACGGCTATCACACCGTCTACAGGTACGCTATTCCCCTCTTCAATACCTATATAAAGTAAGTTTCCGTCTTCATAGGATTCCAGCTCCATCGTCGCCTTATCAGTTTCTACTTCCGCGATGATTTCACCAGACTTAATATCATCTCCCACTTTCTTCAACCAAGCCGAAATAGTCCCTTCCTGCATGGTATCGGACATCTTAGGCATGGTGATGATAGTTGCATTGATAGAAGAAGTATCGATCTTCTCCTTTGATTTTGGCTTTTCAGCCTCCTTCTTAGGCTCTTCTTTTTCTTGAGTCTCTTCTTTTTCTTCAGCTGCTGCTCCATTATCAGAAAGCAGATGCTCGAAATCTTCACCCTTCTCTCCAATCACAGCAATGATCCCATTGACAGGGACTGCTTCTTTCTCTTTTACTCCAATATGTAGTAGGACACCTTCATCGTAGGATTCCAGCTCCATGGTTGCTTTGTCAGTCTCGACCTCGGCTAGGATGTCTCCAGGCTTCACGGTATCCCCAACTTTCTTCAACCAAGAAGCGATTACTCCTTCTTCCATGGTGTCACTCATTTTAGGCATTCTGATTACTTCGGCCATAGGTTTTTGCGCGCTTATCGTGAATTAAAGTGTCCAAAAATAGTTTTTAAAAAGTCTTTATTCAAATTTACTCTTGTATTTTCGAGAAAGCGATTTCGAACTCGTCTTTTGAAAAAAAATGCCTTTAATCTCCCATAGTAAATATCAAAGACCTAAGTGGCTGTTTAACCGACACTTGGAAACGGTTTTCCCTGCACTATTCAGAAAGGTCCCGCTTCGAAGCCCGCAGACTGAGCGAATCGATACTCCGGATGGAGACTTTTTGGATTTGGACTGGTACAGAATGGACAATGAAAAGTTGGTCATCATTTCTCATGGATTGGAAGGAAATAGCCGAAGACCGTACATTCTTGGAATGGCTAAAATTTTCCTACAAAATGGTTACGATGTGCTCTGTTGGAATTACCGTGGCTGTGGTGAGGAATTAAATAACCAACCCATTTTTTATCATTCTGGTGCTACTTACGACTTGGATACGGTGGTCAGTCATGCTGCGGAAAAATATGAAGCCATTTCTTTGATTGGCTTCAGTTTGGGAGGCAATCTGACTTTAAAATATCTCGGGGAAAATCTTTCGAATGATAAACCCATCGAAAAAGGGGTGGCAATCTCTGTCCCCTTGCATCTAGCAAGTAGCAGTGAGAAAATATCTTCTGGCTCAAACAAGCTCTATTCAGACAGATTTTTGAAGACCCTGAGGGAAAAAGTACTTCGAAAGGCAAAAAACCATCCCGATCAAATCCCGATTCATTTTCTGGAAAGGATCAATAAGCTTAGTGATTTTGATGATTTTTTCACCGGGCCGCTTCATGGGTTTAGCGATGCAAAGGAATACTACCAGGTGAATTCATCTCTTTTCTTTCTAGAGAAGATAAAAATTCCTACACTGATCCTAAACGCACAAAATGACCCCTTTCTTTCTGATCTTTGTTTTCCTGTGAAACTGGCCAAGGAACTCGATCCGGTCTATTTTGAATTCCCAAAACAGGGAGGCCATGTGGGCTTCACATCCTCAGATTCCAGTAAACCATATTTCTCTGAAAAAAGAGCATTTGAATTTGTAAGCGGGGATTTCTAACTTCCCAGCCTAAACTCCCGATACATGTGTGGACGATATTCCCTGAGCAAGAGTAAGATAGAATTAGAAGAGCGATTCCAGGCTGAAATGCTCACCGACTTCAAACCACGGTACAACATTGCACCAACGCAGCTTGTACCCGTTGTCACTTCCCAAAGCCCAAAAGGTTTTTCCTTTTTCTATTGGGGGATTACTCCAGAATTCGGAAGAAACAAACCTGTCTCTCAAAAGCTCATCAATGCTAAAGCGGAATCTGTTCATCAAAAAATGACCTTTAAAAGTTCTTTCAAGCAACGAAGGTGTATCATCCCGGCAGATGGTTTTTATGAATGGAAAAAACTGGGAAAGAAAACCTCAATTCCACACCGATTCACACTTCGGGAAGGGGGACTTTTTTCTTTTGCTGGAATTTGGGATGAATATGAAACCGTCGATGGTGAAAATCAGCACACTTTCTTGATCCTGACTACAGAGCCCAATGAATTGGTGTCAGAAGTTCATGATCGGATGCCTGTTGTTTTGACGCCAGAGACTGAAAAAAAATGGCTCAACAATTACAGCAGCGAAGAAGAACTTCTGGAAATCCTCAAACCGTTTTCAGCTAATGAAATGCAGAGCTATCCGGTGAGCACCCTGGTCAACTCTGTGAAAAATGACAGTCCGGCACTCATCCGGAAAACCGACCCGATGGACCAGCATGGCAATTATACCTTGTTTGGTTAATAGCCGTCCGTCGTTTTGATGTTTTTGATTTCCGAACCTAGGTTCGGATATTTGCGAGTAAACTTTTCCAACTAACCCAAAATAACACATGAGAAAGTCCAAAATTCTAGGTGCGGGGCATTATGTGCCCGAGCGAGTAGTGACCAATGAGGAATTGTCCCAAATGATGGACACGAGCAATGAATGGATTGTAGAGCGAACAGGAATTCAATCACGTCATTGGTTTACCCCTGGCATTGACACCCTGACTTCACTTTCAAAAAAAGCTACAGAAATGGCTCTTGAGCGAGCTAATCTGACGGCAAAGGACATCGATTTTATTGTTTTTGCTACGATCACCCCTGACTATTTTATCCCTGGAAATGGTGTATTGCTTCAGCGAGAATTGGGATTTGATAATATCGGAGCATTAGATATTCGAAATGCCTGTTCTGGTTTTATTTACGCCCTATCTGTCGCCGATCAATTTATTAAAACGGGCATGTACGACCGGATATTAGTCGTAGGAGCCGAAATTCAGTCTTCTGCCTTGGACAAAAGCGACGAAGGTCGATCCAGCTCAGTGATTTTCGCTGATGGTGCCGGTGCAGTAGTTTTGGGTCCATCTTCATCTGATCAATCCGGAATTCTTTCTACCCACCTTCATTCTCAAGGAGAATACGCGGAAGAGTTGTATTGCAAAGATCCTGGGAGTAGTCGAGAAGTCAGACTTTCTCCGGAAATGCTGGAATCAGGAAGCACTTTTTTGAAAATGAACGGAAATGCTGTTTTTAAGCATGCAGTACTCCGATTTATGGAAGTGATACAGGAAGCTTTGGATCACAATCAGCTGGAACAGTCAGCCATTGATTTGCTTATTCCTCATCAGGCCAATCTCCGAATCAGTCAATATATACAGCAAAAGCTTGGGCTTCCTGATGAAAAGGTCTTTAATAACATCATGCATATGGGAAACACCACTGCGGCCACAATTCCCATTGCATTGAGTGAAGCCTGGGAGCAGGGTAAAATCAAAGAGGGCGACCTCATTTGCCTGGCTGCCTTTGGATCAGGATTTACCTGGGCATCGGCACTTTTACATTGGTAGGATGAATACGCTCGACCTAGATCTTTGGCAAGATGAGAATCTAATTCGCAGACAAAACCAGCTCAAATATCAATTTTGGGAGCTTTTGGGTGAAATTGGAGATCTATTCCCTCAAGAAGATCTGGTTCAAGTACATTCAAATTCGAAAGGAAAAAAACTTTCGCAAGGACAGGATTTGGGAGGTCTTCCATATCAAGTATTAGACCTGATCCGTGATTTTGATTTTGAAACGGGCTTGAATATTCGCTTGCTTAACTGGTTCGGAAAAGGCCTATTTCTATTTGTCCTTGCTGGAAAAAGCTCTTATCCAAAGCTCCAACTTGCTCCTGCAAACTTTCAACTATGTCAATCCGAAAGTCCATGGGATTATCATGAAATACTTTTGGGGAAACCCAATGAGAAACAAGCCGAGAATCGAGATTTCAATCAATGGTTTAAAGAATTGAAGGTAGGATCTTCCATTGAAAGGAATAAAAATGAATGGCAAAAAGAAGTAAGAGAGGTTTTTGAACACCTAAAAGCCCATTCGGCAAAAAGCCAGATTTAAATTATTTTTAACCTGATTTCCCGATTCACCGTAGTAATATTTTAAATTGGTATGACAGTCATCAGACTAAACCAAATAATCTCCCGAAAAACATATATGAGGTATCTTCTGATCATTTTACTCTTCCTTTCCAGTCCACTTTTAGCGCAAGACAATCAACTAGTTAAGCTTTACAACAAAGATTCGACTGTAGTCAGCACCGGAGTTGTAAGCAATCAGCAGCGGCAGGGACTTTGGAAATACTTTGACGCAAAAACAAATAAGCTGATTACTGAGGGGATGTTTGAAGACAACGTTCAGGATGGAAAGTGGACAACTTATCATCCGGACGGTAAAAAAAGAATGGAATTGGAGTACAAAAATGGAAAGCTTTTTGGCCCTGCCAAGATCTACGATGCTGATGGATATCTGAAGCGGGATTTAATTTTCCAGGATAGCGTATTGATTGGCAACTTCGTCGAATACTACGGAAAAACCGGCCAACCCTCCTACATCGAACCTAAACGAGTACTTACAGAAGGCCAATATGATAAGGGGAAAAAAATCGGTCAATGGATTACCTATCACCCTTTTGGTGAGGTTTATATCCGAGAATTTTATGAAAATGGTCTTCGCCAGGGTCCCTATCTAGAGTATGACCAAGAGGGCAACTTAATGACCGAAGGGGTATACAAAGAAGGAAAGCTCGAAGGCACTTTCAAGAGATACTCCTATGCGGGTCAGGTGATGGAGGAAGGAGAATACAAAAACGGTAATAAAGTCGGAAAATGGACTTATTACTTTCCTGACACCAAGCAAGTAGAGGCGGAAGAGACTTATGATGACCAAGGGAATCGAATAGGAACTTGGAAGTACTATTACGATAATCGCCGCCTAGCCCGAGTTGAAAAATACGAGAGTGGAATCGCGGTTGGCACCTGGGAGGAATACTATCCAAACAAGAAATTGGCGAAACGCAAAACTTATGAACTTGGCGTCCCTGTAGGCAAATACGAGGAGTACTTTGAGAGTGGTGAAGTATCTGTAGAAGGCCAATATGAGAATGGAATGAAAACTGGAATCTGGAAAAGCTACTTTCCAGACGGAGTACTCTATTCTATCGGAGAATATCGAAATGACACCAAAACGGGGCTCTGGAAGTACTTCAACAAAATCGGCATATTGATCGCAGAAGGAGAGTACGAGCTTGGAATGGAAAATGGTCAGTGGGTCTATTATTATGACGGAGGACAGCTCAAATCTATCGGTACCTACAAACTTGGATTCGAAGATGGTATTTGGGGACTTTTCTACGACAACAAGCAATTGACTCAAGAGGAGACTTGGGACAATGGAAGATTGATGAACGTATCCGAATATCGAAGCTACGATGGAACTAGCACCTATGATAAAGGAACATTGAAGGATGGGAACGGAACCCGAATCACCTACTATGTGAATGGTAAGAAAGAATCAGAAGGAAATTTTGTATCCGGAAAAGCAGAGGGTGTATGGACTTTTTATCATGAAAATGGCAGAAAAGCTTCCGAAGGAACCATGAAAGACGGTAAAAAAGAAGGCCCTTGGCGTTACTACAGTGCTTCAGGACGATTAATCGACTTGATCAACTATCAGGATGATGAGATAGTAGCAGACAGGGAAAATACTCTTCGAATAAATCAATAAACTTCCTGGTTAGATTTCTGTTGTTAAATAAAAAACAAACCATGTTCGGACTATTCAAGAAGAAATCAGAAAAAGAAAAATTGCAGGAGCTTTACAAAAAGACTCTTGAAAAAGCCCACAAACTTTCTCACAGCGACCGCACTGCTGCAGATAAGCTCATGGCAGAGGCTGAAGAGATCGCCAAGAAAATGGACAACATACAATAAAAAGTATTTTGATAATAAATTATGTGTTTTTACACCCATAATTTTGAATTTCAAATTATTCACCGTACATTCAATCAAGTTTTTGAGCTAGTCCGCTAGTGAATTGTTTAATCTTGATTGAGTAAATTTTAAGGGTGATTGAGCTACGGACAAATAATTGAAAAACTTTTTACCGGCCTTCATTGGCCGGTTTTTTTTGCTTCTGCCCTCCTCTTTTTCATCAAAAAGCGAAATCTTTTCCTAGTCTTAGCTGCTTATGAAAAATAAATTCAATTAATTTGAAATAAAACCGCCTTGTTTTTAGATTTTTTTAAGAAAGTGTTTTTTCAGAATATAAAAAATCACTTAATTCAGGCATACCTTTCAGACCATGAACCTAATTAATCCTCAAGCCGTCATCGATCAGATGGACGGGGTAGTAGAAATAAAGAGCTACCTGAATAAAATCAAGATTATCAAAAACCTTTACCTCAAAGGTGCCAATACAGCCAGTGAAATATGCACGGAAGTAGGAATATCGCTTCCCACGGTAAACTCCCTCCTCAGCGATCTGATGAGTTCTGGAGAAGTCATCAAGCAAGGAAGAGCTGAATCCCAAGGAGGTCGCAAACCGGATTTGTATCGCCTGGCAGAAGATGCATTCTATGTGCTATCTGTCGACCTTTCCAAGTTCACCATCAACCTCTGCCTCTACAGCTGTCATAATCAGCCCATCACAGAAAAAGAATGCCATAAACTTGTCCTGAACAACGAAAAAGAGACCTTTGAACGGATTGCTGATTTAATCGAGGCCTATCTTCAAAAATCAGGAATCCCTTCAGAAAAAATCATTGCCATCGGTATTTCTATGCCTGGCTTGGTGGATGCTGTCGGGGGTGTGAATTACACTTATCTGCGTTTTGGAAGAAAGACTCTTTTAGATTCATTCGAGGAGCGATTTCAAAAGAAAGTATTCCTTGAAAATGATGCTAGAGCAATGACACTGGCCGAATTTAAATTTGGTCCTGATCACACTCACAAAAACGTGCTGGGAGTCTTTGTCGGATGGGGAATAGGTCTAGGAATCATCATAGATGGAAAGATCTATCGTGGTGCTTCTGGCTTTGCGGGTGAATTCTCCCATTCTCCGATCTTTGAAAATAGAAATGTGACCTGCTCCTGCGGTAAAAAAGGATGCCTTGAAGCAGTAGCTTCGGGAACGGCAATAGTCCGAATGGCTGAAGAGGCCATCAAAATTGACTCGGATAGTATACTTGCCCGAATGGTCCGGGACCATCAAGGTGAACTCGAGCCCGGTTTGGTAGTAGAAGCTGCATTGGCAGGAGATCAGCGAGCTATCACGATTCTCTCGGAAGCCGGATTGGATCTGGGAAGAGGAATTTCAATTTTGATTCAGCTTCTCAATCCGGATTTAATCATCATCGGTGGCTCTGTAGCTGAAGCAAATCAATACCTAATCACACCCATTCAGCAGGCCTTGAATATTTACAGTATGGCCAAGTCTAGAGAAAAATCTGAATTGGCACTTTATCAGCTTGGAAAGGATGTAGGACTCATGGGTGGAGTTGCCGTCGTAAACGAACAATTGTTTGAAGACGTACTTAAAAAGCTGAGTTAAAATTAAAATCATGTTTTCGCATTTTAGGATTCTAATCCACAATCTATCTCTTTTGATTGTGATGCTTCTGAGCATCCCGGAATCACTTTTTGCTCAGGAAAATTTCGAATCAAATTTCGTTCGGCTGAAGTCAAAAAAAATTGGAATTTCTTTTAAGAATCAATTAACAGAAGACCGAGAGAATAATATTCTTCGGTATGAATATTTCTACAATGGTGGAGGAGTTGCCGTAGGAGACCTGGACAATAACGGCTGGGATGATATTTTTTTCACAGGAAATATGGTTCCAAACACCCTTTATAAAAATCTGGGAAACTGGAAATTTGAAGACAGAACCAAGGAGGCTGGCATTTCCAAAAACCCAAATTGGTCCACTGGGGTGAGTATGGCAGATGTAAATGGAGATGGTCTTTTGGATATTTATGTTTGCTATTCGGGTAAGGGATCACCTGAAAGCAGGAAAAATGAATTATGGATCAATCAGGGTGATTTTACTTTTGAAAATCAGGCCGAAGAATATGGAATAGCTGACCCCTCCAATAGCACTCAGGCTTTGTTTTTTGACTTTGATCGGGATGGGGACTTGGATCTTTACTTACTTAATCATCACATTCAAGTCATCAACGAATTGGAATTTGATGAGGTAAAAAATATCCGTCACCCCTACTCCGGAGATAAACTCTATAGAAATGATGGAAATGTATTTACAGACATCAGCGAAAGTGCTGGAATCAAAGGATCTCCATTAGGTTTTGGTCTGGGGGTAGTTGCTTCTGATATCAATGAAGATGGCTGGCCGGATATTCTTGTCACCAATGACTACATTGAGCCTGACTATCTGTACATCAATCAAAAAGACGGAACCTTCAGGGATGCTATGACGGATTATTTCCAGCATATTTCTCATTTTTCCATGGGCGCTGACATCGCAGACATCAATAATGATGGGCTTCTAGACATTTTCACTTTGGACATGCTTCCAGAGGACAATAAGCGGCAAAAATTGCTTTACGGGCCAGAAAATTACGAGCAATATGCCCTGATGATCAGAAAGGGCTTCTTTCATCAGAACATGCGAAATATGCTTCAGGTGAATTTAGGGGAGGGAAAATTTTCTGAAATGGGCCAACTTGCAGGTATTTCCAATACGGACTGGTCTTGGGCAGCACTATTCTTTGATGCTACAAATTCCGGTCAGAAAGACCTTTTCGTCAGCAATGGCTACTACCGGGATTATACCAACCGGGATTTTCTGAAATACAAAGGCGACTATTATTTCAAACAGGCAGTCGCTAACCAACAGGCGGACACGCTCCACCTCGTTACCAGCATGAGTTCCACGCCAGTTCATAATTATTTCTTTGAAAATCAGGGAGACTTGCAATTTGCAAACCGTTCTTTAGAGTGGGGCTTTGAAGAAGAAGGGTTTTCAAGTGGATCAGCCTTTGCAGACTTGGATAATGATGGTGATTTGGACCTGATCGTCAACAATCTGAATGAATTTGCGGGAATATTTGAAAATCAAAGTAAAAAAGGCAAGCATCTTCAAATCAAGCTAAAAGGGCCTCAGGGAAATAATTTTGGCATTGGCACCAAGATCAAACTTACGGTAGGTAATGAAACACAGGTTCAGGAGCATCAGGTGGTTCGAGGCTTTCAATCCTCCTCTACTTTCCGAATGCATTTTGGATTGGGGAGTTCGGAACAAGTTGATCAAATTGAAATCACCTGGCCTGATGGCAAAAAACAGGTATTGACCGATCAACCAAGCAATCAGATTCTGGAATTGGATTACTCAAATGCCACCGAGAAAAATGAATTAGTTGCTGCTGATAGTCCCATTTTCCAAAAAACTGAAAACAAACCAGATTTTATTTCAGCAGAGAGTGGCTTCAATGATTTTAAAAGGCAACCCTTGATGCTCACCATGCCGAGTGCCATTTCTCCTAGTTTAGCTACCAGCGATTTAAATAAAGATGGTAAGCCCGAGGTATTTATAGGGGGAACCAAAGGCCAAGCTGCTCAAATATTTAGCTGGGATGGTGAAAATTGGACCATCTATACTGGCTTCCAATCTCCCTCCTATTACACGGATGCCGTGGCACTTTTTGAAGATTTCAATGGTGATGGATGGATGGATCTCTTTCTTGGAAGTGGTGGATATCATGACTATATCCGATCTGATGAAAGCTTACAAGACCGGCTTTACTTGAATAATGGTCAAGGAAAACTGGAAAATCAAAGCAACTTTCCGAACTACTTTACCAGTACCGGACCAGCTGTCTCTCTTGATGTGAATGGAGATGGCCATTTGGACCTTTTTGTGGGAGGGAAAATCATACCCGGTAGATACCCTTTGAGTCCAGAAAGCAAAATTTTGATTAATGATGGAAATGGCAATTTCACCGATCAGTCAGAATCCTATTTACCTGAAAATGGAAAATTAGGAATGGTAAGTAGTGCCTTGGCACAAGACCTTAACCAAGACGGATTGGAGGATTTGATCTTAGCAGGGGAATTCACCAATTTAATTTTCTTGGTAAACCAATCAGGTGGATCTTTTGAGAATCAAAGTGAGAAATTCCTTTCTTCTCCCATGCTCGGATGGTGGTCATCCCTTGCACAAGCTGATATGGATGGAGATGGAGACTTCGATCTAATTGCGGGTAATTTTGGTGAAAACTCCCAATTTGAGGTTTCAGATAAAAAATTGATTCGTTTGATCGCAGCCGATTTTGACCAAAACGGTTCCATCGATCCGATCTTGGAATGCTACATCGGAGAAGAAGCGTACCCCTTCCCTAGCCGGGACGAACTTCTCAGTCAAATGGTGGAGATGCGGAGCAAATTCACCACCTACGAATCTTATGCAGGGGCCAAAATGGATGATCTTTTCGATCAAGAAAAGTTGGAAAATGCCCTTACTCTGACCGCGAATACTTTAAAATCTTACTATCTGGAAAGTACGCCAAACGGCTTTGTTCCTCACGAATTACCTAGAATGGCTCAGTCTTTTCCGATTTACGCTATTCAGGCAGGAGATTTTGACGGCGATGGAAATATGGACATTCTTTTGGGAGGGAATCAAAGACAAAGCCGAATCCGCATTGGAAATTTGGATGCCGGGCTGGGGTTGGTTTTGAATGGGGATGGAAATGGAAACTTTAAAGCTAGCTATCCTTCCCAATCTGGACTTTCCATCAAAGGTGATATCAAATCCTTTCTTCCTTTAGAATGGAAAGAGAAAAAGTACATGCTGGTTGGGATTCATGGGCAAGCCTTAGAACTTTATGAATATGAATAGTAAGTTTCTACTACTTCTTTGTGCGCTCGTTGTGGGTACGGCTTCCTTTGCTGCTGAAAAACAAGAGCCTTGGAGTAGTATTTATAAATCTCAACTTTTTCACATTACAGAGGTCATGGTGACAGATGTTGCCAGCCCACCTGTCGCAGCTAGAATCTATGCCTATTCCTGTCTTGCCAGCTATTTGGTCATGAAGCAGCATGGAGCTGACTTTAGAGAAAAGGACTTTACCCAGGCTTCCATTCTTGACTTTCCAGAACTTGATTCTAACCAAGAGTTGAGCTCTCCCGAATTTGCTGCAATCTATGCCATGCTTCGTGTGGGGGAAAATGTAATGCCTTCCGGCTATCTTTTAAAAGAAAAGCAGCAAAACTGGATAGATCAAGCTGTCAAATCAAAACTCATCAAAAAGTCTAAAGTTGATTTGCACATTCAGGAAGCAGAAAAAGTCGTGAGTCAAGTCATGAAATTAGCGAGTACGGATGGCTACCGCGAATTACCAGCCTTGACCCGCTACAGTCCCACAGAGGCAGAAGGTCGCTGGTATCCTACTCCTCCAGCCTACATCGAGGCGATAGAACCTGAATGGCGTACCATTCAACCCTTTTTCCTAGCCTCCCTCGATGATTATGATCCCAGCCCGATGGCACCTTTCAGCCTTGAACCGGAAAGTTCATTTCATCAGCAAATGATGGAGGTCTACGAGACTACTAAGTCCTTGGATGAAGAGCAAAAACTGATTGCCAATTTCTGGGATTGCAATCCATTTATGGTGGAGTTTTCGGGTCATATGGCTATCGGGGTAAAGAAAATTTCACCCGGTGGACACTGGATGGGGATTACCGGAATTGCTGCTGAAAAAGCAGAATTGAATTTGGCAGAAACTGCTTATGTCCATGCCCTTGTCGGGATGACGCTACACGATGCATTTATTTCCTGCTGGAAAACCAAATACGAAACCGATCGGATTCGCCCTGAGACGATCATCAACAAAACCATTGACCAACGCTGGCGACCACTTCTTCAGACTCCCCCTTTCCCTGAGTACACTTCAGGCCATTCGGTGATTTCAAGGGCAGCAGCCATTGTTTTGACGGGTTACTTTGGAGATAATTTCTCCTACATCGATGACTCAGAAACTTATTTTGGTCTTCCTGAGCGTGCATTTGATTCATTTTTACAAGCTTCAGAAGAGGCTGCCATATCCAGGCTTTATGGGGGCATTCACTTCAGAGACGCTATTGAAGAGGGAGTTCGCCAGGGAGAAAAAATCGGAAAAATGATCTGGCAAGAAATCACAGAAAAAGAGCTGCTGACCAGCCAAAATCAATAATCATGAAGAAAATCACTCTCGCCCTTGGCTTTCTAGTTCTATTTTCAGCCTGTCAGAAAAACACTCAAGATCCCGAAAATCCCAGCCCAAAAAAGCCCAATATCATTCTCATTTTTGCAGATGATCTAGGCTACGGTGATCTAGAAAGCTACGGAGCTACCCAGTGGACCACCCCCCATTTGAATCAACTTGCGCAAGAAGGAACACAAATGAACCGTTTCTACGTGCCTCATGCAGTATGTTCGGCTTCTCGGGCAGCCCTTCTTACCGGAGCCTATGCCAATAGACTGGGAATCTATGGAGCATATGACCATACTGCTAAACAAGGACTTCATCCAGCTGAAGAAACCATTGCAGAAATCCTTAAAGCGCAAGGCTATGCGACTGGAATGGTAGGAAAGTGGCATTTGGGACACCTGCCAGAGTTTTTACCTACTCGACAGGGATTTGACAGCTATTATGGACTTCCCTATTCCAATGACATGTGGCCGCATCACCCGGAAGTCAAGGATTATTACCCTCCTTTGCCTTTGCTTCAAAATGAAGAGGTCATCGATACGCTGGATGAGCAATCCCAATTGACCACTCTTTATACAGAAAAAGCACTGGAATTCATTGATCAGAATTCTGATCGGCCCTTTTTCTTGTACCTAGCTCACAGCATGCCTCATGTTCCACTTTATGTGAGTGAAAAGTTTGCAGGACAATCCGAGCAAGGACTTTATGGCGATGTGATCATGGAAATTGACTGGTCAGTCGGTCAGGTTCACCAAAAAATCAAGGATCTCGGACTGGAAGAGAATACGATGATTATTTTCACCTCCGACAATGGTCCATGGCTTTCTTACGGGGGACATGCAGGGCTCACGGCTGGTTTGAGAGAAGGAAAAGGTACGTCATGGGATGGGGGCATTCGCGTTCCGGCTATTTTTAAGTGGACGGGTAAAATTCCTGAGGGAAAAACGAAAGAAAATCCTGCCATGACCATCGATGTACTTCCTACTATTGCGGAAATTACTGAGAGTCCCCTACCTGAAAAGCTCATTGACGGGGAGAGTATTTGGCCACTTTTAACGGAGGGAAAAGCAAAAGCAAGACCTTACTTTGCATATTACAATCGAAATGAATTACAGGCGGTTTTTTATGAAAACTGGAAACTCGTTTTTCCACATCGATACCGAACGCTCCCAAAGGACGCCGAACTTAGGAATGATGGGATTCCGGTCAAATACGAGCACATCAATTTAAAAAAAATGGAGCTGTACGACCTTTCGCTTGATCCTTTTGAGCAAATTGACTTAGCCTCAAAGCATCCAGAAATCGTCCAAAAACTAAATGAAATGGGTGATCAGGCGCGGAAAGACATGGGAGATGCGCTTACCGACAGCCAAGGAACCGGGCAGCGGGAAGTAGGAAGGGTCCAATAAAAATTAACGTTCCTTTCAAGAGCCACAATATTGAAAAGTTATCTCCTCCGCTCGAACTGACACATTTTAATTGAAAAGAAGTCGAAGGTATTTTTTAAATAGCCTTCGACTCCTTTTTCTCAATAAGAGGGCGCCAATAAAATGCTAAATCGTCTTTCAACTTTTCGAATTCCTTATGGAATCCACTTGATTTTGCTGAAATCAGGCTTTCGCTTTTCCAGAAAAGCATTCCGCCCTTCTTGTGCCTCCTCCGTCATGTAGGCAAGTCGTGTAGCTTCTCCTGCAAAAACCTGCTGACCAACCATTCCGTCATCTGTCAAATTCATAGCAAACTTCAGCATCTTGATTGAGGTCGGGGACTTCGCTAGAATTTCCTGAGCCCATTGGAAAGCCGTATCTTCCAATTCATCATGTGGGATCACTGCGTTGACCATTCCCATTTCATAAGCTTCCTGCGCAGAGTAGTTTCTGCCCAAAAAGAAAATCTCTCGGGCTTTCTTCTGACCTACCATTTTTGCTAAGTAGGCCGATCCATATCCTCCGTCAAAACTGGTCACGTCGGCATCAGTTTGTTTGAAAATCGCATGCTCCTTGCTGGCCAAGGTCATATCACAGACCACATGAAGACTGTGTCCACCGCCAACAGCCCACCCTGGCACGACTGCAATCACCACCTTCGGCATAAAACGAATGAGACGCTGCACCTCCAAAATGTTCAAGCGATGATAGCCATCATCCCCCACATATCCTTGATGACCGCGCGCACGCTGATCTCCTCCTGAGCAAAAGGCCCATTTTCCATCTTTTGGAGAAGGTCCTTCGCCACTTAGTAGCACCACGCCAATGGAGGTATCTTCCTGCGCGTCATAGAAAGCATCGTATAATTCAGCTGTTGTCTTAGGCCTAAAAGCATTGCGTACTTCTGGTCTGTTAAATGCTATTCTGGCCACACCCTGACACTTTTTGTAAGTGATATCTTCGTATTCTTTGGCAGTAATCCACTCCATGAGTTAGTATTTTGTCTGAAATTCGATTTTTCTGCAAGATAACCACCTTCGTGAAAATATGTTGAACAGAAAGTCATTGGTAGTTCTTAGATTTGAAATCTATGTTTAGGCTTTTATTTGAAAATCAGGTCTTTCAGAAAATCGAGGACTTCCAAACTCAGGGAGAAAATGAAATTCTGGATTCCGCGCTCTCTTTTTGCGGGGGCTGGCTGTCTGGAAAAACTGTTTTTTCTCAGAAAACCTCAGGGTCTACCGGTACTCCCAAAGAAATTACTTTGACCCGAGATCGGCTGAAAGCAAGTGCAGAGGCAACTGGGAAATTTTTTGGAGCAAACTCCGAACTCAAACTCCTCTGCTGTCTTCATCCTGGATACATCGCCGGAAAAATGATGCTTCTGCGTGCCATGGTTTGGCAATGTGAGATTCGACTGGTGATACCGAGTTCAGAGCCTCTTTCAAGCATTCCTGAAGCCTATCAACCTGACTTTGTGGCTATGGTCCCTCTTCAAGTGGAAAAAACACTGGAAAATGATTCAGGGAAAAGAAAGTTGAAAAAACTCAAAACGCTTTTGATTGGAGGAGCGCCCCTTTCAGAATCTTTGCAAGTGAAAATAGCTTCAGAATTGGATAATGCTTGGCAAAGCTTTGGAATGACTGAAACCGTCTCGCACATCGCTTTGGCTAAAATCACGGACCAGACACTCTGCTACCAAGCGCTTCCTGGGGTAAAAATGGGAGCGGATGAGCGTGGTGCCTTATGGGTGGAAAGCCCAATGAGCGGCCCTAAAACTATTCAAACAAATGACCTCGTCCATTTCCAATCAGATGAAAGTTTTCAGTGGCTGGGACGGTTAGATTTCGTCATTAACTCAGGAGGAATCAAACTTCACCCTGAATTATTAGAACGAAAAGTTGAAATGAGCATTCAAAAGTTTTTCCCTGATTCCCGCTTCATTTTCGGTGGGATTCCCGATGAGCATTTAGGCCAGAAACTGGTCTTATTGATTGAGTCTAAGGCAAAAAACTTAGAAAAGGCAGGGAATTTGCGAGAAGAACTTTCGAAATATTTGGATCGATTTTCCCAACCCAAAGAGATCATAATCTTGGATAAATTCTCTGAGACAGGAAGCGGAAAAATCGACCGACTGAAAACCCTTGCGAATGCTCAACCTGATTCTTAGCCTTTTTTTAAGTACCATTTTGGCGATGAACTCCCAGCAAAACACCCAATTAGAGCTCATTATCAACAACGGGAAATCGGATAATGGTTTGGTACGGGTTTTAATTTTCAAAGGTTCTGAAGGGTTTCCGGGTGACTACACAAAAGCGTTTAAAGCTCTCAGCACCAATTTGGAGAATAAACGGGCCATTTTCAATATTTCAAACCTACCCGCGGGAAAATATGCAATCACTGCTTATCACGATGAAGATGGCGATGGCAAAATGTCCAAAAACCGTTTTGGCTATCCGACCGACCGATTTGGCTTTTCCAATAACCCCAAAATCCTTTTTTCAGCCCCTACCTTCGAAAAATGTCTTTTTGAAATCAAAGAGGGACAAAGCCACATTCAGGTGATTAATTTGCGCTAAAGATTTGCGTTGACTTCGGATTTCCTATCGATTATTTAAAAAAGCCTACTTTTGCAAAAAACTTTTCCATGAGTAAGAAAAATCAAGCCATTTCAGGAATCATCTTAGAATATCATTCTGGAATTGTACCTCCCCCATTCAGTCACGTTTTTCGCTTAGAATTGAATTGGTCGGATGGGACACTTCGTGCCAAGCTTGATTTGCATTATACCGACCGAGAAGAACTTTCGGAGGAAGAAATTTTGGATGAAGGATTTACGCTTTCAGATGATTATCAATATGATGGCAGCCTCAATCCAGTTTGGGTAAAGTCGATTGAAGAACTGCTTCAAGAAACCCGATACGCCTCTCAGGTACATGGAGAAGGAGAAATCACCATAGCAACTAAGGAGCATACCAAAACTAGTCCGGCCAAAAGTCCTACCAATCAAGAGGCTTGGCAGCTGCTCGCACAGGACTTGATTCAGGCCATTTATGAGACTGCTAAAAAAGAACTTCCTCTTCAAATCAACTTCCAGGTAGTAGAAAAAGAAAAAACCGACAGAGGATCCGTGACCCTACATTTTTCCGATCGGAATGTCCTGCTTGAGTTGAATGGGAAAACCAGCCAGCTCAATTGGGAATATGCATTTCAACTGATGAAATTGATTTTCACTCCGGATTATGACTACGATATTGCCAAGGAAAAGCCAGGTACAAAAAGAGGAATTTATCTTGATTGTGGAGATGGTCTTTGGCACGAACTCGGAAAGGGTGTTTTAAATATCGACCCGGAATTTGATGCCGTTGCGCAAATCGAGGAGCACATGCGCAAATTGACCTCCAACTGATTTATCATTTTTGCTATTGCATTTAAAGCTTTGATTTTCTTACATTTAAGTAAGAAAAATGAAGCGCTATGTCAAACAACAAGATTTTTGTCAGCTACCGCCGACAGGATGCTTCAGGAGAAGCAGGACGATTGGTGGATCATTTGCAGGAAGTTTTTGGTGAAAACTCAGTTTTTTTAGATGTAGAGACGATTGAAGCAGGGCTTGATTTTGTAGAAGCCATCGATCGTGCATTAAACTCCTGCAAAGTTCTGATTGCCATGATTGGCCCCCATTGGGTCAATATTAAAGATTCGGAGGGAAACCCTCGACTTTTTAAGGAAGATGACTTTATCCGATTAGAAATAGCTGCAGCTCTAAAGCGGGACATTCGCGTGATTCCAGTCTTGGTCAACGGCGCTGTCATGCCTTCTGCGGATCAGCTTCCTGAAGACTTGAAGCCCTTGACACGTCGACATGCCCATGAGATCAGTAGCAGTCGGTGGAAGTACGATTGCGAGCAACTGACAGAGGTTTTGGAGAAAATTGTGGGAAAAGCTCCCAAACCAGCGCCTGAACCCAAACCTTTTCCCTCGCCACCTCCAAAACCAAAACCTGTTTTCCGCAAAAAATCTTGGATTGAACGTAACTATCTGTGGCTTTTGGGTGGCTTTGTTCTAATTTCTGTCATAGGTCTTATGATGGACGTTGAGGAATATGACGACACAATGGATTATATTGAACCTATAGAGGAAGTAGTAGATCAACCAATCTATGATAATACCCCACCACCAGAACCTTCAAGTTCTACTGCTAGCTTGTCAGGCCGTTGGATTTTAAGAGCTCAGGATGGAAGTGAAGCTATTTGGGTATTTTCCCAGCGAGGAGAAATGATTGAGTTTGCTGAATACAACCTCTTGGATGTGCAGGTAGGTTCTGGTTCAGGACTAATTGAAGATGGAGATTATTATGCCGATTACTACAATAGTCTAACTGGGATTTCTGGAGAAGTAAGTTTATTCCCAAATGGAAATGGATGGTCCGGAGAAGCATACTTCCCAAGTACCCAGATAATTCTACCAATCACTTTGACTAGAAATTAATCTTTTAACTTTTTCAAGTCTTCCTGAATATCCTTCAACATATCACCTAGATCGGCTAGGCTGAGCGATTTCTTTTTATCTCCCGGATTGGGAAAATCAGTACTGATAAAAGCTTTGGCCTCCCAAACCTCCAACACGTCCTCTCCCCGAACTTCGTATGGCTTGTAATGCTCATTGTCAGATACTAGGAAAAGCTTACCATTTTCTGCCAAATAATTGAAAACTCGCTTATATACGACTCCCTCTGATACAGTCACCAATACATAAGTTCGTCCGCTTTTTATTTGCGAAAGCTGATCTACATAAGCACCGATGATAATTGTGCCCGAAATCAGAGGAAGCATGGAATCCCCTGCCAGCTCAAAGGCCCGATAGGTAGCCTGCCTGGGAAGATTGGGAAGGTGAAACTGGGGCAACTGCTCCATATACTCCGGGTCAGCAAATCCATTGAGATAGCCAGCAGATGCTTTTTGGGGAACCAAAGTGATATTTTCCCGGTCTGATTCATCAGCAGCAATGGTGAGAATATTGATCTTTCGCTTCTGTAGGGCCTTTCTTCCCTCCTTTTCGATATCATGCTCCAAGAGCTCCTCCACTCCTGACTCCAAGATCTCAGCAATTTGAATAAGCGTTGCAAGTTTTGGCTCAGACCTCCCATCCTCGTAGGCCGAAATCATGGTACGCTGAATATTAAGCTGATCGGCCATGTCCTGCTGAGTAAGTCCTTTCTGCTTGCGCAAAAAGCGAATATTTCCTGCTAAGTAACTCATGCTGAAAATAAATAAAAGTCTAAATCATCTGTCTGAGGGGCAATGGGAAAAAGCGGGTCTATTCGTTGCTCTGCAGCTCTCCGACGTGCCAACCTATTCTGAATCTCAGCAATAATCTCCCCAACAGGCTTGGGTTCATTGACTAATAAATAGCCATATTCCTGCTTGGGGCTACCCTCCACAAAAAACTTTACCTGCAAATTCCCTGAAGAAAGAGCCTTAGTGCTGATGTTGATTTTATCGACTTGTTCCATGATCAATGCGTTTTACATCAGCAAGATACAAATGTCATTTTTATAAACATCCACTTGTGCAAAAAATTAACATCATTCTATGACATATTTTGTCACTAATTATTTACACGGTCGGCAGCAATTCATTTAAGGTTTTGACCGCTCAGCCAATAATTCAAACCCTCCTCAGAATTCGAAGTTACCTTTGTACATATTGATTACCAACCAACTACATGAAACCCAAGTTATTAACAATCTTATTTTTAGTCATTTCCTCATTCAGCATGGCGCAGAATTATACCCTCAAGGGAAAAATCCGCGATACTAAAAACCAAGAAACGATTCCCAATGCGACTGTACTATTACTGAACGTAACGGATTCTGCTCAGGTAGATGGAATTATCTCAGACCTGGATGGAAATTTCGAAATAGAGTCCATCAAGGAAGGCGACTACTTGTTGAAAATTCAGTACCTCGGATATGAAAACTATTTCCGCACCATCCAACTGCTCGGAGACTTGGATTTGGGAACCATTTCGATAAGCCAAGAGGCTACTGACCTCCAAGAAGTAACCATTGAGGCACGCAGAGCTACCAGCCAAAACAAGTCTGACACGACCATGTTCAATGCCGATGCATTCAAGACCATGCGGGATGCAAGTGCGCAGACTTTGATCGAAAAGCTACCCGGAGTAACTTCTGAGGACGGTTCGCTGCAAGCTCAAGGTGAGGCAATCGCACAAATCCTCGTGGATGGGGAGCCATTCTTCGGAACAGATGTACGAACAGCCCTACAAAACCTGCCGGCAGAAGTTATTCAAAGTATTGAAATCTATGATCAGTTGAGTGAAAAAGCCCGGTTAAGTGGATTTGACGATGGAGAGCGATTGAAAACCATCAATATTATCACCAAGCCCAATCGACGAAAAGGGCAATTTGGCCGAACCAGCGCTGGATACGGAACTGATGATCGGTATTTGGTAGGAGCTAGTATCAATGACTTTGACAATGATCGAAGAATCACCTTCACCGGTCTTTCCAACAATATCAATGTCACCGATTTTTCATCCGATCCCAATGCACAGAATAATGCACGCCCTCAAAGCGGGATTATTCAAACGCACATCCTCGGACTGAACTACTCCGATAAATGGGGTGAAAAAATCAAGGTTTCAGGAAGCTATGTCTTCAGTAGCAGAGAAAATTTTGAGCGTTCTACCCGTTTTCGGGAATTCATCACCTCCGGTGAAAGCGATCAGCTCTACGATGAAGTCAGCACTGAAACGCGCGTAAACAACCGACATCAGTTCGACATGCGTTTTGAATATGACATTGATGAAAAAAACCGAATCGTATTCATTCCACGTTTTTCAGCACGTTTCGAAACAGAAAACTCTGGTTTTAATGGAGAAACTTCCAACGGATTTGACCCGATCAACACGGTGGAAAATATCAGAAATGCAGAAAATGAAGATTATGACATTTTCAATCGGATTTTCTACAGCCATAAATTTGACAAGCCGGGCCGAACGCTGACTTTCCGGGGAAGAATGAGTGAAAACTGGAACAAGGATCGCGCTAATCGAATCGCCAGAAATGAATATTTCGTTCCCGATTCCAGAACAGAAATCATCAATCAGCAGATTAATCGAGATCGTAGCGGAAGTTCTTGGGAGACTGGAATTTCATTTACCGAGGCTCTCAGCGAGCGAAGCCAACTTGAGCTTGAATACGAAATTGGTAACCGCCTGAACGACTCGGACCAGTTGATCTTCGATGTCATTGATGAAGCGATTGATGAGCCTATTTTGGAATTGGATACTGCACTTAGCAATACTTTCGAAAGCAAATTCCTAACTCAGGAAACTGAGCTAGGCTATCAGTACAAAACTGAAAAAATCCGAATCCAAACTGAACTTCAATACCAAAATGCCAGATTGGACAATACGCAAGGTTTCCCACAGGCTTTTAAGCTGCAGCGAACCTTTCAGAGCTTGCAGCCAACCGTCAGATTCAATTATCAAATCACAGATAATACCAATCTCCAATTTGATTATGATACTCGGGTTCAAGAGCCTGATCTGCGACAGCTTCAGCCCGTAGTCGATAATACAAACCCGCTTCAACTCTATGTAGGGAATCCAGATTTGGACCAGTCCTACTCCAATCGACTTCGTATGCGATTCCGAAGCAACAATCCGGAAACTGATCAAAGCTGGTTTCTCTTTGCTCAGACCTCCTTTGTCAATAATATCATTGCCAACAGTTCCTTTATCGCAGAGGAAGCTACAGAAATCCAACCTGGAATTGTCCTTGAGCCCGGCTCGCAGCTTTTCAGTCCAGTCAACCTCAATGGCTATTGGGATCTTCGTTCTTGGGCCAGCTATGGAATGCCGGTGGATTTCCTAAAGTCTAATCTGAATATCAATGCCGGAGCAGGTATCACAAACCGTCCAACCTTTGTCAATGGAGAGAATGGAACAAACTTCTCCCGAAGACTCAGTACAGGGCTTTCATTGAGTAGTAATATCTCCGATCAAATTGACTTCAATATCTGGACTCGACTGTCATTCAGCCGAGTGGAAAACTCTCTGAACCCAAATCTGAATGATAATTTCTTCAATCAGCGGGCAAGAATCAACTTCAACTGGATCTTCTGGGAAGGTTTTGTATTCCGAACAGACATCAACTATCAAGCAAACCGAGGCCTTTCCGAAGGATTTGACCAGAATTTTACCTTGGTGAATATGAGTTTGGGTAAAAAGATTTTTGGCAATCAGCGCGGAGAGATCAGCCTAAGCGTTTATGACCTCTTCCGTCAGAACAATAATATCCGACGAAACATCACCGATACCTTTATCGAGGATGTGCAGACCAATGTACTGCAGCGCTATTTTATGCTGACCTTCAGCTATAATATCCGTCGCTTCGCAAAAGGCACAAGTATGGAAGACTATCAGGATCTGATGGAAGATGGAGGTGATCGAGGTGGCGACCGCAGAAGAGGAAATTGGAATTGATAGATAAACCACCAATCAGAACAAAACAGCCCAAGCTTTAAAAACTTGGGCTGTTTTGTTTAACTGTAATTTGACTTTAGGTGTCTCAATTCCATTTACTAATCACCTAAACTTCCCCTTTAGCATGGCCAATTTCTCTGCCATACTGCCTTGGGGTTCTTCTTTTTGCTTTGGTTTTGGGGAAGGCTTTCGGTCTGATTTTCCTCTTTCTGCAAAAGGATCAGCCTTCATACTCAAACCTATCCGTTTTCTTGCCACATCCACATCAAGCACCGTCACCTGCACCTTTTGATTGACCGTCACGATCTCATTGGGATCTTTCACAAATCGATCTGCCAAATGGCTTAAATGTACCAGTCCATCCTGATGCACCCCCACATCTACGAATGCACCAAAGGCTGTAATGTTGGTGACGACTCCGGGAAGCTTCATGCCTGTTTTTAGATCCGAAATGGCATTGACACCTTTTTCAAATTCAAATACCTCAAACTGTTCTCGTGGATCTCGACCTGGCTTTGCCAACTCGTCCAGAATATCCTGAAGGGTGGGCATTCCTACCATATCAGACAAGTAATTCTTCAAGTTGATTCGTTGACGGAGTTCCTCTGAAAGCATCAACTCACGAACTGCCACTCCCAAGTCTTTGGCCATTTTTTCTACCAATTCGTAGCGCTCGGGGTGGACGGCTGAGCGATCAAGTGGATTACTCGCCTGACGAATTCGTAGGAAACCAGCTGCCTGTTCATAGGCTTTGTCACCCAAGCGAGGTACTTTCAGGAGTTGGGCACGACTCGTGAAGGGACCGTTTTCATTCCGAAAGTTGACAATATTTTGTGCTAAGACAGGTCCAAGTCCCGATACATAGGCTAGCAATTGCTTCGAGGCAGTATTTACCTCTACCCCTACGGCGTTTACAGCAGAGACCACTGTGTCGTCCAGCGAATTCTTCAAAGCCGACTGATCTACATCATGCTGATACTGCCCCACACCAATTGACTTTGGGTCAATTTTCACTAATTCTGCCAATGGATCCATCAATCTTCTCCCAATGGAAACTGCCCCTCGAACGGTCAGATCCAAATCGGGGAATTCTTCCCGAGCTACTTCTGAAGCAGAATAAATAGAAGCTCCGGCTTCATTGACGAGGGTGATGATTACAGATTTGGGTAATCCGAGGGAGCGAACAAACTCCTCAGTCTCCCTACCCGCAGTACCATTTCCGATGGCGATCGCTTGAATATCGAATTTCTCAACCAAACCTCTCACCGATAGACCTGCCTCAGCCGTTCTTCGCTGTGGTTCATGCGGAAAAATAGCCTCATAGTGGAGTAATTGTCCCTGCGGCCCAAGACAAACCAATTTACAGCCTGTTCGAAATCCCGGATCAATAGCCATGACGGTTTTTTCGCCCAAGGGAGCTCCTAACAACAACTGTCGTACATTCTCTGCAAAAACCTTGATCGCTTCCTCATCGGCTTTTCTTTTAGTAAGCAGCCGAATCTCCGTTTCCATACTTGGCTTCAGCAAGCGCTTGTAAGCATCTTTGATAGCGAGTCGCACCTGCTCAACCGAAGTATTTTCAGCATCGGAGATGACCTCTCTTTCCATTAGATTCAAAGCGTCTGACTCTTCGGGTGTAGCATCCAGCATCAAAAACAATTCTTTTTCCCCTCTCCTCATCGCTAAAACCCGATGCGATGGCGCAGTAGCAATGGGCTCCGACCATTCAAAATAGTCCTTATACTTGATAGCTTCTTGCTCTTTGCCAGGAATGACTCGGGATCGAAATACACCTTCTTTCAGAAAAAGGTTTCGCATTTTTTCCCGTAGTGAGGCATTCTCATTGATCCACTCAGCAATGATATCACGTGCTCCCTGCAAGGCATCTTCCACCGTACTGACCTCTTTTTCATCATCGATATACTTAGAGGCCTCTTCTTCAAGTTCTATGCTTTCTTGGGAAAAAATCAATTCCGCCAAAGGCTCCAGACCCTTTTCTCTGGCGATAGTCGCCTTGGTACGTCGTTTGGGTTTGTATGGCAAATAAATATCTTCCAAGCGAGCCATGGTTTCAGCTTCCTCGATGGACTTCTTGAGAGAATCGGTAAGTTTTCCCTGCTCCTCGATTGATTTTAGGACTGCTTCTTTCCGCTTGTCCAGATCTCGTAATTGCTGTAGGCGATCCCGAACTGCCGCTACCTGAACTTCATCTAGGCTTCCTGTTGCTTCCTTTCGGTATCGGGAGATAAAAGGGACGGTCGCACCTCCATCTAGGAGCTCAATGGTAGCTTGAACCTGTGTGGCTTTGACATTTAATTCTTCGGCGATTTTGAACTGATAACTCATATTTTTAATTAAAAACTGCAGAAATTTCCCGCAAGATAGGAGTCCTTTTCGAGACAAAAAGAGAGAATTGTATCGATTGTCACTAATCCGCTGAGGATAAGAAAGTAATTTTGAATTGAGTTGAAATGGTTGAAAAGTGGGAAGCTTCGAAGTATGTTGGACACAATCCTGAAATTTCTTCTTATCCTTTAACCAGAGAGCGGAAGTGAGAAGCATAAAGCCTACTTCAACTTTTCCTTCAATGTCATTTTATATTGGCTTTGTAAAAGGTAGCTTTTCAATAAGCTAGATGAATAATCAATCAATGAAAAAAGAAACCATACTTAAAGAAGTAAAATCCTGGGGCTTGATTTTGGCCTTTTTCGCATTTCTGTACTTCACGGGTCTACTGCCTGTGGTACAAGGAGCCGTCCAATCTGTTTTGCTTTCCACCGGGCTCATCAAACCAAACCTGGAGCGGGTAGATCGGACTGATGAGAGTTTCGACTACTCGGGAAGTTTCAAGGATTTTGAAGGGAATACCATTCAGCTTTCCGATTACCGAGGCAAAACTCTTTTCATCAATCTTTGGGCTTCATGGTGCGGACCATGCCGAGCCGAAATGCCACACATCTCAGAACTCTATAAATCAATAGAAGATCAAAAAGACATTGAGTTTTTGATGATAGGCCTGGACAATGAATTTGAAAAAAGTAAGAGTCTCATCGAAAGTAAGAGTTGGGCCTTCCCAGCAATGCATGCAAGCTATGGACTGAATCGAAGTTTACAAAGTCAATCTATCCCCACCACCTTGGTCGTAAACCCCGAAGGAAAAGTGGTCTTTTACCAAGAAGGAATGAGTAACTTCAATACCGATGAGTTCCGGAATTTTCTGGTGAGCCAGTAGCCGGTTTTTTACTAAACCAAATTTAATTTGGAGCTACAATATTCAAAACTATCATAAAGTAAAACTTTTTAACAAAGTACATATTTCATTATCAATCAATTTTTTATGTATTTTAATTCAAGTAAAAATCTTAATGAAAATAATGACTCTTCCACTTTTCTCAGCTGAAATTTTTTAAACAAGAATTCCCAAACGACAGAGCTTTCGAAAGTGCAAAATCAAAAATCTGCCTATATTCCAGCATGAATATCCAGCAGACGGAAGTAGTCATCATCGGCGCCGGTTTCTCAGGAATAGCTGCAGCAAAAAAACTTCATGAAGCCAAGATTCCTTTTTTGGTTTTGGAAGCAAGAGAGCGAATCGGAGGTCGGGTTTTCACCAAGCATTTATCCGAAAATCTCTATGTCGATCTAGGTGGACAATGGATCGGACCTACTCAAGATCGAATGTATGCACTCTGTCAAGAGCTCAACATCCCCTACTTTAAGACTTACGATGAGGGTAAAAATATCTTAAATCTCCGTGGGAAAATCCGGACCTATCAAGGCATCATTCCCAAGATAGATCCCCTATCGCTGATCAACTTGGACATATTGATGCGAATGCTGGAGCGAATGGCAAAGCAGATTGACATCCACTCTCCTTGGACTCACCCAAAAGCTGGAAAATGGGATGGAATGACTTTGGATGATTTTTTAAAGAAATACTCGAAAACCAAATCCTGCTATGAAGTGATCAAGATTGGATGTGAGACCATCTTCGCATGCGAACTATCCGAGATATCCCTGTTACATGCTCTCTTTTACATTCGCTCAGGAACTTCATTAGATTGTCTAATCAATATCAAGAATGGAGCCCAACAGCATCGAATTGAGAGTGGCATGCAACGCATCATAGAAGAAATGGCCAAACCCTTTTATGATAAAATCATTTTTGAATCACCAGTAGAAAGAGTAATTCAAGGCGCAGATTCGATTTCTGTGGACTTTGGTGACCGATCAATAGAAGCCCAAGAAGCCATTATTGCCATTCCTCCACCGCTTTTGAACCAGATTCAATTCGAACCAGGGCTTTCTAAGGAAAAACAGGGGCTCCTTCAAAACTACCCCATGGGACGCGTAGGGAAGTGTTTTATGATCTATGACAAGCCTTTCTGGAGAACATTAGACTACAGCGGGCAGGTGGTGAGTGATGACCCTCTGACCCATCAGACTGTTTTTGATTGCTCACCTGCCGATGGAAGTTTCGGAATCTTGATGGGATTTGTAATCGGAAACCGAGCTGAGGAATATTTTAGCCTGTCTGAGGAAGAACGAAAAAACCGGATGATGCGATCTTTGAAGCAGTATTTTGGTGAAAAAGCAGAAACTGCCATTCAATACCTCGATTTTACCATGAGCGATGAAGCCTGGTCCAAAGGCTGCTATGCAGGTCTAATGCCTGTCAATTCCTGGTCCAAATTCCAGGACAATTATAAAAAATCAGAGGATCGATTGCATTTTGCAGGAACGGAGGCTGCTACGCGCTGGCATGGATACATTGAAGGTGCCGTATTGGCAGGAGAAGCAGCCGCCTCCAAAATCATAAAAAATCAACCCAATTAACTTCATGAGGAGAATCCTGATATCTTCAGTTCTATTAATCATCTTTATTTGGCTTATTTGGTCATTTTCTGGCAGAAGCTATCCGCTAAAGGAGCCTGAATTATATTTGGATCTGGTAGAAGAAATCAATCCCTCAGACACTTTAAACAGAAATATTGTAGGGATTCAGCCTTACATGGAGGCGAGCGACTACCTGGATCAGGAAACCTTCTATCGGAAGTTGGAGCTTTATCTGCATGAATCGAGAAAGTCAGGCCTTATTAGACCCAATACCATTGTTCTACTTCCTGAATATTTGGGGACATGGCTGGTACTATCGGGCGAGAAGCATAATTTGGCTGAAAAAGAGACGGTTGAAGAAGCAATAACTACTTTGATTCTATCAAACATTGTGGATTTTTCCATTAACCTCATCCGATCAAATGAAGAGGATAAAGTAACAGCAGCCATTTTCCGAATGAAATCGCTTGAGATGGCTGAGGATTATTTTGATACATTCAGCAAGCTTTCCAAGGATTTCAATTGCTTTATTGCCGCAGGAAGTATTGTCCTTCCAAAGCCTCAAGTGGTAGAAGGTGAGCTAATAATAGATTCCAGTGAGCCGCTTTACAACAGTTCTTTCATCTTTGGGCCGGATGGAAAAATCATCGGAAAACCGATTTTAAAAGCCTTTCCAATCGATGCTGAGCTTCCCTTTGTCCAAAGTCAAACTGTGGAAGAATTACCTGTCTTCGAACTGCCCATGGGAAAAGCGGCGCTACTGATCTGTGCAGATAGCTGGTACCCTGAGCCATACACAAAAGCTGAAAAAGAAAAAGCTGAGATTATCCTTGTGCCCTCCTATCTCACCGGAGAAAACACCATGGAAAACCCTTGGCAGGGCTACAATGGTTCGGAAGCTCCTGCAGAAACTGACCTCAGTGATATACAAAAAATAACCGAATGGGAAGCCTGGAATAAATATGCCCTTCCCGGAAAAATCACAAAAACCTCAGCTGAGGTGGGCATGAATGTATTTCTCAGGGGAAAACTTTGGGAAATGGGCGCAGATGGTCAGCCATTAGCCATACTGAATGGTCAGGCACTAAAGCCTACAGCAGCATCACGAGCTGGAATTTGGTCACTGAACTATTAGCATCATGTGCGACACCCTACTGGCCAAAGGAATTATTTCGGAGAAAGGGAATTTAATTTTTGCGAAGAACTCTGACCGAGAGCCTTTAGAAGCGCAGGAACAGGTGCATATCCCACGGATAACGCATTCGGAAAAAACACTAAACTGCACCTACATCCAAATCCCTCAAGCCAGTTCCACCTGGGAAGTATGGCTATCTAAGCCCTTTCAGATGTGGGGGGCAGAAATGGGCGTCAATGAATGGGGACTAGCCATAGGAAATGAAGCGGTTTTTACCCAGGTAAAGTTTGATAAATCCAAACCGGGATTAACAGGAATGGATTTGCTGAGACTAGCCTTAGAGCGCTCCAAGACTGCTATGGCTGCGAAAGATCTGATCGTAGAACTTTTAGAAAAATATGGTCAAAATGCCTGCGGAGGCTATGAAAACAAAAACTTTTACTATCACAACAGCTTCCTAATCGCCGATCAAAAGGATGCTTTGATATTGGAAACAGCTGGGAAATCCTGGGCTTGGAAAAGGGTAAAAGACTACGCAAGCATCTCCAATTGTCTGAGTTTGGAGGAAGACTATGAAGAATGGAAAATCACAGAGGAAGACAAGTATTTGAGCTCCATTTTCAATTCCAAAAAAGGTTTTAAAAGTCGTTTTTCAGATTTTCTGTACACCTATTTCTCCAAAGCCAAAGATCGAAAGTCTTTTACTGAGAAATCCCTCATCAGTCATAAAGGCCAAATTGGCCCCAAACAAATGATGGAAATTTTAAAGTCTCACCATCCCACAGGCGAAGGCTTTCATCCCAAAAAAGCGAGTGCAGCTTCAGTTTGTATGCATGCAACCGGTCTAACCAACCCCTCGGAAACCACTGGAAGTATGATTGCAGAGATTAGAAACGATCAACCTCACACTATTTGGCTCTGCCCCAGCCCTCACCCCTGCCAAAGTTTATACATCCCCTTTTATTTTGGGACTAAAACGAGGTTTTTGACCTATCCTTCCCGCCTCGAAGATGATTCCCTCTGGTGGCAGGCAAAGAAGCTACATACGATCATAGAACGAAACTGGAAAGAGCTTTTTCCTAAGCTGAAAGCGGAATTGAACCAGATTCAAGAAAGCTGGATTAAGAAGGATAATACCCTAATCGAAGAATCGGCTAGCCCTGAGGAGTTAAGTAAATTCAGCCTTGATTGCTATTCATTTTACCAAAAATGGATCAAGGAAAAGCTTCTGGAAGTCTCGAAATAAATAAGGTGTTAATTGCCTGTTATTAATTATTCAAATAGCCATCATACCAAAATTTAGAAACTAAAAAGTGGTATTTTGTCAAAAAGCATTGAAATGAAAAAATCTACTTTACTTCTCGCTCTTTTTCTTTTTTTCTCCAACCTGAGTTTGGCGCAGGAAATCCGAGTTTACAAGGAGCCTAAATTCGGTTTTGATTGGAGTCAACCTTCCATCTATCCTGATCGCATCGTTATATCATTTGGAGAAAACCCAAGTCAGGAAATACGAATCAATTGGCGAACCAATACTGAAATTACAGAGGCTTATGCAGAACTAGCCCCGGCCACCGCTGCTCCTAAGTTTTGGAGAAATGCAACTACTCAGAAGGCTGAAACGGAAGTTTTGGACTCCAGAAACGTTGCACAAGCAGAAACGGTCGCTCATTATCATCAGGCTAGCTTTTCCGGCCTTGAACCCAACACCGTCTATGCCTACCGTGTAGGTGATGGTGAACGATGGTCTGAATGGTTCCAATTCAAAACAGCAAGCGCAAACCCAGCTGATAGATTTTCCTTCCTTTATGTAGGTGACGCTCAAAACTACGTACTTGAACTTTGGTCAAGATTAATTCGGGAAGGCTTTAAAAAGGCTCCTGAAGCAGAATTCATCATTCATGCGGGAGACTTGATCAATTATGCCCACCGGGAGCAGGAATGGCATGAATGGTTTACGGCAGGTGGATTTATTCACAGTATGCTGCCAACTATGGCTGTACCGGGAAATCATGAATACAATTATTTGAATCAGGCAGACCGCGAAAAACGACAGCGCAGCTTATCCGTCCAATGGAGACCACAGTTCAACTTACCCCTAAACGGTCTTAAAGGACTGGAAGAAACGGTCTACTACATGGACTATCCAAATGCCAAGTTCATCTTTTTGGACAGTAATAGAGACCAGGAAATCCAAGCTCAATGGCTGGAGGAGGTTTTGAAGAAAAACACCAAAAAATGGGTGATCGTTACCTATCACCATCCGCTGTTTTCTGCATCTGCTGGAAGAGATAATGAAGCCCTTAGAAAGCTTTGGAAGCCAATTTTTGATAAATATCAGGTCGATCTTGCACTTCAGGGACATGATCATAGCTATGGCAGAGGCCGTGTAGCTCCCGGGGAAAATGTAATGGATGGACTGAACATGCAAGATGCAACGGGAACAGTCTACGTAGTATCGGTCAGTGGTGGCAAAATGTATAATATCAAACCCGATGGATGGGATGAGTGGGGTGCGGTAAGAGATCGTGCTGCCGAAAATACCCAGCTTTTTCAGGTGGTAAGCATCGAAGACAACAAATTAGAATTTGAGTCCTATACAGCCATAGGAGAGCTTTATGACAAATTTGACTTAGTAAAGAATGAGGATGGGATCAACCAATTTATTGAGTACAAGCAAAATCTTGATCCTGAATTCCGTTTTGACAATACCATCCCTTATGTGGATCAGCTTCCGGGATTGATGGAAGAAAACCTTCTCAAAAAATACCCTGGATATAGTGTAGAGCAAGTGCGATTTTATGAAGAGGAAGGAAATCCTCGCATCCGAGTCACTTTGAAATCTTCTGATCAAGTGAAGAATCTGATCCTAGATCAAGAAGGAAGAGTCATTTCGGAGGATTAAGCAATTATTCATCTTTTGAAATCGAGCATGACGCGAGCGACACACAGAGGGAGGATTATAATCCATGCGAGATTCCATCTGACCGCTAAAAATCAAATTATAAACAGATGAAATCAGTCAAATAATTATGACCGAGAAAAAACGTGTTACACTGAAGGACATTGCTCGAGAGCTTGGTATCTCAGTGTCCACAGCCTCAAGAGCTCTTAATTCCTATCAGGGAATTTCAGAAGAAACCATCAAGTTGGTTAAGGAATATGCAGAAAAGCATCATTATATCCCAAATTCAATAGCGGTCAATTTTCGGAAAAATAGGACAATGACGATCGGGATGATCGTGCCTGAAGTGGTGCATTATTATTTTTCATCCATTATCAGCGGAGCACTTCATGCTGCTAAAAAACAGGGATACCGAGTCCTGATCAGCCAAACAGATGAAAAACTCGAAAATGAAATCCATGCCTGTCATAATATGCTTGCTGGAAATGTAGACGGGATTTTGATCTCTATTTCCAATGAAACTGAAGAAGTGGATCACATTCAGGATTTTTTGGATGAAGGTAAAGCGGTCGTTCAGTTTGATAAGTATTCTGAGAAGCTCAAAAGCCCTATTGTGACGAGTGATGACTTGGAAAGCGCCTACCGGGCGGTTACTCATTTGATAGAAAAAGGATATCGGAAAATTGCCCATATAAATGGTCTGGCAAATGTTCGAAACTCTAAGGACCGCCTCGCAGGCTATCATAAAGCCTTAAAGGAGCATGGATTGGATTTTGACCCCAATTGGATTCCGCATTGTAAGGATATTACGGAAGAAGAGGGATTTGCTTTTGCCAAGCAGCTGATGGAAAGTAGCAATCCTCCTGATGCTATTTTTTGCATTACAGACTCCGTTGCATTAGGCGCAATGAACTACCTGAAGCAAGCTAAAATAAAGGTTCCCGACGAGGTTGGCGTAATGGGCTTTAGCAATTGGAAAATCTCTGAAGTTATGAACCCTTCCCTTAGTACGGTAGAACAGCATGGGTTTGAGGTAGGTAAGATGGCTGCTGAGATCCTGCTCAAGGCTACCCAAAACCCAAATGAAGAATCTACAAATCAATTCACTGAAATCAAGAGTGATCTGATCATTCGGGAGTCCACTCAGAAATAGTTTTAGGAAAGCACTTCCAAGATCCTAAATCCATAAGGTTCAAGGATCAAATATTGATCATCGCTAGCGACAGAAAGTTCTTCCTTCGAGACATGATCCCAAAGCTTTTTGGGACTGAAGCCAAACTCTTTGAATGCATACCAAGTCAAGAAAGATGCCTTATCTGAGTAATTTCCGACTACAAAAATTCGCTGATCTTCTTTTTCCCGAAGGAATCCCGCTACATGGATATTGTGAGGATTCATCCATCGAATATTGCTATTACCGGAAATAGCAGGAAGACTTTTCCGGATCTGTATCAACTGCTTTAAGCCAGAAAATACCCGTTCCTCCACAGTTCCTTCTGTATGACGCTCAGCTGCCTTTTCCCAATCAATTATAGGTCTATGCATCCATCGATTATCATAGCTTTTCGCTGGATCATGCTGAAAGGTATAATCATTCAGATAGCCTAATTCATCTCCATAATAAAGCATGGGTAAGCCTCCCTGGAAAATAGAAAAAGCCTGCATCAAAAGTATTTTTTGGATAGAAAGCGCTACTTGATACGTATCCTTCGCATACAATGCTGCCTCCAAACCGCATAAGGAGGCCAGTGATCCAGAAATCCGTGCATCTCCAGTCTTGGGATTACTAGAAAACAAAGCCCCGCGAGATGGACTTCCCGGGAAAGAACCGGAAAAGTAATTTTTCAAAAAGCTTCGATGCATGTAAGGATCCTTTCCTGCCTTTGAGATCATCCAATCATCATAGCCCAGTCCTATATCATCATGACAGCGGGTATAAGATATCCAACTTGTTCCTGGTGGCTTTTGCTGTAAAATAGGTTGTGCTTCCAGCATGACTCTAGTGTCGCCTGATGCGAGCATATCCCACTGCAGAGCCATTTGTGTGGCATTGTAAGCAAAGTCGCACTCCTTCCCTGCTCGATCACCCTTTCCAAAGTACTCCATGATAAAATTGGGGGCAACAATGGCCTCTCCCAAAATTGCCATACCTGGGCTGGCAATCTGTACAGCTTGCTTGATCAGTTGGAGAAGTATATGAGCCTGAGGCAGGTTCTGACAGCTTGTTCCTGTTTCTTTCCAAATAAATGCAGGAGCGTCGATTCGAATTAAATCCACTCCCAAATTGGCGTAGAAAAGAATATTATCCAGCATCTCCCGCAGAACTTCCGGATTTCGGTAATTCAGGTCCCATTGATAATTGTGAAAGACGGTCATCACCCATTTTTGACATTCTTCGGACCAAGTGAAGTTGCCGGGCGAACTTTCTGGAAATATCTCGGGCATTGCCGCCTCAAACTGATTGGGAATCCAGCGGTTATCATACATGTAGAAATAATCCTGATATTTCTTTTCACCGGATTTTGCCTTTTCGGCCCATTCATGTCGATGGGAAGTATGATTGAGTACGATATCCAACATCAAGTACATCCCCTGATCATGCATTTTTTTGCGGAGAGAGGAAAGTTCTTCCAGCGTCCCAAAGCGCTCATCGACTTTACGGAAATCAGACACTGCATAACCGCCGTCACTTTCCCCCTGAGGACTTTCGAATAGTGGCATCAAATGAAGGAAATTAACTCCAAGCTCGTCCAGATAAGCCAGCTTGCCTTCCATTTGAGCAATGGAACCTGCAAAACGGTCCACATACAAGCTCATGCCAACTAAGTCATTGGAAAGAAACCAGTCAGGCTTTTTGGACAAATCCCGCTTCTTGAGATCGGCTGATCTACTCAGATATGCCGAAATTATTGATCGAAGAAGGTCTTCGAATTTGACTTCTGCATCTTCAAGATGCCCATAAATGGAAAAATAAAGCTGTCGGAGATTCTCATATCCCAATTCCAACCTTTTCCAAAATTCAGCATGCTCTCCAGAACTACTGATCCCAAACTCACCTGCAATTGATTTGTAATCCTTATTTCCCACTTCAATAATCATCCTTAATGTCCACTGCCTCCGATGGGCTGATCTGTTACGATATTCTTATTTTCCTTAATTAGCAATACAGCTGCTGCTGCCACTATCAACAATACTCCACCAAAAACGATAGCCAATCCTGGATCATTTCCCAAAAAGTTTTTGGAGATAAAGCCGAAAGTCAGTGTCTGTAAAATCATAGGAATCACAATCATCATATTGATAATCCCCATATACACCCCATAGCGTTCCTTTGGAATTTCATTGACAACAAGTAGATAAGGCACACCCATCATACTGGCCCAGGCAATCCCAAATCCTGCCATTGGTATGAAAAGAGCATATTTATTCGTCAATTGGGGAAAAACCATCAATCCTAAACCGGCAATAATTAGACAGATGAAATGAACCTTCTTAGGGCCAAACTTAGTAGCCATTCGGGCCAGGTAAAAAGCTGAAAGAAAGGTCACCACATTGTACCAGCCGTTGACCAGGCCGGTCCAACCCACCGCCTCTTCATAGAGCTTGGGATCGCCGCTTGGACTGGTATTCCAAACCGACTGGGCGACACTCTTGGCGGCATTTTGCCAATAACAAAAGAGTGCGTACCACTGAAAAAGATAAACTAAGGCAAGCTTCCACATAACGGATGGCATGACCATGATCGATTCAATGATTTCGATATTTTGGGCAAAAAGAATCCGTGTTTTTGGGTTCGACTTTGTTTTTTCAAGTAGCCTGTGTAGCAATCCTCTTGAAAATAAAGCTGGAATGAGCACGAGCAGAAAAACCAAATAGGCTATCAGAGAGGTTAGAATCGAAAGGAAAAACTGAATGGCTGGGTGAGGCATGCCCTCCGTTCGCTTTTTCAAGGCTTTCAACTCTTCCTCACTAGGCGGAATCTCTGGCGTCTTGGAAATACTCCACATTACCGACCCGATGGAACAAACAGTACCTAGGAAAAAGGACGCATAAACCCAATAAGGCAAGGAACCCCAGGTGCCAGGAATGTATTTTTGAAATACAAAAAGAGAAACATTCGCTAAGGTAATCCCCAAGCCGGTGAAGAAACTCTGCGTCAAAAACCCGGTACTATACTGCTCATCCGGAAGCTTGTCTGCGATGAGGGCTCGATAAGGTTCCATTGCTGTATTATTCGCAGCGTCTAGCACCCAAAGCAAACCTGCAGCCATCCATAGCGAGCTACTGAAGGGATACAAAAAGAGCGTAATGCTACAGAACAAAGCCCCGATAAAGAAAAAAGGCTTTCTCCTACCATACTTTGGACTCCAAGTATTGTCGCTTAGTGCTCCAATGATGGGTTGAATCAAAAGCCCGGTCATAGGACCAGCCAAGTTGAGAATGGGGATTTCGTCAGGAGCAGCACCCAACATGTCGTAGATGGGATTGACTGCACTCTGCTGTAGACCAAAACTGTACTGAATGCCAAAAAACCCGACATTCATATTGATGATCTGCGAAAAAGACAAAGTAGGTTTTCTCATTAAAAACCGATTTATTTTGGGTTTGTGGAAGACTTGATTCTTTTCATAGGAAAAAAACCTGCTCAACATACCAAATTTTCTTTGTCAAAAAGAAGCATTAAGAGAGAAATAAAAGAAAAATTTAATGCAAACGGTTGATAATTTTGACAAGGCTAAATTTCACTTTTAAATCTGACTGTCTTGGCTTTTTTGCTCCTGAGCTCAATCAAAGAGTTTTGACAAAATCTCTTTCTCCCTCATTTTATCTAATTTTGCAGCCATGTCGAGAAAAATGAAAAACAAGATCATCAATGAGGTGGCCATTGAGCGCATTGCCTCCGAAGGGAAATGCATCGGGCACCATGATGGCAAGGTGGTTTTTGTGGGGAACGTCGCCCCGGGTGACATTGTAGACGTACGGATCACCAAGGGAAAAAGCTCCTTTATGGAGGGGGAAGCCGTACATTTCCACCAATATTCCAAAGATAGAGTTGAGCCATTTTGTGCGCATTTCGGGACTTGCGGCGGCTGCAAATGGCAGCATATCAACTATGATCTGCAAAAGACCTACAAAAGACAGCAAGTAGTCGATCAATTTGAGCGAATTGCCAAGGTTCCTATCCCCGAGGTCTTACCAATTTTAGGATCTGCAAATACCCGCTACTACCGGAATAAATTGGATTTCACTTTCTCGAATAAAAAATGGCTAACCATCGAGCAGATTCGGTCCGGTGAAGAGTTTGAGCGCAATGCCTTGGGCTTTCATATCCCAAAGATGTTTGATAAGATCATCGACATTGATCATTGCTACCTGCAGGGCGGTCCTTCAAATGATGTGAGAAATAGCCTTCGGGAATTTGCCCTCCAAAACCGACTGAGTTTCTACGACATTCGAAATCAGATAGGTTTGCTTCGAAATCTTATTATCCGAACTACTTCTACTGGTCAAACCATGGTGATTGTCCAGTTTGGTGAAGATGATGCGGAGAATATTCAGCTTGTGATGGAGTTTATGAAGTCAAAATTCCCGGAAATCACTTCGCTCCTCTATGTCATCAATACAAAAGGAAACGAAACCTTCCACGATTTAGAATTAATAACCTTCGCAGGCTTACCGTACATCGAGGAGGAAATGGAAGGGCTCAAGTTTAGAATTGGTCCGAAGTCATTTTATCAGACCAACTCCGATCAGGCATACGAACTGTACAAAGTTGCGAGGGATTTTGCAGAGCTCAAAGGGGATGAAGTAGTCTATGACCTTTACACGGGGACAGGTACCATTGCCAATTTTGTAGCCAAACAAGCCAAACAGGTAATCGGTGTCGAGTATGTGGAGGCTGCGATCGAGGATGCGAAATTGAATTCCGAAATCAATGGAATCACAAACACGCAATTCTATGCAGGTGACATGAAAGATGTCCTCAATGAAGAATTCATTTCGCAGCATGCAGCTCCTGATGTGATTATCACTGATCCACCACGAGCAGGGATGCACGAAGACGTAGTAAAAATGCTGCTTCGCCTTGCTGCCCCTACGATCGTTTATGTCTCTTGCAACCCAGCCACACAGGCTAGAGACGTAGCTTTGCTAGCTGAAAAATACCAAGTGGAACGAATTCAGCCTGTAGATATGTTTCCTCAGACCTATCATGTAGAAAATGTTGTACGATTAACCTTAAAGCCATGATTTCTGACTTTAACGATCCCGAACTCAACGGAAAATACTTGGGTACAATCAGCAGTGATTTTGTAAAAATCTCAGATGTACTCAAAGAGGCTGCCTATCAGGTCAAGTCAAGAGGGTTTTCAGATTTCCCTATTTTCCCCATTTCCAAAGAAATGCAACCCATCGGAAAGTTGTTTTTGGGGAAGGTAGAGAAAAACCTAGAGTGGAATTATTTCATCACCTACGTCGATGAATTTGTGCAGCGAAAGCTGATAGCTGAGGATGCTCTTGAGGACTTTAAGAAAGCATTCAAAGATCCTGATGAGTTCTGCTGTCTATTTGTGATGGACGGAGCCTTTACCAGTTTTGTCTACATCCCTTATCCTGAGGAATAAAGACAAAAAATGATAAAAAAAATTAAGCCGTGGTTGAAGCGAATCACGGCTTTTTTGCGTCTAGGAGAAAAACCAATTACTAGCACAATTATGATTAAAAACCCAGTATCCAAGTTCAAATCAATTACCATGAAGTCCTTAGCTTTCGGCGGCTTGGCTTTACTTGCAACTTCCTGTTTGGATGACATTGACATTCCTGATCCTACACCGGCAGCTTATGTCTCCATCTATCAGGGATCTGCTACGGCTCCTGACCTTAATATTTTTGCCGACAACAATCAGGTAACACAGCAACCCTTAGGGTTTTCTGAATTCATCGCCTACAGCCCTTTTTTCATCGGTGAGCGTCTGATGCGCTACACCAGTGCATCGAGTACCAGCAGCCTTTTGGAGCAAAATGTCACTCTTGAAGTGGATAAAGTCTATTCGATTTTCCTTAGCAGTAAAGATGATCAGCTCGAATCTACCCTAGTCGAAGATGTATGGGAAGACCCCGTGGCAGATTTAGCCCAACTTCGATTTGCACACCTTTCCTCAGAACTGGGAGAGATCTATGTCGAGTTTTCAGGATTAACTACGCCGATCACTCCAAATGTAAAGTTCCAGGATATCACAGATTTTGCGGAGCTAGAGCCAGGGATTTATGACATTGATGTAAAATCCGTTGAAAACGGAGAATCACTTCTTCAGATCGATGGTGTCGAAATCAGGGATAGGTTTGTTTACACTCTTATTCTGAAAGGAAATGAAGGTGCCAATGAAACATCCAAGGAGCTGGACCTTCAACTTATTACCAACTATTTCGGGATCTAAAAATCCCATCACAATGAATTAAGACCGGGGCAAAATTGCACCGGTTTTTTTTGATATAATCAACTTTAAAACAGTGAAAAGATTTTTCTCCCGCGAAGAAAAAACATGAAATACACCTTCGGCGAAATATGCTTTGAAAATAAAACTCACTCCATTTGGTGAAATATTTTAGTTAAGCGCAAGATGAATTAATGAGTGCTGAAGGCGCGACTTGTAACAGTCCTAACAGAGGTAGGGAGGCCAGTTTAAGCGAAAAAGTACGATGAGCGAAATGCTGGGTAAAAAAGATACCACAGCATCCCAGCGATGACGCACAATTTTAAAAAGGAAATGAAAATCGGATGCCAGCAAGGTGGAAACCGATCGAAAATAAAATTCAAGAGACTTTAATCTCCCATTTATCAACACAAGTTCAAAAACCTTTACTTCCCAAAATTCACTTTGAAAGACGCGCCGATTAGACCGGGATTTTCACCAAAACCTGTGAAATCTGTCAAAGGGAGATTATAAAATGGCATAAGAATGTAGTTCACATTTTTGCTTTCAAGGAGTTGAATGTTCAATCCAAAATTTGCTGTAGCAAAAGGGTAAAACCGCTGATTGGCGGGTTCCAATGAAGTATTTTGTATCACTGACTCCTGAATGATTCTAGAATCATTGATACTCGAATTCGCCGCATCATTTGCCACAACCACCTGCCTTGTGAAAGAAGACTCCAAATCAGCTTGCTGATTGATGGCATAGATAGAAGAAAACCCAGCTCTTATTGAAATAGTATTACTTGGATTGATTGGATATTGAACAAACAGCGGAAGCTCTACTTGAGCCTGATTGACAGTAATTCTATCTTCAGAAGGTGCAATAGAACTTGCAAGGGCATTTGCTGGTGAAAATACCACTTCACTTTGCTGGCTAAGAGTATTCAAAGCCAAACCGGTTCCGAGTCTTATTTTCTCTGTCACAGGAACAGCCAATGCCATTCCCAAGCCCAGACTGCTGCTAGATACCTGTCCACCTCCATCACCTGTACCTCCACCAAATGCAGGAGCTACCCCAACTTCCCAAGCGATAGCTTTAGAATTTTTTGACCTTTTTTCTTCCTCTGCTAAAGCCATATTCCATGAAGCTTCATTAATCTTATCGCTTATTTCAGAAGAATCAGCTAAATCTCTATTTCGATAGTATGAGTTTTTGGCTTCTGAGTTACTCGAATTCGACCAGTCTCCTGCAAGAAGTTTTTGTTTAAACTCCGCTTCAGACAATGATTTGAATGGAATATCACTCGTTTTTTCTTTTGGAACTCCAGAATCTTCGACTAGCTCTTTGCTTTGAAAATTTGAAATAGACTGTTCTGTTATTTCTGATTTAACAGGCTCTTTGGAGCTTCCTTTGGAAGATTCAGCAATCAAATTTTCCGGAGCTATTGGATCGTTCAGGATTTCTAATTCCCCCTTTTCAATAGAATCAAGTTGAGAGGGAGTAGTCGGGAGCTGAGATTCAGACTCTATGGTCGTAATCACCTCATTTTGATCAATACTATCTGACTGAAAATCCTGAGAGATCCAGGTATAACCCAGTCCAAGCAGAAGGCATGCTGCGATTCCACTTATAAAAACAGGCAGCCATGGAAAACCACCAGATTTCCTACTTTTTTCAAAAGCCTCCCAAGCTCCTGCCTCATAAGCTTGAGGATGATTCTCTTGATGCTTTCGAAGAGAATCGGCTATTTCTTTTGATATTTTATCTTCCTGCATATTCCTTCAGGTGCATTTCTACTAATTCTCTTAATCGAGCTTTCGCTCTAGCCAGATAAACCCTAGAAGAGCTTTCTGTAATCCCCATTTTTTCACCAATTTCCCGATGACTATAGCCTTCCACCTCATAGAGACTGAACACCAAATAGTGGTCTTCGGGAAGCTGATGGAGCAGTTTTACCAGGTCTTCATAAGCCATATCACTTATAGCATGGACCTCATGAAAGACCTCATTTTGCTCATTAATTTGCTGCTGTTGACTGTACTTTTTATTTTTCCTGTACCAATCAATCGCAGTATTCACGGTAATTCGACGAAGCCAGGGCTTGACGGCCTGATGATCTGTAAGTGATTCAATTGATCCAAAAAACTTCAGAAAAGAATCATTGACTATTTCTTGGGCTAAGTCCCGATCTTTGGCATAGGAAAGACTGATACCCATGACATAGCCATAGTATTTCTTAAAAAATAATTCCTCACTTTTTGCTGAGCGACGTTTGCAACCGTCAATCAACTCCTGGTCTGACCAATTCAATGCGTAATTCTATTTGGAGAAATCACCATACCACAAGGTCTATCTCCGTCGATTTTTTACCTATTTCACTTCTTGATTTAATTCTGCTCTTTCGATTTTCAAGGCTGTTGATTTTCAACTGAAGCCTATCAAAATCAAAAAAAACATCCGTTTATTTAGGAACGGATGTTTTGAGAATTACGCTACAAGGAAAGAAAAATTATTTCAAGTCCCCATTCCAATCGACTTCTCTTTCGAAAGGATTAATCGTCCTATCCAGCAAGACAGATACTTCTCTTCGGTTCAATTCCTTCTCGGTGGTAAAACTTCCCGGCAATCCGGCATCGGTCCAAGCATCAGCCAAATCTTTCAAGGAGATCTCAGACACCAGGTTTAAAAGTACCTGGAAGCGTTCACCAGTCAGGTAGGCGCCACTAGCACCCCAAAAAGCCTCCAAAGAATCAGAAAAAGGTCTCAAGCCCTGAATTAACTCAAATTCTGTCACCCTTCTATCAGGGTAAAACCAGGTTTGGTTAGCCCACAGATACGGAACCCCCTCCCCTTTCAGAATGCCCGAAGCACCGATTCGTTGCATTGCCTGAAAATGTGGGTCCTCGGGATTCATATCCAAAAAGGGCATGATATAGGCATTTTGATCCAGAAGAGCCTGTTGAACTTCCCGGATGGAAATTTCCTGTAGACTTTTCTGCTGCTCAGCAGCTATTGATGCTAGTACCCCAGCAGCATGGCCAATTCCCAAAACGACCGGCTGAAGCCTAGAAGCTCCATTGACAATATTAGAAACGGAGATACTCTTCTCAGCAAGAATTAATGCTGATTGGGATTTTGGTACCAAGGCACCTAGAGGAACATTATAGGATGGAACACGGATTTTGATAAAGTCGATGGCTGGCGCATCCAGATTCTTTTTATGGTGATGGTCAATGGTGTAGTCGCCTACGGCAATTCCTGTGCGATATAATGGACTAGGTGCATCATAAGGAGTACGGACAAAAGGCAGTGTAAAATCCACCATTCCTCGGAATCGACGTGATTCACGATGATAAGGAATCATGGGTAAACCATCCTCAGTAGGGTATTCATCCGCTGCAATCCCCAAATGTTTGAAACCTAATTCATGCTGAATGTAATAGATAAAGCGTAAGCTGGTCTGCTTGGCTTTTTCGAGTTCTTTTTCACGCTCCTCAGGAGATAATTCGACCAGATTGACATAGTGATCATTTCCACAGTTTGGCCAATTGATCATATATTTTCCATTGGGAAGCTTGCCATAGTCCAGCATCTTTTGACAGTCAAGCGTAGGATCTTCATCCGTGATTGGATCCGCATGGGCACATGCACAGGCAAATTCGGCTGGATCATAATTAGCCGGCTTTGGAATTGTTTTGTCAGAACCTTGTCCAAAATCCTTCAAGGTCACAACATAGGTAAGGTCCTGAACGATATCATTGGCCTGCTCCGGTGCAAAAGTCTCACCTATCTCATCACGGGCATCCATTCCAAGACGGTATTCAACCCCCAAACTTGCAGCGATATCTCCCAACTCGGTAGCATCAATCAAGATCGGAGCCCAAAACTCCAGACTTTGGCCTTTTTTCTCTGCTTTAACTTTCCAAAGGCCATTAATATAATCAGCGCTTTTCCAATGGGTGTTGAAGTTGACCTCGAGTCCTTTGGTTTCAGCTACCATTTGCTGGAAAATCTGATTCCCTACTTTAGGTTCAAAAAGGGTATTACTGACCCATCCGGTAGACAATGCCTGTTGGGAGCCATAATGTTCGATCAATTTAGCTCGAAACTCTCCCCAAATACCTGAAGGAAGGCGATGATTTCCATCGATGGCGGAGACACCAGCAGCAGTGAGCATTCCCCCCAACCAGGGCCCTTCTTCGATGATTAGCGTATTGGCTCCATTGCGAGCCGATGCAAGTCCTGCAGCAGTTCCACTTGCCCCTCCCCCGATGATGATTACATCATAGTTTTGAGCAAAAGAAACGATGGAGATAAAAAAAGCGATAAAAAGAAAACAGATTTTTTTGAACATAGTATAGGTTAATTTGTGGGTGTATTGGCTTTTGGGTTTAATCCATCATATACAGCATTGAGTAAGCTGCGTGTATTATCCTCACTCATCTCCCAGAACATCGCACCTGCCAGCTTATTTTCTTTGATAAATTTCATTTTTTCAGCTAAAGACTCCGGGTCCTCATAGGTGATCCAGGCAGAATCCTTTGCAGAATACAAATACGGAACACTTGCTTTTTCGTCCCAGAATCTCACATAATGTGAGGTCTTCGAAAGCGCAAAAATTTGATGATAGGGCAAGCCCATTTCAAAATCTCCAGACTGAAAAAGTCCATTTTCATCGGGTGAAACATTTTTCCACATTTTTCCATAAAAAGGAACACCTAGTACCAGTTTCTCAGCGGGAACACCAAATTCGATATGCTCCTCAACGGTAGTTTGGGCCGATCGACCTTTTGCTCCATTGGGATAAAGGTTTGCATGATGACCAGTCTCCGCATCCCCTGCTCCGTAAAAGTCGTAAGCCATAATATTAATGAAGTCTAGGTATTCCTGAGCCGCCGCTAGGTCATTTACTTCCAGATAACTACGGAATCCACCGGAAGCAATGGTGCTTAGGTACTTTTTGCCTGTTACAGAACCAAGAGAATCCAATGCTTCCCGAAAGCTCTTGAGCATAGCCACAAAGTTTTCCTTATCCTCGGGCTTGTAGGGATTATTATCACCCGGAAGACCTGGATATTCCCAATCATAATCCAGACCATCCAAGTCGTACTTAATCAAAAAATCTATTCCAGACTTGGTCAAGTTCTTGATTCCTTCCGGAGTGGATACAGCCTCAGAAAAGCCTTTGGAATGGGTCCATCCTCCGATAGACACTAAGATTTTCAAGTCAGGATTTATGGTTTTCAGCTTGTGCAGCTCCAAAAAGTTCAAGCTATCTCGCTCGCTTTTTCCTTCCATATTTTGTACCAATCCCTCTCTCACATCAGCAAATGCATAATTGACGTGTGTAAGCTTTTCAGCTGGAATTCGATTTGCTTTTACGGTTTTCCAGCCAGCTACATAGCCAACGATGTGGTAGTTTTTATTCGTCAGGTTTGCATCCGATTCAGGTTTCGGATTGCTGCAGGATATTACAAAAAAGAGGAGGCCTAAGGTAAGAATTCGCATGTGTGAGTTTTTTTGAGGCAAGTTAAAAAAGACAGAGGTTTTGAAATGAATCAAAACCTCTGCAAACAGATCAAATTAACAGAAAATTAATTTCCTCCATCCCACCAGATACGTGTCGCGAATAGATCTCCACCCATTCTTGATACTGCAGCCTGGTAGTTATCAGGGTTAGCGCCGATTTCGGTCTCCCAGTAGATTAATCTTCTTGGAATGAAATTACCTTCCCAAGCATTAGGATCCTGAGTCGGAGTCAATTCAGGATACCCTGTACGTCTCCAGTTAGACCAAGATTCGATATCATTCAGATAGGTAGCAGCCCAGTACTCTTCTCCGATCAGACGCATTTTATCTTCATCGGAAGCCGCACCGAAACCTCTTCCAGCTATGTACGCATCGATATCTTCTGCAGGAACTGCGAAGGATGGATCAAACAAAGTCCAAGCATTAATGGCAGCTGCAACACCTGCATTGAAGTGAGATTCAGCACTTCCGCCAATCCAACCTTTCAAAGCAGCTTCAGCTCTCATTAGCTCAACTTCTGCGTAGGAGATCAAATAGTAAGGATCTTCCCAATCAAGATACTTTAGGTTGAGCATAGAGAAGTTTTGCTGCACTACACTGAATCCATCCAAGGTACCTGGAGGAACTGCTTCCACCAAATTGGTAGAATTGTATCCATTAGGCAAACCAACTTGTGCTTCAGGCTCAGTAATCCATGTAGAAGGATCCTCAGGATTTCCAATACCTCCAGTGATGATCATTTTACGAGGATCATTATTGGCATCCATCCAGCTCATGAAGGTGTCAGAGATCTTACAGTCTCTAGAGTACTTGTAAGTATTCCAATATCCATCGTTCAGACCATTTCGGTTGACTCCTTGAGGTCCCGGAGCATAGTGGATATAGGCGATATCATCGTTACTGGTAAAAGCACCGCTGTTATTCGCTTCAGTAAATACTTCCTGAGCTTTAGCAGGGTCTACATTGCTGATTCTCATTGCCATTCTCATGAGAAGAGAGTTAGCAAACTTCTTCCACTTATCGGTGTCTCCAAAGTAGATGAAATCCTGAGCTCCCAAAGGTCTCGCTGAAGCAGAGAAACGATCGCGAGCTGCTCTTAGATCATCAATCATTTTGTTATACACCTCTTGCTGAGGCTCATAAGTAGGGAACCAGTTTTCCTCAGCCTCCAGACCATAACCGGCCTGAGAGTAAGGGATATCTCCGTACATATCTGTCATTCTGTGCAGGTCAAATACCCGAAGGATAGTCGCTGCAGCATTGACATTAGCCTCATCTGGATCGTCAGCTGTTTTTCTGATTACCTCTGAGAAAAGCCGAATCACATCAGTAAAATGACGCTCCATGTAGGCACCAGAATATTGTGCACTATAGAAATACTTATCACCGCTGAAGTATCCAGCAGTAGATGCAGTATGCTGAATCATCGTAGCAGCATAGAGCATATTTGCACGAGTATTTTCATACTCCCCTCCTATACGAAGTGTACCCAGGGAAAACAGGTACTGCATGTCGATATCTTCGACCGCATTCTGATTTATATTCAAGTCCAAAAGATCCTGCTCGCTACAAGAAGTAGCAAATAGCATGGAAGCCAACATCAGACCTGTTATTTTATTTGATATTCTCATTGTTTAAATAGTTTAGGGTTGAGCCGACTTAGAAGTTTGCAGAAAGATTAAAACCGAAGCTTCTGTTAGCTGGTACAGCAAAGTATTCCAGACCCTGAGAATTTCCGGAAACGGTATAAGCTGCTTCAGGATCGATGTTTGGTACATTAGACCAAAGGATCGCCAAGTTTCTTCCTACGAATGAAAGTGAAAGGGACTGGAATGGAGTCTTTTCTACAAATGTACGTGGGAAAGTATAGCCGAATGAAAGCTCACGAAGCTTACCGAATGAAGCATCATAAACCACATTTTCAGTCACCTGAGCATATCGCTGCCAATATTGATCGATCAAATAGTTGTTAGGATCACTTGGGTCAGCAGGAATAGTCCATGTTCCAGGGGTTCCTTCAGGAGTCACACCGGACACAGTCAAATTGCCATCTCTTCCCTGAAGGGTATTTTGATGTAATCCAAACTGATAGGCAAAGTAGTTGGTACCTGACATCACAGAACCACCACTTCTGAAGTCAATCAAAGTCATCAAGCGGAAACCTTTCCAAGTGAAGGTATTGGTAATACCACCTGAGATAGGGTGACGACCTTCTGCGATAGTCTCAAATCCAGGAGTTGTTACCGGGAATCCATTTGCATCATATACTTTCTGACCGTCGATTTCCAAATGCTTGAATCCGGTAATCATACCCAATGGCTGACCTACAATGTGTCGGATTCGCTCTCTTCTTGTTCTTGCTTCATCCAAGTTGATGAATTCTACAGGGTCGCCAGCGGCGTTGGTTCCCAAGCTAAGTACTTCGGAAACGTTGTTTGCAAAGTTGAAGGATATATTCCACTGGAAATCTCCTGCGATAACTGGCGTTGCATTGATCAAAAGCTCAATACCTCTGTTTTCCAGTTCACCGATGTTAACGGTTGTAGAGCCAAATCCAGAAGTAGCAGAAATACCCTGATTCAAGATATCATCGGTAGTTCTTCTTCTGTAGTAAGCTACATCAATACCTAATCGGTTTTCGAAGAATCTTAAATCTGCACCAATTTCATATTCTGTAGAAGTATAAGGTGATAGACCAGAGTTTGGAATAGAACCATTATTGATCTGTCCAAGGTTAGCACCAAGATGTCCTGCGCCTACCAATCCATATTGTAAGTTAAGTGCATAAGGGTTTGGAGCACCTCCACCTACTTGTCCCCAGTTACCACGAATCTTAGCAAAGGTGACAAACTCAGGAAGAACAATCATATCTGAAATAACAGCAGACAAACCTACAGAAGGATAGAACAACTTGCTGTTTGCTGGAGAAAGTGTAGAGAATTGATCTTGACGACCAGTCAAGTTTAAGAAAATCACATTTTTGTAGCCTACGTTTGCTGCAGCGAAGTAGGAGTTGATTCCTAATTCAGAGAATCCATATCCGAAAGTTGGTGCAGCTACGTTGGTCACGGAGTGGAAGAAAGGTACAACAAGGTCGTTACCACCACCTCGCTGACTTTCAATAGTTCTACGCATGATATTAGAACCAAGGAATCCATCCACACTGAAATCACCGAAAGTTTTATCAAAACCAATCAAGAAGTCAGCATTTGTTTCTTGGATGGTTCTCATAGTTGTATTGTAACTTCCACGTGGCTTGAAGGCTGTACCATAAGCTTCGAAAGCATACTCGTCACGGATTTGGAAGTCTGTTCCGAATCGACCCTGTGCATACAACCAATCAGTGAAGTCATATCTAAGAGACATGTTACCCATGATACGATCAGTCACGTCTTCTCTTCCCCACTGGTAAACTGCCCAGTAAGGGTTAGTCTGGAAAACATTTGACTGATAACGAAGCTCGTTTCCATCTGGCAATGCACCAGGCTTATTTGGATCACCTTTAATGACTGATAATGGAATATTACCTGGCTTCACCACCATGGAGAAGTTGGCATTTCCTGGAGAGTCAGAAAGTCTTGGACGATTAGTAGCAGTTTGCTTGGAATACTGACCTGTCACTGCAAGCGTGAATTTACCCTGCTTACTGTTTACATTGATATTAGCCACATTTCGGTCGAAACCAGCATTTGGCACTACATCGTTGTTGGTCAAATTAGAGAAGGCAAAACGGTAGGTTGTATTCTCATTTCCACCGGACAAGGCGATGGAATTGTTCCAAGTCATTCCATTTCTATAGAAATCATTGAAATCTTCACCCAAATAAGAATAAGGACGCTGAACGCCATCGAACTGCACAGTCTGAGAACCGTCGTAAGGAGCTCCCCATCCATTAATGGCATTGTTGATAGCCTCGTCTTGAGTTAAAGGCTTTCTTCCATTTTCACCTGGGCCATAGATCCGCTGGAAATTGGTTTCATCAACCACAGACTCCATGGTAAAGTTGGAGTTGAAAGAGATTCCAATCCCTTTTCGAGCGCTACCTGATTTGGTAGTGATCAAAATAACACCATTTGCTGCACGTGCTCCATAAAGCGCGGCAGCTGTATTACCTTTTAGTACAGTTAAACTCTCAATATCATCTGGGTTGATAGCTGCAAGACCATCACCACCGTCATTTCCACCCCATATACCTGCGGAACCAAGGTTTCCAGACTCAATCGGAACACCATTGACCACATACAAGGGCTGATCATTTCCCGTCAAAGAGGAACCACCTCGAATCACGACGCGAGTAGATCCCGCCGCACCAGTTGCTGGAGGTGTAACATTTACACCAGCCACTTTACCGGTCAGGGCATTTCCCACGTTCACGGTACGAGACTCAGTAAACTTATCCCCTCCCAACTGAGTAACGGAATAACCGAGCGCCTTTTGATTTCGCTCCATACCAAAGGATGTAACGACAAATTCGCCCAGCTCAGAGATATCCTCAGCAAGGGTTACATTGATAATTGACTGGTTTCCTACGGTGAATTCCTGTGAAGCATATCCAATAAAGGAAAACACCAAAACGGAATTATCACTTACACTGATCGAATACTTTCCGTCCACATCTGTGGTCGTACCGGTCTGGTTGGTCTTGTCAAGGACCGTCACACCAGGGATAGGTAAACCATCCGCTTCACCCACAACAGTACCTGTCAGGATGCGTGTCTGGGAATAAGCTTGTATGCTAAATAAGAGCATAAAAGCCAACCCATACGAGATTGATAAAATTTTTCTCATAGCTGGTAATAAGAAGTTAGAAATAATTGAAATTGATTTGCCGGCTGCCCGGACTTGGTTTTAAACTGGGTTAATTGTGAGGAATGCTTCATAAGCGAAACAGTTTTGTTAAAATCTTATTTGATCAAAAGTCATAAAAACCGACTTTTCTACTGATTAAAGAACATAGGCCTTATTAAGACTTAAGTAAATCTAGGTAATTCGAAATATTTAGAAAAACAATATTATTATTTTATTATGAAAAATAGCAAAACTTTTTTAATTTTTTTTTAAAAGTTAATCTTTAAGTGTTAATTTTTTATTCGAATAAAAACATCTTAATCAACATTTTGAAATTCACACCTTGGATTCATTAAAAATTATCCAAGAAAAAATAGAGTGAAATAAAATTTTGTTTAAGCATTTTAAGGATTATCCGAATATTTTTTTGTGTGCAGCGAATATCTGAATGAAAGGTTTAAGTTTATTCTGAAATAAAAAAAGGCCATTTCCGAAGAAATGACCTCTTAATTTATTTTGATTCGATCAATTATCTGATGAATAGCATCTCACGGTATTTCACCAATGGCCAGCTTTCATCATCCACAAGAAGTTCAAGTTTATCGACCGCATAGCGGATTTGATCAAAGAAGGCCTCTTTTACCTCTTTCTGATATCCTTTTGCACGCTTCACGATATCCTCTTCCTTGTTGAGTTTTCGACGGGCATCGATCATGGCATTTACATTTGACTTCACAGCTTCGATATGACGGGACACATCTTTGATAGTCTCGATAGCAGCGGAGTTGTCAAGTCCAAGACCCTTCATTCCATTCGCATTTTCGATGAGCTTATTTTGATACAAAATTGCAGTAGGAATCACGTGATTCAATGCCAAATCACCCATTACACGACTTTCGATCTGCACCTTCTTAATGAAGTCTTCAAGCATAATCTCATGGCGTGCATGAATTTCCAACTCATTCATCACATTGTGTCTTGAGTAGAGCTCTTTTGTCTCTTTTTTCATGTAGACGTCCAATGCATCAGCTGTATTTTTCAAGTTAGAAAGTCCGCGCTTAGCAGCTTCTTTCTCCCACTCTTCAGAATATCCATCACCTTCGAATCGAATTTTCTTGGAATCCTTGATGTATTTACGAAGCACATTGACGATTGCGATCTTCTTTTCTTTTCCGGATGCGATCTCCTTCTCAATGTCTTTCATCATCTGACGAAGTACTTCAGCCACAATCACGTTCAAGGTAGCCATTGGGCCTGCGGAGTTGGCACTTGAACCTACTGCACGGAACTCAAACTTATTTCCTGTAAATGCAAATGGAGAAGTTCTGTTTCTATCGGTATTGTCAAGGATGATTTCAGGAATCTTGGAGATACCCAACTTCATGTACATGTTATCACCCTTCTCGATCTTGATATTTCCGTTTTTCTCAAGCTCATCCAATACAGATGTCAGGGTCTCACCCAAGAATACAGAAATAATTGCCGGAGGAGCTTCATTGGCACCCAAACGGAAATCGTTTCCTGCCGATGCAATGCTAGCTCTTAGCAAATCCGAGTGATCGTAAACTGCTTTCACTGTAGCCACCAAGAAAGTCAAAAACTGGAGATTCTCTCTTGCTGAGTTGCTAGGCTGGAAAAGATTCACACCGGTATCTGTGATTAGAGACCAGTTATTGTGCTTACCAGATCCATTTACTCCTGCGAAAGGCTTCTCATGGAAAAGTACTTTCAAGCCATGCTTCTCAGCTACTTTATCCATTAGATCCATCAATAATTGATTGTGATCTACGGCCTTGTTGATTTCTTCGAATACTGGTGCTACTTCAAATTGACCTGGAGCTACCTCATTGTGTCTGGTAGAAACCGGAATGCCCAATTTGTGCGCTTCGATTTCAAAATCCACCATGAAGTCTTTCACGCGAGTAGGAATCGAACCGAAATAATGATCTTCCAATTGCTGACCTCTAGCAGGATTATGGCCAAATACGGTGCGGCCTGCCATTACCAAGTCAGGTCTTGCTGAGAAAAGAGCCTTATCGATCACAAAATACTCCTGCTCTACCCCCAAAGATGGAGACACTTTTCGCACATTTCTATCAAATAATTGGCAAATAGCAACCGCAGCATCATTCACCGCCTCGAGCGACTTAAGAAGAGGAGTCTTGTAATCTAGCGCTTCTCCTGTGTAAGACACAAAGATGGTTGGAATACAAAGCGTCTTCTCAAAGATGAAAATCGGAGAAGAAGGGTCCCATGCTGTATACCCACGTGCTTCGAAAGTAGATCTAATACCACCATTTGGGAATGAAGAGGCATCTGGCTCTTGCTGAACAAGCGCTGAACCTTTAAATTTTTCAAGACCGGCATGAGCATCAAAAAACGAATCATGCTTTTCAGCGGTAGATCCGGTCAATGGCTGGAACCAGTGAGTGTAGTGTGTGACTCCTTTAGAAAGAGCCCAAGTTTTAACTGCTGATGCAACCTCCTCGGCTGTTGCAGAGTCAATTTTGGAACCTTTATCAACCGCCTCCATCACTTTCTTATATACCGAAGGTGCAAGGGATTGCTTCATTTGGTTCAAACCAAAAACGTTTGTACCAAAAAAGTCAGAGATTTTTAAAGCTGGAGCTTCAACTTTCACTCTTGGCCTGGACTGAACCATTGCCAATGCTTGTTGTCTTAATGTTGCCATATCTACAAGTATGTGGTTTAAATTTACACCAACAAAAATAGGAAAATACTGACTTGAAAAAGCTTTCGGCCTATTTTTCATCTGGATTTTTGAAAAATTTATACTTTTTTCAAGGAAATAAGCTTTTTAAACACCCAAATCCTGAAAAATCATGAATTTTGGAGACTTTTTTACCAAAATTGAAAAGAAGGTAAGATTACTTACCTTTGCAGCTTCATTATCAAGGGGAAAATTGTGAAAAAGGTAGCCTTTTATACATTAGGATGTAAGCTGAATTTCTCAGAGACTTCCACTATTAGCCGCCAGTTTGAAGATCGAGGCTTTCAAAAGGTGGATTTCCAGGAGAATCCGGACATTTTCATCATCAACACTTGCTCTGTCACCGAGAACGCGGATAAGAAGTGTAAAAAGATTGTCAAGGAAGCCAAAAAGATTTCCCCTGATTCCTATGTGGCTATCATCGGATGCTATGCCCAATTGAAGCCTCGTGAAATCTCAGAGATTAAAGGTGTGGATGCAGTCTTGGGAGCAGCTGAGAAATTCCGACTTCACGAATTGCTCGGCGACTTTGCCAAGGAGCAGGAAGCAAAAGTACTTGCAAGCGAAATCACTGAGGCTAAATCATTCAACAATGCCTACTCGATCAATGATCGCACCCGGACTTTCTTGAAAGTTCAAGATGGCTGCAATTATGGTTGCGCATTTTGCACCATTCCCCTCGCACGTGGCAAAAGCCGAAGCAATACCATCGCCTCGGTATTGGAGTCTGCGCGAGAGATTGCCTCGACAGATGTAAAGGAAGTGGTTTTAACTGGGGTTAATATCGGGGATTTCGGAATCGTGGAAGGCAAGCGACAGGAACGCTTTGCAGATTTGGTTTTTGCCTTGGATCAAGTCGATGGAATTGACCGTTTCCGAATCTCGTCTATTGAGCCCAACCTGCTGACAAATGAGATCATTGAGTTTGTTTCCAGATCCGAGCGCTTTGTTCCTCATTTCCATATTCCACTGCAATCCGGGTCCAACACCATCCTACGGAAAATGGGGAGACGTTATTTACGGGAACTTTATGAAGACCGCGTCAGCAAAATCAAGACACTCATGCCTCATGCATGTATTGGAGTCGATGTGATCGTCGGATTTCCAGGCGAGACTGATGAGCTTTTCCTAGAAACCTACAATTTCCTGAACGATTTGGATATCTCCTACCTCCATGTTTTCACCTATTCCGAGCGTGCTAATACACGTGCAGTAGAAATGGATGGCGTGGTTCCAATGAAAAAGCGAAACGAGCGGTCAAAAATGCTCCGAATCTTATCCGAAAAGAAAAGAAGGAAGTTCTACGAAGAAAATTTAGGGAAAACCTTTACAGTGCTTTTCGAAGAGGATATTGACGGAGGAAAAATGCATGGCTTCACCGAAAATTACATTCGCGTAGCAGCAAAGTACGATCCGATGCTTATCAATGAGACCAAGCAAGTAACGCTTGATTACATCAATGATTCTGGCAATGTGGAAGTGTTGGAGCCAGAGATGGTGTATGAGAAGCATTAATAAACCTTTTCAGCCATTTATAACCTCCAATACTGAACTGCCTTGTGTATTTTTAAAGTTATGGAGGCTTTTATGTATATCCTTAAATGTGGAAATGGGCTTTATTATGTAGGAAGCACTAAAAACTTGGAAAAGAGACTGGAGCAACATCAATTAGGTGAAGGAGCAAATTTCACAAGAAAACACCTGCCTGTTAAATTAGTCTATTTTGAGACTTTTGATAGGATTGATGAAGCATTTAAGAGAGAAAAGCAAGTTCAAAATTGGTCTAGAGCTAAAAAAAAAGAAGCCCTGATTAATCGAGATTTCGAGGCTTTGAAAAACTTGAGTAAGGGCAAAAACTAGGTTCTTCTCACCTCGACTTCGCTCGGCGAACGATGCTTTGTTTTATTTAAAGAGAGAGGGGGAAGAGAGCGGCTGCGCCGCTCTCTTCCCCCTCTCTGTTATAAAACTTCTTCGATGGCCGAGCGAAGTCGAGGCCCAAATATTTTTAAGAATTGATAAATACAATTTAAACCTTTTCAAACACTAAAACTTTTTCTTCATACCAAAAAAATATTTTTTCCAAGTCCTCTTGGGCCTCAGGTTTAATTAGAACCTGGTACTTCATCCCCTTACTTTTTTAATTTTGCTTTTACTTCATCCCATGTTTTTCCTTCTTCAGGATTTTTTAGATGATTTTGGTAGCGTTTTTCCAATTGATCTAATTGCTCTCTAGAAAAATCTGAAACTTGATCCTTTGGCAATAAAATGGAATAAACGAGTCTAGGTAACTCCTCATTTGCGCCATCGATCAAATGGTGCAACTCTTTTCGAATAGTTGAATTTTCCATAACATATTAAAAGTACAAAATTCTTTAAATTCCTGATGGCCTAATTTTACTGATCATTCGACTTTCCGACATTGATTCAAAATGGTCAGGATAATCGAGAAGCTAAGAAACCGACCACCTATTTACCTTAGAAAGTAAGCTAAGGCTATTCTGAAGTAAAACTCAACCCTATCTCCTTTCTTAGAGTCAAAAAATAATTCGAAATTTTGAATTCAACTTTTACTTAATTCGCTTCCTTTCCATTCAAAATTCCCTAATTTGAGATCAATAAAACCCTACTTTTTGTGAGCAAAAACACCTTAGCATTAATCCAAGACGAATCCTGGCTTGAGCCTTTTGCAGATAAGATTCAGGAGCGAACTGACCGCTTTTACAAAGCAATACATGAAATCGAGCAAGCCATGGGTAGCATACTCGAGTTTGCCAATTTCCACCAATACTATGGCGTCCACTGGGAACCCGTGCGCAGAGGTTGGGTATACCGGGAATGGGCTCCCGCTGCCAGACAATTGTTTCTGATGGGTGACTTCAACTGGTGGGATCGAGAGTCTCACCCCATGAAGCGCAATCACCGTGGCGATTGGGAGATTTTCCTGCCTTTTGAGCAATACAAGCACACTTTCGTGCATCAAAGTAAAATAAAAGTACGTGTCATCGATGCCAAAGGCCGGGATTTGGATCGAATTCCTGCCTATACGCGTCGAGTCGTGCAGGATACCGAGACGCATGACTTCACAGCCCAACTTTGGTTTCCAGAGGAGGAATTCCGCTGGACAGATGAAAACTTCCACCTCGATGAAGCTGCTTCCATGCCCCTGATCTATGAATGCCACGTGGGAATGGCTCAAGAAAAGGCGGGAGTTGGTACTTATCGAGAATTTGAAGAGCATATCCTGCCCAGAATAAAAGCGTCGGGATATAATGCCATTCAGATGATGGCCATCATGGAGCATCCCTATTACGGTTCCTTTGGCTATCATGTCTCCAACTTATTTGCGCCCTCGTCTAGATTTGGCACTCCGGAGGAACTCAAATCCCTAATTAATACCGCGCACAAAATGGGCATCGCGGTGATCATGGACATCGTACACTCCCATGCGGTCAAAAATGTGAATGAAGGCCTGAATGAGTTTGACGGAAGCGACCATCAGTATTTTCACCCCGGTAGCAGAGGCTATCATGAAGGATGGGATTCCAAGCTTTTTGACTATGGCAAGTGGGAAGTGCAGCAGTTTCTCCTCTCCAATATCCGCTATTGGATGGAGGAGTTTCACTTTGACGGGTTCCGCTTTGATGGGGCGACCTCCATGCTTTATCATCATCATGGACATGTGAGTTTTGATTCGGGAGAAAAATATTTCGATGAGGGTGTCGATCAGGATGCGCTCCTCTACTTTCAGCTTGCCAATACCCTCATCCACTTACTGAAAAATCAAGCACTATCAATCGCAGAGGAAGTCAGCGGGATGCCGGGACTCTGCCGAAAAGTCGAAGATGGAGGAATTGGCTTCGACTTCCGGCTAGCGATGGGAATTCCCGACTTCTGGATCAAGACGCTCAAACACAAAACCGACGAACAATGGGATCTATTTGAGCTTTGGCATGAGCTTACCAACCGGCCCAAAAAAGAAAAATCCATAGCCTATGCAGAGAGCCACGATCAGGCACTGGTGGGGGATAAAAGCATAGCATTCTGGCTTATGGACAAGGAAATGTACACTTCCATGTCGGTATTGGAGCAAAACCTAGTCGTGGACCGGGGAATAGCCTTGCACAAAATGATCCGCATGATTACCCTTTCCCTGGGTGGTGAAGGTTATTTGAATTTTATCGGAAATGAATTCGGTCATCCGGAGTGGGTAGACTTCCCACGGGAAGGAAATAACTGGAGCTACCAATACGCGAGAAGACAATGGTCGCTGGCCGACACTCCCCATCTTCGCTATGCCCAACTCTACGCTTGGGATCAAGTTATCATCCAACTGATCAAAGACCACCAATTACTCCAGTCAGGTCCCGCCACGCAACTCTATCTTGAGCCTGATAAAAAGATTCTAGCCTATGGGCGGGGTGACTTGGTGTTTGTGTACTCCTTCCACCCGACCGAGTCCTATTTTGGGCAGAAGGTTCGATTTCCCGAGCCTGGCAGCTATCAGATTATTCTGGACTCAGACCAGCAGGAATATGGAGGTTTTGAACGGCTGGATCAGCAAGTGATCTATCAGACGGATAAAAACCAGGAAGTAAGCCTATACATTCCAAATAGAACGATGATGGTGATGAAAAAAAATAAAGGGTAAAAAAGGTGCATTTATGCACCCAAAATCGATGGATAAATGCACCAAGGATGCATAAATAAATAAGTTGGCAGCAATGAAAAAAATGACGAGAATACTATCAATAGCAAGTTGCCTATTCTTCTTGACTGCCTGCGGACAGGAAACATCAAAAAACGACCAGACAATGAAAGAAATACCAAAACACCAGGAGCAATGGGAATTCTACTTTGGACAAGTTGACTACAAACTTACCTCAATAAATGTTGACCTGGGACTTAGAGACATTGCTCCAATTAAAGGACTGAGCAATGTTGGATACATAACTGTCAAAATGAATAACCCGAGAGAAGACGGGCTTTCATCACAAGAAGAAAGTGAGACCCTTTTTCAAATGGAAGACAGCTTGATTAAAGCTGCTACTAAAGACAACAATTCCATTTACATAGGTCGCAATACTTCAGACAATAACCGAGAGCTTTACTTCTACATAGCCAACACTGTCATTTGGGACAAGCAAGTTTCTGAGACAATGGCGCAGTTTCCAACATATCAATATGACCATGGACACAAACCTGATGAGAGCTGGGGAGGTTACTTCGATTTTCTATATCCTGCACCACAAGAAATGCAGAGCATATTGAACAGACGAGTGATTGCTCAATTAGAGCAAGGTGGCGACCCGTTGACAAAAGAGAGAGAAGTAAACCATTGGATTAATTTCAAGACCGAGCCGGACAGAGAGAAATACGCAGAACAAGTTAAGGCTGACGGTTTCAAAATTGAAGATATGAGCTATAACGGCAAAGATGACTTTCCTTATTCGCTCAGAATTTCGCGTATTGACAAGGTTGACTATGGTAGCATTGACGACTATACAATTGGACTTTGGCAACTTGCGGCAAAGTTAAACGGAGACTATGACGGATGGGAGACATCAATAGAAAAAGAATAAAAATCACTGCTGCCAACATCGGCTAAGAAAACATGCGGGCTGACAAGGTAAAATGAACATTACAGCACATAACAAAACTCGGTACTCGGCAGACAAATACGTGTTTCAAAATCCCGCACTTGCCATAGCCAGGACCGTTGTAACTATCCTTGAAAAACAAACCAAATGAATAAATCAGAAAAAAATATATTTGAGAGATTAAAAAGTGGTGAATCTGTTCCATTCAATGACCCTGACTATTCTCAAATCGGAACTGCTGTTAATGAAACAAAAAAACTGCTTATAAAGCTCAATAATGAGGCGGACGATAAAGAAATCAGAAAATTGTTGAGCCAAATTATCGACCAAAAAATTGATGAAAGCACGACAGTATTTACACCGTTCTTTACCAATTACGGAAAGAATATAAAGCTAGGCAAAAACGTATTCATTAACCACGCTTGCTCTTTTTTGGATTTAGGCGGCATAACCATAGATGACAATGTGATGATTGCACCAAGGGTGAATTTAACTTCCGAGAGTCATCCAATTTCAGTAAATAACAGAAAGACTTTAACGGTTGGACATATTCACATAAAACAAAATGTTTGGATTGGTGCAAATGCAACAATTTTTCCTGGCGTTACAATTGGAGAAAATTCAGTTGTGGGCGCCGGTGCAGTTGTTCATCAAGATGTACCTGATAACACAATTGTTGGTGGCATACCGGCAAAAGTAATCAAGCAAATAGAATAGACCTGAGACTTTCAATTTTGAGTTGTACCAAGATTTCTTCAAAAAACGGAAATATGGAAAAGCGACCTTTAACTTAAAAAATGAAAGATCTAAACAGCAATGAAAATTATTTTAATCTTTCAAAGGACCTATCTAAAGAAACCGTAGAGGTAAATTCGACTAAGTCGGGAGGTTTAATGCTATGGTAATCAAATAGGATAGTTCTGTTTTACAAGGATTTTAAAACTTCTTATCGCTATTCAAGAATTGGAAAATTTGAAAACCCAAACGGACTTTTGAAGGCTTTGGGTAAAGGAAAAATTCAAGTGGAATTAAAAAAGTTAAATAAAAGGATAGATGCACCATTGTGTAAAGCAATAGCGGGTTCAGTATTATTTTGAAGTATAAAATTTTAAATCACAGATCAGTACTATCTGACAGGTTAATGGCATAAAATCCCCTGATGCTCTTACTAGAGTCCGTTCCCCAAATCAAATGAAAAAGTCCACATTTATCCTGCTATTGACAGTTTGTCTCTCACATGGGGCTTTGGGACAGACTATTCAGGAAATTTTCAAAGCGCTGCCGCTCTCCTATACTCTCGAATTGTCAAGCGAAACCAAAAACTTGTTGATGGAAGAAGGCAATTATACTATGCCAAACGGAGACAGCCTCGAGACCATGAGCGTGGACTATCTGACAGAAAAAGATTACATAAAACTGCAGTATTATTTTACAACTGGGCAAAGTGGCTTCATCGTCATTGAATTGAAAAAATTTCAAAAAATTGACGGTACTCCAATTGTTGTTTATTCCAAATTCGGTGGGACACCGAGCGCATTTGAGCAGCATTCCCTAGTAACATTTGATTATAAGAATGGTACTCTGCTGGCCAATAAAAACCTTGGCCTTCCAGAAACCTTAGAAACTGCCGCCTTTTTGAAAGACAATCTTCCTGATGGCCTGAATGAAGAAAAGATCTCGGTTAGTACGAGTTACAATCTGAATCCTGGAAAATCGAATCAAGTGGAATATGAAATAAGCCCTCAAAGCGATCAATTTGATCCATGTATTGAAACAAAGATATTAACCTTTGAGTGGAATGGACAAAGATTTCAAAAAATGTAATAGGACTATCAGCAATCATGAAGGTAGTTCGAAATGGCCTCGACTCCGCTCGGCCTCCGAATTCCCGGTTATTTTCGGAGGGGAGGAAAATGCGGCACAACCGCATTTTCCTCCCCTCCCCAACTCTACACAGTTACGTTCACCGAGCGACGGTTGGTGAGCGTCGTCGAACCAAGTCGAGGTGAACCTAACATCATTTGGTTACTCATAAGAAAGTGATCACTCAAAATTTAGAAATTATTAAGCCAACAGCAATTACTACAGATCCAATCCCCTCACCCATTTTTCAGCTTCTGCTTCTTTCTCAAAAATTTTATATGGGACGGGCTGTTTTTGGAGGGAAAATATGACTCGCAATACCGCACGAATAACTTTATTCGGAATCACATAAGCCGTCCCTTGACAATAATCCTGCATTAAACCACGATTTTCCCGGAGCCAATCAGCCTGCATTCGCTGATGGGACAAGGCGGGGATTCCAGCCTCCCGTGCATCAAAAATTATGGCCAGCTTTTTTTTATGGCGGTAGCAATCCCGAGTTTGGGATAGGTAACGTTGGAAATTCTCATCCGTACTTTTTTCGCCTGTAAAGCGAATCCGTATCAGCGGAAACTCTGATTCATCGATGGTGGCGTAGTCATTCATGAGAAGATAACTGACTGATGGCGAAAGGGTTTTTGATAACTTTTCGATTCTAATAAAACAGCTTTCTCTCCCTGTTTTTTTTGAAAATAAATTGGAAAAAAGCCCCGTCCTTTTTCCAAATCGAAGCTCCTTGCGATATTGCCAGTCCAAAAAATTTCAATCACTAGTATGTCGGATGCAGAAGCTACTCGAATCAATAAATACCTCAGCGAATTGGGCTACTGTTCCAGGCGTGCGGCCGACAAGTTGATAGAAGCTGGACGCATCACCATCAACGGGAAAAAGCCCGAGATGGGCACCAAGGTTCAAAAGGGAGATATCATCCGAGTAGATGGAAAGCGAATAGATGATTCGGGAGAAAAACCGGTTTATTTAGCTTTCAACAAGCCGGTGGGTATAGTCTGTACCACAGACACACGGGTTGAAAAAGACAATATCATCGATTACATCAATTACCCCAGTCGCATCTTTCCCATCGGAAGGCTCGATAAGCCTAGCGAAGGTCTTATCCTGCTAACCAATGATGGAGACATTGTCAATAAAATCCTCCGGGCCAAAAACAACCACGAAAAGGAATACATCGTCACGGTCAATCGGCCGATCACTCCAGAGTTTATCAAAAAAATGGGATCCGGAGTTCCTATCTTGGATACAGTGACTCGAAAGTGCCACGTCGAAAAGATGAGTCGAAATCAATTTCGCATTATTTTGACTCAGGGACTCAACCGACAAATTCGTAGAATGTGTACCTACCTGGGATACTCCGTTACCAAACTCAAAAGAGTGCGAATTATGAATATTTCTCTGGACCTTCCTATCGGAAAATGGCGGGATTTGACTGAAAAGGAATTAGCAGAATTGAATGTCCTGATAGCGGATTCATCCAAGACTTTTGACCCTAGCGAGGCAGAGGAGGATTGGAATTGAACTGCGCTGACTAATCAGATTGATAGCAGTGATCAAATTATCTTTGCTAACCGGGAAGGAAGCAGGGAGTAGGAAGTAGGAAGTTTGCTAAAATTATACCTCAAAGCTTATTTTAGGCCCGAAAAGTCTCATTTTTAAAAAACAGGAAACATTAAAATTTAACCTAGACATACATGCCAAAGTGTGCTTTCCTTTCCATTGCCAATACTGAAGGTTGGTTTATCGATGATGACTTGGTTCATCCGCAGCTTGAAGCACTTGGCTGGCAAGTTGAAAATATTCCTTGGAATCAAGCTAGGGACTGGGACGAATTTGACTTGGTTGTAGTGCGTAGCCCTTGGGACTATCAGCAGCATCTGCAGGAGTTTCAAAAAGTCCTCTCTCAAATTCAAAGTTCAAAGGCTATTCTATTGAACTCCCTTGAACTGATGCAATGGAATATTCACAAGGGATATCTTTTTGAACTTCAAGGCAAAGGTGTAGAACTAGTACCTACTATACGATTCTCTACTTTGGAAAAAGAGGCTATTGAACAAGCCTTTGAAACCTTAAAATCCGATCAACTCATCATCAAGCCTCTTATTGGAGCCAATGCCGATGATACTTTCTGGATTCGCAGAGATCAAGCAGAGTCTTGGGAAAAAGCACTTACCATTTTTTCAAACAAAGAAGGGATGATCCAGCCTTTTATGCATGCGATTGTAGAAGAAGGTGAATTCTCCCTGATGTATTTTCAAGGTTCGCTAAGCCATACGATTCTTAAAACGGTGGGCGAAGGTGATTTCCGAGTTCAGGAGGAGCATGGAGGCGGTGTCATTCCGATCCAAAAGCCAGAACCTGCACTACTTTCGGCAGCATACAAGGCGATGCAAAGCTTACCGGAAACGCCTTTTTATGCTCGAGTAGATTTGGTCAGAACGGCCTCGAATAGCTTTGCATTGATGGAACTAGAGTTGATAGAGCCCTGCCTGTATTTCCGCTTTGACGAAAAGTCTCCAGCCCTTTTTGCAGAAATGCTCGACCAATTCTGGAAAAAGCATTTAGAACCAATCAAGAATTAAAGCCTTCTGCGGTTGGGATGCAAATAGACATATCCTACCAGTTGATCATAGCGGGAACCCAAAGCTCTGAAGTACACAAAAACCTCGTATTCGTTTTCCGTCTCAAAAAAGCTGCCTTCAAATTCCTCTGAGTCAAACTGCTGATCTCTCAAATAGGCATATTGGTAATCGTACCAGCCTTGCTTGAGAAGTAGCGTTGTTTCAAATACCTTCAGCTCTGGATTCCATTCTAGCTTAGCTTCTGGAATTGTACCCCAGTTGGTAAATGATCCGACCAAGTAGATGGGTTGAGAGTTTTCAGGAGCAAAAAACCGGAAAGTGGTCAGAATATATTCACTCTCCACTTCTGGATCGCCACCAGGTCGGTCATTCGTATTGACCAGATATTGTCCATTTAGATCCAGATATTGCGAATACACCTCTGACTGACGGGGCTTATCTACCAAAGCATCCGCATAGATCACGTCAGGTTGCACTTCGATTGAGGCTACATTTACACCCGTCGCTCTGATAAATCGCAGGTCGATAAACCGGAATTCATTTCCTGCCGAAAATGTATTACTCCCGTCAAAATTCTGATAGCGAATTACCTTAGAGCTTTCATTCAAAAAGGTAGGCTCTCCCAATAGTCTTGCTTGGCCCCAGCGCTGATTTTGTCTAATGACGACCTTAACCTGATTGAGCGGATCCATCACCTCCCCTTTCGAATAGTTGACGATCACATCTACCTGCTGACCTGATCTACGGTCCTGAGTTCGCGCAGGTGGTACGATGCTGGCCCCTACGGTAAAAAGCTCCTCATATACCATAAATCGCTTGGTCAAAATTACATCTGACTCATCGCGACCTTTGAATACTTTCACAATGTAATTCCCCGACTTGGTGACCCTTGGCAAAGCAAAGCGATAATGAATGTATGGCAAACGGGTATTCACCGAATAATCATAATCTTGCACATTGAATTCATTGAAGCTCGCTAAAAAATCATTGTCCTTGAGCTGGGATTGCTGCCAATTCGCATCACAATGGATCAGTTTGGCCGTGTAGAGTTCAGGGTCATAGGCAATATCATCAAACAACAAGATCAGGGGTCTCGAATCAGAAATGCTGACACTTGGCGCATCCAACTGACTATCGAAGGCAGCTCCTAGCGGAAAAATCCGAACCGATTGAATGTGATCCTTGAAGACCTTATCATCAAGTTGTGCATAGCTTGAATGAATCAAGAACATGGATAAAAAAAGTACTGTCAGTAGTTGCTTCATTTTGAAAAATTAGACAAATAAGTTCTTAATGAAAAATCAGCTTAGGACCTCCTGCAATTTGGAAATATCCTCTACCAATTTTTCCCAAGAAGAATTACTCTTATCCAAGTGAGATTTCACCTCCTCAAACTCCTTTTGCACCTTTTCGGCTGATTCAAGGTCTTCGTAGAGTTTAGGATCTGCTAACTTTTCCTCCAGTGATTTGCTTTTTTCTTCCCATCGCTCCAACTCCTTTTCCACTTGCTCGAGTTCATATTCTAATTTCCTCAAACTCTTTTTTGCCTCATTCAACTCAGAATTTGCAATGGGTGCCTTGATTTTTTCTTTCTTTGGGGCAGCTTTTTCCTCTTGCTTTTCTACTTCATCCTGCTGACTTTTCCAAAACTCATACTCCTCATAAGTTCCGGGATATTCCTTGATTTGATGATCTTCGATGTACCAGATTTTATTGGCAACCCCCCGAATAAAATGCCGGTCGTGAGATACCGTGATGAAGGTCCCCTCATACTGCTGCAAGGCTTGAATCAGAATATTGACCGATTGGAAATCTAGGTGGTTGGTCGGTTCATCGAGCAATAGAAAGTTGGCTTCGGAAATCAAGGTTTTTGCAAGAGCAACTCTGGATTTTTCTCCACCCGAGAGCACTTTTATCTTCTTGAAAACATCCTCGCTGGAGAAAAGGAAACAGCCTAGGACATTTCTAAGCTCAGTTTCAGTTTTGTTGGAGCCAGCCTGTACCATTTCCTGAATGATTTCATTGTCAAGGGTGAGAGCCTCGAGCTGATGCTGTGCATAAAATGACTTTATCACATTGTGCCCTTCTGATCGCTCACCGGATATTTTTTCTGAGCCATCGATGATTCGCAAAAGTGTGGACTTTCCTTTTCCATTCGCACCGATCAGAGCAATTTTATCTCCTCGCTCAATTCGGGCTGTGGTATTTTGCAAAATCACGAGGTCTCCATAGCTTTTTCCGATATGATCCAAGGTGACAACATGCCTTCCAGACTTCTGAGAAAATTTGAAATTAAAATTCACAAAAGCCTCATCATTGACCACTTCCTGCACACGATCCATACGTTCCAAAGCCTTAACCCGGGATTGAACCTGATTTGATTTAGATGCTTTGGCACGAAATCGCTCGATAAACCGCTCGGTTTGCTTGATCATTTGTTGCTGATTCTCGTAGGCATTTTGCTGGATCTCCATCCGCTCCTTTTTCTCCTCCTTGTAGAAGGAGTAATTTCCCGCATAAGTTGTCAGCGTATGACTCGATACTTCCACGATGGTGGATACGCAATTATCCAAAAAAGTCTGATCGTGAGAGACTACCACTACAGCACCTTCATAGGTTTTGAGATAATTTTCCACCCACTGAATCGACGGTAGATCTAAGTGGTTGGTAGGCTCATCCAAGAGAAGAAGTGCAGGCCGCTCCAATAGCAATTTTGCAAGCATCACCCGCATTCGCCATCCTCCGGAGAAGGTCCGAAGGGGCTTGGTAAGGTCCTCCGTTTTGAATCCAATACCCTCGAGTACTTCCTCTGCTTTCGCTTTGATGGTATAGCCTTCATTTGCTTCAAATCTTTCCTGAAGACTTGCCAGGCGATTGATCACTTCTTCGGAATAATCCGTTTCCATCTTTTTCAGCACCTGATCTATCTCATCTTGCAAGGCCAAAGTCTCCTTGAATGCGGCCAATGCAACTTGAAGGATGCTCTCTTCCGATTGATAGGATAGCAGATCCTGATTCAAAAATCCAATGGAACAATCTTTTGCCTTTTGAACTTCACCACTTGAGGGCAGGTACTCCCCTGCTATGATTTTGAGAAGTGTGGACTTACCCGTACCATTCTGCCCTACCAATCCAATTTTGTCCTTGGGTTTGATATGAAGATTGGCATTTTCATAAAGCGGTCGTCCACCGATGAAGTAAGAAAGATTGTTAATCGAAAGCATGGGGCAAAAATAAGGATTCGACCGTTTATAGAGGCCTAGTATTAAAACAATCCAAAAAGAATTAATTTAGTATACCAAACAAAAAGAATAAAGAAATGAGAACTTCCACTCTGTTTTCGAATTTATTTATATTTCTACTGATTATTACTCAAGCTAGCTGCCAGCAAAAAACTGGTAATCAGACTAGTTTTAGTACACCAAACTCCAGCAATAAGCGATCAATCAAAGATGCTGAAGCAGATGTAAAGCTAGACAGAATCAAGTTACCGGAAGGCTTTCAAATTGAAGTCTGGGCTGCAGATATCCCAAATGCAAGATCACTTTCTATGTCGGAAAATGGAGTGGTCTTTGTCGGAAACAGGCAGGAAAAAAATGTCTATGCGGTACTGGATGAAGATGGAGATGGCAAAGCAGACAGCAAATTCATCTTGGCAGAGGGTCTCCGAATGCCTAATGGAGTCGCTTACAAAGATGGAGATCTCTATGTAGCAGAAGTCAGTAAGATTCTTAAGTTTCCAAATATTCTTGACAACCTCACCAATCCAAAATATGAGGTGATTTTTGACGGATATCCCACAGAACGCCATCATGGATGGAAGTTTATTGCTTTTGGTCCCGATGGAATGCTCTACGTCCCAGTCGGCGCGCCTTGCAATATTTGCGAATCAGAAGATGAGATTTTTGCCTCGATCACTCGAATTGATGTCAACTCTCCTAATCCTCAACCCGAAGTCTATGCGCATGGAGTTCGAAATTCGGTTGGATTTGATTGGCATCCTGAGACTGGCAATCTATGGTTTACCGATAATGGTAGGGATATGATGGGTGATGATATCCCAGATTGCGAATTGAATGTTGCCACCACCGCCGGCCAACATTTTGGCTATCCTTACTGGCATGCCGGTGATGTGAAGGATCCTGAGTTTGGCTCAAAAGGTAAAGCCAAAGATGCCTATCAAGCCCCAAAAGCAAAGCTCGGAGCCCATACTGCTCCTCTCGGCATTCGTTTTTATGAGGGAGAGATGTTCCCCGATAGCTATCAAAACCAGGCCATCATCGCGAAGCATGGCTCTTGGAACCGAAGCAAAAAGTCAGGATACGATGTGGTTTTAGCAAAAATCAACTCTTCAGGAGAAGTGACAGAGGTTGAGCCTTTTGCTAGTGGATGGCTAGATGATGCTACTCAAGAAGTCTGGGGAAGACCCGTAGATGTTCAGGAATTACCTGATGGCAGCATTTTGATTTCTGATGATGTAGCCAACTGCATTTATCGAGTAAGCTATACGGGAAAATAAGGTTAACGAAATTTAGAACCCAAGCGGCAATTCGTATGATGGGGAAACAGTTTGGGCAATGATTTTAATTTGCTCAGTAGAAAACTTGGGTAAAAACTGTCTCAAGACGTAGGCAGTTTCAGGGTGAGATGGAACTGCTTTCATCTGGGAAAAATCCAACGATTCTTCTGAGTCAAAATACCCGTAATACTTCAATATACCTCCTTCGAAAACACATGCTGCTACTTCATCGGGAGTTCTGCCAGGGGTACAGATTTGAATTCCCTTTTTGCTCGCTTGAATATTCTCAATAAATGATTGGGCTTTGGCATTATAGCTACCTGGACTAATTGCACTTCGACAAGCCCCTTCACAACGATCATCCTGGACAGTTGCACAAGGAACTGAGCGAATACCTGTCAGTTTGGAACAAAGCTGGTAATTATCAACTGCATCCTTGAGAAAAAGCCTAGCCTCTTCCTGGTTAAAGAAAAACTCCAAAGGAGGATTATTTTTCCTCACTTTGGCTATTTGAAAGCGGGTAAAGCCATTCCCATCTTGGTAAGAATACAAACCCCAAAGTTGGGAAGGTCTTTTGATTGCCGCATTGAATTTTGGCCAAATACGTTTGATTTCAAGCGTTTCAAGCAAAAGCGCCATAAATTCCGTTCCTGTCAATTCCCATTTGAGGTCGGCGACCACAGCTTTAAGAGCCTGTTTTTGTACCAAAGTAGAATCACCTGAAAAATGAGACCGAAACCGCTCCTGAATGTTTATTGCTTTTCCCACATAAACAACGCGGGAATTGGAATCTAGCATGTAATAGACACCGCATTCGGAAGGAATCTGTTCGAAGCGGTGACTGGGAAAATTCGGGGGTAAAAACCGGAGTGCCTTTTTGCCCTTTACCAATTCATAAACTACCTCGGGTTGCTTTTTGATCACCTGGTCAAACAGAATCGCCGTGGCTTTGGCATCCCCCATCGCCCGGTGCCTTGCTTCGATAGGTATCCGAAGATGTTCGCAAATTCTACCTAATCCATAAGATCGTAGGCCGGGAAAAGCCTTCCGAGAAAGACGAACGGTACAAAGCTTTGATGGAGAAAAATCTCTATCCAAAGCTAAAAAAGCCTCTCGAATGAATGAAAAATCAAAATTCACCTGATGGGCTACGAAAACTCTCCCCGCTAGCATTTCCCAAATCTGCTCAGCTACCTCATCGAAGAGTGGAGCATCTTGGACCATCGCATTATCAATACCTGTAAGTCCCGTAATGTAATCCGGAATTCGCTGTTGAGGATTCAGAAGTGTTTGAAAAGTATCCTTGATTTCTGTTCCATCATGAATCAGGATGGCAATTTCAGTAATCCCTCCAAACTTGCTATTACCTCCTGTGGTCTCGATATCTACTATGGCAAACTCCACGCTGTAAGTTAGCAATTACTCAGAGCTCCTCGACAATTGTGACACAAAAGGTCAGATGCTTGCTCGTTTGATATGGCTTGTAATCAATCTTTCGGCACATCGCTCCCCATCCATAGCGGCAGAAACAATCCCTCCTGCATATCCTGCACCCTCGCCACAGGGATAGAGTCCCTTGATCTCGGGGTGTTCTAAGCTTTCCCGGTCTCGTGGGATTCTTACAGGAGAGGAAGTCCGGCTCTCAACACCAATGAGTTGAGCTTCATTCGTGTAATAGCCTCGCATCTTTTGCCCAAAAGCTTTGAATGCATCAGCTAATCTGCGAGAAATAAAATCGGGTAAAACTTCGCTCATATCTACTGCCTCAAGACCAGGCTGATAGGATGTTTCCAATAAGGAATGACTTACCTTTTTATTTACGAAATCTACCATTCTCTGAGCGGGTGCAACCTGAGTTTTACCCCCCATTTCCCAGGCTTTCTTTTCCACACTGGCTTGAAAATGCATCGCTGCCAAAGGTCCGAACCTTTGAAACTCGGGTAAATCCTCCAACTCCACTGCGACAACCATTCCTGAATTGGCAAAGCGGCTATCCCTACGGCTTGGACTCATTCCGTTGACCACCAACTCTCCCGGAGAAGTAGCAGCTGGAACAATAAACCCACCTGGACACATGCAGAAACTGAAAACCCCTCGCTGTTTACCCTTATAATGGGTTTGATGTACCAATGAATAGGAAGATGCTGGTAAATAAGGTCCTCGGTCGACTTCGCAGTGGTATTGAATTCTATCGATTAGATTTTGAGAGTGCTCAATCCGAACACCCAAGGCAAAAGGTTTCGGTTCTATCAGTACTTTTTTTGCCTGAAGCAATTCAAAAATATCCCTCGCCGAATGCCCGGTTGCTAAAATAACTCCCTCCCCTAAAATTCTATCTCCATGCTGTGTGATGACACCTTTGATTTCAGACTGATCAATGACAAAATCCTCGACTCGGGTTTCAAAATGAATCTCTCCACCAGATGCTAATATCGTTTCCCGGAGCTTAGTCACGACTACAGGAAGCTTGTTGGTACCGATATGGGGGTGAGCATCGACAAGGATCTCTTCAGTAGCCCCATGCCTCACCAGGATTTCCAAAATCCGCCGGATGTCTCCCCGTTTTTTAGATCGAGTATAAAGCTTACCATCCGAATAGGTTCCAGCTCCTCCTTCTCCAAAGCAATAATTAGAATCCGGATTGACAATATGCTCCTTATTAATCGCTGCTAGGTCCCTTCTTCGAGCTCTGACATCCTTTCCTCTTTCGATAATAATTGGCTTTACCCCTAACTCTATCGCGCGGAGTGCTGCAAACATACCTGCAGGACCTGCCCCAACAATAATTATTCGTTCAGCATTTCCAACATGGGGGTAATCAATGTCAATTTGAAGGCGGGAATCCGGGCTTTCTTTGAGGAAAATCTCTGCTTCTACATTTACGCGGACCTTTCTCCCCCGAGCATCAATGGATCGACGATTTTGTCTGACAAAGACCTCATCTTCAGAGGGTCTGATTCCAGCTTTTTGTAAAGCCGCTTTTTTAAATTGAACCTCATCGTATGCCTCTGATGGGTCCAATTGCAATTGGAGTATTTTTTTCATGGTAAGGGTTCTATCCTTAAATCATGACAAAATTACACAGAAAAAAGTCGAAAACTTCAGAAAATAAAAAAGGCTACCCCGAGGTAGCCAAACTTATCTTATGCCGATTGAATACTAATTCAATCTATCTAGGACTTCGAATCTTGAAGAATTGGAAATGAATTCTGGGACAATCGTTTTAAGATGTCCTACCAGTTCATTTTCTGAGTTTTTCAGGATCAAATCTTGGAACAAGTCAATCTGACCATCAATTTTATGATAAGCCGCCGGCATCACCTGAGCGATCTTAATTTTTGGATGGTGAGTTATCTTGACCGTTTCAAAATCATTCAATAGTTCCTCATAAAGTTTTTCACCTTCCCTTAGTCCAGTGAAGATAATTTTGATATCCTCATCCTCTTTTTTACCAGATAGCTGAATCATCTTCTTGGCGAGGTCTAAGATTTTTACAGGCTCTCCCATATCAAACACGTAGATCTCTCCTCCATTACCCATTACAGCGGCCTCTAATACCAACTGACATGCCTCAGGAATGGTCATAAAGTAGCGGGTAATTTCCGGGTGAGTCACTGTCAAAGGACCTCCATGTAGGATTTGCTTTTTGAAAAGCGGAATGACCGAACCATTCGAACCTAATACATTTCCAAATCGAGTGGTGATAAACTTGGTGTGATATTTTTTATGATTTACCTCCAAATACTCATTCAAAGCCTGCACATACATTTCTGCTGCGCGCTTGCTAGCCCCCATTACATTAGTAGGATTCACTGCTTTGTCAGTGGAGACAAACACAAACTTATCAACTTGAGAAAGCACAGACAGGTCTGCCAAAACCTTCGTTCCAATCACATTGGAATGAATTGCCTCCTCTGGATAATTTTCCATCATAGGCACATGCTTGTACGCTGCCGCATGGAAAACCACTTGAGGCTTAAAGGTTTTGAAGATTTCTTTCATCTTCTTTTTATTCCTTACATCTCCCAATACTATTTTAATCGGGCAATAGGAATAATTTTCCTTAAACTCATTTTCGATATCATAGAGTGCAGACTCCGCAATATCTAGTAAGATCAATAGTTTAGGCTGATAATGGGCTATTTGTCTGCAAAGCTCACTACCGATTGAACCTGCAGCACCAGTGACCAAAACTGTTTTATCGATCAAATCCTCATGAATCTGGGGATTATCCAAAATGATCTGCTCTCTGGAAAGAAGATCCTCAATTTTAATTTCACGTATAGCACCGGCAGTTAAACCACCATTGATCCATTGGTCCACAGGAGGGACGATAGAAACAGAAATCCCGAGTTTCAAGCATTCGTCAATGATCTCACGTTTCCGAAGGACGTCCAAATCTCGAACGGCAATTATCAGCTCTGTGACCCCATATTGATCTTTGAGCTTTGCCAATGATTTGATACCATGAAAGATTCTAATCCCTGCAATGTTTTTACCCTCCTTTTTAGGGTCATCATCCAAAAACGCGATGGTATTGAAATTGCTATTGCTGTCTCGTTTGATAGCTTCCTGAGCAATCAGCCCAGATTCACCTGCACCGAAGATCACTCCACTTTTTTGTTCCTTCACGATAAATCCATTCTTCAAGTACACGAATAGTTCTTTTACCAGTAATCGGTAAAAAATCAGCATGAATAAGGAAGAAAGGCTGGCGATGATAAGAACCGAAGTAGGTAATAAAAACCTATCATTCAGGAAATTGCCATGGAAGAAGTTAAGAAAGAGAAATAGAACAAAATTGATAAATACGGTTTTGAAAATATTTGATCCGTCCTTAAATCCAGTATGTCGTACAATGCCTTCATAGGATCGGGTATTTTGCATGACGAGCAATCCACCGATCATGAATGTGAAACTTCCAGCAACGGCATCATTCTGCTCGATTACGGCTAATTCAAAGTTGAAACGAACCAAATAACCAAATAAGGCGCAATGAAAAAGAATTACAGAGTCAAGAGTGGCTATGATCCACCTTGGGAGGATTTTTAACCTTGCTAAAAAATTCATAGTAGATATTTATTCAAATAATCTGTTTTAACTGATGACCAAATAAAACTTGCTCAAAATAAGTCATTTTACTCATTACCACAAAACATCCTTATGTTTTTTCAAAATCGATCCAATTTTATTTTGCACTTTTCCAATATTTCTTAATTGAAATAGGATATACGGAAAACATTAACGGTTTAGATCGAAGAAGGAAAAAATTGCATTTAAATTCTATTCTAGGCACTTATTTTAGCTTTTACGCTTCTTGTACCCTCAAACCTTCCCATGCTTACATGGCCCGTTTGTGAAACACCCTTTCCCTGAAGCACATTAAAAAAAGTAATAAATAAAATTTTAAGGTCTAGGAATAAGCCGAAGTTCTCAACATACCAGACATCAAAGTCGAATTTTTCTTCCCAAGAAATGGTATTTCTGCCATTAATCTGTGCCCAGCCACTTACACCGGGAAGCACAAGATGTCTCTTTCTTTGATTTTCATTGTAGAGTTCTAAATAATCAACCAAAAGTGGTCTGGGACCAACCAAACTCATTTGACCTGCAAGAACATTAAGAAGTTGTGGAATCTCATCCAAAGAACTCTTTCGGATAAATTTTCCCAGGGAAGTAAGCCGCTCTTGATCAGATAACAGGTTCCCACTCTCATCGCAAGAGTCGGTCATCGTTTTAAATTTGAGAATATTAAAAATCCTCTCATCCTTACCTGGTCTTGGTTGCTTAAAAAAGGGGTCACCTTTATGCGTGATTGATAAAAGAATCAAAAGAAACAAAAAGACGGGAGAAAGAACTAGAAACAATAGCCCTGCTAGGATTATATCCAAAGCTCGTTTCCCAAATTTCCTATACCACACAACTAAAAGGTTTTAGCAAGCTCCTTCTTGAAAATGTCAACAATTCTTTCCTGGTCTTCAAAAGTCAAATTTACTGAACTAGGAAGGCAGATACCTTTGTGAAAAAAGCTTTTCGCTACATTCCCTCCGAAGTATTTGATTTCTTTAAAGACAGGTTGTAGATGTAGTGGCTTCCAAAGAAATCGGGTCTCAATGTCATTCTTCATCAAAGCTACTCGAACCTGATCATTTGAAAAGCCGGTTACCTCTTCATCAATCAAAATGGCTGTTAGCCAAAAATTTGACTTAGACTCATTTGCTTCAGGCTGGAAAGAAATCCCAACAAATCCTTCAAGAAGTTTTCTGTAATTAGCATTAATCTCTCGTCTCTTCTCCACAAATTCGTCGAGCTGTTCCAATTGTGCCAAAGCTACAGAGGCGCATAGATTATTCATTCGGTAATTGAAACCAATTTCCAAATGTTGATAGTAAGGCAAATCCTCTCTAGCTTGAGTTGAAAGGTATTTTGCTCTTTGGATCAAGTTAATTTTACTACTAACTAAAGCCCCTCCACCTCCGGCTGAGAGAATTTTATTTCCGTTGAATGAATAGATCCCGACATCTCCAAATGTTCCACAGTAATCACCTCGATAGGTACTACCCACAGCTTCAGCAGCATCCTCTATGATGGGAATTTGATATCGAGATGCAATAGACATGATTTCCTGAATTTTGGCAGGCATTCCAAACAGATGCACTATTACAATCGCTTTAGGCTTCTTCCCGTTTGCTATTCGATCTAGAATCGCATCTTCTAAAAGTTCTGGTGAGATATTCCATGTTTCAGGTTCGCTATCAACAAAAACGGGGGTGGCACCAAGATAAATTATCGGGTTTGCTGAAGCACAGAACGTAAATGTCTGACAAATAACCTCATCCCCTTTACCAATTCCTAAAAGTACCATAGAAAGGTGTAGGGAACTAGTGCCAGAGTTTAAGGCTACGATTTCATGAGAGGCTAACTTATTTGAGAATTTTTCTTCAAATGAGTCAATAAAATCTCCATTGGTCGCAAGCTGACCTGAGCCTATGGCCATTTTAGTATATACCTCTTCATTTCCTCCAAAAGTAGGAACTGAAAGCTTGATAGCATTTGACATTTAATGACTTAGGGGTGAATCTGATGGAAACATATTACTTATCCAACAAAAATCCAACCAAGTGCTATAAAAAATAATTAATACTAAAAAGAAAATGAAAGTTAATTATAATTAATGGGGGTATTTTCAAAATCTTTTATAGAAACTTTTGACTTTTGATTCCCCTTCTTTGAGCTATTGCTATTCTTACTATTGGCCAAAATATTTGGCTCTTTGGAAACTTTCTTTTTCACATATTTAACTGCTATCTGATCTAGCCTGAAACCAAGCCCCAGAGTAATCGCTGAAATTACCGGTAGTACGATATGATCAGAAAGATCTTTCATAAGAACAACAGACCCTACAATTAGCAATTGCACAAAAACTAAGGTAAGTGCTACTTGATTGTGCTTCAATCCCATACGCATCAAAAAGTGATGTACATGACTTTTATCCGGCGTCATCGGGCCTTGACCTCTGCGGATTCTCCTTGTAAATACCCTTGCCATATCATAAAGAGGATATATCATCAGCGCTATACCTGATGAAAAAACTGGGCTAAAACGCCAGCTTGCTCCTTCAGGAAGTGCTGCATTGGATTCCATGAAAGCAACAACAAGTGCACCTAAGGTAAAACCAAGGGTCAAAGAACCAGTATCTCCCATGAAAATCTTAGCCGGATGCCAGTTGAAGATTAAGAAACCTAGTATGCCTCCAAAAAAACTAAAGGATAAAACAGCATAACTTTCCAAACCTTGAAATGCAAACCAAGCACCTAAAAGCCCTGAAACAACCAGACCTGTGCTTCCCGCAAGACCGTCTAAACCGTCAATCAGGTTGAAAGCATTGGTCAAAGCCAAAAGGACAAACGCCGAGAATCCATATGAGACAAAAAGGTGAAGTTCACCTATTCCAAGAAACCCATGAAGGTCCCTGATTCGAATATCGCCCATCACGACAACCATGGCCACCGCAACAAGCTGACCCAAAAGCTTCCTTGATGCCTTCAATTCCACCAAATCATCCCGCAATCCTACAATAAACATTAGACCGATTGCTCCCAAAAGATATCGTATGTCAGGAAGGGGGAATTGCCAACCCCATATAGCCATAGCAGCAGAGGCAGCGACAAAAAATCCAATACCACCCATAGATGGAACGAACTTTTTGTGGATTTTCCTCCCGCCGGGTTGATCTCCAATCTTGGCTCGCCAAAGCACTTTGATAATGATTGGCATCACTAAAAAACCGACTGCAAGGGATGTAAGAATTACAAATAAAAATAACATAAAATAGAATATTTCACTTTTCAAAAGTACAGATTTAACAACTTAAAATCCAATTCATTAATAAAAAGATAATGAAATGATTAATATACTACCTAGTCTACAAAATGGAATAAATTTATAAAGTGTTTTTATATCGACTTGAAATGCATTTTTTATGATTTTAAACAGTATAAAAAGAATAGATAAAACATTTTTTATTTTAAACAGAAGAATTATTTAACATAAACCCTTGAGGCATTTTTTTGAAGAGTAAGTGTCCCGTTGAGATTGACACCATCTCCCATCCCAAATATCACTTTGTCAAAGCCGGCCGGTAACTCAATACTTATTTCTTCATCTCCCAGATTGTGAACAGCGAAAATCTCTTGACCCTCATGAACTCTGGAGTAAGCCATGATGGGTTTTGGATATTCGCTTGAAGGAAGACTCAATTTTCCTAAGGCTAAAGCTGGATAGGTATTCCTTAGATTGATCAGGCTTTTGTAATGATTGAAAATACTATTAGGATCATTGCGCTGCAAAGCCAAAGGAGTCACTTCACTATCGATGCTGTATTTTGGCTCTATCCAAGTAGCCCTACCTTCATCCTTTGCTTTCACATCCCAAAGGAATGGCTCCCGAATATGTTCATCTGGCTTCAACCCTTTCATCCCTATTTCCTCTCCATAGTATAAGTAAGGAGCTCCTGGCATCGTAAGCATCACTGCAATAGCCTGCTTGTACTTGTCTACGTCCTCACCCAATTCATTCAAAAGCCTAGGTTGGTCATGATTGGATGAAATGGTCGCATCGATAAACTCAGGAGTAATATTTTGATAGAAATCCAAAATCTCTTTTTGCTTCTTGGGCAGCAGCATTCCGTCAGCGGTATTGAATGCTTCCAAAAGCGTGTAATGGAAATCAAAGTTGAAAAGGGCCGGAAGACCTGGCAGATATGGGGCTACAATCTCTTTCTTGTCATAAACCTCCCCTACTAAATAAACATCTGGTTTTATGGCCTCCATTTTAGCACGAAACTCTTTCCAAAACTCATGATTATCCAAAGGTCTATCATCCGGGAAAATATGCTTTGCAGCATCCAGTCTAAAGCCATCAACTCCAACCTCCTCTAGCCAAAACCGACCAATTTCATAGATTTCCTCCCGTACCTTGGGATTATCAAAATTCAAATCAGGCATTCCTCCCCAAAAGAAACCATAGTAGTAGTCCTCTCCTGATCCTGGATCATGCCATTGGCGGATATTATCCGAGTCTAGTGTAATCACTTTCTTATCCAAAAAATCGGCAATCGTATCTTTTTGAGCCCAGACGTAATAATCTCTGTAAGGGTTATCTCTACTCTTTTTGCTTTCCTGAAACCAAGGATGTTCTGTAGAGGTATGATTGATGATCATGTCAATCACGATTTTGATATCTCGCTGATGAGCTTCCTCTAGGAGACGCTTGAAATCCTCCATGGTTCCATAGTCTGGATGTACCGCCTTATAATCCGTCACATCATATTTGTGATAGGTCGGTGACGGCATAATAGGCATAAACCAGATGGCATTTGCTCCCAATTCCTGCACATAATCCAGCTTCTCGGTGACTCCATTGAAGTCTCCAATTCCATCCCCATCAGAGTCATAGAAAGACTGCACAAAAATTTCGTAGGTAACCCCTGCATTTGGCCAGTAGTTTTTCACCTCCGGCTCTTTTTCCTGATTACAAGAGAAATAGAACAAAGACAAAATGAGTGCGATTAGAGTAGATTTAGCTTTCATGATGAGTGAGCTTTTGGGAAAAAAGAAAAGTCACTTTTGAAGGTGACTTTTCAGAACTTAAACTGATTTAGTTTCTATTGATAGCATTGAGCATATCGAAGGCCATTTCCAGACGCTTCACAAAATTCTCCTCCCCTTTGCGTAGCCAAGCACGTGGATCGTAGAATTTCTTATTTGGACTATCCGGACCATCTGGGTTACCCAACTGAGTTTGAAGGTAGCCTTCATTTTTCTTGTAGTAATTCAAGACGCCTTCCCAAGTAGCCCATTGCATATCTGTATCGATATTCATTTTGATTGAACCATAGGAATTGGCTTCCCGAATCTCTTCTACAGAGGATCCTGACCCACCGTGGAAAACAAAATTTAATGGCTTGCCACTTTTACCAAATTTCTCATTGATATAATCCTGAGAATTCTTGAGAATAATTGGCTTCAAGCTTACATTTCCTGGCTTGTATACTCCATGGACATTACCAAACGCTGCAGCGATGGTGAAAAGATCGCTTACTTTTTTCAAATGCTCATAGGCGTAGGCGACTTCCTCAGGCTGAGTGTACAGCTTCGATGAATCGACGTCAGTATTATCAACCCCATCTTCTTCTCCACCTGTCACCCCAAGCTCGATTTCAATCGCCATTTCCAATTTTGCCAGCTTCTTGAAGTAATCTACCGAGATTTCGACGTTTTCTTCCAAAGGCTCTTCTGAAAGGTCTAGCATGTGAGAACTGAATAGCGGCTTGCCATGAGCAGCGAAATGCGCCTCTCCTGCTTCGATCAAGCCATCAATCCATGGCAATAATTTCTTTGCAGCGTGGTCGGTGTGCAAAATAACGGGAACGCCATATGCTTCAGCCATTTGATGAACGTGATGAGCACCTGAGACAGCTCCAGCGATGCTAGCCTGCTGCTTGTCATTTGCAAGACTCTTTCCTGCGAAAAATTGAGCTCCACCATTTGAAAACTGAATGATGACTGGAGAATTAACCTTTTTGGCTGTTTCCAAAACGGCGTTCACCGAATTAGTTCCAATCACATTCACTGCCGGAAAGGCAAACTCATTTTCTTTGGCATAAGCATAAAGATCACTAAGCTCTGCCCCGTATTTTACTCCTGGTTTAAATTTCATGTATTAATAGGTTTGGTTATCTCTTAATAAAGCGCTGATGCAGCACCCGTCTGGTATCAAACGCTTCAAAGATATAAATCCCATTTTGAATATTCCCCAAATCAAATTCTAATTTCTGTCGGATGTCTTGTGACTGACCGGACACAAACACTCTTCCACTCATATCGATAATTCGATAATTGGCAGCATTCATGCCTTCTGGAAGCTCTACAGTAAGCTTTCCGGTAGTCGGATTGGGATAAATATTGAATTGACCATCGGGAGTAATTTCATCCGGAATCGATGTGACAAAATCCTCCTGCAAAATCCCATCCTCTGGCTTTGGCAGAGGCTCGCTGGTAAAGAGCAAGAATTCAGAAGCGCGAAGGTTGAAATTGACTGTGGTCGAAGTGATAGTCAATTCCTCTCCTGTGAAATAGTTGTACCATGTCCCTGTCGATGGAAATGACAAAGGAACATTGCCAGCAGTCCCAAGTCCGAAGTTCCCGTGAATCACCACATCCATATCAGGGTGCTCCAGGGTAATTGATTTTACTCCCCCACTCAGATTAAGCGTGGTTTTTTCTGGTTCATTGAATGCTTTATGCGACTTTTTCAGCTTGATCATTTCTTGATAAAGTTTGAACAAGCGAATACGCTGAGGGTCATTCAAATATTCCCAGCGGGTTGGTTTGATGCCAAGACGATCATTATTGAGCTCTTCATCATAGCCAAATTCTCCAAACTGCCAGAGCATCTTAGGTCCGGGCACACTAAAATAAAAGGCTGTCAATAGCTGATTCCGGTTGACTGCATTTTCTAACTGTCTCAAATTGACCGGCGAGGTCTTTCCAAAATTTAAGGACTCCCACATGACCCGTTCTTCGTCGTGAGATTCTTGGTAGGCTACCAGATTCGGGTCATTCCAACCTCTATTTCCATGATAGGCCCAGCCAAAGTCTTTATTTTCACCTTTTGCCATTTCCCGGAAATCGAAATTCATGTTACCCCAAAACATCATCCCGTAATCGGCCAATTCTTTTTCTTCGTCATTGGCAGAGAGATGCTCCAAAATAACGTAGGCATCAGGATGATTAGCCTTGATTCGATCATAAATTCCTTTCCAGATTTTTATCCGACTAGGGTCATACTGAGACCAAAGACCTACATTATCACCTGTATTGACTTGGGTAAAGCCTTTGCTCAAATCAAATCGAAAGCCATCGAATTTATATTCAGTCAACCAGTAATTATTAACCGAATCAACAAATGCTGCCGTGTATGGGCTCTCGTGGTTGAAGTCATATCCCACATTAAATGGATGCTTTGCCACCCGATTGAGCCAAGGATTGTCCTCAGTAGGAGCTCCATAGTCACCATCATTGTACAGACGGACAAAAGGATTCTGACCAAAAGCATGATTCAGCACCATGTCCAAAATCACCATGATTCCCCTACCATGGGCCTCATCAATCAGCTGCTTGAGGTCATTTTTGGTGCCATAAAACTTATCAGGCGCAAAAAAGAAGGATGGATTGTATCCCCAAGATAAGTTTCCTTCAAACTCACCAATTGGCATGAGCTGAATGGCATTCACTCCCAAGTCCTCTAAGTAGTCAAGTCGCTCAATCACTGCCTTGTAGGTTCTTCGATCATCAAAATCCCGAACCAACAACTCATAAATCACCAATTCCTCCGAGTCAACCTTTTCGTAATTGACATTTTTCCAAGCATAAGGGGTTTGAGCAGTTTGGAGAAAAGAAGCCTGAAACTCCGTTTTACCGCTTGGGTAGGGTTTGAGTCCTGGATAGCGCCCTTGATCGATAATTTCCTGATCCAAAAATGGGTCGGAAATTTTATCAGCATAAGGGTCACCTATTCGAATGCTTGCATCGACTAAATATTGGAAAATGTATTCCTGCTGAGGTATTAGACCTGAAATTTTCAACCAAAAAATCTCTCCATCCGGAGTTCTCTTCATTTGATAATCAGGCAGCACCTTCCAATCATTAAAATCTCCAATCACATGCGCAATTCGCTTTCCGGGAGCCTGCAAGGCTAAAATCACTTCGGTATCAGAGATATAATTGATTCCAAGTTGGGTTCCTTGCGGAAGAGGGGCCTGCTCTGATTCTGCAAAAACATTGATGGTGACTGCTTCAGAATCTGTTTCCTCACCTAAAACGGCTTTAGCTGTCAATGTAAAAGTTCCCGCCTCGGTGGCAGAAAACTGGTAAGAAAGCGAATTAACGCTTTGTGCTTCAGCAACCTCAGTTCCATCCAGTTCAAAACTAATATCCGAAGTAGCAGAAGTCTCGGCTTTGAAAGTATAGCTTTCTCCTACTTCGAGTGAAATCTCATTTGTGGCTGGGTCTGTAATATTTACAGTAAATCCCTGCGCTAAGTCAATAAAAAAGTCTCCATTTGAGGAGGTTTTTCCTTCCAGAGTACCGGCTGCATTTCTAAAAACGGCTCCCAATCGGTAAATGGTTAAATCGTTTGGATTGTCAAAAAAGTCATTGGGTGTGAGTTCAAAGGTGTAGATATTGGCTTCTCCCTCCACCTTAGTCATTTTGGCATTGGGATCAGCTGTCCCCCATTGAAAAGGAACAATGGACCAAGTCGTCGAATTTGGTCCCTCAGTGACGGCTCCGATATGAATATAAACGTCGCAATTACAATTGGCTAGACCAGTAGTTCCTTTAGACGCATCATAAATTATTTTGATTTTCTCAGCAGCATTCGGAACAGAAGGATCTGTTGTGACCTGTGCCAAAGATGGAAACCAAAAAAGGGTAAAAAGAAAGAAGGTTACGACGCACTTGATTGGTTTCATTTTTGGGAATTTGATAAATGATAAACCGACTCCAAACCAAATTTTGCTTGGAGTCGGTAAGTAAAAATCTTGATTGGAATTAATTTTTAGTCATAGTGTAAAGAACTTCACCTGGAGAACGGAAGTCAAGGGTGATGGTATAATTTCCTGCTTCAGACACTGCAATATTTGCTCCGTCTGCTTCAAGCACACCATCGGCACCTCCGAAATTGAATGCCCAGTCCTGATTAGCTCTAAACTTCATTTCCCCTTCTACAAGGTCTGCGGTAATGGTCAAGACATTCTCATCTCTGTTAAAGCCCATCTTGGTTTCAGAATCCCAACCCCCAGCTGTTGCACTTCCGATAATTCCCCAATATAAAGGATCACTAAGTTCATACGTTTTTGCTCCGAGATCCACTTTCATCAGGTAAGTACCGAATTCGGTCACTTTGATATTGTCTCCATCTTGATCAAGTGTGCCATCTGCACCATTATCGCCGTAATTCACATCCCAGCTATTGGTTTCATTGACCTTGAACTCGCCAGTACCACCAGGTAGAATATGTACATATCCTTCAAACACATTGTCAAAATTAACTGACTTCAACACCGTCATTTCGTTTTCTGGGTTCCATCCTTGATAGTCACCAGGAACATACATTACTGGAAATGCTACATCAGCATTGTAAGGGGTCACGGTAAGTCTTACAGACTCACCAAAAATTGGTGATAATGGCTGTGAAATTGAAGCCTTCACCCGAAAATCTACCTCAGTAGGGGTATCGAACATAGCTCCCTTTGCAAGTACCTCATCGTTTAGGTCTTGCGCCATTACTTCAATGATATTTGAAGTCGAGGAACCTAGGGAAACTGGATTTGCGAAATTGGATCCGGCTAAATCCATCTCCAGTTCGTAAGTCACAGAACCTGTCATACCGAAGTCTGCGGCAGTAACAGTAAAAGGAATCAACTCTTCTGGATTATCAACACTCAAGCTTAGACTAGTACCAGAGCTTGGGCTTGACAAAGTTGAACCAGTTTGTGGAATAATGGGGGGCATTTCATAGTTTTCACAAGCCCACATCGCAGGAATTACTGCAACCATCCAACCTAGTTTTTTTAAAATTTTCATAGTAATTGGAATTGTTAATTGATTTTGGTTTCGATTTTACCGCAGACTTGGAAAAGTACAATTTAGAATCCTCTCTAAGCTCCTCAGACCAAGTCCGATCTAGATAATCTTATGAAAATATAATTTGAGGCTATACACAAAGCAATAGGTTTTGAAAAAATATTGGGACTATTTTCGATGCAATCGGTTGCGTTAACGTTTGCATAATCCGCAATTTTTTGAATTAAAATTTGGTGGAATTAAGAAAAATCAAAGATTAGAGTGTAAAACCTTTTTTGGACTTATTCATTTAAGTCCGATTTTGTTTTAACTTAGATTCTCGGAATAATATAATTTATGAAAATAGGACAAGCTACCATCAAGGATATTGCTCGGGAACTGAATGTTTCCTCTTCCACGGTTTCGAGAGCATTGAAAGATTATCCCGGGATCAGTGACGAAACCAAGCGCAAGGTCAAGGAGCTTGCAGAAAAGCTTAACTACCGACCCAATGCTATTGCACTATCCCTTCGAAAGAGCCGATCTTTTACGATAGGAGTTATTATTCCTGAGGTGGTTCATTTTTTCTTTTCCACTGTGATTTCCGGAATTGAGGAGGAGGCCAATTCTAGAGGATACAATGTGATTCTGACCCAAACCAATGAAAAACTGGATCGGGAAAAATCCAGCATTGACACCATGCTATCCAATCAAATCGATGGATTTCTGGTCAGCCATTCGAAAGAAACCGAGGATTTTGAGCATTTTTCTAAGTTATTGGATCAAGGCTATCCCATTGTGTTTTTTGATCGAGTGCCTCAAATACCGCATGCTGTCAATGTCACTGTAGATGATTATAAGGGGTCATTTGATGCAGTCAGTCACTTGATTCAACAAGGATACAAACGCATTGTCCACCTATCAGGACCAAAAAACCTAACCATCAGCACCGAAAGGATACGAGGATATAAGGATGCATTGCTCGCACATGGAATTGAAATCAATGATGCACTTATTGTAGAATGCCCACTCGGGACTGATGATGAAAGCAGGAAAACAACCAGACAGCTGCTTGAATCGATGGAAGAACGTCCCGATGCTTTTTTTGGAAACAATGATATGGCCGCGGTTGGGGCGATGTTGGCCTGTAAAGATTTGGGATTGAGAGTACCCGAGGACATCGGTGTGGTAGGCTTTTCGAATTGGCAGTTTTGTTCGATGATTGATCCAGGGCTTTCTTCTGTAGCTCAACCTGGATTTCAAATGGGTGCAAAAGCTACCCAATTACTTCTTGATTTAATTGAGAAAAAGATCAATCCAGAAGATATAAAAGAGTCGATTACACTTCCTACCGAACTTTTGATCCGAAAATCATCTGTTCGCTGATTTTTTTTAAAAATTTTAGAAAAAAATGTGCAATCGATTGAATAGGGATATTTTAATCGTTATGCAGCATTTCCAACTTGATTGAGTTTAAACGCCTCTTTGCCACTTCTTTGATTTCATTTTTCCTATCGGTAAGGTTTATAAATTAGCGTTTTAGCAGAATCAGTCAATTACCGTACATGCAACAAGAGCAAACTCAAAAACAAATCTTCAGTTCTTCTTCCAAACACCAAGGATGTGGTTCTGTAATTTCTTGGGAGCAAATCGAAGAAGGAATAAAAGGGAGTTTTCAGCGAGGATTCTTCCGCATTACTTTTTCCAACGAAGCAATCGCTAGAATTCAAATTAGCCAATCCGATTCCTTTGAAGAGAACCCATATTCCGTGATCAAAAGCGACCCATTTTATGCTTTTGATATAGAAGAGGAAGAAAAATATCTACATCTCCAAACTGAAACCCTAAAGGTCCAGCTAAATAAAATCAATGGAGTAATAAAATTTTATGACAGCCAAGGCCATCTCCTCAATGAGGATGATACTTTGGGAACAGCTTGGATAGGCACTGAGGTGAATTGCTACAAGAAAGTACAAGAAGGTGAGCGATTCATTGGCTTAGGAGAAAAAACGGGCGGTCTGGATCGAAGCGGTAAAGCCTTCACCAATTGGAATACGGATTACTTCGCTTATGGTGTAGGAGATGATCCACTTTACATGAGTATCCCTTTTTATGTAGGAATCCATTCCAAAGGTCAATACGGAATTTTCTTTGATAATACGCACAAGTCCGTTTTCAATTTTGGGGCAAGCACCAATCGCTTCATGTACTTTGGCGCTGAAGATGGAGACATGGATTATTACTTCATCCACCAAGCATCAGTATCAGGGATCATTTCAGAATTCACCAATCTCACAGGTCGAATGGAACTTCCGCCGATTTGGTCTTTAGGCTTTCAGCAGTGTAGATATAGCTATTACCCTGATTCTGAAGTCTTGACTTTGGCAAAAACCTTCCGAGACAAGGACATGCCCGCAGATGTGATCTATCTAGATATCCATCACATGGAAGCCTATAAGGTTTTTACATTTGATGGAGAAAAATTTCCTGATCCTAAAAGCCTCATCAAGCACCTCAAAAGTCTTGGTTTCCGAGTGATTGTCATCATGGATCCCGGAATCAAAGCCGAAGAAAACTATCTACCCTATCAGGAGGGACAGTCGAAAGGCCTTTTTGTCAAATACCCGGATGGGGCCGAGTACCAAGGTCAAGTATGGCCGGGCTGGTGCGCCTTCCCTGATTTTACCAAAAGTGAAACTCGGGAATGGTGGGCAGAAAAAATGGCTTTTTACACTGATGCCGGAGTGGATGGCTTCTGGACAGATATGAATGAGCCAGCCTCATGGGGTCAATTTACTCCTAATCTGATCGAATTTGATTTTGAGGGTGAAGGTGCTTCCCACCGGAAGGCAAGAAACATCTACGGGATGCAGATGGCTCGAAGTGCACAAGAAGGCTCAAAGTTTAATTCCCCGGAAGAGAGACCTTTTGTCTTAACTCGCTCTGGATTTGCCGGAATACAGCGCTATGCAGCTGCTTGGACAGGTGATAATGTCGCAAGTGAAGAACACATGCTTGCCGGAGTCCGGTTGGTGAATAGCCTAGGAATTAGCGGCGTATCATTTGCCGGATATGATGTGGGAGGTTTTGCAGGAGAAGCCAGTAAATCTTTATTCGCAAGATGGATGAGTATAGGTGCCTTCTCTCCTTTCTATCGAGCTCATTCCATGATCAATAGTAACGATGCCGAACCTTGGGCTTTTGGCGAAGAGGTGGAAGAGATATCCAGGAACTACATGAAGCTTCGATATGCTTTATTGCCTACGATTTACTCCAAATTCTATTCTAGTACTCAAACGGGTTTACCCATTTGTGCAAGTCTCGCTATCGACTACCCACTTGATCAAAAAGTATATCATTCGGCATACGAAAACGAATACCTATTCTGTGATTCATTCTTGGTGGCACCAGTGGAAAGCACCAAAGAGATCACTAAAGTATATCTCCCGGAAGATGACTGGTACTATCTATATACCGACGAATTTTACGCTGGAAAGAAAGAAATATATCTTGACTGCCCTCTAAATTACCTCCCTGTCTTAGTAAAAGCCGGAAGTATTTTCACCATGCAAAATGTAGTGGCTAATACCAGTCAAATTAATGATGGGGTGCTAAGGGTACACATTTACAAAGGTGGATGGGGAAGTGAGTTTATTCACTATGAGGATGACGGGCTTTCTACCAACTATCAAAGTGATCAATTTTCAGAAAGAAAAATGAGCTATGATCCAGAGAAAATGGAATTGACCCTCGGCAAGCCAAGTGGAAACTTAGGCTCAGCTTATTCAGAAATTGAATTCTACTTCCATGGATTTCAGTTGGAAACGGTCACAGTAAATGAAAAGTCTCACAAGGTCGAAGAAAAAGACTTTGCCTTTATTGGCAAGCTAACTGAGTTTGACCCTTTACCGGAGCAAGAACACCCGTACCACGAAATCAAAAATCTCAAGACCATTAAAATCAAAAACGATAAAGAGGAAATTAAAATCTCAGGACTTTTTTGATTCATAAATAAACCCAGCATGACCGAACAAAAAAAACGCCTAAGTTTCTGGCAAATCTGGAACATGAGTTTCGGATTTTTGGGTATCCAATTTGGCTTTGCCCTCCAGGGCGGCTTTATGTCCCGCATATTTCAAACTCTTGGGGCTGACAAGGACACCATCCCTTTTCTTTGGATTGCTGCTCCTTTGACAGGTTTATTGGTGCAGCCAATCGTTGGCTATTTAAGTGATCGAACTTGGCATCCGAAATTTGGAAGAAGAAAACCTTTCTTTTTCATCGGAGCTCTACTCAGTACCGTGGCACTTTTTTTTGCGCCTTATTCATCGGCACTTTGGATGGCAGCAGGAGCACTTTGGATCTTGGATGCTTCCATCAACATCAGCATGGAGCCTTTCCGAGCTCTTGTTGCTGACAAGCTTCCCGGCTCTCAGCGATCTTATGGCTTCGTAGTCCAAACCTTGATCATCGGCATTGGAACATGGGTGGCATCCAATCTTCCTTGGATGATGACCCAAATGGGCGTTCCAAACACTGCACCTGAGGGAGTGGTACCTGATTCTGTAAAATATGCTTTCGGAATTGGTGCATTGGTACTTTTTACTTCCATTTTGTATACAATTCTGACTACGGAAGAATATCCTCCTGAGAATATGGAGGAATTTGAAAAGGAAAAAGCTGACAGTAGCGGTTTTATGGCTGGTGTAAAGGAAATATTTAAAAATATCGCCGGAATGCCTTCTGTGATGAAAAAGCTGGGCGTGGTACAGTTTTTTTCGTGGTTTGCTTTTTTCACGATGTGGAGCTTTGCTACTCCTGCTATCACAGAGCATGTTTTTGGTGCGACAGACACCACCTCAGCAGCTTACAATGATGCTGCTGACAGCGTCGGAAATTATCTGGGAACCTATGGGTTGGTTTCTATGATTTATGCTTTGATTTTGGCCTTTGTAGCTAGCAGAATCAGGATAAATCGTCGCTTACTTCACCTAGGTAGCTTGATAGCAGGCGGGATGGGATTTATTCTGATTTATTTTATTTCAGAGCCATGGATGCTTCATATTAGTTTTTCTCTAGTGGGAATAGCATGGGCCAGTATCCTGTCTATGCCTTACGCGATGCTTTCTAGTTCTGTAAACCCACGAAAAATGGGAGTATACATGGGAATTTTCAATATGTTTATTGTGATTCCGCAGATCATAGCCGCTTTAGGCGGAGTGAATTTCCTCTACAAATTCTTCTTTGGAGAAGCTGTGATCAATACCATGCTTTTGGCGGGAACTATGTTAATTTTGGCTGGATTTTCCAATCTTCTGATTACAGACAAGAAGGCTATTCATGACTAAAGAAAATATCATTCGGATTACAGGTGTACCCGAGCATTTCAATCTTCCCTGGAGAAAAATCGTAAATCAGCAACCCTTCCTTGATAGGCAGGTCCGATTGGAGTGGATAGATGAGTCTCGTGGATCCGGCCAAATGAACCAAGCACTCCGGAAGGGTGAAACGGACATCGCCATAGTGCTTACAGAGAGCTTCCTTAAAGACCATCAACAAGGTAACTCTTCGAAACTAATTGGCTTTCATGTCAAATCTCCCCTCATCTGGGGAATTCACGTTGGAAGCCAAAGCAAGTATAAAAGCCTTCAGGATATTCAAAATCCAAGATTTTATATTAGCCGACTCGGTTCAGGATCAAACCTTATGGCCTACGTTTTGGCAAAACGGGAAAATTGGAATTCCAAAGATTTGCAATTTGAGATAGTAGATAACCTTGATGGGGCACTGAGTCGATACGAGTCAGATCCTGATGCGATGTTTCTTTGGGAAAAATATACCACCATGCCTTGGGTAGAGTCCGGTCAACTTAGAAGAATCGGAGAAGTACCCAGTCCATGGCCTTGTTTTGGAATAAGTTGCAGGCAGGAAGTCATTGACCAGTTTGGAGATTTGATATTTGACCTACGGGACCAAGTTTACCAGCTATCCAATTCCCTACAAAAAGCCCCTAATTTAGCAGAAGAAGTCTCCAGTTTATATCATTTGGACAAAGAACAAGTCTCTGAATGGCTGCTACAAACCGAATGGGAAACCGAATCAATTATTGATACCAATACCTTAAATCAAGCGATGGAGGAAATGGTAGAATTGGGAATTCTTACGGAAAAAATTAACCCGAAAGCCTTTTTAGCTAAAGACCGAATTTGTCTCACTAATTAAAAGTGAGGCAGGAAAATGAACACAAACCCGGGCACCTTTACCAGAGATGTTTTCAATAGAAAGATTTCCATCCACCATCCTCACAAATTCTTTACAAACCTGTAGTCCTAAACCAGACCCCTTCTCTTTTTGAGTACCGGGCTTGGATTGGGTTATTGAATAGTCCTCCCTCAAAATCTGACTGATTTGCTCAGGGTTCACTCCTTTTCCTTCATCTTCGACACACCAAATTAGCGAGCTTTGATTTTCCTTGATAAAGGAACGAATCACTCCATTTTCTGGGGAATATTTGATCGCATTGCTTAAGATATTCCTCATCACGACTTCGATCAAATCCTGATCAATCATCAAGTCAAGATCTTCAGGAAGTTCATTTTTGATATTTAAGGACTTGGATTGTATCTGTCTAGACAGTAAGTGCTCTGTATTCTTGAATAGTGAGTTAAGGTTCACTTTGACTGGATTTAACTTAAACCCTTCCATCTGTGAAAGCGACCAATTCAGTGTGTTGGAAAGTGTGAAATGCACAGAGTCCACATCCTTTTTCAAGGTGTTTAATATTTCAAAAAATTTTTCTTGGGAAATATCTCCACCCACTGTCATATCGATCAAACCTTTCACGGAGGCGATAGGGCCTTTCAAATCATGACTTAATATAGAAAACAACTTATTTTTTGTTTCATTAATCGTTTGAAGCTGTTCTGATTTCCTTTCCAGGTCAGCATTTTGGGAGGCTATCTTTTGCTGCTGAGCTACTAAGTCTGCATTGATTTTCCGTATATCCAAATTGAATTTTACCACCCAAAAACCAAGAACCAATACAATTATGGCTGCAATACTCATAATCCAAACGATCCGATTGATAAAGGCAAGCCTGTCCGCCTGATTTTGATTTTGAGCTTTTAGCAACTCCACTTCTGATTTTTCAAGATTATCCTGAAACATCCCCTGCATCAATGAAATCCGATCTTGATTCATTTTATTGGTAAGCGAATCATTGATGCTTACATATGAATTAAGATGCTGCAATGACATTCTTAAATTCCCTTTTTGCTCATAGAGCTCTGCCAAATATTTATGAGACTTTGCGAGCTCATCCCTGAAATTATTAGCTTTTGAGACTTCAACTCCCTCTAGGAGGATTGCTTCCGCTTTGTCTAGTTCCCCTTTTCGCAAATATGTATCTCCCAGCCTATGCATGACACTTGCTAGAGTTGTACTCAAACCCTGTCTGCGTGCCATATCTAGTGAATTCTCAAAAATGATAGAAGCACTATCCAGGTATCCTTGGGAAAGGTAGACATCCCCTATCACCCGGTTAGAAAAAGATGTGAGATAAGGCGATCCGGAAGCTTCATTGATGTTTATAGCCTTTTTTGCAAAAAATAAAGCTGAGTCATAATTGCCTAATTGACTGTAGATATAAGCCAAGTTATTTAAGCTCCTAATCTGTGTGTAAAGATCATCCTTGCCCTCTACTGCGTCGTAGGCATTTTGAAATTGGAGCAGGGCCATTTTGAAATTTTGCTGCTCGAAGTAAAGAGCCCCAATATTATTTAGGATCCTGGCAATCTGTAGCGAATCGTTGATTTGAGTGGCAAGACCAAAAGCAGTTTCGGAATATTCAAAAGCAGTTTGCCATTTTCCACGACGATAATTTATCCATCCTATATTTTCCTTGGCTCTAGCTTCTCCTGATAAATATTGGATTTCCTTTGCAATCGAATCGGCCTCAAAGGAATAGTCCATAGCCTCTTGCTGTGACCGCTCCCGGAGCTCCGTTCCCAATTGATTAAGCACATCAACTCGGCTCTCTGAATTGAGAGAAGGCAAAAGATTTCTTAAACTATCGACATTAACTTGCTGGGCCAGTCCAAGTGGAATGCTTGCAAAGACCAGAAAACAAAGAAATAGGAGTTTTTTGTAAACCGTATAACTCACAAACAATGGATTTTGCTTCCAAAGATACTGATATCCAATAAATGTGAAATTCTTTTTTCAGCCAGCGCGAAAATCTCTTTTATTGGATTTAAGTATAATGGACTTTACTTTTTTAAATATTCCCAGTCCCAATCTTTGTTCATTCTGCTGATGGCATGATGGGCTGTCAAATCATATTGACAAGGAACTATCGAAACATAATTATTGGCAATAGCCCATTCATCATTATCTTCTCCTTTGTCAAAATTCACAAAATTACCTGCCATCCAGAAATACTTTCTTCCATTAGGGTCGAAACGCTCCGAGAACTCCTCTTGCCACTTTGCATCAGCCTGTCTACAAAGCTTGATACCCTTGATTTCTTCATTTTGCTTTGGAGGAAAGTTCACATTCAATGCAACTCCTTTCGAAAGCCCTCTTTCCAAAACCTGAGTAGCAATTTTCTCAACCCAGGCCTCCACATGCGAAAAATCTGCTTTAGATGAATAATCGCAAAGAGAAAAACCAATGGAGGGATACCCTTCCAATGCTCCTTCGATAGCAGCCGACATCGTGCCAGAGTATAGCACTGAGATGGAAGTGTTGGAGCCGTGATTGATCCCACTGACAACCAAATCTGGAGTTCGATCCTTTAGCACATAATGCTTGGCGAGCTTGACACAATCGGCAGGAGTTCCACTGGCACTGTAGGCTTTTACACCTTCAAAAATCTCCTCCTCATAGAGACGTAGAGTTTCTCCAATCGTGATGGCATGTCCCATTCCAGACTGAGGGCTATCTGGCGCGACAACTACCACTTCACCCAATTTTTTCATTACTGATACGAGAACTCGAATCCCTTTCGAAGTAATTCCATCGTCATTTGAGACGAGAATAAGCGGTCTTGACATTAGTTTTTGTTCAATTCGTTGTAATAAGCAGCAATTCGAAGCAAATCTCCTCGCTTATCGTGCTCCAGACGATTTTTCCTCATAAAAAGACTTATTTCATCGTCATGACCTGGAAGCATCGCAAAAAGATCCTTTTTCTTCAAGCTGTAACGTTGGATTTGATTGTCTTTGAAAAAATAATAATTGAAGGCTAAGCGATAACCAATCATATTTTGAGGTCCCCAGAATGGATTCATTCCCACAGGTCCCCAAGCATTCATGTTTCTCGAATCCGTAGCAATGTATTCTCTACATAAGAGTGCGATTTCCTCTCCTTCTGTAAGTACTTCAAAGAAGATAGGCGTCTCATAGTCGCCATTCAATGAATATGGAAGGCTGTAAAATTTTCGAAGTCCACCGTAGATATCATCCAAGATTTCAAAATAAGTCACATTGGAAGCCGTGAAAGTCGCGATGGTCTCTACCTGCAACTGCACGAGATTATTATCCAAATCATATTTCACCAAGCCTGAATAGACTTGACCATCGGTAGTATGAATATTTCCTTTATGCCAAATCTGGGAGGGAAATTGATTTTGGGCAATCAGTAAGCTACCACTCATAAGCATGAGTGCTAGAGTAAGGATATATGATTTAATTATCTTATTCATATCTTAAGATACGATTTTGATCGTGTTCAGTTTATGATCTTTCTCAAAGAATTTTTTGAACTACTTGAGAATATTATGTCCCATTTTATCCCGTTTGGTTCTCAAATAATTCTCATTGTGAGGATTTGGAGCGATTTCGATGGGTACCTGCTCCACAATCTCTAAACCATATCCAATCAGACCTACCCGTTTTTGCGGATTATTTGAAATCAATCGGATTTTTCCCACACCCAAGTCTCTGAGAATCTGGGCACCTACTCCATAGTCCCTGCTGTCCATGGGAAGACCCAATGCTAAATTGGCCTGCACAGTGTCCATGCCTTCCTCCTGAAGCTTGTAGGCTTTCAGCTTATTGATCAAACCGATACCACGGCCTTCTTGGTTCATGTAGAGAATGAGCCCCTTTCCTTCTTTTTCTACCATTTCCATAGCTGCGTGAAGTTGAGGACCACAATCACATCTACAACTTCCAAATATATCCCCTGTCACACAGGAAGAATGCACTCTAACCATGATTGGCTCATCCTTAGTCCAAGTTCCTTTGATTAGCGCAAGATGGATTTCTTGCGTATTTGTTTGTCTAAATGCAATCAAATCAAAGTTTCCCCAAGTGGTAGGCATTTCAACACCTATTTCTCGCTTAATCAGGGATTCATGTTTGATTCGATACGCAATCAAATCTTTGATCGAAACTAATTTCAAATCGAATTGCTTAGCAACCTCGACCAAATCAGGCAGTCTAGCCATGGTACCATCCTCATTCATGATCTCTACCAAAACACCTGCTGGCTTGAGACCTGCCAAACGTGCAAAATCGATAGCTGCCTCTGTATGTCCTGCACGACGAAGCACTCCGCCTCGCTTGGCTTTCAGTGGAAAAATATGTCCCGGCTTTCCTAATTCACTAGGATCAATCGCATCATCCACCAAAGCCTGAATGGTTTTTGCTCGGTCCGATGCTGAAATACCTGTGGTACATCCATGCCCAATCAAATCGACTGAAACGGTAAAAGGCGTCTCAAAGGCTGCTGTATTATGACCAACCATTAGCTCTAGGCCAAGTTTCTCACAACGATCCTCCACCAGAGGCGCGCAGATAAGACCACGGCCATGCTTTGCCATGAAGTTGATGATTTCAGGGGTGACTTTTTCTGCAGCGCATACGAAATCACCTTCGTTTTCACGGTCCTCATCATCTACTACGATAATGACCTTTCCATCCTTTATGTCTTCGATGGCTTCCTCAATGGAGTCCAATTGATAATTTTCCACGGATAATTTTTTGAATAAATGAGTGGACAAATTTACGTCCTTTCGATTCTAAAACAGACCATTGCCAAAGAAAGTTTGGTTTACCCAATAACTATCCCCAGTTCCCGGTCAATCTGTATATGTACTTGCTTCAATCCCATATAAATCTCCTGAAGCTCGGTAATTTGCTCGTCTGTGTACTGCTCCGAGTTAGCATTTTTAATTTTCTGTAGTGCCTCGTCCATCATTTTCAGAACAAACTTCCGTTTATGCCTCAGGATGGACTTATAACTCGTCAATGTAAGATCATCTTCTTCTTTTGGGATAAAAATCTGGAATTTATCAGTCCAATGCACCGATGCTTCTCTTCGTGGAGTGATTAAATCGATGACCTCATTTCGAATTTCTACATCACCCAAAGTCAGGAAATAATCCGAATCCACTACCTGACCATTTACTAAATTCTGTCTAAAAAGGTCCAAAATTTTTGCATAAAGCGGGTGGTGGATGGTAAGGTCTTCTGTTTCAGCGAGCAGGTACTGGCACAGATTCAAAGATTCCCCATCGAGTTCTTTTAATCCATAATTCAATAGAAGACGAATCAACTCCCTTTCTTGGATTTGGAGAGCCTCAGAAACCGAAAAACCCTCCTGCTCTACTGAAAGCAAGTCTTCAACCGCAGCTTCTTGTTGCGCTACTTCTTCTGATTTTCGATGATAATCCCGTTGTACCTTAAGCAGGATTTTATTGACCTCTGCGTAGATGATTCCTTCCTCAATATCCAAAAGCGAGGCAGCTTCTTTGGAATAAACTGATCGGATGATCGGATCTGGTATTTTGGCAATACTTTGGACGACCTCCCGGATCACCTCTGCCTTACGGATTGGATCCCGCTCGTATTCATCCCGATACAAGTTGATCTTGAAACCGATAAAGTCTTTGGCGTTTGCAGCCAAGTAATCTTGAAATGCCTGGGATCCTACCTTTCGAGAGTAGCTATCTGGATCTTCTCCATCCGGAAAAACGACAGCCTTGACAATCAAGCCGCCTTCCAAAAGTAAATCTATACCGCGGAGTGAGGCTTTAATACCGGCGGCATCCCCATCATACAATACGGTAACCTGATCGGTGAAGCGTTTGATCAGTTTTATTTGACCTTCGGTGAGGGAGGTGCCTGACGAAGCCACGACATTTTCGATCCCCGAAAGATGCATCGATATCACATCTGTATATCCCTCCACCAAAAAGCAATTGTCTTTTTCCCTGATGGATTTCTTTGCCTGAAACATACCATAGAGCACATCGCTTTTGTGGTAGACAGGCGTTTCGGGTGAATTGATGTATTTGGGCTGGTTTTTATCCTTGGTCAGAATCCTGGCTCCGAAAGCGATCGGCTTTCCACTGATATTGTGAATAGTGAAAGTGACCCGATTACGGAAACGATCATATCTGCGGGAAGGATCCCCGTCCTTTTCGAGTATCAGACCAGCCTTCAATAAAATATCTTCCTGAAAACCAGCTTTTTTAGCTGCATTCAGAAGATGATCCCATCCATCCAATGCGTATCCTAAATCAAACTTTTGGATAATCTCAGGTCCAAAACCTCGCTCCTTGAAGTAACTCAGCCCGATAGATCGGCCTTCTGCAGTTTCTAGATTTTTGACAAAAAAGTCCCGGGCAAAACCGAGTGCAATCAGTAAGCTTTCTCTTTCACTTTGGGCCTGCTCCTGCTCTGGTGTCTGAGCTTCCTCCTCCTCTACTTCGATACCATATTTCCCAGCCAAATGCCTAACAGCCTCCTGAAAACCTAAGCCTTCAATATCCATGACAAATTGGATGGGGTCACCAGCCTTCCCACATCCAAAGCATTTGTAGATTTGCTTGGCAGGTGAAACAGAAAAAGACGGGGTCTTTTCACCATGGAAAGGACAGCAGGCCCAGAGATTCTGACCTTTGCGCTTAAGTGGGACATAATCAGAGATCACCTCCTCGATGTCCATTCTGTCCTTGACCTTATCGGTGGTATGCTTGCTAATTCCCATAAATCTAGATTGACAAAGTTAATCTAGTGCGTGGAATTGATGGCCTTTTCTGAGAACTAATTGGGAAACATCGTAGTTTATCAACTGCGATTCTATCATAAAGCTTCCCAAAGCCATTATTTGAAACTATCTTGCGACAAAATTTTCCACAATGCAACTTTCTAAAGAAGCCATATTAAAAAGTCTTTCACGAGTAGAAGATCCTGACCTCAAGCGCGACTTGGTGAGTCTAGGAATGATTCAAAAAATTCATATTGAAGGCAAAAAAGTAAGCTTCAGTGTCGTATTAACTACTCCAGCCTGTCCTCTCAAAGAAGTGATCAAAAACAACTGTATTGAGGCATTGGAAGAAGATTTTGGACAAGATTTTGAGTGGGATATCCACATGACTTCCCAAGTCACTACCGTACGCGAGGCTACTCCAATTTTGCCTGATGTGAAAAACATCATTGCCATTGCTTCCGGTAAAGGAGGAGTAGGGAAATCTACTACCGCTTCCAATTTGGCTGTTGCACTCGCCGAATCAGGCGCAAAAGTAGGCTTGATCGATGCTGATATTTCAGGACCATCGATTCCGACCATGTTCAATGTAGAAGGTGAGCAGCCTTCGGTGAAAAAAGTCGGAGACAAAAATGTGATCCTTCCGATCGAGCAATACGGTGTAAAGCTAATTTCAATTGGTTTTCTGACCCCAGCAGATTCGGCAGTAGTATGGAGAGGCCCTATGGCAAGTTCTGCACTTAGACAGTTTATTTCAGATGTAGAATGGGGTGAATTGGATTATCTATTAATCGACCTACCTCCGGGGACCTCCGACATACATTTGACCATGGTACAAACTGTCCCTGTGACTGGAGCAGTGATCGTCACTACTCCTCAAAAAGTCGCATTAGCGGATGCTACGAAGGGATTAACGATGTTCAAGCAGCCACAAATAAATGTACCTGTTTTAGGTGTTATTGAAAATATGGCTTACTTTACACCTGAAGAACTCCCTGACAACAAATATTACCTGTTTGGAAAAGAAGGAGGTAAAAAATTAGCTGAAAAATATCAAGTGGAATTCTTAGGTGAAATCCCTATCGTACAGAGTATTCGTGAAAGTGGAGATACAGGCTATCCCGCAGTATTGAAAAACGGAATTACTCAGAAAGCGTACAAAGAGTTAGCAGAGTCTGTAGCCCGTCAAGTAGCCATCAGAAATGCTGAAAAGAAAAAAACTGAAATCGTAGAAATTAAAGCATAAATAATGCAGCCAGAGTTAAGAGAACAAATTGAATTTGCGCTTGATGCCATCAGACCATATTTGGAAGCCGATGGAGGGAATGTTCGTATCGTAGAACTCACAGATGAAATGGTGCTCAAGATTGAAATGACGGGCTCCTGTAGTTCTTGCCCTATGTCATCCATGACACTTAAAGCTGGAGTAGAGGAAGCTATCAAGCGAGCCATTCCCGAGATCGTTCGAGTGGAAGCTGTGAATTTGACGACAGCTTAAGTACACTTTGATGAGGAGGTCTCTTTTTAAGATTTGGTCAAATCTGCTCTTAGTAGCTTTATTAGTTTTTTTGGCTAGAGTTTCGTTTGGTCAACAATTTACTATTAGCCCATTAGATCAGTTTGGAGCGAACGGCTCCAAATCTTCACACCAACATAACGAAAAATGCGGACACAGCGCATTGGAAGAATTATTGGTCAAGGAAATGGGCTATTTCGGTACTCGTGATTTTTTTGAAGACTGGATCGACCAAAAAATAGAAGCTCAGCGAAACCAACCTCAAATATTAGCCAAAACCCAGGAAGAACGTCGATTAATTCCAGTAGTTGTTCACGTCATTCACAATGGAACCGAAATTGGTCAAGGAAGTAATATTCCATTTTCTCAAATTGAGGCCCAAATCAGAATCTTAAATGAAGATTTCAGAAGATTAAATCCAGACGCAGACCAAACTCCGGCTCAGTTTTTACCGGTTGCAGCAGATGCGAATATTGAATTTGTACTAGCCAAACAAGATCCAAACGGCTTACCAACCAATGGGGTGGTCAGAGTACAAGGACCTAATAATTCCTATTTGCCGGAGGATGCTACCTTAATTGGCCAACTTTCACAATGGAATCCAGATGAATATCTCAATATTTGGGTACTTCCACTTACCTCGCCCTTTATTGGTTATGCTTCATTTCCTGTTTCTGACCTACCGGGATTAAATTTCTCACCTGCTCCGGCTATCACGGATGGAGTTACAGTGGATTATCGGTTTTTTGGTTCAGGAGGAAATGCCATTAATGCATCCCTTGGTCGGACTGCCACACATGAAGTAGGTCATTATTTCGGTTTGAGACATATTTGGGGTGACGGAGGTTGTGGTGTGGATGATTTTGTCGAAGACACTCCTCTGCAAGACAATTCCAATTCTACTTGTAATGCAAACCCTTCTAGATTCAGCTGCGATTCTCAGGATATGATCCAAAATTACATGGACTATACCCCTGATGCTTGTATGAATCTATTTACCCAAGGTCAAGTAGAACGATTCAATGCAGTATTGGCAAACAGCCCCAGAAGAAATACTCTTGTAAATAACCGTGCTACACAGGACCCGGAGTTATTTGATCGTGACTTGGCCATCTCTCGCCTAATCGAGCCCGGTGACTTTGCTTGTGATGCGCTTGTCACTCCTCAAATAGAGGTTCTAAATGCAGGGCAAAACACAATTACCTCTGCAAGAATCACTTTGCAAGTGAATGGTCAGCAAGTCCAAAACAGAACCTTTACCTTAAACCTTTCAACGGGTGGAAGTGACATAGTTACTTTTGATAGCTTCGAACTTCAAGGAGGTGAAAATGAGGTGGCATTCGAAATCGCTGCGGTAAACAATAACTCAGACGAAAATATTGAAAACAATGTAGCCCGATCTAATCCAGTGGTGCAGGAGGCAGTGACGCTTCCTTTATCCTTAGATTTGGGAAATATCCCTCCTTCATGGACTATCCAAAATGGTGATGATGGGTTTACTTGGGAGCAAACAAGTTTAACGATATCGGGAGAGGAAGAAGACCTATTATTTATTCGAAACTATGAATATGACGCTCCGGGTGAACTGGATTACTTCATTTCTCCGGTGATTGATTTGAGTAATACTCCAAACGCTCAACTAGTTTTTGAAATGGCCCATGCTCCTTACAATCAGCAAGGCTTCCAAGACGACCTGATAGTGGCCGTATCCACCGACTGTGGAAATACCTTTGAGATAGCGAATGCTACCTATGAAAAATCCGGGGCATCATTGGCAACCTCTGCAGCTACCTTGAATGAATTTATCCCGACAAACTCATCTCAGTTTAGAACTGAACTGGTAAACTTGAGTCCATTTGCTGATCTAGGAAAAATACGAATAGCATTTATTGCCGTCAATGCATTCGGAAATAATGTCTACTTAAAAAATATCCGGATTCTGGAGCAGGAAGAGTTTAGGTATTCCCTGGAAATGGAGGAATTGATCAGCCCCAACCCTATCTCAGATGGAAGATATCAAAATGAAAGTCTTCAGGTAACCAATACTGGAAACCTTCCAATTTCCAACTTTGTGTTTGTAAAAAGTGTAAATGGAAGTTCCCCACAAGGATTCTTAGCGAGCGGAGATCCCGTTGCTCCTGGAGAGACTTTCACTTTGACAGGTGGAAATAGTACAGGAAGTGGAAAGAATCGTCTAAACTATGAAATACTTTTTCCAAACTTTGACCAAAACGAAGGAAGCGAAAGTACACTCGAACGATATATCATTGAAGACAATGAAGTAACACCTGTCCCATGGAGACAAAACTTCAATTTTGCTACTGCTATCGAACCATGGACTAGCCTCAATCCTCAAAATGATGAAGGATCCTGGCGATCTCTTCCATCAAGTGGCGAGGCTGGAAATGTGAGTGTAGTTGAAAATCCAGAATCAGGTCAAAGCTATTGGTTGGGATCACCGGTATTCAATCTATCTAGAAATACCCAAGCATCCTTATTCTTTGATTTGGCGGCTGGAGATGTATCTCCCGAGACAAGTTTCCAAATACTTGCCAGTAAAGATGCCGGAGACACTTACGAAGTTGTTTTTGAAGCTGTAGGAGATGAACTTTCAACAGTTCCTGGTACAGCCAGTATCAGCAATCGAGAGCATTTCCAGAGAAATTATGTAAATCTGACTGATTTTACAGGAAATGGGAACAGTGAAATTAGGCTTGCAGCTGTGCTTACTGCCGGTGAAGGAACCAATACCCCTGTGTTTTTGGATAATTTGGAGCTTTTCCTCAGTGCCAACCCTAACCCGGTAATTCCTGCGGACGGAAGAGCTTTGATATACCCCAATCCAGCTACAGCTTATTTCAACATCGCTTTCAATCTAGCGCGCTACGAAAATGTGACGATCCAGATTATCTCTTCGACAGGAACTATTGTCCACGAGGTCGATTATCCGCAGACGCTGAACCAAACCTATACTTTCCCTCGAGAAATTTTCTCTCCTGGACTTTACATCGTTAGAATGGTGAGTCCTACACTGCAGGATATGCAGCGGGTTTTCATCAAATAATCTTAAATCAGGTCGAAATTAAAATTTCGGCCTTTTTTTTGCCTTTGTGCGACCTAAATAAATTGGTATTAGTAGGATATAAAACTCAGTGTAAAAGACTTAAAGTCCATATTTTGTCGTTTTAACTTGTATGATTTGGTTATACCAAGAAAGAATTTCCATCCTACCAATTTCCCATTTATCTTTAACCCTAATTCAAACAGTAATTTTAGACTTAGCAATCCTTGAAAAAAATATTCATCCATTTAATCTTGATTATTTCGGCCTCGATTCTTTTAGGCTTTCTTTTCCTGAAAATCTATTTGCCAACGCACACTAATCACGGTGAAACGGTTTCGGTACCGGATCTTTCTGGCTACACATTCGATGAGGCGGTAAACATCCTTGAAAAATCAGGCTTAAACTATGAAGTCTCTCAAGACTCTGGATACAGTGTAGATGCCCCTGCCCTCGCCGTATTGAAGCAAATTCCTCCAGCTGAAGACCAAGTAAAAGATGGAAGAAAAATCTATCTGACGCTCAACGCTCAGAACGCTCCGATGATCAAATTGCCGAATTTGGTCAATCTTCAGCTCAAAAACGTACAGGAAATATTAGCAAACTTAGGATTGGAGCGAGGAGAGTTGATTTACGTACCTGATATCGCGATCAATGTCGTTCTGGAACTCCAATACAAAGGTCAACCGATTGCTGAAGGTTTTGAGATTCCCAAAGGAGAAAAGATCGACTTGGTAGTAGGAGATGGTTTGGGAAATCAGATTTTGGAAGTGCCTACGCTGACGGGAATGGATGAGATAGATGCAGAGTTTTTGATTTTGGGTTCCGGTCTTCGAGTTGGTGAAAAAGTTTACTATCAAAATGACACCGTACCTCCGGGATATGTCTTCCGTCAAGCCCCTCCTGCTCAAACTCAGGTCAAAACCGGAGAAACCATAGATCTTTGGATTTCCAGAAAAGAAAATTAAAAGAATGCGGATACTTCACAAAATAGTTCTGTGTACATTTTTTACCCTAGTAAGTTTGGGAGTAGAGGCACAGTTTGTGGAGTTTGGACCCATGCCAAAATTGAAGTACAAGTCCTATCCCGGATCTGCCAATTCTAGTCGATTGGCCAGCACTAATTCGCTTCCTTTTTGGGATGACTTTTCGCAGGGAATGGACACCTTAAAATGGGAATTTCAGGGCAGTACTTTCAGCAACAGTATGGGAAACAATGCTCCTTCACTAGGAGTGATCGTATTTGATGGTGTGGATGCGACCGGTAGACCCTATTCGAGAGAAATAAGAGAACAAGGGGCTGGAGATTATTTGACATCCAATCCTTTTGATTTGGCCCAGTTGAGCCAAGAAAACCAGGAAAGCCTCTATCTCAGTTTTTTTTGGCAGGCTGGAGGACAGGCAGAAATGCCCGACGAAAATGATCGGCTCACTTTGCAGCTTCTAGATGCGGATAGTGTCTGGAATACCGTTTGGACGATTAATGGAGGTACGGACAAAAACCCCGAAGAATTCATTCAGGAAATAGTCCAGGTATCAGAAGAGTTTATCCATGACAAGTTCCAATTTCGATTCGTTAATTTTGGCAGATTAGCTGGTCCCTTCGATACATGGCTTTTAGATTATGTATTCTTAAGCTTTGATCGAGATCCTCAGGATTTATCCTATTTGGATCGGGCTCTTACCCGTGAAAGCAGACTTTTTCTAGGAGACTATACCGCTGTCCCACTTGGGATTTATCAAGAAATTCTTGCAGAAGAGCTTTTGCCAGTCACAAATGAGTTTAAAAACCTAGAGGATCGTTTCCGTGCAATGGAATACTCCATTCGCTTAGATGGGGAATCAAGCACTGTTGTAAATCTAAACACACCTTTCAATCCTGTACCCAATTCACAAGAGAGAAGGGTTTTTGAAAGTAATGCTATCACTGAGTTGCCTGCTTTAAGCACAGAAAGCGATATTGAGATTTTAACGTACTTGACCACAGGGGATCAAAATTTATTCAGTGTAGAGAATGGAGACACGACCTTTTTTGCATCGGTAGACTACCGAATCAATGATACGGTAAGATCAATCATCACCATCCGAGATTTCTTTGCTTATGATGGAGGACAAGCAGATTATGCAGCAGGGATCAATCAGCGTTCAGGGCTTTTGGCCGTCAAATATGAAGTTGACAGTCCAGTTTTTCTTACTGGAGTATCTATAGATTTCACCAATCCGGATCAGGCAGACCAGCCCATTGATATTTTGGTTTGGCAGGACCTTGAAGAGACGCCGATTTACAGAGAGGAACTTCTGATTCCATTGAAAGAAGCTGGCGAGGAGTTGATTTACTTTCCTATTGATACCAATATTCAGGTTCAAGGAGAGTTTTTTGTAGGTTTCTCCCAGTTTAGCAATGACTTCATCTACGTAGGACTCAACAAAGAAAATGATCAAGCAGATAAAATTTTCTACAATGTCAATGGTGCTTGGGCCCAAAATGAAGAAGTAAGAGGTTCATTACTGATTAGACCTCACATAAGTTTTAATGCGCCATTTGCAGAATCTGAGATTCCTGGCCAAAATCTACGCTACTATCCAAATCCTGTTGAAAACCAACTTCACTTGGTGGGTAAATATTCCGAAATGAGAATTTTCGATTCCTTTGGCAGGGAGATTTTCCCCGATCGGTATCAGGGAGCTGATGAAGAAATCATTAACTTTACGAACCAGCTACCGGGAGTTTATGTCATTCGAGCATTGACTTCTGCGGGCCCTCAATCATTTAGAATTTTAGTCAAATAATATGGAAGATATCACAGTCAAAGAACTCAAAGAACGACTAGACAAGGGAGATAAATTTGTCTTTTTGGATGTTCGTGAAGAATGGGAATACGAAGATGATAACTTGGGAGCGATCAATATCCCGTTAGGAGAACTTCCTCATCGTCTTGATGAATTGGAAGGAAAAAAAGATGAGGAAATCATCATTCATTGCAGAAGCGGAGCCAGAAGTGGCAATGCCAAAAAGTTTTTAGAAACAAAAGGTTTTTCGAAAGCCCGTAATGTTCTTGGAGGCATTATGGCCTATCGCGAGCTTTAAAATGAATTAAACCAGATCAGTATAAACCCGGCAATAGCTGGGTTTTTTGTTTAGCTGAAAATGAATGGCTGAGGAGAAAAGCAAAGGGCAAAGATCAAAATAGCCAGCCATCCAATCCATAGTCTTTTGGGGTCTAAAGGTTTAAATCCAGAAACTTCAGGATGTCTAGTCCCCATGATTCTTCCCAATAAAAACGCAAACAAGAGCCAGCCTTGATAGCCTTCCAGTGTGGGCTGGAAAAAGACCATCAAATACTGAACTGCCGCAATACTGAGTGCAATGGTAATCCTATTTTGAATCGAAAGACCAGACTTGAAATAGCAGATAAATAGAAAACCAACGTAGAGAGGAATTCTGAAAATGAGTTCGCTAGCTGATAGATAGGGACTAATTACCCCAAGGCCGGCATAGAAAATAAATGCAGTGAAGGCGACCAATGAAATCTTTTCATGATGTCTGGGAAAAAGCCCAAAAATAACATGACCGCCATCTAATTGCCCGATCGGCAGTAGATTGAGTGCGGTGAAAAAGAGAGCCAAATAGCCCGCAAAAAGGTAAGGATAATGGATTAATTCAGACATTGCTGGCATTCGCTCAGGGTCTGCTAAAGTCTCAGTCATCATCCAAAAAAGAAGATTTTGACCCAATTCAAATTCAATTGCTCCTTCGTAGCCTTCAAAATTGGGGTCTAAATATTCGGGATGAACTTCGTAGATGTAATCAGCAGGAGGCAAATTCAAGAATCCATAAAACAAGACTCCTAATGCAACGACAAATCCTGCTAAAGGACCCGCTACCCCGATATCGAAAAACTTCTTTCGGGAATTAACAAAGCCCTTCATTCGGATGACAGCACCTAGTGTACCCAAAGAAGGTGCTCCCAAAAAGCCAAACCAGGCAGGAATAAAAAATGGAAGCGAGCATTTGACACGATGATAAATTGAGGTGAATAAATGCCCCAATTCATGAATGAGTAAAATTCCTACAAAAGGAATAGAGTAAGAAAATGACTTAAAAAAGTACTCCCAAGTAAGTGCTGATTCTTCTGAGCCAAAAACAGACTTTCCATAAACCCATTCCCCTCCTGCAAGAGTAGCAGCTATCAAAGTAAGAAAAAACAGAACTCCGTGTCGGAGGTACTCTTTTCTACTATACATGTTTTAAATAATCAAAAATCACTTCCGGTCCGGTCACATGTACAGCTTGAATACCAAGTGCAGCTGCACCTTCCACATTTTCTTTCAAATCATCAAAAAACACCACCCGCTCTGGGGCTGTTCGTAGATCTGTAAGCATTCTTTCATAGATGGCTGCATCAGGTTTGGCGAGGCCCATTTCGTGGCTTAAGAAAACCCAGTCAAAAATCGGATCAAAGTTGGCAACACCATGATCCTGACTTAGAATATCATTGACCGCCAGGATATGAATGAGGTTTGTATTACTTAAAACCCCCACTTGGAAATGTTTTTTCACCTCATGAACCAGTTTCAAGCGCTCAGCAGGAATTTTGCCCAATAGTGAATTCCATAGCTTATCTATCTCCTCATCAGACCAATCTTTTTCAAAATATGCTCTGACTTCATCTCTGAAAATGGCAGAATTAATCTGTCCTTTTTCATAAGATTTGTGAAAATCCGTATGATAAAATTCATCCACCAAATAGTGTCTTTCTTCTGGAAGTTGCTGACGAAGAAGTGATAGCGGACGGTTATAATCAATATCAATGATCACATTGCCCAAGTCAAAGATCAAAAAGTCGGCATCAGGTGTTTTTTTCATCCAGTAGTATGGTTGTGAATATGCTTTCAAATATGTAACATTGCAATCCCAAAACCAAGAGTTAAAGTCAATAGGTCGCTTTAATCATGGATTTGAGGCATTTTCGATAAGGATCGGAAAATACTGAATCAAGTACTTGAATCTTTAAATTGATCAAAGTTCAGTATTAAATATTGGCTCCTGATATCGATCGGGACCAGTTGGTTAGAGCTTCTGACTCTCCCGATACATCGGGACAGAAGGTCGCTAGTACTTTAATTATTAATGGGCCTATAGCTCAGTTGGTTAGAGCTTCTGACTCATAATCAGGAGGTCGCTGGTTCGAGCCCAGCTGGGCCCACTCACCCCGTTTACTTCAAGTATTCGGGGTTTCTTTTTTTAATCTTTTTCATAGGGCTCATCAATCAACTCTAGTATAATAATTCTAGACTGCTGTTGACAGACTTATCTCCTTTTACCACTAAAAACCCACCAACCTCTTGATTTGATCTGATACTTTTTGTTTAATTTATAAACAAGTAAATGTTAATAATATTGACATTAATACCAAATGATCTTTGAGGTTCAAAAAACTCAAAGGTGTACAACAGGTCAAAATCGCAAATCATACATGTTTATAAATTGCCACTCTCACTTCAGCTTCAAATATGGGACGATGTCTGTGGAAGCGCTGATCGCTGAGGCGAAGGGCAAAAAACTTGATGCGCTCGCTCTCACGGATATCAACTGCACAGCCGGAGCATTCCCTTTCATACGGGCTGCGCAAAAGGCCGGAATCCATCCCGTCATTGGGATTGACTTTCGGAACGGAATACAGCAACAATATATTGGATTAGCCAAAAATCAAGAGGGCTTTTTCGAGCTAAACAAGCACCTTTCCGAGCATCTCACCCGTAAGCGGGAATTTAAAACAAGAGCTCCCAAGTTCGAAAATAGCTTTGTGATCTACCCCTTTTCGGAGAAAGCTTTTCCCCTGCGGGAAAATGAATTTGTGGGCATACATCCCAACCAACTCAACAAACTTCTCACCTCTCCTTGGTATCGACGCAAAGAAAAGCTTGTCCTTTTGCAGCCAGCCACCTTCAGCTCCAAGCTCGAGTTCAACGCCCATCGTCTTTTGCGCAGCATGGACCTCAACACACTGCTAAGCAAACTTCCCTTAAGCGAGCAGGCCGACCTGACGGATCAATTTTACTCTTATGCCGACCTGATCGCTCGCTGTGAAAGTCACAGCTACCTTCTGGTCAATGCTCAAAAGCTACTCGAACAGTGCCAGTTTTCCTTCTATTTCCAAGCAGTAAAAAACCGTCGGGACATCTTGGGCTCAGACTGGGAGGACTTTGATTTTCTCCGACAGGAAACTTTCAAGGGAGCCATCCGTCGCTACCCCAATCTAAGCCCGGAGATCAGCCAACGAATCGAAAAGGAACTCGAGCTCATACAGCAGAAGGGCTTCGTCTCCTACTTCCTGATCAACTATGATATCGTGACCTTTGCACAGCACCGCAACTTCTACCACGTGGGCCGGGGCTCAGGTGCCAACAGTATCGTCGCCTATTGTCTGGGCATCACAGATGTCGACCCGATCGAGCTAGACTTGTACTTTGAGCGATTTATCAATCTCTACCGAGAAAATCCCCCCGACTTTGACATCGATTTCAGCTGGACAGACCGTGACGAGGTGACGGATTATATTTTCCGAAAATATAACGGCAAAGACAATGAACATGTGGCCCTTTTGGGTTCCTACAGTACTTTTCAATACAACTCTATGCTGCGGGAATTGGGAAAGGTATTTGGTCTTCCCAAAACGGATATCGAGTCCCTCATCCACCATGCCGACAAGGCGGGCTACCAACCCGATCAGTTTGGGAAATTGATCATCAAGTACTCCCAAGTACTGCATGACATGCCTTCGCACCTGACTATTCATGCCTGCGGGATTTTAATTTCACACAAGCCTATCCACTACTATACCGCCACGGACATGCCTCCTAAAGGCTTCCCACTTGCCCATATCGACATGCATATCGCTGAGGATATTGGACTGCACAAGTTTGACATCCTGAGTCAGCGGGGATTGGGTCACATCAAATCTGCACTCGAAATCATCTACCAAAACCAAGGTGCCAAGGTCGATATCAGGGAAGTGGAAAAGTTTAAAAAAGACCCCAAAATCAAGGAACATCTCCGCACCGGACATACGATCGGCGCTTTCTATGTAGAATCTCCTGCCATGCGGATGCTTTTGGCTAAAATGAAAGCCGATACCTATCTAGAACTCGTCGCTGCCAGCTCTATTATCCGACCGGGTGTGGCTCGATCCGGAATGATGCGGGAATACATCCTACGTCATATCAGTGAAGAACGAAGGAAACAAGCGCATCCGGTCATGTGGGATATCATGCCCGAAACTTACGGAATCATGGTTTACCAAGAAGACGTGATCAAAGTCGCGCATTACTTTGCCGGGCTGAGTCTGGCCGAAGCGGATGTACTCCGGCGTGGCATGAGCGGAAAGTCCCGGTCCAAGGATGAATTTCAGCGGGTGAAAGATCAATTTTTCAAAAACTGCAAAAAACTAGGAAGAGCGGATCAGGTCGCCAAAGAAGTCTGGCATCAGATCGAAAGCTTTGCGGGCTACTCCTTTGCCAAGGGGCACTCAGCGTCCTTTGCCGTCGAGAGCTATCAGAGCCTATACCTCAAGGCCTACTTTCCACTGGAGTTTATGGTCGGAGTGATCAATAATTTTGGAGGATTTTACCACACAGAGTTTTATGTCCACGAACTCCGAATGAACGGAGCCAATATCCAAGCTCCGCATCTGAACGAAAGTGAATATCTGACCCGAATCACTGGAAAAAAGGTGTTTCTTGGTTTCATTCACATGAAATATCTTGAAAAAGCTACTGTAGAAAAGCTATTGGCTGAGCGAAGAACAAACGGCCCTTTTCTAGGATTGGCAGACTTCGTGGCTCGGGTGGAGATCGGACTGGAGCAGCTCTTGATTCTGATTCGGATGACTTGCTTTCGCTTTACAGGCAAGACCAAGCAGGAACTCTTGTGGGAGGCACATTTTCTTCAGCATAAGCGAAAAGCGATTGTGAGCAGTACGGACCTGTTTCGATCCAACTCAGCAGAAATCAGCTTTGGCAAAAAGCCACCTCAGGTTCCGGACTTAGACGAGACGGATATCCGGCAGGATATATTGGATCAAATCGATATTCTGGAATTCCCATTGGACTCGCCTTTTCATCTGGTCAAAGACCAAAGTATTCGAGGGATCAAAGCCAGGGAAATGACTCAGTACTTGGGCAAGCGAGTGATGATTTTGGGCTATTTGGTCACGGTCAAGTATACTCGAACGGTGAAGGGTGAGGTAATGAACTTTGGGACTTTTCTGGACCGGGACGGAGACTGGATCGATACGGTGCACTTCCCTCCTGTGGTGAAAAAGTATCCTTTCAAAGGTCGGGCGATCTACCGAATCGAAGGAAAAGTCGTGGAAGAATTTGGCTTCTACTCCATCGAAGTGGAAAAGCTAGAGCGGATGGCCTATTGGAATGCAGGTGATTAAATTTCAAGTTGGAATTTATACGCTTAAATAGAACCCAAAATTTAAGCGTATCGGTGACAGCGATATATTTCCTTCTAAATTTTAGAAAAAATTGGAAAACTAGAATCAAAATCGGTCAAATTACCGTATATTAAAAGACAAATTACCGATAAGTAAGATGGCTAAGAAAAAATCCAAAGTAAGCGAGCCGATAATGGCATTTTATGAAAAAGCAAAAATGAACGTAGAAGACATTCTCCTACTTGATTTAGCTGATTTAGACGAGCCACTCACCCGACTAGAAACTTTCCGCAACGGCCTAAACAAAAGCTCCTTCGAAAGCTTCAAGATACTTTCTGGTCTTGACTATGAGACTTTGGCGGATGCATTGGGGGTCTCAGCCAAGACCCTGCAGCGCAAAGAAGTATTTGATACGGGGCAGTCAGAAAGGCTCTATCAGCTGGCTGACCTGTACGCGACCGGAATCAATTACTTCGGCAGGGACGGGTTCCGTCGGTGGATGGATCAGCCACTTTTCACACTGAACAACCGAATCCCTCGAGATTTGATCGATGTGTCCGAAGGAATAGAGCTCCTCAAGACAGAGATCAAGCGACTTCAACATGGCATCGCTATCTAGTCAATGAATGTCTATAGAATAGCACTAAATGAGTACTGCGACCTAAGCGGAGAGGGTGCCAAAAGATACGGAGGCAGATGGAATCACGTGGGTACACCGGCAATCTATGCAGGAGAAAGTATTTCAGTGTCTCTTTTAGAAAGGCTAACCATTGACTCCGAATTATTTACATCGGAGCGCTACAAATTGTATAGTGTAATGGAAATCCACCTACCGGAAAAATTAATTTATCATGTAAATCGAAAGGACTTACCAGAAAACTGGCATCAAATACCAGCTCCAAAATCAACAAAAGATCTGGGTTCCTCACTTCTGAATTCATCCAAGCTCTGTTTTTCCATTCCTTCGATTTTAGATCCCTCATCATTGAATTTTGTAATCAACCCCCTTTCGAAAGATTTTCACCTAATTGAATCAAAAACATATCCATTGAGTCTAGACCCAAGGATATTACGTGATTGAAGATTAATGAACCGTTTCAAGTTATCTGAAAATTTATCCTATTGACCATTGAATTTTTCCATCTCATATTTTGATTTTTTTAAGACACTTTTTTGCTTAAAGCTCTATTCTTACTTTTCCAAAACAGGTAAAATTGACTAGATTGTCAATGAAAATTAGCCTGATAAGTCTATTCTTTTTATATGCGTAGCCATCCTTCCCGACAGCAGTCAGTAGTATTTTTTTCTGATATCGTAGGCTATACACGTCTCATGGGCGAAGATGAAGATCGGGCCTTTGAGCTCATGAAGCAGAACCTTGAGATCCATCAAGACATCTTAAGCCGACACAATGGTCAGATAATCAAAGAATTAGGCGATGGAATCTTAGCTACTTTCCAGACTGTGGAGGAGGCACTGAATGCAAGTTTGGCGATTCAATCCCGTTTGGAAAGTGAAGCAGCAATCAAGATTAGAATAGGCCTTCATTGCGGAGAAATCATCTTTGATCAAGGGGATGTATTCGGTGATGCAGTCAATATTGCCGCACGTATTCAGGGAATTGGTATGCCTACCTGCGTCCTATTTTCCTCCAAAGTACTTGAGCAAATACCTGCCGACACAAGCTTTTCATGGGTAAAACTTGGTGGGTTTTCGCTTAAAAATGTTAAAAATTCGGTCGAACTATACGCACTGAGCAATCCTCCTGTAGTAGTACCGAAGCGCGCGGAAATCATCAAAAATATCCGCTATCAAGAGCGTAGCCCTTGGAAACTTTGGGCAGCGGTAGCAATCATTGTAGCATTGACAATCACTTTGATCTATTCATTTCTCAATAATACTTCGGTCTGGGAGAAAGAGAAATCTGTTGCAGTGCTCCCTTTTACCAATATCACCGTTAATTCAGACCAAGAGTTTTTTGCCGAAGGCCTTACAGAAGATATTATCAGCCAAGTATCGAAAATTGAAAGTATCAAGGTCATCAGTAAGGATGCTGTAGAAGGATTCAAAGGAAATAAATTACCCTTGGACTCTGTAGCAAAAGTACTTGACGTCACCACTGTACTAAAAGGAAGTGTCCAATGGATTGCTGATAAAATCCGGATCAATGTTCAATTGATTGACCCCGCCGAGAACCGAAATCTTTGGGCTGAAACCTATAACAGGGATGCATCGGACATATTCAAAGTGCAAGCGGATATCGCCACCGAAATAGCCCGGGTTCTCAACAGTAGCCTTAGCTCAGAAGAACGAAGTCAACTTTCCAAAACTCAGACAAGCAGTTTTGACGCCTATGAACTTCACTTGAAGGGCCGTGAACTCTATTCTAACTATAGCCGGGAATCCATATGGGAGGCTATCGATTACTACAAACAAGCCATTGAGATTGACCCAAATTATGCACTTGCTTACGCAAGCCTTGCTGATAGTTATGCCCAACTGATTTATTTCAGTGAAGGAGATCAGTGGCTAGATTCAAGCATGGAAGCAAGCGCAAAGGCTTTAGCCCTTGACCCTTATCTTGCTGAAGGCTTCAAAGCCCAAGGAAATGTATATTACTACAAAGGACAAAGTGAATACGCAAAGATCTCCTTTGAAAAAGCCATCGTTTTAAATCCAAATTTGAGTTCAGCCATTGGTAACTTAGCGACGGTTTACTTTGTCAGCGGCAACCTTCCGGAAGCACTCAAACTTCAGCTTAAATCGGCAACTTTAAATCCAACAAACTTCCTTCCCTATCAGATTTCAGGCTGGATTTATCGGGTATTAGACCAATTTGAGGAATCTGAAGTTTGGTTGAATCGATCTCTAGACATACTTCGTGACCCTGTGACTATTGAGCAACTTGCCTTTATAGAGATCGAAAAAGGAGATAATGAAAAAGCCTTGTCGCTTGTCAGTGATATTTTCGAAGATCAAAAAGATAGTACTGCACTAGACTTTACCGTAGCAGGGACGATTGCGTTTTTTGCTGAAAGCGATGAGATCGCACGAATGTATTTGGAGAAAAGCATTGAAAAAACACCTGCATCTCTTCAAGATGAGTATTTCACCTCTCCTATTCTTCTTGCTTACATTTTGGCACAATCAGGCGAGCGGCTGGAGTCAAATACTTTAGTAGAGCAGGGTATCCAAATCCGCGAAGATGCAATTGAAAACTATGGGGATGACTTTAATTTATTTTTGGATTTAGCCCAACTTTATGCGATTAAGGGTAGCAAATCGGAGTCAGTTGCTTATCTCGCCTTGGCAGAAGAAAAGGGAATGCGAGATGATTTTTACATCACTCACAATCCCATTTTCAAAAGGTATCTGAAAGACCCGACTATCCTTTCAGTATTATCTAAAATTGACAAGTCACGAATTCAAGCCAACCAAGAGCTGCAGTCTAACGACCTGCTACGGAGTAGGTAGCGCCACCGCAATTAATCTGTTGAATAGCTCTTGGCGGACCTCCATTGGAATGAATCAAACCCGCTACCAAAGCGCAAGCCATGGAAGTTCCAGACATTACGTTGTATGCATTTCCCGGAAAAGTAGATACTAAATTGGCACCAGGAGCAAGCCAGTCAATCGGTGGTGCTCCAGCATTCGAAAAGCCTGAGCAAGACAAAAACCCTGTCTCAGAAAAGTCCACCGAACCTACAGTGAAGACATTTTTCCCACTTATACAACCCGGTAGATTGGATCCAGCACTTTGACCTTCATTTCCGGCAGACATTACAACAAAGATTCCTTTTTCGCCTAGATCCAAAATGATGTCGCGAAGGAATGGTTCTGAATTTTGACAATTCACCACCCCTGATTCTCCTAGACTCATCATCACCACATCGCCAGGTACTGCAAACTTTTCGATATGATTCAGAGCCAAGACGAGATTGGACCATGATCCGACACCGTTTCGATCTAAAACCTTTACAGGGATCACTTCAGCTCCGGCAGACATTCCGGTAATTCCGGGATTCCCCCTGCCAAAACCAGCCGCTAGACCCGCTACGTGGGTTCCATGTCCTGCAAAATCCTCAAACGGGCTTTCTCCATCTATAAATGAAACTGCTACTCTTGGATTTCTAGTCACACGAAGATCTCTATGCCGAGCATCAATTCCTGAGTCCAATATCCAAATAGAGTTACGATTATTGGTTCCTCTTTCAGATCCACCCATCAAACCAACAGCTATACTAGCTTTGGCAGCGGGGTCGTAAAACCAATCTGACCCAAATGACTCTCCCTGCATTCGGGGACGACCTTGCATCCGAGGGCGGCCCTGCATCTGAAAGTCCTCAATAACCTGAGCAACGGACTCGTCAGACTCTAGCTCACGAACCTCATCACTGCTCAAATCAGCGATAAACCCGACCGCTCCATCCACAAATCTTTTGGCATTTGCCCTTGATCCTACTCCCTTTCTATCCATGTATCCACGGAGCTTTTCGAGTTTGGCAGACCGAACTGTCTCATTTCTCCTCTCCTGACGCTCCCGATCGGTATCCCTTGTTTGCACTTTTCGCACGGGTTGCTCAAAACTATCTTTCAATACAACTATGTATCGCTTGCCTTGGCCATAACTCCAAGTGGAGAAGAATACCAAAAAGATTATAAAAATCACTTTTTTCATTTCGCATTGCATTTTTTACAGTTCTAACATAGGAAATTTTATCTGACCAAAAAATTTAAAACAAAATTTTGTAACACTACCTAACCTTCGCAATAGGATACGGTGGATTATTACCTGAAGCGTCCGGTCCCCTAAGCACTGTTCCCAAGGTATCAAAACTGCTTCCATGATATAATATTCCAGAGAAAACCGCCGCTGAAAAGGACGTGCCCGATACCACTGCATAAGAAGACTTCGGCGCTGTGGTAAAAATGTATTCTCCCGGTTCGATATAATCGACGGTAGGAATATTATAATTGGAAAAGAATGAAAATAACCGCTCATTCTGCCCATTAGTCGGATTATAATAATGACCGTAGGAGGCAATGGTATGAGCTAAATCACTGGATATGATTAAGCCTCCAGGGAGGTTTCTGGTTGATAATTCAGCATCATTTCCAGCAGACATGACTACATGTGCCTCTTTAATTGACACCAGATCCTCAAGAAATCCAGTAAGCCTTCTTATTGCATTTTGGATTTGAGGAGGAGTAGCAGAATCATCATCTATTGAAAAACCTAAACTTAAATTGACGATATCTCCTTTTTGGGCCTTCCGGGACACGTAATTCAAAGCATTATTAAGGCTTGCAAATGTAGTCTCTCCTTTACCGTTAAAAATTTTAATACTAACCATCCTAGCATTTGGAAACACGCCATTCATTCCATAATCATTTGTTGACGATGAGGATTTAGCGCCGATAATTCCTGCTATTTGGGTCCCGTGCCCATGCTTATCCAAAAATGGATATTTTCCGGTAGTATCTCCTTTCGAATAATCTTTGGATAAACGAATTTCTTCTCGTTGAAATGAAAGGTCTGTATGGGAAGAATCAATCCCAGAGTCAATAATCCACACCTTTGTGGCAGGTATTGGATTGACTTGCTGACCACCACCTATTTCTTCGATAAATACACTAGTCTGTTTTGCTGCATCGTATCGCATCTGCTCCTGCATCATGGGTCGTCTTCCCTGTGGAATCAAGGCAGATTGCATCATTGGCCGCCTCCCCTGTAGGTTAATATCTACAAGAACTTGAAATTTATTGGCTTGAGCCTTCGACTCAAAATTCATTAATTGGTCTTTAGACAGCCCTTGAAGGTGCACCGAAACCTCACTGAATACTCGAACACTTATTTTCTCACTTGGAATATTCGGTTCAATGTCAATAATTATTTGGCGAACCGAATCTTCCAAGGATGTTAAAACCTTTTCAAACTCAACTGAATCTAAATCAAGTATTCCCTGCCTATCTGCTAAAGGAGTTATTCCAGAATCTTCGTTGAAAACAATTTCATAACTGTTTTCTTCTAGTGTTTTAGATTCAACAAGTGCATCTTTTTCATCCTGGCAGGAAAAGCCCAAGAAAAGGACTGAAATTAAAATTAGGTTTCTCATTTTATTAAAAGTTTATTGGTTAAAAATCAGACCATTACAGGATCAATGTATAAAAAAAATTCAATAAATCTAAAATAAAATCAATCGATTAATTTATCAATCAGGATGCTTTAGCATAGCTCTGTATTCCTCAAGCTTAGCCTTGATTTCATCATCCAATTCAGGCTCTGCGATTCCTTTCAGTTGTTTGACAGTCTCATGTATCACCTTTGCGACCAAAACTCTTGCCGTCTCCTTATTATCAGCCGGAATCACATACCATGGCGCATGAGGAAGTGAGGTTTCCCGGATAGCTTCCTCATAGCAAGCTTGATACTTATCCCACAGCGCTCGCTCTTCCAGATCTCCCGGCGAAAACTTCCAGTTGTGTTTTTCTTTTTCAAGCCTCCTCAGTAATCGCTTTCGCTGCTCCTCCTTGCTGAGGTTTAGAAAAAACTTCAAAATGATGGTTCCATTTTCGACCACATGCTTTTCAAAATTCCGGATTTGCTCAAATCGCTTTGCCCAAAAATCATCGGTAATGTCCTCCACCTTTTCGATACCAGGAATATTTTCGGATAGAATATACTCTGGATGAACCCTTGTCACTAAGACATTTTCATAGTGTGTACGATTGAATACTGCATATTTTCCACGCTCAGGGAGAGCCAAATAATGCCTCCAAAGGTAATCATGTCTTAATTCCTTTGATGAAGGCGTTTTGAAGCTATGAACAACTACTCCCCGCGGGTTAAATTCCTGGAACACCTCTCTGATTAGGCTATCCTTTCCAGCTGTATCCATTCCCTGAAGGCAGATGAGAACCCCATATTTTCCATGGGCATACATAATATCCTGATGCTTGCTAAGATCTTCACGGAGATCATTCAGCTTCTTTTTCTTTTTAGCTTCGGAGGTTTCGAGATCTATAAAAGTCGGGTAGTTAGCTAATTGAAAATCAGACCCTGCCAGCAAATTTTTAATAGGAATATTCTTCATGGGCTTAAATAGAAGTAATAAAAGTTTGATTTTAAGTGAAAAACAAGATAATATTTTAACTTGGAATGAAAATCAATCAACCAAAAATTCGCCCAAAATCACTATGACTGAAATTCCTATTCGTACGGGTCTCGGACAGCGCTACCTAGCTTTGGATGTTCTACGTGGAATGACCATTGCTTTTATGATTATTGTAAATACTCCAGGCAGTTGGTCTCACCTCTATGCCCCATTGGCTCATGCAGATTGGCATGGCTTTACACCTACAGACCTTGTTTTTCCCACATTTCTATTTGTGGTAGGAAATGCCATGAGCTTTTCTATGAAAAAGCTATCCGAAATGTCAAAGGGAGCCTTTTTCAGGAAAGTTGGCAAGCGAGCATTCTTAATTTTCCTGATTGGATGGCTGCTAAATGCCTTTCCTTTTTTCGATTACAATGAATCTGGGGGGATCGAATTTATCACGCTTACTGAAGTTCGATTCTTTGGGGTATTGCAGCGGATTGCACTTGCATATTTCTTCGCTGCCTTGATCCTTTATTTTGGAGGTATCCGAGGCGGGTGGATATATTCGATTGGAGCCTTGGTTTTATATTGGCCCATTTTATACTTCTTTGGCGACCCAGCTGACCCTTATGGCCTTACCGGAAATGCAGCCATCAAACTAGATTTGGCGACCATTGGAGCAGATCGAATGTACATGGGTGAAGGCATCCCATTTGACCCTGAAGGGATTCTCAGTTCACTTACTTCCATTGTCAATGTCATCGCTGGCTATATAGTGGGCAAAATGATCCAAAAAAAGGGAAATACTCCTACTTCAGTCAGGACATTGCTAATCTTTGGTGTGATTTTGATCGCTGCCAGCTACGTATGGGATTTAGCCTTCCCTATCAATAAGAAGATCTGGACCAGCCCCTATGTTCTATTAACAGTAGGATGGGATTTGATCCTCTTGGCGGGACTTATCTTTCTTATTGAAATCAAAAACAAGATTTCTTGGACATATTTCTTTCAGGTTTTTGGGAGAAATCCACTCATTCTCTATGTCCTCTCAGGCGTGGTGATTTCTATCTTCAGTATGATTCCTGTCGGAGATAGTAGCCTGAAGGGTTTTATTTATGCAAATGCCTACACCAGTTGGCTAGGCCCTAAAAACGCTTCCTTTCTATTTGCAATCAGTTACATGCTTCTGATTTGGCTGATTGGATGGTGGATGGATCGACGTAAAATTTATATCAAAGTTTAAGTCAGGATCAGTTCAGATTTCATCAAACTCTTTTACCATGGACTATCAAATTGGAGTTTACAATATCTATTGGATGCGCGATCTTTTTGACAAAGACGGCAACCCCAAAACAAGCGGTGAAGAAAAGCTTCGAAGTGAATGGATCGCAGAAATCATTTTAGCCATGGACCCAGATTTTTTGGGAATCGTGGAAGGACCAAATACCTTGGTCAGCCAAACCAAAACTGCCAGTGCGCAATTGGAACTTTGGACGCAGGAATTTTTGCCAGGAAGCAATTATAAAGGCGTACATGGCTTTCCTTCTCCTGGCCAGCAAGAGCTATGCGCGATCTATAAAGCCGATCGGTTGAAAGTTCTTTTTACTCCAGAAACAGAGGTAGGAAAGCGATTTGACGAGCCATTTTTGATGGATACTACTGATCGCCTGATCAAGGAGCAGTATAAGCATTACCGCCCTCCTTTAGAGTTGAGTATTTTAGATACCAACGACTCCTTTATATCGAGAGTGATCATAGCACATACCAAGTCTAAAGGGATTTTCGATAAGGTGGACTTTGCCAGATACGGGCAACTTTCCAAGCGGGATAGACTTCGACTTTTTGCAGAATGCATGCATATCCGAGAGCGCGTAGATGCTTATTTAGAAAAAGGTGAGCAAACCATGGTTATGGGAGACATCAATGATGGTTTTGAGCTGGATTTTTATGAAAATAAATTCAGCAAAAGCGCGGTAGAACTGCTAATGGGTGACCCGTGGATTCCGGAGTTTATTCTCAAATCTGTCCTTCCAAGACCTAAGCTGAATGCCTACGGCTGGAGCCCAAACTCCTCCAGATACCGGGATCGCATCACAGGAGATGAGTTCAATGTATTAATTGATCATATTCTTGTCAGTCAAGGACTTCCTTTCAAAAATGGAAAGGTATGGAATCCATACACGGAGAAAGACGACCCTCTAATCCAGTCGGTCAAATTTCCCCTGATCAAAGCTTCAGATCATTTTCCGGTTTCATTTACTTTAACCCAATAAAAAATGGATGACCAAGCACAAACTATGATCGAGAATCTTCATAAAAACACAGGGAAAAGCCTGGAAGAGTGGATTGATCTGGTGAAAAAAGAGAAGCTTGAAAAACATGGCCAAATCGTCAAGTGGCTAAAGGAGACTCATAGTTTCACCCATGGATTTGCCAACTTGGTAGCCCATAAAACGCTTAAGTCTGATGCAGGTTCTGCCTCTGACCATGACGAACTGATCCAGTTGCAATACAAAGGAAAGGAGCATTTTTTACCCGTCCTCGAAAAGCTAAAAAATGAAATCAGCCTATTTGGCAAGGATGTGGAGTTTATACCAAAAAAGGCTTATATCAGTGTCAAGCGCAAAAAACAATTTGCTATGCTGATTCCGGCTACCAAGACAAGGTTTGATATCGGCATCAACCTAAAAGGACAAGAAGCCGAAGGCGTTTTGGCATTGGATACCAAAACGAGCGGGATGGTAAGTCATCGAATCGAATTACAATCGATAGAGGATCTTAGCTCAGAAGTAATTGATTGGCTCAAAAAGGCTTATGAATCAGCTGGCTGATTATTTCCTTCTCCCTCGATTTCCTTAATTAATTCCTCATACCAAAACTCCCCGTACTTCCTCACAAGTGCATCCTTAAGGAAACGGTAGAGGGGGACTTTTAAACTTTGGCCTAGCGTACAAGCAGGATCACAAATATGCCATCTATCATAATTCAAAGCATCAAACTGATCGTACTTCGTGACTCGGATTGGATAGAGGTGGCATGAAATGGGTTTTTTGAAGTCCGTTTTACCATCGAGATAAGCCTGCTCAATCCCACACTTCAGCACTCCACGCTCGTCATAAATAGCATAAGCACACTCTCGATTATCACCGATGGTTGGCGTGCCCTTGTCTCCATCCTTATCTATCACCCAGGTACCTTGCTCCTCGATGACCCTGCGACCTTCATCCGTCAGATAGTCTTTGACTTGAGGATAAATCTTCTCCAAGATAGCTGTCTCTTCATCTTCCAGAGGTGCTCCTGCATCTCCCTCCACACAGCAGGCACCTTTACATGCTTCAAGGTCACAGACAAAAAAATTCTCTTTGATATCGTCAGAAAGTACCGCGTTGCCTACAAGGATCATGATCTTTTTTTTTCAAAGGTAAGGAGCATACAGGAAAAGGCCTTCCGAAAGGGCACAAAAAAGAACCGCTCCATAAGGAGCGGCTCAACCCAGCACTATGAAGAAAAGCTATTTTTAGCCTTTGATATAACAAACAGCCGTCTGATCAAAAGGTTTTTAGCTCAGATAAAATTTTTATGATTTTTTTTAAAAAAAGATTGAAAAGTCCATTTCAAAGCCCAGAATCAAGATAAATTATTGAAGAGAAAATTTCATTTTATGCTTAATAAGAATCAAATCATAGAATTTGGCGTTATTTGCTGTGTGCAAGTCGGTCTGTCGCCGATCTGTCCCGATTGATATCGGAATCAGAAAGGAGGAAAGTCCGGGCAACATAGAGCGCCATACTTCCTAACGGGAAGGGGGCTGATTGGTGACGGTCAGTCTACAGAAAGTGCCGCAGAAAATATACCGCCCCAACCATTATTGGAATGGGGTAAGGGTGAAAAGGTGGGGTAAGAGCCCACCGTCCCGATGGTGACATCGGGTGCAAGGCAAACCTTATGGGTTGAAAGATCAAATAGGCCCCGGGCAAAGAGCTGCTCGTTCGATCTCTGCTTAGGCAGGGTTCCGGGGTGGGTAGATCGATGGACCCTGATCGTGAGGTCAGGGCTAGATAAATGACAGACACTATTGAAAAGGATGAATTCCAAATCAAGAGTACAGAACCCGGCTTACAGACTTGCACATTTTCTTTTTATCTTCGCCATATGTCAAAAATCCTGATCATCGATGACGAAAAAGTCATCAGAGCTACGCTACGAGAGATCCTCGAGTACGAAAAGTTTGAAGTATCCGAAGCCAGTGATGGCGAGGAAGGACTCAAAAAAATTCAGTCCGAAGACTTTGATCTGGTACTTTGCGATGTCAAAATGCCAAAAATGGATGGAATCGAGGTTCTAAGCCATGCCAAGGACTTGGATAAAGCTCCACAATTCATCATGATCTCCGCCCATGGAAGCATTGAGACAGCAGTCGAAGCGACTAAAAAAGGGGCCTTTGACTTTATACCAAAACCCCCCGATCTGAACCGATTACTTCTCACAGTGCGAAATGCGCTGGATAAAAAGAATTTGGTTACCGAGACGAAAGTTTTGAAAAAGAAGCTTTCCAAGAAATTTGATATGGTGGGTGAATCACCGGCTATTGTTCAGGTGAAAGAAACAATAGAAAAAGTAGCTCCGACCGAAGCCAGAGTTTTGATCACCGGACCAAATGGTACGGGAAAAGAATTGGTAGCTCATTGGCTTCATCAAAAAAGCAGTCGGGCGAAAGAACCTTTTGTCGCTGTAAATTGCGCGGCTATTCCTTCTGAACTGATCGAATCCGAGCTTTTCGGCCATGAAAAAGGGGCATTTACCTCTGCTCACAAGCAACGAGCAGGTAAATTTGAGCAAGCGCAAGGGGGCACTTTATTTCTTGATGAGATTGGGGATATGTCTTTGTCAGCACAGTCAAAGGTCTTGCGTGCACTTCAGGAAAACCTCATCAATCGCGTAGGAAGCGATAAGGACATCAAGGTGGATGTTCGCGTTTTGGCAGCAACCAACAAAGACTTAAAAAAGGAAATCGAGGAGGGAAATTTCAGAGAAGATTTGTACCATCGCCTTAGCGTGATTGTGGTGCAGGTGCCTGCTCTGAAAGATCGAGTGGACGATATTCCTTTACTCGTAGATAAGTTCCTTAATGATATCGCTCAAGAAAGCGGGGATGCAAAAAGAAAAATAAGCAAAGAAGCGCTAGAGAAACTCAAAACTTATCCTTGGACAGGAAATATTCGAGAACTGCGTAACGTGGTAGAAAGACTCGTAATTCTAGGCGAGGACACAATAAGCCTCGAAGACATAAAAAAATATGCTGACTATTAAGGTCAGCATTTTTTTATCCATTGGATTTTTCAACTACATCTGCTTTTGCATAAGCAGGACATGGCTTACTGGAAGCACATGCTCCCAAAGCTAGAATACCAATCAAGGTTACAATTGTGGCTAATCTTTTCATCAATCTGATAATTTTGAAATCAAATATGTTTAATTAATTCTTTTCTTACAATTACTGCACCAATAAATTACACCCGCGGATTTCTGAATTGTCAATGCGACCAAGCACCTCCAGCATTCCGTCTTTTCCAATCCTTCCCAAATCTTGCGTTTCAATAAATGCGCAGGAATGAAAATTAGCAAGGTCGATTATATTAATCCCTCCTTGCGATCGGCCTGACCAAGCAAAGGGATCATTTATATCCCGTATCATAACGCGCATGGTAGCCGGCATGTTATATTTCCCCTCTCCTTTCGAATAGGCTTGAGACATTAATTCAGTCATCCCATATTCTGAATGGATCGCATTAAGCCGAAAAAATTGCTTTAGCCTATCATGAACTTCTTCCCGGATCATTTCCTTCCGGCGTCCCTTCATCCCCCCTGTCTCCATCACTATCAAATTCTCCATCTCCTCAAAATCCCTTCCCGAATCTGCCAAATCCAAAAGTGCAAATGTGACCCCGAGTAATAATACTCTTCTTTTACCTGACCTCAATACCTGAAGCTTTTCCATTAAATCCTCCTGATTATACAGGTAAAATCCAGAATGAACAGATTGGGATTTTTTGATAAAATGATCCGCCATCGCCACCAGACTACTTCCCTTTCGCTCTAAATAAGCTGGTAACAAAGCCAAAACATGAAAGTCCTCGATGGATCCATACTCTCTTTCAAAAAGCCTCAGTGAGTGATCCAAGTACCACTTTTCGGACCAGTAATAATGCTTACTGGTAATCATTCCGGTGGTACCCGAACTGGAAAAGAAAGCTTCAAAATTGTCTAAATCCGCAGAAACCACTGGATGATCCTTAAAAAAACGGATCGGTAAAAAAGGAATATTCTCCACCTTATTGATATCAGATGGAATCACGCCAAGTGCATTTAGATACTTATTATAGATGGGATTTTGAATTGCCTGAAACTGAAAAATCTCCAATGCCAGACTTTCAAAGTCTTTAGGTACAAATTCTTTCAGCTTTTCCGAAAAACTTTTAAAATCCTGCATCGTTTTATAATTTGCATCAATTCGGAATGAAAAACCATTCCGCAACAAAATTAACTCGCCTCATGCGTTTACACAGAATATCGGGAGTTTTCTTTTTGGCTTTTTTAGCAGCCAGTTGCGTCAACCCTCCAGACAACTTTCCTTCCGTGCCTTCTATCAGTTTTGAATCTGTAGAATATGTCTCCACCGCAGGACCTGATTCCCTGATAGTTGGGATAGATTTTCAGGACGCTGAAGGCGACTTGGGTTTATCTGCTACAGACATCAATCCGCCTTTCAATGCATTAAATTATAAAAGAGATGCTGCGGGTAATTTGATCACTTATTCTAATCGGCCACCGGAAGCCCCTACCTACAATCCAATTGATTGGGTTATCGATCCGATTGTCAATAATCAAACCGTGAAAGACACGATTTGGGTGGAGCAAAACCCCAATCAGTACAATATCTTTGTAAAATTCTTCATAAAACGAAACGGTCAATTCACCGAGTTTAGATGGGAAGACCCTCCGTTTTTCACCACTTTCAATGGGCGATTCCCTCGAATCCTAACTTCAGAAGATGGACAAGCTGTAGAAGGAAATATTAAATACGCAATGCTTTCCTCAGGTTGGGAATCCATTTTCAGAAATGATACGGTAAGAATTGACGTACAGGTACAGGATCGGCAGCTAAACAGAAGCAACGAGGTATCCACAAGCGAATTTACGCTGAGGCAGATAACCAGAAACCCATAAAAAAAGGGAGGTTTTCAAAAACCTCCCTTTTTATTTTTATTCATTGATTTTAGAACTTTGGAAACTTCTTGGGATTAACCTCATGCATAAGTAGGTAAACTTTCTCGATCACATCCTCTGTACTAGGCTTGGAGAAATAATCTCCATCAGAAGAGTAGGCAGGTCTATGAGCCTTGGCAGAAAGTGTCTGCGGCTCAGAGTCCAAAAACTTAAACAGTTGTTGTTCTTCAATAGCCTGCTGTAACATGTACGCCGATGCTCCACCCGGTACATCTTCATCAGCAAAAATCACCCTGTTGGTCTTTTTGACAGACTCTCCAATAACTCCAAACCTATCAAATGGAATTAGGGTTTGTACATCGATTACCTCTACATCAATATCCATTTCGGATAATTCCTCAGCGGCTTCCAGTACGATTCGACACATGGAACCATAGGTCACCAAAGTAATATCCTTACCGGAACGCAAAACCTCTGGCTTGCCCATGGGAACCGTATATTCTCCCATATTTTCTGGCATTTTTTCTTTAAGCCTATATCCATTCAGACATTCGATCACGAGTGCCGGGTCATCTGACTGCAGCAAGGTATTATACATGCCTGCAGCTTGGGTCATATCCCGAGGTACGCAAATAAGCATGCCACGAAGTGCCGAAAGAATCATGCCCATCGGTGAGCCAGCATGCCATACACCTTCCAGTCTATGACCTCTTGTCCTCACAATAAGTGGTGCCTTCTGACCTCCTTTGGTTCTGTATTGAAGTGAAGCCAAATCATCCGAAAGCATCTGAATTCCATATAGGAGATAGTCCAAATACTGAATTTCTGCTACTGGTCTTAGACCTCGCAAGGCAGCTCCAATTCCCTGTCCTACGATGGTACACTCTCTAATCCCCGTATCCGAGACACGAAGATCTCCATATTTAGCTTGCAGGCCTGCAAAAGCTTGATTGACGTCTCCGATTTTTCCGACGTCTTCTCCAAAGGCAAAAAACCTCGGATCATTTTCAAGTTTGTAATCAAAAAATGCCTGCAAAACCTCTCTACCATCCACAATGGAGGAATCTTCGGAAAATTCAGGCAACCTTTCTGTCACTTTCAAAGCAGACCATTCTGATTGCGAGTAAAGATGACTGCTGTAACGGTCAAAATTCTTTTCTTGCTGCTGCTGATACCAAGTTTGCAACTTGTTCTTTGCTTCGCTTTGATCAAATCGAAGATTCAAAAGTGCCTTTCTAACCGTGGAGATTACATCTTTACGGATAGGGTTGATTGTTTTTGATAGATCTTGGACTAATTGCTCCAAAACTACCTTTCGATTGCTAGTTTGGGCAGCATCACGAATCAAAGACACTGCTTCTTTTAGCTCATCTTTGATTTCTCCTAAAAAGTCATTCCAAGCAGCTTCCTTCTCTTTTTTGACTTGCGCTTTTGCTTCCGCATCGATCTTATCCAATTCGTCGGCTGAGGCAAGTTCCCGGGAAAGAATATATTCTCTAAACTGCTTGATACAATCCCATTCCTTCTCCCAATCCAATCGCTCTTTGGACTTGTATCGCTCATGCGAACCTGAGGTACTATGTCCTTGCGGCTGGGTCATTTCCTGCACATGAATGAGCACTGGAGCATGTTCTGATCGAGCGATATTCCCAGCTTTTTGAAAAGCATTGAAAAGGGCTTCATAATCCCATCCTTTCACCCGGATGATTTCAAAGCCTTTTTGTTCATCATTTCTCTGAAAACCTTCCAATACTTCGGAAATACTTCCTTTAGTAGTGTGATATTCCTGAGGTACTGATATTCCATAACCATCATCCCAAATAGCCGTAACCATTGGAACCTGCAAAACTCCGGCAGCATTGATGGATTCGAAAAACATCCCTTCAGAAGTAGAGGCATTTCCTATAGTGCCCCATGCCACTTCATTCCCATTGATCGAAAAATCCTTAAATCCTTTTAATCCTTTATTCTCTCGGTACAATTTTGAAGCAAAAGCAAGTCCGAGAAGTTTTGGCATTTGAGCAGCAGTCGGGGAAATATCTGCCGCTGAATTATATCGGTCAGTGAGGGATTTCCAAGATCCGTCATCGTTTAAAGAACGAGTAGCAAAGTGACCGTTCATCAATCTGCCCGCAGATGCAGGCTCGGCATCTACATTGGTGTGCGCATAGAGTTGAGCAAAATATTGCTGAACAGTCAACTCGCCTAATGCGAACATAAAAGTTTGATCTCGATAATAACCAGCTCTAAAGTCACCCTTTTGAAAGGCTCTAGCCATGGCAATCTGTGCGAGTTCTTTACCGTCTCCAAAGATTCCGAATTTAGCTTTCCCCATAAAGACTTCTTTTCTGCCCATAAGGGAAGCATGCCTACTAATGAGTGCGATTCGAAAATCATTTAATACTGCCTCGCGGTCTGCAGTCGAATCTTGAGTCTTTTTTACACTTTTCTCTGCTGTTGCCATTCAATTATTAATCTAGAGTTACTTTGGGTTTTTAAGGTATTTTTCTCAATTACCAAAAATAACCAAATCGATCTGTTTTGCAAATATCTTTAGAATAAAATATCAATCAAAAATTTTGATTAAAGGATTTTAATACGATAAAAACAGAATTTTATTCTGAGTAATCGATTTTACTGATATAAAAATCTAAAAATGAAACCTTCATAATCTTTTATACTCACCTGTTTTTACCAATAATTATTCTCAGAATATTTCACTTCAAAAATTTAAATTTTGAAATTAAATCGATTCATAATTTAAAAAAAAGAATAAAATTCTGATTTCGAAGAATTTTCAAAATCAGACCAAATACTATTCTAAAAATTGCTCTCAAAAGCTTCCTCCTGATTATCTTTGCGCCTCTGTAAATCCAAATAAAACTAGCTATGATTATAGGCGTTCCCAAGGAAATCAAAAACAACGAGAACCGAGTAGCATTGACTCCTGCGGGAGCCAAGGAATTGGTCAAAAGAGGCCATACGGTCTATGTACAGCACACAGCCGGAGAAGGCAGTGGCTTTTCTGACAGCGAATACGAAACTGCAGGAGCAAAAATACTCCCTACCATCGAGGCTACCTACGAGATTGCCGAGATGATCATCAAGGTAAAAGAGCCAATCGAGCCTGAGTATGCACTGATCAAAGAGGACCAACTTCTTTTTACTTATTTTCACTTTGCTTCGCATGAGCCTTTGACCAAGGCCATGGTAGATAGCAAGGCAGTTTGTCTTGCCTATGAAACAGTAGAGAAGTCTGACCGAAGTCTTCCACTATTGATCCCGATGTCAGAAGTGGCTGGTAGAATGTCTGTACAAAAAGGAGCCAACTACCTTGAAAAGCCATTGAAAGGACGAGGAATTCTTTTGGGCGGTGTGCCAGGAGTACTTCCTGCGAAAGTCTTAATCCTAGGAGGCGGTATCGTGGGAACGCAAGCTGCATGGATGGCTGCTGGATTAGGAGCTGATGTAACCATCATGGATGTTTCACTTCAGAGAATGAGATATCTGGAAGACGTGATGCCTGCAAATGTCAATACCATGATGTCCAATGAATATAATATTCGCAAAATGATCAAATCTGCAGACTTGATCATCGGGGCAGTGTTGATACCAGGAGCAAAAGCTCCTCACCTGATCACTCGAGATATGCTGAAAGAAATGAGACCTGGTACCGTACTTGTCGATGTAGCGGTAGATCAAGGTGGATGTATCGAGACATGTAAGCCAACTACTCACGAGAACCCTACTTTCATCATTGATGATGTCGTACACTACTGCGTTGCAAATATGCCAGGGGCTGTACCTTATACTTCTACCCTAGCCTTGACCAACGCGACCCTACCTTATGCTATTCAACTAGCTGATAAGGGTTGGAAAAAAGCTGCTCAGGAAAATGCCGAATTAATCCCGGGACTGAATGTCATCAACGGAGATATTGTCTACAAAGCTGTAGCTGAGGCATTCGGAATGAACTACGTTCCGGTAGAGAAGTATCTTTAAGAAAATAAGACTGAATGAAAATCCCCGAAACTCAGGTCTCGGGGATTTTTTTATGTCCAATTCAGGCTACAAAATCTAAATACTGTTTACTAAGCCATTTTTCTTCCAGGGCCAGCTTACACCAGCCTGACTTTTCCTCTGCTATAAATACCTCCTCTGATTTGGGAAGGGTACCAACAATAGAGAAGTTTGTCCCCGGCCCACTTCTTACTCTCAAAACTGATGCATTGACCGTTGCTCGATCTACCGACTCAGTATATCGGCCATAAACCCAATGGGACTGACTCTTGGAAATTTTCAGCCATCCATTGGACTCATCATAAATTCGCAAAACTGCCCCCCGCTCCACGGGTGGTCTATCTGAGGCCTTCGAAGCACTTCCTTTAGGCGCAGTTCTCACATTCAAAATATTTGCAGTAACCACTGCATATTTCATACTTGGGGGAATTGGCGGCAAAGCACCCCCCGTAAGTTCTGCCTGTACCAAGGGAGCAAAATACTTTTGAAAATCTTCCACCTTATTACCTCCGAAAAAATTGGTACCTGGGCAAGATTTGGTAGAGCCACTACCATTGGTTCGCCTGCCTGTACCCAATTCATACCAATGGTGATAAACGATACTGAAAGGGTTGATTGGAAGATTGAATTTCCGACAAATGACTGCAGTAGCACGAATGATGGCATTGCGCTGTTCTAGGCGCATTTGATCGCCTCCCTGATCAAAATCCCCCAAATGTTCAAAACAGATTGAATGCTGATTGGCACCATAAATACAGGCTGGAGTAGCTTCGAGCGATCTGCCAGTTAGGATAGTACCATCTGGGAAAATGGTGAAATGCTGACCGATATCACTCCATCCATTGGCCCCCACGTGATGATTTTTCATAGCGAGCTGCCGCTCAAAATGATTACTCCCATCGAAGTGATCATAATTAGGCACCCAGGTATGGTGCTGCTGCACGCTCAAAATAGTCCGGGCGATGTGCTTACTATTCATCCACGCCTCGAACTCACTAATGGTCATTTTCAAAAATCCATACTTTGATTCCATAATGCTTTTGATTTAAAAGATTTCAAAGAATTAACATTCAGGAAGATACAAAAAATCAAAATAGAATCAGACTCCAAAAATCAATTCATACTTGCCCACCAAATCAGGCGGATACCAAAACCTACCATGATGAGTCCGACTACCTTATTTAAAATTTGCATTAATCGAGGAGTGACTAAATGAGCGAGCTTTTTGGCTATAAATGCTTTCAGCAAATCAATACTGAAAACCGTAATTAAGATACCTGAATAATATAAAAGGATGTCCGATGTGACCCAATTTGATTTAAGATAGACCAAGCTGGCAATCGAAATCCAAAAAAGTAGAACAAAGGGATTGACCCCATTGATGCTAAAGCCCTTGGCAAAGGCAGTTCGTTTTTTGATTTTAGAAATACTGAGCCCACCCGTACTGGGTCGATCTGCTCGTTTTTTCACGAGAGAAATCAGCCCAAAACCAATCAATATCAATCCTCCCACATAGCCAAGAACTTGCTCAAATAGCGTCGTATCAGCCAAAAAACGAATTCCAAAATAGGTAACAATCACATAAATCGAGTCACTTGCCAAAATTCCTAAAGCAAGTACTGCCGTTCGCCTAAAGCCATGCTCCAAGCTATTCTGAATCAGGGTAAAAAAAACAGGTCCTATCATTGCGGATAGAACCAAGCCCATGCTTATTCCCTCAATCAGCGCTGCATTCAAAGCTTATCTCCTTTCTCATGGATGAATTGCTGCCAGGCCTCCGATTTCTCACCTTTCAAAACTCTCGGAAATTTATTCTGACCACCCTCTTTACCCTGAAGGCGCATCCATTCATAAAAAGTCTCACTTGGCAATATTTTGACAACCACTTCTCGCAAGGCATGATTCCGCTCTACAGCATAGTCATCATTAAGCTCTTTCAAAAAGCGGTCAAGCAGGGATGTAAGCTTTTGCTCGTCCACCTGATCATCAGTCCCTATATACCAATGATGGGCGAAAAGACTTCCATGAGGCTGACCCAAAACTGTAAATTCCTTTACTCGAATATCGAGCTCTGAGGCTGTCATTTCTACCGCACGATTCATATTATCCACAGAAAGGTGCTCTCCACAAAGACTTAAAAAATGTTTTGTTCTACCCGTGATAATAATTTCACTCTCCTCTTTGGAAACAAATCGCACAGTATCCCCTATCAAATATCTCCAAGCACCCGCACAGGTAGAAATAAGCAAGGCATAATCAATTCCCTCCTGAACCTGATCGATTTTGTAGGTTTGAGCAGTGGGTCGAATAAGGCCGTCTTCATCGAAATTTTCCTCATTGAATGGGACAAACTCATAAAAGATCCCATTATTCAATACCAATCGCATGGACTTTCGTCCAGGTAATGCTTGAAAAGCTAAAAAGCCCTCAGAGGCCAAATAGGTTTCAATGTAAGTAAGTGGTTTGCCAAGTAATTTTTCAAAGCCTTTTTTATATGGCTCAAAGGATACACCTCCATGAACGAAAATCTGGAGATTAGGCCAAATGTCATGAATGGTCTCTACTTGGTATTGGGCAATTATTTTTTCAATCAAAATCTGCAGCCAAGCCGGAACCCCTACAATAATTCCTATATCCCAGTTCGGGGCCTTTTCCACGATCTGATCAAGCTTGTCTCCCCAATTTCGATTTTTGGATATTTTCTTTCCAGGCTTGTAAAAGCGCTGAAACCAAATCGGCAATTTGCCTGCAGTAATCCCACTCAAATCACCGGAAAAGTAGGTTCCGTTAAACTCCAAATCGGTACTCCCCCCAAGCATCAAAATACCTTTCGTAAACAATGAGTTTGGAAGATCATATTTGGATAAGGTCAAAATCTGCCTCACCCCTGTTCGTCGGATAGCTTTGACCATTTCCTTCGTAATCGGAATGTACTTGGATGTAGCACCTGAAGTACCCGAGCTAAGTGCAAAATATTTGACCTTACCGGGCCAGGTGACGTTTTTCTTTCCTTCTAATAACTCAAACCACCATTCCTCGTAGATCTTGTCATAGTCATAGATGGGCACTTGCGCTTTGTATCGATCATAGTACTCGTCATCATGCTGCGGAAACCTTCGAAGAATCGAGGCAAAATCATACCTCTCGCCTATGGCTGTCCGAGTACCTTGAATCAGAAGTTTCTTCAACTCCCTTCGCTGAAGCTCCATCGGCCGGGAATATTCCTGTTCTAAACTTTCCCTAAGCCTTATGCCTTTTTTTAGTAAAGTACTGATGATCGCCATATCTTTGTCTGGGCTGATTTTCTTAAAAAACTGATCTAAAAATAGAAAATGGATATCAAAGCAAATCTAGAAGCAGTAAAAAATTCATTCATAAATCCAGATTGCCAACTGGTCTCTGTCAGCAAAACCAAGCCGGTAGAATTACTCATGGAGGCCTACAATGCTGGTGTGAGGGATTTTGGAGAAAATAAGGTCCAGGAAATCCAAGAAAAACAACCTCAGATGCCCTCAGACGTTCGTTGGCACATGATCGGACATTTGCAGAGAAACAAGGTAAAATACATCGCTGAATTTGTCCATCTGATTCATGGCGTGGATTCGTTCCGACTTCTGAGAGAGATTGAAAAACAAGGGAAAAAAGTAAACCGAAAAATCCCGGTTTTGCTACAAATCCACATTGCAGAAGAAGAAAGCAAGTTTGGTTTTGACAGGGAAGAGCTGTTTGAAATGCTAGAAAATGAGGATTTTAAAAAGTTTCAGCACGTACACATCCTCGGATTAATGGGGATGGCGACTTTTACAGAGAATTCTGATCAAGTTCGAAAGGAATTCAGGTCATTAAAATCTCTTTTCGATGAATTGAAGGAAAAACCACTCCCTGATTTTGTGGAAATGCAGGAGCTTTCCATGGGAATGAGTGGAGACTATCAGATCGCTCAGGAGGAAGGCAGCACCATGGTGCGAATAGGTTCGGCAATTTTTGGAGCAAGAAACACGCATTGATATGAACGGAAAACAAATCATTCAATTAGCAGCCATTTTGGGTGCACTAGCCGTAGGAATCGGCGCCTTTGGAGCGCATGGCTTGGAGGCCAGACTAATAGAAAATGGCAGACTTGACACCTTTGAAACAGCTGTAAAGTATCATTTCTATCACTCATTAGGCGTTTTCCTGGTGGGGATTTTGGCCCTGATCAAGCCTGATTGGCGTGGACTAAGCTTCTCTGCCATCAATCTAAGTATAGGAATACTTATTTTCTCCGGTTCGCTCTATTTATTATCCATCACGGGAATTACCTGGCTGGGGGCGATTACCCCTATCGGAGGAGTTGCTTTTATAAGTGGCTGGCTGGGTTTATTTTGGGCCATGACCAAAAATAAAAACTGATGACGAAGAGTTACTTTTTGACCTTTTTACTCATTGGATCGCTCCTTTTCTCCCATTTCTCATTTGGTCAATTATCCAGAGAGGAATACGAAAAATTAGACCAATCCTTAGGACAAACCAGTTTCTTTGGAGGGCATTTGACAGGATTTATGCTCTATGACCTAGATTCTCAGCAAGTCCTCTACGAAAAAAACTCCCAAATCCATTTCACTCCAGCCTCCACCACCAAGCTTTTCACGCTATTTGCGAGCATTCTCGTCCTGAATGACTCTACTCAGACATTTCGATATGTGAGCAAAGGTGATACCCTGCAGATTTGGGGAGCGGGCGATCCAAGTTGGGATTATTTAGATCTTCCCCAACCTGACTTTGATTCCTTTTTTGCGCCATACGATGTTATAGCTTTTTCAGATGCTAATCTCCGATCCACTCCCTTCGGTGCAGGCTGGCAATGGGATGATTATCTGTATTATTTCTCCGCAGAGCGAAGCAGCTTGCCTATCTATGGAAACTTGCTAAAAGTATTTCCCGGAAGATCCAACCCTCGTGTTTTTCCGTCACGTTTTCAGTCAATGATTTCGACAACCAGTCGAGATATCAAAGACATGGAGCGGGACTTTCACAGCAACCAATTTTATTATAACCCAAAATCCTACCGAGGTCGGGAAGATTACCTTCCGCTTCTTACCTCTCCGGAGCTTTTTGTGTCATTAGCTAGTGATGCCAGTGGCAAAACCTGGATTTATAGCCCTGACAGTCTACCCGAAAATCATCAACTTTGGCGTGGAGCAGCACTTTTCCCTATTCTAAAAGAGATGATGCTGGAAAGTGATAATTTCCTTGCTGAACAGTTGATGTTTATGGTCTCCGATCGACTTTTTGGAGAAATCGATACCGAAAGAGCTATCGAATATATGACTGAAAGCTTCCTAACAGACCTTCCGGATGAACCCATTTGGGTGGATGGAAGTGGGCTGAGCCGATATAATTTGTTCACGCCTAGGACGATGGTCGGGCTTTTCGAAAAACTCTATCGGGTCGTCCCGGATCAAATGCTTTTCGAGCTTTTGCCTACAGGTGGAGTATCGGGCACCCTCGAGAATGAATACAAGGCAGAAACCCCATATATCTTCGCCAAAACTGGAACGATGAGCAATAATCATAGCCTTGTAGGGCTTATCCGCGGAAAAAGTGGAAGATATTTTGCTTTTGCTTTTATGAATTCAAATTATCCTTGGAAGGCTTCCCTTGTCAGAAGGGAAATGGAAAAGGTACTCAGTAGCCTCAGGGACATGCTTTGAGTTACTGATGAATATTCGCTAGATTCAATTTCACGATATATACAATGAACAAAAGATCTTTTTTGAAAACCGCCTTTCTGACGGCGGCAAGTATGCCTTTCCTGGGCTTTGATTCAAAATCCAGCCAGAAAATGATTCTTCCGAAAGCCTTGTCCAAAGGTGACACGGTGGGACTAATCAGTCCATCAGCTGCCACTTCTGATCGCATGCAATTTACTTTTGCAAAAGAAGCCATGGAAGCTTTAGGATTACAAGTCAAATTGGGAGAGAATCTGAAAAACAGAAGGGGCCATCTGGCAGGAAGTGACGCTGAACGCGCTAGCGACTTAAATTCGATGTTTGCTGACCCTAAAATCAAAGCAATTATTTGTATCCGAGGTGGTTCGGGTGCTGCCAGAATCTTGCCTCTGATAGACTATGATCTGATCCGCAAAAACCCAAAAATACTGCTGGGCTACTCGGATATTACCGCTCTGCATCAAGCAATTTACGCCCAGACAGGCCTGATTACCTTTCACGGGCCCAATGGAACAGGATCTTGGAACAGCTTTAACGTGGAGCAGTTTGAGCGGCTTTTTTTCCAGCAAGAACAAATGATTTTTGAAAACCAACAAGTGCAGGGGGATGATTTAGTCATCAAATCCAACAGAATCCAAACGCTTCAATCAGGAATCGTTCAGGGAAAAATTCTTGGAGGAAATTTAACCGTCCTGACAGCCCTTTCAGGCACCCCTTATTATACAGATTTCGAGGATGCTATTTTATTTATCGAAGATATTGGAGAAGATCCATATAGAATTGACCGGATGATGAGCACCCTGAAATTGAATGGCACCCTGCAGAAGATCAAAGGATTTATTTTTGGGCAATGCAGCGATTGTGAACCCGGCGGAGGGTATGGAAGCCTGACAGTTGACCAAGTCTTGGACGATTATGTTTTGCCTCTGAATATCCCTGCCTATTCAGGAGCGATGATTGGACACGTAGCCAAGCAATTTATCGTCCCTCATGGCGCCAAAGTAGAAATGAACGCAGATTTGGGTACCTTTAAGCTGATCGAAAATATATTTGATGCATCATGAAAATCGCTTTGCTCACAGGTTTGATTCTAGCTTTTGCAGCCTGTAATCCCTCAGGTCCAAAAAGTAACGAAAATGATTTTGCCGCTATGAGAACACCAATTAAAACCTACCTGGCACTGGGAGACAGTTATACCATTGGCGAAGGAGTAGATGAAGCAGACCGATACCCAAATCAATTGGTCAAAAGACTCAATCAAGAAACTGCTCATCAATGGCTCGAGGCTGAGATCATTGCCAAAACAGGTTGGACCGTAGATGAATTGGACAAGGGAATAGATGAAGCAGGCCCGACAGGAGAGCCTTACGACTTGGTTACATTACTGATTGGAGTCAATAATCAATACCGGGGAAGATCAGTCGATGAATATCGGGTAGAGTTTGAGCAGATGCTTCTCAGAGCCATTGGGTATGCCGGCAATCTGCCTAACCATGTAATCGTCCTTTCCATTCCAGATTGGGGAATCACGCCATTTGCTACCAACCGAGGGACAGACAAGGCTAAAGTAGCGGCAGAAATCGATGCTTATAATGCTGCAAAACGCTCTATTTGTGGAAAATACGGGATTAAATTCATCGATATTACCGAGGATTATAGAGCTGTGGGTGATCAGCCAGAAATGCTCGCTAAAGATAATCTGCACCCTAGCGGAGAGATTTACACGCGTTGGACAGATTTGCTATTTGAGCAAGTAAAAACCATTTATCCTGCCCCATGATGAAGCTTCTTGCACTAGCTGCTTTTGTTACAATACTTTCTGCCTGCCAAAATCAACCCGAAGGCCAGGTAGAAACTTGGTGGATTAATTCTGCCAAAGTTGAATGCACGGGTGTTGGTCCCATGAGCTGCTTACAAATATCCAAAGAAGAAGCGCTAGATCGGGATAGCTGGCAGCTATTCTATTCTTCAATCGAGGGATTTGAATATGAGCCGGGTTTCATTTACAGGATTAGGGTTGAAATCAGCGATAAGGCAGAACCTATCCCAGCCGATGCATCTTCTAAAAACTTCAAACTGCTAGAAATCATGAGCAAGGAAATGGACCCTGCATTGCGAATCACCAATATTTGGAAAGTCATAGAAGTGGGAGATTTCCAAAACCCGAAAGGCTTTAAAAATGAGGAAGCTTTAACCTTTGAATTCAATGCTTCCGAAAAGACCTATTTTGGCAATATGGGTTGTAATTCCGTGAGAGGCCAAATCAAAGAGAATGATGGAGAAAACCTCACCTTAGGACCAGGAGCAAGCACCATGATGGCCTGTCCGGATATGAGTGTGGAAAATGCTATCAGCAAAGCCCTGATTGACACAAGAAAATACAAAATCGAAAATCGTGAACTTCATTTAATGAATGAAGCAGATGAAATTTTAATGAAGCTTTTAGCCGTCGATTAGCCGGAGAGATCTCATTCTGGCAGAAATGGGATAAATCACCCCGTTCCTCACATTTTGCAACTGTTTTGTGCAAAGCCGGTGGCTTTCATTATTTTTAAATCACCATTTCCAAAAGCTCAAAAAACCCATGAAAATCATCTGCATCGGCCGAAACTATGCGGCTCATATCGAAGAACTCAAGAATGAAAAACCGGGAAACCCTGTCGTTTTTCTCAAGCCTGATACTGCTTTATTGAAAAATGGAGCTCCTTTTTACTATCCGGATTTTTCGAAAAATATCCATCACGAAGCCGAGTTGGTCGTGAAAATTTCAAAAGAAGGAAAGTATATCCAGAAAAAATTTGCACATCGATATTTTGAGGAAATTGGATTAGGAATTGATTTTACTGCTAGAGACCTTCAGGAGCAGTGCAAGACGAAAGGACTGCCTTGGGAAATTGCCAAAGCATTTAACGGGGCGGCTCCTATCGGAGATTTTATCTCGGTGGATACTATTGCTGATTTGAATGATATTTCATTTCATCTGACGATAAATGGTGAAGTAAGACAAGAAGGAAATACATCCATGATGCTTTTTGATTTTGGTACAATCATCGAATATGTTTCTCAGTTTTTCACGTTGAAGAAAGGTGATCTCATCTACACAGGAACGCCCGCAGGAGTAGGCCCTGTGAAAATTGGAGATCGATTGGAAGGATATCTTGGAGAACAAAAACTACTGGACTTTGAAGTCAAATAAAGCCGCGCTTTTTCTCGTCTTTTTATTTCTTTTCCCGCTTTCGAATTCTTGGTCCCAAGGAGTCATTCGGGACTATTTTCGCTCGCCGGTCAAGCCTGGTGGGAGAAATTACTTGTCCGGTAATTTCGCAGAGCTTCGCCCCAATCATTTCCATACAGGATTGGATTATAAGTTTGGTGGTGTAGAGGGAGAGCCCATCTATGCGGCTGCAGATGGCTGGGTACATCGGATCAAAATATCCACCTATGGCTATGGAAATGTGATTTACCTGAAGCACCCAACAGGACACATTACGCTTTATGGACACTTGAGAAACTTCAATGATAAGCTTCATCGCTTCATAGTAGCAAAAATGTACGAGCAACAGGTGAACGAGCTGGAACTTTACTTAGAACCCGACGAACTCCCGGTGAAAAAAGGCGAACAGATCGCCAATGGTGGGAATACGGGTAGTTCGGGAGGCCCTCACCTGCATTTCGAAATCCGGGACAGCTTAGACCGGGCTATGGATCCACTTTTATTTGGTTTTCCGGAGATCATCGACCGGACCCCTCCTACCCCGCAGACAATCGCTTTGGTGCCGCTTGGAATTGATTCGAGAATCAACGGAGAATACGAACGAAAAGAATTTTCGCTCGTCAGCAGAAATGGGAATTTTGCGATCGCAGAACCAATCGAGGTAACAGGACGGATCGGAGTGGAAATTAGAAGCTATGACCAACTTGACGGTGCAAGCAACCGAAATGGGTTTCCTCATTTTGAAATCTGGAAAGAGGATTCCCTAGAACTAGCCCTGACTGTGGATAAGGTTGATTTCAACTTCACCCGGCAATTTTTACTTCACACTCATCAAAATCGCTTTACCAAACTCTATTTTCAGCCCGACTTGAAATATGATTACATCGATCCGAAACTTCCCACCGCAGGCTATCTAGAACCAAAAATTGGAGAGCGTGCTTCCTATCAAATCCGATTGAGAGATGCTCTAGGCAATCAGCGGAATATTGATTTCACCCTGCTGGGAAAAGATCAAGAATTCATCGTTGACCTCCCTTCCCCTCCTTCTCGAGCGCAAGTAGATTACATAGGTAAAATGCTCAAAATAACTGCTCCTGTGAGCAATTTGGGAGGATTAGCCCAATTCTACGTGGGAAATCGGATCTTTGAAATGTTGCCTGCTTATCAGGATGAACAGACGCGGGTTTATCTTTGGGATATGCGTTTTGGCATTCCTGATGAAATCGATATTTGCTCCGAATTGATCAAACCTGAAGTCAAAGCGCAGATTCCAGTTGGGGAAGAAAAGCTTTTTGCAGAAAAATCAATTCAGATAGCTTTTGATAGAAACACCCTACTCGAAGATTTGTATCTGCGAATCAGCCAAAACGCTTCCTCCACCAATCCTCAATTACAAATCAACGATGGGGATGAGTATCTCTGGAATTCGATGGAAGTGCTGTGGAATATTTCAGGGGGGAATTGGGACAAAAAGCGAACTCATGTCTATCAAATAAGCAGCAGCGGGCGAAAGTCTTTTGTGGGTGGTTCCTGGGAAGATTCATCCATTCGATTTAGAACAAGAAATTTTGGTACTTTTACCCTTGCTGAAGATCAAACAGGCCCGAGCATTCGCCCGGTACGAATAAGTCGGGATGAAATTCGGTTTACCATTCGAGATGATCTCTCGGGAATTGCCAGCTTTGAAGCCAAGGTAAACGGAGAATGGGTTTTGATGCGATATGAGCACAAAAAGTCCCTGATTTGGTCAGAAACTTTAGACAAACAACCGCTCCAAGGAGCAGTTATATTGAGGGTCACCGATCAGGCTGGAAATGTCAGCGAATGGAAAGGGACCATTTCATAAATGTTTTACTTTAACTATTGAGATTATGTCACTAGAAGTAGGCCAAATGGCACCAGATTTTGAAGCGAAAATTGAAAGTGGAGAAACCATCAAACTTTCTGATTTCAAGGGTAAAAAAGTCATCCTTTATTTTTATCCCAAAGACAACACCCCCGGCTGTACTGCTCAAGCCTGCAACCTTCGAGATAATTATGAAGCTCTACAAAAAGCTGGCTACGTAGTTTTGGGAATCAGTTCGGATTCTGAAAAATCACATCAGAAGTTCATCGAGAAGCAATCTTTGCCTTTCTCACTCATCGCAGATGAAGACAAAACAGTTCATGAACTCTACGGAACATGGGTAGAAAAGTCCATGTATGGTAGAAAATACATGGGTACTGCCCGAACCACTTTTGTCATCGATGAAGAAGGAAAAATCGAAGAAATCATCGAAAAAGTAAAAACCAAAGATCACACGGCTCAAATCATTAAATAACCTATAACCCAGCCTAATGGAAAAACAATCAATCGAACAACTCCAAAAAATCTGTACCCAACTACGAAGAGATGTACTTCGTATGGTCCATGCAGTACAATCCGGGCACCCCGGTGCACCTCTTGGATGTGCGGAATTCTTTGTCTCTCTCTATTTCGATATCCTGAGACATGATCCTAATTTCAACATGGATGGAAAAGATGAAGACCTTTTCTTCTTATCCAATGGACACCTGTCGGCAGGTTGGTATTCTGTGCTGGCTAGAAGTGGATATTTCCCAGTAGAGGAGCTGAAAACCTTCCGGAAAATCAACTCTCGACTCCAAGGTCACCCAGCAACAGAGGAAGGTCTGCCTGGAATTCGAGTAGCTTCAGGCTCACTAGGCCAGGGGCTTTCAGTAGCTCTTGGTGCAGCACAAGCAAAAAAGCTAAACGGAGATGATAAGCTAGTGTATATTCTTTTAGGAGACGGGGAATTACAGGAAGGTCAAGTATGGGAGGCTGCCATGTATGCAGCACATTACGGAGTCGATAATTTGATTGCCACGATTGATTACAATGGGCAGCAAATCGACGGACCTACGGAGAAAGTCATGGATCTCAAAAACCTCAAGGCCAAATGGGAAGCTTTTGGCTGGGAAGTGAATGAGATCAAAGATGGAAATAATCTTGAAGCGGTTTTAGAAGGCCTGAAAAAAGCCAAATCCCTCAGTGGGAAAGGCAAGCCAGTCATGAACCTCCTCTACACCGAAATGGGCTATGGAGTGGACTTTATGGTAGGCACGCACAAGTGGCACGGTTCACCACCAAGTGATGAGCAGCTTGCTGATGCTTTAGGCCAACTCGAGGAAACCCTCGGAGATTATTAACCACCCCCAAACTTGAAGAAAATGAGCTTAGATTTAAAATTCACTTATACAGAAAAAAAAGATACGCGTTCCGGTTTTGGTGACGGTTTTCTAGAAGCAGGAAGAAAAAACCCTAATATAGTTGGTCTTTGTGCTGACCTCATCGGTTCACTTAAGATGGGCGCTTTTCAAAAAGAATTTCCAGATCGGTTTTTCCAAACTGGTATTGCTGAAGCTAATATGATTGGCCTGGCAGCAGGTATGACTATTGGCGGGAAGATTCCTTTTGCTGGGACATTCGCCAACTTTGCCACCGGGCGTGTCTACGATCAAATCCGTCAATCCGTAGCCTATTCAGACAAAAATGTCAAGATCTGTGCTTCACACGCAGGTTTGACCTTGGGAGAAGATGGAGCTACCCATCAGATTTTGGAAGACTTGGGTATGATGAAAATGCTTCCTCACATGACTGTGATCAACCCTTGCGACTACAATCAAACCAAGGCAGCGACCTTGGCGATTGCTGAGCATGAGGGACCGGTTTACCTGAGATTTGGACGACCAAGCTGGCCAATCTTTACTCCAGCAGATCAGAAGTTTGAGATCGGAAAGGCCTGGAAAATGATCGATGGAAAAGATGTGACCATTTTCGCCACAGGACACTTGGTCTGGGAGGCAGTTGTAGCAGAGGCGATGCTTCGAGAAGAAGGAATCCACGCTGAAGTCATCAATATTCACACGATCAAGCCTTTGGATGAAGAAGCCATCTTGGAATCTGTGAAAAAGACCGGTTGCGCAGTATCCGCCGAAGAGCATCAAATCAACGGAGGCTTAGGTGACAGTATCGCTCAGACCTTAAGCCGACACAATCCTGCTCCTTTGGAATACGTGGGAGTGAACGACAGCTTTGGAGAGTCAGGCACTCCTACTCAGTTACTTGAAAAATATGGCTTGAATGCTGAAAATATCGTGAAAGCTGCAAAACGCTCTTTGGCGAGGAAATAACAAACATTTGAGGTTTTGAAAACCTCAAAGAACTATCAAAAAGACATCCTGCTTCTTGCGAAGCAGGATTTTTTATTTTCACCAACTTATGCTTTCTGAAAGGGATAACCCATCGAAATTTTTTATGATTTCTAACATTCCGGTCACTCTCACTCTCAATTCAGATTCCATAAAAAAAATTGTATCTTAGGTAGACATCAAAAAATCTAAAATATGCCAAACTACGAAGCCACACTAGTCGAAACGCTACAAAAAGTCCGAAAAGAAGGTTATACGGAAGACTTCAATATTCGCTTTGATAGCATTATTTGTGGTGATGTTTGTCTTTTACCACAGGAATTTGAAGTAGATAAAACCTATCGCTTCGAAGGTCAAAGCAATCCCGCTGATGAAGCGATTCTTTACACCATTTCTTCAAAGGACGGAAAAATCAAAGGAGTTTTGATCAATTCATATGGCACTTATGCTGATGATCTTACAGCCGACATGATTAAAAAACTTCAATGATTGTAGAAAATCCGCTTCATCTCCCTTCTCTTGGGCAGATTCATCTTGCTCCTATTCAGATTTCTGATCAAGGAAAGCTATATGAATTGATGGGGAAAGTCTATCGGGATACCTATCAACCGATTTGGACAGATGGAGGTTCTTGGTATGTGGACCTCATTTACGGAAGGGAGACTTTGGAAAAAGAGCTTAAAAGAGAGGGATCCCATTATTTTTTTATTGAGGTTGAAGGACAAAGAGCGGGAGTTTTCAAATACGACTTTCCCTTTTCCCCAAGAGAAACACCCATCCCAAGCGCTATGAAAATTCATCGATTGTACTTGGATTCCCGATATCATGGAACTGGTTTAGCCAAGCTTCTGATGGATTATGCAGAAAGGATCGCAAGGGGAAACAAACTTGAAAATATATGGCTTGAGGCAATGAGCTGTCAGCCACAGGCAAAGCGCTTTTATGAAAAATGCGGCTTTGAGGTGGTACATTCATACCAGTTGGACTTTGAAAGAATCTACCCGGAATTTCGGGAGATTCTGATAATGCGAAAAAAGCTTACCAATTAATTATTTAAATTGATTCTGCATTTCTCTTTTTTCTAAAATACGCAGCTAATGAAAAGTTTATTGCAAACCTTGTTTTCCTGCTCACTAGCCCTATTTTTTTGTGCCTGTCAAAATGAAAAATCAAACACAATTATTTCACAAAAGGCAGGCTTTGGACATTTTGATTTTAACCCTCCCCAAGAAGAATTAGCTGGTGAAGAATTGGTAGGTGTCTATTTTATGCCTTCTTGGAATACCTCACCGGATCCCAATGTGGACAGGGATAGCTTTTGGTCTTGCATCCAAGACCCGAAAAACTGTGCGAGCCTGCAAAACCCGGGGATTTGGGGACCCAAAGGCAGAATCTACAATACCAGATATCCTTACGAGGGACCTTATCTTGACCGCAAACCTATCAAAGAACTCAAAGGCTTTTACAAACGAACTGATCCCGAAGTAGCTCGAAAGCAACTTCAATACATGAAAGAATATGGGATTGACTTTTTTGCCTATGATTGGTTCTTTGGAAGAAACTACTATTACCATCTTTATTTCGGTCCACAGTCAAAGATTTACTACCCTGAGGGCTGGAAAATAGACCCAAATCGGGATGGCCGGGTCGCCGTACCGGGCTTGGTAGAATGGGGCGATCAGCTTGAGGTCCTTCTCGCAGAGAATGCCAAGCTTCCTAAAGAAAAACAGATGAAATGGGCGGTCAATTGGTGCGATGATAGTCATGAGCGATGGATGGCTTGGTTGAAAATCGGCTCGCCGGATGAACTTGCCCGGAAGGCAAACTACGAAGGCGAAAAGCCCGATCGGGAGCTTTATCTCCAAGTGCATGACAAAATCACCCAGCTTTGGATCGATCAGTATTTTAGCCGGGATGACTACCTGCGTGCTGAAGATGGTAGACCGGTAGTCTATTTTTATTTTCCGCAGGATGCCGAATCGAGAGCAGCATTTTATGGCTTGAGCTTAAAAGACCTCTTAGATCGCTCTCAAGCTCTTGCAAAAAAAGCAAAACTTCCCGGCATAAAGTTTATTGCCGTCACAGCTGGCCCGATGCTGGAGCGCGAGAGAGCCTATGGATTACCTACACAGTGGAAAGCTAAAAATCCAAATAGACCCTGGGAAGGCGGGGAATACCAAAAAAAGATGCTTCTTCAGGAGTACGTCCCGAGGCTAAAATCCATGGGCTTTGAGGGGATGACTGCTTATGTCTACCACAACTTTTTGGAAAAGGACAACCGATCCTACGCCGATATGCGCGAGACTTACCGAGGTCATTGGAATATGTGGAGTGAAAAATTCAAATCAGACTCGAATTTCGAGTACCAAGTTCCGGTAGCCATGGGATGGGATATGCGTCCGGCAGGTGGAACTTGGCCACAGCAGACAGGCTTCCCATCCGAACCTTACAAGGATCGTGTTCACAGCACCAAAAGCACTTTCCGAGATAAGCTAAAAGAAGCCGTAGCGGTATCCCAAAAATATCGTGCTTCAAATGGTAAAACCATTATGATATGCTGCTGGAATGAATATCTGGAAGGCAACTATATCGAGCCAACCGAAGGACATGGGTTTGATTATTTGGAAGCCATTCAGGAGGTATTTGAGAAATAAGAATTTTACTGAAAGCCTCTATTTCAATTCCAATTCCTCCACATTCGTAGATTCTATTCCACGGATTTGTTCGAATCGATTGATCATTTCTTGGAGCTTTTCAGGATTTGATTCAGCAAGATTTCGCTCTTGAGATAAATCCTCCGCTAGATTGTAAAGCTGGTATTCAGGAGAATTCCCAAGTTCTATATTGACTTGATTTTGGACTGCAGGTCCGGAATAAGGTGGAATCATGACCCAATTCCCATTACGAAAAGCAGTCCTACTGGTAGCTTCCAATACAAATTCGCCTCTACCCCGATCTGTTTTCCCCAAAAAAACATCCAGCAGATTCTCACTATCCTGCCCAAAATTTTCAGCACCGACTAAGCTTCCTAAGGATGCCATCAAGTCAATTTGAGTCACAAGAGCGGAAGAAGTTTTAGGTTCTATCTTTCCTTGCCAATAGACCGCAAAAGGCACCCGTGTTCCTGCCTCAAAGAGACTATACTTCCCGCCCCTAAGGGGTCCTGCGGGAGTATGGTCGCCGATTTTCTCCACAGCATCATCATAATACCCGTCATTCAAGACAGGCCCATTATCACTGCTCAAAACGATTAAGGTGTTTTCTAGAATTCCCATTTCCTCCAAGTGGTCTATAAACTCTCCCACCATCCAATCTGCTTCCAAAATCGCATCTCCTCTCGGACCCATACCGGATGCCCCTACAAAACGAGGATGAGGTGTCCGTGGCACATGAGGTTGTTGTAGTGCATAGTATAAAAAGAAGGGCTGATCTAGCTTAGATCCTTGATCGACAAATTCCTTAGCCTTCTCCAAGAAATGGTCTGCCATGTCCACATCATTCCATTTGGCAGCTTCACCACCTTTCATAAAACCAATCCGGGGGACACCATTCACAATACTGTTATTATGCCCATGGTGCCATTTCATTTCAACCAGTTCTGGATGGGTCAAGGCTGTCGGTTCTCCAGGAAAATTTTCCTCATAACTCACCTCAATCGGATCTTTCGGATCAAGGTTCACTACATTTCCATTCTCAATATAAACCGTGGGAACGCGATCCTGCGTGGCAGCAAGAATGTATGAATAATCAAAGCCTACCTCGTTTGGTCCCGGGCTAATTTTTTTATTCCAATCTACCGATCCAGAACCAAGACCCAAATGCCATTTGCCCACTATACCTGTTTGATATCCCTGATCTTGAAGCATTTTTGGCAGCGTGTACTGAGCTGTATCAATTAAGAGAGGTGCAGTCCCGGGGAGTATTTTGGCATTTTGATTTCTCCAAGGATATACTCCGGTGAGTAAAGCATAGCGGCTGGGTGTACAAGTAGCAGAAGATGCGTAGCCATTGGTAAACTTTACCCCGCCATTTACCAGCCGATCCAAATTGGGTGTAGAGAGTGTCCCTGATTCATAGGCACTGACATCACCATAACCCAAATCGTCGAAATAAATGATCACGATATTGGGCCTAGCAAGCTCAGAAGAGTCTTCTTTTTGCTTTTCGTCACAGGAAAATAAAATACTAATCAGAAGGCCAAAAAAGACAGTTCGATAATTCATAGCACAATTGGGTGGTAGAAGAGCACAATTTATTAAAAATCAGGATAGAAAAAATTGAATGCCCATAGGAGAGCAAGCCCCTTCACATTAAAAGCTTTCGGGTTTTTCAAATTCAGTATTTTTTAGCTTTTCTTTGTTGCAAACCATACATCCCATGTTCTTCTACCTCTCCCAGTTTCTCAGTTTTCTAGCCATGCCGCTGACAATTGTGATAATTCTGATCGTTGGAGGAGTAATATTTATCAAAAGAAAATGGGGTAAAAAGTTGCTTTTGGCAGGAATCGGGCTTTTACTCTTTTTCACCAATCCCTTCTTATCCAATTTAGCTTTATTGGCTTGGGAGCCTGATTTCAAGTCTTTTGAGGAAATTGAAAACCGTGAAATCGGCATCGTCCTTACTGGCGTCACCAATCTGAGCAAGACAGCATACGATCGTACCTTTTTCAACAAAGGCGCTGACCGAATCACTCATGCCCTCCAACTCTACCGCATGGGCAAGATCAAAAAGATCCTGATCACCGGCGGACAGGGTCTCAATCCAGTTAACCCCCAATCTGAGGCTGAATTGCTAAAACGCTTTTTACTGATGACTGGCATGCCCGAATCCGATATTTTAATCGAAGATCAAAGCAAAAACACCGCCCAAAACGCCCAGTTTACGAAGACCTTTTTGGAGAAAAATGGAATCTCCACTAGTCAGGAATTTGTATTGATCACTTCAGCCTTTCACATGTACCGAGCTAAAGGTTGCTTTGATAAAGTAGGTTTGAATACGGTGACTTTTCCAACAGATTACTATTCGCATGATATCAAGTACGACATACCGTCCTTGCTTTTCCCAGACCCTTATTCTTTGGAATATTGGACGAAGCTTTTCAAAGAGTGGATTGGAATCATCGTTTACAAACTGGTAGGCTATATGTAAATTCTATTTTAGCCTTTAAAAAAATCATCCCTTTTAGGAATTTCATTTCTTCCATATTTTTCAACCTATTGATTTTCAGAAGGATATTTCGTAAATAGAGTTGGAATTTTATTCTTTTAAACTCTTTTTGCTTATGGATTTTTCATCAATACTAAATCTCGTCATAGGGCTTGTATTCATATATTTTTTGATTGCTTTAGCCTGTTCAACTATACAAGAACTTATAGCTCATTACTTGGATTTGAGGGCTAAAAACTTGGAAAAATGGCTGAAAGACACTTTCAGAGAAAATAGTCTGGGTGAAAAATTTCTCGAACACCGACTAATTGATGGTCTAACTGCGCAAGGAAGAAAAGCCAGCTATATTCCTGCAAAAGTTTTTTCAGGTGTGTTACTAGACTTTATCAATAACACCGATGTACCCTATGATTTGGAGTCACTAAGAAAGGCAGTAAAAACCTCTGAACTACCTGAGGATCTAAAGCGACGACTAAGTCAAAGTATTGCTGAAGCAGAAAACGGATTAGAAGACGTGAGGCGAGATATTGAAGGCTGGTTCAATGACTGCATGGATAGAATTTCAGGCACCTACAAAAAGAAGGCTCAGTTTTTTATAATCATTATCTCCGTTTGTGTAGTGCTTCTGCTGAATGTAGACACCATAAATATGGTTCAATATTTATATAATCATCCTGCCGAAACAGAGGCACTTGCGGATCAAATCAGTGAAAATATCAGTGAATGGGAGCCAAAACTGGAGGAGACTAATCCTGATTCTACTAGTACAGAGAAGCAAATTGAGATTAAACTAGAAGAACTTAAGGGGATTCAAGCCTCCCTAGATGCCAGCCAACTTCCTCTTGGCTGGCAAAATGGTGATGGCCAAATATCTTTCAACGAACTGATCAACAAAATTCTGGGGCTACTTTTTACCATTGTTGCAGGTATAGTGGGGGCTCCATTTTGGTTTCAAACCTTAAATAAATTAGTGAATCTTCGAGGGGTTGGGGAAAAACCAAAAAGCTAAACCAAGAGCGTTTTATCTATAGAGTCTCTTAAAGTATGGTCTACTTTGACCTCTTCTGCAAATTCATTCCATCGCTTTACTACCTTTCTAACCTGATCGATCTTTTCATCCGGTTTCTTGATATTCATTTTTCGGGCAATTTCCAAAAAGTCGGCATCAGTGATTCCCTCCCGTTTTCCATTGACCTGAAGGGATTGGCTACTTACCCAAAGACTTCCTGGACGATAGGCATGGCAAATATCATAAGCTGGTGAAAGCTTCCACTTTCCGCTTTGATCCATCAGAAATGCAAAGTTTTTGGTATGATCATCACAATTGCGGGCAAGCACATTGAAGACCATTCGGATAAATAGCTGCTCAGCTTCGGGGTAGCTTAGTCTCAGCATTCGCATAGTCTCAAATACCTGCTCGTAACTGTAGACTCCCACTTGATTGAAATCAAAATGACGCATACCGCAGAGACTTTGCATATGGATTTTCTCCCCACTATCCGTTCGATCAAAACGCTTAGTCATAAAGTGAGCCCGCCCATTTTCCTCCAAAAGTCGGGATTCATTCATTTCAATCCCTGCTTCCTTTGCCATCAGGTAATAAGCCATTTCGACCCTACCATAGCCCACCGAAGCTCCAAATTGACTGTCCGTCACCCCGTCAAATTTGATCAACCAATAGGTAAAGCCTTTGGGTGCTTTAACCTGACCGCTCTTCACTTCTCCGGTTTTGGGATTGAAAGCAATGACGGCCTTGGCCCTTGCCCCACCGGCTGAAGTCCCAATTTTGAGAATGTCTGCCATGGCTTCTTCCTCTTCTTGGGAAAGATCGGTTTGAAAGCTCTCCCGGGTATTTAGGATTTTATTGGCAATGGATACCAAGCTATCCAGCTCAAGACTAGTTGATTTGCTTGCCTCCGGACGAAGTGAGGGCTTAATCTCCAAGGCACCCACTCCTCGTTTTCCTATAAAACAAAGTAATTCCACCGGGTTGAGACTGTCTGTTGGACGACCGTTTTGAACCAGCCAGGCATTGATGAGTTGATTACCGTATTTGTCGGGTAGCATATCCGCCAAAAGTCCAGGCAGTCCCTTGAAAGTATCAAAAGCATCATTTCTTCCTCTTCGGATCTCCGGGAAAGAATACAAACGCTTCCCCTGCCTAAGCGGCATGGTTATAGGTGCAATATCCCAGCCCGAGCGCAGAAAGCTCTGATCAAACTCAAAGCTTGCCAGCTGCTGGGATTCGTCCCAAAGGATCGCTCCTGCCAGTCGATCCCAAAGCCAAACTTCTGCTGCAACTACCATTCTGAAGGACGATCATCCTCTGCAGCAATATCCGAATGCCTCACCCGCTGCCGCTGATTTTTCTTTTGGAGCTTGATATATTCGAGTGGACTAATCTGCTGACGCACCTCGAAAGCCTCCAGCAACTGCAACTCATCCAAAACCCTAAGCGTCTGAATCAAAGTCAGTAAATGAACCTTCTCCCCACGCTCAAGTAGACTAAGGGTGGAACGACTCATCCCCGCCTCCTTAGCCAACTCGTCCTGAGTCTTATTGAGGGCCATCCGCTTCTTTTTGATGAAGTCTCCTATCATCCGGAGTATGGCCATATCTGAAAGCTGCGCAATATCCATGCATTAAATATCATACATTAAATCAAATTTTACAAGTTAATGAATGATTTTTCAATCAAAAATACGAATATAGATGATAGGTAATAGAATCAAGACTTTTCAATATTCATTAATAAATGAAATTTCATTCATTATATTAAAAATATAAGCTTAATGAATGATTTTTCACTCCTATCAAATAGTATTGAGTGAGTAAATTAGAGCTTTGTCATTCATGAATCAAAAAAAAGTCTACCGTCTTGATTCTTGTGTCTTGGCTCTAGCTTCTTGATACTTCAAAAATTCCTGCTCCACTCCCACTGCCACTTCCAGCCTTTTTCCTCCAGTAGAATCGGATGATAGGCCATCGCAGCTTTGGCGGTCGACGCATCAAAAAACCGCTGATCATCAGTCAAAATCGCCGTTTGTTCCCCAGACTGATCAGTCCGAATCAGATCCATCACCGAAGAAGGAATTTCTTTGGTATAGGCATTATCTTGCCTCAAAAGCTGATTTTTTAGACTCCAGTCCATTTCAAAACCGGGCACTTTCACCTCAGGGGCAGGAATACTTCGCTCCTTGCTTTGTATCTTCACCCAAGCTAAAAACTCACGGAGCAAGGCCAAACCCGGGTTATTGAGTTGACCAGGACGAAAATCCTCCGGCTCGATGGAAGAAATCACATGCAGCATTTTTCTAGCCCGAGTGATGGCGACATTCAGCCGGTTTTCCGCTCCTGACTTGCCCAAAAGTCCAAAATTGGTCACCAATTTCCCCTCCCGATTAGGCGCATAGCCCAAAGACAAAATCACCTGATCAAACTCATCCCCTTGGACATTTTCGATATTCCGAACTTTAATGGAAGCATCCTGTAAACCTTCTTTCCATAACAGTTCACGAATCAACTCCATCTGAAAATAATTACCAGTCACAATTCCAATTGAGTCCTGAGGCTCATCTCTTAAAATCAACTGCGCACGTTTCAAGACAGCCTCTGCTTCCATTCGATTGATCTGATTTTCCCAGATCCCTTCAACCTTTTCCCATGAAAAAGGAGTCTTTCCAGCCTTGACAGTAGTGTAATCCGGCAAAGTCTCCAATCGATTTCCATAGAATTGTTCATTGGAAAAGTGAATCAAAGCCGGATCAGCGGAGCGAAAATGCCCTCTCAACTGCAAATTCTCAAAGAAATGACCTGCCAGTTCCAGTAAAGACTCAGCTTCGTACTCCATCCCGTCCTCCTCAGTATCCCACTTCACCTGGTAAAAATCCGAAGGTCTCAATTGCTTGGAGTCTCCGGCCACGACTACCTGTTTTCCTCTCAGCATAGCCGGTAAACCCCTTTCGACAGGAGATTGGGAAGCTTCGTCAAATATGACCAAATCAAATACCTGACTTGTTGGAAAAACAGCTGAAACCGTCTCCGGACTACCCAACCAGCAAGGAAGTACCCGAAACACTTCATCTCCCAATTCCTCCACTAACTTGCGAATGGGCCATTTTTGGCGCTTTTTATTCACTTGATGAAGCAATTCGCGATAAGTCAGGCGATTACCCAAGCGATTGTATTCCAGATTCTCAGCCAACTGTTCTCGAAGCCTAAGCAAGGCCAAATGCCGGGCATTTTTTCGCTTTTCGAGAATGGCAGTTTTGAGTTCATCCATCTCATGACTGAGACGCAAGGAGCCTACTTCATTCAAAACCGGATATCGTCGCTCGATCTCCCCGATCCATGCCAATCGCCAACTATTCCAGAAGACCGCGATGAGTTCATTTAAGCCGAAATCTGAAAATTCCTCAAGCAAATCCATTCCTAATGATCTGAATTGCCAATCCTCCAAAAACTGATCAAATCCCTTCAATTCCGCAAAAATGGAAGGCCAGTTTAATGGATTCTCTGGAAACACCTGTTCCAAACCCTTATCCATTATCTCCAAAAACTGCAAATCACTTACCCAAAGTCGATACGAAGCCAATTCTGGAATCAAGCTTTCAGACCAATTTTGGATCTGATCTAAAGCTGCTCTAAATTCTGTAAAGGACAGTTCTTCCCAATCCAGCAATTCATGAATCTCAGAAACCGCTTCCCAGCTGTTCTTCCAGGCCAGGAGTTTTTCAACTTCAGTCAAATCAGCATAAAAATCAGCTTTAGACTCAAAAAATGATGTTTTGCGTAAATCCTTAAACTCGCCTTGAACTTGTATTTTTGATTCACACTCTTGCTTGATGGTGAGGAGGTTTTCTGTATTAAAGACTATCTCATTTTGCTTTAAAAGCTGAAAAACTAGAGGAAATTTAGACTTGGAAAATTTGATCTGAAGCTTTCCGAAAAAGCTTTGAGAAAGCGGAATCAAAGTTTCCAATTCCATTCTCAATCCAGTCAAATCCGCACCCAACTCCAATTGCCAGTTTTGTGAAGTCGCGAGGGCACCAATCAAAAATTGACGGATTTCAGCTAGGATTTTTTGTTCCTTAGGATTGAAAATAAGGGTAAAGTTTGTCTCAGGATTTGTCAACCCTCTGAAAGAATTTTGGGTCTTTTGAATCTTCTCCAAAAACTTAGGCTCAGACCAGATAGCTTGAAGGACAATCTTGCCTTTTTCTTCCTTCAGAACTTCAGGAAGCTGTTTTCGATGATTTTCAATTCCATCAAGTGTATGAGAAATCTGAGCGAAATCTGCTGGCTGAACAGCCGAAAAAGAGATTCGATCATCCCAAAAGCCTCCAGAGAATCGCTTCTGATATCGCGAAAATATGCTTAAATCCTGCTCAAAACTTTTGGCTTTTTCCAGGTCTAGTTGAAGAAAATGAGGATGGGAAAAAGCGACTTGATTCAAATCAGCTTGCAGATAAAGCGCTTTGATCGGAATCCCGGCTGGCATATCATCATACAAAGCTGATCGCAACTCCTCAAACTTCTCAGAAAGTCTTGAAATGGTCTTGGAAAGCATGCTGAGTTCCCGCTCCAACTGAATTGCATCGATTCCCCGGTTTTGGCTTTGGTAATCTTCAATAGACTCAATTTGGTTTTTGATCTTTTCAAAAAGAGCTTTCTGATCTCCCCGGAAATCATGCACCAAACCCAAAAACGAACCGAAACCGGCCTTTTCTAATCGTTCAAAAACCACGTCTAAAGCCGCGCGCTTTTGGGAAACAACCAGTACCTTTTTCCCTCTGGCGATGTAATCCGATACCAGATTAGCGATCAATTGAGACTTGCCTGTACCCGGAGGACCTTGGATCACTAGGCTTTTTCCTTGCCGAACTTTGATCAAGGCACTTTCTTGAGAAGCATCAAGCGGAAAAACCGGAAATAGGTTTTCCTCCCTGATTTGAGTTTCCTTATCCTTCGAAAGGAAAAGATGCTGAAACAAATCCTCCAGTGAACGTTCGGAATAATGCTCCTTCAAGATTTCATAATCAGAAAAAAGAAAACTCCCCTTTTGAGCAAATTGACCTAAAACCGCATAAGGTTTCAAGCTCAATTTTCCTTCGGAAAAACGCTCCTGATCGAGCGAAATCTGGGAAATAGGAAAAGGAATAATCTGGTCTTCCAGCAAGTTGGATTGTACCTGAATGGCAAAGTACTCAGGAATCATTTTGGCCAAGGCTGTCCGGAACTCTAATGCATCCATTGGTAGATTTTCCAGCAATTCATCCGAAAAGCTCTCTGGCAAGTGCTGATCGGTGGCATGTCTCCAGGCAAGCTGGAAAGCTGGATTCCACTGCCAATTTTCCTCTGAAATCAAGGACCAAGACCCATTTTCCTTGCTAAGTTGAACCGACTTCAACAACAAGGGACTTCGGACGAGCTGCCCGTTAATGAGTTTTCCTTCCACAAAAAGCCAAGCCAAATAAAGACTCTGCTCCCCGGTTTCCTCCTGAGTCAACTGGTCTCGAAAAGCCATTCGGGAAAGCCCCTTTGAAACTTGATTGGCATCCGCAGATCGAGGATCTAGATCTGGAGAGAGGATAATCTTCTTTTTGCCTTCAATAGACTTTCTGAGAATCTCAAAGGCAGGATCGCCATTCAAAAAATCAAACTCCCGGAGGTCCAACATCCCGTACCCTTCCAATTTCGGTAAATACAAGGACCTATTTTTGGCGGATAGGTCTGTGAGCCGATTTAGGTAGGTTTGGAAGATAGAATCGGGCATTTACTTAGGGCTTGCTGAAAAACGCTATAATAGTTGAAAAGCTACCAGATGATCTCATTTTTTATTGAGTTTTTTTAGCCTGCGCAAGGTTATATAAGTAAAGTAGCAATTTTGAAATTATTAAGCTAGCCTCAGGCATACCATCTTCCTCGTTGGCCTTCGCTTGAAGTATAGGAATACATCTACACTCGACCGCCTTGAAGCTGGCATACCTGAAACTTTTTCAGTGAGCCCTATTTAAAAGGCGAGTCTTTTTCTTTAGCCATCTGATTATAGACAATTCCATCGAGAATTCCCGGCATCCACTTATTCAGAAACACGGCCAACTTACCCTGAGAAGTCAAGACAATATCCCGCTTTCGCTTAATTGTTGCCTTCAAGATATGTTGCGCCACTTCCTCAGAAGTCATCATTTTAGCCTCATCCCGAGGGGATTCGCCCTGAGAAGAACCATCAGCTGTGAGTGCGGTATTTCGAATATTGGAAGCTGTAAACCCTGGAGCTACGACCAAGACATGAACGCCCTTTTTCATCACCTCTGTGCGAAGTGCTTCAAAAAAGCCATTCATCGCGTACTTACTGGCTGTGTAGGCTGTTCGTGCAGGCGTGCCCCGATAGCCATTAATAGATGAAATGCCGATGATTGAGCCTTTGGACTTCAAAATAGCCGGGAGACAAAACTTGGTCGCATAGACTGTTCCCCAGAAATTCGTATCCATCACCTTACGAAAAACATCCAAATCCAAGTCCTGAAAAAGTGCCCGCATGGAGATTCCGGCATTATTGATCAGAATATCAATCTGTCCAAAATGGGAAAGCGTCTGCTCCGCCATTCGTTGATTATCAGCTTCGGAACCGGCGTCAGCGAGGATGGGGAGAACCTCAAAACCTTGTGAACGGAGTTTCGATGCAGTACTTTCCAGCTTTTCAGGATTCCTGCCCGTAATGGCGAGCTTGGCTCCTTCTTGACCAAACACCTCTGCGCAGGCCTCACCGATTCCTGAAGTGGCACCGGTGATTAGGACGACTTTGTCATTGAATTTCATAGCCGAAAATTAAGATTAAAGATAGGGAATCAGGAATCTTGGTGATAAAAAATATACTTGCCCAACTAGATCATGATAGGGTTTAGCTATTTAATACTATCCAAAGGATTCCAATCCTCCAAAAAACTATCGATTCACCTTCCAAACATGCCCTTCGGTATCCAACAATTCTTTGCCCCAAATGGGTAATTCTTCTTTGATCCGCTCTACCAACTCTTCACATGCATCCATCGCTGCTTTGCGGTGTTTGGAGGAGGTAAACACGAACAGGCAAATCTCCCCAACCTTCACTTCTCCCAAACTATGATAAATATGCATGCAGGTTAATGGGTATTTTGCAAAAATCGCTTCTCGAATCTCAAAAGCCTTTTCAAGTGCCATCTCTTCATAGGCGGTATAATCTATCCCAATCACCTGACCTTCATCCATTTGATCAGCACGTACTTGACCTAGAAAAATCGAGTGTCCTCCGATATCCGTTTTGCTTGCGTGGTTTGCGATCGAGTTGGCAATTTTCTCAGGAGAAATGGCTCCCTGCACAAAAATATTCTTCGGTTTTCTGACTTTATCCATTGCTTCTTGAGTTTGTTTTTAGCGCACTGATCCCGCCTTTTATGGAGTAAGTAGCCTTGTCTGGAAAATGTGATTTGATCAATAGCACTGCTTTTTGACTTCGGATTCCGGTTTGGCAAAAGAAAAAGATGGATTCGGCGTCTTCCAATTTTTCTAATTGCTGAGGCAAGACAGACATAGGGATTTTGGTCAAAGCTGAGCATACGAGCGGTGGCTCCTCCTCCAACTCACGCACATCGACCAACATGGTTCCGTGCCCTGCCCTTCTAAATGCATCGTCCCAGTCCAAAGTCTCAATGCCCTCACAAGCCAATTCGTAATTGATCGCCTGCAAGGATTCCCAATCGGCGGGCGCAGCAGCTCTTGCTTTAAAACTAGGGCTGATTTGCAAATCGTAAGTTTCGGACGTCAAGCTATTGAAATACAACACCCTATTTTCCAAAACCTCACCCAATCCAGAGAGTACTTTGATTGCTTCTAAGGCCATCAAGTTTCCGATGACCCCAGGCAAAACTCCCAGCACACCCGTTTCGGAGCAATTTGGAATTTCTGCGGCCGAAGGCATATCGGGGAAAAGATCCCGGTATTGACAGGAATTACGATTCAGATTAAAGACAGAAACCTGCCCCTCATGCTGATATATCGCCCCAAAAACCAAAGGCTTTTTAAGCAAAACGCAGACATCATTGACTAGATAACGGGTGGGAAAATTGTCAGAGCCGTCGATTATAAGGTGATGCGGACTTAGTATTTCTTTAGCATTGTCAGTGCTAATAAATTCGGAGATCGGAGTCCATTCAATATCGGAATACTTGGATTTAAAATATTCTACAGCCGCTTCAGCCTTTTTCTTTCCAAGATCCTTCTCTCCAAAAATAACTTGCCGGTTAAGATTAGATAGGCTCACTTCATCTCCGTCTACCACGGTGATTTTACCTACCCCAGCCGCCGCCAAATAAAGTAAAATAGGCGACCCCAAGCCTCCAGCACCAATCACTGCCACAGAGGAATTTCTCAGTTTTTCTTGACCCTCAGTACCAAAGCCGGGCAATATAATTTGTCGTTCAAATCGATTCATAAATTCATCCTCCTGAAAAAGGCGGTAAAATGGCTACCTCGGCTCCAATGGGAATGATGGAAGGCTCAGTACAAAGTTTTTTATTTACGGCAAGGCTAAACTTAATCCCCTTAAAATCCGGGTAATTTTCATTCAAATGCTCAAGCAAGCGGTCCGAATTTCCTGGATTTTCAAGAACTAGTTCCTGTTTACCCAGCTTTTCCGCCACCATTCCAAAAGCTTTGACCTTAATCTGATTTTCCATGTCGTTTGGATTGAGATTACTAAATTACACTTCATCATTTTATTAAACTAACCAACGGGATAATTGATCAAATTTCTTGGAAATCAATTTGATTATTGAGATTGCGTTTGATATTTGATCTCGAGCCATGAGGATAGATCATTACATCAAGTTCTACTAACCACCGACCCACCTATGCTAAAAAACTATTGGAAGTTTAATTTCTTTCTTTTAATCCCCTGTCTATTTCTAGGTTGTGACAATACCAACCTAGAGTCCGATCTTGAAAAAGACAATCTCAGTTCATACCCAAATCTAAGCGACAAACAGCTACTGGATACGGTGCAGTACTATACCTTTCAGTATTTCTGGGATGGGGCAGAGCCCAATTCAGGCATGGCACCGGAGCGGATTCATATCGATGGAAATTATTCTGACCAAGACCAGCATATTATCACCACGGGAGGAACTGGAATGGGATTAATTGGGATACTTGGAGCTATTGAGCGGGGTTGGATTAGTCGGGAGGAGGCAGTGGCTCGATTCGAAAAGATGCTTTCCTTTCTGGAAAAAGCCGATCGGTTTCATGGAATTTGGCCACATTGGCTTGATGGAAAAACGGGCAAAACCAAGCCCTTTAGCCCAAAAGATGATGGAGCCGACTTAGTCGAATCTGCCTTTCTGATGCAGGGACTTCTGGCAGTCAGAGAATATTTCAAGGAAGGAAATGAGCCCGAAAAACAAATATCTCAACGAATCCAAACCCTCTGGGAGGAAATGGACTGGACTTGGCATACCCGAACCGGGCAAAAGGTACTCTACTGGCATTGGTCCCCCAATTTTGGCTGGGAGATGAATTTTGCTTTGGAAGGCTACAATGAAGCTTTGGTGACCTACATTTTGGCAGCAGCCTCTCCCACCCATCCTATCGATCCGGATGTCTACCATCAAGGCTGGGCGAGGTCAGGAGGTATTCGTTCGCCAAAAGAGACTCCCTATGGTTTTCACTTGCAGCTAAAGCATAATGGGGTGGAGGAATTGGGAGGTCCGCTTTTTTGGGCCCACTATTCTTACCTGAGCATCAATCCCAAGGGGCTCAAAGATCAATATGCGGACTACTGGGAGGAAAATAGAAACCAAACCCTGATCAATCGGGCCTGGTGCATAGACAATCCTGGAAAATTCAAAGGCTATGGAGAGAATCTTTGGGGCTTGACTGCTTCCTATTCCGTGAATTTCTATCATGCCCATCGACCTGGGGATGATGTGGGAGTCATCTCCCCCACTGCTGCTATTTCCTCCATTGTCTACACCCCGGAGGAATCCTTGAAAGTGATGCGGAACCTTTATGAAAACTATGGAGAAAAGGTCTTCGGACCCTATGGATTTTACGATGCCATGAGTCCTCATCACGACTATTTTCCACAACGTTATTTAGCTATTGATCAGGGACCTATGGTGACTATGATCGAAAACTATCGCACAGGTTTGGGTTGGAAGTTGGTAATGAATGCACCTGAAATTCAGCAAGGTTTGGAAAAATTGGGTTTTACTTATGAAATCCCCAATTAGGATAGCATCAATTTAATCGATGCAAATAGGAGGACAAAGGCCAAAAGGTACTTCAAGGACTTAACAGAAAATCGCTTTGCACCCAAATAAGCCCCCAAAATCCCTCCTGCCACAGTCAATGGAACCAATACCCACAATTCTTCCTTGAGCGGAAGCTCATAAATACTAGCACCTAAAAAGCCTGCCACTGAATTTAAAAAGATAAATAAGGCACTCAGCGCAGCTGTCTCTTTTACTCCGGCCCAACCCAACATCAAGACAATCGGCGTAAGAATGATTCCTCCACCGATTCCGATCATTCCAGAAAGAAAGCCGATCAAAATCCCCAATAGCGGCCCCATCCACCAAGCCCGCTCGATCTTAACCTTGTCAGCAATCGGGAAGACTCCGGCAAACTTAAGCGCGGGGAAAATCAAGAGTGCTCCTAAGACTTTTTTATAAATAGAGGCATCCAAAAGGATGGTTCCCCCCAAATATGCTGCAGGAATGGAAAACAGAATAAGCGACCAAAATAGATTCGTCGGAAACTCCCCTGCCTTGCGGTAATTCAGAAAGGAAGCCATGGACACCATCATATTAAGGATCAAGGCAGTGGGGCGAATCTCCTCAGGAGCGAAACCCAATAAAGCCAAAATCATCAAATAGGAGCTTGCCCCTCCATGCCCGACCGAAGCATAAAGAAAAGCCGCAAAAGGCATCAGGAAAAATAGGCCATAGTATATCAGATCATCCATTACCAAGGATAAAATTTCAAAAGTGTACCAGATTCAACAACGAATGACTCTTCCGGGGTTTCTACAAATCCATCAGCAAGGCCAAAAGCTATCAAATTGAAGGACTCTTGCCCTTGAAGTACCTCCACTTTTCCATTTTGGATTCTTGCTTTTAAAAACTGGGTGAGCGTGATTTTCTTTTCGAAATCATGAGCCATTGGAAGCTCTTGAAAATGATTCCAAGCCTCTTTATCTCCTTTCCATGACTGAATCACTGGTTTGACGTATTGCAAAAAACAGGAAAGCACCGAACCGGGATTTCCCGGAAGCGCGAAAACCATTTTACCATCCTTTTGTCCAGCATACAAGGGCTTTCCGGGTCTTTGCTTTAGCTTGTAGAAAAGTTGCTTGACCTGATTTTCCTCCACTGCATTTTTGACAAAATCATAGTCGCCAACAGAAATCCCTCCAGTGAAAATCACCAGATCATTTTGATCCAAAGCTTGAGCAAGAGTATCTACCACAGCTTCTTTCTGATCAGGGACTTTGATCGCTTGGATTTCATCCACCTCCAACTTTCTAAGCCAGGATTCCAGAGCAGGTCCGTTGGCATTGTAGATTTGGCCGGCTTGTAGCTCATTTCCCAAGTCCTGAATCTCATTGCCTGTGATGATGATGACGACTTTTGGAGCCTGATAGACAGGAACCTCTTTTACTCCCACCGAAGCCAAAAGACTGACTAGGCCAGGGGTGATTTTTGCGCCAGCCTCGGCGATGATATCTCCTTTTTTGCACTGAGTACCTCTGTAGCGGACATGATTTCCTCGCACCGAATCTTCGGGATTGAAGCGAATACTGCTTCCATTTCGCTCCACTTTTTCCTGCATGATTACTGAATCAGCACCTGAAGGCATGGGAGCACCTGTGAAAATGCGAATCGCCTGTCCTTTCTCAAATTTTGGAGGTTCGGCAGCACCGGCAGCAGCTTCCCCGACCAATTCCAATTGACTTACTCCCTCTTCCCAAGAAAACGCATAGCCATCCATGGCTGAATTGTCAAAAGAAGGAACGTCTAATTGGGAGGAGATGGGTTTGGCTAAGAAAAATCCCTGAGCTGATGAAATGGGTAAAACTTGGACATTTCGCGACAATTTAAGCTTCTGAAGAATCGCCTTCGCTTCGTTTACTGAAATCATTTACCCTCCGATTTTGATCATACTTCGGTTTTCGATAGCCTCTGGATTGGCCTTGAGGTAATCCGGATCAAACTGACCGCCCAAAGCTTTGTGCTTTCTGGAAATGGAAATCCGGATGATTTCTTCCACGTTTTCTCCCCTTCTCAAGGCTCCCAAAAGGTCCAATTCTTCCTTACCAAAAAGACAATTCTTGATTTTGCCATCGGCAGTCAAGCGGATGCGGTTACAGCCGGCGCAAAAGTTTTCACTCATGGTGGTGATAAAGGCAAATGTCCCTTCAAAACCCGGAACCTTGTATTTTTTTGCCGTATCGTGCTTTTTATCTTCCAGCTTGACGATTTCGTACTTTTCCTTCACCAAATCCAGCATCTGCGCAGCAGTAACCACTTTTTTACTCTGCCAGTGATTTCCTGCAAAAGGCATAAACTCAATAAAACGCATGTGAATGGGAAGTTTCTCCGTCATCGCCACAAAATCACAAATTTCCTCTTCAATCAATCCATGAAGGGCAACTGCATTGACTTTGACACGAAAGCCTTCTTGAAGGAGCAGGAGCATATTTTCCCAAACCAGATCAAATTGATCTCTACGGGTCAGTTTCAAAAATTTTTCCCGGTTGAGTGTATCCAGGCTGACATTGACCGAGCGAACCCCGGCTTTTTTTAACACCTCAATATGCTTGTGAATCAAAACCCCATTGGTGGTAAGGGTAAGCTCAACCGGGAAATCAGCCAATCGCTCCAAAATCTCCGGAAACTCTTTTCTCACCAAAGGTTCCCCCCCTGTCAGTCGAATCTTTTTGACCCCGAGCCCGATAAAAGTCTCCGCCAAAGTCAAAATCTCATCCTTGCTCATCAGTTTGGACTGGGGCATCCACTCCATCTCTTCCTGCGGCATACAATAGGTGCATCGGAAGTTGCAATGGTCCGTGAGGGAAATCCTCAGGTAATCGTGAATACGTCCAAAACTGTCTTGAAGCATTTTGCTAGAATAGGTATTTTTTTATCAGTAGAAAACTTAAAAAGGTTAAATGGTTTCAACCAGATTTCACCCTTTTCGATACTGGGTAGGAGTTAAAGATACATGCTTTTTGAAGAAATTGTTGAAGTGGGTCACTTCGGTAAACCCTAACCCATAGGCAATTTCGGATACATTCCAGCTACTTTGTTTCAGTAGAATTTTGGATTCCTGAAGGACCCGATCTGCTATCAGCTGAGAGGTGGTTTTACCGGTCATTTCTTTGACAGCCCGATTGAGGTGATTGACATGGACATTGAGTTTCTCGGCAAAGTCGGATGGACTTCTTACGCCGACAGTCTGGTGAGTATCATCGATTGGAAATTGCCTTTCAAGGAGTTCCAAAAAGATAGAAGCAATTCTGAGAGAGGCATTTCCATGCTGAGTCTTTTGAATCGCTGCGGGCTGGAGCTTCATGCCAAAATGAATCAGTTCCAAAATCAAAGCCCGGAGCGCATCGTATTTGTACTTGTACTCAGAGTTGAATTCTGCCTCCATTTTTTCAAAAATCCGCTCTACTTCTTGTACTTCCTCATCCTCCAATTCAAAAATATGATTCCCGTTGGGCTGAAACACCTCGTATTGCTGTATCTGTCCAAAGTTCATGAAAAAATGCGGATTGAAAATGCAGTAGATTCCTTGCGTATCAGGTGCCAAATGATCCCATTTATAAGGAACCAGCGGGTTGGAAAAGGAAAGCGCCTGTTTTTTGACTTCATTGATTCGGTCTGCGTAATGCACTGTGCCGGGCCCTTTGACTAACATGATTTTATAAAAATCACGTCGGCGGTAAGGCACGGCTTTCATTTTACCTTCTAAGTAGGGCTCCAGACGAAAAATATTAAAATGACCAATTTCCGAAGCAAGGCTTTCTGGAATCCAATTAAATTTTCGCCTATAAAATTCCTCTAAGCTTTCGTTGGTGTCCATTTGCTTATTTTTTAGCTGAGAATGAATTTCTAAACTTATATAAAAGACTCACATTCCAAACGAAATCATCTCCAGAAATGGTAGAGTTTATTTTTTGGTTGAAAAAAGTCTGTACTTGAAAAGGAAGCTCTCCTTTCCTTAAAGTCACAGCCGCATTGGCATAAAAGCCCGAATCACCATCCACTACTAAGAAAAAGACCTGAGGATTGATCGTCAAATGAATATCTTTAACCAAGTTGAGGTCAGGAAGCCCGGCATTTAAAGCCAGAAAATCTGAGTTTTTGGCACTAATCACTTGGATACCTGCTCCACGTAGATAATACAAACCCAATGAAAACTTCTCGGTTACTTTGAAATTCGTATTAATCTCCCCCGCAAGATATCGGTTGGCTACGAAGGCTTTTTCTTCATTTCCATCCACAATCATCTCTTTTTCCTGAAATAAAAAAGCAGGATGCCCACCCACCGTCAGTGAGAAGCGTTTGTCTTTGATCACTTTATATCTTCCCCAAAGAATAAAAGACCAAGGCTTTCCATCCAATCCAAAGCGCAACATCGGATCAAAGGAAAAGCGCTCCCCTCCCATCGTCAAATCAAAAAATACTGCAGGGCGGCCAAGCGAAAAGGAAGGAATTATCGAAACCCCATTGCTAGTGGCAGTAATGGTACCCCCAATATGTTTTTGACTGGCTTCCTGAGCAGCTGCAGAAAAGCTTATCAAAATTAACAAGGAGACTACAGCAAGGGTAAATTTTTGGATAGGTTTTTTTATAGGTCTGTTCTCAAAAACAAAAGGCGGGAATAACATTTTCAATACAGGATTAGCTTTATTCTACATTACAAAATTCGCAGAAAACGGCTTGTCCTAGCTAATGGTTTTCAAATGAAAACTTACAAAATTCAAACACTGTCCAAAATCAAAGAGGCTATTAGCAACTCTCTTTTAGCAGAAAAATTGCACAGAAAAATCATAAGATAAATTCCCGTTTCGGGATTATGAGATAAAAGATTTGAACCAATTCTAGAAGCAATCATTAATTTCCAAAATCTGATAATGAAAAGAAATCCAAAACCTTAGCTTCGATTTTTTGTTCTCCCTATATAAAAACAAACCCCCTTACGTAATGAAAATGAACAAAATTACGGCATTTGCCGCCACCTTCCTTGCTTTGGGCCTATGGACAGCCTGTAGTGCACCAAAAGAAGAGACCACAGAAGAAACAGTGATGGAAACTGTAGAAGAAGCGCCAGCTCCATCCAATACCGTAGTAGATATTGCTATTGGTTCACCTGATCACACGACACTAGTAGCTGCTGTACAGGCAGCTGGTTTAGTAGAGACATTAAGTGGAGATGGACCATTTACCGTATTTGCTCCTACAAACGCTGCTTTCGAAGCACTTCCTGCTGGAACTGTTGAAGGGTTATTGGAGCCAGAGAGCAAAGAAGCCCTAACTGGCATCCTTACTTACCATGTAGTATCTGGTAATGTAATGTCAGGTGATCTAAGTGATGGACAGGAAGTAACAACGCTTAACGGTCAAACGCTAACTATTTCTATCCAAGATGGAAAAGTAATGATCGGAGGAGCAACTGTTGTGGCCGCTGACCTTGCAGGAACAAATGGTGTGGTACACGTGATCGACACTGTACTTCTACCAAAATAAACTTATGGAATCCAAAATGATCAGAAAGCCGACTCGGAAGAGTTGGCTTTTTTTATGCACTATAAGACAAAGGCATTCAACCGGTCCTATGTTTGATTTTTACAGGTATTGGTTTGAAAAATGTATCTTTTTAAGCAATTATCAATTGATTTTTGTATTCTATTTCTCTTAAAATCATTTTGATCATGAAAAAACCAACGCTATTTCTCCTCGTTCTTATTTCGTTCATAAACTTTACTTACGGTCAGTCATCACAAACTGAAAATGAAGTTCTAGAGCTATCTATGCTCAAATGGAAATGGATGGCTGAAAAGGATGTGGACCAGTTGGAAAAGCTCTTTGATCCCCAGGCTAAATTTGTGCACATGAGTGGCACCTGGACTACTCCAAGAGAATTAGAAATTATAGAATCGGGAAGCATTTGGTACAAAAATGCAGAAGTGCATGATTCAGCAGTTGAATTGTTTGGAAACACTGCTATGGTCTGGAATAGGATAACGCTTACAGCCTTTGTCCGAGGAAGTGATGTAGTTACCGAGTTCACCGTAACTGAAGTATACCAAAAGCAAGACAATGACTGGAAAATGCTGGCATTGACCTTTAGCAGTGTAAGGGATACTCACGAAATCCAGAAATAATTTCCCATGAAAAAAAAATACCTAACAATCTCAGCTCTGGGATTTATCTTTCTGTTTTTCAACCCTTCATTGGTTTTTTCACAAAATGAAATTTCCAAACAAGAACTAATCGAGCTCTCCAAAACCAAATGGCAATGGATGGCAGACAAAAATGCTGACAAGCTCGCAGAGCTTTTTGATGAAAAATCTGTTTTCGTCCACATGGGAGGCGCCTGGGGCAAGGACCGGGAAATAGAAATCATCAGAAGCGGTGGTATTTGGTACAAAAAATCCGACGTCCATGAGGTTTCGGTAGAAATCATAGAGGATACCGCCATCCTCCTAAATCGCATTACACTCCTAGCAGTCGTGGGAGGAAATGAAGTCACCAATCCTTTTATGGTAACTGAAGTTTACATCAAAAAAGCGGATGGCTGGAAACTTGGATCCCTTTCCTTTACCCGATTAATGACTCCAGGAGGAAATTGAAAACGATAAAAAGATGAGGCTTTTCTTTCTGTGCATTTTCCTCTTTAACTCCCTGCTTGGTTCTTGCCAAACTAAGCCCGAGGTGAGCGTGGAAAAAACTCAGGAGGAATCCAGAAAAATCCTCATCGTATACCTCTCCCGCACCAAAAACACAAAGGCAGTGGCAGAAATGATCCATCGGGAAGTAGGCGGAGATTTGGTGGAATTGGAACTTGAAACTCCCTATCCAGAAAATTATCGGGCGATTGTAGATCAAGTCGCGAGGGAAAATGAAAGCGGGTATTTGCCTCCGCTGAAAACCAAAATTCCGGACATAGCCTCCTATGGGATCGTATTCGTGGGCTTTCCCACTTGGGGCATGCAGCTGCCTCCTCCTATGAAAAGCTTTCTCAATCAGTATAATCTAAGTGGAAAAACAGTCATCCCATTCAACACGAATGCAGGCTATGGAATCGGAAGCAGTTTTGAAACGGTAAAAGAACTCTGTCCCAACAGCAGCATACTGGAAGGATATTCCACCAAAGGAGGAATAGAACGGAATGGAGTCCTTTTTGTCATGAAAGGTGAAAAAGAAATAGAAGTAAAAAGTCAAATCAAAGGATGGCTTAAGCGAATTGGAATGATTTGAGTTGTATAACATTCTTTTATCTCCGCAAATTAATTTTAGTATTTGGTTCTGCTTATGGAAAAAACCTTTGACAAAATACTGAAATTGACCTAATTGGATTTCAAAGTCTTGAATTTATGTACACTACATCCGAAAAACTCAATCGCCGATCGTTTCTCAAAGTCTCTGCCCTAGCAGGTGGAGGAATGATACTCAGCTTTAGCTGGTTGGCAGGATGCAAACCCAAAGAAATTGAAGAATTGGGAATGCCGAAGGAATGGTTTAGACTCAATGGCTATATCAAAATCGGAGAAAATGGATTGATTACGATCATGTCTCCTAATCCAGAAGGAGGTCAAAATGTCAAAACCTCTATGCCTTTGATCGTGGCGGAGGAATTAGATGCGGATTGGAAAAATGTGGTGGTCGAACAAGCTCCTTTGGATACTGATAATTTCACCCGGCAATTTATTGGAGGAAGTCAGGCGATCCGAATCGGGTGGATTCCCTTGCGAACTGCCGGAGTTACAGCAAGAGCGCTCTTGGTTGCTGCCGCCGCCCAAACTTGGAATGTCCCTGCTGAAGAAATCACTACTTCCGCTGGAATTTTAGAACATAAAGCCAGTAGCAAAAAGGCTCATTATGGTGAAATGGCTTCCCTCGCTGCCACCCTGGAAATTCCTGAGGAAGTTGAATTAAAAGAGATTTCCGAATTCAACCTCATCGGGAAATCCCATAAAAACGTAGAAAGTAAAAACATTGTCACCGGGAAACCACTTTTTGGAATAGATTACAAAAAGGAGGGCATGCTAATCGCGATGATTATTCATCCCCCTGCCCATGGTTTGCGCCTCAAATCCTTTGACGCTTACCAGGCTAAAACAATGCCGGGGATAAGGGATATTTTTCAGATTAAATCCCATCAAGACGATTACGAACGTACCTTTTTTGATACAACAAGTTTCACTGATTTAGTAGCAATCGTAGGTAAGTCCACCTGGGAAGTAATGAATGCTAAAAAGGCTGTGAAAGTCGAATGGGAAGAGTTTTCTACCTATGATGAAAATAGGGATTGGTTTGGCCGAAAGGAAGTACGGACTGTACCCAAAGGCCTGGAAAACCATGATCTACAAACTCAAAAGATGACAGCGGCATCAAAAAATGCTCAAACTGTTCGGAAAGACGGGAATCCAGAAGTTGCTTTCGCTAATGCTGCCAAAATCATTGAACGAACCTATCATGGCCCTTTTTTAGCACACAACTGCATGGAACCGATGAATTTCTTTGCGCATGTCCAAGGAGATCGAGTTGATTGTGCCGGCCCCTTACAAAAGCCTGAACTCACCGAACAAGCACTTTCTGTCCGGCTAGGTTTACCTATTGAAAATATCAACATCGAAATGACTCGTTTGGGAGGTGGATATGGAAGGCGCTCCTATGCACATTGGCTGATTGAGGCAGCGGTTATTTCCCAAAAAGTCAACGCTCCTATCAAACTGATCTATACCAGAGAAGACGATATGACAGGAGGAATCTATAGACCAATGTACCAAGCAACCTATCGGGCTGCATTGGACAAGGACAATAATTTAATTGGATTCCATGTCAATGCTGGGGGCTTGGTAGAGCCTCCTCTCTATGCGAATCGATTCCCTGCAGGAGCTGTGGACAATTACTTAGCTGAAGAATGGATCGTTCCCTCCAATATCACCGTGGGATCTTTCCGTGCCCCTCGGTCCAACTTTATCGCAGCTGCCGAACAATCATTTTTGGATGAAATCGCAGAAGCAGTCAATAAAGACCCCATCGAATTCCGTCTTTCCCTTTTGGAAAAAGCCAAAAACAATCCTGTCGGAGATAGGAACGACTATGACCCAGAGCGCTATGCAGGAGTCTTGAATTTGGTAAAAGAGAAATCCAATTGGGATCAGAAAACTGAAGGAATTTCAAGAGGAGTTTCGGCCTATTTCTGTCATAATAGCTATGCAGCACAGGTATTAGATTTGAAAATAGAAAACGGCCAAGTTAAGATCGAAAAAGTAACACAGGCAATTGATTGCGGTATTTTAATCAATCCAGATGCCGCCAAAAATCTTTGTGAAGGAGCAGTGGTGGATGCAGTCGGCACTTCTATGTTTGGAGAATTGAAATTTATCAACGGGGCTCCTGATCGAAGTAATTTTGATCAGTACCGAATGATTCGATTAAAAGAAGCTCCAAAAGAAATTGAAACTCATTTTGTAGCTAGTCAGATAGATCCAACTGGTTTGGGAGAACCTGCCTACCCCCCTGTTTTTGCTGCCCTAGCCAATGCGCTTTATCAGGCTACTGGGAAACGATTCTACAATCAACCGTTTATTCATGATTTGAATGGATTAGCATGAAATGAATAGCTTATTCGCTTGATTTATAATAATTTCAGTTTGAATATCGTAAGGTTTGCCCTGCTAGTGATAATTATCTTTAAGACATAATTGAAAATACTATGGCTCAATTCAACCTCAATATCAATGGAAAAACCCAACAAGTCGATGTAGATCCAAATACTCCTATGCTATGGGTTCTACGAGACCATCTGGATTTGGTAGGTACCAAATTTGGCTGCGGTGTCGCACAGTGTGGAGCCTGTACCATCCATTTGGACGGAAATGCAGTTCGCTCTTGCCAATTGCCGGTTTCTGCAGCAGAAGGGGCATCGATTACCACCATTGAAGGTCTTTCTGAAAAGGGAGATCATCCAGTCCAACAGGCTTGGATGGAGCATGATGTCCCACAGTGCGGCTATTGTCAGGCAGGACAGATTATGACTGCCGCTGCTTTGCTTCAGCAAAATCCTAACCCTTCCGACGAGGAGATCGAAAATGCCATGAACGGTAATATCTGCCGCTGCGGAACTTATCTCAGAATCAAAGCTGCCGTGAAAACTGCTGCTCAAAACCTTTAATCCTGAATCGCCATGGCAACTTTAGATAAAAAATTAGACCGAAGATCCTTTTTGAAAGTCTCTGCCTTAGCAGGTGGCGGGATGATGATCAGCTTTAGCTGGTTGGCGGGGTGTAAGCCAACAGCAGAGGAAGCAATGGGCTTACCCAAGGAGTGGTTTGAACTGAACAGCTATATCAAAATCGGAGAAAATGGGGCTGTAACGCTCTTCTCTCCCAATCCAGAATTTGGTTCCAATGTCAAAACCTCCTTGCCGATGATTTTGGCTGAGGAATTGGATACCGATTGGAAAAATGTCTTTGTAGAGCAGGCTGACTTTTATCCTGAAAGATTTGACAGACAATTCACCGGTGGAAGTCAGGGAATCCGACAAGGTTGGACTCCACTGCGCACAGCAGGTGCAACTGCCAGAGCCATGTTGATTGCTGCTGCCTCACAAACCTGGAATGTCCCTGTTTTCGAAATTACCACTTCAGCTGGAATGATTGAGCACAAAAACAGTGGTAAGAAGGCTCATTATGGAGAAATGGCAAGTCTTGCTGCCACCTTGGAAGTGCCTGAGGAAGTCTCCTTGAAGGACATCAAAGACTTCACCATTATCGGAAATTCGAAGCGAAATGTAGATGTAGAAAAAATCGTGAGTGGAAAGCCGCTTTTTGGTATTGACCACAAAGTAGAGGGAATGAAATATGCCGCAATCGTGCACCCTCCGGCTTTTGGGATGCGGCTAAAATCCTTTGATAAAAGCTCCGTAAGTGGAATGCCGGGAATCTTGGATGTTTTCGAAGTAAAGGTATTCAAGGACGATTATCAGCGAAACTTTTTTGACACAACGACTTTTCCTGAAATCGTAGCCATCGTTGGAAACTCCACCTGGGAGGTAATGCAAGCCAAGAAAAACCTAGCAGTAGAATGGGAAAATGAGCCCGAATCTTCCTTCGAGATGGCTGGATTTGGAGGACGTGGAAGCTCCAAAATAACCGTTCCTGCAGGATTGGAAAACACAAGCAGCCATAAAGAACGAATGGCTGAGTACATCCAAAAACCAGGAACAGTTGTCCGAAAGGATGGAGACCCAGAAGGAGCCTTTAAGAAAGCTGCAAAAATCCTTGAAAAAACCTACACAGCTCCATTTCTGGCTCACAATACCATGGAGCCTATGAATTGCTTTGCTGATGTCAAAGCAGATCAAGCCATGATTTACGGACCTACTCAAGCACCAGAATTTATAATGAATACGCTTTCGAGTAGCTTAGAAATGCCCAAGGAAAAAATACAGATCAATCTGGCCCGAATGGGGGGAGGTTTTGGAAGAAGGGCCTATGCTCATCACATGGTAGAAGCTGCTTTGATTTCTAAGAAAATCCAAGCTCCTGTCAAAATGGTGTATACACGGGAAGATGATATGACTGCAGGTGTTTATCGCCCTACCTATTCTGCGACTTATCGCGCAGCTTTGGACGAAAATAACAACCTGTTGGCTCTTCATGTCAAGGCAGGTGGAATTCCTGAAACTCCCCTCCATGCCAATCGATTCCCTGCAGGTGCCATCGATAATTATATGGCTGAGGCTTGGGATATCCCTTCCAACATTACCATAGGTGCTTTCCGAGCTCCTAGATCCAATTTTATTGCGGCAGCGGAGCAGAGTTTCCTGGACGAACTCGCCGAGGTCATGGGTAAGGATCCGATTGAATATAGATTGGAATTGCTCAAACGAGCCGAAACCAATCCTGTCGGACAAAACAATGACTATGACCCTAAGCGCTATGCGGGAGTTTTAGAGCTCGTAATGGAAAAATCGAATTGGAATACGCCTGCGCCAGGAGTTCATCGTGGGGTTTCAGCTTATTTCTGCCATAATTCCTATGTGGCTGAGGTGGTGGATACCGTGATCAAAAATTCTAAACCTGTTGTCGAAAAAGTCTTCGCCGCAGTTGATTGTGGGATTGTAATCAATCCGGATGCAGCCATCAATATGGGTGAGGGTGCAATCATCGACGGAATCGGTAATGCCTTTTTCGGAGAATTAAGCTTTGAAAATGGGGTTCCGAACAAGACCAATTTTGATCGGTACCGGATGATCCGACAAAAAGAATCTCCCAAATCCATCGAAGTGCACTTCGTGGATAGCAAGGAAGACCCGACCGGGTTGGGAGAACCCTTCTTCCCTCCTGTTTTTGCGGCTTTGGCTAATTCACTTTATAAGGCCGCGGGAAAGCGCTATTACGATCAGCCTTTTGCACCTCAATTGGAAATGCAAAATCTAAAAATGTAGAGTCTAGCATTTCCAAAATCGAAAAGAGACAAATTAGAAAGCACCCAAAATTTAGCTTTAGAGCAAATTTTGGGTGTTTTCTTTGGTTGATACTTTCCAAAAACTATAGACAAAAATATATTCAAAAGCGAATATTCTATTTTTATTGTAGATTCAATCCTATGAAACTTATCTGGCTAGGGCCTATGCGTACCATCCTTCCCATTATTTTCCTTTTCACATTCCTTTCCGCCTGTAATCAGGAGCAAGAAGGCTCAGACGAATTGGAAAAAGAGTCTTTTGACTCATCTTTCACCACCCAACTGGGAAAAACTTATCAACTAGCCGAGCCCTCTGAAAAGCTGATTAGCCAATATGAGGAAGCTAAAGCTAATTTTGAGGCTAATCCAGAAGATGTAGAGTCGCTCATTTGGTATGGAAGACGGACCGCCTACCTTGGGCAGTACAATCAGGCTATTGATATTTTTTCTCAAGGAATTGAGAGCTTCCCAAAAGAACCAAAACTCTACCGTCATCGCGGACACCGCTATATTTCCATAAGGGAATTTGATAAAGCTATCGCCGATCTAGAAAAAGCTTCAGAACTGATCCAAGGAACTTCTAATGAAATCGAACCGGACGGTATGCCTAATGCGCTTAATATTCCGGTGAGCTCTCTTCATGGGAACATCTACTATCACTTAGGCCTAGCTTATTATTTAATAGGGGAATATGAAAAGGCCTACGATGCCTATTTGAAATGCAGGGAAAGTGGATCCCATTACGACAATATTGTCTCCAGTACCCATTGGCTATATATGATTCAGCAGCGAATGGGAAATCCTGCTAAAGCCGATTCACTTTTGGCACCCATCCATGCTGACTCCACAGTCATCGAGAATCAAAGCTATGCTGACCTCTGCAAACTATACAAAGGTTGGGTTCCGGTAGATTCACTCATACAGCAAGGACCTGGTGGCAATCCATCCAATGATGCGGTTCGGTATGGAGTGGCAAATTGGTATCTCTACAATGGGGACACTTCACGGGCCAAAAACATGATAGAAGGTCTTTTGGAGACTAACTCCTTCGCTTCCTTCGGCTACATTGCAGCTGAACAGGATTGGATCCGTATGTTTAACCAAAACTAAAAACCAATGAATTCCGACGAAAGAATAGCTAAAATGACTTTTGGTTCGGTCTATCCTCACTATGTAAATAAGGTTGAAAAGAAGGGACGCACTCAAGATGAATTGAATCAAGTGATATCATGGCTTACTGGCTTTTCTTCTTCAAAAATTCAGGAGCTGATTGATAAAAAGGTCACTTTTACTGAGTTTTTCGAAGAGGCGCAACTCCATCCTAATGCCAACCAAATCAAGGGTGTGATCTGTGGATACAGAGTCGAAGAAATAGAAAATCCTTTGACCCAAAAAGTCAGATACCTAGACAAATTGGTAGATGAATTAGCCAAGGGCAAAAAAATGGAAAAGATTCTAAGAAGCAGTTGAAAAGCTCCATCTCAAAATCACCCGAACAAACTAGAAAACAGTCGATAACCGTCATTGGATCTGGAATTATCGGTTTGACTTCGGCCATTGCATTGCAAGAGGCTGGATTTCGGGTACAGCTTTACGCCAAGGAGAAATTTGGACACACACTTTCCCATAAAGTGGGAGCTGTTTGGTTTCCCTACACCATCGAACCAAAAAAGAAAACCGATCAATGGGCAGCTGTCAGCTACGAACGCTATAAGGAAGAGTCTGCCTATGCTGAGGGAGTCTCTATGATTCCATTTTTAAATTCCTATAAAGACCTAAGCGAGGAAGAATGGGTAAAGCATTTGCCGCCTGGAACTGTACGAGAAGCCGCCTTATCGGAGCTGCCCAATGGCATGGAAAAAGGTCTGATCGCTGATGTACCTTTAGCCGAACCTCCCCGCTACCTTCCGTATTTATTCGGAAAGTTTTTAGAAAATGGAGGTGAATTTGAATTGAAAGAATTCAAAACCCTCGAGGACCTAGCTTCGCTGGATAAGTGGGTGATCAATTGCACTGGCCTTGGTGCCAGAGAGCTCTGCAGAGACCAAGATCTACATCCCATGCGCGGACAGATTTTACGTGCCGAAAAAATGAATATTCCTTCCTTTGCTGACCCTATCCGAAAAGGAGCTTTAACATACATTATCAATAGAAGTCAAGATTCCATCATTGGAGGAACTGACTATGAAGACGATTGGAACGAAGAGCAAGACCCTAAAGACACTCAATTAATTTTGGGACGATTGAAAAGCTTTGGCATCCAATCAAGTCCCCAAGTGATCGAAACACTAGTCGGACTAAGGCCGAAAAGAAAAGCAGTGCGTTTTGAGTTTGATGAAGAATTCCCTCAGATTTTTCACAATTATGGTCATGGAGGTGCTGGATTTACTGTAGCATGGGGCTGTGCTTTAGATTTAGCCGAAATTCTCCATCGCAAAATATCAGGGGAATAATGGACCCAAGGCTAGGTTTGAATGAACTGAATCTTGAAATATTTGCTTCTCTATTCGAACGAACATCAAAATTTTTATCTAGTAATTCGCATGAATTCTAATTCTTCCAGTTCACAGGAAAAAAGAATCCTCCCCATCATTCTAGCTACGGCTATTTTTATGTTGATGCTGGACTCTACCATTTTGAATACCTCCTTGCCAGCCATCGCTGAGGATCTCAATGAGTCTCCACTGAATATGCAAAGTGCCATTATCAGCTACGTGCTGACTGTGGCTTTGCTGATGCCGATTAGTGGTTTTATGGCAGACCGATTTGGGACAAAAAAAGTATTTATCGGCGCACTGGCTGTTTTTGCTTTGGGATCACTTTTTTGCTCCCTTTCACAAAACCTAAACCAACTAGTCATTTCAAGAGTGATCCAAGGTGTGGGAGGCAGCATGATGACTCCGGTGGGGAGACTGACATTGATAAAAACCTTCCCACGAAATGAGGTAGTGAGAGCCATGAATTTTGCCATCGTACCTGCTTTAATTGGTCCCATTTTAGGCCCTTTGGTGGGTGGGTACATGGTTGATTATTTTTCTTGGCAATGGATTTTCCTGATCAATCTCCCAATTGCCTTTATAGGACTAATTCTCAGTTTGGTTTATTTACCGGATTATCATTCAGAAAATTCAGGTTTTGACTTAAAGGGATTTTTGATATTTGCCGGAGCGACTTTTACTTTATCTGTCTCTCTAGAACTGATGGGAAATGCAGTACTGACCACTCCACTTCTTTTGGGATTAGTATTGGGATTCCTGCTACTCTATTTCTACTACAGGCATGCACGGAAACGGGTAGAACCCATTTTTCCACTGGACTTATTTCAGGTAAGGACTTTTCGGGTTGGGATCGTAGGAAATCTAATTACTAGATTGGGAATCAGCTCAATCCCTCTTTTACTTCCTTTGATGATCCAAATTGGATATGGGAAATCTGCAGTCATCTCAGGCTGGATGGTGGCTCCTATGGCTGTCACTGCTATGTTGGGAAAGTCTGTCGTGATGGGAATTCTCAATAGACTTGGCTATCGGCAAACCCTGATGATCAATACACTGATTATTGGAGCATTGATATGCAGCTTAGCTATTCCTGATGTGAAGCATTCTCTGTATTGGCATATACCCATTATCGCAGTATTGGGATTTTTCAATTCTATCCAATTTACCGCGATGAACTCTATAGCCATTGCAGATTTGCGCCCTTACCATACGAGTAGCGGTAATTCTCTCCTTTCTGTCAATCAACAATTGGCAATTGGATTTGGAGTAGCTTTTGGCTTAGTGATTTTAAAGCTTTTCGAAGGAGATACAAGCCTGATTCAGAACGAAATCCACAATGCATTCCGCTATACCTTTTTGGTAATTGGAGGAATGACAATGGTTTCAGCCTTTGTATTTGGAAGACTACACGTAAGAGATGGTGACAACCTAAAACCGGCTCAATAAAAAGCCCACTTATTCAATCAAGGTGAAAACCATCTGTCTAAACTTCCAATTCGTATCATCACCATTGCCTGAACCACTTGTTTGCTTGAAAATGAGACCGATTACTTGCTCTTCTGGATCGGCAAAATATTGGGTGTTAAAGTAACCTCCCCAATCAAACGTTCCTTCACTCCCCAGTCCTCCTCGAGCAACTCCATCCTCAGTGACCACTCCAAAAGCCAGTCCATAGTATTTATCCCCCGACCACAAGTCCCCTACTTGGTTTTTCATGATAGTTTCGATGGTCTTTGAACTCAGAATCCGATTACCATTCAATTCCCCCTGATTTAAATACATCTGGAGAAACTTTGCATAATCAGCCGTGGTGCTCGATAGACCCGCTCCGCCTGAGAAAAATCGTTTTGCTCCTTTCCTAGGGTAATCAGGATCGTAAAAGGTAACCGGGTAAGGCTGCCATTTTCCATCTTGATAAGTATGAACGGTAACTAAACGCTCTCCCTGAGCATCATTCAGATAAAATCGGGTGTCATCCATTCCCAAAGGATCAAAAATCCGCTCTTTAAGAAAAACATCAAAAGGCTGACCGCTGATAATCTCCACAAAATAGCCAAGCACATCCAGGCCTTCGCTATAAGTATATTTTGTCCCAGGGTCATGATGTAGTGGAAGTTTGGCTAGGCGCTTGACACTCTCTTCAATGCTAATATTTTCAGTAGTGAACAAGTCAGTTACCCCTGCTTTGTGATAGATCATTTTCATCCGTTCATCTCCGTCTATCACTCCATAACCCAAACCTGAAGTGTGGGTGAGTAGATGTCTGATCGTGATCTCCTTGTCCGCAGGCCTCGTAGAAAAAGTAGTATCGCTATATCGAAAACCCTCCAAAACCTGTGGACTTTTAAATTCAGGGATATAGTTGGAAATAGGATCATCTAGCCTAAACTTTCCTTCTTCCCATAAAATCATCACTGCTGTGGCGGTAATCGCTTTGGTTTGAGAAGCTATACGAAAAATATGATCCTTTTCCATCATTGTTTTGGAAGCCACGTCAGCGTATCCTTTTGCCTCATGATAGACAAGCTCCCCATCCTTTAAAACCATAGCTACTAATCCTGGAACTTTCTGATTGGTAATCGCATCATCCAGCATGGCATCCAGTTTTTGAACTCGACTTTGAATTATTCCATTAGAGGATTGAGAAAACGCAGACAGGGAAAAAAGACCTGCCAGAAGAAGAGTATATAGCTTTTTCATAATTAGGGAGATTTCCTTCAAAGTATTGATTTCTGAAGAAAATAGCTAAGGAAAATTACTCACCTATGCCAAACTTTCCACTAACCTTCTTGCGACGGTATCAGATGCTGAAGCCTCGCCTAGCCTTTCTAAGATTTCATCATAACCCTGTAGCATCTGCCCTTTATAAACAGGGTTAGAAAGAATCCTCTGAAGCTCGGCTTGGATATTTTCAGCCGAAAATTCGCCCTGAATCAACTCTTTCACTACCTCTCTTTCGGCTATAAGGTTGACCAAGGAAATGAATGGAACACGAATCAATTTTTTACCGATGGCATAGGATATAGGGGATGTTCGGTACACGACAACTTGCGGAACACGAAAAAGAGCTGTTTCCAGTGTAGCAGTCCCAGAGGTAACTACTGCTGCGGTCGCATGGGATAGCAAATCATAGGTCTGTTTGAAAATCACCTTGATTCCGGCCTTTCTTGCAGGTTCATATAACTCAGAATCCAAGCTATCAACACCTGCCACTACCCATTGAGCATTTGGAAACTTGCTAACCAGGTTTACCATTTCTTGAAGCATCGCACTTATTTCCTGTTTTCTACTTCCTGGAAGAAGCGCAATAATCGGTGCATAGCTCAATTCATTTTTTTGAAAAAAGAACTCATGCGGAGTAAACTTCTTTATTTCATCAAAAAGGGGATTCCCTACGTATTCCACATCCATTTCGAAACGCTTAAAAAAGTCAGGTTCAAAAGGCAGAATGCTGTAAATCTGATCGGTGATTGCCTTCAATTTCAGGGCCCGCCTTTGGTTCCAAGCCCATACTTTAGGAGGGATATAATAATGAACGGGAATACCTTTTTCCTTAGCAAAGGCTGCAATTTTCATATTAAAGCCCCCATAGTCTACTAGAACCAAGGCATCAGGTTGAAAAGCATTCAGATCACCCTTCACTAGTTTTAGGTACTTGAGTACTTTACGAAAGCCTAATACTACTTCCAAAAACCCCATTAAGGCTACTTCTGAATAGTTCACAGCTAAATCTACTCCAGCCTCTTGGGAATAAGTCCCGCCCATTCCTCTAAACCGAATAGTTGAATCGAGCTTGTGCATGGCCCGGACCAAATTCGAGGCATGTAAGTCGCCTGAGCGCTCACCGGAAATGATATAGACTTTTCTCAATAGTTGTAAATAGTAAATTGTAAAAGGTAAGTAGTCTGAGTTAATCGATTATTTCTTAATGAAACAAAATTGATCAGCTTTTGCAATCATTGCATTTAACTTGATGTTTATTGCTTCGCATTTCTCAAGAATATCTTGAACTTCTTTATCAGAAACTAAACCACAATCTGATGCTACTTCAATCCAATGTCTAGTTTCATACTGCTCGGCATCGCTATCTGTTAATTTTGAAATAAAGTGATTTACGTATCTTCTTTTACCCCATGATTCCGCAATCTGTGCACCAACGGACCTAGATGACCTTCGAATTTGATCTGTAAGTGAAAATCGCTCTTCAATTGGAAATTTTTTAGAAATGAGGAAAACATCTCTTGCAAGCTCTCTTGACAGTTTATAAACATCAAGTTCATAGCAATTTTTAACAAAGCCCACTTTTACAAAAATTGATTGAAGGAAACCTTAAAATCAGTAAAAACATCAAAAATACCAAGTAGAATTGAAAAACGGGTAGAACCACTCACTATTCACCACTAACTACTTACAAAAAATCAACAAATTCTCTGTGGTAAAACCAAAGTAGAAACCTTACTCTCCTCGATACTCCACGAAGTTCCTCGGGGTTTCGTAAAGTGTCAATTTATGTAAACCTCCCTTGGGAGTGATTTCTTTGATTGCAGGTTCTAATATCTTCCAAAACTCCATGACTAGGATTTCGCATGAAGCCATTTTTCCTTGCATGAAATCCACGTCCATATTTAGGTTTTTATGATCTACTTTATCGATAACCAGCTTTTTGATCAAACTACTCAAATCCTTCAAATCCACCACAAAACCGGTTTCTGGATCAGGAATTCCTTTTACCGTCACAATCAACTCAAAGTTATGTCCATGCCAGTTCACATTGGCACAGGGACCAAAAACCTCGAAATTTTTCTCTTCGGACCAGTTTGGATTCCAAAGTTTATGTGCGGCGTTGAAATGCTCTTTTCTACAAACGTAAATCATCTGAAATAAAATTCGCTGCAAAGGTAGCCAAAAGATCAGAGATAGAAAATCCTCAAAAACACAAAAGCCCCGGTTTTACCCGGGGCTTCTAGGTTGATTTCAAATCGATTAGGCTTCGTTAAGCTTTTGGAAAAAGAGCACCAAGTGATCCTCTCTGGAGAGATTCAATTTGTTGTCTTTTACAATTTGCTTCGCTAAATCCTGATCCTTTTCATTCAAAGATTTGATGATGTTATTTGTCTTGTTTCGAACAGAGTTGACATTGTTATTTGCATCAATCAGATAGAAGTTCTCCTCAAAAACAAACATTCGACCAGCTGTGGGAGCATAGCTATTCTTAGGTGGTGTTACTAAATCGGTAACAAATTTACGAACCAAGGTATACTTTTCTCCCTCAGCAATCACATTGACAAGATCAGTAGCTTTCACTCCATTAATCATATCATAGCCCTTCTTGAAAAGCAATCTTGTCAAAAGCCCTTCTTCAGTATTATTTGCTATCACGATAGAAGGTCTTTCCAGCATGGCGTACTCCACATAAGACTTATTCAAATAAATCTTATTTCCAGCTTCATTGATTACCTCAAGTTCATTTTCATAAATATTGAATCGATAAGCGACATTCTCTTTTAATCCTGCATTACTAAGCGATAAATCTGCTCTAGACCAATCAGCAAATAGGTAGGGAGAACCCTCAACACCGTCATATCCTGATATTCGTGCCGGTGCTCCATTCAAATCAAAGTTTGCAATCTGCGCAAAGCTTGAATTGGCTAAAAAAAGGAACAGAACTACTAATAGTTTTCTCATTGTTTAATTACTTTTTTGTGTAAGGTTAAATTGTTGGTATTGATTTTCAATATGTAAAGTCCCTGTCTAGCAGGAAGGTTCATTTCGATTTCAAGTTCATCAGTGTTTTTACCGACCTCAGTCCTACGATATTCTCTTCCTGCCATATCAACTAGGGAAAGAGTCAGCGGACCACGATAGGTATTGGAAACATAAACTTTGACTTTATCATCTGATGGAATAGGTCCTACAAATATTCCAAATCGAGCTAGATCTTGCTCTTGGTTTGGTATCGAAGAAATCACCACCGGATCGGAAACACGGTTGCAAATATCATTAAATATTGCCACCTGGTAAGACCCATCTGACTCAGCATTGATAGACCTGGAAGTTGCGCCTGATATTGCGACTCCATTTAGATACCACTGGTATGCATTTCCGGGTTGCTGAGAGGTTAAGGTCGTCCCATTTGCTACGATCTCCGGTTTTGTCAAATCATTGCTTCCAATTTCAATTGCCTGCTCAAAAACAGTAGATCCATCATCATTTGATATCGTTAAAGTAACTGTGTAAGACCCAGGAGTATCAAATACAAAGAATGGATTCTCCAATTCTGATTCGCCTAAACCACCGAAGTCCCAGCTATAGTTGGAAATAGCACCTTCACTCAGATTGTCAAATGTAACTGCAGCACCTGCACAAGGATATTGTACCGTGAAGTTTGCGAAAAGGACATCCTCACAATTTTGAGTCAACCATCCATCCGAATTAGTAATCTCAGCACCTACACCAAGATTGATAATTGCATCTCCTTCTAAATCAACATTTTCTATGCTTAGATTTTCAAAGCAGTACTTTCGGTAGACATTATGTATGATTTGTCCTTTATTCCCTGCTTGAATCTTCGCCCCTAAGTCAGAAGTGGCATTAGCAGAAATATTCTCCAAAATTGTCAATTGTCCGGAAGGACCTAAGTCAAAGACGGAAGCTTCTCCCAAGGCCAATTCAGATATTGTCAAAACTTCTCGATCTAAAAGAACAGTAGAGTTAGAGGCAGTGATTTTGTCTACTCCTGCACTTAACAGGGTCAACTCGCCTGATTGAACGTCCAATTCGGCAATATTCTCAGATGCAAGTTGATTAAACAGCCCGTTCTCTCCCGTAAATATCACTTTGATATCTGATTTGATGCTTGCTTGTGGTTCAGCAATAAAATCTTCCTCAAAGGTGATTGAGGTAAAGCTACCGTCAATAGAACCAGCACCTACCATCTCTAACAAATTCACCTCCAATGACTCAAGTGCTACCTCAAGATTGGCCTCATCGATCCGGACATCTCCTAGCTTTTCGGCTGCAATTAATCTCCAATTTCCGGTGTTGAAATTAAGTCCTACATTTTCAAATGCCGTCTGACCAAATTCAATAATCTGAGCATTAGAAAGATCATTTTCAAATGTCAATGTACCGTTTCGGATCTCTGTGATTTGATTGCTAACGCGGAAGCCGTTGGTCACATTGATATTATTTCCTCCCAGATCAAAAGTCACAACCTGATCTCCAAATAAATTCACACTAAAGGCATTTACTGAAGCAGAAAGATTGACAGCGGTGTTTCCTCCTTCAGTACCTTCAAAGACCACACGAGTTCCATTTGAAGGAATCTTTCCGGCTGGACTTCCCTGAGCAGTCAAAGACCAGTTATTACCATCATTCCAGGAACCTTCCGTCCCACCTATCCAATAAAGCGTTTCTTCAGCTCCATCAATAGTTCCGGCTGTAAATACCATGGAATACTGCTGTACTCCAAACTCAAGTGAATTCTTATGACTCACTCGTACAGTGTAGCGTTTTGCCTCAGGAGCATCTATCAAGACTTGTTCAACATTATCCCTGAAATTATCTTTCGTTCTATCTCCTCGTGCTCCTGCACGCAATGAGGGATCCAAAGACCAAGGAAAAAATTCTTTTCCATCCTCATCAAAAACCCTAAGATCCAAGTCGTTAACGAGCATCAAATCGGTTGGATTATTAGATTGTCCAGGAGGTGAGCCCGCAGGATCAGTCCAAGCTATAGTCACTCGAATGGGGGTGACACCATCAGAGATAAAATCAAATTCCTGCACCTCTCCATCACCAAGTAGTTCTTCCCTGATAAATTGTGAGGAACCGTCTTCGTTTAAAACAATTTTAGCCGCAGCATTTACATCCAGGAGCCCCCAGCCAAACATATAATCTGGCCCTGGAGCAGGGCCTGCCTCCTTTGCGGTATGAATAGCCAAAGCTTTCAAGGCAGAAGAAAGCATAAATCTCCCTGAGTTTCGCTCTGAGTACAATTGCTGAAGCAAAAACATTGACCCAGTTGCATTAGGTGCAGCCATAGACGTTCCGCTTTGGCTTGCATAGCTATCCCCTCCTTGAGGACCGATGGAAGCACTAAATACATTGACACCCATGGCCACCAAATCCGGCTTAATCCTACCATCATCTACAGGACCCCAAGAAGAAAATCCACTCATTTGTACATCTTGAGGAGACTTGTAATCGAGAACTCGCTCTACTGCCCCAATCGCAAAATTATTCTTTGCGACACCTTCAGGACCGATGGTATCATCTGGACCGTCTGGATCACGGGTACCGTCTCCTACGTCATCTCTATCATTTCCTGCAGACCAAACTACAGAGTAGTAAGGTTTAGTAAAAAGTAATTCATCTATTGCCTGACTCTTGGTGGAATAAAATCCAAATCTCCAATCCTTGTCAGGATCAACATTAGCGTTGCCAAACCAAGTCCAAGACCCTCCATTACTTCTCCAGCCAAGAACAATACCATAGGAATGATTAGAAATCAGCATTCCATTGGGCTTGGTGGCAGGGTCATAAGCATTTGCATTCATCTTGGAAATGTCTGCGTCCCAGTTAAAAGACCATCCTGTGGCTTCATAGGCCATCCCCTTGGCTTGAGAGTTAGCTCCCCCTCCCATTACCGTACCACTTACGTGAGTTGCATGCGTACTGAGATCTTCTGAGGAACCATCAATTTGTGTTAATCTACCTCCAAATTCAACATGATCAGGCTTTGGTCTTGTCTGATCAAAAATACCGACTGTCAGCCCTTTTCCTGTCAGATTTAAACCCAAATCTCCACCGGGTTGAAGGTGAACAGCACCCGTGGTTATGGCTGCATTTGTATTATGTGGGGCATATAGCACTGGAGCCCCTGATTCATCCAAATATTGAATCTTAGAAGTAAAACCATCCTCAAGAACAAGCAATCCATCTGCATTCAGGTAACTGAACTTTTGGGAAATATTATGTTGCGGTATATAGCGCAGTTTATCTAGTCTTTGTTGAAGACTGGATTTTACAGTTTCCCTTGCTTTTTGAAGTAGGGCTTCTTTGCTCTTATTGTCTTGAGCGCTAATCTGCGAACCAAGTGCTATTACAAAGGCACAGGTTAATAGGGTAATTTTTCTCCTCATACTTATTCAAACTTCCACACTTACACTTGGGTTTAATTCTCAATTATTTTTTTGAAAATAATTAGCTAAAAATAAAACATAGTCATCAATAAGTCTTAAAACTTTTGATGAATTGCACTTTTAAAACAAAAAAAGGAGGGTTTCCCCTCCTTTTTCATGTTAAAGGTTGTGAATTAATCTTTCACCAAGACCGTAGTACCATCGATGTTGTTGTTTGGATCACTCCAATAAACTGTCATCGTGTTAGTAGCTGGATCAAATGCTCCAACTAAAGGCTCTACTCTTGGTGCAGAAATATTGAATTCTCTCTGACCAGGTCTTAAGAAGGTCAAGGCATTACAGTTGTCTCCGTAAATCGCCTGCTGAACGGTACCGAAGCCAAAGGCTGCGTAAAGACCAGCAGAAATATCAGAAACCACATACTCGCCTAATGCTCCATCTACAGGAGTTACAGTCACAGTTGCAGTAAATGTACCAAAACGTGAATCACTAGTAGCAGTCCAAGTATCGGAGGCTGTAGAAATATTAGACTCACATATTACATTAATGTTTACGTCCAACGTTCCATAGTTATCTGAAACGTCTGCGCCTGTAGCTGACTCCATAACCAATCCTAATACTGGTGATTCAGAAGGATCTATATTTCCAGTAAGGATGGTCACTGGGAAAGTCGCTATAAACTCCCCTGCAGGGATAGTCACGGTAGTACCAGTAAAATCTACATGTACACCTTGCACTGCGGTAGAAGCAGGATCAACACCAATGGTGATGTTGATTGCACTAGATGCATCAGTGGAAACACGATTGACTTGAATATCAAATTGATCGGTTTGCTCTGCATTTCTTCTCACCTGAGTGGTGGTTAGACCATTTGGTAGATTACCAGCATTGAATTCCACCTCATTGCCTGAAAAGAATACATCTCTCCCCGGATCGTCGAAGCAGGAAGTCATTACCACTGCGGCAAGGACAACTGCTAGATAGTTATATATCTTTCTCATGATTGATTTCTGTTTTTTAGTTATAACCAGGGTTCTGCTCCAACTGATCATTCAACAATAGTTCACCTGTTGGAAGCGGTGGCAACAATCTGTAGTCTTCGTAAGGAATAGTCTCAAATCGACCAGCCTTAGTGATTGGCAAACCATTACGCTTAAGATCAAACCATCTGTGACCTTCTAGCGCAAATTCTTGCCTACGCTCTAACATAATTGCTTCAAACAAAGCCTGTCCAGATGCTGAAATCGGAAATTCCTCGAGACCACGATTTGCTCGAAGTGCATTTAGATCAGCTCTTGCACCTGCCTCATCACCAGTTCTATATCGAGCCTCTGCACGAATCAAGTACAATTCAGCTGCACGAATCAATGGTAGGTTCTCTAGGAAATCTCCTTTGTGACCAAGCCATTTTGCGGAACGATAAACAGTCTCATCAGAACCTGTACGAGTAGTCTCCACCCATGCGTCTCTTCTTACATCATTCTCATCATAAGATTCGATTAATTCATCAGTCGCAGTTGCGATGAACTGAGCTGAGGCGAACACATTCGCTGTCAAAGAAGATACTGAGTTGTTAACACCATCTACTGTAGACCAGTCATTTGCTCTGATTTCAACTTCGAATAGAGATTCTGGATTTGGAGCTGTGGAGAAACCTGCAATGTAATTTTCAGGAGTCGAAAGGCCGGTACCATCATCCGCTAGGCCAAAGGAAGCCATAGCTGCGGAAGCAGATGCAGCTGCCTCAGCAAACTTGGAGTCATACAAATAAACTCTTGCCAGCAAGGCTTGAGCTGCACCACGGCTAGCACGGTATACATTTGCAGAACCCAAAGAGGCATTAGGTAATAGGTTAATAGCTGCCTGTAAATCCGCGATTACTTGATCGTAAACCTGACGGTTTGTAGCACGAGCTCTGAAATCTGCATTTGAGAAACCTAGGGTAGGCTCTGTTCTCAAGATAACTGCCTTATCCCAGCCATTCACCTCTTTACCTGGCTCATATCCGTAAATTCGAGCCATGTCGAAATACATCAAAGCACGGAGGAAGTGAGCTTCACCTTTTACCCGCTGACGCTGAGCAGCATCTCCTGGGATCGCTTCTTCATCATCAATCTGTGAAAGAACGATATTCGTGGTATTAATTCCTGACCACATACCACCATTCCAGATTCCCATGTGAGCTCGGTCTGTATTTTGTTCCTGACCGATATATCGACCTGTATTGGCGATGATTCTAAGGTTATCTGCCATGATTTCGGGAGCAATAATTAATTGCTGCCCGTATCTATTGAAGTCCCTTAGGGTACCATAAGCTGTTAACCCTAAAGCCTCCATTCCATCTACATCAGCAAAAGCAGTCTCTGGCGTCAAGCTTTGCCTTGGCTGAGTTTCTAGATCTGTACAGGATGCTGCTAAAATAGCCCCACCCAATACCATTGTTTTTACTATATTTTTCATATCTGATTTCGAATTAGAAGGTTAGCGTTACACCTGCCGAAAACTGTCTAGCATTTGGGAAACGTCCGATAGAAACGTTCTCTGCAATACCTACCGCTTCTGGATCCTGTCCAGTGTACTTAGTAAATGTTGCTAAGTTCAATCCTTGAACGAATGCGCTCAAACCTTGCATACCGATTTTCTGAGCTGCAGAAGAAGGAAGCACATAATTTAATGTTACTTGCTTCAATCTCACATAGCTACCATCACTCAAGAATCGAGTAGAGAAAGTGTCAATGTTTGACTCACCTGGAGCCTGACCACCTTCATATGGACGACCTACTGTAGTGATATCACCTGGCTGTCTCCAGTAATCCAATTGGTTAACTCTCAAGTTACCTTGAGAAGCACCCCAGTCTTCAAGATTGAACATATCTTGGTTACCTGCCAAGTTTCCAAACTGTCCTTGGAAGAATACTTCCAATGAAAGCGGACCGTAAGAGAAGGTATTGGCCAAACCACCGTAGCTACCTGGGAATCCACTTCCTCTGTAACCTAGTGTTGATTCACCTACGACATAAGTGTACCCACCATTTCCGTCGTCATACATAGCACGACCATTTGCGGGGTTCACTCCCAAATACTGATGAGTGTACCAGAAAGAAATTGGACGACCTACGATCAAGGAGTTACCAATTCTATCTAAGTCATCATAAAGCTCAAGTAGCTCGTTCTCCAAGAAAGTAATGTTGAATGCAGTGCTCCACTGGAACTTACCTGCTACGACGTTTACAGTCTGTAAATCAATATCGATACCTTGGTTTCTCAACTTACCAGTGTTTCTGGTAATTCCTCCAAATCCAGAGTCAATTGGAAGTGGCGTGTTGAAAAGAAGGGCTTCAGAATCTCTTCTCCAGAAGTCAACAGTACCTATGATTCGGCCATTGAACAAAGTCCAATCCAAACCAATATTAGTAGTAACTGACTCTTCCCAAGTCAACAAGTCGTTACCCAACTGAGAAAGACCTAAAGTACCAAATCCAAGATATTGTCCAGTATTTCCAACTAGGGTTCTTGATGCAAAGTTGGCAATGTTTGAGTTACCAGTCACACCAAATGATGCACGTAGTCTCAAGTTATCCAACCAAGTCAAGTCTTGCATAAAGCTCTCGGATGAAATTCTCCATCCAACAGAAGCCGCACCGAAAGTACCCCACTGATTCTGAGCACCGAATCGAGAGTGACCATCTCTACGTACTGTAAAGTCAGCAGTATATCTGTCATCGTAGTCATACTTTACCTGACCAAAGAAACCCACACGCTTAAACTCTGTGAAATTACCTCCCACTGCAAAAGGAGTTGCGGCATTTTGAAGATATCTCAAACTAGGATTTGCAAACCCACGACCTGTGGCTGTAGTTTGCTCACTTTGAAAACCTTTATATTCATAACCCAACAAACCTGAAACGGTATGAACATCATTGAATTTCTTGTTGAAGTTCAAGTTATGGTTTGTATTGAAGTTGTTATTCCTTCTATCCGCATAGAATGACTGGCCTCCGTATGAAGAGAATACTGGAATAGTAGAAGGACGGTTATTTTCGTCTCGGTTATCAGAGAAGTCGATTCCAAAATATGAAGTCCAAGTCAACCATGGAGTGAATTGATAATTCAACTGCAAGTTAGAAACGGTCTGAACGGAAGTACCTCTTCTCAATTCCTCATAAACACCTTGAACAATGTTATATCCGAAGTTGTGGTTTGAAGGATAATCAGCTTTGAAAGATCCATCTTCATTGTAAATCGGAACATTTGGACGCATGGTGAAACCAGCAGAGAATGGACCGTTTACGAAGTTACCGTTTGCAATCGTACCAAAAGATCTTTGGTAAGCCAAAGACAAGTTCGCTGCGATGGTCAATTTCTTGTTTGGTCTATGAGTCACATTCAAACGACCAGTAGCTCTTTGATAATCAGACTGAATAATCTGTCCTTCTTGATTAGTATATGAACCTGAAAGATAGAATTGAGTCTTTTCGTCACCACCTGAAACCGCTAGGTCATAGACAGATAGACGAGCATTTCTGTACAATTCATCTACCCAGTCATAAGATTCCAAGTTTGGATCTTCAGGATCACCGAAAGTAGCTGCTGCACTAGCAGGATTCAAACCAGCATTGATAAAGGCTTGTCTCTTGATGCCTGCAAGTTGTCTTGCGTCCATTACTTCATAAAGGTTCAATGGCTGCACAATACCTTCCTGTACAGTTACTTTGGTTTGTGTAGTTCCTCTTTTACCTTTTTTGGTAGTAATCAAAACTACACCGTTTGCTGCTTGAGCTCCATAAATAGAAGCTGCTGCTGCATCCTTCAATACCTCAATAGACTCGATGTCATTAGGGTTAATAGATGCCAATGCGTTTTGAGATCCTTGTCCTGAAAGTGAACCAGTTCCTAATTGCACACCATCAACGATGTAAAGCGGCTCATTACCAGCGTTCACTGATCCTACACCACGAATACGTACGTTAAGTGTACTACCTGGAGCTCCAGAAGTTGATGTTACCTGTACACCAGCGATACGACCTTGCATCGCACGGTCGAATGATTGTACCGGAAGGTTTTCGAATACCTCTCCTTTTACAGAGGCAATCGCACCGGTAATTTCTCTTTTAGATTGGTCACCATAAGAGGTGATCACAAACTCTGATAGGGCCTGAACATCTGGATCCATCACCACATTGATAGTAGTTTGGTTTCCGATGGTCACTTCCTGTTGTCTTAAGCCTACAAAGCTAAAGACCAATACATTGCTTCCGGCAGGGACGGAGATGGAGAAATTACCATCTAAATCGGTAGCTGTACCGATTGTCGTTCCCTTCACCAGAACAGTCGCACCTGGTACTCCTAAGTTATCCTCCGAAGAGGTAACCGTACCAGTGATCACGCGATTTTGAGCAAACACCACAGCGCTGCCCAAGAATAGCATGAGTCCTAGAAGTAAAACTTTCCTCATATTTGGTTTGATTATGGTTTAAAATAGACTCAATGATATTCGATATCTTTGAATATCCCAAGAGCATTACTTAGAAAAATCATAATTGTTTAAGCTTAAAGAGTATCCCAAAATTAGGTGAAAGCCATCTGAAACAAAATATAATTTTATAAATAAGATCTCAGACAACCCTTCGCAAAATCTTATTTTTATTATCGTAATGTTAACAAAAGTTAATTTTAATTCACCCCACCTTAAAATATTTGAAAAATTAGAGCTAAAAAAGCGATGTCAATTCATTATTCTTTAAAATCAATACTTTACAAAATTTTATTACTCAATATGATTATGGAGTAATTATTATATATGTAAACATATAATTTGGAAAAACTTTTGTCTATTTGAAATAAAAATCAATAATAAGAAAATAAGTTTTTTTATTTATTACAAAATAAAATTCTAGGAATAGCTCGTAAGAAAACTATAGAATCCGTATAGTAATCCTACGGTTTAGTGCCTGATTTTTTGAATTGGTATTTGGAACCATCGGCTCACGGTCTCCTTTTCCCTCTACCATCGCCCTTCCTGACAATACACCATGCTCTACAAGGTAATCTCGAACACTCTCTGCCCTTTGCAAACTTAGCTTCTGATTATAGGCGGAGCTTCCGACATTATCCGTATGCCCCGTGATCATGATATTCACATTAGGGTTCTCATCTAAAAACTTTACCAATCGACGTAAGGAACTCAAAGATTCGGGTTTGAGATCAAATTTATCGAAGTCAAAAAATATGTTTTCGAAAACAAACTCTTCTCCTGATTCGACCGGTGTGAGGGAAATTTCCATATCCTCTACATTCTGAAGACTATCTCGCTGCACGTTATATATTTTGGGCAAATAGCCCTTTTTTTCTACATAAAGACCTGAAATAGACTTTTCAGGATAAAGCATCATGAATTCCCCGGTTTTACCATCGGCACGAAACTCATATAGCGTACTGTCATTAGTCAATGAAACCAAAGACAAAGTCGCATCGATAGGCTCGCCTGTTTTGGAATTAAAGACTTTTCCGCCCGTTACGGTGAGATTATCACCCAGATAAATCTCTTTTGGGAAATTAAAGCGGTAAAGCAATGCCCTGTCATTATCACTTTCTTTTGAAGTCAACTCTGTAAAGTAGGCATAGTCTTTCTGAGCCGTGATAAATAAGGCAACTTGCTCCAATTGATCGTTGATGGGTAAACCAAGATTTTCTGGCTCTGAAAATTCCCCATCCTTAACTCTCGAAAGAAAAATATCCATCCCACCAAATCCTTGATGGCCATTGGACGCAAAGAATAGGATCTCATTATTAAAAAACATAAATGGTGATATCTCATCTTTGGGGGTATTGATCACATCCCCTAGATTTTTGGCCTCCGACCAGGAACCATCGCTCATTCTTACCGAGTACCAAATATCATTTCCTCCAAAGCCTCCTCTCCTATTCGAAGAAAAAAACAAGACCCGACCATCAGCCGAAAGGGAAGGTTGAGAGTCCCAGGATCGGGAGTTGACATTTTTACCCATGTTTTGAGGACGCTGCCATCGATCATTGACTTTGTAGGCCACATATAAATCACAGCTTCCCTGAGAGTCTGGCGCATCACAGGAAGTGTAAATTAATATATTTCCATCGGCAGTGACCGAGCAAGTCCCTTCATTGAAGCCTGAGTTGATATTATCTGAAATTCCTACGGGTAGGGACCACTCTCCACTTTCATCTAAAAAAGAGGTAAAAATATCTTCCTTGTCAAAATTGCCAGTTCCGTCTCGCTTGGTAAATAAAATTTGCTTCCCATCGGCAGTGAGTACAGGGAAATATTGCAACTTAAACCGATTCAACGGGTCTGAAAGCATCTCTTTGCCAATGGACATTTCTTTCCCGAGTTGCCCCTTGAGAAATTCCATCTGGGCTTTCATTTCCTTATAGTACATATGAGACCGGAATGAATCATCCAGCAAAGGGTCAACCTCCATGAATTGATCATATGCTTTCTGGAACTCACCTTTCTTCAAATAAATGTTTGAATAGACCCAACCGATATCAGCAGCATGCTTAGGTTTAGCATTTTTACCTGCCAGTCTACTCTTTCCTTTTGCCGCAGTTTGTTCTGCCAACTCTAAATCTCCCAAAGTAATGTAGAGCTGCGAAAGCTTGACATAGGCCTCCAAAAAAGATCCTTCCCGATTGATGGCATCCTGAAATCGGGCTATGGCTTCAGGATATTTTCTCTCCAATATCAGTTGCTCTCCCTCTTTGTAAAATTTAATCGCCCTTCCGTCAATGATCGAAAACTCCTGACCAAAGGCAGTAGCATTAATCATAAACATTGCAAAAAGGATAAGAAGAGGGCGCATGGACTTAAGGAATGTCCATAAATTTATGGGTTTGCAGCGAAATATTCCAAGTTGGATGATTTTTCACATAGTTTATGATCTCCGGAGTGATTTTTTCAGCCTTGCTCCACTCAGGTTGAAGACGCAGTTCACAGTCCTTTCTGACCAATTCAGCGTGTTTCTCTGCAAAAGCAAAATCACTTGGATGAAAAACAACCACCTTCAGTTCATCCGCTTCATTATAGATCGAAGGATGCGGTTTTTTGAATTTTTTCGGTGAAAAGCAAACCCAGTCGAAATCTCCTGAATAGGGATGAGCTCCTGATGTTTCGATATTAGTCGTGAATCCTTTTTCCTTTAAAAGCTTGGTCAATGGATTCAGATTGTACATCAAAGGCTCTCCTCCTGTGATGACCACCAGTCGTCCAGGGAATGAGCAAGCTTCCTCCACAATTTTTTCTATGGACAAAACCGGCCACTTTCCAGCTTCCCAGGATTCTTTGACATCGCACCAAACGCATCCCACATCACAGCCTCCTAGCCGGATAAAATAAGCGGGGTGTCCAGTGAATTTACCTTCTCCTTGAATAGTATAAAACGCCTCCATGACAGGAAGCTGCAACCCTTCGGCTACGAGTTCTTGGGTAGTCATTGTGAATTTTTGGTAAAGCGGGTGATTCCACCGCTGAATGAAGGTGCAAAGGTAGGATGAAAGTTGGAAGGTTGCAAAGTGGAAAAGTTGGAAGTTTGAGTTGCCAAACCTTTCCACTTTGCAACTTTTTCACATTACTTCTTCACCGTCGGATATGTCACTCCCAATTGCTCCAGATAGGTATCGTACTTCGTCTCGTCGTAATAGAATTTCTCCAGCTGAGGACGGAACTGCTTCATAATCCCCTCATTCAGGTAAATCGGAGGTGCATCATCAGCGGTAATCATGGGCTTGTAGGTTTCTTCCTTTGTCTGCACATTATTAAAGTAATCCCATGCCTGATCAACTAGTTCGGGCTGAAGCAAAAAGTCCAAAATAGTCATGGCTTCAGCTTTGGCACCCGCAGTTACCCCTTTATGGGCAATCGGTGTGGCCATAGCGATCGCATTCGCCCAGTGGTGACCGGGAAGCCCTGGAATGTTGGATGGAAATCTAAGCGTCACCGTCGGCACCACCCAAGACACATCTCCAATATCATCCGACCCCCCACTTCTTATTTCTTCAGACGGTTTCCCTAATTCACTTAATTCGGTTGCAAGTCCCCTTTCTTCCGAACCCATTTCCTTTTGAACTGCTTTGGCTAAGGTTTGGTCTTTTTCATCCCATTCGGGGAGACCCACTTTTTGGATGTTTTCATACATCGTCTCAGCTATTACTTTATTAAAGTGTCTCGGCCAAGCGGTTCCAAGCACTTTATAACTCATCTCAGTCTCTGTCATCAAGGCTGCACCCTTTGCGATATTAGTCGCCTGCTCATACATTTCCATGATACCGTCATACTTCACATCTCGGAAATAGTACCAGATCGAAGCTTTGGAAGGAACTACATTCGGCTGATCTCCCCCATCCGTGATTACTGAATGTGAGCGCTTAAGCGGATGGAGATGCTCTCTTTTATAATTCCACCCAATATTCATCAATTCCACGGCATCAGCTGCTGATCTGCCTCTCCAGGGCGCTCCTGCTCCATGTGCTGCTTCGCCTTCGAAACTATATTCTACCGAAATCAAGCCAGTTCCATTCGCCTGACCCCAACTTACCCCGAGGTTATTGGCCACATGGGTGAAAATACAGAGATCTACTCCATCAAAAATTCCGTCCCGTGTATACCAAGCCTTTGCAGCTACCAATTCCTCCGCAATACCGGGCCATAAAATGAGCGTCCCTCCGATATTTTCTCTTTCCATAATCTGCTTGACAGCCAAGGCAGCTGTGATATTCAAAGGAATCCCAGCATTATGACCTTCTCCATGCCCAGGGGCACCCTCAACCATAGGCTTGTGATACGCCACTCCCGGATATTGAGATGCTTTAGGGATATTATCTACATCTGATCCTAATGCAATCACAGGCCCCTCTCCATTGGACCAAGTAGCCCACCAAGCTGTGGGGATTCCTGAGATTCCGGTTTCAATAGTAAAACCATTTGCTTCCAAAATTCCTGTTAAATAGTTAGAAGACTCGATTTCCTGAAAACCCAGTTCGGCAAAGGAAAAGATCTTGTCTACCATCACTTGACTTTGTTTATGATTGGCTTCTACGATTTGTGCCGCTTCTTCTTTAAGTGCTTGGATCTTTTTTGGGGAAAATTTTTGCTGTGCCAAGCTTCCCAAACTACTCCCGAGTAGCATGAGGAGCCCAATTCCAATTGATTTTCGCATGTGTGTTGGTGGTTGATTTTTTGGAATTTACAGAAAAGCATAAAAACTAAGACAAAAAATTGACCAATGGGAAAATTGGAGTATTCAGAGGTTTTGGAAATTTGCCTACCAAAGCCGCCTTATTTTTCTATTTTTGCAGGCGTTTAGCTAAAATTTCAAGAAAACATAATCATGGCGGATTACAAGTTCAGGGATATCGAGCAAAAGTGGCAAGGGTACTGGAAAGAAAAGGGAACCTTCAAAGCAGAGGTGGACCCTAATCGTCCTAAGTTTTATTCTCTGGACATGTTTCCTTATCCATCTGGTGCAGGTTTGCACGTAGGCCATCCGCTGGGCTATATTGCTTCTGACATTGTCTCAAGGTTTAAAATGCTCAAAGGATTCAATGTCCTTCACCCAATGGGCTACGATTCCTTTGGATTGCCTGCAGAGCAATATGCCATTCAGACTGGACAGCATCCCGCTATCACTACTGAGCAAAACATCGCCCGCTATACAGAGCAGCTAAAAAATATCGGCTTTGCCTTCGATTGGGATCGGGAAGTCCGTACTTCTGACCCATCTTATTATAAGTGGACACAGTGGATTTTCATGCAGCTTTTCAATAGCTACTATGATTTGGATGCAGACAAAGCAGTTTCCATTGATTCCTTGGTTTCCCGATTTGAAAAAGAAGGTAATGCTTCAGTAAAAGCTGTCTCCGACGAGGAAACACCAACTTTTAGCAGCTCGGACTGGAATGGCTTTTCGGAAAAAGAAAAGCAGGAAATGCTCCTCAGGTATCGATTGACTTTTCTAGCTGAGACGACCGTCAATTGGTGTCCAGCCTTAGGAACTGTTCTTTCTAATGACGAGGTGAAGGATGGATTCTCCGAAAGAGGTGGACATCCTGTAGAGCGCAAGAAAATGATGCAGTGGTCCATGCGAATCACTGCTTATGCTGATAGATTGTTGAAAGGCCTAGACAAAGTAGATTGGTCCGAACCGATCAAAGAAATGCAAAGAAACTGGATCGGAAAGTCCATTGGTGCAGAAATGGTCTTTCGGGTCAAAGATTCTGATAAAAAAATCAAGGTTTTCACCACCCGTGTAGATACGATTTATGGTGTAACCTATTTGGCTTTGGCTCCAGAATCTGATCTAGCTGCTGAACTCATCACAGAAGATCAGCGGGAAATTGCAGAAGCCTATATCCAAGTCGCCAAAAACCGCTCAGAGCGTGAGCGCATGAGTGATGTCAAAACCATTTCCGGGGCCTTCACAGGTTCCTATGCCATCAATCCATTCAACGGTGAGGAAATCCAAATTTGGGTGGCTGACTACGTTTTGGCAGGCTATGGAACTGGTGCTGTGATGGCCGTCCCTGCACATGATGAGCGGGACTACAACTTTGCAAAGCATTTCGGATTGGAAATCCGCCAGGTCATCGAAGGATCGATGGAAAATGGCTCATTCCCCGGTAAAGGTGGTCTAATCATTAATTCAGGATTTCTTTCAGGGCTATACATGAAGGAAGCCATGGAGAAAGCTATTGAGTTTTTGGAAGAAAAAGAAATTGGAAAAGGCAAGATTCAGTACCGAATGCGGGATGCGATTTTCACTCGTCAGCGATACTGGGGCGAACCATTACCGGTTTATTTCAAGGATGGTCTTCCCTATTTGATTGAGGAGAAAGAACTGCCTTTGGTATTGCCTGAGGTGGATAAGTATTTGCCCACTGAAGACGGTGAGCCGCCACTTGGTAGAGCAAAAGATTGGACGTATAAAACGGCTGATGGGGAATATCCTCTGGAACTTTCAACCATGCCGGGTTGGGCGGGATCCAGCTGGTACTTTTTCCGCTACATGGATCCGAAAAATGATTCGGTTTTCGCAGACAAAGGGAAAACAGACTATTGGGGAGCGGTGGATTTATACATCGGAGGTTCCGAGCATGCCACTGGCCACTTGTTGTACTCCAGATTCTGGACCAAGTTCTTGTACGACTTGGGAGTGGTAAGCATTGATGAGCCATTCCAAAAGATGATCAACCAAGGGATGATCCAAGGGAGATCAAATTTTGTGTACAGAATCAAAGGAACAAATCAATTTGTCAGTTACGGATTGAAGGATCAATACGACACCTCTGCCATGCATGTGGACGTGAATATCGTTTACAATGACCAGCTGAATTTGGATAAGTTTAAAGCTTGGAGGCCTGACTTGGCGGATGCTGAATTTATTCTGGAAGACGGTAAATACATCTGCGGTGCCGAGGTAGAAAAAATGTCTAAATCCAAGTACAACGTCGTCAACCCTGATGACATCATCGAGCGCTACGGAGCCGACACCCTGAGACTGTATGAGATGTTCTTGGGTCCTTTGGAGCAGTTCAAACCATGGAATACGAATGGCATCGATGGAGTATTCAAATTCCTAAGAAAGCTTTGGAATCTGTATCATGATGCATCCGGAGAATTCGCGGTTTCCGACGAAAAAGCAAGCAAAGAGGAATTGAAGGCGTTGCATAAAGCCATCAAAAAGATGGAAGAAGACATGGAGAATTACTCCTTCAATACCTCTGTGTCCAGCTTTATGATTTGCGTCAATGAGTTGACTGCATTGAAGTGCAACAAGCGTGAAGTATTAGAGCCTTTGGCGGTTTTGATCTCTCCATACGCACCCCATATTGCTGAGGAACTCTGGTCGCTATTGGGTCAGAATGAATCCATCACCAATGCCATTTTCCCAGAGTTCAAAGAGGAATATTTGGTAGAAAGCGACTTCGAGTATCCGGTCATGATCAATGGCAAGATGCGTTCGAAAATTTCACTTCCCCTAGATCTAGGAAAGGATGAGATCGAAAAGGCAGCTTTGGCTGACTCAAACGTCCAAAAATGGCTAGAAGGCAAAGCGCCTAAGAAGGTGATAGTGGTTCCAGGAAAGATTGTAAACTTGGTTGTTTAAAAATCAATTATCCATCTTCAATTGGCTCAATTTTAAGGAATTGAGCCTTTTTTAGTTTTTGGAGATTAAGCCTATATTTGATCTATGAACATGCTTGAGAAAAATACGGAAGCCATTAAAACCCTTTGCGAAAAACACAAAGTGGCTAAACTCTATGCATTTGGTTCAGTACTTACTTCAGCTTTTAATGAAGAGAGTGATGTAGATTTTTTGGTGGAGTTCAATATTCAGGATATCGATAAGTATGTAACCAATTTTTTCAATCTGAAAGATGAATTGGAGACACTATTCAGTAGGGAAATAGATCTAATCGAATATAGAGCAATTAGCAACCCTTACTTTAAAGAAGAAGTTGACGAAACAAAAGCTCTTTTGTATGAGTCGAAAAATTAAAAAATACCTTTTTGATATTTTAACCTGTATTGATGAAATAGAATCCTTCTTTGATGGGAACGAAGTGACAATTGAATTTCTAACTGGAGACCGAAAGACGCTTAGAGCAGTAGAGCGAAATCTTGAAATTATTGGTGAGGCCACCAAAAGGTTAATCAAACTTAATCCAGATATCCCTATTTCTGACGCAAATGAAATTATTGGAGCTAGAAATTACATAGCTCATGAATACGAATCCGTCTCGTATGTTATTATTACGAGGACAATCAGGGATCACTTCCCTATCCTGAAAAAAGAAGTCACAAAACTCTTAGAGGAAAAATGATCCTCTACACCTTCCCCGTCCACACCGCTTTTATTGACCGCGACTTGGAAATGATCCAACCGGCGGCTGAAATCAAACCCCTGGAATTTACCCAAAGCCCGGTCAAACTTCCGTTCTTCTTTATTCTTCAGTTTTTTCAATTGCTTTGGTATTCACCCAAAACCACCCAATACCTCTGTTTCTTTGGAGGCTATCATAGTGTCTTACCTGTTTGGTTTGGGAAAGTATTTGGGAAAAAATGCACCATCCAAGCCGGCGGCACAGACTGCATCAACATGCCTGAAATCGGATATGGAAACTTCCGAAAGAAATGGCTTCGAAAAGCTACGGTGTATTCATTTAAAAACTGTTCACTCATTTTGCCCGTGGCCGAAGCTCTAGTAAAGCAGGACTTTTCCTACGATTCGGGGATCTCCTCCAAACAGGGACTTTTGAATTTGATCCCTGATTTGGCCACTCCAATTGAAGTGATTCCCAACGGCTTTGATACCGATTTTTGGAAAGATTTGGGTAATACCCGGAAGTCTTTCAGCTTTATTTCTGTCGCCACTGGAACATCAAATCCCTCAAGAGCAATTGTCAAAGGCTATGATTTAATTGAGAAATTAGCCAGCATTCATCCCAATTGGACCTTCACTTTGATAGGTGACTCCGAATACATCTCACTTAATCCAAACGTACAGGTTTTGGGAAAAATGCATCCAAAAGAACTTCTGGAACTCTACAACTCCCATCAGTTTTACCTTCAGCTCTCGACTTCCGAAGGCTTCCCAAATGCCCTTGGAGAAGCTATGTCCTGTGGCAGCATTCCGATTGGATCTGCGGTTGGGGCGATTCCGGAAATTGTCGGAAATTCTGGTTTGATTTTGAAAGAAAAGAATCTAGATCTGCTTGAATCAGCAATTCAAGATTTTACTAATCAGGATCTAAACCACTTTTCAGAGGCAGCCTCAAAAAGAATACAACGGCTTTTCAATTTTGAAAAAAGAAAAAAGGCCCTTTTGAAGGCCTTGGATTTGGTCAGCTGATCAGTTGAATCTGATTTCGATTCACCTTCACTACTCCCCGCTGTTCCAGTTTTTTGAGCAACCGGGTAATGACCTCTCTGCTGGAGTTCAGCTCCTGTGCGATTTGTTGATGCGTTTTGTGAATGGAGTTACTTTGGCTGGCTTCGGCATTTTTCTCCAAGTACTCGATTAATCTCTCATCCATGCGATGAAACGCAATCCCGTCCACCACTTTCAGCAATTCTTCAAATCGATCCTGATAGGTATCCATCACAAAATAGTACCAAGACTTGTACTTTGGCATCCACTCGTCGAGCTTAGAGATCGGTACCACAATCACGGTAGTTTCTTCCTCTGGAATAGCCTTAATCTTTGAATAGCCTTCACGAGCGGAACAGATCATGGTAATGGCACAAGCCTCTCCCGGGCCGAGGTAGTACATAAATAACTCATGATCATCCTCATCCTCGCGAAATACCTTGACCTGACCTGAAACGATCAAAGGAATAACCTCCACTTTTTGGCCAATATCCATCATCAAATCATCGGCAGGAAGTACCAGCAAGTCCGCACAGTCGAGAATTTCCTCTTTCAATTCCGGCTCAAAATCCTTAAAACAGAAGTTCAAATAATTACCAATCTCCTTCTTCATAAACGAAATTTTTTGTTAATTGAAAAGGTGACATCAATCACCTTTTTGTATTTTACGAAAGGTACTTTTGAGAAAGTTTGTTCCAAAACAAAAAATTAAAAAATCATGAAGTCAAAAAGTCAATTAATTTTTCTGCTTGGACTGGGCTTGATGGTGGTTTTTAGAATAATTTCAAAAATCCCTTTTTTCGAAGGTGAAATCGCAGGTTTTGATGGAGGCAAACTTTTAAAAATTATAGTCGGACTTGTATTTATAGTGACGACTTTTCTCATTTATAAGAAATCCAAAAACCAAGTATCATGACCTGGGATGTAGAGACGCTTTCGCGGATACAGTTTGCTTTCACCATCATGTTTCATTATATCTTCCCACCTTTCAGTATTGGTCTGGGATTGCTATTGGTGATATATGAATCGCTTTACTTAATCACCAAAAAGAAGATCTATGAAAAAATCACGCGATTTTGGATCAAGATTTTCGCAGCTAATTTTTCGGTAGGGGTAGCATCCGGAATCGTGATGGAATTCGAGTTTGGCACCAATTGGTCCACCTACTCTAGATTTGTCGGGGATATTTTCGGTTCGCCATTGGCTGCTGAGGGGATTTTTGCCTTTTTCCTAGAGTCAGGCTTCTTGGCTATTCTACTTTTTGGTTGGAACCGGGTGAAGCCTGGAATGCACCTCTTTGCTACCATCATGGTGGCTGTAGGCAGTATGCTATCCGGCTTCTGGATCGTAGTTGCCAATAGCTGGCAACAAACACCTGTAGCTTATGAAATCGTCGTGGATTATGGAATTCGGCGAGCAGTGATCACGGATTTCTGGGAAATGGTCTTCAATCCTTCTGCCATGGTACGTTTTACGCATGTGATCTTGGGTGCTTGGATTCAGGGAGCCTTTTTGGTTTTGAGTGTCTCCGCTTACTACCTGATCAAAAATAAATACGTTGAATTTGCCAAAAAATCCTTCGCCATTGCTTTGGGATTAGCAGCCATTGCCTCTTTGGCACAGCCTTTTGTCGGCCACGAACACGCCAAAATCGTTAATGAATGGCAACCTGCGAAACTCGCCGCCTTTGAAGGACTTTACGAAACCCAATCGAATGCTCCGCTTTATCTGATAGGCTGGACAAATCCCGAAACTCGTGAGACCTCAGGAATTGCTATTCCCGGGATGCTAAGTTTCTTGGTTCACGGAGATTTTGAGGGGGAAGTCAAAGGCTTAGAAGAATTTCCCGAAGAAGACTGGCCTGCAGTAAACGGAGTTTTCCAGAGCTACCACTTAATGGTAGCATTAGGGATGCTATTTATCGCTGCGACCATATTGAGTTTGTTCCTGCTTTGGAAGAAAAAGCTCTTCACACCTAGCTGGTCCTGGCTGATCAAACTTTACATTCCTGCCGTAGCACTACCGGTATTGGCCAATCAATTGGGTTGGGTCTCAGCTGAGCGAGGTCGCCAACCGTGGATTGTGCAAGGGCTGCTGAGGACAAGTGAAGGAGTCTCCAAATCTATTTCCGCACCGGAAGTCATGATATCATTAATTCTTTTCGTCCTAGTTTACATTCTCTTATTCTTTGTTTGGCTCTACGTCTTAGACAGGGAAATCAAGCATGGCCCAGACCACGTGGCAACAGTAGAAGCTGGCTACAAAAAGAAATCAGAAAGAATGGACGCTCTAAAACCTCATTGATCATGGATTACAATATTGTTTGGTACATACTTGTTGGCGTACTGTTAATCGGTTATGCGATTTTGGATGGATTTGATTTAGGAGTTGGGATTCTTCACTTGCGAAGCAAAGGAGACTACAACCGTCGAATTATGATGAATGCCATCGGCCCAGTTTGGGATGGAAATGAAGTTTGGCTGATCACTGCAGGAGGTGCTTTGTTTGCTGCCTTCCCAAATGTATATGCGACTGCATTTTCGGGTTTTTATCTGCCCTTTATGCTATTGCTCATTGCCTTGATTTTTCGGGCCGTTTCCATCGAGTTTCGCTCTAAAGAAGAAAATCCCCGCTGGCGAAATTTCTGGGATTGGGGATTCAGCTTGGGATCTATTGTAGCAGCTTTACTTTTCGGAATAGCCATCGGCAATGTGGTAATTGGCTTTCCGATAGGAAGTGATATGGAGTATCAGGGTAATTTCTTTGACCTACTCAATCCCTACTCCCTGATGGCAGGTTTTTTCTCCCTGTCTATGTTTGCACTGCACGGAGGCATCTACCTAAATATGAAAACCGAAGGAGATTTGCAGAAGCAAATCCAAGGCTGGATCAAAGTCAACTATTGGATCTTTGTGGTGTTTTATCTGGTTTTTTCAGGATTTACTCTTTATCTGAAGCCGGAGATGATCGCCAATTTCTCTTTTGGACAAATAGAGCTTCCAGGCAACAAACATGAATTGGTAGAAAATCATCAGACCTTAATCTCTGTTTTTGCTTGGACCATTGTACTTCTGAATATTCTGGCCATCATGAATATCCCACGGATGATGGCCAAAGGTCGTGAGGGATGGGCCTTTATTTCTTCTGGCAGCATGATTGCAGCGATCGTGATGCTTTTTGCACTTGGGATTTTCCCCAATCTGATGGTATCAAATCTAGACCCTGCATTCAATCTGGACATTTACAATGCTGCATCTTCGGGGTACACACTCAAGACCATGGCTATTTTGGCAGCTTTTGGGCTTCCTTTTGTCGCCTCATACACCATTATTATTTACTGGACCTACCGAGGGAAAGTAAAGCTGGATGAGAGCAGTTATTAAAGTAGTCTAGGTGAGAAATATCACTGTTTTTAGCTGAGGATATAGCGAATTTTCATACACCTTAAAAAAAAAAGGAAATGAAAAAGCTACTCTACGCCCTTGGTTTTTTGATCCTGCCAATTGTAGGATGCCAAGAAGAAATAAATCCTGCCGTAAAAACAAGTCTTTCTGAAGCCGAATTATCTGATCTTCTCTTTACTCGGGAGGAAGAAAAACTGGCCCACGATGTATATACTTATGCATTTGAAAAGTATGGAGTTTCGATATTCCAAAATATATCCAGAAGCGAGACCCAGCATATCAATTCCGTCCTCCAAGTGATGGGAGCTTATCAGCTGTCAGACCCTTTGGATGGAAGCATCTCACCTGGACAATTTACCAACACCACACTTCAAAATCTTTATTCTGAGCTTACATCCAAAGTTGATATTTCACTGGAAGAGGCTACTAAAGTCGGACTTTTGATAGAGGATATGGATATTTTTGACTTGGAGCTAGCCATAGCATCTACTCAAAAGCCAGAGTTGATTCAACTCTACGAAAAGCTCAAATGCGGTTCAGGAAATCACATCAGGGCCTTCTATAATCAAGCCACTACTCTAGGAGTAACCTACAATCCCAGCTATATCAGCATAGAAGAATTTGATCGCATTGTAAACTCCAGCAACACCACTTGTCAACCCAACTAATTTATGATCTCTATACTATTTCTTCTACAATTACTGGTCAACTCTCCAGAAGTACCAGCCAAAGATTTAGAGTTCACCAGCTCTCCTATTGATATTCGAGAAGAATTAATATCGGATGAAGGCTTGGTTTTACTTCAAAAACACTGTTACGCCTGCCATAATCCCAAGTCAAAGTCTCATGATGAAATAATAGCCCCTCCACTTTGGGGAATGAAAAAACATTACTTAGAAGCATACCCAGAAAAGGCTGAATTCGAAAAAGCTATGATGAATTTCATTCAAAATCCAACTGAGGAGAAGGCATTGATGAAGGGACCAATCAAGCGTTTCGGATTGATGCCAAAACCCGCAGTGTCCAATGAAGACCTACAAAAAATAGTAAGCTACATCTACGCTAATGAAATCGAAAATCCCGCATGGCACATAGAAAAAGACAATCAGAAAAAAAATAAATCAGGCGGCTTGAGGTGACCAAGGTCACGTCCTGAGCGGAAGGAGTGAGTTAGATTTGTTCTATCAAATAACAAAAACGATATAATAATGGATACAGAAAATCAGATTCCAACTATGCCAAGAATAGGAGATATAGCTCCTGATTTTGAAGCGATGACCACTACCGGAAAAATGAAGTTTTCCGAATATATCAAAGACAGCTGGACCATTCTATTCTCTCACCCAGCGGATTTTACGCCGGTTTGTACTACTGAAATGAGTGGATTTGCATTGGACCAAAAATTCTTTGATGAGCATCAGACCAAATTGGTGGGATTGAGTATTGATTCCATCCACGCCCACATTGCATGGGTGAATAATGTAAAAAAGAATACCGGCGTCCTTTTCGAGTTTCCGATCATCGCAGATATCGACATGAGTGTTTCGAAGCTATATGGTATGCTTCAGCCTGGTGAGAGCGAGACTGCGGCAGTTCGTGCAGTCTTCTTTATCGATCCTGCCGGAAAGATCAGGTTGATCATGTACTATCCACTCAATGTGGGAAGAAATATGGATGAGATCAAAAGAGCATTGATTGCTTTGCAAACGGCCGACAAGCACAAAGTGGCGCTTCCATTGAACTGGACCCCTGGAGAAAAAGCAATCGTCCCTCCACCAAAGACTGTAGCTGAAATGCAAGAGCGAGAAGCGAGTGACTATGAAATGGTAGATTTTTATTTAGCTAAGAAAGATCTGCCAAAAGACTAAGATTTTTTGGATTAAAGGGTTAATTGATGATAAAACCTCTCTGAGCTTTCGGAGAGGTTTTTTTGGTTTTGGGAATTAATAGCTTCAGAAATTAAAATAATATTTATGATGTATTTATAAACCTATATTTATTATTTCTACAAAATATTTTAAAAAATGAGTAGAATTTTAAACCAGTATTTATAAATCAAACAAAATAAAATACAATATCTAGTAAAAAAGAAAGCCTGTTTCTAAAAACAGGCTTCTTTCATGGGTCTATTGTTGATTAAGTAAAACCAAATAAACTTCGGCGATTGGGCAATAAGATTAAATTTTGAATCACCAAAATTTCTTAAACATACAAAAATTACTGACAAATAACCAAATACAGGAGAAAATATAATCACTGTTTTTGAAAAGATTTCGGAGTGGCACCGTATTCTTGCTTAAACGCTCGAATGAAATACCCGATAGAATTGAATCCAGACATGACTGCTACTTCTTTTACCTGAAATCCTCCAATCTGCAAATAGTATCGTGCTAGCTTGAGCCTTTCAGAAAGGATGAATTCTACTGGGGTCTGTCCAAGTTCTTGCTTAAAGGTTCGTACAAAGTGTGCTTTACTCATACAGGCTTGGGAAGCCAATTGCTCCAGCGTGAGATTTTCTCTAATATTTTTTTTGATAAAATCCACGACATGTGCTAGCCTGTTTCCAGAGGAAAGCTCCTTGTAAGTCTTTTGAAGCATTTCACGGGCTTGCGTTTGATTTAATCGAATCAAAAGCTCTTTGAGCGCGAGGGAGGCGATTAAGTCCTTTTCTTTTGATCGCTCTTTTACTCCAATTTTGATGAAACGATTGATTATTTCAGAGAGATCTTGCGTATTAATCAAATGGAAATAACTCAGGTCCAAGCCCCATTCTTGAGACAACACCTTATCCGGCAAACGCTCATTCAGCATATTGAAGGTGTTTTCTATCATCTCCTTGGAGATTGATAAAGCAATACACTGGGTAGGATTATCCCATTGGGCTTCCGGAAAATCAATCTTCATCACTTCATTGGGAGGAACTATCACAGACTCCCCTGGCAAATAATCAAATCCAGGCCGGTCAAATAAATGCATAACCTTCTTGCCTTTCAGCATGGTAGTCAAGACCAAATCCCCAAAAACAAGATTGACATCAGAAGCTTCCTGATGCGTTTCAAAAATATTTAGCTCGCAACTGTCGAGTGTATAGGTAGTTCGATTTTCAACCAGGGTCTTTAGATCTCTTGGATTTCTCCAAGGGACACCGGCAATGAAGTTATTTTGGGACATTCGGTAATTTTCTAATAATCAATAAATTAAAAAAAAATATTAACTTATAATGACAAATGAAATTTCTTTTTTATTTCAAAATATCAATATAAGTGCATGATGTGATCATTCTGTGCAATTTTTTATTTTGAATAAATAAGAATTTTGAGAATAAACCAAAAATAACCTTTTAACAAATGGAAAATCTGACATTATCACAGGCTCAGCCTGTAGAAAGACCTCAACTGAAGGAAAAATACGACCACTTCATAGGAGGCAAGTGGGTAGCCCCGAGCTCAGGAGAATATTTCGAGAATATTTCTCCAATAGATGGAAAGCCGATTGCAAAAGCGGCCCGAGGAAATAAGCAGGATATAGATATGGCTCTCGATGCAGCGCACGCAGCATTTCCCTCTTGGTCCAAAACCTCCCCTACTGAGCGCTCAAGAATCCTGAACAAGATCGCTGACGTCATCGAGGAAAATCTCGAAATGCTAGCAAGAATCGAAACCATGGACAATGGTAAGGCACTACGAGAAACAAGAGCTGCCGATCTTCCACTTTGTGTGGATCACTTCAGATATTTTGCCGGGGTCATCCGTGCGGATGAAAGTACTATCTCAGAACATGATGAACATACTGTAAGCATCGCCCTTCATGAGCCACTTGGTGTAGTAGGACAAATCATTCCTTGGAACTTCCCGCTTCTGATGGCTACCTGGAAAATCGCACCGGCACTAGCTGCAGGCTGCTGCACTGTGGTAAAGCCAGCTGAGCAAACTCCAACAAGCATCATGGTATTGATGGAGTTGATCGGAGACATTTTACCTGCAGGTGTCCTAAACGTAGTTTCTGGATTTGGTCCGGAAGCTGGAAAGCCATTAGCGACTTCTCCAAGAGTAGCTAAAGTAGCCTTCACCGGAGAGACCACTACGGGTAGACTGATCATGCAATATGCTTCTGAAAACCTTATTCCAGTCACCATGGAACTGGGAGGAAAATCTCCAAATATCTTCATGAAGTCAATCGCCGATGCCGATGATGATTTCTTTGACAAGTGTGTGGAAGGTGCTGTGATGTTTGCGCTCAACCAAGGTGAAGTTTGTACCTGTCCTTCTCGAATTTTGGTTCATGAGGACATCTATGACGTCTTCATGGAGCGAGTCATTGCTCGGACCAAGGCTATCAAAATGGGACATCCTTTGGCCGAAGACACCATGATGGGTGCTCAGGCTTCCAACGATCAGTATGAAAAAATTCTTTCTTATATCGAAATCGGGAAACAAGAAGGAGCATCAGTCCTCACTGGAGGCGCCAAAGCAGGATTGAATTCCGGTTTGGAAACTGGCTATTACATTCAACCAACTATTCTTAAGGGACACAACAAGATGCGTGTCTTCCAAGAGGAAATATTTGGGCCGGTCACTTGTGTGACTACGTTCAAAACTACCGAAGAGGCAATTGAAATCGCCAATGACACCATGTACGGACTAGGTGCTGGCCTTTGGTCTAGAGATGCTCATGAGCTTTATCAAGTACCGCGTGCCATCAAGGCCGGACGAGTTTGGGTCAATTGCTACCACGCCTATCCAGCGCATGCGCCGTTTGGAGGGTACAAAAAATCAGGATTTGGACGTGAAAATCATGCGATGATGCTCAATCATTATCGCCAGACCAAAAACATGTTGATCTCCTACAGCAAGCAGAAATTAGGATTCTTCTAGAATTAACGATTTCTATGATTCAAAGGCGGGGAGAACTTTTCCCCGCCTTTATTTGCTTTAAACCTAAACCCAAAAAACCATGCCTCAAACCAAAAGAATCTTGATCACTGATGCGGCGAAAGAAACCATCGATACCCTACGAAAGCGATTTGGTAACGAATTGATGTTTCACCAAAGCGGAGGTTGCTGTGATGGCTCTTCTCCCATGTGCTTCGAAAAGGGAGATTTTAAAGTAGGCTCTCAAGATGTTTGGATGGGGAAAGTCTATGGATGTGACTTTTTTATGTCAGCCGATCAGTTTGAGTACTGGAAACACACCCAATTAATTTTAGACATTACTCCAGGTCGAGGCAGTAGCTTCTCGATCGAAATTCCCATGGGAATCCGATTCATCATTCGATCCAGGATATTCACCATGGAAGAGCTTGAAAACCTGGAACCTATCCTATCTGGAGAAGAGTATTTGGAACAGGAGGCTTGATAAGCCTGCATGGTTTCAGACCTTTAAGTCTCTCCATGAAATACGATTCTCTCAGAAACTCGAACAAAGCTCTTTTTTCTAAATTTCCTGATTCCATCCATTTGGAAAGGAAACTTTGCTTAGCAGCCTCATTTCTAAATACTCATTCTTTTACTATCTTAATCAGAATTTACCCAGCTTATGAAGAAAATTCTGATTTTCCTTTTATTCCTATTTTTGATCTATCTGATCGGGATCAACACCGTGCCTTCTTACATCGAAGCGCAGAGAAATCCAGTAAAAATCCCTGGTCCTTATGTCGTCTCAGCAGAAGCTCAAGAGCTTTATGACCGACTGGATTTTATCGCTGATCTTCATTGTGATGCATTGCTTTGGGGGAGAGACCTGACCAAGCGAGGAGATCGAGGTCATGTAGACTTCCCTCGAATGCGGGAAGGAAATGTGGCTTTTGAGATGTTTACAATCGTATCTAAATCTCCGGCCGGGCAAAACATGCAGGAAAATAGTGCCGATGCTTTTGACAATATCACCCCGCTTACCATTGCAAAAGGTGAAAGCCCATCAAACTGGTTTAGTTTGATCAATCGCACCCTTTCCCAGGCTCAGGCCTTGGATGGCTTTATTTCCAAAGAAGGTGAAAATGCCATCCTGATTAAGACAAAGGCTGACTTTGAGAAACTTCTACAAATGCGCGAATCCAACCCAAAAGTAATTGGTGGTATGCTTGGAATCGAAGGCGGACATGCCCTGGAGGGTAATCTCGAAAATATTGATGCCGTGTACGAAGCAGGAATCCGGATGATTGGACCTACGCACTTTTTTGACAATGAATTGGGGGGTTCGGCTCATGGAGAAAGCGGAGAAGGTCTCTCAGACTTTGGAAAAGCTACCGTCAAGCGAATGAATGAATTGGGTATCTTCATTGACCTTGCCCATTCATCCCCTGCAATTGTGGAAGATGTGCTTAATCTAAGTAATGAACCTGTGATTGTTTCCCATACGGGAGTCAGGGGGGTATTGGACTCCCAGCGAAACCTTAGCGATGAGCAAATTCAAAGAATTGCAAAAAATGGAGGAATTATCGGGATTGCTTTTTTTGATATGGCAGTCGGCACTCCAGAGATCCCCAACATTATCGCCTCTATCAAACACGTGCGTGATTTGGTAGGAATTGAGTATGTGGCCTTAGGTTCTGATTACGATGGCTCGGTTGCTGTTCCATTTGATATTACAGGATTACCGCTGATCGTGGAAGGACTTCTGGAAGCAGGATTTTCCGAATCTGAAATACGGGCTGTAATGGGCGAGAATGTCAAGCAGTTTTTCTTAAAAAATCTCCGCTAAATATGAACGAGAAATCATTACATCAGGAATCTGAACGCTTTGGCAAACTTCAGGAATACATGCGAGAGTTTGTCTACGGAGGTATAGACGGAGCAGTTACCACTTTTGCAGTAGTAGCAGGAGGCTTTGGAGCCAATCTAGACACAGGAATCATCATTATTCTTGGCTTTGCAAATCTTCTTGCTGATGGTTTCTCTATGTCTGTAGGGGCCTATCTTTCTGCCAAAACCGACCGGGAGAATTTCAAAAAACATGAGAAAATCGAATATTGGGAGGTAGAAAATATACCTGAAAAGGAACGGGAAGAAATCCGCGAAATCTATGAGGCAAAAGGTTTCAAAGGTGAGCTATTAGAAAAAGTCGTAGACCAAATCTGCTCGGACAAGGATCTTTGGGTAGCCGAGATGATGAAGGATGAGCTCGAAATGATGGAAGAGAACAAAAGTCCTTTTAAGATCGGACTAGCCACCTTGATTTCGTTCATTCTTGTCGGGTTTATCCCCCTATTGGTTTATTTGATTGATTTCTTTAGCCCCATCGAAAAACATCTATTTTTATACACCAGCATTCTTACTGGTGTGGCCTTTATGATTATAGGCTGGATGAAAAGCTGGGTTAATCAGACGGCAGTTGGAAGAAGTATTTTCGAAACACTAGCCCTAGGTTTATTGGCTGCAATGGTTGCCTTTTATGTGGGTGATTTATTAGAAGGATTTTTTATCAAATAGGTAAATGACAAAAATCGAAGAGGTTCTTGAAAAATTGGATCAAATCATTTCTGAATGCCGTTCCAAGCAAAGCCGGATAGGATATTTTGCGATTCTTTACAGGCAAGTCACGCGCAGGGTCAGAGATGGAATTCTAGCAGGAGAATTTGAAGACAATCCACGAATGGAAGTCCTAGATGTGCTTTTTGCCAAGCGATTTATCGACGCGTATGAAGATTGGGCACAAAGTCAAGCCATCACTGAAAGCTGGAGATTGGCTTTTAAGGCCAGCAAAAACACCAATCATCTCGTATTGCAACATTTACTCTTAGGGATCAATGCTCACATCAATTTGGACCTTGGGATCGCTGCCTCTGAAACTATGAAAGGGAAAGAGCTTCAAGCGATCAAAAGTGATTTTGACCAAATCAATTTCATTCTTTCAGAGCTGGTTGACGACGTGAAAGCTAACATCAGTAAGGTTTCTCCAATTTTTGGTTGGTTGATCCCCTTGGCGAAAGGTCGGGATGAGATGCTTCTTAACTTTTCGATTCAAATTGCCAGAGATGGTGCCTGGAAGTATGCTGGAGAATATCACATTGATCCAAATAAAAACTTTCAGATTCAGGACCGAGATAAAAACATTGCTGCTCTCGCAAAAAAGCTAATCAATCCGGGAAAATTCCTTGGATTTCTCATCAAAATCGTGGGATTCGCAGAATGGAAGTCGGTAGGTAAAACGATGGATCAGTTGGATCAAGTAGCAGCTGAAACCCTAAAAAAAATTTGAACCAGTAGAAGGTTTAAAATACAACTTCATCCAGGAATTTCTTACAGTCATAAACTGGAATCTCCGAAAAATAAAAGCCTTCCGAGTCCTCGGTGATGATGGCTTGACATTCATGTTGCAAAGCGGAATAATATTCCAAGCCATCCTCGAAATCCACCACACTTGGATCAGAAACTGCTCGAGAAACCACTATCGAATCGACTGAAGCAATATATAGCTTGGAAGAAAGGACTTCCATTTTTCGTTTGGCAAGGCCTGCGCCACTCTTCTTCTCTGAAAAATAGAATGCAATAGCCAAGCAAATAGGTGTGGTGTAAAGTTGAAATCCTCGCTTATCAGCCAAACTTAATATTCGCGCCGAATGCGGAAAAAGCGGATATTCTTTATTTAACACAGAAACCAGAACATTCGCATCGAGAAAAACCTTCATTTTTTGCTACCAAAAAACTCATCTTTCATATCCTTTCTACTCGATGACGTGCGCTTGTATTCTACCTCACCCTCAGACACCATATTCACCCAATCAGCAATCGGAAGCTCCTCCAACGATTGGTAATTTTTGGAAGTCATCTGAGCATAAAGAAACTCGGTCAGTCTGGAAAGGCTGATGTTATTTTGGTCGGCAAAATCCTTGGCTCGGTTTATGATCTCTTTATTAAAAGACAAAGTGATTTTAGTATCCATAACACCCCAAATTATTTTTATACCGTAAAGAAAAAAATATTTATACGCATAACAAAACAACTCTCTGATTTTCTATGCTTTTCAATCCCAATTTGCCAATTCACGATCAGTTTCAGCTCTGTTTTTTCGGTTGGTTTTTTCCTTTTTCAAGTCAGTAGCATAGAAGTGGGTATCTTGAAAATAACCAACCCGAGCATCGGATTCACCTTTGGCAATGACCCATTTTTCTCCTTTGAATAGCTTTACCTTTTCCTCATGAAGTTCTAGAAGTTCGTCATAAGGCCCACGAGGTGAGATTAATTTGACAAAAATAGGTGCCGTCTCGATTGCGATGAAAAGCAGCATAATGAAAATGTTGGCTAAAGCCATAGCCGAACTTTCGCTAGTCAAAGCTGAGAGCCCATCCATCCGTGCGGCTAGTCCATCAAAGCCCTCGATACCCGGTTGTTGTTTTTCAAACTCTGCCTGACGCAAAGCCATAAACTCCCGAATCTGGGCCTCTAGTGTGTCAATTCGAACTTGGTTTCTACTTCGCAAAGTATTCAAAGCAAGTTGCGCGGCATCCAGCTGTTGTTCCTTTTTCTTGGCATTTGTACCAAGCCCTACAATCCCACTTGTGCCTGAGGTCTTTTCGCCGAATCGTTCTGCATCATATTCCTTCTGAAGTTGATCGCGAAAAGCCTCCGCCTCAGAAACCTCTGCTTTTAGCGCCTCTATCCTAGATTCCAATTCCTGAATTTCAGGAAAACCCTTAGCCAAATTAGCTTTGGATTGAGCGATGAATTCAGTTTTCTTTTCATCTAATTTCCGGTTGATTTCCCGCTCAAACATTTTCAATTCCAAAGGCTTAGAAATGACCAAGGCCAATAAAACGGCCAAGACCAATCTTGGAATTGCCAGCTTCCATTCTGCCCAAGCACGCTCTTTTTTACGCATACTTGATACGATAAATCGATCCAGGTTGAAAATCATCAAACCCCAAAGCATCCCGAATAAAACAGCAGGCAAAAGACTTTGAAATACCGTGTGTAGTGCATAGCCCGCGGCCAAAGCTGCCAAAACTCCGGTAAAAAACACAGTCGCACCAATACCAAAATACTTATTGGATTCGGTGGGAGTTCGCTTCAAAATGGAAAAATTGGCTCCGCTGCAAAACCAAAAAAATCTAGTCAATTGATTCATAAGAAAGGGATTTGGTGATCTGTCTTATACCTAACGCCAAAATGCATGCAAAACAGATACACTGCAATCTCTTTGGGCCGAAATGCCTAGAATGGGGGTAGAAAGCTTGATTTTGGTGTCAAAACCCTAGAAATGGACAATCTTGAAAAGTGCACGAATTGTTCGATTACGTTCAGGGGATGATCGGTTTTGGATCAGGGCTTTTTTGAATTATGTTTGGAAAATGAAAACGACCTTAGTCTCCCTTTTCCTTTTGATCGGCTTTTTCATTGGAGAAGTCCAATCTCAGACTGTCCCTTTTGAGAAGGAAGTCAAACTAATTACCGACAGACTAAAACGCGATGGTTATCAGGTGGGAAGCACACTTTTCACTGGAAGCTCTTCGATACGGATGTGGGTTAGCCTTCAGGAAGATTTCCCTCAAAAACCCATCATTAATACGGGCTTTGGCGGATCTACTGCAGCAGATCTGAAGAGGCATTTATACCCCTTGGTTTTACAATTGCGACCCGCACGAGTATTTATTTACGAGGGAGACAATGACATCAACAATGGTACACCGATCGATGAAATCATGTCTGACCTCGAGCAGATCGTAATGCGGATTCAAGTTGTGGATCCAAATTGCCAGGTCTACCTAATCAGTGCAAAACCAAGCCCTTCGAGATGGGACAAAAAAGAACAATACTTGGCACTGAATGAAGCTATGAAGTCCTACACCGAAAAAAAAGAAAATGTAGGTTTTGTAGATGTTTGGACTCCTATGCTTGACGAAGATGGGAATCCTAAATCCGACATATTTCTACAGGATCAACTTCATATGAATAAGACTGGATATGATATTTGGAGAGAAATTTTTGCAAAATATTTCCCTGAAGAAACTCCCCAATAATTACGGTCCAAAAACACGTAGGGAAAGTGCCAAAACAATCTGCTCTGAACGAAAGCTTTTGTCTGCGCCCAGAATCCTATCCAGATTGATTCGCTGGTCATTGAATTCCCGCTCATAGCGAAGATCCAGACCAACAGGGCCTATCGCTACTCCGAAGCCAAACTGATATCCAAGTCGAAGTCGCTTATTGAATTCTGCTGATTGGGAGGGTAAAAAATTATCCTCTAAGGTATAATGCACTGATGGTCCTCCAAAAGCAGTCAGGAGCTTAAATAAGCGAATCCCCACCAAAACAGGCACATCTATTCGTTGGGTAAATGCCTCTCCATTGACCGTTTGAAATCGAGTCTCAGTAAATACCGCCTCAGGTCGCAAATAAATATCATAGGAGTTCATGGTGTAAAAAAGCCCCGCATGATAGCCTACATTTCCAAAAGGCTCCTTCCAAACCTGTCCAGCATCTTTAAAATATTTACCGGAGGTATTGTAATTAGTACCAAACTTCAAGCCTAGACCTGAACCTTGCTGAGCATGCAATTGGAGTGGAGCTATGAAAACAAATACGAGGATAAATAGATAATTCAGCTTTGCCATGGCTTGAAGGTTTTGTAAGAAGTCGATACAGAATCTCTTTTTGTAATTTGTCGGACAATCCTTTTTAGGATTTTTTTACGTATATGAGGTCAATGAATCAAAACAGAAACCAGATTGTTTGGTTTTAGAGTTGGTTCAAGACTTAGAATTACAAAAACCGAACCGAACAGAATAAATCCATCAGAATGTATCACTTAAAATCCAAATACAGCATTATGCTTACTTTCATTTTAGGACTCTTTATGGCTTGCAGCAGCCCACAAGAGTCTACCGAAATTCAAGAGCTCACAGAAGAAGACAGCCAAAAACTAGCCCAATTTTCAGGAAAAACAGAGTTAGCTACTTTCGCAGGTGGTTGCTTTTGGTGCGTGGAAGCGCCATTTGAAGATCTGGACGGAGTCATCACCGTGATCTCAGGGTATGCAGGAGGTAAGGAAAAGAACCCTACCTACGGAGAAGTAAGTAGCGGCAAAACTTCCCACCGCGAATCAGTCCAGATTACCTATGACCCCGAAGTCATCAGCTATTCAGAATTAGTAGATATCTTTTGGCAAACTTTCGATCCTACAGATGTAGGGGGCTCTTTTTATGATCGGGGATCTCAGTACGAGTCTGCTATTTTCTTTCACTCTGCTGAGCAAAAAAGAGTAGCTGAAGACTCTAAAAAGCTACTGGATGAATCAGGAAGATTCGAAAAGTCAATTGCCACCCCAATAATCAAATACACCAATTTCTACCCGGCAGAGGAATACCATCAGGATTACTACAAAAAGAATCCGGCTGATTACTACGCCTATCGAAAAGGAAGTGGAAGAGATGCTTTTATCAAAAAGCATTGGCCTGAATTAAGCGCAGAGAAATATCCTGCCACTCCGAAAGATGAGCTGAAAGAAAAACTCACTCCTCTTCAGTATGAGGTAACTATGGAAGACGCTACCGAATATGCTTTCCAAAATGAATACAATGGGAATAAGGAGGAAGGAATTTACGTTTGTATAGTATCCGGTGCTCCGCTTTTCAGTTCCAAGGATAAATATGAATCTGGCTCGGGTTGGCCAAGTTTTACAAAGCCAATCGATGCTCGCCTTATTGATAAACCAATTGACAAAAGCCTAGGGATGACTCGTGTAGAAGTCAGAAGTAAACTGGGAAATAGCCACGTGGGACATGTGTTTTATGACGGTCCTGCCCCAACTGGTTTGCGTTATTGCATGAATTCAGCAGCCATGAAATTCATCCCTAAATCTGAAATGGAATCAGCTGGATATGGGGAATATCTTTGGTTGGTGGACTAAATCCCCATAATCAAATGGAAAAGATATTTTAAAAGCTTGAGAATAAATCAAGCCATTTATCCTGAATGAAAACCTTCTCTAGATTGTTCAATTCTATTGAATAGCAGAGAAGGTTTTTTCATTTATAATCAAAATCTAAGGATATTTTTCACCTCTTTTTTCCAATTTTCAGGCATCATCCTTCCCATTTAATTTATTACCTCCTTGAGTCTATTTTGTATTGGAAGGCTATTTTTTTAAAAAAAGGAATATTTAATTTAATTATTCCAATACCATTATTTGTTTTTCATTATATAATAATATAAAATATAATCTAATCTTTTGTACTTATTTCAAAATAATATTGGGTGATATGGTTTTAATTTATAAATAAATTATTGAAATTTCGGTAGTCAAAGAAGCTCAGAGGCGAAATCACCCCCTTAAAAATGTTCCAAGTTTCAAGTTTGGTTGATGAGATTTTAAATCACATTGACTGTAAATTCCTGATTGTCGATAATCATGGAAAAGTCCTACATCTAAGCAAATCCCTCATAGATCATAAACTCGATTCCCCAATTGATCTTGACAAGAATTATTTCGACCTTTTTCCTCGCCTAGAGCAATCTGAGGGAAAAATAAAAGATGGCTCCATTCTAAGAGAATTGAGCCCAATGGGTGAAACATACACCCATGAAATAACTTCCCTGAAGGAGGGTATTTTTCTAGTAAAAATAAAGGAGTCAGAGCAACCCAAAATTGAATTTTTGATAAAGGATGTTGACTTATTAAATCAACTTCGCCAAGGAGTTGTCATTTGGAATCCAGGAATCCAGAAAATTGAATTTTTGAATGAAATCATGATGAATTGGCTCGAGTTGGATGAGTCGAACTTCAAGGAGTACCATAAAAGCCAGACGATTCTAGAGCCGATTTTGAATATGCCTTTGGACTTTTTAGATCAGCAAAAAATACGAACAGGCACTGGCAAGGAACTTACCATTAATGTCTCTAGAGTTCCTATTTACAATACCAAAACCCAACTTTTTGGCTTTATCATAGAAAACACTACCCCCTATCAAAGCACCATCAAACAATTGCTAAAGTCTACAAGAAGATTCAAGCGTTTGTTTCACACCATGGCACAAGGAGTGGTTTATCATAGAGCAGACGGAAGGATCATAGATGCTAATAAGGCAGCACTAGAATTGCTAGGGTTGAGTTTGAGCCAAATAAAAGGGCTCAAATCCATCGATCCCCGTTGGAGAGTTATCCATCCCGACGGAAGTGAGTTTCCGGGTGAAGAACATCCAGCAATGGTTTCATTGACACAAGGGCTCAAAGTAGAGGATGTAATCATGGGGGTATATCATCCGGAAAAGCAAGATTTTGTTTGGTTGCTTGTTAATTCCCAACCGGTATATACCAAATATTCAAAAAGGATAAGCCATGTAATAGCTACATTCACTGATATTACCAGACAAATCCTAGCGGAGCAAAAACTCCGAAAGCAAGTAAATCTTCAGGAATTACTTGCAGGGACGGCCATGGATTACATCCATATCGAACCCAAGGAAGTAGCACCCACTATACAACGTACCCTCCAGGAGTTGGGGGAATTTATGGATGCGGATCGCTCCTACATTTTTGAATATGATCTAAGCAATCGCATTACCAACAATACCTATGAGTGGTGTGCGGAAGGTATCGAACCCCAAATTGAGGAATTACAGGAGGTCCCTTTTGATTTATTTGAAGACTGGCTTGATACACACCTTCGTGGTGAGATTATGCAGATTGACAATGTAGCTGATCTACCGGATGAACAAGGAATCAAGGAAGTATTGGCGTCTCAGGATATACAGAGCCTTGTAGCAGTCCCTATTATGCAGGAGGGAAAGCCATGGGGATTCATCGGAATCGATTCAGTAAGAAAGCAGCATAGTTTTACCCAAAATGAAATCAATTTGGTGAAAGTATTTGCTGCCATGCTCGAAAACATTCACCAAAAATTCCAAAACCTTAACAATCTAAATGAGCGAATCAAAGAACTATCCTGTATTTTCAATATTTCGGACCTTACCCAAAAACAAAACCATACTTTAAAGGAGTATTTCTTCGAAATAATAAAAATTCTCCCATCAGGTTTCCAATACCCTAAAGAGACATATGCCAGAATAGTATACAATGGACAAGAATTTAAAAGTTCAGAATTTCATCCTACAAAGAAAATCTTATCGCGTAGTACCATCTTAGAAGAATCTAAAAATCTAAGTATTGAGATTCATATTCCTGAAAATAAGTCTTTCCTGAATGAAGAGAAGCAATTGGTCAAAGGCACCCTTTTGATTATTCAAAAGCATTTGGAAAACCAACTTCATCTGGCCACTATTCAAAAAAACAGTGAGAATATTCAAAATATAATCAATTCTCAGTCCAACTATCTCGTTCGATTTGATCAATCATTTGATATCACTTTTGCCAATAGGAAATTTTATCAGAGCTATGAAGAAGAATTAGGCCCATTACCTAAAAATAAATCAATCTCATTTTTTGAGGTAATCGCTGAATCTGATAGAAACTTACTGAAGGAATGCATTTCAAAGGCATCTGAAAAAACAGGGGAAATCATCACTAGCGAATTAGCATGCTCCAAAGAGGGCGATAGCCAAAAAACCTTTCTTTGGGAGTTTGTCTGCATTAATAAAGAATCTACACAAGAGTTTGAAATACAGGGAATTGCGGTAGACATTACTCCACAAAAACAAGCTGAAAATGCTCTTGCTGCAAGTGAGGAGCGATTTAGGAGCATCGCAGATAATTCAGGTTCTGTTATCTGGGAGTTGGATGCTGAAGGGCGCTACACCTACTTAAGTGCCGCTTGTCATCGGGTCTATGGGTACCTCGAAGATGAATTAATTGGCAAATATTTCTTTGATATTTTTCCAGAAAATCAAAGAGAAGAGTACAAAAAAATTGGTCTTCAATTACTGGAAGAAGGTGGCGATATTCAGGCCTTCGAAACCCCCATTCAAAAGAAAAGCGGGGAAACCATTTGGGTAAATACTTATGCTTCTCCTATCCGAGATGATCAGGGGAACCTAATAGGATTCCGAGGGGCCGACAGCGATATCACCGCTGAAAAAAATGCCAAAGAAGAGCTTCTCAAATTTGAAATCATTTCCGATCAAGCCCAGCAAGGAAATGTGATTACCGATATCGAAGGAAATATTTCTTACTGTAATGAGGCTTTTGCAGGAATGCATGGATACCAGCCTAACGAATTGATTGGCCAAAATCTTTCGATTTTACACACGGACGACCAAATCAGTTATTTTGAATCACAAATTATTAAAAAGGTAAAGGAAAAAGGAGAATTTAAACTAGTGGAAATAGGAAGGAAGCGAAAAGATAACAGCACCTTTCCTTCTTTGACTTCATCTAAACTAATCCGCGATGATTCAGGAAACACCCTATTTAACGCAGGATGGGTTATTGATATTTCGGAGAAAAAAGAACAAGAAGAACGCCTCCTTGCAATTCTAGATGCTATTCCTGATATGATTTTTGTCAATGATCGTGAAGGGAACTATTTAGAGCATTTTGACTCCAAAAGCGGAAGCGAAATAGGCGATTTCAGCCATTTAGTGGGACAGACAATCGGTGATGTCTTTAACAAAGAGTGGACCGATCTTCACCTCCAGAAGATAAAGAAATGTCTTGATACAGGAACCTTGATTACGTACGAATATCCACTGATCATTCAAAATGAAACTAAATTCTTTGAAAGTAGAGTAGTCAAGTTGAACGACACAAAAGTTCTCCGGTTTATTCGAAATATTACCCAACGAGTTCGTTCAGAAAAAGAGATTCAAAACCTTAACCAAACATTAGAGGAAAGAATAAAAATAAGAACCCAAGAGCTCGAGAGAGCAAATTTATCACTCGAAGAAGCAAAATTAGAGGCAGAAAAAGCAAACAGGGCCAAAAGCGAATTCCTGTCTCGAATGAGTCATGAGCTTCGCACACCGATGAATGCGATTTTAGGTTTTGCTCAATTGCTCGAGCTGACTCCACTTACAGAAAAGCAGCTGAAAAACGTAGAATATATTCTCAAAGGTGGGCAACATCTGCTAAGTCTGATCAATGAAATCCTTGATCTTTCCAAAATAGAAGCAGGAAAGATCCAAATGAAAGTAGAACCAATCGATCTAAATGAGCTTTTGGAAGAAACCATTCAGACCGTTCAGCCATTCTTAATAAAAAAATCCATTCATCTGATCAACAATCAATCAGAGTCAGTTTTTGTATTAGCCGACTGGCAAAGATTAAAGCAAGTCCTTCTTAACATTCTTAACAATGCTATCAAATACAATAAAGCCAATGGGAAAATTGAAATTTCTCAATTTGAGGTTTTAGATAGTGAGCAAAGTAAAGTAAGGATAGAAATAAAAGATACAGGTAAGGGGATTCGGGAAGAGGATTTCCCTAAGCTTTTCGAACCATTCGAACGAATCGGGGCTGAAATGTCTGAGACTGAAGGTACAGGATTGGGGCTAGCTGTGGTAAAAAAACTCATAGAATTGATGCAAGGAGAAGTAGGTGTGGAAAGTATTTGGGGAGTAGGAAGTACATTTTGGGTAGAGCTCCCCTTAGCACCTAACCAAAGCCAACAAATTCCTAAAGAGAGTAAACCGGAAAAAAATAATCCAAAGGAAGAAGGTGTCAAGCAAGGAACAGTCCTTTATATAGAAGACAATATTTCGAATATTCAACTAGTCGAAGAAATCTTTGAAACAACACTTCCCGAAATTGCTTTTCTAATAGAAAACTATGGTCAGGAAGGTATAATGACATGCACGAAAGTTTTGCCGGATTTAGTTCTGCTTGATATTCACCTTCCAGATATCTCAGGAACCCAAGTGCTGTCCGAATTAAAGTCTAATCCACTAACCAAACATATACCGGTAATTATCCTGACTGCCGATGCACAGACTGCCAACTCGGACAGCCTAAAAAGTAAAGGAGCTTTTGCGATTCTTTCTAAACCTTTCTATGTTCCGAGCTTTATCAGTTTGGTGAAAAAGAGCTTAGAGATAAAAGCAAATCAATCATGAACTAGAGAATTATTCTTTATAAAGACATAATGGTTTTCTAAATCCCAATTAGGATACCACTGGAGTGAAACATATTTAGCAAAAATTGTAGAAGGACAAAAACGGTACCCCTACGTCAAAAATGTTATAAATCAGAAAACCGAGAATTAAGATATTCTCAAAAATTTGATAAAAGGCTTTCTTGAAAAAACATTTTTGCACAATTTGAAAAGATGCCGCATTTCAAAAAGAGAAATTTTGCTTAAATCACCTTTTCATAAATTGGTGATTTGAATTTTGATTAGAAATGACCGGATGCATTAAAATATAAAAACAGAAAATGACAAACTTTGACCTCCTGATCGTCGACGATGATCCTGCTTTTCGAAAAATCCACGAAGCACTTGTTAGACGTTCAGAATTCCATGATGCCCCCGTTCTATTAGAAAATGGCCAAACAACAATTGAATACCTAGAGTCTAATCCCAGCGGCAACAAACTCCTCCTTCTTGACATCTTTATGCCAGTAGTGGATGGTTGGGCAGTGCTAGACTACATCGAAGAGCTCAAAAAACCTGAATCAATAAAAGTTATCTTGATCACATCTTCGGTCAATAAGAGTGATAAAGTCAAGGCCATGGATTATGTAAGTGTAATCGAATATATTGAAAAGCCACTTGTCGAAGATTACCTTCGAATGCTGAAAAATCAATTCCTATTCTAATTATCGAATCAGGCGGAAGGTCAGATTAATTCTTTCGCCTGATACTTTTTTTGATTTGGGGATTTGATGCTCCCAATGATCCTGACAAGCCCCCTTCATGAGCAAAAGACTTCCATGTCCAAGCTCAATTTGTATCTTTTCTTTTTTGTCCACATATTTTCGAAATTGAAACCTGCGGGAAACCCCAAAACTTACCGAAGCGATTACAGGCTCAGGCCCTAGACTTGCTTCGTTATCTCGATGCCATCCCATGGAATCTTGACCATCTCGGTAGAAATTCAGCAAGACATGAGAAAATCTCGCTTCAGCCACTTCCTCTACTTTACCTTTGATTTCAAGCAGCGTTTTGGACCAGGGAATCGGCTCCATCGTAATCCCTGAATAGCTGTAAGAAATGCCCTTGTCACCATAGAGGGCTGTTAACCGAGGCTGCATCACTTTCTTTCCAAACATCCAAATGGCCTCATGCTTCCAGAAAATATCATCTCTGAGGATCTTGAAATACTCATCAGCTTTTTTTAATTCAAAAAGACTATCAAAGTACAGCACTTCACCACTGTGAGGTAATAAGTTTTTTGTATCAAAAGGAAATAATTTGGCCATCATAATGCTCAAACTCGATATCAATTAGCCTGTTTAAAAATACCTAGAGAAAATAATTTTTCGACAGACTGATTATATTTGATAAAAATCAGTGTTATGAAGAAATTTGGCTGGATTGTAGGAATTTTCCTCATCGTTTTCCTTTCTGTATTCATGTGGTGGAAATACTTTTTCGTTTTTGGAGAAGGTGTCAAAGCCGGATCCCTAAACTATTTCGTAAAGAAAGGAGTGGTTTTCAAAACTTATGAGGGCAGAGTGGTACAAGAGGGCTTTCAAAGCCCAACCGCAGGCGCTTTACAAAGCAATGAGTTTAGATTTTCCGTGATTGACGAAGAGGTAGCACTACAGCTTGAGCGTTCCTCCGGAAAATTCGTAGAACTCAGATACAAAGAATACAACGGAATGCTACCCTGGAGAGGAGCCAGTAATTTTATCGTCACAGAAGTGCTGGACGTAAAAGAGTCAGGCAAAGCCTCTACCTCAGGGGTACCATTCGATCAATAAATCAAGGCCGAGTCCAGTAGTCTACTACCAAAACCTCCTTTAGGTGCGGACCTAGTATTTCACCAAACTTCTGATGCGCAGGATGCGGTAGGTAGGCATCTCTGTCTTCGTTGGAGTGAAAAGTGAGCGTAAAGGCATGCGTCAATCCTCTGTTCAACCCCTCAGGACTTGAATTTTCTCCCCATTCAAAGGATTGGATACCAGGAATCTCATTTTGAAGATTTCGAAAAGCATCAATTACCATTTGGATATCTTCTGCAGAAGAAGAGTCTTTAAATGAAAAGTAAACCGCATGTCTTAATACAGAATCCGGTTCATTTTGAACGGTAACTTGATTTTCACTCATTTGATCAGAATTGTTTTCAGGGTTTTGACAAGCAAAAGCTAATAACAGAAAGGCAATTAATCCTAGATTCTTCATTTTATGGGGTTTTCTTTGATAGGTTTTTCATGGATAGGTTTCAAACTCACCCCCAAACATTTTAATAATTCAGGTATTGTGAGCAAAAGCAAGATTAAATTAATCAAAAATATTAATCCGCCATCTTGGTTTTTGAAGTAAGTCTAATTACCTTAAATTAAATTTAAATAGTAAAACTATCTTATAAATAGATATGAGTTAGAACCTCCCTCCTATCAGGGAAAGGTTAAGTCTGACTAAAACCGATAAAAACATATGAAATCGACACGATTAAAATCATCATTAAACACACAGAGAAATGATTATTTTAATCGTCAAAGATTCCATCTGACCAATAAAAATCAAAAAATAAACAGATGAAAAACACCCTCCTCTGCTTCTTGTCTTTGATTTTTTTAGCTTCTTGCGGCCAAAATGAGATAAAGGAAACCGAAACGAGTATTTCCGAGTATTCAATTACAAAAATTGATTCATTCGAAGTAAATAACTTAACCCGAGTATTTATTCGGGATTACTCAGTAGAACTAGACAGGTATTTTGGCTATGCCATGGTCGAAGATGATCTTTTGGAGATTTCTGGTGAGGGTGAAATCATCAAACGAACTCATAAAAAAGGTGACGGTCCTGGACTTTATGGTAACTGGAATCCAATTGGAATCAGTTTTGGACCAGAGCAAGAACGAATCGTAGAGTTGCCATTTCAGATTCTTTCCTATGATTCTACGTACTCTGTGATTCATAGCCAGCGCATCCAGTCACCGCTGCCGATTCGAACCTTTGGTCCTATGGGCCGAACGGAATACTTCCAAAATTATGACAGCACCTTTTACCTAGTTGGGCCTAGCAATTATCTTTCTTCCCATTACTTGATTCAAAATGAAGAAGGTCGAGACACCTTGAAGAACTTTTACAAAATCCATATTCAATCAGGGGATATGAAATCCATCATCCCCTATCGTGAATCAAGTCCCTACCGACAGACTCAGGATGTCTATCAAGAATTGATGACTAAAAGCTTTCTGGTCGATCATGAAAAGCAGGAACTACTTATCCTTCATGCTCTCTCGAAGGAAATAGAAGTCTACAACTTACCTGACTTGGATTTTTCCCGAAGCATACCAATCACCCACTCAGAATTTGTCGAATATTCCCCTGTGCCCTTAGGAACCATGGGAAACGATGACCGAATCAAACCGCTACGCTTCATGGCAGGGCGAAATCAAAGTTTGATCAAAGTAGACTCCGATACTTACCTGATCAAATATTTTACAGGAGTATCCGAAGCTGAATATCAAACTAGAATTGCGAATGATGCTACTTATATTCCTAGCTCTGACCCTGAAGAGCAGGCCATATTGATCATCAAAAATGGCGAGCAAGTAAGTCAGGAGCTTTCAGGAATTGCGGGAAGTATTTTATTTGGTCTGGGCGATGGCAAGTTTTTGGTTCAGGAACCTGAAAATCAAGAAGTAGAGGAAGAAAAAACCCGCTTTTCAATCTATCAAATCAAAAGTTCATAATCATGCGTATAGCCTTCTTTAGCACCAAAAAATACGACCGGGACAGCTTCTCCTCTTTGGTCAAAGATTATGGTTTTCAGATCGATTTTCTGGAGGCAAAACTCGATCATCAATCAGCTATATTAGCACAAGGACATGATGTAGTATGTGCATTTGTCAATGATCAAATCGATTCCAAAACGCTAGAAATACTCTCGAAGGAAAGAGTCAAATTGATTGCGCTTCGCTGTGCAGGATATAATCAGGTAGATTTAGAAAAAGCGAAGGAACTGGGAATCCGAATAGTCAGAGTACCTGCCTATAGTCCCGAGGCAGTCGCCGAGCATACTTTTGCACTCATCCTGACCCTGAGTCGCAAAACTCATAAAGCCTATAACCGAGTCCGAGAATCAAACTTTTCCCTGGAAGGGCTAACTGGATTTAATATTTTTCAAAAAACCGTCGGAGTCATCGGTACAGGAGCAATTGGTAGAGCATTTTGTAAAATCGCACTAGGATTTGGCTGCAAAGTATTGGCCTTCGATGTCATGAAAAATGCCGAAATGAAAAAAATCGGTGTTCAATATTGTTCGTTGGACGAGCTATTTGCCCACTCTCAAATCATTTCCCTGCATTGCCCCTTGACTCCTGACACCCATCACATCATCAATAAGAAGGCGATGGAAAAAATGAAGGACGGCACCATGCTGATCAATACTTCAAGAGGTGCACTTATCGACACGAAGGCTGTAATTTCTGCTTTGAAAAAGGGAAAAGTGGGCTTTTTGGGAATCGATGTCTATGAGCAGGAGGAGGATCTCTTTTTCCAAAATCTATCCGAACAGATTCTTAAAGACGATCAGATTTCCCGCCTTATGACTTTTCCCAACGTATTAATTACAGGTCATCAGGCCTTTTTGACCAAGGAAGCCCTTCATCAAATCGCCTTCACCACCCTCGAAAATATAGCCGCTTTTGCTTCAGACTCCGAGCTTGTAAATGAGGTAAAAGCATAAAAAAAGCCCTGAACTAGAAAGTCCAAGGCTTCTCTCATTGTATTGGAAATTATCTTACCACCTTTACATTGACGGCATTCATTCCTTTTTTCCCTTCGATGACATCAAAGGTAACCTTGTCATTTTCTCTGATCTCGTGTACCAAGCCAGTGTGATGTACAAATACATCATCGCCATTGTCAGCTGGTGTGATAAAACCAAAGCCTTTGGTTGTGTTAAAGAATTTTACTGTTCCTTCATTCATGATTACTACTGTTTACTGTGATTTATTGGAGTTTTGTTGATTACTTTTTTTGCCTTTTGGATCTTCGGGCTCGGGAGGAGTTTCGGAGAAATTGCCGAACTCATCTACATACATAATCATGTCCTCAAGCTTTCCACTTTTCGGCTGATCCTTTCGGGCTTGCATTTTTTCTTTCTTTTCTTTCTTTTTTCGTCTTTTCAGTTCAGCTTTTTGCTTTTTGATAAAGGTGTTCTGATTTTTTGACATGTATTAGTTTTAGGTTACAGAAAGAGCCATTAACCATCTGGTCAAGGCAGAAGCTCCAGACTTTTCAAATTGAATAACAAGAAACGGGAATTTAAGAGGGCACTGTTTATTCTGATACAGAAAAAGTAGATCAGAAAGCGAAAACCTTGGGGGCACTTACGCCGAGGGATACTACTCAGGCAGGTTTAAAAACCAATTACTAAACTATTTCAACGTGAAGGTCCTATCTTCGCGGAACTTCTGGTTTCAAATGTCAGCAGAAGTTTTTGTTTTTCCTAATTTTTAAAAAAATCTAATTTTTCCCAAACTCCCTGAAAGACAAAAGATTCGGTGTTTATTGAATTCTAAAATTTGCGATTAAGTTGACATGAAGTAAGCCCACTTTATTGTATCGCTGACCCGCTGTCAAACCATCAGCATTCAAAGCTTCCTTATTCATCATGAGCAAATGAAAATCCATCTTTGGTTTGCTTGATGGTCTGTATTTCACACCAAGATTAATCTGCCGATAAGAGGGTAAAGCATATTTATTTTCCGCTGCATTCTGAACTTCAGGCAACCAATGAAATCCCAAATGGCCATAAACCGTCCAATTAGCCGAAGGGTAAAACTCAGCTAACAAGGTGGTCGCAGTCAAACTTTCAAAGCCTTCGTTTCGCTCCCTTGGAATAAAGGTAAACCAAGCGTCTTTACCCCACTCTCTAGGACTTAGCCACCTGCCATTTCCACCAGTTTTTGTGAAAGCCGAAATCAATTTCCACTTTTTGATTTTCAAACCTCCTTGAGCAGAAAATGCCCAATTTTGATCCAATGGATCTTTATACCTCAGGATCGGATCAGGATTTCCTCCCTCCCCTATTCCATGTTGAAAACCTGCCTGAGCACCCAATATCCAATTAAGCTCCTTTGAAGAATTAGTCAAATTATAATTCCACTCAGCCCAAAAAGTAGAGGAGATATTTTGAGCTAATGTTTGTGACAAGCTAAACTTGTGGCCTTTGGTATGAAAGTCCACCTGGAAAACGCTGACAAAATCACTTTGGGTGTTTCCTAAATATTGTGAGGGAGATCCATTCAGGCCACGACCACTTCCATAGATCCCGATTGACTCTCCGATTGGAAGATACCGGTTTGTACCCCTGACGAGAAAACGATTGATATACCATCCGGAGAATTTCCATTTTGAATTGGGAGTAAAACTGGCCGAAGCCCCTTCCATCAGTGTAGGAGCCAATCGTCCATCAGCAGGATTGACCCAAGCGGTATTAATCCCCATCCGCCCAATAGCTAAATGCCACTTCTCAGTTTGGTAGCTTACATTTAAAAGTTCTAAGGTCCCAAAAAGATCCTGTCCAGGCTCCAAATAATTGAAAAGACCTGTTTCGTAGCGATTAGATTGGCCGGAAATAGGATCGACCTCCCAAATATCCGAACTCCAAATATTGGCAAAACCACGATACGCGGCTTGAATTTTCCATCGATCTGAAAATGTCCCTTTGATTCCTACAGAAAGGGAAGAACCTAAGGCATAGTCATCCTTGAACTCACTGGAATACGAAGTACTCATCCAATAAGTCCGCCAATGAACTGTCGGCTGGATATCCAGCTTATTTTCTTTGACTTGACTGTAGGATAAAAGAGGAAGGAAGAATAAAATCAGGTAAGCGTTAAACCTCATTGAGTGGAAGCTTTTGCTTCTTGAATAGGTTTAAATGGACCGTATTTGTGCTGCTGCTCTGAGAACGGATCGCTGTATGGCCCAAACGGATGATCCATGGGTTTTTTGGAGATATCGGGCCAATCACCAGTCAAATCTTTACTAGGTCGCTCAAGGCTATTGACATAAGCAGCCACATCCCAAGCATCCTCATCTGACATCAAGGGATTTTCATAAGTCGCTCCAAGTGGCATATTTGCCTTGACATAGCCCGCAAATCTGGATAATCTGTATAGCCCGGCGCCTTGATTGTAGCTATTTGGACCCCACAGCGGAGGATAGATATAACCACTTCCATCAGCCTTTGCTATTCCCTGACCGTCTGCTTGATGGCAGCTTTGGCATTGACTGTCATAGACGGTTTTACCTCTCACAGGATCAGCGGCCCGATCCAAGAGCGGTAATGCATAGATTCCGGCTCCTTTCGGCTTTTCACCCTTAGGCACTCCCTGCCCCAGCCATTCCATATAGGCTACCATGGCGATCATTTCTTTGGAATTACGCTCAAGGCCTTGACCATTCAAGCTCCGCTCAAAGCAATCATTGATTCGCTTCGGAATATCTTCAGATTTCCCTGATCGAGCTCTTACTTTGGGATATGTGGCTAATACTGCCCCATAGTTATTTCCTAGTGGTGCAGTCCCTGCATTGAGGTGACAGTTTTGGCAATTAAGACCATTGGATATCTTCCTTACACTTCCATTTGGACCCAAGTAAGCTGCTGTATTTGCAATCAATTCCCGACCATATTTGATATCCGCCGCATTAGCTTCCGCATCAACAGTTGACCAATCAGGAGCTGTCCACATTCCGACAGGATCCATCAGAGTTTTACTTTTGGGCTCTGGAACTACTGCTGCTGCTAAAATTTGCTCATCCCCTGTTCCAAATTCAGGCAATTGCACACCAGCATAGGACAAATAAATAACTAAGCCAATAACTCCCACAAGGGAAGTAATCAAAGCCAATAATCCGACCATCAGGCCGATTAATTTTATGAATGTTTTGCCGAGTTGATCCATTTTCATTTCTAATCTAAAAACAAAAATCGAGAATCATTCCCTATTGGTGCTGTGACTTGGATCACATGATCAGATAGATATCATAAATTCAAATCTTAACTACAGCTGAAAACACCTTCTTTTCACCTACCTGCCCCAAAATTTGAAGCTCAGAATCCAGCCTTTTGATGAAAAAATCAACTTGATCTCCCAGAAAGCATTCCGCTAAATAGTTGATGGATAGTGATTTAATTTTTAAGCCTTCTTCCTGTATGAAATCCTCCACCCACCTGATATAGCTTGTGTTATTGACGTGATTTTGCAAGTCTAAATCTGATGCACGTACCTTGACTCCGATTGCAGACTTCTCAAGAGATTTCAACCTATGTCGCTCAGGAATCCATGCTGGTTTAGAATTGATTTTGAAAAGATGATCAGGCAAAGCCTTTTCAGGAGCAATGATTTTTTTGCTTTGACTATCCAGCAAAAGCCAACTACTCATCCCTGCGGCTAGTGTTTTTCCTTTTTCCCCTAGCATCAAAAACTCCCGAAAAGCAAAGAGCCCTTCCACTCCCCGACCAGCCGTGAAAATTTCTACCTGATCTCCCCAACTCGGTAAATCTTCACATTTGATTTCAAAGCGGGAAAGAACCCACATCTGATTAGCATCTTGAAGTATTCTTCCAAAATCAGCTGAATCCGCATGCCTCCACGCTACTTCTTGAAAGAGATCTGCCAAATCCTTCCATCGAAGCTTTCCATCGGGGTTGACTTGGAAAGAACCTATTTCGAACACTTTACTAAACTGAAATGACTCAGACTTGCTACTCATGCATAAATGGTTTTGGATTAAAAACCTCAGTTCTGATCGTTGATAAAAGTGCGATCCCCAATCCATTAACCGCTATTAATGAAAAAGATATCTTTAAATTGAAAAGATCGGCAATAAATCCAATCAAAGGAGGACCTATCAAAAAGCCGAAAAATGAAAGCGTCGACACTATTGCCAAAGCCACTCCTGGTGAATAAAGAGTTGATCTTCCGGCGACGCTGTAGGAAATCGGGACTATGGAAGCAACTCCAAAACCAACCAATAAGAAACCTATCGTAGCCCAAAGCAATACCGGAGCTAACACCGAAATCAAAAGACCCGAGAAAATCAAAACACCGCTGAATCTCAAAACGGGCACTTTTCCATAACGCTGAATAATCCGATCAGAAATAAAACGCCCAGATGCCATCGTGCCCATAAAGGCCACATATCCTAAAGTGATCCATTCGGCAGGCGCTTCCACTACTTTTTTGAAGTACACCCCACTCCAATCAAACATGCATCCCTCCGTCATCATTCCTAAAAATGAAATCAGGCCCACTCTTAGCAATAGCGCATCCGGTCTTTTCAATACAAGTCCTCCACCATCTCCTCTGGATTTTTCCTCCTTGATGTATGGTCGAGTACTCAAAATGATAGCAGCAGATATAAATGCCACAAACAAATAATGGTAAAAAGGAATCCAGCCTAGGCCAATCATCACCGCTCCAATCCCTGCCCCTACAAATCCTGCTGTACTCCAAAGTCCATGAAAAGAAGCCAAAATACTTCTACCCATTTCATCTTCGAAATCTAGTGCTTGGGTGTTAAGGGCAATGTTCATGATATTCCCAAGCATACCAAAGAATACCAAAACGACAATCAGCATCCAGAGTGAAGGACTAAGCCCTATCAGGGGCAAACTGAATGCATATAAAAAACTACCCCAAAGAATAACCGAACGGCTCCCATAGTGATGGACCACCCATCCAGCAATCGGTAAACCTATCATTGACCCTATGGGCAGAAAAAGCAAAATACTTCCTAGCTGTCCTTCGGAAAGATCAAACTTTGCCTGAATATCAGGAATACGGGCTGCCCAGCTGGCAAAACAGAGGCCCAAGAAGAAAAACATGCTGCCTAAAGCAATGCGGCGACGCAATAAAGACTTCATAAGATAGGTTTGAGGAATCGGACTGCAAATTACGGATTTTATACCGCTTGTAAAGATTCGCATCCCTTCTCAAACTATTCATGAATAGCAGAGTTAAATCGGAAAGTCAAATCATGGAATTCATTATCGTAGGCGGTATCATCCTGACCGTTATTTTTCTGATTCGTTTTATCATCCAACGGGTATTTGGAAAGCCTTAAGTCCTCAAGATTCCTTACCTCCACTTCCTTTAAATTGATCTTCCTTGTAGGCAAAAAGCACATTGAAAGTAGTCAATGAACCATAGCATCGAGTAATGTATTGTTGTAAATGAACCCGATCTTCATCGTCTAGTTTAGGGTGATTATTGATGTTTTGCTCTAAAACCCGAAGCTTTTCCCGGACCATGACTACCTTATGGAAAAAAGTATCAATGGGAATTTCCTTATTCTGCAAATCTTCATCACCGGGAAGAATCACCACTTTGCCTCCAATCCATTTTCCTCCCAATGGCACGATTGGCATTCGCTCTGAAGTCTGAATCAATGCTTCTCTGATGGCTTTTTCGACATCTTTTTGTGTCAACATTGGAAAATCCGGTTTTTTGGCCTCTTCGATTTCAAAGCCATCGTAATCCCTTGCGAGTGTTTTTATTTCCTCCGTATTGTAAAAATAGATCTTGTAATAGCTTTCATCCGCTGATAAAATCATCCCAAGTCCAAACTTAGGATGTCGTAATTTGCTTCCTGGAGCGAGTTCACTGGTAGACATATCTCAGATTATTGTGTTTGAAGTGGTCTAAAATAGAAATAAATTGGTTTTCTAATATCAAGTTTACCTTCAATAAGTAACATTTTGAAATCTCAATCATTTCTTGGAAAAACAGATTTATGAAGCCCAGACAAAAAAGAATTCTGCTAAATCTAATTGCTATTTTTCTAGGCTTTACCTTTTTTGGTGCAGGTATGAGTAAGCTTTTTGCTGATCATCAGTTTATCGGCTGGATAGGTCCAACTTGGCTAGTGGAGCGCCTCGAAGAGTACGGATTGGGTTTTTACGGGAAGTTTATAGCCTACTCACAGGTACTCATTGGCTATATGCTGATCACTACCCGATACAAATTGATAGGGGCAGTCATGCTGGTTCCTATGCTTTTGAATATATTAATGATTACGATTTCGCTTGAATGGAGAGGCACTCCTTATGTATTGGGCTTTATTCTTTTTTTAAATGGTCTTATCCTTTGGCACTACCGAGATTTTTGGAATGTACTTTTACATGAAGGTAATGGGGATAAAAGACTTCGCTTTAATAGAAATAAAACCCTATTTGGAGACGCTGTATGGTTTTTAGGTTTAGTTCTTCAATTTTTGGCTATTTCGGTGTCTTTTCACCAAATATGGATTGGCTTAGCACTCTCATTAATCGGATTGGTCATATCACTGCTTTCATTTCGACTTGATCAGATATATTCAGTTAGAAAAGCTGAGATTACCTGAATTTTCGATTCGGAAAAATTCAATTTCATAAACACGAAGATTTCATTTATCCCCAACATAAAGAGCCTCAGCTTACTAGATTCCTGTTCAGGTTTTTTAGGGATAATCTTAGAAGAAAAAATTGGATTGAGTGGAATTTGCCGTATCTTTGCGCCCTAGCGGCACGACCAGCTCCTGCCAAATCCCCCAGGTCCGGAAGGAAGCAAGGGTAGGCGGTTGTAGCGGTGCGATGCCGCTTCTTTTTTTGCCCTTTTTTGGCTGTAGATTTTAGGATTTCAGTTCCTTATCCTGATTTAAATTTTAACTTTGTCAGATAGCCTAAAACTAATTCGAAAACCATTATCCTATGAAATTCTTTATCGATACCGCCAATCTTTCCGAAATTCAAGAAGCTTATGACCTTGGTGTATTAGACGGTGTCACCACCAATCCCTCACTGATGGCTAAAGAAGGCATATCTGGGGATGAAGCCGTAAAAGCTCATTACAAAGCAATCTGCAATATCGTAGATGATAAAGTAAGTGCAGAAGTGATTGCTACCGATTTTGACGGAATGATTCGTGAAGGAAAAGAGCTAGCTAAAATCGATGACAAAATCGTGGTGAAAATCCCTATGATCAAAGAAGGGGTCAAAGCCATCAAATACTTTCACAGTGAAGGAATCAGAACCAATTGCACCTTGGTTTTCTCAGCTGGTCAGGCACTTTTAGCTGCCAAGGCAGGAGCATCCTACCTTTCTCCCTTCATCGGGCGCCTGGATGATATCTCCTTCGATGGACTGGAGCTTATCCAGCAAATCGTTCACATCTATCGAACCTATGATTTTCAGACTGAAGTACTTGCAGCAAGTATCCGCCACACCATGCACTTGATCAAATGTGCTGAAATCGGTGCAGATGTAGTCACTTGTCCCCTGAAGGTAATCACCGGTCTATTAAATCACCCATTGACGGATAAGGGTCTGGCACAGTTTCTGGCAGACCATGCAAAGGCAGCCGGAAAATAAATTGAACAACCAAGGAAGCGATCCATGTACATCATCAAAGTAAAAGGCAAGGCCAAGATTCCGGATTATATACAAATTCGGGATGAAAATTTCGTTCTAGTGGCCTACTTCCGTGCTGATAGACCTATGAAAAATCCAGAGAAATTTGGATTAGAGGGTAAGGAAGATGCTCTTCAAAAATTGATCGATGAGTTGCCTTTTGGAAAACTTCAAAAACTGGATTTGTAATCAATGGATTTTAGCAAAGACCCTGTACTTAAAGTAGACCATGTGACGGTTTTTCAGGGAGTTGACCCAGTCCTCTCTGATGTCACCTTTGCTGTCGAGCAACATGAATTTGTATTTCTAATCGGGCAGACAGGAAGTGGTAAAAGTTCCCTTCTCAAAACACTCTATGCTGATTTGCCTTTGAAGTCAGGATCTGTTGAAATTGCAGGATTCGACCTGAATAAGATAAAATCCAATGAAGTTCCTTTCTTGCGAAGAAAACTTGGAATTATTTTCCAAGATTTTCAACTCTTCAATGATAGAACAGTCGCAGAGAATTTGGCCTTTGTCATGAAGGCTACCGGCTGGAAAGACAAAGTGAAGATCAAAGAGCGAATGGCCGAAGTATTATTACTTGTGGGGCTGCATAACTCCTCTAGCAAAATGCCTCATCAACTCAGTGGCGGAGAACAGCAGCGTGTGGTGATTGCAAGAGCTTTGCTAAATGAGCCTTCTATTCTGCTTGCAGATGAACCTACAGGAAACCTAGATCCAGATGTGGCAGATGGAATTTTCAAACTCTTCCAAGAGATCAATAAAAAAGGAACAGCTATTTTGATGGCAACCCATAATCACGACTTGCTACGTAAGTACCCCTATCGAGTACTCAAATGCGAAAAAGGCAAACTACTTGATAGTCAGACACACGACGTTTCTTTCGGATCGAGTTACTAATTACAACAAGGCCTAGCTCTGTTACGTTATCAGATAAATATATTCGCTTTAATACCAAAAGGACTATTTGCCGTTCTAAGTTTCTGTAAAGAAACAATTTCGGAAGATTTCGATCTTTAGACTTTTATCTCTTAAGCAGGGGTAATTTTATGGAGATTCGAGTCGTAAGAACCAGATAGTTATATATCACTCGAGTATGAAAAAAATAAAAATCCAGAAAGCTTTCTATCTGATAGCTTTCATTGCACTAGGTGCTTGTAATAGTGAAGATCAAAATCCTCCACCGGTGGATCCCGGAAGTGAGGTAGCTGTGAACCGATGGATTCAAGAGGTTATGGATCAAGTTTACTTTTGGCTTGATGATATGCGTACTCCCGTAGCTGAGACATCGGCACCCGAAGATTACTTCGAATCTTTGCTTTTCAGACCGACCGATCGATTTTCAGCTATTTATCCTGATTACCAAGAACTTATCAATTCACTCAATGGAGTGACTTTAGAGTCAGGTTATGAATTTATTCTCTTTAGAGAAAGTCAAAACTCTGACAACGTCATCGCCGAGATAACTTATATCAAGAAGAATAGTCCAGCTGCATCGGCGGGATTAAAACGTGGTGACATTATCCGGACGATAAATGGTCAACAAATGACTGTGGAAAATTTCCGAGATGTTTTGGAAGATATATCCTCCACTCATACAGTCAATTTCCTCCGATTCAATGAAGAAACTGAGGCCTTTGAAGACCAGGGAGATGTAGAGCTAAATGCAGTACAGCTAGCAGAAGATCCTAATTTCCTTGACACGATCTATACAATCGATAATCAGAAAATAGGATATGTAGTTTATCATTTCTTTGCTCCAGGTCCCGGGAGTGGCAGTACTGCATATGATCAAGAAATGGATGCAATCTTTGCAAAATTCAAGGCAGAATCAATCAATCACCTGATTGTGGATTTTCGATATAACGGTGGTGGCTTTGTTTCATCTGCTGTTAATCTAGCGAGTCTTATCGCCCCTGGAGTCACTCAGAATGATATTTTCTCGAAGACAAAATACAATAGTTTCCTGAGTGGCTTCGACGATTTCCAAAATGTACAGACACCATTCCGAACCAAAGCACAAAATCTAGGAAATATATTGAGCGGAAATCGGGTATTTATTTTAACCTCAAGTCGTACGGCTTCGGCTTCAGAATTAATAATAAATGGGCTTCGTCCTTACATGGATGTGTTTCTAATTGGTGATGTGACTACAGGAAAAAATGTAGGTTCTATACCTTTCGAAGATGAGGAAAACCCACAAAATACTTACGGCATCCTACCCATCGTCACCCAAAGTGCCAATAGCCAGGATGAGTCTGATTATACAAATGGATTTACACCCAATATTTCGGCACGGGAAGTGGAAGAGCGCTTAAGGCCTTTCGGGGATATCAACGAACAGCTACTAAGAACAGCCATTTCAGAAATAACCGGACAGTCTCCATCTGGCCGTATTCAAAAGCTTTCCAGATCGGACTTGGGAAGTACACTAGATCATAAAGTCAGAACTGGACGAATGATCGAAAACATCAAGTTTGAATAATATAAAATTTTTAGACCTCCGAATCAGAAGCAAGCTCCTTGAGCTTGCTTTTTTGCTTTATTATCAAATCGTTAACATTTGAATCCACGGTTTCAAAAGCGCTTAATTTTAAGTTATTTCGAGCCTATGCAAGAGATCGCTAGCTTTGTCTTGATTTTGGCGGTATACTTCCTGGGAATATTGGCCATCGTTCAAGAAGTCTCCCATCCGAAGTACATCAACTTTAGAAAGAATTCCCGAGAAATGGTTAGAGTACCCGTCAATTACGGGAAAATCTTAACTGTCAGCTTCCTATTGGCTCTTTTAACCACTGCTCTCGCTTACTACCTTTTTATCTAAAAAAAAACAGCTCCCAAAAAGAGAGCTGTTCTTCAATGCGGCCTGACCTTATTATGATTGTGCCTTCTTCAAATTTTCTTTCGCTAGATCAAAGGCAGGATCCAATTCGATTGCTTCTTGAAAAGCGGTAGTTGCCTCAGATTTAGATCCCTGATCCAAATAGATCATTCCTTTTAAATTAAGTGCTGCAGCCTTGATACTCACTTCCTGAGTTTCTGTCTGAGACTTTGGGAATCCGATTTTTTCATCCGCTTTAGCATTCTTTATCAGCATATTGGTAGAATTGAGTGCTTCCTCATAACGCTTTAAGGAATATTGTAAAAACGCTGACTTATATAGGCTGAAGTTATCTCCCGTCAAAAGGTGTAAACTCTCATAATGCGGGAGTGCTCTATCAAGAGCCCCTACTTGCTCCAAAGAATAGGCGGCTATTTCTAATGCGCCAATATTTCGGTCATTAACTTCAAGGATATCCATCGCAACGAGGGCTGCAGAGGTGGATTGGCCCAATTCGAAATATAATGATCCCAAAAGCTCTTGATATCTCAAGTTTTCCGGATTTCTAACGATTAATCTGTATAAAGCAGATTTAGCAAGTTCAGGATCATTGTATCGCATTGCTAGCTGGTATGAAGCCTGATCCTGAATATTAAGAGCAATTTTGTCTTTGGGATCCATTTGGACTGTGGAGTCAGCACTTTGTGCTTTTGCATATCCTATTGAGAGGACAAAGGCAAATAGGGTGAGTAAACGTTTCATATAATTAAACTTTCTGTTGTGTATATTTCTTTGAATTAAGTCGGAAAGTAAATGCTTTTTTCTAATTCTATTTATTCTTTTGATTTGACTTAAACAGATTTTAAGATCTTTTATTTATCGGAAATCCCCATCCGTTTTGCGATGTCGTGCATCAGGCCCCTAGCCTCTTCGGGATTATTTTTGATTTTGCCCTCTAATATAGCTTCTTTGATCTCCTCTTTGATATCACCTACTATTTTGGAAGGCTTCAGTTCGAAGGTTGACATAATTTCCTCCCCACTAATTGGTGGCTGAAAGTTTCTAACTTGATCTTTCTCTTCTACCTCTTGTAATTTACGCTCCACTTTATCGAAGTTTTCCAGGTAGCGTTTTACCTTTTTATCATTCTTAGAAGTGATATCTGCCCGGCAAAGCATCATCAATTCGTCGATTGCATCTCCCGCATCAAAGAGTAGGCGTCGCAAGGCAGAATCTGTGACTTCATCCTTGACCAAAGCTATCGGCCGAAGGTGAAGGCGTACCAATTTCTGGACAAACTTCATCCGCTCATCCATCGGCAATTTGAGACGCTTAAATATCCCTGGCACCATCCGTGCACCTTTATCTTCATGCCCATGAAAGGTCCAGCCAACTTTAGGATTAAACCGCTTGGTAGCAGGCTTGGCAATATCATGCAAAATAGCCGCCCATCTCAGCCAAAGGTCATCACTTACTTTGGCTACGTTGTCGAGTACTTGAAGTGTATGATAGAAATTATCCTTGTGAGACTTATCATCAACAGTATCTACACCTTGAAGCTCGACCATCTCAGGAAAAAACTCATGGATCAATTTACCTGCAAAAAGCAATTTAAAGCCGTAGGAAGGAGTAGGCGTTTCAATGATTTTATTTAGCTCGGTAATGATTCTTTCGGCGGATACAATTTTTAGGCGGGCTGCATTGTCTTGAATAGCAAAAAAGGTATCTGCTTCAATATCGAAATAAAGTTGAGCTGCAAATCGCACCGCCCGCATCATTCGAAGAGGATCATCCGAGAAAGTTACATTGGGTTCTAGGGGTGTTTGAATGTTTTTCCTTTTCAGGTCTTTTTGTCCGTTGAAAGGGTCCAATAACTCCCCAAAATCCTCTTGATTGAGGGAAATAGCCATCGCGTTAATCGTGAAGTCCCTCCGCTCCAAGTCTTCCATCAAAGTACCGTCTTCCACGATTGGCTTTCTGCTTTCGGATCGATAAGATTCCTTCCGGGCTCCCACAAACTCGAGTTCATAGTCTCCCCAATTGATCATCGCAGTCCCAAAATTCTTGAAGATTGATACAGGAACATCTTTTCCCAAAGCCTTTGAAACTTCTTTGGCAAGTGCAATTCCACTACCCACGCAGGTAAAATCGATATCTTTATTTTCTCTTTCCAAAAGTAGATCACGAACGTATCCGCCTACTACGTAAGTGGGAAGCCCCAGTCTTTGACCTGCCTCTCCTACAATTTTGAAAATTGAATTTTGATCTAGTTTCTCTTTAAAATTCATCCCTTGATGATTTTCACATCCCCTTCTGGGCTCAAAAATAGCTCTTTCAAATTAGGACTAAAAAGCGGAAAAAGTTCCTTCACCTGAAAGTCCACAGGGCTTTTTACATTCTCCCATCTAGCCATGAGGAGTTTACTAGCTTGAAACAAAAAACCATTCCAGGCCTTATCCCTGATCAATGCAAAGCGAATCTTTCCATTTTCAGGCAAGCCTTTGGGAAGTAAGTCAGATGCCGGGCTGTGATAGATGGTTGGTTTGGAAGCATAATCTACGATATCTAAAGATACCTCCGAAAACTGCTCTGCTACCGATCTAATCTGAAAAACATCAAACAAAAGAAATACCCAGTCAGAGCCCAAATCCTCCTGCCAAGTGTCTGCATACTGGAAATGAATGAGGCTTCCATTTCCTTCCTTGATGAAAAGACTGCCCTTGGTTTTTAATGTTTCGAGTAATGGTTTGTAATCCAATTTCTATTGATTTTTTGCAAAATTAATCAGATATCTGAGAGCTTACAGATTAATAGAAAAAATGTACTCCTTAAAAAGAATAAATTACCCGATTAGAAAAAGAGAAATATTCCTAAACACATCAAAATAAATGATAATGAAGTAATAAAAAAAGCGGAACTAGTCCGCTTAAATCAAAATAAACAGGTGATATTTAACCTCTTAGCCAGTTGATAAATGTCTGATAACCAATACCGATCTCTCTAGCAAAGGCAGCTTTAGTCTTTTTACCGGTAGCTTCTACCTTCTTCCACTCTTCAAGAATTTTTGATTTTTCTTGATCAGAGAAAGTTCTTCTTTTGGATGTTTTAGCACTTGACTGTCCTGTAATTAAACCAATTAGTTCATTTAAGTCATTTAAAAAACGTCCGTCTGTTAGATGCAATCCTGCATTCTCCAATTTTTTAATAACATCATCTTTTGGGTTTACAGGAGTAACTGCAATACCTCTGGCAGCAGCTTCGTGAAGATCTACTCTTTTACCCTCAGAAGTTACATAAATAAAACCATCATTCTTTTTAAGATCTGCAATTGCCTCTTTAATAAGTTCTCTCATAATCGTTTTTGTTTTTAGGTAAAAATGATGGAGCAATATATTATTTCATAATGAGAATGAAAAAGCTTTCTGATATTTTATATAAAAATAATTAAAAAATATTTACTATTTATTTCTTAATAGAGTATTAGCACTAATGATTGAATAACAAAAGAGGTAAAATGCTAAACCAAAAAGTTTACTCTAAAGCATAAAATTAAAAAGTTTTAACATAGATAGGTTGGATTATATTACAAATTCGTTGAATTACATTTTATATCTAAAGCTAAAAATACTGTTTGACCAATCACGAGGCAAAAGAAAAAATTAGGCGATCGTAGTTGGATTTTTTAGCTCAGAAAAAATCTCCATTCAGTTCTTTCTCGGATATTTTCCGTAATTTTGAGCCCCATAAGAATCAAAATAGAAACAACACGCTCACCCCATTCTTATGGCCTCATCAACCAAATACATTTTCATCACCGGAGGAGTTACCTCCTCATTAGGAAAGGGTATTATTGCCGCTTCTCTAGGCAAATTACTCCAGTCCCGTGGCTTTTCTGTCACTATCCAGAAATTCGATCCCTATCTAAACATTGATCCAGGCACTCTCAACCCATACGAACATGGAGAATGCTATGTGACAGACGATGGAGCGGAAACTGATTTGGACCTTGGCCACTATGAGCGATTTCTAAATACCTCTACCTCCCAAAGCAATAATGTCACTACTGGGAGGATTTACAACAATGTCATTACCAAAGAGCGTAAAGGAGAGTTTTTGGGAAAAACCGTCCAGGTCATTCCTCATATTACCGACGAAATCAAAAACAACTTTTACAAGCTTGGCCAAGAGGGGAAGTATGATGTGATCATCACCGAAATCGGAGGATGCGTCGGCGATATTGAATCATTGCCATTCATTGAGGCAGTTCGACAAGCTCGATGGGATCTTGGACCCAATAATTTCTTGGTTATTCATTTGACGCTCATCCCCTACCTGAAGGCTGCGAAAGAGCTCAAGACAAAGCCGACTCAGCACTCCGTAAAACAACTCCTAGAGGCTGGTATTCAACCTGACATCTTGGTATGCCGGACCGAATATCATCTTCCCGCTGAGGTAAAGAAGAAATTGGCGCTTTTCTGCAACGTACAGCTAAATAGTGTAATTGAAGCGATGGACGCTGATACTATTTATGATGTGCCGCTTTTGATGAAGAAAGAAAAGCTAGACGAACGCGTATTGTCAAAGCTTAAGCTTTCGTCCAAACAAAATACAGACCTGGATGAGTGGAAGGACTTTTTGGGCAAACTCAAAAACCCAACGCAAGAAGTCACTATCGGGCTTATTGGAAAATATGTTTCCTTACCCGATTCCTATAAATCCATTATTGAAGCCTTCACACATGCAGGGGCATCCGTAGAATGTCATGTAAACTTAAAGTTGATCTCATCCGAAGAAATCAATCTGGACAATTTCAAATCAAAGCTCAGTGACTTGGATGGGATTTTGGTAGCACCCGGATTTGGTGAAAGAGGATTTGAAGGCAAAATCGAAACGGTCCGCTATGCACGGGAAGAGAAAATTCCATTTTTTGGAATCTGCCTGGGCATGCAGGTGGCAGTGATAGAATTTGCAAGAAATGTCCTACAGCTACCAAATGCAAACAGTACGGAAATGGACGAAAACACCCCGCATCCTGTCATAGATTTGATGGAAGAGCAGAAACAGATCGAGCAAATGGGTGGAACAATGCGATTAGGTGCGTATACTTGCGAACTCAAAAGAGGAAGTAAGGCCTATCAGGCCTATGGAACCAAAAAAGTTCAAGAACGACATAGACATCGCTATGAGTTTAACAACAAATACTTAGAGCAGATAGAAAGAGCAGGAATGCTTGCTACGGGTAAAAATCCTGACACGGGTCTTGTAGAAATTATGGAGATCAAAAACCATCCTTGGTTTGTAGGCGTTCAATTTCATCCCGAGTACCGAAGCACCGTCTTGAACCCACAGCCACTTTTCGTGAAATTTATTGAAGCGGCGATAGAAAATAAAAAATATAAGTAAGTAGTCCCGGTAATTCCGGGCAATAGCATTTATGGATAGAAATCAAGCGACAGGACTGATATTATTTGCAGCAGTCATCCTTATTTACTCGATTTTCTTTGCCTCAGGGCCTGAAATTGATCCAAGTGAAGAAACCATCGCAGTAGAAAATACTGTAACTCCCAATCAGGGAAGTATTGAAGAATTCCCGCCGATCCAAAAGGAAGAAACTGACTCCCTATCAGAGGACAAAATCAACAGATATGGTGTCTTAGCCACACTTACTCTCGGTAAGGAGGAAATAGTCACTTTGGAAAATGATGTCATCAAAGTCGATGTATCTACCAAAGGCGGTACCATCAAAAATGTAGAGTTAAAGGAGTACAAAACATGGGAAGGCAAGCCCCTGCTTCTTTTGGATGAAGAGTCCTCCTCCATGTCTCAACAGCTAGAGACTACCAAAGGGCCTGTCCTTTTGGAAGATTTCTATTTCTTTCCCGAACTGACTTCAGAGACTTCAGAGGATGGCAAGCAGATTCAAGTTCTCACACTACAAGCCGGAACGGAAAGTGGTACATTATTACACCGATTTCAATTAGAAGAAGGTTCATATCAAGTCAAAAAGTCCTTTGAGATTGACTATTACCAAGGAGTGTTTACCCAAAACCACTTGAGCATTTCTTGGAATGATGTGGCGAGAGCCCATGAGCAGGATTTGGCTGAGTCTCGTAGAAAAACAGAAGTCAACTACTATACAGCTGAAGGTTCCTATGAAAACCTTGGCGTAGGAGATTCTCAAGAGGCCGAGAGCCCAACCGAAGCTGTAAAGTGGATAGGTTTTAGCCAGCGCTTTTTCACGGCAGGGATTATAGCTGACCAAAATTTCTCCAATGTTAATGTAGCTCAAAGCACCCCTACTGATAGTGCCTTTGTCAGACAAATGGAAGCGAGCTTTGACGTTCCTTTGACAGAGGGAAAGGCTGATTACACCTTTTACTTTGGACCAGATCGATATAAAGTACTTAAGCAAGTAACAGAAGGGTTTGAGAAAAACGTTGACATGGGCTACTTCTTTGTCAGCTGGGTGAATAAGTACATCATTGTTAATCTATTCGCATTTCTTGAGAAATACTTCAGCAATTATGGAGTAATCATCATTTTGATCGTGTTGATTATCAAGTTGGCCTTATCTCCTCTAACCTATAAGTCCTACATCGGAATGGCGAAGATGAGGGTGATAAAGCCTGAAATCGACGAGCTTAAGGAAAAATACGGAGAAGATCCAACCAAGATGCAGCAAGAGCAAATGAAGCTATTTTCGCAACTTGGCGTTTCGCCAGTAGCGGGTTGTCTTCCTTTACTCTTCCAGATGCCCTTTCTATTCGCGATGTTCTTCTTTTTCCCGAACTCGATCGAACTTAGACAGGAATCCTTCCTGTGGGCCAATGATCTTTCTACCTACGATGAGTTTATCAAACTGCCATTTACTATCCCATTTTATGGCTCTCACGTCAGTTTATTTACTTTGCTGATGACCATTTCGCAGATTGTTTACACCCACTTCAACAATCAGCTGACCACGGCCACTGGCCCGATGAAAAATTTAGGATATATCATGCCAGTGATGTTCATGTTTATCTTGAACTCATATCCAGCAGGTTTGAGCTTTTACTACTTCGTTTCCAACATGGTGACTTTTGGTCAGCAGGCATTGATCAAGCTGTTTGTAGACGATGAAAAGATTGGCCAAAAAGTAGAAGCCAATAAGGTCAAAAACGCAAATAAGAAGAAGTCCAAGTTCCAACAAAGACTAGAAGATGCCATGAAGGCTGCCGATGCAAATCGGAAAAAATAAATAAGAAAGGGCTTCGGCCCTTTTTTTGTGGATTAGGCTGATTCGTGTTTCGAATCAAATTGAGTATCACTTGAGAAACTTTAACAATCAGGCATACCATTCTCCGCTAACTTTGTTATCTTCTTGATCTTCAATCAAAACAAATAATCTAGCCTAGAACAGCATTCAAAAAACCAAGTAATTATTTGGACTGCTTCCTAGAAAAAAGAAAAAAATGAGTCGGCAGAGCCGGGATTTTGTTTAATATTGAGGTTAAATTTATCGTATCATCATGGGAAAAATCATTGCAATCGCCAACCAAAAAGGTGGAGTAGGAAAAACTACTACCGCGATGAATCTTGCTGCCAGTTTGGCGGTTTTGGAGTACAAAACCTTGGTGATTGATGCTGATCCACAGGCTAATACAACTTCAGGCCTCGGGCAAGACCCAAAATCCATCAGTACCAGCATCTATGAGTGCATGGTGGATGGAATTCCTGTCGAGGAAATCATCATCCATACCGAAATCGAATACTTAGATCTTGTCCCTTCTCACATAGACTTGGTCGGTGCAGAAGTGGAAATGATCAATATGGAAAACCGAGAGGAAAAGATGAAGGAAGTCATCTCTGGTTTGAGAGAGAAATATGACTTTATCATCATCGACTGCTCTCCTTCCTTAGGTCTGATCACGATTAATGCACTAACTGCGGCCAATTCGGTAATTATCCCTGTGCAATGTGAATATTTCGCATTGGAAGGTCTAGGTAAGCTTTTGAATACGATCAAGATCATCCAAACCAGACTCAACCCTGACTTGGAGATCGAAGGAATTCTTTTGACCATGTATGATGTGAGACTCCGCCTATCCAATCAGGTTGTAGAGGAAGTTCGCCTCCATTTCAAAAACATGGTGTTCGAAACCATCATTCCAAGAAATGTGCGATTGGGCGAGGCCCCAAGCTTTGGATTACCGGCTATTGCTTTTGATGCAGAAGGAAAAGGATCCATTGCTTACCTCAACTTGGCCAATGAGATTGCTGAGAAAAACGGACTAAAAAAACCAGAACAAGCTCATGGCTGATAATAAACCCAACCGAAAGAAAAGTGCACTTGGTCGCGGCCTAGGAGCCCTTCTTCAGGATAGTCCTGCCAAAAATAAAGGGGAAGAGATCCTTCCTGAAGTTCAGAAGACCGGTATCTTTGAATTGGAGCTTTCTCAAATTCAAGTCAATCCTTTTCAACCTCGAACCCACTTCGACAAAGAAGCGCTTGAAGAACTTGCAGAATCCATTCGCGTCCAGGGAATTATCCAGCCAATCACAGTTCGAAAACTGGATCAGAACGAGTATCAACTGATCTCAGGTGAGCGGAGATTTCAAGCATCCAAGCTTGCCGGCTTGGAAAAGATACCTGCCTATGTAAGGACAGCCAATGATCAGCAAATGCTGGAAATGGCCTTGATCGAAAATATTCAGCGGGAAAATCTTAATGCGCTAGAAATCGCACAATCCTATCAGCGACTTTTAGCTGAGTGTAATCTCAAGCAAGAAGAACTAGGCGACCGGGTAGGAAAAAACAGGACTACTGTCAATAATTATCTACGATTACTGAAACTTCCTCCATCGATTCAAGCAGCTATTCGAGATCAAAAATTATCAATGGGACATGCCCGGGCACTTATTAATGTGGAAGACATTGATAAGCAATTGGCGATCTTTAAGAAGGCAATTGATGAAGAGCTAAGTGTAAGAAAAGTAGAAGCCCTTGTCAAATCATTGAATGAGGCACAACCAAGCAAAAAGGAAAAGCCCGAATTAGATCCTGTCAAAAAATATGAGTTGAACAAGCTTCAGCAGCGATTAGCATCTCATTTTGGGACGAAAGTGGCCCTCAAATCTGATCCAAAAAACCGGGGAGAAATCAAAATCCCTTTTCATTCAGCATCTGACCTCAATAGAATTCTCGAAATTCTTGAAATCATTTGATTTTGCGTAGCCATCTACTTTGTAAAAGAATCCTCTCCAACTTAAGTCGCATTGGAGCGATGGGGGTTCTCTTTTGGCTTTTGGCCTATTCCGCAGCCTTTGCACAGCAGGATACCATACGAGTAGAAGAGCGAAAAAGTAAAAAGGAAAAACCTGATTACTCTTCACTACCAAAAAACCCAAGAAAAGCCACTATGCTATCAGCTATTTTGCCAGGGGCTGGACAGGTTTACAATGGTAAAGCATGGAAGGTACCAATCCTTTATGCAGGATTTATGGCTGATATTTATTTCATTGGCTATAATAACAGAAGATACCAAGTTTTCAGAGAAGCGCTATTTGCCTTTGATGATGGAGAACCCAATTTATTCCCTAGTCTGAATCGGGATGCTTTAGTCAGAAATGTAGATTATTGGAGGCGAAATCGAGACTTGACTATCCTACTGCTTGGAGTCATCTACGCATTGAATATCATCGATGCAAATGTAGATGCTCACCTTTCCGGCTTTGATATCTCAGACGAACTCAGTCTGGCTATTGAACCAAGCATGCAACAATTCGCAGCCCAAAACCAAGCCTTGGGCCTAAGTGTAAAATTGAAATTCAAATAAATGAACATTATTATTCTAGGATATGGAAAAATGGGAAAAATAATCGGTGAAATAGCTGAATCCCGAGGCCATTCTATCCTTGCAAAAATTGACGAAAACAACCGAGAAACGCTCAATGACTTGGATCTATCCAAAGTCGATGTAGCGATCGAGTTCAGCCAACCTGAAGCTGCCGTCACTAATATAACTTGGTGTCTAGAGAATGGAATCCCAATTGTATCAGGTACCACTGGCTGGTTGGAACACAAGCCAAACATAGAGAAATTAGCAATCGAGAGAGGTACCCCCTTTTTCTATGCCTCAAATTTTAGTATCGGTGTAAACGTATTTTTTAAAGTCAATCAGTATCTTGCCAAACTGATGGGTGAAACAGCTGGCTATCAAGTAGAAATAGAAGAAATTCATCACACGGCTAAAAAAGATGCACCGTCTGGCACAGCTATCACCTTAGCTGAAGGAATCTTGGACGCCCAGGGTGACCTGAAGGATTGGTACCTGTCCGGGGAAGCGCCCGAAAATGGACAAAAACTTCCGATCATTTCTAAGCGCATTGATCCGGCACCTGGTACACATATCATACGCTATCAATCTGAAATTGACGATATTGAGATTAAACACACGGCTCACAGTAGACAGGGATTTGCGCTTGGCGCGGTTTTAGTTGCCGAATGGATACCTGGAAAAAGTGGAGTTTTGAATATGAATGATTTTCTGTCTTTTTGAATATTAAAGTATGAGTTCGAAGAATAAAAAGAAAAAATCTGCTGCGAGGGAATGGCTCGATGCCTTAGTTTTTGCAGTAGTAGCGGCCAGTTTGATCCGCTGGTTATTGCTGGAGCCTTTTACCATTCCTACAGCTTCTATGGAAAAGTCCCTATTGGTGGGAGACTTCCTTTTTGTAAGTAAAATGCACTATGGGACCCGTATTCCCAAAACCCCACTGCAGGTACCCCTTACTCATCAAAAGATTTGGGGAACGGAAATGCCATCCTACTCTGATGCCATCCAACTCCCCTATTATAGGCTTCCGGGCTTTGCAGATGTGGAGCGAAATGATGTAGTGGTGTTTAACTACCCTGTCGAATTTGAATATCCTAATGACCTGAAGACCAATTATATCAAACGGGCAGTCGCTGTTCCGGGTGATGAATTGGAAATCAAAGATGGGGATCTCTACATCAATGGCGAACTAGCCATGAAACCCGAAGAAATGCAATTTTCCTACGATGTCCTGACTAGTAGAATGCTAAATGCAGATTTTTTCGCTGATTATGGAATTAACCCGGCAAGCTTCATGGCTTTATCAGATGGCTCAGGGTATATTGTGTTTGCTACTGATTTGGTAATTGATAGACTAAAGGAATCTCCTCTGGTCACAACAGTACGAAAGCGAATCATGTCACCAAGAGGTGAGGACAGAATTTTCCCTGATGGAATGAAGATGGGTTGGAACAGAGACCAATATGGACCATTGACCATTCCAGGAGAAGGTACAACGATCGAATTGAATGCAGATAATATCTTGCGATATGGCTCCACCATCAAAAACTATGAAGGACACGAGCAGGTAGAGATAAGAGAAAATGAACTTTTGATCAATGGACAAAAAGTTGATAGCTATACCTTCAAGCAAAACTATTACTTCATGATGGGAGACAATCGGCATGATTCGCTTGATTCACGCTATTGGGGTTTTGTTCCCGAGGATCACGTGGTAGGAAAAGCCTGGTTCCTTTGGCTTTCACTGGATGAGTTCGAGTCATTCTTCAACAAAATCCGTTGGAGCAGAATATTTAAAAGCATCGAATAAAGAAAAAGGCCCTTTGAGGGCCTTTTTCTTTTGCTGTTTATTTCACCAGTCGATTGTTTTCAATCCTTGCTTTTCTAAATATTCATTCGCCTGTGAGAAATGGCGACACCCTAAAAACCCACGATGGGCCGAAAGCGGGCTCGGGTGAGGAGCTTTCAATACCAGATGCTTTGACTGATCGATTAAATCAGCCTTTTTCCCCGCATAGGCTCCCCACAGCAAGAATACCACATTTGATTTGCCATCGCTGATCCGTTGGATCACCCGATCTGTAAATTCCTCCCAACCTTGTTTTTGATGAGAACCAGCCTCTCGCGCTCTAACAGTAAGTGTGGCATTCAGCAGGAAAACACCTTGTTGAGCCCAGCGGGTTAAATCTCCATTTGGAGGCATGGCTTTTCCTATGTCGGATTGGATTTCTTTGAAAATATTTAGAAGACTTGGAGGAAAAGGAACTCCGGGCTTTACCGAAAAGGAAAGCCCATGTGCTTGACCGGGGCCATGATATGGATCTTGTCCTAGTATGACAACTTTCACTTGATCAAAAGGACACTGGTCAAACGCGTTGAAAATAAATTTTCCTGGTGGAAAAACTGACCCTTTCTCGTATTCAGACTTTACAAATGTCACTAGTTTTTTGAAAAACTCTTCATCAAAAATGTCGTTCAAAACATTATTCCAGGAATTTTCAATTTTTACTTTCATAGGTAAAAGTATTGATTTTCAAAGGCTTCATTGTATATTTGGAAACTTTTAATATTATTAAGAATGGTCACAGCAATCACTCAGGGAATAGAAGTCAGTATAGAAGTCACCTATCAGGCCGAATTTTCTAGCCCTCTACAACATCATTATGTTTTCACCTACAAGGTAACCATTCATAATAAAAGTGACATTACCGTTCAATTGTTGCGAAGGAGATGGGAAATTTCTGATGCAGCGGAAAACCGAAAAATTGTGGAAGGTGATGGAGTGGTCGGACAGCAGCCCACGCTAGAACCCGGACAAAGTCATAGCTATGTATCAGGATGTAATCTTCGTTCTGGCTTGGGTAAAATGAAAGGAAGCTACACCATGCGAAAAGTCTATAATGAGAAGGAGTTTGATGTAGAAGTGCCTGAATTTCAAATGATTGCTAATATTTTTCACAATTAAGATTTCTTGATCAAGAGTCTATTTCCATTAAAAGGGTATTTTCAATATTGGCTTGAAAAAAAAAAACAAAGCCTCTTTACAAAATCCTCATCTTGTTTCTTTAGTCTCTGAGTTGGAAATTTTTCTTGAGGAAAGAAAACACTTGGATCTTGACATCGAAGATTGGCGGGCTCAGTTACTTCAAAATCATCAAACTATTGAGGTCTTAGATCTGGGAGCAGGTTCTAAAAAAGTACCGTCTAATCGACGAAAAATCTCCGCAATCACAAAATACTCAACATCGGGAAGAAAATTCGCCCAACTCTACCAATACTTTGCCTCACTCACACCAGCTAATCACCTTTTGGAACTGGGAACCTGCATGGGCCTTACTACCCGATACCTACACCGGGTTGCGAAGGGAAAGTTGGTTACCTTCGAAGGCTCAGAAGCTATCCAAAACACTGCGAAAAGAGGCCTGGAAAGCAGCCAAGTAGAATTTATTCTTGGAGATATTAGCGATACCCTGCCAAGGTATTTGTCGGAAAATAATCAAGTGGACTTTGCGCTGGTAGATTCATCACATACCTATCAAAAAACCATAGAGTTTACAGATTTACTGATGAAGCATTGTGACTCAAAAAGTATTTTGGCGATAGCTGATATCTATTGGTCCAAAGGAATGAATCGAGCCTGGCAGGAGCTGAAATCTCGAAAAGAAGTCCAATTGAGTCTGGACTTTTATGAATGTGGGATTTTGATTTTTGATTATCCCGGAGAGAAATCTCACTTGATCTTGGATTATTGATTTTGAAGCATAAAAAACAATTCTGCCCCTCTTCTCGGAGGAATGGAATTGTAGCAGGGCTCCATTTTTATTATATCGAAGTATTTAGAAAATAGCTTTTCATAGTCACTGATATTCCCTCCAAATGGCGGACCTTGCTTTTCAAATTCTATAGAAAACAACACTCCGACAATCTTTCCATTTGGTTTCAAGAGGGTTTTCATTTTTTCACAATAGGCCTCCCGCTGGTCCGGATGCAAAGCACAAAAGAAAGTCTGTTCTAAAATCAGGTCATAAACTCCTTCGTGGGTGAAAAAATCTTCGTTTAATAAGTTTTCATCTGGAAATTGAGGGTTGGACTTACTAAATTTTGTTAAAGGGATTTTGGCGAAATCCAGCAAAAAAGTATTCTGGAAGCCTTTTTCAAATGCATAAGCAGCTTCATGCCCATTCCCTCCGCCTGGTATCAAGACTTTGATATCCCGATTCTCAATTTGGTCTAAATATTGTACTAGCGGTGTAGAAGCGTAACCGATATCCCAGCCCGTGGCACCTTGTTCATAGCGCTGGGTCCAGTAGCTCTCATCCAAATAATTCATCAAGCCCTAAGATTTATGGACTCAAATTTTGAAAAAGATTCTCAACCAAAAAAAGACCAAGGCAAAAATATCATCATCATTGTCTTGGTACTACTTGTAATCATCAGTGGGATCAAGCTTTACACTGATTACGTGGACAGGACCAAAAAAACGGAAGAAATCCTACTCTTATCTACCGAAAACAATCAGCTGAATCAACGCCTGGATTCCGTGACATACCAGCTGAATCTGCGTATTCAGGAAATCGAGAAGTTAGGTGGAGATATCGCCGCGCTTGAAGAAGTACGCGATCAATTGATAGCCGAGCGAAACTCCAATCGACAGCGCACAGCCAATGAAATCGCCGAACTCAATCGCCGAATTCAGTCATACAATGGTATGCTGCAGGAAAAGGATCAGGAAATCCTAGAATTGAGAGCTATGAATCAGCAGCTCTATGCTGAAAATCAAGATCTCAAAACGACTCAAGCTGAAATCGAAGAAGAAGTTGCTCAACTGAACCTTCAGAAAGAAAATCTTCAGGCCAAGGTCAACGTTGCCTCCATGCTGAAAGCAGAAAATATCACTATTGCAGCTATCAACAGAAGAGGTAAAGAACGAGTAGAAACGACCAAAGACTTCAGAAACCGACAGATCGAACGGATCAAAATCAGTTTCAATTTCTCTGATAACAAGGTAGCTCAGCCAGGCCCTAGAAACGTCTATGTTCAGATTCTTGCTCCAAATGAGCAACCGATCTTTGATGTGGCCAAAGGATCAGGCACATTCACTGTGAATGGGGCCGAGCAGTTCTACACTGTCAAGCAGGACGTCCTTTTTGACAATACCGGAGAACCGCTGACCTTCTACTACGAAAAGGGTTCTGACTATGTCTCAGGAGATCATGAAGTCCGTATCTTTGTGGATGATTATCAGATTGGGTCCAGAACATTCTCAGTGAAGTAAATCATCACAGACATATCTTTTAAGCCTCTCAAAATCAGAGAGGCTTTTTTTATTGGGTGAGAAAAATAGATAACAAAGGTTATTTGGATAAAACCTAAAATCAACCTACTTTTGCGGTCTGTTTAATAAATTTCACACAAACACATTCAAAATGTTCCAAAGAAATTACGAGACGGTATTCATTTTAACTCCCGTTTTGTCTGATGTTCAGATGAAGGATACTGTCGACAAGTTTGTAAACTTGTTAAAAGAAGAGGGGGCAGATGTGATCAATGTGGAAAATTGGGGTCTAAAGAAGATGGCTTACGCTATTCAGAAGAAGACAACCGGTTTTTACGTATTGGTTGAGTACAAGGCGGATCCTACAGTGATCAAAAAGTTGGAGACTGAATTCCGACGCGACGAGAAAGTAATGCGATTCTTGACTACTGTATTGGACAAGCATGCGATCGCTTACGGCGACAGAAGAAGAAAAGGAGAGTTTAACAAAAAATCCGAAGCTAAGGAGGAAGCTGCCCAATGACACTATTCAACGAACCAATCAACAGAGGCGAAGTAAAGAAAAAATACTGCCGATTCAAGAAGCACGGGATCAAGTATATCGATTACAAAGACCCTAACTTCCTTTTGAAATTTGTCAATGAGCAAGGAAAGATCCTTCCAAGAAGATTGACTGGTAACTCTGCAAAGTATCAGCGTAAAGTTGCACAAGCAGTGAAAAAAGCTAGACACTTAGCTTTACTACCATTTGTAACTGACGGATTGAAGTAATTCACATCATCCTATCATTCTAAAAGCTAAACAGAAATGGAAATTATACTAAAAACAGACATCAAAGGTCTCGGCTATAAAAATGATTTGGTAAGTGTGAAGCCTGGATATGGACGCAATTACCTCATCCCTCAAGGATATGCCGTTTTGGCCACTTCTTCTAATAAGAAGATCCTAGCTGAAAACATCAAGCAAGCCGCTCACAAAGCTGAGAAAATCAAAGCAGATGCTGAGGAGATCGCAAGCAAGCTTTCTGGCGTAACGCTTGAAATCAAAGCTAAAATCGGTGAAACTGGAAAAATCTTCGGAAAAGTAACCACCCTTCAAATTTCTGACGCCTTGGCAGCACAAGGATTTGATATTGATCGAAAGAAGATCGCTATCAATACTCCTGTCGATGGTGCCGGTGAATTTGTAGCAGAGGTTGATCTTCACAGAGAAGTAAAAACTGACGTAAAATTCGTAGTAGTCGCTGAATAATCTCGACTAGGTATCAATAAAAAAGGGCTGAAAAATCAGCCCTTTTTTTGTTTAGTTAAGTACCAAGATCTTCTCGAGATCCTCTACCAATTTCTTGGAAACAGCACGGCTGTTTTTCTCACGGGCTGCCTTAAACAATTCTAAGGCTTTCTCAGACTTCTCTACAAGTCCCACTGGATTTTGGTCATTCTTGTAGCTAAACCAGCACCAAGACAATTCAGCAGCCAAAGATTCTCCCACCTTCAGCTTCTCAAGCTTGTTGACTGTTTCGATTACAGTCTTTTCCATTTTTTCTACTTTCATAGCTTTCGAGTTGTGTTTTCTTAAAATTCGAAGCAAAACAAGGTAAATATTTTCATTTTATCAATATAAGTAACTGAATATTAACAATATTGTAATTTTTCAATCGATTGCGAAGAAAAAATTAAGCGATTTTTTTTCATAATTTTTTTATTGAGATAATGAAAAAGACTTTAGTTTAAATAAATAATTGAAAAATCTTTCATGTCTAGCTTGGAAAAAAAAATACAGAATTCTACCTTTGTGTCACTTTAAGGGAGGTCGAAAGGACTTCCATCCCAAACTGGTCTATGGTGTAACTGGCAACACGTCTGATTTTGGTTCAGAAGAGTCTAGGTTCGAGCCCTAGTAGACCAACAAAAAGCCCTATTTCGAGAGATTTAGGGCTTTTTTGCTTCTAGCATCCTCAGGCGATAAGCATTCATCGCATTCCTTCCAAGCTGCTCACTTAGCTTATAATTAGCCAATGCGCCGACAGGTGCTCCTACGAGAGGAATGAGCTGGGCAAGCTTAGCCAGGTCAATATAATCGCGATAGTCTAGCTGAAAAGTACGCCAATCAAACTCATCATAAGTCTTCGGAAGATTCTCTTTAAATGAATCCCAATTTTCTAAACGCTCGATCAGTTCGTTCCGACGTTTTTGAGAGGAGAAGCTTAGCTGAAAAACATAGAGCAAAAAAAGCCTCTCCTGATAATTCTTGGTATCAAATCCATAGAGAGCAGCTATATCGAAGAGCATTTTCATCTTGATCGCCAGGAAAGCCGGAAAATCCGCAAAACCCATTAAAATCCCTCCTGCCCCCGTGATAGCCCCCTCCGCAGAAGCCGAGTTCCGGTACCACTTGATTCGGGTTCGCACTTTCATTTCACGCTCTTTCAAAGAAAGGCTTGCAGAAGCTTTCGGTACAATCCAAGAGGATCCCGAAATGACCGCTTTGACTATATTCTCAATGGCGGCAGTAACTACCTTGTGAATTTTGTCCGGGATAATCTGATTAATTTTTCGCTGCACACCGTGAGTCAGCCTACCTCCTATGGAAGGTGGTTTTTTCATCATATATAGCCATGATGTAAGTTCTGCTTGAACATAGTGCTGATAAGTATCCATACCTCAATAAACGAAATTGATGAGAGGAGTTTAAACTTTGCTAAAAAAAAGCCATATCCTTATTAGAATATGGCCTTTCAATTCGGAATCTTAATTATTACTTATAGAGCCCATTGAACAACATTTTGAATGTCCCATGAGACTGTGCACGGAAGGTAATTTCAGGTCCAAAGGCATAGAATTTACCCTTTCCTAAGCCTGCTTCAAAAGCTGTCACTCCGTTTCTGAGATAAGATTGACCCCAAGCCCAACCACTTCGAAGCGGCTCTTCTTCACCAAACCAAGCGATCGCTTTTACTCCTTTATTACTTGCTTCAGGAGTAAGCTTGAATACTGGAGATCGGTTGAACATGATATAGGATGTTGGTCCCATTCCGTAATTGATAGGCTGGGTGTTATCTACATTCATTTCCAAAACTGACCCCGGTATATAGTATTTCTCTCCACTAAGCGGACGCTCTTCTCCATCAGCATTCATTTCTACCAGCGCATCTTTGACTGGTAGATTCAAGTGAAAAGCTAACTCTGTAGCTGACCCGACAGTGATCACTTGCCCTCCATTCTCAATAAACTCTCTGACTGCAGGAACTGACTCTTGAGCGGTGAAATTACCAAGCATATGATGATACTGCTCATCGATTTCAGAAGCATCTGGCTGAGAACGACCTCCCCCACGACTTCCCACTGATGGAATCCCAGGCCCTATAAATAGCAGCACATCATAGTTTTCGTTAAGGTTGCCAGCATTGATTTCTTTTGGAAACACCTGCTTAAAATCAAAATGAAACTGCTCTAGCATCCATCTTACCCAACCAGACGGCATAGATCCACCATAATAATCATACAAACCTATTCTTGCGGGGCTTATTTCTTTCAGTTCTCGTGGCTTGGAGCTAGGCTTGCCATAGACACCATACTCTTGGGCAGCCTTCTGCAAAATAGTCTTACCAGCTGATCCCACATAAAACGACCCTGCTGGTAAACCATCCACAGTATCGGTAGTTCTGAAAACCTTCACTTTCGCTTTCAATAGATCATTTACAGCCATGAAGGCATTATTTCCTCGAATATCAATCAGGTAACCTGAGCCATTAGCTAAAGACTTGGCTGGGGGAGTTTGTATTTCACCATAAGGAACTGCCTCAAAAGGCCCATCAAAATCTTCCATAATCCGATCAATCTCTGAACCCATCTGAAAAGCAAGTGTCCATCCAGCAGCATCATATGGGCGGATTGGAGGACCTCCAGGGTACAAGAAATCATTGGGGTGATCTTGAGGTTCAAACATATCGATCACATGTGGACGAAATGCTTGTGCCGTTTTCACAATGTAGGAGCCAGCTGGATATGACTTTCCATTGACGTTGAAATCTTGTGTGGCTTTGTGAACTTTTATCCCAGATTTGATCAAAGCATTTAAAAACTTAATCGCAGTAGGAAAATCTGCCTGATCTGCAGGCAAAATATAGCCATAGGGATCCTTGCGCTCCTGATCTTGGTAAACCTCCTCATAAAATTCACGAGGCAAACCTGAACGCCAACTTCTTGAAGCCTGCACCTTTCCTTCATCACGAGCTTTCTCATAAGCATCTTCTACAGCTTGCGCATATTTTGGATAAGGAGTCCAGGTATCCTTTTGGCCTTTCTCTATGGATCTTCTACCCATGAGATAGATATTCCTCAATAATTCATCTCCATGCCGAACCGCGTGATTGAGAATCGCATAATTCAGCGACACAGAATAATCAATAGAAGTCTTGAAGTGCCAATCTCTTGGTGTGACAGGGTATGGAGTACCATTATTCGGAATCAATCGCTCTGGAACCAAAGGCACCTGAGATGGTGTGGGATTCCCGATAATTTCGGTAAGAATACCTATCTGATTGTGATAATATGGTGTTGTACGAAGTCCACCGTTCCACCAAGTAGAAAAAACTGAGCCATCTAAGCGGGTGTATCCAGGCTTGTCTTCCTGATGCATTCGGTTGATCATCGCAGCACCTACTGCATCTAGGCTGGTGATGATCAATGGGTCAAAAACATGATTAAATGGATCTCGGTATGGAGGACCTGCCACTACAGATCCTGGAGGGCCTGACTGATGGTGATTGTAGATAATCTGTGGGATCCACTCTACATATTGCTGAAGCGAAATATTGGTAGCCTCAGACATATTGTTCATGTAAAAATCCCGGTTATTATCATGCCCAACATACTTTTGATAAAGAACTGGGATGTTTTGATCTCTTTTTGTCGGGTCTTCCTTTCTCATATACCAATCCGACATGATCTCCATTCCATCTGGGTTAGCATGAACTAACAGAATGATGACATTGTCAAGAATTTTAAGCGTCTCCTCATCATTTCCAGATGCGAGTTCATAGAGTGTTTGGATGAGTTGATGTGCTCCTACCACTTCATTCGCATGAAGGCCACCGTCAATCCAAACCACAGGCTTCCCTTGTTTGATGAGTTCTTCTGCTTCCTCCCTTGTCATTTCAGCCCGAGCGAGTTTTTGAGAAATTTCTTTGTAGCGATCCAGTTCTGCAAAATTCTCAGGTGCTGTAACTATCATCATGGGTTGATCCCGCCCAAATTCAGTCTTGCCAATACTGGTCAACATGACTCGATCAGAGGCCTCTGATACCTTCTTGAAGTAAGCCTCAGCTTGGGTAAAGTTTGCCAGCATATAATCATCCCCTATTTCAAACCCAAAATGAGATTGAGGTGTGGGCACTTGCTGGGCTTGAAGTTTTATCCCTGAGAAGAGTAAAACGACTAGAAACAGTTTGAATAAATTTTTTGTCATAAGCGTGATTTGCGATTGATCATTTCTCTAAAATAAACTAAAAAAAAGAGGTCCTTGTAGTAAGTAACCTCTTTATCGGAATTTTTACAGGATCGGAAAAATTAGGATTCGATTTTAATATACTTTTTATAATCAGGATCATTTTTATTCTGCTGAGTCTGAAAACCGCCTGCATTAAAAATCCCTGGTTGAAGCTTCCAATCTTTTAAATCTATCTCGAGAGCTCCTATAGGTATTTTTGAAGCAACGTTTAAGGCTGATGATCCTTCTTTACCTTTTAATATCAATTTCTGAATTTTAGAGAATCTCTCTTGAATTGTCAGATTAAATCCGTAGGCCATTTCTTGATTATTTTCTTCAAAATTGAGTGATTTGAATCCATCCAGAATAACCTTCCCATTCCCCTCTATCCAAAGGTCTGCCTGAATCTCAGAATTGCTCAAATCAACCTCAAACTGATCCCGTACAACTACTCTATTGGGAAAATAAAGTTCCTGTATTTTAGTTCCTTTTTGTTGAAAGCCAAACCGGGCACCTTTTTTATCCATAAAAATTGGGTTAAGGATTACAGGTACCACAGATTTTGGATTGACCAAATGAGGATGATTCGAAAGCTCCACTTCTGGCTCAAACAAATTATCCAAATTACTATACCAACTTATTCTACCCCCTTTTATTTTAACTCGAAAACTATCATTATCTGTCAATAATTGGCGAAGTCGAAGCCCCTGTGGTCGATAATCAATACGCTCTGAATAGCATGGACTTAAATCCTCATTTACAAAAAACACATTCTCAAAACGGGCTTCAGAGCATAATGAATACATACAAGTTAAAATAGAACCTTTGGGAAAAGTCCCAGATAACTCTTTAGGCTCCACATAAATTCTCTCTGCCTTTCCAGAATAGTTTTTTGACAAAACAAGCTCTTCTTTTATCCCTGAATGGGGATCGAAGAGAACTACAGACATTCCTTTTTTCCAACTATCGCTTCCCAAACTTCCAACCGAAAAGGATTTAATAGTTCCAGATAGCTCTTCACTTATTTCGGTCCAAAGAGGCCTGGACGTACTACGGATCATTCCATGGATTTCCACATTCTTCATGACCATGTTTACATTGTAGTCAGTATACATCAAATGCCCTGGGGAGTCATTACCAAAGTTCCAAACGGCTTGACACCCTTCAATTACTCTTCCATCCAGAAGGTGTCCTAGGGCACTTTTTTCTACTTTCAGCTCAATTGACGAAACCGGATCATCTATAGGCTTATCCAATTCAATTTCAGTATAAGTCACTCTTCGATCTCCTCTTTTTAACCTAGAAGGAGGAGAAGAATACTGCTCGGCAAATTGTGCCCAAGTCTTCCATTTCCGATTGGTTTTGATTATTTCAAACTTTTGGCCTGCAAACGTGAATACATCTCCCTTTTGGACGCTCCACCCCCAGATTTCTAAGATATTAGGGCTTTTTTTACCTATGATTCCATTCTTTGAAAAGTCATCTAGATCTTGGGAGATTATATCGCCTTTTGTAGGAATTTTATCAAAGGTCTTGACCTGCCTTGCAGAAAAGGAGACACCTGATAAGTCTTCATCTCCGTGAACCAACCAATGATCCCCATTAGAGTTCAATCCAACTCTAAATCCATCTACAATTAAATGGACAGTTTCCGAACTTGTACTTGTTCCTCCTGTCCATTCCTGACATGCCAAATGATACCAGCTAAAATTCGGATCATCAAGTTCGATAGTTTGATGATCAAGCATTCTAAGCCTGATTCCTTCAAACCTAAAGGGTTTTAGGGATTCCAATTCTATGAATCTCCCTCGCTGATCAGGGCTAACTCCTTCCCACTCTATACGTAGTCCACCACTTTGCCTGGCTTTCATATTATTCAAATCTTTCGAAAACCAGTCCCCTTCAAAGCGATAGGTGCAAAACTCCTTGACATCTCTTTCGTCATGAATACCTCCACCATTACAATATCCTTGGTTGGGCATTGAAAAGGAAGTACCCGGCCGAACGAATCCCAAAGCATCTTCCATTGCCTTTCGAATACGATATTGATCTGTGTTTCTAAACGTTTTAAGCCCGTATTGATAACTGAATGCGGAAGAATCAGAAAAAATCAAGCCATTAGGAGACCCAAATTGCACTACTCGCTGTGAATAATTAGAAGGCAAAAATTGCCATTCAAAATTTATATCCACCTTTCCCATATCCGGTAAATGGAATAGCGCTCCATTTTCGCCGAAGGTTTCACTATAACTGCCCGGCTGCTCCAAACCTCTCCCATATTTATCACCATTGAAAGCGTCAGACCACATTAAATGAATAGCTGCTGAAGGTCCTTCCCCTTGAGTTTCAAAGTTCCACGTACTATCGGGAGGCACCACTATTTTCGGCATCCCCAATACTCCATAAACTTGTCCCGCCCTAGCTTTGAGGGTGGATTTTCTATTGATTGAGGACGCCCATGACTCAATAGCAAATCGATTGTCAAAAAAGAAGATTCCATCTTGCTTTTCCATCACCTTGGGGCTTTCAAGGTCCCCTCCATTGTAAGGGAAATCAACGAGTAGATTTTTATCATCCAAAACTTCCAAAACTCGTGAGTAAACAACCGTAAGGGCACCTGGAAAATAATTTCTCCCTCTCTCTGGATATTCAAAACTACTCCTATGTACGCGGGAAGGCTCTAACCACATTCCGATATATTCGGATGAAAAAACGCCCTCTTCTCCTTGATAAGTAACTTTGCAGCGATTGTTATCTTGAGCCTCATATTTCAGAGTACCCCAAAACATCCGATGGAAGGCGTTCCCTCCAAATTTTTCTAGAGTATCAAATTCATCAGAAGAGTCAACTGTTTTGATTTCTTGGATTCCTATCTTATCTTTTTCTTTTGGTGTATTTTTTTCATCTTCTACAACGTCAGTCACAATCGGTACCACGACCGCATCTTCAATCACTTTTTCCTCCTGAGTTTCCTTTTTATCTGAAAACTCAGCCGAAAAAATTTTCCCATTGATTTCAATTGTTTCTATAGGAAAAGGATTCCCATCAGCGTCATTTAGACTTATAGTTAAGTGAAGAGGTTTTGAATGATTCATGTCAAAAAGAGTTTTAAAAAGCTGATATTCTTAAAGATACAGATTCATTAAGGTTCATAAAAAAACCTGAGCATTTTTTTTAAACATCCGGAAAATCAACAAACCATTTAGAAAATCTTTGTCCTTTCCCATCCCCATCAAAAATTCTTACTTTTGTTTCAAATCAAAACAAAACCGCTTCCTTCTAAATCAACCCATTCATGTCCGAGGTCAAAATATTTGCAGGATCAAACAGTACAGATCTTGCCAAGAAAATTTCAAAGAATTTTGGAAAAAATCTTGGCGATTTAACCCTATCGAGATTCAGCGATGGGGAAATGTCTCCAAGCTACAATGAATCCATTCGTGGATGCAATGTTTTTATTATACAAGGAACCAATCCTCCTAGTGATAATATTCTGGAACTTTGCCTCATGATCGATGCGGCCAAGCGCGCCAGTGCTTACAAGGTCTGTGCAGTTATTCCTTACTTTGGATATGCCCGACAAGACCGTAAAGATCGACCTCGGGTATCTATCGCCGCAAAATTAATAGCCAATATGCTCACTTCAGCTGGTGCGGACCGAATCATGACCTGTGATCTACATGCTGGTCAAATTCAAGGATTTTTTGATATACCATTGGATCATTTGAATGGATCAGCTATCTTTGTGCCCTATTTGCAAATGCTGAACCTGCCGGATCTCATTTTCGCCTCTCCTGATGTGGGTGGTGTAGCTAGAGCAAGGGCTTACGCAAAGCATTTTGAAGTAGAAATGGTCGTCTGTGATAAGCATAGAAAAAGAGCCAACGAAATCGCCTCTATGCAGGTGATTGGAGATGTAGAAGGAAAGGATGTAGTTTTGGTAGATGATTTGGTAGACACAGCAGGTACACTTTGTAAAGCTGCCCAAATCATCATGGACAAAGGAGCTAAATCAGTCAGAGCAATTGCAACGCATGGAGTTCTTTCTGGAAAGGCTTATGAAAATATCGAAAACTCCGCTTTAGCAGAATTAGTCATTACAGACACGATTCCACTAAAACAGAAATCATCCAAAATACATGTACTCACTGTAGCGGACCTTTTTTCAAAGGCAATCCACGCTGTGACAGGTAATACTTCTATCAGCTCCTTATTTATCTAAAAACCAATTTTAAATACAAATACACATGAAAACACTAGAGATTATAGGGTTTAAAAGAGCAAATCTCGACAGTGCGAGTTTGAAAGAAATCAGAGAATCAGGTAGCGTACCTTGCGTAGTGTACGGCCCAGGTATCCCTGAGCAGATTCACTTCCACAGTCCTGCTATCCTTTTCAGAGACTTGATCTACACTCCTGAGGTTCACTTGGTAGACCTTAACGTTGAAGGAACTCACATCAAGGCTGTGTTGAAAGATGCGCAGTTCCATCCAGTCAGTGAAGTTTTACTTCACGTGGACTTCATGGCTTACACTGAAGACAGACCTATCAAGTTTGAGATTCCAGTGAAAGTAGTAGGTAACTCTCCTGGTATCACAAAAGGTGGTAAACTAGAATTGAAAACCAGATCATTGAAAGTAAAGGGACTTGCAAAGGATTTCCCTGATTTCATTGAGGTTGATATTTCTAAGCTTGACCTTGGAAAGTCTTTCAAAGTAGGTGAATTGAAGCCTGAGAACTTTGAAATTCTAACCAGTCCAAATGTATCCATCGTGACTATCGGAATTCCAAGAGCACTTCGTGGCAAAAAAGGTGGCGACGAGGAATAATCAATTAGAATCTTGATCAAATCCTGCCTCCAAAGGGCAGGATTTTTTTATTTTTATACAGGACAGCAAAAGCATGAAATATCTAATAGTAGGACTAGGTAATATTGGACCGGAATACGAGCTCACAAGGCATAATATTGGGTTTCTGACTTTGGATAGACTAGCTGAAAAAACTGATGCAGACTGGAAAAGTGACCGATTAGCCTTCAAAACTGAAATCAAGCATAAAGGGCGAACACTACATTTGATCAAACCTACCACTTACATGAATCTCAGTGGTAAGGCTGTCAACTATTGGATGAAAGAGCTCAACGTATCGAAGGAAAATATACTCGTTCTAGTCGATGACGTTGCTATTCCATTTGGCAAATTACGAATGCGTGCCAAAGGGAGCTCTGCCGGTCATAATGGACTAAAAAACATTGAAGCGCTGTGCGGAGGGCAAGACTATCCGAGACTAAGAATGGGGATTGGAGATGACTTCCCAAAAGGGCGACAGGTAGATTATGTCTTAGGTAGATTTACTCAAAATGAGTTTGATGAATTACCCATTATGATGGACAAAGCCATAGAAATGATTTTTGGGTTCTGTACCATAGGCATATCCCAAACTATGACCCAATTTAATGACTGATTAAAAAGGGAGATTTGGAAATGACCAAATCTCCCTCTTTATTTGTATCACTTCAGGCAACTGATTTATAAAGAAGAGGCGAGAGAATAGGCTCAATGACCCTCTGGCAACCATCCCGAAATTTCTTCGGGAAAGGTGCCAAATCCTACCCAAATTGGGAACTATAAGTTGGCGTAAAATCTACCCCTATTTCTGGTTCGGTGTGAATTTTTGGGAAAACCTTTATCAGTCGCGTAGCCTGATTTTTCCAAAAAAATAATTCTATGGCACATTTCGAAACAGAGTCAATCCGTACCCAATCCCGAACCAACGAGCGGGAACACTCAGCCCCTATTTTTCTGACATCAAGCTTTACATTCGATTCTGCTGAAGAAGCTAGAGCGACTTTTGCAGATGAAACTCCGGGAAATATTTATTCCCGATACGCTAATCCCAATTCCTCAGAATTGATCGAAAAGGTCTGTCGAGCAGAGGGAACTGAAGATGGGGTAGCTACTGCCTCCGGAATGGCAGCCATGTTTGGAAGTATAGCCTCTCTCCTTCAGCAAGGAGACCATGTCTTGGCGGCACGCTCACTTTTTGGCTCCACCCATCAATTACTCACTCGAGTCTTTCCAAAATGGGGAATCACATCCACTTATGGAGATATTTCGGACTATCAAAACTGGGAAAAGCTTTTACAGCCGAATACGAAAATGCTCTTTTTGGAAACCCCTTCCAACCCAGGTCTGGAAATCATCGACCTAGAGTGGGCAGGAAAGTTCGCCGCTGCACACAATCTGATTTTGGTAGTGGACAATTGCTTTGCGACTCCCTATTTGCAGCAGCCTGCCAAATGGGGTGCCCATATCGTCACGCACAGTGCTACGAAATACATCGATGGTCAAGGACGCGTCTTAGGTGGACTGATTTTAGGCAAAAAAGACCTGATCAAAGAGGTTCAGTTTTTTACCCGCCATACGGGTCCTGCTATCTCACCATTCAATGCTTGGATGCTATCAAAGAGCATGGAAACACTGGCTGTTCGTATGGACAGGCATTGTGGAAGCGCATTAAAAATTGCCAGCTACTTTGAGGGGAAATCGGGCATAAATGAAGTAAAGTACCCATTCCTAAAATCTCACCCTCAACATCACCTGGCCAAAAAACAAATGAGTCAGGGAGGAGGAATAGTAACCTTAAATCTCGAGGGTGGCATCAGTCGGGCACAACGATTCATTGATCAGCTACAAATGATCTCTATCACTGCAAATCTTGGAGATAGCCGAAGTATCATTACGCACCCTGCCTCTACCACACATAGCAAGCTCACTGAAGAGGAGCGGGAAAAAGTAGGTATTCATCCTGGGCTTATCAGGCTTTCGGTTGGATTAGAACACCCTGAAGATATTGTAAAGGATGTGGAACGAGCCTTGGAAAGATCCAAATAAAAAAAGCGACCTAGAGTCGCTTTAAATTTCACCAAGTCGTATGCTTGAGTTTGGGAAAAGCCCGAATAATATCACTGAGACTGATTTGCCCTACTAATCTATTATCCTTCAAAACTGGAAAACGACGAATCTTAAGTTCTAAAAACTTTCCAGCTGCATCAAAAAGCGATAAATCCGGTGATAAAGTCATCACATCTGTGCTCATGTGTTCTTTTACTTTTGCAGGAAACTTCGGTGTATTGGTGTATTTCCCTTTGATGATTTCCTTCAGGCAATCTACCTCCGAAATAATCCCTACCAAGCCCCCTGATTCATCCACCACCGGGGCTCCGGATATTTTTCTTTTTGTCAGCACCTCAAGTACCTGGTCAATGGTGTCTTCCGGATGAAAAGTCACCAAATTGGTACTCATGTGATCTCTGACCAAAATGGGAGCCGGAGTATTTCTTTTTGGCTCCGCTAGTCTTACTCCTTGAAAACTTTTAACCATGATTGAGATTTTTTTAAAGTGAACTTATAAACTACTGAATTTAAGCTTAAAATCCAATCATTAAACTAAAAAATATATATTTTCAGACTTTTATTTTGATATAATTGATTAATTAAAAATTTTATTCTTTATCAATAAAATTGGTCGCCACTTTTCAGAAGGTCCTTTGTAAAGGTCATTAAAATCAAAACTACCTACCAAAATATCCAAATCCCCATCCGCATCAACATCTCCTTTTGAAAGAATCAGATAATTAGTATCAAATTGAACTTTTGGTAAATAGGGTTTAAACTGATTCTTGCTCTTATTTTCAAAGAAAATCAAATCCTCTTTTGGTTTTTGACTTTTATCCGGAATAAAGGAAATCGCTACGATATCCAAGTCCCCATCTTGATCAAAATCAGCGACTTCCACTCCACTTGCACCATACATGGGATAAAACCAACTTTCCTCAAATTCATTTTCACCAAGATTATTGAAAATTCGTACACCATGATAGTTTTTCAAAATCTGGGATTGGTCTGCATTGTCTCCATTGACGAGGACAAGATCCAGTTTCCCATCTTTATTCATATCGAGGAGCTGAAAATCACTTGAACCGAACGCAGGCTGGAACTGAAGCAAAGTCCTTTCGAAAAACCTTCCTTCTCCTTGATTTTCCCAAAGAAAAATACCTTCAGCCGCCTGTGTCATCATTCCTATAATGTCCAAATCTCCATCCCCTTCCCAATCAACCAACTCTGTTTTTCGGGCACCAGGCAGTGCCTTCAATACTACTTCCTCGTTTTCTTCATCCCCACCGAAAAACACACTAAGCTTTCCCAGGTGATTTCCAAATTGCGAAATCACACGATCTTGAAGGCCATCCCCATTTAAATCCCCCCAGGAAACATGAACCGGACGCATTAATTTTCCCTGAATAATATCCTTCATCCATTCTCCCTCTTTGGGATCAAATCGAACAATATTTCCCAGCGAGTCATTTGATGGGTCCATCAAACCCATAGTCAAGAGCTCGAAAGAATTCCCATTCTTTGATATAGAGACCGGAGCAATGCCGGTATTCAAGGAGTCAAGAAGCGTAGGATTTTCTGAAAGATCCAAATGAAAGAGTTTTTTGAATCGATGTCCTAGCCAAATCCGCGAAGCACTGTCCACATGAATCATCGTGGTCAAATCAGGGTAAACAAAATCAAAGGCTGGCATCAACACCTCAAAGCCAGGAATTCCCAATTCAGGCGTTATCTTTTCTTTCTGTGGAAGAGGAAAATCCGGTGCTTTGGAGAGATAATAATCCCGCAACTTCTCCCAATCATCCTTCTTAATTAGTGGAATGTCAGAATAAATCCCTGAGGGAACTCCTCGGTCTTGAGGTAGCGTAACCCCAAAATCTTCCTCAAGGTATAGGCCCATTCGCATTCGCATATCCGGCAGCACACTTTCTTTCCAGGTTACCTTATCCAAAATGGATGGATCTGGCATCAAATGGCAATTACCACAGTACAATTCGGCTAATTTTTCCCCGTCCAAATTCAGATCCATTTGAGAAAGCTGATAAAGACTAGGGACAGGTTGCTTTCGCTCAGAAATAGGCTCACAAGCCCAGTTAAGTACTAGAAAAAATAAAACTATTAATCTTCCCTTCATTCCCCTGCCTCCAGAAATTCCTTTACCAAATTAGCGTCTATTCCCAGATGGTATTTGAAATCATCTGGATTACTCGTAAAACTAACCTCAGGATTTATAAATTGATTGGGGGAAAGTACTTTTGTTTTGCATGAAGCATGAATCTCTTGAAAGTTTGAATACTTCCGAAGATGACTTACATGCTCAGGCTTTGACCCACCACCAGGCATGATGATAATTCGATCACCCGCCATTTGCATCAGCTTCTCGATCAAATCCATTCCTTCCGTGACGGAATTTCGAGCACCCGAGGTCAAAATACGTTGAAAACCTAGCTGAATAATGGCCTCAAGACTTCTTTCAGGATCTTGGCATGCATCGAAGGCTCGGTGAAAGGTACAGGGCTTGCCTGAAGCTGCTCGAAGTAGGCTCTCACATGCATCATTTTGAATAGCACCTTTCGAATCCAATACTCCAAACACAAATCCATCAGCACCAGCTTTTCCAAGGGCCTCGATATCACGCTTCATCACCAAGAGTTCTTTTGGCGAATAGCAAAAATCTCCTCCTCGGGGGCGTATCATTACAAAAACTGGAATATCCAGCTCACTTTTCAGAACTTCCAGCATTCCTACGCTCGGTGTTTCACCCCCCTCGGGAAAATTAGCACATAACTCCAAGCGATGTACCCCAAATCGGGCAGCATCTAGAGCTGATTGTATATTAAAAACGGGTGCTTCTAGTAATATGGACATCAAAAGTGGCTTTTGGAGTCAATCAATTCATTATTGGAAAGAGTAGCTTGGGCAAAGTTGAATCCAGGTTGCACGGCAAAAGCTCCGACTTGCCCCTCTTTATTGATAGCGAGAAAGCCTGCTTGAATATCAGCAATATCCTTCCTGTTTTTGGAAATCAATCTTCTTACAGCCTCTTCGCATGCTTCCTGAGGAGTTCTGCCTTGGCGCATCAACTCTACAATCAAAAAACTACCACAGATACGAATAATAGACTCACCCAAACCGGTGGCAGTTGCTGCGCCGACTTCATTGTCTACATAGAGACCTGCCCCGATAATCGGGCTGTCTCCCACTCTCCCGTGCATCTTGTAGGCTAAGCCACTTGTCGTACAGCTTCCTGCAAAATTCCCTTTATCATCCATTCCAATCATTCCAATGGTATCATGATTCTCAATATTGATGACAGGTTTGTATTTACTGGTTTTTTTCCATTCATCGTAAGCTTTTTGAGCCTTTGGACTGAGTTTTTCCTCCTCGATGGGAAAACCTTGTGAAATAGCAAATTGTCTCGCTCCTTCCCCTGCTAGCATCACATGGGGAGTCTTTTCCATCACGGCCCTTGCCAGCGAGATCGGATGCTTCACCTGCCTGACAAAAGCAACTGACCCACAAGATCCATCTCCAGTCATAATCGAAGCATCGAGCGTGGTGATGCCTTCGCGGTCAGGAAGCCCTTGAAGGCCCACTGATAGATTTTCCATATCGAGCTCTGTGTCTTTTACACCAATCTCCACCGCATCAACTATACTCCCAGTCTGCTTGTATGTATTGATTGCGGCGGCGTTGGCGGGAATTCCATGATTCCAAGTGGATAGAATGAGTGGGCCATCTACAGGTTTTGATGATGGTTGAAAAATCGGCAAAGCCTGGTTCACACCCGGGATTAAAACTGCCGAGCCTAAAAGTGTTTTCTTGATAAATTTTCTTCTTTGAGACATGGAAACTAAATTGGGTTAATTCTTGAAATTATCAATTTCAGGTCTATTTAATCAAAAATTAAAGTAAACCCTACCAAATTTTTATGAAGCCATATCTGCTTAAAGAAACAAACTGGAAATATTTAAAAAAGCATCGCTATGAACTCGCCGTATTGCCCTGGGGAGCGACGGAGGCTCACAATTATCATATGCCTTACGGAACGGATGTCTATGAAGCAGATGCTATCGGTACAGAGGCTGGAAGAAAGGCTTGGGACAAAGGTGCCAATGTGGTGATACTGCCGACTATTCCATTTGGGGTCAATACAGGACAGGCAGACATTTATCTGGATATTAATATGAATCCAAGCACACAAATGGCGATCATTAGAGACATCTTAGAAGTGATGGATCGACAAGGGGTGCGCAAATTTTTGATTCTCAATTCTCACGGAGGAAATGACTTTAAAACAGCGCTACGGGAATTAGGCCTAAAATTTCCGAATATGCTTCTTTTCACCTGCAACTGGTTTCAGGCCTTGGATAAAAGCCAGTTTTTCGAAGAAGCGGGAGATCATGCTGACGAAATGGAAACCGCATTAATCCAATACCTTCACCCCGAATTGGTCTTACCTCTTGAAGAAGCTGGTGACGGACATGAAAAGAAATCCACCATTAAAGGTATTCGGGAAAAATGGGCTTGGGCAGAACGCAAATGGTCTCAGGTGACTGAGGATACTGGCATAGGAAACCCCAAAAAAGCAAGCCCTGAAAAAGGACAGCACTATTTTGATGCAGTGACGGACAAAGTTGCCGAACTTATGGTAGATATCTGCGCAGCAAAACCTGATGAGCTCTACCGCTAGTTCAAGATACTTAAATCTATATCCTTACTATCCCCTTTGTAATCAATCACTTTGAGTGATTTCAAGTTAGCAGGAAGACGAACTTCCCGCGAACTTTGAGAGAGAAAACCAGAACCCATTACAGGTTCGTGACGGATAGACCTTCCATCGGTCGTTTCGATGAGTATAGCCGTTATTTCCTGACCAGGCTCGATAGTTTGTTCGACGGTTTGATTGGAATGAAATGCCTTCAACTCGCCTCTGTTTTGAGAAGCTATATACAAAGGACTACCTGAATTTCGAGCTAGCTTTACCAATGCTTTAGCATCTCCAGGAACAATAAAGCCACTTTCAGAAGCATTCATTGGATCAAAATTCCCTTTGCCATCTCCAAGAAGGACCAAACCATTCAATGCATCCAATCTACCGATGAATATCTCATTCCCAAAGTCATTTCCTACCAGCAGAATATCCAGAATACCATCTCCATTGACATCATCAGCTACCAAACCATTTACGGGAGCTAGCTGGGCCTCGATTGGTAGTTCATGAATCTTGAACTTGCCATCACCTAAATTCTCCACGTAAGACGAACGATCAAAATTACCTTCTAAAATCAAAGCTTCCTGAAGCTCTTCCTCTGTGAAAAGAGTTTGCTCTGTGGCCGTTGCGTATGTTTTATACCGCTCAAACTTCCTTCTAAAAAGCGTACTCTGCCCATACAAATCATCCCAGAAATGGCTTGGAAATGAATTGAAATTCCCTGCCCGATCCTTATACCAAGAAAATACCACAGGGTCTACACTTCCATTTTTATCAAAGTCTTTTGCATAAACTTTATAGGGCATTTCAGCCGTAGGGTGATAGTGATTATTAGCCCCTAAATTCCCCACTACAAAGTCGACATCCCCGTCTTGATCAAAGTCTCCTGATGCAATGGAATTCCACCATCCTAAGTGTTGCTGAAGACCCGTTTCATCCATAGGAGTCAGTTTACCAGAGTCATTTTGGAATATCTGAATAGCCATCAATTCCCCTACCACTACCAAATCCATATCCCCATCCAAATCTACATCTGACCAAATGCCATCGGTTATCATCCCGATTTTCTGAAGCTCAGGAGCCAATTCCTCGGTTTTATCTTTTAGACTTCCATTCTCATTAATCAAAAGAAAACTCTTCTCAGGATAGGGGTATTGTGCAAAAGGAGTTCTTCCTCCAACGAAAAGATCCAGAAAACCATCTTGATTAAAATCAGCAGCTCTAACTACACTTCCGCTGGCTTTTACTTGATTAAAACTCTCATCTTTTAGAAAATCCCCACTCCCATCATTCAGATACAAGCGATCGTTATATTCTTGAGAATTAGGTAAAAATTCATTGCTTCCTCCCACCAAATACATATCTAAATCTCCGTCATTATCTACATCAAAAAGTAGAATTCCCATCTCCTCAAAATTGGCTGAATTATCATCCAATAGCTGTCTTTGATTAAACGTACCGTCCGCATTTTGAAAAAATACTTGAGGCATAAAACCGGAAGAGGAACCTATCACCAAGTCTTCCATTTGATCCCCATTGATATCACCAACAGCCAATGCAGGCCCAAACTGGGTCAATTTATGAGGTAAAGTCCGCTGTACGTTATAATCGATTTTATCGTGCTCTTCATGCACAAAGTTGAGACCTACCGCTTCAGAAACGTTTTCAAATAATTGCTCGGAGCTACCAAGATCCAAGATCGCCAGTGCGTTTTTGCCTTGATTTGCCTCCGAATAGGCCACCTTAAGGGTTGAATTAAGTTCTGGGCTTGCGAATTTACTCTCTTTTCCATCTGGCCAAATGATCAAAAGATTCTCAACTGTTTTACCTGGTCCAACACCAAAATGCATGGTAGGTTCCAAGGTTGACATATAACCTCTGACTAGCTGTTGTTCTTGAAATAATTTTTGCCCATCATTCAGTGTCAAAACCACTTTAGCTCCTAGGCCTTGTGGATTGGATTGAGGTCCAGAAAGATCAATTCTAAGGTAAGACCCTTTTTCTTGCCGCTTATCTAGATGATTTTCGAAGACAAAAGCGGGGTCATTAATATTGTTAATGACATAATCCAAATCCCCATCATTATCCAAATCGACGAGTACTGCACCATTGGAAAATGAAGGTCTATCCAAACCCCATGCCTCACCACTATCTTTGAAAGTCAGGTCTCCTTCATTCTTGAAAGCATAATTTGGGATTTTGACAATTGGAATAGAATCCAAAAGCTGCCTTACGGTAGCAATACTTCCTACATCTGCCCTGTAATTAGCAAAGTCTTTATCAGTAATATCTCGTGGAAATCCATTGGTAACCAAAAGGTCTCTCCATCCATCATGATCGACGTCTCCAAAAAGTGGAGACCAAGACCAATCAGTTTGATACATACCTGCGAGCATGCCTATTTCACTAAATGGAGCTTCCGGACCATTGTTCATATGCAACATGTTTCGTACATGCTGATACTCATAGCCCCATTGTTCATTACTGATATAGACCTGATAGGAGTTCTTGCCGATAGTAGTTTTCTTTCTATAATTATCCTCACCCAACATATCCAAAGTGATGATATCAGGCATCATGTCATTATTGAAATCCGCAATATCAGAGCCCATAGAAAATTGACTTTGGTGCTTGAGCTTCTGAGATATCTGATTGGAAAAAGAGCCATCTTGATTATTGATATATAAAATATCATTTGTGACATAATCATTGGAAACATGAATATCAGGCCAGCCGTCATTATTCAAGTCTGAAATCAACAAGCCTAAACCAAAGCCTTCGATAGTAATTCCTGCTTCTACAGTAACATTCGTGAATGTACCATTACCATTATTTCGATAAAAAGCATCATTGTTGATAGCTGAACCATCCGTGATTTTTTCTCGATAGTTAGAAGGAACAATTTTACTCTGCTCATTATTGAGCACGTATAAATCTAAATCGCCATCCAAGTCATAGTCCACAAAGGCAGCTCCCATTCCGTTTCCTGGATCTGCTATTCCGAATTCATCAGCTTTTTCAATGAAAGAAATCTTACCTTGATCATCTTTCCCCTGATTGATAAACAATACGTTATTTCGCTCCCCTTCTCCCGTTTTCATGGCTGCTACCACATAGATATCCATCCAGCCATCTCCATTGACATCTGCTACAGTTACCCCCGTACACCACTTTTCAGTAGCTGAAATCCCAGCCTCATCTGACACATCAGTAAACTTGAAATCGCCTTGATTTAGGTAAAGCTTATTAGGAACATGATTCCCTGTAAAAAACAAGTCAACTAAGCCATTTTGATCAAAATCCGCAGCGGCTACACCTCCTCCATTGAAAATATATTCATCAGTCAAAATATTAAATGAGTCGCTTTCTATGATTTCATTATTGAAATCAATACCCGTTTGAGCAGATGATTTTAACTCAAAAAGTGTATCAGATTTTTGACAAGAAACCAGGAGGTAAAATGATATAACCAGAAGTAAATAATGGGTGAATTTCATAGGGATTAGCGGGTATATTGATGATTTGAAATTACAATTTTACTGATGCTTTGGAAAATATACCTTTTAAAAAAAGCAAAAAAAAGAGGCCTCTAGGGCCTCTTTTAAAGTGTTTAATCGGTTGATTAGAATCCAGGATTTTGAATCAAAATATCTGATCCCACCAAGTCGATTTGATCTTGTGGAATTGGCACTAATTTATATGGATCAGTAAATCTTGCTCCACCCAATGCACCAGTCAAGATAGATCCATCAAGTGCAAAGTAGAAGTCTAGCTCTTCCTGTACAGTGTTCCATCTGACAAGATCAAAGAATCTATGACCTTCCATTCCTAGCTCTAGCATGCGCTCCATTTGAACGGCAGTTCTAGCAACGTTTGCATCAGTCCAAGGTTGATCATAAGTTGAAATCACATAGTTAGCGGCAGGAGTACCATCTTCTCTTAATAACTTTGAGTTCATAGCTCTCTCTCGAACACGGTTCACCTTAGCACGAGCACTTTCCAAGTTTCCAGTTTCGATATCAACCTCTGCAGACATCAACAAGACATCAGCAAATCGAATAATCATAAAGTTGATACCTGTATAACCTGGAGTCCAAGAAGAGTTATCCTGGAAAGAACCTTGCTCAGAACGAGCATATACGTACTTCTTAGGAGAGTAAGGGCCTCCATTTGGTTGGTTACGAATCCAAGCTGCGCCTGGATGATCTTGCCAATCTAGGTAAGGAATACCTCTTCGTCCTACAGTGTGATCCAAACGTGGATCTAGGTTTCCAGCATCAGGAGTGAATGCTTGATCTGAATTTAATCCCATGTCAGTAACCAAACGATTAGCTGGATCATTGTAGGACTTATCCAATAGCGGAAGACCATTTGCATCAGTTCTAAAGGCATTTGCAAATGTAAAGCTAGGCTGGAAGAATCCACAACAGTTACCTGGACCAGCAGGCCCTGTATTGTAAGGGAAATTCAAATCAAACTCAGGATTAGCATTTAATACCGAACCGGTTCCAGCAGCTGCTTGATAGGCCCAAACAGATTCCTGATGGTTATCATTTGCTCCACGGAACATGTCATCGTAATAAGGCACCAAGTCATACTTCAAACCATTAGAAGTAACCCCATTTGCAATCACATCATCAAATAATGTTTTTGCTTGAGGATACTTATTTTGATAGAGATAAACTTTTGCTAGATAGGCCTTAGCTGCCCAAGAATTCACACGCCCAACTTGACCCTGGGTAGGGGGCAAATTATCCACTGCAAACTGGAAATCAGCTTCAATGAAAGGATACAAATCCTGATTATTGCTAACTTCTTCAAGGCCAGATCCATAATCAATATTTTCGTCTACATAAGGAGTATCTCCATAAAGACGCTTCAATTCAAAATAGAAATGACCTCTAAGGAATCTTGCCTGAGCAGCTAGGCGAACAGCATCTGCATCAGTTACATCAGGACCTGGATTTTGCAATAATCTTAACACGTTATTTGCACGTGCTATACCTTCATAAGCAACATTCCACTTGGATCCCATCTCACCAGATGCAGCGTCATTTTCAAAACGCTGAATAGGGTTGATAGTTGTGAAATCCCCAGGGTCAGTTCCTTTATTAGCCTCTCCCCCTCTAATACTTCCCCATACCCAGTTGGATGGAGAACCAAGACGGTTACCTCGACCGTTTACCTGCGAATAGGCTGCGATTAGAGAAGCTTCAATACCTGCCAAAGATGACAGCTGGGCTTCTGCAAGCAAACCTGTAGGCGGTACCTCGAGGAACTCGTCGCTACAACTCACTGCTACCATCATCATTGCTGATAATGATAGGGCTCCGAATTTTAATTTGAAATTTTTCATTTTGTTAATCTATTATATTTTCTATAACTCGATTCGTAAGGAATTGTTAAGCTTAGAAGCTAACATTCAGACCAAAAGTATAACCTCTAGTAACTGGGTAGTTACCAACGTCAATACCGAAAGTCAAATCAGCGTCTCCACCTACTGCAGGGTCAAGACCCTCATAACCTGTAATTGTAAACAGGTTATTAGCCGATGCAAAAACTCTCAATCTTTCAAGGTTCCACTTCTCTAATAGATTTTGAGGCAAAGTATAACCCAAGGTCACGTTCTGAAGTCTCAGATAAGATCCATCTTCTACGTAATAACTATTCTCAACAGTTGAAGTAGAGAAAGTTGAAGAACGATCCACAATTGGGATAGTAGCATTTGGATTCTGAGGTGACCAAGAATTTTTCAAACGCTCTGAGATAGCGGCACCTTCGAATGTAGAGAAGAAATCAGTAAACCACTTAGACTGGTTCCATACCTCATTACCAATGGAAGTATACAAGTAAGCAGAAAGATCAAAACCCTTGTAGCCTACTGTGAAATTTACACCTCCAGTGAAATCTGGAATTGGATTACCTAGTACTTGTCTGTCTTCAGGAGTAATTACTCCATCACCGTCAGTGTCCTCATACTTGAATCGACCTGGAGCTGCTCCTACTTGAGTAGCGTGAGAATTCACATCCTCTTGACTTTGGAACAAGCCCAAAACCTTATATCCAAAGAAGGTTGAAAGAGGCTGACCTACAGAGTTTCTAATTGGTCTAATACCACGATATGCAGGGTTTACAGAGGTGATGATTTCTAGGCCTGGGGCCAAAGAAACAATCTCATTCTTCAATGTAGAACCTGTAACAGTTAATTCATAAGTCAAAGCTGAAGAAAGGTTACCTCTGGTAGTCACCAAAAGATCTAGACCTCTATTCAACATTTCACCGATGTTTACCGCAGGAGGTGCAGCATTACTACCCGCAGTCAAAGGAATTGGAACTTGGAACAATAGATCCTTGGTATCTTTTCTCCACCAGTCAAAGATTACGTCTAATCTTCCGTTGAAGAATGTACCGTCAAATCCAATATTCTGAGTTACAGCAGTTTCCCACTGTGCATTTGGGTTACCAATACGAGTTCTTCTAAAACCAATCTGTGCAGAAGAGTTAGAGCCTGTAATATCGTAAGAAGAAGCTCCTACTGTACCACCGAATAGTGAGAACTGGTTGTTAGGGTCTACGTTATTGGAGTTACCCATTTGTCCCCAACCACCTCGGATTTTCAAGTCATCAATCCAAGTAGCGCTGGAAAGGAAGTCTTCAGATGAAATTCTCCAAGCTGCAGAGAATGCAGGGAATGTACCATATCGAGCATTCGCTCCGAATCGAGAAGAACCATCACGTCTTACAACCGCACTGAATAGATACTTATCATTGAATGTATAATTCACACGACCAAAATAAGAGTTGAAGTTAACTCCATTAAACAAGTTTGAGTTAACGATTCTAGATGATACTGGAAGGTTTGAAATATTGATAAAGTCAGGATCTTGCGAGAATGGATTCTGACCAGAAGCTGAAATATTTCTACCCGCACCAGTATTCAAAGCCTCTTGACCAAGAATTACATCAAATGCATGCTTGCCGAAAGTACGCTTCCAAGAAAGGGTATTGGTGAAAGTCCATCCAAATACAAATCCAGAACCTTCATTATATCCGAAAGCTGAGTTATTCTCAGAGTTCTCGTACTGTAATCTAGAGTAGTTCCAGAAATAATAATTGTTATACTGCCCACCTATTGATGTTCTGAATCTTAAATCATCCAAGATGTCATATTCGGCATAAACGTTACCGAAAATATTAGCGTTGAAGTTTCTATTATCTCGTTGTCCGTCTCTGTTTGCAACAGGGTTACGTGGGTTATTGAAACCTCTTGCAGCAGTACCTGCATATCCACCAAACTCATCGTACACAGGAATAATGGATGGCATACGGAAGGCCTGAAGAATATCATTTTCATCATCAGATACACCTCTACCACCAGTTCCACCTTGCTGACCTAGTACCTGACGGTAGGTTGCTTGGAAGTTTTCTCCGATTCTCAATCGTTTGGTTACGTCAAACTCAGAGTTCGCTCTGAATGAGATTCTTCTGAAATTATTTACAATCATGATACCAGCCTGATCTTGATAGCCCAATCCGATGAAAAATCGGCTTGTCTCAGATCCACCATTCAAACCTATAGAATGTCTATTCAATGGTGCATTTCTAGTCAAAGCTTGATACCAATCTGTTCCTTCTCCAGTAGCTGCTCTCACTAACTGATGTACAGGACCTTTGGTAGGATCTACATTATATAGTGCTCGCTGCTCTTCTATTTGTGCAGGTGTAAATGGCCCTGGAACACCAGCTGCTCCACCTACATTAATATAATATGGTAAAACTGGAGACGTACCTGTACCAAACTGCGGATGTCCGTAATTAGGACTACGTCCATCGATAGCTGCTTGATTCGTCTCAGCCAACCAAGTGTATTCTGCAAAATCAGCTGGATTCATCATATCCAAACCTTGACCAGGAGTAGTTATACCAAACATACCATTGTAATCCACACGTAATTTTTGATTACCTCTTCTTCCTCGCTTGGTAGTATAGATAATAACACCGTTAGCTGCACGAGCACCATAGATGGAAGCAGCTGCAGCATCTTTCAATACGGTAGTTGATTCGATATCATCCGGATTCAAGAAGTCGGTTGATCCAACAGGCACACCATCTACAATGTACAATGGCTCGTTACCACCGAAGGCACCGAAACCACGAACACGGATAATAGATGTAGTACCAGGCTGCCCGTTAGTAATTACGGTCACACCGGAAACGCGTCCTTGCAAGGTCTGCTCAACGTTACCAGTTGGAATAACTGTTAAATCCTTTGGATCTACAGTGGCAATCGCACCGGTCGTTTCTCTTCGGCTATCAATTGTATAACCGGTTACAACCAACTCAGTAAGTGTTTGCTCATCCGGAGTCAATTTCACGTCGACAACACTTCGGTTTCCGACTACTTGCTCCATGGTTCCATAACCAATAAATGAGAAAACCAAGACTGCTTGGTCATTGGGTACATTGAGGGAATATTTCCCGTCAATGTCTGTGGCAGTTCCCGTGGTGGTTCCTTTTACTAAAACAGAAACACCCGGCAAGCCCACATCAAATTCGTCTAGCACTGTACCAGTTACGACCCGCTGCGCCATTGCTGCGGAACTGGCTAATACCAAGAGCACAAGAAGTGCACTTAGACTTTTGTAAACATTTTTCATAAACATAGATAGATTGGGTAACAAGATTAATCTCAATAACTTGTCTGTTAATTGATTGTGCAATCGTTTGCGATTATTCTTAAAATAATTGCAATAGATAATTTCCGAATACTCTGGAAGGTCTATTGCCGCTATACCGTGGTACGAATACCTGCAAATAGGCTTAAAGCCTGAAGGTTTGAGCGCATCATGAGATGCTTTGGGTAAAGTTTTTTCTCTAAGTTTTAATTTCCATAGGCTAATATTAGGTTTTAGGACTGTTCTTAATCATCAATTTTAAAGAATCTAAAACAAAATTCAAATTTCTTTTAATAAATATTCTATCGAAAAATTTTATCCGCACGAAACCTAATTTGTCAATTTTTGAAAATTAGACATGGTTCTTTCAGTATTTCAGTGAAAAACAGTGCCTTTCACAAAAAAAGGCGTCAATTTTTGAATAAATCGAAGTTCTAGAATATAAAATTTCCTAGGATTGGGTTTTTCGCTCAGATTCAAAAAAATCATCCATTTCCCGGATTTCATCGAAGCTTGGATCGTAAAGCATCCATCGATAGAGCTCTTCATTGAGTGAAACTGCCCGCTGCAATTGAATCAAGGCCACTTCCTTTTGACCGGCATTTATTGCCAGCAGCGCCAATCCATAGTATCCATACCCAAAGGATCTATTCTGAATTACAGATTCTTCAAATGCGATCGAGGCCTGGGCAAAATCACCAGCAAGAAAGAATGCCAGTCCTTTATTGAAAAGGTCTTTTGCATTATCAAAGGAATAATCAAATCGCAAGGTAGCAAGCTTGTAATCTCCACGAATAATATCCAAAGCTCCCCGTAGAGCTTCATTCCTTTTTAAGAAGTCTGCATTCTTCGTGAGAGTAGATGCCTCCGAAAGCAATCTGTAAGCCTCCCAGAAGTTTCCTCTCAATGCTGCTATTTGACCTTTATTATGTAGAGAATACCCATTAGGCTCCAATCGAATAGCTTGGTTGAGAAGCCATTCTGCCTCCGCCCATAGATTCTCTTTGATATCCTCATTAAAAGTTCGCTGGGCTTCCCTCATTTTTATTACCGCAAGATTATTATAAGGTAATACCGAGCGAAAAAGCTCTGTCATTTTGGTATAAATTTCAGTCTTCTCGTTCATCCTGGCAGAAGACTCTGCTGCGGTAGCCCAATCCACAAAACTCAATTCACTGACTGATGAATTGCCGGTCAGCTCTTTTTCCAAAATAGCCATCTTCTGCATGCCTATCCCCCTCCCGGGTTTGGCTCTGATTTCTATTTTGGCAGCTCTAAGTTTTGGGTATAACTGTCTCGATACTTGATCAAATCCCCTGACTCTTTTGAGGCTTTGCTGCTGAGTCAGGTAATCTTCTCCATTCATCAAAATATCATATAACTGATCTTTGACCGAGGTTGAAACTTGTTCATAATCCCTCAGCAGTAGTCTAAAGTCAAACCAATCGTTCCACCTGGCTTCTAAGGCTATCAGAGAGTCCCTCAAAATGATGTTCTTGTTCAAAATCGCGGACTTTACTGCTTCCGCTCGTTCCATTCCTAGCCGGCTTGATTTGCCCTCTTGAGTTTCCGGAGATTGAATCCCAGTAATTTTAATGGAAGTTATGTCAGGATTCGCTGTTACAAACTCGCGCAACTCGCTTAGCTGAGATTCATTCGCTCGCGTAGCTTCGAAATCAGAAGATCCTGGCCGAAACTGAATCAGGTATGACACGGTCTGATCATTCCCTCGGTCCGCGACTCCTCCGGGAATGAATAGTCCAACATCTTGAATCTCTTCACTGGGAGCAAACCGACCAACTTTCGCTAAAAAGGGAGTGGTAATGATTCCTTTAGCCAATACCCTTTTTTCGAATGGTTCGGACTGTTCTCTTTTTCCCTGAAAAAACGACAACTCTAGAAAACTCTCCTGCATCCAGGGCTCAAAAGCAAACCGATAGGATTCGCTGTAAGTATATTTCGAAAGGTTTTTTTCTAAGGATATTTCTCCCAATTCTAAAATATTTCCTGCAGCTTTCAGGGAAAGCGTCAACCTAGGATTTCGGGGCGTGACTACAGATTCTATCGGAATATTCCCTTCGAGTTGAAACCTTACTGAATCTCGAAAATATTCCAGTTTAGCCGGTCTTAGGTTTACTTCTTCGATAAAGCGGTATTCTTGAGCAGAAGCTGACCATCCTAAGAAAAAAAAGAGGAGAAAGATGATTTTTTTACAGTTTTGAAACAATCGGGCAGGCATTTTGCTTTATAGTTCCTAAATAATTTTTTTATACATTCGAATACTAAATCAACACAAAAATGGAAAAATTAAAACTGTTTTTCGAAGAAAGAGCATTCGGAGTTTGCTCTCGATTGGGTGAAAAACTCAATTTTCCCATTGATAGTATCAGACTCTTCTTTATATATTCATCTTTCGTCACTATGGGTTCACCGATCATTATCTACGTGTCGATGGCCATGATGATGAAGATTCGAAAGTACTTCAGAAAAATGAATAACCCGGTTCTTTTTGATTAAAGGTCAGAGAATTTCTTTTTTCCTCTGAAAAAGAAATCCAGAAAAACATACTTAGAAGGCCCCAGGAATGGGGCTTTTTTTGTAGCACTTCTTTGGAGGAATTCATTCCTCATTTTAAAAAATCCAGTGTACCCTTTCCAAACTGCATGAGCGGAATCCCTTTGACCTTTTAGCAAATAACCAAGAGCAGCAAGTCCTTCTAAAATGGCCTTTTGCCCAAAAATCCACCAGAATCTTGATCTGCTTTCATTTTTGTAGATCATGGCCAGGTTATTTCTGATATTCAATTCCAACTTTCGCGGACTACTTCTATCAAGGGTCGCGCCTCCCAAATGATATACTGTAACTTTTCCAGTGTAACCCATTCTAAAGCCTTCCTGTCTCATACGCACACAAAGATCTATTTCTTCCATATGGGCAAAAAAGTGCTCATCAAAACCCTGGAATTGATGAAATAAATCACTTTTGATCACAAAACAGGCTCCTGAGGTCCAGTCAACCTCCAAATCATCGTCATACTGACCTTGATCTTCTTCTATATCGTTCCAAATCCTACCTCTGCAGTACGGGTAAAAAAGGTGGTCTAAAAAACCTCCCCCTGCACCGGCATAGTCGAAAAGTCTCTTGTCCTTCGCCGAGAGAATTTTTGGTTGGGCAGCAACAAACTGCCGATTGGTCTCTAAAAATTGGACTAAATCTTGATCCCAGTGGGAAGTAACTTCCACATCTGAATTGAGCAAAATATAATATTGATAGTCACCTTTGAGCTGCTCCAAGCCCTGATTGTATCCTCCGGCATAGCCAAAGTTCTGACTAAGCCGAATTACAGAAATCTGAGGAAATTCCTGCTCAAGGATGACAACTGAGTCGTCCTGACTGGCATTGTCAATGACCCACAGATCAAAAGTAGAATGCTCCACGACTCCCGGCAGGAATCGCTTGAGCATCTCAGCTCCATTGTAGTTGAGAATTACAATGGCGCATTGTTTCATCTGTTTATAATTTGATTTTTAATGGTCATCCCAATAGTTATCTGAAGGAATCTGGCATGGTGACCCCGATGCATCGGGGCATCCCTCTGTGTTTCGATTTCATCGAAACATTCCTCCCAAGTCCATTCCAGGAATATTTGGCATCATTCCTTCTGTGGCCAATTTCATCTCTTCCTTGATTTTACCTTCGATTTGCTCCATGGCGATGTTGGTAGCGGCTACTATCAAATCACTCAGCATCTCTTTGTCCTGAGGAGTAATCAATGATTCATCCATATCGATCTTGACCACTTTGCGATCTCCATTGACGGTCACCTTTACCATTCCTGCTCCTGCTTCTCCTTCGGCAGTCAAGTGTACCAATCGGCCCTGTACCTCTTTGACCTTGGCCTGTACTTCCTTGACCTTATTCATCATATTCATGAAATCAAACATAGCTCTTCTATTTAAATTCTTTTTTATTTCTAAATACAGAATAATATTCTGTAAAAATGATTTTTATATAACCTATAAGTAAATTTTCTGTAACCCTAACCTAATTTTCTCTGTTTCTATTATTTGTAACCAAATTATCCATCATGAGAACAATAGAACAAATCGAAAAGGAGCAAGTCAGCATGATCAATTTTGCCAAGCAGGACGTTCTTTCTGACCCTCAAGCCATTAAACTAAGAATGGCAGACCTTCATCGTTCCCAAACTCTCGGCAATCTACTTCAGACGAAAGTCCGATTGACTTTTCGGTCCATCGACGAGCAAGTTTACGAAGTCCATACGACCGTTTGGGCTGTAGGTTCGGACTTTGTGGTTCTTAAAGGAGGAGTTACAATACCTATTCGCTCCATCCTTCGAGTGGAATAATTAGATCAATCGATTAATCGCATCCTCCACTTTCATGGATTCCTGCTCTCCAGTTTCAAGGTTTTTGAAAGCGATGGTCTCATTTTTTATTTCATCGTCACCACAAATTGCCACGAAGGGTATTCCTTTTTTGCTTGCGTAGTCGAGCTGTTTCTTCATTTTGGTCAGATCCGGGTATACTTCTGCCCGGATTCCTTGAGCTCTGAACTTACTCAAAACTCCCAAGGCATATCCAAAAGACTTTCCATCGAAATGTGCCAATAGAACCTGAGAACCTGTCAGCGTCTGTTCCGGGAATAATCCCAATTCCTCCATGACATCATAAATCCTGTCAACGCCAAAGGAAAAGCCTACCCCTGACATGTTCGGCATCCCAAATACCCCGGTAAGATCATCGTAGCGTCCGCCTCCACTCACAGAACCAATCTGTACTCCGTGGGCTTTCACTTCGAAAATAGCTCCCGTGTAGTAGGAAAGCCCTCTTGCCAGAAGAAAATCCAATACCAAATGCTCCTGATTTGCACCAAGACTATTTAGTAGCTGAAGCATCTCTTGAAGCTCTTTGATCCCTTGTAACCCAATCTCACTCGCTTGAAGAAAGTCCTCCAAGAAGTTCAGTACTTCAGAGATACTCTCTGCATTGCTTTCAAACAAAGGCGCAAGCTTTTGAATCGCGGCCGGACCAAAACCTCTTTCTAATAACTCCTCCTCTACTTTCTCACGGCCGATCTTATCCAATTTATCGATCGCCACACAAAGTGGTCCTTCTTTTCCAGCCTCGCCGATGACCTCTGCGATTCCTGTCAGCACTTTTCGATTGTTGAGCTTAATGCTGTAGTCCTGAATTCCTAACTTTTCGAAGACACGTCGAATCATCAAAATAATCTCCGCTTCGCAAAGCAGACTGTCGGTTCCAATCACATCGGCATCGCACTGATAAAACTCTCTGTACCGTCCCTTCTGTGGCCTATCTGCTCTCCAAACAGGCTGAATCTGAAAGCGCTTGAACGGAAAAGTCAATTCATGCCGATTCATCACCACATAACGGGCAAAAGGAACGGTCAAATCATATCGAAGGCCTTTTTCAGCCACTTTTGATAAGGTGGCTGATGCTCCCTCTTGAATATCTTGCGGAGTTACTTTTTTGAGAAAATCCCCGCTGTTTAGAATTTTAAATAGCAACTGATCTCCTTCATCACCATACTTTCCTGTCAGGGTGCTGAGATTTTCCATCGCCGGAGTTTCCAATTGTTCGTAGCCAAATAGGCGGAAGGTTTCCTTGATGGTATCCAAAATAAAATTTCGTTTGGCCATTTGAACAGGGCCAAAATCTCGCGTGCCTTTGGGCAAAGTTGGTTTCTGCATGGAACTCTTTGGTGATTGAAAAGCCAAATTTACCCAAAAAATTACGGAAACACCCGACGAATCAAGGAATTCCCAAATTATTTCCTTTAGGGTTTTAGGCTTTGAAGAAATGTTTTTCTACCTTTGCCGTCCGATTCGGATCTAACACATTAAAATATATTGTCATGGCAGTTACTACTCTTAAAAGAAAACTTCGAAGAAAAAGACAGAGTCAAAATACACGCGTCGCTCAAATCAAGCAGCTGACTGCGAAGCCTGTCATCAAAAACGTAGACGTGGAAGAATTGAAAAAGTCTTTCGACAAATAATAAAACTAAACCACATTTTGAAAGCGGCTTTTTGCCGCTTTTTTTTGCATCAAACTTACTGTGGGAATCTATAATAAACCTCCACTTTTTTCCAGAAAGAAACGATTATGACCAATAATTAAAATCCGGAGACTTCGGTATTCACGCTTCCAGCTAAATCAGAAGAGAAAGCCTGATTATTGATAATATTTTTGGCATTCGCCAAACCTACCTTCCTCTCCTCCCGAGCTCCACTACTTGAAGGTTTTTGATTTTCCCATCAGACAGCTCAAAAAGCAACATGGTGCGCATCTGATGAAATCCCTGCTGACCAATTGCTCCTGGGTTCATATACAGGCAATTAAGCTTTTGATCAAACTCTACCTTGCAAATGTGGGAATGCCCGCAAATAAATACCTGAGGCATTTCGGCCTTGATCCTTGGCAAAACACCTTTTGCGTAGCGTGGTGGTTTTCCCCCTATGTGGGTCATGAGCACTTTTACCCCTTCCACCTCAAAAGCATCCCACTCAGGATAGCGAGCCCGGCAGTCTTCATCATCTATATTTCCATAGACTGCTCGAACCTTCTTCCCTTCAGGCAATTGCTCCATCACCTCTAAGGCTCCAATATCTCCTGCGTGCCATATTTCATCGACACTTTCCAAGTATTGGAGTGTTTTGTGATCAATGTAACTGTGGGAATCAGAAATCAGCGCGATTTTAGTGGACATTTGTGGAGAAAGGAATTAAATTCTCCTCGAATATGTATGGAAAGTACCGCACTCAAAAATTCAACACCATGAAAATTTATCAAAAAACTCTTTTTATCGCCCTTTTATTCATGGGCAGCGTCTTATACACACAGGCACAAACTGCCAAAGATTCAGCGAAAGTTGTCTCTGTAGAAAAGTTTGATAAACTTATAAGTAAGAAAAAAACGACGCTACTTGATATTCGAACACCAGAGGAAATGGCAGAAGGTCATATTCCAGGAGCTGGAAATGTGGATTTTCTTGCCGAGGATTTTAATGAAAAAATTCAAGAACTAGACAAATCCAAGACCTACTTACTCTACTGTCGAACAGGTAAGCGTACTGCCAAAGCCGGAGCTGCAATGAAAGCAGCTGGATTCAAAAAGGTCATCATGCTAGATGGCGGAATTACGGCATGGAAAGAAGAAAACAAACCCGTTAAAGAATGAGCATTCAATCTATCAATCCCTTCACAGGAAAACTTTTAAAGAAATACGATTTATATGATGAAAAACAAATAGAAAAAGCCTTATCCCTTGGCCAGGAAACTTTTCAAGGTTGGCGGAAAGAGGAATTCAAGAAGCGAAAAGGATTAATGCTTGCTGCAGCCGCTGAGCTTCGGGAAAACCAGGAGGAATATGCGCTTTTGATCACAAGGGAGATGGGTAAAGTAATCCAGGAATCCCGAGCTGAAATCGAAAAGTGTGCTTGGGTATGCGAGTATTATGCCGAGAAAGCCGAAGAATTTTTGTCAGCTAGAGCTATTTCCTTGCCTGACGCCAAAAAAGCCAAGGTTTTATATCAGCCATTGGGAATAGTCTTAGCGGTTATGCCTTGGAATTTTCCGTTTTGGCAAGTTTTCAGATTCGCAGCACCGACCCTGATGGCCGGAAATGTAGGGATCTTGAAACATGCATCGAACGTGCCTCAATGTGCCTTGGCTATCCAGCGGGTTTTTGAAAATGCAGGCTTCCCAAAAGGAACTTTTCAGTCCCTTCTGATCGATTCTAAAGCTACTAATGAATTGATAGCAGACCCAAGAATAAAAGCAGTCACGCTCACCGGTAGTGAAAAAGCAGGCGCAGCCGTAGCCTCAAGTGCAGGCAAGCACATCAAAAAATCACTGCTTGAATTGGGGGGAAGTGATCCATTTATAGTGCTCGAAGATGCCGATGTGGAGAAAGCCGCCAAAACAGCCGTCAAAGCAAGAATGATCAATTTTGGGCAAAGCTGCATTGCTGCTAAGCGATTTATCGTCGTAGAGGAGGTTTTTGAATCTTTTTTGGAAGCTTTTACTGAAGAAATGAAAAAACTCAAATCCGGAAACCCTGAAGACGATGATGCTGACTTTGCCTGCATGGCAAGGCCTGATTTGGCGAAGGAACTTTACGAGAAAGTTAAGAAAAGTGAAGATGCCGGCGCGAAAATTATTTTGGGTGGCGGCAAGCCGGCTGAGGGTAAGGCAGCCTTTGAACCAACCATTTTGATCGACATCCCAAAAAACAGTCCCGCTTATTCAGAAGAGCTATTTGGGCCTGTGGCGACAATTTTCAGGGTAAAAAATGAAAAGGAAGCCATTGCACTTGCCAATGACTCCGAATTTGGCTTGGGCGGGTCCCTCTGGTCTCAAGACCTCAAGCGGGCAGAGCTTTTGGCGGCAGAAATTGAGACAGGAGCGGTCTTTATTAATTCCATGACCGCATCCAACCCGCACCTACCCTTTGGAGGAGTCAAAAAGTCTGGATATGGGCGAGAATTAAGTCAGGAAGGCATTCGGGAGTTTGTAAATGCAAAAACCGTCTTCCTCGGCTGATTTAATGCCACAATAGCCTCAGCTATTTTTGCTTTTGAGGGATTCCTTCCTATTTTTACGAGCCATAATTTTGACCTAAAAAATGAGAGAAATACAGTTTCGAGAAGCCCTCAGAGAGGCCATGTCTGAAGAGATGAGACGTGATAAAAACGTCTTTTTGATGGGTGAGGAAGTAGCAGAATACAACGGAGCCTACAAAGTGTCTCAAGGAATGCTTGACGAGTTCGGTCCTGAGCGCGTTTATGACACTCCTATTTCTGAATTGGGATTTGCAGGTCTCGGTGTCGGAGCAGCCATGAATGGCCTTCGTCCGATCATCGAATTCATGACCTTCAACTTTTCTTTGGTAGCCATCGATCAGATCATCAACTCGGCTGCAAAGATGTATGCCATGTCTGGCGGAGCTTACTCCGTTCCGATTGTCTTCCGAGGTCCTACCGGAAATGCCGGTCAGCTAGGTGCTACCCACTCTTCCAACTTCGAAAACTGGTTTGCTAACACTCCAGGTTTGAAAGTAGTCGTACCTTCTAACCCTCATGACGCAAAAGGATTGCTCAAATCCGCAATTCGGGACCCAGATCCGGTGATTTTCATGGAATCTGAATTGATGTATTCCGACAAAGGTGAAGTGCCTGAGTCAGAATACCTTCTTCCTATCGGAGTAGCAGATATCAAGCGAAAAGGAAAAGACGTGACTTTGATTTCTTTCGGCAAAATGATGAAAGTGGCTCTAGAAGCTGCTGAGCAAATGGCCAAGGAAGGGGTTGATTGCGAAGTGATTGATCTGAGAAGTGTACGTCCGATCGATTATGCTACCTGTGTAGAATCACTTAAGAAAACAAACAGAGCAGTCGTAGTAGAGGAAGCCAATCCAGTAGCCGCTATCTCTTCTGAATTGACTTATCATTTCCAGCGTTATGCATTTGACTACTTGGATTCTCCAGTGATTCGAGTGAATTCGATGGACATTCCTCTTAGCTATGCGCCTACCTACATCGATGCGACCATTCCAAATGTAGAGCGCACAATAGCAGCTATCAAAAAAGTTACTTACAAGGATTAATCCTATCAAAAAATAGTAAGCATAAAAAGCCCTGACCTACAAGTCAGGGTTTTTTGTTACCCAATCTATCTATCTACAAAAAAAGGCTGGGTCAAATTGAGCCAGCCCCGATTATTTTGATTCTGGATTATCTTAACGGTTTTGATTCATATTATTCATACCACCGTCATCACCACCTTTCAAGTCATCATTGCTGATTGACTTTTTCTTTCTTTTTCGATCGTTCATTGATAGCTTTCCGATTCGGTAGCTAAAGTTGATCTTGAAGTTCATGTTTCGAATTGCATTCGTACTGTTCTGAATGATGGTAGGCGTGATTGTTTCATTTCGAATGATGAATTCACGTGCCAGGAAGTTTTCAACTCCAAAACCAATGCTTCCTCGCTTTTCTTGGAATTGCTTGTTAAAGCTAAGTCCATAGGCCGCAAAACCTCCGCTAGTTCCTTGCAACTGCACTCTTCTACCTCTGGCGAAGGTGAAAAGCTGTGCCTGCCAGTCTTTCGGCAAGGTATAGTTTGCGAACATCCGACCACTGATTACCCATCCTTCATTCTTCGCAGCTGTCATTGGATCAGACAACCCATTGTCAAGCATGCTGTAGAAGAGGTCCATTCCTCCATTTAGTGAGAATTTGTTGCTAATATTCACATTGGCGAAAATGTTTGTACCAACCGCCTGCTCTTGACCGATGTTTTCGAATGTGGTATAAATCACATCATTCTCCTGCAGGGTTTGTACAGCCTGAATTGATCCGGTTGTATTTCGGTAAAACCCAGTGAAGTTTAGCATTGTACCTTTAATAAAGGTGCTGTATCCCAATTCAAAATTATCAGTGAACTCAGGATCCAATACTGGGTTACCTTGGGTGATCTGCTGTGGATTGATCGCTTCAATGTTCGGGTTTAAGAACCTCAAAGAAGGACGCTGCAATCTTCTGTTATAGGCAGCTTTGATTAGGTTACCATTCTTCAGCTTTCTACTTGCATTCAAACTTGGGACGATCGATCCATAAGAAGGAATGTCAACTTCTAATTCATTGGCAAAATCCGCATTGATCGTGGTATACTCATATCTCACCCCTGGCTTCAAGGTATAATTCTTTAGGAAATTGAAGGTGTAGGAGATATATCCTGCTGTCACATTTTGATCGTAGCTAAATTCATTACTCAATGTAGGGTCGATCACCTCAACAAAATCGCCATCAGCTCCTTCTCCTCTGAAATAAGCAAAGTCAGAGAAAGCTCTACGTGTAATCGTTTTAGCTCCATACTCTAAGATCTGCTCTCCATTTTCACCCATAGGAGTTACGAAATCCAACTGAGCGGTGAATTCCTCATTTCTGCTTGGGTTATCATTTTTCAGTCTGGAATCGATAGTCTGAAAGTCCTCTTCAAAAAGCGTATTGATGAAGAAGTTTTCCCGATTGTCACGGCTATACAAGGTCAAAAGGCTGATTTCCTTTCCTTTTTTGTCAAAAGTTCTGGTGTAGTTCAAACTCACATCAAGTGAATTGGATCGATCTTCTGAGTTGGTCTCACGAAGCGCTGAACTCAAGAGCGTTTGTCCGTCAAATCGCTGAGTTAGGAAATCATTTTGAACATTATCGGAGTTTCTTAGGCCAAAATTGGCAGAACCTGTAATGAAGTTGTATTTGTCAATTTCGTAGTCAATTCCGAAGTTGTATCGGCCAAACATAAAATTACGCTCCGTATCTGCCGATTGGGTCAGACGAGTTTGAGAACCATCTGAGTTTAAAAGTAACTGAGTATTATCAAAACTACCGAAGGTATTGTAGCCGGCACGACCAAATCCACCCAAAGAGAAACCGAATTTACCAACTCTAGCTCCACCATTCAATCCTAGGTTTGATCCTCGAAGACCCACTCCGCTATTGATGCTAAGAGTCATTCCTTCCAAGTTATTCTTTTTGGTGACGATATTAATGACACCTGAGGTACCCTCTGCGTCAAATCTAGCTGATGGAGAAGTAATCACTTCCACCTCTTTGATCTCATCTGCTGGAATCTGACGAAGGGCATCTGTGATAGAGCTTGCAGCAATAGCAGAAGGTCTATTGTCTATCAATACGGTAATATTGCTACTTCCTCGCATGGAAACATTTCCATCCAAGTCTACGGAAAGCATCGGAACCCGACGAAGAACATCTGTTGCATCACCACCAGCTACTGTTTTATCGTTTTCAGCTTTGTAAATCGTACGATCTACCCGCTCTTCGATCAATTCACGCTGCCCTTGAACGGTAACTTCCTCTAGTGCGAGGCCTTCATCAGACATGGTCAATTCACCTAAATTGATATCACCGGTTAAGCTTTCGACATTAATATTATCTACTACAAGGGTTTCATATCCTATGAAGGTGAGTTGAAGCGTATATTCTCCCAGTTCAAAACCTGTGATAAAAAATTTACCATCGCCATCAGCCACGGCACCTGCCATGCTGACGTTCATCCCTTTTTTGTAAAGGGCAGCTGTCGCATAGCCTACAGGGTCTCCAGTTTTTGCATCCTTGGCGATACCTACGATCCGGGCGGGTTCTTTTCCGTCTTGTTGTGCCAACACTAAATTATTGCCGGCAAGGAGAAGAAGAATAAATAATAAATTGAGTAGTTTTTTCATGGTTTTGTTTTCAAATAAAGAGCTGTCACTCATTCAATACCCCAAAACAAATAGCTTTGTTCTTGATAAAAGTGTACAATAGACCAAACCCAAGTAATAATCGACAAAGACTTAAATACATCAGATGAATTTCCTATTCAGGATTCATCGGTTTTGAACAGCTTTTTATCGGTAGAAAGTTTGGTTTGGTAGATTATTGAGCTGGGAAAGCCAAACTTTCTATTAGTTTGCGTTGAATATCAGTGATATGGCAATAAACACCTCCCGTAAAAATCTCTCAATCCTTATACATACCCTTGGATGGGTCATGCTATGCGTCGTCTTGATGCTCCTCTCGCCCCTATCCTGGAGAATGGGAGAAATCGACCTACCGGTAGAGTATTGGTGGAAGCAGGTGTTTTTGGTGATTTCGCTTATCGCTATCTTTTATGCTAATCAATTCCTTATCGTCCCTAGAATCTTACTGAAGGGTAAAACCTACATTTATCTTTTCTTGGTCTTGGGAGGCGGAATTCTGTTTTTTTACACCGTAGTCACTTTTGAGCAGCTGATACAATATCCGCTTCGAATGCATGAAACTTTCAATCCGGACAGACCTTTCGATCCGGGAAGAAGATGGATTTATGGCGACATGTTTCAGGCCATGCTTTATTTGGTCTCTATTGGACTGAGTACCTCCTTGGCACTGGTGCAGAAATGGCAAAACGATGAAGAACATCGGCAAGAGCTGGAAAAGCAGCGGATCAAAACCGAGCTTTCTTACCTAAAGGCTCAAATCAACCCTCACTTCTTCTTCAATACGCTTAATAATATCTATTCCCTCACCAATTTGGATATCAAAAAAGCACAGGAAGCCTTGCTGAAGCTTTCGCGAATGATGCGCTATGTGCTATATGAAAACCAAAAGGAAACCACGCTGCTGAGCAAGGAAGTTGATTTTATTAGAGATTATATTGAGTTGATGAAAATGCGACTGACGGATAAGGTGAAGCTGCATATCCAATTGGACGAACCTACAGATAATCACACCATATCACCGATGTTGCTTTTGCCATTTTTAGAAAATTGCTTTAAGCATGGCATCAGCTCTCAAGCCGAAAGCAGCATTCATGTCAAACTGGAAATCATGGGTAAAACGGTCTTTTTTGAGACCCGAAACCATATTTTCCCGGTAAATACCGAAAGTCCCGAAGCCAAAGAGCATGGCATAGGGCTGGTCAATACCCAACGAAGATTGAGTCTTTTATACCCGGGCAAACATCGCCTGAAATTTGGCAAATCCGACGATAATCAGGAATATTATGTAAACCTGACCCTCAATCTGGAATGAAACTCAAATGCATTGCCGTAGATGACGAGCCTCTGGCCCTTCAGTTGGTTTGTAAGTACATCGAGCAAACCTCTTTTTTGGAGCTGATTGGCCAGTTTTCCAGCGCAATCGAAGCCTTGGGTTTTATCAATCAGCATGAGGTACAATTGATATTCATGGATATTCAGATGCCAGACCTCTCCGGAATGGAACTTGCCCGGGTCTTGGATGGGAAAAAGGATTCAGATCAGACCCGGATTATTTTTGCGACCGCCTATCATCAATTTGCCATCGAGGGATACAAGGTTGATGCCTTGGATTATCTTCTGAAGCCTTACAGCTATGAGGATTTTTTGAACGCAGCGACCAAAGCCTATAATTATTTCGAGCGAAAAAGCCGATCACAAGTGATTGGTTCTGCAAAAACTGAGCAGCCATTAGACTACATTTTTCTGAAAGTAGAATACCAACTTGTCAAGGTAATGCTCGATGATATCACCCATGTAGAAGCCTATAAGGACTACGTGAAGGTACACCTGCGATCCAAAAGTAGTCCCCTACTCTCCCTTACCACCCTGAAAAACATGGAGGAACTCCTTCCCGAGGGTAAGTTTATGCGAATTCATCGCTCTTTTATCATCTCCTTGGATCATATCGAGTCTGTTTCCAAAAACAGCGTCCATATCGGAAATCATGAAATCTCTATCGGAGAAAACTATAAAGAGGCTTTTTTAGCTTTTATGAGCCGGTGGATGAGTTGAAAGAAATTAGAAACTAGAAGCTAGAATCAAGACTTTTTTACCATTTAAGGGTGGATACCCCAATCTTTTAGGAAGCTAGCGTATTCCTAAAACAAAGGATTACCAATATCTTCCAAACAAAAAACTGTAACTTCACTTGATGACCGATTCGCAAAAAGAATTTATGAAAATGGCGATTACGCTCGCCCAGGAAGGAATGGAAGCGGAAAAGGGCGGCCCTTTTGGCTGCGTGATTGTCAAAGAAGGGAAAATCATTGGTAAGGGTTCCAACAATGTGCTCGAGAAAAACGACCCCACAGCCCATGCAGAAGTAGTGGCGATCCGAGATGCCTGCAAAACGCTTAACCATTTTCAGCTCGAAGGCTGCGAAGTTTACACTTCCTGTGAACCTTGCCCGATGTGCTTGGGAGCTATTTTCTGGGCTAGGCCGAGTAAAGTTTTTTATGCCTGCACCAAAGAAGATGCGGCTGATGCAGGATTCGACGATGATTTTATCTATGAAGAAATCAAAATAGATCCAGCCGATCGAAAAATCCCCATGCTCAATGGAATGCGGGAAGATTCTCAGAAAGTCTTTGAGATTTGGAAAAAGAAAGAGGATAAGAAAGTTTATTAAAGCTTAGAAGCGAAAGGCTAGAAGCAAGAAAAACCCGATCCTTTCAGACCGGGTCTTTCAATTAGGACTTCAATACATCAAGTCTCCTACAGAATTTCTAAAAAGCCCATTGAAATAAGTGAATTCTCCCGGGTCAATTTCCAAATGGGCGATATCAGGGATTTTTATATCATAAATATTTGAATCTATTCTAGTATAGCCTTTACGATTTAAGTACTCTTGGATAAAAGCAAACTCTTGGGAAATTGCTGATTCAATCACTTCCCCTTCTTCTAATAAAAAACCAATCTGAGACTTAGATTGTACAATCTCCATAAAATAAACTGGAGCCAGTAAACTTATTGCAAGTACTAGTTCTCTGTCAGTAAGAATTCCCTGATTAGCTATTCTTTCAATTTGAATTCTCAAGCCCATGCTTTTTTTATGCACAATGGATAGACGATTACATAATGAAACTTGAAAACCTTTTGTCTCGGCTAAATCAAAAAGCTCCTTCAAAATAGAAGTCTCTATGAAATGATCTTCTTCTACAATCAACTTCTTCAAATTCTTGAACTCTAAAGATGCTTCAATTATTGGGTCTCGCTCCTGTTGTTGACCATCCGGTAAAAGAGGAAAATAGCTGTAAATCGTTTTTTGAAGCTGGTGTAAATCCATTTTCACTGATTGAATCTTATAACCGGGAAAACCCAACGCAAACATTCAATTCGACATTCCCTCTATCCTCATTTGAAATGGTATAATGGAAGGTAGGACTATACTGATCTCGATTCGTGATCAGGGTATCCACAATTCCAGCAGGAATTGAGAATTCATTGAATTGAATTTCATGATCCACTTCCCCTTTTAACTTGATCCAAACTGAGTAAATCCCATCGTCCATCTCTAGTTTACTGGGAATGGAATCCCGAAACTGTCGTTCTGACGTAAGAATAGCGCCACACTTCTCATCGGTCGTCCTAAGGCAGGAGGTGGTGAGAAAGACCACAAAAAGACTACATATAAAGTTGTTTCTTTTGTTCATATTGAGGGTTAGAGCCCAATATTTACCTCAATTTTGCCTATTGAAGATTAGCATTTTACCAGAATCAGCATCAATTATTACCAAAACCTCATCAGATAAAGTTTCCAGGTAATAACAAAAGGAACCCAATTTTGGATTTATAATCTTAAGAAAAACTTCATCAGAAGAATCTGCACTACCACTAGTACAGCTTTGATAGCTATCTAATATTTGGTAGGTACTTGGCGTTTTTGGTGAAGCTTTAATAATTCCACCATATTTTTCAATTAACTGCCCTGAAGCATTAAACTCCCAAGTTAATTTAGGATCATCCTCATAAATCCATGTTCCAACAATGGGTGTATGGATTTCAAAAGCAAAAAAATAAAAACCTATCAGTATCAAATTCATTATTCCAACCATACTTCAAACTGCAAATCACCAGTAACTTCACCTTCTGGTTCATACCGAAAGATATAGCTATCCGAATAATAATCCGATCGGATCAACGTGTCATAGTGCCCCTTTCCCACGATCTTAAAAAACCCTCCAACATAAGCAGTCCCCTTTAATTCTCCTGAAATCCGAATATTTTGGTAGTGAACGTAGCTCAGATTACAATCGCTAAAATCCATTTTCTGTTCATAGGCTTGATTTAAGTCAAAGCTAATTACCACTTTTTTACAAGGATCATACGAACAGGCAAATAACCCCAGACAGAGAGACAAAAAAGTAATGACTTTTAGATTCATTGAATTCAAGAAGATTTAAATTAAAACTATTATATCAAAGCCTCATCAAATTTTTACAAAAAAACCCGATCCTTTCGGACCGGGCTCATTCTTAATTCCTAATTCTTCATTCTTAATCGACTACCTTCTTCCCATTCCGGGCATCAATTTACCCATGGCAGCTTTGGCGCCGCCCATCTTATTCATCTGCTTCATCATCTTCCGCATATCGGCAAATTGCTTCATCAGATTGTTCACCTCGGTAATTGATCTTCCAGAGCCATTCGCAATACGCTTTCTACGGCTTCCATCCAAAACATCAGGATTTTGGCGCTCGTAAGGGGTCATACTTTGGATGATGGCTTCGATTGGCTTGAAGGAATCATCATCGATATCCAATCCTTTCATGGCTTTTCCCATTCCGGGAATCATCCCCATCAGGTCCTTGATATTTCCCATCTTTTTGACCTGCTCCAGTTGGGAAAGAAAGTCTTCAAAGTCAAAGTTATTCTTTCGGATCTTTGCATTGATCCGCTTGGCTTCGTCCTCATCGAAGGATTGCTGGGCACGCTCTACCAAGGAGATGACATCGCCCATTCCGAGGATTCGTTGAGCCATACGATCGGGATGGAAGACATCCAAATTCTCCATCTTCTCTCCCGTGGAGATAAATTTGATCGGCTTCTCGACTACATGACGAATCGAAATGGCCGCACCACCTCGGGTATCCCCATCCAACTTGGTCAGGACCACTCCGTCAAAATCCAATCGCTCATCGAAGGTACGGGCTGTATTTACCGCATCCTGACCGGTCATGGAGTCCACCACAAAAAGTGTCTCAGAAGGATTCAGGGCCTTCTTCAGCGCCTCAATCTCATTCATCATTTGCTCATCCACTGCCAATCGACCTGCGGTATCGACAATGACCGTTTTCTTACCAGTCTTCTTGGCGTAGGCGATCGCATTGTTGGCAATCTCCAGTGCATTCTTATTCTCAGGCTCCGCATAGACCTCCACACCGATCTGCTCGCCCAGTACTTTCAACTGATCAATCGCAGCAGGACGGTAGATATCACAAGCTACCAAGAGCACCTGCCGGCCTTGCTTCTTCAGGTAGCTTCCCAATTTTCCGGTGAAAGTGGTTTTACCCGAACCCTGCAAACCTGAGATCAAAACTACTGCGGGCTCTCCGCTGAGTTTGATATCGGCTTTGGTCCCACCCATGAGCTTGGTGAGCTCTTCTTGGGTGATTTTCACCAAAAGCTGCCCTGGAGAAACGGAGATCAAAACATCCCGACCCAGCGCTTCTGTTTTGATTTTATCAGTGACTTCTTTGGCCACTTTATAGTTGACGTCGGCATCGATCAAAGCTCTACGAATCTCCTTGACGGTAGTGGCGACGTTGATTTCGGTGATTTTCCCGGTTCCTTTCAGCGTTTTAAAGGCCCGGTCTAGTTTCGAACTTAAATTATCAAACATGTGATTTTTTCGATTTGCTGCAAAAGTAATGATTTTAGCGCCTGCAAGAAAGCTTAAAAGCCTCGAATACCATTCATTCAGGTCAAAGGTTTGACTATTAACCCGGATTATGCATTAGAGTCCTAAATAGCTTGTCCCGAAAATCGGGAAGAGTTCAAAACGCAAAAAAATCAATCCGCCTCAGGCGGAGATTGAGGCATAGCACCGCTACGTCGATTGAGCTAAATGCAGCAACGCGGTTGATTTTGAAGCGGTTTGTGCTCGTAATAGGAAGTCTAATGCGTATTTCGGGTTTAATTCCTAATTTGCAGCCTTTGTTTCAATCCCGAACATAATTTCTGCATGAAGCTGAATTTTCAAAAAGACATCCTTCCACATCTCCTCGGAATTCTTGTTTTCTACCTCCTGATCGTCTTTTACTTTTCCCCGATGGTTTTTGACGGAAAAGTCATCTTCCAAGGTGATATCCTACAGTGGGAAGGCTCCGCCAAAGAAGTGCTCGACTATCGGGAAAGTACGGGTGAGCAAGCGCTTTGGACCAATTCCATGTTTGGAGGAATGCCAGCCTACTTTATCAGTTTGGAGTTCCCTGGCGATATTACCAATTTTCTGATTAAGGTTTTGACGGTAGGACTCCCCCATCCGATCAATGGGCTCTTTTTTGGCATGGTGGGCATGTACATTTTACTGTTGAGTTTTCGAGTGCGCCCCATCTTTGCGATTGCAGGAGCCATTGCTTTTGCTTTCAACACCTTCAACTTGCTTTCTTTGGAAGCAGGCCACAATGCCAAAATCTGGGCAGTATGCCTGATTCCCATCATCTTGGCAGGAATTCATCTGGCTTTTGAGCGAAAGCGGATATTAGGAGCGGCACTCTTGGCCTTGGGCCTACTCCTTCAACTCAAATTCAATCACTTGCAAATTACCTATTACACGCTGATCGTTTCAGTGATTTATGTGATGGTACGATTGATTTTCCATTGGAAAAAAGATGGAATAGCTGAATTAGGAAAAAGCTTAGCCTTTCTGACCCTCGGAGCCCTCTTGGCAGTGGGAGGAAATATTGGAAGGCTAGCCACGGCCTTGGAATACAGCCCCTACTCTACCCGTGGGCAAGCTACCTTGGAGACTGAATCCAGCGGACTGGATCGGGAATACGCCTTCTCCTGGTCAAACGGAAAACTGGAAACTCTGACACTCTTGATTCCGGATTTCTATGGTGGCGGCAGCCAAACACCACTTCCAGACAATTCGGCTTCAGAAAAAGCTCTTCGAGCAAATGGGGTGGATGCCGCGCAAATCAATGGTTTTGTCAAAAAAGCTCCCACTTATTGGGGAGATCAAACCTTCACGGGAGGACCAATTTACGGAGGAGCTATTTTGGTCTTTTTGGCTTTTTTGGGAATCTGGGCAGCACCAAAAGAGAGTTTGTACACCTTTGGAGCGATTATCATCTTTTCCCTTCTCCTGAGTTGGGGTAAAAACCTAGCCTGGTTCAACTATGCGCTTTTCGACATTTTACCCGGATACAATAAATTCCGCGCCGTCTCCATGGCTTTGGGCGTGACGCTTTTCGCCATTCCGGTTCTGGGAATGATTTCCTTGGAACGATTGGTTCAAAAAAATGATTTAAAACCACTATTTCTAGGAGGTGGGATTGTAGCAGGTCTTACGTTGATTCTCGCTGTTGCTTCCGGTGCATTTTTCAGATTTGAGGCTCCTGTTGATGCCAATCTTCCAGAATGGCTTGCCTCTGCGATGCAGACAGATCGAAAAGCCATGCTTTCAGCTTCGGCCTGGAAAAGTTTTGGTTTTATCATCGCAGGAGCGGCATTGGTCTTTTTGAATTTGAAGGGAAAAATCTCCGATTTGATTTTGGGTGGTGGACTGATTGCGCTGATTGCGGTGGATTTGATTTCTGTCAATCGACAGTATCTCAATTCCGAGTCATTTCAGGCAAACCCATCCCGACAATACTTCACCGAAACTCCCGCAGAAAAAGAAATTGCTCAGGACCCAGATTATTTCCGAGTATTGAGTTTGACAGAGGGCTTAACTCAGGGTGCGCGTACAAGCTACCGCTTTAACAGTCTTGGGGGCTATCATGGAGCAAAGCTCCGACGCTATCAAGACCTGATCGACTATCAACTTCAGTCCGAAATCCAGGATTTTGTCAGCAAAGCGCAGGAAGGGAATTTTGACTGGCAGGGCATTTCAGTCATCAATATGCTGAATACCAAATATCTGATCGCTGGACAAGATGCCAACTCAGTTTTTGAAAATCCAGCTGCAAATGGTGCTGCCTGGATCCCATCGGAAGTCGTCCCCGTACAAAGCAATGAGGAAGAGATTACCGAAATCGGAGAAATTGACACCAAGACGCAAGCTACGGTCAACACGGAGGAATTTGGTAACATCTCTGCTGGCTCGGGAAATGTTGCATTAAGCTCCCAAAGTCCGAACGAACTTCGCTATTCTGTGAATATGGAAAGTGCAGGTTTGGTGGTTTTTTCGGAGATTCACTACCCCAAAGGCTGGAAGGCGACGATTGACGGAGCAGAGCAAGAAATTTTGCGTGTGAATTACTTACTGAGAGGCTTGGAAGTACCGACAGGAAGTCATGAAGTAATTTTTGCCTTTGAGCCATCCAGCTACTATGCCACAAAGACTCCCATGATCATTTTCCAATATTTGATTTTGGCCACCCTTTTGGCAGGAATTTTCATCACTTACAAGCAAGAGAATGAACCCAGAGGATGAAGACAAAGTAGTCAGCTTTTACGATCAATTCGCTGACAAACAGGAAAAGACGGGCATCAATTCGCGCCACCTATCCATACTTGACAAGGTCATGGGAGCAGGATTGCGTCCTGACCATCATGTCTTGGAGGTTGGCTGTGGGATAGGTACGGTATCATCACTCCTCGCCAGACAGGTACCAAAAGGAAAAGTGCTGGCAGTGGATATTTCTCCCGAAAGCATCAGCAAGGCGAAGAAAATCTGGAAAAGTCAGGAAAATCTAAGTTTCGAGGTATCGGACATGTCGGACTTCGACAAGGGTGATCAGCAATTCGATTTCTTTGTATTTCCTGATGTGCTGGAGCATATCCCCGTTGATCAGCATCAGGCCCTGTTTCAAAAAGTCCAAAAACACGCACATCAAGACTCTGTGGTCTTTGTACACATTCCCGCCCCGAGATACCTACAGTGGATGATCGACCATGAGCCTGAGAAGCTACAAGTGATCGACCAGCCTTTAGACTCAGGAGACCTCATCAAGAGCCTGAATAATGTGGGTTTTTATTTGGAAAAAATGGAAACCTATTCCGTCTTTTTTGCTGAAAAAGACTACCAGTATTTTGTCTTCCGATCTTCCAAACCACTGGGGAAATCCACTCCACTGTCCAAGTGGGACATACTAAAAGAACGAATTCGAATCCGCCTGAAATACGGCTTAATCAATTAATCTATGAATATCGAAAACCAAGCCGTCGTAGGACTGACTTACGAACTTAAAGTCAGCAAAATCGAAGATGAAATCGAATCAGTACCATTCAGTGTAGAGGTTCGGGATGAGGACGACCCTTTTTATTTCTTGTTTGGACAAAGTGGGCTTCCCGAAAAATTTGAAGAACTGCTAACCGGAAAAAAGGAAGGCGATTCCTTCGACTTTGTGCTCAAAGTGGCTGAAGCCTATGGCGAGGCTGATGACGAGCTTTTGATCAACCTTCCCAAGGATCAATTCTCCAAGGAGCGAGGATTTGAAGAGAATATGCTAAAAGAGGGTGAGTTTCTACCCTTGATGGATGAAAATGGCTACCCCATGCAGGCAAAAGTTTTGAAGGATTTTGGGGATAGTTTGCTGCTTGACTTCAATCATCCATTGGTGGGATTTGACTTACATTTTGAAGGAAAGGTTCTTGAAGTTCGGGAAGCAACCCAGGAAGAACTGGACCACGGGCATGTGCATGGCGCTGACGGCGAATCTCACGATTAAGCAATAAGAGGCTTTCTGAATCAGGAAGCCTCTTATTTTATCTAGCTAATTGAAGTTCTTTTTCAGTATCCCAATTCAAATACACTCGATCCCCTTTTTCGAATCTCCGCTGGGGATCATCCACTTCCCAAATCAATCCGCTTTCTTTTAGTCTGATTTGAAGTGAATTAAAATGAACCAAATACCGGTAATCGACTACATGGGCCAGTAGTCCTCCTTTTGTCCGAAGTTTGACATCCGTCGGGCGAATAAAACAATTATCAGTATTGGGAATGGCATTGATGGGAGAAAAAAGCCTGGCGATATATCGGCTTTTTGGTTGCTCACAAAGCTCCCGAGAGCTTCCTTGCTGCACGATTTTTCCTTTTTGCAAAATCAACAAGTCATCTGTCAAGCGTAGCGCATCATCCAAATCATGGGTCACAAAAATCACGGTAGTTTGAGCTTCTTTAAAACTATCAGCCAATTCTCCTATCAGCTGATGAGTCTGAATCGTATCCAGGGAGGAAAAGGGCTCGTCCAAAAGCAAAACCTCAGGTTCGATAGCCAAAGCTGCAGCAATAGCTACTTTTTGCTGCTGCCCTCCGGAAAGTTGCCTTGGAAATCGATCTGCTAGTTTATTTAGCCGAAACTGCTTAAGTAAGGTCTTAACGCGCTCTTGGGCGTATTTTTTATCATAAAGCAGGAGCGGTCGAGCAATATTCTCCTCCACAGTGCTATTGGGATACAAATGATAATCCTGATGAATCAGCTTAATCTCGTCATATCCTGCCACCAATTTTTCACTGGGATTGAGGATTTTCTCCCCTTTCAAATAGACAGATCCAGAATCTTGCTTTTCCAACCCCGCCAAAATCCGAAGTAAGGTGGATTTCCCAGAACCACTCTCTCCTACGATGGATAAAAGCGAACCCTTTTGGATATTGAGAGAAAAATCATGAAGAGCGACTTGATCGGGATAAGTTTTCCGGATTTGCTGAATAGTGAAAAAACTCATGGACGAATTTCGGTTTGAAGCTTTTTGGGAAGTGAGGCAAAGATGAGTTCATAGGAATGATCTACCAAATCCAAAATCAGCTGATCGGGTACAATTCCGAGTACCGAAACTGAATTCCACCATTTTTTATTCATATGATAACCTGGCGTGATCCCCTCAAACTTCTCCCTCAATTCAGCAGATCGCTCCGGGTCACACTTCAAATTGATATATTCGAAAACTTCCAAATCTGTGATCGCAAATATTTTTCCTCCCACTCGAAAGCAAAGCGTATTGGCATCAAAAGGAGTATCTTCTGAAGTGCCGGGTTTTGAAAGGCAAAAGTCGCGGAGGTAGGAAAGGGTCATAAGTGAAGTAATTCGATCTAAATATCCATAATAATTCCTTTACCTTTTTTCATTGCTTATCCGGCTGAAAGTCGGAAACCCGAAGAACGAAGCTTCTGGATTTTAATCCTCTAAGGCCGTACTAGGCAATTACTGACAGTAAAGCAGCTATCTATGTTATTTTGATTGAAGATAAGAATGCCCTTGTTAGGATTCAATATTCAAGCCACCATTCTTCCCAATCTGTATCTAAGATCGATCTCACCTGACCTATCTGTGGAATGATAAAATCCACTTCCAACTCTCTAGCTTTCTGGACAAAATGCTCTACGGGTTCTTTCCAGTGATGAGGTGCTAGCGTAAAGCCGGCCCAGTGAACAGGCATGATCTTTTTTGCAAGCCCTTTCTGTGATGCGATGACCGATTCATCAGGAAACAAATGCAGTTGTCTCCAATGCTCATTGTATTGGCCACATTCCATAAAGGCAAAATCAAAGCCGCCAAATCGTCGACCGATCTCTTCAAAATGATCACCAAAGCCTCCGTCCCCACTAAACCAAATAGATTCTTCAGAACTCTGAAAAACCCAACCACCCCAGAGCGTCTGAGCCCGATCCGTCAGTCCTCTTCCGGAAAAATGTCTGGTTGGGGTAAAAGAAACCTTGATGGGACCAATCATCCGATCCTGCCACCAGTCAAATTCATCGATCAAATCTGCATCTACTCCCCATTTCACCAAGTGCCTTTTCACCCCCAAAGCCACAGCATAGCGCTTGGTCTTAGCTTTGAGTTTCCGAATGCTCTCGAGATCCAAATGATCATAGTGGTCATGCGTCATCATCAGCAAGTCTATCTCTGGCAGATCATCGATCAAGTCCAAGGTTCCATCCGAAAATCGCTTGGTCTGAAATGGGGCAATCGGTGAAGCATCCGGTCCCATCATCGGATCAATAAAAATCGTCATTCCGCTCATTCGGAGTAAGATGGCGGAATGTCCGTACCAGGAGAACTTAGCGCTAGAACTTCCCTCCAAGAACTTTCCTTGATCAAAGGATTCCATCGGAATCTGACGGTTTGGCTGTCTTGAGGATCTTCCTTTGAACTGTTGGACGAGAACCTTGGGAAAGTCCTTCAGATCTATATTCATACTAGTTGCCTGCAAGTTTTGAAACCTCCCGTTTTTCCAGTTTCCAGATTTACTGTAGTGATCTACTAAGTCGGGGGTCACTTTACCGCCAAATTGATGAAAGGGCATATTCTTAATTTTGATTTCTATACTCCAGGGGAGTCAATCCTGTTTTACTCTTAAATAACTTACTAAAATGCTGAGGATATTCGAATCCAAGATCGTATGCTATCTGAGATACCGGATCAGTCGATCCAAGTAGCTGATTCTTGGCTTTCTCCAGAAGGGCATGATGGATAAACTCCTGTGCATTTCGGCCGGTCTCTTTTCGTAGCATATCGCTCAAATAGCTAGGTGACATATTCAGATTTTCTCCTAAATACTTGACGGTGGGTAGCCCCTTTCCTATCAAGTCATCGGACTCAAAAAACTTTTGGAGCAGTTTTTCCACCTTTCCGACAACTTCCTGATTCCTATTGGTCCGTACAAAAAACTGTCGGTCGTAGTACCGCAAAGCATAATCCAAGAATAGCTCAATACTATTGACGATTAATCGCTGACTATGACGGTCAATAGGATGTTGGATTTCCCATTCGATTTTTTGAATAATATCCAAAAGAGCTTTCCGCTCTGCCTCCGAGACATGAAGCGCTTCATCGGTTTCATAGTCAAAAAAGCCATACTCCTGGATATTCTGACTTAATGTGCTTTTTCGAATAAGGTCAGGATGAAACAAAAGCAGGTAATTATCCGGCTTGGGGTTGAATTCATGATTATCGGCTGTAATCACCTGCCCTGCTTTGATAAAAGCCAAGGTTCCTTCTTTGAAATCATAGGTACTTCTGCCATACCCAAATTCACAATCAGCCCCTTCCTTCATCCAAATTTGGAATAGGTCGATTCGTAATCTCACGCTTTCAGTCAGCTCCTTAAGTTGGATATCAGTCGTACGAATCACCGAGACCAATGGGTGGCTAGGCTTGGGAAGACCTAAGAACTGATGGGCGTCTGCCACTGAATCCAAGACTAGAATATCTTTCATATCAGATTAGCTGGTGATCAATCATATCCTGGAAGGAATCATGCAAAGTCTCCTGAAGCGGTCTGTAGCTCAAATTCAGCTCTTTCCTTCCTTTAGAATTATCTGCTTTCCAAGTAATATTGACATTGTTTCGGATAAATTTTCTGGTGATGCTTTTATTCACAAGCGGACCGATGAGCATCAAAAGCCACTTTGGAAGCGCACTGCTGGGAACCTTGTATTTGTCTCCGTATTCATGATGAAGAATTTTTGCCATTTCAAGCATGGACGAGCTATGAGCACAGATGATATTTCTTCCATTTGCCTCCGGCAAAAAGCCCGCATTGAAATGAGCTTGAGCCAAATCCCGAACATCAACTACCCCAATTCCTAGGTTTGGCACGCCCATTTTTAAGGTACCATCACCCAATTGCTTGAGGATTGTGAAGCTCTCTGAGGTCGCAGTCTTGGGATTGGTAGCAGGTCCCAAAACCAAACAAGGGTTGAGCGTGACTAAATCCCATTGATTTTGCGATTCAGCAATCTTCCAAGCATCTTTTTCTGCCAAAGTTTTAGAATAAGAATAAGGCTGGTACTCAAGCGTAGCTGTGGTATTCCAAATTTCTTCTGTAAGAATTCCATTTGGCGTTTGGTGAACATCACTCGCATCTGTGTAGATAGCGGCACAACTACTAGTCACTACAACTCGCTTTACTGAAGGGGTTTTCGTGGCTTGGTTCAGCACATTTCTAGTTCCTTTCAAGGCCGGGTCTATTAATTCTTTCTGGGGATCTTTGACATCCAAGGTAAAGGGAGAAGCAGTATGATAGACCAATTCGCAGTTTTCCATTGCTTCCGAATAGCTACCTTCGTCTAAAAGGTCTGCCTTAAAAAAACGGATACTCCCCGGACTATCTGCTGCAAGCTTCTCCAAATGATCAATTTTAGATTTATTATCGGGGTTTCTGACGGCTGCATGCACAATCAATCCCTCATCTAGCAGTTTTTTGACAATCCAGCCCGCAACATATCCCGTGGCTCCTGTCACCAATACAGGTTTACTTTTATCTATATTTTCCATTTCAGTATTTTTTGATAGATACAAAGTTCTGATATACCCGATTAATCAAATTATACATATTGCTGATGTATGTATACATATCAGAGAATAAGTCATTGATAGTCAAGTTAGCCATTCTTAAACGATTTGCTGATTCTGATGATTTTCATTTGCCAAATAAACTTTTAACTTTAGATAATTCAGTTTTAACCACCTGTCCATGACCATTGGCCTTTTGAAAGAACCCGAGGGGGAAAATCGGGTCGCACTTCTGCCAGAAAGTGCCAAAGCCCTCATTCAGCTACAAGTTCAAATAATCGTAGAAAGTCGTGCCGGCGAAAAAGCTTACGCCTCTGACAAAGATTACGAAGCGATAGGAGCAAGTATCCATTCCCGCGCTGAAGTACTTCAAGCAGACTTGATTCTAGGAATCCAACCCCCCTCTGAGGAGGAGCAACTTTCCCTCAAAGATGGGCAGGTCCTTGTCTGCCTTTTTCAGCCTTTATCCAATAAGGAGCTCGTAGAACGCTTTTTGGACAAAAAAATCACCAGTTTCTCAATGGACAATGTACCTCGTACCACCAGAGCCCAGGCGATGGATGTCCTCTCGTCCATGGCTACGGTAGCAGGCTACAAGGCAGTGCTGATGGCAGCTAGCCATTCGCCTAGATTTTTTCCCATGTTTATGACTGCTGCAGGTAGCATTATTCCTTCAAAAGTCTTGATACTCGGAGCAGGAGTGGCTGGGCTTCAAGCGATAGCCTCCGCACGAAGATTGGGTGCAGTGGTAGAGGCCTTCGATGTGCGGGCGGCAGCGGAAGAAGAAGTGAAAAGTCTCGGCGCTAAATTCGTCAAAGTAGAAGGTGCCAAGGATGAAGCGAGTGCGGGGGGATATGCTGTGGAGCAGAGTGAGGAATACAAAGCCAAGCAGCAGGCTCTCATTCAAGAGCATGCTAAGAAATCAAACATCATCATTTGCACTGCTCAAATACCCGGAAGAAAAGCCCCTGTATTAATCACCAAGGAGACCGTAGCGGAAATGGCTCCTGGATCAGTGATTGTAGATCTTGCTGCCTCCACAGGGGGGAATTGTGAACTTACCGAGAATAATCAAATCATCGAAAAACATGGGGTTACCATTATCGGGGATTCGAATTTGCCGGGAACTATGCCCATGGATGCCAGTAAGATGTATGGCAAAAACATGGTGAATTTCCTTAAACTCATCATCGGTAAGGAAGGCGAACTCATGCTGAATTGGGAAGATGACATCGTACAAAATACCTGCGTGACACATCAAGGAGAAATCCGAAGCGAACGCGTTAAAAATATCCTTTACCCATCCGAAATCAATTGATAAATGGAAGAAATACTGAGTTTATTTTATGAAAACAGAGAGTTTATCTTTCTGATCATCGTTTCGATTTTCCTCGGCATCGAGGTGATTTCCAATGTCCCCGCGGTATTGCACACTCCGCTGATGTCCGGGGCTAACGCCATCCACGGCGTAGTCATTATCGGCTCCATTATCATTATGCTTCAGGCTGACCCTAGCAATTATTATGCATTGATTTTAGGGTTTCTAGCTGTGATTCTGGGGACATTGAATGTAGTTGGTGGTTTTGTGGTCACCAATCGGATGTTGGAAATGTTTAAGAAAAAAGCCAAGTAATATGAATACAACTATACTTGGACTTAGCATCCTGGAGCTCTCCTATATTGTTGCATCGGTCACTTTTATCTTGGGACTTAAGATGCTCTCCAGCCCAGATAAAGCACGTAAAGGCAACCTGATTGCCGGATACGGAATGGGACTTGCCATTGCAGCGACCATCTTATTCAAAGAAGAATTTTCCGCCGATAAATGGCTGAATTACAGCTTGATTTTAGCGGGATTGGTAATTGGGACAGTAATCGGAATGCGCATGGCCATCAAAGTGAAGATGACCGCCATGCCTCAAATGGTCTCCTTCTTCAACGGAATGGGTGGTGCCTGTGCGGGGGTAATTTCCTTAGTGGAATTTGATCACCTGCGACATGGAGGGGAAATCTCAGCAGGAATGCTGATCGTGATTTTACTTGGATTGATTATTGGCTCGGTATCCTTCTCAGGTTCTATGATCGCCTATGGGAAACTAGAAGGGAAAATAGCAGACAAAGCACTTCCAGCAGGTCAAATCATCAACATAGGTTTGCTAGTCGCAATTTTTGGATTGGCTGGATATTTAGCTTTTTCCGGACACTTGAGCATGCCGCTGATGTACACACTGCTTATCCTTTCCTTATTGTACGGAGTATTATTTGTGATGCCAATTGGCGGTGCAGATATGCCGGTTGTGATCTCCCTTTTGAACAGTTTCACAGGAATGGCCGCTGCCTTTGGAGGCTTTCTTTATGGAAATCAGGCCATGCTTACCGGTGGTATTTTGGTAGGATCAGCTGGAACGATCTTAACTGTGTTGATGTGTACTGCCATGAACAGATCCCTGACAAATGTGATTATTGGGTCATTTGGAGGTGGTGGGGCTGCAAGCACCAAATCTGGTGAGCAGGGAACCATTAAAGAAATCAGCGTAACAGATGCAGCGATTCTACTTGCCTATGCCAATAAAGTAAGTGTTGTACCTGGCTATGGTTTGGCAGTAGCACAGGCTCAACATACGGTCCACAACTTAGAAAAAATACTGGAAGACAAGGGAGTTGACTTGAACTATGCCATCCACCCAGTAGCAGGTAGAATGCCTGGCCACATGAATGTGCTTCTAGCCGAAGCAGATGTCCCCTATCCTAAGCTTTTGGAAATGGAGGATGCCAATGAAGATATGGGAAGTACTGATGTGGTCTTGGTCATTGGAGCCAATGATGTGGTCAACCCGGCTGCTGAAAATGATCCTTCCAGTCCTATTTATGGAATGCCAGTTGTCAAAGTCTGGAATGCTAAAAATATCATTGTACTGAAACGCTCCATGGGTAAGGGCTATGCTGGGATTGAAAACGAACTATTCTTCCACCCGAAAAACCGAATGCTATTTGGAGATGCAAAAGATTCGCTTGAAAAGCTGATAGCAGAGCTTAAAAACTTATAAAAAAAGCTGGCCAATTAAAATCTGGCCAGCTTTTTTGTTTTATTTCTTCCAAGACTGGATTAATCCCGGAAGCATCACTAAGGCTACAATCAATAATCCAAAAGACTCTCGCCCTTCTTCCATTTCGGGAGTTTTCATGGTAAGGTCTCCTTGTTCGATTTCTTGACCAATCCAACCTGATACGGACTCAGGCCAAAAGTAAATAGCTCCAACAAAACAGGCTATGACAACGATAGTCAAAGGATACCTAGGGAAGATCCCTCTAATACCCATCAAACAGAAAATAATCGCGACTGCATACACACTCACCCAAACCTCAGGGTCAGGATCGTTGAACTGCCAATACGAGAATAATGCAAAAGCCACTATCCAAAAGCCATAGAAATATTTCCAGAATTTCATGTGTATATAATTTTTTCTTAAAGGTCACATGGAATCCCTGCCTGCGGTAGGCAGGTCGCATTTACAATCATACTATCATATACCGATTGCTAAATGCTCGATTTCATATCGTGTAAATTAAACTAATCCTTCTTTGGCAGGCACACAACCTTTAAAACCTCCAGCAGCTACCTTGTACCCATGATAATCCACCATAACTTCTCTCACGGTGGTAAATCCATAAATCGTTTGTGATTTCATCAGTTGAAAGAATCGCTGATCCTTCTCGTTGTCCGAATTAGACATACTGAGGAGAAGCTCTTCTCTTGTTTTTTGATCCGAGCTCAGGAAGTCCAACTTTCCTAAATGGTCAAGTCCTCTTTTGATTATCTCCTGATCTTCACTTTCGTAGCAATGCTCAAAAAGACGCAATAAAAACTTATCAGTTCCCGTACTGAGCGCACCGATCGGCTGTGCTTTTTCAGGAGCAATCGCCGGAATGCCTTCAGGTATGATGGTATCCGCTACTGCACTCATTAATTTCTCTTGCTTGTAGCTAAAAAAACCTTGATGGGTGAGTTGGTCTGCCAACTGCCATTTCCAATCAGCTAGGATCAACCCTGCTATGCCTACTCCTCCGGCACCTAATATTTTTAGCGATTTCCTACGGTCCATGGGCTTCTATTTTGGGATAAATTAGAGTTTTTTCACGACCCTTCCTCGGAGAATTTCAAAAAATCCATCATCGGTCTGTAAAATTGAAGGATAGCCCCAAGGATAGATGGAATCTGATTTTTTCATCTAAGGAATTAGACCCAACACCTAATGTAATCGGCCCCAAAATAGACTGGTAGGAGGCATCGACCCCATAACCCCATAGCGACTGCCCTTTGATATTTCCCCAATCAGTGAGTGGAACATGTTCTGAATAGCCGAGAAAATTCAATCCCGAACGCAGGTATAGCTTTTTGACTGGCAAATATTGCAAGACCAGCCCAAGCTTGGCAAAGTTTGGAGTTGAAATTTCACCATAATTCAATCCATATAGTTGTGTGTCTCCAAAGCGCACCGTCTGATATCCACCTACAAGATACTCTCGGAAAAACTTGGTTGCTTCTTCATTTGACAAGACCAATCCTACAGCACCTTGTGGAAGTAGTTGAAGATTTCTAGAAATTGTAAAAAATCTGGAATACCTTCCGTAAACTGAGAAATACGGATTCGGGATAAAGCCTTTGATCAACTCTTCTAAATCATCCTTTGGAATACCAATCTCCTCACCAAAATCAGTGTTTAGAAAAAGCGTATCAACTCCGGAGCGAAGATTGAGTGATAGTTTAGATTCAAATCTAAAATTCGCTTCAAGCAAGCCTTCCGCTCCTTTGGTTGGGAAATTTCTGTCATTCTGACTATTTCTATAATAGCGTCCTCTAATTCCAAAATAATAATCCGTAGAGTTCCTAATGTCCTCTGGGATCGAAGAATTAAACCTTATACGGGACCTTTCCAAATCATAAACAGCACCAAATGACCAGGATTCTTTCAATGAATTCACTGTCATCAACTGTGCTTCCACACGTGAATTACGAATGATGTTTAACTGACTGGGCCTGCCATTTTCATAGCTGGGAAATTCTTGCCTGATATAATCAGACCGAAAGTTGAAAAGGAACTTTTTTTCTTGGCCAAGGTATTTGTAGTAGTCAAACCTGATTTTTGGATTTTTTGAAATATCAGTAAGGATGACTGCCCTTGAGGAGTTCCCTATCCAATTTCTAATGGTAAGATTGAATAGCAGGCCTGCTGAAAAAATATTATCGTAATGGAGTGAGGTCGAAAGTGTATGGGAGGGTTTCTCTTTGGTACGAACGACCATTTTGTAGTCTCCATTTTGAGCCTTATTGAGGGAGTAGTCTACTTTATAAAATCCATTGATTCCAAATACATGTCTAATCGACTCTTTAGCCATGGATGGAGTGATCGTATCTCCCGGATCTAAGTCTAGTTTTGATTTGATAAAGGAATCCGAAAAAAGGCTATTTCCTTTTATTTCAATCTCGCTCAACCGAACAGAACGATTATCCGGAGTTGAATACTTTTCTATTGGAGGCAAATTCAAACTATCAGCCACACCCTGAAAATCAGCCAAGTACAACTGACCTGTTTCGTCACCAAGTTTTAATATAGCTTCATAGGCTCCAAAACTCCCGGTGGAATAAGGCCCCAAATCTGGTTTAATGTAAAGATCTGTTTGGTCGATATTCTCTTTGGTCAGTCTAAGAGATTCGGCCATAGCGAGCTGAGTGAGTATCGCTGCAAATCCATTTAAGTCCTCATAATCTAGAAAATCTTCATCACTGACATTGACTCCAATCACAAAGTCTGCTCCCATTTCCCTAACCACATCCACCGGAAAATTATCAACTATACCACCATCTACCACAGCGGTCGTATCAAATTCGAATGCTGTAAAAGCCGTCGGGATTGCAATGCTGGATCGTATAGCATCATGCAAATATCCATCCTTAAAAATCACGGGGCGACCTCCCTTGATATCAGTGGCAATACACCTAAAAGGTATCGGAAACTCATCAAATGAGTCATAGGTATTGGAAGGCCAAGAATAATAATGAAGGACTTCAGAAAGCACTTGCCCCTCAATTAGGCCGGAGGGAACTGAAGGCTTCCAGTTTTCTAGGGGGATTTCTAATAAGTATCGATTATAGTATTCTTTCTCTTCGAAGGAAATATCCTTGAAATCAACCCGATTTGATATAATCAAATCCCAGTCAATAGATCGAATGATTTCCTCCAATTGGTCAGCACTGTAACCTAAAGCGTAAAGACCGCCTACGACTGAACCCATACTGGTACCAACCACATAGTCTGGCCTGATACCTGCCTCTTCCATCGCTCGGATGATTCCTACATGAGCTATTCCTTTTGCTCCTCCACCACTTAATACGAGGCCTATTTTGATTCTCTCTTCATCTGATTCTTGGCAAAATGAAGACAAAGGCATCCCCGCAAGGATGCCTATCAGAAAAATTATCGGTAGAGAAATCCTAGAAGAGATCACTTTCTATAATCTAACGGTGCCTCTCTATCTCCAACCAAAGCCTCATAATTGAAACCTGCACCTCTGCGTCGGTTCAATTCTTCATTTGCCTTGGTAGCGATTTCTGGATTTTTAATTACATCCAAAGCTGTCAAGGCCAATGTTTTTGCAGCAACCATCATACCCTTCGCACCGATTGGGGTTCCACCGGCAGCTACTGCTTGCCAAGTGTGGGCACTTGTACCAGGTACCCAAGTAGCCACTCCCAATCCAGCTGTGGGAACCAACCAACTTACATCCCCGACATCGGTTGATCCTCCGGTTCCAGTTTCCCTCACCATAAACGGATCAATTTTCATCGCATCTTCTGCCGGATTGATTGACAGGTCAGGGTAGCTCTTGATCAGTTCTTCTGCAAACTTCTTATCCTCTTCACTGTATTGGACACCGCCAATGATTTCCAAATTCTTATGCATCACCCGAGCAAGGGTTTCATTTGGTAAAAGGTTGTAAACACCATTAATGATTTCATACTCCATGGTAGTCTGTGTTCCTTTTGTAGCTCCCTCAGCTGCTGCTACCATTTTTTGGAAAATCTCCTTCACCACTTTTACATCTGGATGACGGACGTAATGATAGGATTCTGCAAAGGCAGGAACAACGTTAGGTGCTTCACCTCCGCGGGTGATCACATAGTGCATTCGAGTCTCCTGAGGCACATGCTCACGCATGAGATTGACCATGAAATTCATCGCCTCTACTCCGTCCAGTGCAGACTTTCCGCGCTCCGGAGCGGCTGCGGCATGAGAAGCTACTCCATAGAATCGAAATTTTGTGGAAATATTTGCCAGGGAGGAATTAGCTCCGGCATTATTTCTGGAACTTGGATGCCAATGAAGCATGACATCTACATCATCCATCAATCCAGCTCGGGCCATGTAGACCTTGCCTCCACCACCTTCTTCAGCTGGTGTTCCGTAAACTCGGATAGTTCCTTGACCTCCGTTAGCATCTAACCAGTTTTTGACAGCAATTCCAGCAGCTACTGAGGCAGTACCAAACAAATGGTGTCCACATGCATGACCTGCTCCACCCTCAACGACTGCTTCGCGAAAAGGAGATGCTTTCTGCGATACCCCCGGTAGCGCGTCGAATTCAGCCATAATTCCAATGACTGGCTTTCCCGAACCAAACTCAGCCACAAATGCAGTAGGTATTCCGGCTACCCCAGCCTTAACTTCAAATCCAGCTTCGGAAAGAGTATTTTGATGTAAAGCAGAGCTTTCGCTCTCGAGGTACCCCAATTCTGGGTTTTCCCAGATCTCCATGGCAATTTTAGTATACTGTTCGGTTTTTGAATCAAGTTCTTGAATCACTGATGACTCCTGAGCTAAGGCCAATACTGGAATCAGTGTAATTAAGAAAAGAATGAGCTTCTTCATTTAAGGTGGATTTAATTTTGGTTTTTTCGATTTGATATTGTTATGAAAAATAAGCCTAATTCGAGTCAGACACAAAACCTGCAGCTAATTTTGATTCTGTAGCTCGTCCCAAAACTCGCTTCATTGGTAAAAAATCTAATTTAATATGAGATTTTTAAAATTTGATTAAACCGATTTTTATTGTATTTTTCTAATAACCAACCTGTTACAGCATTATGAAAAAACTATTGAAAATTTTTTCAATGATAATTGGAGCAATTATCATTTTGCTCTTGATAGCTTTCTCCTATCTACAAATGAGCTATCCTTCTGTCCCTCCTGCCGAGGAATTAACATTAGACTATTCTAAGGAGCGAATCGAGCGCGGAGCTTATTTAGCTAATCATGTTACCGTTTGTATGGACTGTCATTCAGCCCGCGATTTCTCCTATTTTTCAGGACCACCAACACCCGGTACCTTAGGAAGAGGAGGCGATCGATTCGATCATTCTATGGGTTTTCCCGGTGTGTTTTATGCAAAAAACATCACGCCCACAGGCATCTCCCAATACAGTGATGGTGAACTTTATCGAGTGATTACCACCGGAGTGACCCATGATGATCGAGCCATGTTTCCCTTGATGCCTTACATGTATTATGGAAAGATGGACCCTGAAGACATCTATGACATTATTGCCTATATCCGTTCCCTAGATCCTCTCCCCAGTCAAATCCCCGATTCGGAAGCAGACTTTCCAGTCAATTTGATATTAAAGACCATCCCTCAAGAAGCGCAACCTCAAAAAAAACCAGATCCTTCTGATCAAGTAGCCTACGGAGCCTATTTGGTCAATGCAGGGGGATGCATCGAATGCCATACGCAAGTAAATGAACAAGGAATGATTATACCTGAGAAAGCATTTGCAGGAGGAAGAGATTTCTTATTTCCTGATGGCTCCAAAGTCACTTCAAGTAATATCACTTCAGATCCAGAAACTGGAATTGGAAACTGGACCTCAGAGCAGTTCATAGACCGTTTCAAACAATATTCAGACTCCACTTACTTAAGGGAAAAAGTGAAGCCTGGAGATTTTAATACTATCATGCCTTGGATCATGTATTCGGGTATGAAGGAGGAAGATCTGCGAGCCATATTTAGCTACTTAAAGACTCTACCCCCTCAAAAGAATCAGATTATTCGATTTACCGCAGCTTCTCAAACTCCTTGATTCCATTCATCCCCGCATTTATCTAGCGGGGATTTTTCTTTTGTGACCACTGTCACCAATTTATTTTTTTCCCAATAAGTATCTTCATGGCATAATGGAAGAGAATTTTCTTTCTCAAAATCAGAAACTTGCCAAATATTAGTTGCAATAAACCCATCTATTCATGAAGTATTCTCGAAGGAAATTTATGTCTCAACTTGGTGCGCTAGGTGCTGGAACCGGGCTTCTTAGCCTTTCTCCTCAAGTGGCCCAAGCAGAAGCAAAAAAACTTAAGCCAAAATCATTTAAGCTTACTATTCTACAAACTACTGATGTCCATTGTCAGATTCATCCGCATGATGAGCTTTTCTGGGAAAATGGAAAAGCTGTATATCGCAAAACGGGTGGATATGCGCATCTGAAGGCCTTTTTGGACCAAGAAAGAGAAAAAGCCGAGCATTGCCTAGTCATGGATACAGGAGACATGTTTCAAGGTTCCGAGCTTTCCGTAAGAACCACCGGTGAGGCGATGGTACCCATCCTGAATGAAATTGGATACGACCTTTACCTTCCTGGAAACTGGGAAGTAGTGTATTACAAGCAGGCTATGCAGCACCTTCTGGGATCACTACATGCTCCTAAAATCTGCGCGAATATGTACCATGATTTAGGAGAAGGCAAAAGAGGCGAATTGATCTTCAACCCTTATCATATTTGGTCGGTAAATGGGGTAAAGATTGGATTTTTGGGATACACGGATCACTTGGTTCCAAAAAGGCAATCACCCAATTATTCGAAGGGAATTCTATATACCAAGCCTGAAGAAAACTTGGCTCACTATGTAGATGTTCTTCGAAATCAAGAAAAATGCGCCTTCGTTTGTATCATAGCCCATTTGGGTCTCTCCCAACAAATCAACTTGGCAAATCTTCCCGAGTGTGAGGGTGTTGATTACATTTTGGGTGGTGACACCCACGAGCGCGTAAGGAAACCTATCCAAGGTAAGTATGCTAAAGTAGTGGAGCCGGGAGCTTTTGGCTCTTTTGTAGGAAAGCTTGAACTCACTATCGAAGATGGTAAGGTAGTCCAAGATGATTATGAGCTCCTGGAAGTCACCTCAGATAAGATTACGCCCTGCCCAGTGGTAACAGAAATCGTTGATCAAAATGAAGACCCATTTGAAGAGGATATTTACAAAATAGCAGGATACAGTACCGTACCACTTTATCGATATTTTGTAATTGAAAATCCCATCGATACGATGATTTTGGATGCCATCAGCTGGCAAGTTCCGGAAATCGACATTGTTCTTTCCAATGGTTTTCGATTCTGTCCTCCACGGACTACTCCTGACGAAACCGGAAATATCCCAATCACAAATGGTTATATCTTCGATATGCTACCGGTCGATTCACTTATCCGAACAGGAAAGGTAAAAGGCTCTCAAATTGCTGCTTGGCTGGAAAAAGAACTGAACAATGTTTTTGCGAAGGAAGCTTCGAAGCGATTTGGAGGTTGGGTAATTAAGTTCCGGGGAATGGAAGTGGAGTTTCTAGCCTTTGGAGAGGAAGGAAATAGAGTTCAAAAGGTAACTGTACATGACAAACCTTTGGAAATGGATCGTGTATACAGCATCTGTGCGTGTGAGCGCGATGGGGATCCTGATGACATGCTTTGTCGCTTTACCGGTGTAATGGATACCGAGAACACAGAGTACACACTCCATCAAGCGGTAAAAAACTATTTGGCTGAGCACTCTCCTGTGACGCCTATTCCACCAAAATCGGCTGTAGCTTTGGATGCTCCTGCTACCCTACTGACGCAGGTTTATGGAGTAGATTACGAGTTTAGATAGACATTTAAGAAAGGTATTTATTCACCGAAAAGCCGGCATTTTGTCGGCTTTTTCTATTTGGTTTTGTCTATTCAAAAAATAAACTGCTAATTCCAATTTCAAAATCAAATTCATGAAAAAGTCTTTTTTTGCGATCCTAGCAGTGCTCCTCATTCAGTCCTGCCACAGTGTACTTCAACCTTCAGACTGGGACATCAGTAAGGTTCAAATAGCTCGGGATGAATTTGGAATACCCCATATCTTTGGTGAAAAGGATGCCGACGTAGCTTATGGCTTGGCCTGGGCTCATGCAGAAGATGATTTCGAAACCATTCAAAAAACCCTTTTGGCAGGGAAAGGCCTAGTAGGTCGGGTTTACGGGGAACAAGGCGCTGCCGTGGATTTTTTTGTTCACCTTTTAGAAACCCAAAAGATTGCCAAAGCAAAGTACGAGGATAGCTTTTCAGATGAGTTCAAAGCAGTACTCGAAGGCTATGCTGCTGGAATGAACGACTACGCTGAAAGTCATCCCAAAGAGGTTTTGTATTCAGGAGCCTTTCCTGTGACCCCTTTGGATATCACCTCAGCCTACATTCTATCGCTTGCTCAAATGTCAGGTGCTGATCGAGCAGTTCAGCAAATTGTAAATGGAGAAGCCGGAAAAGTCCTACCGGACTCTAATCCAAAAGGCTCCAATGCAATTGCCATTCACTCTTCCCGAACAGAATCAGGGGAAAACTTTCTGGCTATCAACTCTCACCAACCCCTGGAGGGACCAGTTTCCTGGTATGAGGCGCATCTCCACTCCGAAGAAGGTTGGAATATCTTGGGTGGATTATTCCCCGGTGGAGCCATGATTTTTCATGGAGTCAATGAGCATTTGGGTTGGGCACACACGGTCAACTTTCCTGATTTGCTAGACACATTCCAATTAGAAGTCAATCCGGAAAATCCCGATCAATATAAAGTGGACGATGAATGGCTCGAACTTGAGGAGCGGACTATCTGGCTAAAGGTCAAACTTTGGAACTTCATCACTTTGCCAGTTCCCAAAAAAGTATGGAAAAGTATCTATGGCCCCACTTTAGTTACTGACAATGGCACCTTTTCAATAAAACTCGGCGCCCTAGATCGGATCGGTGCTCCCGAGCAATGGTGGCGAATGAATAAGGCTCAGAGCTTCTCAGAATGGAAAGCTGCTATGGAAAGCGTTCAATTGACGAGTTTTAATACCGTCTATGCGGACAAATACGATACGGTATTTTATGTAAGCAATGCGCTTCTGCCCATTCGTAACCCAAAATACGAGTACACAGAAACAGTTCCGGGAAATACCCAAGAAACCACCTGGAGTAGTTACCATACTTTTGAAGACCTTCCTCAGTACTTGAATCCAGCTTCCGGATACCTATTCAATACCAATCATAGCCCATTTACTGCTTCCGACTCAGCAGACAACTTAGATCCAAACAACTTCGCAGAGGAAATGAATTTTTCTCGCCGGGAAAACAATCGCTCCACCCGCTTTCGGGAAATCATGCCAAAGGAGGGATTGCTGAGGTGGGAGGATTTTGAGCGAATCAAATTTGATGATCAACTTCCTGAGGTATTAGCCTTCCGAACTAATATGGATGCCCTTTTTTCACTTGATCCTGAAAAATTCCCTGAGATTAAGACTCAAATTGAGACACTTAAAAACTGGAATAAGCGTGGAGACGTAAACTCTGAAGGCGCTGCTCTTTTTGCTTTCAGCTACTATTATTGGTGGGAGAAATTTGAAGAGAACGGAAGAAAATGGGAGACTACTTTAAGCGAAGAAGAAGCGGCGGAAGGACTCTTAAAGTCCAAAGAACATTTTGAGAACCATTTTGGCAAAGAACTAGTCGCTTTAGGTGAATACCAAAAACTCGTCCGAGGCGAGAAAGCATTGCCACTCTGGGGGCTGGATGATGTGATCACCGCCATGCGATCCGAGCCCTGGAAAGATGGCATGCGAAAAGGGGTTCAAGGTGAATCCTATATCATGATGGTTCGATTCGGGGAAGGACTACCTAAAATTGAAACCATCAATGTATTTGGTGCAAGCAATCGTCCAGAAAGTCCTCATTATGATGATCAAATGGAACGTTTTTTAGCCAGAGATTTAAAACCCATGAGCCTCGATAAGGAAAGCGTTCTAAAATATGCTGTACGAGTTTACCACCCGGGAGAGGAATAGAAATTATTCCCCGTCAAAATCTACTGAGGATTGCCGACTTCGATTGACTTGAAGCTTCAGTACATCAGGTCGGGAGTAATGGCCCACCGGATCAAAGTTTTGGCGCTCTTCGAAGACCCTGTTGAGATCCAAGGTTTGAATCAGTAATCCTTCCTCATCAGCCACTGGTTCTAAAATCCATTTACCGTCAGGTCCTGCAATGCAGCTTCCTCCATTTCCCAAAACCGCTGGGCAGTTTTCCAGAATCAAATCCAAATGAGGAGTATCTAAAGGGAAGTCAGTTTTTCGCATCAAACTAGAGACAGAAACCACGAAGGACCGACTTTCCTGAGCAATCATCCTAGTAATCATTTCCGTGTTTCGTACTGCTCCAGGCCAAACCGCGATATGAAGATTTTCTCCTTGCCCGTACAGGGCTGTTCGGGCGAGTGGCATCCAGTTTTCCCAGCAGTTCAGCCCGCCCACTCGAAAGCCTTTCAAGGCATGAACTTGCAAACCATTTCCATCCCCAGGAGACCAGGTCAAGCGCTCATCATAAGTCGGTTGAAGCTTTCGATGTACAGACCTTATTTCTCCTTGCTGATCAATATAAACTAAAGAGCAATAGAGACTGTGCCCTCCCCGATCGATTGGTCGCTCGATTATGCCAAGGTAAACGGCAATCTTTTTTTGTCTGGCTAATTTCTGAATCTCTATTAGGTCTCCCCGTTCGATCTGTACTGCGTTTCGAGCATAATGAGCATGAATTTCTTTTTGGATACGGTCATCCCAAGCAGAGGCATGGGTAATCGATAGCCACCAAGGATACCCAGGCAAAAGCCCTTCCCCAAAAACAATTAACTCGCAATCTTTTTGTGCAGCTTCCTGGATATTAGCTTTTACTTTTTCCAAAGTTGCCAGTCTATCCAACCAAACGGGTGCTATCTGGGCGAGTGCTAGGGTTAATTTATTGGGATTCATTTAGGGATTTGTTTATATGTATTTCTGCTTTCCTCCCAGTAGGGAAAATGATCGTTTTATATAGTCAACTGACATCGGACATCCGACATCCAACTGGATTTAGAAAGTAAATTAGACCACTGTTATCATTGCGGAATATTATATTTTCAATTCGATTTCTCACTCAAATTAGTTAAAGGTCTTTTAATCAAAAAACCTAGAGATTCAACGCAGGTCTTTCTACCTTTAGTAAAACCTATAAAACCCTGAAGATGAAACGCTCTCTTAATTTGATTCTACTGATTTCAGCCTTTGTTTTTTCCTGCCAGACTCCCACCGAGAAGGGACTAAAAGATGAATTTCAAGATGAATTTTTTATCGGGGCTGCAGTCAATGGCCGACAGGTCAATGGGAGTTTGCCCAAAGCTGATTCTTTGCTCAACCTACATTTCAGTTCTCTGACTTCAGAGAATGGTTTGAAATGGAGCAATATCCACCCAAAAGAAGGGGAATATGCCTTTGAATTTGGAGATAATTATGTAAGGAAAGGAGAAGAAATGAATGCCTTCATAGTAGGTCATACGCTAGTCTGGCACCAGCAAGTACCAACTTGGGTATTTCAGGATCAAGAAGGAAGTTTTCTTTCTAAAGAGGCATTAAAAGACCGGATGAATGAGCATATAGCAATTGTTGTTGGCAGGTACAAGGGAAGAATTGATGGATGGGATGTGGTCAATGAAGCTTTTGAAGATGATGGTACCTGGCGAAAAACCCATTGGTATTTGATTTTGGGTGAAGACTATATTGCGGAAGCTTTTAAAAAAGCCAATCAAGAGGATCCAAAAGCGGAACTGTACTACAACGATTACAATGTCTGGAAACCGGAAAAGCGCCAGGCTATCTTAAAGATGGCTCAAAATCTAAGGGAACAAGGGATTCGGATTGACGGGATAGGAATGCAGGGACATTACCGTTTGGATTTTCCAAGCTTAGACCAAATTGAAGCTGCAATTTTGGACATTCATCAGGCCGGCTTTCAGGTGATGATTACCGAATTGGATGTAGATGTATTGCCTAGACCCAGTGACTTTGACGGTGCAGATTTAAATATTTCGATTGAAGATTCAGAAATCTGGAATCCATACACAGATTCCTTGCCTTCGGCTATTCAGGAGAAATTGAAAAATCGATATACTTCACTTTTTGGGCTATTTAGTGAGCATTCAGACAAAATCAGCCGAGTGACCTTTTGGGGCTTGCATGACGGAAGTTCTTGGCTCAATAACTGGCCAGTGAGAGGCAGGAAAAATTATCCATTGCTTTTTGACAGGGAATTAAATTTGAAGGTTCCTTTCAATAATGATTAAAAAGCAAAAAAAACGGCCTCAATCGAGACCGCATTTTTCTTTCACTAAACCAACTATTTCTTTATTTTTTTAATTATTTACCACTTCTGGCTCTAAATCCACTAAAGCCACCGCTCCGTGGATGGCTGTTTCATCCAGCTCTGAAAGCAAAATCTTTACATGCTCCAAAACTGTCGGATAGGCAAAAGTCGAAAGGGATTTTTTGAGTGAAGCCTCAAAAAGCGGGTAGCTCTTTCGAATTGACCCTCCTAGCACGACTGCCTCAGGTGCCAAGGCATACAAAATATGCTTGATCAACTCCCCTAAATGATTTCCATATTCCTCAAAGGCCTTAATCGCCTCAGGGTCTCCATTTCGTGCACGCTTTGCCATTGCTTTTGGCTTAGTCTGATAGTAGGCATGAAAAAACTTCCCACTACAATAATGCTCGAAATTGTGTTCCAAATACGGAGCGCTACACCACTCGCCCGCAGCTGAATAATTACCAGAATACAAATGACCATTGATCACAATACCTCCACCAACTCCTGTACCGAGTGTAATTCCAACTAGATTTTTGAAGGGCTTTCCGACTCCAAACTTATGAACTCCTATCGCAAAGCAGTTTGCATCGTTATTGATGAAAACCGGCTTAAAAAAGCGCTCTTGGAGGAATTTAGCTAGCTCTACATGCTGAAAGGCAGGAATATTTGCAAGACCTAGAACTTCACCTCTTTCTACATCTACCAATCCGGGAATGCCGATGCCAATGCCTGCAATATCATAATCGAGATAGGACTCGATAAACAGAGCAATGGTCTCCAAGATAAATTCCTTGGACTCATGCGCCGGAGTGGGGATCGATCGAATATCCTCAAGATGCCCTTTGACTAGGACACCTCCTTTGATCCCCGTACCGCCAATATCTAATCCCAGAATGGCTTTTTCCATGTGCTGAGGTCTTGGTTCAATTTAGGTTAAATAGGTTTGGTCTGGAGCATAAACTCCCTGTGTTTTAAAGCATTCCTTCAATGGACTTCTCCAATTCTCTGGCTGTCGCCAAAAACTCTTCCACATTCATATCCCGGAAGAAAATCAATCCATGACTTGCCCGAACTTTTGCACGCTCGTGAAGATAGAAGAAGTTTTTGCCCAAAAGCAATTGGATGTCATTCAACTGTCCAACCCAAGTACGCTTGGCGACTGTACTGAATTTTCCGTTGTGTGAATAACTAGGGAAAGATGCATTTACTTGGCTAAGATAGCAATTCGCAAAAGAATCTTCCATCACTGACATATCTCCGAGGGATACCGGAACAATCACATTGACTTCATGTGGCTCAAACTTGAACCATACGTTACGATATCCGATGATTCGAAGCTCACTAAGATCTTTTTCTTCGCCCCACTTCTTCACAGCTGCAGCCGTAGCTTGCAAGACTTTGTAGTGAGTATCCGGACCTGATCCTTCTGGATCAAGGGTTAAGCTAATCTTTGTTGGGTTCACTTCCCTAAACAATTCCACGATCGGTTCCACATCGCGGGTTTTATCGGGCTGTTCGGTGAAAATATCTCCTGTGTAGAAGCCTAGTCTCAGGTGATGTACGTTTTTTACTTGGACACCGAAGTGCGCCCATACCAACTCCTCTTCAAATTCACGAATCATCCCCTTTAGCTTTTGGATCTTCGCTGGATTTTTCTCCCCATCGTAGCTTTTTCGAAGGATGCTTATTACATCATTGATCGTCTCCCGGAGCTGGGTTTTATTTTTTACCTCATAGACGGTAACCAAGGCTCTGACTACCCGATGGCAAAGTCCTCTCTTTCGAGCCTCGGCATTTTCAGAGGCGACATTCGTCAAATAATGGTAGACATCCTTATCAGTCTTTAGACTATAACCCACCGAGAAAAAGTCATCATAATCGACCATTTGGATTTTACCCTCGTCGAGTAACTTTTTGGTATGCTGCAAAGTCTCGATGACGAAGGTATTGGTCACAGCAGTAAAGCCCGAAGTCAGGACAGAGAAATGTGCCTCATTGGTAGGTTCATTTAGCTGATTGGTGATGTGTGGCAGGATACCAAGAGAAATATCATCATGGTGCGGGCCTGTATGCAGCAGTCGTTGATTTTCTTCCTGCTCCAAGCCTTTCGCCAACTTCGCATCAATACTTTTGATGACCTGATTCACTGTGTCTTCAGAAAGGTCAGGGATAAGCTTGCAATATTTATCAGCCTTTAGGTCACTTAGCTTCAGCCTGTGGCCATATTTATTGAGTTTCTTACACAGATCGATTACTGCACGTTCGGTCTTTTCAAATGTCCACTCCCCTTTCTCATAGTAAGCATCCATGGAGTCGGTCAACTTGACAGCCGCTCCTTTGGTAAGATAGAATCGACCATTTTTAAGTTTTTGTAGGACAGTAGCTGGATAGACATTATTCAGTTTCGTCTCCAAGGAGTCTTTGACAATTCCCGCCTTTGCCTCACCTGCTGCGATGATAATTGCCACTGCATCAGGATTGTGGACGATGGTATCAAGGCCAATGGTAATAACCAATCGGTTGGCAGAAACCTCAATTCCTCCCAAATCCCCTGCTGCTACAGCCTGGGTTTCGAAATTGGTCTCGGTTAAGCGCGTGACAGAGTAAATATGAGAACCTCGGGTGTTGAAAGCGATGTGACCATCAGGACCAATTCCTCCTAGGAAAAAACCTATCCCGCCAAGGTCGCGAATGCGCTTTTCATAATCCGCACACCACTGATCGATCATGTAAATCGATTCTTGCTGTAGTTTTTCAAGATCATTAACTGGATCTCTGAATCTAAGCGACAGGTCTACTTTCAAATCGGGGAAAATCTCCGAATAATGTTTTCCTTCAGCCAAAGGAATCTCATCTGAATTAATCAGGATAGCCTTCTCTTTGGATAGCCCAAAGCCTTGAATGTAAAACTTGTTTACATAATCGTAAAAGCTGTTATGCTGCTTGGATGATATCGGGTAAAACTCATCAATCTGAACAAATGTAAGATCCTTCAGGACAGGCTTTTTAGTATCACCCATCCCATATTTGTCACGAATGGCCTTGCCTTTTTTTGTATCCCAATTTTCAAGCAAAAACTGCGTCCACTTGATAAAAAACTCCGGAGTTTTACCGGTAGGAAGACTGATAACCCCCTGAGGATTTGCAGCGGCCCATTCCAAAAATCTACAGGCTGTCAACAAACCTAATTTTGGGAAATTATCAACCGTCAAGTAAGGGATCAGAGTAGTGATTTTATCTACTCCAGACTCTTGGAGAAAGCTTTTTTCTACTTCAGAAAGCGGATAGTTGCTGAGCATGGTTTTCTAGGCTGATTAGCGTGATGATAAATTAGATATACATTCCAAATAAAAGATAAAGTGCAATCGTTTGATCTCCAAAAAAAATTTTACCATTTTTATTTTTGTAAAATTTAATTAGGATTAATAAACACTTACAAGCTTTTCTTTCACTCAACAAAATTAAAAAACTTTATTAAATAAAAAATAACTTTTATAAAAAATTTAAAGAAGTCTAATTCAGATCAAGAATTTATAGACTCTTGGTAAAGGAAATTCGCATGCGGGCCTGAAAATCACGAATAACTTTAAAAATCTCAATTAGCGTCACTGTTTGCACCTTGGTCAATCGGTCAATTTTTACCCAGTTGAGTGGCTGCGGGGATTTTGCCATGATGATTTCAGCCTGATTTTCCAATCGTAAAGCCATGAGGTAGGAAAAAGCATGATTAAGTTCTTGGCCTTCAGCTTCGGAAAAAACACCTTTCCCTTGTAGGCTTTGGATTCGTTCAGAAGTATTGGTGGCTTGAACTTGATGCCGCAGTGCATAGACCCGGGCTAAATCTACCATGGTTCGCATGGCGTGCTTGAGGTTAAATTGCTTTTCCCCATCAATCTTCTCCGTACGGATCCTTCGAAAGAATGTCAACGGAGGTTCATACTGCAATGCATTGTAGCCCAAGTTGACAAAAAATCGCTCAGGAGCTGACTCCACCAGTTTATACATGTGACCTTTTAATTCATCGAGTAGGTTTTCTTCTCCATAAATAGCCCTACAATCAAAAAAAGTGGAATATTTCATAGCTGTCTCTTGGGAAGCATCAGCAATCCAAGACTCATAATTTCTTTTCCAGTGAGAGAGGGAATGCGTCCACTTCGGGTTCATCGCCATCAAATCCCCTTCGCAAAGGTCAATCCCGATTTGGTCCAAAGACGTAGAAACTCGCGTCGCAAAATCCAAAAAGTAAGCACGAACACTTTCTCGTTGTTCATTAGCCTTGTCCTCATAGATGATCGCATTGTCCTGATCGGTATTGAGCGTCAGCTCTCCCCGACCTTCACTTCCAAGAACAAAGAACACAAACTTTGCCGGAGCAGGACCTATCTCCTTGATCACCCGCTCGATGACCCGCTGTGTAATCGTATCGGCAACAGTTGTGATAATTTGATTCACATAGGCAGCCTTCATACCACGGCTTAGCAAGAGATGAATGATTTCCGGCATTCTATCCCATTTTGATTTCAACTCAGAAATCTGACGAGCCTCTTTTACCGACTGAATAAACATAAAGGGCCCCTGACTCTGCTCTGTCAAAATCTTATTTCTGCTGATCCAGCCCACAAACTGAAATTGATCCTCGACTAAGAGATACCTGGACTTGGTACGAAACATCAAAAGCAAAGCCTCCACCAAACTAGCATCCGGGCTAATGGAAACCATTTTGTATTCCATAATTAGCTTGACAGGCTCATCAGGTGATAGCCCCTTTGCCAAAACCTCATCGCGAAGGGTGATATCAGTAATATAGCCTTCGATCTGGTCTGCGGATTCACCAACAAACAGACAACTTACCTGCTCTCTTGCCATTCGTTTGGCACATTCTTGAATAGAAGTATCTGAGGAAACAAGCCTCAAATGTCTAAAGTGAAGGTCCGATACACGCTTGGTGTAAAATTGATCCGAAATAAACGAAGGTGAATTTTCCATCTTTCCCAAAATAGACAATCTTTGGATGATTCTACAAAGCATGACAGCAAACTATCAACTCATCATTATCACAGGTGTATCTGGAACTGGTAAAACCACTCTAGGAACCTCATTATCGAAAAAGCTATCCTTGCCCTTCTACGACGCAGATCTTTACCATCCAAAAGAAAATGTAGCAAAAATGAGTAATGGGATCCCTCTGACAGACAAGGATCGTCAACCTTGGCTAGAGGCCCTAGCTTCAAAACTCGAAGAATCCAAAAGGTCAGGTGGTTGCATCTTGGCTTGCTCCTCATTGAAAGAAAGCTATCGAAAAATACTGGCTGGAGGGAATGATATAAAATGGATTCATCTCAAGGGAGACAGAGATCTTATCTGGGATCGAATGAAAGCACGAAAAAACCATTACATGAAGGCCGAAATGCTTGACTCGCAATTTGCCACGTGGGAAGAGCCGAATTATGGCAAGAAGCTTTCAATCGATCAAACACCAACAGAGATTCTAGAAGAAGCATTGGATTATTTGAAGAAATAGAAATTACAGGACCGGATTGGAATAGCCACCTGAATAGCCGAAATTGGAGAGCAACCCACAAAAAACTATGAAAACCCTCAAGATCCTATTTGGCTTTTTCTGGACTTTCTTATCCATACCCACGCTTTCTGCACAGGACTTCTTGGTCACCAATGTGCATATCGTCACGATGGATGGAGAGGAATTGCTGGAAAATCACGCACTATTCGTAAAGGACGGCAAGATTGATCGAATCATTCCTCTTACGCCTCAAACCCCTCGGATGAGCCATGAAAATCTGATCGATGGACAGGGAGCTTACATTTTTCCGGGCTTGGCTGAATTTCACGCCCACCTACCAGTAGCTGGAGATGGCAGTACTCAATTGCAGGAAGAATCACTTTGGCTCTATTTGGCCAATGGTGTGCTTCGTATTCGAAGTATGCTGGGCCATCCCAGTCATGTGGAGCTCCGAGAGCGAGTCAGAAATGGAGAGATTCCCGGACCACGTGTTTTTATATCCGGCCCGTCCTTCAATGGAAATTCAGTAAGCAGCCCAGAACAGGCTTCTCAAATGGTCAGGGAACAAAAGGCTGCTGGCTATGATCACTTAAAAATCCATCCAGGAGTCGAATTGGATGAAATGTGGGCCATTTCCAAAACAGCTAAGGAGGTCAATATTCCTTTTGGTGGACATGTACCCTTGGCTGTGGGGATAGAAAATGCACTCGCTAGCGGCTTCAAATCCATCGAACACATGGATGGGTATATGGAAGGCCTTCTACCAGATGATCTTACGATAGATCCGACTACCTCGGGTCCATTCAATCTAAAGCTTGTTGGAGAGGTGGAAATGGAAAAGCTTCCTGCTTTGATCGAGGAAACCTTGGAAGAAGGAACTTACATTGCCCCGACTTTGACCCTATTTGATAGGTATTTCGGCTATATCCCTGCCGATGAATTTCGACAGGCACCAGAAATGAAATACTTACCCGGGCCCCTTATTCAGCAATGGGTCAATACCAAAAAGCAACTTGAGCGAGCGGGGATGCTAGACCGGGAATTTGTAGAGCCATATCTGCAATTTCGCAATCAACTCTTCATGACTCTTCATCAGGCCGGGATTCCAGTTCTTTTGGCTTCCGATTCTCCGCAAGTATTCAATGTACCCGGATTTTCGATTCACCATGAGATTGAATTGATGTCAAAAGCGGGTATGAGCAATTTTGAGATATTAAAAAGTGGATCAGTAGAACCTGCTAAATACATGAGCGCGGAGTCTCAATGGGGAATGATCAAAGAAGGAATGGAGGCCGACTTTGTGATGGTCAAAGAAAATCCTCTAATAAATCTGAAAACTATGCAAAATCCAATGGGGGTATCTGTAGGAGGAAATTGGATAAGTGGGGAAAGGCTTGAGTCAGAGTTGGATCGAATTACCAAAAACCACGAGCGGAAGTAATCCTAAAATCAATATTAAATCATAGGCAAAATCACAAAACCATGAAGCTCTCCAATATTTATGTTTTAGCAATTTCTCTGTCGCTTGCATTTGCCTGCTCCCAAAAACAAACTCAAGAACCTATTCAAGAAGAAATCAACCTTATGATCAAATCAGAAAAAGTAGCTGAGCATAATGGCCAGCCCGTTTTTCATTATGTGTTAGACAATGGCACTATGCAAGTCGAACTCTCCAATTTCGGAGGCCTTGTTCACAAAATCATCACTCCCGACAAAAACGGAAACAAAGAAAACATCACGCTCACTTTTGATACCGTAGAGGAGTTCCTGACTAAACCAAATCCTTTCTTCGGAGCTACCGCAGGTCGGGTTGCTAATAGAATCGCAAAAGGTGAATTTTCCTTGGACGGAAAGCCCTATGAACTGGCAAGAAACAATGGAGACAATCATCTTCATGGAGGGGTAGAGGGCTTTAATAAAAAAGTCTGGACCCCTGAGACTTACTCCAATGATTCAGTCGTAGGTGTGAAAATGACTTATCTGAGCGTAGATGGAGAAGAAGGCTATCCGGGAAACCTGAAAACCACCCTCTGGATGGAACTGACCACAGACAATACTTTGCGAATCAAATTTGAAGCTGTCACTGACCAGAAGACCATAGTCAACTTGACCAATCACACCTATTTCAATCTTGGTGGAGTAAAGCGTGATGTACTGGATCATGAATTTCAGTTTTGGGCGGATGCCTACACTCCAGTGAATGAGGAACTGATTCCTACTGGAGAGGTTAAAGATGTGACAGGGACGCCCTTTGACTTTCGAAGTCCAAAAAACCTTGGGGAACAAATTGCCGCCAATGGGGAAGGCTTTGATCACAACATGGTGATGAAGCTAGAAAAATCAGATGAGATGAAGCATTTTGTCCAAGTAAAGCATCCCGAAAGTGGCCGTGTAATGGACATGTATTCGGACAATATGGGTGTGCAGTTTTACACAGCAAATTTTGTGAAAGACTTCCAAGGAGCTGATGGAAAAACCTACGATAAGCACTGGGGCTTTTGCCTAGAATCCCAGATTTGGCCAGATGCCATCAATCATGAAAATTTCCCAAGCCCGATTCTAAGTCCAGGTGAAAAATATGAGCACAAAATTGAATACAGGTTTTCTGTTGAGAAGTAAGAATAAAAAGTGATTTCTCTTTGCAGTTATCTGTAATGTTGACAATTGGCACATATATTTAAGTGTCTAGCTGAAAACTGGAATTAGGAATAGTTTTGCAAAGACTCCCGAAATGAAGAGCGAAATTAAATCTCTACTGTTTTCTTCGAAACAGTATTATTGTATAAATCTTTGATTGGAAAGCATAAATCAAAATCATTCCAATCAAGATTACCCTCTTTAATTTGAAATCCTTTAAAAAGATTCTCGTCCAGGTATTTTTGAATCGAGGGATGCTTCGACTCTTCTAGAAAAGGCTTAAAGTCTACCAAAACCTTATGCCCATCATTAAAAATTAGGCGTATGGCGAAATCACCAACGTATTTGGCTTCCTGGATTTCCAAAAGATCGGGCTTTTCGTCAGAAAGGTATTTTTCGGTGATTTTCATTTTTAAAGTTTTTGGTTGATTCTTTCAAATTTAATCTCTTTATGATAAACGAAATAATCCACCCATTTGACCACAATAGATTCCGCAAATTTTTCTAAGAAAAACTTAAGATTGTTCAAATCTTTTCCTTTGAGCGCTTTTCGACCTGTTACGTTTGTAAGAATTATTTCTGTAATCACTCCTTTTTCTAAAATGATCTCTGCCTTACTTTCAAACTCCCCTTTTCTCGCATGGACATGAATAGGCTCATGTTCATTTGAATAAAAGAAAAATGTAATTCCTAAATATTCATAGATTTTAGGCATAAATCAAAATCTGAAATCATCCAATAGATTAAAGCTTTTTTGGTAATTCTAATATAACCCTATTGTTGAAAAAAAACCTCCTGAACTACCAGTTGCACCTCCTCAAATCCTTGATAACCACACACCACCGCTTCAAAGTCCTCCAGTTTTCCTAGGTGCTTTAGCGCCAAGGGGTTCCCGAAATGAACCAAAACACAAGGTTTGGTTTTGGCTAATTCCTTTATTTCATCCAGCGTAGCCTGATCCATTCCAAACTGATTCAAAGGCTTGTGGCTAGGAACAAATACAGTGATAATTACTTTTTCGGCCTGCTCAATTGGAGAAAATTCAAGTTTGATATCCTGAGAAAAGCGGCTGGAATCTTTGGTAAAAAATTCTTGAAAACCCAACTTTCCTTCTCTTGCCAAGGCTTGAAGTTCAGCAGATTTTATCTCACCTGAAATGACAGAAACGTAATTTTCCGCCAGCTCTTTTTGCAATTGGGAATGGCTTTGCCAGTCGAAACTTGGGACTTCAACCACTTTGGTTTCCATTACTCCCAAGCGTTTTTTCAAATCCATGATTTTTTCAAACACTGCATCTACCACCGCATCTGAAGCATTTTGGGAAATTTTTCCAATTCCCTCTTTCACGTGATCTGAAAAACAAAGAATGTCATTTCCGGCATGGAAAGCCTGCCATTCAAGCTCTCCGGGTTCGGGATACAAATTGGCCACGGCTTTCATATTCAGCGCATCGGAGATAACCAGGCCTTGAAAACCCATTTCTCCCTTTAACAAATCGGTAATTAACTCTCGGCTGATACTTGCAGGAATATCTTTTCCTCCTGTCAGTGCAGGCACTGCCAAATGTCCAACCATAATCATTTCCACCCCTCGATCGATTCCATATTGAAAGGGAAAAAGTTCTTCAGCTTCAAGTTCTGCTTTGGTTTTCTGCAAGATTGGCAAACCCAAATGAGAATCAACCGCAGTATCCCCATGTCCAGGGAAATGTTTCAAACAAGCTCCAATTCCAGCTTTTTTCATCCCTGAATAAGCAGCGAAAGAGAGTTTGGCTACTTTCTCAGTCTGATCTCCAAAAGAGCGGTAGCCGATCACAGGATTATTTGGATTGGTGTTGACATCAGCGCAAGGAGCCAGATTGAGATGGATCCCTGATCTTTTCATATCCAAGCCCATTCGATAGCCGACTTCCTCAACCCACTTTTCTGCATCCTTTTTTAATGCGCCCAAGGTGATGGCAAAGGGATACTGAGGTGTTTTTTCGATTCGCATGGCCAAACCATATTCCCCGTCTATGCTGATCAATAAAGGGATTTTTGAAAGAGCTTGATAGCGATTGATCAATCCGATTAATTTTTCAAAAGTGCCTTCCGTATCCAGTGACTCAGCCCGTTTTTCGAAATTTGCCGCAGCAGAATGACGGCTGTGAAAAAATGTCAATCCGCCAATTTCCTGTTCTATAATCAGACGCTCAATGGCCTGGTAATTTTCCTCCGTATCGTGAATAAAGGCTGCTGGGGAGAAGAACTGGGATATTTTTTGGATTTTGTTCATTTGCTGATTGGAAGATTAAGGAGTGCTAAGGTTGTAAAGTGGCAAGGTTTTAAAGAAGCAATGCCCCTTCTGACCATTTTGATAATGCCTAAATAAAGTTGTCACATTTTATTGGTTATCGCAAACCGAATAAAAGATGAAAAGCAGTGAAAAATTTAGGCGGAGTCGTTCTTTCAGTGAAGAGCTTCGCAAGCAAATTGTTGGTC